>ERZ1036424.1-NODE-1-length-991024-cov-11.033548_pt1 | contig 991024 bp, 896 predicted proteins | sample MGYA00514221_ERZ1036424 | MGnify/ENA primary metagenome ERZ1036424 (study PRJEB33795, sample SAMN09464939) | human gut metagenome | host: Homo sapiens | place: USA: Stanford, California | collected 2016-11 | study: EMG produced TPA metagenomics assembly of the... | reverse complement strand
AGCGGTTAAGACACCACCCTTTCACGGTGGTAACAGGGGTTCGATTCCCCTAGGGGTCACCATTAACTCGATAAGCATTGCTTATCGAGTTTTTTTTATTATAAATAAAATCACCTGCTATGCAGGTATTGGATAAAACCTTATAGCACCAATAAGAGATCTCTATCTTTAAGAAATAGTTTTAAACTTAAAAAATATATTTTTAGAGGTAATTAAAAATATATTGAAAATAAATAGATAGTTTAAATGAAGAAAACAAATCTATTTATTTGAAGCTTATAGACTTAGTGTAAGTCACCAGTTTTAGAGCTGGTTATGACTGTGTAATTAGAGCATTTGCTATTTTAGTATGTTCATATAAACTTTAGAGAGATAAGAAAATATCTTTTTGTTAATTTAACGAAAACAACTTAATATAAGAGTTTATTGAAATTTACTTTAGATATATAAGAAATAATTTTGGGGTTAAAATGAAAATAAGTTTTCAGGAATTTGAGCTAAAAAGAAGGTTTTTAAATGGGATATAAGAAAATGAATTTATTTATATTTTTAATTAAGTGATTATTCTTAATTCTTTACAAATTGTGCACTAAAAGAATGAAGTTATGTATCTTCTTCATTTCAACCTTGTTAATAAAAGTATTTTTATGTAGAATATAATAACAAGGAATGTAGAAAAACATACTTTATTAAGTCATAAAAGGGAAAGTTATTAGCTTATTACATCTTTAAACTAGTTGTGAAAGAGAAGATAAATAAGTTTCACATAAAAAGGTATTAACTAATTATATCTTTAAGCCCTACTATTTAGTGGAAAATTTAAATTTTATGTTTTTATTAACTGAGAAATATTTAAGTTTTTTAGTAGATAAGGAATAAAAAGTTGATGAGTTATAATAAGAATCGATTAATATAAATTTCAATATAACTTAGGAATAAAAAATTGGTGAGTTATGAGAAAAACTCATTAGAGAAATTAAAACATAAACTTTAGGAACAAAAAATTTTTGTTGATTTATAACTAAGAGTAGAAGTTAAATAATATATGAAGAGGTTACTATAGATGAAGTACAATAGTGTTATTAGAAAAGCTATTTTTTTAAGAAGACCAAATAGATTTCAAGCTTATGTAGTTTTAGATGATGAGGAGTTATTAGTTCATGTCCCTAACACTGGAAGGTGTAGAGAGATTTTAAAAGAAGGATGTACAGTTCTTTTAAGAAAAGGAACTACTCCAAATAGAAAAACTCCGTATGATTTAATTGCAGCTTATAAGGGTGAGGTTTTAATAAATATAGATTCTCAGATTCCTAATAAAGTTGTAGAAGAGGCATTACGAAATAAAAAGATAGAAAAGTTAGTAAATTTTAATAATATAAATAGAGAAAAAACTTTTGGAAATTCTAGATTTGATTTTAAATTACAAGGTGATAATGAAAATACATACTTTTTAGAAGTAAAAGGGGTAACTTTAGAAGAAAATGGAGAGACTAGATTTCCAGATGCCCCAACTGAAAGAGGAAAGAAACACATATTAGAGTTGATTGAAATTAAAAAATTAGGAATGGGTGCAGGAATAATTTTTTTAATACAGATAGATAATGTAAATAAGTTTTCTCCTAATGATGAAACAGATCCTAAGTTTGGGGAAGCACTGAGATTAGCTAAAAAAGAAGGAGTAGATATCTTTGCATATAATTGCAAAGTTACTGAAGAAGAAATTGAGTTACTTAATCCTGTAGAAATAGTTTTATAAGTTTAATTTATATAATTGGAAAGTAGAAGCCGAAATAGCATAAGTTAAGGCATCCATTGTTATAAATTGAGTTTATAGAATTAAAAATATAAATATATGTAAAATATAAAACATGAAATATTAAATATTAAGTTAATATTAGGGGATTTAGTATTTAAAGTTAGAATTTATTATTTAAAGTTGAATTTATAGAAAAGATATGATAAGTATTTGAGAATATGAAAGGTGGTGAACTTTAGTTAGCTTAATTTATATATTACTATTCTTATCTAAAATAGCGAGTTTTTATAAGTTATAGATGGTGATTTTAAGAATTTACAGAAGGAAATATAGTTGCTTTACCTTAGAATCAGATAAATTTGAAATAAAAAATTATAGAAGGTAATATATTTGCTTTACTAAAGAAATTAATTATGAAATTTAAATATTGTCCGTTATGTGGTGAAAAATTAGAGTTAAAGAATAGCTGGGATGAGGGAATGATACCTTATTGTAGTAAACATGATATGATGTTTTTTGATTTACCTAAACCATGTATTGTTGTTGCTGTAATAAAAGGTGATGAAATAATTCTTCTAAAACAAAGTTATATATATGAAAATTCTAAAGTCCTTATATCTGGATATGTAGGTGTAGATGAATGTGCAGAGGAAACTGTTTATAGAGAGGTAAAAGAAGAAACAGGAATAACAGTTAAAGATATAAAATATTTAGGAAGTGATTTTGTACAAGGAAAAGAGTTACTTATGTTAACCTATTTAGCATATTATGAATCAGGAGAGATAGAGAAATCAACTGAAGTAGAAGGAGCTGCTTGGTACAATATAGAGGATGCTCTTTGTGAATTAAATGAGGATAGCATAGGAAAAAGAGTGGTAAAAAAAGTTTTAAAAGAAATAGGTTATGAAGGTACTAATGCATTTAGATGTGAAGGAAATAATTGTAATGTGTAAATTTTTTTATTAATAATTTTAATTTACACTATTGCATTATTTAAGATTTTTTAGTAACATTATAAACAATAATTAATATAATAAAAGCATAAATAATTTGAAAATAGGACCAAAGTAGAGGTGCCGTAATTAAGAGTAGTCATAAGTAGCTGACAAGTGTTTTATGTATGATGAAAGGGATTATGGCCGAAGAGATATTAATGGTGATTAATATTTCTGGGTATATGTATAATATGCATATAACTGTCACTTTGAAAAAAGTGGAGTGCTACAAGGTACGCTAAGTTGCGATTAAGGCAGCAAAGGTGTTCCTTTGCTGTTTTTATTTATTGGAATTAAATGCCAGGAAGTCGGTAGCTTTGCATACTTTTATACTCTGCCACTAAAAAAGTTTGTGGAGGGAAAAGATATGAAATTATTTGGATCAATGAAAGTAGAAGGAAATGAGTTATATGTCGGAGGAGTAAAAGCAAGTGCTTTAAGCAAGGAATATGGAACTCCTTTATATGTTATTGATGAAGAGTTAGTGAGAAGCAATTGTAGAAGATACTATAATGCTATGAAGTGTGAAGAAAGAGGAAACAGAGTTACCTATGCAGGAAAGGCATTTATAAATATGTCCATGTGCAATTTAGTTAATGAAGAAAATTTATATTTAGATGTTGTTTCAGGTGGAGAGCTTTATACTGCTTATAAAGCGGGTTTCCCATTAGAAAGAATATATTTCCATGGTAATAATAAATCTGATTATGAAATAGATTTAGGAGTAAGATTAGGAATTGGAAGATTTATAGTTGATAATATTCATGAACTAGAAGTTCTTAATTCTATAGCTCAAGAATATGGAAGAGTTCAAAAAGTTTATTTGAGAATAACTCCTGGAGTAGAGGCCCATACCCATGAATATATAAAAACAGGTCAATTGGATTCAAAATTTGGATTCCCTGTAATTGGTGATACAGTTTATGACGCTATTAAAAGAGCAATGGAATTAGAGTATATAGAACTTAATGGATTACATTGTCATATAGGTTCTCAAATATTTGACTTAGAACCTTTTGAAGATACAACAGAAATTATGCTAAATCTTATAAATGATATAAAAGAAACCTTAGGATATGAAATAAAAGAATTAGATTTAGGTGGAGGATTTGGTATATATTACACTGAAGGAGATAAGCCAAAAGAAATAGAAGAATATTGTTCAGTTATAATAAATAAAGCTGATGAAATATGCAGAAAGTTAAATATGAATGTTCCTATATTAAGTATAGAGCCAGGAAGAAGTATTGTAGGGAATGCAGGATTAACTCTTTATACTGTAGGAGCTATAAAAGAAATTCCTAATATAAGAAAATATGTAAGTGTAGATGGTGGAATGAGTGATAATATAAGACCAGCCTTATACAGTGCAAATTATGAGTCATTAATAGCTAACAGAGTTTTTGATAATTCTAAAGAGATAGTTACTGTAGCGGGTAAATGCTGTGAATCAGGGGATGTACTTTTAAATTCCATAGAAATGCCTAGAATGGAAACTGGAGATATATTAGCTATAATGTCTACAGGAGCATATGGACATTCAATGGCTAATAATTATAATAGAATTCCTAAGGCGGCAGTTGTAAGTGTAAGCAATGGAATTTCAAAAGTTATGTGTAAAAGAGAGACTTATGAAGATTTGCTTAGAAATGAATGTTTTTAATTAATATAAAAGTTGTATAGTAAAAAAACTATACAACTTTTTTTATTAAAAGTATTTAGAATAATGTATTAAAGTATATAATAAAAGTGAAGGATAATAATGAATATAGTAGAATATAATTTTTTTAGAATTATATAAATTTATTTAATAAAATTAAGAATCAAAAATTATTTAATAAATTAGATTGTTTCAAAATATTACTATTTAAAAGTCAAAAATATTTAATAATGAAAGACATAAAAAAGACACAATAAGTTGATAAAATAATATTGAAATATTTATGAAACTTGAGGGAAAAAGTATGAATTAAAGTTTACAAAGTTATGGTAATTTATGATATACTTATACTTGATACTTTAAGATTATTAAAGGTAAAAAATTCTAAAATTAATGAGGAATAATTTTAAATTGAGTTTAAAGATTTCTCATACTAATATTCGGAGCAAGGAGTATAAAATGAAAAAAATAATAGTAGATAGAATAGAAGGACATTTTATTGTATGTGAAGATGAAAAAGAAAATATTTTAGAATTAAAAAAAGATGACGTAATAGGTGACGTAAAAGAGGGGGATGTTTTAGTTAAAGGCAAAGAGGGTAAGTTTTGCTTGGATAAAGCGCTTACAGAAAAAAGAAAAAAAGAAATAGAAGATTTGATGAAAGGTATGTGGGAATAGTAATGAGTTCTAGTAATACAAAGAATAAATCATTCTTTTTAGATTGGATTATACCAATTTTAGCAGCTTTACTATTAGCTGCTTTGATTCATCAATTTTTATTGTTTAAGATAAAAGTTCCTACAGGATCAATGATGCCTACAGTAGAGATTGGTGATCAATTATTTGTTACCAGAATATATAATCCTAATAATATCAAAAGAGGAGATATAGTCGTTTTTAATTCTGATGAATTAAAAGAACCACTTTTAAAACGTGTCATTGGATTACCAGGTGAGCATGTTGAAATAAAAAGTGATGGTTCAGTTTATATAAATGGAAATAAACTTGAAGAAGACTATGTAAAATATCAAGGTGGAAAAACTGATATGTCCTTTGATGTTCCAAGTGGAAAGTTTTTAATGTTAGGTGACAATAGAAATAATAGTGATGATGCTAGGTATTGGAGCAATCCTTATATAGATGGAAAAGACATAGAAGCAAAGGCACAGTTAACAGTATATCCTTTTGATAGAATAGGATTTGTAAAATAAACGTTAGAGAAGGAGGAATGATGTATGTTTAAAGATAAAAAAATGCTTAAATATATTGTCATATATAGTATTATAGCGTTTGGTATATTATTAACCTTTAATATGGTTAAAGATGAAATGCTATATGAAAAAGTAGATTATAGTACTTTCATGCAAATGTTAGATAAAAAGGAAGTTAAATCAGTAAACTTTTCAGGAAATCAAATTGAGATAACACCTTCAGATAGTAGTAATTTAAAAGGAAAAATCTTATATACAACTAATCCAGCAGTTGCAGGTATTAGTCAACCAGAGTTAATTAAAGATTTAACTGTAGCAGGGGTAGAATTCAATGTAACTAAACCAGAAAACTATCAACTTTTAGGTTTATTAATGTCATGGGTTTTCCCATTAATACTTATATTCTTTGTTGGTAGAATGATGTTCTCTAAAATGAATAATAAAATGGGTGGCGGAGTAATGTCATTTGGTAAAAATAATGCTAAGCTTTATGCTGAAAATGAGACTGGAATAACATTTAAAGATGTTGCAGGTCAAGATGAAGCTAAAGAATCCTTAGTAGAAATTGTAGACTTTTTACATGATACAAGAAAATACGTAGAAATAGGAGCTAAGCTTCCAAAGGGGGCTTTATTAGTAGGGCCTCCAGGAACAGGTAAAACTTTACTTGCTAAGGCTGTTGCAGGAGAAGCAAAAGTACCATTTTTCTCAATGTCAGGTTCAGACTTCGTTGAGATGTTTGTAGGTATGGGAGCTGCGAGAGTAAGAGATTTATTTAAGCAAGCAGAAGAAAAAGCTCCATGTATAGTTTTCATAGATGAGATTGATGCTATTGGTAAGAGTAGAGATGGTGCTATTCAAGGAAATGATGAAAGAGAACAAACTCTTAACCAATTATTAACTGAGATGGATGGTTTCGATTCTTCAAAAGGGGTTGTTATTTTAGCAGCTACAAATAGACCAGAGGTTTTAGATAAAGCTTTATTAAGACCAGGTAGATTTGATAGAAGAATAATTGTTGATAGACCAGATTTAATAGGTAGAGAGGAAATATTAAAGGTTCACTCTAGAGATGTTAAATTATCAGATGATGTATCTTTAGAAGAAATAGCAAAATCTACTCCAGGTGCTGTTGGGGCAGACTTAGCAAACATAGTTAATGAAGCTGCTTTAAGAGCTGTAAAACATGGTAGAAAGTTTGTAATTCAAGAAGACTTAGACGAAGCTGTTGAAGTTATAATAGCAGGTCAAGAAAAGAGAGATAGAATACTTTCACCAAAAGAAAAGAAAATAGTTGCATATCATGAAGTAGGTCACGCATTAGTTGCAGCTTTATTAAATAATACTGACCCAGTTCATAAGATAACAATAGTTCCCAGAACAATGGGAGCTTTAGGATACACAATGCAACTTCCAGAGGAAGAAAAATACTTAGTATCTAAGGAAGAAATGATAGATCAAATATCAGTTATGCTTGGTGGTAGAGCAGCAGAGGAAGTAGTATTTAATAGTATAACTACTGGTGCATCAAATGATATTGAAAGAGCTACTCAATCAGCTAGAAATATGATAACTATTTATGGTATGAGTGAGAGATTTGATATGATGGCTTTAGAAGCTATGAGTAATAGATACTTAGATGGAAGACCAGTTAGAAACTGTTCAGAAACTACTGCTGCCATAGCTGATGAAGAAGTTTTACAAGTTATTAAAAAAGCTCATGAAAAATCAATTAAGATTTTAATTGAAAATAGAGAGTTATTAGATGAGATAACAGGTGTTCTTTTAGATAAAGAAACTATCATGGGTGACGAATTCATGGAAATAGTTTATGGTAAATATCCAGAAAAGAGAGAAGCTGATGAAAAGGCTAAAAAGGAAATTCAAAGTCTAAGAGAGCAAGCTTTAGCTAAGAGAAAAGAAAAAGAAGAAGCAATCAAAAAAGCTAGAGAAGAAGCATTAAGATTAGAAGAAGAGCAAAGAAAACAAGCTGAATTAAAAGCTATGATCGAAGCTCAAGAAGAGGCTGCAAAATTAGCAAGAGCTAATAATGAAGCTAACAATGATGCTTTAGATTCATCTAAAGAAAATGAAGAAGTTAAATCTAATGTTAATGATGGAGCTACAGAAGAAAAGAAATATGATAGCTCTACAAATAATAAAGTTGACGGTGAATAGAAATAAAATTTATAAAAATATAGAAAAAAAGATATTTTCTATTTCACTTTTAGTGTTAGTTTAAAATAATATACACTATAATTTTATATGATTATAAAATGTGCATGAAGTTAAAAATGCTTCATGCACTTTTTGACTTTTCATTTGTATTTTTAATGAGAGGAAAGTTAATGTTATAATTGGGTATAATGTAATAGAGAAAGTAAGAAAGGAAGATTCTAATGACTGATAAAAAAGATATAGAATTTTTAGTTGAAGAGAAAAAATTAGAGGAAGTTTCTAATATATTAAATGAAGAAATGCTTTCATATATAAATAAAAGAAAATTTGTAACACAATATATATTAGATTATAGAAAAAATGCAGTTGAAGAATATAAAGATGATGAAGATAAATTAATAGAGTACTTTGACCATGAAAGATATGTAAAAGAACAAGCCTTTACTACAATAGATAAAAAATTAAAGGAATTAACAATCTTAAAGGAATCACCTTACTTTGGAAGAGTTACTTTTAATGATTTAGAGTTTGATCAAAAGGATACTTTATATGTTGGTAGATTTGGAGTAACTCCAGAAGGAAGCTATGAGCCTGTAATAGTAGATTGGAGAGCCCCTGTGGCTTCACTTTTTTATCATGGTAGTTTAGGTGAAGCAAGTTATACATCACCAGATGGACCTATAAAATGTGATATAGAAGGTAGAAGACAGATTATAGTTAAAAAAGGAGAATTAAAGGGAGTTTTTGATTCAGCCATAGATGTAAAAGATGATATTTTACAAATGGTTCTAAGTAATAATAGTTCTGATAAGCTTAAAGATGTAATAATGACAATCCAACAAGAGCAAGATGAAATCATAAGAAAAGAGAGAACTTCTAATATAGTTGTAAATGGGGTAGCAGGTAGTGGTAAAACTACAATAGCACTTCATAGAGTTGCATACCTTTTATATAACTATAGAAAAGAATTAGAAGATAAAGTTCTTATCTTAGGACCAAATGGTATATTTATGGAGTATATTTCACAAGTATTACCTAGTCTTGGGGAAGTAGGAGTAAAACAGGAGACTTTTGCTAGTTTTGCTTTAAAAGAAATGGATAGTGAATTATACATAATGAGTTTTGATAAGTATTTAGAAAAAATACTTTCAGAGGATAAAGAGTTTATAGAGGATGCTAAATATAAAAATTCATATGAGATAATTGAAGATTTAGATAACCTAGTAAAAGAAATGGGTAAGGATTATTTCCATGTTGAAGATGTAAAATACTTTGGTGATTTAGTTATTTCAAAAGAAGAAATAGAAGAAATGTTTAATAAACATTATGAGTATATGCCTTTATTTAGAAGAAGTGAAAAAATTAAGAGAATAATATTATCTAAGATAAAGGATAAGAGAGATGAAAAAGTTTGGGAGCTTAATGAAGAATTAAGAAAAGAAAAGGAAAAATTAACTCCTGAAGAACTTTTAATTGAAGAAAATAACTTAGAATTTAGAAGAAAATTAAGAATAAGAGAAATTGTTAAGGAAGTAATGGATTCAAGAGCTAAGTTAGATAGTTGGATTTCAAGAGAAGATGTTTTAGATATCTATGACAGATTCAATGGAAATAAAAAAGAATATACCATAAATGATTTAGCACCAATATTATACTTAGCAATAAAATTAGAAGGTAAAAAAGCAACAAAGGATTATAGACATGTGGTTATAGATGAAGCTCAAGATTATTCACCACTTCAATTTAAAGTTGTAAGAGAATTAACAGGAACTAAGTATTTTACTGTTGTAGGAGACGTAAATCAAAGACTTATTAAATATTCAGACTTAGCTCCTATGATGGAACTAGGAAAAATATTTGATGATGTAAATCCAGAGATTTATAACTTAAATAAAAGTTATAGAAGTACTTATGAAATAATGGAATATGCAAATAAATATCTTGATGAAGATAGAATAATTCCTATAGTTAGACATGGTAAACCAGTTGAGGAAATTGAATTCCATAATAGTGAAGAACTTTCAGAAAGCATTATTGAGTCTTTAAAAGAATTTTCAAATGAAGGATTAGAAAGTATAGCTATTATAACAAGAGACAAAGAAGAGTTAGAAAAAGTATATAATCTTATAAGTAATAAAGTGCATTTAGTTAAGTTTGATAACGAAGATGTATTATATAAAGGTGGAAATGTTATAATACCATCTTACTTTGCAAAGGGATTAGAATTTGATGGGGTTATTATTGTAGATAATGGGTCATCAAAGGATGAAAATGAAGATCTAATAAAATATATAATGAGTACTAGAGCTCTTCATAGATTAAAAGAAATACAATTTAAATAATTTTACTTTTTAAAAGGATTTTATAAAAATAGATTTTAATAAAAGTTACAAGCATATTTTGAGAATTTCTAAATTAGATATTTTCATTATACTCCCTGTAACTTTTATTATTAAACTTTTATAAAATCCTTTTTATTTTACTAAAGGAGATTAAGTTTTATTGCTGTATAAAATTTGTTTAACATAAGAATAAAATGTATAAAAACACAAAATGGAGGTCTAGAATCAAATAATAAATTTGAAAATAAAACATATTAAAATTAATTAAATAACTAATGAATATGTTTTCTATATGAGTATATAGTTATAAAATGCTTGTTAAAAATAATTTTATATTAAAAATCAACATTTGCAATATATTTATATTAAAAAATATATTGCATTTTTATTCATTAATAATGTATAATTATTCAAGAAGAGAGCAATGAGCGAATAAATATTAGGGGGAATATATATGAAAAAGAATATATTTAAAAAGATATTGTCAGTGGCTATGATTGGAGGATTGACTTTAAGTTTAGCAGGATGTGGGGCAAAAACTGCTAAAGAAAATGGATCTAATGATAAGGTAGCTAAGATAAAAGAAAGTGGAAAATTAGTAGTTGGTCTTAGTGCTGATTATGCACCTTATGAATTCCATATAATGAAAGATGGAAAAGACCAAATTGTTGGTTTAGATATAGACATTGCAAAAGAGGTTGCTAAAAATCTTGGGGTTGATTTAGAAATTAAAGAGATGGAATTTGGGGCTATAATTCAATCTGTTAAAAATGGAATGATTGATATGGGGATTTCAGGAATAACTCCTGATGAGAAAAGAAAAGAAGCAGTAGATTTTTCAGATATTTATTATGAAGCAGAGCAAGGAATATTAATAAATAAAGATAATAAAGAATCTATAAAAGGAATTGGGGATTTAAAAGGAAAAAAAGTTGGGGCTCAAATGGGGTCTATTCAAGCAGAGATAGCTAAAGGAATAGAAGGAGCAGATGTTAAGCTTTTAGATAATGTAAATACTTTAATTTTAGAATTAAAAACTGGTAAGTTAGATGCTGTAATTACTGAACTTCCTGTTGCTAAAATAGCTTCAGAGGTTAATTCTGAGTTAGCTGTTGCAGATGAGGTGATTAAAAACTCAGAGGGTGGTTCAGCCATAGCAATACAAAAAGGAAATAAAGACTTAGTTGATGAAGTCAATTCTACAATTAAAGAGTTAAAAGAAAATGGAAAGATAGATCAATTTACAAATGATGCTATTGAATTAGTTCCATATCAAAAGAAAGAAGAATAAAATGAATTTTAATAATTAGGGGGCAATACTATGGGGGGATTAGACTTCAGTTTTTTAAAAGAGTATTTTCCAGTGTTTTTGGAAGGTGCTAAATGGACATTAATAATTTCAGCAATAACAGTTATTTTGGGAGCTTTATTAGGAACAATTTTATGCTTTATGAAACGTTCCAAATTTTCAATATTTAAAGTTAAAATTTTAAGGGTTATTTCTACTGCTTATGTAGAAGTTATAAGAGGAACACCTCTTTTATTACAAATATATATAGTTTATTTTGGATTACCTTCCTTTGGAATCCAATTAGAGGTTTTACCTTCATGTATTATTGCTATTTCCTTAAATTCAGCAGCTTATGTTTCAGAAATAATAAGAGCAGGGATAGATGCTGTTGATAAGGGACAATTAGAAGCGGCTAGAAGTTTAGGTATGACAGAAGGAATGGCTATGAGACTTATAATACTTCCTCAAGCTATAAAAAACATACTCCCTGCTATAGGAAATGAGTTTGTTGCCATAATAAAGGAATCATCTATGGCATCTACAATTGGAGTAGCAGAACTTATGTATTCATCAAAAATAGTTACAGGGGCTACTTATAAAGGTTTTGAACCACTTATTGTTATAGCAATGTTTTATTTTGTTATGACATTTAGTTTAGGAAGAGTTATGTCTTATGTAGAAAAGAGGTTGAGTAAATCATGATAAATGTTAGAAATTTATATAAAAGTTTTGGTAAAAATGAGGTTTTAAAAGATATAAATGAAACAATAAAAAAGGGAGAAGTAGTAGTTATAATAGGGCCTTCAGGATCAGGAAAAAGTACATTTTTAAGATGCTTAAATTTATTAGAGGAACCCACTTCAGGGGTAATTAATTTTGAAGGGGAAGATATAACTAATAAAAATGTTGATATAAATAAAATAAGAGAAAAGATGGGAATGGTTTTTCAACAATTTAATCTTTTCCCACATAAAACAGTTATGGAGAATTTAACAATAGGACCAACAAAAATAAAAAATATTTCTAATGGTGAAGCTATAAAAAAAGGAAGTGAATTATTAGAAAAGGTAGGTCTTTTAGATAAAAAGAATGTTTATCCAAATTCACTTTCAGGAGGGCAAAAACAGAGAATAGCTATAGCAAGAGCTTTAGCTATGGAACCAGATGTTATGCTTTTTGATGAGCCAACATCTGCTTTGGACCCTGAAATGGTAGGAGAAGTTTTAGGAGTTATGAAATCTTTAGCTAAAGATGGAATGACCATGGTTGTAGTAACCCATGAAATGGGCTTTGCAAAGGAAGTTGGAGATAGAATATTATTTATGGATGAAGGAAGAATAATTGAAGAAGGTACTCCAGAGGAGATATTTCAAAATCCTAAAAATTCAAGAACTAAAGATTTTCTATCAAAAGTTTTATAAATGCCTTTAAGAGATTAAATCTTAATAGATTTAATCTTTTAAATAAATTAATTAGTACAAAAAGAGGATGTAAAGAAAAAAATCTTTATGTCCTCTTTTGTATTTTAAAATAAAAATTAATTATTGAATAAATATTAATTATTTTTTAATGAAAATTTTACTGTAAATGTTATAATATTTAAGTAAATATTATATAGAAAGATAGTGAGGAAATTTTATGAAGGAAAAAGTAAAAAGCTTTTTAAAGTGTAACTGGGTTTTTATTTTCTTAGTGATAACACTTCAAATAAAATCAATGTTACTTTTATCAATGCTTAGAACCCCAGGGTCTAGAGGAATTAATTTTGATTTAATGTATTTTACTCCCCCTGCTTGGTGGGCTCATATAGCAATAGTTACGTTAATAGCGAGTTTTGTTTATCTATTTAAAGGTAAAGGAAGAATGTGGGCAGGTATAGTTATTGATATTCTAGTAACAATTTTATTTGTAGCTGATATTTGGTATTACAGAGTAAATGGAACTTTTTTATCAATAAGACATATAATTGAGCCAGGAATATTTAATCCTGTAGGAAAGAGCTTATTTAATTTAGCTAAAGTAGATGTAGTGTTCATAGTTGATTTTATAATATTATTTTTAGTTTATAACTTTACAGGTTTAAAAAAGGTTAAATATAAAAATAATATAAAAACTAGATTAATTGCATTTATATGCCTTTTTGGAATAAGTGCAACAGTAATAGGGGTATCACACTACTATATAGATATTCAAAGAAAATCAGATAAAAGTTTTTTAAGAATATCATGGGCGCCTTTTCAAACAATTAGCGATTCAAGTCCATTAGGATATCATGGATATGATATTTATTATTATGCTAACAGAAAAGAAACTTTAACTGATGCTCAAAAAAATGAAATTAAAACTTGGTTTGATGAAAACAAAGAAGATTTACCAGATAACAAGTATAAAGGTATGCTTCAAGGAAAAAATGTTATAGCCTTGCAGGTTGAGTCTCTTGAAAACTTTGTTATAGGTAAAAAAGTTTATGGTCAAGAGATTACTCCAAACATAAATAAACTTTTAAAGAATAGCTTATATTTTGATAATATAAAAGAACAAAATAATTCAGGAACAAGTTCAGATTGCGATATAATGGTTAATACATCAATACTTCCTGTTAGAGAAGGAACTACAGTATTTGGGTATCCATGGGCTGAATATAATACTTTACAAAAAATATTAAAAAGTAAAGGATATTCAACAGTTTCAACACATCCAGAGGTTCCTGGAAATTGGAACTGGGCAGAGGTTCATAAGGCATTTAAAGCTGATGAAATATGGGATGCTCATCAGTTTGATCAAAGTGAAATAATAGGACTTGGAATGTCAGATGAGTCTTATTTAAGACAGGTTGGAGAGAGATTAAAGAATCAAAAACAACCTTTCTATACATTCTTAGTAACATTAACAAGTCATGGACCATTTGATATGCCTAAGGATAAACAATATTTAAATTTACCAGAAGATTTAAATGAAAATATGTTAGGTGCATATTTCCAAAGTGTTAGATATACAGATGAAGCTATTGGAGAATTTATAAATCAATTAAAAGAAGAAGGTCTTTTAAACAATACTGTAATAATGATTTATGGAGATCATGGTGGAGTTCATAAATTCTACGAAGATAAAATAAAAGATGCTCCTTTAGAGGGAGATTGGTGGAAAGATGATGAAAAGGAAATACCTTTCTTAATATACAATCCAAGTATTAATGGGGAGACTATATCAAAAGAAGGTGGTCAAATAGATTTCTTACCAACTATAGCATACCTTTTAGGATTTAATAGAGATACTTTTGATAGTACAGCAATGGGAAGAGTATTAGTAAATACTAATAGAAATGCAAGCATATTAAACAATGGAGAAATAGTTGGAAATCCAACACCGGAAGAAAAAGCTCATTTAGAGAAATCATTTAATATTGCAGATATGATTATACAAGGAAATTATTTTAAAAATAATTAATTGAATTTAAAGCTATTAGCTATATTTTTATTAGTATTTAGCTAATAGCTTTACATATATTTTATTAGTTTTAATACTAGAAAGGAGAAGATTTATGGCTAAAAGTAATGGACTTTTAAGTAAAATAGGTGGATTCTTTAAAAAGTTTCCTTTAGAAATTTTATTTTATATTTTACTTGTATTTAAAATTACTGTTTTTTGTACAATGCTAAAAAGCAATAGTGGAATGGAGCTGAATTTAGGATTTGTATATGGATTAATAGATTATAAGATAATATATCTTTTATTCCCATTAATATTCATAAGTTTTGGGTTTTTATTTAAAAGATGGGGAAAGTTTATTTATCTATATATTGTAGACTTAGGAATTTCAGCACTTTTAATTTTTGATTTACTTTATTACAGACTGTATGGAACTTTTCCATCAATAAAGTTTTTAATTTACCCAGATTTATTTAATCCTTTAAATAAGGATCTTATCTTCTTTAGAAGTAGGATGCTATTATTTATAATAGACTTAGTATTATTACCTATACTTTACATATTATTTAGAAAGTACACTAAGGATTGGTATTTTGGAAAGGTAAAATATAGAGTTATAGCATTTTTATTAACATTCTTAGTACCAAGTGGATGTGTGTTAGGAAAATACTATTTATATGATGTTAAGGATATAACTAATGGAGAAAAAGGATTTTTAAGGGTTGCTTGGACACCAACTAGTGGAATTTTCAGAGCTACTCCTTTAGGATATCATTTCTTTGATATTTATAAGACCTTAGTTCTTGATAAGGATATAAAATTAAGCAATGAAGAAAAACAAGAAGTTAAAAATTGGCTTGATGCAAATTATGAAAACTTACCAGATAATCAATATAAAGGGGAATTAAAAGGCAAAAACTTAGTTGTGTTACAAATTGAATCTTTAGAAGATTTTGTTATAAATAAAAAAATTGATGGACAGGAAATAACTCCTACATTAAATTCAATACTAAAGAATTCATATTATTTCCCTAACATTTATGAAGAAAACTTAACTGGATTTAGTTCGGATGCGGATTTAATGGTTAATACAGGTATGTTACCAATAACTAATACTGCTACATCTTTTGCTTATCCAAGTAGAACTTTAACAACATTGCCATCTATATTAGAAAAGAATGGTTATACTACAGTTTCAGCTCATCCAGAAGTAGCTGGAAGTTGGAATTGGGGAGAAGTACACCACAGTTTACTAAAATTCCAAAATTCATATACATTATATGACTTTAATGAAGATGAAATAATTGGATTAGGAATTTCAGATAAGAGTTACTTAACTCAATTAGCTACTAAGGCTGGGGATTTAAAACAACCATTCTATCTATTTACTGTTACTTTAACAAATCATGGTCCTTTTGAGATTGATGATGCACATACAACAATAAAAATACCTAGTGAAATAGAAGGAACTCTTATAGGACAATACTTTAAAACAGTAAGATATACAGATGAAGCTATTAAAATGTTTATGGACAAGCTAAAAGAAGAAGGAAGATTTGATGATACTGTATTTGTTATATATGGTGATCATGCTGGTCCAAATAAATATTATAAAGAGCAATTAAAAGATGTTAATTTTGATGGTAACTATTGGAAACTTAATGAGAAAAAAGTACCACTTATAATCTATAATCCATCAATACAAGGAAAAACAATAGAAACTAAAGGTGGACTTATAGATGTTATGCCAACAGTTTCATATCTTTTAGGAGTTAATGATGGTAGCTTAAGAAATGTAATAGGAAGAAATCTTTTAAATACAAATAGAAATATAGTAGCACTTCCAGGTGGTGAAGTAGCAGGAGAGGCTAAATCTCAAGATGAATTAAATCATGTTAAACAATCTTATGATATATCAACTAAGATAATAAGATCAGATTATTTTAAAAATAATTAATAAAAAAGAGGACTGTGAAAAATAAGTTTTAAATATTTTTAATATAAGTTCTCAAGTTTGTATAAAAAAAGTAGCTATGAAAATTCATAGCTACTTTTTGTTTTAACAAGTAAAATCTTTATCAATAGTTATTATGCAGTTATATTGAGGGTGAGTTTCTTTGACTGCCTTTATAATTTCTTCTTTAAGCTCACTTTCAGACATAACTTTTCTAAGTTTCTCAGGATTAACAACAATATCGAATATAAGATTTTTCTTGTTACCATGACCAACAATTCTAAAATCATGCATTGATTCTATTAGTGGATTATATTTGATAATTTTGTCTATTTCTTCTTTAGCTTGTTTTATTTCATCATCTTCTAAACAAATAGGGTCCATATGGATTACTAGATAAATCTTTAGTTTTTTAGAAATTTCTCTTTCAGCCATATCTATGATATCGTGTATTTTCATAACATTTATGTCAGAAGGTATTTCTGCATGAATTGAAGCCATACACTTACCTACACCATAGTTATGAATTATAAGATCATGAACTCCTATTATATGGTCATATGATAAAACCATTTCTCTAATATTTTTAGCAAGCTCTGGATCAGGTGCTTCTCCTAAAAGTGGATTTATAGTCTCTTTTACTAAAGTAAATCCAGCATATAGAATAGCTAGTGAAACAATAACACCTATATATCCATCAATAGGGAAAGTAGTAAATTTTGCAGCTAAAAATGATATAACAACACATGTTGAAGTAAATACATCCCCTAAAGCATCAACTGAAGCAGCTTTAAGAGCTGAAGAATTTATTCTTTCACCTGTTAATTTATTAAATCTACTTAACCAAAATTTAAAGAATATTGATACTACAAGTAGAATAAAAGGAATTATTTCAAAGGTTACAGGTGTTGGATTGAGAATTCTTTCAATTGATGATTTGGTGAATTGAAAACCTACTAACATTACCATGAATGCTACTATTAGAGCTGAAATGTACTCAATTCTACCATGTCCAAATGGATGCTCTTTATCAGCTGGCATTTTAGCCAATTTAAAACCTATCATGGTTATTACAGAAGATCCAGCATCAGATAAATTATTAAAGGCATCTGCTGTTATAGCTATACTTGCTGAAATTAATCCTACAGAAAATTTTATTAAGAATAAAATTATGTTAACAATTATTCCAACTATACTAGCTAAGTACCCATAAGAACTTCTAACACTTTCATTTTCTGTGTTTTTGTAATCCTTAATGAAGGTTTTTATTATAAGATTTGAAAACATATTAATCATCTCTCCATTTTTATTAAGTTTTAAACTAAATTCTAGTTAAAATTATATTCAATTTATATATATTTAAAATTAAACTCACTTTTAAATATAAAATTTAGCAATTATATTAACTTTATTCAAGTAAATCTCATTTTATTATATCACAATATTTTATATTGAAAAATATTGAAATAGAATATAAAATAATAAGCAAATTGGGAAATTTTTAATATAGGGAAATTATGAAATATAGGAGAGAAAAGGAAATATGAATAGAAGGAAAATAAGGGCTTTATTAATGTCGTGCGTTTTAGTTACGAATATTTCAAGCTTTAGTGAAATTGTTCTAGCAGATGAAAATAAGGGAGGAGAAGTTCAAAAGGAAAGTCATAAGGAAAGCAATTGTATAGCTGGTGACTACCATGAAGTTAATAATGGAAATGCAAAAGATACAGAGAACACACCTGTTATAAATGGAATAAAAGTAAACAAACAATTGATAGATATAAATTACTCCCAAGGAGTTACTATAAATCCAAAATATATAGTTATACATGATACTGATAATAGACAAGCTGGTGCTAATGCTATGGCTAATAGAAATTACTTTGCAAATCATCCAAATGCTAAAGCATCAGCACATTATATAATTGATAAAGGTAATATTATTCAAGCTTTAGAAGATACTTGGATGGGATGGCATGTTGGAGATGGTAATAATCCAAATATAAATAATTCCACAACTATTGCTATAGAACTATGTGTTAATAAGGGAAATGACTTTGATAAAACTTTAGAAAATGGAATTGAATTAACTAAATATCTAATGAATAAATATAATATACCAGCAGAAAACGTTGTTATGCATAGAGATGCAAGTGGAAAAACATGTTCAAGGATGATGATTGAAGATAGACCAAGTTTATGGCCTTATTTTAAAGATAGAATTTCTGGTGGAGATGGAAGCTTAGAAGATGACGGGTTAAAGCCTAAAATGCAAGGTAAAGTTACTAATGCTTCTGTTCTTAATGTAAGAGAGAGTCCAAGCACTTCAGGAAGAATAGTTCACAAATTAAATAGAAATCAAGTGGTAGGAATATATGAAGAGTTAAATGGATGGTACAAAATTGACTATATAGATGGAGTTAAAAAGAAGTATGGATATGTAAGTAAGGATTATATATCAATAATTAATGAGAATCCTGAGGACGAAGAAACTAATGGGGATGCTGAAACAGAAAAACCACCTGTATCAGTAAATAAAAAAGGAGTAGTAAAAGTAAATAGTGCCTTAAATATGAGAAGCGGCCCAGGAAGCAATTACGGAGTAATAGGAACTTTACGTAATAATGATGAGGTAGAAATTATTAAAGAAGTAGATGGATGGTATGAAATAAAGTTTAATGGAAAGGTTGGATATGTATCAAGTCAATATATAAAAGTAGTAGATAACGAGTCAAGTGAAGAGAAACCAGTAGAGCCAGAAAAACCATCTGTATCAGTAAATAAAAAAGGAGTAGTAAAAGTAAATAGTGCCTTAAATATGAGAAGCGGTCCAGGAAGCAACTACGGAGTAATAGGAACTTTACGTAATAATGATGAGGTAGAAATTATCAAAGAAGTAGATGGATGGTATGAAATAAAGTTTAATGGAAAAAGTGGATATGTATCAAGCCAATACATAAAAGTACTAGATAACGAGTCAAATGAAGAAAAACCAGTAGAGCCAGAAAAACCATCTGTATCAGTAAATAAACAAGGGATAGTAAAAGTAAATAGTGCCTTAAATATGAGAAGTGGTCCAGGAAGTAATTACGGGGTAATAGGAACTTTACGTAATAATGATAAGGTAGAGATAATTAAAGAAGTTGATGGATGGTATGAAATAAGATTTAATGGTAAGGTTGGATATGCTTCAAAGTCATATATAACTATAGTCAATGAAGGGTCTAACAATGGAAATGAGAGTGGAATTAAAGAAGGAACTGTATATGGGGTAAGCACAAATCTAAATGTTAGAACTGGTCCAGGAACTTCATATCAAGTTATTGGATACTTATTATCAGGAGATAAAGTTAAAATTTTAGGAGAGGAAAATGGTTGGTATAAGGTTGAATTTAATGCCAGTACAGGTACTAAGAATGGATATGTGAGTAAAGATTACATTAAAGTGTAATTAGTTGTGAATATATTTAAATAGTGTAAATTTTTGAATAAAGGAAGTACTTTTTGGATAACTTTAAGATTTTGTTAATTATGGATTTTGTGGTAAAGTATAATTAAAAGTATCTATTTTATACAGAAAGGTGAGATACATATGGAAAAAGTTATTGCAAATGAATTAATTAATTTTTTATATGAAAGTCCAACAGCTTTTCATGCAGTAAAGAATGTTAAGGACACTTTAGAATTTGAAGGGTTTAAAGAATTAAAAGAGGCTGATAGATGGAATCTAGAAGTGGAAGGAAAGTATTTTGTAACTAAAAATGATTCAGCTTTAATTGCTTTTAGAGTTGGTAAAGGTGATATTGCTGAAAATGGATTTAAAATAATTGGTGCTCATACTGATTCACCAGGATTTAGAATAAAACCAAATCCAGAGATTACAGTTGAAAATACTTATGTAAAATTAAATACAGAAGTTTACGGAGGCCCAATACTAAATACTTGGTTTGATAGACCACTAGCTTTAGCTGGAAGAGTATCATTAGTAAGTAAAAATCCATTAAAACCAGTAAATAAGATAGTTAATATAAATAGACCTATACTTATAATTCCAAACTTAGCTATTCATATGAATAGAGAAGTTAATGAGGGATATAAAATAAATAGACAAAAGGATACATTACCTTTATTATCACTTGTTAATGAAACTTTAGAAAAAGGTAATTATTTAGTTGAACTTTTAGCAAAAGAGTTATATTGTGAAAAAGAGGATATTCTTGATTTTGAATTATATCCATATGAATATGAAAAAGGTTGCTTAATGGGATTAAATGAAGAGTTTATATCTTCAGGAAGATTAGATGATTTATCAATGGTTCATGCAGGTATTAAAGCATTAATGGATGCTGAAGTATCACAAGCTACTAATGTAATGGTATGTTTTGATAATGAAGAGGTTGGAAGTGCTACTAAACAAGGTGGAGATTCAGATTTCTTAAAAACAATATTAGAGAGAATAGTCCTAGCTTTAGGTAAAGATAGAGAGGATTTCTTAAGATCATTATCAGAATCATTTATGATTTCAGCAGATTTAGCTCATGCTGTTCATCCAAATTTAGGAGAAAAACACGATCCTGTAGTTAGACCTGTTTTAGGAAAAGGACCTGTAATAAAAATAGCAGCATCACAAAGCTATACAAGTGATAGTGATTCATCAGCTGTTTATGAAATGATATGTAGAAATGCAGGGGTTAATGTTCAAAAGTTTGTTAATAGATCAGATATGAGAGGTGGATCAACTATAGGACCAATATCATCAACTCATTTACCAATAAGATCAGTTGACATGGGAACTCCAATATTAGCAATGCATTCAATAAGAGAGTTTGGTGCTGTTAAAGATCATTTTGATTGTATAAAGTCATTCACTGAATTCTTTAGAATTTAGTCTATTAATAATTTTCAATATATTTAGTTAATATAATTTTTATTAATTATAACAAAAGTGGGATGTAGAAATTTACATCCCATTTTTTATACTTAAATATCATCGTCGTCTAGCATATCGCCTTCTATATAGTCAAATTCACTATAGGATATATTGTTGCAAACTATGTCATCTTCTAATGGGTTTGGTAGTTTAGTATAAGTCTTACCAGTTTTAGAATAAGAAACTAAATCATGTTTTTCTGGACTATAAAAGTCTCTATCTCTTGGAGGATATTTTTTACTCATATTTATTTCCCCTTTCAAATTTTAATTTTGAGTTTTGTTTTAGATTAATGATTTAATTTAAATTAGATAAATTAAAGTTACATTAATAAAAACAAATTATTAGTATAGCTATAAATTAGAATTTTAATCTCTAAATTTTTAGCTTAAATTTATTTTCCCCAAAATAAATTTAGTTATTAAGTTAAAATTAGAGTTTGCTTGGTAATTAGTATAGTTTTAGGAAACCTATGTGTTATTTTGTTAAAACTATTATTAATAAGTTTTAAGTAGCTTATATTTATCTAAAGTGGAATTAATAAAGTTGAAAAAAGAAATACTATACTTTAGGATGGTATAATAAGAAGAAAAAATAGATAATACACAGTTGGAAGTTTGGAGGGAGAATTTAATTATGTCATATAAATTAATATGTATAGATATGGATGGAACATTATTAAATAATAAACATGAAATTAGTGAAAGAAATAAAGAGGCTATAAGAAAAGCTACAGAGAGAGGCGTAAAGGTAGCTGTAACAACAGGTAGATTATTTGCCTCAGCTAAATATTATGCAGGACTTTTAGGAGTTAAAACACCTATAATATCATGTAATGGTGCTTTCATAAGAGAAAAGGATGAAGATAAAGTAATATATGAATCTGTTTTAAATGAGGATCAACTAGATAGAATATATGATGTCATAAAAAAATATGATATTAATATGGCCTATTTTAATACACCAAACACTGTAATCTCTGAAAAGATTGTTCCAGAAGAGCATGGCTATAAAGTTATGAATAAAATGATGGGAGAATCAAAGGAAAAGGTGATGTTTTCAGAAGGAATAGATTTTAAAGAAGCTTTTAAAACCTATGGGAAACATATACTTAAGGCTATTTGTATAGAAAATGATAGTAATAAGCTTAATGATTTATTTAAGGCAAAAGAAGAATTGAAAAAATATGAAGATTTAGAAGTTGTAAGTTCTTCACCAAGTAACTTTGAAGTAATGAATAAAGGTACTTCAAAAGGACGTGCCGTAAAAGTTTTAGCTGATATATTAAATATAAACAGGGAAGAGATTATGTGTTTAGGAGATAGTGAAAATGATCTTAGTATGATAGAATTTGCTGGACTTGGAGTAGCTATGGGAAATGCAGAAGAGTTTTTAAAAGAAAAAGCTGATTACATAACAGATACAAATGAAAATGATGGAGTAGCTAAGGCTATAGAAAAGTTTGTATTAGATTAATTTAACCATATTTTTATAATATAGAAGACACTAATTTTATATGAGATTAAGTGAAAAGTTAAGTTTTTTTATTTAGTATTTTAAAAATATTTTCTTAAATAAATAGAGACTAAAATCGTAAAATTTAGGATTTTAGTCTCTTTATTTTCATAAAAATTTATTTTGTACAGTAAAAGTTTTCTATAAATTTCTCTATATTATTTATTTTATTCCTTGGTTGTAGTTGTTTTGGATTCTTTTTTTTGTTATGGTAGAAGAACCCTTTTTAGTTGTAGTGGTAGTTGTGGTAGTGGTTGTTACCACTGTTGTAACAATAGTAGTGGAATCATCTAAACTTTTATCCTCTTTTGATAAGGCTGGTTTAAATGGCCACCAATTTGCCTTTCCAAATATTTTTACCATTGCTGGAATAAATAGAGGAAGAACAAATACAACATATAAAAGTATGCCTGTTAGAACCACCATGGAAATTTCAATTAAGGATAATACTCCAGATGGAAGTAAGGCTGCAAAGGTACCACTAAGGATTATTACGGCAGATATTATTACTCCACCCATACTTTTCATTGTTCTTATTATACGATCTTTTATGGAACCATTAAGATCTTGGTTAAATCTTGTCATTATAAATATTGAATAATCTATACCTAAAGCCATTAAAACTACAAAACCAAAGAATGATGTTATCCATGATATACCTGGATATCCCATGATTTTAGTGACAACAAATTGTATTACGCTTATTGAAGTAAAATAAGTTAGTAATAAAGAAATCATTAAGTAAATTGGCATTGTTAAAGATCTCAATATAATAATTAAGGTAATAAATACTCCAACTATTACAAATATTAAAGCTTTATCATAATCAGAGTCAGCCATCCTTTTAGTTTCGTATGTTGTACTAGCCATTCCACCAATACCTATATTAGCATTTTCTAACTTAGTTCCTTTAACTCCATCTTGAACAAGAGATTTAAGATTAGGAATTTCATTAACTGCTTCATTAGAATAAGGATTCTTTGTAGTAATTACATTTATTACTGCTAATTTACCATCTGAGCTCATATATTGATTTAGGGATTTTTTAAATTCATCATTACTAAATACCTCAATTGGAACACAAATTCCTGAAAGATTATAAGATAGATTTGACCAATCATTTATAAATCCGTTAGCATACTTAAGACCATTTTGAATTTCAGTTAGTCCATTAGAACCAGCCTCAAGTCCATTAGATAATTCATTTATTTGGCTAGAAAATTCTTTGAAACCATCTTTGATTTTAGATTGACCATTAGCTATTTGGTTTAAGGCATTTGAAATTTCAGGAACTTTAGATGAAATTTCTTCTCCACCTGATAAGGATTTACCAAGACCACTATCTAAAGCCTTTAATCCATTTTCAATTTCAGAAATTCCAGAATTAAATTTATCTAAATTATTTATTACAGTATCCTTTTTACTATTTAAAGTATTTATTAAAACTTTTAATGCACCTATACTTTCATTAATTGCTTTAATCTCTGAAGTATTATTAATAGTTCCTTGTAAATTATTAGAGTTATTATTTAAATTATTAATATCATCAGAGAATTTTTTGAAATTTTCATCATTTAAAACCTCTGGATGTGACTTTGAATATTCACTTAAATGAGAATTCAATGATGAAAGAGATTCTTTAAGTTTACTAGTATCTACATTAACTGAATTTGGATTACCTGTTAAGGAATCAATTTTGTTTAAATTATCAAGAACATCATTAGCAGAATTAACTATGGCACTATAATCTCCTTCAAGTTGAGATTTACTTAGTTTTAAAGAATTAACTTTATCTAAGGCTCCATCTATGGAATCTTTTAATTCTGTAGCTCCATTATGTTCCTCACGAATACTTTCTACAAGTTTATTAAGAGCACTTTGAAGTTCAGAAACTCCAGTTTCAGTTTTTTTAGTACCCTCTTGAAGCTTAGCTGTACCTTCTTCAGCCCCCTTTAACTTGCTCTTTGATGAATCTATTTTTTTACTAGCATCACTTAATCCATCATTTATTTTGTTTAATCCATTATTTGCTTTATCTATACCTTGTGAAACTTGACCAGCTTGGTCATTTACATAAATTTCATCAAGACGAACTCCTGTTGGTCTAGTAACACTTAATACTGATTTTATATCACTACTAGAATTTTGTAGGTTGTTAGAAAGTTTTTCTATTAAGGCTACATATTCAGGCTTTCTCATATCATCATCATTTTCTATATATATTGAAACAGGAGATGCTTGTCCTATACCAAAGTCATCTGCTATTATATTAAATCCTTCCTTAGCAGAGTAAGTATCACCAATCTCATTTAAATTGTTAAATGATTGATGAAAGTTATTAAATAAAATAGGAAGTAAAAGTATGGTGAATATAGCTCCTAGTATAGGAATTGGTTTACTAAATGCTTTATTAGCTAACTTAGCCCAAAGTCTATTTTCTTCTGCTTTAAAGGTTCCTTTAACAGGCCAGAAAATATTCTTTCCTAATATAATCATCACCGCTGGGAAAATTGTAAATAAGGCTGCAATTAAAAATAATATACCAATTGCTACAGCTACGGCACTTCTATATAAATTAAATCCAATAAAATTTAAGGATGCAAAAACAACAAATACTGGAGTAGCACTAGATAAAACTGTTTTACCAGCAGTTTTAAAGGTTGTTTTTACAGAATCAAGTTTATTATTTCCATTAGCTAATTCCTCTTTAAATCTATTAAGTAGCAAAATAGAGTAATCAGTTCCAATACCGAACATTATACAAATCATAAATATTTGAGTATAGTTTGAAAGAGGAAAATTAAACTTATCTGCTAAAATCCCGACAACAGATTGAGCTCCTAAATAACTTATTCCTACAGTGAGTAAAGGGATAAATGGAGTAATTACTGATTTAAACAATAGTATAAGGACTATGAATATAAATATTACAGTTATTGTTTGAGTTTTGTTTAATCCTTTTTGTGCAGCTACATTAACATCATTCTCTATAAGACTTTGTCCTGTAACATAGGTTTCAACCCCTGGAGTTTTTAATTCATCATTTAAAGTTTTTTCTATTGTACTTACAGATGAGTCCTTTGGATTTATTGTCATTAAGGCTATAATAGTTTTACCATTTTCAGAGTTAAGTTGATTTTTTAGCTGAGGAGTATCAAAACTATCATTTATACTTTGAATATAATCACTATTTTCTTGTGATTTTAATCTATCAATAGTATCTTTTATATTTTTTAGATTTTCATCTGTTAATTTATTACTTGAGTGAAAAACAGCTATATAGCTATCTTTACTATTAAATTTATTATCTGATTGGAGGATATCTGAAATTTTAGAAGAATAATCATCAGGTAATTGTATTCCTCCTTTTTCACTAACTAGCTTTGATAGGGAAGGAGCAGTTAAAAATAAAAATGCTACAACTGCACACCATATTATTAAAATAAAAAAGCTAAGTGGTTTATTAAGTTTAATTTTTTTAAGTATATTATCTTTCATATAGTCCCTTCTTTCTTTTACCACTTTAATTAACTTAGTTAATAAAAAATTAATAATTTCATCGAGTTTTTTAGAGTTGCTTTAAATTAAATTTCACTTAAGATACAAGATATTATTTAATTTAAAGTAATGTTGCTATAAATTTATCATAGCATATATTTGATTTAAATATGAACTAAATGTTAATGGATTAAATGCAAAAAAACACATGATTCTTTAAGAGTTTTCTTAAAATCATGTGTTTTCTTTAAATTAATATATTAGTCGTTAGATTTACCAACACCTGAAAGTATTATTCCAGGGTTGTGATCTATAGCCCATGAAATACCCCAGTCATTTTGGAATATAAGTAGATTTCTATCTTTAAAGTCTTTAACTTTCTTTGTATCAGAAGTTAAGTTTAGTGAATCTACATCTATATTATCATTTTCAATCCATCTAACATATCTAAATGGAAGTCTTTCCATTTTTATATCAACATTGTATTCATTTTTTAATCTATATTCTAAAACTTCAAATTGAAGAACACCAACAACACCAACTATGATTTCTTCCATACCGATGTGTAATTCTTTAAATACCTGAATAGCACCTTCTTGAGCTATTTGAGTAACACCTTTTATGAATTGTTTTCTTTTCATAGTATCTACAGGTTTAACTCTAGCAAAGTGTTCAGGAGCAAATGTAGGAATACCTTCAAATTTGAATTTCTTAGGATTTAAACATAAAGTATCTCCTATTGAGAATATACCTGGGTCAAATACCCCTATGATATCTCCAGCGTAAGCTTCTTCAACAACCTCTCTATCTTGAGCTAAGAATTGTTGAGGTTGAGCAAGTTTAACTTTCTTACCACCTTGAACGTGGAAAACATCTTTTCCTTTTTCAAATTTACCAGAACATATTCTCATGAAAGCAAGTCTATCTCTATGAGCTTTATTCATGTTAGCTTGTATTTTAAATACGAAAGCTGAGAATGGTTCAGTCATAGGATCTATTTCACCTATTGATGAATTTCTTGGAAGTGGAGAAGTAGTTAGTTTTAAGAAGTCATTTAAAAATGGCTCAACTCCAAAGTTTGTAAGAGCTGATCCAAAGAATACAGGAGTTAATTCTCCTTTTCTAACTTTTTCTAAATCAAATTCGTCACCAGCTATATCTAATAGTTCAACATCTTCCATTAACTTATTATGTAAATCTTCACCTAGAAGTTCTTTAAATTTAGGATCTTCTAAGTCACCAGTTATAGTTGAAACTTCACTTTGTCCATGGTTTCCACCATCAAATAAGTGTATTGTGTTTGTAGCTCTATCATAAACACCTTTAAAGTGACTTCCACATCCTATTGGCCAATTCATTGGGTAAGATTTTATACCAAGTTCACTTTCAATATCTTCTAGAAGTTGGAAAGGATCTCTAGTTTCTCTATCCATTTTGTTTACAAAAGTAAATATAGGAATTTCTCTTAATGAAGCAACTTGGAATAGTTTTCTTGTTTGATCCTCAACCCCTTTAGCTCCATCAATAACCATAACAGCTGAGTCGGCAGCCATAAGTGTTCTATATGTATCCTCTGAGAAGTCTTGGTGACCAGGAGTATCTAGTATGTTTATACAATATCCACCATAGTTAAATTGCATAACAGATGAAGTAACAGAGATACCTCTTTGCTTTTCTATTTCCATCCAGTCAGAAACTGCGTGTGTAGCAGCTTTTCTAGCCTTTACAGAACCAGCCATTCTAATAGCTCCTCCATAAAGTAAGAATTTTTCAGTAAGAGTAGTTTTACCAGCATCAGGGTGAGATATGATGGCAAAGGTTCTTCTTTTCTCTATTTCCTTAATTAAATCGCTCAATCTAATTTCCTCCTTAATTTTTTTATGTATATTAAAATATTAACTATTTTCCTTCATTAATATATATAAATATGAAAGATTAAGAAAATAATTGTTTTATCTCTTAAATAGCCTAGACTATTATATCATAAAATAACTATCAAATTAATAAATACTTTTAAGTAAAAAAATAGGTCATATTCTTAACCTTTAATATGACCTATTTTATATATTTTATTTTGAATTTTTCTTTTTAAGTTCTCTCATAGAAGGTAATACATCTTTATTATCTAATCCAACAATAGATAGTATTTGTCTAGCTCTATCTTTAGTTGAGCCTTCTATAGTTGTGTATTTAACATTTTCGCTATCTAAGAATTGCTTCAATGCATTATCAACGGCAGAGGCAGTTGATTCATCTTGCCATCTAACACCATCTTGAGTATAACCAAATTCTCTAGGAACAAAGAATATATGATCATACTTTTGAAGATCTTTAAGAGCTAAATGGTAAAGATCTTTTAATATTTCAATTTCTTTTTCTGTTCTTTTTTTATCACCTAGCATAAATCTTCCATATATATATGGTACAAAAGTTGCATAATCTGTTAAAGCATAATCAAATTGATTTAATGATTCTTCTAAACGAAGTTGTCCTAAATAAATACCATATTGTTCAGAAATAGTTTCTATCATACCTTTTTCTTTAAGATATTCTGTACTATATTCAGTTGCAGCTCCAACATCTAATCCTCTAATTTTAAACTCAACATAAAGTTGTTGTATTAAAGTAGTTTTTCCACATCTTGGACCACCAAGTATTGCAATTCTAACTGGCATATTAAACCCCCATTAAATTATGTATTTACAGTAAGTTGAAAATAGTAAAATAATTTATATTTAATGTATCTTTAAGAATTAATTTTATTCTATGAATTAAATCAAAAATTCTAAATAAATGACAAATTTCATTATATCAACATGAGAGAAGGATTTCAATATTTTAAATTACTTAAAAATAATTAATAAAAAACTTTATAATATATTAATAATACAAACAAATTATTACAATTTATTTGCAATAATTTGAAAAAAAACAATCATATGATATAATCTTAAATGTATATGTCAAAAAATAATGAAATAGTATAATAATTTTGATATAATTACCTAGTATAAAATAAAGAAAAATTTAACATATATTTGTAAATGAAATTTAAGAGGTGAATTAATGTATAAATTAGTAGCTATAGATATGGATGGAACTTTATTGAAAGAAGACAAAACTGTATCTGAAAAAACTAAGGAAGCAATAAAGAAAGCTAGAGAAAAAAATGTAAAAGTAGTTTTAGCAACAGGAAGACCAGTAGATGGAGTTAAAAGATATTTAGAAGAATTAGATTTATTCCATGATGATGAGTATGTTTTAACTTTTAATGGAGCTATAGTTAAGGAAGTTGGACCTGATAGAGTAATTTGTAGAGATACTTTAAAGGGTAGTGATTTAAAATATTTATATGAAATAAGTAAAAATGTTGGAGTTAATATACATGCCTTTTCTAATTTTGGCTGTGTAACTCCTAAAATGAATAAATACACAGAATTAGAAGGCAGAATAAATGGAATAGAAGTTTGTGAAGCTGATTACGATGAAATCAAAGCAGATGAAGAAATAATAAAAATAATGATGATTGATGAACCAGAAGTTCTAGAAGAAGGAATTAATAATTTACCAGAAGAAGTATATGAAAAATATACTGTAGTAAGAAGTGCTCCTTATTTCTTAGAGTTTTTAAGTAAGACTTGTAATAAAGGAGAAGGGGTTAAATCTCTAGCTGAAAGCTTAGGTATAAAAAGAGAAGAAGTTATAGCAATTGGAGACGCTGGAAATGACCTTCATATGATAGAGTATGCAGGCCTTGGAGTTGCTATGGGAAATGCTTTTGAAGAAGTAAAAGAAAAAGCTGACTTTATTACAAGAAGTAATGAGGAAGATGGCGTAGCCTTTGTTTTTGAAAAATTTGTTTTATAGATTTTAATATAAAAATATAATGAAAGTTAAGGGGGATTTTATGCAAAATATAAATGATATTCCAATTAAATCAGAGTGTAGTAAGGAAAAAAGCTATCTATTTTATAATGTTGCAAAAAGATGTTTTGACTTAATATGTTCGTTAATTGCGTTAATATTATTTTCACCAATATTTTTAATTTTATATATATGGGTGAAGGTTGATTCTAAAGGACCAGCATTTTTTGGGCATAAAAGAATTGGTAAAGATAGAAAATATATAGATGTTTATAAGTTTAGATCTATGGTTTCTAATGCAAAAGAGGTGTTTGATAACTTTACACCAGAGCAAAAAGCTGAATTTGAAAAGAATTTCAAGTTAGATGATGATCCAAGAATAACTAAATGTGGAGCTTTTTTAAGAAAGACAAGTTTAGATGAATTACCTCAATTAATAAACATTATTAAGGGAGATATGAGTATCGTTGGACCAAGACCAATAGTAGATAAAGAAGTTGAAAAGTATGGAGAGTATGCGGACAAGCTTTTCAGTGTTACACCAGGGTTAACAGGTTATTGGCAAGCAAATGGAAGAAGTGACACAACATATGAAGAAAGAGTACAGATGGATATGTACTATATAGATAATAGATCTTTATGGCTTGATATTAAAATAATATTTAAGACGGTTATATCAGTTATAAAAAAAGAAGGAGCTGTATAGATGAAGATATCTATAATTTGTCCATTGTATAATGCTGAAAATTATATAATGAATTTACACAATAAAATATTAGAACAAGAAAAACCAGAAGGTACAGAAGTTGAGATTTCATATATTTTAACTAGATGTAAGGATAAAACAGAAGAAATGTTAAAAAATATGAATTTACAATATACACTTATAGAACCAAAGGATTTTTCACATTCAAAAACTAGGGAGATGATGGCTTTTAAGTCAACAGGAGATATTATAGTTTTCATATCACAAGATGTAATGATGAAGAATAACTTTTGGCTTAAAAATTTAGTACAACCTATTATAGATGGGGAGTGTGAAGCTTCATTTAGTAGACAACTTTGTACTAATAATACTATAGAAAAATATATAAGAGAAAAGAATTATCCTGAAGAATCAAGAGTGGTTTCTAAAAAGGATATTAATAAATATGGATTATTAACATTTTTTTATTCAGATGCATCATCAGCTGTTAAAACAAGTGTATATAAAGAGTTAAATGGATATGACAATAAAAGACTTTTAATAAATGAAGATATGTATTTTGCTGAAAAGCTTATACAAGCTGGATATAGAATAAAATATTGCTCAGATTCTGAAGTTTATCATTCTCATGTATTTACTCTTAAATCATTGTACGAAAGATACTTTGATACTGGAGTTTTCTTTAGACAAAACTCACAGTTCCTAAATTATAAAGGAAATAAGAGTGGTAAAGATTTAGCTATTCATGTATTAAAAAGATCATTAGAAGATAAAAATTTTAAGGTTACATTAAATATATTACCTAATTTTGGAGCGAGGTTTATTGGAAGCTTCTTAGGAAAGAAATATGAAAGTTTACCTAAAAGTTTTGTTATGGCTTCTTCAATGAGTAAAAAGGTATATAGTCAAATTTAGAATTAAGGTAGAAGGTGAGAAAATGAAAGGAATTATATTAGCTGGTGGAAGTGGAACAAGATTATATCCAGTAACAAAGGCAATGTCAAAACAAATGGTACCAATATATGATAAGCCAATGATATATTATCCAATGTCAGTATTAATGTTAGCTGGAATAAGAGATATATTAATAATATCAACAGAAAGAGATTTACCTAATTTTAAAGAGTTATTTAAAGATGGAAGTGAATTAGGTTTAAATATAGAATACAAAGTTCAAGAAGCACCAAATGGACTTGCAGAAGCATTCATAATTGGAGAAGAATTCATAGGAGATGACAATGTAGCTATGATTCTAGGGGATAATATATTCTATGGACAAAACTTCTCAAGTAATTTAAAGGAAGCCGCTGCTTTAGAAAAGGGTGCTATGGTATTTGGATATTATGTTCAAGATCCTAAGGCTTTTGGAGTAGTAGAATTTGATGAGAATGGAAAGGTAATTTCTTTAGAAGAAAAGCCAGAACATCCAAAATCAAAGTATGCAGTTCCAGGACTTTATTTCTATGACAATACAGTGATAGAAAAGGCAAAAGGATTAAAGCCATCTGCAAGAGGAGAACTAGAAATAACAGATTTAAATAGATTATATATGGAAGAGGGAACTTTAAAAGTTAACCTATTTGGTAGAGGAATGGCTTGGTTAGATACAGGAACTCATGCTTCAATGTTACAAGCATCTAATTTTGTTGAGGCTGTTCAAAATACTCAAGGTACATATATAGCTTGTTTAGAAGAGGTTGCATACAGAAAAGGATGGATTTCTTCAGAGAAGGTATTAAACTTAGCTAAACCATTAATGAAAACTGGTTATGGTAAGTATTTAGTTGATATAGTTGAAGAGTTAGAACAAAAAAGATAATAGAGAAATTAGACGATTATATAAATTTACATAATATAATAAATGCTTATATTATGTAAATTTTTTTGAACTTTAGATACAATTTATTGAAAGTGGTGAAAAAAATGAGTAACTTTAAATTTATAGAAACAAAAATAAAAGATTTATATATTATAGAACCTAAAGTTTTTGGAGATGAAAGAGGATATTTCATGGAAACATATAGTCAAAAAGCTTTTGAAGAAGCTGGACTTACTATGAAATTTGTTCAAGATAATGAATCAAAATCTAAAAAAGGTGTTTTAAGAGGATTACATTTCCAAACTAAACATACTCAAGGAAAGCTTGTTAGAGTAACTCAAGGAGAGGTTTGGGATGTAGCCGTAGATTTAAGAAAAGGATCACCTACATTTGGACAATGGGAAGGTGTTCATTTAAGTGCAGAAAATAAAAGACAATTCTATGTTCCAGAAGGATTTGCTCATGGATTTGTAGTTTTATCTGATGAAGCTGTATTTAACTATAAATGTACAGATTTTTATGCTCCAGAATATGACAGTGGACTTCTTTGGAATGATAAAGATGTTAATGTAGAATGGCCTTTAGAAGGAATAGAAGAAATAATCTTATCAGAAAAAGATAAGAAACAAAAAACTTTAAAAGAATTAGATATTCCTTTTGTATATGAAGGTTAATAGGGGGAATTCTATGAAAATATTAATAACAGGTTCAAATGGACAATTAGGAAATGAACTTCAATCAATAATAAAAAGTGGAAAAGCAGAAATAGGTTCAGTTAGTGAAAATATAAAAAACTCAGAAGTTATTGCTTTAGATGTTGATAAATTAGATATAACGAGCTTAGAAAATGTTAAAAATGTACTTAATGAAGAAAAGCCAGATGTAGTAATAAACTGTGCAGCGGCAACAAATGTTGACGGATGTGAAAGTAATGAAGATTTTGCATTTAAAGTTAATTCTTTAGGAGCAAGAAATTTAGCTATGGTTTGTGAAGAAATTGGAGCTAAATTAGTTCAAGTTTCAACAGATTATGTATTTAGTGGTGTTGGTGAAAAACCATTAACTGAGTTTGATTTAACTGCACCTTATAGTGTTTATGGAAAAACAAAACTTCTAGGTGAAAATTATGTTAAAGAGTTTTGTTCAAAATATTATATAGTTAGAACTGCTTGGTTATATGGATATGTGGGACATAACTTTGTTTACACAATGATGAGATTAGGAAAAGAAAAAGAATCATTAAATGTAGTTAATGATCAAAAAGGAAATCCAACTCACGCAAATGACTTAGCATATCATATATTAAAGCTTATAGAAACAGAAGAATACGGAATATACCATTGTACAGGAAAAGGGGAATGTACTTGGTATGATTTTGCTAAAGAAATAATGGAGTTAGCTGGCAATAAGTGCATTGTTAATCCATGTACTTCAGAAGAATATAAAACACCAGCTAAAAGACCAGAATACTCATCATTAGATAATATGATGCTTAGATGTACAATTGGTGATGAAATGAGAGATTGGAAGGAAGCTTTAAAAAGCTTTTTTGAAAATCAACAAAATCAATAAAAGTTATTAAAGTTAGGAGAGAATTAAATGAAAACTTACTTAGTTACAGGTGGAGCAGGATTTATAGGATCTAACTTTGTATTATATATGTTAAAGAAATACGAAGATATAAAAATAATAAACTTAGATAAATTAACTTATGCAGGAAATTTAGAAAACTTAAAATCAATAGAAAATGATGAAAGACATATATTCGTTCAAGGAGATATATGTGATAAAGAATTAGTTTCAAGTTTATTTGAAAAATATGAAATAGACTATGTAGCTCACTTTGCAGCAGAATCACATGTTGATAGAAGTATAAGAGAGCCAGAAGTATTTGCTAAAACTAATGTATTAGGAACAGTAAATTTACTTAACTGCGCTAAAAATGCATGGGAAACAGAAGAAGGATGGAAAGAAGGAGTTAAATTCCTTCACGTTTCAACAGATGAAGTTTATGGTTCATTAGGAGAAACAGGATATTTCATGGAAACAACACCATTAGATCCACATAGTCCATATTCATCAAGCAAAGCAAGTTCAGATTTAATGGTTAAGGCTTATTCAGATACATATAAAATGCCAGTAAACATAACAAGATGTTCAAATAACTATGGACCATTCCAATTCCCAGAAAAACTTATACCACTTCTAATAAATAACTGTTTAAATCATAAGGATTTACCAGTTTACGGAGATGGAATGAATATAAGAGACTGGTTATTCGTTGAAGACCATGCAAAAGCAATAGATATGGTAATAAACGGGGGAAGACTTGGAGAAGTTTACAATGTTGGTGGACACAATGAAAGAACTAACATTCAAATAGTAAAAACAGTTATAGAATACTTACATGATAATGTAGATGAAGAAATAACTGAAGAATTAATAAAGTATGTTGAAGATAGAAAAGGTCATGATAGAAGATACGGAATAGATCCAACAAAGATAAAAGAAGAGTTAGGATGGTATCCAGAAACAACTTTTGAAGTTGGAATAAAGAAAACAATAAAATGGTACTTAGATAATAAAGAATGGATGGAAAATGTAACATCAGGAGATTATCAAAAATATTATGAGAAGATGTATAAATAGTAAGTTGAATATAGGAGATATTATATGAATTTAAGAAATAAATCAAACACAAAGTATGAACTTTTTATATATTTTGTGATATTCTCAATATTTATTAGAGACTTTAAAATATATATACCTCTATTTTTATTAAATATATTATATGTTATATATCTTATTTTTAAGAAAGAGATACATATAAGTTTAAAAAAATGGAATTTAACTTTAGCTTTATTTATAATTTGGACAGTTATAAACACTGTAATAGCAAGTTTTATTTTTAAACATCCTATATATTATTCAAATGTTATAAAACTTTTGCTTAATATGAGTTTTCTATTATCAACATATTTTGTTGTAGATGGAACAAATATGAAGTTCCATAAGAAAACTTTAGTTAGATTTTTAGAGTTTATAATATTGATTAATTTTATACAAATTATATATATTTATTTTGATGGCAAGTTATTTAATGATTTTTTTAGTGGCGCACTAACAGAAAGTTCTGATGCAGCTTATACAATCAGTAGTTATCATAATATAATTGGAGCAGAAAATAAGAATATTTGGGCTACTAAGTTTGCATTAATATATATGATATATCTTTACATATGTGCATTCGATAATTTTAATATAAATTTAATTGAAAAAATAAGTTTTATAATTTTAGGTATAGTAACAGTTGTACTTTTATTAAGTAGAACTGCTCAAGTAGCTATAATAATACCGATAGTATTTTTAGCTTTTTATAGTATGAGAAATTTAAATTATAAATATAGAATAGGTATATATGCAGTAAGTGGAATTTTATTCTTGGGAGCACTGTTTGTCTTTTTTGATAAATTTTTCCACTTAGAGTTTAATATGACAGATGGTGGCTTTACAAGATTATATATATGGAAAGAATTTATTATAAGCGTTTTTGATACTCATTTTATAGTAGGTAATGGTATAGGATATAGTGCTTATTTCATTCAGGATATATTAGGAAGGTTTGAATCAAATCTTCATAACGTATTTCTTAATATATTTTTTGAACTTGGAATAATAGGAATTGTTCTTTATATTACCTTTATAATTCAATTTTTTAAAGATTTTATTACAAGAAAAAATATATTGAAAAATTTATTTATGATAATATTTCCTATGTTAGCCATAGTTTGTTTACAATACTTAGGATATGATAATGATTTAGTAGTAACTTTAACACTATTAATTATAATAAATATGATTATGAAGAAAGATGAGCAAAGAATATGATTAGAAAATTTTCATTGATAATGGCTACCTATGGGAGAAAAGATGAAGTAGGGTGTTTTCTTGAAAGTCTAATGAATTCAAATTATACAATGGATAAAGTTGAAGTAATCATTGTTGATCAAAATAAAGAAATAGACTTAGAGCCCATAATTAGTAAATATAAAGAAAAAATAAAAGTGGTTCACATAAAATCTAATGAAAGAGGATTAGCTTTAAATAGAAACAAGGGGTTAGAGATAGCAACTGGAGATATAATAGCTTTTCCAGATGATGATTGTGAATATCTAGTAGATACCCTTAATATAGTTAATAATTACTTTGAAAATGAACATTGTGACTTATTAATGGGAAGAATTGTTGAGCGTAATGGTGAAGATTCACTTAGGGAGTGGCCTAAAGAGAAGATAGAAATAAATAAAAATAACTTTTATACAAAGTGTTCTTCAGTAACTATGTTTTTAGATAGTAAAAAATGCTTTGTAAAATTTAATGATCAATTAGGAGCAGGTAAATATTTTGGAGCTTGTGAAGATGCAGATTTGATATATAAAAACTGTAAAAAGGGGCTAAAAATAATATATAATCCAGAACTTCAAATATATCATCCACATTATGATTCAAATAGCAATATGGATGATAAGAAAATATATAGTTATGGTTTAGGATTTGGTGCAATGGTAAAATCAAATTTTGATTTTTCTATGTTAATATTATTTATTAAGGCTGAGGGATATCATTTCTTAAAATCATTAATATATTTAATAACTTTTAAGAAAACTAAGTCAAAAAGAAGTTGGCTTGCTTTTAAAAGTAGAATAAAAGGATTTTTTGAATATAAGAATTAACCATAAAGCATAAAAGAATTTTGAAATATAAAATTCTTTTATGCATTTATAATATAATTTGCTTATGAAATAAGAGATTTTTAGGAGATAGTTATGAGTAAAGTGAAAAGAAAATTAAAGAACATAGTAAGAAATATTATGTTGAGTGAAACTTTTGCAAATACAAATTTAGTAAAAAATATGAGGAAAAATCATAAAGAGAAATTAGAAGAAGGAAGAAGAGTTTTATTTAAAGAGCATGCTAAAGATTGTTTAGAAACTATAAAGGAGAATTTAGATAAGAATAATCTTCATTTTTGGCTTGATTATGGAACTTTGCTTGGAGCTATGAGAGAAAAGGATTTTATAGCACACGATTTAGATATAGATTTAGGAATGTTTTACGAAAATCAAGTTGAAGAAGTAGAAAAAGCTTTTAAAGAAGCTAATATAAAAAAAGTTCGTGAATTTACTTTAGATGGTAAGGTAGTAGAGCAAACATATAGCTATAAAGGATTATACTTTGATATATTTTACTATTTTAAAGATGAAAATCTTATGTGGACATATGGATTTACTTTTAAAAATAATAAACTAAATAAAGTTAGTTATAAAGATAAGGATGTATCAACTGGTTTTGAAGGAATGAAGTATTTTGTTAAGAAGAGAGGCCTTGAAAAAATCATGTTTAAAGGAAAAGAATATACAGTTCCTGAAAATCCAGATGGTTATTTAAGAGAAAATTATGGACCAAATTATATGACACCTATAAAGGAATGGGATTATGTAGAAGCACCAACAAATCAAGAAAAGTTAAAGGGTGGAGACATAGTAATGATAGAATATTATAATTAGGAGGAACTATGAGTAAATCAATATCGAAAAATATAATATTTAAATTTTTATTAAATATTTTTAATGTAGTAGTTCCAATAATTATAGGTCCTTATGTATTAAGAGTTTTAGGACCAGACTTAATGGGAACAATAAACTTCTCCCAAACAATATATGGATACTTTTTCATATTTGCAGGTTTTGGAGTATATCAATATGGTTTAAGAGAAATAAGTAGAGTTAGAGACGATAAAAAAAAGCTCTCACAGGTATATACGAGTCTATTTACTCTAACCTTTATAACAAATATACTTACAACAATTGGATATGTATTATTTGTTCAGTTTAACTATTCTGGAACAGAAATATATGTTGCATGTATGATATTAACTTTTAATTTATTAGCTAATATCTTTTATACTGAATGGGTAAATGAAGGGTTAGAAAACTATGACTTCATAACAATAAAAACTATCATAATTAGAATTGTTTATGTAGTATTTTTATTTATACTTGTTAGAAGTGCAAATGACTTAAAAGAATATATGATTCTTTTAGTTTTATCAACATTTTTAAATAATATTGTAAGTTTTATATACATAAGGAAAAGAGTACCTTTTGATTTTTCTAACTTAAAATTATTAAAGCATATAAAACCAATGTTTTTAGTTGTTATATTATCAAATGCGAACGTATTATACACTCAACTTGATAGATATTTTATAGGAGAGTATATAAATATGGATTCTGTTGCTTATTATACAACAGCGCAAAATATAAGTAACATAATAAATACCTTGTTGCTTACAGTTATTTATGCAACTATTCCAAGAATGTCAAATTATATAGCAAATGAAAATCATGATGAATATAAAGGTTTATTAGATAAAATTTCTAAAATGTATTTTATAGTTCTTTTCCCAGCTGCTATAGGTATGTTGGTTTTAGCTAAAGAGGTAATTCTTATATATGGTGGTAGCAAGTATTTAGATGCTATACCAATGCTTAAGGTTTTTGCTATATATATAATTACTTTAGGATTTGAGACCATATTAAGTAATCAGGTTATGTATATAAGAGGAAAAGAAAAAGAACAAGTAAAGATAACATTTATAGGGGGAGCAGTAAACTTAGTATTAAATGTAACATTATTATGGACAGGCTATTTTAATGGAACAAATGCAGTAATAACAACAATGCTAGCTAATATAGTTGTTATTATATTAGAATACTTATATATAAAATTTGTTATGGACTTAGATTTTAACATTTTTAGCCTAGATAAGATGAAGTATCTAGCAATATCATTATTATTTATACCTATAACTTATTTTATAGGAAAATTTATAAGTGGAGTTATACTATTTACTTTAGCAGTAATGATTATAAACTCATTAGTTTATTTCTTAATTTTACTAGTTATTAAAGATGATTGTTTATTAGAAATAATAAATAAATTTACTAAAAAATTAAAAAGATAAAAAATAAAAGGGGGAGTTTCATTGATTAAAAAGTTTATTCTTGCTACAGTTATTACTTTAAGTGTAACTTCAATTAATGTTCTAGCTTCAGAGAATGTAAATGATAAGTCTGATGAAAGTAAGTCTTCTAGTTTAGTTGGGGAAACTTATGAAATTGTAAAAGAGCCAAATATGTTTTTTTCAATTCCAGGTGATAATGTAGAAAGCTATAAAGATGAAAATGGAATTGAGAGAGAAGAATTTAAAAAGGATAAAGAAGGTCAAGAATCTATAAACAGACTTGTTACAAAGACTAAGAGTAAGTATGAGATAGCATTAGCTCATGAAAATGGGAAATATACTTTTTTAGATTCTGCAAACACAAAGGAAGAAGCAGAGAAAAAGATTGAAAATGCAAGTGAGAAATATAATACCTTTGCAGCAATGCCTGTTGTTTTAAATGATAGTGGACAAGTAGCTTATTCGGAAAAATCAATGGGAAGATTAGTTAAATATAAAAATGGAAGCCCAGCTGGATATGGAGAAATAACTAATATATATGCTAATCCTAATTTAACAAATGACTTTACATATATTAATCATGGTTATGTAGATGATGTTCCAATAATTGAGGATAGGGGAAATGTTGCCAAAATAGAAGTTGGAGGATATGAAGGTTGGGTAAATAAAGATACTAGTTCTGGAAATTATGATTTAGTCATAGTACCATTAAACCAAGTAAAAAATCCAAGTTATTATATAGTTAGAGATGGAGAGTTAATCCATTATATAAGTAGTGATCTTACTAATTATTCTGAAGGTGGATATGAGGTTGTTATAGGACCAGCACCTAATTTCTTAAGTGAAAATGTAAAATATTATAGTTATGATAACAAATATTTTTATAAAGATTTAAGTACATTAATAGGTGATTTACAAAATGATAATCATAATAATTCTGTAAATGCAAATAATCCTTTTTATCCATATTATATGTATTTACCATTTAGAAGTAAAACAACATTTACTGCTGAAGAATTAAATAATTTTATTGCTAAAAAGACAAAATCATATAGCAAATTAAGAGGAACTGGACAAGCTTTTATAGATGCACAGAATAAATATGGAGCAAATGCTCTTTTACTTTTAGGACTAGCGGCTAATGAATCAGCTTGGGGGACATCTCAAATAGCTCAACAAAAAAATAATTTATTTGGAATAAATGCTATTGATTCAAGTCCAGGAGCATCAGCAAATTCATTTGAAACTGTTGAAGGCTGTATAAATGATTTTGCAAAATATTATATTTCTAGGGGATATTCAGATCCAGAAGATTGGAGATATTTTGGAGGATACCTTGGAAATAAGGGAAGTGGAGCTAATGTTAAATATGCTTCAGATCCATTCTGGGGAGAAAAAGCAGGACAAAATGCTTATATAGCTGATTACTGGGCAAGTGGAAAAGGAATAGCAGGTTTAAAAGATTATAATTACTATCAGCTAGGCATTTATACAGGGGCTAGTAGTGTTACAAATAAAGATAATGAAAAATTATATGATGTAGGTGGCTTATATACTGAAAGAGTAGAAAAAATAGGAGCTACAACAATTTTAACTAGCAAAGAAAAGATTAATCACAATGGAAAAGACTGTTATGAAATAAATCCAGTTAGAACAACTCCTGTAATATCAAATGGATCACCAGTAGCATTCCCAGGTCCATACGATTGGAATGATAAAGGCTTTGTAGATGCATCAAAAGTTAAGCTTATAAATGAAGGTAAGTATTCTGAAAATGTTATGGGAAAATGGGAATTAAATGATGGCATATGGTACTATTATATAGACGGAAAATATGTTACTGGGTGGAAGAATATAGATAATAACAAGTATTATTTTGATCAATCAGGTAAAATGCAAACAGGTTGGCTATGTATAGATAATATATGGTATCATTTTAGAGATAATGGAACAATAGACATAGGTTGGAGAGAAATAGATGGATATTGGTATTATTTTAATAATGATGGAGAAATGCAAAAGGGTTGGCAGACAATAGGTAAATATAAGTATTATTTCAATGATAATGGAGTAATGAATATTGGCTGGAGAAAAATAGATAATATTTGGTACTATTTTAATATAAATGGAGAAATGCAAACAGGATGGTTATTTGAAAATAATATATGGTATCATTTTGAAACTACAGGTTCAATGACTGTAGGATGGAAAAAAATAAATAATGATTGGTACTATTTTAATTCAAATGGAGAAATGCAAACAGGATGGCAAAATATTGGTACTCCAAAATATCATTTTAGAGATAATGGTGTAATGGACATTGGATGGAGAGAAATAGATGGACAATGGCATTATTTTAATGAGAATGGAGAAATGCAAACAGGTTGGCAATATATAAATGGAAATAGTTATTATTTCGATGAAAAAGGAATATGGAAACAGTAATAAAAAGACTGATTAAATTCAGTCTTTTTATTATAGAATAAATTTCTAATATTGATAAATATAACGTAATAAGGTAATATTTAAGTGTAAGCAAGTTTATACGCTAATTCAAAAAAAAGAGGTGGACAAGTGAAGAGAAAAAGTATTGCATTAGTTCTTTCTTTAGGACTGTTAGGTTCTGTTACTTTAGGTAGCATTGAAACAGTTTATGCTGAAGGAAATAAGAACACAACTAATATTAGTGAAGTAAAAGTTGACAATAAGGTAGAATTAAGTGACAAGAAAAACAAAGAGATAAAAAATGGATGGGAAATTATAAATGATAAGTGGTATTATCATGAAAGTGATGGAAGTTTAGCTACTGGGTTTAAAAAAATAAATGATGAATGGTATCGTTTTGATAATAATGGAGAAATGCAAGTTGGCTGGCAATATATAAATGATATATGGTACCATTTTAGAGATAATGGCCCTATGGATACTGGTTGGAGAAAGATTAATAATGATTGGTATTATTTTAATAATGATGGAGAAATGCAAACAGGATGGCAGTCTATAGGGAATAAAAGATATCATTTCAGAGATAATGGAGTAATGGACACTGGTTGGAGATCATTAGGAAGTGATTGGTATCTATTAAACTCAGATGGAGAAATGCAGACAGGTTGGCAACATATAAATAATATATGGTACCATCTTGAAGATGACGGTAAAATGAATACTGGATGGCAAGATATAAATGGAGACAAATATTATTTTAATAATAGCGGCGAAATGCAAACAGGTTGGCAATATATAAATGATATATGGTACCATTTAAGAGAAAATGGACCTGCAGATACTGGTTGGAGAAAAATAAATAATGACTGGTATTACTTTGATAATATAGGTAAAATGCAGACAAGCTGGCAAGATATTGATAACTCAACATATTATTTTAATGATAATGGAGTTATGAGTATTGGATGGAGAACTATAGAAAGTGAATGGTATTATTTTAATAATAGTGGAGAAAAAGAAATCAACAAAGTTATAGATGATTGGTATTTAGATAAAAATGGAGTAGGAAATCAGATTGTAACTGAAGGTGTATATGGAAAGAGTGGAAAGGGCAGAGATTTAGAATACTATAGAATAGGACATGGTAAAAAAGTATTATTCTCAGTGTTTGGAGTACATGGATATGAAGATGCTTGGAGTGGTGATTCACAAGAACTTAAAATAATAGCTGAAAAGTCAGTAAATAGGTTAAGAAGTGAATACAATACTAAAGGAATAGATTTAAGTGAATGGAGTGTATATATAATACCTTCAGCTAATCCAGATGGAAGAATTGATGGATGGACAAACAATGGTCCAGGTAGAACTACAGTAACAACTAAGAATGATATAAATAGATCATTCCCTACAGGGTTTACTCCTTTTTATAGTGATAGAAACTATACAGGACCAACAGCATTAGGTTCTCCAGAGGCAAAGGCTTTATATGGTTTCATAAATAAAACTATGGAGGGAGCAACTGAAAAAGTTCTTCTAGATGTACATGGATGGGAAAACAAAACAATAGGTAATCCTAGCATTGCTAGATATTTTGATAATGAATTTGGCTTTAGAAATATAAATAAATATCCAGGTGGATTTGTAATAACTTATGGAAATGCTATAGGAGCTAAGTCAGTTTTAGTAGAATTTCCAGTTCCTTATTCACATCAAGATATATTGAGAAGAGATTTTTCTGGTAAATTCTCTAATGGATTAGTAAATATTCTTTTAAATAACTAAAAATAAGTATAACTAAACTATATGATAGAATTTTAAAAATAATTTTATCATATAGTTTTTTTATTATAAAAAATAGTTAATAAATTATATTTCTAATTGTTGTCTGTAAATTTTTACAGTAAATGAAATTAAATATTTTTTTAAATAAAATGTTACTAATATGTAAATATTTATACGGTTAAAAGGACTAAAATCATACTGTAAATACGTTACAAAATTTAAAAAAATTGAAATGAAAAGAAGGGTTTTAAATGAAAAAGGTAAAAGAAAAAATAGCTATTGCAGTATTGACAGGGGTAATTATGGGGGTGTCAGGTTCATTTGTATTTAGTGGAAGGAATATATATGCAAGTGAATTAAAGAGTACTTTAACTAATGAACAAATTAATCAAAAAAATGAACAAGATAAAAAAGAAGAACCGTTAGAATTAAAAGAAGAAATAAAATCAATTAACAAGACTAAAGAAGAAAATAAAGATGTTATTAAGCAAAAAGAAATAGATAAGAAATTTGAGAATAATGAATTAAGAGAAAATAAAGAAAGTACTTTTGGTATTAAATCAAATGAAAAGTCTGAAGTTGAAAAATGTCATTGGTTTAAAAATGGAACAGATGGTGATGGAAGAACTATATGGTCATATAAAAATAAAGAAGGAAAAAATGTAGTTGGTTTAGCTGAGATTAATGGTTCTAAATATTTCTTTGATGAATATGGTCGTATGCAAACTGGAATAATAAAAGATTATAAAAGTAATAAAATATATTATGCTGAATCAAATGGAGTTTTAAGTAATTATAAAGGTTGGAAAAAAATAAATAATGAATGGTATTATTTTAATGGCAATGGAACTTTAAAAACAGGATGGTTAGTCTTAGGGGAGAAAAGGTATTACTTAAATGATCAAGATGGGAATATGGTAATTGGAGCTTTGGCTATAGAAGGTAAGCAATATTACTTTAATTTAAATGGAGAATTAGTTGAAAAAACTGGTTGGCTAAAAGGTAAAAATTTAGAAACAGGCGGAATATGTTGGTATTATTTTGACAAAGAAGGAAATTTACAAAAAGGATTTAAGAATATAGATGGAGTAAACTATTATTTTACTGAAAATGGATTTATGGCTACAGGAGTTCAAAATGTTAAGCAAAAAGATGGTAACTACAAATTAATGCTTTTTAGTGAAAATGGTAAATTTATAGGTAAAGCTGGTTGGTATGAAGTAAAGGATAGTTCAAATAATTCAAGTTGGTATTATATAAATAGTGATTATACTTTAGCAACAGGATTAAAGGAAATAAATAATAAATTATATTACTTTGATCCAGATAGTGGAATGATGATTTCAAATAAACTTCAAGAAGTTGTGATGAAAGATGGAAGTAAAAAAGATTATTATTTTAATAATAATGGAGTTGCTTTAATAAACAATGAAGGATGGCAATCTCAAAAAGAAAATAATAAAATAATATGGCAATATTTAAAAAATGAACAACCTGTAAGTGGATTACAAGAAATAAACGGAGAAACATATTATTTTAATAAAAATACTTCCTATATGGAAACAGGTTGGAAGTATATAAATAAAATTTGGTATCATTTCAGAGAAAATGGAGTAATGGATACTGGATGGAGAAAATTAAATGGAGATTGGTATTATTTTAATAACAGTGGATGTATGATAACTGGTTGGAAAAATATTAACGGTAGTTGGTACCATTTTAGAGAAAACGGGGTAATGGATATTGGATGGAGAAAAATAGATAAGGATTGGTATTATTTTAATGAAAATGGTGATATGGCTATTAATATTAAGAAAGATGGCTGGGAGATAGATCATAGTGGTGTAGCTAGATTAATAGTTCAAGAATAAATTAAATAAAAAAGCAACTAGAATTAGGTATATTTTTTATATAAATCAAAGGAAAGTTGTTATTTTAGTTCACATAGAAGAGTAAAAAAGACTGGCTTTATGTCAGTCTTTTTATGTTATTTTAATTTCTGATTTATACATAATTTAGATAAATGGTTATAAGAATAATTAACAAAGCATTTATTTTATGTTAAAATTATGAATATATAATTAATTTTTCATGTTTTAATAATTATTGTAAGGGGAGTCTATAATGAAATTTACAAAAAGAAAAATAAAATTATTTAGTTTGACTTGTGCAATTACTACTTTATGTAGTGGATTTGTATTAGGAGAAAATGTACAAGCAGCTAATAATAAGGAATGGAAATTTGAAAATAATAAGTGGAGCTATGTTGATTCTAATAATCTTAGAAGTAAGGATTGGGAGAATATAAAGGGGGATTGGTTTTACTTTAATTCAAAGGGAGAAATGGAAATCGGATGGGAGTATATAAATAAAACTTGGTATCATTTGAGAGAGAATGGCGTAATGGATACTGGTTGGAGAAAAATAAATGGAGATTGGTATTATTTTAATAATAGTGGATCTATGATGACTGGTTGGCAAAATATTAATGGCAGTTGGTACCATTTAAGAGAAAATGGTGTAATGGATATTGGATGGAGAGAACTAGGGGGAGCATGGTATTATTTAAGTGAAAGCGGTGCTATGGAAACTGGATGGAAATATATAAATAATGAATGGTATCACTTAAATGAAAATGGACCTATGGATATAGGTTGGAAAAAAATAAATAACGACTGGTATTATTTTAATAATAATGGAGAGATGAAAATTGGTTGGCAAAATATAAATGATACATGGTATCATCTTAAAGAAAATGGAGTTATGGATACAAAATGGAACAAAATAAATGATTATTGGTATTACTTTAATGATGATGGTAAAATGATAAATAACCAATATATTGATGGATGGAGAATAGATAATAATGGAGTAGCTCATTATGAAAAAGCTTTTAGAAATCCAAAGTTAGAAAATAGTAATCAAATAATAGTTGTAACGACAAATAATATGAGTACAAGTTATTGTAATATAGAAATTTATGAAAAGAATGATTCTGGTGAATGGAATAATATTGATAGTACAACTGGAAGAGTAGGAGCTAATGGACTTGCTTACATTGAAAATAGAGTTCAATCAACTAATACTACTCCAGCTGGTGTTATGAGCATAACAGGAGCTTTTGGAGTTAAGAATAATCCTGGAACAAAATTAGATTATATAAAGGTTAATAATAATATGTATTGGGATTTAAATAGAGAAAATTCTACATATAATAGATTGATTAATTATAATCCTGGTGGAGATTATGAGCATTTAATTTCTTATCCTAGACAATATGAATATTCTTTAATAACTGATTATAATCACAATCAGGTTCCAAACAAAGGAGGAGCAATTTTTGTACATTGTTTAGGAAGAGGGGCTACTGGAGGATGTGTTTCAATGCCTAGAGAAAAAATGATTGAAATATTAAAGTGGATAGATCCTAAGAAGAATCCTAAAATTTTAGTTATTCCTAAAGATGATTTAGATGACTATTGGTATTAATACTTAATATAAAATAATCTTAAATAAGAAGTATATACCTATTAATAATAGTAATTTTAAAATTACTATTTAAATTTAATATTATTAAATAGTTTTAAGAAGTATTAACTTATCTAGTATAAGTTAATACTTTTTTTATTGTAATAAGGAAAATTTTGTGATATTATATTAATGTTCAAAAAATGAACGAAGGGAGAGTTGAGGATGTTATCATATGATATTGAAGTTTTAAAAATTATAAATGATGAAGATAATATAAGTCAAAGAAGATTAGCAGAAATGTTAAATATTTCTTTAGGTAAAATAAATTCTTTACTTAAGGAACTATTGACTAAAGAATACATAGTTAAAATTGATATAGATAAGAGAAATGTTAAATATGAATTAACTGAGGCAGGAATTGCATTACTAGAAAATTCATTAGATAAAGTTAAGAGTACAAAGTTATCAATACATAAGCATAAATATAATAAAGTTAAACAAGCTGTTATTTTAGGAGCTGGTGGTAAAGGTGATTTTGGAAAGCCAGCTGGTTTTTTAGAGCTTGAGGAATTCAGAATAATTGATAGAATAATTGATATTTTAAAATCAAATGGTATAGAGAAGATTGTTATAGTAAATGGATATAAAAAAGAATACTATGAAGAATTAGCTGAAAAAGATTCAACAATTTTTTGTGTAACTAATTCAAATTATAAATGGACAGGAACAATGAGTTCTTTAGCTTTAGCTAAGGAATATATAGATGATGATTTTATATTGGTAGAAAATGATCTTGTTTTTGAAAGTAGAGCTATAGAACAAATTATTAAAAATGATAATAGAGATTGTGTTTTAATTACTAATGAAAGTGGATCAGGGGATGAGGCCTTCGTTGAAATAAGAGATGGCTATCTTTTTAAAATGTCAAAAGATGTACACCAATTTAATAAGATTGATGGAGAAATGATTGGTATAAGCAAAATATCTTATAAATTATTTAAAATGATGTTAGAAGAATTTAAACATAATATAAATCCATATATAAATTATGAGTACACTATGTTAGATGTTGCTAGAAATTATAAGGTTGGTTATGAAAAGATAAATGACCTTGTTTGGGGAGAAATTGACAATAAAGATCAATATGAAAAAGTAAAGAAACACATTATACCTATGATAAGAAGAAAAGAAATGCAATATAAAATAGATCAAGTAAAAAGTGCTATAGTTAATGGATTAAAGGTTTCAGAAGAGGAAGTTAAAGAAATAGTACCTGTAGGAGGTATGACTAATAAAAACTATAAGGCTTTTGTAAATGACAAAGCCTATATAGTAAGAATACCAGGATTAGGTACAAGCTCTATGATTAATAGAAGAGATGAAATGATAAACTCTAAACTGGCAGCAGATGAAGGGATAGATGCTAAAATACTTTTCTTTGATGAAGAGTCTGGAGTAAAGATTGCAGAACTTATAGAGGGGGCAGAAACTCTTAATCCTGCAACGGCTAAAAAGAAAGAAAATATGGAATTAGTGGTAGGGGCATTAAGAACTTTACATAATTCAGAGATAAAAATGGAAAATAGATTTAATGTTTTTGAGAAAATAGAGGATTATGAGAGTCTTGTTAAAAAGGTTAATGGTACTCTTTTTGAAGATTATTATGAAATAAAAACAAGAGTATTAAAGTTAGAAAAAGTTTTAGAAGATCATGGAATGGAAATAAAACCATGTCATAATGATACCGTTCCAGAGAATTTTGTTAAAGATGTTAATGAAAGAATGTATCTAATAGACTGGGAGTATAGTGGATTAAATGATCCTATGTGGGATTTAGCGGCTCACTCAATTGAATGTGATTTTTCAGAGGATGATGAAGAATTATTCTTAAATCTATATTTTAACAATTTAATTGAAGATAAGCATAAGATAAGAATTCTTGTTTATAAAATATGTCAGGACTTTTTATGGAGTATATGGACTATTTTAAAAGAGGCTCAAGGTGATGATTTTGGAACTTATGGTATAGATAGATATAATAGAGGAAAGAAAAACTTAGAGTTATTAGATAAAATTTTAATGGGGCAATAAAGTATGAATTTAAAGGAGAGGCAGTATGTTTAAAAGTAATTATAAGGGATATGGTAGTGGAATTATATCTGCTATGGCTTGGGGGCTAGATACTGTTTTAGTTGGAGTTATATTATCCATGGCTCCATTTATAAATACAGAGGCAGCTATAATGTTAGCTCCTTTTGTAAGTACATTTTTACATGATTTTTTTTCAACTTTATGGATGTTTATTTATATGATTTTTACAAGACAAGTTGGAAAACTTTTTAAGTCATTAAAAACTCCAAGTACAAAATATGTTATTTTAGCATCAATATTTGGTGGACCTATGGGTATGACTGGATATTTACTTTCTGTTAATTATATAGGACCATCATATGCAGCTACTATATCATCAATATATCCTGCTGTTGGAGCAGTTTTAGCAGCAATATTCTTAAAAGAAAAAATTAGTAGAAAAGGGTATATTGGATTAACAATAAGTATATTAGGAATAGCCCTTTTAGGATTTGGAAATGATGGGGGAAAAGCTAGTTTAATAGGATTTTTATTTGCTGGGTTAAGCGTTTTAGGATGGGGTTCAGAATCTGTAATATGCTCTTATGGTATGAAAGATGAAGATATAAGTCCTAAGCAAGCTTTACAAATTAGACAGTTTATATCTGCTCTTTTTTCAGGAGTAATAATTCTTCCTTTATTAAAAGCTTATCCATTAGTATTTGAAGTTTTAAAAGGAAATGTTACTTTTGTTATAATAGGAACAGCTTTAATGGGAACAATCTCTTACGTTTGTTATTATACAGCTATTCATAAATTAGGACCAACAAGAGCAATGGGACTTAATATAACTTATGTTGTATGGGCAATGATTTTTGATAAAGTACTATTAGGTCATAATATAACTATTAAAATGGTAATATGTGCTTTAATGGTTATGATAGGCTCATTTGTAGTGGCAACTCAACCAGCACATGAAGAAGAATTAACTAATGTTACTAATACAGCAGTGTAGTTCTTAATAGATAAGAAATATATAATAAAAGAAATCAATTATATTTTACTAATTAAGAGGGGATTGTAAATGCCTTAATATTAGATTGTTTTAAAGAAAAAGAAATATAAAGTAAGTTTTGAGAGAATAATAAAGGAGATTAATAAATGAGAGCAATATTACTAGCAGCAGGAATGGGAACTAGATTAAGACCCCTAACTTTAGATACACCTAAGTCACTTATAGAAGTTAATGGAAGACCTCTTTTAGAAAGACAGATAGAATTTTTAAGAGAAAGAGGAGTAGAAGAAATAATTGTTGTTACAGGTTATCTTGCAGAAAAATTTGATTATTTAAAGGATAAATATGGAGTAAAACTAGTTAATAATGATAAATATGATATATATAACAATATATATACTATGTATTTAGTTAAAGAATATTTAGAGAATACCTATGTGGTTGATGCTGATGTTTACATATCAGAAAATTTCTTATTAGAAAAACCAGAAACATCAATGTATTTTTCTGCCAATAAACAAGGCTTTAAAGGAGAATGGAAGCTTAGCTTTGATGAGGATTTAAAGGTAAATGATATAGAAGTTGGGGATGATGAAGGCTATATATTATGTGGAGTATCTTATTGGGATAAGAAAGATACAGATATAATAGTTAAGGAACTTGAAGACATGGTTGAAAATGGCGATTTTAGTGAGTTATATTGGGATGATATTGTAAAGAATAATATTTCTAAGTTAGATATTCGCATTGAAAAGATTTCAGAAAATAGTATTTATGAAATTGATAATTTAGAAGAATTAGACTATGTTAAATCAGTAGTAGAGAAATAATAAAGACAAGCTATTAGCTTAAGTTTTAGCTAATAGCTTGTCTCTTTTTTATATAAATTAAAATAGACTTTAATAATTACTAATAGTTTTATAAATTAAAAATAAATTTTTATGTGTATTATTCTGGTAAATAGAAGAAATGAGTTGCTCTTATAGTGTCATTAACAGGATCATCTACTGAGACTAGTCTTTTATGAAGAACAGAATCAAAATATTTTTTTTGATTATCTACTATATAAGCATAATCATTATCATACCAATTCATAAATGTAAATGAATGTTTATATCCTGAAAATACTACATCTCCAGGTCTAAGATCACTTGTGTTAGTTGATTTTATCCATCCTCTAGAAAGTAATTCTCTTTCTAATTGATAGGTATTAGCTACATATAAAGGGATTTTAACCCCAGCTCTCCTTAAGGCTTCAGAAGTGAAATAAACACAGTTATTAGTTGTTTCTCCACCGTGAAGGTCTATAGCAGCATAATGAACAGATTCCCTATTAGCTTCATTACTCATATAATTAAATAACTTGTATTGAGTATATGAATGAGATCTAGATGGAGAACCATGTAATACAATTCCATCTTTATTTACATAAGTAGATTCAAACCATTTATCAGTTATCATTACCCCATCTGAATCAAATTTATATATGTTTCCATTAATTGTTTTTTCAGAATCTTGAGCCATTGCACCATTATCATCAAGATAATACCATTTATCATCTGAATTTTTCCAACCTATAGTCATAGGTCCATTTTCACTTAAATGGTACCAATTGTTATCTAAGAATCTCCAGCCAGTAGCCATAGGCCCATTAGAATTTAAATAGTACCAATTGTTATCTATCTTTTGCCAACCAGTAGCCATAGGCCCATTAGGTTTTAAGTAATACCAATCATCATTTATCTTTTGCCATGAAGTAGCCATAGGCCCATTAGACTTTAGATAATACCAGTCATTATTTATAAATTGCCAACCAGTAACCATAGGTCCATTAGGTTTTAAATAGTACCAATCATCATTTATAAATTGCCAACCAGTAGCCATAGGACCATTAGATTTTAAATAATACCAATCACCATTTATAAATTGCCAACCAGTTTCCATGATTCCTTCACTATTGAAATGATACCAATTATCATCAATCTCTTTCCAACCGGTTATTTTTTCATTGTTTAATATATAATACCAATTATTATTTTCATGAACCCAGCCATTCTTTAAATCAGTCTTTTCTAAAGAAATGTTAGATACTTCTTTATTGGGCTGAGCAAAAACTGATATGCTTTGCAAGGATAAAGTAAGCGTTAGTATAAGAGTTGTAATAATTCTCCTTCTTTTCATAATAACCTCCAATTTTTATATCAATATTATAGAATTAAAAAAAGTATATTTTAATTTAAATCAATAGTATTAAGCAAAAATAATACTTCTATAAATATATAGAAGTATATAAAAATTTTTATTTTTTATCTTCAAAAATATAATCATGAATTTGTTTAACAGTAACATCTTTATCAAATGCTAAATAATAAACACCATTTATCATTTCACCTTTAGAATACTCATCCATAGGATATCTTTCTTGTTCTAATCCAGAACCACCCATAGAAGCAACTAGTTTTGCAAGATTTAGAATTTCACCAGATGAAAGACTAGTAGTTACCATAGGCATAAGTTCGTTTAAGATTGTTGGATATTTACTTGGAGAAACTTGGTTGAATTTTTCAAATAATTTGCTTAAAACTATTCTTTGTCTTTCAGTTCTCTCACCATCTCCACCAGCAGTGTATCTTATTCTACAATAAGCTAAGGCTTGTGTACCATTTACATGTTGAACACCAGGTGAAGTTATTAAAGGACAATCAGTATGAGTAAGTCTATTTAAATCTTTTATATGATCATTAATACCAGGACTTGCATCAATTTCATCTTGTCTTATATTTAGATCCATTCCACCAACAGAATCAATTATTTTAGGTAATGATGAGAAGTTAACTGTAGCAAAATCTTTAAGATTTAAGTCAAAGTTTTCATTTAAAGTTTTTAAAGCTAATTCATGTCCACCAAAAGCATAGGCATGGTTTATTTTATCTTTTCCATGTCCTTGAATATCTACATAAGAGTCTCTCATTATTGAAGTTAATTTAAGTTTATTATGTACCTTGTCAACTGTAGCAATCATTATAGCATCTGATCTTCCATCAGTACCCTCAGGAGCATCAATTCCAAATAAAGCTATGTTAGCTATTCCATCGTATTTAGAAAGCTTTTCATCTACCGCTTTATCAATTCCTAAATTGTCTTCATTTAAATCAACTTTGTTCACTTTTCCAAGCATAGTTAGTCCATAAGTAGCTACCCCTCCTACTAAACCAACTATTAAAAGCCCTATAATTGAAAGTGCAATTATTAATTTACGATTTTTAACAGGCTTTTTAGAACTCCTTTTTTTATTAGTTTTTCTTGCCAATGTAAGCATCCTCCCTTTTTAAAATTACAAAACAATTGTAGCATTCTATTGCATAAGTTGTAAAGTTATGGATAAGATTGTTAAAATTTAAAAATAATATTAATGTTATTTTTAAAATATTAAAATTAAAGAAAGGTTATTTTTGCTTAAGATAAAGCGCATAAAATTATAGTTAAAAAATAATATTTTTTATAGAGTTTAAAGTAAAAAAAGATTTATAAATAAAAAAGAATATTTATCAAATATAAATTTTGATAAATATTCTTATATTATAAGATATTATATTTTAAGCTGTAGCAGTTTCTCTTGCAGGAATAATGCTTGGTATTATAAATCCTACTAAAGCAGGTACTACCCAACCAAATCCTTTAGAGTATAGTGGAAGAAGAGAAACTAAGTTTTCTACTCCAGGTATAAAGTTACCTAGTGTTATTAATATACTAACTACTAAAGTAACATATACAGTAACCTTATGAGTAAGTGGGTTAGTTATTCTCTTATGGAATAGGTTTAATAATATAAGAACTATTGTTACTGGGTAGATTACACCAAGTAAAGTAGCTGATAATGATATTATTTTATCTAATCCCATACTAGCAACTAATATACTAGTTACTGTCATTAATAAAACGTTAAATTTATATGGTAATTTACCATTAGAAACTCTTTCAAAGAAGCTTCCACCAGCAGAAAGTAATCCTATTGAAGTAGTTAAACAAGCTAATGCCATTGATACACCTATTAATATTGCACCTGCATGTCCTAGAATACTTTCAGCAACAAAAAGTAATAATTGAGAATTTGATAAATCTAAAGCTAAATCCCCAGTATGAGCACCAAGGAAGATTAATCCACCATAAATTATTGCTAGTCCTCCGATTGCAATAACTGCTGCTTTAATAAGTAATTTAAAGCTAGCTTTACCAGTATATCCTTTAGCTTTTATTGAACCTAATATTATTGAAGAGAATATAACAGCTGCAATTGCATCCATTGTTTGATATCCTTCAAGTAATGATGTAGAAAGAGCATCAGGAGTATATGATTTTGTTAAGGCATCTATTGGGCTAATAACTCCCTTAGCTATTAAGAAGAATAATATAGCCAATAATATAGGAGTTAAAAATTTACCTAAAACATCTATAACTTTTGATGGCTTTAATACAAAGATTAAATTAACTAAAAAGTAAACAACTATTACTGCAAAGTAATTTATATTTGTAAAGTTAGGAGCAAATGCTAATTCAAATGTAGTAGCTGCTGTTCTAGGAATAGCTAATAATGGTCCAATAAGTATAAATAATGTTATTGAATATATTAATGAGAATTTTTTACCTACTTTATCTCCGAATAATTCAAACTTACCGTTAACTCTCATTGAAGATAATATACCAAGTAGTGGTACTCCAACTCCAGTTATTATAAATCCTATAATCCCTAAATAGTAATCTGCACCTAAATTTCTTCCTAATAAAGGTGGGAAAATAAGGTTACCAGCCCCCAAAAACATTGAGAATAGTGCAAAGCCGATTACTAAAAAATCTGATCTTTTGTTATTCATAATATACACCCCGTCTTTCTTAAACAATCAAATTAATATTTTCATTTAAAATTATTATTTAAGATATAAGAGATAAATAATTTTAAAATATATTGGTTTATAATTTGATTTAAAAATTTTTTATATAGTATTTTTCTAATATTTTTTTATTAAATTTTTTATTTTATTTTTAAAAGTTATAATACTATATTATCATAATGTTAAGAAAAATCAATAAAAATATTTTATATATAAAATTATGGAAATATAAACTTGATAATTTGATAAAAAAATAGCTATAATATTAAATTAATGTTAAAATGGATATAGAAGGAACATTTATAAATTTCATCTTATCAATAATTAAAAAAACAAATAATCTTGACTAAAGATTAAAAAATGATAAAATAACATTAAAGTTTAATATAAAATATCGATGACAAGAATTAGTAAACTTAAAAACAAACTTTAAGAGAGTCATATGTTTGCTGGGAGTATGATAGTTATGCTTAAGTTGAATGGATCTTCGAGATGTTTAGAGGAATCTTAGTATTCTAAATCGTAATTCTTACGTTACAAGAAAGAGATACAAAGAATTTTCTTTGTAACATTAGGTGGTACCGCGATATATTCGTCCTATAAGTCTTATGGCTTATAGGGCTTTTTTATTTTAAAAGAAAATAGCTATTTAAGAAATAAAAAGGTTAATTAAATTTTTATAAAGGAGGTGTATCTGATACTTCATTTGATTTTTAGAAGTATCAGAAAAACTAATGGAAGATAAGAAAAAAATTATTTTTAGTGGAATAAAGCCATCAGGTGATTTAACATTAGGAAATTACTTAGGCGCTATAAAAAACTGGACTAAATTACAAGAAGAATATGATTGTTATTTCTGCGTTGTTGATTTACATGCCATAACAGTAAAACAATTACCAGCAGATTTAAGAAGAAGAACTTTAGAAGTTTTAGCTATATATATAGCATCAGGAATAAATCCAGAGAAAAATACATTATTTATACAATCACATGTACCAGCTCATTCAGAGGCTTCATGGCTTTTAACATGTAATTCATATATGGGCGAATTAAGCAGAATGACTCAGTATAAAGATAAATCAAAGAAAATGGGCGATTCAATAGGAGCAGGATTATTTAATTATCCAGTTCTTATGGCAGCTGACATACTTTTATATAATGCAGATCTTGTTCCAGTGGGAAAAGACCAAATGCAACATTTAGAGCTTGCTAGGGATATTGGTACTAGATTTAACAATTCTTATAGCCCAACATTTACTATACCAGAGGGATATGTTCCAAAAGAGGGAGCAAAAATAATGGATTTACAAGATCCAAGCAAAAAGATGTCTAAGTCAGATGCTAATCCAAATGGTTTCATATTAATAATGGATGAACCTAATGTTATAAGAAAGAAAATTTCAAGAGCTGTAACAGATAGTATAGGTGTTGTAAATTATACTGATGAACAGCCAGGAGTTAAGAATTTAATAAATATTCTTTGTGCAATAAAAGGATATACTCCTGAGGAAGTTGTAAAAATGTATGATGGCAAAGGATATGCTGAATTTAAAAATGATGTAGCTGAAGCTATAGTTGAAGAGTTAGCTCCAGTTCAAGAAAAGGTTAAAGCTTTATTAGGAGATAAAAAAGCTTTAGAGGAAATATACAAAAAGGGTGCAGAAAAAGCAAATTATGCTGCAATGAAAACTCTTAGAAAAATGCAAAAGAAAATAGGATTAATCCCAAGATAGGAATTAAAACTCTATTAAGTAAAGTTCACTAGATATAGCTTAGTAATTATTGAATTTCGTGAAGAATTTCTATTAATTCTTCCATAAATATAATTAAGGCTTCGAAACTCCCGTTGGTCAGACAGTCTCAGACTTTTAACATTATATTTATTACAGAATAAATGAAATTCTAATCACTTATTCAAATATTACTTCGCGTATATCTAGTGAACTTTTTTATAGAGCTTTTTATTACTAAGTAAGAAAATAAATATTAATATTATCTAAATAAGAAAAACTCATTTCGTTTCAAACAGTTTCAGATTTTTAAGGATAAATTCATTTCAAAAACAATTAAATTCTAATCATTCATTAAAATCCCCTTTTTCTTATATATGATGAATTTTTTTATAGAGTTTATATGAAAATAATAGATTCTAATTACTTATTTAAGTATTGCTTCGCTTATATTTAGTGACTTTTTTATATGGCTTTTTATTAGTTAGTTTATATTTATTGAACTTTTTATATGTTTAAATTGTTATTTCCTTTAATTTGTAAAAATGATACAATAAAGAAAATTAATAAATTGTTAAGTGATTTTTATGGAGACTTTGCTTTGAGTAGAGGAAACAAAGGAGGAGTTATGATTATTAGATTGATTGTATGTATTTTGATATTAGGTGGTTTAATTATTTATAGGAATAATAAATTAAAAACTATTAAGTTAGAAAAGAAAAAAACAGATTCAAAAGTTATTAGTTTATTATATGATAAGCTATCAAATGTATTACTAATATTTTCCGCTTTTGACTTGGTAATTGGAGTTATGGCAAGAGAAGCTAATAATATTACATCAACTATATGGAGAGTATTAACTATTATTTTCTGTTTTATGCTGGTTATATATACTACAAAGGAAAGTATTAAAAGTACTTTTATTATAAGAAAAAATGATTTTATCCTTTTTGCAAATGGAGAGGAAAAGATTAATTTTCATGATGTTAAAGAAATTAACATAAGTAATACAGCTAATAAATATGTTTATTTAATTACTATATTCTTAAAAGATGGTAGAGAATATAGTATTAAGGGAAGAGATCAATATGAAATGAATAAGGTAGTAAGACTAATTAATGAAAAGATTGGTTATAAAGCTTTGAAAGAAGAGGTAGCAAAAGCTTAATATTATTAAGGGTAGTTATTATATATAATAAATTTTATTAGAAGGTTTATTATAATTGGGAAAAGTAAGAGGGGGAATTGGGATGCCACCATTAAGTTTGCTTATTAAGCCAGCTTCTAGTGGATGTAATTTAAAATGCACTTATTGTTTTTATCATTCTTTAAGTGACAATAGGAATGTTAAGAGCTATGGTATTATGAAAGATGAAGTTTTAGAAAGCATGGTCAAAAGGGTTTTGAATGAAGCTGATGGCCATTGTAGTTTTGCTTTTCAGGGAGGAGAACCTACCTTAGCAGGATTAGAATTTTTTGAAAAGTTAATTGAGATTCAGAGAAAACATAATTATAAAAATTTAAAAATATATAATAGTTTGCAAACCAATGGAACTTTAATAGATGAAAGTTGGGCAAAGTTTTTAAGTGAAAATAAATTTCTTGTAGGACTATCTATGGATGGACCTAAGGAAATACACAATTTAAATAGAAAAGATTGTTATGGTTTAGATACCTTTAGTAAGGTAGAAAGGGCAGCGGAGTTATTTAAAAAGTATAATGTTGAATTTAATATATTATGCGTTGTGACCTCTAATATAGCTAGGCATGTAAATAAAGTATATAAATATTTTAAGGAAAAAGATTTTAAATTTCTTCAATTTATAAATTGTCTTGACCCATTGTACGAGGAAAAGGGTAAATATAATTATTCTTTAAAGCCAAAGGATTATACTAAGTTTTTAAAGAATTTATTCGACTTTTGGTATGAAGATTTTCTAAATGGAAATAGAGTAAGCATTAGATATTTTGATGGTTTATTAGAAACAATTTTATTAGGAAAGTCATCATCTTGTGGAATGAATGGGACATGTACCTGTCAGTTTGTTGTGGAAAGTGATGGGAGTGTTTATCCTTGTGATTTTTATGTTTTAGATAAATGGAGACTAGGCAACATACAGGATATGACAATGAAAGAATTATTTGAAACAAATAAAAATCATGAGTTTATAAAATCATCCTTTAAAGTTCATGAAGAATGCAAAAAGTGCAAATGGTTTAGAATTTGTAAAGGTGGATGTAGAAGGTGCAGAGATTCAAAGGAAGACTCACCCTTAGAGTTAAACTACTATTGCCAAAGTTACAAGGAATTCTTTGAATATGCCTTTCCAAGGCTAATAAATGTTTCTAACACTATTAAATAATAATTAAGATAGTGTTTTACAACTTAATTCATAACTTTTATTATAAGTGCTAATTGTCATAAAAGGACGTGTATCAAAATAACTTTTTATAAAACTTACAAACAGTATGAAGAGAATATCTAGATGAGCTTTAGAATTTAAATTATTACGTAGAAGATATTACGTTAAAAAACTGAGACTGTTCGAAGCGTAGCGAGTTTCGAAGTTTTAGTAATATATTCGGAGTAATAATTATAAATTCTTAGCGAAATCTAGTAATTCTCGGAATATGTTTGTAAGTTTTATTTTTTATATTTTTATAGAGCCTTTTTATTTTTTTTATTAACATGGACTTAACCTTAGCATAATTTCCTTTTAACATTGAGAAGATAATATAAGAGTGTACTCAATATTAACTGAGATTTTGGAGGGAATTTAAATATGTTTAAAAAGAGATTAATAGCAATTATAGGTACTATATTTATAGGTGCAACAGCCATGGTTGGATGTAATTCTGGAGGAAGTGAAGCAAAATCTACAAATGCAGTTAGTATATCTGGATCAACTTCTGTAGGACCAGTTATGGAAGCAGAGGCAGAGGCTTTTAAGACTAAGAAACCAGATGTATCTATAGAAATAAATCAAATAGGATCATCAGCAGGTATTAAAAATGCTATGGAGGGCGTTTCAGAAATAGGAATGGCTTCTCGAGACCTTAAGGGAGAAGAAAAACAATCAGGACTTAAAGAAGTAGAAATAGCTTATGATGGAATAGCTTTAATAACACATAAAAATAATCCAGTGAAGGATTTAACATTAGCTCAAATAAAAGACATATATACAGGTAAAATAACAAATTGGAAAGAACTTGGAGGGAATGATGCTCCAATAGTGGTTGTTTCTAGAGAGGATGGATCTGGAACAAGAGATGCTTTCCAAGAAATAGTAGGATTTAAGGCTGAAGAGCTAACTGTTAATTCTCAGATATCAGATGGATCAGGAAATATCAAGTCCTTAGTTCAAGGTAATGAAAATGCAATAGGATATATATCTTTTAGTTATGTTGATGATAGTGTAAGTGCAGTAAAGGTTGATGGAGTTGAAGCAACACCAGAAAATGTTTTAAATAAATCTTACAAAGTTTCAAGACCTTTCTTAGCAGTATATAAGGAAGAAAATTTAACAGAATCAGGTAAGAGTTTTATAGATTTCATATTAAGTGAGGAAGGGCAAGATATAGTAGCTAAAGAACACTTAATAAAAGTAAAATAGTTCGCTTATATATTTAATATACATTTAATCCTAAGAATAACTTATTGATATTCTTAGGATTTTTTTTATTATGTTTTTTACATAGATTTAACATAGAAATAATATTAACTTAACCTAAGAGAAATAATATTAATCTTGTAAGCGAAACAAAAATATAAAATTAAATAAAAATAAATTATTAGATTTTAAAATGTATATTAAATTTATATAAGCGGAGGAAAAAATGAATAGGAGAAGAGTAGTAATTGCATTAAGTAGTATTTTAGCAATGGGCTTTTTATTAACAGGATGTGGTGGAGGATCAAGAGCTAATATAATAAAAATTTCAGGCTCAAGTTCAGTAGGACCCTTAGTAGAGGCTGAAGCAGAAGTTTTTAAAAAGGAGATGCCAGATATTACTGTTGAGGTAAATCAATTAGGATCATCAGCAGGAATAAAAGATGCTATAAATGGAACTGTAGAGATAGGAATTTCTTCAAGAGATTTAAAGGAAAAGGAATTAGAATCTGGAATTAAAGAAAAACCTATTGCCTATGATGGTATGTCAGTAATAATTAATAATGAAAATCCAGTTCAAAACCTTACAATGGAGCAGATTAGAGAGATATATACAGGGAAAATAACAAACTGGAAAGAGGTTGGTGGAGAAGATACTCCAATAGTATTAGTTTCAAGGGAAGATGGATCAGGAACAAGAGATGCCTTCCAAGAAATTGTTGGATTCAATTCAGAAGAAATAAGTCCACAGGCTCAAATTTCAGATGGTTCTGGAAGTATTAAAACAATGGTAGCAGGAAATAAGAATGCAATAGGATATATATCCTTTAGTTATGTAGATGATTCAGTGCACGCTGTTAGTATTGATGGAGTAAATCCTACAGCTGAAAATGTACAAAATAAAAAGTACAAGCTATCAAGACCATTTTTATTAGTGTATAAAGAGGAAAATTTGAATGAAAATTCAAAGGAATTTATAGATTTCATAATGAGTAAAGAAGGACAAGAAATAGTTGAAGAAGATGGATTAATAAGTGTAACTTAATACTTATTTATTAAAGAGAATTAATTTAAGAAAAATGCCAAAGATATATTTATTGGATATTAATTTAAGATGGAGGTAAATATGGAAGCTAAAAGTCAGAATAATAAGGGTAAATATTTCATAGAAAGTTTAACTGAAAAGATCTTTTTAATTAGTGCCTCAGTAGCTGTAATAAGTTTGCTTTTAATAATAGGATTTGTTTTTTATAAGGGGTTAAGACCATTCATAGTAGAGGGGTACTCCTTCTGGGATTTTATATTTGGTACACAATGGATACCAAGTGCAAATAAATATGGAATATTACCTATGATTGTGGCTTCTTTAGGTGCTACAATAGGAGCTTTATTAATAGGGGTTCCTGTGGGAATATTAACAGCAATATTTATAGCAGAGATAGCACCAAAGAGAATATCAAAAATTATGTCAGGAGCAGTAGAACTTTTAGCTGGAATACCTTCTGTTTTATATGGAGTATTTGGATTAGCAATAATAGTTCCTACGATACAAGATATATTTAATTTACCTAAAGGACAAAGTTTGCTAGCTGTAATAATAGTATTAGCAATAATGATGTTACCGACGGTAATAACAGTATCAGAGACTGCTATAAGGGCTGTACCTAATGCATATAAAGAAGGGTCATTAGCTTTAGGGGCATCAAAAACTGAAACAATATTTAAAGTTATTGTACCAGCTGCCAAATCAGGAATAATGACAGGGGTAGTATTAGGAATCGGTAGAGCAATTGGAGAGACAATGGCAGTTATATTAGTAGCGGGAAATACACCAGTTATTCCAAGTTCTATAATGGATAGTGTAAGACCTCTTACAACTAATATAGCCTTAGAAATGGGTTATGCATTTGGAACTCACCAAGAAATGCTATTTGCAACAGGGGTAGTATTATTTACATTCATATTAATACTAAACTTAGTACTTAGTAAACTTTCTAACAAGGGCGGTAAATAAATATGAGAAAAGTTAAAGATAATATATTAAATGGGTTAGTTTGGTTATCAGCCATCTTTACAATAGGAATTCTTGTAATTATTTTAGGATTCATATTTATAAAGGGCATAGGAAAAATAAATTTAACATTCTTAACAAGTAATTATTCAGCTGGTGGCGGTGGTGGAATATTGCCAATGATAGTAACAACCTTATGGACTGTTTTACTTTCCTTAGCAGTGGCTACTCCCATAGGAGTTTTGGGAGCTGTATATTTACAAGAATATGCTAAACAAGGAAAGATGGTTAAGTTTATAAGATTTGCTACTGAAAGTTTAGCAGGTATTCCTTCAATTGTTTATGGATTATTTGGAGGTATATTCTTTGTAGTAGCTTTAAAAATGGGGTATTCAATTTTAGCAGGTTCATTAACAGTATCAATAATAATTTTACCTGTAATAATTAGAACTACAGAAGAAGCTTTAAAAACTGTGCCAGAATCATATAGAGAAGCATCCTTAGGATTAGGTGCTACAAAGTTTCAAACTTTATATAAAGTAATATTACCAAGTGCAATGCCTGGAATACTTTCAGGAGTAATATTATCAATAGGACGTATAATAGGGGAATCAGCAGCTATATTACTTACTGCTGGAACTGTTGCACAAATGCCAAAAGGAATTTTTTCAAGTGCAAGAACACTTACAGTTCAAGCTTACCTTGTAACAAAGGAAAAAGGAGATATAGAAACAGCAGCGGCAGTTGGAATAGTTCTTATAGTTATAATACTAGCATTAAATATTTCAGCTAAGTTAATAGCTAAAAAATTTAATAAGGCAAACTATTAATTTAAGGTGGTATTAAGATGAGTGATAAGAAAACAAAAATTCAAGTAAGAGATTTAGATTTATTTTATGCAAGTAATCATGCGTTAAAGAAAATTAATATAGATATAAAAGAAAATGAAGTTACAGCACTAATTGGTCCTTCAGGATGTGGTAAATCAACTTTCCTTCGTACTTTAAATAGAATGAATGATTTAATTCCTATAGTTAGAATTGAAGGAGAAATACAGGTCGATGGAAAAGATATATACAAAGACGATGATGTTATAGCACTTCGTACTAAAGTAGGGATGGTATTTCAAAAGCCTAATCTTTTCCCAATGAGTATATATGATAATGTTGCTTATGGTCCAAGAGTACATGGAATAAAGGATAAGAAGGTTTTAGATAAGATTGTAAAAGAGAGTTTAAGAGATGCTGCTATTTGGGATGAGGTTAAGAATAGATTAAAATCTTCTGCCTTAGGTCTTTCAGGAGGGCAGCAACAAAGAATATGTATTGCTAGAGCTATAGCTATGAATCCAGAAATAATTCTTATGGATGAGCCAACATCAGCTTTAGACCCAATATCAACATTAAAAGTAGAAGAGCTTATAAGAAAGCTTGAGGATAAATATACTATAGTAATAGTAACACATAATATGCAGCAAGCGGCGCGTATATCAGATAAAACAGCATTCTTCTTAAATGGAGAGCTTGTAGAGTTTAGTGATACTAATACAATCTTTACAAATCCAAGAGATAAGAGAACAGAAGATTATATAACAGGAAGATTTGGTTAAAATTATAAGGGGTGATTAGAGTAAATGAGTATAGATGATTTAAGAATAAGTATAAAAGAATTAAAATCTGAAACTAAAGAAATGATGGAATTATGTGAATTGGCCATAGAAAAATCAGTAGACTCAATAGTTAATAAAGATTTAGAGCTAGCTAGAGAAGTTATAAAAATGGATGATGATATAGATAACTTAAGAAATAAAATAATTGAAAAATCTATTGAACTTACTGCTTTAAAGCAGCCTATGGCTAAAGATTTAAGAAATGTATATGCCTTATCAACTATAGCTATGGAACTTGAGAGAGTAGGAGATTATTCAGTAAATATAGCTATGGAAACAATAAAAATAGATAATGAAGAGCATATTACAGGAATGGTAGGAATACCTAAAATGAAATCAGTTTGTTTAAATATGCTAAATGCTGCAAAAAATGCATTAGATAGTAATGAAACAAAGTTAGCCTATGATGCCGTCTTAGAGGATAATATAGTTGATGATTTATATAATGATGTTTATGTAAATTTATTAGCTGCAATGCATAAAGATTCTAATAATATAAATCAAGGGGTTAAATTAATATTTGTTGCTAGGTATTTAGAGAGAATAGGTGATCATATAACTAATGTTTGTGAAAATATAGTATATGCCATAAAAGGTGATATGACTGAACTAGGATAATAACATAAAATATAAATAAGATAAAATTTAGCTTATTAGGTCTGACTTAATTAGTATAATAATTTAAAGATATATCTATAAGTGGTATATCTTTTTTTGTTTTCAATATTGTGATAAGCTATAAAATAGGGTAGTGTTTTGGGTAAAGGAGGGACAAGTATGACAAATAAAAAAGTCCTAATAGTAGATGATGAGGAACATATTAGAGAACTTATAAAATTTAATTTAAAAAAAGAGGGATATGATACAGAGGTTGCTGTTAATGGAACTGAAGCTCTAAAGATTATAAGAGAAATTAAGTTTGATTTAATACTTTTAGATTTAATGCTTCCAGAAATAGATGGCTTAGAAGTATGTAAAGAAATTAGAAGAAATGAAGAAACTTCAGATATTCCAGTAATGATGATTACAGCAAAGGGGGAAGAGTTTGATAAAGTATTAGGCTTAGAACTTGGAGCAGATGATTATATAACAAAGCCATTTTCAATAAGAGAACTTATGGCTAGAGTAAAAGCTTTACTTAGAAGAAGTAATGTTAAAAAAGAAGAAAATATAATTAAATTTGGTGATGTAGTAGTTAATTTTAAAACAAGAGAAGTAACAAAAGGAACTCAAAATGTAGAATTAACATTAAAGGAGTTTGAATTATTAAAGCTTCTTATAAAGAATAAGGGCAATATATTAACTAGAGAACTTTTGCTTGACAAAATTTGGGGATATGAATACATAGGTGAAACAAGAACAGTAGATGTTCATATTAGACATTTACGTAAAAAGATTGAAAGCGATGATAAAAATCCTCAATATATTCAAACTATAAGAGGAGTTGGGTATAAGTTTACAAGTAATGAATAATTACAATGTAAAGGATAAACTTATAATTAGTTACTAGAGTAGTATATCAAGAAACACATTGATTATATGAAGAGAAAATTAAATTTATAGGTATAGTAAAATTAGAATAAAAATAAGTAAAAATAAAACCACTCAGATAATGGCAGAAATCTGAGTGGTTTGTTAGCAATGAGAGTTAAATATTAAATTTATATACATTATTTGTCAAGTCATAAACTTCCTTTAAATCCTTACCAGAAAGTAAGTGATTCATTATTATTTCTTTTGAACTATCATAAAGTTCAAAGATTTCTTGGGCTTTTTTCTCTTCTTCATATACCTTCCAATATCCACAAAGAAGACATTTGCTTTCGGTGCATTCCATAAAGCATTCTACATCTTTAACTGGAATTCCTAGAAAAATACCTAATTCATGAGGACAATGGAATGAATCATATCTATTAACTAAATGAGTTAATATTTCATCAATGCTCATAGTTAATCTATAGTCCAGTTTTTCTAAAAAATCCATGGAAGATTTTTTATATACAGTATTCATTAAATTTATTTCATCATAAATTAATACTACCTTAGAATTTATAGTTTCTCTAAGCAATATGTACTTTAGATTAAGATCCTTTAAAAAATCTTCACCATACATATCCCAAAGCTTATATAAATTATGACCTTGCTTTGAAAGAGTAATAGTGGAAGAAGGTTTAATCCCTGTTATTACAGGAGAAATTAAATATGATATAAAGGATCTCATATATTTTTCGTTGTTAAGAGTTTCTAAGAGATTAAGAAAATCATTATTCATTTCAGCTTCTTCCACCTTTCTTTCAAATAAATTAAAGTGCTTTACCAGCAGCTTTACAATTTTCTATGTCTTCTCCTTCTGGAGCATTATTAACTATTAATGTATTTACTACATTTGCACCGTAGTCTTCCATTCTATCTTTCCAAGTATCCATCCATTCACCAGTTCCCCAGTCATATGAACCGAATAGTAAAGTTGGTTTTCCAGATACAATTCCTGAAATTTCTTCAACAAATGGATCCATTTCGCCTTCTTCAATAGTTTCACATCCCATAGCAGGAGAACCTAAAGCTAATACATCACATCCTTCTACATCTAGAGTAGATGCATCAGAAACATTTAAAAGTTTTACTTCTAATCCGTTTTCTTTAGCTCCTTCAGCTATTAAGTTAGCCATAGCTTCTGTATTACCAGAACCTGACCAAAAAATAATATTTAATTTTTTCATATATATCACCTCGTAAATTTAATTCTTATTATTAATGAAAATCAATTTCAATTAGTTTATGTCATTATAATACAATAGTAAGATAATAATGTCAATAGTAAATGATAATAATTTTCAATAAGTGGTGAAAATTTTTTTAAATGAAAAAGAATAAAGAGAAATAAAGTGTATATGCTTCTTTGAAAATTAAAGGTATGGAAAATTTATAATAGATTTTTGAGGAGAGTAAGGAATATAGAAAATATTTAACTTAAATTAGAGAAAATAAATACAAGTAAAATTTATTAATAGATTTAAATAAGAAAAAGGGCAGTATCAAATATTAACATAAAACTTATAAACAGTATAAATAGAATAGAGTTATAGGTTTTATTAAAAAATATTTTGATACATGCCCTTAAATATTATTTTTTATTATTTTAATTTAAATGAACTCTTTAATGAAACTATTCTGTTGAATACTAAATTATCATCACTTGTGAAATTAGGATCAACATTGAAGTATCCATGTCTAAATAATTGATATTTATCTTGAGGTTTAGCATCTTTAGCGCTTGGCTCAATGAATCCCTTACATATAGTTAATGAGTTAGGATTTATTTGCTCAAGGAAGTGCTTTCCTTCATTTTCTTCACAATCATCTAAGATTAATGGTTCATATAATCTAAATTCAGCAGGAATACAGTTATTAGCATCAACCCAGTGGATTGTTCCTTTAACTTTTCTTCCAGTAAATCCAGTTCCACTCTTAGTTTCTGGGTCATAAGTACAGTGAATTTCTGTAACTTCACCATTTTCATCTTTTATTACTTCGTTACATTTTACAAAATAAGCACCTTTTAATCTTACTTCGTTTCCTGGGAATAATCTGAAATATTTCTTTGGAGGATTTTCCATGAAATCTTCTCTTTCAATATAAACTTCTCTTGAGAATGTAACAGCTCTTTTACCAGCTGATTCATCCTTAGGATTATTTTCTATTTCAAGAATTTCTGATTCTCCTTCAGGGTAGTTTGTTATAACTAATTTAAGTGGATTTATAACAGCCATAGCTCTTGGAGCAGTTTCTTGAAGGTCTTCTCTTATGAAATGCTCAAGCATTTGAGAATCAACAGTAGAGTCTGCCTTAGCAACCCCTATAGCTTTACAGAAGTTTCTTATTGACTTAGGAGTATAACCTCTTCTTCTAAGTCCAGCAACAGTAGGCATTCTTGGGTCATCCCAACCATCAACTATGCCTTCATCAACTAATTGCTTTAATTTTCTTTTACTCATAACAGTGTTTGTGATATTAAGTCTTGCAAACTCAATTTGTCTTGGAACACTTTCCATTTCACATTCTTTAACGAACCAATCATATAATGGTCTGTGATCAGCAAATTCTAAAGTACAAATAGAGTGAGTTATTCCTTCAATAGCATCTTCTAATGGATGAGCAAAGTCATACATAGGGTAGATACACCATTTATCACCTGTATTATGGTGACTAGCATGAGCAATTCTATAAATTATAGGATCTCTAAAGTTTATATTAGGTGAGCTCATATCTATTTTAGCTCTTAAAACTTTTGAACCATCCTCGAATTCACCTTTTCTCATTCTTTCAAATAAATCTAAGTTTTCTTCAACTGATCTATTTCTATAAGGACTTTCCTTACCAGGCTCAGTAAGAGTACCTCTATATTCTTTGATTTCTTCTGGCGTTAAATCACAAACATAAGCTTTTCCTTTTTTTATTAAAAGTAGAGCTCTTTTATACATTTCATCAAAGTAGTTTGATGCAAAATGTAATTCACTCCAGTTATAACCTAACCAATTAACATCTTCTTTAATAGATTCAACGTATTCAGTATCCTCTTTAGTTGGATTTGTATCATCAAATCTTAGGTTAGTTCTTCCGTTAAACTCTTTTCCTAACTCAAAGTTTAAAACTATAGACTTTGCATGACCTATATGTAAATATCCATTAGGTTCAGGTGGAAAACGAGTTATTATTGTATCATGTTTTTTGCTATCTAAATCATCTATTATTATATTTCTTATAAAGTTTGATGAGTGCTCAGCATTTGACATTGTTTATCATCCCTTTTCTCTCATTTTTATATACTCATAAATATATCATAAAAAGCAAAATCTATCCATAATATATTAAAAAATGAGTATATAGTTTTTTATAAAATTATATTTAATTATGTATAAAAATCATAAGTTAGATTGCTCTATATAATATTTCCAAATAAGATTAATTTTATGAAATAGAAATGAAAAAAGTTCTGCAAAGTGCAGAACTTTTAATTTATGAATAAACTTGCGTTAATTATCAATTATCTATTCATTTTTTGAGCTTTTCTTGCTTTTCTGCAAGCTGGGCATCTAACTGGATCGTTTTCAAATCCTTTTTCTTTGAAGAATTCTTGCTCTCCTACAGTGAATACGAATTCTTTTCCACAGTCTTTACAAACTAAATTTTTATCTTCCATTTCTTTTACCTCCTGTAAAATTTACTAGGTACGTTTGAGATCTATACTATAAAACTAATAAAATAAATTTTACAGGACAGAAATAAAGTACATATCTACTAAATTTTATTTTATATATTGATTATATCATATAGAAAAAAGAATACAATACTTTTTACTTCAAATATTTAAATTTCTGACGCTTAAAATAAGCTAGTGTATATATGATTATAGGGCATATAAACAGCACTATCAAAAGTATGTATTGATAGTATCTTAATAGTATAAAAAGGGTGTATATATTCTTAGCAGCTAAGTAAGAAAAGGCATATACTATTACTGAAATTAATGCTATAAAATTACGTTTATATTTTACCCTATCTTTCCAGATTGTATACAATGAAAAAATAGTTATTAGATATTTTACAACCCAAGAAAGAGTAGAAGAAATCATTACAAAAACATTTCCATTTTCTACAAAACCACCAAAATAAATTCTTTGAGTTTGAACAAATTGAGGATAGAATACATTTGCAGATCTCAAAGAACCTAGGGTTGATATTAGTATAACAACACACAAAGCACAAAATATAGATGTTAAAAGTATTGTGTTTATTGAGGTTTTCTTTAAGTTTTTCTTATCATCTATTCTTGGAAGTATAGGTAAAACTATAGCTAAGCTTGATAAGGAGCCTAATTGAGTTAAAGCACAAAGAATATATTCTGAAATTCTTCTATCCTTAAATATAGGAAGAAGAAGTGTGTAATCTATATATCTAATATTTAATAATGCTAATAACAAATTGATTGCCAGCACAATGCTTACACAAACTATACATATTATAAGTATACTATTAAATCTATTTTTACCTATTAAAAATACAGTTATTATGAAAAATAATAAACAATACCATATTGGAGTTTGAGCAAAAATATTAACGTTTATAGAAGATGAACTTACAGAAGCTGATTCTATGCACATTAATACTAAAGTCATTGAAAATATTAATATATAAATATTTCCTAAAGGTTTACCAAGAACTATATAGCAAGTTTCTTTAAAATCATAATAGTCTATCTTGGAGATTACACTAAAAATAAAGGAAGTTACAAAGAAAAATATAATTCCAGAGATTATAGTGAAAATCCAAGTATCTCTTCCACCTATTTTTATAAATAAGGATGTATAGTTAACCAAAGATGTACTTATGGCAGCAATGATAAAAAATATAAAATGTCTTGCAGTTAGCTTTCCCAAAGACATCACCTCATTTCTTTTATAATTTCAAATTTTAGTATTCTCAAAAAAATGAATATTAAACATAATACTAGCGGATAATATTTTTGGGTGATAAATGAATGCAAAAACAATTAGATTTCTTAAAAGACAAATTAAAAGATAGTTTTGATGTTAAGTATAGGGAGGTGGATACAGCTTTAGGACCGGCCACAATTGTTTTTATGGATGTTTTATGTTCTACTCAGTTCATAAGTGAGTACATAGTAAAACCATTAACCTTAGTTAAGGATGGAATAAAAGATGAAAATGATATTATGACTAAGGTTATAGATATAAACATAACAAATTGGTCAAAGGATAAAAATGATACATTACTTCATGTATTATCAGGGGATGTAGTAATAATCTTTGATAAGTTTGATAAGGTGATTTATTGCGAAACAAAGGGTTATACAAGAAGAGGTGTTGGAATTCCAATAACAGAAGCAGTAATAAAGGGACCTAGAGAAGGTTTTAATGAGGCTTTTGTTGATAATGTTACATTATTGAGAAGAAGAATAAAAAATCATAATTTAAAATTTGAGCCTTTATATGTAGGGGAAGATACTCAAACTGTAGTATGCATATCTTATATAAAAAATAAAGCTCCAAAGGAATTAATTGATGAAATCAGAGAAAAAATAAAGAATTTAGATTATAAGTTTATATTAGATACTAATTATATTGAAGCTAAACTTAGAGAAGATAGAACTTTATTTGATACTGTTGGATACACAGAAAAAGCAGATGAGGTTGCAGCAAAATTGTTAGAGGGAAGGGTTGCAATTATAGTAGATGGAACTCCTTTTGTTCTTACAGTGCCATTCTTTTTTATAGAAAACTTTCAAACACCAGATGATTATTATTTAAATAGGTATTTTACTAGTTTTACTAGAATTTTAAGATGGATAGCATTTTTTATTGCTATGTTTTTACCAGGAATATATGTTGCATTAGTTACTCATCATTTTTCGGTTTTACCTAGTTTATTTGTATTTAGGTTAGCAGTTGCTAGGGCAGGAGTTCCATTCCCAATAGTAGCAGAGGTAATAATAATGATGTTATTATTCCAAATAATAAAAGAAGCAGGTTTAAGATTACCTCAACCTATAGGAACTTCAATGAGTTTAGTATCAGGACTTATTTTAGGAGAAGCTGCTGTGGGAGCTGGTATTGCTTCAAGGATAACTATTGTAGTAGTTGCATTAAGTGCCGTTTGCTATTTCTTAATTCCTAAGCTTTATGGTGCAGTATCAATTTGGAGTATAGGAATAGTAATTACAGCTGCCTTTTTTGGAATTCCTGGTGTGATTTTAATAAGCGTTGTATTATTATCTCACTTAGCACATTTAAGAAGTTGTGAATATCAATACCTATTCCCACTAGGAACTTTAAATAGATATAAATTTAAAGACATTATTATGAGAGGAAGATTAGACGAAATATCAAAAGATATAGTCGGTAAGGATGGTAAAAATGAACCTAAAGAAAGTTATAGCTAGTTTACTAAGCATAATAATTATGTCAACCATGCTTATTGGTTGCTATAATTATAAGGATATAAATAGAGTTACCTTTGTAACAAGTATAATATTTGATGAAAATGAAGTGGGAAATATAGATATATATTTAGATTGTGTAAAACCTTATAGAAGTTCAAATGAAAGTTCTGATAAAGGAAGAAGAGTATTATATAAAGGTACTGGAAAAACAGTTTTAGAAGCTATGAAAGATATAAATATGTATTCTAGTAGTAAGTTAGATTTTACTCAATGCAAAGGATATATATTTACAGAGAAAGCAGCTAAAAATGGTATAAGAAAGTACATAGATATTATAAATAAGAATCAAGAATTCATGATTAGACCTTATATGTTTGTCTTATTTGGTTCTCCAGAAGAACTTTTAAATGATGTAACTGTTGATGAAGAATATTTAGGTGTTTTTATTGATGATTTAGTTCAAAGAATGAATAAAAGTCCTAGAGTTATAGCTATTGATGCTAATGATTATTTAGAACTGAGAACTAATTATGGGAACTTATTGGTCTTAGGTGCATTAAGTATAAGAGATGATATGGAAGAAAAAAGACTAGAGTTAAGCGGAGGAGCCTTGCTAAAAAATGAAGTTTTAGTGAGAAGAATAACCGCAGAGGAAGGTATGAGCTATAATCTTTTAATGGGAGATTTAGAAAGCGGAACCCTAGAAGTTATGAATCCTCAAGACCCTAATACTTTTATAACCTTAGATATATCAAATGCAAAAACAAAGACATCAATAAGTTATGATGGAGAAAATATAACTCTTTACAAAGATATAAAAGTTAAATGTTTAATTGGGGAATCACAATCAAGACTCATTGTAGATGAAAAACTTTTAAATCTTTTAGAGTTAGAAGAAGAGGCAGTAATAAAACAATACTTAGAACTTTTCTTTGAAAGTTTTAAAGAGAGTGATATAGACATTGTTAATGTGGGTAATCTTTTTTATAGAAAATATCCAGATGAGGTATTAGAAAAGGATCCTATAAGCATTACAAATTTAAAGCTTAATGTTGATGTTGAAATTGATGGCACAACAATTACAGGAAATACACTCTAAAATAAGCCTATATTTTAAGTGGAAATTGCTTTTAAGATGCAGATTAAGAGCGAACTTAATTTAATAAATAGTTTCTTAAATTATAAATATAATCAATTTAAAAAAGCCTATGGAATATAATGTTCTATGGGCTTTAATTTTATGATATATTTTATTTAAGGTATATAGGGAATAATATTTATTAAAGAAGAGGGTTATTATGAATGAGAATAAACTGAGAAATTTAATAAAGAAAAATGAATATGAGAAATTAGATTTTAAATTAAAGATAGAACTTTTTACAGAAAGTGTGAAAAAAGAACTTGCAAAGGATATATGTGCTATAGCTAATTCCAGAGGGGGAAGAGGTTATATAATAATAGGAGTTGAGGATAAAACAAAGAAAATAGTTGGTGTAGATGCCGATTATATTACTGAAGAAAGAGTTCAACAAATAGTGGCCTCAAGGATTGAACCGCCTGTTCCTATAAGTTTAGAGGAATGTTTTTTAGATGGAAAAAGATTGTTGGTAATAGTAATATTTAATAGCTATCAAAAGCCTTATCAAATCAGAGAAAATGGAGCCTTTTATATAAGAAGAGGCTCAACTACTGATATTATGAGAAAACAAGAGCTTTTATCAGAATTTCAAAAAGGTATAAGCTTTAATTTGGAGACATGCCCCATAGTAAATAGCAATATAGACTTTTTAAATGAGGAATTAGTAAAGAGATATTTTTATCTAAAGGGTATTAAGATATCTAAGGAAAATAGAGAGTTTTTACTTAGTAGTAGCAATATAATTCATAAAAATAATATCTCTGGGAAATTAATGTGTACACTAGGTGGATTATTAGTTTTTTCAGATGTAAATAGTATTTATATACCACACAATATGATAAAAATAAGAAATTTATTATGTGGAGAACAAACCTTTATAATAAGAGGAAATATTTTAGATATGATGAAAAGTATGGAGAAAAAAATAAGAGAAATAGTACCTAATGAATATCCAGTGGCTTTAATAATTGATACTATAAGAAATATTATGATATACAGAGATTACTCTCAATATAATAAGATTGTTGAGGTAGTTTTAGGAAATAGGGAGTTAATAGTATATTGCCCAGGGGAAATTGTAAAAAGATATAGGGATGGACGTATAGGATATATAAAGAGAAATATGTGGATATATGAAAAAATAATAAGCTTAGATAGCAGAGATGGGGAAATGAATTATAATTTAGGGGGAAAAGAAGTAAAGGAGAGCTTTACTAATAAGGTGAAAGTTATAACAGTCAATGAAGAGAATATAACTAAATTTATATTTAATAAATATAGAACAATAGGTTAATATTTTGAGGGTATTACGAATATTATATATAAAGTAAGTTTTTACCTGAGAAAATATTATTAAGGGGTGGTAAAGATGATTCAATTATTCTTTAACCAAAGAGGCGCTGGAAAGAGCAAAAATTTAGTTAAACTAGCTAATGAAGAAATTGAAAAGTCTAAAGGAAGTATTATTTTTATTGATGATGATAATAAAAGAATGCTACAGTTAAATAAAAAGGTTAGACTTATACCTATGGACAATTATTGTGTAAAGAGTTATGATCAATTTTATGGATTTTTACAGGGGATAATTTCTAGAGATTATGATGTAGAAAGTATATATATTGATAGCATAGCAAATATTTTAGATGATATAGAATTAGAAGACCTAGAAAATTATTTGAGAAAAATAGAACTTATGAGCAGAGAATTGAATGTAAACGTATTTGTAACTATTCATGGAGATGTGAAAGTAATGCCTGAAAATATCAAGAAATATGTGGCTTAAGCTTTAGCTAGTTTAGAAAATAAATTGTTTTATATAGATTTATGTAGTATTTATGATATTTAATACTATGGGTATAATAAGAACTATAATTAAAAGTTATGGTTCTTATTTTTTTATATATTTTTAGTGAGCCTTGGTTTTGGCTAGTTATTTAGATTTGTCTAATTAAAAAATAGCTTTTTTTTAAAATCAATTGAGAATTAATATAATAAAGGATATACTATATACTATATGATATGCTAAATATAGCACCAGCAAGTAAGCTGGATTAGAATTTTTTTGGAGGGATAAACAAATGGCTAATGTATTAGATACGTTAATGGAACGTGGGTACATAAAACAGTTTACTCATGAAGCTGAAACAAGAGAACTTTTAGAAAAGGAAAAAGTTACTTTTTATATAGGATTTGACCCAACAGCTGATAGTTTACATGTAGGACACTTCATTGCAATGATGTTTATGGCTCATATGCAAAAGGCTGGACATAGACCAATAGCTTTAATTGGTGGAGGTACAGCTACAATTGGAGATCCAAGTGGTAAGACTGATATGAGAAAGATGATGACAAATGAGACTATAGCTCATAATGTTGCTTGTATCAAAAAGCAAATGGAGAAATTTATCGATTTTTCAGATGATAAAGCTATACTTGTTAACAATGCTGATTGGTTATTAAACCAAAACTATGTTGAATTCTTAAGAGAGGTTGGAGTTCACTTCTCAGTTAACAGAATGCTTTCAGCAGAATGTTTTAAACAAAGACTTGAAAGAGGTCTTTCATTCTTAGAATTCAACTACATGTTAATGCAAGGATATGACTTCTATGTTTTAAATAAAAAATACAACTGTAAAATGGAGCTAGGTGGAGATGACCAATGGTCAAACATGATAGCTGGTGTTGAGCTTGTAAGAAGAAAATCACAAGAGAGTGCATATGCTATGACTTGCACATTATTAACTAACTCAGAAGGACAAAAAATGGGTAAAACAGTTAATGGTGCATTATGGTTAGATCCAGAGAAAACTTCTCCATACGAGTTCTACCAATACTGGAGAAATGTTAATGATGCAGACGTTGAAAAATGCTTAAAATTATTAACATTTGTTCCAATGGATGAAGTTAGAAGACTTTCAAGTTTAGAAGGTTCTCAAATAAATGAAGCTAAAAAAGTTTTAGCATTTGAGGTAACTAAACTTGTACATGGTGAAGAGGAAGCTACAAAGGCTCAACAAGCTGCTGAAGCTTTATTTGGAAAAGGTGGAGACATGAGTAATGTTCCAACTTATGAAATGGGAAAAGATAAGTTAGGTGCTGAACTTTTAGATATTTTAGTTGAAGCTGAAATAGTTCCATCAAAAGCTGAAGGAAAAAGACTTGTTAAGCAAGGTGGATTATCATTAAATGGAGAAAAAGTTGCTGACTTTAAAAAGACATTAGAAGAAGCTGACTTTGAAAATGGTGAAGTTTTAATTAAAAGAGGTAAGAAAAACTACAATAAAATAGTTTTAGCATAAATCTTTTTTAGAAGAGTGTACTAGAATATATTAGCTAATTATTATTGGGGGTAATATATTCTATTTACACTCTTTTTATTTTTAATCTTCAGTTTTTATTTCTACCACTTTGAACCTTGTATATATAATTAATAAAAGTGTATAATAAATTACTGACAAAATGTAGATTAGTTTAGATGATTTATTTTATTTACTAAAGAAAATATTTTCTCTAATAATTACATGCAAGATTAAATAGATATATGAAAGGTGATGAAATATGGCGTTATATGCTATCTCTGATTTGCATTTAGCACTTAATACAGATAAACCAATGGATATCTTTGGTGAGAAGTGGCGTAATCATCATGAGAAGATAAAAGAAAATTGGAATAATAAAATTACAGAGGAAGATACTGTTTTAATAGCAGGGGATATTTCTTGGTCAATGAAATCAGATGAAAGTAAAGATGATTTAGATTGGATAGACGCACTTCCAGGTAAAAAGATAATAATTAAAGGGAATCATGATTATTGGTGGGGAAGTATTTCTAAATTGAATAAAATGTATGAAAATACAAAGTTCATACAAAATAATTTTTTTACATATAAAGATTGGGCTATATGTGGAAGCAGAGGGTGGATTTGTGAGGGTTCTGATAAATTCACACAAAAGGATAAAAAGATTTTTGATAGGGAACAGATAAGATTAAGATTATCTTTAGAAGAAGCTAAAAAGGCAGGTCATGAAAAGATAATATGCATGGTACATTATCCACCTACAAATGAGAAATTTGAGGATTCAGCCTTTATCAATATATTTAAAGAGTTTGGTGTTGATAAAGTTATTTATGGTCATCTTCATGGTATGGCACTTAAGGGCAAGGTATTAAATGAAGAGAGAGATGGAATAGATTATAAGCTTACAAGCTGTGATTTTATAAATTTTGATCCAATAAAAATCTTAGATTAAGACATTGTTTCATGTAAAATTAAGATTTTGAAATATTTAGTTTTAATACTTTTTTTGGTATAATGAGCGAGGAGAGTTAAATAAATCTCTCTAAGAGAGTTAGGAAATAGGTGGTTCTATGGCTATACAAAATTGGAAAGACTTTTTAACTCCTTATGATCAAGCAGTAAGTGAATTAAAGGTAAAGTTAAGAAGTATTAGAAAAGAATTTAGAAGAAAAAATGAATATTCTCCAATCGAGTTTGTAACTGGAAGGGTGAAAGAGGTATCTAGTATATTAGAAAAGGCAAATAAATATAGTATTCCTGTAGATAGAATCCAATATGAGATGGAGGATATTGCAGGTATAAGAATAATGTGCCAATTTGTTGATGATATAGATACTGTTGTCAATATTATAAGGAATAGAAAAGATATGCAAGTTCTTTATGAAAAGGACTATGTTAGCAATGTAAAACCAAGTGGCTATAGAAGCTATCATGTGGTTATAAGATATCCTATAAATATGGCAGATGGACAAAAAGATATACTTGCTGAATTCCAAATAAGAACTTTAGCAATGAATTTCTGGGCTACAATAGAACATTCTTTAAATTATAAGTATAAAAAGAATCTGCCAAAGGACATACAATTTAAATTAAAACGTGCAGCTGATGCAGCATTTACTTTAGATGAAGAAATGCTTGAAATAAAAGATGAAATAAAGGATGCTCAAACTTTATTTGAGGTTAAATCAGATATTATAAGTACTATAATGAATAGTATATTAAATCTTATTTCAATAGGAAAAGTGGCTGAGGCTTCTAGATATCAAATAAGTTTAAATAAACTTATTGAAGAGGGAGAAGTTTGGGAACTTAATAATTTATTAAGAGCTGTCCAAAGAGACATAGATAAGTATAATGTATAATATTTAAATAAAAGTAGTTTTTAATGCCACCTTATTTAAAGGTGGCATTTTTATTTTTAAACTTTATTTTAAGTGAAAGTTGATTTTTATATAAATATTTAGGGGAAAATTAATTTGGTAAAGAATTTTTATTGTTTATTTTAAAATTTTGTTTTATGTCTTTATATTTAATAATAATTGTTATATAATAATAAATGTAATTTAGAAAGTTGAGAGAATTACTCAACTTTAACGGAGCAACACATTATTTGAGTTTTAAAATGATTGAGCATTTATTGAGAGAAAAATAAATTTGAGGAAGTGTAATTTATGAATGCTATGGATAATTTAGAATTAAAAAAGATTAAGGAAAATCCTTTATATATAAGAGAGATAGAAAATCCATCAGAGGAGATGCAACTAGAGGCTATTAAGAAAAATCCATTTACAATTCAATATGTTGAAAATCAATGTGAAAAATGTAAAGAGGAAGCTGTAAGAAGAAATCCAACTACTATAGAGTATGTTGAAAATCCATCAGAGGAAATATGCATATTAGCAGTAAAATCTCTATGGAATGCCTTAAAGCTTATTAAGGAACCTTCAGAAAAGGTGGTTGAAGAGGCTGTTAAAACTAAGGGGTGGGCTATACAATTTGTGAAAAATCCTTCAGAAAAGTTAAAACAAATAGCTGTTTCTAAGGATTATGATGCAATAAAGTATATAGAAGATCCATCACCAGAAGTTCAGCTTATAGCTGTTAAAAATCATTGGTCAGCAATTAAATTTATAAAAAATCCTACTTTAGAAGCAATGAGAACTTCAGTTAAGGAAGATGCTGAGGCAATAAACTTCTTACCAAACTATACTTATGAAGATTTAGAAACTTTTATAGGAGATAATATAAATGTTGTTAAATATCTTTATGAAAGTATAGATGTTGATATGGTTGTTGATATACTTACAAAAAAAGTTGCAGAAGAGAATGTAGATGAAAGCTATCTTTTAGATTTTATCGATTTAGAAGTCTTAGAGATGAACAAAGTAGAATTTATCAAAGAATATGGAAGTAAAAGAGCAAAGATAATATTAGTTGATAGTATGTTATCAATATAAAAATAGAGATTTAAAAATATAAAATATAGCTTAGTTGAGAAAGTATTTTAGATTTTTCACAAGAGAGTTTATAAGGTAAGTTTCACGGAGAGATTTATAGAAAGAAGGGACACTAAAGTGGATTTTAAAGAAGCGTTAAGTACAGTTAATTTAGTTCTTATGACAGGAGAAGTACCTCTTTTAATAGGAGAAAGTGGTATAGGAAAAACTTCTTTAGCAAAGGAACTTAGTAGAATAAATAATTATCATTTGGTTACTATAGATGGAAATCTTCTTAAAGAGGGAGAAATAGGTGGTCTCCCAATGGTAGAGAAGAAAGAAATCCTATTTAAAGGAGATTTAGTAAAAAGAAGTGTAACAAAATATGCTACACATGTAAAACTTATGGAAATTGATGATCATATTGAAAAGGGAGAAAAGGTTCTTTTATTTATTGATGAATTAAATAGATGTGAGCATGCAGTGCAACAAGAACTTATGAATCTTATATTAAATAGAGAGATAAATGGATATAAGTTAAATGATGATGTTTATATATTAGCAGCTATGAATCCATCAAATAAATATGATAACTATGAAGATAGTGATTATCAGGTTATTGAAATGGATCCAGCTCAAGAAGATAGATTTGTTTGGATAGATATTAGTTCAAATCTTAAAGAATGGATGAGTTGGGCAATGGGAGATGGAAATATCCATGAACATATAATAGAGTTTTTATCAACATTCCCTGAATATTTCCACACTCCTAATTCACTAGAAACAATAAAAGCTACTCCAAGAAGTTGGGAGAGGGTTTCTAAGGCTTATAGAGTGTATTTATCAAATAAGAAGAACTTTTCTAAGGAAATATTATATAATGCTTTAAAGGGAAATGTAGGCTCAACAATAGCACAAGAATTTATAGCATATATAAGTAATCTTAATAAGCCTATTATTTCTAATGAAGAAATTTTTGAAAGTGATGTTTTAGGATTTAACATTAGAGAAAGAATAATGAGCGAAAATCATTCAAGAATGTATATAATAGCTAAGAGTGCTTTATATTATCTTGAGGGATTAAAGGATTATAATAAAGAATTAGAAGTGTTCTCAGATTTATTATCTTGTTATCCTAAGGATTTAAGACTAGGAATAATGAAGGAAATAAAAAGCGATCACTCAGAGGAATTATATAGAAATTTATTAAATGAGGATAAGTTCTTAGAAGCATTCTTTGAGATATATAGCTAGGTGGTGAAATCTTATGGATTTTGAAAGAACTAGGAGGAAACTTCTTAATATAGCAATGGAAGCTGAAGATGATAATAAGCCTTTAACAGATGATTTTAAGAGAGAATTTTGGAGTTTAATAGAGAAGGTAATAATATCCCTTTATGATAAAGAAAATTCATTTTTTGGTCAGTTTTTAATTCATGTAAAGAGAGAAATAAGAACTGATATTAAATGGCCTATAGCCACTAAACCAGAAATGGGATATTTCACAATGGTATTTAACCCAAGAATAATATTGGAATGTGATTTAAAAGAGGTTCAGGCTCTTTTAAAGCATGAAGTATATCATATAATGATGTCTCATTATGCTAGAGAAAAGGCTTTAAGTAGAAAATATTCAAAACTTGCTGTTAGTATAGCTATGGATATAGCCATAAATCAGTATATAAAGAATTTACCTCCATATAGTAAAAGGCTAGATTATATAAATTTAGAATATAATCTAGAATTAAAACCAGATATGCCTATGGAAAAATATGCAGAAGAAATTCAAAAGGCAATTGAAAGAAGAAAAAAATATGGTATTACTGGTGATGATAAAAATGCTGGTGATTTAGTAAGCCAAGAAAAATCCCATGAAGTATGGGAAGAGGTTTCTATAAGCTTAGATAGTTTAGAGGGAACAACTAAGAAAACAGCCATAAATGCGTATAAGGGCAAGGCTCCTAAGGATTTAGAAAAAATAATCTTACTAATGAAAGAAAAACCAGAGATAAAGTGGAGTGAATTTTTAAAGGATATAATTCCTACAACAAGAGGAAGTTATAGAAAAACTATAACAAGAAAAGATAGACGTCTTCCAGAAAGATTAGACCTTAGAGGAAAATTACCAAATTCTATTCCAAAAATATTAATAGCAATAGATGTTTCAGCATCCATCTCTGATAAAGAGTTTGAAAATATAATAATAGAAGTTTTAGGTATAGTAAGAAATAAAAATGCTGAAATAAAAGTTATTGAATGTGATGATGAAATAAGAAGAGTGTATGATTTAAAAGGAATAAAAGATATAAAGCCAAGAAGTAAGAAAAATGGCTCAACAAGATTTTCTCCAGTATTTAGATATATAAAAGAAAATAATATGAGAAATCATATTCTTGTATATTTTACAGATGGAGTTGGAGAAAAAGATTTAGAAGTTAAGCCTATAAATTATAGAACTCTTTGGGTTTTAACAGGAAAGGAACAATTAAGTTTAAATAAATCTTTTGGAACTGTTAAACATTTAGAAAAAGAAAAAGGGGAAGGATATACCATTATGGATGGCTTACAAGATATGAAGGACAATCTTCATGATTGGGCTAGATAAAGTAAAAAGATAGCACATGTTGATTTAATTGAAAATCAATATGTGCTATATTGTTTTTATATGGTTTATTAACTATAAAAAATATAACTTAATTAAATAGTAAATCCTTAATTAAATTCATAAGGTATATTTTAAAAATCATAAAGGGGGAATTTGGTGAAGAAAAATATTAAGAATATAGCTTTAGTATTATTAATAATTTTTGTAGTTGCTTTAATTGTTATAACATTTAAAATAATTAAATTTAGAAAAAATACTGTGACAGATATAAAAGCTTGTGGCAATAAAATAACTTTTAATTCTAATGTTAAAAGAGAAGAAATAGAGTATTTAAAAGTGGATGGAGAGAAGGATAGAGCAGTAAATAAGGTTGAAGGGTTAAATTTATTTATAAATAATAGTAAAGTTAATTTAAGTGATAAAATTTATGAAAAGAATTTAAGATATTATATTTCTGTAGAAGATTTAGAGAAAAATGGACAAGTATCAATTGAAGGAAATAAGCTTTTAAGCAAGATAAATAAAAATTACATAGATTTATATAAAAAAGAGATTTTAAAAGAAAAGGATAAATTAGGTTTAAGAGGAGAAGTTTTAGATTTAGATCATAAAAAATATATTTCTATAAATGATTTTAAAGAGCTTATTGAAGCTAGTGATGATTGGTACGAAAATAAAAACTCAATTTATATGTTTGAGAGTAAAAATAATAATATAAACTGCAATTATAAAGTTAATGAAGGGAAAGCTGCTTTAATAAGAATAGAGGATGTTAGTGCTGGGGGAGTTTTTTCTGAAGATAACAACATGGAAAAAATGAAATATTTAAGTGATTATTTTAAAGCTAATAATATAGTATTTCACATAGCTTGGATACCTAGATACATAAATCCTGAAAAAAACATAGATAATGATTTGCTTAAAAATAATAATTTTGAAAATGTTCATTTTATAAATATGTTAGATCATTTAATAAATAGAGGGACTGTAATTGGTCTTCATGGATACACTCATCAACATAATAATCAAATAAGCGGACTTGGAGTAGAGTTAAAATGGAATGTTAATAGCAATAAAAATAAAGTTTTAAAGGTTGTTGAATCATCATTAAAGACAGCTAAGACCTTAAATATACCTATAGGTTTCTTTGAAAGTCCACATTATAAAGCAGATAGAAATCAACAAAAAATAATAGAACAATATTTCCCAGTTATGTTTGAACCCTATGCTGGATATTGGAACTTAAATCCATTAATAAGTTTTAGTAACAAGTCCACATTATATGTACCTGCTCCTTTAGGATATGTTAAGGATAATGGAGAGACTGTAGCTAGAAGAATTAGAAATTATAGCAATGAAATTTTAACGGCATTTTTCATACATCCATACATGTTTTTAGGTAGTATAGAGAATAAAAATAATAGCACAAATAATGAGGAAATATATGAGTTTAATGAAAATTCTCCTATATTAAAGATAATATCTGCCTTAAAAGAAAGAGGATGCAAAACCATAACTGTTAATGAATTAAACAATCAAATTACGTAGTAAAAGTTTTGGCTATGTATTCTTTTAAAAGACCGTCTGTTATAAATACTTTTTAAGAGTTAAATAAATTCGGCTAAAATATAAGAATATTAAATTGTTAATATTATATTAGAAATTAGAGTAAGATAAGTTATATAAGATATAACTTATCTTATTTTTATATCTAAAGTTATATAAAAATAATATACAGTAATTAAAGATTAAATAAAGTTAATATAGATTAGAAGATGAGGGAAATATAAGTTAGAAGATTACTTTAGAGATGTATTAAATATATGGTAGAAAGTAAAAACAAAAGTCCTAAGGAAAAATGTTATGAGTTAATTAGAATAGTACCAGCACAAACAGATTTAGGTTTAATGTTTTCAGAATCAGTAGATAAATATACTTCCTTACAACCTTCAATATTTCTAATCTCTTTTAATACTGATTTTATTGCTCTTGTTCCATAACCATGATATTTCTTGTAAATCATAATTCTACAAAGTTCAATATAACCGCTTTAGAAAAAAATATTCTGAAAATCCATCCACTGCATTTTCATAAGTTCCAACTTCTTCATATCCTATTGATCTATAAAAATCTCTACCTTGCCAATCGAAGGTATCTAACCTAATCATATTTGCTCCTAATAATCTTGCTCTTTTCTCAATTTCATTCATTAGTAGTGTACCAACCTTCTTATTCCTATATTTCTCATCAACAAATACAGTGGAAACATATAGTATTTTAAATACAGTCATACATGCATCTGCTCCCGCGATTAGTCTGTTATCCTCAATAACACCAATTCTTACACTACCTGAAATTTCATATTTTATATGTTTTTTATCATATTCATATAGACGATTTTCAATATCCTTTATTTGCATATCATTCAGTTCAATAATATTGTAATTCATAGCCCCTCCAAAATTAAAATATAATATAATCTGTAGTTAATCTAAATAACACGAATTCAACAAACTCTAATTTATCTAGTAATTTAATAAACAACAAACTCGTATTATAATAAACTTGTTATCTTTTATCCATAATTATTTTACCATATATTGTAAAATAATAAAATATTTAATTATTTATAATAAAAATAATATATATCTAATATTACTTAGTAATATTAGATATATATTTGGATTTTAAATAATCTAAGTCGTTTATATACTTTTAACTTAATTCTAGCTTAGTATTTTAGTCGAATTTTATTATGTAAGAATAATAAAATTAAGAAGTTTTTAGTATGTTAAAAAATTTCTAAATAGTTATTTTGAGTTTATTTTAGTGTACATTGTGTGTACACGGTTACATAAAAGATATATAATTAATGTATATTCAAATCTATTAAATTATAATAAGTTTGATTTTCTTACAATTTATTTAAAAATACTAAATTAATATACTTGTATGTTTTAAGGGGAGGAAAAGTATGAATAGAGTATTAGAGATACTAAAGGATAAATCATTAACATATCATCAACAAATTAAAGACTTAGCTGCTTATGCAGAAAGTACAATTGAAGTGTTAAATGTTGATGATGAAACAAAAAAATTAATAGAGGAAGGGTGTATATGTACTCTTTTTGAAGGGAATGCACCATTTAGACCTAGATACATAATTCCAGATTATTCTTTACTTATGGAAAAGGGATGTGAATTTTTAAATCTTTCAGTTCCAGAGGATATATGGGAAGCAACTAATAATCTATTAATTTTCTATAAGCATGTGCCTTCAATAACTACATTTCCAGTTTACCTTGGAAATATAGATGAGCTTTTAGAGCCATTTATAGAAGATGAAAGGGAAGCGAAAAGGGCAATTAAATTATTTTTAAAGCACATAGATAGAACATTAACTGATTCTTTTGTACATGCTAATATAGGGCCAAGAGAGACTGTGGCAGGAAGATTAATACTAGAGTCTATGGATGAACTTCAATGTGCAGTTCCAAATTTAAGTATGAAGTATGATTTAGAAAATACTCCAGAGAGTTTTATAAATTTATGTGCAAAGGTTGCTTTAAGTACAGCTAAACCTAGTTTTGCAAATCATAAAATGGATGTGAAAAGCTTTGGAACAGATAGATATGCTATAGCAAGTTGCTATAATGGATTTCATATTGGTGGGGGTGGATATACTCTTGTAAGAATAAAATTAAATGAGGTAGCTAAAAAGGCTACTTCAATAGAGGACTTTTTAGAAAATGTCTTACCTTATGTAAGCACTAAAATGATTCAGTATATTGATGAAAGAATAAGATTTTTAGTTGAGGAAACTCAATTCTTTACTTCTAATTTCTTAGTAAAAGAAGGATTTATTCAGAAAAAATTATTTACAGGAATGTTTGGAGTAGTAGGTCTAGCAGAGGCTGTAAATACTTTATTAGGAGCAGAGAAACAAGGTGATAGATTTGGGTATTCAGAAAAAGCTAATAAACTTGGATTAAGAATAATAGAGAAATTAAATAAAATAGTATCAGAGCATGAAGCTAAACATGTAAATTGCTTTGGAGGACACTATGTTCTTCATGCACAAGTAGGAATTGATTTAGATCAAAATGTATCACCAGGATGTAGAATACCAGTTGGAGAAGAACCTGAATTATTTAATCATATAATGCAATCAGCACCATTCCATAAATATTTTTATAATGGAATAGGAGATATATTTGTATTTGAAGATACATATAATAATCATCCAGAAGCCTTAGTTGATATTATAAAGGGTGCCTTTAATTCAGGAATAAGATATATGTCTGTTTATGGAAGTGGAGCAGATGTAGTAAGGGTGACTGGATATTTAGCTAAGCGTTCAGAGGTAGAAAAGCTTGAAAGAGGAGAGGCTGTTCTTAATAATACGGACCTATTTGCCATGGGAGCAAAGAATAATTGTCATGCCTTTGAAAGAAAAATTAGAAAGTAAGTGATATTATGGCTTTAATAAATAAGATAATTCCATTTTCGTGTGTTGATGGACCAGGAAATAGGATGGTTATATTTTTTCAAGGATGTAATTTTCAATGTTTATATTGCCACAATCCTGAAACTATAAATAAATGCATCTCTTGTGGAAAATGCGTTGAAAATTGTGAAGTAGGTGCTTTATCAATTAGTGATGGAAAAGTTATTTGGGATGAGGAAGAATGTATTTCTTGTGATAAATGCATAAAGCTATGCGAGAATATGTCTTCTCCTAAAACTAAGGAGTATTCAGTAGAAGAACTTGTAAAAAAGATAGAAAAAGATAGCTTTTTTATAAGAGGAATAACTGTTAGTGGTGGAGAATGCACTTTAAACTCTGAATTTTTAATAAAGCTTTTTAGAGAAGTTAAAAAGCTTGGATTGACTTGCTTTGTTGATACTAATGGTAATACTAAATTAGACGATGAGCTTATAAATCTTACAGATAAATTTATGATTGATGTTAAGTCTATTGATGAAAAAGAAAATATTTGGCTAACTAAATCATCAAATAAATTGGTTTTAGAAAATTTAAAAAGAATATTAGAGTTAGACAAGATGTATGAAGTTAGAACTGTTATAGCCCCAGGACTAAATAGCGAAAAAACGGTGGATGAAGTTTCTAAAATCATTGGTGATAAATGTAGATATAAACTTATAAAATATAGACCTTTTGGAGTTAGAGAAGAGGGTATAAAGGTTCATGGAACTATAAGTCCAGAAGATAGTTATATGAATGAATTAAAAGAAAAATCTATAGCTAATGGATGTATTGACACAATAATAACTTAATATGTATTAGAATTAGAGGATAATTTAGTACAAAGAAATATTTAAATATTAGAGAATAGAAAAGAATATGAAAGCTTTAAAAAATATATAGCTATATAAGTAAAAAGATAAAAGCAATTAAGTTGCTTTTATCTTTTTTAGTTAAGTTTTATAAATTTTAATAAAAATATTGAAATAGTATTTTACGAGAATATTATTTTTACTCCTTTTTCTTTTAATTTTTCAAGTTCAGACTTATCATCTTCAATTTCATTTGTGATTACATAATTAACTTTAGAAATATCTCCACTAGAAAAATTATGATGTATTCCTATTTTTGAGTTATCTGCTAAGACAAAAGTTGGCCCATTACAATTTTCAAGCATCTTCATATTTACTGTGGTTTCCTGGAGAACAGATGTACTGATTCCTGTATTGGCATTTATACCACTAACTCCTATAAAACATTTAGTTGCAGTTATTTTAGAAATTATCTGAGTGGCTATATCACCAACCATAGATTGTTTTCTTCCATATACTTCACCGCCTGTAAGTATTATCTCTACATTAGGTGATAAATTCATACCTAAAATTTTGCCGTTGTTTGTAATTACCATAACTCTTTTATCTTCTATATATTCTAAGAGTTTTATTGCAGTTGAACTAGAATTTATAAATATACTATCTCCATCCTCTATAAATTCAGCAGCTTTTTTAGCTATAGAATCTTTAATTTTTTCTCTTTCAATATTACTATGATTGAAATAAGGATCTTCACTTAAAGCTCCTTCAATAAGTTCAGCACCGCCATATTTTCTTCTTATAACCCCTTCTTTTTCTAGGTTTTGAAAATCTCTTCTTATTGTTATATTAGATGTTTTTAATAAAGTAGCTAATTCTTCTGTTTTAGCAAATTTATTTTCTTTTAAATATTTCAATATTGCCTGTTGTCTTTTAAAAACAAAGCCTTTTGCGGTTTTCATTATAAATGCCTCCTAACTGATATCTCTTTGGTATTATTTTCTATAAATATCTCAACGACTATTATAAATATAAAATTAAATTATATATAGATAATTTAAAAAAGTACTAAAACATGTAGATAGTAATTTTTAAAAAATATGAAGTTGTATTTAACTTTAATAATTAAATACTGAGGTTTATTATAGCTAGCACTAAATTAGATATTACTATTTATAATAATTGTACATAAAAGAATAGTATAAATCAACGTAAAAAGAATGAAAAGTAATCAAAATGAACATAAAAATCAAATTTAATTTGATTAATATCACAAAAAAACAAAAAATAAATAAAAACAATCAAAAAACACTTGCAAAGAAAACAATTACAGTATATAATTTAATCATAAAATGATTGAATGAACTTGATAAATGTTCAAAACAATCAAATTGGGTGGAGGTATAATTATGAGTAAAGTAAATGAAATAACAAGAGAATCATGGATTTTAAATACATTTCCAGAATGGGGAACTTGGTTAAATGAAGAGATAGAAAATGAAGTTGTTAAACCAGGAACATTTTCTATGTGGTGGCTTGGATGTACAGGTATATGGCTTAAAACTCAAGGAAATACAAACATATGTATAGATTTTTGGTGCGGAAGCGGAAAAAGAACAAAGAAGAATCCTTACATAAATCCAGAGCATCAAATGGCAAGAATGTGTGGAGGTAAGAAACTACAACCTAATTTAAGAGTTGCACCTTTTGTATTAGATCCATTTGCAATAAAGAATGTTGATGCAATAATATCAACACATGATCATAACGATCATATAGATATAAATATTGCAGCTGCAGTTTTAAAAAATTGTTCAGAAGATGTTCCATTTATAGGACCACAAGCATGTGTTGATAAATGGATAGGATGGGGAGTACCAAAGGAAAGATGTATAGTTGTTAAACCAGGAGATGTAATAAAAATAAAAGATATTCAATTACATGCTTTAGAATCTTTCGATAGAACAGCTTTAATAACAGCTCCTCCAGAAGGAGATTTAAGAGGAAAAATGCCAGTAGATATGGATTATAAGGCTGTTAACTATTTAATAGAAACTCCAGGAGGAAATCTTTATCATAGTGGAGATTCACATTATTCAAATTATTATGCTAAGCATGGAAATGATTATAAAATAGATGTTGCTCTTGGATCATATGGAGAAAACCCAAGAGGTATTACAGATAAAATGACATCAGTAGATATTTTAAGAATGGCTGAGGCATTAAACACTCAAGTAGTAATACCATTCCATCATGATATATGGTCAAACTTCCAAGCTGATACAAATGAAATTTTAGCATTATACGACATGAAAAAATATAGATTACAATATAAATTTATACCATTTATATGGCAAGTAGGTGGAAAGTTTACATTCCCAGAAGATAAGGATAAGAGAGAATATCATTATCCAAGAGGATTCGATGATTGTTTCTCTGTAGATATAAACTTACCATATAACTCATTCCTATAAGATTTAAGAGTGGAGGAAATTATCATGTTAAAAGAATTAATAGAAAAAGGTAGATATTCTTTTCATGATGGCTTTGATAATTGGGAGGATGCAGTTAAGGCTGCATGTGCTCCCTTAGAAAAAGAAAAAGTTATCGAAAAAGAGTATGCAGATTTAATAATAAATAGTATTAAAAAACATGGACCATATATAGTAATTGCGCCAAAGATTGCTATACCACATGCACAAGAAGGACATGGAGTTAATGAAACAGCCATATGTTTTATGAAAACGAATACTCCTGTGAGTTTTGGTGAGGGTGAAGAGTATGATGCTCAATTATTTTTTGTTTTAGCTTCAGTAGATAATGAAGTACATTTAAAGAATTTAACTAAAATGGTTGAGTTAATTTCAGATGAAGAAACTGTAGAAAAGCTTTTAGAAGCTAAATCAGTTGAGGATCTTAAAAAATTAGTATAAGAGATTTTAAAAAAAGTTTTAAAGTTTCTACAGTGCTTTAGGTAGGTTTTAAACTAAAGTACTGTAGAAATTATAGTAAATATTTAAGACTAATCTTATTTAGTTTTCAGTTAAGTTATAAATTAAAACAGTTTAAATAATATTGGAACAAGTTAAGAAAAGGGATATGGGAGGAGAAGTATTATGGATTTTATAATCTACATTTGGGAGTTTTTCCAAAATAACATTCTGACAAAACCTGCATTTTTCATTGGATTTATAGTTCTTATTGGTTACTTGTTACTTAAGAGACCTTTTTATGATGCTTTGGCAGGATTTATAAAGGCAACAGTCGGTTATTTAATTTTAAATGTTGCAGCAGGTGGACTTGTTAGTAACTTCCGTCCAATTCTTGCAGGTCTTAAAGATAGATTTAATTTACAGGCGGCAGTTATAGATCCTTATTTTGGACAAACGGCAGCTCAAGAGGCTATAGGAAATATAGGAAAATCTTTTTCCATGATGATGGTAGTTTTACTTATAGCATTCTTATTTAACTTAGTGCTTGTATTACTTAGAAAATTTACAAAGGTTCGTACAGTATTTATTACAGGACATGTAATGGTACAACAATCAGCTACAGCTTTATGGTTAGTATTTTTCTGTTTCCCAAACTTAAGCAATATGGGAGTAGTAGTAATGTTAGGATTACTTCTTGGAACATACTGGGCAGTATTTTCTAATCTTACAGTTGAACCATGCCAAGACCTTACTGAAGGTGGTGGATTTGCAATAGGTCACCAACAAATGTTAGGAGTTTGGATAACTGATAAAATAGCTGGAAAAATAGGAAATAGTAAAAAGAGTATTGAAGATTTAGAACTTCCAGGATTCTTATCTATATTTAGTGATAACGTTGTAGCAACTGGTATATTAATGACTGTTTTCTTCGGAATAATTATGGGAATACTAGGACCAGATTTAATGCATACAATCGATAAGGGATTTGATCAAAATACAAATTTCTTATTTTACATACTAGAAAAATCACTTAACTTTGCAGTTTACTTAAGTATATTACAAATGGGGGTTAGAATGTTCGTTTCAGAACTTACTGAATCATTCCAAGGTATTTCAAATAAAATACTTCCAGGATCAGTACCAGCTGTAGACTGTGCAGCAACTTATGGATTTGGACATCCAAATGCAGTTACTATTGGATTCTTATTTGGAGCAGTAGGTCAATTTATAGCAATAATAGGACTTGTAGTTTTCCAAAGTCCAGTACTTATAATAAGTGGATTCGTACCATTATTCTTTGATAATGCTACATTTGCAGTGTTCGCTAACAGAAAAGGTGGATTGAAGGCTGCCATGATAATTCCATTCGTTTCAGGAGTTATACAAGTTTTAGGTGGAGCATTTGCCGCTTACTATTTTGGATTAGCTCAATTTGGAGGATGGCATGGAAACTTTGACTGGGATACATTATGGCCAGTAGTTGGAGTTCTTATGGACAAGTTTGCTTATGTAGGGGTTGGAATAGCAGTAGTAGGAATGCTTTTAATACCACAAATTCAATATTTTAAAAATAAAAAGGGTTACTTCAAGTTAGTTGAAGATTATGAAGGATATTTAGAAGACAAAGAAAAGGAAAGAGTACAAAATTAGATTTAAATCAATTGATAGTTAGTACCACTTCGTTAAGTACTAACTATCAAAATAAAATAGATAAAAATAATTGGTGTTAATTAGGAGGAGATATTTATGTTAAAAGTAATAGCAGCATGTGGAAATGGAATGGGATCAAGTCAAATTATAAAAATGAAAATAGAGAAGATATTTAAAAAGTTAAATATTCCTGTATCAATTCATCATACAAGTATAGGAGCAGCAAAAACAGAAGCTTCAAGTTATGATGTAGTATTCTGTTCAGATGCATTAAAAGGAAATTTTGATAAAGCAAAGGCTTCAGGAACTATTGTTATAGGACTTAAAAACCTTTTATCAGAAAAAGAAATTGAAGAAAAGATTGTAGAAAATATAGTAAACAAATAAATATAAAAGTTATGATATAGTACTTATTTCTTAGAGTGTTAAGAGATAGGTACTATGTTATAAATAAGACTTTATTTTAATTATTTATAATCTAGGAGGAATATAAGATGAAAATAGAAAAGAAGTTTTTAACTGACTTACATAGATGTTATGCAACAAGCAGTACTGTTATTGATGGAGATAGAAAAATACTTATAGCAACTGAAGGAGAAGGTCCTTGCTTTATGTATGAGGGAGATGATTTTAAACAATCAACCGTTTGGGATGGTCCAGGAGGAACAATGTCTATAATTCCTATCCCAGGAAAAAATGGCGATTTTCTAGCAGTTCAAAGATTTTTCCCTACATTTCAATCAGAAGATGCTGAGATAGTATGGGGAAGATATGAAAATGGAAAGTGGGAAATAAAAACATTATTTAAGCTACCATATTTACATCGTTTCGATATTTTAGAAGCTAATGGAAAATTATATTTCTTAGGGGCAGTTTTATGCAATAGTAAGCAATTTAAAGATGATTGGAGCGATCCAGGTAAGATATATGTAGGAGAAATTCCAGAAGATTTAAATAAACCTATTGAGCTTAAGGTTATAAAAGAAGGATTAACTAAAAATCATGGATATTGTAGAGCATATCATAATGGAAAAATGGTTGGTTTAGTAACATCTCAAGAAGGAGTATTTAGAGTAACACCCCCTCAAAGTGATGATGAGGAATGGACTATTGAAAAAATAATGGATAGACCTACAAGTGATGTAGCTGTTGTAGATATAGATGAAGATGGTGAAGATGAATTAGTTACTATTGAAGAATTCCATGGTAAACATTTTAGAATAAATAAAAAGTATGGAGATGAATATAAAATTATTTATGAGTATCCAAAAGAAATGGATTTTGGACATGTTGTTTGGGGTGGTAAGCTAAGAGGCGTTCCAACTATAATAGGTGGTTATAGGAGATGCGATAAAGATTTATTTTATATTCAATGCACTGATAAAGAAAAATTAGAGTTTGAAACTGTAGTTATTGAGTCTGGGGTTGGACCAAGTAATGTTGCCGTTTTAAATGAAGATGATAAAGATATAATAATATCTGCAAATAGAGAGTTAGGACAAGCTGCCTTATATATTGTTACTGATTAATAGAAGATAATAAGTTTGTCTTACTTTGTTAACTAATAAGAGAGCTTTATTTTAAATTTTATTAAGTGAATTAATACTAAATACTTAAGAATAAATTTTGTTATAAGGGTTATTAAGAGTCTAAGGAGGATCTTTTATATGTTAGAGAACTTAAAAAAAGAAGTTTACGAAGCTAATATGCTTCTTCCAAAATATAATTTAGTAACTTTTACATGGGGGAATGTTTCTGCCATAGATAGAGAAAAAGGACTTGTTGTAATTAAACCATCAGGAGTTGAGTATGACACAATGAAACCAGAAGATATGGTTGTGGTTGATTTAGAAGGAAACATTGTTGAAGGAAAATATAAACCTTCATCAGATACAGATACTCATTTAAAACTTTACAAGGAGTTTAAGAATATAGGAGGAATAGTTCATACGCATTCTAGATGGGCAACAATATTTGCTCAAGCAGGAAGAGGAATAAAGCCATATGGAACAACTCAGGCAGATTATTTTGCTGATGAAATCCCTTGTACAAGAGATATGACTAGAGAAGAGATTGAAGGAAATTATGAATATAATACAGGGGTTGTAATTGTTGAAAGATTCAAAGACATGAATCCAGAGAATATTCCAGCAGTACTTGTTAAAAATCATGGTCCATTTACTTGGGGAAAGGATGCTAAAGATGCTGTTCATAATGCTGTTGTTCTAGAAGAAGTGGCAATGATGGCATATAACACAGAAATATTAGCAAATAAAAATGTAGATAGTATGTCTGATGACTTATTAAATAAACACTTTTCAAGAAAGCATGGTCCAAATGCTTACTATGGACAAACAGGAGCTTAAGAAAAGGAGCTGATTAAAATGAAGGAATATTTTATTGGATTATATGAGAAAGCTATGCCTAATACACTTACTTGGAGAGAAAAGCTTCAATGTGCAAAAGAGAATAATTTTGATTTTTTAGAGGTTAGCATAGATGAAACTGATGAAAAATTAAAAAGACTTGATATGACAAAAGAAGAAAGACAGGTTTTAGTAGACCTTATGTATGAAGTTGGTCTTCCAATAAGAACCATGTGTCTTAGTGGACATAGAAAATATCCTATAGGAAGTGCAGATGAAACAACTAGAAATCGTGGTATGAGAATAATGGAGAAGGCCATAGAGCTAGCTGATGATTTAGGAATTAGGATAATTCAATTAGCAGGGTATGATGTTTACTATGAAGAGGGTAGTGAAGAAACAAGAAAATTATTCTATGAAAATCTAAAAAAAGCTGTTGAAATGGCTGCTAGATCAGGAATAATTTTAGCTTTTGAAACTATGGAAACTGAGTTTATGAACACAGTTGAAAAAGCCATGAATTATGTTAAAAAGATTGATTCACCATACTTAGGGGTTTATCCTGACTGTGGAAATATAACTAATGCCGCTACTAAATATAATAAAAATGTTATTGAAGATTTAAGAAGTGGTAAAGGTCATATAATGGCTGTTCATTTTAAGGAAACAAAACCAGGTAAGTTTAGAGAAATTCCATTTGGAACTGGACATGTTGATTTCGAAAGTATAATAAAAGAATCATATAATATGGGAGTAAGAAGATTTGTTACTGAGTTCTGGTACACAGGTACTGGTGACTATAGAGTTGAAATAAAGAATTCAAGAAAATTTATAGAGGAAAAATTTAATAAAGCCTTAGAAAAGTAAAATTAAAGGGGCTTTTATAAAAATAACTTTTTATAAAACTTACAAACAGTATGAAGGGAAATCTAGTAATTCTCAGAATATGTTTGTAAGTTTTATTGTTATATTTTTATATAGCCCGCTTTTACTATATGTTTAATTCTTGTATAGCATCTCTAATTTTATCCTTATTAAGGGCTGAAAGATAAGACTCTCTTTTAGTTAAGGCTTTATCGAAAGATTCTAAAGCTCCTTTAGTGTCTCCTTCATCTCTTAGGATTAAGCCATAATAATAATATGGTTCTGGTATTCCAGGATCCTCATCTAAAAGTTTAGTATATACTTCCTTAGCCTTTTCTATATTTCCAGTGAAATAATAAGATTGAGCTAAGTTATCCATTATAACCTTGTTATCTTGATCATATTCATAAGCTAAAAGATTATATTCTAAGGCTTCTTCATATCTTTTATCTAATATTAAGAAATAACCTAAAGTCTCATAAACAGTTGTGTGTTCATATTGTGTATGAAGATTTTTTAAGTTTTCAATAGCTTTTTTTAAATCACCATTTTTCCAAGTTATAAGAGAATCTGTCATTGTATAAGAAGCTCTTAATCTCTCTGGTAGTTTATCATAATCAATAGCACTTAGAAGCTTAGTGGCTTCTTCTAAATTCCCTAAATAAAGAGTAAGATATGCATATTGAAGTCTTATGCTATCACTAACATTTTTATATGTACAAGCTTTTTTATAAAGTTCTAGAGCTTTTTCTCTTTCACCATTTCTAAAGGAAACATTACCTTTGTAAGCTAAAATATAAGGCTTTTTCTTATTATATTTGTATAAAGCATAGATTACTACAACAATTAATGCAAAAACATATTGCTTCATCATTACTAATACAAATGCTAATATTAAAGCAATTATAAAGTCATAAGCTATATTCATTTTTTACGCCTCCAGTAAATACAAAATATTGCAATTATATTATAAGAATAATTTTAATGGAATTTTATTCTTAATACAACTTTACTTAATTATATTTACAAAAAAATTATTTTAATTTAACAGTAAAATAAAAGAGGGTTGTACCAAAACAAAAATTAATAAAACTTATGAAAAATATAAAGAAAATATATTTATAAGTTTTAAATATAAGTTTTGATACAACCTTTTTTCTTTAAAAAGTAAAAAACTCTATTAATGACAGTTTTAAGCTTTCACTTTCTATATTTATTTTTATATTTTATAAAACATTATTTATTAAAATTATCCTAAATATGCACCAATATGATTAATCATAGGTGGATTTTTATATTTAGTAAATGAAATTTTAATTTTATCAGTTTTGATATTGTTAAGTTTTGCTATATGTCTATATCCTATGGAAGTACCATTATAAAGTTCAAACCAACCATTGTTATATGCATAAACTTTAAATTCTTCTACATTTTGACCTTCAGCAATCCACTCTCTAATTTCTAAAATATTAAATTCAGTGATAGTTTTAAAATCTATTTCTATATAAGGGTTAACAGCATTTTCATTAGCTATCCAATAAGATTTTTTGTAGTCATCAATTAAATTATAGCTATCGCTAGAAGATGAATTTGTAGCTAATATAGAAGAACCCTTAATAAGGTTATTAGAAAAAGTTTCTTTTATATATTTAGAAAAATCAGAAAGTAAGCTTAATTCATTATGATTTAATAATCCATCTGTATTAGGAGATAAAACTAATACTAAATTTGTATTTCTTCCTAATGAATTATTATACACATGTTTTAAATTTGATAATGAATTTTTATTATGGTTTAAGCAGTCAGATAGGGAGTAAATACTTTCCCCAACAATCCAAGTGTCTCCATAAATATTTCCTTTTCTAATTTCTTCATTGTTAAAATCTTCTTTTAAAAGATCTAAATTTATAGAAGAGTAGAAATGGTTTTTAGATGACTCTATATCAGAATAATATGTCCAACGTACATCTGGTCCAATAGGGCTAGATATTATACATTTAGGATTTATTTCTTTAATTACTTTAAAGTATCTTTCAAAATCAAGGGAGTCATAATATTCATCTAAAGAGGTCATATCCATAATAACTTCACTTACTTGTGAATAATTAGTCATAAGTTCTTTTAATTGAGCCACATAGTAATTATCATATTCTTCAGGAGTTAAGTTTAAAGTGAGATAATCTTTTAAAGTAAGATGAATACCAAATTTAAGTCCAAACTTTTTACAAGATTTACTAACTTTTTTTACTAAATCATCATAATTATTTTCCAAAGAAAAAGTATTTATATTAACTTTTGAACAATTGCTTTGCCATAAACAAATACCATTATTAAGCTTAGCAGTTAAAATAACTTTCTTAAATCCAAATTTAAATAAATTTTCTACCCATCTATCTGTATTAAATGAAGTCTCTTGTTTTAATAAAGAAGGAGCTTCATCATTATTTTCAGAATTAGCTGTAAATGTATTCACTTGAAGGTCTAAAAAAGCTATTAGTTCATCTTCTTGGTATTTTCTTTGTTCTTTAGTTGGAGTTAGGTTTGCTAGAGTTGTATTCATTATCTCTCCTCCTTAAAAATAAAGCGTTTATTAAATTATAATACTAAAATTAAACATAAACAACCATATTAGTAAAAATATTGAAATTTAATTTAATTTAAAAATTTTTAAAGAATAAAATGAAGAAGAATAAATTAAATTTAGTTAGTATTTTAAGTATTATAAATTAATTTTAAAACACTTAAATAAAGTTTATATTTTTATAAGTTAAATTTATTTTTTATTAGAAGGTTAATTTAAGAGCAGATAGAAAAATAGAGATGGAATAAAATCCATCTCTATATGTAAAATTAATGACAGCTTGAGCAAGAAGAGCATCCGCCTTCGCTTTCTTTAACTGGTTTTAATGATAATCCTCTACCACCATTTTCATCTGAAGAAAGCAGAGTGAATCCTTCAAAATCTTTAACAAGTTCTTTATCAACGAAGAATGTTATATCTTCTATTTTAACAACTTCATCATTATCTGATTGTTCATCCAGAACAATATTAAATACTGGGCCGCCTCAGCCAACTCCTGCTAGATTTATTCTTATGTCAAATTTTTCTACGCCGTTTTCTTGTAGAAAAGATTTGAACTCAGTATAAGCTTCATTGCTCATTTTAACAACTGACATATCCATTTCCTCCTAAATTTAAATTTAAAGCAAAATTGCCTTATATAGTTTATTATTAATATATTTTAAAATAATATCACACTAAAATAGAAATATTATAATTAGTGACAGCTACCACAGCTACCACAGTTTCCACTACAACCGCCACCTTCATAGTCACTCATTAATGGATCAAGAGTTAATCCTTCTCCAAAGTTTTCTTCATCAGAAAGTATTGAGAAGCCTAAAAATACATCGATTAAGGAAGAATCAATAACAAAAGTTAAGTCCTTTATTACTTCAACTTCATCACCTTCATTTTTTTCTCCTGCAGTTACATAAAACATAGGGCCCATAGGTCCGTTCCCACCAAAGTTTATTCTAATAACATCACTATCTATATCATTTGATTTTAGGAACTCTTTAAATTCAATATAAGCATCATCGCTCATTGCTACCTTTTTCATTTGATCACCTACTTAATTTCAATTAATTAATAATTAATATTAATTGATTAAATTATATAATTTTAAACAAAATAAATCAAGACTATTTTAGTAGGAATTTAAATGTAGAATTTTATTTTATATATAAATGATAAAAAATAGAAAATAATTATGATGTTTTTGTAATAATATGAAAATTTTTATGAAAAACATATTGAGAAGTTCCTTACATCAAATTAAAATAAAAGAGTTAAATAAAATATGAAAATATACTAAAAATATAATTATTATGAACCTTAAGGTTCAACATTTCAATAAAAGTTTATATTTAAAGTGGAGGTTGATTTCAGATATATATTTAAATCTAACTTAATTTAGTAAGGAATTTTATTAATATGGTTTTTAATAATATATCTAAAAGAAATATAGACTAATAAAAATAAATTGTTTTCTGAGAAGATTAGAAAGGAAAAAGTATGATACCATATAACATAGATTATTGTGAGGAAAAAATAAAAGAATATAAAGAAAAAATAAAAGAGAACAAAAAGGGTGAATTTACTATTAAGTATAGTGAAGGAAAAGAATTTGATGGCTATTTATATGAGCATAAGCAGATTTTAAAAGAAAGTCCTATAGAACTATATGAAGGAGAAAAGCTTTGGATGAGAATTTCACCACATGAGATTCAAGGAGCTTTTGAAAGTATAAAGAGAGCAAAGGGTAAGGTAGGGGTTCTAGGATTAGGATTAGGATACTTTGTTCAGGAAATAGCAAAAAGGGATCAAGTAAGAGAAATAGTTGTCTATGAAATGAGTGAAGAAATAATTGACTTATACTTAGAAAACTTTGGAGAAAATCCTAAGATAAGAATAGTAAAAGGAGATGGATTTAAAGCTAAGAGAGAAAACTTTGACTTTTTCCATGTGGATATATATGAATATAAATTAACTACTAAAGTTGTTGAAGACTATGTTAAATTAACAAAACTTCATGATATTGTAGAATATAGCTTTTTTGGAGTGGAATCATTTATATTAAGTTGTCCAACTAGTGAAATAATATGGGTTTATATATTAGAAGAGTGGATGGATATGTCAAAGGACTTATTTACAAGATTTAATCATAGTGAGTATATTGAATATTTTTCACCTATGGAGGAGAATAAGGTATTAGAGGTACTTAAAGAATTTGGGAAAGTTCTTTAAACTTTATTACTAATTCATAAAAATAGATATTTTAAATTTATTTTATTTATTAATTGCTTTATTAATTAGGTAGAAATTTTAAATTCATAACTTTAAACTTAGGTTATAATATGATTTATTATGAAATTATTATCTTATATTAATTGTAATAAGGATTTTAATTTATGAAACATGTTATAACCTTTTTGTATTTAAATTTTAACTTTCTCAATTATAATAGAAGATATAATGTAGACTAATATAGAAATTTTAGAGCATAGTATTTATTTTATTTAATTAAGGAAAGAATAATGCTTTGTTTTCCATGATTTAGCAAGGCGTCCTTAAAGGTATAGGGTTTTAAAAACATAAAATATACATTAATAAATTATAAGATTTTAGTAGAGTTAAAAAAAATCTATGATATGTCAAAAAAATCTATAATTTATTTTTTGAAAACCTATACAAAAAGTGATATAATTAGTTCATAATAGAAATATAAAAAAAATAATAAGAAGAGGTGAATTTAGTATGGCACATAAAAAGGTGGCAAAAATAATAGCAACTGCTATAGTAGTAAATAACCTCTCCAGTAGCGTAGTTTTAGGCAAAGAAGTAAATTTAATAGAGAAAAACAAAGATAATTCAGTTATAAATCAAAGCATAAGTGATAGTAAAAGATATAATAATATTTTTAGAATAGAAAAAACAGTAGGAGATACAGAAGAATTCTTAACAATAATAAATGACGGGAACTTAGAAGAGATAAAATTATCAAGGGATATTGACCTTAGCAATTTAATTTCTAGTGGAGTGGATATAAGGACTTCAAATGTTGTAATAGATGGTCAAGGATATAGTATCTATGTTCCTAAATTAGCCGAAAATCTTAATAGAGATTTTTTTACACTACAGGGAGATGGAATTGTGCTAAAAAATTTAAATATAGTATGTAAGGATGATGATGAAATTTTAAATAATAAGAATAACCTTATTACTATATCAGGAGATGACATAACTTTAGAAAATGTTTTCATAGAGTCTAATTTTAATAGAGCAGTAAACATTTTAGAGGGAAATAATATTCATATTAATGATTGTAAAATAGTAAATAATCAAGAAAAGGGTAATGGATTAAAGGTTGAAAATGGAGTAGTAACCTTAAATAATCTTGATTTACAAAATAAATCTGGAGTTGGACTTGACATTTTAGGAAAAGATTCAAAGGTTTATTTAAAAGGAGATATAAAAATAGATTCTCCAATTGAAATAAGGGGACAGTTTAGAGATGGTGGAATTTTAAATTGTGATAATAATCAGTTAATCCACGAAAAAAGAGTCTTTGGATATACTTATTATAATGTTGCGAAGGAAACAGAGTTAGTTAGAAATAAAGATGAGTTTTTAGAAGCAATAGATAATAATATAGTTAAAAATATAAAATTAATGAATAATATTGATTTAAGAGGACATGAATCAGAATATTATAAAGTTTTTGAAAAAGAAATAAAGGTTGATAAAAATAATTATCATATAACAATGTAAAGTTTAAAGGTATCTAAACGGAGTCAAATCTCAGCGTTTAGATACCTTTTATAGTATAATATATAATTTGTTATTTAAAAGTGTTAATTATTAAGATTAGTATTAACTTTTAATCAATTAAAAAATTTGCAACGTTAATATTATATTACTTAACAACTATATTTACAAGTCTACCTTTTATAACTATTACTTTTACAACTGTTTTTCCTTCTGTTGAAGCTATGATTTTCTCATCAGCTAAAGCAGCGGCTTTTATTCCTTCTTCATCTAAATCAGAAGAAACCATTATTTTGTTTTTGATTTTTCCGTTAACTTGGATAGCTATTTCAACTTCGTCTTTAATTAAAGCTTTAGGGTCAAATTTTGGCCATGCTTCATTGAAGATTGAGTATGAATTTCCAAGTAAGCTCCATTGTTCTTCACTGAAGTGAGGTGCAAATGGTGCTAATAATCTTAAATAATCAGAAACTACATCTTTTAAGAAATCAAGATTCATTTCTTTCTCTTGAGTATATTTAGATAAAGCATTTATGAATTCCATCATTCTAGCTATTGCTGTATTAAATTGAAGTTTATCTGTATCATCAGTAACAGATTTTATAGTATTGTGTCTCCAATAGTTAAGCTCTTTTTCAGCCTTATCCATTGTAGTTTTATTATTTTCACCTTTTGAGATTGCTTCTCTAGCAGTATCTATAATTCTTTCAATTCTTTCAACGAATCTATTTACAGATTTGATTCCATCATCACTCCAAGCTCCACCTTCAGTGTAAGCAAAACCAAACATTAGGTACATTCTAAATACATCTGCACCATATTCTTTTATATAATCGTCAGGAGATATTGTATTTCCTTTTGATTTACTCATTTTTAATCCGTCTGGTCCTAAGATTAATCCTTGGTGAGTTAATGAAGTAAATGGTTCATCAAAGTTTAGGTATCCCATATCTCTTAGTGCTTTAGTTATGAATCTTGCGTAAAGAAGATGCATACAAGCATGTTCAGGTCCACCAACGTATTTATCAACTGGTAACATTTTGTTGATTAATTCAGGATTAAATGGAGCCTCAGTATTTTTATTATCAGGATATCTTAAGTAATACCATGATGAACATACAAAAGTATCTAAAGTATCAGTTTCTCTCTTAGCTGGTTTTCCACAGTGAGGGCAAGTTGTATTAACAAATGCTTCGCTCTTAGCTAGTGGAGATTTTCCATCTGGAGCAAATTCAACATCATATGGTAATTCAACTGGTAATTGACTTTCAGGTACAGGAACTATACCACATTCTTCACAGTAAACTACAGGAATTGGAGCTCCCCAGTATCTTTGTCTTGAAACTAACCAGTCTCTTAATCTAAAGTTAACTTTCTTTTCTCCAAGACCCATTGAAGCTAGTTTTTCAACTATTTTTTCTTTAGCCTCATCTGTAGTTAATCCATCAAATTCACCTGAGTTAACTAATATACCGTGCTCGCAGAATGGAAGGCTAGTTTCACTACCATCTTTAGCTTCTATAACTCTATTTATTGGAAGATTGAATTTTTCAGCAAAAGCAAAATCTCTTTCATCATGAGCAGGAACAGCCATAACAGCTCCAGTTCCGTAAGTTGCTAGAACGTAGTCTCCAACCCATATAGGAACTTCTTTACCTGTTAATGGATGAATAGCATATGCACCAGTGAATACACCAGTTTTTTCTCTTGAAATAGATTGTCTTTCTATATCAGATTGTTTTTTAGCTTCTTCTTTATAATTTTCAACAGCTTCTTTTTGTTCAGCTGAAACTATTTCGTCTACTAATGGATTTTCAGGAGCTAAAACAACATAGCTAACTCCGCATAAAGTATCAACTCTTGTTGTGAATACATCAAAGTTTAAATCACTATCTTTAACTTTAAAGTTAACTTGAGAACCAGTTGATCTTCCTATCCAGTGTTTTTGCATAGAAACTGTTTTTTCTGGCCAATCTAAACCATCTAATTTATCTAATAATTCATCAGCATAATCAGTTATTTTAAAGAACCATTGAGTAAGATCTTTTTTAGTAACTTCTGTTGAACATCTTTCACAAGCTCCATCAACTACTTGCTCGTTAGCAAGAACTGTTTGACATGATGGACACCAGTTTACAGGAGCTTTTTTTCTATAAGCTAATCCTTTTTCGTATAATTTTAGGAATAGCCATTGAGTCCATTTATAATATTCAGGTGAGCAAGTTACAACTTCGTTTTCCCAGTTAAACATAGCTCCCATAGCTTTTAATTGTTCTTCCATTTTAGCTATATTTTTTATTGTAGAATCTTGAGGATGTATTCCTGTTTTTATAGCAAAGTTTTCAGCTGGTAAACCAAAAGCATCGAATCCCATTGGTTGGAATACATTATATCCTTGCATTCTTTTAAATCTAGCCCATGAATCAACTGGTCCATAGTTAAACCAGTGACCTGCATGTAATTGGCTACCAGAAGGGTATGAGAACATTTCTAAAACGTAAAGTTTCTCTCCTTCTTTATTTGGATCAAATTTATAAAGGCCTGATTCAGCCCATTTGTCTTGCCATTTCTTATCTATGGCAGTACTATAGTTACCCATTAACTAATCCTCCTCTAAGTCTATATAATTAATTATTATTTGCTAGAATCAAATAAAAACAAATAAAAAAACCTTCCATCTCTTAAAATTTAAGAGACGAAAGGATATTCGCGGTACCACTCTTATTAGGAAAATTTCTTTTCCTCACTCGATTTTATAACGGGTTTTTCCCGTATGTGCTTTTTTTCACACATATGCTCATAGGCAAGTTCATATTTTCATACCATTGTGTCACAGCAAACCACAACTCTCTTTAGGCTATGAGGTAATATTACTACTCCTAATCAAAGCTTTTAATGATTCAGTTTTTATATATTATATATCAAAAGTTTAAAATAAGTCAATTAAAGTTTCTAATAAATACCTAGGATGAAAAAAATATAATTACAAAAAATAAGGTTGAACAAGTTTCAATAAAAAATAGAAAGAGGTAATTATTCATGGGAAAAAAACTAAAATCAGCAACAAATAATCAATGGGTATCAACAACTGTAGATCCTAATATGGTTCCTGCAAAAGACAGACAGCCTAAAACTGCAGGAGATAACCAATGGACATCAACTTCTAAAAATCCAATGAAATAACAATTAGTATATACACTTAGTTTAGAGAGAATAATCTTTAAACTAAGTGTATATTTTTTTGTTTTGTTAGTTTTTTATTCCAAGGGTAAAACATAGCATTATATTAGAGATTAGAATTTAACATTTAATTAAATTAATTTTAAGTAATTATATTATTTTAAAAATTATAAAAATAAATAAGTTTAAATTTATATAGGGGGAATAGTTTTTATGTTAGGTGGAGTATTGGCAGGATTGTTAATAGCTTGGATATTAAGTATATTTAATTTTGATCGTATGTTCATCAATACTTTATATGAACTTTTAGGATTAAGTATATCAACAGATGCATATTATGTAATTTTTGCATTATTAGGTGCAATAAGTAGTATTATGAAAAAAGAAGATTAACATATTAAAAAAATAAAAAGAGAAAAGCTAAGTTTAGTGCTAAGATTGAATAACTATTCAATCTTAGCACTAAATAAAAATATAAGAGTAAAAAATAAAATTTGTTAGCTATTTTAAAATTTAAAATTACTAAAATAAGAAATCAAAAAGATTAATCTAGAGATTTAAGTTTTTCTATTAATTTTTCATAAATAGGAATCATATGAGGCTCACTACAATAGTTACTTATTTCATTAAAAGGAATCCACATAACACCACTATTTTCATCCTCTTTAAGCATAAGAGTTTCATCTTCTGAGCATTCTATTAGATAAGTAAGATTTAAATGAAGATGGGATGAAACATATTTTCCTCTTTTTATGTGTCCATTTACTGTTAACACATCTAATGCGAAAGCTTTATCTAAAAGAGGAGTAGGATTTTTAACTCCAGTTTCTTCTTTTAATTCCTTCATTGCAACCTTCAGTTGATCTTCTTCATTATCTGAATGACCACCAGTCCATGCCCAAGAATTATATATGTTATGATGAATCATCAAAAATTTATTTCTTTCTTTATTTACAGCAAAGGCTGAACTAGTTAAATGAGCAATTGTGTTATCTCTTGTTAAAATATCATCAAAATCATTTAAGCATTTTAAAAATAGTTCTTTATCTTTTTCTTCCTGTTCGTTAAAAGGAATATAATTTTTTATATCTTCAATATAATTCACCTTAAACACCACCTAAGTTTTTTTATTTAAATTATACATGAAAATAAAAAAATAAGCTTAAATAATAAAAGTTAAATTTTTGATTATTAACAAAATTTTAAATGAAAATTGGAAAATTATTTTCTTTTTTCTTTTTGTAGGATATAATCATATTACTGAGAATAAATATTTTATTATTTTTAGTGCTTTATTATAAATTAAAATCCAAAATTTTTTATATAAATAAAAAACCACACAAACACTATAATTAATTATCTTTAAAGAACTAACGAAAGAGTTAAGGAGATGATTTAAATGGAAAAAGACATAAAAATTAATGAGGGGTTAATTTCAACTTGTAATGATGATTATTTAAATGCTATGTCTTTAGTAAAAGAAAAATTAAATATATACTTAGAGGAACCTAAAGTGTTTTCAAATGAATATGTTTTAGGAACACCAGGGTTTAAAGACAATTTAAGAGATAATTTAAAGAGAGCCTTAGCAATAATTTTTGATTTTGTTGCAGTTTATAAAAAATACGAAGTAAATGAAAATATAAAAAATATCTTAGAAAAGGCTAGAAATATTTATTCTATCTTAGAAGAAGCACTAGTAAATATTAATGAGGATGTTTTAAAATCATTAAGAGAAATTAGAGCAATAGAATTTAAATAATTTTTATGGAAAGGTTAGTAACATTAAAAGTTGCTAGCCTTTTTTGTATAAAAAATTATTTTGAGATTTATATTGTAGACTTAAATATGAAAAAAGGTTGTCAATAATAGGCATAAAAAATATAATCAAGGAGAGTATTAATTAATATCTAAAGAAAATTAGTTTTAATAAGCTTTAAAAATAAATTATATAAATAATAGAAATAAATTAGGAGGCTAGTTCAATGTCGGTTAAAGAGTCAGTACTTAAGATTCTAGAAGAAAATAGGGAGAGAAGTATATCAGGAGAAGAATTAGCTAAACATTTATCAGTTTCTAGGGCAGCTATATGGAAGGCCATAAAATCCTTAAGGGGAGAGGGATACAATATTTCTGCTGTTACCAATAGAGGATATCAATTAACAAAGGATAATGACTTAATATCAGCAGAGGGAATAAAAATATTTTTAAATCCTAAATACCGTGAAAACTATATAAGGGTGTATAAAACTATAGATTCTACTAATCAAGAAGCTAAGAAGCTTTTAATGGATAATGATATACCCCATGGAACCATATTAATTGCAGAGGAACAAACAGCAGGTAGGGGGAGATTTCAAAGAAAGTTCTTTTCACCTTCTAACAAAGGAATATATATGAGTGTTATTTTAAGACCTAACATAGAACTTTCAAAGGCCATACATATAACAACCTCAGCAGCCATATCTGTTTGTAGGGCAATAGAAACATTAACTAAAAAAAGACCTAAAATAAAGTGGGTTAATGATATATTTTTAGAAGATAAAAAAATTTGCGGCATATTAACAGAGGCAACAGGAAACTTTGAGAGTGGAAGAGTCGAGAATGTTGTTGTTGGAATTGGAGTGAATTTTAAAACTGATTCAAAAGATTTCCCTGAAGATATAAAAAATATTGCAGGATCAATATTTGAAGGAGAAAAGCCAACTATTACGAGAAATCAGTTAGTTGCTGAAATTTTAAATGAACTTTTTGAATTATGTGAAAATCTAGAGGATAAAAGCATAATGACAGAGTATAGAATTTTATCTTTAGTATTAGGAAAAGAAGTAAGTTTTTTAAAGAATAATAAGCTGAATAAAGGATTGGCAATTGATATTACTGATGAGGGAGCTTTAGTTGTTAAGTATGAAAATGGTGAAATAGAATACTTAAATTCAGGTGAAGTATCAGTAAAAACATTAAATAAGTAATTTTAATAATTGAGTAATAGTGTTAGAAGCAAATATTTCTAAATATGTTTCTAACACTTTTTAATTTTATGTTTTTAGCTTTAAAATACATTGTTAACAAAAAAATACAAAATATGCTATAATATGAATGAAATATTAATAAGGGGTTGTATTGAAATGGAATTTTTAAAGAAGCATGAGTTATGGTTATTAATAATTAATGTTATTTTGTTTCTTGCAATAACTTCAGTAGAGTCTAAAATAAATAAAATAATATTTTTTATAATATTTATTTTGAATAATATTCTTATTTATTTAGTACAAAAAAATAATTCAAATAAATAGGTTTCATGTTAATGGATTAAAAGAAAAATTTTAGTCGTTTTTACTTAGTCTTTTATATGTTATAATTGGATAATATTCAATATAATAAGGGGGAGTAAGTATGCCTTTTACCCTAGCGCATCCAGCAGCTGTGGTTTTTTTAAAGAATAAAAAGTTTAATCTTACAGCTTTAATTTTAGGGAGTATGGCTCCAGATTTTATATATTTTCTTAATTTTAGACCTTATGGAAATTTAGGACACCAAATATTAGGCTTTTTTATATTAAATTTGCCTTTATGTATTTTATTAGCGTATATTTTTCATAACTTTATAAAATCTCCACTTATAAGTCATTTGCCGAGACCTTTAGATAACTGGTATGGTTACTTAAGAACAGAACAATTTGGATTGCATTCATGGAAAGAAGTAATTGTTTTCATATATTCGGCTTTATTAGGAATGATTACCCATGTTTTATGGGATGGATTTACTCATAAAACTGGATTCTTTGTGCGTTATATCACTTGGCTTCAACAAAAAATTATAATATTTGATGGACATGAAATTTATATATATAAGTTAGTTCAACATACAAGTACTGTTATTGGAATAATTGTAGTATTATTTTTCTTATATAAACTTAGGGATAGTAATACTAGAATTTTGTGGGGACATAAAAGTTTTAAGGATAAGTTTATATATGATTTAATAGTTATAATAACTGCAATAATAGTTTTAGTTTTAAGTTACATAATATTTAAATACTTAAGTATTCCTTACAGAATTGGAAACCTTGTGGTTTCAAGTATAAATGGAATTTTTATTGGAATTTTAATTGCTTCCTTTAAAAAATAATTTGTAAAAAGATATATTTTTATTAGTTTATTCTTTAGGTTTAGACTAAAAATAAGGAATAGTATTATCTCCATAGATTAGGTGGATTTAAAGTCTAAATGATATATTAATTTTAATTGTAAAGTTCACTTACTATTCTTTAAAATGGTATAATATAGCTATTAAGGATGAATTGAAAGGGAAGAAACTATGGATAGAATGCTTTTATTACAAAATATATTGGAAGCATTAGTGTTTGTTGTATCAACAATTCTATTTGCTGTTTTATATGGATTAATTGATAAAAAAATAAGATTAACTGATAAAATATTTGGAGCTTTTAAAATAGAACCTAAGTGGGAATGGATTATCCACATAGTTATAGCTTTAATTTTAATTGTGTTAGTTCATTATTTTGGAGTTTATATATTTAAGATATGGAACTTATTAACTGTATTTATAACAGGTGCTATTGCTGGGATTTGTATATATAACATGAATAGAAATAATTTTTAAAAAATTTTTTAAATAAGTAAAAAGTAACAGGTTAGATCCATTAAACCTGTTATTTTTTTATAGAAAATTAAGTTTTTCTATAAAAAAATTCTTAATAAAAGTAATAAGTTGTAAATGTAAGAATAAAGAAAATATATTAACAAAATGTTAATAATACAACTTTCAATTAAGAATATGGATGATTTACACATTTGTTAATAGGGGGATTTTAAAATATAATTTTTACTAAAGATGGAGGTGAATTTTATGGCGGGAGAACAAAGAATAAGAGATGTATATATTCAATACGATAAAAATGGAGAAACACCTAAATATGAAACACCATTAGCCGCAGGAGCAGACCTTTTTGCAGCAGAGGATATGGTTATAAGACCCTTTGAAAAGGTTGCAATTCCACTAGGGTTAAAGTTTGCAATTCCTGATAATATGGAGCTTCAAATTAGGGCTAGAAGTGGACTTTCTTTAAGAACAAACTTGAAAATTTCAAACTCAATAGGAACTATTGATGCTGATTCAGTTAGTGATATATCAGTAATTTTAGAAAATAATTATAATATAGCTAATCTTCCTTATGAGATAGCTAATGATATAAGTATATTAGATGATTTAAAAAATAATTATACTGAAGTAAGATTAAGCGACTATTTAGAATCTAAAGGACATGATGTAAGTTCTTATGAGGATGAAGGGAAAAAAGCTTATAAAAAATTATTAAAGACATATATTTATTTAGATAAGAACGGGAATCCATATGGAACTATATACATAAAAAAAGGAAATAGAATTGCTCAGATGGTTTTAGCAAAATATTATAAAGCTAATTTTATAAAAACAGATGATGTTTCTAAACTTAAAAGTGTAAATAGAGGCGGTGGATTTGGTCATACAGGCTTTTAAAATTCCATTGTTTTGTAGAGAAAACTTAAATTATAATATAAATCGGAATAATTAGGAAAGTTTTAAAATGAGATAGGAACTTATTCTAAAGCTTTTTTAATTTCTACTTGCATTTTTCTTGGGTTTAATTAGTATATCTTTTTTAGATTTAACGTAAATAATTATTAAGTATATTATTACTTATTTTTATAAATTTACTTGAAATTGAAAAAAAATGATAGTATAATTTAAAAAAAGTGAATATTTAATCGTAAGTGCTAGGGGTGCATTTTATATGCTGAGAGGATAATATCTATCTAACCCTTAAAACCTGATGTAGTTAGTACTACCGTAGGGAAGCATAAACTGTTGTTTATTTATATTTATACTTTAAAAAGTTATAAATGTATCTATATAAGTGTTTATTAAGCTTGCCTTATGGCAAGCTTTTATTTTTTATAAAAAAATAGGATCCTATATTAATTTAACTGCGCAGTTAAAAAATTAAAATAAGGAGAACTAATATGAATTATACAACTCAAATGGATGCTGCTAAAAAAGGAATAATAACAAAGGAAATGCAAGTAGTTTCAGAAAAAGAAGGAATTAATATTGAAACTTTAATGAATTTAATGGCTGAAGGAAAAATTGTAATACCAGCTAATAAAAATCATAAAAGTATAAGTGCAGAAGGTGTTGGACAAGGGTTAAGAACTAAAATAAATGTTAACCTAGGAATTTCAAAGGACTGTGCCAATATAGAATTAGAGTTAGAAAAAGTTAAAAAAGCAATAGATATGAATGCAGAATCTATAATGGATTTAAGTAATTATGGTAAAACTTATGATTTTAGAAAAAGACTTGTAGAAGTTTCTACGGCTATGATAGGAACTGTACCAATGTATGATGTAGTAGGTTTCTATGATAAAGAGCTTAAAGATATAACTGTTGATGAATTTTTTGAAGTTGTAGAAAAACATGCAAAGGATGGAGTTGACTTTGTTACTATACATGCTGGATTAAATAGAGAAACAATTGAAACTTTTAGAAGAAATAAAAGACTTACTAATATAGTTTCTAGAGGAGGATCTCTTCTTTTTGCATGGATGGAATTAAATAATAGAGAAAATCCTTTCTATGAATATTTTGATAGATTATTAGATATATGTGAAAAGTATGATTTAACTTTAAGTTTAGGGGATGCTTGTAGACCAGGTTCAATAGCTGATGCAACTGATGCTGTACAAATCAAAGAATTAATTACTCTTGGAGAGCTAACAAAAAGAGCTTGGGAAAGAAATGTACAAGTAATAATAGAGGGTCCAGGGCATATGGCAATGAATGAAATTGAAGCTAATGTTTTATTAGAGAAAAAATTATGCCATGGAGCACCATTTTATGTTTTAGGACCAATAGTAACTGATATAGCACCAGGATATGATCATATAACAAGTGCTATAGGAGGGGCTATGGCGGCTTCTTATGGGGCAGATTTTCTTTGTTATGTAACACCAGCAGAACATTTAAGACTTCCTAATTTAGAGGATGTAAGGGAAGGAATAGTTGCCACAAAGATAGCGGCTCATGCAGCTGATATAGCAAAAGGAATTTCAGGGGTAAGAGACATAGATAATAAAATGAGTGATGCTAGGAAAAGACTAGATTGGGACGAGATGTTTTCTTTAGCAATAGATAGTGAAAAAGCAATTAGATACAGAAAAGAATCTACTCCTGAACATAAAGATAGTTGTACAATGTGTGGAAAAATGTGTTCTATAAGAAATATGAATAAGATTCTAGAAGGGAAGGATATAAATCTTTTAAGAGAAGACTAAAAATATTAGAGATATATTAAAAAATATTATTCGAGACTTTTAATATATCTCTATTTTTATTCTTAAATACGAACTTTAATCAATAAAAACAATATAAATACGGCTAAAATCATCTAAAAAACGAATGTTTAAATAATTTTAAATATTGACAATACGTATTTAAGGTGGTAATGTTTAATTAACGAATGATTAATTTTTAATCATTAATAATGTTCGTGTTTTGAATGGGGGATTAAAATGTCTGGTATTAGAATGGTATTTGTAGAAAAAAAAGCTGGTTTTAATGTGGAAAGTCAGATATTACTTAAGGATTTTAAAGATAATTTAGGGATTGAAGCTTTGGAGGATGTAAGAGTTTTAAATAAATACATATTAGGAGATATGGAAGAAGAACAGTATGTAAGAACTGTAAATACTATTTTGTCAGAAGCTCCAGTAGATAGAGTATATGAGGAAAATTTTGAAATAGGACAAGATGAGATTGCTTTTGGTGTTGAATATTTACCAGGACAGTATGATCAAAGAGCTGATTCAGCTTCAGAGTGTATAATGCTTCTTACTGAGGAGGAAAAAGTTCCTGTTAAATCATCAAAAGTAATTATTTTAAAAGGGAGTTTAAATGAGGAAGAGATAAAGAAAATAAAATCTTATTACATTAATCCTGTTGATTCAAGGGAAGTTAGTCCACTTTCAAAAGTCTTAGAAGAAAACTTAGAGGAACCTAATGAGGTTCAGGTTTTAGATGGCTTTTTAGATTTAAATGAAGAGGGACTTAAAAATTTCCATAGAGAAAAATCTTTAGCTATGAGTTTAGAAGATTTAAAACTAATAAGAGATTATTTTAAATCAGAGGATAGAAATCCAACAATAACTGAGATTAAGGTTATTGATACTTATTGGTCAGATCATTGTAGACACACAACTTTTGAAACAATAATAAAAGATGTTTATATAGAAGAGGGCAAGTATTCTGAACCTATTAAAAAGGCTTATGAAGATTATAAAAATTCAAGAGCCTATGTTTATGGGGAGAACTTAAATAATAAAGAAGTTAAGTTAATGGATTTAGCTACTATAGCAATGAAGGAACTAAGAAAAAGAGGAAAACTTGATGATTTAGATGTTTCAGAAGAAATAAATGCTTGTTCTATAAATATAGAAATAGAAACAGATAAGGGAACTGAAGAATATCTTTTAATGTTTAAAAATGAGACACACAATCACCCAACAGAAATAGAGCCTTTTGGAGGGGCAGCCACTTGTTTAGGGGGAGCTATTAGGGATCCCCTTTCAGGAAGAAGTTATGTTTATCAAGCTATGAGGGTTACAGGATCAGCAGATCCAACAGTTGAAATTTGTGAAACTTTAAAGGGAAAATTACCTCAAAGAAAAATAACTTTAGGAGCTGCTCATGGATATAGCTCATATGGAAATCAAATAGGCCTTGCAACTGGACAAGTATCAGAAATTTATCATCCAAATTATGCGGCTAAGAGAATGGAAGTAGGAGCAGTTATAGCTGCCACGCCAAAGGAAAATGTAATAAGATTGGAACCTTCAAAGGGAGATATTGTAATACTTCTTGGAGGAAGAACTGGAAGAGATGGGATTGGTGGGGCTACAGGTTCTTCAAAGGAACACACGGAAGAATCAATAAATCAATGTGGGGCAGAAGTTCAAAAAGGAAATGCTCCAACAGAGAGAAAAATTCAAAGACTTTTTAGAAACAAAGAAGTAGCTCAAATGATAAAAAGATGTAATGACTTTGGAGCTGGTGGAGTATCAGTAGCAATTGGAGAATTATGCAGAGGAATTGATATAGATTTAAATAAAGTTCCTAAAAAATATGAGGGATTAGATGGAACTGAACTTGCCATATCAGAATCTCAAGAAAGAATGGCTGTTGTTATTTCCTCTGAAAATGCAGATAGATTCATAAAACTTTCAGAAGAGGAGAATTTAGAAGCTACAATTGTGGCTGAAGTTACAGATACTGATAGATTGAGAATGAATTGGAAGGATAAAACTATAGTTGATATAAAGAGAAGTTTCTTAGATACAAATGGGGCAAAACAAGAAATTTCTTTAAAAGTAAAATCACCAAGTGTTTATCCATATGAAGTTAAAAACTGTGACGTTAAAGAGGAATGGTTAAAATCTTTAAGGAATTTAAATGTTTGTAGTCAAAAAGGATTAATTGAGAGATTTGATTCAACTATAGGTGGAGGAACAGTTCTTATGCCTTTAGGCGGGAAATATCAATTAACACCAGCAGAGGGCATGGCTGCTAAAATTCCTGTCTTAGGAGGAGAAAGTAAGGATGCTTCTTTAATGACATATGGATTTAATCCTTATTTAGGAGTATGGAGTCCATTCCACATGGCATTTTATTCAGTTATTGAATCAGTAACTAAAATAGCTGCTATGGGAGGAGATTATAAAAAAGTTAGATTAACTTTCCAAGAATATTTTGAAAAATTATTAAGAGATGAAGAAAAATGGGGCAAGCCTTTTGCAGCATTACTAGGAGCTTATAAGGCACAAATGGATTTAGGATTACCTGCAATAGGTGGAAAAGATTCAATGTCAGGAAGCTTTGGAGAGTTAAATGTTCCACCAACTTTAGTTTCCTTTGCAGTAGGTCTTGAAAAGGCTTCAAGAATTATTTCACCTGAGTTTAAAAATATAGGATCAACTTTAGTTCTTATGAAAGGTGAGAAATTAGAAGATGGAACTTTAGAAATAGATGGATTTAAAAATAACTTAGAAAAACTTTATGAGTTAATAGGAGAAGAAAAGGTGGTTTCAGCATACTCTCTTAAGTTTGGTGGAGTATCAGAAGGAATTACTAAGATGTCACTAGGAAATAGAATCGGGGCAATATTAAATAATATTTCTAAAGAAGAACTTTTTGGATTTAATTATGGAAGTTTAATATTAGAGGTTAAAGAAGGGGTTAACCTTGAAGAGGAATTTAAGGGAACTAATTATAAGGTTATAGGAAGCACAATAAAAGATGCGGTTATAAAATGTGAAGAATATGACTTTGAGGTTTCTCTAAAGGAATTAGAAAAATCTTATGAAGAAAAGCTTGAGGATGTATTTAAATCTAAAACAGAAGATAAAGAGGAATGCATTTCAGACTTAATAAGTAATGGTAAAGATGGGGATAATATTTTAGATAATGGACAAATGCATATAGAAGAAAAACTTAAATCAAAGATAACAATGGTAGAAAAGCCAAGAGTAGTTATACCAGTATTCCCAGGAACTAACTGTGAGTATGATTGTAGAAGGGCCTTTGAAAAAGAAGGTGCTGATGTACATGAAGTTATAATTAGAAATTTAAATAAGGAAGCCTTAATTGATTCAATAAATATGCTTAAAAAAGAAATTGATCAGGCTCAAATAATTATGTTGCCAGGGGGATTCTCAGCAGGAGATGAGCCAGATGGATCAGCTAAATTTATAGCAACAATATTTAGAAATCCTAAGATAAAAGATTCAGTTATGAAGCTTTTAAATGAGAGAGATGGCTTAATACTTGGAATTTGTAATGGCTTCCAAGCCTTAATTAAGTTAGGACTTCTTCCATACGGAAAAATAATTGATATTGAAGAAGATATGGCAACCTTAACTTATAACAATATAAATAGACATATGTCATCCATAGTTAGAACTAAAATCACATCTAAGAAATCTCCTTGGTTTAATGAGGTTTCTCTTGGAGAGGTACACAGTATTCCAATATCCCATGGAGAAGGAAGATTTGTTGCACCAGAAGCTTTAATAAAAGAGTTAGTAGAAAATGATCAAATAGCTACTCAGTATGTAGACTTAGAAGGAAATATGGCTATGAATATGCCGTATAATCCTAATGGTTCATCTTTAGCAATAGAAGGAATAACAAGTAGAGATGGAAGAATCCTAGGTAAGATGGGTCATTCAGAGAGAATTGGAGACAATCTTTATAAAAACATACCAGGAGAATTTGATCAAAAATTATTTAAATCAGGTGTAGATTATTTTAGAAAATAAGTTTATAAGTTTTAAATTATTTCTTAGATAGAACTAGAGGACTAGCTTAATTAAGAAATTAAGGTTTTATATTATATATTATCTCTAACTTTTTAAGAAGATTATAAATTTCTATCTTAAAAATTTCATAAAGCATATATTTCATAAGATGGGTATAACCAGTTAAGAAATTAAATTTTCACTTAAGTTCTAAGCTTTAAATATTATTTGAAAATATATTATAGAAACTTTTTGAAATTAAGTTAGGTCTTTAGGGTTATCTAGAAAATAAGTATTATTAAAACTTTAAAATATAGGGAGGAAATTTTAATGAAGGTAGCAATATTTTTTGGAAGTAAATCAGATATAGATGTTATGAAGGGAGCAGGAAATGCTCTTAAAGAGTTTGGAATTCCTTATAACGCTTATGTTTTATCAGCTCATAGGGTTCCAGAAAAACTTATTGAAACTTTAGAAAAAATTGAGAAAGAAGGCTGTGAAGTAATAATAGCTGGAGCAGGATTAGCTGCACATCTTCCTGGAGTTATAGCTTCTCATACTATACTTCCTGTAATAGGAGTTCCAGTAAGAGCAGCAGTAGGGGGAATGGATGCATTACTATCAATAGTTCAAATGCCAAAATCAATTCCTGTAGCCACTGTTGGTATAAATAATAGTTATAATGCAGGAATGTTAGCAGTCCAAATGCTTTCATTAAAATATCCAGAACTAAGAGAAAAATTAATACAATTTAGAATCGACATGAAACATAAATTCATAGCAGAAAATGGAGAAGGAGTGGAATTATAATGGTAAATCAACTAGAAATGTTATATGAGGGAAAAGCTAAAAAAATATATGCAACAGATAAAGCTGATATGGTAATTGTTCATTATAAGGATGATGCTACAGCTTTCAATGGAGAAAAAAAAGCTCAAATAGAAAGCAAGGGAGTATTAAACAACGAAATTACTAGTCTTATCTTTGAGATGTTAAATAAAGAAGGAATAAAAACTCACTTTGTAGAGAAGTTAAATGATAGAGACCAATTATGTAAGAAAGTTGAAATAGTTCCTTTAGAAGTAATAGTTAGAAATGTGGCAGCTGGAAGTATGGCTAAGAGACTAGGTCTTGAAGAAGGATATGAATTAAAGACTACAGTTTTTGAATTATCATACAAGGATGATTCTTTAGGAGATCCACTTATAAATGACTATCATGCTGTAGGAATTGGAGCTACAACTTTTGAAGAATTAAATAAAATTTATGAAATAACTTCTAAAGTAAATGAAATTTTAAAAGAAGCTTTCAAAAAACAAAATATCAACTTAATAGATTTTAAATTAGAGTTTGGAAGATATAACGGAGAGATATTATTAGCTGATGAAATTTCACCAGATACTTGTAGATTTTGGGATGCTACAACAGGAGAAAAAATGGATAAAGACAGATTTAGAAGAGATATGGGTAATGTAATAAATGGCTATAGAGAGGTTTTAAATAGACTAAGAAATTAGGTAGTAAGAGGAGTAGAAAATATGGTGAAGCCAAATTTTGATATTATGGATCCACAAAATGATAAATTCAAAGATGAATGCGGAGTTTTTGGAGTTTTCGCAAATAAACCAATAGATGTTGCTTCTATAAATTATTATGGACTTTATGCTCTTCAACATAGAGGACAAGAAAGTGCTGGCATTGCAGTAGCAAATGGAGAAGATATAAAAGTTCATAAGGGGTTAGGTGTTTTAACAGAAGCCTTTGAAGCTGAAGATTTAAAGAGACTTAGAGAATTTAATGGTTATATATCAATAGGACATGTTAGATATTCTACAGCAGGAGCTAAAACTGTTGAAAATGCACAACCTTTAGTTAGTAATACTAAACTTGGTCCTATATCTACTGCTCATAATGGTAATTTAGTTAATGCAGATGTAATAAGAAGTCTTTTAGAGGATGGGGGACAAGTTTTCCATACTAGTGTTGATTCTGAGGTGATTACAAGCTTAGTTGCTAGAGGCGCTAAAAAAGGGATTGAGAGGGCTGTAATTGATGCTATATCAGCGGTTAAAGGTTCTTTCGCTATGGTAATAATGACTAAGGATAAGCTAATAGGTATAAGAGATCCGCATGGAATTAGACCTTTATGCTTAGGAAAATTTGAAGAAGGATATATATTAACTTCAGAAAGTTGTGCTTTAGACACAATTGGAGCAGAGTTTGTGAGAGATATAAAACCAGGAGAAATAGTGGTTATAGATAATGATGGGATTAAAAGTTATAGATATTCAGAAAATACTGTTTGCCAAACCTGTGCTTTTGAATATATATACTTTGCAAGACCAGATTCAGTAATTGATGGTTTAGATGTTCAAACTACAAGGGTTAAGCAAGGAGAAATATTATTTAAAGAATATCCAATAGATGCTGATATTGTGGTAGCTGTACCAGATTCAGGAATACCAGCTGCTATGGGATATGCTAAGGCTTCAGGAATTCCTTATGAGGTTGGATTTGTGAAAAATAGATATATAGGAAGAACATTTATATCACCATCACAAGAAATTAGGGAGAGAGCTGTAGCTGTAAAGCTTAATCCTTTAAAAGTTAATGTAAATGGAAAAAGAGTTATTTTAATAGATGATTCTATTGTTAGAGGAACAACTTCTAAACATTTAATTGAATCTTTAAGAAGAGCTGGTGCTAAGGAAGTTCATTTTCTAGTTGCATCACCAATGGTTAAATATCCATGTTATTTTGGCATTGATACACCATACAGAAGTCAGTTAATTGGAGCAAGTAGAAGTGTAGAAGAAATTAGAGAGATGATAGGTTGTGATTCTCTAGGGTATTTAAGTTTAGAAGGAATGTACGAAAGTTTTGAAGGTAGAAGAAATTTCTGTGTAGGATGCTTTAGTGGGGTTTATCCAGTTGCAGCGCCTATGGAAGCTTTAGAGGATAATCTTGAAAGGGTGGAGAATTAAATGCTAACTTACAAAGAAGCAGGAGTAAATATTGAAGAAGGATATAGATCAGTAAAATTAATAAAAGAATATGCAAAAAAAACAATGAGTGAATATGTATTAAACGGATTAGGATCTTTTGCTGGCATGGTTGAACTTCCAGAGGGATATAAGAAACCAGTTTTAGTTTCTGGAACAGATGGAGTGGGAACAAAGCTTGATATTGCTTGTAAGAAAAGAAAGTTTGATACTGTTGGAATTGACTGTGTTGCAATGTGTGTTAATGATATTTTATGTCATGGAGCTAAACCATTATTCTTCTTAGATTATATAGCTTGTGGAAAACTTGAAGCTGAGGTTTCTTCTGATTTGGTAAAGGGAGTGGCTGAAGGATGTATTAAGTCTCAGTGCTCTTTAATTGGAGGAGAAACTGCTGAAATGCCAGGTATGTATAAAGAAGGAGATTATGATATTGCTGGTTTCGCAGTAGGAATAGTAGACAAGGATAAAATAATAAATGGCAAAGATATAAAGAGTGGTGACAAGCTTATAGGAATTGCTTCTTCAGGAGTTCATTCAAATGGATATTCTCTTATAAGAAAGGTGTTTAAAAACTTAGATGAAGATTTTAATGGAAAAGCTATTTGGGAAGAATTATTAACTCCTACAAAGATTTATGTTAAACCTGTATTAAGTCTTTTAGAAAAATTTAATATTAAGGGTATGGCTCATGTAACTGGGGGAGGATTTTATGAAAATCTTCCAAGAATGTTAAGCGAAGAAGGACTTAGTATAGTAATAAATAAAAATAGTTATGAGATTCCAGAAATATTTAAAAAGCTTATGGAACTTGGAGTTCAAGAAGAGGAAATGTATAACACTTTCAACATGGGTATAGGGTTTGTTTTATGTGTTGAGGAAGATGAGGTTGAAGAGGTTTTAAAAGAACTTTCAAAGCAAGGAGAAAAAGCTTTTGAGATTGGGTATATAAATGCTGGAGGTGAAGGAGTTTGTATAAAATAGCTGTATTAGCTTCTGGCAGTGGATCTAACCTTCAATCAATTTTAGATAATATAGATAATGGAAATATAAATGGAGAAATGTCTTTGGTTATTGGAAGTAAGGAGGGTATTTTTGCCTTAGAAAGGGCTGAAAAACAGGGTATAAAAACAGCAGTTGTTTCTAAAAAAGAGTTTGGAGATAAAACTTCAGATGAAATCTTAAGACTTGCTAAGGAAAATAATATTGATTTAATTGTACTAGCAGGCTATCTTTCAATATTAAAAGGAAAACTTTTAGAAGAGTATGGAAATAGGATAATTAATATCCATCCATCTCTTATTCCTTCTTTCTGTGGAAATAAAATGTATGGAATAAATGTACATAAGGCAGCTATAGAAAAGGGAGTGAAATTTTCTGGGTGTACAGTTCACTTTGTTAATGATGAAGTTGATGGAGGAGCTATTATTGCACAAGAAATAGTTGAAGTTAATTTTGAAGACACTCCAGAAAGTCTTCAAAAAAAGGTTTTAGAGAAGGAGCATATATTGCTACCTAGAATTGTTAAGTACTTATGCGAAGAAAAAATAGAAATTCATAATGGAAAAGTGAAAATATTAAACTAGGGAGGTCTTTTAATGAAAAAGAGAGCTTTAATAAGTGTTTTTGATAAAGATAGAGTTTTAGAACTTGCAAAATTTTTAAGAGATAGAGATGTAGAAATAATATCAAGTGGTGGAACTTATAAATATTTAAAAGAAAATAACATAGAGGTTAAAGAGATAAGTGAAATAACTGACTTCCCAGAAATGCTAGATGGAAGAGTAAAAACTCTTCATCCTTTAGTTCATGCTGGAATATTAGCAATAAGAGATAATAAAGAGCATATGAAAACTTTAGAAGAGAGAGAAATAAATACTATAGATTATGTAGTTGTAAATTTATATCCTTTCTTTGAAAAAGTTAGAGAGGATTTAAGCTTTGAAGAAAAGGTTGAGTTTATTGATATAGGTGGACCAACAATGTTAAGAGCGGCAGCTAAGAATTTTAAAGATGTAGTAGTTCTTTCAGATAAAAAAGATTATGAAAAAGTAATGAATGAAATTAAAGAAAATAATTGTGTTTCATTGAAATTAAGAAAAACTCTTGCAGGAAAAGTATTTAACTTAATGAGTGCTTATGATGCTGCAATTTCTAACTTCTTACTAGAGGGAGAAGAGGAATATCCAGAATATCTATCAGTTTCATATAAGAAAATTCAAGATCTTAGATATGGAGAAAATCCACATCAAGGAGCTGCTTATTATAGTTCAACAGAATTTGATGGAGCTATGAATAGCTTTGAAATTTTAAATGGAAAAGCTTTATCTTACAATAATATAAAGGATTTAGATATAGCATGGAAGGTTGCTTGTGAATTTGAAGAAACAGCTTGCTGTGCATTAAAACATAATACACCTTGTGGGGTAGCTGTAGGAGAAAGTTCAAAAGAGGTTTATTTAAAGGCTTATGATGCTGATCCAGTTTCAATATTTGGTGGAATAGTTGCTATAAATAGAAAGATAGATAAGGCTACAGCAGAGGAAATGGTTAAAATTTTCTTAGAGGTGGTAGCAGCACCGGATTTTGATGAAGATGCTTTAGAAGTATTAAGAAGTAAAAAGAATTTAAGAGTTATAAAATGTAAGAATACTCCTCAGGCTAAAAATTACATGGTAACAGTAGATGGTGGAATATTAGTTCAAGGAGAAGATAATAAACTAGCTAATGAGTATAAGGTTGTAACTGAAAAAGAGCCAACAGAAATGGAATTAAGAGATATGATCTTTGGAATGAAGGTTGTGAAATATGTAAAATCTAATGCTATAGTAGTTGTAAAAGATGGAGTTGCCACTGGTATTGGTGGAGGACAAGTTAATAGAATTTGGGCTACTAAAGAAGCTTTAGAAAGAGGAAAAGGTGGAGCAGTATTAGCATCAGATGCTTTCTTCCCATTTAGAGATTGTGTTGACGAAGCGGCTAAAAATGGAATAAAAGCAATAATTCAACCAGGTGGATCTATTAGAGATGAGGAGTCTATAGAGGCTTGTAATGAACATGGAATAAGCATGGTATTTACAGGAATTAGACATTTTAAACATTAGAAATAAATAGATTTTAGGAGGTGAATTAGGTCATATAGTTAATTTGAATTTTAAATAGTTAATTATATAAGTTAAAAACTATTTAAACTAAGCTTAATTTATATGACCTTTTATATATGAAGATACTTTTAGTCGGATCTGGTGGAAGAGAGCATGCTTTAGCATGGAAATTAGGAAAAAGTCCTAAAGTAGAAAAAATTTATGTGGCTCCAGGAAATGGAGGAACAGCTAAGGAAAATAAATGTGAAAATATAGAGCTTACTAAGATTTGTGATTTATTAAAATTTGCTAAAAATAACAATATTGATTTAACTGTTGTAGGACCAGAAGAGCCGCTTATTAATGGTATAGTTGATGCTTTTAAGGAGGAAGGATTAAAAATATTTGGACCTGATAAAGCTGGAGCTATGCTTGAAGGTAGTAAAAGTTTTTCTAAGGATTTTATGAAAAAGTATGGTGTTAAGACAGCTGATTACGAAGTTTTCTATGATTATGAAGAAGCTAAAAGTTATTTAGAAAATTGTAAGTATCCAAGAGTCATAAAGGCTGATGGGTTAGCAGCTGGTAAAGGTGTTGTAATATGTGAAAATAAAAATCAGGCAATAGAAACACTAGATTTATTTATGATAGAGGATGTATTTAAGGGAGCAGGTAAGAAAATAGTAGTAGAAGAATTTTTGCAAGGGGGTGAGGCATCAATACTTTCAGTTACAGATGGAAAAGTAATATTACCATTTTTATCTGCTAAGGATCACAAACAAATATTTGATGGAAATAAAGGTAAAAATACAGGGGGAATGGGAGTTGTTTCTCCTAATAAATATGTTACTGAAGAGGTTTTAGCTGATTTTTATGAAAATATATTAGATAAAACTTTAATAGGTATAAGAGAAGAAGGTTTTGACTTTAAAGGAGTTATTTTCTTTGGAATAATGATAACAGAAGAAGGGGCTAAACTTTTAGAATATAATGTTAGGATGGGAGATCCAGAAACACAAAGTGTTTTATCTTTAATGGAAAGTGATTTAGTAGACATAATACTAAATGCACTAGATGAAAAATTAAATGAAACAACTATTAAATGGAATGAAGGATATTGCGTTAATGTTGTTTTATCATCAAAGGGATACCCAGAGGCTTATGAAAAAGGTTATGAAATAAGTATAGATGAAAGTCTTAAGGGAGAATACTTTATAGCTGGAGCAAAAAAAGAAGGGGATACCTTAGTAACTAGTGGAGGAAGAGTACTTTCTGTAGTAGGTAAAGGAAAAACTTTAGAAGAAGCTAAAGAAAATGCATATAAAAATATAGAAAAAGTTAATTTTGAGGGAATGTATTTTAGAAAAGACATAGGTACTGCTAAATAGCTCTTAGAAATTAGAAAATTTTAATATATTATAATCATAAGTTATATATTTAGTATTTAATATTTTTATATAGAATTTAAACAATACAGTTTTAATTTATAACTATAATTACAATAAAAATTAAGTATTTAAATATAAACTATCTAAAGTTTAGATGGTTCAATATTTTTTTAATAAGTATAAAGGAGCTTTAGACAGAGTTACTTTAAAATGTGTTTAGAAGGTTTAATATTTCCTTAATAAGAAAAATTATTTGATAGAAACTAAAAGGCTTTATTAGAAAAAAATATTAGATATAGGTAAACAATCTAACAGCAGTGAAATTAGTTTGTTTTATCTATATCTAATAAAAATACTCTAATAGAGCTTTTGTGTTTGGACTTTTTTAGTTTTGTCAAAAATAAAAAAACTCTTAAACTAAGTTTAAGAGTTTTGGTGCCGAAGACCGGAATCGAACCGGTACGGTGTGTTAGCACCGCAGGATTTTAAGTCCTGTGCGTCTGCCAGTTCCGCCACTTCGGCATGTCCTGTTGACAATACTTATTATATATACATAAAAGAAAAATGTCAACAAAAAAATTAAAAAATTTAGTATATAAATTTAAAAAGATTATAAATCATTAAAAAATATATAAAAATTAGTTGAATTCTAAAGAAAAAAATGATATTTTATTTAAAATACTTTTTGATTTTATTATATAAAATTTAAATAAAATGGAGTTTAAAATCAAAAGGGTATTTGGAGGTAGGTTAATTTTAAATAATTACTGTATTAAGATGATTTTGTTATTTTATATAAAATTAGTTTATTTAAAAAGATTAAGAAAGAATAGAACATTTTTTTTATATAATCAAAGTAAATATTATTATAAAAATTAAATATTTATTATACAAGGAGGAAAAATAGTGAGTTGTTTAGGAAATCTTATTTGGATGATATTTGGTGGATTTTTTAATGCTTTAGGATGGTTATTTTGGGGATGTATATGGTGCATAACAATAGTAGGAATACCTGTTGGATTACAATGTTTTAAATTAGCAGGGTTACAATTAGCTCCTTTTGGTAAAGAAGTAGTAACTGTTGACGATGGAGCAGGAAATCTTATTCTTAATATATTATGGATAGTTTTTGGTGGATTTACATTGGCTCTAGGAAATTTAATAAGTGCAGCTATGTTTGCTATTACAATAATAGGAATACCTTTTGCAATACAGTCACTAAAATTGGCTAAATTATCTCTTATGCCTTTTGGTAAAGTGGTAAGATAATATGCCTTTTAACGAAATATATTATAAAATATTTCGTTAAAATTATTAATATAGTCAATGGCTTTGAAGTTGTTGATTTGTTAGAAAATTTATTCTTAAGACTAAGCATTATTTTATTAAGAGAAGGGCTTATATCAAAATAAATTTTTATAAAACTTACAAACATTATAAGGAAATTAGATGTTAATTTTATAAATATGTTTGTAAGTTTTCTTATTATATTTTGATAAAAATCCCTTCTTTTTTGTATGAAAAATTGAAATGATAAAATATGAATAGTTTTATTACAACAAATAATAGTTTGAACTTAAATTTTAATATAAAAAAATTGATAAAGGATTATTTTTTATTAAAAGTATAAATTATTTAAAATATGTTGATAATGGAAAATTATTATTATATAATATTAATAAAGGTTAAGAAAAAATTAACAGATTAAATCTATAGATTATAAAGAAAGAGATTTAGTAGGATAATTTTCTTAATAACCTATGGATGAAAAATATGGAGACATAATATTAGGAGGATTTTATTATGAAAAAATTTGTTTGTACAATTTGTGGATATGTTTATGAAGGAGAAAAAGCACCAGAAAAATGTCCAATCTGTGGAGCAGGTGCTGATAAATTCGTAGAACAAAGTGGAGATTTAGCTTTCGCTGATGAACATAGAATCGGAGTTGCTAAAGGTGTAGATGAAAGAATAATCGAAGGATTACAAGCTAACTTTATTGGAGAATGTACAGAAGTAGGAATGTACTTAGCTATGTCAAGACAAGCTGACAGAGAAGGATTCCCAGAAGTTGCAGAAGCTTACCAAAGAATAGCTTTCGAAGAAGCAGAACATGCTGCTAAGTTCGCAGAAATGTTAGGAGAAGTTGTAGAAGCTGATACAAAAGCTAACTTACAAGCAAGAGTAAATGCAGAGCATGGAGCTTGCCAAGGTAAAAAAGATTTAGCTACTTTAGCTAAACAATTAAACTTAGATGCAATCCATGACACAGTTCATGAAATGTGTAAAGATGAAGCTAGACATGGAAGAGCTTTCGAAGGATTATTAAAAAGATATTTTGAATAATTAAAATAAAAGATGATTTCTATATTTGTAGAAATCATCTTTTTTATTTTAATCTATATTTAAAAATATAGATTAGTATTACTTGTTAAATTAAATTTATCTTATAATTTATAAAAAATAATTATTATATTTTAGTGCTATTTTAGAAAATTAAGTTTTTCATTACTTTCTTGTATAAAATTATTTAAATGTTCAATTTGAATATTTATAGATGAAATACTTGGTCCACCTATTACTTTTCTTTCTTCTATACAAGTTAAAAGATTAATAGCTTTATATATATCATTTTCAAACTTATTTGAGAAAGTTTTAAATTCAGATAAAGATAAGTTATCAATAGATTTTCCTTCATCTATACAATAAAGAATTAAATTTCCTACAATCTCATGAGCATCTCTAAAAGCTACACCTTTTTTTACTAGATAATCAGCTACATCAGTGGCGTTAGTAAATCCAGAAGAAGCTGAAGTTTTCATAATACTCTTATTAATTTTCATTGTTTTTATCATTCCATTAAAAGTTTTTATGGAAAGTAGAGTAGTATCTAATCCATCAAATAAAGCTTCTTTATCTTCTTGCATATCCTTATTGTAAGCTAAAGGAAGTCCCTTCATAACAGTTAATAGTGTGATTAAATCTCCATAAACACGCCCTGTTTTTCCTCTTACTAATTCTGCAACATCAGGATTCTTTTTTTGTGGCATAATACTGCTTCCAGTACTATAACTATCATCTAATTCAATAAATTTAAATTCATCAGTAGACCAGATGATTATTTCCTCTGAAAATCTAGAAAGATGCATCATAAGTAAAGAGAGGCAAGAAAGTGTTTCAATAGCATAGTCCCTATCAGAAACAGAATCTAAACTATTTAGTGTAACTTTTGAAAAGCCTAGTAGATTTGCAACTTTTTCACGATTTATAGGGTAAGTAGTAGTTGCTAAAGCACCACTACCTAAAGGCATTTCATCAAGTCTTTTATAACAATCCAGTAATCTAGATATATCTCTTTTAAACATTTCACTATATGCTAAAATATGATGAGCAAAGGTAATAGGTTGAGCCTTTTGCATATGGGTATATCCTGGCATAATAGTTTCTTTATTTTCTGAAGAAAGATTTAAAAGAGTTTTTTCAAGGTTTAAAATTTCAGATATTAAAATTTTAATATATCCTTTTAAATATAATTTAGTGTCTAAGGTTACTTGATCATTTCTACTTCTACCAGTGTGTAGCTTTTTTCCTTCTTCACCAATGTGATCTGTAAGAGTACTTTCTATAAAACTGTGTATATCTTCTGATGAGTTATCTATTTTTAATACTCCTTGATTTAATTTATTTAATATTTCATATAAACCAGAAGCAATTTTTTTGCTATCTTCCTTTGGAATAATTTTTTCTTCACCAAGCATAGTAACATGAGCGATACTTCCAATTATATCTTCCTTATACATTCTTGAATCAAAAGAAATAGAGGAATTAAAAGTGTTAACTAGATCATCAACTTGGTGAGTGAATCTTCCGCCCCATAATTTCATAATAAATTCACCTCATTTATATAGTGTTTAGAGCATAAAATATTTAGCTCTAATTTAATATTAGCTATGTATTAAGTACATAGTTATCTCCTTAATTTAACTTTTGAGCCATTTTAGCTTGTACTATAGATGGTAAGCTAAAAAGATTAATAAAGCCTTCAGCGTCCTTTTGATTATATATTCCATCTTCACCAAAAGTAGCGTATTCTTCGCTGTATAAAGAATATGGTGATGTCATTCCAGCATTTATTATGTTTCCTTTATATAATTTTAATTTTATTTCGCCAGTTACAGTTTCTTGAGTTTTTGATATAAAGGCAGATAAGGCTTCTCTTAAAGGGGTAAACCATTGACCATTATAAACTAAATCAGCGAATTTTAAGGAAACTATTTCTTTGTAATGGGAAGTTTCCTTATCTAAACATAATTCTTCTAAATCTTTATGAGCTTTATATAAAATAGATCCTCCTGGAGTTTCATATACTCCTCTTGATTTCATACCAACTAATCTATTTTCAACCATATCTATAACACCAATACCATGTTTTCCACCAATTTTATTAAGTTCTTGTAAAAGAGTGACTCCATCTAGTTTTTCGCCATTTAATGAGGTTGCAATTCCTTTTTCAAAACCTAAAGTAATATATTCAGCTTCATTAGGAGCCTTTTCTAAGGTATTACATAATTCAAGAATTTTATCATATTTAGGTTCATTTTCAGGAAACTCTAAATCTAAACCTTCATGGCTTAAATGCCATAGATTTTTATCTTTACTATAATTTGTTTCATAAGTAATATTTATTGGAACTTCATTGTCTATAGCATATTGTATTTCTTCTTCTCTAGATTTAATTTCCCAAGTTCTCCATGGAGCAATAATTTGCATTTCTGGATTAAAAGTTTTAATTGCTAATTCAAAACGAACTTGGTCATTTCCTTTTCCAGTACATCCATGACAAATAGCATCTGCACCTTCAAGCTTTGCAATTTCTACTAATCTTTTTGCTATTATAGGTCTAGCAAAAGAAGTGCCTAGTAGATACTTTCCTTCATATTTTGCCCCAGCTTGTATGGTAGGAAAGATGTAATCTTCCACAAATTCTTTAGTTAGATCCTCAATATATATTTTAGATGCCCCAGTTTTTATAGCTTTTTCTTTTAACCCAACTAATTCCTCAGATTGCCCAACATTTCCTACTACTGCAATAACTTCGCAACCATAATTTTCTTTTAACCAAGGAATTATTATTGAAGTATCTAACCCTCCTGAATAAGCTAAAATTACTTTATTAAATTTTTTCATATACATTCCACCTTTAATATTTATTGTTTATTGCTTGTCAATAATTATACATATTAAAGTATATTTATGCAATGCTTATTTAAAAAATAAATAAAATTATGTATTTATGCATTTTGTAATGAAATATTATGCATAAAATTATTGGATTATAATTGGGGATAGAATTTAGAGGTTGAGAGTAGGTATTTAAAATATATTTTTAATTAATATTAAAATCTTATATAAGATTTTATTTTAAGATATTATTTTGAAAATAGGTTTAGGAGATGAGATTTTGAATTGAAAATTAATTTAGATTAAATAGTATTTATGATTTTTACACAGAATAAAGCGGAGAAGATTAATTGTATTATTTGTATATACTTTAAATGATAAAGGTTACATAAGTGATACTCTAATCATTTAATATGATATATTAAAGTTCTAAAATATTATATTATAGCATAATATATAGAAAAAATAAATTAACAAAATGTAAACTTTGGATAAAAATATTGAATAATTCTTTTTGAAATGTTAATATCTATCTGTGGAAACGATTAATAGAAAAGTATGGAATTCAAATTAATATTTTTAAAGTAATGAAAAGGAGATTATGAAATGAAAATATTTATCGATACTGCCAATGTAGAAGAAATAAGAAAAGCTAGTAAATTAGGAGTTTTAGCTGGAGTAACAACTAACCCTTCATTAATAGCAAAAGAAGGCAGAGATATTAAAGAAGTAATTGAAGAAATATGTAGCATAGTAGATGGACCAATAAGTGCTGAAGTTATGGCTTTAGAGTGCGATGAAATGGTTAGAGAAGGAAGAGAATTAGCTAAAATACATAAAAATATAGTTATAAAAATACCTATGTGTGAAGAAGGTTTAAAAGCTGTAAAAGTATTAGCTAGTGAAGGAATAAGAACAAATGTTACTTTAATCTTCTCACCATTACAAGCTTTATTAGCAGCTAGAGCTGGTGCATCATTCGTAAGTCCATTCTTAGGAAGACTTGATGATATCGGAAATCCAGGAATTGAAATTGTAACTCAAATCGCTGAAATGTTTGCTTTACATGGAATAGACACTGAAATAATATCTGCAAGTGTTAGAAACCCAATGCATGTTTTAGATTCAGCTATGGCAGGATCACACATTGCAACAATTCCTTATAATGTTATACTTCAAATGGTAAAACATCCTTTAACTGATGCTGGTATGAAAAAATTCATTGAAGATTATAACAAAGCTTTCAATAAATAATATAATCTGCATTTACAATATAAATTAATACATTAAATTATATTTATAAAAGAATATATTTTACTTATAGTCAACAATTAACCCTTAAAAGAACTATCTAAACTAGATAGTTCTTTTATTTTAAAATGTATTATGGCTTTATACTAAATAAAATTTTTATAATTAAGTGTTAATAATAAGTTTAGTTTATATTAAGTTGTTTAAATTTTAATATTACATCCTATGAAGAAGAGTTATCTATTTTTGATAACTCTTTTTGCTTATAAAAATAATTTAATCTTAAATAAAGTATCCGTAAATAAAATACATAATAAAGTATAAAATGTACATGTTATTTATTGTAATTAAAGGATAAAATTATAAATGTAAACATTTAACATGAAATTAGGGGGGAAGAAAAAATGGGTAGAAAATGCATGAATAAGAAGATTGCCGCAATAATAGCCGCTGCTGTTATTGTTGGACAATTACCAATTTCAGTACTTGCTACACCTGTTAATGAAGCTGGAGATGAGATTAATAGTGAATCAGCTGAAACTGTAACTAATAGTGATGAAGAGGCTGAGGCCTATATTCAAAACTATGATAGACCAGAGGGGATTACTTGGACAAAATTAGCAGGCTCAGGAAGTGTTGAGGTGACTGATGGATTTTTATCAGTTACTAATAATGGAGACTATAGAATTGTGGAAGATCAATCGCCTAATATAAAAAATGGTGAGTTAGAAAGTAAATTTACAGTTGGAGGTCCTCAAACTGGAATAATATTCAGAGCAACTGAGTCAAACTATGGAATGATTAACTATAACTCAGGTACTGGCTGGGTTATAGAAAATAAAAGTAAGTGGGAGGATATTTCAGGCCCAAAACTAAATAATGGAGATGAGGTAACAGTTAAGGCTACTTTTGTTGAGAAAAAATTAACTGTTAATGTTTCTGTAAATGGAGGAGAATTTGAAACTATTTATGATAAAGAATCAGATTTAATTCCATTACAAGCAGGTAAAGTTGGATATAGAGGATGGGGTGGCTCTAAAACCACTAAATTTGATTATATTAAGTATGCTCCTATGACTATAGATAAGGGACCTATAGTATCAATAAATGAAGTAAATGTAGAAACTTATCCAAGAGTTAAGCCTATTTTACCATCAAGTGTTACAGTAAATCATGAAAATGGTATGTCTAGTATTAAGGATGTTTCTTGGAATTATATACCTAAGGAAAGTTATTCAAAGCCAGGTAAATTCAAAGTTGAAGGTACAGTTGAAGGTACAGATGTAAAAGCAATAGCTAATGTAACTGTAAGTTCAGATTTGGCATATTATGAAACTAATTTTGACACAGAAGAAACAAGAGGAGATTGGCAAGTTTTAAAAGGAGGTGGAGCTCCAAGGTATGAAAATGGTAAGGTTACTATACCTATGAATGGGGTAGCTACAGCTGTTGATATGAATTCTCCAGAGGTTAAGAACTTTACTTATGAAACTGATTTTTCTGTTGATAATAATGGAGGAAGAATCGGTCTATTATTTAGATATGTATCAGAAACTGAGTGGGGAGCTGTTTGTTACGACAATGGTTCTTGGGTATGGAAAACTGGAGATGGTAAATATGGTGCATTCCCAGGTTCATTTACACCAGAGCCAGGAAAAACTTATAGGATAAAGCTTAAAGTAGAAGATACAAATATTACTATGTGGGTTGATGGAGAGAAAATAGGTCAGGTTGCAGTATCTAATTTACCAGATGCAAGAGGAAAAGTAGGTTTAACTGGATGGTATGGAAATAAAAATGTTACTTTAGATAATCTTGTTGTTGAGGAATTAGGTGGAATAATGGCACCAGAAGTTGGTCCATTAGAAGAGCAAACTATAGAATCAGATTCTATGAAAGTTGTTCTAGATAATAGATTCCCAACTGTTGTTAGATATGAATGGAAAGGAACTGAGGATGTTTTATCAGGAGCATCTGTAGATGATTTAGAAGCTCAATATATGGTTGAAATTAATGGTGAGAAGAGAATTCCAAAAGTAACTAGTGAATTTGCAAATAATGAAGGTATATATACATTAAACTTTGAAGATATAGGAATGACTATTACTTTAAAGATGACTGTTAATGAAAATAAATTAAGAATGGAAGTTACTGATATTCAAGAAGGAGATGTTAAACTTCAAACATTAAATTTCCCAAATCATAGTTTAGCTTCGGTAAGCAGTTTAAATAATGGTAAAACAGCCTCTGTTCTAACAACTGGTGACTGGAATAACATAAATGAAGAGTTTACAGATGTTGCTAAGGCAAGACCAGGAGTTAAGGGTAAAACTTATGCATTTATAAATGATGATAAGTTTGCTGTTACTATAAATAATAATACTATTGAAGGAGGAAATAGGGTTGTATTAACAACAGAAAATGATACTCTTCCTGATAATACAAACTATAAAAAAGTTGGAATTTCAAATGGTACTTGGACTTATAAAGAAATTCTTCAAGATACAACAGACCAAGGAAGTAAGCTATATCAAGGTGAAAAGCCATGGTCAGAAGTAATTATAGCAAGAGATGAGAATGAAGATGGTCAAGTAGATTGGCAAGACAGTGCTATTCAATATAGAAAAAACATGAAAATTCCAGTAGGTGGAGAAGAAATAAAAAATCAAATGTCATACATTGATTTTAATATTGGATACACTCAAAATCCATTCCTAAGATCATTAGATACAATTAAAAAGCTTTCAAATTATACAGATGGATTTGGACAATTAGTTCTTCATAAGGGATATCAAGCAGAAGGACATGACGACTCTCATCCAGACTATGGCGGACATATTGGTATGAGACAAGGTGGTAAGGAAGACTTCAATACTTTAATAGAGCAAGGTAAGGAATATAATGCTAAAATAGGTGTTCATATAAATGCAACTGAATATACTATGGATGCATTTGAATATCCAACTGAATTAGTTAACGAAAATGCTCCAGGATGGGGATGGCTAGACCAAGCTTATTATGTAAATCAAAGAGGAGATATAACTAGTGGTGAATTATTCAGAAGACTTGATATGTTAATGGAAGATGCACCAGAACTAGGATGGATTTACGTTGACGTTTATACAGGTAATGGATGGAATGCTCATCAATTAGGAGAAAAGATAAATGATTATGGAATTATGATTGCAACAGAAATGAATGGACCATTAGAGCAACATGTTCCATGGACTCACTGGGGTGGAGATCCTGCGTATCCAAATAAAGGGAATGCAAGTAAAATAATGAGATTTATGAAAAATGATACTCAAGATTCATTCTTAGCAGATCCATTAGTAAAAGGTAATAAGCATTTATTATCAGGTGGATGGGGAACTAGACATGATATAGAAGGTACTTATGGTACAGAAGTATTCTATAATCAAGTATTACCTACTAAGTATTTACAACACTTCCCAATAACTAAGATGAGTGAAAATGAAGTATTATTTGAAAATGGAGTTAAGGCTGTTAGAGAAAACTCTAATATAAATTACTATAGAAATGATAGATTAGTTGCTACTACTCCAGAAAACTCAATTGGAGATACAGGTATAGGAGATACCCAATTATTCTTACCATGGAATCCTGTTGATGAGGCAAATAGTGAGAAGATATATCACTGGAATCCATTAGGAACTACTTCAGAATGGACTTTACCAGAAGGATGGACCTCTAATGACAAAGTTTATTTATATGAATTATCAGATTTAGGAAGAACTTTAGTTAAGGAAGTACCAGTTGTAGATGGAAAAGTTAATTTAGAAGTAAAACAAGATACTCCTTATATAGTTACTAAGGAAAAGGTTGAAGAGAAGAGAATAGAGGATTGGGGATATGGCTCAGAAATAGCTGATCCAGGATTTGACTCTCAAACTTTTGACAAGTGGAATAAAGAATCTACTGCTGAAAATACAGATCATATAACTATTGAAAATGAAAGTGTTCAAAAAAGATTAGGTAATGATGTTCTTAAAATAAGTGGAAATGAAGGCGCTGATGCTAAAATTTCTCAAAGCATAAGTGGATTAGAAGAAGGAGTAACTTATTCAGTATCTGCATGGGTTAAAAATGATAATAATAGAGAAGTTACACTAGGAGTTAATGTTGGTGGAAAAGATTTCACTAACGTAATAACAAGTGGTGGTAAAGTAAGACAAGGAGAAGGTGTTAAGTATATTGACGATACTTTCGTGAGAATGGAAGTAGAATTTACTGTACCTAAAGGAGTAAATTCAGCTGATGTTTACTTAAAGGCTTCAGAAGGAGATGCTGAATCAGTTGTACTAGTTGATGACTTTAGAATATGGGATCATCCAGGACACACTAATAGGGATGGATATGTATTCTACGAAGATTTTGAAAACGTAGATGAAGGTATATCACCATTCTATTTAGCTCCAGGAAGAGGACATTCAAATAGATCTCACTTAGCTGAGAAGGATATATCTATAGATGCTAATCAAAGAATGAACTGGGTACTTGATGGAAGATTCTCATTAAAATCTAATCAACAACCAAATGAAAGAGGTGAAATGTTAACTACAGATGTTTCATCATTCCAATTAGAACCAAATAAAACTTATGAATTTGGATTCTTATATTCATTAGAAAATGCTGCTCCAGGATATACTGTTAATATTAAGAATAGAGATGGCGAAAAGGTTGTAAGTATTCCTTTAGAGGCTACTGGTTCAAATTATGCACAAGATATTTTCACTAAAACTAAGTCTGTAACTCATGAATTTACAACTGGTGATTTTGATGGAGATTATTACATCACATTAGAAAAAGGTGAAGGATTTAAAGAGGTAATCTTAGATAACCTTTATGTTAAAGAAATAGATAAGTCAATTGAATCTCCTGAATTAGCTCATGTAAACTTAAATACAGTAGAGCATGATTTAGAAGTTGGACAAAGCGTTCCATTTGCTATAAATGCATTAATGAATAATGGTGCAAGTATTAATTTAGAAGAAGCTGAGATTGAATATAAAGTTTCAAAACCAGAGGTTTTAACTATTGAAAATGGAATGATGACTGGAGCTTCTGAAGGATTTGCTGATGTTCAAGTAAATGTTACTGTTAATGGAAATAAAGTTTCCTCAAATACAGTAAGAGTTAAGGTTGGAAATCCACAAGTTGAAGAAGAAGTTGTAGTAAATCCAGTAAGAGACTTTAAGGTTACTGATAAGGCTAAGAAGAGTGTAACTGTAGACTGGGAAGCACCAGAAAAAACTTATGGATTAGAAGGCTATGTTCTTTATAGAGATGGTAAGAAAGTTAAAGAAATAGGTGCTGACGAAACTGAATTTACATTTAAGGGATTAAACAGACACACTATTTATAACTTTAAGATTGCTGCTAAATATTCTAATGGTGAACTTTCAACTAAGGAATCAATAACTGTTAGAACTGCAAGATAATAAGTTTTAATTATTTTAATTAGATTGAAGTAAATTTTAAGCAAGTAGTATAAGCTTTTATATAGAGTCTTATACTACTTTTGTTTTAAATTTTATTGACTTTGAAATTACAAAGTGTATAATAAATTTAAAAAAGTTTAGAAATAACTGTTTAAAAATTTTTTGGAGGATGTTATGCTAAATTTATTAGTAAAGGGATTAGTAGCACAATTTTATAGCTTTTACTCTAGCTGGGGCTTTCATTTTAGCGCTGGATCTTTTATGTGCAACAAAAACTATGTTCTTTTAACTAATGGGTTTGTATAATTAACGTGATAGATATTAATATTATAGGAATATTGTATTATAATTTATTTGATAGAACTCATTAAAGTGGGTTCTATTTTTTTGCAATAGTATAATTTAAACAGTTTAATTTTACATTTAGACTATTTTAAATAAAAAGGTTAAAATAAAAAAGGAGGGCGAATTATGATAGTTATATTAAAACCAGGAACAAAGGAAGAGGAGATTTTAAAATTGATAAAAAAGATAGAATCACTTGGAGTTGAGACTCAAAGAATTTCTGGAAGTGAAATGTGTGTAATTGGTTTAGTTGGAGATACAAGTAAAATAGATTCTGCTAAAGTAGAAGCAAACAAAAATGTAGAGAGAATAATGCCTGTTCAAGAGCCCTTTAAAAAGGCAAATAGATTATTTCATCCAGAGAACTCTATAATTGATGTCTTAGGAAATAAAATTGGTGATAAGAAAATAGCATTAATAGCTGGCCCTTGTTCCGTAGAGAGTGAGGAACAAATAACTGAAATAGCCAAAGAAGTTAAGGCATTAGGGGCAAGTTTCTTAAGAGGTGGTGCATTTAAACCAAGAACTTCACCATACAGTTTCCAAGGGTTAGAACTTGAAGGATTGGAGCTTCTAAAAAAGGCTAAGGCAAAAACAGGCCTTCCTATAGTCACAGAAATAATGTCAACTAGTATGATAGAAAAGTTTATTGAAGATGTTGATGTTATTCAAGTTGGAGCGAGAAATATGCAAAACTTTGATCTTTTAAAAGAGCTTGGAAAGACAAAAAAACCTATTCTTTTAAAAAGAGGATTATCAGCTACAATAGAGGAACTTATAATGTCAGCAGAGTACATAATGGCCGGTGGAAATGAAAATGTAATTCTTTGTGAAAGAGGAATTAGAACCTTTGAAACTTATACAAGAAATACCTTAGACTTAAGTGCAATACCTGCTATTAAAAAACTAAGTCATTTACCAGTAATTGTTGATCCAAGCCATGCAGCAGGAAAGTCATGGATGGTAGAACCATTATCAAAGGCAGCCATAGCTGTAGGTGCAGATGGATTAATAATAGAAGTACATAATGACCCTGCTAATGCCTTATGTGATGGTCAACAGTCAATTAAACCAGAAGAGTACGGCAAGCTTTTAGAAGATTTAAGAGCTATCGCAAAGGCTGTTGGTAGAGAGTTATAGAATATTATTTAATTTAGTGGGAGTGTTTAAACTCCCATTAAATTTATACTTAAATAGAAATAACATAATAAAATTAATATTTTTATAAAACATAAATTTAAAGGGTTTGGAGTGATAAAAATGAAAGTTTTAAGAGTAAATTTAGATGAAAAAAGTTATGATATAGTAATTCAAAAGGATTTAAAAGATTACTTTGGAGAATACATAAAAACTGTATTTGATGGGAAAAAAGTAGTTATTATAACTGATGATAATTTAAATGATATATATGGAGAGGCTATAAAGAAAAACATAGAAAATGAAGGATTTGAAGTTGAAGTTATTTCTGTTACACCAGGAGAAAAGAGTAAGTCTTTTAGCGTATTACCAGAAATATATAATAAACTTTTAGATTTTAAACTAACTAGAAGCGATTTAATCATAGCTCTAGGTGGCGGTGTTGTTGGAGACCTTGCAGGTTTTGTTGCCTCAACTTTTTTAAGAGGAATTAGCTTTATACAAATACCTACATCATTATTAGCTCAAGTTGATTCTAGTGTTGGTGGCAAGGTAGCTGTTGACTTAGAAAGAGGGAAGAATCTAGTAGGAAGCTTTTATCATCCTGAATTAGTATTAATAGATCCAAATATGCTTGGAACACTTCCAGAAAAATATTTTAATGATGGTCTTGGAGAGGTAATAAAATATGGATGCATTAAGAGTAAAGAGTTATTTGAAAAGTTAGAGGGCTTTGAAAATAAAGAGGATCTAAAAGAGAATATTGGAGAAATTATTTATGAATGTTGCAATATAAAAAGAGAAGTAGTTGAAAATGATGAAAAAGATTTAGGAGAAAGAATGGTTCTAAACTTTGGTCATACTTTAGGTCATGCCATAGAGCAAATTTATAATTATGAAACTTATTCTCATGGGGAAGCTGTTGCTATAGGAATGAATATGATAAGCAAGATTGCAGAAGAAAAGGATCTTACTAAAAAAGGAACAGCAGAAAGAATTGAGAGTTTATTAAAGAAGTATGGATTAAATACTGATGTTAATATTGAAGATAATGGATTAGCTAGAGAAGCTATAAAATTAGATAAGAAGAATTTAAATGGAAATTTAAATGTTATCCTTTTAAAAGATATTGGGGAAGGGTATATATATAATACAACTGTAGAATTTTTTGAATAAAGGCATAGGGGTTTAAGTGAATATTAATTTTCTAAAGAATTTCCTTAGAAAGGCTTTAGGGTTATATATGAAATTAATATGAGTTTAAAACAGAGGATAAAATTTATAGTGTAATTTAAAAATAAGTATAGGGAGTGGGTAAAAAGTGAAAAAGGTAATTATAACTCCTAGTAAGTTAAATGGAAGTGTAAAAATACCACCTTCTAAAAGTATGGCTCATAGAGCTATTATTTGTGCTTCTTTAAGCAAAGGAGAAAGTGTTATTTCTAACATAGATTTTTCAGAAGATATTATTGCAACTATGGAAGGAATGAAATCTTTAGGAGCAAATATAAAAGTAGAAAAAGATAAACTAATTATAAATGGAGAAAATATTTTAAAGGATTCTAATTATAAAGTTATTGATTGTAATGAATCAGGTTCCACTTTAAGATTTTTAGTTCCAATTTCCTTAATAAAAGATAATAGAGTTAATTTTATCGGTAGAGGGAATTTAGGGAAAAGACCATTAAAAACTTATTATGAGATTTTTGAGGAGCAAGAAATTAAGTATTCCTATGAGGAAGAAAAGCTTGATTTAAATATAGAAGGAAGCTTAAAAGGTGGAGAATTCAAAGTTAAGGGAAATATAAGTTCTCAATTTATAAGTGGTTTATTATTTACTCTTCCTTTATTAAAAGAGGATTCTAAAATAATAATAACTACAGAACTTGAATCTAAAGGATATATAGATTTAACTTTAGACATGATAGAAAAGTTTGGAGTTACAATAAAAAATAATAATTATAGAGAATTTTTAATAAAGGGTAATCAAAGTTATAAGCCTATGAATTATAAGGTTGAAGGTGATTACTCACAGGCTGCTTTTTATTTTTCAGCAGGGGCTTTAGGCTCAGAAATAAATTGTCTTGATTTAGATTTAAGTTCTTATCAAGGAGATAAGGAATGCATTGAAATATTAGAGGGTATGGGTGCTAGGCTTATAGAAAATCAAGAAGAGTCTTTAAGCATAATTCATGGGGATTTAAATGGAACAATTATAGATGCTTCACAGTGCCCAGATATAATTCCAGTTTTGACAGTGGTTGCTGCTTTAAGTAAAGGAGAGACTAGGATTATAAACGGAGAAAGACTTAGAATAAAAGAATGTGATAGATTAAATGCTATCTGCACTGAGCTTAATAAACTAGGTGCAGATATAAAGGAATTAAAAGATGGACTTATAATAAAGGGAGTTAAAGATTTAATAGGAGGAGAAGTATATAGCCACAAAGATCATAGAATAGCTATGAGTTTAGCTATTGCTTCTACAAGATGCAAGGAAGAGGTTATTATAAGAGAACCAGATTGTGTTAAAAAATCTTATCCAGGATTTTGGGAAGATTTTAAGAGCTTAGGTGGAATTTTAAGAGAAGAATAATATATAAAATATTCAACAGAAAGGAGGAAGCTTTTAGAGATAATAAGCTTTAAAAGCAAGGAAATGGGAGGAGTTTGGGGTAATAAAATAAAATTATCTATATTTGGAGAGTCCCACGGAGAAGGAATAGGAATAGTAATAGATGGAATAGAACCTGGAATAAAAATAAATATGGATAACATAGAAAAAGATATGGAAAGAAGAGCACCAGGAAGAAATAGTTTATCAACTCAAAGAAAAGAAGGGGATAAACCAGAAATTTTAAGTGGAATATTTAATGGAATCACCACAGGGGCTCCTATTTCAATGATAATAAGAAATACAGATAAAAGATCTAGAGATTATTCAAAAATAAAAGATGTAATGAGACCAGGCCATGCAGATTTCCCAGGGTATGTAAGATATAATGGCTTTAATGACTATAGAGGTGGAGGACATTTCTCAGGAAGAATAACAGCGCCATTAGTTTTTGCTGGAGCCTTAGCTAAGGAAATACTTAAGGAAAAAGGTATAATTGTTGGTTCTCATATTAAGCAAGTTGGAAAAGTTAAGGATTCTTCCTTTGATGAATTAAATTTAAATAAAGAAGATTTAGAAGAACTTTTAACTAAAGAACTTCCAGTAATAGATACAAATAAAATAGAAGATATTAAAGAAGAAATTACTTCATATAGAATGGAAGGAGATTCTATTGGAGGAATTGTTGAGTGTGCCATAGTAGGACTAGAGGCTGGAATAGGAAATCCATTCTTTGATTCTTTAGAAAGTACAATAGCTCATTTAGCCTTTTCAGTGCCAGCTGTAAAGGGAATTGAATTTGGAGCAGGTTTTGACTTTGCAAATATGAAAGGCTCAGAAGCAAATGACGAATATTTCATAGAAGATGGAAAAGTTAAGACATACTCTAATAATAATGGAGGAATAACTGGTGGAATATCAAATGGAATGCCAGTTATATTCAGAGTTGTAATAAAACCTACACCATCTATTTCTAAAGAACAAAGAACAATAAATATAAAAAACATGACAGAGGAAGTTCTAAGTGTAAATGGGAGACATGATCCTTGTATAGTTCAAAGAGCCTTAGTTGTTATAGAAGCCATTGCAGCTATTTCTATATTAGAGTTAATAAAATAAAAAGTTTAAAGTATAGTAGACTTTTATGAGGATGGGATATTAATTAAAATTAATCTTTGTCTACTATATTTTAAAATATTTCAAAGTGATTCACTTTGGCAAAGTTCTAGCTTAAATTAATATTTACTTAAAAAAGATTAAAGAAGTTAAAAGAAAAGAGGTGAAATTTTTGAGTGACAAGTTAGCTCAATGTAGGGAAGAAATTGATAGAATAGATGGGGAACTTATGAAACTTTTTGAAGAAAGAATGAATGTTGTTTTGGATGTTGCAAGATACAAAAAAGAAAATAATATGGAAATTTTTCATAAAGATAGAGAAAATCAAGTTATAGAGAAAAATCTAAGTCGAGTAAAAAATAAAGAACTTTCACCTTATGCAGAGGAGATGCTTCATGCATTAATGGATATAAGTAAAGAATATCAACAATATAAAATAGGGATGAGAGAAAATTTTATTAAGTAAAATGAAATAAAATTGTATTTTTAGTGGGAGAAGGATTAATTAGAGAAGAGGCCTTAATTGAATAATAGAGCATAATTTAATTAGAATTATAGAAAAAAGATATTTTAGAGGGGTTAAGAGATTCAATAGGCGATTATAGGATTTTAGTATGTTATAAAAAAGCGTAATTTTAAAATGTTAATAATAATGGGCGTCAAATTAACAAGACATCCATTTGTTTTAATAAAGCATAAACTTTTTTTGAAATACCCTATAGAAAATGGATAAGAGAGTAGAATAATGACTATCAACAAATAATTACTATAGAAAAAGAGGGTATCAAATTTGGAAATTAAAGCTTTAATTAAATTTTTAAAATTGGTAATGATAATAACTCTTATATATACGTTAATTACTACTAATTTTGCCATAAGGGCATTTTTAATTGTTGTAGAAGTAATTTTTATTATTATATTTTATAAGGTGAAAAATATATAAATAATTTACTTAATAAACATTCTATGCTTATAAAGCTAGAACTTTTTATAAAATACTATTTAAAATGTAAAAGACACCTAGTAGGGTAACTAAGTGTCTTACATGAACTTGTGTATTTGGTTTTGGATATTTAAACAAAAAACTTAAAATTATTATTAATCTTTCAACAGGGGATGTAAAAAGATTATTAGTTTAATTATTATAAGTTTTGTATGGTAATTTAATCATAGAATTATGAATTAATTATGGAGTTTTATTATTAAAGTTTAAATATTAATTATTGTATAGTGTAAGAGTTTTATCTTTATTTAATGTTTTTGTTAGAATTAAATTGTAAAGATTAAGGAGGTGGAATTTTGAAGTTATTTGGATTAATAGGTGAGAAGTTAGGACATAGTTTGTCTCCAGAGATACATAATAAAGTTTTTAAAGATAATAATATAGATGGATTATATAATCTTTTTTCTGTAAAAAAAGAGTTTAAAAATAATATTGTGGAAAGCCTAAAATGCTTAGGAGTAAAGGGAGCTAATGTTACAATACCATATAAAGAGAATGTTATGGATCAGCTAGATATTATTTCACAGGAGGCTAAAGCTATAGGAGCAGTAAATACTATTTTAATAAAAGATGGAAAATCCTATGGTTATAACACTGATTATTATGGATTTGGTAAGATGCTAGAAAGAGCAAAAGTTAATATTGAAGGAAATAGCTTTTTTGTTTTAGGAGCAGGAGGGGCAGCTAGAAGTATTTTAAAATATTTAGAGGATAGCAAAGCTAAAAAAATAGTTTTGGTTTCTAGGGACAAAGAGAAAGCTTTTGATAAATTTAAAGATTTCAATATTAATTTTATGAGTTATGGTGACCTTGAAGAAATTAATGAGGAGTTTGCTTTAATTAATACAACTCCCTGTGGAATGTATCCTAATATAAATTCAGTAGCTGTTTCAGAAAGGGTAATTAAAAAATTTAAGGTTGCTGTGGATATAGTTTATAATCCTTTAGAAACTAAGTTTTTAAAAATGGCAAAGGATAATGGTCTTAAAACAGTTGATGGATTATTTATGTTAGTTGGACAAGGGGTTAAAGCTGAAGAGATTTGGAATGGAATAAAAGTAGATAAGTCTACAGAAGAAGATATATATGAAGAATTGAAATGTAGATTTTAAAGTTAATTTTGTAATAAGAAAATGTTAATTCGAATACTAAATTTAGCCAAATATGATATAAAATAAGTATAGATTACATTTTTAAATTGTACTTAATTTTATAATTAATAGAATTAAGAGTTTCTTTTAAACCTGTAATTATTTCTATGTATAATTAGAAATAATTACGGATTTAAAATAGAAATAAAAACTAAAATGAATTTTAAAAGTTTAAATAATATTATTGGGTAAAATACAAAAAGGGGATTAGTATATGAAAAAAAGAGGAGTACTTTTAATTGGAATGCCTGGAGCAGGAAAAACAACCATAGGAAGAGAGCTTTCAAAGGTATTAAAAATGAATTTTTTAGACATGGATGAATTCATAGAAAGAAGTACAGGAAAAGAAATAAAAGAACTTTTTGCTCAGGGAGAAGAGGTTTTTAGAGATTTGGAAAGTAAAAGTTGTGAACTTTTATCAACCTTAAAAAATGTAGTTATATCTTCTGGTGGCGGAATAGTTACAAGAGAAGAAAATATGGGGAATTTTAAAGAGTTTATAACTGTTTTTATAAATAGGCCTTTAGATTTAATTATGGAAGATATAGACACAGAAGGAAGACCTCTTTTATGGGATGGTAAAGAAAGACTTACTAATTTATATAGAGATAGGATTGATTTATATAAAAAGCATAGTGATATAGAAATTATAAATGATGGTACTGTTGAAGAGGCTATTAGAGAAATAGTCAAATCAATTTCTGCTTGGAGTTTAAAAGAGAAAGAATAGTTTTTTTAATAGATAAGAATTTTTTCAGCTAAAAAACCTAAATGGAAAGTAGGTGGATTTTAACCAAAATAAAACTTAATAATTTGGTTAGAGATATTATGAAAATAATGGTTATAAATGGACCAAATTTAAATCTTTTGGGGATTAGAGAAAAAGAAATCTATGGTGCTAAAGATTTTAATCAGGTCATTGATTATATAAAAGAAGAAGGAAAAGAGTTAGGGTTAGAGATAAACTGCTTCCAGAGCAATATAGAGGGAGAAATAATTAATTTTATTCATAATGCATACTTTGAAAAATATGATGGGATAATTATAAATCCTGGAGCATACACACATTATAGCATAGCTATTTATGATGCTTTAAAAGGAGTTGAAATACCAACTGTTGAGGTGCATTTAAGTAATATTCACAAAAGAGAAGAGTTTAGACATAAATCAGTTACAGCACCAGCTTGTATTGGGCAGATAAGCGGATTTGGTGAATATGGATATATTATGGCAATGAATGCATTAAAAAATCATATTAAATCTAAATAAGATTAAAAAATAAAATCTATTTAAATTAATAATATGAATGCTTCAGTTATAAATTTAATGGTTAAAAGGGGATTTTTATGGAGGAGAGAATTGAGAACTTACAGAGAATAATAAAAAATATTTTGGCATCTACAGATGAGCAAATTCAGGGAGATTTAAGAGATTCCTTAAGGTTAAGAATGTCTGTATCAGAAAATTTACATGGGGAAGTAAGATATTTAAAATGTTTAAGAGCTTTAGTAGAAGAAAAATTTCAAGAATTTTTTAAGAAAAAAAACTTTCCAAAAGATTATAATGATTTTGTAGGAATATGGTCAAGCTTATCAGAAGAAGCGAAGTCTTTATGTAATGATCCAAAATATGATTATGATGAAGAAAAATACAAATATGAATTTATATATTTTGAGGTTTATTGTAATGTCTATTTAAGATATTCTTTAGGACTACTTTTTAATGGTAATAATAAAAATACCATTGATGAATTAAGCCAATATAATAGTTTAGAAATAATTCAAATGTATAGATATTATCTTCATCAAATAACTCTTAGAAAGTTAGAAAAGAGTTTAAAGTCAGATAAAGTTAATAGTTAATATAAAAAGAAGTTGTATTCTTATTTGGAATACAGCTTTTTTTTATTATGTTTTTGTGAATTATACCATAAAGTATTCTATACTATAGAGTACTTTATGGTATAATTATACTTGGGAGGGATAATATTGGAACTTAATAAAGAGATTATAAAGGGACATGTGGAAAGTATAATATTATCACTTTTACAAGAAAAAGATTTATATGGGTATGAGATTTCAAAATTAATTAGAGAAAATAGTAAAGAAGCCTTTGAGGTCAAGGATGGAACCTTATATGTTGTTTTAAAAAGGTTAGAAAAATTAGGGCTTGTAATATCATACTGGGGTGATTGTAAAAGTGGTGGTGGAAGAAGAAAATATTTTAAAATTACAGAGGATGGAGTTAATTATCTAAAAGAAAAAAAGAGTGAATGGGAATTTCTAAAGAGTATTATGAATATTTTTTTGGGGGGAGAATAAAATGAGAGAGATAGATAATTATATTGACTCTTTATATAAGAATATTGATGGAATTTCAAAAGAAAATAAAGAGATAAAGGAAACTATGAGGACTCATTTAATAGAATCTGTAGAAGAATTAAAATTAGAAGGATTTAGTGAAAAAGAGAGTATTAAGATTGCTTTAGAACGATTTGGAGAAATAAATGAAATTAGAGGAGAACTAAAAACTGTAGTGGAAAGAGGGGTAAAACCACTGCTATATACAGTGGGAATTTCATTAATAATACTTATAGCTTTCTTTACCCATTTAATATTTATGAGATTTGATTATATAAGATTACTTGCTTTAATAATTATTGCTGTTCCAATGTATATAATAATTAGAGGTGGAGTTTTAATATATTATAAAGTAAAGGGTGTAAAATATAATATAGATTGGAAAAAGGAATTATATAAATTTTTATTTGCTAATTATTTTATATTTCTAGTTGGGTGGTATATATTCCCTATAGAAGTTGGAGGAAGCTCAAATGTTAATTTTCAAGTAGACTTAATTCCTTTTAAAAGTTATATTGAATTAATGAACATGGGAATAACTATAGGATATCTTATGAAATGGATAATTATTAGATTGATTTTATTTATACCTTTAGGATTTTATCCAGCATTTCTAAAAGGAAAATTTAATAATATAGCCGGCTGTGTATTAATAGCTTCTATAGTTTATTTTATAGTTCCTATATTAGAATTAATATTAAGTTTTGGATTAATTTCTGTACCAATAATTTATATTGGAATAGATTATTGGTTAATAAGTATAATTGGAGTTTTACTTGGTTATTTTTTATATAATTTAATAGCTAAAAAACATATTTAAATTTTTAATAGAGCGTATTTAAATAAAAAGTAAGACTAAATATGTATTAGTAATTTTAGATATAAATTAAAATAGATTAGAGAAAATTAAAAAGTTGAAAATAAAAGTATAAGTTAATACTTTATTCTTGATTTGAATAAAGTATTAACTTTTTTTATTTGGTATTTATGGGTTTTATTAGGATGCTAAAATAGAAAAAAGGAGGTTGAAAATGGTTAAAATTAATAAAAAAGTAATTTGGATATTTATAATTATTGGAATTATATTTGTGGGAATTAGTTCTACTGATTTAGTTGAAGAAAATGAAACTATAAGTTTTCCTTATGAGTTTGAGGTTGATAATTACAACATTGAAATTGAGTATTCTAAGCTTTATGATAATTATTTGTTGACTAAATATAAGATATGGAGAAAAGATGGTTCTTATATAGGCGAAACTGAAGCAAATTTATCTACATTCATAACTAAATATGATAGTGCGTTTAGTTTTGGACCACATATTATTTCATCAAAAGTAATTGATAATAAAATTAAAGAAGAAATAAGTATAGATTTTGTTGCTGCAATAGAAAAGCCCTTAGAAAAAGTGAAAATTAGACATGCCTTAGCTGGAAAGTATATTGATGGAACTAAGGAGATTAAAAAAGAAGGAGTTGTTAATTTAAGTAATGAAAATTATATACGTTTAAATAAAAAAATTAAAATAGATGATATAAATTTAACTGTCAGCAATTTAGGAAATTTTGAGTTTGGATCTATTTTAAATTTATTTACTGAAAACTTAGAAGATGAAGAAGTTGAAAATTTTCATGAAAATTATAGTATTAAATTAAAATCAAATGATTTTAGTAAAATATATGAAATTAAGCAAATGATGGTTCTTGATGGGAAGGCTGTAGATGCTATTATTGAATGGAATAAAATAAATAAGGATACTAAGCTTGTAGAATTTTTTATAGTTGACTTATTATATGATGTAGATTCAATTGATTTTAACAATTTTGAGCTTTTTGTTGTTAATAAAAATACCAATGAAGAAACAAAAATTTATTGATTTTTAGAAGATAATATTTTAGTGCTATGTTATTTAATATGTTTAAAAATAGTATGAAAAATGGTAATATTTTATGTAACAGTAAAATTTAACATGTTTATTAAAATGAAAAGGGGGACTTTTAGTGAGAGTTGAGGCTCAAAATATAAGCAAAACCTTTGGAGAGGTACAAGCTTTAAAAGATTTAAGCTTTGTCATTGAAAAGGGAAAGGCTTTAGGGTTATTAGGAAGAAATGGAGCAGGAAAAACTACTGCAATAAGAATATTACTTGGAATATTACCAAGTGATACGGGAAAGGTTTTAGTGGATAATAAGAAGCTAAGCTTTGATGAAAATGCTTTTGGATATTTGCCAGAGGAGAGAGGATTATATCTTAAATACACAGTTAAGAGTCAACTTATGCATTTTGCTTCTCTTTATGGAATGAAGAAAAAAAAGGCATTAAGTAGCATAGAGTATTGGCTTGAAAAGTTTGAAATAAGTGAATATCTAAATAAAAAGGTTGAAACTCTATCAAAAGGTAATAAACAAAAAATACAGTTAATAGTTGCAGTAATGCATGATCCAGAAGTTATAATTTTAGATGAGCCATTTAGTGGATTAGACCCTGTAAATGTGGAATTATTTAAAACTGTAATAAGAGAACTATTATCAAAAGGAAAAACATTAATTTTTAGTAGTCACAGAATGGCTGATGTGGAAGAGTTTTGTGATGATATAATAATGCTTAAAAAAGGAGAAACAATACTTCAAGGAAATCTTAATAGGATAAAAGAAGACTATGGAATTAAAGGTCTTGTAGTTGAAGGTGAAGAAAAAGTACAAGATTTCTTAAAAGAATTAGGATTTGGAGCTTTAGAATTTAAAAAGGGAAGTTATAGAGTAAATCTTAAGGATTTAGAAAGAGGAAAAGAACTTTTAAGAAAAATCACTAACACAGATTTAGATATAAGGGGATTTTATTTTGAAAGACCATCCTTAAATGATATTTTCATAGAAAGGTTAGGTGATTAGTATGAAGAAGTTTTGGAGTATTTTTAGTTTTACCTATAAAGAAACTATTAGAAATAAAGCTCTTATAATATCAACAATAATTACTTTAATTGCAATGCTAGGATTCTTTAATATGGATAAAATAGTAGGACTGTTTAATAGAGAAGGATCTAAAGATTTAATAATGATAAGTACAGAAGCCAATAATAAATTTTTTGACTCTAATACTTTAGAAAGTTTAAATGATGATGATTTTAAAGTTGTTTTAAGCAAAGATTCAGAAGAAACTAATAAGGTTAAAAGGGAAATAGAAAATGGAAAGTCAGATTATAAGGCTTTACTTGAAGTTTCAACAGGTAAAGAGGTATCAGGAAAGTTATATGTTAATGAATTACCTGGAGATTCTTTAATGAAGAAAGTAAATACAATTTTAAATAACACTAAATTTGTATTTTCAATGGAGAAGTTTAATATAACACCAGAAGAGTATGCTAATATAATGACTCCAGCTCAGCTTGATGTAGTTCAAACAGGGAATGCTTCACATGAGAGAATGACTTTAGTTTATGCCCTTGTTTTTGGAATTTATATAATAACTCTTACTTTTGGTTCTATGGTTGCTAATTCAGTTATAGAAGAAAAGAGTAACAGAATAATGGAAACCTTAATAACTATGGCTAAACCAATGGAACTTTTCTTTGGTAAGGTATTAGGAGTATGTGCCGTAGGTCTTACACAGATAGCAGTGATTTTAGGGGCTGGCTTAATAATGCTTAAAACATCAGGTACAAGTTTAGAAGTTTTAAGTTCATTAAATTTAAATGCTAGCATAATATTTGCATTTGTTGCCTATTTCCTTTTAGGATATTTAACATTCTCAATGCTTTATGCAGCAGTGGCTTCACTTGCTACAAGTGCTCAAGATGTCAATTCATCAATGGGAGCAATTACCTTAGTCTTTGTTGGAGTCTTCTTACTTTCAATAAACTGTATGTTTAACATTGAGTCAACTTTAGCTAAGGTATTTAGTTATGTACCCTTTGCTTCTCCTTTAATAATGTTTGAGAGAATAGTCTTATCAAAAGTTACTTTTATGGAAATTTTAATAACTACTATTATCAATGTTGGATTTATAATCTTAGTTGGATTCTTTAGTAGTAAATTATATAAAAAAGGAACTTTACATTATGGTAAAAAGGCTTCATTAATAAAAATTATAAGAGGTAAGGAATAAAATTTTAATAAAAGACATAAATTCTTGGAAATATAATAATTAAGTATAATGTAAACTTAAAACAAATATAGTATTATTTACTTATATAAAATCTAATGAGGAGTGAGTATTTATGTGTACAGGATTAGCCCTAGAAACAAAAGATGGATTACATTTGTTTGGAAGAAATATGGATATTGAATATTCATTTAATCAATCTATTATATTTATTCCTAGAAATTTTAAATGTGTAAACAAATCAAACAAAAAAGAATTAACAACAAAATATGCTGTTCTTGGAATGGGAACTATTTTTGATGATTATCCTACCTTTGCAGATGGTATGAATGAAAAGGGATTAGGATGTGCTGGCTTAAATTTCCCTATTTATGTTAGCTATTCTAAAGAAGATATAGAAGGTAAAACTAATATTCCAGTATATAATTTCTTATTATGGGTTTTAGCAAATTTTAGCTCAGTAGAAGAGGTAAAGGAAGCATTGAAAAATGCTAATATAGTGGATATACCTATTAATAAAAATATTCCTAATACAACTCTTCATTGGATGATAAGTGATATAACAGGAAAGTCTATTGTAGTTGAACAAACAAAGGAAAAATTAAATGTATTTGATAATAATATAGGAGTACTAACTAATTCACCTACTTTTGATTGGCATGTAGCAAATTTAAATCAATATATAGGTTTGAGATATAATCAAGTTCAAGAATTTAAGTTAGGAGGTCAATCTTTAACTGCTCTAGGTCAAGGAACTGGTTTAGTAGGATTACCAGGGGATTTTACACCTGCATCTAGATTTATAAGAGTAGCATTTTTAAGAGATGCAATGATTAAAAATGATAAAGATTCAATAGACTTAATTGAATTTTTCCATATATTAAATAATGTTGCTATGGTAAGAGGATCAATTAGAACTGTAGAAGAAAAAAGTGATCTTACTCAATATACAAGTTGCATGTGTTTAGAAAAAGGAATTTATTATTATAATACCTATGAAAATAATCAAATTAATGCAATAGACATGAATAAAGAAAACTTAGATGGAAATGAAATTAAAACATATAAATACAACAAAACTTTAAGCATTAATCATGTAAATTAGTTTTTTGCATGGGCGTGTATCAAAAGTTGTTTTGATACAGCCCTATTTTTATATAAAAATAAATTTGCATTAATTTTTATAAAAAAATATTGAATTTATTAAATTTTGTGTATATAATTATAAAAAACGAAAAATAATAAAAAACAGTGAAGAGAAAGAGTAAATTAGGTGGACTTTTCAGAGAGCTAAAGTTTGGTGAGATTTAGTAAGAAAGCTTAATTGAAGCAGTCTCAGAGTTTCTTGTTGAGAACTAAAGGTTAAATAGAGTATTTTAGTAAGTATGTTTTAAAATTAAGATGTACATAACTTTTAATTAGATTAAGACGATTTCCTCCCGTTAAAGAGGATAGAAATTGAGTAATAAGTAAGGAATAAATTTATCAAATTTCAGCCATACTATTAAAGATTTCTAACTGAGGTGAGTAAAAGTAATTTTACTTATTAGGGTGGTACCGCGAAGTAGTTCCTTCGTCCCTTTTTAGGGATGGAGGAACTTTTTTTATTAATTATGCTAAACACAATCAAACAATTTAAATAAAAAAATAAGCAATAACAAAGGGGGCCAATGTGTCATGGAAGAAATTTTAGAAGTTTTAGAAAAAAACAGTAGGTATACAGATCAAGAAATTGCAGTTATGACAGGGAAAACTGTGGAAGAGGTTAGAGAAGCCATAAGAGATTATGAAGAAAGAAGCATAATCGCTGGCTACACTACTCTTATAAATTGGGAGAATACAGGAAGAGAGACAGTTACAGCCTTAATAGAAGTACAAATAACTCCTCAAAGAGGTGTTGGTTTTGATAAGGTTGCAGAGAGAATATATAAGTTTCCACAGGTTAAAGCTTGTTATTTAATGTCTTCAGGTGGATTTGATTTAACTGTTATTGTAGAAGGAAAAACAATGAAAGAAGTGGCAATGTTTGTTTCAGATAAACTTTCAATTCAAGAATATGTAACAGGAACAGCAACTCACTTTGTACTTAAAAAATACAAAGATCATGGAACAATATTTAGAGAAAAGAAAACAGATGATAGGGAGATGTTATTTATATGATACTAGAGAATATGATATTAGATAATGTGAAAAATATGCCACCTTCAGGTATTAGAAAATATTTTGATTTAATAAATGAAATGGAAGATGTTATTTCTTTAGGGGTTGGGGAACCTGATTTTGTAACTCCATGGAATGTTAGAGAGGCAGGAATTTATTCTCTAGAGCAAGGACATACTCACTATTCATCAAATGCAGGATTTATAGAATTAAGAGAAGAGATATCAAAGTATTTAAATAGAAGATTTTCTCTTAGATATAATCCAAAGGATGAAATACTTGTTACTGTTGGAGGAAGTGAAGGGATAGATTTAGCCCTTAGAGCTTTAGTAGGTCCTGGAGATGAGGTTATAATACCTGAGCCAAGCTTTGTTGCTTATAAGGGATGTACAGCATTTACAGGAGCAACTGCCAAGACAATAGATTTAAGAGCTTGTGATGATTTTAAATTAACTCCAGAACTTTTAGAAGAGGCCATAACTGAAAAAACAAAGGTGGTAATAATTCCATTCCCTAATAATCCTACTGGAGCAATAATGAATAAAGAAGAGCTTCAAAAGATTGTGGATGTTTTAAAGGATAAGGATGTAATAATTATTTCTGATGAAATATATGCAGAATTATCCTATGATGAGGACCATGTTTCAATAGCTAGTTTCAAAGAGGTAAAGGAAAAAACTATAGTAATAAATGGATTCTCTAAAGCTTATGCTATGACTGGATGGAGATTAGGATATGTATGTGCTCATAAAGTTTTAATAGATGCTATGAAAAAGATACATCAGTATGCAATAATGTGTTCACCAACAACGGCTCAGTATGCTGCTATTGAGGCTCTTAAAAATGGTGATGAGAGCGTTTTTGAAATGGCAAGGGAATATAATAGAAGAAGAAGAGTATTAGTTGATGGATTTAGAAGTATGGGATTAGATTGTTTTGAGCCATTAGGAGCTTTATATGTATTCCCATGTATAAAGTCAACTGGTATGAGTTCAGATGAATTTTGTGAAAAACTTCTTCTTGAAGAGAAAGTACTAGCTGTTCCAGGAAATGCTTTTGGAGAGTGTGGAGAAGGTTTTATAAGAGCTTGTTACGCAGCTTCAATGGAAGATATAATGGAGGCTATAAAGAGAATAAGAAGATTTGTTGAAAGGAATAATATGCAAGGGAAATAGATAAATCTTTTTAATAGGTAGTAGAGGCTTAAATTTAGCTTTTACTGCCTTTTTTAAGGTTAAATATTTTCTATGGCTGGTGCTATAATTGTATTTAGGTGGGAGGCGACGGTCATGGATAACATGAAAAAGATATTAAAGAAAATGCCAAAGGTTATGAAAAAATCTTTTAAAAAATCTAATACCCATGATGTATTATTAGAACAAGCCAATAGAATGGTGATTAATGATAATAATTTGTATTTAAATAATAAGTGGTTTTCTAAATCCCTTAAATGGTGTATGGATATACTTGAACTTAATTACAATGTTAGTAAGAGCTTAGGATGGATTAGGCCCTCATATTCTAGAAAGCCAGATATAATGCTTAGGTCAGTAGTAACCTTATTTTCTTTTCATTTTTATCATGGTGAAAATAAGGATAATTACTTTGGAAGAATTGGAAAAGGTAAAACAGCAATGTGTAAATTTATTTTTTTCGGACGAAAAGCCTTAAAGTATAGGGATAAAGGTAAGAGAAGAAAATGCATGAAGTATTTAAGTTATTCTTGTCACTATTTAGCTGATATGAGTGAACCACATCATGTTACTCATCACATTGCTAGCCCAAATGAAAAAATAATGAATGTATTAAAAAAATTTGATATAAATAAAATAGGAAAAGGGAATTTTTCTAATCATCGTAGGTTTGAAAACTTAGCACAAGCTTGGATAAAGGGAGATGAAGATATAACTCTTTTATTAGATAAAAATAAGGATAAAGATGAAAATATTCTTTTAAAAGGAGTACCTACCAAAGGCGAAATCTTTTCTTATATTCTAAAGGATGAAGGCATTAAGGTGTTTAATGAAGATGATAAGAAAAAGGTTTTAGATATATATTATAAAAATAGTAATCTTGATTTTGATGATTATTGTAGATATTTAGGTAATGAAAGTTCAGAGTATGCAAAAGAATTAATTCATGATGCCTTTAAGGATGATACCAGAGAACAAGCTTTAGCAGCTATTAGGGCACTTAATATGGCAGAGATTCAGTTAGCTAGATTTTTATATTATTTCTGCAACTATAATCTTAAGGAAGAAAGATTTGTTGAGCCTAAATTAAAATTATATAATTTAAGTTTAGGAGTAAGTTAATAAGAAAGACTATCTAAACACATTAATATTTGTAGTGTGTTTAGATAGTCTTTTGTTTATAAATTTATACATAGAACCTTACCGTGAAGAGCATTTAAAAGCTTTTTCTTTTTTAGATAATCTAGCTTAAAATATAATGTATTTGCTCCCTTTATGTATATTGTTACAGTAAATTTATTTTTAACCTTTTCAATTTCTATTTTTTGTATATCTTTAAAGTTGTAGCAGTTATATCCATAGATTATAGTATCTTCAGTTATATAAAAACATGATAATTTATAGGATATAAAAATTAAAACAAATAAGTAAATAATTGATATTATTAAATTTAGCATGTTTTTATGATGTAAATAAGACATACAACCAAATAAAAGTATTAGCAATGACAATATAAACATAATTATAGAAATAAGGCTCATTATTTTTATAGTTACGGTCTTCTTGCCTTTTCTAGCTTTTTTTGTTCCATGAAGTAAAACTATATTTATTAAAATATATATTCCTAAAATAATAAATGCCAATAGAATCACCTGTATTCTTAGATTTTATTTATAAGTTTACAATAATTTTTTCAAGGAGTCAAAGACTATTATTGTCACTGTTGTATTGAATTTCATGGTATTTTGTTATTAAAAATTTACATATATCTTCTGCGGCATTTATATTAGAATTAAGTTTTTGAGATGATACGATTTTCTCATAGAAATTTTTATCAGAAATAAGTTTTTCGCAAATTTTTAAAGTTTCATGAAGTGAGTTAGACTTAACACCTAAGTTATGCTTCATAAAAAAGTTACAATTTGCGCTTTCAACTCCTGGAATAGGATTAATCATTACTATTGGAAGTGACTTATTCATAGCCTCTGTAGAGGTTAAGCCACCTGGTTTAGTTACTAATATATCTGCAGAATCCATAAGTTTATTCATTTCATGAGTAAATTGAAGTGCGTGAATTCTAGGATTTAACTTTTCTATTTCAGAGATTTCTTTAAATAATTCTTTATTGTTTCCACATATAGTAGTTATATTACATTCTTTAAGATGCTTACTTATATAAAGTGTAGTATCTTTAACTGAGCCAGCTCCCATACTTCCACCCATTATTAAAATATGAGGTTTATTTTTTTCAAGACCTAAGCTAACTTTCGCTTTTTCCTTAGGAGTCTTTACTTTAAATTTAGAATCAATAGGTAAGCCAAAAGCTATTAGTTTTGAAGAGTCTAAGCCCTTATCTTCAAATTCTTTTATTAAATCTTTATGTGGTAAGAAATAATAATCTAAATCAGTTTCTTCCCAAAATGGTGCACAAGTATAATCAGTTACTATTGATGCTGTTAAAGCTTTTATTTTGTTTTTCTGCTTTAAATAACTAATACTTTGAGTAGCAAAGATATGAGTTGAGATTATTATATCAGGTTGTTCCTCCTCTAAGACTGTTAATATATTGTCGGCATAAAAAGAATTTAATTTATAAATTATAGATTTTTTATTATGATCACTAATTTTTTCGCCGGCATTATAAAGAGCACCAAAAAGTTCAGGAACAGATTTAACTATATAAGTATAAGCAGAACATACTTCTTTAGATACAAGATGACCTGCAAATTCTAGAGAGTCTAAAGTTACTACATGTATATTCAGTGAATTTAGACTTTCCTCTAATGATTTACAAGCAGATAAATGTCCACCACCAGTTTTTGCATAAAAAATTATAACCTTCATAATGAACCCTCCTTTTTAAGTATCTTTTGATAAATTTTAACAGAAAAATCCTCTAAGGAGATTAAGAAAATATTAAAAATGTAAATAAATTTTGAATAAATAATAAAGCAATTCAGTTAAATTTAAAGCTTAAATATTATAAAGATTTTTATGGTTATAGCTTTAAATAAATAAATTATTATCTTTGATAAGATGTGTTAATGAATTTGGCATGAATACTCAATTTGTAGCATGAAACTATTAGTTTCATAATGTTTACAATAAAGAGAAAAGGTGTATAATAAATTTTATCATAAGAGAGAAGTTCGTAAATTTATCTAAAAGTAATAAATTTACATTAAATTGGGTATTAATAGAGAGTTTTCTTAACTTTAAAAACAATTTGAAATTAAAATAAAGCTAAAAGACGTATAATTTTAAAATAAGTTAAAAAACTCAATTAATATATTTTAGGGTAATTATTAATTTAGGAAGTCAGGTGAATTGTTTAATGGAGGATTTAAAAATACGAAGATTTGAAGAAAATGAAGGGGGAGAAGTTTCTAAACTTATTGAAAAAAATTTTTTAGATACAAACATAAAAGATTATTCAAAAGAAGATATGAGAAATTTAGCTTCTAACTATACTGAAAATAAAATTTTGAATATGGCTAAAAACTCACATATGTATGTAGCAGTTTTAAAAAATAAAATAGTTGGCTATGGAGCTATAGCTAGTTTTTTAGGGGAAGAAGATGAAAGTATATTATTACCTATATTTGTTTTACCAGAATTTCAAGGTAAGGGAATAGGCAAAAAAATTATGGAGACCCTAGAAAGGGATGAATATTATATAAGAGCAAGAAGAGTTGAAGTTAAATCATCAACTATGGCCTGTGATTTTTATAAGAAAATGGGATTTAATCATAAATATAATCTTAAAGAACTAGATAAGAATGGAAACTATAAATTAGAAAAGTTTAGATATAGACTTCAGTACGATCAAAATTACTAGAATATATAAAATAATATAAAAAATAAAATATAAAATATAAAGATAAAACTTATAATTCTTAGTAGATTTCATTAATTCTAAGAATATATTTGTAAGTTTTATCTTTTTTTATTGAGTTAAGTTTCTTAAATTATAAAAAATTATTTTTTAGGGAGCATTTTTATTGATTAAACCATCTAATAAGTATAAAGCTTAGCTAAGTTATTAAAATTTAGGAGGAAAGTTGTGGAGTTATTATCATTTTTAGAGCATAGAAAAACTTCAATGGTTTCTCAAGCAAAGAAAGGAGATAAGGACGCCTTTTTAAGTCTTATAGATGAGAATAGATTAAGCATCTATAGGGTTGCTAGGGGAATTTTAAATAACAAGGAAGACATAGAAGATGCACTTCAGAATACAATAATAAAATCTTATGAGAAGATAGGAACTTTAAAAAAGGATGAATTCTTTAAAACTTGGATAATAAGGATTTTGATAAATGAGTGTAATTTGATATTAAGAAGAAATAAAAAGACCATATTTTTAGATAAGTTAGAAAATGAAGAGTCTTATAGTGATGACTATGGGAATATTGAGTTAACATCTGTAGTTAATTCATTAAGTGAGGATTTAAGAATAACTACAGTATTATATTATTTTGAAGATATGTCTACTAAAGAGATATCAGAAATGTTAAATATAGCTGAAGGAACAGTAAGATCAAGACTAGCTAGGGCAAGAGAAAAGCTTAGAGATTTTATATAACATAATTATATTAAAAATGGCTATTTAATAGATTAAACTAAATTTTAATCAACTTATTTTATGGAGGGTTAATTAATGAAAAATAATGATGATTTATTTGATAAAGATATTAGAAATAGATTAAAAATGGAAAATATGAAAGTACCAGAGGAAATTAATAAAAAAATAGATGACACCATAAATAATTTAGGAAAGAGAAAAAGAAATTATAAAAAAGCTTCAGGCATATGTGCAGCTTTTATAGCAGGAACTATTATTTTTGGAGTAACAATGCCCACATATGCACAAAACATTCCGATTTTAGGGAAAATATTTGAGAGATTTGACAGCAGAATATATGAAAATTATGATAAATATGCTTCAGATTTAAATATTACTAAAGAAAGTAATGGGTATAGGGTTACAATAAATAAAATTGTTTATGATACCTTAGATTTAGAGGTTTTTTATACTATTCAATCAGATAAGCCTTTAGAAGATGGACTAGATTTATTAGATATTAAGTTAGGAATAAATAATAATTTTATAAGTCCAGAGTTTGGTGGTAGAGGAGAAAAGGTAGATGACTTTACCTATGTTGGTGTTAAAGATTACTCTATAGCTAATGAAGAGTTTGCCAAAGGAGAGCTTAAGAAAAATATATTAGGAGAAGATATAAAAATTCCTAATAATTTTGATTTAAACATAAATATAAGTAGTTTAGGAAATATTACAGAGGATGTTAAGATAGAGGGAGATTGGAATTTTAATATACCTATAAGTGATGAGTTAGTTAGAGAAAATATAAAAGAACAAAATCTTAACATAAATTTAGGAGATGAATTAAAGGGTATAGAATTAAATAAATTAATACAAACACCTATAAATACAGTTCTTAAAGTTACAGAGACAAGGGATTTACATGATTATAGCACCTTAAGTTTTGTTATTTTTGATGATAAAGGAAGATACTTATATTCAAAAAGTGGTACTGGAATTGGAGATGCTAGTAAAAATGAAAATTCTAAGCTATTCACAAGTTATAATTTTAAAGAGGTTTATGAAGATAGTAAGAGTTTAACTATAATTCCATATATTCAAAGAGATGATATGAATAAGAAAGGTGATTCTAATGAAGTTACTTTCCCTAAGGAATTTAAAGAAAAATTAAATTTAAATGGAGAAACAGAGATTAAATTAGATAATGGAGAAATTTATTCTAAAATTAAAAAAATAGAAAGTGTTGAAAAGGGAACAAGATTATATTATGAATCTAAGTATTCAATATATGGAGCACCTAGTTATATTATAAATAATGAAACTGGAGAGAAAATTGAACCTATAGGAAATAAAGAAGGGGGATATACAGATAATATTAAGTATGTAAGTGGAAATGAGTTCTATATAGATTTCAAAGAAGAATTAGTAGGAAATAATTATACCGTTGTATTTTCAGATAGGAGTAATTATGAGCCATATGGTGAGAGTATTAAAATAGATTTAAAATAATTTTATTAAATAGCCAGAGAGTTTTTTAAAATTCTTTGGCTTTTGATAATTTTATGAATTAATATAATTATTAATTTTTTAGTTTAGAAGTTTGAATTTAGTAAATATTTATAAGTTTTAATTTAATAAATAAATGATATAATTTATTTTAGAGCTAATTTTTATAAAAGTTAAGTTTAAGCTCTTATTATTAAGAAGACAATTGAGGTGTTGATATAAAATGACAAAACTTTATTATGAGGATCAATATATAAAGGAGTTTAAAGGAGAAATAATCGAGGTTAAAGAAATTGATGGAAAATTCCATGTTCTTTTAGACCAAACTGCCTTTTTCCCAGGAGGGGGAGGACAGATGGGAGATTTAGGACTTATTGATGGAATTAAAGTTCTTGATGTTTATGAAGAAGAAGGAAAAGTATATCATGTTCTTGAAAAAGAACCTAAAAAATTGAAAAATCTACAATGTGAATTAGATTGGGAAAGAAGATTCGATGGAATGCAACAGCATTTAGGGCAACATTTGCTTTCTGGATGTTTTTATGATTTATTTGGTGCCAATACTTGTGGTTTCCACCTAGGAAAAGAAATAAGTACAGTTGATATTGTAGGTTTTTTAGATGAAAAAACTATAAGGGAAGCTGAAAAAGAGGCAAATAGATTAATATTTGAGAATTTAGAAGTAAAAAGTTATGCTCCAAGCAAAAAAGAATTAAAGAAAGTAAAAACTAGAAGAGCATTGCCTAAAACTGATGAAGAAATAAGAATTGTTGAAATTGTAGGATTAGATTTAAATGCTTGTTGTGGAGTTCATCCAAGAAATACTAGAGATCTTCAAGTTATAAAGATAAGAAGATGGGAAAAGCATAAAAATGCTACAAGAATAGAATATGTAGCTGGAAATAGAGCTGTATCTGACTTTTTCACTAAGGATGAAATTTTAGGAGAAATATGCAAGCTTTTAAAATCAGGAGAAGGTGATACTTTAAACGCTGTTAAGAATCTTTTAGAAAATAATAAAAATCTTGTAGATGAAAACAGAAAAGTTAAAGCTGAAATAGGTGATTACAAGATAAAAGAGATGTTAAATAAATCGGAAAGAATAGGAAGTATAACTTTAGTTAATGAAATTTTTGATGGTGAGGATACAAAACATATAGGTAAGTTAGCTAATAAAATAACTGAGGAATATGAAGCAATAGTTTTATTTGCAGTGAAAAATGGAGAAAGAGTAAATTTAATTTTCAATAGTTCTAAAGATATGAAAAAAGTTAATATGAGTGATATATTAAAAGATACCATAACTTTAATTGATGGAAGAGGTGGCGGAAATCAGTTTGCAGCTCAAGGTGGAGGGAAAAATAATGGAAATACAGAAGTTGCAATTGATTATGCTACTAATAAAATAAGAAATATTTTACTTTAAATTTTAAAACTATTTATAAGCTTAATTTAAAAACTATAATGGAGTTGAAGTGAGATGGCATTAATGAGTGATAAGTTTTTAAGTATAGTAATTCCTGCATATAATTCAGAAAAGTATATTGAAAAAAATCTTATGTTTTTATCAAGACAAACATCAAATAATTTTGAAGTAATAGTTGTTGATGACGGTTCAACAGATAATACCTGTGAAGTAAGTGAAGCTTGTTTAGAAAACTTTAAAATAAATCATAGAGTGATTAGATGTGAAGAAAATAGTGGACAGAGTGTTGCTAGAAATATTGGGATTAATTATTCAAGAGGAAAATATATATTATTTTTAGATTCAGATGATTTTGCAGAGAATAATTTAGTTCAGATTTTAGAAAGAAATATGTTTAATGAACCTGATATAGTATTTTTTGATTATAAAAGAATCAAAGAGGATGACAGTGTAAATGTGAATATAGCTCAAAACTTTGAGTTTGGAAAAATAAAATCAGGTGAAGAAGTCTTTAATGCTTATAAGGATAATAAAATAAGACTTTGGACTGGAAGTCTTGTCTATAATAAGGAGTTCTTAAATAGAAATAAGCTTAGATTTTTAGAAGGAGCTCATGGAGCAGAGGATTTAAACTTTATATTTAAAGCACTTTTAAGTTCAAAGAAGGTTAGAGGAATAGAAGATAGTTTAGTGTTTTATTGCCAAAGGGGAGATTCTTTAACTAATAATCCAGACATATATAAGAATATAACTGTAGTAGAATCAATGGAGGATGTAGCTAAATTTATTTATGAAAATAAATTAGATAAAAAGCTTAAAGAAGCTATAGAAAAAGAATTTACTTGTGAGCATATTATGTATCAAATATTAGGATATTTAAATAGTGAAACAAAGGAAGATACTTTAAGGGTTCTTAAAAATAAAAATGTTAAAAAGTACTTAAAAAAAGCAACTCTTAAAACAAATAGATATGGAAGAAGTATGTACACTTATATGAAGATGGCTGCATATTTTCCAAATTTATTTATAAAAACATATTTAAAAAATACAGGAAAATAGAGAAGTACATATTCTATTAAGGATAAAAGAAAATGTTATTAACAAAAAATTAACAATATGGTATATTTAAGTAGATATAAGTTATTTTCATTAATAATAAAATTATTTTTTTAGAAAAGATGAAAAATATCTTAAAATAAGGAAGTGAAAATATGTTTTTTAATGATAAAAAGTTAAAAGGAGCCCTAATAGTTGTTACTTATGCTATTATTTTACACTTTGTCTTTATGAAATACTCTACAGTATTTGGGGGACTAGGGTATATTACAAGTCTTGTTAAACCATTAATTTTAGGTATAGCAATAGCCTTTGTATTAAATATACCTATGAAGTTTTTTGAGAGAAAGTTATTTAGAAATTTAGAAAATAGCAAAAAATCATGGGTTAGAAGTGCAAAAATACCTTTAGCTATTACAGTAACAATAATAGTTTTAGTTGGAGCCATAAGTGCCATAATCTTATTTGTTGTTCCTCAACTAACTTCAAGTGTAGTTAAACTTACAGAAAGTATTCCTAGTTATTTAAAATCCTTTGAAGTTAATATGAATAATTATGCTGATTCAACAGTACTTTTAAGTAAAGTTTGGGATCAGGTTATGAATGCTTGGCAAGAAATATTAAAAACAGTTACTCATTTGTTTGGTGGACTTGCATCCTACCTTGTTGGTTTAACAGTTGATGTAACAACAGCTATCATTGATTTTTGTTTAGCTTTTGTATTAGCTATATACATGCTTTCAAGCAAGGAAAAATTAATATGTCAAATAAAGAAAGTTATGTATGCATATCTTAGAGGAGATATAGCAGATAAAATATTAGAAATTGGACAAACTACTAATAGAGTATTTTCAGGCTTTATTATTGGCCAATGTACCGAAGCGCTGATAATAGGTACTTTATGCTTTTTAGGTATGTTAGTATTAAGAATGCCATATGCTTTCTTAATAAGTGTTCTTGTTGGTACAACAAGTTTAATTCCTATTTTAGGAGCATTTATAGGAACAATACCTTCATTTTTCTTAATATTTATAATAAATCCTATTAAGGCATTTTGGTTTATTGTATTTATATTCTGTCTTCAAAGAGTTGAAGGAGATTTAATTTATCCAAGAGTTGTAGGAGGATCTGTAGGATTATCATCCTTATGGGTAATGCTTGCAATTATGATTGGTGGTAGTGCCTTTGGATTTATTGGAATGTTAGTGGGAGTTCCAACAGCAGCTGTTATATACTGCGTATTTGGAAGTGTTACTAATAAGAGATTAAGCAAAAAAGGTATAAAAATAGATGAAGAAGAAATAGAAGATAGTGGAAAAATTCACGTATAAATAATAAAAGAAGAGATTATATCAAGTAACTTAAAATAATACATTATATCAAAAATTAATAATAAAACTTACAAAGAATATGAAGAGAATATCTAGATAAGCTTTAGAATTTAAATTATTACGGAGAAGATATTACGTTAAAAAGCTGAGACTGTTCGAAGCGAAGCAAGTTTCGAAGCTTTAGTAATATCTTCGAAGTAATAATTATAAATTCTTAGCGAAATCTAGTAATTCTCGGAATATGTTTGTAAGTTTTATTTTGATATATTTACTTTATAATAAAGTCTTGATATAATTCCTTCTTTTTATTTTTTGCATATAGTATCTTAAAAGAAGGTTTTATGGGAGAGGAATTAAATAAGTGGACAAATGTATAGTTATAGTTTATAATTGAAAATAATTATCAATTGATTACGGAGTAAGTATGAAAGGAGGAGATAATATGAATAATGTACTTATGGCTTTTCTATTAACTTTATTAGCAGGATTAGCTACTGGAATAGGAAGTTGCATAGCTTTTTTTGCAAAGAAGACTAATAAAAAGTTTTTATGTGTAAGTTTAGGTTTTTCTGCTGGAGTTATGATTTATGTTTCAATGATAGAAATGTTTCAAACAGCTAAGGAATCCCTTGTTGGGGTTATGGGTATTAAAGCAGGAAATTGGATTACTGTTATTTCATTCTTTGCTGGTATAGCAATAATTGCTTTAATAGATAAATTTGTACCTGAAGAAGAAAATCCTCATGAGGTTAGAAGTGTTGAAGAAGTGGAAAATGAAATTGAGGAATATAAAGGTGAAAATAAAGAGGGCAAAGCAGATATTAAAGATAAAACTCTTATGAGAACAGGAATAGTTACGGCTTTAGCTATAGCCATACACAATTTCCCAGAAGGATTAGCTACCTTTGTTTCTGCACTAGAAGGAGCAAACTTAGCAATTCCAATAACTATTGCAATAGCAATTCACAACATACCAGAAGGAATATCAGTATCAGTTCCTATTTTTTATGCTACTGGAGATAAAAAGAAAGCTTTTTTATATTCTTTCTTATCAGGTATGTCAGAACCAATAGGAGCGATAATAGGATATACTTTATTAAGAAATATTTTTAATGATATAACTTTAGGAATATTATTATCAGCAGTGGCTGGAATAATGGTTTTTATATCTTTAGATGAATTATTGCCAACAGCAAGAAAGTACGGGGAGCATCATTTGGCTATATATGGTCTGATTGCAGGAATGGTTGTTATGGCAGTTAGTTTATTATTATTTATATAGATTAATTTAAACCTTCGTTGATTTAAAGAGCTATTTCAACGGAGGTTTTTATTCATTATTGCTTTTTCGAAAATAAAAGAATATAATAATAAATAAGAATAAATAATAATAAAAGATATTAAATAATAAAAGATTGTTCTTATTAATAAGGGGTTACTTAAGCGTAAAGGAATAGCGGTATATTGTAATGTTTATGGAAGAAAGATTAGAAGAGATTTTAAGAATATTAAAAAAGGATGGAAAAGTTTTAGTTAAAGATTTAAGTGTTAGATTTAATGTTACTGAAGGAATGATCAGAAAAGATCTACAAAAACTTGAGCAAGAAGGACTATTAAAACGAACTTATGGTGGGGCTATATTAGAGAGGCAAACTATTCATGATGATAATATAAGGCCTAGATTAATGAAAAACTTAGGCGAAAAGGACATTATAGCAAAATTAGCATTAAATGAAATTAAAGATGGAGATTTTATATTTTTAGATGCATCAACAACAAACTATTCAATTGCTAGTATGCTTTTAAACACAAAAAAGCAGGTAACTGTAGTAACAAATATGAATAGGATAGCAATACTTTTTGATTCATATCCCTCTATAGATGTAATTTGTATTGGGGGGATTTACAATAAAAACTTAGGGGGAACTATAGGAGGTAAAGCTATAGAGGATGTTAAAAGTTATAGATTTCATAAGGCATTTGTAGGGGTTGGAGGAATAAATTTAGTAGAAGACTTCATAAGTAACTTTAACTTAGAAGAAGCTAGTATGAAAAATGCTATAATTAAATCTAGTTTAAAAACTTATTTAGTTGCTGAAAATGAAAAGTTTTATACTGATGGTCTTTGTGAATTTGCTAAATGTGAGGATATTGATTTTATAATAAGTGATAAAAAGCCTAATGAAGAAATTTTAAAGCTTTTAAAAGACAGAAATATTTCTATAATATACTAGGACTTAATACTTTACATCTAAATTTATACTTTGATTATTTTAAATAAATTATTTTAGAATTTATATTAAATATATAGAATTGAACATAAAATTAACTTTAATTTATACTTTTACTTAGGAGGATGTATATATATGATAAAATTTATAGCAACAGATATGGATGGAACATTATTAAATAGTAAGAAAGAGTTAAGTCCAGAATTCTATGATGTATTTGAGGAACTAAAGAAAAGAAATATACTTTTTGCAGCTGCAAGTGGAAGACAATATTATACTTTAGCTAAAGAGTTTAATGATATAAAAGATGACATGTTATTTATTGCTGAAAATGGAACTTTCGTTGTTTATAAAGGAAAAGAGCTTGTTGTTAATGGATTAGATAGGGAATTAGCTAATGAACTTATAAGAATAGGAAGAACTATAGAAAATGCAGATGTAGTTTTATGTGGAAAAAATTCAGCCTATGTTGAAAGTAGTGATGAAAGATTCTTAGGAGAAGTTAGAAAATACTATGAAAGATGCGAAATAGTAGATGATTTAGAAAAGGTAGATGATACAGTTTTAAAAGTTACTATGTGCGATTTTAATGGTTCAGAAGAAAATAGCAATAAATATTTTGATAAGTATAGAGATGAGCTTCAAGTAACTGTTTCGGGGGATATATGGTTAGATATAACTGCTGGAGGAGTTAATAAAGGAGTGGCCATAAAAGAAATCCAAGATCTTTTAGATATAGACTTTGAAGAAACTATGGTATTTGGAGATTATTTAAATGATTTAGAAATGATGGAAAGTGCTTATCATAGTTATGCAATGGAAAATGCTCATGAAGATTTAAAGAAGGTTTCAAGATTTATAACTCATAAAAATAATGATGAAGATGGAGTTATGCATCAAATAAAAGAAGTTATAGGATTATAGAATTAAGTAAAGAGTTGTATTAAAGCAACTATACAAATAATACCATTAAATCAAGTAGAGGAATTACTATCTTATAAGGATTTCAAATTAAGAGCCCCATAGTTTATGTAACTGGTAATAAATTGGTTAAAAGAATGCTATAATAAAAAGTAAGCACGCAATTGTTATATAATAAGAAATAAAATTTATAATTATTTTAATATAGTAAACAAATTATAGGGGATAAAATCATGATTGATATTATAATTATTATTTTGCCATTGATAGCTATTGGAATTGGAATGGTTTTATTAATAAACAGTCTTAAGAAGAAATATAAAACAAGAAACCAAGACGAACAAAGTACAAACGAAGATTATATGTCATTAGGAATGTTATTAGGAATGTGCTTTGGTGTAGCAATCGGTTCAATGTTTACTAATAAATTTGGTACAAATTCTATTTCTTATGGAGTATCTTTTGGTATGTTAGGTGGAATTCTTATAGGCATGAACATAAAGAAAAAGTAATGCTTTATTAAGCAGAATAATATATTAGCAAACTTAATACAATGCTAATTTGAAGGTAGGATTATATGAATATGTCCTACCTTTTTGGGTTATTTGAATAGTTTATAAATCAACATTATATTAAAACATAGATCAAATATAATACATTTTATATATGAAAATTAAGAATAATAGTAGTGTTTACTACTATTATTTTTTTATATTTAGTAAATTAAAAAAATATTATGAATGGAGATAATGTTTATGTTTAAGCCAAAAAGAATTTTATTTGAGAAAAATTCATTAAATTATGAAATGGGAAGAAATATCTATAATTATTTTAAGGAATATAAAGATATAGAGATTATTGAGCTTAAAAATAATAGAATAAAGCAAAATATACCTGGAGATGATATAAAGGAATTTTATAAAGAAGGAAAGAGTACAATTGTGGTTGGGGTTAAGAGAGTAGGAAAGTTTCAGTCATGCAAACCATCAGCGCATTGGCAATTACCATTACTAAGTGGCTGTGTTGGTAATTGTCAATATTGTTATTTAAATACTAATTTAGGGGATAAACCTTATGTAAAAATAAATGTTAATGTAGAGGATATATTAAATCAAGCTCAAAAATATATTGATGAAAGAAAACCTAATATCACCATATTTGAAGGCTCAGCCACATCTGATCCTATACCAGTTGAGCCATATACTCATTCCTTAAAGAGAGCAATAGAATTTTTTGCAAATAATGATTTTGCAAGATTTAGGTTTGTAACAAAATATACAGATGTTGATTCATTATTAGGTTTAGATCATAATGGCAAGACGGAAGTAAGATTTACTATAAATACTGATTTTGTAATAAATAATTATGAGAGAAGAACAGCATCTCTTTATGAAAGAATAAATGCAAGTGTGAAAATAGCTAAGGCTAATTATCCATTAGGATTTATAATTGCTCCAGTATTTATATATGAGGGATGGAAAGAGGATTATGAGAACTTATTAAAGGATTTAAAAGAAAAATTACCAAGTGATTTAAAACACAAATTAACTTTTGAGGTTATTTCTCATAGGTATACTACAAGGGCTAAAAATATAATAATGGATATATTTCCAGATAATAAATTGCCTATGGATGATGAAAAGAGGACTTTTAAATATGGTCAATTTGGCTATGGAAAATATGTTTATAAAAAAGAAGATATACTTGAGATAAAAGAGTTTTTTATGGAAATAATAGATAAATATTTTCCAATGAGTGAAATAAAATATATTATTTAAAAAATTAGTACACTTAGAGTTTTTAAAATGAGTTTATTTAATATGATTTTGTAAAAGTAGCTAAGAGTTAAAAGCAATTAAAAAAACATCTTGAAGTTTTAAGAAAATTATTTTCAATAAATTTTATTTGCGAAAATAATTTTCTTTTTATTTAGAGTTAAGAATTATTTTATTGGTTTAACTACAAGAATACTTGTTTGAATAGGGGGGGAGTCATATAACGAGTATTTTGAAATAAAATTTAGATATAAATAATTAAAGAGTAGTAAGAAAGAATAAGAAAACTTTATAGAAAAACTTACCATAAAAATATCTTTATTGTATTGAAATTTCTTTAGAAAAGGATTACAATATTAAATATAAGAAAAATATTTTCAAATTATTCTTATTTTGAAAATACTTTTCATAAAAATGAAATATTTTAGTATTCAAATTTTAATCGTTGCATTTCAAGAAGTATATTCATAAAAGATTTAAAGAGAGTTAAGAGTAAAAAATCTTTTTTTTCAAATTAAAGCAAAATTCTACTAAAAGAAGCATTTAAGATATTCTATGTTATAAATCCAAAGTTATAAATACAATAATAAAAATTTTACTTCGTATGTCATAGTATTTTAAATTAATACTATTTCAAAATAATAAAAAATTATTTATGGGAGGATGTAAAATGAATTACAAAGGGATAACTTTAATTTTAACAGCTGCTATGGTTATAAGTGGTGGTAATTATGTATTGGTTAAAGGAAGTACTTTAGACTCAGGGAAAAACAATAGTGGGTATGAGATTAAAGTAAATAATAGTGAAGGTTTAAGTTCACTAGGAGAATATAAGGATATAAATTTAGAAAGTTCAAATGCTTCTAATATTACTTATGATTTAGAAAAATATAAAAATTTAGATGAAGGTACTATTGTTGTAAGATTTAATTCTAAAGATTCTAAAATACAAAGCTTATTAGGAATAAGTAATAGCAAGACTAAAAATGGATATTTTAATTTTTATGTTACTAATTCAAGGGTTGGTTTTGAGCTTAGAAATCAAAAAAATGAGGGGAATACACAAAGTGGAACTGAGAATCTAGCACATATGTATAAAGATGTTGCTTTAAATGAGGGGGATAATACTGTTGCCTTAAAGATTGAAAAAAATAAAGGTTATAAGCTTTTCCTTAATGGAAAAATGATTAAAGAAGTTAAAGATACCAATACAAAGTTTTTAAATAATATAGAAAATTTAGATAGTGCTTTTATTGGAAAAACTAATAGATATGGACAATCTAATGAATATAATTTTAAGGGCAATATAGGTTTTATGAATATATATAATGAACCTTTAGGTGATGATTATTTAATTAGTAAGACTGGAGAGACAAAAGCTAAAGAAGAAGTTCTTGTAGAGGGAGCTGTAAAGACAGATCCAGTGGATTTATTTCATCCAGGATTTTTAAATTCTAGTAATTACAGAATACCGGCCTTATTTAAAACAAAAGAAGGAACTTTAATAGCTTCAATAGATGCAAGAAGACATGGTGGGGCTGATGCTCCTAATAATGATATAGATACAGCAGTTAGAAGAAGTGAAGATGGAGGGAAAACTTGGGATGAAGGACAAATAATAATGGACTATCCTGACAAATCCTCTGTTATAGATACAACTTTAATCCAAGATGATGAAACAGGAAGAATATTCTTGTTAGTAACTCATTTCCCTTCAAAATATGGTTTTTGGAATGCTGGATTAGGAAGTGGATTTAAAAATATTGATGGAAAAGAATATTTATGTCTTTACGATTCATCAGGTAAAGAATTTACTGTAAGAGAAAATGTAATATATGACAAAGATGGCAATAAAACAGAATATACAACAAATGCTTTAGGAGATTTATTTAAAAATGGAACTAAGATAGATAATATAAATTCTAGTACATCACCTTTAAAAGCAAAAGGGACAAGCTATATAAATCTTGTATATAGTGATGATGATGGAAAGACTTGGAGTGAGCCACAAAATATTAATTTCCAAGTTAAAAAGGATTGGATGAAGTTTTTAGGAATAGCTCCAGGTAGAGGAATACAAATAAAAAATGGAGAACATAAAGGAAGAATAGTAGTTCCTGTTTACTATACAAATGAAAAAGGTAAACAATCTAGTGCTGTAATATATAGTGATGATAGTGGTAAGAATTGGACAATAGGAGAATCTCCAAATGATAATAGAAAATTAGAAAATGGAAAAATAATAAATTCTAAAACCTTATCAGATGATGCACCTCAATTAACTGAATGTCAAGTAGTAGAAATGCCAAACGGTCAACTAAAATTATTTATGAGAAATTTAAGTGGATATTTAAATATTGCTACAAGTTTTGATGGGGGAGCTACTTGGGATGAAACAGTAGAGAAAGATACTAATGTTTTAGAGCCATATTGCCAACTAAGTGTTATAAATTATAGTCAAAAGATAGATGGAAAGGATGCTGTTATCTTCTCAAATCCAAATGCAAGAAGTAGATCAAATGGTACTGTGAGAATTGGATTGATTAATCAAGTTGGAACATATGAAAATGGTGAACCTAAATATGAATTTGATTGGAAATATAATAAATTAGTTAAACCAGGGTATTATGCTTATTCTTGCTTAACAGAATTAAGCAATGGAAATATTGGATTATTATATGAGGGTACACCAAGTGAAGAAATGTCTTATATTGAAATGAATTTAAAATATTTAGAGAGTGGAGCTAATAAATAAGAAATTATTAAAAATATTATTTTATGGTTTGAAAGGGGTAAAAGATTATGAAAAAGATATGGAAGTATGGGGTACTACTTGCATTACCATTAGTTTTAGCTGGATGTGGAAATAAGCCTGCAGAGGATAGTAATAAAAATAAGGAAATTACTTCAATTAAGTGGACTGTTGATGGAGAGTTAGAAGCTCAAAAAGGTCAAAGCAAAAATATAGGAACAGCAGGTTTACTTTATGGTAAAACAAAAGATTATATAGTTGTGGGAGGTGGAGCAAACTTTCCAGAGGAGCCAGTGGCAAAAGGAGGAGCTAAAAAGCTTTATCCTGATATATATGTATTAAAAAATGAAAATGGAAATTTGAAGCAAGTAGGTCATACAACATTGGATTATGAAATAGGGTATGGAAGTTCAATAACTACTGAGGAAGGAATTTATTATGTAGGTGGAAGCCCTAATGAAGAAGAAGGAAATAACGTTTCTCTTATTACAACTGATGAGAAGGGAAAAGTTAGTTTAAAACATGTTGGAGATTTACCTTTTACATTTAGTGATGGCTTTGCAGTTAAAAAAGATAAAGATATTTATTTAGGCCTTGGAAAACAAGATGGAAAAGCTAGCAATAAGGTTTATAAATTTAATGTTGAAACAGGAAAAACAGAAGAATTAAAGGAAATACCAGGAGAACCTACTAGAAATCAAGCTGTTGCTCAATTATTAGGTGATGATATATATGTATTTAGTGGTGGAGATAAGATTGCTTACACAGATGGGTATAAATATAGCATTAAGGATAATTCATGGACTCAAGTAGCTGATGTTAAAATAGGAAATGAAGAAATTTCCCTTTTAGGTGCTAATTCAGTTAAATTAAATGAAGATGAAATGCTTGTTATAGGTGGATTTAATAAAGCAGTTTATGATGATGCTGTAAAAAATTTAAACACACTAAAAGATGAAAGTCTAGCTGAATTCAAGAAAGAGTATTTTGGAAGAGACCCTCAAGATTTTGCTTGGAATACAAAAGTTCTAATTTATAACTCAAAGAATAACGAGTGGAAGTCAATTGGAGATGTACCATTTAATGCTCCATGTGGAGAAGCATTAATATTAGATGGAGATAATATCTTCTCAATAAATGGAGAAATCAAACCAGGAATTAGAACAAATAAAATTTACTCAGGTGAATTAATCTATAAAAAGTAAATAAAATGAGAGTGAAAAAATAAACAAAATAGGCGTGTATCAAAATATAATAAAACTTACAGCTATTTTTAATAGGTATTAAATTAGCTTTAGAATGTGTGTAAGTTTTAAAGGAATTTATTTTGATACATGCCTTTTTAGTCGTTCGATTATAATGTTTAATATTTTAATGGATAACTTAAGAGAAAATAATATTTTGTAAAATTTTCCTAAGGATAATATTAAAGCTAAAAAATAGCAAGTATAATAATGACCATAGATATTATAATTAAGAATATTTTTATTAAGTATAATTTATATCTAAAAGCTGATAAATAAAGAGATGCAACTAATAGTTGACAAAAAGAAATTGTTAGTTGGTAGACTGATATATATGAATTTTGTATAGTTTTCCATGGAGGTGAAAAATATGAAGCTAGCTGAAAAATTACAATTAATGAGAAAACGTGAAGGATTATCTCAAGAAGATTTAGCAGAAAAATTAGGTATATCAAGACAAGCTGTTTCAAAATGGGAATCAGGTCAATCAGTACCAGATCTAAACAAGCTAATAATACTTTCTGAATTATATAATGTTACAATAGATTATCTAGTTAAAGAAACTTACGAATTTGAGGGGCGTCAAGGAAAAGAAATAGGTAACACAGGAAAACAAGATGGAGAAAACTTAGGGAATAAAGAAACACAGTTGATTATTCACTTTAATAATAAATATTCTTTAGAATATGAATACAAGAGTAAAAAAACTATATGTGGGCTACCTCTTCTTCATATTAACTTGGGAAAAGGATTGAGAAGGGCAAAGGGAATAATTGCTATAGGAAATATATCTTGTGGAATTATATCTATAGGTTTTATTTCCCTTGGAATTTTTAGTTTAGGATTTTTATCAATAGGGTTAATCAGTATTGCACTTTTAGCAATCGGATTTTTACTTTCAATAGGTACTATTTCATTAGGAGTTTTTTCAATTGGTGCAATAGCTGTAGGAAAATATTCAATAGGTGCAATTGCAATAGCATCAGATATAGCTATAGGAGATTATGCAAAAGCTAATATAGCCATAGGAAATATAACTGAAGGATCAAATTTAATTCCATTAGGTACGTCAGGAGAAGAGATAGAAGAATTAATTAAACGTGAATATCCTAATTTAGGTCAATGGTTTATAAATAAAGTTAAATTTTTTGTTGGGTGTATTAGAATAGAAAATTAGAGAATTTTATTAAATTCATTTATTGGTTTTTAGTTTATAGGTATAGAATTTGTTGTTATAGGAAAAATAATTTCATTATATGAAGTAAGTAATATGGTTATTAAAGGTGATTTTTAGTAAGGTTTTACATTTATATACTTAATATTTTTAGTAGGAGGATAAAATGAATAAGAAAGTTATTTTAATTACTGGAGCAAGTTCGGGAATAGGTTATTCAACTGCTAAATTATTATTAGAAGAGGGACATATAGTATATTGTACTGCTAGAAGAGTAGAAAATATGAGAGAGCTTAAAAGATTAGGTGGAAAAGTAATATTTTTAGATGTTAGGGATGAACGGGCAGTACAAAAAGTTATAAATACAATAATTAGAATGGAATCTAGAATAGATGCCGTTTTTGCTAACTCTGGATATGCTTGTGCAGGAGCATTAGAAAATGTAAATATAGATGATGCAAAGGAAGAATTTGATGTTAATTTGTTTGGAGTAGCAAGAGTGATTAAAGCTGTAATGCCTCAAATGAGAAAACAAAAACATGGATATATTATTGTGACTTCTTCTTTAGCTGGAATAGTTTCAACACCTATGATGTCATTCTATCCAGCTTCCAAACATGCTTTAGAGGGAATGATAGATGGCTTTAGAATGGAGAATAAGGAAAGTGGAATTAAAATAGTTAAAATACAACCTTCATTTATTAATACAGAGTTTATTAACCCTTTTATGAATTCACTTAATAAAGCATCAAAAGCTAAAAATGCTGAGGTTTATAGGAAAGAGTTTGAATTTTTCAGGAAGAACTCTACTAAATTAATTCTCAGTTCACCATCTCCAGAAAAGGTAGCTAAAGTTGTAGCAAAAATAATTTCTAAGAAAAACCCTAAAAAACAGTATTCTATAAACATTGATTGTAAGTTGTGTAAATTAATAAAAAGATTTTTAGGGAATTCATCAATAGATAAATTAATGATTAAAACATTTTTAAGATAAGATGTTGAATAAGCTAATAAATTTTTTATAAAATGAAGATACAAAGTATAAAGAAGATGTTTTTTATAAAGGATTTAATAATTTAAAGATGTTATAGGAATAGTATGGGGGAAAGAGTTGTGGAAATTAGAGCACTTAAAAATTGTGAAATAGATGATATTATGAAAATTTGGTTGGAGAGTACAGTAGAAGCTCATTATTTTATTGAAGAAGAATATTGGAAGAAAAATTATGAAGTTGTAAGAGATATTTATATTCCAATGGCTAAAACTTTTGTTTACTGTGATGAAGGAAAAATAAAGGGATTTATAGGTATAATAGATAGTAACTTTATAGGCGCTTTATTTGTTAACACTAAAAGTCAAGGAAGTGGAATAGGAAAAAGCTTACTTGAATATGTTAAAAATAAATATGAAAATATAGAATTAGCTGTTTATAAAGATAATAAAAAGGCAGTTGAGTTTTATAAGAAACAGGGTTTTAAAATAATAAAAGAGCAAGAAAACGAAGATTCAGGTCATTTAGAATATTTAATGTCATATTCTAAAAATAGTAGTAAGAACCAATAAAAATTATTAACACTTAAGTTTATTGTAAATGGGCTTAGGTGTTTTTTGTTAGTATTTATAATGAAGAAATTAGATTTAGAAAGAGGTTAAAGTGATTAGAAATTAAAAATTTATAAATCTAATTAATTAAGGGGTTTAATTGATAACTTTTTATATGAATATAGAAATATGTAGTGTAATTGTGCAATAATTTATATATAGGAAAGATTATATGGAATTCATAAAAATAAATCTTATTATTATATTTTTATAAAGCATTTATGCATAAATTAAGTAAAATACAGACTTAGGTTATGAAATGCATGATATATAAATAGGCTATGAAATACATGAGATATAAAAAGGAGAGAGAAAAATGAAAAAATGTTTATATTGTGGAAAAGATTTAGAGAAAGAACCAAAAGAAAATTATATAGAAAATAAAGTAGGATATTTTTGTAGTGAAGATCATTTTGATAAATACATACTTTCTTTAACTCCTGAAGAGTACATAGAAGTTCAAAACTCTTTCTGTGTATGTAGTGATGATTAATAAAGATAGGTTTTATACTTAAAGGAATTTTGAGTTTAGAGGAAATTTAATTTAAAAAACTATTTTTCTATAAGGAAGGAGAAGCTACTTAATAGATAATATATTTTTTTAGTAGCATTAGTAAAGTATGAAAAAATGGAGTAATGGTGCAAAGAATAAAAAGTTTGTAGCATCATATAGTGGGGGTAAAGATAGTACTTTAGCTTTATATAAAGCTATGCAAGAAGGAAAGGCTTTAGGGATAATTGTAATGATGGAGGAAGATGGGGAGAGATTAAGAGCACATAGTCTATTTCCATCTGTATTAAAAGCACAAGCAGAGGCAATTGGATTACCTTTATTTACAGCAGCTACAAATTGGGAGGACTATGAAAAAAATTTTGTTAAGAAATTAAAAGAAGCAAAAGATTTAGGGGCAGAAGTGCTTGTTACAGGGGATATTGATGTTCCAGAAGAGGAATGTTGGCATGAAAGGATTACTAATAGCATTGGACTTGGACTAGGTATGCCACTTTGGAGAAAGAATCATAAAGAAGTAGTGGAAGAATTTATAAATTTAGGCTTTGTAACTAAAATTGTTACTGTTAATCTAAATAAAGGAATGAAAAAAGAAGACCTTGGAAGGATTCTTACTTTTGATTATATTAAAGAGTTAGAAGAAAGAGGAATTGATCCTTGTGGTGAAGCAGGTGAATTTCATACAACAGTTATAAGTGGTCCACTTTTTAAAAAAGAATTAAGAGTTAAACATGGAGAAATTATAACAGAGGGGAACTATATGTATTTAACTTTAGAGTTAGATGATTTTAAGTTGGCAGATGAATAAGGAATCAAATAAAAGTCAAGGCAAGCTAAATTAAACTTGCCTTGACTTTTTATAATTAAATAATAAAAAATATGATTTTAAATATATCCTCTTACATAGTTTACACAATTTTATGATAAATATATTTTGATAATTAAGAATTATTCTTAATAATACTATAAGTTCTTTTAAATAATGGCGTAACTTTTTTATTTATCTGAAAAGATGTTTTTATTTAATAGCAAAAGCATCTTTTTTTTGATGTTAGAAAATCTACAAATTTTTGTTCATAATAATCTAATTTATAGTTTTTTCTAAGTGCAATATAGTATTGGAAAGGGAGTGTTAAATCATTTATATCTATTTTCTTTAATTCACCACTTCTTAATTCATGGTTTAAAGAAATTGCAGGTAAAAATGAATATCCTTGTCCAAAAGATACAGAAGATTTTATTGATTGAGGAGAATTAAGTGATAAAACAAAATTAAGATTATCTATATTAATTTTATTTTTCTTTAAGCTTGATTCTACTAATAATTTATTAGCTGATCCATCTTCTCTTGTTATTAAAGGAAGTTTATAAAGTTCTTCAACATTTACTGATTTAAATGAAGTATTTCTACCACCAACTAAAACTAGCTTATCAGTCATTAATGGAATAAGTTCTAAGTTCTTACAATCACTAGGTTTACCTTGAATAATACCTATATTTGTTTCATGATTAGTTAATTTTTTTAATATATCTGAGGTATTATCTATTTCCATAGAGATATCAGTCTTATAATGAATTTCTTTAAATGTATATATACTGCAAGGCATTACATGCTCACCTAAACTTTTACAACAAGAAATAATAAGTTTTGAATTAATATTTTTTAATTCATCTAATTTTTTTTGTAAGTTATCTTCTATTGATAACATTGATTCAGCAAATTCAAAGATTATTTCACCAGCACTTGTTAAACTTACTCCAGTATTACTTCTATTTAAAAGTTTAAAGTTTATATCATTTTCAAGTTTTTGAATTTGCATACTAACTCCTGGTTGAGTTAAATGTAATTGTTTTGCAGCTTTAGAAATACTATTACACTTAACTGTTGTATAGAAAGATCTAAGATAAGTTAAATTCATGAGTTCACCTCCTAAATATTGTATTACTATTTATATTAAAGGTAGTCTTTTTATTATTTCATACTTTTATATAAAAATAATGAAGTTTTTTAGATAATTTTAAAAGTTTAGTTTGTTAAAATAATTAACATTAAAAAATAAATAGTATTATATAAGTCAATTTTAAAGTAAATTCTTTGTTTAAAGCAAGGTATATAACAAAGTGTTATTAAGTATAACATACTTTTATTATGGCATAAACCTAGTTATATGATACCATCAAGTAGAGGTAATTAAATTATGCACATGTTAGATAAAAATTTAACAAAGAAAATTTGTTTAGATATTCACTAAGAAAGGTGGAAATATAATGAGTAAAAAGATAGTTATTGTTGGAGGAGTAGCAGGTGGAGCTTCAACAGCAGCAAGACTTAGAAGATTAGATGAAAATAATCAAATAATAATGTTTGAAAGAGGTCCTCATGTATCCTTTTCAAATTGTTGCCTACCATACTATTTAAGTGGAAAAGTTGAAAATCATGAAGATTTAGTTCTTATGACTCCTGAAAAATTTTATAGCCAATATAGAATTGATGCAAGAGTTTATACAGAAGTGGTATCAATTAATAGAAAAGCGAAAGAAGTAACAGTAAGAAATGTAGTAAGTGGACAAGAATACATTGAAAGCTATGATAAGTTAGTTCTTTCACCAGGAGCAAAGGCTATAGTACCACCAATAAAAGGAATTGAAGATGTTAATGTATTTACAGTAAGAAATGTTGTGGATATAGCAAAATTAAATTCTTTTATAAAGGATAATAATAGTAAAAACATATCTGTAATAGGTGGAGGATTTATAGGAGTTGAAGTTGCAGAGAATTTACATGAAGCTGGATATAATGTAACTTTAATAGAAGCAATGGATCAAATAATGAAGCCATTTGATTATGATATGGTTCAAGTTTTACACAAGGAAATGTATGATAAGGGCGTAAATTTAATAGTTGGAGATAAAGTAAGTTCTTTTGAAAGTGGAAAAGTAGTATTAGAATCAGGAAAGAAAATAAATTCAGATGCAGTTGTTATGGCTATAGGGGTTGCACCTGAAACAGATTTAGCTAGAGAAGCTGGTTTAGAAATTGGACAAACTGGAGCAATAAAAGTTAATCAAAATTATCTAACTAACGATAAGGATATATATGCAGTTGGAGATGCTGTGGAAGTTTATAATTCATTAACAAACTCAATATCTAGATTACCATTAGCGGGACCAGCACAAAAACAAGCGAGAGCAGTAGCTGATCATATACATGGAAGACAGTCAAGAAATAGTGGATATATAGGTTCATCATGTGTTCAAATATTTGATTATAATGGAGCTTCAACAGGCTTAACAGAAGGTCAAATAAAAGCTATGAATTTAAGCTTAAACTATGATGTTGTAAGGGTTATACCTCAAGACAAGGTAGGATTAATGCCAGGTAGTGAGCCATTACACTTTAAATTAATATTTGAAGTTCCAACAGGAAGAATTTTAGGAGCACAAGCAATTGGTAAAGGAAATGCAGATAAGAGAGTTGATATAATAGCTACCTTAATAAAAATGGGTGGAACTGTAGAAGACTTAAAAGATTTAGAGCTTTGTTATGCTCCTCCTTTCGGAACAGCTAAGGATGTAGTAAATCATGCTGCATTAGTTGCATCAAATCTTTTAGAAGGAACATTTAAACAAGTTTATGTACATGAAGTAAGGGATTTAGTTGAAAGCGGAGCATGTATAATAGACGTTAGAGAAGTAAGTGAATATGAAGCAGGACATATAAAAGGAGCTAAAAATCTTCCTTTAAGTGAAATAAGAGATAGATTAGATGAAATACCAACTGATAGACCAGTTTACTTACATTGTAGAAGTGCTCAAAGAAGTTATAATGCATGTTTAGCATTACAACATTTAGGATTTGATAACATTTATAATGTATCAGGCGGATTCATGGGAATAAGCTTCTATGAATACTATAATGATAAAGTTCAAGATAGGGAACCTATAGTTACAGAATACAATTTTAATTAAAGAAAATCCATGGTGTTTTAATTAATTTTAAAACACCATGATATAAAATAATATTATTAAAAATAAGATAGTTTGTTAATTAACAAATTAATAGGGGGAATTAAGGTGAAGAAATATACGGAGTATATTATTGGATTTATATTACTAGCAGCAATAATAATAATAGGTAAAATTAATCTTGGTAGTTCAATGCTATTTTTTAGATTACTTGCAGGCTTAGGATTAGGATATGCTCTTACAAGATCATTCTTTGGATTTGCTGGTGGAGTAAATAGAAGTTATAAGACAGGATCTACAAAATTAATGAGAATGTTAATGATATTATTTGTAGGAACAGCAATAGTAAGTGTTTGTTTCTTTATAGGACAAGACCCTACAGAATATGACTTATGGGTTAATCCAATTAACTTAGGACTTATATTAGGTGGATTATTATTCGGATTTGGTATGGCATTCTCTAGTTGTTGTGCATCAGGGGTTCTTACTGACGTAGTAACAGGATTACCACGTGCTTTCATAACATTAATATTCTTTGGAATGGGAGTATATTTAGGATTCCCAGTTCAAAACTCAGCATCTTGGGTAAAAGATACAATGATATGTACAGGAACATTTGAAAATGGTGTATTCTTACCAGACTTATTTAAATGGGATGGTTTAGAAGGATATTTAGGAGCAATAATAGTAACTATTATCTTAGCTTGCTTAACAATTTGGGTGGCAAAGTTATATGAAGAAAAGAGAAAAGCAAATAATACTTATACTGGAGTTGACACAGAAATTCTTCAAGAAAAGAAACATGAAGAAAAAGGTGAATTTAAATTATTTAGTGAAGCTACATATGAAAAGTTATTTGTAAGACCATGGACTCTTGCTACTGGAGCTTTAGTAATAGGAGGTATATTCATACTATTAATGGGAGTAACTAAAGCAGGATGGGGAGCATCAACACCTTATGGATTCTGGTTTGGTAGAGCACTTGTAGCTGTTGGAGTTTCACCAGAGAGTGTAGCAACTTTTGCAGGAAAACCAGTAGAAATGTTTACGGCTCCATTTTTCTCAAATGGAATGAATGTACAAAACTTTGGTATAATATTAGGAACATTAGTTGCGTTACTTTTAGCTGGAAGCTTCAAGAAAACTTTCAAAGCTGGTTTACAAATAAGTTTTAAAGAAGCTTTATTATACATCGTTGGTGGTTTTGCCATGGGATTCGGAACAAGATTATCAAATGGATGTAACGTAGGAGCACTTTATACACCAATAGCTAACCTTTCATTATCAGGTTGGATATTCCTTGTATTCTTAGTAGTAGGAGGAGTTTTAGGAAATATAGTTTATAAAAAGATTATGGGTAATAAGTGTTGTAAAGTAGAAGTTAATAATAAATAGAGATAAAAAATAGTTTAAAAAGCTATAATTGGTTAATATAAAATAAACTAATTATAGCTTTATTTTCTTAAATGAATGGAGATAATGATGAAAGAAATTAAACTAAGTAGAATAGATATATTTTCTATAGTTTTGGGAGCCATAATTGGATGGGGATCATTTATGCTACCTGGAACTAAATTTTTAAAGGAGTCTGGAGTAATAAATACTTTCTTAGGGCTTTTTTTAGGGGTAATATGTATAATTATTATTGAAAAAAATTATTTAATAATGATGCAAACTCACGATGAAGAGGGAGGAGAATTCTCTTTTACTTATAATAATTTAGGGAAAAAACATGGGTTTATTGTTGGATGGTTTTTAACTTTGGCTTATTTCACAATGATTCCATTAAATGCAACTGCGTTTCCACTTGTAATCAAGAAGATATTTGGTGGGATTTTAGAATTTGGTTATTTATATAATGTAGCTGGATATAATATTTATCTAGGAGAAATATTAACATCAAGTATAATAATAATTGCTTTTGCAGCATTAAATTTAAATGGGATAAAGAAAACAAGTAAAGTTCAGAACTTAATAATTTTTAGCTTAATATCAATGACTTTTATTGTTTTAGTTGGCATGATAATTAAAGGAAACAGAATAGATTTTATTAATACATATATTAATAAATATTCTTTTGATTTAAGTCAAATAATAAAAGTATTTGCCATAACACCCTTTGCTTTTATAGGCTTTGATGCTATTCCACAATTAAGTAAAGAATTAAACTTTTCTAAGAAAAAGGCATCAAGGGTAGCAGTGATTTCATTAGTTATGGGTGCATTAATTTATAATATATTAAATATTATAACTGCCTTAGCTTATTCACCAGAACAAGCAAGTTCTTTAGAATGGGCAGCAGGAAGTGCTGTATTAAGCACTTTAGGCAAAGGAGCCTTCTTTTTACTTATAATAGCTTTAACTGCCGCTGTGTGGAGTGGAATAAATGGATTTATGATTTGTAGTTCTAAATTATTAGGATCTATAGCAAATTATAAAATGCTTCCTTCTAAGATGGGAAAGATAAATAAAAATGGAGTCTTTAGTAATGCTATAATTTTCATAACTATAGTAAGTTTAATAGCCCCTTGGTTTGGGAGACAAGCAATAATTTGGATTGTAGATATGTCCTCTTTAGGAGCATCAGTTGCATATTTTTATGTTTCTTTTATAGTTTTAAAAGAATCTAAAAACACTAAAGATAAAATTTTATCTGGAATAGGAGTGATAATAAGTATAATTTTTATGCTTTTATTAATTTTACCTATTTCACCAGCAGCCTTGTCTAAAGAATCTTTAATAGCTTTAATAGTATGGTGTATAATAGGTTTTATTGCATACTATAAAATTCAAAAGGATAATATAGAAGCATAACCTTTATTTTATGATAAATAAAACATATAAAGTTATTTAGTTAATATTTAAAATAGAAAATATCATCTTGAAACAAACATGAAAATAACCTAAGGTAAGTATTATAAGCCTTAGGTTATTTTTTGATATTATCAATATTACACTTTGTAAGATTTCAATTATTTCTTAATATTATTAACATCTTTCAAAAGTTTTTCAAGCTTATCAGTTGAAGTAATTCTTTCATTACATTTTTCACTGTCTAGGCAAATATCAAAACCTATTGATCTATAAGTTCCTTGCTCTGGATTAGAAGTTTTACAGATAGCTGAAACAAACGCTACTTCAGTATCATTTCCAATATGGTTACAAAGAGTACAAATGTGATTATTGCTTGAATTATAGCTTGGTATTTTACATGCCATACCAGTAAGCTTACCATTTAAGTTATATGCTATAAATAACTTTCTACTTCCCTCATCAATCCATCCTAAGTAAACTTTTTTTGAGCTTTCAAAGTCTAAATTAGGAATTTTTAATTTTTTTTCTTTTCTAAATAATTTAGTAATTGCATTGCTTTTAATAGCAGTCATTCCATAGACATATTCATTTAAATCCTCTAAATATTTATCAATATGTAGTGGATCAGTTATTTTATTAATACCAATTAATTCTTTTTCTTCATTAGATAATTCTGAAAATCTACTTAATATTTTTTCATTTATATATGCTTTATTTGTTTCTATAATATTAGGGTCAGTACAGTTTCTTAGGGTACCATGTAAATCAGTGATGCATTTTTTTATAAAATTAAAATCTTCTTTTTTTATAAAAGGTTTCATTAAAATATACCTCCTTTTAGAAATTTGCTTTTTTATATTATATATTAGCTATTAAATTCATAGATACAATTAAATAATAACTAAAATAAAAAATGATTATTATTACTCAAAGTAGAGAAATAATAATCATCTATATTTAAAATGTAATGAATTCATAATCATATTATTTAATAGCTTGTTTTAAATTTAAATGTTATTACTTTAAGTACTGCTTTAATGAGATAATAACATCTTTTAAAATAAGTATTCAATCTAATAATTAATTCTGTAATGATTATGAGCATAGTTTCTTTTTGTCACTTATAATTCTTCTTATACTTTTCTCAGAAAGAAAGTACTCTTTTGCAAGAGTATTTATGGAGATTCCGTCTTTATATTTTTTGAATATTTCAGTATTTCTAGCATTAAGGCTTTTTCTTATTCCACTATTTTCACCCCAAGCCTTTTGATTTTCATTCTTTCTTGGAATATAAAGATATTTTCCATCCACATATTTTTGTAATATTTCAATGATTTCCTCTGGTAACACATCTTGTGCTTTTACATATTTCATTTCCTTGCTCCCTTAATTTACGTAATATTATTGAAGCAAAGAATACTAAAAGCTATGTGTCACAGAACCTAATTTATATTCAGCTAACTCAATACATTAGGCTCCAAACAAAGCATAGCTTACTCTTAGTAATCTTTGCAAGGAGCAAGATGATTTATAACTGAATGTATTATTTACCTTCAAGAAAAACACCTCCTTTATTTAATGTGTATTATATCACATTAAATTTAAGTGGTAACTAAAAAGTGCCTAATTGTTAAAAAATTATATGTTGATAGAATTAAGTTAGAGATTAAAGAGATTCTGTTTTAGAGATGAAATATGAATTTAAAAATGGAGGCATGAAAATGGTAAAACATATAAATCAAGATGAATTTGAAAAGGAAGTAATAAATGAAGAAGGAGTAGTCGTTGTTGATTTCTTTGCAACTTGGTGTGGCCCTTGTAAAATGCTAGCACCAGTTTTGGATGAAGTACAAGATGAAATGAAGAATGTAAAAATAGTTAAAATAGATATAGATGAAAATTCAGATAAGGCTTCTGAATATGGAGTTAAAAATATACCAACAATAAAAATATTTAAAAATGGAGAAGAGATTACTACAAATGTAGGATTTGTACCTAAAAATTTATTAAAAGAGATGATAGAAAAAACATTATAATTACTTATTAAGTTATATAAATATTTATTTTGGATAGTCTTTTAGGGAATTAAGATATTTTTTAATCTACTTAGTCGAAACTACTTTAAAATATATTATATAATTAAATTTAATAAAGATATTGATTTAATTAGTAAATATGGCTTTGTTTTAGAAAAAAGTTAATTTATTAAGTTTAACTAATAGCTAATACAAGGCCATAAGTAATATGTGGACTTATTTAAAATAAATTCATAATATTTACATATACTTTTAGTAATTTTAGGTTAAATTTTAATTATGTTTTATAAGGAATTGAGGAGGATAAAAATGTATAAAGTAGAGAATGATACTTATGAGTGTCCAGTTGAAGCCTTATCAAATATTTTAGGAAGAAAATGGGTTGCTGAGATAATATGGGGAATTAAAGATAATAAGGTTAGGTTCGGAGAATTACAAAGATTATTAAAAGGATGTAGCAAAAAGATGCTAAGTCAACAATTAGAATTATTAATGGAAAATAACATAATAATTAATGATAAAAAAACTATAAATAATATAGTTGAATCAACTTATTATTTAAGTGAATCTGGGATGTTGTTATTACCTATTTTAGAGAAGATGATATCTTGGGGAAACATAAATTTATCTTGTGAGGGATAAGTAGAAATAAAGGGGGAAAGGTTTAGTGGAAAATATTAATTTCTTTATTGTTTTTATAGAGGGAATCTTATCAATTTTCTCGCCGTGTATATTGCCAATACTACCTATATATTTAAGTATGTTATCCAATAGTAGTGTAGATGATATAAGGGATTCTAATTTTAAAAGTGGTGTTTTAATAAGAAACACATTATTCTTTACTTTAGGAATATCAACTACATTTTTTATATTAGGTTCATCAATAAGTGCTTTAAGCTCATTTTTTAATACTAATAAGAATATTATAATGATTTTAGGTGGAGTTATTATATTATTCATGGGCTTATTTTATTTAGGTGTAATAAATTTAAATATATTAAATAGAGAAAAAAGATTGAATTTTAAATATAAGAATATGTCACCGTTATCAGCCTTTGTGTTAGGATTTACATTTAGTTTTGGATGGACACCATGTATAGGTCCTATATTAGCATCAGTGCTTGTAATGGCATCAAGTTCAAAAAATTTATTAATGTCTAACTTATTAATACTAGTTTATACAATTGGTTTTATATTACCATTTATAATAGCATCATTATTCTATGGTAAATTATTTAAAAAGTTCGATGGAATAAAGAAGCATATGGACTTAATTAAGAAGATAAGTGGAATTTTTATCATAATAGCTGGTTTAATAATGCTTGTAGGTGGAATAAGAAATATGAATAATGAGATAAAGATTAATAATAACCCTCAGATAAATAAGAGCGAAAGTGTAAATAAAGATAGTAAAAATGAAAGTGACAATAAGAAGCAAGAAGAGGAAAATAAAATTCCACCAATAGATTTTACTTTATATGATCAGTATGGGAATAAACATACTCTTAGTGAATATAAAGGAAAAACTATATTCTTAAATTTCTGGGCAACTTGGTGCCCTCCATGTAGAGGAGAAATGCCTTATATAGATGAGCTTTACAAAGAATACAATGAAAATAAAGATGATGTTGTAATCCTTGGAGTAGCTTCACCTAATTTAGGAAGAGAAGGTTCAGAGGAACATATAAAGAATTTCTTGAAAGAAGAAAATCATGTATTCCCAGTTGTACTTGATGAAAATGGATCTATGGTTTATCAATATGGAATAAATGCTTTTCCATCAACTTTCATTATAAATAAGGAAGGATATATAACTAAATATATTCCAGGTGCAATGACAAAGGAAACTATGAAAACTTTGATTGAAAGTGAAAGATAATAAGAGTATTATTACAGTATTATTAAGTTTCAAGTTTAATTTATTGAACTTAGAATCTTATTTAGATATCTTAATTAAATTATTGTTATTAAATTTTAAGATAATTATATAAAAGAGATTAAAAAATTATATAGAAATAGAGTTTATAAGATTTTAAGTAGTTTCTTATATCTTAAATAGTTTCTTATATCCTAAAGAGTTATATTTAGATAGTTAGTTAAAACTATTAAGAATTTATAGTTATACAAATTTAAAATTTTCATATCAATATTTCATTTAAAAGTACTATATCAAAACAATTTAATAAAACCTATATATTATGATAATAAAAATTTTTATCAGTATAATTTATAGGTTTTATAATTGAGTTTTGGTACAGTTTTTTATTATACTTAAATAAAGATTAGTTATAATAAATTAATCGTAAGACTTAAGTATAGTGCTAAAAAATTATCTTTAACTGAACGGGTATAATAAAATAGTTTTAAGGTGGTTAAATAATTAAAAGGTTATTAGTTTTATTTATAAAGAGAGGATATGAGGTTAGATGGACAAAAATTTAAAGAACTTTAATGGGATTAAAGGAACAGAGGACAACTTAACTGGTATAGCTAAAGCAAATTTTAATACTGAACATGGAATTAGAAACCTAGTACTTTGGGGAAAAGAAGTAGATGAAAATTCTTATTTATCCCTAGGAATTTTAAAAAGATTACATAAATATTATGGTACTGATAATTCAGAAATAAAATTTGAAAAAGTATTATCTGATAGATTTGATGAAGAGGTTTTCAATAATAATAATGCTAATTTAGTTTTAGGTGTAAATAGTGTTAGTGACTTAATTAGGTTAGAGTGCAATAAATCAAAGGAAGATGAGGAAAATTTAAATCTAATTATAAAAAGATTTGTAAGAGTAATAGAGATTGCTCATAAAAATAGGGCGAGAATTATATTTACAACAATACCTCCATTTAGTGGTGAAAATAAAAGTTTAGAGGATGTAAGAAATGAGATAAACTTTTGGATTAGAAAGAGTACATTTTTGGATGGGTATTTAGATTTAGACAAAATTGTTGAAAAGAGACTAGGTGTTTCTAAAGATAAGAAAGAGATTAATTATGATAAAGAATTAGAAGAATATATGGTAGAAAATATTTCTTTAGATTATATTGTAGAAAGACTTAAACCTTTTGAGCTTGACCACATGAGCCAAAGTGATTTAATAAAAGCTATGAATGAGAATTCAAGGTTTATTAATGAAGATGGTGTTGATATTTTAGTTAAGCCAATACCAGATCCAGTTAAAGGGACAAGAATAGATAGAAGAATTAAATATTTTGATCAGTACAAAAGACCTAAAAGATCAGGAAATTCTTATGTATTTGCAGGAGAAGCAGTTGGAGATATGAGAGATAATATGGGATTATTAAATTTAAATCTCTGCAAAAGTAATATATTGATGAGTAAAGAAAATATAAATGGAGTTAATTGCAGAGTTTATAAGAAAGAAGGATTAAAAGAAAATTTACCATGCATAGTTTATATACATGGAGGTGCCTTTATTGGAGGAAGCTTAGATGTTTCTGAAAATCCTTGTAAACTTATAGCTGAGGGAATTAATGGGATTGTAATAAGCGTTGATTATTCCTTGGCACCAGAAAAGCCATATCCTCTAGGATTAAATGATTGTAGAAAAGTTATTGAATATATTGAAGAAAATAATTTTTTATATGGAATAGATAAAAATAAAATAGGAATAGTAGGGGAAAGTGCAGGAGCTAATTTAGCAACAATTGTGGCTAATGAGAATTCAAATATAAAGTTTCAAGGGCTTGTATATCCTGTAGTTACTTTTGTAGAGAAAAATCCATTTTTTAATTGGGATATAGATTTATATGAGAATCCATATAAGGAAGAAAAAATATATAATTTTATTAATTCTTTGAGAAAGTGTGAGGATTTAGTACAAAAACTTTACATACAAAGAGAGTTAGATCCTAGAAGAGAAGATTTATCACCAATATTTAATAAAAATCTTTCAAAGACTAAAAAAACATTAATTGCAGTTTCTGAATACGATTATTTAAGAGTACAGGGAGAAGCTTATGGTAAGCTTATTCAGAAAGCAGGAGTAGAAACAAAAATAATAAGATATGAGGGAGTAAACCATGCATTTTTAGATAACCTTGGAATATACCCTCAAGCAGAAGATACAATAAATGAAATTGTAAAAGAGTTTTTAGATGCTATAGGCAATAAAAACTCTTTTAAGTTGTAATTGTGAGATTGTAGAACTTGAGGAATTAGAAGAAGCTATTAAAAACGAATAGGAAAGCAAATGATTAATAATAAAACTAAGAGGGGATTATGAAAAACTCATAATTCCCTCTATTATTTTAAATTTATATTAGAATTATATAGATAAATATAGTATTATAAGGGAAATGAATTTAAATTAATGGAGTAAAGATTATGTCATTAGAAAAGAATTTTGAAAAAGAGCTTATTAAGAAATGTGAAATAGCAGAGAAAGAGTGTGGTTGTCCTCAAAAAAGACTTTTATTAACAATAGAGAAGTTTGGTGGGGTGAGAACAGTTCAAGAAATTTTACGTAAGGGTAGAGTTTCAGATGGTTTTGATAAATTACAAAAGGCAAATCGTTTAGATCTTACCATGGAAGCTACTATTGTTGAAAGTAAATACAACGAACTTTTCACAGATGAGGAAGTAAATAGTTGTCATGAGCTTCTTTGTGAGTATGGATATTACAGATAAATAAAGAAGATATAGAAATTGGTTGAGACTATAGAAAGTTTTGTTTTATGGAAAGCTTACTATAGTCTCAATTATTTTTAGCAAATTTTTTGAAATAAAAATATTAAAAACATAAGTGATATATTTTAATTTCATTATTTCTACAGTGTGTAAATATTATATTTTATAAAATTTTAACTAGAAACCTAACACTATTATGTACTATTTTTAATAGAAATTGAGGCTTAAAGATATTTTAGCTACTCATTTGATTTATACCATTAATTATTTGAACAAGTTCCTCTGGAGATTCAGGAAGATCATTTTCTAACCAGGTTTCAATGATTGAAATACACCCTCCAACAGAATATCTCATATAGTAATTAGCAATGTTTTTATTTATTAAATTATGATTATTAAATAGTTCCATTACATCTATTTGATCTGCAATATTTAAAATACGATTTAATATGCTACTATCTCTCTGATTGCAAAATAGAACTTTGCACAAATCTTTATTTTCCTTAATTAATTCAAGTACCTTAAGAAGCAGTAAACTATTGTATTCTTCTATGGGAATTTCTTTTATATATTTTAAAATTTGATGGAATAACTCGTCTTCCATAGATTGAAATAAGTCAAAGGCATCCTTATAGTGAGTATAAAATGTTCCCCTATTAATATCAGCTTTTTTACAAATATCAGTAACAGTAACTTGATGAATTTCTCTAGTTTTAAGAAGTTCTATTAAGCTTTCCTTAATAACCTTCTTAGTATATAAAGTTCTACGATTTCCACTAACACCAGCCATATATACCTCTCCTTTTAACATCTCATTTATATAATAACAATATATTTCTTTTAGTTTATATATTTTAAAAAATTATTGATTTTAAAGAAATTTTTAGCCTTACGTAATTTTTAAAGAAAGTGTTTAATATCTATTAAAACTTGTCTTTAAGCTAAATTTGAAAATAAATTTTACCTTAAAACATAATTTAGATAATTTAATGTTAAATGTTATTAAATCAACAAATTAATTTTAAATGTGCATTTAATAACGTTAAGAAATTATGTGATTATTGTTTAGCATATTTTCTTAACTTATACTATTTATTATAAAATTAAACGAACAAAGTGTCTATTTAATAACTTTGAGTATATAGTAAATTTTTTATGATGTAATTGTTAGTTTAGGGAGGAATAAGATGGCATATATAGATGTAATAGATGTTCATAAGAGATATAAAATTGGGGAAAACATAGTTGTTGCTAATAATGGAATTAATTTTTCTATTGATAAGGGAGAATTTGTTGTTATTTTAGGACCAAGTGGAGCAGGAAAATCAACTACTCTTAATATTTTAGGGGGAATGGATAGCTGTGATGAGGGAAAAATAATAATTGATGAAACTGATATATCAAAATTTAGTAATAGAGAGCTTACTAAGTATAGAAGATATGATGTTGGATTTGTATTTCAGTTTTATAATTTAGTACAAAACTTAACAGCAAAGGAAAATGTGGAACTTGCAACTCAAATTTCAAATAATGCCTTAGATGTTGAAAAAACTTTAGAGTTAGTTGGACTTGGACATAGAAAGGATAACTTTCCAGCACAATTATCTGGTGGAGAGCAACAAAGAGTTTCTATAGCCAGAGCTATTGCAAAAAATCCAAAACTTTTACTTTGTGATGAGCCAACAGGAGCTTTAGATTATAGTACAGGTAAGCAAATTTTAAAAATACTTCAAGATACCTGTAGAAAGATAGGAACTACGGTAATAATAATAACTCATAACTCAGCAATAGCACCTATGGCTGACAAGGTTATTAAGATTAATGATGCAAAAGTTAGAAGTATTGAGATTAATTCTAATCCAATCTCAGTTGAAGAAATAGAGTGGTAGGAGTGAATAGTTTTACATGAAGGCATATAAAAAGTCCATAGTAAGAGAAATTCTATCATCAAAAGCCAGATTCTTTTCTATAATGGTAATTATATTTTTAGGGGTTGCCTTTTATTCTGGAATAAAATCAGCAGGCCCAGATATGAATAAAACCATAAATAAGTTTTATAATAGTGAAAATCTTATGGATAGCAAGATTATTTCAACTTTAGGATTAAGTGATAAAGATTTGGATTTACTTAAGAATTATCCTAAGATTTTAGATTATTATGGTACTCATAGTATAGATGCAAACTTAACTAATATGAGCAATGTGGTTAAGTTTATGGAGTATGATGGAAAGAACAATATAAATAATTTAGTTGTATTAGAAGGTAAGTTACCAGAAAAAAGTGGTGAAATAGCTTTAGATGAAAGAGCTTTTAAGCTTAATAAAAACTTAAAAATCGGTGATGATTTTATAATTGATACTGATGAAAATACAATGAAGAACTTTAAAGAAAGTAAGTTTAAAATTGTTGGGATTGTAAAAAGTCCAATGTATATTGAAAAAGAGTCAAGAGGATCAACCACTGTTGGAAAAGGAACTATTGATTACTTTGGCATATTAAATAGCAATGATATAAATATGGATGCTTACACTGAAATATATGTAAGATTTAAGAATGTACAAGGTCTTGATGCTTATGGAGATGAGTACAAGGAATTAATGGAAGAGAATAATAAATATCTTGAAGATTTATATTCTAATAGAGAAGTAGAAAGAGTTGAAGAGATAAAAGAGGAAGCCAAAAAAGAGTTTAATAAGGCTTATGAAGAGTTAAATGAAAATGAAAAGTTACTTTTAGATAAGGAAAAAGAATTACAAGAGGGGAAAGCACAATTAGCAGAAGGAAAAAAACAATATAGTGATAAAAAATTAGAGTTTGAAAAGGGAATTAAAGAAGGAGAAGCCAATATTCTAAAGGGTGAAAAGCAATTAGAAGAAGGGCAGGCTGAAATTAAGAAGCAAAAGTCTAATATGGAAGAGGGAGAAACAAAGTTAAATGATGCAAAAACTATCTTTCATAATAGTAGACAAGAATTTTTAAATCAGGGAATTAATCCAGATGAAAGTACAAATGGATTAAAAGAGAAAATAGAAAATCTAAAAATTTTATCTAAAACAATGACTTCTCTATCTAATGATATAAAAAATACAGTTAATAATCTTTCAGAAAATGAAAAAATACCAGCAGAAAAGATTCAGTACTGGAAAGGCATAGTAGCTAACTTAGGATTAAATGAGTTAAATGGAGCAATAGAGGAATTAGAAAAAAATCCAGAAAACAAAAATATTGCTTTAGGACTTTCTGATTCTCTAGATAAAAGTGTTAAATCAACTAATGATAATACTTCAAAATTACAAGTATTATTGGATGGAATAACTAAATATCAAGAAGGAAAAAATCAGTATGAAACTCAAGTGGCTTTATTTAATGCAGGTAAAAGTAAACTTTATGAAGCTGAAAAACAATTAGAAAATGGTAAGGTAGAATTAGCTAAGGGGAAAAAATCTCTTGAAGAAGGAAAAGCTAAAGGAGAAAGAGAACTTCAAAAGGCAAAGAAGAAGTTAGAGGAATCAGAAGAAAAGTTAAAAGAGTGCCAAAAAGCAATAGAAGAAAATAAGGAAAAACTAGCAGAAGGAAGAAAAGAAGTTGAAGAAAAAGAAAAATCAACTTTAAATGATTTGGATGAATGTAATTACTACGTATTTGATAGAACTGATAATCCAGGATACTCAGGATATAAGGATTCTATTAATAGTTTAGATAGCATTGCATCAGTATTACCTGTGTTTTTCTTTATAGTGGCAGTCTTAATTTGTTTAACAACAATGACAAGAATGGTAGAGGAGAAGAGAATAGAAATAGGTACTATGAAGGCCTTAGGATATGGAGATTTTGAAATTTCCTTAAAGTTTGTAATATATGCAGCCTTAGCAAGTATTCTAGGATGTCTACTTGGAATATTAGTTGGAAGCAACATTCTGCCTAATATAATAAGCAATGCTTATACAAGTGTATATTCTCTTCCAAATATAGATACTTATTACTATCCATCTTATATAATTCAAGCTTTAGTAATATCCATATTATGTACAGTGGGAGCAGCCTTATTTGTTGTAAGAGTTGAGCTTAAAAATAAGCCATCAAATCTTATGAGACCAAAGGCTCCAAAATTAGGCAAAAAGATATTATTAGAAAGAATTACACCAATTTGGAAAAGATTAAACTTCAATCAAAAGGTAACATTTAGAAATATATTTAGATATAAACAGCGTATGCTTATGACTATATTTGGTATTGCAGGATGTATGGCACTTCTTGTTACTGGTTTTGGACTTAAGGATTCAAATACTGGAATGGTTGAAAAGCAATTTGATAAGTTATGGAAATATGAAACTATGGTAGTCTTTGGAGATAATCCTACAGAAGCAGAGATTGAAAAATATAATGAAACTTTAAAAGAATTATCTGGATATGAAAATAATTTAAGAATGCACCAAGAATCAGTAACCTTTAGCAAAGAAGGAATGAATAAGCAGACAGTTAGTCTATATGTACCTGAAAATAAAGGTGAGCTAGATGAGTTTATACTTTTAAATGATAGAATTTCAGGAGAAAAATATGAGATTCCAGATGAGGGTGTTATTATTAATGAAAAATTAGGAAAACTTTTAGGGGTATCCATTGGAGATACAATAACCTTTAAGGATGAAAATAATAATCCTCATGAGGTGAAAGTAAAGGAGATAGCTGAAAATTATCTTATGCATTCAATGTATATGTCACCAGAATATTATGAAAAAGTCTTTGGGAAGAAAGCTATCTACAACACAGATCTTATAAACTTTGATAAGAGTAAGATCAATGAAGATGAAATATCCTCAAAACTTATGGATTGCAAGGACGTTGTGAATGTAACAATGACATCACAAATAGAAAAGACAACTAAAGAGTCAGCGGCTAACATGAATGTAGTAATGTTAGTAATAATATTATCAGCAGGATCATTAGCTTTTGTAGTTTTATACAATCTAAACAATATAAATGTATCTGAGCGTATAAGAGAACTATCAACCATAAAAGTTCTTGGATTCTTTGATGATGAAGTTACAATGTATATATTAAGAGAAAATATAATCTTAACCTTATTAGGAATATTGGCAGGATCAGTTTTAGGAAAGATTCTACATGCCTTCATAATAAGGACATCAGAAACAGATACTATGATGATGTATCCTAAGATACATATAGCAAGTTATATATTCTCAGCTTTAATAACTATACTTTTCACAGTAATAGTTATGATACTTATGCATGTTAAGTTAAGAAAAGTTAATATGATTGATGCATTGAAATCAAATGAATAAAAAAGAAATGGGATGTATTAAGGTATAAAAATAAAACTTACAAACATATTCATACTGTTTGTAAGTTTTATTAATGTTTATTTTTGTATACGCCCTTTTGCTTTAATTTATTATAAATAAGAAAGTATATATGAATCTTTTAGTTAATTATGAAGCTATAAAATTCAAAAAATGTAATTAAATGTTTAAGTGGTGATATAATAAATACTGGGGAGGGGATTATTATGCGCTTTGAACAGGATTATATTAAACGAGTTATAGATTCTATAGGGAAAATGTGTGTTGCTATTGTGGCTAAGAAGAATGCTATTGAAAGTAATATAGAAGATAATAATTATGATATGAAGATTTCAGAAGATGATTTATTAGAGATTATGGTTAAAAAATATGTTGATGAAGGAAACATAAATGAAGCTGAAAATATAATTTTTGAAGCTATAAAAAGTCATAAGACTAAAAAGATTTATGAAATTGCTTTAGATTTTTATAAGCATATAAATGACTATAGTGATGAGAAGTTAAAAGAACTTAATTTTTCAAGAGAAGAAATATTAGATGGGTTAAATGAAATTAAAAATACATTTAGATAATTTAATTATATAAGAGGAGGTGGTTAACTTATTAATTAGATATTATTAGGAGAGAATATGGAGAATTTAGTTTTTAAAGAAGATATTATTTTAAATGTTGAAGATATATCATATTTGTATAATGATGTTGGTTGGAGTTCATATACTAAAGACATAGATTCTTTAATTAAATCAATTAAAAATTCATTAAAAGTAATAAGTGTTTGGGACAATGATTTATTGGTAGGTTTGATAAGAGTTGTAGGAGATGGACATTCTATAATTTATATTCAAGATATTTTAATATTACAAAAGTACCAAAATAGAGGAATTGGAAAAAGACTTATAGAAATTATTTTAGATAAATATAAAAATGTTAGACAAAAAGTACTTTTAACAGATAAAGAGGAGAAAAATATTTTATTCTATAAAAAGGTTGGGTTTTCTATGGCTGAAGAATTTGGTTGTGTATCATTTGTAAAGTTTTAATATTAGTTATTACTGAATGTTAAGATAGAATATATTTTTATTTGTTTTAATTTCACTCTATAATTAATTTTATTTTTCTTTTGATAAAAGATATATATTAAAAATAGTACCTAAAATACAAAGAGAGATAGATATAATGGATAGCCAATCAATTCTTTTTTTCCATATGAATAATGAAAAAAATATTATTAGGATTAATATGACTAATAATATCATAATGCTTATATTAACAATGGTATTATTTAAGGGGTTTTTATTGGTACTCATAATAATCTCCTTTATAGATTTTATTTTTAGTATGAATTAAAATTTGTAAAAATACAAGACTTCTAAAATTATGAAATTAATGTTAAAATTATACTATTAAGTGTTTTGATTTTATTAACAAATAAAATAGATATTGATAAATAAATATTAAAAAATAATCAGCAATTATGATAAATATGCTGATTATTTTTATAATATCTTGATTTTATGAGTATAAAAAACTATTTCAAGGATATTGCATTATGGATGCAATATTCTAAGGAGTTTTAGGAGGTATTTTTATGGAAAATTCAGAGAAATTAAGCAGAAAAGAAAAAAGAGAATTGGTGGAAAATAATTTATTAGCACGAGTTTATGATTTAATTTTAAATGAACAAACTTCTGAAGAAGAACGTAGTAGCTTAGTTGAATTTAAAAATGCAATTGAAAGTGGAAAAGATTTTCAATTAGAAACAATGAAATTAGCAGAAACTTTAAGACAATTAGCACTTCGTAAGTTTAAACATAAAGAAAAACTTAGTGATGAAGTTAGTAAGTTTTATATGGACATTTCTACTACAGGACTATTCGAGAAAAATTTAGCTATTGGTTTGTGTGCAACTAAACTTTGGTTTCAATAAAAAAGTTCTTGGCTTTACATAATAGATGCAATATATTGTAAAATTGAAGATGTTAAAATAAAGACTTTACTTATTTTTAAGAAAGTCTTTATTTTTAAATTATAAGAAGGTGAGTTATGAAGAAAGTTATAAAAAAGACAATAATACCAATTTTGATATTAGTTTTTACGGTTACTATAATAACAGTATCAAAGATTTTATATGAATATATACAACTTAAACAAGAAATAAAATTAGATAGTCAAAAAGTAGAGGTAAATAATAGTGAGATCAATAAAGATATTGAAGAAATGTTAACTAATCTTTTTGAAATTGGAGATGCTCAATTAGAGAAACAAGAATTTTTTGAGACGTATCGAAAGAAAACTTTTGAAAATTTCTATATAGATTATGATAATGAAAATAGAGCTTATGTGTTTCATTTGATTTTTAGACATTTCTTTCATAATATAGAAGAAAATCATAATAAAGAAAATCTAAAAACAAATATAAAAATAGAAAATATTTATAAGATAAGTGATAATAATTATGAAGTTAAGTTTATTGTTGAAAAAGAATTTAATTATAAGGATAATCCAAATATAATTAAATTAGAAGAAGAGTATTATAATGCCTTGATTATAAATGAAAATAATAAATACTTAATAAAAGAAATATATAATATAAAAGACTTTAATAATTATATAAATAGGGAGCATGAAATATCAAAATATTATACTAAAAGAAGTAAACTTTATACAGAATATTTAATATTTAAGAAGGGGCAATATTCTGATTTAGGTGAAAGATATTTAAACAGAGAAGAAATATTAAATGACGGTTATATTATTTAATATTAAATATTGATATTTTTAATTTTGAGAATGGTTAATGGATATAAAGATAAAAATATTTTTGATAGTATCTAAATAAGTTTAATCTTATAGGAAATTTATATTATATAAATAATAAAAGCTTAGTGCTGATGCTACTAAGCTTTTATTAAAATATTTATTTTGATTTGTTGATATTATATAAATTAAAGAGTTTAAAACACTATCCTAATAGAGACATATGTTTTTATTAAGCTTTATTTTAGATTAAAGTAAAGCTGAGAAGAGCTTTGAAAATGATTCTTTAATTTTCACTGAAGTTCCTCTCTTAAGATACTCTTCCTTAGTCAATTCTTTTGAAATAAGCATGTCCTTTTCAAACTGTTTACGTTGTATTTTTGCTATTTCATCTGAGTATAGCATAGCAATTACTTCAAAGTTTAGTTCAAAGCTTCTTGTATCCATATTGGCAGTTCCTATTGAACATACTTCATCATCTATAACTAAGGTTTTAGAGTGAAGGAAAGCATTCTTGTCATAATGATATATTTTTACTCCAAAGTTTAGTAAATCTCCAGCGTATTTTAGATTTGCCCAATAAACAAAGGGGTGATCACCTTTACCAGGTATCATTATTCTTACATCAACTCCAGAAATAGATGCAAGTTTTAAACTATCAGCTATGCTGTTATCTAAAATTAAGTATGGTGATTGTATATAAATATATTTTTTAGCTTTTTGAATCATTTCTAAATATGATAATTTGATTTCATAAAAGTTATCAGGGTTAGGGCCACTAGATATTATTTGCATACCACACTTTGAATAATTAGCCATTGTAGAAGGGGCTTGTTCATTTTTATAATCTATTAAGTGGCTTAAATCAATATCTTCCTTAGTAGCATATCTCCAATCAGCCCAAAATCTTAAATCTAAGTCTCTTACTGAGTCACCCATGAATTTTATATGAGTATCTCTCCAGTAACCAAACTTAGGATCTTTACCTAAATATTCATCTCCTACATTAAAGCCACCAACATAGCCTACTTTATTATCTATAACTATTATTTTACGATGGTTTCTAAAGTTCATGTTTATGTTTATTAATCTAAGTAGGGAAGGGAAGAATTCACCAACTTTTACACCAGCATCAATTGCAGACTGAAGTTTTTTTCTATTGGTAGTTCTACTTCCTACAGAGTCATATAATAATCTTACCTCAACGCCAGCTTTAGCTTTTTCTTTAAGAATATCTAAGATCTTTGAACCAATATCATCATTTTTGAATATGTAAAATTCTATATTTATGCTTTTTTGTGCTTTCTTTAAGCTTTCTAAAATATCATCAAATAATTCCTTACCATCAAAAAATACTTTAGTTTCCACATCTTTTCTATAAGGTGAGTACTCCATACTTTCAATAGCTTTAATCATATCAGAATGCTTGGCTCTTTTTAAATCATCATTTGAATTATCAGCACTTTTTAATTTTTTTATATATTTATCAAAGAGAGTAAGTTCAGATTTTTTCATGATGAAAATATCTTTAGTATTAACTTTTCTTCCTAAGATTAAAAATAGAATAAAACCTATGTATGGTAGTATAATTAATACTAATGTCCAAGAAATTATACTCTTAGAAGAACGATTCTCTTTAAAAATCATATAAAAAATAGTTAATAAGTTTACAATATGAACTAAATTAGAGAAAAAAGTAAAAATCATAATTAATAAGTCCTTTCTATATTTTTTAATACTTGTAAATTAATAATATTATATACTATTCTAATAAGATATTTATAGTAAGATATGAATAAATGGAAACTTTCTTTACAGAAATTCTTATGAAAAGAAAAACAATAAGGGGATAGGGTATTTATTAGAGAATTTAGAAAAATAATAAAAGAAAATTTATTTAATATAATTAATCATATTCTATTGAGATTATATATTTTTGACTAAGCTATAGAAAAGAAATATAATAAAAGATAAATTCTCGCTGTAGTGGAGAAATAAGAGGCTAAGGACAAATTAACTAGTATAATCTATATACTAGATATAAGGAGTAAATACTATGAATTATTGCTTTCAGTGTGGCACTAAATTAGTAAATAAACAATGTAATAATGAGGGGGAAGTTCCATATTGTAATAAGTGTGAGATGTTTCGTTTCCCAACATTTAGTTCAGCTATAAGTGCAATTGTTTTAAATCCTGATAAAAATAAAGTGTTGCTTATACAACAATATGGAAGAAAAGATAATATACTTGTAGCAGGATACATTAGTAAAGGTGAAAATGCAGAACAGACCTTAGTAAGAGAAATAAAAGAAGAGACAGGTCTTAATGTTAAAGATTATCAATATATGAAGAGTAGTTATTATGAAAAGACTAATACATTAATGTGTAATTTTATTTGTGTGGTAGATAGTGAAGATTTAAGTCAAATTAATGAGGAAGTTGATAAAGCAGAATGGTTTTCTTTTGAAGAGGCATTAAAAAATATTAAAAGCAAAAGTTTAGCTGAGGAATTTTTAATATATGCCTTTAAAAAGATGAATTACCTATAATATTTAAATACATTCATAGAAAAAGCCAGTAGAATATATAGAAAAAATGAGAGTGTATATCAAAATAACTTTTTATAAAGATTACAAACAATATGAAGAGAATATCTAAATGAGCTTTAGAATTTAAATTATTACGTAGAAGATATTACGTTAAAAAGCTGAGACTGTTCGAAGCGAAGCGAGTTTCGAAGCTTTAGTAATATCTTCGAAGTAATAATTATAAATTCTTAGTGAAATCTAGTAATTCTCGGAATATGTTTGTAATCTTTAATTTATATGGTGACTATTTTAATAGAGTTATTTTTGTGTCTATTACTTCTGGTTCTCTCTTAAATAGGAATTCTCCTCTTCTTACAGAGCAGTTAACTCCAACTCTTTCAAGGATTGCATCAAATTCATTTTTAGCATTTAAAACTATGAAGTTAGCATCTTTTCCTACTTCTATACCATATTTATCTTGGATATGAAGAGTTTTAGCACCATTTGTTGTGATTAAATCTAAGGCATTATTAATTTCATCAACAGACATCATATGACATATATGAATACCAGCATCTAATATATTCATTAGGTTACCATTTCCTAATGGGTACCATGGGTCTGAGATTGAATCTTGAGCAAAACAAACATTAATTCCTGCATCATTTAATTCTTTAACTCTTGTAAGACCTCTTCTCTTTGGATAAGTGTCATATCTTCCTTGTAAGTGAATATTTTCTGTTGGACATGATATGAAGTTCATTTTTGATAATTTTAAAAGTTTGAATAATTTAAATGCATAAGCATTATTATATGAACCCATAGCACAAGCATGGCTTGCAGTTGTAAGTTCTCCAATTCCATTTAAATAAGATTCTGCTGCTAATAATTCAACAAATCTTGATTGATCATCATCAGTTTCATCACAGTGAACGTCAATTAATTTATTATATTTCATTGCAAGTTCTATAGTTTTCTTAACTGATTTTTCTCCCATTTCTCTTGTGAATTCAAAGTGAGGAATAGCACCAACTACATCAGCACCCATTTTTAAAGCTTCCTCTACTAATTCATCTCCACCTTTATAAGAATACATTCCTTCTTGTGGGAAAGCTATGATTTGAATATCTATAATATCTTTATATTCTTCTTTTAATTCCATAATAGCTTTTAATCCTGTAAACTTAGGATCTGTTACGTCAACATGTGTTCTCATATATTGAGTACCATATAAAATCTCTTTTTTAAGAGCTATTCTTGCACGTTCTTTAATTTCATCTATTGTCATGTTTCCTTTTGTTTCAGACCATCTTTGAATTCCTTCAAAAAGAGTTCCTGTTCCATTATTTGCACCAGGCATACGAGCTGTATATACATAGTCTAAATGAATATGTGGATCAACATAAGGTGGTACAACAAGATCTCCTTTTAAATCATAAGTTTCTACATCTTTATATTTTTCAGAAAGATTTGGACCTATTTCCTTATAAACTCCATTTTCAACAAGTAAATCAACTAGTGTTTCATTTCCTTTTAATCTAGCATTTTTAAATAAAATAGCTTTCATTTAAATAATCTCCCTTCAGTTTTTGGTATTTTACTAAAAAAATTTACTTATATCATTATTAATAAATTGAAATTTCTATTATTTTTAGTAATGACTTGTCAATAAGGAAAGTTTAGCATGAAAGATTTATCTAGTCATTGTATCAAATATACAAGAATAGTTTAAGATTACTGTGCACATAAAGAACATATTTTGGTAAGTAGATTTGTATTTTTAGTACATTGTCACCAAAAAATACTCATTGTATACTGAGAGCATAGCAAAATTCACATAAAGAATTTTCAATTAAAGCTACATTTAATGAAGTTTTGATTTTTAGCTAGATCTTTAGGTGTGTTTAATTTTGCAAAGGATTACTTTTGTAGAAATGCTTCTTATAGTTCTAGCTAAAAATCAATCTTTAATAAAGATAAGCTGAATAATAAGACAAGAAAAGGGGAATTTATTATGTATGAAAATGTAAAAATGGAAAACATGACATGGAGAGAATTTGCGAAGAAAAAAGATGATGTAATTATATTACCAATAGGATCTACAGAACAACATGGACCTCATCTTCCAACTTGTGTAGATACTGTAATAGCAAATGGATTTGCTTATAGAATTGCTGAAAAAATAAATGGGGTAGTTGCTCCTGCTTTATCATATGGATATAAATCAAAACCATTAAGTGGTGGTGGCCCATTATTCCCAGGAACTATAGATTTAAATGGAGCTACATTACAAGCTTTAGTAATGGATATAATAGACGAATTTGTTCGTGATGGATTTACAAAAATATTTATATTAAGTGCTCACTTTGAAAATGAAGCATTCATAGTAGAAGCTATGGATTTATGTTCCGCAAAATATGGAGATAAAGTACAATTACTTCTTACTAACTGGTGGGATCCAATGTCACCTGACGTAATTGATAAGGTATTTGATGAAGTACCATTCCCAGGTTGGGCTTTAGAACATGCTGCAGTTACAGAAACATCATTAATGATGTATTTTGCACCAGAACTTGTTAGAGAAGATAAGATCATGGATACAGAAAATGCTAGCCCTGCAACTTATTATAGATACCCAATAGAAAAAGATATTGTTCCTGAAACTGGAATACTTGCATCAGCTAAATCTTCATCAGCTGAAAGAGGAAAAATAATAGTTGATGATGTTATTCCAAACATTATCGAAATTATTGACAAAGCTTTTAAATAATATTAAATTAGTATTTGATAAATTTAAGCAGAAAAAGTAGGGGATACTATGAAATTAAAAGGAATTATTTTAACTATGCTATCTTCAATTACCTTTGGTTTTGCCTTTACACTTGGGCCAATGACCTATGGTCTTGAAGGAAGCAACCCTGTGACATTAACTTTTTTAAGAAACTTTTTAAGTTTGCCATTTTTATTAGTAATTATTTTACTTTTAAAAATAGATTTAAGAGTAACAAAGAAACAACTTAGAGATCTAATAATACTTGGTTTCGTTGGGAATGCAATAACAACTTTAATGTTAAATATGGCATTTGCTTGCATAGATGTTGGAATAGTTACACCTATACATTTTACTTACCCAATATTTGTAACATTAGGTTGTGTAATATTCTTCCACGAAAAATTAAGTAAACAAAAAGTCTTTGCATTAATTATTGCTATGTCAGGTATAGGATGTTTCTTTATTACAGCGTTAAATTCAGCATCTTTTGGAAAAAGTACATTGTTAGGATTAATTTTAGCCGTTGCATCTGGAATGTTCTATGCATTCTATATTATATTTATGGATAAAAGTGGTTTAAAAAGTGAGCCACCTTTTAAAATAACATTCTATGTAGCAATAGCTTCAACAGTAGGTATGTTTATCTATGGAATGCTTACAAAGGAACTTGTATTATCTTCATTGACACATAAAGCATGGGGATTATCAGCAATATTTGCTTTCTTATGTACAGTTGTAGCATTATCATTATTACAAGTGGGTATAAAATATATTGGTGCTAGTGAAGCTGCGGTTATAAGTACATTTGAACCTATAACAAGTGTTATCTTTGGAGCAATACTTTTAGGTGAAGAAATAACATTAATGAAAATAATTGCATGTTCATTAATATTTGCAGGAGTATTAATACTATCCTTTGCAAAAGAAAAGTCAAAGTCTAATATAAAAATAAAAGAATCAGTTACCAATTAATACAATTTACCGATTAATTGCAATAAACTATGGACTATATAAAAATTGTTTGTAGAATTTTTATATAGTCCATTTTAATATTTTAAATATATAATTCTTAATCTTTATTTAAAGGGTAGTCCACATTTATAATTTGTTTTGTAAATTAAGAAATTCAAAAATCAATATGCTATTAAAAAGTTCTAAATCAGTCATAGCATCATCTAAATCTCTTTGTAAAAGATTTTTTATTGTTGATAATCTATAAAGTAAAGTATTCCTATGAATAAAAAGTTCTTGGGAAGTTTTTAGTAAATGTCTATTATTTTTAAAATAGCATTTTAAAGTTTCTAATAAATTCATTCCATGACTTTTATCATATTCTAAAATAGGACCTATATTTTCGTAACAGTATTGATGAACATCCTTAATTTCAGCCAATTCAATAAACAATCTTATAATGCCTAGTTCGTTATATTTAATAACTTTTGAATCGTTATCATACATGTCAATCATGGATAAAGATTTAAAGGCCTCTTTATAACTTGCTTTAATATCAGAATTAGTTTTTCTTATACGGCTAAAACTTAAGTTCATTTCAATATTTTCTGAATATCTAGAACACATAAGGTTGAAACCAGATTCAATATATTCTAAGGATTTTTTTGCTTCTTCATAATTATTAGCAAATACCAAACTCAATAGATAATTTGCATACTCCATATGGATTAAAGTATAATTTTTCCCTTTTAAGCCATCATCTAAGGAATTAGTTATGTGCTTGCTAATATTCTCTGTATCATAAGGAATATTTGAGGATTTTCTCATTTTCAGTATGCAAATATAATGAAAGGGTCTTAACTTTATATTATAAAATTCCGCTAAGGCGTTTATATCATCACTTAATTGATCTTGTGAAAAAAGAAGTGATTCAAGAAAATGCTTACCATTTTTTGCTTCCTCTCTTTTTTGTTCTATTTTTAGAAAAATTTCCTGTATAATATCAATTAATTTTATATCCCAAGGCATTATAAATAGGGGAAGAGCTTCATTATTTGCTCTATCAATCATGTTATCTGTTATTTTATCTATATGTTTATCATCAATTAAAATAACAATACCTGCAAGTTTCTTTTGAATACATTCTTCTAGTAAAAGTGAGAGATTTTCATCATTATCTTTATAAATAACAAAGAGTAACTCTCCTCCATAAAGCCAATTTGAAATAGATTCTGTTGTCCTTACATAGGGCAAAGAAATTTGGTTATTTAGTCCACTTTCTCCAGCTAACAATTTTGCTTTTGAAAAATACTTAAGTTGAAATAAATCTTTGCAACAAAAACTCATAAAGTCACTCCTTTTAATCCCATTTCATTCCATCTTATTTATTTTACCATTTTTTATAAATATATTAAATATTAATTAATATATTTACATATTTGTTTATTACATTTATATTTTAAGTATGATTTTTTAAAAAGATTGTTAATTTTAGACCTTATTAGGGCTAATAATTAAGAGAGTATGATATTAAAATGGAAAAGATAATAGAACCAATATTAACAGCTTTAACTTTAGGAATAGTTAGAGTTATTTTAGCTATTATTAAAAGTGTTGGAGATGTTACTATTCAATATATAGCTAAGAAAAAAGAAATGGTAGAACAAAAACTAAAGATAGATCAGCATGAAGAAGAAATTAAAATAGTTAAACAAATATGGAATATTGTGGAGGGAAAATATGTTATAATTGATTCTTAATAGTATTACTATGGGAAGCAAATATTAGTGTATATGAGAAGGTGATTATTATAAATAAAACAGTAATAATAGCAGTGTCAGGTGTTACAGCAAGTGGAAAAACAACTATTATAAACGAACTTAAAAAAAATATAAAAAGTGCTAAATCACTTCATTTTGATGATTATGATTTTGAAGGAGAAGTTGAAAATTTTTATCAATGGGTTATTAATGGAGCAGATTATAATGCATGGAATTTAGAACCACTAAAAGAAGATATATTGAAATTTAAAAGAGATAATGAGACTCAATACATTTTATTGGATTATCCATTTGCATATAAAAATAATTTGATTAAACCATTTATAGATTGTGCAATTTTTATTAATACTCCATTAGATATAGCAATGGCAAGACGTGTATTACGTGATATGCATAGTAGTACTGGGGATGAAATTAGGGAAGACATGAGTTTTTATTTGAAATATGCGAGAATTGCATATGAAGAAATGTTAAATACTATTCTTCCAAATTCAGATTATGTTATAGATGGCAATATGCAGTTAGCTGAAATTGTCAAACAAATCATGGATATAATAAAAATAAATTATGAGTGCAAAACTAAAGAAAGTAAGTCGTAATGTTAATATGCCACTGACATAAAATTAAATATTAATTAATTAATGAAGATGCTGTATTATTCGAAAAGAATATGCGGTATTTTTTAGTACGCAATTCAAAGAAATTGTGTGCTAATATAATCATAAAATAATTTCATTATAGATTAGATAAATTATATGTAGTCTATGTGTAAAGTTAGTAAAATAAAGCAGTGTATTGATATATACACGAGATATATTAGAAAGGTTGGAATAAATATGATAAGACCAATTGTTAAGGATGTATTATTTTTAGGGCAAAAATCAGAACTTGCAACTAAAGAAGATATAGGAATTATTGATGATTTAGTTGATACCCTAAGAGCAAATTTAGAGAGTTGTGTTGGTATGGCTGCTAATATGATAGGAGTTAAAAAGCGCATACTTGTATTTAGTATAGGAAATATTATAGTTCCTATGGTTAATCCAGTTATACTAAAAAAAGAGAAGAGTTATGAAACTGAAGAGAGTTGCTTATCTTTAACTGGTTTCAGAAAAACAACAAGATATGAAATAATTGAGGTGGAATATCTTGATAGAAATTTCAAGAAACACAAAGAAACATTTTCAGGATTTACTGCACAGATTATTCAACATGAAGTTGATCATTTTGAGGGCATAATAATATAGTAAGGTGAGTAATAAAAGGCTAATATGAATTTAGTATTTTAAGTTCAGCATTTTTTATTGTATCAGATTGAGCTTATTTTTTTAAAACTTAAAAACTAAAAATTTAAATATTTTCATAATGATTTAGTCATTTTTAATAGTAAAGGATAATAAGTTTAAAAAATATAAAAAAGTAGATGATTTTATTTTTACATAGAATCATCTACTTTTTAATTATTAAATCTAGTTTTTAATGAATACTTATAATGAAAATATTCTTAATAAAATAGATTATTGTTTTTAATATATTAATTATTAGGTAGATTTACATTTTTATTGAAGATATTTTTTAGAATTATTTGTATAAAATCTTCATTATTAATGTCTTTAAAAGAGTTTTCAATGTCAATGATTTTATTGTTTGAAACAAAAGTAAATCTATTTATAGGATTTTCAAGTGAGTATATCTTTATTCCATCTACTATTAAGGGTTCTTTAATAACAAAGTTTGGATTATGTTCTAGGTTAAGTTTAGTTTTAAAGTCAATTAAAGATTTTTCAACAGCAGATATTAGAAATTTATAGTCACTTTCAAAAAATAAATAATTTAAGGTATTATCAACATCTATGTAATTAGAATAATATATTTGTTTTGCTAAGATACTACTGTTTTCATTTACATATATGTCATTAGATTCATTATTATATATTTTAAAATCATTTAAAGTTAAAGGAAGCGTAGTTTCTGACATATGAATATTACCTATAAATCCATCACCTGCTATGCCTGTAATGGTGTTTAATGTAACAAAAATAACTAAGAAAAAAGAGAACACAATACTTATAGATCTTATAATAATATTTGTTCTTTTTGAGTACTTATTTTTTTCTATCAATTTTCTAGTGAAAATATCTACTAAGAATATTACAAAAAACATTAATATAGCTAATAATATTGATATAGGTTCATTTAAAGAATTATTTTTTCCTATAATATCTGCAAATAAAAATATTAAAATCAAAGATATAATGCTTATATTGATTACTTTCTTTATTAGATTTTTTCTTTTGAATTTCTTAAATGAAGAGCAGGGAATAGCTAGTCCATTATTTATTGCTTTTTTAGCTTTTATGCTCCAAGAAATAAAGAATATAATTTCAATAACATTAGTTATAGTAAAGAGGATTAATGCAATTATTGATAGTAAACTTAAATTAGATGTTAGTAGATATACTATACTTCCATTAGAAATTTGATTATATATGTTAAAAGATAAAATCAATATAATTAGCAAATTAGGAAAGATTTCAAATAATGATGATTTAAAAAGACATTTAAATTTTTCATTTTCATCTCTGTTAATTGGTAATAAACTAGAACTTTCTTCTGAATAGAAAATATTTAAATTGCCTTTTTCACATATATATTTCCAACCAGCACTTTCATAGTATTCTATACTTGGAATAGAAGAACTTAAATTTTGAGTTTCTGATGAAGAATTTTTATCAATTGGCTCTACTAAATATTTTAGTTTTTTAGGTTCAGTCTTTGTAAATTTAAAGCTATATCCCATTATAGATTTTAATAGCCAACCTTTCAGTGCCATTTCCTCTAAGTACTCTCTAATAGAATTATATTCATAGCTAAAGAATACAAAGTATTTACTTTTTTTATCTTTATTTATCATAGTTTACCCCCTAAATAAATAATTACTAATTTTCAAATATTATATTTAATCTTTTGTATTCTTAATGTAAAAATATTTTTTATAACTAATTTTTATATAAATTACTATGATTACTTTTATTAATATTGCTATGAATATTTTTTTTAGTTAACTAAAACACTATAGAAATTTTTATAGTATAAATACCATAAATTTCTTAGATTTATTTATTGTTTAATAGTAAAGTCTTTAATTCATCAAAGCTAGAAATTTCATAAGTAGGTTTTATTGAGGTTTCGTTTTTTATCTTGTTAGGGTTGTACCAACAAGTGTCTATACCAAAGTTTATACCACCTTGTATATCAGAAGTTAAGCTATCTCCAACCATTAATACTTTACTCTTATCAGAAAAATTCATATGTTTTAGAGTGTGCTCAAAGATTTTTGGATCAGGTTTTGATATTAGTATTTCTTCAGAAATTACTATAGGGTCAAAATATTTTGCTATAGTAGATTGTCTTATTCTTTTATCTTGAACAGAAATAAGACCATTAGTTATTATAGAAAGTTTATAAGATTTATTAAGATTTTCTATAAGGTCAGTACTATCCTCATATAAAAAAGAAGCATCAGCTAAATGATTCATATATGATTTAGCAAAGTTAGCTGCATCAAAATTTATATTTAATTTATCTGATAATCTTTTAAATCTTTCTATTTTTAATTTCTTTTGCGTAATAAGTCCTTGCTCAAACTCTTTCCATATAGCAGTATTTATTTCTTTATATACTTTTAAATGGTAGTTTTCGTCATATGCTATATTAAAGTCAAGCATAGCATTTTTAAAGGCTTCCTTTTCAGATTTTTTAAAATCAAATAGGGTTTCATCTGCATCAAATAGTATAACTTCATATTTCATAATATATCCTCCAGCTTTTGTATTTTTATATAAATAGTTTCATTATTAATTGAATCAAAGATTTTTTATTTATCTTTTTATGATATTTTACATTAAAAGGAATGATTATTAAAGTAGTTTTTTATTTATATCTATTTACAAATTTATATAAATAAAATAATATATTTGTAAAATATAACACTTAAGCTATATTAAGTTATTTATATTTTTATGGGGGAGGAGTTACATGAAGGGGAAGAAATTAAGTGTTTCAGGAGTTATTTTAATAATAAGTTTTTTAATTTATATTGTTTATTTGGTTTCAAGCAATATTTTATTAAACTATGGTATGGAGTTTAGAGAAAGTGTTATAGAATTTATTGCGTGGGATAAGTTTGTATTTGTAATAATGTTGAATATATTAATTATTAGAATAATTATGAAGAGAAAAAAGATAGGAAAAGAAATGAAGTTGTTTTTTACTCTTATATCTTTTTTTATAAGTGCTATTATAACGTTTATTTTTGTTTTAGCACCATATATTTTAATTTCAAGAGTGGAAGCTTTAGCATATAAAGAAGGAAGATTAGTAGTAGCTGCTTCTAGTGATGGATTACATGATTCAAGGATAAGTTTTTATGAACCTATAAATTCTATTGTTATGAAGAATAGTGATATTGAGGATGTACATCATAATGCTCCTAACAATTGTTATTATTATGGAAAATCTAACTTTTTAGAAAATCCTGATTTTGATATAAGGGAAGAATCTAATTTTGAGGATTTAAAACCATGGAGTGCAAAGGAAAAATTTAGCCATGAAGTGTTTAATTATTTAGGAAATCAAACTTACGATTTTGGTGGTATAGTAATTAAATTTAATAAAAAAGAAACATGGGTGAAAGAAGCTTCTATAGAAAGAAATATAGTTAAGTATGATGATGTAAATATAATAGGTGAAAATATTGAGACTATTAAAGAAAATATAAGTAAATTAAAAAGAGATTATGATGGCAGTACTATATATGAGGAATTTTTAGATGAAAAAGGTAATAGGAATGTTAGAATTGGTAGTAAGTATAGATTTAACACTAAAGAAGAGTATAGCATATCTTATTATAACACGACTTTAGTTCTTAATGATAATGGCATAGTTACTTCAGTTAAATATTTAAATAATAATTTTGAAGATGTAGATTAAGGTTTATACTTAGTAAATAAAAATTATTTAACTTATTAAAATATGATTTATATAAAAATATAAATACAAATGAGGTTTTTTAGTAAGTTTTGATTTAATAAAATTTTTTCTTTCACCTTATTTTAAGAAATTTTTATAAGTCATCACTAAATTTTAAGGTGGATTTATTTGACTTTAAATCAGATATTTAATGGATTTAACCTCATTTGTATTTTTTTATTTTTAAGAGAACTTTTAATAGGAATAGGTATATAAAAATGTTTTTAAATTTGAGTCTACAGTTTTTAAATAAACATCTACTTCATTTAAACAATTAAAACCTTGGCTCTTATAAAATCCATAATTACATCTATCATCTGTAAATAAATAAAGAGAGGAGGATTTCATAGATTGCATATATTTTAAAGAATAATTTAATAAAGTTTTTCCAATTCCAAGACCTCTAGCTTCTTCAGATACAATAAATAAATTAATGCAACTATCAAAAAGATTTTCTTTCCCATTTAATAATTCAGAGTAGGCTTCTTTTATTTTAATAAATTCACCGATTTCATTTTCATCTCTAATATTTTCTATAGGAAGAGTAGTTGGATATTTTTCTTCCTCTAAAGGATTAAAAAGATGGTTATAATTAGTTGAATCTCCATTAGCTTTACATAATATAAATCCTAAAACTTTATCATCCTTAGAAGCAACTTTAATAAATGAGCTTTCACAAATACTTTCCTTAAGATAAGAGTTGGTTATTATCTTCAAAAGTGCTTTATTATGAATAAACTTATCAAAGTTAAAGACATTTTTAATTAAGTTTTCAAACTGATTTAAATCCTCTTTTTTTACATCTCTATATATTACATCTTTCATAAATACATCATCCTTTCCAATTAAATATTATCTACAATAAGAAAGTATAAAGAATGGAGTAACTCCAATGTCAATGCCTATTTTGAAAATATATTCATATGAATAATTTAATGAGATATAATTAAATATATAATGAGTATAAGAGGTGGGAATATGAAGTTATCTATAGGTGAGGTAGCTAGATTATTTAATATAAGTAAAGATACATTAAGATACTATGATAAAATAGGAATTTTAACACCAGAGGTTAATAAAGAAAATGGTTATAGATTCTATGATATAAGACATTTAGAGCAATTAGGATTAATATTAGGAATAAAATATTTAGGAATTTCATTAAGTGAAATCAAGGAGATTACAGAAGATGGGGATATAGAGGATTATTATTATTTGATGCAAAAGCAAAAGAATATAATAAAAGAGAGGATTCTAGAGCTAAAGAAATTAGAAGAATCCTTAGATAATAGTGGACAAGTAATAAATAGAATAATGAATTTTAAAAATCAGTATGATTTTTCTAAACTCAATGTAGAAAATTTAGATTTAAAACTCTATGAAGTTAAGGTAAGAAGTGCTTTAGATTTAGAGAATGAATCTAAGGTGGAGAAAAAATTAATAGAATTAAAAGATGAAGCATATTTATATTTCTATGAAATAAAGGATAATAAATACATTATAGAAGAAGAAAACTTACTTTTTATAAAATCTAATGAAAAGATAGAAAGATTTTTAGAAAAATCAAAGAATAAAGATAAAATTACCTTTAAAAATATACAGGGAAAGTTTGCTTTAGTAGATTTTTATGGAACTGTAGAAGAAATTGATAATTATATACTTAGTATTAATGAATATTTTAAAGGGAATAAAAATAATTATGCCTTTATAGAATATGAATTTTACTTGCCTAAAAAAAGAGAGGAAGTAAAGTACTTTGTAAGAATATACTTAAGTTTATAGGATAGTGAATTATTGGCTATTTTAAAATAACTTTTGATATATGACATTATTTACAGTAAAAAATGATAGTTGAAGAAAAGGATAAAAATATAACTGGAAATAAAATTCCAGTTATATAACCAATATTAGGGTATTAAATTCATATCACATTATTCTCAACTAACCTAAATTAAATCATCTAATCCATTAACTGTAGTTTGTTCATCCTCATTAATAGGAATAACTATGCACTTTTTACCATCAATTATTTGAGATTTTATTTCAGGTATTTTTTCAGGTTTTACTTGAAGTATGATATCATATTCACTATTAATATCAGTATTATCTTTAGATTCTTCTAAATTACTTTCTAAAATTTCTTCTGAGTTACTTTCTGAAGTTTCATCAGAAACTAAATCATCATTTTCTGTAAGAGCATCTTCTTCCTTGTCCATGGCAGCTTCTTTTTTCACTTCTTCAAGTCTAGTTTTTAGTATTGCCACTTGCTTTTCAAGATGTTCCTCTTTTTTTCTCTGTTCATTTGCTTTTAGAGTTTTGTTATCAATTAAGTTTTCAGCTAAAGGAAGATCTTCTCCAAAGCTTTCCACATAAGATTTTTCAATCTGGCTAGTAATATCTTCAGGAATTCCACTTTCTATTAATATATTTTGAACATCCTTATCTGTTAAAGATATAGGTTCACAGTCAGGAGTATCTTCGTACATAGAGTTATGTTCTTCTATCATATTATTTAAATTTTCTTGTACTTCCATAAATATTTTTTCTGCTTTTTCTTCATCTAAGAAAGAATCCTTAATAATTGATTGGAAGGTTTGCTTTTGAATAGTAGCAGTTTGTTTTGAAGTACAACCTAATACATTCTCCATTAATTCTGGATGAGTATCCTTAGCATTTTTAGTATAATACATAACAGAATTTACATCTGAGCTACGATCTATAAAAGCAGGGAATACAAATCCATTAGCAGGGGCTTCAACCACCCAATCTCTAATACGTGCTTTTATCTGATTTTCTTCTTCAAAATATCTAAGACCAGGACCAGAAAGAGAAACTGGACATACTGCACATAAAATATATTCATATACTTCTTCAGATTCATCTACCTTAAGGTTATCCTTAGTTTTAGTGATAACATCATAAGCATCATGGAAAAGAAGTATTAAAAAGTTACCTGTGTAATCATAATTATCTATGACTAATTTATAAAAATCATTAAGAAGTTCATCATCCTTTAATTGACTATTTTTTAATTGCATAAGAGAAACTTGTCTCTCATTAACAAGATAATCATTTAGTGGAAAGTTAAGTTCTAAAATATTGTTTCCAATAGTTCCAGATATTACTTTTTTAGCAATTTCTAAATACTTAAAGTATTCATCTTCATCTAAGTTAAGAAAAGTTTCCCTAAAGTTTAAAATAATATTTTTTTCTCCATTGACATAGCATCCACACATTTTAGTAAAAGTGCAATGGTCTTTTTTAAGACGTTTTTTTAATTCAAGTATATCTTTTTTTCGCATATATAAACTCCTCAATCTAAACTAATTAATATATTTTCATTATTAAGTATAGTATTTTTTATACATTAATTAAAGATTTTATTAAATGAATTCTATGTAGATTACAACATATTAGATAAATATAAAATGGCAAAAAACTTTTTATTAATAATTATTTTTAAAAAACAATTGCATTAAAGTAAATAGTGTGTTACTATAAGAGAGTAGCAAAGATGCTAACAAAAAAAGTTTCATTTAGGTAAATAGTTTCTCGTAAATTAGAGATTATTATATCGATTTAGAATCTTTAATTTCAGGAGGAATATTTATGACAGATAAAATAATAACATGTAGAGATTGTGGAAGTGAATTCGTATTTTCAGTAGGAGAGCAAGAATTTTACAAAGAAAAAGGATTCGATAACGAGCCAACAAGATGTATGTCTTGTAGAAGAGCTAAGAAACAACAACAAAATAGAAGATAATTTTGAAGTGTTATAGGCTGTAGTTTTAAACTACAGCCTTTTTTATATTTTAATAAGTTAAGCTTCATTAACAATACACTTATCATTATTTAATTGATTTTTAAATACATTTCTAAAAACAAATCTTACAAAGGTCTATATTAAAAATAATTGTGTGAAAACTTCAAAAAGTAAATTAATTAGGAAATATAAATCAATATTTTAGAAACTTAATTCTATTTGATTAATAGAAAAATTTTGTAATAATATAAACGAAGATTAAGAAATCGATTTCTTTTTAATAGTTTAATTAAACGGGTATTTATAAGATTTTATTATTGGAATATAGAGGTGATGGTTTGAATACATTAAGAGATAAAAAAGTAGAAAAAAGTGATGATGTTTCTATAAAAACTTTAATTACTTATAGTATGGGAAGTTTAGGAAACAATATGATATATGCATTGATTAGTTCTTACCTTTTAATTTTTTTAACAGATAGTTTTAAAGTAGGGGCAGCTGCCATAGGAACATTGTTTTTGGTTGCAAGAATTATAGATGCAATAACAGATCCTATAATGGGGGTTATAGTTGATAACACTAATACTAAAATTGGAAAGAGTAGACCCTATTTATTTATCGTTCCTATCTTTATGGGAATAGCAACAATCATGTGTTTTTCAGCACCAGATTTAAGTTATAGTGGTAAAATAATATGGATATACATAGCATATATTTTCTGGGGAATATCCTTTACTGCAATGGATATACCATATTGGTCATTATCTGCAAATATTACAAGATCTTCGTCAGGAAAAACTAAGATTGTTACATCAGCAAGAACAGTAGCCTATGTAGGTAATTTTATAATTTTAACTTCAACAATTCCTCTTGTATCAATAATTGGAAACTGGCAAACTGTGGCTATAATATATGTTTGCTTTGCTACTATATTTACTTGGGTTACAGCCTTTGGAATTAGAGAAATTAAGGATAATGTGGCAAAGAAAAAGGAAAAGCAAGGGTTTAAACAATTTATAAATCTATTAAAGACAAATAAGCCTTTAAGAATAGTTTTATTATCAATGTTAGTTTTAGAATTAAGTGGAGCAATAAAAAATACAATAGCTATATATTATGTAAAATATAATTTTAATGCAGAAATGATGATTCCAGTAGTTAGTTCAGTTGGTATGGGAGCAAGTATATTAGGTGGAGTAATGTCACCATTTTTAACAAAAAGATTAGGAAAAAGAAATACTGCCCTTTTAGGATTATTAGCTGGTGCAGCGGGATCATTTTTAGTATTTTTACTATCATATTCTTCACTACCTTTAATGATAGTTATAAACTTTATAAGTGGAATCTTTGATGGAGCAGGTTATATTACCTTAACATCAATGGTTGCAGATTGTGTTGAATATGGTGAATGGAAAACTGGAAAGAGATCAGAAGGAATGATATTCTCTTTAAATATATTTAAAAGTAAGATTGCCAGTGCTATTGGGGGATCCTTATGTGGATATATCTTAGCGTATATTGGTTATACAGCAAACGAAAGTCAATCTACTTTTACATTAAACGGAATTCATTTAATACAGACTTTAGTTCCATGTGCTATTGTAATAATAAGCTTTATGCTACTAAGAAGATATAATTTATCTGAGGCAGAATATGAAGCTATAGTTGATGACTTGAAAAATGGTGTTACAAGGGTAGGTTAATATTAATATAAAAAGTATAACAGAGACGTAAATTAAAACCTCTGTTATACTTTTTATTTTTGAAATTTTTTTATTTTAAAGAGGTATTTTAATGTTATATACTTGGTTTATTTACTTGATTATTTCTGTAATTTAGTGGAGACATTGAAAAATGTTTTGAAAAAGTTTTTGAAAATAACAGGGAGTCACTATAACCAACACGACTTGCAACTTCTCCTATAGGAAGTTTAGTGCCTTTCAATAAAAGGGTGGCTTTGTACATTCTAAGGTTTATTAAATATCTTTGAGGAGAAATTCCAAGGTTTTTTATGAACATTTTATATAAATAACTTCTACTTAAGTTTACATAATCAGCAATTTCTTGAACAGTTATACTATTCATGTAATTAGAATTAATGAAATTAAGAGCATCTTGAATATATGTGTGTAATTCTTTATCTTTGTATTCAAAAGGTTTTGGGAATTCTTCTATAAGTGCGTACAATAATGAGTAAAGTTCCTTTAGTAATAGTATGTCATCAGAACTTGAGGGATTATAAGTTTTTGATATTTCGCACATATTTAATATTATCTGTGGAATTTTTGAGTTTTCTTTACAATTAGCAACACAAGAGTTAGTAATAGAAGTTCTATTTAAATATTCATTAGCATTTGAGCCACTAAAGCCTATCCAGTAATATTCCCAAGGGTCATCAATAGAAGCCACATAATCAACTTGCATACCTTTTAGTAGTATAAAAATATCACCTTGTTTTAAGTTATATACTTTACCATTAAAGTTAAAAGTTCCATATCCCTTAGTTACGTAATGAATGACAGCATTTTTCAATACTTCATATTTATATCCTAATCCTGGTATTCCTTGTTCTATACCACATTCATCTACATTCATTTCAAAGTTTTCTTTTATATATTTTTTCCATAATATTTGCATTTGTACCTCCTAACCTATAAAATTAATTAATTCTATAGTAGTCTTATATTAAACATTTACATGAGAGCTTTTCAAATTAATCTATCCATATAAAATCTTTTTTATTTTAAAATAAATTCTTCTAACTATAAGAATATTTCAAAGAAACATTTTTATATATTAGTTATTAAAATCTATAAGATTATAAGAAACATTATAACATATTTTAGAACCTTTTAACTATTTTAAAAGATTAATTTACATATTAACATTTAATTATGGGTGAAAACTATTTTGAAAAATGATTTATATGGAATTATGTTTCTTAAATATATAATCATGTTTCATGAATGCATAATTATTTTAAACGTATTGGGAGGGTAAAATGATATTAAAAAATGAATACCATGAAGATATTTCTAAACTACATGTAAATATGATGCCAAGAAGAAGTTATTATGTTCCCTTTGTGGATACTGATGAAGCTTTAAATATTAAAGATAGAAGTAAGCAAGTTAACTTCTTTTCACTTAATGGTAAATGGGAATTTAATTACTTTGATAGCTTACAAAAAGTGAAAGAGTTTGATGATATAAATCAAATTAGTTTTTCAGATAATATTGATGTGCCATCTCTTTGGCAATTAAATGGATATGATTATAATCAATATACTAATGTAAAATATCCAATTCCTTTTGATCCACCTTTTGTTCCTATAAACAATCCATGTGGAATTTATAAGAGAGATTTTGAAATTGAAATACTTCCTGAAAATTATGATTATAATATAAACTTTGAAGGCGTTGATTCCTGCTTTTATTTTTGGATAAATGATAACTTTGTTGGGTATAGCCAAATATCTCATAGCATATCTGAGTTTGATATTACAGAATTTTTAGTAAAGGGTAAAAATACAATTACAGTCTTAGTTTTAAAATGGTGTGATGGAACTTATTTTGAAGATCAAGACAAGTTTAGAATGTCTGGAATTTTTAGAGATGTATATATACTAAGAAGAGCAAAGAAAAGAATAGTTGACTATAAAATAACTCAAAGTATAGATTTTTCAGCTAAAGAAGGAAAGTTAGACCTTGAAGTTTTATCTAATATAGGAAATCCAAAAGGAAAATATTATTTGTTAAATCCTAATAATCATATGATAGCATCTGGAAATATAGATAATAATAAAGTCCAAATCAATATTAAAAATGTAGAACTTTGGAGTGCAGAAATACCTAATTTATATACTTTATTAGTTGAAACAGAGCATGAGGTTATAAAAGAAAGAATAGGTATGAGAGAAATTAAAATAGAGAATTCTATTTTAAAAATTAATAATAAAAAAATAAAGTTAAGGGGAATAAATCATCATGATAGTAATCCAACTAAGGGATATGTTATGACATATGATGATATGATTCTAGATTTAAAAATAATGAAAGAGTGTAATGTTAACTCTATAAGAACAGCTCATTATCCTAAATCTCCGATTTTTTATGAGTTATGCGATGAATATGGTTTTTATGTTATGAGTGAGGCAGATATTGAAATTCATGGGGTTGTTGAACTATATGGACTAGGATATTTAGATAATTATAATATGATAGCTGATGATAAAGTTTATGAAAAGGTTATTATTGATAGAGTTGATTCATCTATAGTTCCTTTTAAGAATAAATCTTGTATTTTCATGTGGTCTCTTGGAAATGAGTCAGGGTTTGGATGTAACTTTGAAAGCGGATTAGAATATGCTAGAAAATTAGATCCTACACGTCCACTTCATTATGAAGGTGCTCATTATGCTAGCAAAGAAAGAGAAAATGACTTTACAAATATTGATGTTATTAGTCGTATGTATATAAGTATAGAGGAAATCAAAGATTATTTTGAAAAAGGAATAGACAAGCCATTAATATTATGTGAGTATGCACATGCTATGGGAAATGGTCCTGGTGGATTACAAGACTATGATGAAATGATACAAAAGTATGACCAGTTTGCAGGGGCATATGTTTGGGAATGGTGTGACCATGCAATACTTATTAAGGAAGATGTTAATGGTAAAAAAGCATATGGATATGGAGGAGATTTTGAAGAGGAAAATCATGATGGAAACTTCTGTGTAGATGGTTTAGTTTACCCAGATAGAACTCCTCATACTGGATTATTAGAATATAAAAATATCAATAGACCTATAAGAGCCATAGAATTTGATAAAGTTGAGAAAAGAGTTAAGCTTAAAAATATGCTTGATTTTAGGGATGCTGGTGAATTCTTAGATGTTACTTATAAATTGTTTTTAGATGGAGAAATAATTTTCGGAGATGATATAGATTTAGAAAGCTTAAAAGCAAAAGAAGAAAAATGGTATGATTTAAGTATGCCAGAATTGCCAAAGGGAATTATAACTATATTATTTCAGTATAAAGTAAAAAAAAATAATCATCTGTATGAAAAAGGTGAAGTTCTAGGCTTTGACAATTTTATTATAAAAAATGGGGTAGATAATATCTCATCTGTTGATAAAATCATAAAAAGTACTATTGATGAACAAAAATTTTATGTAGAAGAAACAGTTAACAAGATTAAAGTTATAAATAATGAGTTTATTTATAATTATAATAAAAATACAGGTTCCTTTGATTTTATTCAGTCATTAGGAGAAACGTTTATAGATGATCCAATGAAATTTATTATTTGGAGAGCACCTACAGATAATGATAGAAAGATTAAAAATCTGTGGATTGAAGCTGGCTTTAATCAAATTACTACAAGAGTGTATAATAGTAAAATTAAAGAGTTTTCAAATAGGGTGGAGATAACTAGTGATTTAAGCTTGATACCACCATATAGAGAAAGAGTCCTTGATATTAATGTAACATGGAGTATTTATTCAGAGGGGTTAATTAAGTGCCATGTTAAAGGGGATAAAAATATGAAAACACCTTATTTACCAAGGTTTGGTGTAGAGCTTAAGCTGAATAAATCCTATGAAGAGGTAAGTTACTTTGGATTTGGACCATATGAAAATTACGTAGATAAAAATTCATCTTGTTATTTAGGAAGATTTAATTCTAAGGTTTCTGAAATGCATGAAGACTATATAAGACCTCAAGAAAATGGGGCACATCATTATTGTAGAGAAGTAGCTATTAATAATGAAAAAGGAAAGGTTTATGTTTTATCAGAAAATGACTTTGCCTTTAATGTTTCACACTTTTCTCTAAATCAATTAACTAATGCAAATCATAATTTTGAGCTTCATGAAGAGGAGGCAACTTATTTAATTGTAGATTATAAACAAAGTGGTATAGGATCAAATAGTTGTGGCCCTGATTTAGATGAAGAATATAGACTAAATGAAAAAGAATTTTCTTATGATTTTTACTTAAAATTTGTAAAAGATAATATAAAGGATAATTAAATATAATGTTTTAAATTAATTGCTGTCTTATATAGTGCTTGAAAAAACTATATAAGATAGCATTTTTTATTTTAGTCTTAATATTAAATTTAAATTTATTTTAGTATATAGGTCTAATTAATAACTAGATTTTAAAATTACATAGGAAGTCTAAATTTGTTAGCTGAATTATTAAATTTGAATATGATTGTCAGTTTATTTTTAGTAATTGTTTATATGAAAAATTTTAGCTTATTTTTAAAGCATACCACACTAACACATAGGACAATTTCAGAATAAGTTATTAGTTTATATTATGTGTGAATTTAATTCTTAAGGGATAATATCTTTTAAAATTTTTATGGAATTTTAAATATATTTATGTAAATATGCAAAATATATCTTATATATTATAAAAATAAATGAGGTGAACTTATGAAATCTGTATGGAGTGAAAGTTGTAAATTTAGAAAGAGAGAAGCTTTAAATAAAGATATAAAAACTGATGTTTTAGTTATTGGAGCTGGGATAGCAGGGATATTGACAGCATATATGTTAAAGCAAAAGGGGAGAGATGTAGTTTTAATTGATGCAGCTGAAATAGCAAGTGGTAATACAAAAAATACCACAGCGAAGATTACATCTCAACATGATTTAATCTATAGTAAATTAATAACAGAGTTTGGAGAAGAAAAGGCTAGACAGTATGCAAAGGCAAATGAGCTTGCTATAAAAAAATATAAAGAAATCATTGAAGATAAGAGAATAGAATGTGATTTTGAAGAAAAACCAGCATATGTTTATTCTTTAAATGAAGTAGATGTTCTTAAAGAAGAGGCAAAAGTGGCTAAAAACCTTGGAATTGATGCTGAATTTGTTGATGAGGCAAATTTACCTTTTAAGATTAAAGGAGCCCTTAAATTTAATAATCAAGCACAATTTAATCCACTTAAATTTTTAAGAGGTATCTCAAATGAATTAGTTATTTATGAAAATACTAGAGCTTTAGAAATAAAAGAAAATCTAGTAGTTACAAGTGGAGGAAACATAACTGCGAATAATATAGTAGTAGCCACTCATTATCCAATAATGAATGCTCCTGGATATTATTTTATGAAAATGCATCAAGAAAGATCCTATGTTTTAGCTTTGGAAAATACAAGTGAAATTGATGGAATGTATATAGATCTCAATAAAGAGGGCTATTCTTTCAGAACTTATAATAATTTATTATTACTTGGAGGAATAAGTCATAGAACAGGAGAAAATGAAGAGGGTGGAAGTTATGATGAATTAAGAAAAGTTGCTAAGAAGCTATATCCAAAGGCAAAGGAAAAATATTATTGGTCAGCTCAAGATTGTATGACTATAGATGGAATACCTTACATAGGAAGATATTCTAGTGAAACTCCAAATATATATGTTGCTACAGGATTTAATAAATGGGGAATGACAAGTTCTATGGTTTCAGCAATGATAATATCAGATATGATATTAGAAAAAGAGAATGATTTTTCAGAAATATTTTCTCCAAGAAGATTTGATTTATCTTTATCAATAAATAATATTGCTAATGATTTAATTGAAACAGCTAAGAATTTTATTGCTCAAAAAGTATCTATTCCAAGTAGCGAAATAGAGCATATTAAAAATGGGCATGGAGGAATTATTGAATATAATGGTGAGAAGGTTGGGGTTTATAAAGATAAAGAGGGAAAAGAATTTTTTGTATCAACAAAATGTACCCATTTAGGATGCCAACTTAGTTGGAATGCAGATGAATTAACCTGGGATTGTCCTTGTCATGGATCAAGATTTGATTATAAAGGAAGGTTAATAGGAAGTCCAGCTACTAAAGACCTTGTAGAGGATTAATAAATATTATGAATGTAAATAAGAATACTAACCAAGAAGGTACTACTTCAAGGGCTAGATAAGTTCAAGATAGTTTTCAATTGGTTAATATTTAACTAATTGAAAACTATTATGGCTAATAGTAAAAGACTTTGAATCAATATTATAATTGAGATTAAAATAAAACTTACAAATATGATAAATAGAATTTCTAGCTATGATTTATGAATATATGTAAATTAATATAATTATTATATGAAGCTAGTAATTTTAAAAATATATTTGTAAGTTTTAAAAAATTAATATTTAAATTTTTAGTATTAAACAGCAAATTTCATAGAAACTAATAAGACTATTATAGCTGTTGTAAATATAGGAATAAGGACAGAGGTTACAAACATATCCTTATAGGCTTCTTTGTGAGTTAAACTACAAATGGCTAAAGTAGTAATAACTGCTCCATTATGAGGAAGAGTATCTAACCCTCCAGAAGATAGAGAGGCTATTCTATGAAGGATTTCTGGTGAAATATTCATAGCCTGACTCATTTGTAAGTATGTTGGAGCAAGAGCATCTAAAGATATTCCAAGTCCTCCAGAGGCTGAGGCTGTAAGTCCACATATTAAGTTAACCGATAAAGCTTCAGAGATTATTGGGTTTGATGAAACGCCAAATATAACTGATTGTATAAGAGTGAACACAGCTAGTGATTTTATTACACTTCCATATCCAACTATGGCACTAGAATTTAATAGTGGTTTAAATGAGTTAGTAACTCCTTTATCTAATACTGATTTTAAGTTTTTTATTTTTTTAAAGTTAGTTATTATTAAAAATAAGTCTGCTAAAACTATAGCAATTATTACACTCCAAGTTCCAGAAACATTACTTAAAGTGGTATTAAATTCTTTAAGATAACTTCCGTCTATATTTTCATAATAAACTTTTGAAAAGAATAAGTTAACTATAAAAATTATTATTATAGGAATTATTGCTTTAAATATACTAGGTAAGTTTTCATAGTTTTCATTAACCATTGAATCATTATGATTTCCATATCCCTCACCCTTAGCTTTAGCTGATTTTGCACGTCGTGTAAGCCATATCATACCAAGAGTTAGCATCATAATACTTGCTAATAATCCTATAAGTGGTGCTGCAAAAGTATCTGTACCAAAATATTTCATTGGTATAACATTTTGAATTTCTGGTGAACCTGGCAGAGCAGTCATTGTAAAAGTAAATGCTCCAAGAGCTATTGTTCCAGGTATAAGTCTTTTAGGAATATCAGCTTCTCTAAATAATGTAGAGGCAATTGGATAGAGAATAAATGCCACTACAAATAAGGAAACACCACCATAAGTAAGTAATGCTCCAGAAAGAACAACGGCTAATATTGATTTTTCTTTTCCAAGTTTTTTAGTTATAAAGTGAGCTATAGATTTAGCATAACCTACCTCTTCCATTAACTTTGCAAAAATTGCTCCTGTCATAAAAAGAGGGAAATAATTTTTTATAAAACTTGCAAAGCCAGACATATATATTTCAGTATAACTAGCCATTAAATGTCCATTTAATCCAGTAGTAAGAAGTATAGTTACCAATGCTACAATGGGAGCTGTTATTATTGTTGAGTACCCTTTATAAGCAAGATACATTATAAGTATTAAGGATAATATTAAACCTAAGATATTTGTCATTATGATTAAATAGCTGCATCTAAAAAATAAATTATTATAAAACTAATAAACATATTAAGATAATTACTAGATTTTGTTAAAAATTTAAATTCTAAAGCTTATCTAGATATTCTCTTCATACTATTTTTGAGTTTTATTTTTATACAGCTCTATCTCCTTTCTTTAGTTAAATTCATTTATTATTTTTTCTTTTTTATATTTATAAATTCATAAAATTAAATTAATAATTTTGATTTGATAAAATATTATATCATATAATAATTTATATTAAATAAAATAAAGAGGTGAATAATGGCAAATAGCTTCTTTGTTAATCGTTTACTAAGCTGTGTTATAATATTATTGTATAAAAGTTGTTTATAAATGATTTATTTTTAAAGAAAGTATTATAAAGGGTGTTTGAGTATGGCATATTTTAAATATAAAAATCAATCTTGTTATTATGAAGAAATAGGAGAAGGAAGACCATTATTATTTTTGCATGGTAATACGGCTTCTTCAAAGATGTTTTCTCTTATTGTTGATAAGTATTCATCAGATTATAAGGTGATTTTATTAGACTTTTTAGGACATGGAAAATCAGATAGACTTGATAAATTTCCAATAGATTTTTGGTATGATCAAGGGGAGCAAGTTATTGAGTTTTTAAGACAAAAGAAATATAAAGATGTTTACATAATAGGGAGTAGTGTAGGAGCTTTAGCAGCAATTAATGCTTCTTTAGAGGCGCCAGATCTAGTTGATAAATTGATTGCTGATAGCTTTGAAGGAGAAGTACCTTTAAAAGCATATACTGAAAACATAGTCAAAGAAAGAGAATTTTCTAAAAAGGATGAAAATGCTAGAGGATTTTATGAATACATGAATGGAGATGATTGGGAAAGCATAGTGGATAAAGATACTGAAATGACTTTAGAGCATGAAAAGAAAATAGGTAAGTTTTTTCATAAACCTTTAAATGAATTAAAAGCTGAAATACTTATGACTGGAAGTCGAGAAGATGATATTTTAAGCTTAAATAATAAAGACTTTTTTGAGAATACATATAAAGATCTTATTAAAAAGGTAGGACATGGTGAATATTACATTTTTGAAAAAGGTGGACATCCTGCAATGTTTTCAAATTATGAGAAGTTCATTAAAATAAGCAAAGAATTTTTTTATAATAAAGTAAATATTAAATAAATTAATATATGCATTCGCTCCTATTATGGGAGTGAGTACTTTTTTTATATAGAAAAGAGCTCATTCTATATAGTGTTTTTATTTTAATTCAATTAAACATTATTAAAAAGGGTGGTACCGCGAAATTATTTTGCCCCTTGAGTTTTTACTCAAGGGGATATTTTTTTGGAGGTAAAAATTATGAAAAGAAGTTTAATAAATGAATTAAAAAATCATTTGAATGAAAATGTGTGTATTAAGGGATGGATATATAAAATTAGAAGATTAAAATTTATAACGTTTATTATTATAAGAGATAGGTCTGGATTAGTTCAGTGTGTTGCTGAAAATGAAAAGCTTGATTTATCAAATTTAACTGTGGAATCTGTAGTTTCTATTGAAGGAGCATTAAAAGAGAGTAAAAATTCATTAAATTCCTTTGAAATACAAGTAGAAAATATAGAGATTATAAATAAGGCAAAAGAAGAGCTAAAAATAGAAGTAAATAAAGAAACTTTAGATATAAATTTAGATACTATGCTTAATAACAGAATGTTAAGTTTAAGGCATAAAAAGATAAATGCTATTTTTAAAGTTCAAAATATAATAACAGACTCATTTAGAGAGTTTTTAAATAAAGAAGGTTTTACAGAAATTCATACCCCTAAGATTGTTAAAGAGGGAGCTGAAGGGGGAACAGAAGTTTTTGAGGTGAAATATTTTGAAAATAAAGCATATTTAGCACAAAGTCCTCAATTCTATAAGCAAATGATGGTTGGAGCAGGGTTTGAAAGAGTTTTTGAGATTGGTCATGCATATAGAGCTGAGGAGCATAATACCAATAGACACCTTAATGAATATGTAAGTATGGACTTAGAAATGGGATTTATTGAAAATGAGTTTGACATTATGAATTTAGAAGAAAATTTACTTAAATTTATATTAAACTCTTTAAGAATTAAAGGAAAAGAATATCTAGAGTTATTACAAGTTGAATTGCCTGTTATATATGAGGAAATACCTAAAATAGAATTTAATGAGGCAATAGAGATATTAAAAGAACAGTATAATAAAAATGACTTAGATGGTGACTTAGACCCAGAAGCAGAAAAACTTTTATATAAGTATGCAAAAGAAAAACTAAATAGTGATTTTCTATTTTTGACTAATTATCCAAGAAAAAAAAGGCCAATGTACACAATGCCTAAAGGAGAGAAGGGAACTCATAGTTTTGATCTATTGTTTAGGGGAATAGAGATAACAACAGGTGGGCAAAGAATACATGACTATGAAATGCTAGTAGAAAATATGAAATATAAGGGGCTTAACCCTAATAGTTATGAAAGTTATTTAGAGTTATTTAAATTAGGGATGCCTAAACATGGTGGATTGGCTATTGGTCTAGAAAGAATAACAGCAAGAATTTTAGGGTTAGAAAATGTTAGAGAAGCAACCTTAATAACTAGAGATAGAAAAAGGCTTGTTCCATAGAAAGAATAGAAGTATTTAAGAATATTACTTTTTAATAAAATATATTAGCTTTAAAAATTCATTATATTAAAATTAAATTTTAAGAAAAAATAAGTTTTATAGTATGCGAATTAAATAATCTGCATACTTTTTTTATGAGAAATTTTATTAGAATATCTAATTGATTTATTTCAATTCAAGTTCTTTTTTTTTCTTTTTAAGAAAAAAAAAAAGAACTTACTATAATTGAAATTAATAATATAATATGTATAAATAGTAAATATTGTTTAATATATAATGTTATTTAGAAATTTTTATTTGAGTTTAGTCAATAGGTAGTATAAAAAATGTACATTAGAATATTCCCTACAAATTCTTAATGTTACATTTTTTAATCTATTTAAATAAAAATAAGAAAGGGTTATTAAGTATGGATAAAAGAAATTTTTTAATCAAAAAAATGATATCATTGTTAGCTGTTTTTGCTATGTTTCTTAGCTTTGGCTCGCCATTAACAAGTAAAGTAGTAAAAGCTGCTGGACAAGTACCTAGTGATAATGATACAGCATTAGGAACAGTACACAATGTAGCAGAAGGAAGTACAGTAACTGCATATCAAATTGTAAAAGGAAATTATAATGAGAATGGATTTATCGGTTACGTTTTTAATAGTGCTTTAGGTGGGAATTTAAAAATTGCTGATCCAACAAAACCAACTCAAGAAGAAATTCTTGCAATTGCAAAAGATACTAATGCTTTAAATAGTTTACCAGCTAATGAAAAAATTACAATGACTCCTGGAGAAGATAAAACAAATTATACAGCAAATTTAAATGCAGGTTATTGGTTAGTAATAGCTACTCCTAAGGATAAAGGTACTACTATTTATAATCCAATGTTATTAGGTATTTATTACAATAAAGGTGGTAGCGATAATTCAATGGAACAAGGCTTAATTGATGCTAACACAAATTGGAACCTAAATAGTACTGAAGCATGGGCTAAAAAAATAGAGCCTACTATAAAAAAGGAAATTGAAAATCCATACAATGGTAATAATAAAGGTGCAGACCAAGCTGTTGGTGAAAATTTTAATTTCAAAGTAACTGCACTTATTCCAGGATATTCAAAAGAATATACTAATGTGAAATATATTATTACAGATAAATTAAGTGAAGGATTAGATTACAATGATGATTCTATCAAGGTAACTGTAAATGGACAAGTCGTTCAAGAAGGAGAAAATACTTTTGAATTTATAAAAACAGATGCTCAAAACATAAAAATAAATTTCAATTCTAATTATATTCTTGAAAATGGTGGAAAAGAAGTTATTGTTACATATAGTGCAAAATTAAACAATAATGCAAAATACAACTTTGATCCAAATACAAATGATGTTACTTTAGAATATAGTAATAATCCAGATACAACAAAAGATAGTACTAAGATACATGATCGTACTTATCAATATACATTTGGTATAGATGCTGATTTATTTGGTTCAAGACAAGATAAAAATAAGGTGACAAGAGAAATTATAAAAGTTGATGAAACTGGTAAAGTTTTAGATCAACAAACAGAAAATTTAATGGAAACTGGTCAAAAGGTAGAAGGGCCTTTATCTGGAGCTGAATTTACATTAACACCTAAAAATGGAACTCCGGGAAAAGTACTTACTGCAATTTCAGATAATGGTGGTAAATTAAAATTTACTGGTTTAGCTACTGGTGAGTATGAGTTAGTGGAAACTAAAGCACCAGAAGGATATGCTTTAAATAACACACCTCAAAAAGTAAAGATTACTGCTACATATAATCCAGAAGGTACTTTAAAAACTTATAGTATAACAATTAATGATCAAAATACATCGACATATACAGCAACCTATGAACAAGATGGAAGTATTAAAGAAATTAAAGATGATACAAAAACTTCAATAATCAAAAATACAAAATTAAGTCAATTACCATCTACAGGTGGAATGGGTACATATATATTCACTTTTGTAGGGGTTACCTTAATGGCTGGTGCTATAGGAAGCCACTTCTTATTTGGTAAGAAAAAATCAAGAGTATAGAGTTACATGGAGTAATTAATATTACTTAGGTAATTAAATAAATTCGTACTAGGTAATTCTAGTACGAATTTTTTCTATAGGAGGAAATATTGAAAGGCGTTAAGAAGATTTATATTGTTTTAATATTTATACTTGGATTAAGCATAGCTTTTTATCCATTGATAAGTGATCAATGGAATAAATATAGGGCTAATAAATTAATTGCTAATTATGATAATGTTGTTAAAGAAATAAAACCTGATGAAATTAAAAAGAAAATAGATGATGCTAGAAAGTACAATGAAACATTAATTGGTGGGGTTGTACCAGATGCTTTTTCCGTTAGAAATGGTGTTAAAGATAAGGAGTATGAATCATTACTAAATATAAATAATGATGGAATAATTGGAAGTGTTGAAATCCCATCAATTGATGTTAACATACCAATTTATCATTATACTACAGATGAAGTATTGGCTAAGGGGGCTGGTCATCTTTTTGGTAGTTCGTTACCTGTAGGTGGAGAGAGCTCACATACTGTTATTTCAGCTCATAGGGGATTGCCAAGTGCTAAGTTATTTACTGATTTAGATCAACTTAAAGAAGGAGATTTATTCTATTTTCATGTATGTGGTGAAATTTTTGCATATAAAGTAGATCAAATATTAGTTGTTGAACCAGAGCAAACTTCTGAATTAGCAATTAAGGAAGGTGAAGATTTGGCTACTTTATTTACATGTACACCGTACTCAATTAACTCACATAGATTATTAGTTCGTGGTCATAGAGTTCCATACGATAAAAAAGAAGAAATTCAAGAGAAAGAAAAAGTAAAAAATGTACAACCGTATTTCTTAATAGTAGAAATTGCATGTATTATTGGAGGAATATTATTAGCTTTAATTTTAGTTAAATTACTTGACTTTATTAAAAAAAGACGAAAAGAGTGATTAATTTTATGAGCAAAAAAAATAATAAATTAAGTTTAATTTTTTCATTTTTAATTTTCTTTATTGGAGCTAGTATATTTTTTTATCCAACTATTAGCGACTTGTGGAATAAACATGTAAATAATCAATTAGAAGTAAAGTATAGTGATAAAATCTCCAAAGAAAATACTGTTGAAAAAGATAGAATTTTAAATAAAGCAATAGAGTATAATAAACAGCATTTAGTCAATACGGTTAAAGATGTATTTAGTAATAATGAATATTCAAAAGATAATGTATATTATTCATTACTTAATCCTAATAATGATGGCGTTATGGGGATTCTAGAAATACCTAAAATAAATCAAAAACTAATTATTTGGCATGGGGTTGGAAAGGAAGCTCTTGAAAATGGGTGTGGACATATTGAAGGAACTTCGCTTCCTGTTGGTGGAGAAGGAACCCATGCAGTTTTAGCATCACATAGTGGTTTTACAAATGCACGTTTATTTACTGATTTAGATAAGTTAAAAGAAGATGATTTATTTTATATTCAAGTTTTAGATAAAAAGCTTGAATATAAAGTTGATAAAATTTCAGTTGTATTACCATCAGATCTTTCTCAGCTATCTATAGAAAAAGGAGAAGACCTTGTTACATTAGTTACATGTACACCATATGGAGTAAATAGTCATAGGTTATTGGTTAGGGGAAAACGAATGAACCATTTTAATAATTCCAAAGAGATAAAAAATAGGGATATAGACATAGACAATTCTAATAAAAATAAGAAAATTTATAGTTATATACTCTTAATATTAGTTAGCTTAATAGCAATTATTATTGTTAATAAGATAGTAATAGATAAATCTAAAAAAAGAAAAGAGTGATAATATTTTTACTAAGCTAAAACAATTATAAATTAAAAAATATGTTATTTAGCTTAACTTAATTTTATTCAAGGAGTGTCTTAATATTAGGTTTAACAATTTTGTCTATACTTTCATTAATAAGTGGAGTAAATATGGAGGTGAGTTAATTTATGAATAGTAAGGGTATAGATACCAAAAAATTAATGTCAATTATAAGCTTAATAATGACAGTTATATTTTTAAGTATTTTATTGCCTACTAATTTAACAAAAGCAGAAGAAAAGTCTGATAGCATGTCTGTTGAAAAAGTATTAAATTCAGAAATGTATAATAATTTCAATAATGAAATATTAAACAATAAAAGTAGTATTAATTACACTACTGATAATAATCAAGGTACATGGCCAGTAAATTGGGAGTATGGAAATGTAAGCAATAAAAATAAAATAAACAAAAGTGTATATGGCAAGAATCAACCATTAGAATATAATGAAGGATATTTAACAAAGAAAGCTTATACAACAGATGAAGATAATGTATTTGACATTAATCTAAAGATTCAGGGGAAAAAAAATCAATCTTTAAAAAAAGATGTGGTTTTCCTTTTAGACAATTCAAATTCTATGACAACAAATAATCGTGCAATAAAGATTAAAGAACAAATTAAAAATGTTATGGATAAGCTAAATACTAATAATACACGTTATGCGCTTGTTACTTATGCCTCAACAATTTTAGATGGAAGGTATTATCATTTAATTGATAGATCTATAGGGGATAATAAATATACAGTTTATAAAGGTTATACAAGTAACCAGTGTTATCTAAATTTTACTAGTAATATTCAAGAGATTTATAATAAAATACCTACTACTGTTCCAAATCAGAGAAATAATGGTTATGTAGGGGGAACATTTACTCAAGAAGGATTATTGAAAGCAATAGAACTTTTAAAAAATAGTGATGCTGATGAAAAAATTATTATTCATCTTACTGATGGGTTACCAACATTTTCTTTTCTTTTAAAAGAGTTTGGAGGAAATGAAAAAGCTATTTTTGACTATAACACTCAATATAATGGTATTGGTGTACGTGGATTTGGGACATCATACTTTTTTAATACTAAAACTCAAAAGCCGTATATATATTCTAGAGAAGAAGTATATTCTGCTTTAAATCGTTCAATAAATAAAAATGAATCAATATGGAATAATGGTTTTCCAACTACTTTAGAAGCAGAGAATATTAAAAAGGAGAATCCGGACATTAATATTTACACTATTGGGATAGAACTTAAAAAAGAAGTATATAAATGGGATGATTATAGAAAATATTATAATGCTGAAGGTGTTGTTGAACTTCCAGAAATAAAAAAATTCTTAGAATCAATTTCTTCTAGTCCTGCTGAGGCTTTTGTTAATGAAAATGTTGATGATATTGATGAGATTATTAATAAAATTATTGATAAAATAAAGAATTCAATAAATGATGGTACTGTTATAGATCCTATGGGTGATATGGTTTATATTGTTAAAAATGGAGAATTTAATAATGAGGATTATAAGTTAACGGCATCTAATAATAAGTTATTAGAAGGTGTAAAAGTAGGATATAACGAAAAAAATAGACAGATAGTTCTTACAGGACTAAATTTAGGTGAAAATGAATGGGTTGAATTAAATTATAAAGTAAGATTAAATACAAGCAACCCTGACTTTAATGGGGATTTTTGGTATCAAGCTAATAAAAGAACTGTTTTAAACCCTAATAATAAAGAACCAAATATTTTTCGTGACTTTGTAATACCTTCTGTTACTGGAAAAAGACCATCAATAGAAGTTAAATTAAAGAAGATATCAAGTGAAACATCAAAGCCATTAGCTAATTCAGAATTTGAACTTTATAATTCTATAAATGAAAAATTAGGCTCTTTTACAACAAAAGAAAATGGGGAGGTAAGTCTTGGGTATTTACCAGAAGGTGAGTATAAGTTAAAAGAAATAACCCCACCAAAAGGATATATTTTATCTAAAGACTTTATTAATTTTAAGATTAATAATGGAAAGGCTATACAAGATGGAAATGAAGTAGAATTTATTACGGTAAGTAATAAAGTTAATAGTATATGTATAAAGAAAACTGATGATGCAAAGTTAGAAGCTGATGCTAAATTTTTAAGTGGAGCAAAATTTGAATTAAATAAAGCTAATGATAAAAATTTCAAACCTTTAGTAAAAGAAACTGATGATAAGGGAGAAATAGAATTTAATGAGATTGAACCTGGTACTTACTATTTAAAAGAAGTTCTTGCTCCTAATGGATATGAACAAATTAAGGAAGACATAGGACCAATTGTAGTTGATAATACTGGTGTAGTAACAATTCCTTGGGATAAATTAAAAAGCAACGATGTAGAAAAGTGGAATAATCAAGAGATTATTCGTATAAAAAATAAAAAGTTGAAATCGGCTGTATACATAGATAAAGTAGATGCAATAAATCAAGGAATAAAGTTAAGTGGAGCAAAATTTTCACTTTATACTAATGATGAAAATTATAAAAATGATAAAAAGCTAGTAAGAAATGGTGTAAATTATTATTTAATAAGTGAAAAAGTATCAAATTATGAAGGTAGAATTGAATGGGATAATCTTAATTCAGGACAAGAATATAAATATCTTATTCAGGAGACTGAGGCACCAAAGGGATATACTGTAAGTGGAAAAGAAATATTATTCCATTTTAAAGATAATACTGTTGTTATAGATAATGAGAATGATGTAAAAGCACTTGCTAGTATAAATGGACAAGTTATTAGTATTAAAAATGCTAAAATATATAAGCTTCCGTCATCTGGCGGTATCGGAGTGTACCCTTTCTTACTTATAGGGACACTATGTATGGCTTTAAGTTTAATATATAGTTTTAATAGTAAGGTTTTAAATAAAAGGAAATAAAATACTTAATTTAAATATGTTAGATGTTATTTAAAATAAATTGAAAAGAGCAAATCAAAAATTAATACTTTGATTTGCTCTTTTCATTCTAAGTTATAAAATATTATATCTTAATCTTTTATAAAATTAGTTACAAAAAATTGTATATAATATCATAAATTTTTTTTGTAATTAGATAAGATTAAATAAATTTTTGTGTGCGAAATAAATTTTCAATACAATTTAAATTTGAGAAGCACTTTAAATTTAAAAAGATTCTTAAAAATGAAAATTTAATACTTTATGAAAGGAGTATAAATGTTTAAAGAGGAATTATTAGAAAGGTCAAAAAGAATTCAATTAAGTATATTAAAAAAAATTTGTTTTAATAATGGAAAAATATCTAAAAATGATCTGTGTAACAATTTAAATATTTCATTCCCTACATTAAGATCATATATAAAGGAAATCGAATTCTTATTAAAGAGTAATAATTGTAAAAATACTCAGATAATATGTACTAAAAATTATATTTTATTAAAATGTGATAAACATTTTAATTTAGATAAATTAACATCAAAATTAATAGAAAACTCCTTAAAGTTTAGGCTTCTTAAATATTTATTTGAAAAAAATTCATCACTGTTAAGTACTATAAAAATATGTAATGAATTGAATATTAGTAAATCTACTTTAAATAAAAATATTATTGAATGTAATAACATTTTACATAACTTTGATATATGTATAAAAAAATTTAAATTTATAGGATCACCGATTCAAATTATATATTTTTTTTATTTGCTTTTTATAAATACTGGAGTAATTTTAAATGGTGAAAGTTTTTTATGTAATAATTTAGTTGTTTTTTTTTATGAAAAATTTAATATCTCTTTAAATTCAAAACAAAAATATCGGTTAAGTATATGGTTATTTACCATTAATAAAGGATTTTCCTTTTTTAAAAAAGATTATAAATTTGTTAATCTTCATAAAGAAGTTATAGAAAGCTTAAATAATACTAGATTGTTCTTAGATTTTAGAAAATTTTTTGAAGAAATTTATTTGAATAAAAGTTTAAATCAATACTTAGCCTATATAACAACATGTTTTTTATTGAGCTTCAATATTTTACCCATTGATTTTATTTACAAAAATTACGAGTTTAAAAATAGTAAGTCCTATAAAATATATGATTTTATAATTAATGAAATTAAACAATTATATGTAAATCCTATACACATAAATAATATTTTAAAAGAAAATATACTAAGTATATGTTATAGATTTTATTTCTTTAAAGGAATTTTTTATTCAAATGACTATATAACAAGAAAATATTATTTAAATAAATTTTCAAATCAGTCTAGGATAAAGTTTGTTGAAAATTTATTATTAAAATTACATAATTTAGATGGCTATGATAAGACAAATGATGAGTTCTTTAAATTTGTAATAATTATTACTTTAAGTTATATAAATGGAAAAATTAAAAATTCAATAACTATAGGTATATTATCATATAATGAAGATTTAGTTTTAATACCTAAAATTATTAACTTAAATGATTATTTAAGAAAAAAATTCGATATAAATATAGAGATATATAATAAAAACAAAAATTATGATTTAGTATTATCAAATATAGTTTCGAACACTGATAAATTATCTAATAACTACCGAAGAATGTATTTTTTCACAAATTTAGATGAACAATATGATTTAAATAATATTGTAGAAATATTAAAAGAAATTGATAATAGTATTGAATACTAAAATTATGAATAGGAGTATTAACAAAGTTTATGCAGAGAATTATATAAAAATTCAATCAAAAATATCAGAATTTTTTAAAGAGGATAATTTAAGAAAATCATTTTTGAAGGTTCCATCATTATTTATTACGTATGGACGAAAATAAGATAAAAGGTAAAACTGTAGATTAAATATTCTACAGTTTTTTTATTTAATTTTTTCAATGTGACCCCGGTCATATTTAAGATAAGCACTTTGAAATTATAATAGCATCATAAGAGAGAGGCAACAAGCCAAATAAATAATAAGAAATTTTTATTTATAGGAGGAAGTAGTTAGCATAAATTTATTATGCTATTGAAATTTATATATGGAAAATAAAAAAGTAATATTAAAAAATGGACAAGCAAAGGTTATTGATTCTGAAAGAATCAAAATGTTAACTGACTTTTTAAGAAGAATAAATAAAGAAGGTATAACTAAAGAATTAAGAGAAGAAGGATTAGATATTGTAAAGTCAATTGATCCGTTAGAATTATCAATTGCAGAACAAAATTTAATAGATGATGGTATGGAGCCTAGTGAATTAAGACATTTATGTGATATACATATGGAGATTCTTAAGGATGAACTTGAAAAATTAAAAAGCAATATATCAAGGGGGCATGTCTTAGATACTTTAGTTGAAGAGCATACAAAGATATTAGCATTATTAGAAGATCTTGAAGCAGTTACTAATGAGATAGTAAAAATGGATAAGTATAATAAGGAAAAGGAAGAATTTTCAAAGGCTTTACAAATAGTACAAGGTATTTTAGATGCAGAACTTCATCATAAGAGAGAAGAAGATGTATTATTTCCAGAGTTAGAAAAGAGAGAGATTACTGGTCCAACAAGAATAATGAGATTAGAACATGATCAATTAAGAGAAAAAAAGAGAAGATTAAAGGAATTAATAAAAGTAGTTGAATATCTTGATTTTGAAGACTTTAAAGATAATCTTCAATCTTTATCTAAAGAAATTTGTTTTGAACTTAAGGATCATATATTTAAAGAAAATTATATTTTATATCCAACAGCTTTAGAGGCTATAAAAGATGAAAAACTTTGGAAGAGTATGAGAGAAAAATGTGATGATATAGGATATTGTCCATTTACTCCAAAAGAATGTATAGAAAAATAGGTTAAGATTATATTTCGGTTGAATGTTGATTTTAGCTGGTTCTTTAGAGGAAATTTAGTTTATTAAAGTATTTTTATTACTTTCTTATTAAGTTTAACTTAAAGTTTTATGTAAAAATCAACACTAGTAAAAAAATAGTTTGTTATAAATATGTGATTAAAACTTTAGGAGGAAATTATTATGGAAAAATTAATTAGAAAAGACTATAGTTTAGGAGAAGTTGTTACTGTTTACCCAGCAGTTGTTAAGAAATTTAATGATATGGAATTAGACTATTGTTGTGGTGGAAGTAAGAGTTTAGAATTAGCACTTAAAGAAAAAGGTATTGATGTTGATAAATTTGTTGAAGATTTAAACAAAGAATTCAAAGAGTTTAAATTTGAAAACTCTCAATATGTAGATTGGAGAGAAAAATCTTCAGAAGATTTAATTAATCATATAGTTGAAACTCATCATGCAGAGACTTTTAGATTATTGAAAGAAATAGATCCATTGATGGTTAAGGTATTTAGAGTACATTTTTCACATGGTCCAGAACTTTTAATGAAAGTTCATAGCCTTTTTGGAAAGCTAAAATGTGAATTAGAAGAACATTTACTTAAAGAAGAGAATATTTTATTTCCATTAATGATTAAGTATGACCAAGCAAAGGATAAAGAAGAAAAGAAAGAAATAGAAGAGGATATAAGAATCATAGTTAATGAACATGAATCTGCTGGTGATATATTAAAAGAATTAGCAGAAGTAACTGATGATTATAAAGTTCCAGAATGGGGATGCATAAGTTTTAAACTACTATATGATTATTTACACGACTTAGAAAAAGATTTATTCATACATATTCATAAAGAAAATAATATATTATTCCCAAGATATTAGCAGTTATAAACATTAGTATAATTTTATAAATTTTAAGTTTAAAAGAAACATAGAAACTATTTTATGTTTCTTTTTTTATTAAATGTTAAGTTTTATAGTAGAATATTAAATAAAGAAAAAGGATAAATAAAATAGTAAGGAGGAAGATAGAAATGGAAAAAACATGTACATGTGGATCATGTAAAGAACCTTGTGCTAAAAATATATCTATTTTCTCAACATTATCCACTGAGGAGTTGTTGAAAATAGTTAATATGACTGAACATAAAAGTTTTGAAGAAAATGATGTTTTATGTAGAGAAGGAGAAAAATCAGATAAGCTTTTCTTAATTAGAGAAGGAAGAGTAAAGATATGCAAAATAACTAAAGAGGGAAAAGAACAGATAGTTTACGTATTATCTAAAGGTGATTTCTTTGGAGAAAATAATCTTTTTACTAGTAATAATATTAGCAACTTTTCAGCTTATGCAATAACAGATGCAAAGTTATGTATTTTAAAAAAGGAGAATTTAGAAAAAATACTCATAAAAAATCCAGAGATATCATTAAAAATAATACAAGAGATGGCAGATAGAATAAATTCTGCTGAGAATTTGGCACAAACTTTAGCTACTAGGGATGTAGAAGCAAGATTAGCCACTGTATTAATAGAATTTATGGATAAGTATGGTGAGAAAAATAAAGAAGGAATATACATAAGTTTACCTCTAAATAGAGAACAGATAGCAAATTATTGTGGTATAACAAGAGAAACTGTAAGTAGAAGACTTTCAAAATTTGATAAGTTAGGAATAATAAAGTTACAGGGGAATAAGGGTCTTATTGTTAAGGACAAAGAAGCTTTATTTAGTTTAGCTGAATAGTTAAAAGGGTATTATATATTAGTAAGTTGAAATTTTTTAACAAGGCTATATTTTTAAGTCGGATTTGATTTTAGACTCACTTAATGATTTAGTTATTAATAAGTGGTTTATAGCTTCAATCAAATTTACTTTAAAATATAGCCTTTAAATAAATAATAATCTTTATAAAGCTTTTGATTTTTATAATAGAACTAATTAGATATACTGTTTTAGTCTAAGAATGTATTCTTAAGTCTTATATAGACTTCTAAATTATTCAACTTTAGAAAAATGAGTTTTATCTAGTTTACAAAGTGGACATACCCAAGTATCTGGAATATCTTTAAATTCGGTACCAGAAGCCACACCATTATCAGGATCTCCTACAACTGGATCATAAATATATCCGCAAACATCACATACAAACTTTTCCATTATTAAAACCTCCTTAGAATTAATAGATATGTTATTTTATTATGTTTAATTATTAAATAAATTATGTCTAAAAATATTAATTAGTATTAGATTTATTAGAAATTATAATATATTTAATTTAAAAAATCCCAATGAGTATAGAAGAATTAGAATTTTTGTATTTGGATAGTATATTATTAAAGTCAAAGATTTGTTTTGGGTAAATATAATTTTTAAATGTGATGCCAGTCATATTTTAGAGCAATTATTGTAGATATAATAACTTTATAATAGAGAAGTAAAGACTAAGATGTTAATATTAATAGCATATAAACACATATTAATAGCTTGATATATATAATATTTAAATAAACTTATAATTTTCGTTTTTATTTTTATAAAACCCTAAAGTAATATATAAAACCTATAAATTAAGAATTTCGATGTACAAATATAAATTAGTTTCTACTTACTCTATTAAATTTATATAAAAATATAAATTAAAAATTATAGGTTTAACTGTAAGTAACAATATATGAAGTTTTATTAAGTATTAATTTAAGTCATATATTGTTACTTATTTAATAATTATAAACTTATGATAAGTGTAATGAGGTGATAATATGGAAAATGTTTGGAATGGATTTAGACAATTAGAAATATTTAAAATAGAAGAAGAGGCAAAGGATATAAAATCATTTTACCTAAGAGCTACTGATGGTAAACCATTAAAAGAATATAAATGTGGTCAATTTTTACCTCTTAAAATAGAAACTGATGATGAAGTTATAAAAAAAGAAATGAGAAGATATAGTTTATCAGGTGATCCCAAAAAGGATTATTATAGATTAACAATAAAGAGGGTGCCTAATGGAAAGGTAAGTGGATATTTTCATGAATCTATTAATGTAGGTGATACAATATTAGCAATTCCTCCATTTGGGAAATTTACATTAACAGAAGATAGTAATAAGCCTTTAGTTTTACTATCAGGAGGTATAGGAATAACACCTATTTTATCAATGCTATATGGAGCTAAGGAACAAAGCAGAGATGTATACTTTGTGGAGGCTGTATTAAACTCAGATAATCTAGCTTTAAATTCAGATGTTCAAGGAATTAAAAAAGTAAAGAATTTTAAGGAAATAAAGATATTTAGTGAGCCATTAGAAAGTGATATAAAAGGTAAAGATTTTGATGAAGAGGGATTTATAACAAAAGAATGGATAAAAAATAACTTGCCTTTAAATGGAGAATTTTTCTTTTGTGGACCAACTTTATTTATGAAAAGTATAAGAAATAGTTTAAAAGATTTAGGCGTTAAAGAAGATAATATTAATTTTGAATTCTTTGGAAAAGAAGAGTTTTAATAATTATTTTTTAGATTTTAATATAATAACACTTAGTATATTAAAAATTTGGATTTAAAATGTTATAAAAAGTAGTTAATTCTTAAGAATTAACTACTTTTGTTTTTAATAATATTATATGCCTATATTTTTAAAAACTTATGATGTATTGATAGTTATTAATAGCATTTGTTAAAATTGATATGAAATACCAAAAGATAAAAGGAGCGTATAAATTTGTGATTAGATTATGTAATTGTGCATCAGATAAAGGACCATGTGCTAGGAATATAGCTATTTTCTCATCATTATCAGATGAGGAACTATTTAAAATAGTCCATATGACAGAACATAAGGAATTTGATGAAAATGATACATTATGTAGGGAAGGTGAAATATCAGACAAGCTTTTTTTAATTAGAGAGGGAGAAGTGAAAATATGTAAAATTACTAAAGAAGGAAAAGAGCAAATAGTATATATATTATCCAAAGGAGATTTCTTTGGAGAAAATAATCTTTTTGTTAACAGTAATATTAGTAATTTTTCAGCTTATGCAATAACTTCAGGTAAGATGTGTGTATTAAATAAAAAAAGTTTAGATAAAATACTTTTAGAAAATCCAGAAATATCAATAAAAATAATAGAAGAGATGGCTAATAGAATAAACTTAGCAGAGAATTTAGCACAAAATTTAGCAACTAAGGATGTAGAAGTGAGAATAGCATCAGTGTTGGTAGAATTTATGAATAGATATGGAATTGAAAAGGAAGAAGGAATATATGTAAAGTTACCACTTAATAGAGAACAAATGGCAAATTACTGTGGTGTTACTAGAGAAACTGTAAGTAGGAAACTATCTAAATTTGATAAAACAGGAATAATAAATTTACATGGAAATAAGGCAATTATAATTAAGGATATAGAAGCTTTATTAGATTTAGCAGAGTAAAGTAAAAAGCCTAATAAATCATATAGATTTATTAGGCTTTTTACTAATATAATATTATTCAGTTTCAGAGAATTGAGATTTATCTACTCCACAAAGAGGGCAAACCCAATCATCAGGTATATCCTTAAATTCAGTTCCAGGTTCAACACCATTATCAGGATCTCCTACAGCTGGATCATAAATGTATCCACAAACATCACATATAAATTTTTTCATAATTAATTCCTCCTAAAATTTAACGATTATATTATTGAACTGATATAATCAGCAGCTCTTACAACTTCTTTTTCTGATTCTTCATTTAGTGAGAATCTAATTCTTACTGGGAAATGAACATCAATCATACCAGTAGATTTTATTATTGATGAAGTATTTAAAACATTACCATTTGTAGAGTTTAAGTAATCCTGAATTATTTCTATAGGTTCACCACTCCATCCAAATGAACCAAAAGCACCTAAAAGTTTATTGCTTAAATCTAATTTAGGTAATTCTTTTAATATATCTTCAATAGAACCTATTAAATCTCCATATTTAGTTGAAGTACCAAATAGTATTGAATCTGATTCTTTTATTGAAGCTAATATATCTTCTTTAGTACTTTTATCTGCATTAAATATATAAACTTCAATATCCTCATTTTCTAATTCAGATTTGAATTTTTCAGCTATTTTTTTTGTTGCATTTCTCATTGTAGTGTAAACTATAGTAGCTTTTTTCCCTTTTTTAGTTTCTTTACTATATTTATCATATATATCAATATATGATTGAATATTTTCATCTAGTATATAACCATGTGATGGAGCAATAACTTCTATATCTAAATCTTTTAATATATCAATCAGTGGCCTAATGTATTTTCTATGTGGTTCCATTATAAGTTTATAGTAAGTTAAAAAGTCCTCTGTAATATCCTCATTTGATTTACTTGAGAAATGTTCCTTGGCAGTAAGATGAGTACTAAAAATATCACAAGGGAATAATATTTTATCTTCTACATCATATGTAATCATTGTTTCCTCAGTGTGAAGATAAGGAGTCATTTTAAATAATAATGTTTTTCCTCCTATATCAAGGGTATCCCCATCATTTACTACTATAAAATCTCTATCATGTAATTTATATAATTCTTTTAGATGATATACGGCTTTTTCACTGCAAACTATTTTAGCATTGGTAGCTTGTCTAGCTAGTCCACCTAATGCACCTGAATGATCAGGTTCTGTATGATTAATAACTATGTAACTTATATCTTTTAAATCAATAATCTCTTTTAAATTATTTAAAAAATCTTTTGTATATATTAAATCTACAGTATCAATAACTGTTGGCTTTTTAGTTTTTAATAAATAACTATTGTATGTAGTTCCTTTTTCTAATATTAATCTGTGAAATGGAACAGGTCTATTGTCAATTACTCCTACTGAGTAAATATCATTTCTTAGTTTAATTTCTTTATTCATAAGTACCCTCCTTATTAAATTTCTTTTGTGAAAATCTACAACCTTAGTTTAAAACATAATAAAATATCTGAATGTGATTGCACACACATGATAAAAATAATATAAAAATTTTTCTAAAAAGTATTGACTTTTTATTAAATAATAATTATTATTGATTATAAGAAATAAATGATAAATAGAATCAATTGAAAATAAATATCAAGGAGGAAATGCAAATGTCATTAATAAACAAAAAAGTTTCAGATTTTAAAGTGCAAGCATATCAAAATGGAGAATTTAAAGAAGTTACATCAGAGGATTTAAAAGGACACTGGTCAGTATTCGTATTCTATCCAGCAGATTTTACTTTTGTTTGTCCAACTGAGTTAGGGGAGTTAGCAGACAATTATGAAAGCTTTAAAGAAATAGGATGTGAAGTTTACTCAATATCAACAGATACTCACTTTGTTCATAAAGCATGGGCAGATGCTTCAGATACTATAGGAAAGATTAAATATCCAATGTTAGCAGATCCAACAGGAAAATTAGCAAAAGATTTTGAAGTTATGATAGAAGAAGAAGGATTAGCATTAAGAGGATCTTTCGTAATTAACCCAGAAGGAGAGATAAAAGCATATGAAATCCATGATAACGGAATTGGAAGAAATGCTGAAGAATTATTAAGAAAGGTTCAAGCAGCTCAGTTTGTTGCAGAACATGGAGATCAAGTTTGTCCAGCTAAATGGAAACCAGGTGAAGAAACATTAGCACCAAGTTTAGATTTAATAGGAAAACTTTAATAAAAATAAATAAAGTGGTTTTGTAAAAATATAACAATAAACTTACAAACATATTCAGAGAATTACTAGATTTCGCTAAGAATTTATAATTATTACTCCGAAGATATTACTAAAGCTTCGAAACTTGCTTCGCTTCGAACAGTCTCAGCTTCTTAACGTAATATCTTCTCCGTAATAATTTAAATTCTAAAGCTTATCTAGATATTCTCTTCATATTGTTTGTAAGTTTTATAAGAATTTGTTTTAGGCAAATTTTCAATGCTAATCAATTGAAGTTAAAACATTTTTAAGTTATTTCAAAGTAGATAGTTTAAAAATATTTTGAATAGTAAGGACTAAGGAGGAGGCGTAAATTTATGAGTAAAATATATGATTTAGTTATTATTGGGGGAGGGCCTGCAGGACTTTCAGCAGGTATATATGCAGGAAGAGCTAAGATGAATACCTTGATAATAGAAAAGGGAGAATTAGGAGGACAAGTCAATAAAACATTTGATATATCTAATTACCCTGGATCTAGAAATACAAATGGTCCTAAACTTATGAGTGAAATGAAAGCTCAGGCAGAGGATTTTAAAGTTAAGTTTATGAATGGAGAAGTCCTTGAAGTAAGTTTATATAAAGATATTAAGGAAATAAAAACTGATAAAGGTTTAGTTCAGGGAAGATCTGTAATAATTGCTACTGGGGCAGCACCTAGACAACTTGGATTTAAAGGGGAAGAAGAATTTACAGGAAGAGGAGTTGCATATTGTGCAACTTGTGATGGTCAGTTTTTTGAAGGATTAGAGGTATTTGTAATAGGAGCTGGTTTTGCAGCGGCTGAGGAAGCAATATTCTTAACTAGATTTGCATCAAAGGTAACTGTAATAGCTAGAGAACCAGAATTTACTTGTGCAAAATCTATAGCAGATAAGGTTCTTTCTAATCCTAAAATTGAGGTGAAATTTAACACTGAAATAATTGAAGTTAAGGGCAAAGACATGGTAAACTATGCTAAGTTCAAGAATAATGTAACAGGAGAAATTTTTGAATACAGAGCAAAAAAAGAGGATGGAGCCTTTGGAATATTTGTATTCGTTGGTTATGCCCCTAAAAGTGAATTGTTTAAAGATATTTTAGAGTTAGACAAGCAAGGATATATTATAACTAATGAAGATATGGAAACTAATATTAATGGGGTTTATGTTGCTGGAGATTTACGTCCAAAATCTTTAAGACAAATAGTTACAGCTGTATCAGATGGGGCTATTGCTGCCACTACAGCAGAGAGATACGTTAAAGAGCTAAAAGAAAAGCTTGGTATAGAAGATGAATATTTAGAAGAAGAGGAAAATATTCAAGAAGAAAAAAATAGTGATGAAAATAATGATTTAGGAAATATATCAAGAAAAAGTTCACTATTAAATGATGGATTAAGAGCTCAGCTAAAAGGAATTTTAAGCAAAATAGAAGATGAAGTAACTTTAGTTTCTATAGTTGATAGAAATAATACAAAATCTATAGAACTTAGAGACTTAGTACTAGATATATCAGATTTAGGAGAAAAAATAAATGCTAAGATATTTAATAGAGGCGAAAATAAAGATGTTGAAGAGAAGATAAATGCTGATAAATATCCAATAGTTGCACTTTTAGACGAGAATGAAAATTATAGTGGAATTAAGTTTCATGGTGTTCCAGGAGGACATGAGTTAAATTCGTTTATTTTAGCTATATATAACTTAGGTGGTCCAGGTCAAGGTATTGATAAAGAAGTGCTTGATGAAATAAAGAAATTAGATAAAAAGACTAATATTAAGGTTTGTGTATCACTATCATGTCATTTATGCCCTGATGTTGTAGCTAGTGCACAAAGAATAGCAAAAGAAAATAAAAATATAGAAGCTGAAATGATTGATTTAGCTAATTTTAAAGATATAAAAGATGAATTTAAAATAATGAGTGTACCAGCTCTAATAGTAAACAATAAAGATGTTTACTTTGGAAGCAAAAAAATAGAAGAAATTTTAGAGATAATAAAATAATTTTATTATAAAACACCACAAAAAGAAGCTGTATGAAATTGCTTTATAAGTTGATTTCATACAGCTATATTTTTAATTGATTTCTATATTTATATAGATTTGGTAATTTGTTATAAATATTATATAAAGTTCAGAAAATATTTTTAAAATATGAATTTTGTAAAATAATTTGTTAGATTTTTAACCTCTATGTCTTAAATGTATTGTAATTTATACCTATACTGTGATATATTGATAGCAGGAAAAATAGTTGTATATACAAATGAACTTAACTTTTGTGTGTATTTATATTTTGAAACAATTAATTCTCAGAGAATTGCTAGAAGTTTATAAAAATTTGAAGTTTGAAATAAAAATCTATAAAAATATAAATGATAAAAAATAAACAAAGCCTTGGAATAATAAATCTTTTTAGAGAAATAATATTTAATGAATTTTGTATTGTTATAGATTTTAACTAACAAAAAATTTTTATAAATAGGAAGAAGTGAGAGGTATGTCACAAAAGAATGTTTCAAAGAAAGATAAGTTAACACCAAAAGATTATTTAAATAAAGTTTTGGCAGGAACTGCAACAGGGATAGTTGTAGGGTTAATTCCTAATGCAATATTAGGATCAATTTTTAAAGGGCTAATAGGGGTTTCACCTATATTTTCTACTTTTTATAATGCCGTGAATATTATGCAGTTTATAGTACCTGTGCTTGTGGGAGTCTTAGTTGGATTACAGTTTGAATTAAATGCTATGCAATCAGTTATAGTTGGAGCAGCAGTATTCTTAGGTTCAGGGGCATTTAAGGTTACTGAAGCTGGAGTACAAATGGTTGGTATTGGAGACTTAATAAATATAATGTTAGTTTCTTGTATAGCTGTATTTATTATTAGATTAATAGGAAATAAATTAGGATCTTTAACTATATTATTACTACCAATTATAGCTGGCGCTGGAGTTGGTATAATAGGAATGTTTATGTTACCTTATGTAAGACAAATTACCATAGTAATTGGAGATATAATGAATAACTTTACTACTTTACAGCCATTATTAATGTGTATTTTAATAAGTGTTTCATTCTCAATATTAATTATTTCACCAATTTCAACTGTGGCAATAGGTATAGCTATTGGAATAACTGGCTTAGGAGCTGGGGCAGCTGCCATAGGAGTTACTGCTTGTACAGCAGTTTTAGTTGCAGGATCAAGAAGAGTAAATCAAAGTGGAGTTACTTTATCAGTATTATTAGGAGCTATGAAAATGATGATGCCAAACCTAGTAAAATACCCAATAATAGCAGTACCAATAATAGCAAATGGAATCCTAAGTGGAATAGGAGCTTATTTATTTAATATATTAGGTACACCTAATAGTGCAGGATTTGGTATAGTTGGATTAGTTGGACCTTTAGCGGCTATAAATACTCCAGGGGCTACAAATGCTATATTTGGAGTAATAATGGCATTCTTTGTAATACCTTTTGTAGGAGCATTTATTATTGAATGGTTCTGTAGAAAAGTTATACATTTATATGATGAAAATATTTTTAAATATATTTAATTTACAAAAAAGATAAAAGAGGAGAGTTGATTTAAATGAAAATCGCAATTGTTGGAGCAGGAGCAATGGGCTCACGTTATGGATATATGTTACATGAAGCTGGAAATGAAGTTATGTTAATAGATGGGTGGAAGGATCATGTAGATACTATAAACAAAGAGGGATTAACTGTTGAGGAAAATGGAGAAATTAAAAAAGTAAAGATACCAGCAATGCTACCTCAAGATGCTAAAGAAATTCCAGAGTTAATAATATTATTTACTAAATCTATGGGATTAGAACCAATGTTAGAATCTATAAAAGATATATTAGGAAAAAATACAAAGGTATTATGCTTATTAAATGGATTAGGACATAATGAAACTGTAGCAAAATATGTTGATAGCAAAAACATACTTATGGGAGTAACTTTATGGACAGCTGGGTTAAAAGGTCCAGGACATGTTGTATTAACAGGAAGCGGAAGCCTAGAAGTTCAAAATATTGATCCAAGTATGGAAAAAGAGGCAAAAGAAATTTGCGATATATTAAGTAATGCTGGATTAAAAGCTCACTATAGTGAAAATGTATTATTTTCAATATGGCGTAAAGCTTGCGTAAATGGAACTTTAAATAGTGGATGTACAATTTTAGATTGTAATATTAAAGAATTTGGTGAATTAAAAGAAGCTCCAGAGCTTATACGTAATATCATAAAAGAATTTGCTGATGTTGCATCTAAATATGGAGTAAAGTTAGATGTTGAAGAGGTTGCAAGGGGAATAGAGGCAATATATGATCCAAGCCAAGCAGGAGCTCATTATCCATCAATGCATCAAGATTTAATACAAAATCATCGTCTTACAGAAATAGATTATATAAATGGTTATGTATCAAGAAAAGGTAAAGAGTTTAATATAAATACACCATATAATGACTTACTTACTACTCTTGTTCATGCAAAAGAGCAATTACTTATTAAATAAGAATATGTAATAAATATAGTATTTTAAAGTTGATTTTTATGTTTTATAAGAATCAACTTTTTATATTTTATAACTTAACTTGGTATAAATACTTATTCTAATATAGAAAACAATCTTTTATATTTTATAGATACATTATTAAATATTAGCGTAGTAAAACCTTATTTGTTTAAAAATGATGTAATGAACTCAGTTGCAAATTTAAAAATATATATTTAATATAATATATAGACAAAATTTTAAGAGGTTAGGACTGATATAATGCTTGAAGAAAATTTTTGCCAGTGCTTGTTTTTTACTGTAACCAGATTGAAAAAAATAGCAGCTAAAATAGCTGAAGATGAATTAAAACCATTAGGAATGTCTCCAACATATGTATATATACTTCTTGGGGTAAAATTTAAACCAGGAATAACTCAAAAAGAATTATGTGAGGAACTTCATTTGAAGCCTTCTACAATAACTAGACTTATAGATAAACTTGTTGTAAATGGATTGGTGGAAAGAAGATCAGAGGGAAAATTATCTCATATATATCTAACTGAAAGCGGAGAAAATATACAAGAGGATATTAAAAAATACAGATTAAAGTTACATAATCGTTATAAAGAGATACTTGGAGAAGAGGAATATAATTTTTTAACTAAACTAACAAATGATTCTGCAAGAATATTAGAGTCTGAATAAAAGATGTGCTTAATAGTTAAATTTTAAAGGTTTAAACTTATTTGAAAACAAGTAGTAATGCACAACTTCTTACAATTTTAATTATAAGAAGTTGTGCATTATTATATATATAAGTACTTATTTTAGATTAATAATGATATAATAAACTTATTATTTTTAATAAGAGATTAGAATATTGATTTAATGATTTAAAATATTCAAAAAGGAGATATACATATATGAAAGAATTAAGAATAAAGAAATTTACTGTAGAAGAATTTAAAAATAAGTTTAACTTAGATAATATAGAAAATATTTCAGCTTATGAAATAAGTGAATTAGGAAATCTTTTTGAGAATTCATCTGAAGAGGTTTATTTCTTAATTGAAGATAAATTATATGCTGAGCCAAAGGAAGCTATAGGGGAAGGAGAACTTTCTAGAGAGGATATTGAAACTATAGAAAAATTAAATGAAGAATTTAGAGATTCTTTAATAAGCTTAAGAGAGTTTTTATATCATGGAAATGGAAAATTAGATTCAGAAGAGGCTAGATCTATTCAAGTTGCAATGAATAATAATATAAAATCAGCTAAAGAAATCTTAAATAGACATAATATAATTGATAAAGACCAATTAAAGAAAATGAGTAAAAAATACTTTATGCCAGACTTCTTAAATGGTATATTTGGTAATGAAGAATATAATTTTGAAAATGAAGTAGAAATAGACTGCGGATTATAAGAGAAAGCTATATCAAATCTTTACTTGGTTTGATATAGCTTTTTTATTTAAATAATTATATTTAATGTTGACAATATCACTAATTAGTGATAAATTTAAAGCATGGATAAGATAAAGGATTTAATTAAAAAAAATGAATTAGAATTATCAACATTGGTTGTCTTTACAAGAGCAGAGCATACTATTCATAAAAAAGAATTTCAGACAATCAAGGAAAGTGGATTAACCATAGCTCAATTTGGAGTTTTAGAAGCTCTATATAATAAAGGTGACTTGAGAATATGTGAAATAATCGAAAAAATCTTAACAACATCAGGAAATATAACAGTTGTTATAAAAAATCTAGAAAAGGATGGACTAGTGAAAAAAAATGCAGATCCAGAAGATAAGAGATCTTGTATAATATCATTAACAGATGAAGGTAGAAAGGTTATAGAAAATATTTTACCTAGTCATATTAATAATATTAAAAATATTTTTGAAGTTTTAACCGATGAAGAGAAAATCACATTGAAGAATATATTAAAAAAATTTAAAAATGTATAGTCATCAATAAAAAATAAAAATTTTTAGGTATTTATCACTAATTAGTGATAAAAGTTATTTTAGATAAAAAGGAGGCAAAGTAAATGAAGAAGTTCAGAACTATAGAAAATATATTTAAAGCGCCAGAACCACATATGGTTGGGGATGGATTTAGAGTATCTCAGTATATACCAACAGGAATAAAAAGTATGGAGCGTTTATCACCATTTTTATTATTAGATTATAATGCACCATATTATTTTAAGCCTTCAGAGACTAGATTAGGTGTTGGAGCTCATCCTCATCGTGGATTTGAAACAGTAACAATTGCTTATGATGGAAAGGTTGAGCATCATGATAATAAAGGAAATCATGGGATTATAGGACCTGGGGATGTTCAGTGGATGACTGCAGCATCAGGTATTATGCATAAAGAATATCATGAAACTGAATTTAGTAAGAATGGTGGTATCTTTCATATGGTTCAACTTTGGGTGAATCTACCTAAAGATAAAAAAATGATAGAACCTAAATATCAACCTTTATTAAAAGAAGAAATGGGAGTTTTAAAACTTGATAATGATAAAGGAGAAATAAGTATAATTGCAGGGGAAGTTAAGGGGGTAAAGGGGCCAGCTAATACCTTTACTAATATAAATCTTTATAATATAAATTTAAAGAATTATGGTAATACTACATTAAGTGAACCAAAAAATTTTAATACTGCAATTCTTATATTAAAAGGTGAAGCTAAAGTAAATGAAGATAAAATATGTAAAGAAGGAGATTTTATCATATTTGATAATGTTGAGGGAGAGATTTTACTAGAGTCTTTGACTGAAGAGTCACTATTTTTAGTTCTTAGTGGAGAACCAATAAATGAGCCTGTTGTTTCACATGGACCATTTGTTATGAATACACTAGGAGAAATACTTGATGCATATGAAGATTTTAGAAACAATAAGTTTGGAACAGAGAATTTTTAATAATTTATATATAAATTAGAAGGAGTGAATACAATGAGTAAAGTATTATATATTAAAGCAAATATAAAAAATGAGGGAGAATCAAGAACTTTTAAAGTATCTGATAGTTTTGTAGAAGAGTATAAGAAAAATAATCCAGAGGATGAAATAATAATATTAGACTTATATAAAGAGAATATAGATTTTTTAAGAGCTGATGATTTAGGAAAATTATTTGGACCTAAAGATGAAGAAAGCAAGAATAATTCAATATTAAAATATGCATATCAATTTGCTGATGCTGATAAATATATAATTGCAGCACCTATGTGGAATTTAAGTTTTCCAGCTATATTAAAAGCTTATATTGATTATGTAAGTGTTTCTGGAATAACATTTAAATATACTGCTGAAGGACCAGTTGGTTTATTAAATAACAAAAAGGCAGTACATATAGTATCTAGAGGTGGTGGTTATGATAATTCACCATATGAAATGGGAGATAGATATTTAAGAACTATATTAGGTTTCTTTGGAATTAAGGATATAGAGACTATTGGTATAGATAATTTAGATGTTATTGGCGTAAATGTTGAGGAAAAGGTAGAAGAAGGTATAGAAAAGGCTACTTCACTTGCAAAGAAATTTTAAATTAGAATAATAGATCTTTAAGTTAATATTTTATTAAAATAAATTTTGGTAATTTAAAAAGGGATATTGAATAAAAAATAATACTGAAAATGAAAAGTTTCATTTTCAGTATTATTAATATGTAGGGATAAGTTTGTTTGAAATTATCTAAGATTTTATTACTGAAAGGTATAAATTATAATTTCCCTTCATTTAGCATATTAGTTAAATCGTCGAGCATTAAGTTAGCTGATTTTATTCCACCAGCAGTATTCCAAATAAAGTCATTTACTTTATAGACTTTATTATTTTGTACAGCATTTAATGATTTAAATAGGGGATCTTGCATCCATTCTTGTTCTCTTGAAGTAGCTTTACCATCACCAGTTTCATAAGTAAAGTAGAATAGAACATCTCCATCAGCTTCTTTTAATCTTTCTTTACCAATTTCAAGGGCAAATTCATCACTTTGTTGAGATGCTGGTCTCTTAAATCCTATTTCTTTTAATATAGTACCAGCAAAAGTATTTCCAAGATATATTCTAGTTTTTCCAGACATAAATCTAATAAGTGAAATTTCTGTATCTAGCTTATCTTTATAATTATTTTGAATATAAGCAATTTTATCATCATATTCTTTTAAAGCTTTTTCAGATTCAGATTCTTTATTTAAAACTTTTGCATAAAATTTAAAGTTATCTTTCCATGCTCCTCTTATAGTATCAGAGTAAACAGTTGGAGCTATGGCACTTAGTTGAGAATAAATTTTTTCATGTCTCATTTTATTTCCTATTATTAAATCAGGTTTTAAAGCAGCAATTGCTTCTATATTAGGCTCTCTTTCCATGCCTATTTGTTTTACACCTTCAAGTTCGTCTTTAGTATGATCATACCAATCACCAGTAACTCCAGTTACAGCACCTACTGGTTTAACGCCAAGAGCAAGTAGAGCTTCTGTACCTTCACTAGTAAGAATTACAACTTTTTGAGGATTAGTAGGTATTTCTGTAGTACCCATTGCATGTTCAACTGATACCATATTTGTTGGTACAGTTGTATTTTCGTTATTTTTTTTATTAGAACAACCTATAAATAGGCTTGCAACTACTAAGCTTGATAAAGCTATAGATAGTAATTTTTTTTTCATACTTAAAACCTCCAAATAATTATTTTTTTGTCGAATGATGTAGAAAAACTAATGAGTTTATGATATCATAAATGATAAAGATTATCAATATTAAATAAAAGTATTTATCTTTTGAGATGGAGGCAGTATATGGAAAAAATTATGAATAATAATAAGACAAAATTTTTCTTACTTTTATTTTTAATAATATTAACAGGAATTCTATGCTATTTAAGCATTACTAAAGGATTTATAAAAACTAATTATGAAACTGTTATAGATGCTTATAAAAATTTTAATGGTTCTCAAGAGCACATAATTATAAAAACATCTAGAGTTCCTAGAACTTTAAATGCTCTTTTAGTTGGAGGAGCACTTGGTGTTTCAGGGCTTTTGATACAAGCATTAACTAAAAACAAACTTGCTTCTCCTAGTATATTAGGTATAAATTCGGGAGCGGTATTTATTTTGGTTATTGCTATAACATATATTCCACAAATTTCTAACATGGGACTTGCATGGTTATCTTTTATAGGGGCATTAGGAGCTACTATATTGGTATATATATTGTCAGGTGGACTTTCTGGTGAAGTTCGAACTATGGACTTAACATTAGGTGGAGCAGCTTTAAGTGCATTACTTTTCTCTTTAACTCAAGGAATATTATATAAAAATGATATTGCTTTAGAAGAAATTATATATTGGATGACTGGTTCCGTAGAAGGTAAAAAAATAGATATGATACTTAAATTTTCACCAGTAATAATAGTTACTATAATCTTAACATTCTTTATTTGGAAAAAGCTTAATGTATTTTCTTTAGGTGAAGAAATGGCAAGGTCATTAGGAATAAAAACTTTGTATTTAAAAATATTAATAATATCTATAGTATCAGTTTTATCAGGAGTATCTGTAGCACTTGCTGGACCCATAGCATTTGTTGGATTAGTAACTCCAAGTATGGTGCATAAATTTATTGGTTCAGATTATAAATGGCTTATTCCTTTCTCTGTGTTTACTGGGTCCTCTATATTATTATCAGCGGATATATTATCAAGATTTATAATTTATCCTAAAGAAGTACCAGTAGGAGCATTAACTGCTCTTATAGGAGGACCATTCTTTATATATATTGCTAAAAGGAGGGGGAAGTAATGATAAATATAAGTAAAAAGACTATAAAAATAAGTATATTATTGTTATTAATTACTCTTTTAATATTTGGGATAAGTTTAAGTTTAGGAGAGGTTATGATAAGTCCAATAGATGTATTAAAAAGTATATTTGGAATAGATACAGGTTTCTCTTCTATATTAGTAATGAATATAAGACTACCAAGAGTTATTATTGCTTTTTTAATTGGAGGATCTTTAGGATTAGCGGGGGCTATACTTCAGGGAGTGGTAAAAAACCCATTAGCATCTCCTGAGATATTAGGTATATCAAATGGTGGAGCTGTTGGAGCATTAGTATTTTTAACAATTTTCACTAATCCTAATAATAATTCTTTAACAACATCAATATTATATATGCCTATATTTACCTTTATATTTTCTTTTTTAGCTGTAGTTATTATTTTCTTTATTTGTGGAAAATCTACATCAACAAAAAAGTTAATTATAATAGGTGTTGGTGTTTCTGCAATATTTAAAGCATTAACTAATATTTTAATAATAAATGGACCAATAGTTTTCATGAAAGAAGCTACAACATGGTTAACAGGTAGTATTTATGGTGCGAATTGGACTCATGCAGCTATAATAGCAGTAATATTTTTTGTTTTTACAATAATAACAGTAATATTTATAAAAGATTTAAATCTTCATCAATTAGATGATGAGATTATAACCGTTCTTGGTAATAAGGTTTATAAAAGTAGAATAATATTATTAAGTATATCAGCAGCCTTAACAGCGGGAGCTGTAACTATTGGAGGAGGAATACCTTTTGTTGGATTGATAGCTCCTCACATTTCAAGAAAACTTGTGAATTCGAAATTTGAGAATCTTATTCCATTATCAATACTTATAGGAGGAATAATCACATTATTAGCTGATTTTGTTTCGAAGTGGTTATTTTATCCACAAGAGTTGCCAATAGGGATATTTACAGCATCTATAGGAGCTCCGTATTTTATATATCTTTTAATAAAAAATAGAAAGTCTACAAATAGGTGATGAAAATGATAAAAACAAATAATTTAAAATTGTGTTATGATGAAAAGATAATATTAGATGATATAAATATAGAAATAGAAAAAGGGAAAATTACAGCATTAATTGGACCTAATGGTTGTGGTAAATCTACTTTAATAAAGTCTATAGCTAAGATACTTACTCCTAAAAGTGGTGAAGTATTAATGGGAGATAAAAATCTTCTTAAAATGCCACCAAAGGAATTAGCAAAGGAATTAGCTATGTTACCACAAAGCAGCAGTGCTCCAGAGGATTTAACTATTTATGATTTAGTTAAGCAGGGGAGATATCCTTATCATAACTTATTATCATTTTGGAGCAAAAAAGATGAGGAAATAGTAATGGAATCTATTAGAAAAATGGGACTAATAGAAGAAAAAGATAGGACTTTAGAAAATCTTTCTGGTGGACAAAGACAAAGAGCATGGATTGCCTTATCTTTATGTCAAGATACAGAAGTTATACTTTTAGATGAACCTACAAATCATTTAGATATAAAGTATCAGCTAGAGATTTTAAATATTTTAAAAGAGCTTAATAGAAAAGAAAATAGAACTATAGTAATGGTAATTCATGATATAAACCATGCTTTAAGATATGCTGATAATATAATAGCTTTAAAGGATGGAAATATATTTGCTCAAGGTAGCAAAGATAAAATTATAAATGAAGATCTTATTAAAAATGTTTTTGATATTAAATGTAGAATTATAGATTCACCAATTGATAATAGTAAGATGTGCGTAACTTATATATAAAATATAGCTTTAATTGCATTAAGATTTAAATAATAAGATTTTTAACTAGAAATATACTATGCTTTTATATTTTGTTCAATAATATTATGTTTATTAGGGTATATTATAAATAGGTTAAAGAATATTATATTAGAAAAGGTAATACATTGAAAAATAGCTTCTTAATAATTATATAATTTATTTTTGTATATTATGGGATTTTAGATTATTCAAAATGGATTTACATATAAAGAATTTAGATGTAAAATAAAGTTATAATATGAGAATTCAGATAATTATTAAGGGAGTTTAGGGCATAAACTCCCTTCTTTTAGTATTTATGGGTATATTAATTTCTTTAAAGGGGTGAAGATATGTATTTTAATAAAGTTTTCGGAATGAAAGAGTTTGGAAAAGATGAAAAGGTATTTTATAGAGTTGCTATAAGGGCAATTATTTTACAGGGTGATAAAATACTTATGGTAAAATCTAATACAGGAGATTATAAGTTTCCAGGTGGAGGAGTTGAAAAAGGTGAGACTCCAGAGGAAACTTTAAGAAGAGAAGTTCAAGAAGAAACAGGATACATATTAAATGAAGTTAAAGAAAAATTTGGAGTTTTAATTGAAAGAGATAGAAGAAGGAGAATGGGTTGTACAATTTTTGAAATGACTTCTCATTATTATCTTTGCAGTGTTATTGAAGAAAGAGGAGAACAACATTTAGATAAGTATGAGGAAGAGTTAGGCTTTACTCCTGTATGGATTTCTTTAGATGAGGTAATTAGAGAAAATGAAAATGTACTTAATCAAAGAGAAAAAATTAATCCATGGGTGAAAAGAGAAACTTTTGTACTTAAAAAGATTAAAGAATATTTAAATGAAAATTAGTTTTAAATATAAAAATACTTTATCAAAAATTTAATATCTTTTTGATAAAGTATTTTTCTTTGTATAGATTTTTAACTTAAAGATTATATACTATATAAATTAAAATTCACTTAAAAATTAGCTTTTTATTTAAATTTTAGAGCTTTAGATTATTTAACTAATTTATTTAAAATTGGTATATGTTTTTCAATTGAAAAATAAAGTTTTTGAACGCTTTTGCTTAAGAATTTTATGTAAAGTACGTTTAGTATAATTACAATTAGGAATGAAGCAACAACGTGTTGTGGATAATGGTGTCCAACATATACTCTAGAAATTCCCATTAATATAGATAAAATTACGCAAATTGTTCCAAGAGCTTTATTATATCTATTTAATCCTAAAGCTATACTCATGCTACCAACTGAATGACCACTTGGAAAAGATGAATCTGGCTTGTGTGGATATAATAGCTTTGCATTAGGATCATTTACAAAAGGTCTTGGAGCATAAAAAAAGTGACCTACAATAACTGCTAGAATTAAATTAATTCCAGTAAACACAATGGTGTCTACAGCTATTCCTCTAGCTTTTTTATTTTTACTTATAATTCCTATTAAATAAACAACAATTACTGTAGCAAAAAGAATATAGGGAAGTCTTTTTGAACTAAAAAGCATAATTGAATCTAATAAGTGATTTTTTCCTGCTAACCCATTAATAGAGTTAAAAATGTCATTCCAAAAATTCATATATGGTTCTCCTTAATAATTTCTTCTTAAGTTATATTTATAAAATTTTATGATGCTTGTACACAAAATTTAAAATTAATTATACATAGTTTATTTTAAAAATAAACTACACAAAAGTTACAAAAAATGAATTTTTATATAGAAATAAACAATAATATATGTTGAATTAAGATTATATTATGACTATATTTATTTTATAAGAATATTATTTGGAGATGTTAATATGAAAAAGACTTTATACGATTATGAAGAAGCAATTAAAAAACTACCTTTAAAAGATAAATATACAAAAGAAGAACTTTTAATAGATGATTTTCTTGTTGATAAAGAGGGGAATATTGAAATTTATTATGCTCCACACAATGAGTATATAAATCCTAAGGCTAAAGTATTTATAATTGGTATAACTCCAGGTTTTAATCAAATGAGCACAGCTATAGCTACAGCAAGAAAAGAATTAGAACTTGGAGATAATATTAAAGAGATTCAATATAAATGCAAAGTGGCAGGGCGTTTTAGTGGAACCTTAAGAAAAAATATAATTAGTATGTTAAATGAGATAGAGCTTAATAAGGCTTTGAAGATAAATGATTGTGGAGAGCTTTTTGGAGAAAAGGATTATTTATTACATACGGTATCCTTAATTCCTTACTCTGTTTTTGTTAAGAAAGCCAATTATACAGGACATACTCCTAAACTTATAAAGAGTGATTTTTTAATGAAGTATATCTATGAGAATTTTATTGAGGAAATTAAGAGTTTAGATGATTTTGAAAATATATTATTGATACCTTTAGGAAAAGCAGTTGAGGAAGTACTATTTAAGCTTAAGGAAGAGGGCTTTATAAGTGAAAGACAAATACTTAAGGGGTTTCCACATCCATCAGGTGCAAATGTAAATAGAATACCTCAATTAAAGGAAAATAAAGAAAGTATGATTAAAAAAATTAAAGAGTTTTATTAACTTACATTAATTAAATTCCTAGTGGCTTATTATGGAGATTTCACTTTTATATTTAATTTTGAAAATTTACTTATAGTAGTCTTTAATATAAAAAGCTTTAATTTAAATTTTCAATGGGATAATATGGTGTGATAAAATAATTAAGTGAATTAAATTATTTTATCTAAGAGGGAAGTATATAATGAAGAATATTAAAATGAGATATCCAATATATCTTAAAGAGTTTAAGTGTATTGGGGGAGAATGTGAAGATAGCTGTTGTATAGGCTGGGATGTTGATATTGATAAGTTTACTTTTCAGCAATATGAAAGTGTAAGTGATAGTGATATGAAGAATATACTTGAAAGTAATCTTATTAAAAATAAGAAGTGTCAATGTGAAGAAATTGATTTTGCTAAAGTGAAGCTAGGGGAAAATAAAAGATGTCCATTTTTAAAGTGTGATAACTACTGTGTTATCCATTCTAATCTTGGAGAAGAGTATCTTTCAAATGTTTGTACATCATTTCCTAGGGTAACTAATAAGATTGATAGAATTTATGAAATATCTCTTGCTGTAGCATGTCCAGAGGCAGCTAGAATACTTTTACTTAAGAAGGATGGTATTGAGTTTTCAGAAAGTGATGAAGACTTAGGGAAACATATAGTATCAAGTGAGGTTAATACTAAACTAAGTGAAGAGGCCTATCTTCCAGTAGAGTTTCTTAAGGAAATTAGAGAGACTAGTATAAAGATAATGAAAAATAGAAAGTTTTCATTAGATAAAAGGCTTTACATATTAGGTGAATTTATAAATGATTTAGAGGACGAGTATGAATATAATTGTCATAATACTTTAAGTTTTATAAAAGAATATGATATAGATACTGTTAAAGATTCATACGAAGAAAATTCTATGAATTATATTATTCAGGTTGATTTCTTTAAGAAATTACTTACTATGCTTAGGGTAGAAAAAGATATAGATAGTGATAGATTTAAGGAGTACTCAAAGGAAGTTAGAATAGGGCTTAATTTAGATGAAGAAAATTATTTAGCTAAAAATGCTCAAATGTATATAAAAGCTTTTGAAGAATATGAAAAAGAATTTATAGAAGAAAATAGTTATATATTTGAAAATTACATAGTTAATTTTATTTATAGTAATTTATTCCCATTCTGCGAGAGAGAATCAATATTTGATAGCTATATTATGTTGCTTATAAGATATACATTTATGAGATTTTATTTAGTTGGTATGTATATATATCATAAGAAAAATAAAGAGGCCTTAAATAAATATCTTTCAAAAGAAAAAGTAGTAAGATTTATTCAGTGCTTCTCAAAGGTTGTAGAACATCATAAAACTTATTTAATTGACTTATTAAATTATATAAAAGAGCATGATTTTAATAATTTAGAGTTTGTGAAAACTTTGCTACCTTAATTAAAGTGATAGATGTAAATTTAACTTCGTCCTATGTATATTTAGGATGGAGTTTTTTATTATATTGGGATTAAAAATATAGGTAAAGCTTAAAGCAATACGTTATTTCCTATTTTAATAATTTATAATATAAACTAATATGCAAAGATATTGGTATCTTGTCTATCTTTTAAGTAGTCTTTTAAATTTAAGTATGTTTCAGTTGAAACTTTTGATTTTATTGTTACATTTTGGGCAAAGTTTACTTCTATAATTAAATCATTACTGCTTTCAATTAAACTTTTTATTCCCTCATAAAAACTATAAGAAGTTTCTATGAAGATAGAAAGCTTTTCTTCTTCATCTTCAGAAATACTTTCATCTCTATAGTTTGCTCTACAAGCACTTTGATCTTTTGTTTCTAAAACATATACCCTAAGTTTATTACTTCTAGGAAATTCAATTTTTTCTATGCTTCTTAAAAGCTTTTTTAATTCTTCTTTTGAAATATTAAGGAATTCTCTTTTTTCATATCCATCTTCATATACATTAAAAGTATTTTCAAGTTTTTCTATAATCACTTTTCTATTTTTCTTATAGGATCTTATATCTAAACAGTTATATAATTTTAATTCATCTAATTTTTTTATAGAATCAAAAGCGAAATTATTAATTGTAAACATAAATATTCACCTCACTTTAAGAATCTTTCCTAAAGTATATCATTTTTTAGTTTAGACTAAAATAAATTCACTTATTTGATTTATTTATAGTTATTATAGGTTTTTATAATTTTATAAAGTTTAATATTAATATGATTTTACTTATATATAAATTTATTTTTATATCATGGTACAGTTAATAGGATTATGCAATAACAAAGAATTACTGAGCAAAATACTAATAAATCCATAGTAATAGTCACTTCCTTAAATATTAAATAATTTGAAAAAATTAAAATGGGAGTTTTAAAAAGGTTTGTTAGGATTAAGTTAATAGTATATTGTAAAATAAGAGAGTTATATTATTAACTTTAAATTGCATATTATTTTATTTTATGAAAGAAATTTTTAATTTAGAACTTTATGCTTTAGTAAAAAAGGATAAATTAAAGTATATATAGCTAACAGTTTAAAACTTATTTACAAAGAAACTTTAAATTGATAATATTTATATAGGATTTAAAAGATTTGGAGGGGAGCATGAAGAGTTACGAGAGAAAACTAAAGATTGAGATTATTACTATTTTGGTAATGATTGATTATATACTTATGATAAGAAGGGCAAGTAGTGAGATAGAAGAATCAGTACTTGCAGGAATTGCTCTTTTATGGACAATTTTTGCTTTAGGATACCATATATGGGATTTAAAAAAGCGTGGATTAACTTTAACAGATGGTATTAAAAGTTTTACTGATAGAATTAAAGGACTTAAGTATTTTAGTAGAATCTACACAAAAATGTTTAAATACGGTACAAGTATAATAATTATATTAGGTATGGTATTAGTTGCTTTAAATGTAATTAATACAGAGGTTTTAAATACTTCATTTATAAAGTATATTATAAACATAGGAATGGCTTTAGCTTTTTCATTAGGAATGACAGAAGCTATAGTATTTTGTATGGCTGGTATAGTAAGAATTATGGAAGAGAATAAAGAAATATAAAAAAATGCTTCACAATTTTGTGAAGCATTTTTTATTTATATGATTTTTTATACAGAAATAAAATTAAAATAGCATTATTTGGTATAATTAATTTTGTTAAAATGTGAAAAATTACAGAGAGGTTTTTATGATATTAAAATTTCAATATGAAAATAAAATTATAGATTTTGAATTAATATTAAGTAAAAGAAAAACTATGAGCATAGAGATTTCCGCTGAGGGAGAAGTAAAAGTAAGAGCCCCTATGGGCATTTCAGAGGAAGTAATTATTAGTCAGGTTATGGAAAAAGGAAAATGGATTCTTGAAAAAAGAGAAGAAGCTTACAAGCGTAATTCTAAAAAGGTTGAAAAAAACTATAAAGATGGAGATTTATTTATGTATTTAGGAAATGAATATTCATTAAAAATAAAGTTTAGTCCATTTTTAAAGAGGATTTCTGTTAGGATAATAGGAAAAGAATTAGTGGTTTATATGACTGAATATAATAAGAAAAAATTAAGAAAAGCAATTGAATTATGGTATAGGGAGGAAGGGTTAAGAATAATTAAAGAAAGAGTTGAACATTATTTGAAGTTTTATCCTGTAAATCCTAGAAGCATAAAGGTTAAAGAACAAAAAAGAAGATGGGGTAGCTGTACATATTATAATGATTTACTTTTTAATTGGAGATGCATCATGGCGCCTTTAGAAGTAATTGATTATATAGTTGTTCATGAAATGACCCATATGGTTCATAAGGATCATTCAAAAAATTATTGGAATTTTGTTTCAAAAGTTATTCAAAATTATAAAGAACAAAAAATTTGGTTAAAAGAAAATGGAATTATAATGGATATATAATAAGAATAAGTCCTATTAAAATTAATGTAAAGGATAACTTTAGTATTTTTATAATTAATAAGATAGAAATTATTTAATTAATATTATATACTGTATATGGATAAAATGTTAATTTTTTATCGAAATATTAAAAATTATTTAGTATCATTATTAAATAACATACTTCACAAGTGAGGGTAAGATATGAAAAACTACTATTTAGAAGAGGTTGTGGATGAAATTTACTATAAAGAAGGCAAAGAAAATAGAGAATTAAAAATAGATATCTTAAGTCTTAAGATAGAAAATGAATTAAAGATTATAGAAAATTTATGCGGCAATTGTAAAAGAAAAAATACCCTATATGAGGCTATAAAGAATATAAAAAGCTTATTAAAACAATATTATATAGTTTTCAATGGAACTCAAGATGCGTTATTTTTAGTTGAAATGCTTAAAGATGGAAATTTTAAATATGTAAGAAATAACAATGCATATCTTCAGGAATTTGGACTTAAAGGAGAAGATATTATAAATAAAACTCCAGAGGATGTTTTTGGAGAAGAGATTGGAAAAAGATTCTGTAATTATTATAAAAATTGTATAGAAGGTAAAAGAGTAGTTGTATTTGAAGATGATTTGTTTTTAAATGGGAAGAAAAGAATATTCTTAACGAAACTACTTCCTATTGTTGATGAGGATGATGAAGTTTTCATAGTAGGTTCAAGAGAAGATATTACAAAGAGAAAAGAAATGGAAATAGAGTTAGACAGAATGGCTAATTATGATGAATTAACTAATATTCCTAATATGAGGTTGTTTTTTAAATCTTTCAGAAATACTATAAATGAAAGCAAAAAGATGGACAAGAAGTTTGCAGTTCTTTTTATAGATTTAGATTGGTTTAAGGAAATAAATGATAATTATGGACATGATATAGGGGATGAAGTTTTAGTTTGTGCAGTTAAAAGGATATATAAATGTTTAAGAAAGGGCGATATCCTAGGAAGAATAGGTGGAGATGAATTTGCAGCTATATTAAAGGATATAAGTGATAGAGAAGAAATTGAAAAAATAGTTAAAGATATTCAAAACTCCCTAAGAAAAAGAATAAAAATAGGAGATGTTACATGTAATATTGACTCATCCATAGGTATAACAATATTTCCAGAGGATGGAGAAAAAATAGAAGTACTTATGAGAAATTCTGATAAGGCTATGTATAAAGTAAAAAATAGAGAAAAGGGAGGATATAGATTTTTTAATAATATGATTAGAGAATATAACTTTAAAAATAAAGATGGTCATGTCCATACAAAATATTGCCCTCATGGTAGTGACGATAATATTGAAGATTATATTGAAGAAGCTATAAAATATAAGTTAGATGAAATAAGTTTTACTGAGCACCTTCCGCTTCCTGAAAATTTTACTGATCCTTCGCCTTTGAAAGATAGTGCTATGAAATTAGAAGAAATGGAATCCTATTTAAAAGAAGGACACGATTTACAAGAAAAATATAATGATAAGATAAAAGTAAATATTGGAGTAGAAGTAGACTATATAGAAGGTTACGAGGTTGAAACAGAATTGCTTTTAAATAAATATGGCAAATACTTAAATGATGGGATTTTATCCGTTCATATGATAAAAGGAAATAAAAGATATTATTGTATAGATTTTAGCGAAAAGGAATTTAAAAAAATCATAGATGATTTAGGTTCTTTAGAGGAAGTATATAATAAATATTATGATACATTAATTATGGCCTTAAAAAGTGATTTAGGACCATACAAACCAAAAAGAATAGGACACTTAAACCTAGTAAGAAGGTTTAATAAGGAATTTCCCTATAACTACGAAAAACATATTTCAAAGATAGAGGAAATACTAGATATTATAAAAGAAAAAGGATATGAACTTGATTTTAACATTGCAGGTTTAAGAAAAAAAGAGTGTAATGAATTCTATATAGAAGGAAAAGTTCTAGAAATGGCAATTGAGAAAGGTATACCTATGGTTTTAGGAAGTGATTCTCATTCTGCTAAATATATAAAATGTATAAAAGAGTTCTTATAAATAATTTAAGATTTAAAGTAGAGTTGAGTTTAGATATTCATTATAGATATATCTAAACTCAATACTTTACCTAAAACAAAGTCCTATATTAAAATTTTATTTTTTTGAAGAAACAATAAGAATTAATTATAATTAAGTACTTATTTTTTATTATTTAATATTTCTAATTCTTCAAGGAATATATATTCATTATTGTAGTTTATATAATTATTAATTGAAAAATCAACATTTTCTTTTACATTAAAGAATTCAAGTATATATTCATTTTCTTTTTCAGGATTAGCATAAATTTTAGGATAATGAATATTTATTCCATCTTGTGATCTTCCAGTTATCTTAGTTAATAAAGGTATTTCATTAGGTGATATTTTAGCATGTAAAAGCACAGTATCATTTTTTCGTTCTAAGTTATAAAAGTCAATTTTTTCCCCATTAAATAAATTTACTGTTTTGTAATAGGAAACTCCATTAGATGTTATTTTATTTTCTTGACTTTCATTAAGTTCATTTATATATTTAGCATCTTCAGATTCATATAGCTTATCAAGCTCTTCGTAACTATACCTAGTCTTAAATACGCTTAGACTTATATTTTCAGCATTTTTAAATTCATTAATCTTTATTCCATTAAAAGAAAATGAAGTTTTACCAAAAACTATTTTACCTAGAGTGTTAAGACTATAAGAAGCGAATCCGCCATACATTTTTCCATCAACATTGAGAATGAAATATGAATTATTCATTTTCTCCTGATATTCAGATTCAGAATTTCGTAGAGTAGTTATATTTCCTAAAAGTTCAGTTCCTAATATACTTGAATTTATCTCTTTAAACTTTAAGTCATATTCACTTAATTTAGCTTGTTTTATTGGGAAAGAGGAGAACTCATCGTAGCTCTTTCCAAAATCAACTTTAAGTTCAAATTTTCCATAATCAAATGTAGAAGGAGAACTTTCAGATGACATTTCATGAATATCTATATTTATTATTGATTTTTCAGGAATTTTAGATGAATATTTAGATTCAATAATCTGAATAATAGTATAATCATCTATTTTATGAAAAGATGAAGTTGCTGAGATAAAATGAACATTTCCAATAGATGAAGTAACCATAAATCCAAGGGAATCTTCTTTAAGTGGTTCATTGCCAGTAATTCTAATAGCTATTAAAGATTCGTATGGTGTTATTAATATTTCTTCTAAGGTATATTTTCCACCTGTAACCTCTATAGATTTTCCAATATACTGACTATAATCAGCGTATTCATCATAAACTCCTAACATTTCATATATACTGTTTAAAACTGGAATGTTACTAGCTTTTACTGGAGAAGAATAGAAGGCACCAGTAAAAAGTAATATACTTAATCCAGCAATAGTAGCTGCTCTTTTAAGGAATAATGATTTCTTTTTTATGGCTTTTTTATATTTCTTTTTTATGCGTTTCTTTTCTAAATCATTTAATTCCACATTAATATGATCAAATTCATTTTCATCAATATTTAAGTTTTCTAAAGCATTTAGAAGTTCTTTATTATTCAATTTAAAAACCCTCCTTACTCAACAGCTCTGAAAGTTTAAGTTTTCCTCTACGTATTCTATTACTTATAGCATTTTCACTAATTCCAATTGACTCGCTTATTTCTTTAATGGAGTAGTTAAGAAAAAAACGTTTTATGAAAATTTCTTTATTTTTCTTATCAAAAGTTTTTATAGCAAAAAGTATTTTTTCTTTTATTTCCTTATTTTCTAAAGATGGTTCAAGAGTAGTATCTTTGTTATCATAAGATTCTAAGCTTAAATTATCATTATGTTTTTTTTCTTTACGTAGCATATCTATAGATGTGTATTTAGTCATAACTATTATCCAAGCCTTAAATTTTTCATCACCTTTATTAAAGGAATCTATGTTGTTCCAAATTTTAAGCAATACATCATTGACACATTCCTCACTAAGTGTCCTATTATTCAAAATAGAATATGATACTTTAAAGATTAGATTCCCATACTTATTAAAAATATAATCTAAAGCTTTGGGATTTTTCTTTTTTAGTTGTTTTATTAAGTCATTATCTCTCATAAGAGATTATCCCCCTTTATTTCTTGTGAAAGTACTCTCATAATATAAGTCGTCATATTGAAAAAATATCTTTCATTATTTTATAAATTTTATTAAAAAGTAATAAAATAATGAAATTAATGCCACAAAAAAGATGAATATAGGTTATCATGATATTTAAATTAAGTCTGTAAATTTATTTTGATTTAATTGATAAATATTAATTAAATTAAAATAATTAAATAATGAAAAATGAGATAAAGAACCATTTTGCTAAGTTAAAAGAAAGTTAACATAACTTTACTTGGTCAAGACATAAAAATAATTTATTCTAGCCATGAGGAAAAAAATTACAGGTGTGAGTGGGTTTATGATGGAGAATAGAAGAGCTAAATTCCGTAGGAAAAAAGCTAAAAAATTAAGAGTTTTTATGGTTTATTATATTTGTTTTAAATGGTATTCTTAATATTCATAATGAAATCATAAATTTTTCTATAATAGGGATATTAATATATTTAGAGATATATTTTAATGTTTAAAAATAAGTTAAAGCTGTTTTAAACAGCCTTAAATAATATAAAATTTAAAACTTTTCTGTGGAATTATACAATAAAAATATTAAAAAACATTGAACGTTTTCATAAAGGGGATTATAATTACATACAGAGAAGATATACATATTAATATTTTTTTGATTTGTTTTGGTACCGTTACCAAAAATGTTTATAACAATTTATGATTATAATATTATGGAGGGTTAAATTTATGGGTAAAATTACAAGAGAGGCAATACATCATATAGCTCAAAGCAATTATTCTTATGGATATGATAATGAAACTTTGCATTTAAGGGTTAAGACTAAAAAAGGTGAAGTTAATAAAGTGGAAATAAGAATTGGAGATCCTTACATATGGGATGAAGGTGGTTGTGATGGAGGAAATATGAATGCCACTGGAGGAAGATGGACAGGTGGAAAAAGTTATCCTATGAGAAAAGAATGTGAAACAAAATATTTTGATCACTGGATAGTAGAGTATAAACCATTAACCAAACGTTCAAGATATGGATTCATATTACATGGAGATGAAGAAACTCTTTTATTCACAGAAAAAAGAATAGAAGAATTAGATGGAAAGTATGATGAAGAAAAATTAAGTGCTATAGGAAACTTTTATTGTTTTCCATATTTAAATGCCATAGATGTTGCTAAAACACCACAATGGGTAAAGGATACTGTTTGGTATCAAATATTCCCAGATAGATTTTGTAATGGAGATAAATCAATAGATCCAGAAAATGTTGAGCCATGGGGGACAGAGCCTACTAGGGATAATTTTATGGGAGGAGATTTACAGGGAGTTTTAGATAAATTAGATTACTTATGCGATCTTGGAATTAATGGACTATATTTTTGTCCAGTATTTGAAGCTACTGAGAATCATAGGTATGAAACTATAGATTATTTTAAAGTAGATCCAGCCCTTGGTGGAAATGAAGTCTTTAAAAAACTTGTAAGTGAAGTTCACAAAAGAGGAATGAAAATAATGTTAGATGCAGTATTTAATCATATAGGTTATTTTTCACCAAAATGGCAAGATGTATTAAAGAATAATGAAAAATCAATATATAAGGATTGGTTTTGTATAAAGAAGTTTCCAGTACTTGAAAATGGCTTAGAAAATGTTGATGGAAATAATTTGAATTATGAAACCTTTGGAAGAATAGCCACAATGCCTAAACTAAATACTGAAAACCCAGAGGTTGTAGAATATTTATTAAAAGTCGCTAAGTTCTGGGTTGAAGAAATGGATATAGATGGTTGGAGACTTGATGTATGTAATGAAGTAGACCATGTATTTTGGAGAAAATTTAGGGAAGTAGTAAAAGAAACTAATAAAGAAGTTTATATATTAGGAGAAGTTTGGCATGATGGACTTCCATGGCTTATGGGAGATCAGTTTGATGCAGTTATGAATTACCCTGTTACAGATGCAGTAAAAGAATATTTTTGTTTAAATCAATCTAATCCAGAAGATTTTAAATATATGATAGAAGCTAATAAGGTTAGCTATTTAAGACAAATAGGAGAAACAATATTTAACTTGTTAGATAGTCATGATACTCCAAGAATATTAACTGTAGCTGGAGGAAATAAGGATAAGATGAAATTAGCTTATCTGTTTATGTTTACTCAAGCTGGTTCTCCATGTATATATTATGGAGATGAAGTTGGTATGGAAGGAAATCAAGGAATGGGTATGGAATTCCATAGAAGATGTATGATTTGGGATGAAAATAAACAAGACAAAGATATGCTTAAGTTTATGAAACAAATAATAAAAATAAGAAAAGAAAATAAGGAATTAAATTTATTAGATAATAATTGGATAAGAGCTAATAAGGATGAAAATATACTTATTTATTCAAAGGAAAATATATTTATCATTATGAACAATTCAGAGAATGAAGAAAAGATATATTTACCTAAAGAGATTAAAAATAATAAGGTTAAGGATTTATTTGAAGAAAAAATTGAACCTTTAAAAGAAGATATAGACTTAAAGCCCTTTGCATTTAAAGTTTATAAAAAGCTTTAATATTTAATAAATTTAAAAAAGAGTAAGAATTTTAGAATGTATTATATTTTATAATTTTTACTCTTTTTATTTATACTTAGAAAGGATAAAATCACTATATTTCTAAGGCGCTTTGTAAGCAATAATTAAAAGTGGAATTAAAATATTATAATAAATAAATTTGAATTTTTTCTGTAAATGATTACACGAGGTGGGATATGGTGTTATAATAAAAATATAAAGGAATTTATAAGAAGGTGAGAAGATGAGAGAGTTATATTTAAAAACATTAAAAAAGGAAGTAGTACCATCAGAAGGCTGTACAGAGCCAATAGCAATAGCTTATGCAGCATCTATAGCAGCAGAACATTTAAAGGGAGAAATAAAAGAAGTAAATATTTATTTAAGTAAAAACGTAATAAAAAATGCCTTAGGAGTTGGAATACCTGGGACTGGTGGAGTTGGAATAGAAATAGCAGCAGCTTTAGGAATCTCAATTCAAAAATCCTATAAAAAATTAACCATATTATCTAATTTCACAGAGGATGAACTTAAAAAAGCTAAGGAAATTGTAGATAAAAATATAATAAATATAAAGCAAAAAAATACCAATAAAGCTCTTTATATAGAGGTAGAACTTTTATCTGAAACTTCAAAATCTAAAGTTATTATAGAGGATACTCATACTAATGTAACTTTAATTGAATGTGATGATGAAATAATAATGGACAATAATAGTGAGGTAAGTGAAGATTTAGAGGAAGACTATAAATTATTTAAGATAGCAGATATATATAACTTTGCTAAAGAGGCAGATTTTGATGACATAAAATTTATTTTAGAAAGTGCAAAAATGAATGAAAAGGTATCAGAAGAAGGATTAAAAGGAGATTATGGACTTCAAGTTGGAAGTAAAATAATTCAAAAGGGTAATTTTAATTTATTTTCTAATGATGCATCTAATAAGATAATTGCAGCCTCAGCAGCAGCCTCAGATGCAAGAATGGATGGGTGTGCAATGCCTATAATGACCACTGCAGGAAGTGGAAATCAAGGAATAGCTTGTTCAATACCAGTAGCTCAAACTGCTAGACTTTTAGATAAGTCTGAAGAGGAATTAGCAAGAGCTTTAGTTTTAAGTAATTTAGTTACAATAAGAATAAAAAAACACATGGGAAGACTTTCGCCTCTATGTGGTGCAGGAATAGCAGGGGCCACAGGGGCTTCCTGTGGAATAACTTATCTTCTTGGAGGAGATTTAGAAAATATAAATTATTGTATAAATAATATGATTTCAGATCTTTCAGGTATGATATGTGATGGAGCAAAGGAAACCTGTGCTTTAAAGATTGCCACAGGGACTAATGCCGCAATACAATGTGCAAACTTGGCTATAAATGGCATATCAGCAACAGCCAATGATGGAATAGTAGCAAAAGATGTAGAAGAAACAATTGAAAGTATAGAAACATTAATACAAAATGGCTTTAAAAATGTTGATGATACTATACTTAACATAATGCTTGAAAAGAAAAAGAATAAATAAAAATATAAATGAAAAAAGATTGTATTAATTTACTTTATAAAACTTTTAAATATATTTTTATAAATTATAAGTTTTATTATTTAAAGTTTTTAATGCAATCTTTTTATATACTTTAATAAAATAATAACTATATATTTTTTTTATATAAGTTTAGATACTTAAAATAAGTTTTAAAAATTTTTATCTAGAACCTTATAAATTTTTAAATAAATTTTTCTTAGAAGCTAATTTTACTAATAAAGTTGTTATTAATAAGGATAGTACTAATATAACTAAGGGACTTAGTCTTGTTACTTCTATTAATTCGTCTAGTTCAGTATGTAATCCAAGATCAGTAAATAATGATACCAATGGATAGAAAATTAAGCATACTGAAATACTTAATACTGAACACATAAAAAATATAAGGGTAAATTTATGATATAAGCCATTTCTTAATGAATTATTAAATATAAGTACTAGTGCAAATAAAAATAATACTGGTATTGATATTCCTAGTATAAGATTAAAGGCATAAGAAAAATTGCCATAATTAGCATTTACTATTGTTATGCCATGATTAAATTCTATTTTTCCTCCACATAATAATCCAACCACAGCTTTTGAAATATCATGCAATAAATAGATTATTAAAAATGATAAAGCAATCATAATTAACGTTGAAATAGTATTTATAAATTTGTTTGTCGTATTCAATTTTTTCAACTCCTTAATATAAGTAAATAGTGAATGTGAAATAACCTAATTATTAAATAAAAGATTATTGAGGTTAGAAACATTAAATTTAAGTTATTATAAAAATGAACAAAATGTTAACTAACCCTATATTAATATAAACTTTTTGTAAACATAAGTAAAGGATTAAATAAAATTTTTATATTTAATTTTATAGAAGAATAAAAAAGTAACTTTAGTGAATTTAAAATACTAATAAATATTGGGTGAGTAAATAAATATTTCTTTATATACAAACGTTTTCAATAGTGTTATAATAAAAATGAATAAAATGTAAATGTATTTTGTAGCTTTAAAGGTGGAGATTTGCATGAAAAAATTTATTACAATTGTATCAGTTATTATATGTCTAGGATTAGGAGGCTTATTAATAGCTAATCATTATACAAGTTTAAAAGAAGAAAGGTTTAATAATATTATAGAAAATGCTAATGAAGCTATTGAAAATAAAGAATATAAGACAGCGGAGGTACTACTAGAAAGAGCTAAACTTATGAACAATAAGACACATGTAATATGTAAAAAGATACAGAATTTAGAGTTTCATAAAGAACAGCAGGAACTTTATGATCAGGGATTAAGATTAGAAAAGATGAAAAGGTATTCAAAGGCTATAGATGTTTTTAGTGAAATTGAAGATAATTCAAATGATTTAAAAAGAAATAGTGAGGAGGAAATAGAAGTTTGTAAGAAATGCATGATAGAAAATTTTTCAAATAAAGCAGATAAGGCTATAAAAAGAGGAGATATAGAAAGAGCAAAATATATTATAGCTAAAATTGAAAAAGTAGATAGTGAAAGCCCAGAAATAAATATATTAAATATGAAAATAGAGAGTTTTAAATCAGCCAAATAAATATCAAGTACTCTTGATATTTATTTGGCTGATTTTTTTAAACAATATCTTTTGTATCTAGAAAGGCTTCTTGCAGAATTAATTTAATCATAGCAGGAAACTCTCTAACCATATATTGAACTCTTAAAGATATAGGAGTTTTTGAAGGAAGTCCTTCATTTTTAATATTAAGATAATTTGCGATTTCCTTAGCTCTAAATAAATGAAAATCACTTGTTACTATTAGCACTTCGTCTTTATCAGCATGTCTTTCTTCAAGAATTTTTTTACTGAATTCTAAATTTTGAAAGGTTGATTTAGACTTATTTTCTTCTATAATTCTATTAGGATTAATTCCTTTATTAACAAGAAAATTTTTCATAGCCTCAGATTCTGGTATTAACTCGTTGCTTCCTTGTCCACCTGAAACTATTACTTTAGTATTAGGATGTAATTCTAAGTATTTTAAACCTTCATCTAATCTCTCTTGTAAAATTGGACTTGGCTTGTCTCCATATAATCCTGCACCTAAAATTATTTCATATTCTACATCCTTAAGTTGATTTATATCTTTAAAATTCATCATTTTATATGTTAAAAAGACTTCAAAAATAAGGAAGACTAGGATAAGTAGCCCTATTAAAATGGATATTCCAACTAAGATTTTCTTCTTTAGCAAATAATCACTTCCTATGTTTATTATTTAAATCAATACAAATTTTATCCTTAAAACTATTCTCTCATATATGCCTTACATAATTATGACTTAAATGTTAAGGAACTATTACAATAATGTTTAGGTAAAATTTGGAGTTGTGAAATTTTTGATAAGTATATTGACTAAGGAAAATCTGATGATATAATAAATCATGTTTATATGAAAATGATTATCATTGACATAAGTTGCTGGTAATCTAATAAGGAAATTGGGAGGACTAAAGATGAAAGGACTTAAAAAATTAGCGATTTTAGGGATGGCAACACTTGCGGTTGGAATGTTTGTAGGATGTTCTAACAGTAAAACCAGTGAAGAAAGTAACACTAGCAATGAGAAAAGGATTGTTCAATCTGTAAAAGGAGAAGTTGAGATACCAGCTAATCCTAAAAAGATAGTAGACATATCTGGAAGTACAGAAGAGTTAGTTTTATTAGGACATACTCCTGTAGCTACAGCAAATGTAGACTCATACAAAACTGATCAAGTGCCAGAATATATGACTGATAAGTTAAAGGATACAAAAATAGTTGGTCATTCTATGATGGATACTGCTGATATAGAAGGGATATTATCAGTAGAGCCAGACTTAATAATAATGTCACCTAGACAAGAAAAAATATATGATCAATTAGCAGAAATAGCTCCAACAGTTATAATTAATGATAATGCAAATGATTGGGAAGCTAAGTTTAAAGAGGTAGCAAAATTATTTGATCAAGAAGAGGAAGCACAAAATTGGTTAGATAATTATTATAAAAAAGCAAAAGAAGTTGGAGAGGAAATCAAGAAAGCAAATGGTGATGGAACTTATTTATCTGTTTTAGCATCTTCAGGTCAATTCATGGTATTTACTGAAGGGGGAATAGGAACAATCTTAAAGAGTGATATGAGCTTACCTCAACCAAGTAAAATGCCAGAACAAGATAGCATAACATTGCCTACAGTTACACTTGAAGGACTTACTGAAATAGATGCAGATCATATTATAGTTTTAGGAACAGAATCAGATAAGGCTAATTTAGAATCAAATAGTGTTTGGAATGAAATGAGGGCTGTTAAGAATGGAAAGGTAACAATACTTGATGTAAGTCCATATTTTAGCCAAGCTTATAATCCAATGGGAAGAGAGCTTTTATTAGAGTCAATAAAAAATGAACTTGTAAAATAATTAAGATTTTTAGTAGGGACTGTATCAAAATATAAGAATACAGCCCTACTATTTAAGTTTAAATAGAAATTTTGGTGATACTTTAAGGAGGGCAACTTATGAAAATACGAAAGAGAAAGACCTTAGCTTATGGTTTAATATCTATAGGTTTATTACTTTTGCTTAGTGGGATCATTCTATCTATATCTATAGGAGCGAAAGAAATTGATTTTTCTATGATAATAAATGCTATTTTTACAAATGATGCAGATATAAATACTAATATAATTAGGGATGTAAGAATACCTAGAGCACTTTCAGCAGCTTTTGTGGGGGGATTTTTAGCCGTAGCTGGTGCTATTATGCAAGGAATAACTAGAAATCCAATTGCAGAACCTTCTGTAATGGGTATAACTCAAGGAGCTACATTTATGATAGCTGTAGCATTTGTTTTACAAAGAATATATCCTAATTTAGTTATAAATAGCTTTGCTCTTATGATTTTTGCATTTTTAGGGGCAAGTATAAGTGGTCTTTTAGTATATTTTATAAGCTCTAGAGCATCTAGAAAAGTTGATCCTGTTAAGTTAGCTCTTGCAGGAACAGCCTTAGGAACTTTACTTATATCCTTAGCAATGGGAATATCAATGTATTTTAATTTATCTCAACAGTTAAGTTTCTGGGTATCAGGTGGATTAGTAAGTGCTAAATGGGAAGGGGTAATTTTATTAGCTTTAATTGGAGGAATAGCATTTATTGGGGCTATGATTATGTCACCTAGAATAACAATTTTGAGTTTAGGAGAAGAAGTAGCCATAGGACTTGGACAAAAAACTAATCTTGTAAGGTTTATATCCATAATGATAGTTATATGTCTAACAGGTGCTTCTGTTTCAGTGGCTGGCAATATTGTCTTTGTAGGATTAATAATTCCTCAAATATGCAAAGGAATAGTAGGTTCAGATTATAGATATATAATACCTAGTTCAATGATATTAGGTGCTGTTTTATTAGTGTATAGTGATATATTAGCAAGGATTATAAACCCTCCTTATGAAACACCAATAGGATCTTTAACTGCCTTATTAGGAGTTCCAGTGTTTATATACTTAGTTAGAAGAGGAGGTAAGTAATTTATGAATATAAAAAAGAACCATAAATTTATATGGGTAACGGGAATTTTAATAGTTTTAATTTTTATTACCTTCTTAATAAGTTTAAACATGGGTTCACTTTCAATAGAGCCAGGAGAAGTTATTAAAACTTTAATTGGACAAGGTACAAAAAGTAATGAAATAGCTATATTTAAGCTTAGACTTCCTAGAATAATCATAGGAATATTAGTAGGAACAGCTTTAGCAACTGCAGGTACAATTCTGCAGGGGGTTACTAAAAATGATTTAGCTGATTCAGGAATACTTGGAATAAATTCAGGAGCGGCCTTATTTGTTGTGGTTTATATATATATAATGAATGGAAATGTATATGATGGTGTAAGTAATTTAACTATTTTTACTATGCCTATATTAGCTTTAAGTGGAGCTATATTTGGAGCATTTTTAATATACATATTAGCATGGAAGAATGGAATAAATTCATCAAGACTATTATTAATAGGTATAGGTATAAATATAGCTTTTACATCCTTATTAACAATATTTCAGTTAAGATTTACTACTCAAGAATTTAATAGAGTTATGGCTTGGATATCAGGAAGCATATGGGGAGCAAGTTGGAAATATGTATTAGCAATATTACCATTTATAATTATATTTATGGCTTTAACTATATATAAATCAAGATATTTAGACGGATTAAATTTAGGAGATGAAGTTGCCACAGGTATAGGGATTGAAGTAGAAAAAGAAAGAAGAAAACTAATTATATATGCAGTTATATTAGCAGGAGTAGCCACATCAGTTGCAGGTAGTATAGGTTTCTTAGGGTTAGTATCTCCTCATATAGCAAGAAAATTAATAGGGCCAAAGCATAAAAAATTAATTCCTGTAGCAGCTCTGATTGGAAGTTTAATATTATTAGTGTCAGATACTATAGCAAGAAATTTAATTGCACCAATGGAAATGCCAGTAGGGATAATCGTATCTATAATAGGGGTTCCATATTTTATTTATTTAATGTTATCAAAATAGATATTTATATATCTAGGAATAAATTAATATTTATAAATAAAAGGCAATTAAAATTAAATTTCATCTTAGATAAATTGATTTTAAATAAGATATAAGGATTAAAGTAACAAGTATTTTAAAATCTTATAATTAAAAGTTTTCACGAAAGCAGAAGGAGATAATTATGAATTGTATAACTACTGATAATTTAAATATTTCATATGGAAGTTTAGATATAGTTAAAAATTTAAATTTAAAGATACCAAAGGGAAAAATAACTACAATAATAGGTGCAAATGGATGTGGAAAATCTACAGTGCTAAAAACAATAGCTAGAATTTTAACTCCTAAAAGTGGGGAAATATATATAAATGAAAAAAACATAAAAGAGCAAGGAGCTAAGGAGTTAGCAAAGGTTATGGCTGTTTTACCTCAAAGTCCTCAAGCACCTAATGGGCTTACTGTTGAAGAGTTAATAGCCTATGGAAGATTCCCTCATCAAAAAGGCTTCGGTAAATTAAAAAAAGAGGACAAAAATATAATTCAATGGGCTTTAGAAGTTACAGGATTAATTGAATTTAGGGAAAGAGACATAGAAGATTTATCTGGAGGGCAAAGACAAAGAGCTTGGATTGCTATGGCCTTAGCACAGCAAACAGATATATTAATACTTGATGAGCCAACAACTTATTTAGATTTAGCCCATCAATTAGAGATTTTGAATTTACTTAAGGAATTGAATGAAAAGCATGGAACAACTATAGTTATGGTTATTCATGAACTTAATAATGCTGCTAGATTTGCCGATTATATGATAGGTATGAAAGCTGGGAAAATAGCTTGTGAAGGTACAGCATATGAAGTTATGACAAAAGAAAATCTTAAAGAGTTGTTTAATATAGATGCAGAAATTATAGAGGATCCAAGAAATAAAAGACCAGTCTGTGTGACTTATGATATGTTATAAAATTAAGATGATAATATCTCAAATATAAATATAATTCTAATAATATTATAGTTTAATAAAAATAAATCTTAGGGAATATTTTATTTTCTAAGATTTATTTTATTTATTCAAGCTTTTATAATTAATGAAATCTTTAATGTGGTATAATAAAACTTAACTGATATAAATTGGAATTTAAATAAGGTGTAATATCTATAAATATATATTAAAAAGGATTTTTATACAAAAGTATTATTTATTAATTATTACAAAATAAAGGTATAAATATATTAAATAATTTTTAAGTTGATTTAGTATAAAAAGTAGAGAGGGTAATTTATGAGTTTAAAGATTAGAGATATTAAGATAGAAGATTATAAAGAAATTAGTAAAATTAGAAAAATGCCTGGAGTTATGGAGAATATATTGTCCAATAAAGATGAAGAAGATGAATTAATTAAGGAAAAGATTATAAATAGAGGAAATAATCAGTATTGGTATGTTGCTGAAGAAGATGGAAAAGTTTTAGGGTTAGGAATATTAATGAATCATGGAATTTTAAGAAAAAAACATGTTGGAGTAATAACATTAATGGTCAATAGTGATTATCAAAACAAAGGCATAGGAAGTTTATTAATGGATAAGTTAATAAATTTAAGCGAAAGTCTTAATATTATAAGGTTGGAATTATGTGTATTTAGAGATAATTATAAAGCAATAAACTTATATAAGAAGTTTGGATTTAAAGAAGAGGGAATAAAGATAAAGTCAGCTTTGAAAAATGGAGAATATGCTGATGAAATTATTATGGCAAGGATAAACTTGTAGAGTTAATTTATGGATAATATATATTTATAAATTTAAATAGTATAAATAGGTTTAGAGAATAAAGGGGGAGAGGTTATATGTATGAATATAAATTTATAAATGTGCCTGTTGATAAATCATTTAAGTGCAAAAGAGGAGACTCCTTTGAAAAATGTAAAGACATTATAAAAGAAGAAGCTAAAAGTGGATGGAGGTTAAAGCAGATTGTTACTCCAATTAATGAAAAGACAGGTGTTAATGTTACTTATGCTTATGAAATAATATTTGAAAGAAAAGTAGAAAATAATGTTTAATAAAGAATTTTTTAATAAGAGAAATTTAAGGACTTTAATTTTAGCTATAGTTCTTTTTATTCCGTTCATATGGGGAACCAAATTAGCTGCAATATGGTTCAGTGATATGGGAAAAGAAAAAATATCTATTATTAAGAAAATAGTAATTTCATTTTTAGTATTAGGACCTTATTGGGTAGTGGCAATAAGTGGATTTTTTAAAAGATTAAGAAGAATATTAAATTACAAGCTATTTGGTGGGATATTCTTTATTATATATTTTTATTATTTCTTTCTTATAGATAGTATTGTAAATAATTTAAGTGAGTAGATTTCAATTAAAAATATAGAGGGTTATATATTAATAAAGTTATTGGTTAAGTTTCTTAAATAAAATATTTAAAGATTGTATTACTATATTCTTTATAGGTAATTACATTATAGAAACGTATTTGATATTAATATAAATTATATGAAATCTAGATGGATAACAAAAATAGTTGCTAAATAAAAGCAACTATTTTTGTTTATTTAAATATTACTTAACTGATTTTTTTATTGATTTCAAACATTTCTGATATATAGTATATAAAGCAACCTACAAGAGGTATTAATAAATAAGCGTCTTCAAATTTAAAAACAAAAAATACACACTCTGTTAAAACTAAAATGGTACCAATAATTATAAATGTTATACCTATTAAGTCTGCAATATGATCTTTATTTTTTATTTGGTTCACATCATAGCAGTTTTCAATTCTTTTGAAGTAGAAAAGATAATATCCAAGTTTAAATTTCTTATTTTTAAATACATAAAGACCTACAAATAAAAATATTAATCTAACTATAAGAATAAGAATTAAAACCATAATATTTTCTCCTTTCACACTTACTTTTTATTACTAAACTTTTATTATAGAAAACTTTAGCAATAAAAAATAAGCGTATATGAAATATTATTTTTTAGTATTGTTTTAGTTAATAAAGGTTAAATCTAACAATATTGCTTTGTTATAAATCTACATATTAAATAAAAACTTAAATTTAATTTTAGTAATATTAAATAACAAGTAATATTTAAACAATAATATATTTATAATTATATTACTATTTTGAACCAATTTAAACATATTAGAACAATATTTTCCAATAAAGAGGGGATGAATTTGAAAAAATAAAATTTTTCTAAAAAAAGTTTTATTTTTTTGTCATATTATATGATTTTACCGAATATAAATATAAAGTCATAAAATTAACACTAGATTTTAGGGGGAAAAGGGAAATGAGAAAAAGAGGTATCATGAGTAAACGTTTGCTAGCTGTTTTATGCCTGGCATCAGTAACAACATCATTGTTTGGTTTTAGAGGAGTAGAAGTTAAGGCTTCACCAAATGTGCCATATGATCAAAAGGAATCATTAGCACCATTAGGAGAAGTTTATAGCATTGAAACTTTATTAAATTGGACACCAGAAAGTGATCCAGATGCTAAGTATAATAGAGCAAGCATTGAGCTTCAAGATAGGTTTATGGGAGACATTGTAAATGAGAATGCTAATCCAGAAGCTAAAATAATGAATGTTGCTTTAACTAATCCATATGTTGATAGAGCACCATCACAAGGTAGTGATTCAATGGATGCTTATGTATTCTCATATTGGCAGTATGTAAATTCATATGTTTATTGGGGAGGATCAAGTAGAGGAATATTTGCACTTCCAACACCAGACGTAGTTGATAATGCACATAAAAATGGTGTTCCAGTTTTAGCTACAATAGGATTCCCATGGGGTCCAGGAGAAGGATACGCTGAACAGGTAAGAGCATTCCTTCAAAAAGATAAGAATGGAAACTTCCCAGTTGCAGACAAAATGATTGAAATAGCTGAATATTATGGATTTGATGGATATTTCTTTAACCAAGAATCTTATGGATGTGTAAAAGATGATGCAGATAGAATGGTAGAAATGCTTGAGTATATCAAAAAGAAAGCTCCAAATATGGTTATAGGTTGGTATGATTCTATGACTGTTGATGGAAATGTTAAATGGCAAGATGCTTTAAATGATAAGAATGCTGCTTTCTTCCAAAATGGAGAAAATAGAACAACTGACGAATTCTTTTTAAATTATAATTGGACTCCAGAAAAAATAGAGACTACAGTTAATACTGCTAAATCATTAGGAAGAAGTCCTTTTGATGTTTATGCAGGATTAGATGTTCAACAAAATGCATATAATACTCCATTTAATGATGATTACTTATTAGATGAGAATGGAAAGCTTAGAGTTTCTTTAGCTATGTATACTCCAAACTCAACATTCTCAATGGCTAAGGATGTTTATGATTTCTATAAGCATGATCAAAAATTCTGGGTAGGACCAACAGGGGACCCATCAAAATCAGATACAGAGCAAGATTGGACAGGATTAGCTAACTATGTTCCAGATAGATCAGCAATAAATGACTTACCATTTGTGACAAACTTTAATTTAGGACATGGAGAAGATTATTATATAGATGGTTCACTTTCAAGGGATGAAGAGTGGAACAATAGAGCAATGCAAGAATATTTACCAACTTGGAGATGGATAGTTGAATCAAATGGTTCAAAACTTACTCCAGATTTTGACTTTAAAACTGCATATAATGGAGGAAGTTCATTAAAGGTTGAAGGTAAGTTAGAGGCTGCAAATCCAAACCATATTAAGTTATATAGTACTGATTTAAATATAGAGAATAACTCAACAGAATTATCAATTGTTTATAAAACAGAATCAGCTCCAAACATGAAAGTAGGATTATGTTTTGGAGAAAATTATGATGAAGAAAACTTTACATTCTTTGATGTAAATAAAAATAGTAATGGAGAATGGACAGAGGTTAAAATACCTTTAGGTGACCATGTTGGAAAAACAATTTCTGCAATATCATTAAAGTTTGAAAGTGGTCAAGATGTTGAAAACTTTAAGATAAATGTAGGACAAATCTCCATAGAAGAAAATACTGAAAATAATAAAGGATTAAAAAATAGTGATGTTATTTTAGAAGAAACAATGGTTCATAATTCAAATAGTGCAGAAGCTAGAATTTACTGGAATGGATTAGAATCAGGAAATGAAGATGATTTAGCATTCTATGAAATATACAGAGTTAAGCCAGACGGATCTAGAGAACTTATGGGAGCAACTCCAAATGATGCTTACTATGTTCAAGAGTTTGAGAGATATGGAGAAGAAATGGAATTTGACATTGAAGTAGTTCCTGTAGATATAAATTACAATAGAGGAGAAGGAAAGAGAGTAACATTTAATTGGGGAATCCCTCATGATGCTACACAAATTCCAGATAAAAAGGTTTATGAAAACCTTGCATTATATAAATCAGTTCAAACTAGTGCAGAAGGTGCTGCAGAACCAGGTCTTAAAGCCGTTGATGGAAAAGTAGATAATAATAGTAAGTGGTGTGCCGCTGGAGCTAAGGATGGTTGGTTAACAATTGATTTAGGAGAGCCAAAAAATATTCAAAGATGGGTTGTTAAACATGCTGAAGCTGGTGGAGAAGCAAAAGATATGAATACAAGAGATTTTGCTTTAGAAGTTTCATATGATGGAGGACAAACTTATCAAGAGGTTGATGTTGTAACTGGAAATGAGGATGCTATTACTGATAGAAATTTAGCAGAGCCAATAGTTGCACAACATCTAAGACTTAGAATTGATAATTCAGGAAATTCACCTTGGGCAGCTATAAGAGTATACGAGTTCCAATTATATGAAGAAACATTTACAGATCAAACAACTGAGATTCCAATGAGATTTGTAAATGCTAAAAATAATAAAGGGGCTAATGATTCTGTATTATTTACAAGAGGTAAAGAAGGACAAACTGTTAATCTTTATAAGGGATTAAATGATGAAACTCCTTTTGCTGCAGCTACTATAGACTCTAATGGAGAAGCTAAATTTGAAGGATTAGATTTTGGTGAAGATGGTGGAAGAGTTTACTATGGCACAGTTGAAGAAGGTAAGAGAGAAAGTTTAAGAATGAGTGCTGCTTTTGAAGGAGAAAATTGGGAATATTCAAAGGTTCCAGAAAGATTTGAATTAACTCCTTACAAGGCACCAGGAATGAATGGAGAAAACCATAACTATGGTACTTTAAAAATAAAGGATTTAGAAGCTGGAGATATTGTAAGCATATTTAATGACAAGGATTCAATATTCCCAGAGAAGGTTAGTGTTCCAGTAGCCAAAGGGGGAGATACAGCTATTTTAGATAGAATATCTATTAATCCAGATGGTGGAGTACTAACATTAGAAGTTAAGTCAGAAGGCAAGAAGGCTAGAAGAATTGAAGTTCCATATTCAGGTTTTGGCGAAATAGAAATGAAAATAGAAAATGAAGCACCTACTAACTTAAGAACAGTAGATGTTCAAAAGAAGAGTGTAAGCCTTGCTTGGGATTCACCAGAAAATACTTATGGATTAGATGGATATATAATCTATAAGGATAACAAGAAAGTTGGAGAAGTTTCAGCAGATGAAACTGAATTTACAGTTGATAAGTTAAACAGACATACAATTTATACCTTTAAAGTTGCGGCTAAGTATTCTAATGGAGAAATCTCAAAAAGAGATACAATAACAGTAAGAACAGCTAGATAGATAAACTAATAATTAATTATAAATGATATTAGATAGATTTAAATATTTTATATTCTATCTAATATCATTTTTTATTAACTTTCATATATTTTAAGCAAATATTTATTAGATATTTTCTATAGCTAAAAATAAATATCTTTTAGTAGAGTTATTAATTAAAAAAGTTTATGTTTTTAAATATTAATGCAGTTGAAAAAAATATTAGAAGTATTGTGCCAATAAATGATAATAGATTTTTTAAGTTATACAATAAATGAGTAAACTCATTTGCTCCATTTCCTCCGCCAAATATATTAAAAAGTGCAGCATGAATTATTGGCAATTGCAAGAGTATTAGTATAATGCTCCCTAAAATACATAGCAGTAATTTTGTGTTAGACTCTTTATTCATATCTTAACTCCTTTAATATTTTTAATAATTTAAGTATCCCTATTAATTTATGTTTAAAATTTAGTAGATAATATATTATTTAAATATATATTTAAAATTTAAAAATTATAGAATAGAAGTTGATGTGTTATAGATATAACAACTATTATATAAAATTTAATTTTATGTGTTTTTTATCTTTATATTCAAATATAGGAATAATTATTAAATAAATATAAGTAAAACATTAAAAGTCCAGTTACGCATGAAAAATGACCAGTTATACAAATTTGTTGAAAACGTTTTTTGAAGTGTGATATTTTAAAGAAAATAATATTTTTTAGGGGGGGCTTTATATGAAAAAATCTTTAGTTAAAAAATTAGCGTTAATTGCAACTTCAGCAGTTTGGGGAATGATGTTGATTACTCCAAATTTAGTAAATGCTAAACCAAAAGAAAATACTTGTAGTATAGAAGAGAAATCAGACGAAAATGTTAGTAAAAAATTAAGTTACAAAGAAGTTATGTTAGATGCTGTAAATACTAAAAATATAAATTTATCAGATTTGAAAGAATTGGAAAATAATGATAAAGAAAATTTGATAAAACTTTCAAAAAATGATCAGAAATTTAATTTATTGATAGAAAAATTATATGAAAATAGTTTAATAAGTGAAAAAAATTATAAATTAGATTCATCTAGTGAGATTGAAGGTGAGGATTATAAACTAGATACAGTATACTTTTCAGTTGGCGAAGGATTTATAAGTTTTTCTAATATAGAAGGGGAACCAGTTTCATTAGCAATAGTACAACAGAAAGATGAAAAAGGAATAAGTTATATGTACTTATATACTATAGAAGAAAATGAATTAAAGTTAATAGATAAAATTATTTTTGATAAAGAAAATAATAAACTATTAAAGATTCCTAAAAGAATAAAGCGTTCATTTACTTGGCCTTCTTTTGCTGTTTATGGAAATTGGTGTGGTCCAGGACATAGTGGGCCAGCTGCACCAGTAGATAGAATAGATAAATGTTGTTGGTTACATGATTCATGTTATGGCTCAAATGAGCCTCAAAAAGACTGTGATGAAAGATTAATAAAATGTCTACAGTGGGAATATAATACTACAACATCTTATGGTAAAAAATTAATAAATGTTATGATAACTGCCTTTAAGGCAAAAATTAAATTAGGTTTATAATTTATTTAGGGAGAATATATATGATTATCGACTTTAAATTTAATTTAATATTTTCTAAAATAATTGCTTTTTTAGGTGTAGCAAATGTATTATTTATAATTTTAGAGCTTGTAAATATATTTCCACATCAAATAATGAAATATTTAACAGGGTTTAGTTTTGTAACCTCACCAGTCATTTTTGGATTAGCGTCAATTAATTACATACTATTATTAATATTATTTTTAATAAAGTACAATTATACTAAAAATTATTCAAATATAAAGAGGATTTTAGGATTTAACTTTATAGGGTTATTACCATTTGCTTTTTATATTATTATGATATCTACATTAGGATTTTGATAGTATATTTTATTCTTATGATTAAAAAAGTATAAATTAGTATTGGATATAATATAGAGAATAAAACTATTGACAGAAGTATAAAAAATTTTTAAAAGTGTCCTCGATGGACACTTTTATTTTTATGTATGGAAGGAGCAGAGAAAGTGGCTTATAAGAAAAAAGAATATAGAGCTAGTAAATTAAAAGAAGAAAAAAGAAATGAAATAGATTTACTTGTAAAACAAGCAGATGAAATCTAAGTTTAGAGCCATTAGTAAGTTTATTAAATTAAGGTGCTAAGAATAAATTGTATTTTTTATTGACTATATAGATACCTCCTAAAAAAACTCAACTTCTTTAAAGCTAGTAAACATTAGCGTTTAACACTTCGTGCTGTTGTTTTTTTGTTAAGTTTAAGACTACACATAGGGGCGAAGCAATAGTAACTTTAAAATATAATATGAAAAGAAAATTATTAAATTTTTTTTGAATTTTAACAAGAATTTGATATCTGTTTTGGATGATTAATAATTATAATTAGATATCATAATGCAAAGAAGTGCTGAAGTATGAATTCTAAAAAATAATTACGACTATTTTATTATCTTCAATGGTAATAGCTAATTTGGGATAGCTAAACCAGTCTTAGCAAAGGTACGAGTACTACAAATTTTACTCCAGACTATCAATTATCCTCTTTAATAACAGGAGACTTTTCACCTAATTTTGGAGTGGGATTAATTGCACCTAATGGAACGAAGAAACCTCAAATAGAAGTTTCTTTAAAACGTGAAATAAACTTATATAATATTGCCTGAGATACTGAATGGAAAGGTAGAAATTATCCAGATACTACAATTGAAGAAAAAGTTAGGTTTGAACTTGATTGGGAGAAACACACTATAAGACAAATTTCTTAATTTTAAAATTACTGAAAATAATTGAATTTATTTATATACTTTTAAATTTTAAAATAATATTTTAACTAAAATAAGATCATTTTTAATGCTATTATTTGTTTATTTTTTCAAAAGTCATTTGTTGAGAGATAAATCTTTTAACAAATGACTTTTCTTTTACTATCTTTGAATAATATTTAGATATATTGTATATTAGATAAAAAAGGTAATTAATGTTTGTAACATTAGAGAAAGAGGTAGTAAATGGAATTATTTGTTTCGGATTTAGATGGAACTTTATTAAATAAGGATCAAATTATATCAGATTATTCTAAAAAGGAATTAAATAGACTTATAAAAACAGGGGTTAATTTTGCAATTGCAACGGCTAGAAGTCCAGCTACTGTTTCAGAGATATTAAATGGAATAGATATAAAAACACCTGTTGTTCTTATGAATGGAGTTATAATTTTTGATATTGAAAAGAAAAAATATATAGATGTTAAAGAAATAGACAAAGAAAGTGTCAAAGAGATTATCAAAATACTTCAAGAATATAACAAAACATTTTTTCTTTATGGGATAAAAGATGATTACCTATGGGTTTATCATAAAGATTTTACTTATGATTTTGAGAGAGAATATTATGAGGAAAGATGCAATAAACCACTTAAGTCTTTTAAAAGAGTTGAAAATTATTTAGATGTTTTAGAGGATAATCAAATAATAAATTTTGTATTTTTTGAAGATAATAAACTTATAGCTAAGGAATTATTTGAGAAAATAATGAAAGTAAAAGGTGTTACTGGTAATTGTTATAAAGATATATATAATGAAGGAGCCTTTTTCTTAGATATATATAATGAAGATGCTTCTAAGGCTAATGGAATAAAATTTTTAGCAGATTATGTAGAACATAGTAAGGTTATAACTTTTGGTGATGGAGAAAATGATGTTCCTATGTTTGAAATTGCAGATGAATGTTATGCTTTAGAAAATGCTTCAGATGGGTTAAAAGCTATAGCTACGGCAATTATTGGAAATAATAATGATGATGCAGTTGTTAAATTTCTGATTGAAAGATTAAAATAGGAAAAATGCAAAATGAATATTAAAAATATAAAAGAAGTATAATTAATATGTGTACTTCTTTTATAATTTGTCAAAATAAAGTTTGAATTTTTTGAAAATTTTTTAAAATGGTTTAAGGTATTGTCGCAAATAAGAAAAATGTTATTTATATAGATAAATACTTGCTTAAAGAGGTGTTATTTATTTAATAGAATTTGTATTTTAAAAAAATATATATATGTTTAAAATTTACATAAGGCTTGTAAAACCGATGTAAAAATTGTAAAATTAACGTAAGATGAAATGAAAAATTTGTCTTAAAGAATAAAAAAATAGGAGGTATACATATGGTAGGAATTATTCTTGCTAGTCATGGGGAATTTGCTAAAGGCATATTACAATCTGGCTCAATGATTTTTGGAGAACAGGAAAATGTAAAAGCTGTTACATTAATGCCGAGTGAAGGACCTGATGATATTAGAGCAAAAATGAAAGAAGCAATCGCTTCCTTTGATAATCAAGATGAGGTTTTATTCTTAGTTGATCTATGGGGTGGAACACCATTTAACCAAGCAGATAGCCTAGTTGAAGAACATAAAGACAAATGGGCAATTGTAGCTGGTATGAATTTACCAATGGTTATTGAAGCTTATGCTTCTCGTTTCTCAATGGAATCAGCACAAGAAATTGCTGCTAATATTCTAAAGTCAGCTAGAGAAGGAGTTAAAGTTAAGCCTGAATCATTAGAACCTGAAGAGTCTACTAAAGCTACTACAGATTCTGCTCAACAATCTAACAATGTAGGTGCGCCTGGCTCTTTTGAATACGTTTTGGCACGTATTGATTCACGTTTACTTCATGGTCAAGTAGCAACTGCTTGGACAAAAACTGTAAAACCAACAAGAATTATTGTTGTATCAGACGATGTAGCTAAAGATGAACTTCGTAAGAAATTGATTCAACAAGCAGCTCCTCCTGGAGTTAAAGCGCATACTGTTCCCGTTAGTCAAATGATTAAGCTTGCAAAAGATGATCAACACTTTGGAGGACAACGTGCATTACTTCTTTTTGAAAACCCAGAAGATGTACTAAGAGCAGTAGAGGGAGGAGTACCTATAAAGACAGTTAATGTTGGTTCTATGGCTCACTCTCCAGGTAAGGTTCAACCAAATAAAGTACTTGCTTTTAATCAAGAAGATATTGACACTTTTAATAAACTTAAAGAAGCTGGATTAGATTTTGATGTTCGTAAAGTTCCAAATGATACAAAAGGAAATATGGATGAAATTCTTAAAAAAGCACAAGAGGAATTAAATAAATTAAAATAATTTGATTTAATATAAATAAGTTATTTTAATGAAAAGGAGGATTAATAACAGTGGATTTAAATATAATTCAAATAATATTAGTTATTATTATTGCATTCTTAGCTGGTATGGGAGGGATCCTAGACGAATTCCAATTTCATCAACCATTAGTTGCTTGTACTTTAATAGGTTTAGTTACAGGTAATTTAATACCATGTTTAATCCTAGGCGGTAGTCTTCAAATGATCGCTTTAGGTTGGGCAAACATAGGTGCTGCCGTAGCACCAGACGCAGCATTAGCATCTGTTGCAGCTGCAATTATCTTAGTTCTTAGTGGAGAAGGTCAAGCGGGAATATCTTCAGCTATCGCTATAGCAATTCCACTAGCTGTTGCTGGATTATTATTAACAATTATTTGTCGTACAATAGCTACAGCATTTGTACACCTTATGGATGCTGCTGCTAAAGAAGGTAATATAAGAAAAGTTGAAATGTGGCATTTCATTGCTATTCTTATGCAAGGTGTACGTATAGCATTACCAGCTGCATTAATTTTATTAATCGGTGCTGGTCCAATAAGCGCATTACTTGCTTCTATGCCTGCTTGGTTAACAGATGGTTTAGCAGTAGGTGGTGGAATGGTAGTAGCTGTTGGTTACGCAATGGTAATTAACATGATGGCAACAAAAGAAGTATGGCCATTCTTTGCAATCGGTTTTGTATTAGCAACTATTCCTCAACTTACACTTATAGGATTAGGTGCAATTGGTGTAGCTTTAGCTCTTATTTACTTAGCACTTAGCAAAAAAGGTGGCTCAGGTAATGGTGGATCAAACATAGGAGATCCAGTAGGCGATATTATCGATAGATACTAAGAAGGGAGAGAAGACGAAAATGGAGAAAAATTTAAAATTAACAAAAAAAGATCGTCTTTCTATTTGGTGGCGTTCAACTTTCATTCAAGGATCTTGGAACTATGAAAGAATGCAAAATGGTGGTTGGGCATTCTCATTAATTCCTGCAATCAAAAAATTATACAAAACTAAAGAAGAAAGATCAGCGGCATTAACACGTCACTTAGAATTCTTCAACACTCACCCATATGTAGCTTCACCTATCATTGGTGTAACATTAGCATTAGAAGAAGATCGTGCAAATGGAGCTCAAGTAGATGATGTAACTATTCAAGGGGTTAAAGTTGGTATGATGGGACCTTTAGCAGGTATCGGAGACCCTGTATTCTGGTTTACTGTTAGACCTATATTAGGAGCATTAGGTGCTTCACTTGCTATGGCTGGTAACATATTAGGACCAATAATATTCTTCTTAGGTTGGAATATTATCCGTATGGCATTTACTTGGTACACACAAGAGTTTGGTTATAAAGCTGGTTCTCGTATTACAGAGGACTTATCAGGAAACTTATTACAAGATATTACAAAAGGTGCATCTATACTTGGTATGTTTATATTAGGATCATTAGTTAATAGATGGGTATCTATTAAATTTGCTCCAGTAGTATCAACTGTTCAATTAAGCCCAGGTGCTTATATTGATTGGAATAGCCTTCCAGCAGGTGCAGAAGGTATTAAGCAAGCCTTATTACAACAATCAGCTGGATTATCTTTAACTGCTGATAAAGTTACAACATTACAAGGAAACTTAGATTCATTAATTCCTGGACTTGCAGGATTATTATTAACATTCCTTTGTATGTGGTTACTTAAGAAGAAAGTATCTCCAATTGTAATTATTCTTGCTTTATTCATAATCGGTATTGTTTTCCACGTAATAGGATTAATGTAATATTTTTATTTAGCCTAGGTTAGTATAATATTTTTTACTTAGCCTAGGCTTTTCTTAAAAATAAAAAAGCTAAATGAGAGTTTAGAAAAATCTTTCATAAGGGCTATTTATTTTGAAAAGAAATAATTAAGTAAAATAAGTTTATATATTTAATTAGGAAAGAGGTATATCTATGGTTCAATCACTTAATACAAAAGTGGATTTAGTAGTTGATGCAACATCTTTTTCAGGTCTTGCTGATTATGGACAAATAATGATTGGTGATAAAGGATTTGAATTTTATAATTCTAATGATTATAGAAAGTTCATCCAAATTCCTTGGGAAGAGGTTGACTACGTAATTGCATCAGTGATGTTCAAAGGAAAGTGGATTCCACGATATGCAATTAAAACTAAGAAAAATGGTACATATTCATTTTCTTCTAAAGACACAAAGAAAGTACTTCGTACTGTTAGAAAATATGTTGATCCAAATCATATAGTTAAGTCATTAAGTTTCTTTGATGTTGTGAAAAGAGAGGTAAAAGCACTATTTAAGAAGAAATAACTTTAAAAAGTTTTTATTTATTATAATAAATTAGATAGAAATTCAGAAAATAAAATATATAATTATATAAATATGATTGAATATTTATTTTAAAATTTAATAAAGAGTGTCTAAAGGAATATTTGTATTTTTAGTATAAAAGTAAACAAATATTAGCTTGAATAAGAATATTGATTAATTTTACTGATTTAAGCTTTCTATGTAAGTTTGATTGAGAAAATATAGAGGAGTATAATAAATTTTAAGATACATAAGTTAATTAATGTATGAAGTCTTTACTTATAGGATATAAATGTAATGATATGTTTATACTTAAGGGGGAGAATTTTATGTTTAAAGAAAACCTTAAAAATTTATTAACTAAATGTGGTACTGTAGAGTTAGTTCTTTATGATGATGAGCTAAATTTATATGCCATGACACTATGTGAAGAGTGCCAATGCGATGTAATAAAGGAGCTAGGTATAAGAGGAACTGGAGTAGAAAATTTAAAAGATACAGTACATTCCTTAGGATATGATTTTATTTCTTTAAAAGAATATTACAAAAAAGGAACCTATGATGAATATGGTAATAAAATGACTTGTTGCTGTAATGATAGTTCTTATAAGGTTGTTAAGGTCAATTTTAATAAGGATAATGAAGATGACTATTACATGGCATGGGCAACCGTCTAAAAAGCTGCTTAAATTAGTGGCTTTTTATTTTTTGTTTAATTTATTTTATGAAAGTGTGTTAAGATATTAATTGAGTATATAAATTTCAGGTTTAAATATTTTATTCTTTAAAATAACATTAAAAAGTAAAATAATTTTAAACGCTTTGTTTCTATTTTGTATTTTTTTATATTTTATATTTTTATATAATAAATTTGCAATAATCAATTAACACGGGGGATAAATAGATGAAAAAAATAATGAAAATGGGTCTTGTTTTTAGTATGTTAATATGTTTAGGATCTTTTGTAGGATGTAATTCACTAAACAAAAAGCAGGTTGAGGCCACAGAAAATAAAGAAGCTGTAGAATCTAAGGATACAACAGATGAAAAAAAGGCGGAAGGTAAAGATAAGGTAAAAACAAATGGATTAGAGTACCTACCTTTTGATCAAGATCCAAATGCAGAAGATGCTAAGGTTGTATCAGAATATACTAATGGTCTTTTAAAGGGAACATTACAATATCCAGTTAGAAAAGATGGTAAAAAGATAGCATATTTAACTTTTGATGATGGACCATCAACAACTAATACACCAGAAGTTTTAAAGATTTTAGATAAGTATAATATAAAAGGAACTTTCTTTGTAACAGGAAATTCTATAAGTGCTGGAGATAAAGCAAAAGAATTATTAAAACAGATTGTTAAAAATGGACATGCCATAGGAAACCATACATATAGTCACGATTATAAGTATCTTTACCCTAATAGAAAGATGAATGTAAATAACATAATGTCAGACATAAATAAGAATGAAAATCTAATGAAAGAAGTCTTAGGTGAAGATTTCTCAACAAAAGTAGTTAGATTCCCAGGAGGATATTGGTCTTGGCAAGATAGAACACCTATGAAGGAAAAAATGATTCAAGAGCAAATACAAAACATTGATTGGAATGCTTTAAATGGGGACGCAGAAGGGAAAAAGAAAAATGCAGATGAATTAGTTGAATTTGCTAAGAAAAGTGTAGAAGCTTTAGGACCTAATGCAGATAATGTGGTAATTTTAATGCATGATACTTATGGAAAAGAAGAAACAGTTAAGGCTTTACCAAGAATAATAGAGTACTTACAAAGTAAAGGCTTTGAATTTAAGAGTATTAAATAAATATATTGTAAGTTTTATTTAAAAGATAATATTTAATAAAGTATATAAATAAAATAATATTAAAAATAAGTAAATAATAGAAGTAAAAAGCTACTAATTTTATGCATATATAACTTGATTAATAAAATTAGTAGCTTTAATTTTTTATAATAAAATAAACAAAATATTTTAAAAATAAATTAAAAAATAAATTAAGAAATACTTTGTTTTTAATATGATAGAATAGATAATATAATTAACAAAATAAATTTATTAAATAAGGATGTGATTATATAAGGGTTTATTAAGAAGATGAGTATAAATTTTAAAAGGTATATAAATTTATAGAGCTTTAGAAGAGTATTTAAAAATAAAGTTAAAAAGGAGGAGACTACTCAGCATAATATTTTTGAGTAGGGAGAATACTTTGAATAGATTGTTAGAGCTTAGCAATGAAATATTTAGGATAAAAACAGATGATTATACTTTCCCGTTATTCTCATCTTTACATTTTAAAATTATTTTATGTGTAGTAATAACCATATTTATAGCAATTATATTTAAAGAAAAAATAAAAAAGTGGAAATATAGAAGATCATTTGAAATAACTACAGCACTTATTTTAATATCAACTCAAATTTTTTTAGCAATATGGTATTCTAGATTCCCTAATTTTTATTTGAAGGAAAGTTTACCTTTGTATCCATGTAGAATTGCAATAATTATGGCGGCAATAGGATTGATATGGAAGAGGAATGATTTTGCAAAATCAATAGCTTATTTTTGGGGAATAATAGGAGCTATAGGAGCATTAATGATACCTATAACTAATTCTTATATTTTTCCACATATAACTTACTATACATTTTTTATAGGACATTATTTTTTATTAATAGCTTCATTATATCTAATATTAATAGAGGAATTTAAAGTAAAAAGTAAGAATGTAAAACAGGCACTTATTTTTTCTTTTATATTTGCAATTTGCGCTTTTATAGCAAATTATTTATTTGATGCAAATTATGCCTTTTTAAATCCACCAAATGGATATGAAATACTTAATCTTATAAATGTTGAAAGTAATATTATTACAACATCAATATTTGCATATTTTATTTTTGTATTAGGAATATTGATTATGTATTTGCCATTTAATATGAGTAATTATAAAAAAGATAGCTTGTTTGAATATTCCTTAATTAAATATTAGGATTAATCAAGAAAATTATATAAATAACATGGGGTTGATTATTTGAATTTAATAGAGCTTAAAAAGAATTATAATTAAGCTAAATAAAAATGAGGATATAAGTATATTAGGTTTTGATTTAAAGAATGTATTAAATATAGTTAGAAGATTTTAGGGAGGTGAAAAGGGTCATATTAAAGGTTTTATATAAAATTTATGAATATATTACCTCAAGATTTTTTATAAGATTTATTTTTATGTACCCTAAAATAAGTTATGCTTAAAGATTTAAATGAAAAAATAAAAGAATGTCGTGAAAATATGGCCTTGAAGGAAACTCTTGAAAAGAGAAATTTATCACTTGAAAGTGAGTTGAATAGTAAGGAGAAAGAATTAATAGAGCTTGAAAAGAGTTTAAATAAAGAGCTTAAGGATGTTCAAAAGTTAAAGAGTTTATCTTTTTCTAATTTAATATCTAATATATTAAGAAATAAGGATGAAAAGCTAGAAAAAGAAGAAAGAGAATATTTAGAGGCAAAACTTAAATATGATAATTTTAAGTTTAAGGTGGAAAAGTTAAGATATGATGTAGAAGAAAACAACAATAGATTAGGGCAGTTAATTAATATTGAAGGTAAGTATAAAGATCTTATAAGGGAAAAGAGAGAGTTAGTTAAAAAGTTTAATCTAAATATAAGAGATGAAATAATTGAAATAGAAAAGGAAATAAATGATTTACTAAGCAATAAGACAGAAATTTCAGAAGCCTTAAGAGAAGCTAATAATTGCTTAATGATTAGTGAAGAAACCTTAAAATCCTTAAGGAGTGCTAAGAATTGGGGAATATATGATATTGTTGGAGGAGGAATGATTTCTTCAGCAATCAAACATAATAGAATAGATGATGCTAAAACTTATATGGAGAGACTTAGTTATTCAGTAGATAGATTGAATAAGGAATTAGGGGATGTAGATACCTCTATATTTAATGAAGGTTTAAATATAAGTGGATTTTCTTATACCTTTGATATTTTCTTTGACAATATATTTAGTGATTTTTCAGTTCAAGGAGAAATCAATGATTCTCTATATAAGATTGAAGATTTTAGAAATAAGGTTTTAAATTTAATAAGAAAATTAGAAGAAAAAGAAAATAGTGTAGGTTTAAAGGTGAATCTATTAAATGATAAATTAGAAAGATTAATAGAAGAAAATTAAATTAGCCTTTTATATTATATTTAGTATAAATTTTAATTTGAAATATTAGAATAGAATTTAATTTAAAATAAGTTATAAAATAAAGACACTTTAACTTAAAGTTAAGAATTATCTTAATGTGGTTAAAGTGTTTTTATTTTGGAAAAATTTCAGTTTTCATTCAAGTTTGTAATTTATTAAAAGAAAGTTCATAGTAAAACATGTATAATTAATATATGGTAATAATTAACTTAAAATTTATATGGAATTAATCGTAAAATTAGGAGGAGAATTTATGAGGAAAATAATTCATATCAATGATCAATGGTTTTATGCAAATGATTACAAGGATGAGTATTTAAAAAATGAGTTTGATTTTAGTAACTTTGAAAGGGTAGATTTACCTCATACAAATATAGAGTTACCATATAATTATTTTGATGAAAAAGCATATCAATTTGTTTCTACTTATGTTAAAACTTTAAAATTTGATGAGAATATTAAAGGGAAAAAAGTATTTTTAGATTTTGAAGGAGTTATGATAGCTGCAGAAGTATATTTAAATGGAATTCATGTTGGTGGACATAAGGGTGGTTACACTAATTTTTCAATAGATATTACTGATGCTTTAAAAATTAATGAAGATAATATATTAAAAGTTGTTGTTGACTCAACAGAAAGACCTGATATACCTCCTCATGGATATGTTGTTGATTATTTAACCTATGGAGGAATATATAGAGAGGTTTCCTTAAGAATAGTTGAACCTATATTTATAAATAATTTATATGCAAGGGCATATGATTGCTTAAAGGAAGAAAAAAGATTAGAACTTGATATAGAAATAAACAATTTTGAAGAGCATAGAGATTATTTAGAAATTGTTGTAGAGTTTGGTGATGATACTTTTGAAGAAACTTTAAGTACAAAATTACTAATTGAAGAAGGAACAAGTATTAAAACTATAGAAATAGACCAATTAAATATGGTTAAGTTATGGGATATAGAAAATCCTAAGCTTTATGAAATAAAGGTTAAGTTATTAAAAGATTCAGAAGTTATAGATGAATATAAAGATACCTTTGGATTTAGAGAGGCTGAATTTAGACCAGATGGTTTTTATTTAAATGGAAGAAGAGTAAAACTTGTTGGGTTAAATCGTCATCAGGCTTATCCATATGTAGGATATGCTATGCCTCAAAGGGTTCAAGAAAAGGATGCTGAAATTTTAAAATACGAATTAGGACTTAACATAGTTAGAACATCTCACTATCCACAATCAGTACATTTCTTAAGAAAATGTGATGAGATTGGATTATTAGTTTTTGAAGAGATACCTGGTTGGCAACATATAGGTGATGAAGCTTGGCAGACAGAATCTATTAAAAATGTAGAGGAAATGATAAAAAGAGATTACAATAGACCTTCCATAGTTTTATGGGGCGTTAGAATAAATGAGTCTCAAGATAATCATGATTTTTATGTGAAAACTAATGCTATGGCAAAGAGTTTAGATCCTATTAGACAAACTGGTGGGGTTAGATACTTAGAAAATAGTGATTTCCTAGAAGATGTTTATACCATGAATGATTTTATACACAGTGGTGGAGAAAAGGTATTAAGAACTCAAAGTGAAGTAACAGGACAAGCTGATAAAGTTCCTTATTTAGTAACTGAGTATAATGGGCATATGTATCCAACAAAAAGCTTTGATCAAGAATGTAAAAAAGTTGAACATGCTTATAGACATTTGAGAGTTATTAATGAATCCTTTGGCTTAGATGAAATAAGTGGAGCTATAGGATGGTGTGCTTTTGATTATAATACACATAGTTCCTTTGGTTCAGGAGATAAAATTTGTTACCATGGAGTTTCTGATATGTTCAGAAATCCTAAGTATGCAGCTTATTCATATGCTAGTCAAAAGAAAGTAGAAGACGGTGTGGTTTTAGAGCCTATTACTTTAGGGGCTAAGGGAGAAAGAGATGGAGGAGCAATACTTCCATTTACAGTGCTTACAAACTGTGATTATATAAAAATATTTAAAGATGGAATATATATAGATACTTATTATCCTAACAAAGAAAAGTTCCCTAATTTACCACATCCACCAATAGAGGTTTCACATATTTTATCTATGGATTCAGAAATACCTCTTACTGAAGAAGCAAAAAAAGAAATTAAAGACTTTGTATTAAATAAATTAAAAGATTCTAATTTAACTAATTTAGCTGAAGAAGATTTTAAATATATTGAAGAATTTAGTGAAAGAGTAAATATACCTATATTTAAAATAATGTCTTTAGTTTATAAATTAGCTGGAGGTTGGGGAGATAAGGAAAACTCCTTAATAATAAAAGGCTTTATAGATAATAAAGAGGTTGCTTCAAAAGAAATAGGTGAGCTTAGAACAATGAATAAGTTAGAAGTTACACCAGATGATTTAGAACTTTCATTAGATAAAACAAGTTATGATGCTACTAGAATTGTGGTTAAACTTTTAGACAACTTAGGAGAGGTTCTTTTCTTAAATAATGATTTTATTGAAGTAGAAATAGATGGACCTTTAAGTATAATGGGACCAAGTAAGTTTGGAATCTCTGGTGGAGCAACAGCTTTCTGGGTAAGAACTCAAGGGCAAACTGGACTTTGCAAAATAAAAGTTAAGAGCATGTACTTTGAAGAAGAAATTTCTATAGAAGTTAAGTAGAGTTAACTTATTAGTACTTTTATAGAAGCTCTTAAATAATTTAAAATTAAACAAATATATTCTAGGTAAAAGTGAAGTTGTACTTTAGATTAATTTAGGATTAAAGATATATTAAAAATTTAGCATTTAGTTAAGGTATTTAAAATAAAAAGAGGGAGTTATATCAAAACTTAGATATAAGAATTATAAACATATTTGGAGAGTTAGTGAATTATACTAAGAATTTATAATTTTTATTTATAAGTTTAAATTGATATAACTCCTTTTTATGTAACTTTTGAAAGGACGACAACTGTCGAAATTATAATTTTTAAGAGTAAGAGGGTCCATTAATATTATTAGCTAAATTAAGAATAAATATCCTTGAATTTTATATAGGAATTATGAGGAAAAAACAGGGGGGAGGTGAATAATTTATTATTATAGAATTATTTTTACTGTATAACCAGTAATAATATTGGGGAATTTTAGGAGAAAAACTGGAGATTGATTAAATATTCATATATAATTCATTTAAAGTCTATGGACAAGACTTTATAATTTATTCATTCCTAAGTTAGAAAAAAGTGTTGATCTTAAAGGTTACAAGAAGATGTAAAAGCCAAGATGACTTATACATATAGAGGTAGTTAAGATAGAACACTTTTTTTATTTAATAGCTAAATGGTTTTTAGTTTTATTCTTACTTAAATATAATAAATTATTTAAGTAGTAATAGCCTCTACAAAGAAAGACTAAAAGTATTTTAGTTATACTTATTAGGAAAAACAAAGGATAACTAGGAGGGAAAAACATGAGTAAAATTTTAATTTCTATATTATTATCTTTAGGATTATGTTCTGGAGGTGCTGGGGTGAGATATTTTAATAGTAATAATATATCTCATAAAAATGTACAAGCTAACCAAAGTGTTTCAAATGAAAGTTCAGAAAAGGTAGAAGCACAACAAGGAGAGGAATCCAAGGAAGAAACTAATATTTTAAGCAGTAATCCTTTTACTAAAGTTTTTGAGAATATAAGTAAGAATTTTTCTAAGGATAAAGTAACAGATACTACTAAAAAAGAAGAGAGTGTTAAAAATACTCCACAAGATGAAGAGGCAAAGGTAGAATCTAATTATGAAAATGGAAAGTTAGAGATTATTCAATCACATAATGAAAATAAAGAAGTTGCACAAAGTAACAATGAAGAGGCAAACCCTTCAAAGAATAAACAAGAAGAAAAGCCAGTTGAAAATAATAAAGTAGAGAAAGAAACTAATAAGGATTCTGTGCAAAAACAAGAAAATAAACCTGTAGAAAATCAAGTTGAGAAACCAGTAGAACAATCAAATAATAGTAGTTCTTATGCAACTCAAATTGAACAAATGATATTCAATAAGGTTAATGAAGAAAGAGCTAAGGCAGGGGTTGCACCTTTAAGTTATAGTAATACTATGCAAAAATATGCTCGTATTAAATCAGAGGATATGGGAGTGAGAAAATATTTTTCACATGAAGATCCAAATGGACAATTAATAACAGCTAAAATGAAAGCTGATGGAGTTTCATATAACGCATGGGGAGAGAATATAGCTTATTTAGGTGGATATTCAGGAGATTCAAACATAGCTAACCAATTTATGACTAATTGGATGAACTCATCAGGACATAGAGCTAATATACTTTCTCCTAACTTTACTTCTATTGGTGTAGGAGTTTATAAAATAGGAAATACATATTACGCTACACAAGAGTTTATGAAATAGAATAGTAATTTTATAATATGAACTGTATCAAAATAAGTTTTATTACGATATTTTGATGCAGTTCTATATTTTTACAAAAATGTTGCGGTAAGGTGTTTACAAAACATGGTATATTGTATATACTAAAAATATAAAGAAGTTTATATTTTTTAATATTGCTCGTAACAATGTTTCGTTAATTTATTGATTAATCTTTAAATTAAAATAAAAATCTTTTTATATTTTACATATCAACGCAACAATGTTTTGTTGAGGGGGTGTTGAGACAATGTCTAATAATATAGATATATTTGGATCAGGAAAAGTTACAGGTGGAGATTATAACAATATAAATATATCTTGTAGAGGAAAAGTACTTCTTATAGAAGGAGATAATATAGAGATTGAAAATACTAGAGCAAAGGTTGTTAGAGGAAAGAATATAATTGTAGGAAAAAATTGTACAATAGAGAGAATTGAATATTCAGGAGAGTTTAATGTAGATGAAGAGAGTTTGGTTTATGAGAAAATTTTAATTTAGATCAATTGAATAGGATTTCTAATTAATTTCATAAAAGGAGGATTTAGTTTTATGGAAAATAAAGAGAATTTAAATGATGTTAAGATATTAGGTTCTGGAAGTATATCACAAGGAGAATATAATAATGTTAAAGTGGCAGGATCAGGTCAAATTTTAGGAAATATAAAGGCTAATGATATTAAAGTAAGTGGAAGTGGAGATTTTCAAGGAAATATAATTACAAAGGGCATTAAATGTTCAGGTAGTGTGTCTTGTAATGGAACAGTAAAGTCAACGGATATATTAAAAGTAAATGGATCAGGTATATTTAAAGAAGATTTAAAAGGAAAGGAAATTATATTAAATGGAGGAAGTTCCATTAGTGGAAATGTAAGTTTTGAAAATATGATTTCTAGAGGAAGTTGTGAAATAAATGGGAATTGTGAAGGTGAAGAGTTTAAGAGCTTTGGCTATATAAGAATAAAGGAACTTTTAGCTGCAGATAAGATAAATATAGTACCAGAAGGAGAGTCATATATAAAAGAAATTGGTGGGGAAGAAATTACTATTAAATCTGAACAGAAGAAAAAGTTTATGTTTTTAAAGTTTTCTTTTTCTTCAGATGGTTTTATAAGTTGTGAGATTATTGAAGGTGATAAAATTACCCTAGAAAATACTAAATGTAAGATTGTTAGGGGTGAGAATATTACTATAGGGAGAGGATGTGAAATAGGAAAAATAGAATATACAGGAGAATTGAATATAACAGATGATAAAAGCATAGTAGGTGAGAAAGTATGTATGAAGAATTAATTTCAAAAAAAGATTTATTAGTCCTGATGAATATATCATATGGACAATTATATAGATGGAAAAGAAAAAATTTAATTCCAGAAGAGTGGTTTATAAAAAAGAGTGTTTCTACTGGACAGGAGACCTTTTTCCCTAAAGAAAAAATTATAGCTAGGATAAATACCATAATAGAGCTTAAAGATGAGGCTTCATTAGATGAATTAGCAGAAAGATTTTCAAATAAGTCTATTAAAAATTTATATTTAAAAAGAAGTTATATATTGGAGCACAACATTGTTTCAGAAACTGTATTAAATATGTTTGAGGATTTTTCTGGAAGAGAAGAAAATTATAATGAGATTAGCTTATTTTCTTTATTAATATATAAGGATTTAATATTAACTGGAATCATTAATGGAGATGAAGCAAAGGATATATCACTTGCTTTAAAAAAGGAATATGGAAGAATTGAAGAAGAAATGACTTTAATAATAAAAAGAAAGTTAGGGGTTTGTTTTTATTATTTAGTTAGTGAAGGAAAGGAGATAAACTTAGATGAAATTGCCGTGGTAGTACAAAAAATAAATTTAGATAGGGTAAAGGAGAGGGTTAAAGAATATAGTTTAATAAATTATAGCTAAAGATGAGAAATAAATAGGGTTAATTGGAATTAGGAGATGGAATTTATGAGGGGTAATAAGAAAAAGGGTACTCTTTTAAGTAATCTTAAGTATATTATGGGATATGCTTGGAGTCAGGACAAGGTTTTGTTTGCGCAGTGTGGTGTTTATACTATTTTGGCATCTATTTCACCTTTTATAGGAATTTTTTTACCAAAATTTTTGATTGATGAACTATTAGGACAGAGAAGAGTAGAAATAATCTTAATGACTTTAGTTGGATTTTTTCTTTTATCTTCAGTTATGAACTACTCTATAGCTTGGCTTAGATGTGTATATAGTCCTAGGGTTACTAAAATTAGATGTGACTATATGACCATGATAAGTGAGAAAATAATGAAAATGGATTTTAAAAATACTGAAGATCCTGAGGTTCTAAATAAAATAAAAAGTGTTATGAATGCAGTTATGAGTAACAATACAGGAGTTGAAGGAGTATATCACACAATTTTAGGGCTCTTTGGAAAGTTAACTGCCTTTGTGGGATATATATCTATAGTATTATTTTTAAGTCCATGGATTTTATTATTTTTAATAATAAATGTTTTAATAAGCTATGCTTTAACTATGAGGGTTAAAAAGTATGAGTATAGCCAAAAAGAAAAGGCTGCTGATAAGGATAGAAGAACTTTCTATGTCTTTGATACAATGTATGATTTTGCCTATGGTAAAGATATAAGAATATATGACTTAAAAAATATACTTATTGATAAATTTAAGAAATTTAGGGGAGAGAGAATAGATATATCTAGGGATGTCCAAGGAAAACAATTAAATGTTAAGATTGTTGATGTAGTACTTCTTGTAATAAGAGAATGTGTAGTTTATGGGTATTTAATATATGATGTGCTTTTTAGAGGAATGGGTATAGGTAATTTCACAATGTATTTTTCAACAATAAATGGTTTTGGAGATTGGATGAAAGGTATATTAGATGATTTAGCCCATATTAAGGCTCAAAATATGTATTTAGATGATATGAGAGAGTTCTTAGAAATAAAGAGTGAGGATAAAGAAAAAACTAGGGATATACCTATTGATAGTTCTTATGAAATAAAATTTAAAAATGTATCATTTAAATATCCAAAAACAGATAAATATATTTATAAAAATCTTTCATTAAAGATTAAAAAGGGGCAAAGACTTGCTATTGTTGGAATTAATGGAGCAGGTAAAACAACCTTTGTTAAGCTTTTATGTAGACTTTATGAGCCAACAAGTGGGGAGATTTTGATAAATGGGATAAATATACAAAGCTTTTCTAAGGAAGAGTATTATAAAATCTTATCAGTAGTATTCCAAGATATTAAAACCTTTGCATTTACTGTGGCAGAAAATGTTTCTCTAGAGAATTTAGAAGATGTTGATAGGGAAAAAGTTTTACAATGCATAGAAAAGGCTGGAGTAGGAGATAAAATAAATTCTCTTCAAAAGGGAATAGATACCTCGCTTTTAAAAATTTTAGATGGAGAAGGTGTTGAATTATCAGGAGGAGAAAATCAAAAGTTAGCCTTAGCTAGAGCCTTATATAAGAATGGAAAAATAGTAATCTTAGATGAACCAACCTCAGCTTTAGACGCTGTAGCTGAATATAATATTTATAAGGGATTTGATGAGCTAATTGGAGATAAAACAGCAATTTATATATCTCATAGATTAGCAAGTACAAAGTTCTGTGATGTTATAGCCTTCTTTGAAAATGGTGAAATTGTTGAGTATGGAACTCATGAGGAATTATTAAAGAAAAATGGCAAGTATAGTGATATGTTTAATATACAAGCACAATATTATAAAGAAGAAAGTGGGGCTTTAGCATAATGGAGAATAAAGAAAAGTACACAAGTGATTTATATATAATAAAGCATTTCTTAAAATTAGCTCATGGAATATCAAAGACCTATATACCAACATTATTCTTTTCATCTTTATTTGCAGCAGCAGTTCCTTTCTTAAATATAATAATGCCAAAGTATATTATAGATGAACTTTTAGGAGCTAGAAGAATAAAGGTTCTTATTATGTTAGTTTTATTAACTGTAATAGGTAATGGAGTATTAAACTTAATAAATAGAGTTTTAGAGAAAAAATGTAATATTAAAAATGAAGAGGTAGTAGCGGGTTTTGATTTGCTTATAGGAAAGAAAGTTATGGACTTGGATTTTGAAAATATTGAAGATCCAGAGATTTTAAACTTAAAGGAAAGAGCCTTATTTCCAATAAGAAATCAGGGAGCTATTTGGCAGCTTACCTACAATATATCTAAGGGATTAACGGAGATATTTAAAGTAATTGGATTAATAGGACTTATTTTAACTCTAGATTGGATTATTATAGCCCTAATAATTTTAATTGTTCTCTTAAGTTCATTTATGTATAAGAAATCTCAAAGGTTACAGCATAAATTTTTTGATTCCTTAATTCCACTAAATAGGGAGTTTGGATATTATATTAATACAATAAATGATTTTTCAGCAGGTAAAGATATAAGACTTTATAATGTAGCCCCTTTATTTGTAAAGAAATTAGATCAGTTTAATATAAATAGCACCAATGCATTTATTAAGATATTTAGTAAAGTAGGTAAGTATGAAGGATTCAATGAAATAGTATTACAATTACAAATGGTTATAGTTTATGGATATATAACTTATAGAGTTTTAATAAATAGTATAGGAATTGGTGACTTTACTATGTACACTAATGCTGCAATAAATTTTAGTAACTCCATATCTAATCTTTTTAGAAGTTATGTAATGGTAAGACAAATGTGTAGATATCTTCAGGCTTTTATGGAATTTGAAAATATAGAATCTAAACATACTAAAGAAGGTAAGAAGATTGGAAATTTAGAAAAGGTTAATATTGAATTTAAAAATGTATCCTTTAAATATCCAAGAAGTAAAGAATTCACCTTAAAAAATGTTTCAATAAAAATAAATGAGGGTGAAAAGTTATCAGTAGTTGGATTAAATGGTGCTGGAAAAACCACTTTTATAAAGCTTTTAGCAAGGCTTTATGATCCAACAGAGGGTGAAATTCTATTAAATGGAGTTAATATAAATGAATATGATTATGATGAATATATGAAACTTCTATCAGTAGTATTTCAAGATTTTAAACTAATGTCCTTTTCAATTAAGGAAAATATAGCTTTAAATGATTTTAATAAGGTTAAGGATGAGGAAATAGAAGAGGTTCTAATAAAGAGTGGCTTTGGAAAAGACTTAGAAAAGTTACCAAAGGGAATAAATACTCCTATATATAAAAATTTTGATGAAGGTGGAATAGAGTTTTCAGGAGGTCAAGCACAGAAATTAGCCATAGCTAGGGCAGTTTATAAGGATGCACCAATAGTAATACTTGATGAGCCAACGGCAGCCTTAGATCCAAAGGCTGAGTATGAAATATATAGTAAGTTCAATGAACTTATAGGAAAAAAGACAACAATATATATTTCTCACAGATTATCTAGTTGTAGATTTTGTGACAATATAGCAGTATTTCAAAAAGGAAAACTTATTCAATATGGAACTCATGATGAACTTGTAAAAGATAAAGGTAATGAGTATGAAACTATGTATAGTGCTCAAGCACAATATTATATTTAATATTTATATTTAGAAGACAAAAAGATAGAGTTTAATCACTTTCTTAGGTAGATAGAAGAAAAAAGCTTTTATTAAATACTTAGGAAAGTGATTTTTTATATTACAATAGATTCTTTCTTAAACTTTACTTAATTCTTAGGTTTTAAATTGACTTAATAAGACTAATTATGATATTTTAAGGAAAAGTTAACAGAAATTGAATGGGGGATGGATTAATGGAAAAAAAGCTAAGCAATAAAGCTATTAAGTCATGGATTTTAGGGAGAACAATAGGATTAATTGTATTAGTGGTTATTTACTTAGGAATTATATTTGTTTTACCTAAGATGGATATTCAATGGGCTGATTACATTTTGAATAATCACATGAGAATAGTTAATATTTTAAGCTTTATAATTATAGGGATAACAGTTTTAAGTGCTTATATTGAGCCTTTTTTTGAATACAAACAGTGGAGTTACAGAATAGATGAGGAAGAGATATTTTTCACTGAGGGAGTTTTTTTCAAAAGAAGTGTAACTATTCCTATAGTTAGAATTCAGAATATAAATTTAAGTGAAGGGCCAGTAAATAGAAAGTTTAATTTGGCAGATGTAAAAATAGGAACTGCTGGGGGAAGCTATAAGATTCCTAATCTTGATAAAGAGGAAGTTGAAAAGATTAGAGAGTTTTTAAGAGTTAAGATTAATGAAAATGTTAGAGAGGAGCTTTAGGCATAATTATGAATGAAAAATTAGATAATAAAGAAATAAATCAATGTAATTATGAAAAAGAGAGCCTTAATAACAGTGAAATAAAAAATAGTGTAAGAAGTTTACTTTATAATATAGTTAAAGAAATAATAAGTGATTTTGGATTAGGTATTATATTTGTAGTATTTTTAAAACAATGGGTTTACATCTTAATAATAGTTTTAATACTTTTAGGAATTGCAATTTCAATTTTTAGTTGGAAGAAAGAGTATATGCTTTTAAAAGGAGATGAAGCTCATTATCATAAAGGAGTTTTTTCTAAAAAAACTACAATAATTCCAAAGAAGAGCTTTAAATCTATGGATATTTCACAAAACTTAATAGAGAGGATTTTAGGATATAAGATTGTAAAAATTGAAAGTCCCTCTAGAGAGGTTGGAGAAGAAGATATTAAAATGAGCTTAAGTAATGAAGATATAGCTTTGCTTAAGAGTTTTGCTTTTGGAACTAATAAAGAATTTAATAAAGAACTTAATAACGAAGTAAGTGAAGGCTTTGACTTGAAGGAGAATATAATTAGGGAAAGTTTTGTAGATTCTGAATTTGAAAAGTTAAAAGAGGACTATGAGAGTAATTTAAATAATAGGAAAAATATAAATGAGAGCAAAAAGGTAAATATAAATGAGAGTGAAAAGGTACATACAAATAATAGTGAAAAAGTAAATATTAAAGAAAAGAAAATAAGCAATAAAGATTTAATTTTATATGGATTTACAAGCTTTAATTTATTTATAGCTATTATTTTCATATTTAATGCTTGGGGCAAGATTGAAAAATTTATAAATTCAGAGTATGTTGATAGTGTTATAAATGGGTATATTGCAAATGAGGCTTCTAAAATAGGGATTATATTTGCAATAGTTGGATTATTCTTAGCTTTAATTATATTAAAAGCCATAGCTACAGTATATTATTTTATGAAATATTATAATTTTACCCTTTCAAAGGAAGGAGAAAATATAAAAATAAAATATGGATTCTTTAGCACAAAGGAATTTTCTTTTAAGGAAAATAGCATAAAGCTTATAAAATTAAAATCAAATCCTTTAAGACAACTTTTAAGAAGATATGAAATAAATGTAGTTATAAAAGGCTATTCTGGAGAAGGGAAAGAGCAGATAATAATGTATCCCATAGGAAATTCTAAAGAAGTTCAAGATATAATAAGAGAATTTATACCTAAGTGGAGCATAGAAGGGCAGGAAGAAGGAATAAGACATGGAAAGATATTTATGATTATAAAACCAGTTTTAATTATGTTCCTTATATCTTTAGTAGCTTATTTAATATTACAAATAAAATGGGTATGGCTTATTAATATAATTAGTCTTATAACAATTCCTTCATCAATTTTAAAAGGAAGAAATATAAATCTTAAGATTGATGAAAATAAAGTTCGTGCAGTAACAGGAGGATTCTTTAGAACAATACATATTCTTAAGGGGAAGGACATACAAGCTGTAGGCTTTAATACAAATCCCATACAAGAAAAAAACAATATAGGTAAAATAGTAATTGATTATTATAGTGAAAATTCAGAGGAAATAAATTTACCTTATATGAATAAAAATTATGTGGAAGTACTATTAAATAGTTCTAAGGGAATTGTTAATAAAAGATAGAATAAATAAATTTAAAATTAAAAAAATCTTATAATAAGAAGTGTTTTATAATAAAGAAATGTAAGCTTATTTTTATTAAAAATAAGAAATAACATTTTATATAATGTTCTAGAGAGAAGAACTCTAGAAATCCTTTTTCTAAAATTTAAATAAAGAAAAAAAGGTTATATAAGGGAATTAACTTATATAACCTTTTTTAGTTGTTTTTAAATTAAGGTTATAAAATTAAAACAATACCTATAAATGAAAAATAGTTATATTTAAAATTATAAAAAATATGTTATTTATAAATTAAAAATAATAATTATAAGTAATTAATTAAGGTTTAGAATTAGAAAAAATAAGTTGGTTGTAAAGTTAAAGTAGAGATTATAAATATATTTTAAGAATTAAATTAAAACACCCTAATTAAATATAGGTATAACATATAACATATAACATTGACAATTGTCGATATATAATTATAATGAAATATAGTTATGAAAAGTTTTAGTATTAGGAAGTGAAGAAATATGGAGGATAAGTTTGAAATAAATTCAAGGGTTTTTAAAGCTTTAGGAGATTCAAATAGATTAAAAATAATAGATTTGTTATCAAGTGGAGAAAAATGTGCTTGTGAAATATTGAAGTTTTTCGATATATCTCAATCTACCTTATCACATCATATGAAGATTTTAAGTGAATGTGGACTTGTTAAATGTAGAAAAGAAGGAACTTGGAATCATTATAGTTTAAATTTAAATAGTGCAAATAAATCTATATTATTTCTTATGGAAATAATAACATGCTTAGATTAGTATGTATTATTTAGGAAATATGATAAATGATGAAAATTGGTTTAAGTTAATTAGAATTAAAATGTTTAAAAAGATATTAGTTTATTATGAAAAATAGTTTAGTAAAAGGGGAAGAAATATGAAGAAAGTAGCTTTTATATGTGTACACAATTCTTGTAGATCACAAATGGCAGAAGCCTTTGGAAAAATACTAGGATTAAATGTCTTTGAAAGTTATTCCGCAGGTACTGAGGAAAGAGATAAAATGAATCAAGATGCTGTTAGAATAATGAAAAAAATTGGAGTAGATATGGAATTAACTCAAAGACCAAAATTATTAAGAGAAATTCCAGAGGTGGATATAGTTATAACTATGGGGTGTAATGTTTCCTGTCCAACATTACCTTGCAAACATAGGGAAGATTGGGGCTTGGAGGATCCAAGTGGAAAAAATGATGAAGAGTTTATATACACGAGAGATAAAATAAAAGAAAAGGTAGAAGATTTAGTAAGTCGTATAAAAAATGGGCAAATTTAAATAGGAGAAAGGGTAAATGAAGAAAATAGATTTAACCAAGGGTAAGGTACTAAGTGTCCTTACCACCCTAGCTCTTCCTATTATGGGAAGTTCATTCCTTCAGTTTGCTTATGGGCTTATAGATATGTTTTGGGTTGGAGGTCTTGGAAGTAGTGCAGTGGCTAGCATTGGCTCTTCAAGCTTTTTTTTAGGACTAGGATATTCTATAAATGCCTTAGTAGTTACGGGAACTGGAATTAAGGTTTCTCATGAAGTAGGGAGAAAAAATGAAATAGAGACAGAGGATTATATAAGAAATGGTCTTATAATGAATTTTCTTATAGGACTAATATATGCATTAATCTTAGTTGTTTTTGGAAAAGGGTTTATAGGATTTTTAAATTTAAATGATCCCTTAGTTGAAAGAGATTCTTATATATATTTAGCTGTAAGTGCCCCAGTATTATTCTTTAGCTTTTTTAATTATCTTTTTACTAGAATATTAGCTAGCTTTGGTAATAATAAATTAGCTTTAAAAATAAGTGCTACAGGTATAATTTTAAATATGATATTAGATCCAATATTAATATATATCTTTAAACTTGGTGTTTTTGGAGCTGCAGTGGCAACCTTACTTGCCAATATACTTATGTTTTTTATGTATATATATTATGGAAAAGGAATATTTAAAATAGATTTAAAAAAGAAAGTAAACTATGAAAAAGTAAGAGAAATAGCAAGATTAGGATTTCCTATGGCATCTCAAAGGGTACTTTTTACCTTAGTGAATATTATATTAGCTAGAATTATAGCTAGTTTTGGAGCAGATGCTATAGCAGCTCAGAAAATAGGTCTTCAAATAGAATCTGTAAGCTTTATGGTAATTGGAGGATTAAATGGGGCTATAGCAGGATTTACAGGACAAAATTATGGAGCAAAGAAACTAAATAGAGTAAATGAAGGGTATAAGAAAGCCTTGTTTTTAGGAGCTATCTATTCAATACTTGTTTCAGCCTTATTTATTTGTATTCCAGGATTATTAGTAGGATTATTTGTTAAGGATGAGGCTACAATAATAATTGGAAGCAGTTATTTAAGAGTACTTGGAATAGTTCAGATATTTAGTAGTTTTGAGATGATATCAAATGGAGTATTCTCAGGATTAGGACTTCCTAAAATACCATCAGCTATAAGTATAATCTTTACTATGTTAAGAATTCCTATGGCCTTAGTTTTAGTAAAGTTTTTGGGCATAAATGGAGTTTGGTGGAGCATTGCAATATCAAACATATTAAAAGGAAGCACATCTTGTATAATTTATAGATTAAAAATTTATAGAAACTATATTGTGTAATTAATAGTATTTTTCATTATAACTGTATTATGGAACTTAAATTAAAAAGTGATTTAATACAGTTTTTTTTATATAATAAATTAAAGACAATAAAATCGTAATACTAAAATTTTATCTGTTAAGGATATTATAAAATTAATTATAATGGAAGGAATGGTTATTATGAAGAGAATTCTTATAATTGAAGACACAGATACCATAAGGGAAGAGCTTACAAAACTTCTTACTAGATATGGATATGAAGTTCTAGCTCCAACAGATTTTGAAAATATATTAGAGTATGTTAAAGAAAATAATTCAGATTTAATCCTATTAGATATAAACTTACCTTATTTTGATGGATATCATATTTGTAGAGAAATAAGAAAAGATTCTAATGTACCTATAATAATAGTTACAAGTAGAGATAGTGATATGGATGAAATTATGAGTATGAATTTAGGAGCTGATGATTTTATAACAAAGCCTTATAATACTCAAGTTTTATTAGCTAGAATAGCCTCATTACTTAGAAGAACCTATTCCTTATCAGAGCAAGAAGTTTTAACATATGGTGATTTAAAGCTTAATTTATCTAATGGAACAATTTCTTGCAGAGGAAAAGAAGAAGAGTTAACTAAAAATGAACTTAAGATATTATCACATCTTTTAAAAAATAAAGGAAATGTTGTTTCAAGGGAAGATCTTATGGATTATATGTGGAACTCAGACATTTTTGTGGATGATAACACACTTTCAGTAAATGTAACTAGACTTAGAAAAAAATTAGAAGAGGTTGGAGTAAAAGGTGCTATAGAAACTAGAAGAGGATTAGGGTATATTATGCCATGAAACTAAGGGATTACTTTGAGGATAAAATATTCTTTTTAATTGTAAACTTTATAATTTTTGCTACTATAGCAGTTTTATTGTTCATAGGCAATGTTGGTTCAGGAATAATATTTTTAATAGGATGTTTTTGGTTTATTCCTCTTTTTACATATATAATTTTAGATTTTTACAAGAGTAAAAAATTTTATGATAACATAAGTGGTATTTTAGATAATTTAGATAAAAAGTATTTATTACCTGAGTTAATAGAAGAGCCCAATTTCTATCATGGTAAATTTTTATATGAGGTTTTAAAAGAAACTGACAAAGATATGCATGAGAATGTTAAAAAATATATACTGGAGCAAAAAGAATATAGAGAATATATAGAAACATGGGTTCATGAGATAAAAACTCCAATAGCTTCCACTAGGCTTATTTTAGAAAATAATGAGAGTGAGTCTAGTGAAAATATCAAAAAGGAAATAAAGAAAATTGAAGAATACATAGATCAAGCTTTATATTATGCTAGAAGTACAGATGTTAGCAAAGATTATATTGTAAAAGAATTTTCCTTAGGGAAAAGTGTAAGAAATGTAATTAAGAAAAATTCTAGAGATTTCATAAACAAAAGAATAGCTATAGACTTAGAAGATTTAGATTATAAGGTTTATAGTGATGAAAAATGGGTTGAATTTATAATAAATCAAGTTATAAATAATGCAATAAAATATAGTTCTAAAAATAGTAGAGTTAAAATATTTGCAAATAAATCTAAAAATAGCATAACTCTTAAAATAAAAGATAGTGGTGTTGGAATACCTAATAAAGATTTAGGTAGAGTTTTTGAAAAAGGCTTTACTGGAGAAAATGGAAGAAGATTTACTAAATCTACAGGCATGGGGTTATACCTATGCAAAAATCTTTGTGATAAGTTAGGCTTAGGCTTAAAAATAACTTCAGAAGAAAATGAGGGAACAGAAGTTAGCATAATTTTCCCAATAGGAGATGCCATAATAGCCAATTAGATAACTAATTAAAGTTACTAAAATATATGGATTATAATTGCATAATTTGCAAAATATGAGATGTATAAATTGGGGATTGGGAATTGTTTAAGATGATTTTTAAGTCAATTGGATTAGCAATAGTTATAATATTTGCATTTCTTTTTGTTTTAGGAAGCATACTTAATGGTAAAGATGCAGGAATAATGGTTGTAGGACTGACTACAATATCAACTATTATTTTTTGTACATATACTGTTATATATAAAATAGATAAGAACTTTAATAAATAAAGAATTATTTATACCGTATTATTCAAAAATGTAAAAGTAATAATTGGAGTTGCAGAGTTAGATGCTAGGTATGAGCCTTCTCCTGACTAAAGCAGAATTAGGTACGTAAAAATGGTGAAAGACTTCCATTACGCAAAATGAAGGAAACTATGCTTTATGTACTTAATTTGCAGGAGAAGGCTATAAGACAGAATGGTTTACACAGAAAATATTTTTAATTTATTTTGAAAGTATATTTATTATTTAAGATTAATCAAAAACATATTTATAAGAAACTGAGAACAATACAATTAGTAATATAGATTTGAATAATCCTATTAACAAATTTCCTTCAAATAACGAATTTATCGAACTAACAAACATTATTCCTATTGCAAAGAAAACTCCAGCAATCATTTTTTTAGACATATAAATTACCTCTTTTGAACAACTAATTTATATCTACACATACCTGAATCTTGTAAATTAGTTGCTGATTCCACTCTAAATAATAATTTATCATAAGAATTCATTTTATATACAGCATTTTGAACTTCACCTTTAAATTTACCTATAGATTTATATGCAACGAATGATGTTACTAATATGATATTGCTACCCCAACTTCCATATTTAGTAATGAAATTATTTGCATTTCTATACCTAGAACTTTTAGAGATGCTTGCTACTAAAGTTGAACCACCTATTGTAAATCCTAAATTATCTATCATACCAGTTACTTTATCATAGGCACTTATTATTTGAATAGCTTCAGACTTTGAAACTGATTTTTGAACATATGTATTATAATCGCTTGAAAAGCTCCTACCTAATGAATTTTTCTCTTCTACTAATGCATTTTGTTTAAATAATTCCAACTGTTCTTTATCTAAATAAATTTCTTCATCCAAAAGAACAATTTCATCTTGGTACTTACCTTCATTTTTTAAATCATTTGCATAAACATTTTTATCAATGGGTAACGTAAATAAAGCACCTGATAAAATAGAAATAGATAAACTTAAAGCGATTAATTTTCTTTTCATAAATATTCCCCCTTAAATCATATATGTTTTAAATAGATTATATAGCAATGTTACAAACGTTTTCAATAGGATGTGCATAACTGGTCATTTTTTATGTTAAACTGGGTCAATTAAAAATTTTTTATTCTTTTTCTTTCAATATATTTATATTGATTTAAACTTATAATAGTATTGAAGTTAGTATTTATGTAATTTTTTTGCTATTCATAATATCCCCAAAAATTAAATGCTTTTTGTATATTTATAAACTTAAATAATAGATTATTATAACCAGTTATGCATAAATTTTGACCAGTTATGCAAATTGTATTGAAAATTTCATATATTAAATTAATATTAAATTAGTATTAACTTAATGTTAACTTAATGTTAATTTTCAGAGGGGGATGTATATGTTTAAGAAAAAGTTATCATTATTGATGGCTACCATTACCATTGGTAGCGTTCTATTAGGAGGAGCTTCAACAGTAAGTGCTGCTCCAAGACAAAAGCATAAAACTGTATCAGAGAAAATTAAAGAGGCTGAAAAGACTGAAGGTGATAAAAAACTAACGGTTATGGTATATGCTGATTGTGATAATAACCTAGAAGAGTACATACTTAATGATATTGAAGAGATGAAAGAGGGTTATAAAAATAATCCTAATCTAAATATTATAGTATTAGTTGATAGAATTCCTGGTTATTCTAATGATTCAAAAGTGTTAGGTTCTAATTTTGAAGACACAAGACTTTATAAAATAGGTGAAAATTCTGCTGAAAGAATTAGTGGGAAAAGTGAATTCCCAGAGATAACTACTACAAGTAATTATGAAGCTAACATGGGAGATGCAAATACTTTAAAAAAATTCGTTAAATTTTGTAAAAAGAACTATGAAGCTGATAAGTATATGTTAATCATGTCTAACCATGGTGGTGGGGCTAAGGATGATAAAGATAGAGCTAGTACTGTAAATAAGGCAATATGCTGGGATGATAGTAACAACAAAGATTGTCTTTATACTGGAGAAATTTCAGATGTTTTAACTAAGGATGAATCTGTTGATGTCTTAGTATTTGATGCTTGTTTAATGGGAACTTCAGAGGTAGCTTATCAATATAGACCTAATAATGGAAGTTTTCAAGCTAAAACACTTGTAGCGTCAGCACCAGTTGTTTGGGGAAATGGATATCCATATGACAAAATATTTTCTCGTTTAAGATCTACTAAAGGTGACAATGGAGAAGTTGATTCTACTTTAGGAGGAAAAGAAAAAATATTTGATCCATCACTTGTTACAAATAATGAACTTGGTGCCTTATTTGTAGAAGAGCAGCGTGATTCTGTAAATAGCTATGGAGTAACTAGTCAACAACTAAGTTGCTACGATCTTTCAAAAATTGAGAAAGTTAAAAAATCAGTTGATGCTTTAGCTAGAAATTTAAGTAAAAATAATAAAAAAGATGCTATTGAAAGCTTAAGAGGTACAGGAAAAAATGCACCAACTATGCATTATTTTAAGGCACATGATGAATATGAATGGATTGAATATCCATATTTTGATTTATATGATTTATGTGAAAAAATTAGCTTAAGTGATGAATTTAATGAAACTACTAAAAAATTATCAAAGAATGTTATAAAAAATATTGACCAATTAATTTTATATTCATTTGGAGGAAAAGAATTTAAAAATTTCAAAGAAGGTAAAAATGGTATAAGTATTTTCCTTCCTGATGGTAATAGAGATTATTATGATCCATATTCAGGACAAGCAATACCACATTGGGCTATTCAAAGATGGTACAATCCTTTAGATACTAATGCTTATAGATTAAGAAGTGGTTATGGAAAACTAGCATGGTGTAAAGATGGATTAGATCAAAAAATAAATAAAGTTGGTAACTGGTTTGAACTTTTAGATTCTTGGTTCGATAAAGACAATACTTCATTTGGTGGATATAATAGATATAGATATTAAAAGATGATTTCTTAAGATTATATAAAAGAAATTAAGTTAAGAAATAACTCTACTTATAATATTTAAGTAGAGTTATTTATTTTTGTGTAATTTTTATAATATCTCGAATATTACAATGATTTTCTCATTTGAACTTCTATTATTTATTAAATATTTTCTTCTAAGGAAATCTTACAAAATTGTAAGGTGTATGAAAGATAAATAAATATGTGATTTCTCTTAAAGAGGATAAAATAATATTGTAAGATGAAACGAGGAGGAACAAAATATGAAAAATATTTTAAGTGTAGAAAATATAGAAAAGTATTATGGAAACAAAGATAACATAACAAAAGCAATAGACAATATTAACTTTAAGGTTGATAAGGGTGAGTTTGTTGGAATAATGGGACCATCAGGAAGTGGTAAAACAACATTGCTTAATTGTATATCAACTATAGATAATGTTACTACAGGAAGTATAGTTATTAATGGAAAAGATATTACAAAATTAAAAGCAAAGCAATTAGAGAAGTTTAGAAGAGATGAATTAGGATTTATATTCCAAGATTTTAATTTATTAGATACCTTAACAGCTTATGAAAATATAGCTTTAGCATTAACAATACAAGGTAAAAAGCCTAAGGAAATAGATTCTCTTATTAAAAAAGTTGCAAAGAGTTTAGGGATAGATGGAATATTAAATAAGTTTCCATATCAAATATCAGGGGGACAAAAACAAAGGGTTGCTTCAGCTAGAGCAATTGTTACTAATCCATCATTAATCTTAGCTGATGAGCCAACAGGAGCTTTAGATTCAAAATCAGCTAGAATGCTTTTAGATTCTTTTGAAAGTTTAAATAAAGATTTAGAAGCTACAATACTTATGGTAACTCATGATGCTTTCACAGCAAGCTATGCTCATAGAATTTTATTTATAAAAGATGGAAAAATATTTAATGAATTAGTAAGAGGAACAGATTCAAGAAAAGAATTTTTTGATAGAATTATTGAGGTTATAACACTTCTTGGAGGGGATGATAGGGATGTATTTTAAGATTGCTTTAAACAATGTTAGAAAGAGCTTTAAAGATTATTCAATATACTTTCTAACATTAACTCTTGGAGTATGTATATTCTATGCATTTAACTCCGTAGGAGATCAAAAAGCCTTTTTAGAACTTGGAAAAAGACAGGCTGAATATATAAACATATTACAAAGGTTAATATCTGGAATATCTGTATTTATATCTTGTATTTTAGGTGGATTAATTCTTTATGCAAACAACTTTTTAGTTAAAAAGCGTAAAAAAGAATTAGGTATATATATGACCCTTGGTATGGGAAAAAACAAAATATCAAAAATACTTACATATGAAACAGCTCTAGTAGGAATTATATCATTAGTTGTAGGCTTAGGAGTAGGGATAATAGTTTCTCAAGGAATATCTGCCTTTGCAGCTAAATTATTTGAGGTATCTCTAAGCAATTATAAATTCTTATTATCAACTGATGCTATTTTAAAAACTATTTTATACTTTGGTATAATTTTTATTTTAGTTATGCTTTTTAATACTTTTGTAATTTCAAAGTATAAACTTATAGATATGTTAACAGCTGCTAAGAAAAATGAGGATATAAAAATAAAAAATCCTATATTAACAGCAATAATCTTCTTTATATCTTTAGGATTATTAGGAGTTGCGTATAAATTAGTAATTAAAGTTGGATTAGATCCTACAAATAGTATGTTCTTAGGGTCAATAGTATTAGGAGTTTTAGGAACATTACTTTTATTCTTTAGTTTAGCAGGATTTGTTTTATATGTTTTACAAAAAAATAAGAATGTTTACTTAAAAGGATTAAATATTTTTGTATTAAGACAAATGAATAGTAAAATAAATACTAACTTTTTATCAATGACAGTAATATGTCTTATGTTATTCTTAACAATAAGTACATTAGCAACTGGTTTAAGTTTTAAAAATGCCTTAGAAAAAGGATTAGAATCTACAACTCCATTTGACGCATCTGCTACTTATTATGTTGATGAGGATAATAAAATAAAAACTGCTGAAGAGTCAATAAAAGAGTTAGGCTTTAAATTTAATCCAGAGGATAAAATTGTTTCATATAATGAATATAAATTAGAAAAAACTAATTTAGAAAGCTTATTAAACAAAAATTCAGAAGGTAAAAATATAAAAGATATAGTAGAAGCAATGACTTACAAGGGAACAAATGCTATAAGTATAAGTTCATATAATGATATAAGAGCTTTAAGTGGTGAAAAATCAGTAAGTTTATCTAATAACGAAGTATTAATTTCATCTAACTTAGGTGAAGTAGAGAATACTTTAAAAAATATTATTAAAAATAATGACAAAATAGAAATTAATGGTAAGGAATATAAGGTTGCCAATAATGCCTTAATTGGAGAGGGAAAAGTTATAACAGAGGCATTTGAAAGTACTGGAATGACAAATAACTTTTTCACTTTAATAGTGCCAGATAATGTTGTTTCTAATTTAAATCCTATTGCAAATAAAATCAATATAAACTTCCCTAAAAATTCAAAGGAAGAAGAACAAAGAGTACAAAAATTATTCAATGACTATAGAGATGGAATTGTTGATTTAAGTAAATATGGTTTTGTAAATGGATATACAAGAGCACGTATTTATGAAGATAATAATGGAATGACAAATACAGTATTATTTATAGGAATATATTTAGGAGTTATATTCTTAATATCAAGTACTGCAGTACTTGCTCTTCAACAATTATCAGAAGCTAGTGATAGTATTGATAGATATAAATCTTTAAGAAGAATTGGTGTATCTCAAAAGATGATAAATAAATCAATATTTACACAGGTAAGTATTTATTTTGGATTACCATTAGTTGTAGCTTTAGTTCACTCAGTGGTTGCAATAAAGGTTGTGAATGGATTCCTAACTATGTTTAATAAACCAGATATAGGAGCCTCATCCTTAGTAACTGCCTTAATAATGGTAATTGTTTATGGTGGATATTTCTATGCAACATATACTGGGTATAAATCAACAGTAAAAAATGCTTTAAAGCAAAAATAATATAATAAAAATAGTTAAGGAGCTTGAAACTAATCAAGCTCCTTATTTAAATATTTATCCTATTATTCATATTAAAAATCCTTGTATAAATTAATCAAAAGTAACATTAATATCTAGAAAATATAAAGTTATTTAAAATGAAAAAAAATCTAAAATGTAGTTATTGATAAATTTTACAAATTATGTTTTTATTAAAATATAATCCAATGAATTGAGAGGGTAGGTTATATGGGAAAGTTAAAAAGTTATATTTTTAAAATGTATGAAAGTGAATATTGGTATGGACCTGTAGTTAACGATGGCATAAAATATCCACTTAATTTTAATTCTAAATATGAAGTGGATGTATATCCAAATAAGAGTCATAATCAGGTTAATACAATATTGCTTTCTAATAAAGGAAGATATATATGGTGTGATTCAGGATTTGTTTTAAAAGTTTATAGTGGAGTTATAGAAATATTAAGTGAAAAATCTGTTCCACAATTGTATGAAAAGGGAGGAACTTTAAAAGAAGCTTTTTTACATGCAGCAAATAAATTTTTTAAGCCTAATGGTAAAGTACCACCTAAGAGTTTTTTCACTAAACCACAATATAATACTTGGATTGAACTTTTATATGATCAAAGAGAGGAAAAAATATTAGAGTATGCTAATTCTATAGTAGAAAATGGTATGCCTGAGGGAATAATAATGATTGATGATGGATGGAGTGACTATTATGGAAGATGGAAATTTAATGGGGAAAAGTTTAAAAATCCTAAGGGGATGATAAATAAATTACATGAGTTAGGTTTTAAAGTAATGTTATGGACATGTCCCTTTATTACTCCTGATACACAAGAATTTAGATATTTAAGAGATAGAGAGTGTTTAGTAAAAAATAAAGATGGCTCTGTTTCAATAAAAAAATGGTGGAATGGTTATTCAGCAGTACTAGACTTAACAAATCCTGAGGCAGTTAAATGGTACTTAGATCAAAATGATTTTTTAATTGAAGAATATGGAGTTGATGGATTTAAATTTGATGCTGGAGATGCTAGTTTTTATAGTAATGATGACTTAACATATAAGAAAATAGAGGCTAATGAACATAGTAAACTTTGGGCTTTATTAGGACTGAACTATGAATTTAATGAGTTTAGAGCTTGCTTTCAATGTGCAGGATTACCTTTAGTACAAAGGTTAGCAGATAAAAATCATAGTTGGGAATATAATGGTGTTTCATCTCTTATTCCTAATCAGTTAGCACAGGGGATTTTAGGATATTCATATACTTGTCCAGATATGATTGGAGGGGGAGAATATCTTAACTTTTTAGAAAATAGTTCTAATTTAGATGAAGAATTATTTGTACGATATGCTCAATGTGCAGCCCTTATGCCAATGATGCAATTTTCAGCAGCACCTTGGAGAGTATTATCTAAAGAAAATTTTGAAATTTGTAAAAAAGCAGCTTGGGAGCATGTTAAATACTCAGAATATATTTATGAGTTAGCAGAAGAATCTAGTAGAAGTGGGAAGCCAATAGTTAGATATATGGAGTATGAATTTCCTAATGAGAATTTAGAAGAAATTAAAGATCAATTTATGTTAGGAGAAAAATATATGATAGCACCTAATATAAAAAAGGGAGCTAGAAAAAGAATGGTGAACTTTCCAAGGGGAAAATGGAAATATAAAAATGATGAATTTATTATAGGGCCAAGGATTAAAGAATTTAATTCACCATTAGAAGAGATTTTAATTTTTGAAAGAGTAAATTAATAAATAAAGTAAATTTAAATAGCTTTTTATAAAGCTTACAAACAATATGAAAAGAATATCTAGATGAGTTTTAGAATTTAAATTCTTAGTGAAATCTAGTAATTCTCGAAATATGTTTGTAAGCTTTATTATTATGTTTTGAACTTAAAATTCGTAATCTACAACAACTCTTGATGATGCTACTTTTTTTACAAAAGAACCAGCTTTAACATGGTCAGGATTCTTTTGATATGAATCTAAATCCTCTAAAGAATTAAATGTTGAATATAAAACTACATCATAAGCTTGCTCTGACTTATTAACATCTATTCCTACTTCAATATTAACTATTTCATTAATTTTTCCTTTTAAATCTTCTAGTGAGTTTTTTATTATTTTAGCGTTTTCAGCTTTAGAATTTCCTTCAGCTTCATCTTTTAATTTCCACATTACTATATGTTTTATCATAAAAATCATCTCCTAGTTTACATGTATTTCTATAAATCAATTATATAATAATATTTTCTAGAATAAAAATATATAGGAAGTTTTTTCATTATTAACTTATTAATAATGTTCTAAAACATCATAGGGGGTATAAAAGATGAATAAAAAGAAAATAGGAGCTTTGCTCTGTGGGATTTTTATTGCAAATTTCATAGGAAGTTCTGCTACGATTACAGTTAAGGCAAAGGATAAAGTTAATGATTTAAAGGAAGAATATGTGAACTTGGCTTTAGAAAAGGATGTAAAGGTTTCAGGTTTAGAATCTACCAATAGTTGGAAAGGAGATAAGGCAGTAGATGGAGATTATATTACGGAAGATTCAAGATGGTCAAGTGGAGAGGTAACTTCAACAAATCCACAATGGTTATCTGTGGACTTAGGAGATGAATATGTTATAGATCATTTAAATATAAGATGGCAGAATTTTGCTTATGCAACTGAGTTTAAGATTCAAAAATCTTCTGATAATGAGAATTGGACTGATATAACAGGCACTTTAACTAATCCTTTAGGCAAAAATGAAGTGGATAGAAACAAAGTTAATAGAATAGATTTAGAAAAGGAAGAAACAACAAGATATATAAGGGTATTAATAACTAAGAAAAATCAATGGAATAGTGTTAGTATTAGAGAATTTGAAGTTATGGGTTATAAACTTTTTAAGGGAAACGTAGCTGAAGGTAAGGAAACAAAGGCATCTGCTGTAGAAAATAATAATACAAACTGGGGCGCTAATAAGGTAGTAGATGGAGATAAAACAAGTGATGACTCTAGATGGTCAAGTCCTACAATGCCAGTTACACCTAATAATGATAGCCACCAATGGGTTTATATTGATTTTGGGAAAAATCTAGATATTGAAAGTGCAAAGATTCATTGGTACAAAAAGGCCTTTGCAGAGGACTATAGCATTGAAGTTTCTGATGATGGTAAGGAATGGAGAGAAGTTAAAAAGGTAACTCATAATTCAGGAAATAATATGAATATGATTGATGAGATAAATTTTGACAACAAAGAAAATGCTAGATATTTAAGAGTTTATATAAGAGAGAGAAATGCTAATGCATATAATAATGTCTCTATACGTGAGATAGAAGTTTGGGGAGAGGAAAAAATAGTACCGGATTTTACTCCTTCTTTAGAACAAATTGCAAATGGAATAACCTCTCTTCCAGAAGTGACTATAAGTGACGAAATGATTAAATTGCCAGAAGTGCCTGAGGGATTTGGAATTAAATTAAAAGGAAGTGAATTTGAAAATGTAATAACTCACGGAGGAGAAATTACTGATTCCAATATAGTTGATAGAGATGTCAGTTTATTATTTGAAATATATAAGGAAGATGAGCCAGAAAAGACTGTGGAAAAAAGTTTAACACTAACTGTACCAGAAAAAACATCTTTAAATGAGGAATTTTTCCCTAAGGTAGATAATGGGAATGGAGAGCCGAAGGTTATTCCAAGCCTTCAAGAATGGTATGGCTTAGAAGGAAACTTTAATTTAACAGAAGGGTCAAGGATTTTAATTAATGATAAAAATAATGTTAACTTAATGAAAGTTGCTAAGCTTTTTAATGAAAGTTTAAAGGATTTTAAGGGAATTGAATTAGAAATAGTGGAAGTTTCTTCAGATGAATCAGTTAAAGAAGGTGATATTTATATAGAGTCTCAGCTAGAAGATAAATATGAGGTTGGTAAAGAAGGGTACTTTACGCAAGTTCAAGATTCTATAAAGATTTATTCAAGTTATTATACTGGTGCCTTATATGGTACAACCACTTTACTTCAAATATTATGGCAAGATGAAAATCACAGTTCTATTCCATGTGGAGTTATAAGAGATTTCCCTAAGTATGAGATTAGAGGGGCTATGCTTGATGTGGCTAGGATGCCAATGAGAATGGAGTTTTTAGAGGACTATTCAAAGATACTATCTTGGTATAAGATAAATGAATTCCATATTCATTTAAATGATAATCAGTGGGCTCCACAAGGTACTAATTTTAATAAACCTGAAAATTGGGATTCAGTTTATAGTGCATTTAGACTAGAAAGTAAAAATCATCCTGGACTAAAGCCTAGTAATGATGATTTGAATGATCCATATTATACTCAAGAAGAATTTGTGAACTTGCAAAAAGATGCAATGAATAGGGGAATGGAGGTTGTTCCAGAAATAGATACTCCTGCACATTCACTTCCTTTTACAAAATACAATAGGGAAAAAGGAACACCAATAAACTCAGAAAAGTATTGGTTTGATCATATTGATATAGATAATCCAGAGGGAGCTAAATTTATAAAAGGATTATTTGATGAATTTTTAGATGAAGAAAATCCTATTTTCTTGGGAGATACAGTTCATTTAGGAATAGATGAATATGATACGAGAGTTGGAGACAAGTTTAGAAAATATGCAGCAGATATGTCTCAATATTTAATAGATAAAGGTAAAACACCTAGAGTTTGGGGTTCTTTAAAATCATTTGGTGGAGAAACAATGCTACCAAAGGATACGATTATAGATGTTTGGAGCTTAGGATGGGAAGATCCTAAAGCCAGAATTGATGAAGGTTATAAATTAGTAAATGTTCCTCAACCATATACCTATATAACACCATCAAGATGGCATAAGGATTTTATGGATACTCAATATGTATATAATAATTGGGAGCCAGTTCAGTTCAATGGAAATACATCTTTACCTTTAGGAGAGCCTAATCTTTTAGGAGGAAAAATGGCAATTTGGGGAGATGAATCAATGGAAGGAATAGTCGAAATGGACTTACATGAAAGATTGCTTCCAGCTGTTGCAACTATTGGTGAAAAAACATGGAGAGGAAATAGAGAAGATAAAGATTACACTGAGTTTATGAAAACATTTAACTTTCTTGATGAAGGACCTAATACTGAAGTTTCAAGAGAAGTCGAAAGTAAGAGTGATATTGTTTTAGAATATGATTTTAAAACTTCAGATGGAAGAGATACTAGTGGTAATGCATATGATGGAACAATTAAAAATGGAGAGTTTAAAGAAGAAGAGGCAAATAAATATTTAAGTTTAAATGGAGAAACAGTAATTGAAACTCCTTTAAAAGCAATAACTTATCCATATACAGTTTCATTTGATCTTAAGGTTGAGGAATTAGGTAATGTAATGAATATTTTCTCAGGTTATGAGGGAGAGTTAAAAGTTTTAGAAGATGGAACTTTATCAATAAGAAGAAGTTTTTATGAACAAAATTTTGATTACAAAATACAAAAAGATAAGTGGACAAATATAACCTTAGTTGGTACTTTTGAAAACTTAGCTTTATATGTTGATGGAGAGTTTGTTCAGCAACTTCATAGTAATAGAAAGCATGATAATTCTATAATAAGTGGGCAAGAATTTTATACTACTTTCGTTCTTCCACTAGAAAAGATAGGAGAAGGACTAAAGGGAGGAATAGACAACATCAAACTATATAATAGAGTATTATCTGATGAAGCTATAGGAGGAGAAAAGAATTCTAAAGTCAATTTGGCTTGTGGAAAGGATGCATATTCTTCTTCAAATGATTTATTATACACAAATGAGTGGAGAGCAACAGATGGTAATATTAAAAATGAAGGCTCTAAATGGGTATCAAAAAATTCTGATAATCAATGGCTTATGGTTGATTTAGGAAAAGTTACTGATATAAATGAAGTTTTAGTAAGATGGAATAATCCAGCAAGTGAATTTTCAATTGAAATATCAGAAGATGGAGAGAACTGGAATAAGATTTCAAGTGTAACTAATAATTTAGAAAAAATCAATAGTATAGAGTTTGGAAATGAAAAAGCAAGATATGTAAGAGTAAATTGTATTAAGAGAACTAATAATTCTCCATATTCAATTCTTGAATTAGAGGTATATGGAGAACAGAAAAAAGTTGAGAGTTTACAAGGAGATTTTAATGAAAATGGAAATGTAGATTTAGGAGACTTGGCATTAGCATCTAAGTATTATGGAAAAGAAAAAGAAGAATGGGATTTAGATGGAGATAAGGTTATAGGTGAATATGAGATTAACTTTATATCTGAAAGAGTTTTAGATTAAATTAAAAAGAGTTAAATTAAGAGTTGGGATGTATTAAAGATAAATATGAAAACTTATAAAAGTGTTTATTTATGAGTTTTATTGAAAGTTTGCTTTTATATACATCCCTTTTTAATTTTTGTATTGTATCGATTCTATTGGTGATTTTGAATAGTTGTGTTATTTTTTATACAAGAGAAAAATGAGAGTGTTTGGAGGAATGAATTATGAATTGTAATAAAACTATTTATACACCAGGTCCTACTAATTTAAGAGAAAATGTAAGAAGAGCAAGAGCTTTAAAAACTACAAATCCAGATGTTGATGTGGATTTTGTTGAGTTTTATAAGGAAACTTGTGATAGATTTGGAGAGATTATAAATACTAAAAATGATTGCTATATACTTTCTGGAGAAGGAATTTTAGGATTAGAAGCTGCTTGTGCATCCTTAACTGAAAAAGGAGATAAGGTTTTAGTAATTGATAATGGCTTATATGGAAGATGGTTTGATGGCTTTGTAACCATGTATGGGGGAGAGGTAACTTATTTTTCAGGAGATTATACTAAAGAGATTGATGTTGAAGCTTTATCTAAGTTTTTAGAGAATAATAATGATTTTAAATATGCCACAGTTGTTCATTGTGATACTCCAACGGGAGTATTAAATCCTGTTGATAAAATTTGTCCATTACTTAAGTGTTATGGAATTTTGACAGTTGTTGATTCTGTATCAGCTATGGTAGGAGAAGAATTTAAGGTGGATAAATGGCAAATTGATATAGCCCTAGGTGGTTCTCAAAAGGCATTTTCAGCAGAACCAGGACTTACTATGGTTAGTATAAGTGATGATGCAAGAAAGGTTATGGAAAATAGAGAAACACCTATTATAGGTTTTTATTGCAATCTGAATATATGGAAAAATTATTACAAAGATAAGTGGTTCCCATATACAATGCCAATAAGTGATATTATTTCTCTTAGGGTTGCTATAGACAATATTCTAGAGGAAGGAAAGGAAAAAGTTATTGAAAGACATAAAAAAATTGGAGAAGCAACTAGAAAGGCAGTAAAAGAATATGGATTAGATCTATTCTTAAAAAGTGGATATTCAAATACAGTTACAGCTGTGGAAATACCAGAAGAAATAGGTGCTTTAAACTTAAGAAATCATCTAAATAAAAAATATAATGTATTAATGTCAACATCTTTAGATAAATATGAAGATAAATTATTAAGAATTGGACATATGGGAGAAAATGCAAATATAGAAGATATAACCTATGTCCTAAATGCTATAGACAAGGCTTTAAAAGATTTAGGTTTTTCAAGTGAAAAACAATTAAATAAATTATTTATAAAAAATATTTAGTTTTATTTATAAATTTTTAAGGTGAATTTTATTAAGTTTGTATAATGAGAACTTTGTTTTATTTTAGCTAAAAATTTTAACTTTAAATTTAGAATATAAAACCTCAAAAAGGGAAAAATTAAATTGTACTTATATTTTTAGAAATAAGAGTAGATAGACTATAAAATTAAATTTTGAGGTGGAGTTCATGGATTTAAAAGGAAGTAAAACAGAAAAGAATCTTTTAACAGCCTTTGCTGGAGAGTCACAAGCTAGAAATAAATATACTTTCTATGCAGAGAAAGCTAGACGAGAAGGATATAACAAGATAGCTGATATCTTTGAAGAAACTGCTCATAATGAGATGGCTCATGCAAAGATTTGGTTTAAGTTTTTAAATGATGGTACAGTTGGAGAAACTGTAGATAATTTAAAAGATGCAGCTGGTGGAGAAAACTATGAATGGACAGATATGTATGCTGAGTTTGCTAAGGAAGCAAGAGAAGAAGGTTTTAATGAAATAGCATTCATATTAGAAAAAGTAGGAGAAATAGAAAAGCACCATGAAGAAAGATATTTAGAATTATATAATCTATTGAAGAATGGTGAAATATTTAAAAAAGATGAAAAACAATTATGGATATGTCAAAACTGTGGATTTATTTTAGAATCAACAGTAGCACCAGAAAAGTGCCCTGTTTGTCATCATCCAAAAGCATACTTTGAACTAGTTTGCGATAAATTCTAATTATAGTATTTAATAAGGATTAAATTATATTGTTTTATAGAATTAACTTCTTCCGCAAATTAGCATATTACCTATAAAAAGATTTATTTTAATCCTTTTTAAATAAATTGAGATCAAGGTTTAGTTTTAAGATTTCTTCCTAGCCTTGGTCTTATTTATTTTACTCCATTTTTTCATTCATAAGATAAAAGTTCAAAATATAAAATTAAAAAGTTTTCTTATTTGAAGTTAACTTAGGTTATAGAAAATACCTAAATTCAACATCTATAAAAGATAACCTGAATTTAAAAGTTAAAATTATAATTTAAGGGATTTTAAATTGAATTTAAATTATTAAAAATATGAACTATAAAACTAATATTTGTCCACTTTACACTTAATTGCTTATAAGATATCTTTAAAATATAGAATTTAGATGAATCGAAAGAAAAGAAGCCCATTAATTTGATTATTAAGGTATGATTCTAAGATTTATTTTATGATTTTTAAATTTATCAAGGGGTGAGATGAATGTTATTTCAGATAAATGAACGTAAGAATATTGTAAACGGTTTGTGTGAAAAGCTAGAAAAGGCAATATACAATGTAGTTGCGCCTTTAGAAATAGATATGTATATAACTAAGGAGCCAGTAAGTTATGAAAATAGACTAATTGGAGAGTACAAAAAAGGAATTATAGGAGAGTCTTGGGGAGAACTTTGGGACTGTGGTTGGTTTAACTTCAAGGGAGAAGTACCTAAAAGTTATGAAGGAGAAAATATTGTCCTTCTAATAGATATAAGTGGAGAAGCCTTTGTGGTAGATAAGAATGGAAATCCTATGAGAGGGCTTACAACTTTAAACTCAGAGTTTGATTTAAGCTTAGGAATGCCAGGTAAGAGAGAAGTTCCTATGTTTGAGAGAGCTGAAGGTGGAGAAGTTATAGATATATGGGCAGATTGTGCATGTAACGATTTATTTGGTAAATATAGAGATAATGGAATTATAAAAGATGCGTATATTGCAACTTGTAATGAAGAAGTAAAGGCTCTTTATTATGATGTAGAAGTTTTACATGAACTTATGAATCAATTACCAGAAGATAGTGCTAGATATCATACGATATTAAATGCCCTTTATGAAGCATCAAAGGTATTAAGTATTAAAACTGGAATGAGTGGATGTGATTTCTTAAAGGACGGAGTTGTTACTCAACAAGAAGTTACAATCTTAAATGAAGAAGAAGTTAAAAAAGCCAGAGAAATTTTAAAGAAAGAATTAGATAAAAAAGGTGGGGATCCTTCACTTTCAGTTTCAGCTATTGGACATGCTCATATAGATTTAGCTTGGTTATGGCCAATAAGGGAAACTATAAGAAAAGGAGCTAGAACATATTCAACAGTTTTAGCTAATATGGAAAAATATCCTGAGTATGTATTTGGAGCAAGTCAACCTCAACTTTATCAATGGATGAAAGAATACTATTCAGATTTATATGAAAGAATTAAAGAAAAAATAGAAGAAGGAAGATGGGAAGCTCAAGGAGGTATGTGGGTTGAACCAGATACTAATGTTCCATCAGGAGAATCTTTAGTAAGACAATTATTATATGGAAAGAGATACTTTAGAGAAGAATTTAAAAAAGAGATGGATACTTTATGGCTTCCAGATGTATTTGGATATTCAGCAGCTCTTCCACAAATTCTTAAAAAGAGTGGTGTAGATTATTTCATGACAATTAAATTATCATGGAACAATCATAACCAATTCCCACATCATACCTTTGTCTGGGAAGGATTAGATGGAAGTAGAGTATTATCACACATGCCACCAGAGGGAACTTATAATAGTTCAGCAGCACCAAGGGCTGTTGCTAAGTCAGAGAAAGCTTTCTTAGATAAAGGCTTATCAGATGAATGTTTAATGCTATTTGGAATTGGTGATGGAGGCGGTGGCCCAGGAGAAGAGCATTTAGAGAGATTAAGAAGAGAAAGAAATATAAATGGAATATCTCCTGTTAAGCAAGAACCTTCAAGTAATTTCTTTAAGAGAATAGAAAAAGATATAGATAAATACAGTGTGTGGAGTGGAGAGTTATACTTAGAGAAACACCAAGGAACTTACACTACACATGGTAAGAATAAAAAATATAATAGAAAGATGGAAATAGCTCTTAAGAACTTAGAGTTAGCAGCAATGCAAGCTAAAGTTTTAGGAAAGGGAGAATATCCTCAAGATGAAATAGAAAAAGTTTGGAAGGAAGTTCTTTTATATCAATTCCATGATATTTTACCAGGGTCATCAATAGGCAGAGTTTATGATGAGTCAGTAGAAGCCTATGAAAAGATGCTCGCTAAGGTAGAAGGAATGACTGAAAAGTTATATAGAGATATTTTAGAAAGTGCAGATAGCAAAGAAGAGGGAGCTATATTAGTAAACTCTTTATCATGGAGTAGAGAGCAATGGATTAAACTTTATGATAGATGGACAAGAGTTAACTTAAACTCTTTAAGTGGAGAAATAATTAAAAAAGAAGAAATTGAGCCATATTGTGAAATTTCAACTTTAAAAGTTTCAGAAACTAACTTAGAAAATGGATTAGTTAAAGTTGAGTTTAATGAAAATGGAACAATTGCAAGAATTTTTGATAAAGAATTAAATAAAGAAGTCTTAAGAGATGAAAAAGGAAATGAACTTAGAGTTTATGAAGATAATGGAGATGCTTGGGACTTCTCAGGAGTTTATGAAGATAGACCATCTGAAATTTTTGAGTTAGTAAAATCAGAAGTTATTGTAGATGGACCAAAGGCAACTATTAAGCAAAACTATAAATATGGAGATTCTACTTTAGTACAAGAAATAAGCATTTTAGAAGGCAGTAAGAGAATCGACTTTAAAACAAAGGCTGATTGGAAAGAAAATGGTAAGATGCTTAGAACATCTTTCAATACTAATGTTTATACTAGAGAGGCAGATTGTGAAATACAATTTGGTACAATAAAGAGACCTACTCATGGAAATACTTCATGGGATATGGCTAAGGGTGAAATATGTGCTCAAAGATGGATAGATTTATCACAAAGGGATTATGGAGTTGCTTTAATAAATGATTCTAAGTATGGACACAATGTTTCAGAAACTAAGATAGACTTAAATCTATTAAGAAGTCCAGGATATCCAGATCCAAATGCTGATAGAGGAGAGCATGAATTTACTTATTGCTTATTCCCACACAGAGGAGACTATATTGAAGGAAATGTTGTTCATGAAGCTCATGAAGTTAATGCTCCAATACAAGTAATTTATAGTGAAAATTTAGGTGAAAACCTAGTTAAAGAAGCAATGGCTTCAATAGATTGTGAAAATGTAATAATTGATACAATTAAAAAAGCTGAAGATGGTGACCAAATGATAATCAGATTATATGAGTGTCATGGAGAAGATGCTAAGGCTAAAGTTAATATAAATGTTCCATATGAAAATATAGAAATGGTTAACTTAATAGAAGATAGCATAGATGGAAAAGAATTAAACAAAGAAACAATGCACCTTACATTTAAACCATTTGAAGTTCATACTTTAAAAGTAACATTAAAGTAGTTAAGAATTTAAAGGGTATTAAAACCTTTAAAGAACTTTAAGCTTTAAATTATAATTAAGAATTTAAGTAATATTTATATAGAAGGATAATACTAACAGACAATAAGGGAATTAAAAGAAACACTTCTAATTACTTAAAGAAAATGGTAAGCATAGCTTGCCAAGGGGGAAATTAGGTATAAGGAAAAGGCAACCTTTGAGGGAGGGTTGTCTTTTTGTTTGATTAAAAATTGTATTACTGAAATTTTAGAGTACTTATTCTAAATCTGTTTTTAATAGAGCATATTGAGCTATATCAAAAAATTCACCTTTATTATCCTTTCTAGCTTTTCTAAGTATGCCCTCAAATTTCATGCCACATTTTTTCATAACTTGTCCAGAAGCAGGATTAAGAACATGGTGTACTGCTTCTATTCTTATGAAACCACATTGGAATAAATAAGAAAGAACCTCTTTTAAAGATTCACTTACTATTCCTTTATTCCAATATTTTTTGCTAAGACAATAACCTATGTGAGCTTGTTCTAAATAATTGTCAATAAATACTGCACCAATACTTCCAATAACTTCATTTGGATTTTCTTTTAAGGTTATTGCCCAGTGATAGTTTTCATCAGATTCATAGGCTTTAATCCAATTATCTAAGCATTCCTTAGTCACATTTAAATTTCCGTGAGGAGTCCAAGATAGATATTTTGTAACTTCAGGATCATTTACCCAGTTTTTAAACATATTTTCAGCATCATCATAACAAAAAGGTCTAAGAGTTATTCTTTCCGTTGAAATGCATTTTGTTCCTTTATGATTTATCAAATTAATCACCTCTCATAAGAATAATTTAAATATATTATATACTTTAAAATGTATATTTCAATATTTTCCTATTATATTGTTAGATTTTACTTTAAATTTATGTGAATATACATATTTTAAACATAATTAGAGTTTTAAAATATATTTATAGAATCTTTTACTTAGAATTAAAAGTGATATATAATATTGTAAACGTAATTAATTTAAATAATATGGAAAAAAGAGAAAGGGTGAGTTAAATGAATAATTTTACTTTTTATAATCCTACTAAAATTAACTTTAGTAGAGGGGTTGAATCCTCTGTTGGAGAAGAAATTAAAAGCTTAGGAGCTAGTAAAGTACTTTTTCATTATGGTGGAGGAAGTATTAGAAAAAATGGGTTATATGATAGAATTTTAGATTCTTTAAATAAAGCAGGATTACATGTAATAGAACTTGGAGGAGTTAAGCCTAATCCTAGATTAAGTTTAGTTAAAAAGGGAATCGAGCTTTGCAAAAATAGTAAAGTTGACTTTATACTTGCTGTTGGCGGAGGAAGTGTTATTGACTCAGCTAAAGCTATAGCTCTTGGTGTTCCTTATGATGGAGATGTATGGGATTTCTTTACTAAGAATATTAAAATAGAAAAAGCTTTACCATTAGGTACAGTATTAACAATACCAGCAGCAGGAAGTGAATCAAGTTCAGGAACTGTTATAACTAATGAAGATGGATGGTATAAGAGATCAACAGGATCACCATTTTTATATCCTAAATTTTCAATGTTAAATCCAGAACTATGTGTTACTTTACCAGAATATCAAATAGCAGCTGGAAGTGCAGATATTTTAGCACATTTAATGGAAAGATATTTTACAAATACAAAGAATGTTGAACTTATAGATAGATTAATTGAGGGAACAATGAAAACAGTAATAAATAATGTTCCTAAGGTATTAAAAAATAAGGAAGACTATGATAGCTTTGCAGAGGTTATGTGGGCTGGAACAATAGCACATAATAATCTTTTAAGCACAGGAAGAGAAACAGATTGGGCATCACATAATATAGAGCATGAATTAAGTGGAATATATGATGTTACTCACGGAGCAGGATTAGCTGTTATATTCCCAGCCTGGATGAAGTTTGTTTATAAGCATGATTTAGATAGATTCAATCAATTTGCTACTAGAGTATTTGATGTTCAAGTTGAAGATAAAACTAAGGAAGAGGTTGCCTTAGAAGGAATTAAGAAACTTGAAGAATTCTTCAAATCAATAAATCTTCCAGTAACTTTAAAAGAGTTAGAAATAGGTGAAGATAGATTAGAAGAAATGGCTAAAAAATGCACAGATAATGATGAGCATACAGTAGGTCATTTTGTAGAATTAAACACAGAGGACATCCTTGAAATATACAAATTAGCTTTATAGGATATTTTAGACTTAAGAAAATAAATAATAGTAAGCAGGAAAATAACTGTATATAAAATAGTATGGTATGTATCAAAATAACTTTTTAATAAAACTTTTAAGTATATTATGAGAATTAATATATTATATCTTTTATAAGTTTTACTATTTAGTTTTGATACATATCCTTTTTTATTTTAAGTGTTGTAAATGTTTAAATATTTTGCTAGTATCAGTTTATCTAAGCTTTTATAATTGTGGGAGGTTCAAAGAGAGGAGGAGTTAAGTATAAATAGTATATATACTTAGCGCAGTATAATGTTAAATAGGGAACTAGCTCAAAATATAGTTAATAAAATGATGGAGGTTATTCCTTACAATGTAAACATAATGAATCATAAGGGAGTAATAATAGGTAGTGGTGATTCAAGTAGAATAGGAATGATACATAATGGGGCTTTAGAAGCCTTAAGGGTAAAAAAGGTGGTTGAAATATCTAAGGATGGGGATAAGGTGAAATCTGGAGTTAATTCACCTATATTTTTTAGAGAAAAAGCTATAGGGGTTATTGGTATAACAGGGAATCCTAAAAATGTTAGGCAATTTACACAGCTTGTAACTGTTACTGCTGAACTTTTAATAAATCAAGAATACACTTTGAATAAACATATAGTTAAAGAAAGATTGAAAGAAGAGTTTATTTATGAGTGGCTGTATTCAAAAGAGGCCTATGACTTAGAATTTATTCAAAGGGGAGCAAATGTAGGTATTGATATTTCCTTAGATAGAATAATACTTGTATTGGAGTTTCAGAAAGATCAATTTAAGGAAATAATTAAAAAAATAAAAAGGTTCTTAAAAGAAGATGAGTATTATATAAATTTAACTTCAAATAGAATAGTTGTAATTTTGTTAGATAATAATTTGCTTTATAAAAGGTTAAAAGAATTAAAGGAAATTATGATGGATACAAATTCGAAGATAGGATTAAGCTCAAAACATAAAATTATATCAAAATCTATGAATGAGGCAGTAGAAGCTGTAGACATAGGAAATAAATTATATAAAAATGAGTTCTTTTATGATTACAAAAAAGTAAAGGTTTTTAGTTACTTAGATAATTTTTTAGATGAAGAGGAATGGAAAATTATTAAAAACAAGATATTAGAGGAAAATATGGGAGAAGAACTATTAGAAACCTTTATATCTTATATGAAGCATAGTGGAGAGAGAAAAAAGACCGCAGAATCCTTACATATACATAGAAATACATTGAATTATAGACTAGAGAGAATTGAGGAAATAACAGGCTTAAGCTTTGATAATTATTTAGATTTATTTCAATTTTTGATTGCATATATAGTAAGTCAATTAAAATAAAAAAAGGTTTTCTTTGTGCGTTTGCATAAAGAAAACCTTTTTATTTTAGTGATATTAGATAATGATTTTGAATATGAAAACTTATACAATGAAAATCGTCAATATAAATAAGAATAAATGAGTTTAACAAGAAGGAGGAATTTATTGTGAATGTAACAGTTACAGCTTTAGGTGCATTAATTGCATTAGTTATTGCAATCACTCTTATCATAAAAAAGGTTCATCCAGCATACGGACTTATACTAGGAGCTTTAATAGGTGGACTTGTTGGTGGAGCAGGACTAACAGGGACAGTTAATTTAATGATGGATGGAGCCAAAAATATGATGCCTGCTATCCTTAGAATACTTACAGCAGGGGTACTAGCTGGGGTTTTAATTGAATCCGGAGCGGCAGCAAAGATTGCAGAGACAATAGTTGAGAAGATTGGAGAATCAAGAGCTCTTATAGCCTTAGCAATAGCTACTATGGTTTTAACAATGGTTGGAGTTTTTGTAGACGTTTCAGTAATAACAGTATCTCCAATAGCTTTAGCAATAGCTCACAAATCAGGTTTAAGTAAACCAGCTATATTATTAGCCATGGTTGGTGGAGGTAAGGCAGGAAATATAATGTCTCCAAATCCAAATACCATTGCGGCAGCAGATAATTTAGGAGTTTCATTAACTAATGTTATGATAGCAGGTATAGTACCAGCTATATTTGGAGTTATAATTACATGTATATTAGCAAGTAGAATAAAACAAAAAGGTTCTTTAGTAGAATCTGATGAACATATGAAAGAGTTAACAGATATGCCTGGATTTTTACCAGCGATGGTTGGACCATTAGTAGCAATAATCTTATTAATGTTAAGACCAATAGCAGGCATTGCTATAGATCCATTAATAGCTTTACCAGTAGGTGGTATATGCGGAATATTAGCTATGGGAAAAATTAAGCATATTAACAAATATGCAACATATGGATTAGCTAAGATGAGTGGAGTGGCTATACTTTTAATAGGTACAGGTACTTTAGCAGGAATAATTGCTAACTCAGGATTAAAGGATGTTATTATAAGTGGAATAAATGCTTTAGGATTACCAAGCTTTATGTTAGCACCAGTTTCAGGAATACTTATGTCAGCGGCAACTGCTTCTACTACTTCAGGAACAGCGGTGGCTACATCAGTATTTGGACCAACAATTGTTCAATTAGGAGTGGCACCACTTGCTACGGCAGCTATGATACATGCTGGGGCTACAGTTTTAGACCACTTACCACACGGAAGCTTCTTCCATGCTACTGGAGGAAGTGTTTCAATGGACATGAAGGAAAGACTTAAACTTATACCATATGAATCTTTAGTTGGATTAACAATGACAATTGTATCAACTATAATATTTGGAATAATATTAAAATAGTTATTTAATAAATAAAGAAAAGTTTTAACTATATAGTTATTATCGCTAAGGTAGAAATATTTTGTTACTTTATAATAAAGAAAATTTTTAGTAAGGTTTAATTTAAACTTAGTATGAAATTTATTAACTTTTAAGAATTATGATTTAAAATAGAGTTTTTAGTAAAAGCACAGTGGATTTTAAAATGAAATGTTAAGATAAAATCTAGTAGGAGGAAATAAAGATGAAATTTGTATTAGCACCAGATTCATTTAAGGAAAGTATGACTTCAATGGAAGCCTGCAATGCTATGGAAAGAGGAATTAAAAAGGTCTTTAAAGATGCAGAATGCATAAAGGTTCCAATGGCTGACGGTGGAGAGGGAACTGTGGAAGCCTTAGTTCATGCTACCTTTGGAAGAATTGAAAGAGTAAATGTTACTGGACCTTTAGGAAATAAGGTGGAAGCTTTTTATGGAGTCTTAGGTAATGGAAAGACTGCTGTCATAGAAATGGCTAGTGCTTCAGGGATTCAACTTGTTAAGAGAGAAGAAAGAAATCCTTTAATAACAACAACTTTTGGAACTGGAGAGCTTATAAAGGCTGCATTAGATCAAGGAATAAAACACTTAGTTATAGGAATAGGTGGAAGTGCTACTAATGATGGAGGATGTGGAATGCTTCAAGCTTTAGGTGGAAAACTTTTAGACAAGGAAGGAAATCAAATAGCCTTTGGTGGAGGAGCATTAAAAGATATAGAAAGTATTGATTTAAGTTCTTTAGATGAAAGACTAAAGGAAGTATCAATAGAAGTAGCTTGTGATGTAACTAATCCATTGGTAGGGGAAAAAGGAGCCTCAGCAGTATTTGGTCCTCAAAAGGGGGCAACTAAAGAGATTGTTAAAGAATTAGATAACAATTTAGCTCATTACGCTTCAGTAATAAAAAAAGACCTAGGAAAAGAAGTTTCACACATAGAAGGTTCTGGTGCTGCTGGAGGATTAGGTGCCGCTTTATTACTATTAGGTGGAGAATTAAAAAGAGGTATAGAGCTTGTAATAAAACATACAGAGTTAGCTGAAAAGGTAAAGGGAGCAGACTTTGTATTCACTGGTGAAGGAAGTATAGATGATCAAACTATATATGGAAAAACACCAATGGGAGTTGCTACTGTAGCTAAGGAGAATGGAGTTTCTACAATTGCCTTTTCTGGAAAAGTTGGAGAGGGAATAGAAGGTCTTTATGAAATAGGTATAAAGAGTATATTTAGTATAATGACTGGAGTTTCAACTTTAGATGAAGCTTTAAAAGAAGGAAGTAGAAATTTAGAATTAACAACTGAAAATGTAGTTAGACTTTTAAAATAAATTTTATGATTTAGAAGCTATTTATGAGATGATCAAGTGAAGATAAAGAATTAACTAAATTTAATACTTGCTTACAATAGATAGTTTAAAGTGAATATAAGCAATAAAAAATATATTGTTTGTGTTCACTTTTTTATTTTAGGCTATGTTTTAAATAAATGTTGAAAATTAATATTTTAAAATACATAGGTTATAACATAGATACATCAATATTTCGGAGGTTATAGTATGCCAATTATTAAGTATATATTAATAGATATGCAAACTTTAACATTAAAGCAAGTGGAGAAATTGATGTGATATTTAGAAGAATTTCCTGCATTAGGTTCTCAAGTAGGATAAATTCGTGAAGAGATTAAAGAGTTTAGAGTTTTAAAGGGTAAAGTGTTTCCTCATTGCAATTCTGAATCGATATGAAGAAATGGTAAATATAATTGTAAACAGCGATATATCTGTAAAACTTGTAGAAAGACTTTTACTGATTTTACAAACTCCGCAACATATAGAAGTAAGAAATCCTTATACAAGTGGCTTAAATATGATAAATACATGATTATTGGAGTATAAATAAGAAAATCTGCTAAAATAGTAGGTATAAATATAGCAATAAGTTTCTTTTGGAGACATAAAATATTAGATTGTATAAGATATTTTTTAGGAACAGGTCATGTGGATGGTGTAATAGAAGCAGATAAAGTATTTTTTACTGAAAGTTTTAAAGGTACAAGAACTGGTAATATGCTAAGAAAATCTCATAAAAAAGGTAAAGAGATTAAAAAGAGGTATATATCTAAGAAGTAAATTTGCTCGCTACAGCTTTAGATAGATATGGAAATTTAATAATAGAGTCTTTATGTAAAGGTAGAATGATACATAAAGAACTTGAAAGACTTTATAAAGGGCATATAGGAGAAAGTGCTATATTATGTACAGACTGTCACAAGTCATATATTAAATTTGTGTAACTGTTAATAAATTGGTAAAAGGAATGCTATAATAAAAATAAGTATGAGATTGTCATATAATATGAATTGGATAGGGGGATAACATGAGTAAGTTACTTTTAGATATGGTAGGCAAGGAATGTAAAATTACTTTTTTAGGTATTAATGAAATCAAGGGAAGTATCATTAGTGTAGATGACGATTGGATTAAATTTAAATATGCAAAAAGTAGTAAGGTAAAGATTGTTAAAACCTGTTTTATATCAAGTATCTTAGAATTATAAATATAATGCTAAGTTAGATAAATTCTAAAAATCAGATAAGATTTAATGTGACAATATTAATATAATGCAACAAAAAAGTAGAGGGTATACTATATTTAGTCATTAGTATACTCCTACTTTTTTATTATTAAAATTGTTCCTAATACCAATATTGTATTAAAACATAGCCCTATTTTAAATAAAATTCATTTAAAGATTTATTAAAAAATAAAAATATAGCAAAGAATAAAGGAAAAAATATAATATAATCTTATTTTATTAGGATTTTAAAAATTAAAATTAGTAGAAAAAATGAATATATGGTATAACTATAAGAAGACTAATAAAGTTTTAAAAAAGGAGATAAACATAATATATGAAATTTAATGAATTAAATTTAAGTGAGAATATTATTAAAGCACTTAATAATTTAGGATATAAAAATCCATCAGAGGTTCAGGAAGCTTCTATTCCAAAGTTATTAAAGGGTGAAGATATAATAGTTAAATCTCAAACTGGTAGTGGTAAAACTGCAAGTTTTGGAATACCTGTTTGTGAAAAGATAAATATTGAAGAAAAAAAGGTTCAGTGTCTAGTTTTAACACCAACTAGAGAGTTAGCAATTCAAGTTAAAGATGAACTTTCTAATATAGGAAGAATAAAAAAGGTTAGATGTGCGGCTATATTTGGGAAACAACCTTTTAATGAGCAAATTAGGGAGCTTAAACAAAGAGTACATATAGTAGTAGGAACTCCAGGAAGAGTATTTGATCATATGGAAAGAGGAACTTTAGACTTAAGTGAAGTTAACTATGTAGTCATAGATGAAGCTGATAAAATGCTTTCAATGGGATTTATTGATCAAATAAAGGACATATTAGGAGAATTAAGATTAAATAAAACCACTGCATTATTTTCTGCTACATTTTCTAAGGAAATAGAGGAAATATGTGAAGAGTATATGAGAAATCCTATGCTTTTAGAGGTTAAATCAAAAGTATTCAATAGAGATAGAATAGAAGAAAGTGCAATTGAAATAGAGGAGAAAAATAAGGGGAAAGCTTTATGGAAATGCCTTTATGCTTATCATCCAGAGAGTGCTATAGTATTTTGTAATACAAGAAATAAGGTTAAGTCTGTTTACAAAATGCTTAAGGATGAGGGAATAACTTGTAATGAGCTTCATGGCGATATGGAGCAAAAGAAGCGTATTGAGGTTATGGAAAACTTTAGAGATAAGCACTTTAAAGTATTAGTTTGTACTGATATAGCTGCTAGAGGAATTCATGTAGATAGTATAGAACTTGTTATAAACTATGAGATTCCAATGGAAACAGAAAGTTATGTTCATAGAATAGGAAGAACTGGTAGAGCAGGAAGAGAAGGAAAGGCTATTACCTTTGTAAATCATTATGAGAAGAAATATTTAGAGAATGTTGAAGAATATATTGGCTATGAAATAAGAAAAGCAAGTCTTCCTTCTGATGAAGAAGTTAAAGCTGGAAGAAAAATATTTAAGGAAAGCCAAAAGGTTCAATTAAAAGAGAGTAAAAAACCTAAGAAAGAAGTTCATGGTGATATAGTTAAAATACATGTTAATGGCGGAAAGAAAAAGAAAATAAGAGCCTTTGATATTGTTGGATGTTTTAGTAATTTACCAGGTTTAACAGGGGAAGATATTGGAATAATAGATGTTCAAGATGGTTTTTCTTATGTTGACATATTAAATGGAAAAGGTGATAAAGTTTTAAAGAGCTTTAAGGAAGTTACTATAAAGGGTAAAAAAGTGAAAATACAAAAAGCAAGAAAATAAAATTATTATTAATTTAAGTATAAAAGTAGTTATAATATTAAATTATTTTGAAGTATATAATGATTATGTAATATGTGGTAAAATTAAAGTAAGATATAGTAAAATATATCTTACTTTTTTAAAAAGGAAATTTTATTTTTGAGAGGTGGTCTGTATGAAGAAAAAGGTTGCTATCTCTATTACAACTTTAGTAATAATATTTTTAATATCTATAGTATATCTAGGGTTGTATCATAATGACTATGTGGGAGAAAATAAGTCATTAAACAAAGAAGTTATAAGTATTATAGAAGGTGAAGAGGATAAAAAGCTAGACTTAATTTCTTTAAATAAAAATATAGCTTTTGAATGGGATGCGGTTTATTTAATAGCTCCATACCAAGATGTAAGCGATTTTTTAAAAGAGATGAATACTTACGCACCAGAAAAAACATACACCTCAGAAATAAATGATGTGTATATGCTAGCTTTTACTAAGTATTCTGACAAGCTAGGGAAAAACAAACTAATAGAATATACTTATATACCAGGAACTTATATTGATTCTGAAAAATTAAAAGATATGGAAGTTATAAATGGAAATTATTATTATGCAAATGATAGTTTAGTTTAGATTTTAAAGCTCTAAGTTTAAAACTTAGGGCTTTTTTTAATTAAGAATTAATTTAAAAATAAAAATATTAATAATTTTACTTTAATATTCATATATTATTAAATTTAAACACGTATTATAAGTCAATACAGAATGCTATAATGTACATTGACTTTTGTAAGAATATATTTTTATTAAGGGGGCTAATTATGATTATAACGAGAGACAGAAGATTTTACAGATTACTTTTTAGTATTGCTTTGCCAATAGCAGTACAAAATTTAATAACCTTTATGGTAAGTATGGTAGATACTTTGATGGTTGGAGCTTTGGGGGAGATTCAACTATCAGCAGTTTCTATAGCTAATAATTTATTTTTTGTACTTACAATTTTAATGTTTGGACTAGCTGGGGGGTCTAATATCATGATTTCTCAGTATTGGGGAAAGGGAAATGTTAAAACAATTCATAAGATTTTGGCCATAATGTATAGGGTATGTTTATTAATAACTGGTATTTTCATATTTATAGCATTATTTTTACCAAAATACTTTATGGGGATTTTCACAACTGATAAGGCTGTTATAGATTTTGGAGCAAGTTATTTAAGAATTGTGTGCATAGGATATTTGTTCTATTCTATTACAAACTGTACAATAATGATGCTTCGTTCAGTAAAAACTGTGAGTATATCAATTATAGTTTATACTGCTTCTTTAGTAGTAAATTCAATATTAAACTGGATTCTTATATTTGGAAATTTAGGTGCTCCTGAACTTGGAATAAGAGGAGCTGCCATAGCTACTGTCTGTGCCAGAATTACTGAGTTTTCAATAGTTTTAGTGTTTATGTTTATATATGAAAGAAAGATTGGTCTTAAGCTAGAACATTTATTAAAGCTTGATAAAGAGATTTTAAAAGATTATGTTGGATTATGTACTCCTGTTTTATGTAATGAATTACTTTGGGCAATTGGAGCTTCTATGATATCTGTAATAGTTGGTAGAATGGGAACAGAGGTTGTGGCTGCTAATAGTATAAATGGAGTTGCTCATCAATTTGTAACAGTTTTTATATTTGGTATGTCTAATGCAACAGCAGTAATTATAGGAAATACCATAGGAGAAGGTAAAAAAGAAAAAGCAAAGGAATATGCCTATAGTATAGGGATTTTCAGTGTTGTCATGGGATGTATATCAGGACTTATGATTTTACTTATAAAGCCATTTGTTGTTAATTTCTATAATGTATCTTATTCAACAAAATTAATAGCTATGGAAATAATGACTGTAACTTCAGGAATAATAGTATTTCAATCTCTTGCAAGTAATTTTATGATGGGTGTACTTAGAGGTGGTGGAGATGCTAAGTTTGTCTTGATAAATGATCTTATTTTTATGTGGCTTGTTGCTATTCCAGGTGGATTTTTTGTAGCCTTTGTTTTAGAACTTCCAGTTGCCTTAGTATTCTTAGTTATAAAATGTGATGAAATATTAAAATCTCTTACCAGTGTATATAGGGTAATTAGTGGAAAATGGGTAAATGATGTAACTAAGGATTATGAATTTGAGGAAATAAAGTGTTAGTGGTTTTTAGGAAATACTCAACAGTTTTGGAAAGTTGTTTTAAGGATATATGAGTTATTAAAGTTAAATACTAATTAAGAACTTAAATTGAAAGGAGTGTTTAATTTTGTCTCATAAAAATAATAAAAACAGCAAAGATAATAAAAAGACTAGTCAAAAAACTAAAAAAGAAGTAGAGAAAATGAAAAATGAAACTGCTAACGAAATAGGATACTCTAAGGAATCAAGAAAACTTGGAAAAGATAAAACTAGAAATAATCCATATATGGGACCACAATAATTAAAAAATAATAAAATATTTTAATTTAAGTAGTTAGGGCTTGTAGCTAATTTTAATAAGTTTAAAGTTAGCTATAAGCTTTAATTTTTGCTATTAATTCTAATTAAGTGATAGTGATTAAAAATTTAGTTTTTATCAAAAATTTTAGTACTATGGATTAAAAAAATTTTTTGTTTATTTTGGTTAAGATGAGAATTAAATATTTAGTTGTTTTTTGTAGGAACATCTAGTTTTTTGTAATAACATACATTTTTTTATTTTACTAAACATATTAATATAATAGCAAAACACAACAAAAAGTAGTTTTATTAAATATATTATAGTGAAGGGTGATTTTAAATTGTTTAGTAAAAGGTTTAAAAAACAAATGGCTTATGTTTTAGCAAGTACTTTTGTATTTGGATTAGTTAATCCAATTTCAATTAAGGTAATGGCATCAACTGGTGTTGAGATTACAGAAGGGATTACTGTAACTGCAAAGGGAAATACTGATGGTAACACAGCTGATTTAGTCATAGATGGTGATTTATCTACCTATTGGGAATCTTCAAATGATTATAAATGGATAGAAGTTGACTTAGGTGGAATTTACGAATTATCAAAGATTGAAATATTTAATAAGGATGAAGCTGTGTATAAATATAATATATATGCTTCAGAGGATGGAGAGAATTTTAATAAAATAGCATATAAAAATAATGATAATGCATCAGACAACAGCGGTAATATACATACTATTGATAATGTAAGGGCAGGAAAGATTAGAATTGATGTAGTTCAAAATAGTAATAGTGATAGGGTGAATATAGCTGAAATAAATGTATTTGGTAAAAATACAGGAGAGAGTTTACCAGAAGTTAAGAAAATTACTACAAGTAATTTTAGTGAAACGCCTTGGGCTACAGAATATGAGAAGTTTAATAGTGATAGTGCCTATGCCAATGAAAAGACTTTAAATGAAATAAAGAATTTAGTTGGTAGAGTAATAGGAGAAGAATTTAAGGACAAGTTTATTTTTGAAATAAGAGATCAATTAAATGGAAATGATGTTTTTGAGGTTTCTGATTCAGGAGATGGAAAGGTTTTAATAAAGGGGAATAATGGTGTTTCCTTAGCATCAGGATTTAACTATTATTTAAAAAATTATTGTAATGTAAGTTACAATCCAATAATGGGGTCTAATTTAAAAATGCCTGAAACAATGCCTTCTGTTGGGGAGAGAGTAGTTATAGATACTCCATATGAGCATAGATATGCATTAAACTTTTGTACTTACTCTTATACAATGGCTTTCTGGGATTGGGATCAATATGAAGAATTCCTAGATTGGTGTGCTATGAATGGGGTTAACTTAGTATTAGATATAATTGGACAAGAGGAGGTTTTAAGAAGAACCTTAAATGAATTTGGATATAGTGATGAAGAGGTTAAAGAATTTATTTCAGGACCTGCATATTTTGCTTGGTTCTATATGCAAAATATGACTGGATTTGGAGGTCCACTTCCTAATGATTGGTTTGAGCAAAGAGCAGAGCTTGGAAGAAAAATGCATGATAGAATGCAAAGTTTTGGAATAAATCCTGTTCTTCAAGGATACTCAGGTATGGTACCTAGAGACTTTAAGGAAAAAAATCCAGAAGCACAAACTATTTCACAAGGGGGATGGTGTGGATTTGATAGACCAGATATGCTTAAAACATATGTAAATGAAGGGGAGGTAGATTATTTCCAAAAGGTTGCAGATGTTTTCTATGAAAAGCAAAAAGAAGTGTTTGGAGAGGTAACTAACTTCTATGGAGTAGATCCATTCCATGAGGGAGGAAATACTGGTGATTTAGATAATGGAAAGATATATGAAATAATTCAAAATAAGATGATAGAGCATGATAATGATGCAGTTTGGGTTATACAAAACTGGCAAGGAAATCCTAGTAATAATAAGTTAGAAGGATTAACTAAAAAAGACCAAGCTATGGTATTAGATCTTTTCTCAGAGGTAAGTCCAGACTGGAATAGATTAGAGGAAAGAGATTTACCATGGATTTGGAATATGCTTCATAACTTTGGAGGAAGAATGGGAATGGATGCAGCACCAGAAAAACTTGCAACAGAAATTCCTAAAGCCTTAGCTAACTCAGAGCATATGGTTGGTATAGGTATTACACCAGAGGCTATAAATACAAATCCTTTAGCATATGAACTTTTATTTGATATGGCTTGGACTAGAGATCAAATAAATTTTAGAACATGGACTGAAGATTATATTGAAAGAAGATATGGTAAAACTAATGAAGAGATTTTAAAGGCTTGGAATATTATATTAGACACTGCTTACAAAAAGAGAAATGATTATTACCAAGGAGCAGCTGAGTCTATTATAAATGCAAGACCTGGATTTGGAATAAAAAGTGCTTCAACTTGGGGACATTCAAAAATAGTTTATGATAAGAGTGAGTTTGAAAAAGCTATTGAAATATTTGCAAAGAACTATGATGAATTCAAAGATAGTGATGCATTCCTTTATGACTTTGCTGATATATTAAAACAATTATTAGCTAACTCAGCTCAAGAATATTATGAGGTTATGTGTAATGCTTATAATAATAGAGATGCAGAGAAATTTAAATTTGTTTCAGGAAAATTTCTAGAACTTATAAAACTTCAAGAGAGAGTATTATCAACTAGACCAGAGTTTTTAATAGGAAATTGGATTGAAGATGCTAGAACTATGCTTAAGAATGCTGATGGCTGGACTAAGGACTTATTTGAATTTAATGCTAGAGCTTTAGTAACAACTTGGGGTTCAAGAAATAATGCTGACGGTGGGGGTCTTAAAGATTATTCTAATAGACAATGGTCAGGATTAACTGAGGATTATTATTATGCTAGATGGGAAAAATGGATAAATGGATTACAAACTGAATTAGATGGAGGAGCTAAAGCGCCTAATATAGATTGGTTTAAGATGGAGTATGACTGGGTAAACAAGAAGAGTGATACAGATAAGCTTTATCCTACAGAAGCTTCTAATGAAAACTTAGGAGAACTTGCTAAGATAGCCATAGAAAGTTATTCAGTAACTAATATGGATAAAATATTAGGTGAAAATGAATTAGTTGAAAGAGTTAATATTGCTTTAGGAAAGCCTGTAAGTAGTGAAACTCATGGAGAAACTGAATCCAATCCTTTAAGTAACATTACAGATGGAAGTACAGGAACTATGTGGGTTTCTGATAGAGAAGGATATCCTGCAAGTGTAACTGTAGATTTACAAGGTGTTAAAAGTGTAGATGGAATAGAATTTGCTTTTAGAAATCAAGCTGGTGATAGAGCAGTAGCATACAAAGTAGAAGTTATGGATGAAAGTGGACAGTGGAAAATAGTATCAGATAAATCAAATGATTATTCTAATAAGGGAGTCATTGAAAAGGTTGACTTTACTGGAAAGGCTCAAAAGGTTAGGGTTTCATTAACTAATGTAGATTTAAACCTAAGTCCATCATATAAAATACCAGAATTAGCAGAAATAATGGTATATGGAGGAAAAGAAAAGGAAGATGAGTATACTAACGTTGCTTTAGGAAAACAAGTTACTGGAGCAGAGGCTGAAAATGGAAAACCATTATCTAATATTACAGATGGAGATTTAAATTCTCTTTGGGTTAGTAATAATGGACAAACTCCAGCAACTACATCTATTGATTTACAAGGTACAGAAAATGTTGAATTCTTAGAGCTTCACTTTGAAAAGCCAGGACTTAGATTCAAATTTAAAGTAGAAGTAGAAGATGCAAATGGAAATAAAGAAACTGTATTAGATATGACTTCAAATAAAGAAGATAATGAAAAATCATATAAAATACCTGTAGGAAAAGAAATAAGTAAAGTTCATGTTACTATGACAGGAAAAGCAGAAGGTGGACAACATCCAGGGGCTTGGGCAGCTATTGCAGAAGTAAAGGCCATGTCAAAAGAAAAACCAGCTAATTATGTAAATATAGCAGAAAATAAAAATGTAAGTGGTTCTAATTCTCAAAGTGGAAATCCTTTATCTAATATTACAGATGGAGATTTAAGCTCACTTTGGATAAGTGATAATGGAGCTATGCCGGCTAATGCCACAATTGACTTAGAAGGAAATAATTTTGTAGACTTCTTAGAATTTCATTTTGAAAAGGAAGGATTTAGATTCCAATTTAAAGTGGAAGTTGAAGATGAGAGTGGAAATAGAGAAACAGTATTGGATATGACTTCTAATACAGAGGATAATAAAAAGTCATATAATATTCCTGTAAAAAAAGAAATAAGTAAAATACATGCTACTATTACAGGAAAAGCTGATGGTGGACAATATCCTTTAGCGTGGGCAGCTATTGCAGAAATTAAAGCTATGAGTAAAGAGTCTATAAATAAAGTTGAACAAGCTTCCATAGCATTACCTCAAGGAAATATGAAAGCTACAGCAACATCAGAGCATCCTGATGTAGGAAATGAAGGCTTAGCTAAGTTTGCTATTGATGGAAAAGAAAATACTATATGGCATACAAAATATGATCCTGTAGAAGAGTTACCACAAAGTATTACTTTAGAACTTGGAGGAAGTTATGAAATTAATAAGTTTACTTACTTACCAAGAAGTGGTGCTAAAAATGGAAATATAACTAAATATGAGCTTCATGTAAGTGAGGATGGAAATGATTTTAGAAAAATATCTGAAGGAAATTGGGATGATAGTGGAAGTTTAAAAACATTAAAATTCAATAGTACAAAGGCAACTCATGTTAAACTTGTAGCTTTAGAAGGGGTTGGAGGATTTGCTTCAGCTGCTGAATTAAATGTATTTGCAATACCAGAAAACCTAGCTATGAAAGAGGAGAGTAAGGTTGAGGCAACTTCAAATAATACTGAAGTAAATAATTTAAGAGATGGAAATGAAAATACTCTTTGGATTCCAGAACAAGAAGATGAAAAGTCTGTAACTTTTGATTTAAGTAAGGGAAAGGATATATCCGCAATAGATATAATAAGTAAAGGAAATTCTCCATTAAAATACTCTATAGAGATTTCTAATGATGGAACAGAATGGATGAGCTTAGTTGATGAGAGTAAAAATGAAGAAAATAAAGCTGTATATTCTAATATATTAAAGTCATGCAAAATAGGAAGATTTGTAAGAGTTAATCTTAATAGTGAGAATGTTAAAATTGGAGAAATCAAAATTTATAAAGGAGATTCTACTTCAAGTCTTGCTTCTTATATAAGAGTAGTTGAAGATATATATAATAGTGCAGTAGTTGGGGATATGGCTGGAAACTATACTGAAGAGGCTAAGGAATCCCTTGGAAATGCTATAAATGAGGCAAAATTAGCTTTAGGAAATGATATAAATTCAAAAGAGGCTAATGAAGTTATGAGTACTTTAAAATCAGCTTTAAATGAATTCTATAAGGGATTTGTTCAAATAAACAGAACTAAACTTGCAGCTTTAATAAGTGATGTTGATATTTTACTAAACGAAATATTACCAAGTCTTATGAATAGCATGAACTATAATGAAAAAGCTATAGTAAATGCAGAAATTCAAAAGCTAAAGTTAGAAAATAATGAGGCTAAAGAAGTTTACAATAAAAAGCAAGTTTCACAAAGTGAAATAGATACAGCTTATGATGAGTTAAAAAATACATTAGATTCATACTATGATGCTGTAAGTGTTGAAACTGCATATAAATCAATGGTACTTTTAGCTAAGGAAAAAGTAGAAAATGCAGTAGTGGGAAATGGAAATGGACAATATTCTCAAGAGTCTGTAGATGCTTTAAATGAAGCTATAAGAATTGCTGAGGAAGGTTTTGAAAGTTCTACAACCTTAGAAGAAATTAGAAATGTAACAAAGACTTTAAAAGAAGCTATAGATACTTTCGTTGAATCAGTTAATGTAATTGATAAAGCACAATTAGAAGAGATAATATCTTCAATAGAAAGTAAATTAAAAAATGCAGAAGGAGTATATATTCCTAATGCTATAGAAGAACTTAGAAAAGCTTTAGATAAAGCTAAGGAAGTGTTAAACAATGAAGGTGCAAATCAAGAGAATATAAATAAGGCTATTTCCGATTTAACTGAAGCAGAGGCTAATTTTGAACTTTCAAAAGTCCCTAATAAAGATGAATTAAATTCTGAGATAGAAAGAGCATATGGTGTTTTAGAAAAGCTTAAAGGATTTGATCATCTTGAAGGAATAAAAATAAAGTTAGAAGATGCTATTTTAGAGGCTGAAAGAGTTAAAAATGATGAAAATTCATTAAAAGTAGATGTGGATAAAGTTTTAGGTGAATTAAAGATTGTAATAGAAGAAGCTTTAAAAGCTATTGATTCCTCAGAAGTTATAGTAAGTCCAGTTAGAGATTTTAAAGCAACTAATATTTCAAAGAAAAATGTAACTGTTCAGTGGAGCACACCTAAAAATTCATTTGGATTAGAAGGATACGTACTATATAAAGATGGTAAAAAAGTAGCTGAATTAGGAAAAGATGAGACTACCTATAAGTTTAAAGGATTAAATAGACATACTATATATAACTTTAAAATTGCAGCAAAATATAATAATGGAGAGATTTCTTCAAAAGAATCTATAACTTTAAGAACTGAAAGATAAAATAAAAATTAAATAATTATATTTTTTTATATGAAAAGGAGCTGTATTAAAAAGCTAAGTAGAATTAAGTTTAATTTATTTAACTGTATTTATACAGCTTCTTTTGTTTTTTATTAGAATTTTATTTTGTAAGGGAGCATATATATAATAGGGGAGGTTTAGTTAAATAGAAATTAATTATTTTAAAGATATAATAAAAAGAAAAAACTTGTTTAATAATAGATTTTTAGAAAAATAGGTTTAATTATAGGAGAGGATTAATGGGGTATATTATAATTTTATTAAGTCCAATTTTAGGATTAATTTTTTCAGGAATATATGTTTTCTTAACTTCATTTATGCCATGGATGTCTGCAGATGATTTTGTTACATCCACTAGTGTGATGTTTGCTATTTTAGGAATGATAATAGTGTTAAATGATAAGGAAAAAACAAAATAAAAATTAGTGCTATAAATAATTATGATTAAATTAGGTTAGGGTTTATTTAAATTTTAATGACTAAATTAAGAGAGTGTATTAAAATAACTTTTAATACACTCCTATTTTTATTAAATATAGTTTCTTACCTTAACTATTTCATTATTCTTTTTATATATTCTAGGAACTCTGTGGCTGATCATACAAAGTATTTCGTAGTTTATTGTTCCCATAATTTCAGCCATATCGTTAGCATCAAATTTTAATCCATTTTCTTCCCCTAAAAGAATTACTTCATCACCAATTTTAACATCTTCTATATGAGTTACATCAATCATACATTGATCCATACAAACTCTTCCTATAACATTAGCAAATTGACCCTTTATTATAACTTTGGCTTTTCCACTAAGAAGTCTTGAATATCCATCAGCATATCCTATTGGAAGAGTGGCAATTTTACTTTTCTTTTCAGTTTTATAAGTTCTTCCGTAGCTTACATACATATCTTCATCTAACTCTTTAACAAAGGCTACATTAGTTTTTAATGTAAGTGCTGGTTTAAGTTTTAAGTTTTCTTTTTTTACTTCTTCAGATGGATAGTATCCATAAGAAATAATTCCACATCTAACTCCGTCTAAATAAGTTTCTGGTAAATCCATAATAGCCCCACTATTAGAAGCATGTTTTAAAGGAATGTGTATTCCATTGTCTTCTAAAGCTTTATTAAAAGCAGTTAATTTTGAAAATTGTTCATAGGTATAAGTTTTATCTTTTTCATCTGATGTTGAGAAGTGAGTAAACAAGCCTATTACCTCAACTCCAGGTAAAGAGCAGATTTCTAAAACTTTATTTAATCCCTCTTCATTTGGAAGGAAACCTATTCTACCCATTCCTGTATCTATTGCAATGTGTATTTTAGCTTTTTTGCCAAGCTTTAAGGCAAAGTCAGATAATTCCTTAGCATATTCCACATCATAAACTGTTTGTTCAATTTCATTATTGATTAAATTTTCAGCGAAATTTATAGGAGTATATCCTAAAATCATAATAGGTGCAGTTATTCCAGCATCCCTAAGTTCATCAGCCTCTGTGATTATAGCTACTGCCAATCTAGAAGCACCATTTTCTAAAAGAGTAGAAGCTATGTCTAAAGCTCCATGACCATAAGCATTAGCCTTAACAACGGCTATTATTTCCTTTTCACCAACTAGGTTTCTTATTTCTTTCATATTATTTGCTATTATATCTAAATCTATTTCAGCCCATACAGGTCTAACACATATATCCATTTTAAAACACCTCAAATTAATTACAGCTTTTATTACTTTGATTTAATTAATTTCAACTTAAATCATTAAATTAATAAGTCGTAGCTAAATTATTATGCTCATATAAAGTATTACATATAAATCACCATATTTTTATTAAAAAACTTAACTACATATACTATTATAAGATATTGTAGCATAAAGTGAAGAACCACCATAATTGTAATTTTTATATGGAGTGGTTTCAATATTAAGAATCTGTCACACTTTTTTATGAGTGAGTTCAATAATGTTATAATTAATATCTACAAATTAATAGGGATTTCTGTGGATATACAAATACTAAGTTGAAAAGGTATTTACTTAATTAAATTATTATTTTCTTTGGCTCAATTAATATCTAGATATAAAGAATGAAAAAAAGTAGTGTAATATTAAAATTATAAGTTTAATGATAAAATTAAATATAGAAAGGTATAAGAAAATATTTGTAGTCTAGTAGCTATAAGGATAAAAATTAAGTTTAAATAGGTTATATGGTTTATTTGGAGGAGATAAAATGTTAGATAAAAGTATAGAATTTTTTAAAATAATTTTGAAAAGAGAAAAGGGAAGAGAATTAAAATATGAAACTTTACCAGAAGGTTTTAGATTTGTTAAGTTTAAAAAAGGTGATGAAAAAGCTTGGGCAGAAATAGAAAAATCTGTACTGGAATTTGAAAATGCTAAAGATGGAGAAGAATATTTTAAAAACAAATATTTACCTTATATAGATGAGTTAGAAAGAAGAACTATATTTATAGAAAATAATAATGGAGAAAAAATTGCTACATTTACAGCTTGGTGGAGATATACAGGGGAAAGAAGACATCCATTTATGGAGTGGGTTGCTGTGAAGCCTGAATATCAAGGAAAAGGATTAGGAAAAGCCCTTATCTCAGAAGGAGTTAAACTTATGATAGCTATTGAAGGAGATTGTGATATGTACATACCAACTCAGACTTGGAGTTATGAAGCAATTAGGTTATACAGATGGGCGGGTTTTGAGTTTGAAACAGAAGAAAAGTTTCCAGGTGGAATTAAAAATGAAACTTTAGAAGGTATTAAAGTAATAAAAAACTTAATATAAATTTTATGTATATTATAAATAAAGTAAAAAAGAAACAGAATATAGAACTCTGTTTCTTACCTTACTTTATTGTAGGTAAGTATATTGTAAATTCAGTGAATTCATCAGTACTACTTACTTGAATTTTTCCATTATATGATTCTACCAACTCTTTTACTATAGCTAGTCCAAATCCATTACTACTTTCTTTATTTTCTTTTGTGGTAAATCCAGTATCAAATATTTTATTTAATATTTTATCTGGAATTTTAGGACCATTATTTCTAATTTTTAATACAAAATAATTAAAGCTATAATAAGTACTAATTTTTATTGAACCACTACCATCTAAAGCTTCAACAGAATTTCTTAATATATTAGAAACTATACGTTGAAAGTCTAATTCGTTTACATTAGTCTCTAATAAATCAGCATTTTCATCTATCAACACAGTAATATCTTTTAAATTAATAGTATTTACTATCATTGATATAATTGAAGTGTCATGAGACATAACAATATTATTAATAATATTGTCATTTCCATCAATTATGTTTTTTAATAATTCTCCTAATTTCTCATAGTTCCCCATAAGATGCAACCCATATAGGTAAGATATTTGAGAACCATAATCATGTTTTAATTTTCTTAATGAGCTAATATTCTGTTCTAAATTTGAATTTAGTAGCTCAATTTCTTTTGATTTTTTCTCTATATTAGAAAAATATATTATTATAAATATTATGAATACAAACAATAATAGTAATATTATTTCTGTAAATATAGGATTATCCTTTGCGTTAATAATAGCATTAAATGAAACTATAAAGTCTAGTACTATTGTAAGAAGTAATAAGTATATAATTGAGCTATTTCTAGACTTTATAGTTTTGTAAATATAGTATATAGTTTTCTTCTTATATATAGCTAAAAAGGAAATTATATACTGAGGAAAATACATTATAGTTATGAAAAATATATTACTTTCATTTATTAATGATATATTTTGGGATAAGACATTATACATAAAAGATGAAATTATTAAAGTTATAGCAATAAATGAATAAACCAAGCTAAATCCAATAGCTGCGGCTAAAAAATCTTTTTTATATATTAGTCCTCCAATGATTAACATTACTAAGTGAAGAATTAGTGTTGCAACACTGGAATTTCCCATAAAAAAAGTTGTTAAAGATATCATTGTCCACAAAAGAAATATATAAAATAACATCTTCGACTTTGGTTTTTTGCAATCTTCTTTACTACATAAATTTATTGTATTTATAAACAATACACATTGTAAAAAAGTGTTTATCGTATCAGCTAAAAATATTGATGTATGCATTTTTTATCTAGATTTTTTCATAGATTCAGGCATTTCTTCTAATCCTATAGTAGCAAAAGAAGTTGTTGAAGCGTTGATAGTTAATGTAGTTAGTAATGCTAACATTGATAATATTGTTTTTTTCATTTTAAGAATCCTCCCTTTTATACTTATTAAATAATAGTAATGTTTGTATCAATAAAGTCCAAGTTATTGTTTGAGAAACCCATGGAATTTTGAAAAATATTAAGGTTATTAAAAAAAGAATACTTGAGTTTGTAACACTTAATATTTTATTTTTTTTAATTAAATGTTCTTTAGTCAATGGGAATCTACTATCTATTACTGGGGCTTTATTATAAATACTAAAAATACTAAACAAATTTAAAATAACAATGCTAAATAGATTTAGATTGTTAAAAGTAACAAGTATGATTATACTTGTTGTAATAATTAATGTTGCAATAAAACATTTTAATTGGCTATCTTCATGATATCCACCAATAAATGGCTTTATAAAGCACATGCTAAGAATTACTATTAAGCTTTCTTTGAAATATCCAAGTATTCCAGCAATTAGAATTACAGAAATACATTTAATAAATTCAAAGGTCAATACAATTACAACATATTGAATTTGCTCTAATAATTCTTTATCAAAGTTAAGATCTTTTGCTAAATATTCTATAGCAGATTTTAAAAATTTTCTCATAAAGAAATCTCTCTTATATATTTTTTATAAACATTAAAATAAATGTAATATGCTTACATTATAATAAAAAAATGATTGATTTACATAGAATACTTCCTTTTTTAAAGGTATATTTACAATTTTTTCATACTGTAGTCAATATATATGTTTTATATTGTAATTTTATGAGGTAATATGTAATTTTTTAATATAACTTATTAATAGTATTAATAAGTTATATTTATAAAGTTAATTAATTTTTGCCAATTGGTATTTTTAGGAGAATATTTTTATGTTACTATTATTGAAAGTATAAAATTAAATTGAGGTTTAAGAATTAAAATCAAATTAGCAATTTAGATTGAAAAATAGGGGGCTATAATTATGAAGGTGACTGAAAGATTAGAAAAATTAAGAAAAATCATGAAAGATAAAGGAATTGATTATTATATAATTCCTAGTGAAGATGCTCATCAAAGTGAGTATGTGTGTCAACATTACAGGGGTAGAGCATATATGTCAGGTTTTACAGGGTCAGCAGGAACTTTACTTGTTGGTTTAGAAAATGCTATTTTGTGGACTGACGGTAGATATTTCATACAAGCTTTAGATGAGTTAAAGGGTTCTGGAATTGAAATGTTTAAAATGAGAATTCCAGGATGGCCAAGCTTATTAGATTGGCTTAAAGAAAATGCAAAGGCAGGAGAAACTATTGCTTTTGATGGAAAGGTATTTTCAATAGGAGAGTATAAAGATTTTAAAAAATTAGAGAAAGGAAATAAGCTTAATATAAAAATAGATGAGGATCTTTTGGATGAGGTTTGGAAAGAGAGACCATCTCTTCCTAAGGAAAAGGCATTTTTACATGAAGTTAAGTACTGTGGAAAAAGTGCGAAAGAAAAATTAAGAGAAGTTAGAGAGGAAATGAAAAAGCTAGGCGCTAATAATTATATTATAGCTTCTTTAGATGATATAGCTTGGCTTTATAATATTAGAGGAAATGATGTTAAATGCAATCCTGTAGTTTTAAGCTATGCCTTAGTTAAAGAAAATGAAGCATATCTTTATGTAGATAAATCAAAGTTCACTCCTAAAATGGAGGAAGAACTTTTAAATGAAGGGGTTACTTTAAAATCATATGAGGAAATTGGAGAGGATATTAGTAATTTAGAAGGAAAGATTTTAATTGATCCAAATAAGATAAGTGCTTATTTATACGAGTGCATCAAGGATAAAAATAATATTGTGGAATTTGGAAACATAACAACTAAGTTTAAGGCTATTAAGAATGAAGTTGAATTAGATAACTTAAGAAAGTGTCAAGTTAGAGATGGAGTAGCCATGGTTAAGTTTATGAAATGGCTTAAGGATAACATTGGAAAGATAGAAATAAGTGAAATATCAGCTTCAGATAAGTTAGAAGAACTTAGAAGTTTAGGGGAATTATTTAAAGGAATTAGTTTTGAAACCATAGCAGGGCATAAAGAACATGGTGCTATGATGCATTATTCAGCAACTAAAGAGAGTGATTACACTTTAGAATCAAGAGGATTTTTATTAATAGATTCAGGTGGACAATACCTAGATGGAACTACAGATATAACAAGAACTTTTGTTTTAGGAGAATTAACTGAGGAAGAGAGAAAAGATTATACTTTAGTTTTAAAAGGACATATAGGACTTATGAGAGCTAAATTTTTAAAAGGCACTACTGGATCAGCACTTGATATAAAAGCTAGAGAGCCATTATGGAATGAAGGAATTGATTATAAATGTGGAACAGGACATGGAGTTGGATTTTTCTTAAATGTTCATGAAGGACCACAAAGCATAAGTCCAGTACCAAATAAGGTTGCCTTAGAGCCAGGAATGATTATAACTAACGAGCCTGGAGTTTATAGAGAAGGAAAACACGGAATAAGAACAGAGAATACAATGGTAGTTGTTAAAGATACTTATTCAGAAGAATTTGGAGAATTTTATAAGTTTGACACTATTTCACTTTGTCCAATAGATTTAGAAGGATTAGATATAAGCTTATTAAATAAAGAGGAAAAGGCTTGGCTAAATAATTATCATAAAAAGGTTTATGATTTATTATCACCATATTTAGATGAAGAGGAAAAAGAATTCTTAAAGAATGAAACAAGACAAATATAAGTAAATAAGTTTTTTGGGGCTGTATCAAAATATAACAAATAAAAGTTAATTTGATACACGCCCTATTTTAACTTTTAGTTAATATGTATTTATTAGATAATAGGGAAATATTAAATAAAACTGTATAAGGGAGTAAGTGATTAATTTATGACAGGAATAAAAGAAACAGGAAAAATATTATTAATTTATTTTATTTCAACTATAGCTTATTGGCTTGGAATTATTATGACATCTGAGATAAAAGGTTTTACAACAGATTCAGAGCTAAGGAAATATTGGATAGCAGTATTAATGTTTAGTTTTGTATTTCTGCTTCTAATAAGGTTATTAAAAGTTAGGTTTGAAACAGTTGTTATATTTTTAGTAATAATAATGTTTCTTCTTTTGTTTTTAATATTAAATAAGGAGTTTTTTGCATCTTACCTAGGTAGTACTCCAGATGAGCTGAAATTTCCAATTATGAGTTTCATTGCAATATATACTACTATACCATTTGAAGGAATTATATGGACATTGGTTGGATTTAATGTGGTAAAAATAGCAGATGTTATAGTACCTTTATATGTAGCAGTATTAGGAACTTTAAGTTACTTTATAATAAATTTAAAAAAAAGAATGTGAAATAATAATTCTAGCTTATTTTAGGTTGATATGGTTTTCAATTTTTTACAGGAGTATAATAAAATTAATAGATAAAACTTATAAGATGGACATAACTGGAGGACGTTTTATTGAGAGAGAAAAAGATTAGGCGAAAATTAGAAAAATAGTTTTAAAAATTTATTGTTATTAATAAAAAATAGTAAGTTAAAATAGAGTTCAAAAATTAAAATATATAAATTTGTATGTTTAGGAGGGATATATATGGCAGATCAAAGATTAAATAAATTAGCTAAACTGCTTGTAAATTATTCAACAGGAGTTAAGGAAGGAGATTTCGTTTTTGTATCTTGTAATGAGGTTGCAAATCCTTGGCTTACTGAGGTAGTAAAGGAAGCTACTAAGGCAGGAGCTCATGTTGAGTATATTTTAGAATCAGAAGAGGCTAAGGAGGCAAGACTTAAATTTTCTACAAAGGATCAATTATTATCAGGGAATTTAATAATGGAAACTATGCTTGAAAAGGCAGATGTTTGGTTAAGTGCATGGGGAGCTAGGAATACTAGAGCTTTTAGCAATATAGATTCAGAAAAAATAAAAGATAGCAGAGCTGGAGAAAAAGGGTGGAGAAAATTCTATTCAGGAAGAATGGGAGATGGCTCTTTAAGATGGTGTGGAACTCAATTTCCTACATATGCAGATGCACAGGAAGCTTCCATGAGTTTTAGTGAATATGAAGATTTTGTTTATGGAGCAGGACTTTTAGACCATGAAGATCCTGTGGCAGAATGGAATAGAGTAAGCAAAGAGCAAGAAAGATGGGTTAAATATTTAGATACTAAAAAAGAACTTCATATTTTAGCAGAAGGAACTGATATTAAGGTTTCAGTAGAGGGAAGAAAGTGGATAAATTGTGATGGTAGAGTAAACTTCCCAGATGGCGAAATATTTACATCACCAGTTGAAAATAAGATAAATGGACACATAACTTTTTCATTCCCAGGTATTTATGCAGGAAAGGAAATAGAAGGTATAGAGCTTGAAGTTAAAGATGGTAAAGTTGTTTCATATAAAGCTAAAAAAGGAGAAGATTTATTAAAGGCTTTATTAGAAACTGATGAAGGAGCAAGCCACTTTGGAGAAGTAGCTATAGGTACAAACTATGGAATTAAGAAGTTTACTAGAAATATGCTATTTGATGAGAAAATAGGAGGAACAGTTCATATGGCTATAGGAGATTCTATGCCAGAGGCTGGTGGTAAAAATAGATCATCACTTCATTGGGACATGCTTTGTGATATGAGAAATGGTGGAAGAATATATGCAGATGGAGAACTTTTCTATGAAAATGGAGAGTTTAAAAAAGAAATATTAGAAAAATATAATCTTTAATATTATATATAAATTATAGAATAATAATTAAATTAGGGGATGAAGAGACTCATCTCCTAATTTAATTCTAGTTGAATTTTAAAATAATGGGAGTATAAGAATTATGAGTAATATATATGAGTTTAAAAAAGAATATTTAAATGAATGTGCTGAGCTTTTTGTTAAAACTTTTAGTCAGGAACCATGGAATGAACCTTGGAACTTTGAAAGTGCTAAAAAAAGACTTAATGATGTGGTTTTAACTCCAGGATTTAGGGGTGCTGTTTTAAGAAATGATGAAAAAATAGAAGGTGTTATCTTAGGAAATTTAGAGCAATGGTATGATGGAGAGCATTTTTGTGTTAAGGAATTCTTTGTGGACTCAAGTTCCCAGGGAAAGGGAACAGGAAAGAAACTTTTAAATGCCTTAGAGAATATACTTATGGAAAAGGAAGTTGGAGTAGTTCACTTTTGGACTATGAAAGGAAGCACAGCTGAAGCCTTTTATAATAAGAGAGGGTATGAAATTCCAAAAGAATTAATAATGATGAGAAAAAAATTGAAATAATAGATTCTTTAATAATGAAGTTCTAGTGGACAATTAAGAGTATTTTAATATACCTAGAAATTAAAAATATTTAAAATAAAACTATATATTAAAAATTAATATATAAAATATAAAAGAGCATGTATTAAGTTTAAAACATTAATACATGCTCTTTTTACTACTTAACTTAAATTCTATATATTATTAAACTGTAAGAGAACCATTTTTCTCTAAAACTTCAGCTTCTTTATTTTCATCTTTAGTATCAATACCATCATTTTTGTATTCATAAATTACGCTTATTAGTTTACCACTTATACATACTGCTATTATTGAGAAGAATATTTGCTTAAAGTCTAAATAAACTAAAGACATTAATAAAACAATGGCATCTGTTAACATGTAGACATGTTGTACCTTAAGAGGAGTAAATTTATTACCTAATAAGGCTATTACATCATCTCCACCAGAAGCACCACCACCACGTAATACTATTCCAGCACCAACACCAACTCCAATACCTGCTAAAACACTAGCAACTAGCATATTATTAGTAAAGTTAGGTGTTAAAAATCCTATGCTTTCCCAGAATCTATAGGATACTGAGAAGCAAAAAGTTGCAAATAATGAACATGCTAAGAATTTTTTACCAAAGAATTTAGAACCTATTGCAAATAATGAAAAGTCAATGATTAAGTTTGTTATAGATGGAGATACATCAAAAACATTTTTTACTAAAAGTAATAAGCCTAAGACTCCACCTTCTGTTACATTATTTTGATAGTTAAAGTTATAGCTACCAAAGGCTAAGATGCTTGAACCTAGTGCTATTAATAAAACACTTCTCAAGATCTTCTTTTTCGATTCCAAAATATCACTCTCCTAAAATTGTCGTAATTTAACTATAAAGAAAATAGCAGACTTAATATGCCTACTATATAGAAATAAAAAATTATGAATTTTAAATTATATTTTATAGTAAATTACTGTATATTTTAATTATAATCTTAAGAAATATTAAGAGCAAATCATATAAAATAAGAGTAATAAGGATTAAAGGGGTAATTCTGTAATAGCAATAAATAGCCTCTGCGGTCATCTGTTTTTCTTTAAAGTGTTCATTTTTACAAGGTTTTCTGAAAGATTAAAATATTGTTGTTAATAGAGAGAAAACTTCACATGAATAAATGGTTAATATATATAAATTTATTTTTATTTGAAATACTATAAGAGAGAGAAAATACATAGAGTATTCTTAAATTTAAAAGTGAATATTTTACAAAAAATATATTTGAATTTTTAAATTTAAGAATAAAACATATGAGAAGGGATGTTATATTTATGAAAGTAATTGTTAGAAAAGAGTCAGAGCAAGATCATAAAACAGTTGAGCTTTTAGTAGAAGAAGCCTTTAAAAATGCTGAATATAGTGATCATATGGAACATGTTTTAGTTAGTAAACTTAGAAAGGGAGAAAACTTTATTGATGGTTTATCTTTAGTAGCTGAAAAAGAAGGGGAAATAGTAGGGCACATATTATTAACTAAAGCTAATATAGAAAATGAAACAGAAAAATATGAAACTTTAGCTTTAGCACCAGTTTCAGTATTACCTAAATATCAAGGTATTGGAATTGGAGGAGAACTTATAAGAGAAGGAATGAGAATGGCTAAGGAGCTTGGCTATGATTCTATAATAGTTTTAGGTCATGATAAATATTATCCTAAATTTGGATTTAAAAAAGCTGGGGATTTTGGAATAAAAGCTCCTTTTGAAGTGCCAGAAGAAAACTTTATGGCAATAGAATTAAATGAAGAAGCTTTAAAAAATATAAGCGGAGTTGTAAGATATGCTAATGAATTTTTAGCAGATAACAATAAGTAATAAATTTGATATATTTATTTAAATATTAATTAAATATTAAGATTCTAGTTGTATTAATTTAAGGTAAAATAATAAGGTGGTTGTATAAAAAATTTATAAGTTTTATAATTTTTTATCAATCACCTTGTTGTTTTTTATATTAAAGTTTTAAATTTTTGTTGTTTTTTATATAGGCATGGGAGAACACATCAATATAATTAGGGCTTAAATATCTATATAATCATAAATATTTAAAATAGGATCTATTTATAATATCTAAAAAGTATTTCTATTTTTATCTAAATAATTTATTCCGAAGTAAGCATATAGTATTGATACTAAAAAGCTTAATGGAAGAGTAATAAGCATATTTAAGCTTACTAAATTTAGTAATGCTAATAATACTAAGCATGGAGTTATTCCATAAGTACTTAGTTTTAGTATTTCTCCAAATCCAATAGGGTTATTTCTGATACTAAATATAATTTTAGTTATTATGGCTAATATTAAGGTTGCAATGTATGAGAAAGCGATAAATGTAATAACCATTAAGGATAAATAGGTATTTCCAAATGTTCTCTCTAAACTATTTATAGAATTTTTTAAGTCATTATCATTTAAAGATAGATTAATACTAGAATAATTAGCTTCAGTAATTTTATTATTGTTATATTTAATTATTAAAGATTCATTTCCAAAGGCAATTCCTGATTCATAATCTTTTAGTAAGTCCTTTGCAGGTTCCTTATCATTTAACACAAAGGTCCAATTTTCTTCCTGAAAAACTACAAAGTTAGAATCTTTTAGGTCTAAAACTCCATCTTTGATTTCAAAGGGAGGAATTTTATCTTCAAAGGCAGCTTTTCTAGAAATTAAAAATCTATTAAGTTCAGTGTAATTTCTACTAAAAGATAAAAGTCCTAATAAAAGAGAAAAAATAAGTAAATAAAAGAAAGTGCTTATTCCAGAAGTTTTAATAAGTTCTTTATATCTTTTAGGAGTAAATAAACTTATATAAAATCTTTTAAATAGATTCATATAATCACCCTTTCTATTTTTTATTAGTTTGTTCATTAAATAGAAATTTATTAATACTGTTAATTTTTGTTTAATTAATTTGAAAACGATTTTAAAAGAATGTGTCGTATGATATCATAAAAATGTATTAAATGTAAAATAAATAATAAAAAGTATTTTATAGGAATTAATATAATTAAATATTAAATGAAATATTGGGGGATTTTTATGATTAAAAGGGATTTTAGAAGAAAGTTAACTATGTGTTTAGCATCTGTTATGGCTTTAAACCTAGGTATAAGTGTATCGGTAAAAGCTGATGAGGGATTAAAAAATGAGATGAAGAATAATGATATTACTAAAGATATAAGCATATATCCAACTCCTAAAGATATGACTGTAGGAAATAGTGAATTTACCTTAGAAGATTCAGTTAATATAGTTGGAGGAAATTTAGCAGATACATATGCCTTTGAACTTTTGAAAAATATGTTAACTGAATTTGGCATAAAAATTAACGAATCAGAAATTGAGGGGGCTACTACTATTTATATAGGAGAGAGTGATGACAATATTGAAGAGATGGAAAATACATTAGAAGAAATGAATGTAGACACATCTTCAATAAGTAAAGATGATGGATATGTATTAGTAACTGATGAAAATATAGAGGGAAATAAAATAGTTATAAGAGGAAATGATGAAACAGGAACTTTTTATGGAGTAAAAAGTTTAAAGCAATTAATTAAAAAGGAAGATAATAAGGTTATCTTAGATGAAGTTATTATAAAAGATGAGCCGAGTTTTAAAATGAGAGCTGTAGTTGAAGGTTTCTATGGAACACCATGGTCTCAAGAGGAAAGATTGGATCAAATAAAAATGTATGGAGAATATAAAATGAATGCTTATATATATGCTCCAAAGTCAGATCCATATCATAGAGAAAAGTGGAGAGAGCCTTATCCAGCTTCTGAATTAGATAGAATGAAAGAACTTATAAAAACAGCTAATGAAAATAAGGTTGATTTTGTTTTTGCAATATCACCAGGTTTAGATATAAAGTTTGAGGGAGAAGAGGGAGAAGCAGATTTTAAAGCTTTAATAAATAAAGCAGAGACTCTATATGATATGGGAGTTAGAAGCTTTGCAATTCTTTGGGACGATATAGAAAATCGTAGTGGAGTTCAACAAGCAGAAGTTTTAAATAGATTTAATAAAGAATTTATAAAAAATAAAGAAGGAGTTAAGCCATTAATAACTGTTCCAGTAGAATATTGGGGAAGCTCAATGTTTAATGGAGAAGAGGTAAAAACTTATACTAAAGAATTTGCAGAAACTTTGGATAAGGATATTGAAGTAATGTGGACAGGAAATGATGTTATTCCTCCAAATGGGGTTAGCTTAGAGGATGCAAAGAAGGTTTCAAATGTATACAATAGAAAAATGATGTTATGGTGGAATTATCCTGTTAATGATTATAAAGAGGATAAAATGGCTTTAGGACCAATATATGATTTAGATAGAAATTTAGATGAGGAAGTGTCAGGATTTATAGTTAATCCTATGAGATTTTCTGATGCATCAAAGGTTTCCACATTAACAGGAGCTGATTATGGATGGAATTCAGTTTCATATGAAGCAGAAAAATCATGGGACAAAGCTATTGAAATTATTGCAGGAGAAATGAAAGAAGAATTTAAGATTTTTGCTAATCATTCAACTAGATTAGATACAGGAAGACCAGACTCACCAGAGATTAAAAATACTATAGATAGCTTATGGGAAAAGTGGGAAGCAGGTTCTGATATTAGTTTAGAATTAAGCAATTTACAAAATGAGTTTTCTAAAATGGTTCAGGTGCCAAATAAATTAAGAAGTAATTTAGAAAATAAAGCTTTATTAAATCAATTAGATTCACACTTATCAAAGTTTGAGATTTATGGAAATGCTGGACTTAAATCTATAGAAATATTACAAGATATAGTAAATAAGGATATGTCAGAGTTCTGGAGTGATAATTTTGAAGGAATAAAACTTCTTAGAAATTTAGATGGAATAAAAGCTACAATTGCTAATAATGTGGTTGATCCATTTATAAGAAAAGTCCATGAAGTTGGAAATGAATATTTCAATAAGGAAACTACTGTTTTAGAGGAGAAGGAATATTCTTATATATCAATTGGAAATATTGCTGACCATAAATATTCAGAATGGTTTATTTCTGAAGAAACGCACGTTCCAAATTATATGTTTGATGATAAAGATAATACGGGCTTCTGGTCAGCAGCGCCAGTACAAAAGGATGAGTTCATAGGATTTGATTTAGGAGAAGCTGAAGAGATTAAAGACATATATATTCTTATGGGAAGAAATAATAGTGATACAGATGTTTTAACACATGGAGTAATAGAGTATTCATTAGATGGAGAAAATTGGACAGAGTTAGAGGTTAATAATGAAGAGAGAGAATTACTAGTTGAAACAGGAATAAAGGCTAGATTTATAAGATATAGAGCTCTTTCAGACTCTGAAAATAAGTTATATGTTAGAGATTTTAAAGTTAATACTGGAAAGAGTAAGGAAAAATTAATAGGAAGTATAGAAGTTAAAGACTCAAATATTAATAAGTCTTCAGAGGGAGAAAATGAAATTATATCTGCAAGCAATATAAATAAGGTTTCCTTTGAAGAGGGAGATTCTATAGGACTTGCTATAAATGATGTTAAAAATGTAATTGGATTTGAAGTCTTAGGAGATGTAGAAAGTAATAAATTTGTATTAGAAAGTTCCTTTGATAATATAGAGTGGGAAGAAGTTTGCAATGGAACTAGCTTTAAAGATGAGACTCCTTTAGTAGGAAAGTTCTTTAGAATAAGAGCGAAGGAAAAAACTGAAGCTAATATTAATGAAATTAAGATTTCATTAGAAGGATATTCTAAGGGAATAGTTTCAACAAATAGAAGAATAAGCTCAAACGCAAATATACATCCTGATTTTGTTGCTGATAATGATTATGGTACATCTTTTGTATGCTCAGATACTATTAAAAAAGGTGACTTTGTACAATTAGATCTTGGGGTAGAAAAGAAAATTAGAGATATAAGCTTAGTTCAAGGACCAGGCGGAGATTATATGGATGGAGATATTGAGTATTCTTTAGATGGAGAAAATTGGACAAAGTTAGGTGTTGTAGAAGGAACTGATACCTTAATAAAAGATTTAGATGTAAAAGCTAGATATGTTAGAGTTATTTCAACTGGATATAAGGATCGTTGGTCAAGAGTTAGAGAATTTACTGTAAACAAAACAGTAAAAGAATTTGAGACTAAGGCTACTTCAGAGGGAACTTATACAGATAGAAGTGAGAATATAAGAGATAATAATTTAAATTCTGCATATATACCAGAAGGTGAAATTAATAATGGAGATTATCTTCTACGTAGAATTTTTAATGAGAGATTAGTTTCAAAAGTTACAGTTGCTCAGAGTACAGATAATTTATCAGGAGCGAAAATTATTGGAAAGACTGTAAATGGAGAAACTTTAGACCTTGGAGTGGTAGATAAGGGATTAAATGAGCTTGTTCTTAAGAATCCAAGACAATTAGTATCTGTAAAGTTAGTGTGGGAAAAAGATGCTGGAAAGGTGGAAATCTTTGAAGTAAAACCTACCTTTGTATCTTTAGATTCTATAATTGAAGATATTAAAAATGAAATTCAGCGTGGAAAAGATGTTTTAGTTGAGCATAAAGATAAAGAAAATGAAGAAAGAACTCAGTTAGAAGAAGCATTAAAAAATATTGAGAATTTATTAAATAATAAAGCTTCAGATGATGAGATTGTAAGAGCATATGAGGATTTAACAAATAAAATAAATAACTTTATTGATTCAGAGCCGAATAAAGAAGAAGAGAATAAGCCAAGTAAACCAGAAGGTGGAGAAAATGGTTCTGAAGGTGAAGGAGACAAAGAAGAATCTGGAGATAAGAATGAAAATGAAGAGAATAAGGATGAGAATGGAAATCTTCCAAACACTGGATCACCTTTAGGAGCAGGTGAGTTAATGCTAGTAGGTGCAGCTTTGGCTACACTTGGAGGAGTAACTATTAAAAAGAGAAAGTAATTAAAAAGAAATAAAATTATTTTATAATATATTAGCTGTATCAAAAGTAAAACTTATTTTGATACAGCTATTTATTTAATAGAAATTTTTTATTATATTATTATATTAAAGAAAATCTTAAAAAACATATAAAGTCAGTATTGAACTAAAATATAAGTATACACCAAACTAAAATTAGTATTTTTTATATTTTTCGTGATCAATTTTTTCACGTTTTTTTTCTTTAAGTCTACTCCTAATTGCCCAAATAATTAAAATTATAGATCCTAGAATCATAGAGCCATAAAATAGGGCAATTAATCCTAATATAATCATAAAAACACTTCCTATCTAGGCATCTTCATAAATAACTGCTGTACCATAAGCAACCATTTCAGCAGCGCCAGCAGTAAGAGAAGAAGAAACAAGTCTCATTCCTATGATAGCATTTGCACCTAAAGATTCAGCTTCATCAACCATTCTTCCTATAGCAATTTGTCTAGCTTCTGTAAGCATTTCTGTATAAGAAGTCATTTCACCACCAACCAAGTTTTTAAAACTTGCAGTAATATCCTTTCCTATATTTTTACATCTCACAGTACTTCCTTTAACAAGTCCTTTAACTTCTTTTATTCCTTTGCCTGGTATTGTTTCAGTTGTTAATACTAACATAATTTATACCTCCTGAAAGTATTTTTATATTTATATTTTAAATTAAAATATATCCTAAATATAAACTTAGTTAATAAGATAATAAATTGAAAAATAAACCAACTAAATTGTTAGATAAATCATATCATAAGTTAAAACACAATTCAATATATAGTATTAAAAAACTTATTAAAAGATAACCATAAGTTTATAGGTTTCTAAATTTTGTTAATGATAATTGAAGTATTAATATTGTGTGAATAAGAATGGTGGTGTAAAATAATGCTATAATGTAAAATTTTACTTTAAAAGTTATTTGTTTCAGTTGGTTTTAGTGTATTTAAATAGGCTTTAAAATTGAAAAAGAATTTAGAAATTTATTTAGAAAACTTCATTAACAATTACTTACTAGGTTTGGTTTTACATTAAATAATATTAGAAAAGAGGATAATAAGATGAAAAATATTGATGCTTACACAAGTAATAAAGAGGCTAGAAATAATGCTATTAGAGAAGGTTCTAAAATTTTTGTAGATGAAATGAGACAATTACAAGAACAAGAGGATGAGAAAAAAAGAGAAGAGGGTATAAAAGAAACTTCTGAAAAGTTAGCTAATTATATGAGAGAGCTAGAAGAAAAATAATTTTTAAAAATAAGGTGGATAATTAGTAAGGGTTTTTAGGGACAAAAATTATAAAATGGGGGAAGTATTAGTGGCTTTAGAAAATTCTAATGAGTTAATTATAAAAATAAGAGATTTGAAGATGAATTTTGGAACAAAAGAGGTTTTAAAAGGAATAAATTTAGATATACACAAGGGAGAAATAATAGGATATATTGGAACAAATGGTGCTGGAAAAAGTACAACAGTTAAAATAATGTTAGGCATTATAAGTGGATATACAGGAACAGTTGAAATTTTTGGAGAAAATATTTTAAAGGGCGATGGAAGTTATAAAAGGAAGATAGGATATGTGCCGGAAATGGCAGACATATATGATACTTTAACTGCTAAGGAATATTTAACTTTTATGGGACAATTATATGGTATGGAATATAAAGATGTTTTATATAAAAGTAAGCAGCTTATGAAGATATTAGGCATAGCAGATGTTTATAATTCAAGAATTTCAAGCTTTTCTAAGGGAATGAGACAGAAAGTTCTTTTAATATCAAGTCTTATACATAATCCAGATATATTATTTTTAGATGAACCTTTAAATGGCTTAGATGCAAATAGCGTTATGGTTATAAAGGAAATATTATCTGAGCTAGCTAAAAATGGGAAAACCATATTCTATTCATCACACATAATTGATGTTGTTGAAAAAATAAGTCATAGAATAATTCTTTTAAACAATGGAGTAGTTGCTGCTGATGGTAGTTTTGAAGAACTTAAGAAAAATTCTAATGAAGACTCATTAGAAGAAATATTCAATGACTTAACTGGTTTTAATGATCATAAAAGATTAGCAGAGGAATTTACTGCACTTATAAAGGGGTGTAGTTTATGAGAAAGGATAAATCTTTAGCTGTAGTTCATAGATTAAGAGGATTTTATGAAAAGCTTGGTGTTGATTATGAAATGATGAGATTAATATTAGAGACTAAGCTTACAATGGACAAAAGAAGAGAACATACAATAACTATGAATAATAAAAATAGTGATGAGAAAGATAATAATTTTGGCAAGGCATTAATTCTTTATGGAGTAATGGGAGCATTTATGTCTATTCTTATAATTATTAAGCATAATATAATGATTCAAATGGCTGTTTATTTTGGATTTTTTATGTTTGTAATAGGTACTAGTTTTATAGCTGATTTTGCTTATGTTCTTTTAGATGTTAGGGATAAAAATCTACTTGGAATTACTGGTGTAAGTTCTAAAACTATAAATGCAGCTAAGATTACTAATATTTTAATTTATATGACTAAGCTAAGTTTAGCTTATGGGGGAGTAGGGATACTTGTTTCTTTAAGACATGGTATATTATTTACTCTTGTTTTTATACTTGAGATTATACTTATTAATTTATTTATGATACTTATAACAGCATTTATTTATTATTTAGTTCTTAAGTTTTTTAATGGAGAAAAGCTTAAAGACATAATAAATGGAGTTCAAATAGTTCTCACTGTTGGAATAATGATTATGTATCAACTTGTAGGAAGACTTTTTGATTTTCTAGATGTAGGTAGTAGATTTGCCATAACAAGTTGGTGGCAAGGATTTATAGCTCCTTTATGGTTTGCTGCCCCTCTTGAAATAATAGAAAGTGGAGTAATAGATAAGACATTAATAATATTTGCATTATTAGCAATTTTAGCACCAATAGTATCAATACTTATTTATTTTAAAATAGCTAAAAAGTTTGAAGATTACATTCAAAAGTTAAATGATAATACTTATAAAGGTAAAGATAGAATTCCATTTTCCTTTAAGATTGGAAATCTGGTGTGTAGAAGTAGTACTGAGAAAAGTTTCTTTAATTTTACTGTAAATATAATAAAAAGTGAGAGAAATTTTAAGTTAAAAACATATCCCAATATAGCTATGTCTTTAGTTTTCCCTTTCATATTCTTATTTAACTTTATTAGAAGGTATGAAAGTTTTGCAGATTGGAAAAATCATATGGCTAATTCAAATGAATTTTTCACTTTGTATATATGTATATTAATGTTGACTCCTGTAATCCTTATGGTTAAATATTCAGATCAGTTTAAAGCCTCTTGGATTTATAAAGCTGTTCCTATAGATGATATGGCTTCAATATTTAAAGGGGTATATAAAGGTGTGTTTTATAAAATGGTTCTACCTGTATATACAATATTAGCTTTAGTATATTTATGGGTATTTGGATTAAGAATTATTCCTCAAATTATAGCAATATTATTTGTAATAATTATATTAAACCTAATAACAGTTAAGTTGATGGATAAACATCTTCCATTTTCAATAAGTTTTAAAGATGGTGAAAAGATGGATGATTTAGGAATAACCTTATTTATTTTTATGTTAAGTGGAATATTTGGAGTAGTTCATTATATAATTAATAGACTTAATTATGGAGTATATATCTTTATCCTTATAGAGTTAATATTAATAGGAATTTTATGGACAATAATAGGTAAGAGCAAATATCATAAAATTAATTAAATAAAAACAAATTAGAGTTTAATAGTTATAGAATATATGAAATAGAGTTAAATAAAATTAAACTTAACTTTATATATAAAAATAAATTTAAAAATCTTAACCTTATTTTGAAAAAAGGTTAAGATTTTTATTTATATATTTAAGTGGTAAGATATTTAAATATTAGGTAAGAATATATCTTCACCTAATGGAAGAATATCATTTTTAAATGGGTTTATATCCATAAGGAAATCTATAACTACCTCATGATTATATTTAGGGTAGTGTTTTCTAGCTATGCTATACCAAGTATCCCCTTCTTTTACAGAGTATTTTTTCCCATCTTGAAAAGCGTTAACAGGAACTAATACTGTATCCCCTGATTCTAGTGATGAAGTATTGCTTATTTGATTGAGAGATTTTATAATATTCAAACTAGAATTAACAGTACAAGTATCCTTAAACTTTTTAGCCACGTCACTTAATTTTTCATCCTCTTTAAGAGTATATTTTTCTGTTTCTAAATCTTTCAAGTAAGAAGAGTAGCTTATTGTATTTTTACTTTCTGATTTAGAGTTTTCAAAGTTATTGTTTTTATCATTATTTAATGTTTCTTTTGAATTAGTATTTTTATCAGAAGTATTTTTTTTATTTTCATTAGTAGAATTATTTGATTTATCATTAGCAGATTTATTTTCTGAACTATTAGAAGTTTTTTCTGATTTCTTTTCATCAGTATTGTTTTTATTTTCTTCCTTCTTATCGTCAGTTTCTTTTAATCTTTCACTTAAGTCATCTTGTGAGTTTTTATCTTTATTCTCAGAGGAGGTATCTTCAGTAACAGTAACCTCTTGAGAAACGGATTTAGATTTCATTAATGTAGAAACCGTTGAATATGTAAAATAACCTAATAAAGCTACACATGTCAATGATCCTACAAGTACTAAAATATTTTTTTTATTCATTTAATAGCCCTCCTAATATGAATTTATATTGAGATTATTGACAGTAATAAGAAAAATATACATAAAAAAGAATCTTAAAAAACATTAAATATTATTTCTAAGATTCTTTATAATCAATAAATTTAAGAGGGGGAGAAATATTATATTTAAAGTTTTCTTCTTTATTATGGATAAAAATAACTATTTTTTTGAAAAAAGCTTGATTTGGTCTAAAATTAGAATTATAATGTAAACGTATTAAGATATTGGTTTATATATGTATAGATTTAGTTATATAATTTATTTTTAGCCTTCCAGAGCGGTTAAAGGAAGGCTCTTTTTTTATCTTTCTCCAATTAGACATAGTAGTTCATTTGAAAGCAATACCTCTTCAATAGGAGAAAAGGCAGCTTCTTTCATATCTGATATAATAGAATCCTTACTTAAGGCTTCTTTATGCATACCTTCTTTCCAATCAGCAATGAAAATTTTCCCATCTTCTTTTAATACTCTATAAGCATCTTTTAAAAGTTCCTTAGGAGATAATAGCTCATGGTGAAGGTTTATCATGACTATTAAGTCAATAGAGTTATCTTTTAATGGAATATGAGTTTCTTGCATCTTTCCGATTTTTAATCTATCACCATAATATTCTTGAAGATTTATATCCATATAGTTTAGGAACTCATCTGAAATATCAAGGGCATACAAGGTGCAATTAGGGAGTTTTTCTAAAAATGCACGTGAAAATAGTCCAGTGCCTGCTCCTACATCAGCAATTTTTAGATCACCCTTTAAGTCTAAAATTTTTAAAAGTTCTCTCAAATCTATTAAGTTTAATCTTTCTGGATTATTAAGTTTTTCTAAGTTATCAGGATTAAATTTTTCACTCATAATTTTTATACCTTTCTTATAAGATTTATATACTCTATATTATTATCAAAGTAGTTCAATCTTATTATTTATAATATTGTCTAAAATAAATTTTATATATTTTAATGTAAACATTAAAATAATATTGTGATTTTATCATATTATGATAAAATAATTGAAGTTAGATTAATAGATTTAAATTTATAGTTAAGTTTATTATTAATTTTCTTAAACCAATAAATAAAATAATAAAACTCAATGTAATAAAAGTAAATTTAATTTTATAATATTGATAATAAGTATTGAAAATACATTAGTGGTATTAAGAGGTGAGTTAATTATGAATAATATTGAGAATATAAAAGATATCTTTAGAGATTATAGAATAGGAATAAATGGGGAAGAGGACATGAAAAGATGTTCTGTTTTAATCCCAGTTGTAAATATAGATGGGGAAGATAATATTATTTTTGAAATAAGAAACAATAAATTAAATAGTAATCCAGGAGAGATATGTTTCCCTGGTGGTGCCATAGAAGAAGTAGAAACCCCAAAAGAAGCTGCCTTAAGAGAATGCTTTGAGGAAATTGGTTTAGGAGAAAAAGATTTGGAAATCATAAGCCAATTAGATTTTTATGTTTCACCTAATAACATATTAATTTATCCTTTTTTAGGGGTTCAAAAAAATCAAAAAGAGGATATAAAAAATTTTATTTCAATGAACAAAGAAGAAGTATCTGATATATTATTAGTTCCTTTAAAATATTTATTAAATTATGAACCTGAAATTACCTACAGCAAAATTATAAATATGCCAAAGGAAGATTTCCCTTTTCATAATATAATAGGTGGTAAAGATTATAAATTTAGAGAGGGAAAATATAAGGTTATGTTCTATAAATATAATAATTTTGTAATTTGGGGAATAACAGCTAGAATATTAGAAAATTTCTTAAATGTATATAAGGAGCATTATAATAAAAATATTTAACATATTAATTTGGAAATAAACTAAAACTTGTATTAAAACGGGTTGGGGATAAATTTTATAAATATATAGACAGTTTAAAGGAGCGATTAAGTGGACCAAAGAAGTTTAGAGAAAAAGTGTAAGTTCAATAAAAGGGTTATTCTATTTACATTTTTACTTACAATTGCTACATTAATAGCAATTTGGATTTCTACATTTAATTATTATTACAATGAAATTAAATGCAATAATGTTACTATGGAAAAGTTACCCATAGGAAGCTTTCAAGAAGAGTATAAATCTCCAAACAAAAAATATACTATTAATTATTATATATGTAGTTCTGGAGGAATACCTGATTGGGCTGTAAGGTGTGAAGTAGTTAATAATATGAGTGGAGAAGTAAGAAATATATATTGGGATTATAAGATAAAATTAATTGATATAAAATGGATTAATGAGAATATTGTTTCAATAAATGGACATAAGATAGATGTTAAAAATGAGGTTTATGATTGGAGAAAAATATAATTAGAATAAAAAAGACAAATACTCTTAGTATTTGTCTTTTTTAATCACATTCAATAATACGTAAATAACACAAAAGTGCATTAAAAATGAAAAAATAATTGCTTTTATCGATGATAAATTAAGAAAAGAGGGTCTCATCGATAAAACCTTTACATTAATTATAATACATTGTTTTTTAAAATGCAAGAAAATGTTTTCAGAAATAAGAAACTTTTTAGTAATAAATTAAAAAGAATAATTTGTTATTATTATGTATGTAGTATGATCATAAAAATAACTTAAAAAATATTGGTTATTTAGATGTAAAATACATATTTAAGAATTAGTTTACAAATTAATACAACATATGGGAAGGAAAATAGTTTATGGGGTTTTTAGAGAGCTTTGTTAGCTTTATAGTTTATTTAGCTAGCACTTGTGGATACATAGGAATATTTATATTAAACATGCTTGAATATGCTTGTTTACCATTTCCAAGTGAAATTGTATTACCTGCAATTGGAGCTAGTGTAGCAAGTGGTAAATATAGAATGATATATGTTTTACCTATAGCTGTCATAGGAGGAGTAGTTGGTACCCTAATAAGCTATTCAGTGGGAATGTATGCAGGACAAAAAGTAATTTCATTTGTTGAGAGAAAGCACAAAAAAAGTAAATCAATATTTGAAAAAATAGAGAGATTATTTTCTAGGTATGGCAAAATAACAGTTTTTCTAGCTAGATTATTACCTTTTACAAGAACATATATATCACTTTTTGCTGGAGCTGAAAAGGTTAATAAAATTATGTTTGTTATATTTTCAGCTTTAGGTATAACAATAATGGATAGTTTCTATCTTTTATTAGGGTATTTTGCATATGATAATAAATCATTCATAGAAAAAGCTTTAAGACATTATTCAATAGCATTAATAATTATAATAGTAATAGCTATTTTTTCATATTATATTTATAAAAATATAAAATTAAAGAAACTTAAAAAAGAGAATTAAGTTTTATTGACAAGTTTTTTTAAAAAGAGTATATTAAAAATAACACAATGTGGTGTTTAGAGAGCAAAGAAGCTCCATAGGAAATCCCTATGGAGCTTCTTATTTTTTATAAGTATATTTTTAGAAATAGATAAATTTTATTTATAATTAAAAATTCACCTTAATTATATTAAACATGAAAGATTAACAAGAAATTACTAGTAAGCTAAAAATATATTTATAAACAAGCTCTTACCCATAATTAATAAGAAGAGGGGAGCTAAAAATGAAGAGGTTTAAGATTAAGACAGAAATACTTTTTGGAGAAGGAGCCTTAGATTACCTAAAGGAACTTAAGAATAAAAAAGTTTTTATAGTGACAGATCCTTTTATGGTTAAGTCAGGGACTATAGAAAAATTAACTAATAACCTTACATCATCTGAGGTTTTTGTATTTAGTGAAATAGTTCCAGATCCACCTATTGAGTTAGTTGTAAGTGGAATAGAAATGCTTAAAGATTTTAATCCTGATGTTGTTATTGCTTTAGGGGGAGGGTCTGCTATAGATGCAACTAAGGCAATAATAGATTTTTCTAAAAAATTAGTTAAATTAAATGATATTAAATTTATAGCTATACCAACAACAAGTGGTACAGGCTCAGAGGTTACTTCATTTTCAGTAATAACAGACAAGCAAAAAGGAGTTAAATATCCTTTAGTATCAGATGAATTATTACCAGACATAGCAATTTTAGATCCAGAACTTGTTAAAACAGTTCCAAATTTTATAACTGCCGATACAGGAATGGATGTACTTACTCATGCATTAGAAGCATATGTTTCTAAAAATGCAACAGACTTTTCAGATGCTTTAGCTGAAAAAGCAGCTACTTTAGTGTTTAAATATTTACTAAAAGCTTATGAAAATGGAAACGATATAGAGGCTAGAGAAAAAATGCATAATGCTTCATGTTTGGCTGGTTTAGCTTTTAACGAGGCTTCTTTAGGGGTAAACCATGGTATTGCACATGTTTTAGGAGGAAAATTCCATGTTCCTCATGGAAGAACTAACTCAATATTATTACCACATGTAATAGAATATAATGCTAACATAACAAGTTATAATTCTAAGGAATTTAGTGAAGCAGCAGAAAAATATGCTAAAATAGCTAAAATAGTTGGATTACAAGGATCGAATACTAGAGGATTAGTAAAAAATCTTGTAAATGAAATTAAAAAGATGCAAAAGGCAATGAATATGCCTACAACTTTAAGGGAGTGTAAAGTTGATGGTGATGAACTAAAAAAATTAGAAAGTGAAATAGCTAAATTAGCATTAAAAGATGCGTGTACAGAAAGTAATCCAAGAGTACCAGATGAAAAGGATATAATATATATTTTAAATAAAATTAAATAGTTTTTTTAAAAGCTTCAAAGTAGGATAAGTATAGTAGAATTTGTCCTTTTTTGGAGCTTATTTTAAAGGGTTTATAAATATATAATTAGTAAAGAATCAATTAAAAGACAAGAAATTTGTTAATTTGACAAAATAATATAAAAAATATGTGAATACATTGACAATTGTATGATTAAATTTTATAATAAAGATATCACAAAGGTGTGATTAAGTTTTAGAGCAAAGTAGCTTCTTAAAGGTATTTCATTTACTTAAAGGTAGGAATGAAACTTTAAGGAGCTTTTTTACTAAATAGTTGTGAAAAGGATTTAAGTAGTTAACAATTTAACGTGGGAAAGTAAGGTGAGAAATATATGGGAGAAGAGTCAAAACAAAGAATTATACAAGAATATGTACCAGGGAAACAAGTTACACTTGCTCATATAATTGCAAATCCTAATGAGGACATATATAAAAAATTAGGTCTTATAGTGGACAAGAAGGATGCCATAGGAATACTAACTATAACACCAAGTGAAGCATCTATTATTGCGGCAGATGTTGCTACAAAGGCTTCAGGAGTTTCGTTAGGTTTTATAGATAGATTTAGTGGATCTTTAGTAGTAACTGGTGATATAAGTTCTGTTGAGTCAGCCTTAAATGAAGTTTTAGATGTTTTAGGTAACATTCTAAATTTCTCATCAACTAAGATTACGAGGACTTAATATATGGGAAGAGTAATATTTATGGGGAAGACAGGATGTGGGAAAACAACATTGTGTCAAGCCTTAAACAATCTAGAAATAAAATATAAGAAAACTCAAGCCATAGAACTTTATGATAATGCCATAGATACTCCAGGAGAATATATGGAAAATAGAGGATACTATACTGCTTTAATAGTTACAGCAGCAGATGCTGATATTATAGCTTTAGTCTATGACTGTACTTCAGAAGAAAATTATATTGCTCCAGGCTTTGCAAGTATATTTTGTAAAGAAGTTATAGGTATTATCACAAAGATAAATTTAGCTAAGGATAAGTCAGAAATAGAAGTAGCAGAAGAAAGGTTAAATTTAGCTGGAGTAGGCAAAATATTTAAAGTTGATACAGTAGATGATGTGGGAGTTAAAGAGTTATTTAATTACCTAAACAAATTTTAATTTGAGGTGAACTGTTAATGAAAAGAACTATAGTAATAGTCGATGATGAGCCTATTACAAGAATGGATACAAGGGAAATTTTAGAGGCTAATGGATACGATGTTGTAGGAGAGGCTTCTGATGGTTTTGAAGCAATTGAAGTTTGTAAAAAGTATAATCCTAGCTTAGTTTTAATGGACATAGATATGCCTTTATTAGATGGAATAAAAGCTAGTAAGGTGTTAACTAAGGAAAAATTAGTTGGGGGCATAATATTATTAACAGCATTTGAAGACAAAAAGTATATTGAGATGGCTAAAGAAGTAGGAGCCTTTGGATATATGATTAAGCCTGTAAATGAGAAGGGATTTATTCCTACTGTAGAAATGTGCTTATCAAAGGCAGAAGAATTTGATGAACTTAAAAAAGATTATGATAAAATAAACAATAAATTAAATGATAGAAAGTTAATAGAGAAGGCAAAAGGAATACTTGTTAAGCAATTGAACTCAAATGAGAACGATGCTTATAACAGAATAAGAAAATTAAGTATGGATAGAAGAACTACCATGGCTGAAATAGCAAAAATAATCATTGTTGGTTATGAGGGATAATAATGATTGGAACATTATGTAAAGAATACACACTTTTAAGTGAAGATGAGATAAATAAGATAAGGGAAGTTTCAAAGTCATTACAGATTATGGCAGACTTTTATGAAAGTGATGCATTTATAGATGTTTTAGATAAAGATGGAAACTTTGCTATTGTAGTAGACCATGCTATTCCAGAAGACAAGCCTTCCTTATATAAAGAAAAAGTAGTTGGAAAAAAAGCTTTAAAAGAAAATGAGCCAGGTGTTATAGAAACTTTAAAAAATGGAACAGTTAATAAAGACATAAAAGCACTAACTCAAGAAAATAAGTTTGTAAAGCAAAGAATACATCCAATTCTTAATGAAGAAAAGGTTGTAGGAGTTGTTATATTAGAAAAAGATATTAGTAATGAGCTTGAAAGTGATTTCAAAATTGATATAAGTTCTGCAAATGAAAGTTCAGAATCAAAAGGTTTTTTAAATCTTCTAAGAGAAGGTACTTTAATAACAAACAATCTTCATGACGGAATACTTGTTTTTGATAAAAGAGGAAAGCTTGTTATAAAAAATACTAAAGCAGATAATATATATAGTAGTTTAGGATATAAAAGTATAGACTATGGAGATGATTTTAATAAATTGTCTTTAGATAATGCTAAGTTTGAAGATATTTCAAATATTATTGGTGAAAAGAGTGACTTAAAACAAATAATAGAAGTTCAAGTGAAAAATTCTTATTTTGAATTAAGTAGAACTTTTATAGACAAAGAAAACCTAAGAATAATTGAGATAATAAAAGATATAAGTGATGTTAAAAATAAAGAAGCTGAGTTAGTTTTAAAATCAGTGGCATTAAGAGAAGCTCATCATAGGGTTAAAAATAGTTTGCAAACAGCAGCTGCATTACTTAGAAGTCAAAGTAGAAGATGCAAAAGTGATGAAGCTAAGGAATATTTACAAGAGAGTGTAAACAGAATACTTGCTATTGCAACTACTCACGATTTATTATCTAAATCTCAAGGCAGTAATGTTAAGGTTAGAGATGCTCTTGAGGTACTAACAGAAAACATAAAGAAAAGTTGGTATGGATCTAACATAAATATCTATATAACAGGAAATAATTTTTATATAGATGGAGAAAAGCTAACTGGATTACTCTTAATAATGAATGAACTTATACAAAATTGTTTTGATCATGCATTTATTAATAAAGATGAAGGCACAATACAGGTTCTTATACAAAGTGATGGAGAAGATAAAGCCATAGCTGTTGTAGATAATGGTTGTGGATTTGACTTAGGTTTGATTAACAATAATAATTTAGGATTATTCATAGTTAATAGTTACATAAAGGATCAACTAAAAGGAACTATGAATATAACTTCTAATAAAGAAGGAACAAAGGTACTATTAAATTTTAAAATTGAAGAAGATAAAGAATGTAAATAACTATGAACTGCGAAGTAGTGGTTTGAATTGAGCAATGAGGCTTAAGGTTATAGAAGATAAAACTTAGATTTTTAAATCAGGTTTATTTCTGTAGCTTTAAGCCTTTTTAGTTCTTTAAAATAATTATCTAAGTTAAAGAATTTAATTATAAGTTGATATGAAAAATAACAGCTTATGAATTTTTAAAAATATTAAGGAGGTGAAAGGATGAGAGAAGAACTTTTAAGTGTTGGAATAGATATAGGCACAAGTACAACTCAGCTTATATTTTCTAAGTTAATAGTTGAAAATGAAGCATCAGCTTTTACCGTTCCAAGAATAAGCATTGTAGATAAGGAAATTATCTATAGGAGTGAGGTTTATTTTACACCACTTATTTCAAATACTGAAATAGATGGAAGAAAAATAAAAGAAATTATTGAAGAAGAATATAAAAAGGCTGGAATAAATAAGGATGATATTCAAACTGGTGCAGTAATAATAACAGGGGAAACAGCTAGAAAAGAAAATGCAAACGATGTATTACATACATTGAGTGGATTTGCTGGAGATTTTGTTGTGGCAACAGCTGGACCGGATTTAGAAAGTATCATAGCTGGAAAGGGTGCTGGAGCACATATTTATTCTAAGGAACATTCAACCAGTGTTGTAAATATTGACATTGGAGGAGGTACAAGTAATCTTGCACTTTTTTTAAGAGGTGAAGTTAAGGACACTGGATGTCTAGATGTAGGAGGAAGACTTATAAAGATTAATCCAAATACAAGAGAGATAATATATATTTCACCTAAAATAGAAAAAATAATAAAAGAAAAGAATTTAGGTCTAGAAATAGGAACTAAGGCAACCGTAGAAAACATTAAACCAGTAGTTAATATGATGGTTGCTTGGTTAGAGGAAAGTGTTGGTTTAAGACCTAAGGATGAATACTTTGATTACATAGTAACTAATAAAAGTATAGCTTTAGAAAATGAGATAAAATGCATATCCTTCTCAGGAGGAGTTGCAGATTATATATACTATGAGGGAGAAATCCAAGACTATTTTAAATATGGAGATATAGGAATAATACTAGGACAAGCTATTAAAAATTCAGATTTATGCAAGAAGCTTAAAGTAGTAAAATCTATTGAAACCATAAGAGCAACTGTTGTGGGAGCTGGCTCTCATACAACAGAAATAAGTGGAAGTACAATTACTTACACAAAGGATAGTTTCCCAATAAAGAATTTACCAATATTAAAGCTTAGTTTAGAAGATGAAAGTCAAGGAGCTTATGAATTAGAAACAGCCCTTAAGAAAAAAATAGAGTGGTTCAGACTAGAAAATGACTTTCAAAAGATAGCAATAGCTATTAATGGTAAAAAGAATCCGTCCTTTAAAGAGATACAGGAATATGCAAAAGGTCTTGTAAATGGAATGAAGGATTTGATTGAGAAAGAGGGACAACTAATAGTAGTTGTTGAAAATGATATGGCTAAGGTTTTAGGACAAGCAATATATTCCTTACTTAATTTCCAAAAAGAAATTATATGTATTGATGGCATTAAGGTTGAAAATGGAGATTACATAGACCTTGGAACACCAATTGCAGATGGGAAAGTATTACCTGTTGTTATAAAAACATTAGTTTTCAACTAGTTGGAAGGAGGATAAGAAATGATTTTAAAAACAAAATTATTTGGAAAAGTCTATGCTTTCAAATCTTTAAATGAGGTTATGGCTAAGGCAAACGAAGAGAAATCAGGAGATAGATTAGCTGGATTAGCAGCAGAGTCTTCAGAAGAAAGAGTAGCAGCAAAGGTTGTATTATCAAATATAACTTTAGAGGATTTAAGAAATAACCCAGCAGTTCCTTATGAAATAGATGAGGTAACTAGAATAATTCAAGATGATGTAAATGAAAAAATATACAATGAAATAAAACATTGGACAGTATCTGAATTTAGAGAATGGATACTAGATGAAAATACAACAGGTGCTGATATAAGAAGAATTTCAAGAGGTTTAACTTCTGAAATGGTAGCAGCTGTAGCAAAATTAATGTCTAATATGGACTTAATATATGGAGCAAGAAAGATAAAGGTAACGGCTCACTGTAATACAACAATAGGTGAAAAAGGAACTTTATCTGCAAGACTTCAACCAAACCATCCAACAGATGATCCAGATGGAATAATGGCTTCATTATTAGAAGGATTAACTTTTGGAGTTGGAGATGCAGTTTTAGGATTAAACCCAGTTGATGACTCTGTTGAGAGTGTTACTAAAGTATTAAAGAGATTTGATGAAATAAAAAGAAAATTTAAAATACCAACTCAAACTTGTGTACTAGCCCACGTAACAACTCAAATGGAAGCTATAAGACAAGGGGCACCGACAGACCTAATATTCCAATCAATAGCAGGTTCTGAAAAGGGAAATGAAGCTTTTGGATTTAATGCAGCAACTATAGAAGAAGCTAGACAATTAGCTTTAAAACAAGGAACAGCTACAGGTCCAAATGTAATGTATTTTGAAACTGGACAAGGTTCAGAACTTTCATCAGATGCTCACCATGGAGTTGACCAAGTAACTATGGAAGCTAGATGTTATGGATTCGCTAAGAGATTCCAACCATTCTTAGTTAACACAGTTGTTGGATTCATAGGACCAGAGTATTTATATGATTCAAAACAAGTAATAAGAGCAGGTCTTGAAGATCACTTTATGGGTAAATTAACAGGAATACCAATGGGATGTGATGCATGTTATACAAACCACATGAAAGCAGACCAAAATGATATAGAAAACTTAGCTGTATTATTAACAACAGCAGGATGTACTTATTTTATGGGAATTCCACATGGAGATGACGTAATGCTTAACTATCAAACTACAGGATATCATGAGACTGCTGCTTTAAGAGAAATGTTTGGATTAACAGCTATTAAAGAGTTCCAAGATTGGTTAGTTGAAATGGGATTCGTAGATGAAAATGGAAAACTTACTAAAAAAGCAGGAGATGCATCTGTACTTTTAGGATAGGAGGGAGAAGAGAGTTATGAACGAAAAAGATTTAAAACTAATGGTTGAGCAATTAGTTAGCCAAATGGTTGGACAAGTTGATATGCAATCAGTAGAAAAAGTGGTTAAGGAAGTTTCAAAAAATCAATCTCAAGTGGAAAGTGATGAGTTTATACCAGATATTACAGAGATAGATATAAAGAAACAACTTTTAGTTGATAATCCAGCTGATAGAGAGGCTTACTTAGAAATGAAAGCTAAAACACCAGCTAGATTAGGTTTAGGAAGAGCAGGAGCTAGATATAAAACTATAACAGCTTTAAGAATGAGAGCTGACCATGCTGCTGCACAAGACTCAGTATTCTCAGATGTTTCAGAGGAGTTTATAAAGAAAAATAATTTAATACCTGTGAAAACTATGTGTACTGATAAGGATGAATATGTAACTCGTCCAGACCTTGGAAGAAAATTCTCACCAGAAACAATAGAGGTTATAAAAGAAAAATGCGATAAAAACCCTAAGGTTCAAATTATGGTTGGGGATGGTTTAAGTTCAGCTGCAATAGAAGCTAACTTAGAAGATATTCTTCCTTCAATAGAACAAGGATTAAAAATGTATGGTTTAAACGTTGGGCCTATATTATTCGTTAAATATTGTAGAGTTCCAGCTATGGATGCTGTAGGAGAAGCAACTGGAGCAGATGTTGTTTGCTTACTAGTTGGAGAAAGACCAGGTCTTGTAACTGCTGAGTCAATGTCAGCATATATAGCATATAAACCAAAGGTTGGAATGCCAGAAGCGAAGAGAACTGTTATATCAAATATTCATAAAGGTGGAACAACTGCCGTTGAAGCAGGTGCTCACATTGCAGAGTTAATAAAAACAATGTTAGATAAAAAAGCTTCAGGAATAGATCTTAAATAATAAGTTTGGAGGGAATTAAGCATGAAAAATGATTTAATACGTCCTAATGTTTTAAGCGTTAAGATAATATCAAATGTTAGTCCAGAAATGGCTAAAAAATTAGAATTAGAACCACATCACAAGAGTTTAGGTTTAATCACAGCAGATTGTGATGATGTAACTTATACAGCTTTAGATGAGGCTACAAAAGCAGCAGAGGTAGATGTAGTTTATGCTAGATCAATGTATGCTGGAGCTGGAAATGCTTCAACAAAATTAGCTGGAGAAGTAATTGGTATCTTAGCTGGACCAAGTCCTGCTGAAGTTAGAAGTGGATTAAATGCTACTTTAGATTTCATTGATAGTGGAGTTGGATTTGTAAGTGCAAATGAAGATGATTCAATTTGTTACTATGCTCAATGTGTATCAAGAACTGGATCATATCTTTCAAAAACAGCAGGAATAAGAGAAGGTGAAGCTTTAGCTTACTTAGTAGCTCCTCCATTAGAAGCAATGTATGCTTTAGATGCAGCATTAAAGGCTGCAGATGTTGAAATGTGTGAATTCTTTGCACCTCCAACAGAAACAAACTTTGCAGGAGCCTTACTTACAGGATCACAATCAGCATGTAAAGCAGCATGTGATGCCTTTGCAGAGGCAGTACAATCAGTAGCTAGTAATCCATTAGGATTCTAATAGGCTAAAGATATGGGAAAAGCTTTAGGATTAATAGAATTTATAGGATATGTACCAGCCATATGTGCTGCAGATACAGCCTTAAAAGCTGCAAGTGTTGATTTGATTGGAATAGAAAAGGTTACTGGAGGAATTGTAACTGTAAAGATTACAGGAGATGTAGATGCTGTACAAGCTGCAGTGGAATCTGCTGAAAATTATGCAAGTAGAATTGGAAGTTTAAGAAGTGCTCATGTAATTCCAAGACTTGATGATGAAGTAGAGAATCTTTTAATGAATAGTAAAAATTCAGAAGAAGAAGAAATTCAAGAGTTGGAAGAAGATATTAAAGAGGTTTGTGAAGAGATAAGAGAGGAAATTACAGAAACTATTATAGAGGAAACAGAATCTAAAGAAGAAAGCCTACAAGAAGATGTTGTTGAATATGTTAAAAATGTTAGTAAGGAATTAGAAGAAATTTCTGGGAAAATAGAAGGTGATTCTCACTTAGATGAAATAGAAGTTTTTGAAATCTCTCAAAATAAAGAAAGCTTAAAAGAATCTTTAGAAGAAGTTATTATAAAACCTGAACTTATAGAAGATAAGGAAGAGTATTCAGAGGATAATACCACAGAGAATAAAGAAGCTGATTCTATAGACATAAAAGAAATATCTAAAATGAGTGTTAAGGAATTAAGAAAGAAAATAAAATCCTTAAATATTAATATAACTTCTAATAAACTTAAGTCTCTAAAGAAGAAAGATTTAGTAGATATATTACTAAAATATAATGAAGAAGGTGACAGTTAATGGAGTTTTTAGATAAAGACTTAGTTTCCATACAGGAAACTAGGGGGCTTATAAGAAAGGCTAAAGAAGCTCAAAGCAAGTTAGCCCGTATGAGTCAACAAGACATAGATAGAATAGTTAAAGCTATATCTGATGCTGCTTATGAAAATTCTGAAAAACTTGCTAAGATGGCAAATGAGGAAACAGGATTTGGTAAATGGGAAGATAAAGTATTAAAAAATGTTTTTGCTGCAAGAACAGTTTATGAATCAATAAAGGATACAAAAACTGTTGGAATAGTAGAGGAAAATGTTGAGAAAAGAGCATTTAAAATTATGGTGCCAGTAGGAGTAGTTGCAGGACTTATACCATCAACAAATCCAACTTCAACAGCAATCTACAAAGCTATGATTTCAATAAAAGCTAGAAATGCAATTGTTTTATCACCACATCCAAGTGCGAAGAAATGTATTATTGAAACAGCTAAGATAATAGCTAAGGCTGCTGAGAGAGCAGGCTGTCCAGAAGGAGCTATAGGATGCATTACAGTACCTTCAATAGAAGGAACTAATGAACTTATGAAGAATAAAGATACTTCATTAATCCTAGCAACAGGTGGAGAAGCAATGGTTAGAGCTGCTTATTCATCAGGAACACCGGCTATAGGTGTTGGACCAGGAAATGGACCAGCCTTCATAGATAAGAGTGCAGATGTTAAGTTAGCAGTTAAGAGAATATTAGATTCTAAAACTTTTGATAATGGAACAATATGTGCTTCAGAACAATCAATAGTAGTTGAAAAAGCTATGGAAGATGAAGTTGTTAGAGAATTAAAAGAACAAGGAGCTTACTTCTTAACTGAAGAACAAGCAAATCAACTATCTAAATTTGTAATGAGAGCAAATGGAACTATGAATCCACAAATAGTTGGAAAAACTCCTCAAGACATAGCTAAATTAGCTGGTTTAGAAGGAATTCCATCTTGGGCAAGAGTTTTAATTCCAAGAGAGTGCCATGTTGGACATAAGTATCCATTCTCAAGAGAAAAGTTAACAACTATTTTAACTTTCTTTGTAGAAGAGAATGTAGATGCTGTATTAAATAGATGTAGAGAAATATTACTAAATGAAGGAGCTGGACATACATTCTGTATGCATGCAAATAATGAGGAGCTTGTTAAGAGATTCGCATTAGAAATGCCAGTTTCAAGAATGGTAGTAAATTCACCAGGAGCCCTTGGTGGAATAGGAGCTACAATCAACTTAGTACCTGCCTTAACATTAGGATGCGGTGCAGTTGGAGGAAGTTCTACATCACACAATATAGGACCATTAGATTTAATGAACACAAGAAACGTAGCTTATGGAGTTAGAGAACTTGAAGATATTAGAGAGTTAGCTGTAGGAGCTACAAAGGAAGTTGCTGCAAGTTTAGACTTAGGTGACAAGGAAGAATTAATAAACTTATTAGTTAAGAAGATTATTGAGGAACTTAAGTAAGTTTTAAGATAATTGGATTCTAATATAAATTAAAGACTTATTTAATATTATAGATAATTTTCATTACATAGAAATGAAAAGATATAAAAAGGCTTAATATGTTTTAGTCTTAGGAAAATTAGATCTTAGGACTAAAGCGATATTAAAAGTCTAGAGGAATTTCTTTAGGCTAATAGATAAATATAAAATTTAAATGATTCAAATTAATAAAGACGTAAAAATACTATAATACTAAAGACTTTTTAGTTAAAAGCAATATGTGAAATATTAACTAAAAAGGTTTAAAATTAAATTAAAGACAAATTAAAGTCTAAATTAAAAAATTAAGAAGGATATTTTGAGGAGGAATTTGTTATGGCAAACGCAAACGCATTAGGAATGATCGAAACTAGAGGATTAGTAGGAGCAATAGAAGCTGCTGACGCAATGGTTAAGGCTGCAAATGTTCAATTAGTAGGAAAAGAACAAGTTGGTGGAGGATTAGTAACTGTTATGGTTAGAGGAGATGTTGGAGCTGTTAAAGCTGCTACTGACGCTGGAGCTGCTGCTGCTGAAAGAGTTGGAGATTTAATATCAGTACATGTAATCCCAAGACCACACTTTGAAGTGGATGCTATATTACCAAAGGCACCAAAAGCTGAATAATAAAAAGTTGTAATTAGGGGTTGCATAAAGAGTCTTTTATGCACTCCTTTTATACATCTAATAGGGGATGTGATAAAATGGCTGTTTTGACAGAAGGTGAGGTAAGAAAAAGATTAAGTAGAGAAGACCTAAAAGCTTTAAAAGAATTTAAGGTTGTAAAGGGAGAAATAATAACTCCATCTGCAAAGTCTTATTTAGCTGAACATAATATAAATTTAGTTTATGTTAATTCTGAAGAAGAAAAATTAAATAAAGAAACAGAACCTAAAGAGATAATAAGAGAAGTCGTTAGGGAAAAAGAATACAAGTATGAAACTGTTTTTGGAGCCAAGTTAGATGAAAAGCCAGAGCATATGACACAGCTAACTGGAAATCTTCTTGTATTTAAAGATCATAAGAGAATAATATTCAGAGGTAAGATAGATTCTCTTGAAGCAAGAATTGTTGAAACACAAATTCTTTGTCATAAACAAGGGATGAATAAACTTGTAGAAGATCTTCAAGAAATACTAACTCTTATAGGAAGAATATTGAGATGCGAGGTTTTAAGTGAGCCTTTAGAAGGTTTTTCTCTTCAAGGAATGACAGAAAAGGATCTTAGAGAAAAATCACATAACCCTAAAAAATACTTTGGTATAGGACATGAAATGCCAACTTATGAAATGGGTGAAATAGTGGCTGCACTAAATATTTTAAGAACTTTAACTAGAGAAACAGAGCTTTCAGCTTATGAGGCTTTTAAAGGTGAATATGGACAAGTTGAGAGAGAAGATTTAATTAGAGCTTTAAATAGACTATCCTCAGTATTTTGGATTATGATCTTTAAAGTTAGAACAGGAAAGTACGAGAAATAGGAGGAAGCTATGGACAATCTATTACAGGACATTATAGAGGAAGTAGTCAGAAGAGTTAAGGATGAAGCTTTTATAGAAGTTGAAGCTTCAGGTAGACATGTTCATTTAACTAGGGAGCATATAGACATATTATTTGGAGAAGGGCATGAGCTTACTAGAATAAAAGATTTATCCCAACCAGGTCAGTATGCTTGTAAAGAGAGAGTTACTATATCAGGGCCTAGAGGTAAGATAGATAATGTTGTGGTTTTAGGACCACCTAGAAAGGAAACTCAAGTGGAAGTTTCATTTACAGATGCTCTAGTACTAGGGTCTATACCTCCAGTTAAATTAAGTGGAGATTTAGAGAATACTCCAGAGATAACAATTTCAACAGATAGAGCTTCTATAGCCTTAAATAGAGGGTTAATGGTTGCTAAAAGACATATACACATGACGCCAGAGGATGCAAAAAAATTTGGTGTTAGTGATAGTGAAAGCGTAAAAGTTAAGGTTTTAGGAAAAAGACCTTTGATATTTGATGATGTAATTGTAAGAGTTAGCAAGGATTACAGAACATTTATGCATATTGATTACGATGAAGCAAATGCCTGCGGGTTTTCAAAGGGAACCTTTGCCTTAATTGTTGGAAAAGATGAAAAATAATAATTTAAGATAATAAGCTTATATATTAAGTTAAAAGTTAATTATGCTTTGAAAAGCTTCATACTAATTTAATGATATAGAAGTTTAAAGAGTTATCTTAATTTAGTATATTAAGCTTTTGTAAAGGATTATATAGTTTAACTACCTAAAATCTTAGGAGCATTTAAATAAGATTTTAGGTAATGTAAGTGAGAGGAAGCCTCTAAATGAAAGGGGGTAAGGATAATATGGACTATGAAAAGTTAGTTGAATTTTTAGTAGATGAAATATACAAGAGAATTCAAGAGGAAAATAATAAAAGCAATTCTTTAGAAAAGAGAAAATCCATTGTTGTAATTGGAGAGAGTAATGTAAGTTTTTATAGAGAAGCCTTAAAAGGATTTGATATAAATCCATTAACATCAGAATGCAAAGATTGCGACATACTACTTATATCAAAGCTTTGTATTAAGGGACTTAGCAACATAGCTCAAGGAACATGTACAACAAAGGCAGAAAATTTTGCTTTAGAAATGCTTTTAAAAGGTAAGAAAGTTTATATTCTTGAGGGTGGTATTGAGTATAGAAAATACAAAAATACGGCTCCAAAAGTTTTATACAATAAATATATTAAGTTTGAGGAAGAGCTTCTAGCTTATGGCATAGAGGTTATAGATGATTTAAATAGGATTTCAATAGAAAGCAAGGATGAAAAAGTTTCTTTTAGTGGAATTAAAGAAGAAATAAGTAAGAATCTTTGTTTATGCAGTGAAAATAATGTTGAAGGAAAAAAGGACTTAGATACTACTGCTATTGCAGATGAGTTCACAATAAATCTTTCAAATAAGAAATTAGTATCAGAAAGTGATCTAAGAAAGCCTCACATAAATGGAGTAAGAACCTTAATAGTTGGTAAAAAGGCTATAATTACTCCCTTAGCAAAGGATTATATTCGCATAAATAATTTGAATGTTGTGCTTTCTTAGAGTAGCTTAACTCTTTAAAATATGGATGATTTTTGTTTATGAAGCTAATTAAACTTAAGAATCATCCATATTTAAAATAATGAACTTATTACTTATTGTTATTTGTGAAAATAAGTTTACCTGTGTAAATTTTTTAGATATCTTAATTTTTATTTAGAACATCTAGTATTCAAATATATTTTTAGTTATAAGTTCGATCTATCAAATCATAGATTTTAAGTCTAATTAAGAAACTCATTAATTAAGAGAGGTTAGTAAGAGTAAATTTAACATGCTAAATTAAAGGTATTATAAAAATAAGTGGAGTTTATAATGAATTTTTAAGAGTAGGTTTAACGCGTTAAATTAATGATTTGAGATTATGTTTAGGAAAGTGGCAATAAGAGAATTAGGAGTGAGGTTATTATGGAAATAGGAAGAGTAGTAGGAAATGTGTGGGCAACTAGAAAAGACGAAAAACTAAATGGACAAAAGTTTTTAATAGTTAAGCTTCTTATAAGTAAAGATAAGGAAAAAGAAGGCTTGTTTGTAGCTGCTGATAATGCTGGTGCTGGAATTGGAGATATTGTTCTTATAACTAAGGGTGGTGCTGCAAGACAATCAATTGGAAATAGAGAAGTTCCTATAGATGCTGCCATAGTAGGTATTGTAGATTCTATAGATATTGAAGAGGATTAATATGAAAAAAAGTATAGGAGCTTTAGAATTTAGAAGTATCAGCAAAGGCATTGAGGTTTCAAATGAGGTTGTTAAAAAAGCTTTTGTAGAGGTTTCTTACCTTAAAAGTATTTGTCCAGGAAAATTCTTTTTAATTGTTAATGGAGATGCTGGAGAGGTGAAGGAAGCCATAGAATTTGGAGAAAAACTTGGAGAAAAATATTTAGTTGGAAGCTTTATTATAAACTCTATTCACCATGACATAATAAATGCTCTTAAGGGAAAATATTCTCAAAAAAACATAGAGGATAAAGCAATTGGAATAATGGAAACAGGAAAGGTTTCTTCCGGTATATTAGCCCTAGATAAAACATTAAAAAGCAGTGAGGTTAATTTAGTTAAGCTTCAACTGGCTTTTGGAATTGGTGGAAAGCTTGTATATATAGTCTCAGGAGATTTAAGTAGTGTAGAAAATGGAATGAGAGAAGGACAAGCTATTTTACAAGAAAAGGACATTATAAATGTTTCTATAATTCCTTTTGTACATAGTGAGATAGCAAAAAATTTAATTAAATAAATCTATGAAAATAATTAAGTCCATATTTTGAGAATAAGGGGGAAGAGAAATGAGTAGTATAAACCAAGTTATAATTTATATAATGGTTGTATGTATGGCTTTAGGAGCTATAGACAAATGCCTAGGAAACAAATTTGGAATAGGTGAAAAGTTTGAAGAAGGTATTATGGCAATGGGTTCACTAGCTTTAGCTATGGTTGGAGTTATATGTTTAGCACCAGTACTAGCTAATGTTTTAGGACCAATAGTAACACCTGTATTTAATGCTTTAGGAGCAGATCCAGCAATGTTTGCAGGTTCAATACTTGCAAATGATATGGGAGGAGCACCACTTGCAGCTAGTTTAGCACAAGATCCTCAAGCAGGAATGTTTAGTGGTTTAATCATAGGAGCTATGATGGGAGCTACTATAGTATTTACAATACCTGTATCCTTAGGAATTATAGAAAAGAAAGATCATAAATTCTTAGCAACAGGAATTTTAGCAGGAATAATAACTATACCAGTAGGAGCCTTTGTTGGAGGATTGGTTGCAGGATTCCCAGCAATGATGATTCTTAAAAATTTAGTTCCAATAATTATATTTGCAATTTTAATAGCTATAGGTTTAATGAAAGCTGAAAATGCTATGATTAAAGGATTTACTTACTTTGGTAAAGGTGTTGTTATAGTTATAACCTTAGCTTTGGCAGCTGCTATTATAGAAGCTTTAACAGGAATAGTAATAATACCAGGAATGAATCCTATAAGTGAAGGTATAGAAATAGTTGGAGATATTGCTATAGTTTTAGCAGGAGCATTTCCACTAGTTTATATAATCACTAAAGTATTCAAGAAACCTTTAATGGGACTTGGAAAAATATTAGGAATGAATGAAATAGCTGCAGCAGGTATGGTTGCAAGTTTAGCAAACAATATTCCAATGTTTGGAATGCTAAAAGACATGGATGACAGAGGAAAAATAATAAACATTGCCTTTGCAGTATCAGCTTCATTTGTATTTGGTGATCATTTAGGATTTACAGCTGGATTTAATGCAGATATGATATTTCCTATGATAATTGCTAAATTAGTAGGAGGAATCACAGCGGTTCTTCTTGCAATGTTCATAGCAAATAAAACTTTAGTAAAAATAGAGGAGGCTAAATAATTATGGAAAACATAAGTAAAGAATTATTAGAAAAACTAGTAAGACAAATAATTGAAGAAAAGCTTGCTGGAGCATGTAATAATGATTCAGTTGACTTTATAAGAAATAAAGATAAAAGTGGAATAATGTCAATTAAGCTTCCAACAGTTAAGGTTGATGAATCTAATAGATTAGATACTGGAAATCCAAGAGATATAGTTTATACTAAGGATTTATTTACATTAGAAGAAAGTCCAAGACTAGGGGCTGGAATAATGGAAATGAAAGAAACTACTTTTGACTGGACTTTAAACTATGATGAAATTGATTATGTTATAGAAGGTCATTTAGACATAATAATAGACGGAAGAAAAATTTCAGCAGATGCTGGGGAAATTATTTTAATACCTAAAGGATCAAAAATTCAATTCTCAGTTCCAGATTATGCTAGATTCATTTATGTAACTTATCCTGCAGATTGGGCAAGTCAAGCGTAAAATTTAAAAATAAATAAGATTGAAGTATAAAAACATAGAGCTTACTTTTTAATAAAAGTAAGCTCTATTTTGGTATTAGGTTAGGTAAATATTAAGATTTTATTTGATGTAGAGTTTGGCGAATATTGTACTGTGAGAAGTTTTTTTTGCATAATTTATGAAGAAGCAGACAAATTAGTACATTATCAAAAAACTCCCCTACTATGATATTTATATGCAGAGAATTTCAAAATTATTACTAAAAAATGGAAAAATGTTTTGAGATTAAGTTAAATGCATATTGACATATTAAGCATATAGAATTAAAATAATTTTATAAAATTAAATTTTAAAAAATATAATTTAAAATATATGGGGTGAGTAGTATGGAAATTTATGATATTAGTGTAAAAGATATTAACGGAGAAAACGTAAGTTTAGAAAGATATAGAGGAAAGGTTCTTTTAATAGTTAATACTGCTAGTAAATGTGGTTTTACAAAACAGTTTGATGGATTAGAGGAGCTTTATGAAAAATATAAGGATGAAGGTTTTGAGGTTTTAGGATTTCCTTGTAATCAATTTAAGGAACAAGATCCAGGAAGTAATTCAGAAATAATGAACTTTTGTAAATTAAATTTTGGAGTAACATTCCCTATGTTTGAAAAAATTGATGTTAATGGAGAAAATGAATCTCTATTATATTCATACCTAAAAGAACAGAAAAGTGGAATGTTTGGAAGTAAAATTAAGTGGAATTTTACTAAGTTTTTAGTGGATAGAGAAGGAAATGTAATAAAGAGATTTTCACCACAAACAACTCCAAAATCAATAGAAAAAGATATTGAGGAACTTTTAGCTTAAGGTTACATATTAATTTAATATTACTTTTAAGCAAGCGTTATTTTTTAGGTGCACAAACCATCTTTTATTTTGGTATTGCAATAGATACTTTTAAACAATATTTGTTTTTTTAGGTGATAGCAGCTTTTTAGTAGTTACTATTAATAGAATATTGATTTTAGGCCAAAAATTTTAATCACATATAAATCCTTAAATGAGAACATAGTATGACATTGTTTAAGTATTAGGGGAGAGGGTATAATTAACATTAGATGAAAGAGATAAGCTTTAAAAAGGCAAGATTTTCTCTTTTATATAGGTGTAATTAACCTTATATGAAAAATACCTGTAAGATTTAGTGATTTATTTGAAGGTAGGAGGAGTTTAAAATGAATCTTAAAAGAATAAATTCAAATGATAATTGCTTTAATAAGGCAATGGAAATATACAATGGAAGCTTCCCAATATTTGAAAGAAGAACAATGGATGATCAAATAAAGGCCTTAGAGGATGAAAACTATCATTTTGAGGTTATATATGATAAAGAGGAAATAGTAGGAATATTACTTTATTGGGATATGGGGAGGTATAAGTATATAGAGCACTTTGCCATAGATTCTAAGTTAAGAGGAAAAAACTACGGATCTAGAGTGTTAAAAGAGTTTTGTGACCATAATAAAAATGTAATTTTAGAGATAGATCCTCCAATAGATGAGATATCAATAAAAAGATTGAATTTTTATTTGAAATTAGGTTTTAAATTACAAGATTTTGATTATACACATCCATCCTACAGAAAAGGTTGTAAGAGACATAGTTTGAAGATTATGACTTTTAATCATAATATGCTTAAAGAGGATTATGATACTTTCAATATATTGTTGAAAAGAGATGTTATGAAGTATTCTGAATTTAAGGATAGATTAAATAATTAAGTTTAAAGTATATTTTTTATAAAAACTAAAAACATGAATTGATTTAAGTATATAATACAATGGCATTAAGTTTAAGGTCATTGTATTTTGTTTTTTAGAGCAATAAAACTTTATAAGACTTTGAAAAATTATAAACATAATAGAATTATGAGATAGATTTTAGAGTAACAAAATTTTAGAATGATTAGTATAAAAGCTTTTTAAATTTATAGAAAAAAAGGTTTTTTTTATTTATAATAAAAAAGATGTAGATTTTAGAGTATTAATATAAATTACTAATAGCAAAGGAGCAAAATATGAAGAAGGTTTTAATTGGAGTTTTAGTGTTTTTAATTTGTATTATTTCAGTATTTTTGTTTTTTGATAGAGAAGAGGAAAGCATAGTTACTGATGTAGTTGAAAAGGCTCAATATGGTCTCCTAGTTAATTACGAAGATGGACTTATTGCTGTGGATATTGGCGACGCTGAAATAATTGATAGAGATGGAAAAGAAAACACTTTAGATTGTATAAATGAGGGAGATAGGATAGAAATTATTTATGATGGAAAAATAGAAGAAACTTATCCTGCTCAGATTAGTAATGTTTACAAGATAATAATTTTTTAGTTTATATGAAATTTTTATAATAAATATAGATTTTTATTTTATTGAAAGCTTTATAAGAAAAAGTACTAAATTTATTTAATAGATTTAGTACTTTTTTATAAATATTTATATTGTTTAAATTTTAATATAGTTTTATATTTATTTATTAATTTAGATAAAGAAAAATTAGTTAATTACTTTAATTTCAAAAAAGAAGCGATAAAAATATTAATTGATTAAATTAAGCCCATTAGAAAATTATGTTAATATTTAAATATAGTAAAATTTTATTTATAGACAAGGTTATGTGAGAGGTTAGGGAAGTGTTACTTTATGAAAAAAAGGGTATTCTTGATAAGCATAATATTTTTAATAATTACAACTGCTTTAGGTATTATAATTAAATTTCATAGTAAAAAAATTAATTGTGATAGAAAAACAATTAAAGTAGGCTTTTATGAATATTATCCTTATTATTATCTTAATAAAAACTCTATACCAGATGGATATTATAATGAGATACTAGAACTAATATGCAATAAGTTAAATTTAAATTATAAGTATGTAGATTGTAATGTAACAGATGCTTTAGAAAAGCTTAAATCTGGAGAGATAGATTTAGTATTTGGAATAAGTAAGACTCCTGATAGAGAAAAGGAGTATGAATTTACTGACCATTATCTAAATAATGATAACTTCGCCATATATACTAATAAAAATATAAAAAATGGTGATTTAAAAGCTTTAAATGGATTAAAAATGGGGTTTTTAAAAGGGGAAGAAAATAATGAGTGGATTTTAAGATTTTTAAATGATAAAGGTATAAATGTGAAGCCTATATATGTTTCTAATTATCCTGAAGATGAGGAATATTTGTATAATAATAAAGTAGATTTTGTAGTAGAAAATACAAGAAGTAATTTGAATTATGAAAATAAAAATATTAAAAAAATTTTTGAATTTTCTTCTGGACCAGTTTATATAGCTAGTAGAAAAGGTAATGAAAATTTAATTGAAGGAATAGACTCTGTGCTTGGAGAACTTGAAGAAAATGATGAACAAAAAGGTGCTAACTTATATTCTAAGTATTTTAATGAGTATTTAGATAAATTAAAAAATGAAAAGTTATTAATAGGAATATTTTTAATTATAGTATTAGTCTTTTTTTATAAAAGAAGAAAAGATAAAATATTTAGAATTAGAACTAAAAGAAAAATTAGAGAATATATGAAAAATGATAAATATATATTATATTATCAACCCATAGTAGATCCAAAGACAGATAGCGTAAAGGGATTTGAGTCTCTTTTGAGATTAAATAAGGATGGAAAGATTTTAACTCCCTATAGCTTTATAAAAGAAATTGAAGATAATAACATGTCTTTAGAGATGTCTTTATGGCTTTTAAAGAAAATTATTTCAGATTATAGAATAATAAAAGATTATAAGATGGTTAAAGGAAATGATTTTTATATATCCTTAAATGTTTCATTTAAAGAAATAGAAAATCCTAAGTTTTTAAGATCCTTAATGAAAATTGCAAAAGATTATAAGATGGATGATTGCAATATTTGTTTAGAGATAGTAGAAAAGTTTGGTATGGAGGATATAGGAAGAATACAAAGTGCAATAAGAATAATAAAGGAATATGGGTTTTCAATAGCTATAGACGATTTTGGAGTGGAATATTCTAATTTAGATTTATTAAACAAAATTGATTCTGATATAGTAAAGTTAGACAAGTATTTTGTTGATAACTTAGACAAGTCTATTATAAATGAAAAAACAGTACAATTTATATCAGAAATATGTAGTATATCAAATAGAACTATAGTATTTGAAGGAGTAGAGGAAAAATATCAGGTTGATATTATTAAGGCGTTTCCATATGAAAAAATATATATTCAGGGATATTTCTATTCAAAGCCAGTGGATATTGAGACTTTAAAGGATTTTGAAGTTAAGGATAGTTAATCTTCAAAGGATAGAAATAGTAAGAATTAAGCAGAAGAATTTATAGTATAATAAAGTGGTTATAATTAGGAGGTACAAAAAAATGAAAGTATTATTAGTTAATGGAAGTCCCAATAGAGAGGGATGTACTTATACAGCATTAAAGGAAGTAAGTAAAACTCTAGAGGAGAATGGAATAGATACTGAAATATTTCAAGTAGGGAATAAGCCTATAGGTGGATGCATAGGATGTGGTTCTTGTAAAAAAACAGGGGAATGTTTTATGAAGGATAGTGTAAATGAATTTGTAGAAAAAGCTAAGGAAGCAGATGGATTTGTATTTGGTTCACCAGTTTATTATGCAGCAGCTTCAGGCTCAATAACTTCATTCTTAGATAGAGCATTTTATTCTGGGGGTAAACATATGGCCTTTAAGCCAGGAGCAGTTATATGTAGTGCAAGACGTGCTGGGACAACCTCTACTTTAGATCAATTAAGTAAGTATCTTACAATATGTAATATGCCAGTTGTAAGTTCACAATACTGGAATATGGTTCATGGGAATACTCCAGAGGAAGTTAAAAAAGACCTAGAAGGGATGCAAACAATGAGAGTGCTAGGAAGAAATATGGCATGGCTTATTAAGTGCATAGAATTAGGTAAGAAGAATAACATTCTTAAACCAGAATTAGAAGAGAGAGAAAGAACTAATTTTATCAGATGATATGAAGATTTAAAATAGTTTTTAGAAATATACTTTGTTAGTGAAGAGAGAAAATAAAAGTGGAATGTATCAAAAGTAATTTTAATGTTTGATATATTTCACTTTTATTTATTTACTTAAAAATATTGATTAGAAGAAATAACATGGTTAATCAATTGAAATATTTTATTTATAAAAAATATTTTAGTGAAATAATTTAAATTTGTATGAAAAAAATGAACTTTATATAAAATATTATCTTAAATATTATTTTTAGGGAAAAACGTTTGTATAATAGTAATATAGATATTTAACTAATTAACTAAATATCTATATATTGTAGAAAGGATATATTTTATGAGTAAGGTATTTAAAGCTTTAAGCGATGAAACAAGAAGAGAAATATTAAAACTGCTTAGTAAGAAAGACATGAGTGCTGGTGAAATTTCTGATCATTTTAATATGTCTAAACCATCTATATCAAAGCATTTAGAAATATTAAGAGAATCTGAGCTTATAAGTTCTGAAAGAAAAGGTCAATTTATAATTTATTCTATTAACACATCAGTAATACAAGAAGTTCTTGGGAATTTTTTGAGCTTGTTTACAAAATAAGGGGGAGAATATTTATGAAGAAATTTGATTTTACAAGAATATTATTTTTTATAACATCATTACTAATAATAATTGGAGGTTTTTTAGTTAAAGAAAGTAATTTAATAGTTTCTATTATTGGAGGATTGTTGATTTTTGCTTTAATTATATTTGATATAAAGGCACCTAAAATTGCAAATTTATCAGAAGAGAATGTTAAAATTAAAACTATGAGAACTTTAAATAGACTTACAATTTTTATTATAATAATTGGTTGTATATTTTCTATATTATCTCCAATTAAAAGTTCATTAAATCCTAAAACTAATGAAATTTTAGTTATTGGTTTATGTTCAATATTTATTATGTTCTTTGGAAATATAGCTCCCAAAATACCTTTCAATAGATATATGGGATTAAGACTCCCTTGGACAATAAGGGATGAGAGCACTTGGAAGATAGCTCATAGAATATTAGGATATGTATCTTTTCCTATTGGAATAGGGATGTTTGTTTTATCATTTTTCTTTAACATTGAAGTTATTGTAATCATTGGTATTTTGATTTGGATTATAATACCAGGTATATATTCATTATTTTTTTATTATAAGAAATTTAAAGGGGTAAATATGTAAATCTAGTGGAATATAAATTGATTGTCATATAGATAAGCAATTTTTTATATAACAGAAATAATTTATATAAATTTGATTTGACATTTCAATATTTAGAAAATATACAAATATTTTAACTTTAGTTAATTTTATAATGTAATTTATATGTGATAAAATGTAGCTAAGAAAATGATTACAAAATATATATTTATTTAAAGGTATTTTTGAAGTTTTAGATTATATAACAAGGAAATTTATAAGTAAAAATAATACTTCTATAATGTAGATTTTAACTAGAAAGTGGGGAACTAATTATGGAATCAAAGGAAATGAGATTAGCTAAAAAAGCAAAAAAACTTATAGATGAGTTTGAAAGGGTTCAATCAGTTCTTTTAAGTGGAGAATTACCAGAGCAAGAAGTGGAAATAAGAGATGATGGAGCTACTATTGTTCTTAAAAATATAATGCCAGGATATAGTGGAGAAGCTATGTTTAAGTTAACTCATATATCTGATGTGGTTAAAGCTTACATTGATGATATGGATGAGGAAAATGATAAAATGATTAAGAGTTACGAAGTTGAAAATACTAATTGGCATGAAAGTGACTTGGGGGATATTTACAGAGAATCTGCTATGGAACATTTAGAAAAAGTTGAAGTGGTACAAGATAAAGTTAAGCATACATATAAGGAACTTAAGAAGATAGAAGAAAAAGCTAGAGAACTTGAAGGACTTTAAGATTTAGTTTTTATTTGTAAAGTAAGGTTATATATTAAATAAACCTTACTTTATTTTTATTTATAAATAAAATAACAATATTAATTAAATACATATTTAGGAGATATATTTGTTTGGATTCTATACAGTAAATAAAAGAATAATGAGAATTAATTACTTTAAAATAAGGAGAAGATAATTTTGAGAGGGATAGTTTTATATAAAGGACAAGAATATTACACAAACTTAAGAACGGTTTTTAAAGCTTTTAATGACATTCATCTTGAATATAACTGGCTTATTACAGATTGTTGTGCTTATCCAGAGAATGAAGATATAGAGGAACTATTATCAAGAGAATATTGCTTTATATATGGAGAAGAATTAGATAGCATAATTAAAAAAGAGGATTTTCAATTAATTTGGGGTGTTTTAAGTGGGTTCAATAAGAAAATTACTTTAGAAGAGATTATGAAATATAATTTACCTTACGCAGAAGATAATAAAGATATTTGGGAGAATCCAGTTTGCATTCAACATCCTCTTTCAGAGATAGAGATAATTTCATGGGATAGCGATAAAACAGTTCTAATAAGCAAAGATGAAATTTTATTAGGCAGTTTTAAAAGTAATTTTCCCTTAAGTGAAGATTTAGAATTTTACAATAGAAAGTTAAAAAAATAGATTATAAAACTTTAATAAAAAAGAAATTATTAAAAATTTTATGCTTTTTAGAAAGTAGGAAAATACAATGTTTCATTAGGTTTTTAATAGTTTAACTAAAATTTTCTTTGAGTTTTTTGAAAAAGTTAAGAAGTTCAAAGAACTTAGATTATAAGAGATATTAAGAGTATTTCCATAAAAAACAAATAGTTAATTGATTATAAACATATAGGTATATGAGTATTTATTATAATACTTTGAACTGATGTATAATGTCAGTATAAATAAAAGGGATGTAAAAAAGGATGTGAAAAATATGTTATCTAGTAAGAAAATAGTAGATGATTATATTAAAAAAATAGATTGGAGAGTCAATGAAAATTCCAATTCACCATATAGTTTTGGGAGTCTCAATAAACATATAATAGCTGAGGTTTCTAAAGATTACTGGCTTAATGAAGTTTATAAGGATAAAAGAATAATAGATGCTTATAAAAATGGAGATATGCATATTCATGACCTAGGAGGATTAACGCTTTATTGTTGTGGATATTCCTTAAGAAACATAATTTTAATGGGGGTACAGGGAATTACTAATATTCCAACTAGTAGTCCTGCAAAACATTTTGATGCTATATTAAATCAAATAGCTAATTTGGTTACAATATATCAAAATGAGATTATGGGAGCTGTTGCTTTTAACTCCTTTGATACATTATTAGCACCTTATATAAAGAAGGATAATTTAACATATGAAGAGGTTAAACAAAATCTACAAAACTTTATATTTAGTATAAATAGTAATAGTAGGGCAGGGGCTGAACCAGCTTTCACTAATATTACCTTTGATCTTTTTCCACCAAAAGACTTAGAAAATGACCCTGCTTTAATTGGAGATAAAATTCAAGAGTTCACATATAAGGAATGTCAAAAAGAAATGGACATGTTAAATAAGGCATTTTATGAACTTATGAATGAGGGAGATTATAATGGAAGACCATTTTCTTATCCAATACCAACTTATAATATAAACAGTAATTTTGATTTTGATAATCCTAATAATGATATGTTATTTGAGATGACAGGGAAGTTTGGGTATCCTTACTTTGCAAACTTTGTTAATTCAGATATGGATCAAAGTGATGTAAGATCAATGTGTTGTAGATTAAATCTTGATTTAAGAGAGCTTAGAAAAAGAAATGGTGGTCTTTTTGGAAGTGGAGATAGTACAGGAAGTATAGGTGTTGTTACAATAAACTTACCAAGATTGGCATATAAACATAAAAATAATGAAAAAGAGTTTTTTAATGCTTTAAAAGAAATATTGATTATAGCAAAAGATAGCTTAGAAAAGAAGAGAAAATGGTTAAATGATAATATTATAAATAAAGATATGTTGCCGGCATTTTCAACTTATGTAGGAACTTTAAAAAATCATTTTAGTACTATAGGAATAGTTGGATTAAATGAGATGTGTGAAAACTTTAATGGAAATAATATATTAACTGAAGAAGGAATGGAGTTTTCAATAAAGGTTTGTAATTTCATAAGAGAAGAATTAATAAATTTTCAAGAAGAAACAGGAAATCTTTATAATTTTGAGGCTACTCCAGCTGAATCAACTTGTTATAGATTAGCTAAAAAGGATGTAGAGGACTTTGAGGATATTATAGTTAGAGGTGGAAGAGAATATCCATACTATACAAATTCATGTCATATGCCACCTAATGAAGTTAAAAACTTAAAGCAATTATTTGATCACCAAGAGAAGCTTCAAGTGTTATTCACAGGAGGAACTGTGGTGCATATTTATTGCGATGGAGCTATAAGTGGAGAAAAGGCAAAACACATAGTAAAGACAGTTTGTAAGAAATATAGAACACCTTATGTAAGTATTTCTCCTTTAAATAGATATTGTGAAGAGCATGGATATGTAAAAGAAAGGGTAGAAGAGTGTCCTATATGTGGCAAAAAGCTAGATTTATATCAAAGAATAACAGGCTACTTAAGAAAAGTTGAATTCTTTAATGATGGTAAAAAATCAGAGTTTAAGGATAGAAATCAGCTAAGCCTATGATTATAAAAACAAAGGGCATTGTTCATGAGAGAGTAGAGGATGCGCCTTTTATGGGAGCATTAATAAGTGCAGTAGATTGTAATTTAAACTGTAAAGGATGCTTTAATCAACATTTAAGGGATTTACCAAACATAGAGATGGATTCAGAAGATATATTAGATGAAGTGACAAATGATCCTTTTAATGAAGGAATTATACTTGCAGGACTTGAATGGTCACTCCAACCTAAGGAGTTAAGGGAAATGGTTAATTCGGCAAGGAAGAGAAAACTTAAGGTTATAGTTTATTCAGGACTAAGTGAAGAAGATTTTAAGAAAAAATTCCCTGATATATATGGTTTAAAAGGAGAGATGTACTTTAAGTTTGGAAAGTATGATGAAAAATTAAAGGTGAATAATAATATTCAATATGATGTTAAGTTAGCCACATCAAATCAAAAGATATTAAAGAAATAAAGGTAAAGAACTGTACTAAGTATTATATAGGGTTTGTATACTTTGGTATAGTTCTTTTATTTTGTAAAAATTATTTGGAATAATATTGTTAATTTACGTATTATAATACTAAAAAGTAATAAATAAAATACAACTATGGTTAAGGAAAGGGTGAGAATAAGTGAAAAAATATTTTTTAGTATTTACAGTGATTTTAATATGTATAATCATAGTAGGATGTAGTAATGATAAAGTAACTAAAATGGTTTATCAGGGAGAAAGTTTAAATTGGGAATCAACAATGAAATTTGTTAGCGATGATAAGTTTATGGTAAATATCAAGTATATAGGGGAAGAAGAGTTGCCTTTATATGTTACTTTCAATATTGAATACTTAGGGGATAATACTAGTGGAGGAGTTATGGAGTATGGTGAGTTAACTGAAAAAATAGGTGGATTTACTTTAGAAGAGAATTATGATAAAGAGGTACATGGTGATATATCAAAATATAAAAATAGAGATAAGTTAAATATAGTAATGAAATGGAATGACAAAGAAGAAACTATTGAGTTAAAGAAATTTTTAGATTAGAAAATTATTTTAATATTATAAAAACTCAGCTATTACTGAGTTTTTTGTATTTTATAAAGAAGTCTTTTAGTAGGTTTCTATAATATTATATCAATATAAATTTTTTAATTATCTTTATTTCTAGTTTTTCCTTTGATGAAATTTATTAAGCTAGATATAACTAATACTAAAACTACAAAATATATTAATATGTAGTTTAAGGATAATAGATTACCATTTCTATCAAAACCGAATCGGTATAATAAAAATGATATTGTTACTAATATGATAAAAATTAAATTAACTTTATTTTGGTATTTTATATTAATATTTTCGTCTTTCATATAAAAGCTCCTTTTCTTTAAGGTTATTAAATATATTCTTGCATTTATTTTTAAAATTTTCAATTACATGTGTAAAACTGGCAATATTTTATGAATAATTAGGAAAATATTGCCAGTTTTATAGTGATTAAAAGTATGACATTGCTTACAGCATACCTTTCAAATATGTAATATAAGTGTAATTTAATTAAATATGAGATTTTTACTTAAGAATATATAATTAAGTCAAGGGTTGAGAGAAAACAACCAGAAAACAAATTAAGATATACAAAAGGAGAGAACAGGCTATGAAAAAAGCAATGGATTTAGTAAGAGTATTATTTAAGGTAACATTCTTAGGATATAACGAAAAAGAGGATTTAAGATAATAGAAAAAGTGTACAAGCTAATAAAATAGTTGAAACTTAAGAAAAGAAATAAAAACTTGAAATTAAAGAATTAAAAGGGGAGATAATATTATGAAAAAGGCCATGGATTTAGTGAGAGTATTAGTTAAGGTAACATTTTTAGGATATGATGAAAAAGAGGATTTAAAATAATAAAGATAGATAGAAAATATAAATAGGATTAGAAAAGAGAATTATTATGTATATGTTAGAATGAAAAAGATTTAGAGCAGAGTAAGCTTTAAATCTTTTTTTTTGCTTAAATCTTTGTTTAGTTTATAAGAATTCATTTTAAGTGAGTTTTGATTTTAACTAGGGAATAATTAATCTTAAAGTAGGCTGTATATGATTTGGGGAATAATTTCATTTCTGACTTTTTTCTATATTTTAGTTCACTTTCAGTTTTCCCATTATATATTGATTTATTTTTTATTGAATTATCAGAGACATTAAAAATAGCTGCTATTGGTATATTGCAAATTGAACAAGTTTTAAAAGCAGCAGCAGTCTCCATTTCAATACTTTTACAACCTAATTTCATTATATAATCTAAATGTGCAAATTGAGCAAATATAGTATCTACACTAAAATTGGGTACTATATGATAGCTAATATTATTATCTTTGCATATTTTTTCTGTATTCTTAATTAGAATTTTATTAAGCTTAGTATCTGGATAGTATTTTTCACCAAAACAATCTTTTGTTAAGTCTTTTTCTAGGTATCTGCATACCCCATCACCACATACTGATAAGGTAGGTATAATAATATCACCAATATTTATTTTCTCATCTAAAGCACCAACAGAACCAATAAATATAATCTTCTTACAATTAGAGTTTCCTAAGGCTAATATTACATCAGTACAGACACTTGCCCCAATTCCAGTTTTTATGTATGTAATATTTTTATCAAATAACTTACAATTCCATACCTTAATAGAAGTATCCACAATCAATTCAGATTCAATGTCTTTGAATATAGTTGGCTCCCACCAAGGAGCTATAATAACATTTTCTTTAATTGCTTCATCGTCACATTTCAATACAGATTTACAAAGCATATTTTTTTTAAAACCATACTTTTTATGTCCATCTATTAGAAAATTATACATATTACCCTCCAAATATATATTTCTATAATATTATCTTATCATAAATTGGGATGATTGCTTATATTAGTAAAAAAGATAATTAACATTTAAATTAATTATTTACAGTATTTTGTAGGTTGTATATAATAGTTTTTAATTACTTAATTTCAAATATTTTCATTAAGGTTAAAGAATTATTTGATTTTGAGTAATTAGTAGTGAATAAAAGTTTGTAAGGCATAAATTGTTTTAGATCTTAGTTTATTTTAAAGAAAATTATGAGAAGAGTTTTATTTGTACTTTTGTTAAGGTGAGAATAAGTTATGTTTTATAGGATAAAGTAAGAAAATTTATGGTGTAAGATAGGGGGAAATACAATGAATAGATGTGAATTGTTATTAATTGTAGATGGGGACACAATTGAAGTAGAGGCAAAAGTGACATTAGAAAAAGAATTGAAGTTTAGTTTTGCATTAAAAGACTCTTTTAATATGTTATATTCTTCTGCTAAATATGAAACAGAATATACAGAGCCTAATTTTATTGGCAAGTGCAATAAATATATTTTAAAGGAAGAAACTGATAATTTTACTTTAAGATACAGGGGAAAACCCTATGGATTTTGTACTGAATGCAGTGATGAAAAAGTTTTATTATCATTTTATTGTGCTTGGTATCCAATTTTAGATGATTTTTTATTTGATGATATTAAAGTAATTATAAAAGGTTTAGAGAATTTTATAGTATTAGATGCAGTAAAAGAAAAGGATTTCTGGATATTTAATAATAAAATACCATTTGATTGCAATATAAGAGCCTTTAATAAGGATAAAGTATTTTCCTCAGAATGTGATTTCATAAAAATATATTCTGGAAAGGAAAGCGAATTAGGATATATAAATAAAATAGTTGGAGAGTTACATAAGATAAATGAATATTATAGCAGAATATTAGGAGAAAAGGAAAATAATAAGCTACAATTAATTTCTACTGGTATAGAAAATAGTGGTGGATATTTTAGAGAGGGATTTATTGTATTACCATGCTTAGAGGATAATGATAAGTTTATATATTCATTTTTAGGACATGAATTGGCTCATGCATGGCATATGGGATATTCTGTTACAACATATGATGATTGGCTTAATGAAACTGGAGCTGAATGGAGTAGTTTATCATATATATTAAGTATTGGTAAGAATGATTTATATAACAAACAAATTCAATATTCAAGAAAAGCCTTTGAGGAATATCCTATAATGAAACCAGAGGATGGGTCAAGACCTAGAACAGCACACTTTGGAGGAGCTTTGTTATTTGATAAAATTTACGAAAGGTATGGGTTAGATACAATAAATAAGTTATTAAGATTAGCCTATGAAACAACTCCTAAAAATACTGATGAATTTTTAAAAAGAGTAAAGGTTGATTTTCATACTGAAATTTATAATATATTAAGTGAGCCTTTTAGATAAATTTTGATTTATATAAAATAACTTAATAGTTTCAATAATGTTTGTAATAATCTATGCAAATATAAGTAATCTTTTCTAAATGAAATTTTAGGGGGATATAATATCAATTTAAATTAGAGTAATCTTATTAAGATTAAAGTTATTTGTGTATTAAATAACCAATGAATTAAATAAAATTTGTAAAGGTGGAGTTAGCATTGAGAACATATGAGAGTAAAGAAGAATTAAAAAAAGAAATTGACAAGTATTATAAAAAGTATATTGCTGAATTTGATAATATACCAAATGATTTAAAAGATTCAAGGTGTGAAGAGGTGGATAGAACACCTGCTGAAAATCTTGCATATCAAATTGGATGGACAACTTTAATTTTGAAGTGGGAAAAGGATGAAAAAGCTGGTTTAAAAGTAAAAACTCCATCAGATAAATTTAAGTGGAATCAATTAGGGGATTTATACAATTGGTTTAATGAAGAATATGCTTTTCTTTCGTTGTCACAATTAAAGCTTCTTTTAGCTGAAAATATAGAAAATATATATAAAATGATAGATTCTATGTCAAATGATGAATTATTTAAACCACATCAAAGAATATGGGCAGATGAAGCCACAAAAACAGCAGTCTGGGAAGTATATAAGTTTATTCATGTCAATACAGTAGCTCCTTTTGGTACATTCAGAACAAAGATAAGAAAATGGAAAAAGTTAATGTTATAAATTTATTAATTATTTTGAGTAGGTGGAGTGAGAAATATGAAGTTTATAATAGTTGGAAGTGGAGGCTGTGTTTCACTACCTAAGCCATTATGTAATTGTGAGGTTTGTAAAGAGGCAAGGAGTAAAGGGAAACCTTATTCAAGATGTGGTTGTAGCTTGTTTTTAGATGATATAAATCTTTTAGTTGATACTCCTGAAGATATTACTTATGGAATAAATTATTGTGATATAAAAGAGATTGATAGAGTTTTATTTAGTCATGTTGATCCAGATCATACTTTAGGAATGAGAGTTTTTGAACACCTTAGACTAAATTGGTTAGAGGCATCTTGTGGTAAGAATTGTGAAAATCCAATAGAAGTATTTGCATTAGAAGGTGTTATGAAAGATATACATTCAATAGGATTTAAGTTTGGTTCTTATTTAGATTATTATGAAAATGTGAGAAATCTTATTAAGAGAAAAAGTGTAGATTACTATATCTATATTAAAGATATAAAAGTGAGTTTTATTAAAGTAAATCATGCAACAGTATTTGTTTTTGAAAAGGAAGGAAAAAAATTAATATATGCACCTTGCGATGTTAAGCCATTTCCAGAAAGCAAACTCTTTCTGGATGCAGATTGTTTAATTATAGGAAACACCATTGTAGGGGAAGTATTAAAGGATGGTTTTATTTTGAAAGAAGATAATCCTTTAAGAGATGAATTATTTACTATAAGTGACATTGAAGAGTTGAAAAATAAATATAATATTAAGAGGGTAATCATAACTCACTTAGAAGAGGATTGGGGAAAATCCTATGATGACTATGTTGAGCTTGAGAAAGAATTAGATGGTATAGAGTTTGCTTATGATGGAATGAAAATAGAAATCTAAATTATGAGGTGATTTTATGGTTGGGAAAATATTGATGATTGCTTTGTTTATTTTATTAGGAATAATGTTATCATTGGGTAAATGGTCATTTTTAATAGCAGGATTTAACACTATGACCAAGGAAGAAAAGGCAAAATATGATGTTATGTCTTTGTGTAAATTTATGGGTAAACTTATGTTTATAATTGCTTTTTGTATAACATTATTTACTTTAAGTGATATTTTTATGATGAAGATATTATTTAATATTGGAACTGTTATATTAATAGTTTCAATAATATTTGTAATAATATATGCTAATACAGGGAATCGTTTTGAAAGAAAAAATTAGGTATATATAATATAAATGTTATAGTATCAATTGATACAGACAAAATGATTGAGATGGTTGGTTATGGATCTTGAAGAAACATAAAATGAAGTTGAAATAGCATGTTTTATGTCAGAAGAATATCAACTATAATCAGCATAATATGGATAGTGAGAGTTATTTTTACTATGGTAAATATCGATAAATAGAAATTATTTATAATATATGGGGGAAATATGAGAACTTATGATGCAATTCAAAAGGTTAGTAAAAGTATAATAGAGGATAATATTTGTGATGCTATAATAGTGAAGGGTTCAATTGGCAGAGGAGAAGATGATGAATATTCAGATGTAGATATGTATGCTATAGTAAGTGAAGAAAAAATGGATGAATTTTTAAATAATAGGCTTAAGTATTTATCAGCGTATAAATCTATAATATATAGGGGCTATGAAAACTTTGTGGGACCTCAAGTAATAGTTATTTATGAGGATGGATTACACTTTGATTTATATACAGTTACCAAGGAGTCTTTACCAAAAACAGATAAGATAAAAATAGTGTATGATCCTAAAGAAATTATGAAAGAGTATATTCCAGAGATAAATTATATGGACAAGTCACAGTGTATTATGCTGTTTGATGAGATATTATATAACTTTGTTGAAGCAGATGGAGCTTATAAAAGAAAAAATTATCCTTGGGCAACTAGAATTTTAGAGAATTCAATTGCTCAAAGTGCTATTTTATTAAGGTATCTGTATGATAAGGAACATGGATACTTAGGGCTAAAAAATATTAATAGGATAATTCCTAATGAACAATATCTTTGGATTGAAGAAGCATCAGAAAATTTAAATATTAAAGGATATGAAATTGCTAATAAGCGTATAATTGCTATATTAGAGTATTTTATAGAAAATGTAGAAGAAGATATAAAAGAAAAACTTAATATAGATTTTTTAAAATGGACAAAAAGGAGTTTAAAAACTATATTGTTTTAAAATTTAAACTTTTACTGAAATTAGGTTGATATTTTCAATGTGAATTAATATTATATTAAATTAAGTTTAAATCAAAACAAGAACTTGGTGCATATTATGTACAATATGTTCTTGTTTTAAATAAGATAAATATGGTTTATTATTGATTTTGTGTATTAAGAAAGTTTTCGATTAAATTCTTAGAGTTTATTATATCTGAATCTTTATTTACGATTTCTAATATTATTTTTCCATTATATTTAGGTAACAACTTACTAAATATATATTGGAAGTCTATTTCTCCATGTCCTATAGGCAAATGTTCATGAATAACATCAAAATGTCTATCTGCAATATGAAGAATTTTAGGGTATTTAATATCAATTAGCTCTTGTAAGTGATTAGTATTATCTATATGAGCAATATCTAATAAGAATTCTAAATCAGCATTTTGGCTAAATATCTTTTGAATTTCATCAGTAGTTGTAAAAATTGGATCAAGTTTACTATTGTTTTCTAGAAAAAGAGTAATTCCATGTGGTTTAAGTATATTTAAAGCGTATTTAATATTTAGGCTTAATTTGTTTAAGGTTTCTTCGTCTATATCTTCATTTTCACATATTGGATGGATTATTAGTTCCTTGTGATTTAATTTATTTAGGATATCTAATAGTTTGGGTATGTGCTCTTCAAATTCATTTATGTTTAAAACGGCATGAATAATAGTAGGAAAGTTATATTTATTTATAGTGTTAATAAAATCTTTATCATCTTCATGTAAGCATAATCCCCTATTGTCATACCATAATTGCATAAAGTCAAAATTATTTTCTTTTGCAAATTTAAATTCATCCTTATATCTATTGAAAAATCGTGCTAAACAACCTAGTTGTGGCATAATTAATCTCTCCAATCATTTAAAGTAGTTTAGGTATAAAAACTATATTTCTACATATAAAATACCTTCTGTTCCTATAGGAAGTTCATTTAATATATCTCCGTTTAAAAATTCAAAAGATCCTCCAAAAGCCTTTGATTCTTTTGATATGCTATTAATAAATAGTACTTTTGATTTTAATTTATTTGCTTGCTCTGCATATTCTTTTTTATACTGAGATTCAAACTCTTTAATATTAAAATCTACAAATAGGGGCCATAAAACAATATCTTTTTTTATTTTTGATACCATATCAATATTTTTCTCATGCCAAAAGTCTCCGCATAAGCCCACTAAAAAAGTCAAATCTTTATATTTAAAAGTGGGGAATGTAGACCCTTCTTTGTAGTGAGTAGGATCAGCAAAGGATTCTTTCCAACCAGGAGATACCCTTTTAAAATTATTTATTATTTCACCATTTTCATTAATTGTCATATAGCTACAATATAATAAACCTTTGTAATTTTCAATATAGCCAAATGAAACACAAATCCCTATCTTCTTTGCACAATCACATAGGGGTTTAATAGATAAAGAGGAAAGGGTAAGTGCCATTTCTTTATCTTTCTCATAGTTCCAAGATAGGGAATCAAATCCTTGAAGAAAAGCTTCTCCAAAACAAATCATATGAGCATTATTTTCTTTTGCTTCTATCATGGATTTTATAATTGTATCAGTATTTTTTTCAATATCTTTATTTATAAATTCTTTAGATGCTAGTCCTATTTTCATGGTTATGCTCCTTTGATTTGTTTTAGTATAATGTAGTATTTAATTATTAATTAGTAAGTAATAAGGTGTTAAGTCTTGATATTCTATATTTCCATTGGCTTCATAAACAATGCCTAGATGTCCATTTTTAAAGGATAGACAAGAATAGCCACCGCCTAATTTGTTACCATCTTTAGGGTAAGGAATACATATTTCCTGAACGCCTTTAGATAAATCATCAAAGTCAATCATATAAACAGCAATGTTGTCTCTTATATATTCACCTTTAGTATTTTTAGGTGCTGAAATTAAGCCTATTCTATGTCCATTTGAAGTAGTAGCCTTAATAAAGGAACCTTGGCATCCAGATCCTTTACCAGTTAAAACTTTACCGTTTAAAGGTTCATATATTTCCCAAGTGGTTCCTAAATCGTGAGAGATGTATGCTGCTCTATAACCAGAGTAATCATATCTTGTACTCATAATTAAATCTCCATCTAATTCTATTACCATATTTTCAGAGGTGTTTGAATTAGGAACTTTATTTCCCATTGTCCATGTTTCACCATTATCCTTTGAATAGATAATTAATGAATAATAGTTATTTTCATTATTTTCTCTTAAGGAAATTTGTGCTGGCATAACTATTGTTCCATCATCCATTACAATACCTGAGCCAACTCCCCCTAGCCATCCAATTGTATTACTTGGTTGATTCTTTACTTTTGATGAGTCCTTAGTTAAATCTATTTTGTTAGACCAAGTTAATCCATTATCATCAGAATAAATCATTTGGACAGACCAATCACCCCTTCTTGTGGAGGTAGTCATTGCCCAGTTTCCATTTGTATTCCATGAGCCTGCAATCAATATTATTCTACCTGTATTTGTAATAACTGTTGTGGAGTCCATTACACGAGAGTAGGTAGAGTCAATACGATTATTTTTCATTACTATGTCATAGCTCCATGTCTTTCCAAAATCAGTGCTGCGTGCAGAAGCTATGTCTATATAAGCATGGTCATCAGGACCATTATAACGAATATCTGAAAAAGTTAAAATTGTACCATCATTTAATAATTGTATATTGGGAATTCTAAAATACTTTGAATTCCATATGTTATTATCCTTGTTAAATAGTATTAGTGGTTCTGGTTTATGGCTTATATCTAGATTCTTTTCAAAGGTATTGTTTTTGTTACACATAAATATAATCTCCTCCATAAAATTCATATTTACCCATTCATTTAAAAGTTATTTTTTATATAGATAGGTTTAGAAACCTAATTATTAAAAACTCCTATCTTGAAAAATATAGAAGTTTTTCAAATAAATTATAACAGTATTTGGAATTCTTTACTATGGAATAATGTAAATATAATTGTTTTTGGAGTTTTCTATAAAATTTTAGTTTTTATAACTTTAAGAAGGTTTAAGTTTAATAGCTTTAATTTAAGGAGATTTTAATAAAACAATAGTTTTTAAAGAAAGGAAATAGGAGTAAAAAAGCTTTATATTTCACAGAAGTTTTAATAAAGTAATAATTTCTAGAGAAGTTATTAAAGCTAATTAGCCTTCTTGTACTATAGTTATCCTCATTTTGTCCAGTCCTAAACTAATAAAAATCAAAATCTTTTATTAGCCTTTTATTATAGTTATTCACATTTAAGGAGAGAAAAATAAAATGAGAAGTAGACTAGAAAATTAGCTTTGTACTATTATGATCCTTACTTTAATCTTTTTTAGAGAGGAGATAAGAAGCTTAAAAATAAAATTTAAAGAGATAAATGTTAAGAGGAATATTAAAAATAAGATGTAAAAAGGCAAAGTGAATAGTGGGATTAAAAGTTATATATAGTCAAGATGATATAGCAGAATTGAGCTTAAAAGTTTTAAAATATAAGGGATTAGACAAAGGGCTTATATTTTTTGATATAATTAAAAGGTGAGACTTAGAATTATTATAAACTGTGAGGAAAAAGATGAAAGTAAGAGTACCAAATTATTTTAATGAGTTTAAATGTATAGCATCAGAGTGCGAAGATACTTGTTGTGCTGGATGGGAAATTGTTATTGATGATGAAACCCATAAGCGCTATGAAAATGTGGAGGGTGAATTTGGAGAAATCCTAAGAAGTAAGATAGTTAAAAGTGATGGGGAGAATATTTTCCTTTTAAATAATGGTAACTGTTCCTTCTTAAATGAAAAAAAGATGTGTGAGATTTATATTAATCTTGGAGAGGATCATCTTTGTTATACTTGTCAGCAATTTCCTAGATATACTGAAGAATTTTTAGATTTAAAAGAAGTAGGACTATCTTTATCATGTCCAGAGGCTGCAAGAATTATTTTAAGAAAGGCTGAAAACACTACTTTTAATTTAAGTGCTAGTGAAAACAGTGAGTGCTTTGATGAAGGCATTGATGCAGAGGTTCTTTCAGAGTTTTTAGAGTGTAGGAATATTGTTTTTAATATTATAGAGCGTAATGATTTAGATTTAGGAACAAAGGCGGCCTTAGCTCTTGAATTTGTTAAAGAGGTTCAAAATAAGATAGATTTAGGGGATATGGATGAAATCCCAGAGCTTATGGAAGAGTATAGGGATGAAAATTTCATAAATACACTTTTAAAGGAACTAGAAAGTTTTAAAGGAAAAGAAAGCATAAAATATAAAAACTTATGTGAATATTTAAATGTTTATAAGAAAATAAAGCATATAAATTCAAATGATCCTTTAGGACTAGAAAAAGCATTAAAGTATTTTGAAGGAAATGAAGAGTTTTATTTAAGAAAGCACAAGGAATTTAATGAGTATTACAAAGAAAATTTATATAAGTTTAAAAACATACTTGTATACTTTATATTTAGATATTTCATGAAAGCTATTTTTGACTATGATGTTTCTGCTAAGCTAAAGTTAGCTATAATAAGTACATTAATGATTAAGGAACTTGCTGTAGTTAGATTTATAGAGAATAATAATGAATTTACAGAGGAAGACATGGTAGAGGTTAGCCGTATTTACTCTAAAGATATTGAGCATTCAGATGAAAATATAGAAAATTTACAAGAGATATTTGAGACAGAAGAAATATTTGAAGTTGATGAAATACTACCTATGTTAATGAATGACTTCTAAATTTACCTATAAATATTGAAAATTTAAGCATTAAACTATAAAAAAAGAAAAGAGTATTTTAAGTTATATATTTATGTAATTTAAAACACTCTTTTTATTTTAAGTTTTGTTTAAAAGGTTATTTAAACCATTCACTTGGTGATGGATTAAAATAGTGAGTATTAAACTCTACAAATTTATAATCCTGTATTCCATAAAGCTTAAATGGTTCCTTTGATAAGTAGGATTCTAATTTTTCTACAGATTCTGATTTAATAACAAATATGCCTCCACTCATGTCTGATTTAAGGCCAGAGACTAATATCATTCCTTCATCCATTGCCTTTTGAGTATAGGCCATATGTTCTTTCATTATATCTTCATTAATCTTATCTGAATCTTTTAATATACCTTCAACAATAAAATATTTCATTTCTTATCCTCCAAAATTAAGTACTATAAATATATTATAAACTAATAATTAATAGTATTTAATAATATTTACTAAAATAAACTTTGGGGGTTAGAGGTAGAATTTTTTTAAAATATGTTTGGACTTAAAAAATGATTGTAAATATATTATTGTGTTAATTTAAGAATCTATATATAAGTCTTATTATTTCATTGCTAGTGCTTAAAATTTTTTAAAGAGTTGTACTTTTAAGAATTAAGGTAATCTAAATAGTTTTTATTAGTTATATAATAAGTGAGATTTAATTGATTATTAATTAAGATGTTTTTTATAATACTTGAAAAAGATCTTAGAATTAACACTTATAAATAACTTTAAATTAAGATTATAAGTTTAGCTTGTTAAAGCTCCTTTTTTGTATAGTCTATATAATAGATAAGCCATTGGAACTATGCTAATTATTTGAAAGCCATTAACAAACTGGAGTATTTCATGCTTAGCTAGTGGAGGGGGAAGGGTTGCAACTAGGTTATTTAGCATATGCATGAATATAACTAAAGGAAGAGAATGAGTTTTACTATATACAAATCCTAAAATAATTCCTAATATAGAGGCATAAACAACTTGTACTGGCTCTCTATGGAATAATCCAAATAAAAGACCAGAGAGAATTATAGGGGTTGCTCCTCCCTTTATCTTATCTATTTCGTTAAAGATTAATCCTCTAAAAAGTAACTCTTCAACAATTGGTCCAAATAAAATTACAGATAAAAATATAAATATATAGGCTTCATTATTTAAGCTTTCAGATATTTGAGAAAAATTTTGTAAGCTATTTTTTACAAGGGTAATAGAGGATAATATTGTATCTGCAAATATGAGCCATAGAGCAGAGAGTCCTCCCATACCAATTGAAATTAAGGCATATTTAGGAATATCTTTTCTTGGAAGTTTATTAATAATTTTGTTCTTGTTGTATTTCTTACATTTATATATAAGAAGATAAACTAACATGGTTAAAAAACAAGCAAATCCATCAATCATAAAGAAATTTGAGTCAATAAAATTAGGTGGTAATAGTCTTAAGGGGGTCTTTGTTATAAAGCAGCAGAATAATAAAAATAAAAGAGAGCCTATAAAGGATAAAATGTAATATAGGGCTAGAAAAATAAATATGTTTAGTATGGCTTGAAATAGTTTAATGATTTTTTTCATGATTCACCTCAATTTATAAAAAATAGTCTAATGAGCTTTTGTGATAAATCTTTCCTTAAATTTTCTTCTTAAAGAAACTTACATAGCAAGGGTTAAAAAGATATTATGATAAATTTCCTTTTAAATGATGCTAATATATTAAGTGTAGGAAAATAAGTTTAATAAGTTCTTATAATAAATACTCAATTTAAATTTTGATTAGTGCTATAAGTTCCATAATTTTTAGCTTGGGAAAGAACCTAGATGAGATAATATATGGAATATAAACTAATTATATGCATAATGTTTAGGGGAAAATAGCTTAGCTATTTATAGAATTAATTAGGAAATAACTGATAGTACCAAGGGGGTTACATATTATTTATAGAAGCTAAAATTTTTATGGTATTAGGAATAATGGATTTTATAAGGAGGCTTAGGGATAAAAGATAATTACTGTTTATAATATATTTATTGATAATATGTTATAAGAAAATGGTTGTTTCAGAAGAAAAAAACTTGTAATAATTTATATTTATTGATAATTACTATTTTAAAATAAAGTTTTATGGTATATAATGTAAGAGTAGTAAATTTTATTGAGAGATTTAATTTTTAGGTAGCTTAATATTATCTGCCTAATACATACAAAATTATTACTCGACATAATAATTTTATGAGCTAACTAAAAGTTAATATTTTCAGAAAGAGAATTAAGCAGTTGTAGGATGAATTAAAAGTTCATCTTATAACTGCTTATATTTTTTCGTTGTCTTAATTTTGTAATATTTTCTATCTAAAATATTAATAGAGATATATTTAGAGGGAGAAATTGTTTTTTTAATTAATAACAGTAATAAAAAGGGATTGGCTTTTAAAATAATTATGAGTAATTAGATCTTAAGATGAGGTGGTAGTATGGATTCTATTAAGGAACAAATATTTCAGCTAGAGAATGATTTAATAAAGTCTGAAGTGAGAAAGTCAGCAGAGAAAATAAATGAAATATTATCAAATGATTTTGTTGAATTTAGTAGTTCAGGAAGTGAATATCATTATAAATGTGGAGATGTTTTTCAAGATGAAGAGGATGAGAGAACATTAGATTGGGAAATATTAAATTTTAAGGTGAAGAAGGTTGCAGAGAATTGTATTTTAGCCACTTACAGGGTAATAAAGCATGATGAGTTAGATGAGAGAAAGAGATATTCCCTTCGTAGTTCTTTGTGGACAGAGGAAAATGGAAAGTGGAAGATGTCTTTTCATCAAGGAACACTACTAGCAGGTAAAGAAGGAAGAAGTATTTTTTAGCATAATTAAATAGAATATTTGATTAATATATCAAAGAGCTTGTATCAGAATTTAGTAAGTATAAGACTTTATTAATATGTTTTTAGAGGTTTTATCATTTAAATTTTGATAGAAGCTTTTTTATTTAGTATAAAAAATTTGTATTGATAAAGTGAGTGGTGAATTTATAAAAAAATGGTAGAATATACATAAGAAGGTGTGCTAAATGAAATTAAGAAAGCTTAATTATTTTTAAAATACTTTCTTAAAACTTTTATATAGACTTAATGGAATATTTGTAGGAAGAAGAGTTTGGGATTATTAAAAAATGTTTTAAGTAAGGGAGAATTATGAAACATAAAAAAGAAGTGTTTATAGCTGCGCTTATAATAGTGTTTTTAATAGCTATAGGACCAAGTATTAAGAAGCAAGTGGGGATTTATACAAAAGGTAAAAATATTGAGAAGAATTATTCTAAAGAGTCATTATATGATATTTATATAACTAATGGTGAGGGATTAGGATTAATTCAAATTAGTAATATTCAGAAGGAAAATATAAATTACTCAAAGATAGATAATATCAATGTAAAGTATGATTCAGCTAATTTTTTATTTATTGAGAAGGATTCAGGAGGAAAGATATATGTTCCTTATTCCTCTGATATAGAAAATCCAAAGAATGCAAATAGACTCTTAATTTTTAATGAGGGAAAGTTAGAGGATGAAATAGAGTTTGATGATATAAGAAATCCACAGACTGTAATAAGTGATAGGGAAAATAATAGGATTTTCCTTGAGCAGAATATTACTGTTCAACCTGAAGATTCTCAAGGATTAAAGCTAAAGGTGATTGATACAAATAGCAAGGAAGTAATTAAAGAACTTTATTTAAAGGGATATATTAGAGATTATTATGTGGGAGAAAAAGAAATAGTTCTAAGCCTAGAAGGGGCTAATAAGTTAGGATTTTTAGATGCACAGGACAGAAGTTTATATGCCATAAATAGAGAAACTTTAGAAGGAAGAGTAATTAGTAAAGAACCAATATGCAATGTTGTTAATGCCCTATGTGGAGATTCTAAAGGGAATAATGTAATATTTACTAATATAACTTTAAAAGAAAGTGGAGATTTAGATAAAAATGAAATTATTGTCATGGACAGTCATGGGGAGATCAAGGAGAGAAAAGAGGTTCCTTATGATATGAATGGTAGCTTTTATGGCAATGAGAAATATGAGTATGTATTAAATGGAAAAATTCATAATAAGAATAATGGTTTTCTTATTTTTAATAAGGAGACACTTGAGTTTGAAAAATTAGTTGATGATGTAAAGGATATAAGTTATATAGAGAGTTTGGATGGTTACTTATTTATATTAACTAGGGATTCAAAGTTATTTATATATGATGAAAATACTCTAGAGCAAATGGGAAGCATAGAGTTAGAGGGGAAGGTTTCACACAGAATGAAGGTTATTAAAAAGAAAGGTTAAATTGTCTTAAGAATATGATTAAATATATAGATGGGGGGAATTTCAAATGAATACTGCTCTTTGGATTTCAATAGTCGGTGCTATTTTTTGTGGGGTTATAGCTGTATTTATTGAAAATAAAGAAAAATAATTATATTTATTATGGAGAAATTAGTAATGGGAAAAGGTAGCATTGAAATAAATATTGATAGAGTAATATTTATAGGCTTAATAATAGAATTTATTTGTACAGCATTTATATTTTTTAACTTTACAACATTTTATGAGAATTTGAACTTAATAATAGATTGTTTAATGATTTTAAATGTAATTATATTTATACTTAGTATAATTTATTTTAAGTATAATAAGAAATTAGCTTTAAGATATACCATAATAAGTTTAATATTCTTTTTCTTTTCAGATAAATCAATGTATAGCTTAATACTAGTTATTATTTTAATAATGCAAGGTAAGGGAATGTACTAAAAACAGAAAATAATTTTAAAAGAGAATTGAATTTTTCATTCTCTTTTTTTATATTTATTTATAAGATAAGAATTTTTATTTAGGGTAAATTATTTATAAGATAAAGATAGGATATAAAATTATGGAACACATAGATAGAATGTTGCATAGGTGGATTATTTACAAATTGAAAATTATATAGAAGGTGTTTTTATATGGATAAGATAAAGAATGAAGTTACTAAGGAAGTTAAGGACCTTACAAAAGAGGATTATTTAAGCATATTGGAATTTTTAAAGAATCATGCAGGGGAAGAATATAGTAACCCTGAAAATGAGGAAAATATTGAGGAAAAGAATAAATATATAGCTTTGAGAGAAGAGGCACAGGAGACTTTAAGTAAATTTAGAGCTATTGGGGATTTATTTAAAGAAGAGGGCTTAGTTTATGAAAAAAAGGGAGCTTCAAAGTGGTTAGTTGCTGCAAGGGTTACAAGGGTTAGAAACTATCTTTGGATTGAGCTTAAGGAGCCAGAGAAGATGGGTTTTTCAACTAGCATATCCATATTTGCAGATAAGATTGAGGAGGGAAATAAGCTTAGATTTAGGGTAGTTTTAGAAACTAAAGATTTAAAAAGTGATGAAGGGGACTATGTTAGACATTTTAGATTTTTAGAGGAGTTAGATCCTGAGGAGGATAAATTTGAGTACTGGGATAATTATAGTGATTATAGTTATTTAGAGAGAGGAAAAACAAGTGATATAAGGGCTTTAATACAGGATGTTAAGGAAAGAAAAGAGTTAAAACTTCAAATAGGAAGAACATTATATTATGAAGATATTAAAAGAATTAGCAAAGAGGAAATAAGAGAGTTTTTTGAAGATGCAGTTAAGGAGCTTAAGCCTTATTATGACTTAGCTGTTGAAGGAGAGTATTCCTTATCAGGGGAGGAAGAGCTAGGAATTAATGAGGATGGAGAAGAGTATTTAGAAGAACCAAAGATTCTTAAGGTGAAAAATCAAATTCTATATGGTCCTCCAGGAACAGGGAAAACTTATAATGCCATAAATAGAGCTTTAGAGATTATTGATTTTAAAAAGTATAAAGAGTTAATAGGGAATGAAGGGGAAAGAGAAAAAGTAATTAAAGTCTTTAATGAGCTTTTAGAGGAAGGACAAATAGCCTTTTGTACATTTCATCAAAGTTATGGATATGAGGATTTTGTGGAAGGCTTAAGAAGCAATGAAAGTGGAGCAGGATTTGTTCCTAAGGATGGCATATTTAAAAAGCTTTGTAGAAAAGCTTCCAAAAGTCCTAAAAACTATGTGCTTATTATAGATGAAATCAACAGAGGAAATATTTCTAAAATCTTTGGAGAACTTATAACCTTAATAGAGGATGATAAGAGGATTAGGGAGAAAAATCAGCTTAAGGTTACTCTTCCATACTCCAATGAAAGATTTGGAGTGCCAAAAAACTTGTACATATTAGGAACTATGAATACAGCAGATAGATCCATAGCCTTACTAGACACGGCCTTAAGAAGAAGATTTGAGTTTTTTGAATACATGCCTAAGGAAGAACTTTTAAAAGAAGATGCTTGTGGGATTAATTTAAGAGAGTTTTTAAGGGTGATTAATGAGAGGATAGAATACTTATTTGACAGAGAACATACAATTGGACATTCTTACTTTTTAAAAGAAGAACTTACCTTTGAGGAGCTTGTTTCCATAATGAAAAATAAAGTTATTCCTTTGGTGCAGGAGTATTTCTATGGAGATTGGGAAAAAGTAGAGCTAGTCCTTGGAGGTGCTTGCAAAAAGGGAAGGTCTAATAGATTCATAGAAAAGAGTAGAATTGATACAAGAAAACTTTTTAAGGGAATGAGAGTGGATTCTTATGGAGAAGAGTATAAGTATTCCATAGTGGAGTATCCAGAAAAAGAGGCCTTTCTAAATATCTATGAAGATGAGGAATAGAACATGAGGCATATAATTATTAAGGAAAGCTATGAATCCCTTAGGATTGTAGATGACTTTATACTAGATAGAATAAGAGAACAAGTAGATTTAGGGAGTAGAAAAGACTCTGAAAAAGATAGAAATCACTTGGAAAGGCTAAATTTATGTGATGAAAATTCTAATGACTTCTATAATCATATAGAAAAGAATTATGATAAAGAGGATTATGAAAAAGAGATTTTAAAAAATAAAAGTGACTTTCTTAAGAAGAACTCTGGAGAAACTTTTTATGAAAGCAGAGAAGATTTTAATGAGGGTGAAGAAGATTTTTGTGGGAATTATGGCTGTGAAAAGATAATAAGCAGAAGAGAGGCTCATGAACTTTATAACTATGCTATGTCTAAAAAGTTAGATATTGATAATATCCTTTGGGAAAGGGATACCTTAAGGTTCATAAACTATGTTGGATACATAAGGCTTTCAACAGTTTCCATAGAAATACTTCCTAAAATAAGCATAAATCATAGTGTAGAGCTTGAAAGAAAAGCCCTGTTAAATATGCTTTCTAAGTGTGGAGTTTTGAAGGTTAATTATTCAGAAATCAGTTCATTAAAGTTATATAAGCAAAGTTTAAATGAGATACTGGCATATTTATTTAGCAAAAAACTTCAAAAAGAGCTTAGAAAAGGAGTCTATGGGGAGTATGTTTATATTGAGGAGAATATAAATTCCTTAAAGGGAAGCTTAAGAGTTCAGGAGCAAATTAAGAACATGGCTTCCCATAGTTCAAAGGCTTTTTGTAGATTTGAGGAATTCTCTAGGGATAATAAATTAAATAAGATATTAAGCTTCTTTGTGAAAGAAGTCATGAAGAATGTGAAAAATAAAGAAACTTTAAAGCTTTTAAGAGTTTCAGAGATGATTTTAGGAGATGTAGATGAAAGAAGTATTACCTTAAATGAGGTGAATAATTTTAGTTTTAACAGGTTAAATAAACCCTTTGAGGATGCTTTTACCTTAGGAAAGATGATTGTTTTAGGAGAGTCAACCCTTGGAAACTTAGGAGGAAATAAGGCTTATTCTATACTTTTTAAGATGAATGAAATCTTTGAAATTTATATAGGAAAGCTTTTAAAGGAACTTCTTTATAAAGAAACTGTTCATATGCAGCATTCAAAATATAAGCTTTTAATAAAGGAAGAAAGCAATAGAGGAGTGTTTAAACTTATTCCTGATATAGTAATTGAAAAGAATGGAATAGAGAGGGTAATAATAGATACAAAGTGGAAGAGTGTAGAGAGTAAGTTTAATAGGCATGGGGTTAAAAGAGAAGATCTTTATCAAATGTATGCTTATCTTACTAGGTATAAGAATGCAAGGACAGTTATACTTATTTATCCTTATAATGAAAGAATAGAAAGTGAAGATGGAGAATACTTAGAGTCTTGGTATTTAGAGGATGATCAGCATAAAAGGCTTAGAGTTTATGCAGTAAACCTTGAAAATGAGAAAGAAACTTTAAAATCCTTAGATAAAATAGTTAGAAAGTACCTTGAAGAATAAGTTAAGTTAAAAGTTTAGTCTTTTAAAGTGGTTTTAGATTTATTAGGATAAGTCCTTTAAGAAGAGGAGTTAAAAACTCTTTATTCTTTAGAAAAAGAAGAGAGTAAAGAAAAGTTAAAATACTTAGGGGTTTAGGAAAATAGGGGGAAATATCTTTAGGAATAATTAAGTTGAAAGTGTAGAATGTTAACTTAAGAGGATGTAAAATGAGTTTAGTGAATAAAGGTGATTAAAGGGGGAGATAGAAAATGGGATTTTGGATTTTTATGATGGTTATGGAATTATTAATACCACTTATAATGATTATTTTTGGTAAATACTTTAGCAAAAAGTCACCAAAGGAGATTAATTATTTATTTGGATACAGAACCTCAATGTCTATGAAAAATAAGGACACTTGGGAATTTGCACATAAATATTGTGGAAAGCTATGGCTTAAAATAGGATGGATTATGTTTGTGGTATCTTTTATTATTATGTTATTTGTCTTTGGAAAAAGTGAACAGGTTATAGGAACCTGGGGCGGAGCACTTTGTATGGTACAGATGGTAGTTTTAGTTGCTTCAATATTTCCTACAGAGAGAGCTTTAAGGAAGAATTTTGATAAGTATGGCAATAGAAAAAATGTGTAGTTTTGATTTTATTACTTAACCATGATTCATTAAAGAAATTATAGGTGGATTGTCCACCTATAATTTTTTATATAAAAACTTTGTGAATTACTATTTAATATTTTTTCCTATGTTAAAGGCATTACCAACAAAGTCACCTATTTCCCAATAATTATTGTCCATAGAGTAAATAAGTGGATTTATCTTCTTTGTATCTGGAAAACCATTTGTGAGTAAGTCTTGGTTAACATAAGTTTCTATTATTTCCCCAATAAATACTTCCATATCATAAATTTCAATTACCTTTGTTACTTTACATTCCATATTTATTGGACATTCCTCAATTAGTGGAATTTTATCATTACTTTCATAAAAACACTTAAAAATATGTGATTTATCAATGTTATTTCCTGAAACAAGCCCGCAATAATCAACTTTTTCAACTAAATCTGCTGAAGGTATATTGATACTAAACACTTGATTTTCTCTTATGCCCTTATTTGTATAATGATTCTTTTCCATTGATATATAGATAACAGCAGGGTTAACGCTTATTATTCCGCAGTTTCCTATAGTTGCAAAATTAGGCTTATCATTTATAACTGTGCCTATTAAAACTGATGGTATAGGATAAACTAAAGGAAGTTTATTAAATTTAATTTTTGACATTTTACCACTCTCCTAACCTTTTTATTCCATATAAATATATTAACTTATAATTGTTCTAAAGAATAGTATTAATATATAAATTAGAACAGTTCCCCAAATAGTTCTGAAAAGTATTTTAGTCTTTCTTACTCCTCTTTTCTGCAAACCCTTATCTTCATCAAAGGGAAATATTATATTCAAAGTAACATTTAATAATAGAAATGCCATGATAAAACATCTTTCTATAAGAGTATTGGTAGAAAAGAAAGTGATATTAATGAATAGAAGCAAAAAAATTATTGTATATAGAATTTTTAATGGAGTTTTAGTTTTTTCTCTTTGTTTCATATATTTTTTATATTTAATATTGCAAGGCTCAGAGCAGCAATAGCTTTCACTTGTTCCTTCATATGTTTTGTCACAGTATTTACATCTCTTAAGTATTAAATCATCCATAGATTAACTCCTTATAAACTAGAAGATTTTCACTTTATAGATATTATAATTCTAAGAAATTATAAATATTCCTTTTTATATTTGATATTACAATTATTGTAAGGGTAACTTTTGATAAATTGTAAAAAATATAAATAAAAAATAACTATTTTTAAGTATATGTTAATAATTGTTATAAATTAGAAAAAAATAGATTGGATTTGGAGTTAAATAGAAAATTAAAGGAATAAATTAATCTTTGTAATTGGTATATAATTGAAAAAGTAAAAGGAATAAATACATTTTAAAAGGAGTTATGATATGAAGAAGAGAAATTATTTAATTAGTTTATTAGCTGTGGTACTTAGTTTAGGAGTTTTAGTTGGCTGTGGAGATAAGACAAACACTTCTAATGAAGGGGCTTCTGTAAATAGTTCAGAAAATAGTGATTCTGTTAGTTCAAAAGATTCTGCTGATGTGGCAAAGGATAAGGGAGAAGCAGATAAAGCACAGGCTAAAGAGGATGATTCTAAGGTTAAAGAAGCTAGAAATAAAGATGATAGTGAAAAGAAAGAAGAGAATAGTAATAATGATAGTACTACTAAGGAGAAAGAGACTTCTAAAGTAGATAATTCTAATAGCAAGGAAAGTAAAGGAGCAAGTAATTCTTCTAAGAAGGAAGAGGGTAAGAGTGCTTCTAAAAAGGAGAATACAAAGGCTGAAAGTAGCTTGTCTAAAGCAAAATCAGAATATCTTCAAAAGATGAAAAAGATAGATGGTGAGTCTAAGAAGTTAGATAAAGAATATAAAACTGATGAGGGATCAACACAAGGAGGAATGAATATTATTAGCGGAAAGCAAGCTAAATTATATGATGATGAGTTAAATCAAATTTATGATTACTTAAAACAAAATTTAAGCAAGGAAAAGGCTAAGGAGCTTGAAAAGAGTGAAATGGCTTGGATTAAAGAAAAAGAAAGTAATATAGCTGAAATAAAGAAACAATATAATGGTGGTTCAGTTCTTCCTCTTATGGTAAATTCAGAGGTGGCAAAGGAAAGCAAGGAAAGATGCTATTATTTAATAGATAATTATATGAATTAGAATAGATGGGGAAAGTTTTAAAGCTTTCCCCATTTTTCAGTTTCTATGAAATTATTATATACTTGGTTTGATAAGGAAACCACTTCATTATTAAAATTCATTGCTTTAAGGAGTTTTAGAGCATTTCTTGTATTTGAAGGCCCTTTTTTCAGTTTGTAATCAAAGGTTACCCCATCCTCTGTAACAGTTTCACTAAAGTGAAAGTTTTCATAGGTTTCAAGGATTTGAGTGAGTTCCATATCATGGGTGGCTACTAGTAATATTCCATTGGTGTTTTCAGCATACTTTAATATGGAGGCTGAGGCAGATATTCTCTCTATGGTGTTTGTCCCTTTTAATATTTCATCAACAAAGGCTAAAACTCTAATTTCTCCATTTAAAGAGTCAAGGAGCCTTTTTAGACTTTTTATTTCGGCAATAAAGTAGCTATCACCAGCTAGAATATTATCTTTTATTGCTATAGAGGTTACAACCCTAGAAAACTTGCATCTATATTTTGAACATAAAGCGGTGTTTAAACTTTGAGCAAGTATGCAGTTTAGAGCTACTGCTTTTATGAAAGTAGACTTACCAGAGGCATTTGACCCTGTAAAGAGAATATTATTCTTTATAAGTATGGAGTTTTTTATAGGATTATCAATAAGAGGATGGTATAGATTTTCTAGACTTATATCATCACTTTCAACAAACTCTGGGATAGTGTATTCACCTAGACTTTTTCTATAGTAAGCAAGGCTTAAGGCAAAATCTAACTTGGCCACTATATTATATATCTTATAAAGATTCTCCTTGTTTTTCTCTAAGATTTTAACTGAGTTTTGGAAAGCTATAATATCCACCATAAAAAACATCTTTATGTAATCAAAAATAATATCAATATCAGTAAAGGCATTTTCCTTCTTTTGAAAGCTATTACCATAAATTTTAACCATATTTAAAGCCTTGAAGTTATGAAGGGCAGAGCTTATTTCATTCCTAAAAAACTCAAAATCCTTATCCTTAATTTTAGAGAGACTTATACAAAGATTAATGTTATTTAATAGATAAATCATAACTTTAAACCTATCTTCTAAAAATATTTTTTCACTTTGGTATGATAATATATTTATGCATAGAAAGATAAAGCTAAGTATAAGACCAACCTTTGTGTAAATAAAGGATAAGAATATTGAAAATATAAAACCTAAGGATAATAGTGGGTATTTATAATAACTAGGTATTTTACTAAACTTAGGGTTGTAAATGAAATTAGTTAAGTTAAGGTCATTTAACTTGCCAACTTTCAGTAAAAGCAGTGATACTTTAGTTCTTAATTCTTCATTGATGGTGAAGAGATTTGTAAGTTTTTCTAAGCTTGTCCACTCATCTTCATTGTAACTAATTTCTCTAAGTTTATAGTATAAATAGGCTTCTCCTAAGCTTGTCTTTGTGTAGTTTATACGCTTAAAAACTGTATCCATATCTAGATCATTCCAAGTTAGTTCATCAATTGATTCACCAGAGGATTCATTTTTCTTACGAATTTTATAGTGATTTTTTAGAAAGGTCATATCAAAATCTTCAAGATAATCCTTAGGCTTGTGTCCAAAACTTTCATTTAAGCTTTTAATAAATTTACCTTTGGATTTCATGTTGTAATAAACCACAGATAAAATAACTATGATTATTCCAATAAAAATATATAACTGCATTTGTTTGTTTCTCGCTTTCTTTTTAATTTTCTTTAGTTAATGTAAAATCACTTACTATTCTATCATAATTTTCCATATAGAGTTGATTTTATTGTTTAAAAATGTATAAGTTGTAAATAAAATTTAAATATATTATAATTTGTTTAAAAGAAATGTTAGGAGTAGAGCTTATGAAAGAGTTTTTTTGGGATATTTTACCCGCTATATTACTTGTAATTGTTTTTTTTATAGTTTTAAATGATTTTAGGAATAATAAAAATTTAAAAAGGAATAAAAGATATTCTAAAGAATCAGACGATATAAATAAGAAAGAAGGAAAAAGAGTAGATTATATGTCTATTGGAATGTGTTTTGGAGTAGCAATAGGTATATTTTTTATAAGAAAATTTGGATCAATTGCGCTTACTTATGGAATTCTTTGTGGAATGTTACTTGGAAAGTTTGTGGGGGTAATAGTTAAAAGAAATTTTTAAGAGAGAGAATTGTACAAGTCTTATAAGGAAGATGTTGGTGAATTGGTAGGAGAAGTAGGTATAAGAGGGGACAGACAAGCTTTAGAAGCAATCTATTAATTTAATAGGAATTTTATAGTATAGTTTATAAAGAAAAGAAGTGATTTAATTTTAGGTTAAGTCACTTCTTTTTTTATTTTAATAGTACTATTAAATGTTTTATCATAAGAAGCTCTTTTAATTGAGTTTTAATTTTTGAAGATATACTTTAGAAAATTTAATTTCATGATAGTTTTTATTATAAATTTTGCTTTAATTAAGTGTAAAAATCTTTGGAAATAAATCATTTTAATTTGATTATAAGGTAAAATTTTATGGTAAGAAGCTTAAGGGGTGAGGATTAAATTATGAGAAAAAATATTAAATCATTAATAGGAGAGAATTTTAAGAAAGGAATAATAGTAGGAGTTTGTACCTCAACTTTATTCCTTGTAGGTTGTGTAGAAGGAAATAAAGAAAGTTTAGATAAACATAAGGGAGACAAGGTAGAGGATACTTCAGGAAAAGAAAAGGAAAAAGATGATTTAAAGGAAGTATTGGTAAGTGAGGATGAAAAAAGAGAGTCTGATAAAAGAACTTTATCTTTAGTGTCAGAGATTATAAATGAGAGTTTAAATGAAATTAAGGTTATATCAAGGGATAATACTAGTGAAAAGTTGGAGGATATAGAATTTGAACTTGCAAGTGTTATGGAGAAGCAAGATGAAAGATTAGAGGATTTAGTAGAAAAAATATATGATGAAGATTTATTAAGTACTTTTAAGGAGTATATTAAGGGGAATGAGCTTAGAGCAAAATATTACAAGGGATGTAGTGAAAACTATATGGAGGTTATGGATTATGGTAGTGAAGCAGCTGAAATCATAGCTATAGCAATATGTAAAATGGTTGATGAATATGGGTTGGTTATAAATGAAGAGAATATGGACTTTTATGAGAATTTTAAAGAGAAAGTAGCTTATTTAGATAAAAAAGAGGATTATAAGAAGATTGCAGAGGAATTGATTTCTAAGGGAGAGTTTAAAGTTGATTTAGAAGAGGATGAAGTAATAAAATCATGTTTTGATGAGGATAAAGAGGTTTTTAAATATAGCAAGATTGTAGAAAATACAAGTGGAATTAACTTAGATTATATAGCCTTTAGCATTAATGGAAAATTAGAAAATGGAAAGATAGAAGAATTTCCAAGCGTTTTGATAGGATTTAATAGTGGTAAGAGCGATGAAATAAAATTTTATACTACAAATAAATATGAGTCAATGGAAGTTGAGGTAGAATGGGTTTCTTTTAATTAATGGTTTTAAAATATAGTAGTGAATAAAATATTTTTATGTAGATAGTAAGAAGATGTAAGTATAGAGGAAGTTAAGGGTTTTTATAGGTAAGAGATTATTACAAAAATCTAACCTATAAAAACTTAATCTTTATTAATATTTTGTTTTAAAGAGAATTTAGAATATAGTTTTTATTTTTAATAATTTAAAATTTAACTAGTAATAGTGTCTTTTAAGGAGTTAGACTTTACTTTCCTTGTAGAGTTTTCTCAATAAATATATCATTGGAATTATGGAAAGTACTTGTATTATAGAAATAAATGTTGAAAGTGGCTCAGGGGCAAAGGTAAGCAAATTATTTAGCATATGTAAAAACATTACAATAGGAAGAGAATGAGTTTTACTATATACAAAAGCCCAAATAAGCCCACTAATAAAAGTATATACAATTTGTATTGGCTGCATATGAGCTAGTCCAAATAATAATGCAGATATAATTATTGGAAAGGCACCACCTTTATATTTAGCAACTTCGTTAAAGATTATTCCTCTAAAAATAATTTCCTCAACAATTGGAGCAAATATTACCACTGATATAAAAGCAAGAATAGTATTGCCAGTAAATATTTCGTTATGCTCAATAAAATCTTGTAAGCTACTTTTGATAAGAGGAGAGTACTTTGATATAAATTGTACAAGAAAAAGCCATAAAATTGATATACCGCTATCACCAAGAGAAATTAAAGCATATTTTCCAAAGGCGTTTAAGGACATAGGATTATTAATCTTTGGCACATTAAATTCCTTTTTTCTATAGGTTTTAGTAAAGAAATATATTCCTAAAATTTGAGTAATACAGTTTACTGTGAGCATTGTAGTGTCATTATGAAAATTTATCGAAATATCTGTTTTAAATACTAGATTTAATACTAGAGAAATTGGTACAAGGATAAAAATTGCTAAAAATTCTATTCCTATATAAATAAATATTAATGAGAAAATACTTTTCGTAAGTTCTAGTGTTTTATTTTCAGATAAAGTCACAAATAGCCCTCCTTTGAATTGTTTTATATGAAATATTTTAACATTATTTAACATAATATTCAAATATTATTAAAATATAGAATGTGGCTTTAAATTATTTTAAGTGTATTTTAGTTTTGTAACTTCATTGATCTTAAGTTAAATATTGTAAGAGAATTTTGGATGGATTATATTTAATATAGAACATATTAGATTATATTAAAAAAGTTAAGGATGAAATGGAAAAAGAGGATATATAAAATTATTAAGATTAAATATAATTTGAACTTAAGGGGATGGTAAAGTGAAGACACATGTTATGAATTTAAGTCCAGATTCATTTGAAATGATAGAAGTTGGAATAAAAACAATAGAAATGCGATTATATGATGAAAAGAGAAAGAAAATTTCAAAAGGTGATTACATAAAGTTTATAAGTACAATGAATGATAATAAACAGTTAGAGGTTAAGGTAATAGATATTTATAGGTACAATAATTTTGAAGAATTATATAAAGAATTCAATAAAGTAAAACTTGGCTATAGGGAAGATGAGATTGAACATTATACTGATATGGAACAATATTACTCAAAAGAAGATATAGATAAGTATGGTGTAATTGGAATTGAATTAGAAGTAGTTAATAAAAATCATAACTTGTTTTATAACAATATTGAATAATTTTAATTTAATAAAAGAGAGAAATAAAAATAATTAAGTGAGATTTTGATATTTAGCATGTTAAGTGTAAGGGAGAATATTATGTTGGAAAATGTAAGATTAATTTCAAAAGTTAATAAATTTGAACGCAGAGAGGCTTTAATTAAAATACTTAAGAAAAATAATTTGAAATATAAAATACAGCATGAGAAGTTTGGGAATCATTTTGTTGACAACATAATTGTTACTTTCAATAGTGAAATAAAATTGCCTAAACTGGTTATTGGTGCACATTATGATAATATTGAAGGAAGTTGTGGGGCAAATGATAATGCTTCGGGAGTTATTATTTTAATAGAGGTAGCTAAGTATCTTAAATTAAATAAAGCTAACATGCCTATTGATCTTGTATTTTTTGATAGAGAGGAATATGAGGATAGGGGAAGTGAACAGTATATTCTTAGTGCTGGGAGAGAAAACATATATGCAATGATTAATATTGATACTTGTGGGTTTGGAGATATGATGCTTATAGGACCTGAAAAGAATTTAGGAGCAATGAAAGAGAAAAAAATAATAAGTGAAGGATTATTAGATAAAGAATATATTGAGATTATAAAAAGAACTCCAGGTTCTGATGATATAAGTTTTGAAGCTGAAAATATACCTAACATATCTATTGGGGTAGTTCCTAAAGAGGATGTGGAGATAATACAAAAGCTTATTAAGTTAGAAATTGAAAATAGGATTCCAACAAAGGAGCTTATACCTAATCCTCCAAAGTTTATGAGTACAGTTCATAATGGAGATAAAGATTGTATTGAAATAGTTGAAGAGAGTTCTATGAAAATAGTATTAGATTTTATTATTAATATACTTGAGGAAGTAAGATTTTAATATATTATTGGGTTTAGTAATTTATCTAGGGGGTAATAGGTGAATAGGAGAGTTAATTTTTCGCGTGTGATATTTGTTTTAATCATAGTCAGTATATTAGTAGTATCTATAACTTTATCAAATAAAAGTGGGAAATACTTGATTATAAATGATGAAAGCTTAAAAGCAAAGATTGAGATTTTTTTAAAAAACTTTTTTAGGTTTGAAAACTTTGATAGGGAAATAGGTGATTCTATTGACACATCTAATGTTGGAATGTTCTTTACTATGACTGATGAGAGATTATTGTATATATATGAAAAAAGGTTTTTGGTAAACCTTAGAGAAAACTCTGAAAAAAAGAATATAAATTATGATATTGAGATTAAAGAAATTTATGAAGGTGATAAAGGTGAATTAAAAGTTTTGTTTGAGTATAGCAGAAGTTTTTATTCTCTTATTAGGAGTAAAGAATGCAAAGAACAAACTTTATATGAGGCAATTTTATTAAAAAATAAAGAGGATTTTAATATAGAAAGAATATATGAGGCTGAATCTTTAAAAATGGATAGTTTATTAGATCTTTTTTATAGTAAAGATAAGTTATATGAGAAATATATTGAAGATGAATTCATTAAATACAAAAATTTATCTAGGATGATGTCTTTATAATAAGATAAAGTTTAATAACATGAAATTATGAATCTTTGTAGTAAAAGAGATTGTAGGGAATTTTGTGTGAAAACAAAGTTCTCTACAATCTCTTGTAAAATTCTTATATTAAAATTTATTTATGGTCTTGAAGCCAACGCATTGCTGTGTAGGCGTAAACTGCACTACCACTAGATAAAACTTCTTCGTCGAATTTAACCATTGGGTGGTGTTGTGGGTATGGATATCCTTTGTCTGGGTTTCCAGCAGCTAAAACTAACATGATGGCAGGGATTTTTTGGCTTATGTAAGCAAAGTCTTCTGAACCAGAGGTTTTAGCAGATTTTTGATTTCCAGCCATAGCATTTAGTTTGGCAACAGAGAATGTTTTATCTTCCCCTAAAAGTTCTTTTATGTATTTTTCAGAGCATATAGTTAAGTCTTTATCGTTAACTAAGGTTGGGCATCCACTTCCCCAGATTACCTCAGCTGAAGCTCTAAAGGATTTTGCAGTACATTCTGTAATTTCTTCAATTCTTTCCTTTATAAATGAGCGTGTTTCTTCATCAAAAGTACGAATAGTTCCTCCCATAGTAGCTGTGTCAGGGATTACATTGGCAGCAATACCAGCATTCATTGTTCCAATTGTTAAAATTGCTTGATCGCTTATGGCAAGTTCTCTAGCATGAATTTCTTGTAATGCAATTAAAATGTGAGCAGCTACATTAAGTGGGTCAACTCCAGTGTTAGGCATAGAACCATGACATCCTTTTCCTTGAACCTTTATTTCAAAATAATCAGCAGCTGGTGCACCAATTCCAGGTACAGGAACAATAACTGTACCTGCATTAAAAGGCATTCCTGCCATTACATGAATCATTAGTGCCTGATCAACCTTTGGATTTTCTAATACGCCTGCTTTAATCATATCCTTAGAACCTTCAAAAATTTCCTCAGCAGGTTGGAACATAAGTTTAACAGTTCCTTCAATTTCATCCTCATGTTTTTTTAATAATCTTGCAGCACCAAGCATCATAGATGTGTGCATATCATGGCCACAAGCATGCATTTTTCCACTCTTACAAGAAAAATCAACATCTGATTCCTCTTTTATTGGTAAGGCATCCATGTCACCTCTGATTAAGAATACCTTTCCTTCCTTTTTTCCACCTGCTAAAGCAATAAGTCCTGCTTTTCCACATTCTATTGGCTCATATCCCATATCAATTAACTCTTTTTTTACAAAGGCAAGAGTGTTTTTTAAATCAAATCCTGTCTCAGCATGTGAGTGTAAATATCTTCTGTTTGAAACAATAGTTTCTTGAAGTAAATTAGCTTCTTTTAGTAATTCTTCTGGTGTCATTTTTGTTCTCCTTTCAAATTCTAAGTATATTCTATTAATATTTTATCACATTGAGAAATTTAAATTAGTTTTTATTATTTAATAAGTAGGATCTAAGATTAGGGATTTTAAATATTAGTGAATTAAGAGAGTGAATTGTTATGATTGGAGAGATAACTTTTAAGCTTAGAGATTTTAAATCTTAGAAAGAAATAAGAAACGGATCTAAAGGTATATCCTTACTAACTTTTGGTGTTTTATGTGTTTCATTATATATAGTATGTACTTTAGATTCAAAACATTTGAATTAGAAAAATATGAATAAGGGTGAAAAGTTTTAGAAAATAAATTTTTGCTAATATATAATCACTTCTTAAATTTTTTATACTGTTTCATAGTTATTCTATATAGAATTTCTACATAGGCATATAGATATACACTTAATAATATAAATCTAAAAAACATATTTGTATTATTGATAAAAGTATCTAAATAATATTCATTTAGTATATAAAGTGGTAAAATGAAGGTAAAAAATATAATTATTCTGGTCTTATAGTTGAAATCTAAATCTATATCATTATTTAATGAAGCTAAACCAAGAAAAAATAATAGCTTTCTTATTAGACTTACTTTTTTCATAGTTAATCACCTCTCTTTAATTAGTATACTATTATATAGTTTAATTTTATCTTATTAAAGAAAACAATTACAAGACTTAAACTTTGTATAAGTCTATGCTAAAATTATACTGTTAAGTTTCTTTTAAAATAAGTGTTTTAAATTATCAAAGTAGAGAGATGACTTAAGCTAAAGGTTATGTATTATACCAATAGAAAGTATAATGTGAATGTTGTTTAAAGCCTAGGGATTTATAAAAATCACTATCTGAAATAACATATGCTTTTTTAGCTCCTAAACTATAAGCTCTTTTAAGGGATTCCATAAGAACCATTCTAGCAATTCCTTTATTACGATATTCTGGAATAGTACATACTGGTTCAACATAGACATAATCAGTTTTATCATTAAACCATAGACCACAGTATGCAACATATTCATTACATTTATTTTTAGCTACCACATGTAGTAGAGGATTTAAATGTGGGGCTGATAACATTAACTTTTGCTTATTAATAGTATCTTCATCTAAAGGTGCTTGTCCTTCATGATTAAATCCTTTCCATAACAACTCATGGTGTTTATAAAAGTCTTTTTCTATATCAATGCTTTTAAAAGTTATACCAGTAATAGGTTCTAAATTAAAATTCACTTCATCTAGTTTAAGTTCAAGTATATTTTCAGTCTGCTCATTTCTTAAAAAATTGTTATCTTTTAATAGCTTTAAAGTTTTACTATCTATATCATTTACAGCAATTCCTAAACCATTTTCATCACTAAAATTATTAACTGCATATTCTAATACTTCTTTTTGTAATTCATTAAATCCTTCTTTGGTTGCAAAAAATCCTTCTCCTAAATAATGATCATATGTTGCTAAAGCAATTAACTTTTCATCTAAAAACCATAATCCAATTTTATCTATTAAGTCTCGATTAAACTCTGGATGGAAAAACATCCATTCCCATCTAGCCCAATTCCAATTGATATGCCTATGATTATTTTTAGATATTTCAACTAAAAAGTTGCAGATATCATTATAGTAATTCCTTTCAAATTTCTTAAAATGTATTTTCATTTTACACTCCATTTCTTCAATAATGACTATGTTGACAATATTAATTTTTATAAAATAGTTATTTAAATATTAATTCTTATAAATTGTCATAGGACAGTTTTTGATTAATTTATATGTTTTATAATAGCACGATTTATAAATTTATTCCAAGTTTTACAATATTGATAAGTAGATGGTGTGATTTTATAGAGTTTAATAGAGTTAAGAATTTTTTTAGATGATTATTATAAATCAATTTATGAAGGTGGAAAGTAATTAATTCACATGGTATATTTAAAGAAAGCGTTTTAATTATATGAAAATAAAAGGGATAGTATTATTTTTAGGGGGAATTTATGACTATAAACTATAAAAATACTTTTGATGATTTAATTGCACTTAGTACTTATATTTTTGAAAATGATAGGACTATTCAAATGAAAATAAAAATTTTGCAAGTTTTATTTCCTATTTATATTATGTTTTCATATTTAAGTTTTGCTGGTATTTACAAAGCAGACATGACATTGTTTATATTTTTCTTAACTTTGTCAGTATTTTTGGTGATATTAGTACCTTTTATTTTGAAGTTTGTGCATAAGAGACAATTTCTTAGAAACCTTAGTAGTATTGTTTCTCATGGAGGAGTGAAAGATAATATATTAACTTTAGACGAAAAGGGAATAGTGCATGAAGATGAGAATATACTTTTAAAGTTGAAATGGAATGGAGTACAGAAGGTTAGTATTATTGATAAGTATATATTTATTTTTATAGATGAATTAAGAGCAATTGTGCTTCCAAATGATGCTTTTAAAAGTGAAGAAGAGAAAAAGGATTTTTTAGATATTATATATAGATATATTAATAAAGATAAAATAAAGATTGATATTTAACTAATAAGATAAAACATTAAGGTGAGGATTAGAGAATGGATGTTAGAATATACAAAATTAATACAGGAATAACAGGAAGAAATTTTAGTAGTGATAAGAGGAGTAATTTTCCTATAGGGGGAAAAAGTAATTCTTTTTATTCAATTGGCAACTTAATGAGGGGAATAGAGGATTTTTATTTAGAGGGAAATCTTTATTTTATAGATAAGGAAGAGGAATTAGAAAGGTTTTGTAATCCTTTAGGGGACAGATGGATTGCAAAGAAGAAATATTACATAAGTCATCCTAAGAAGGAGAGAGAAAACTATCTTTTGGAGTCTAGTAAGTTTCATGAGTATATAGTTAGGGAGCAAATAGAAGAGATAGCAAATTACTTGCATAATGAGCTTAATATAAATTCTTTAAAGATAGAGGTTGAAGAGGGAAATGACTTTTCATCATATACTAATGTAGCTCTTGAGGAAATGAATCTTAATGATGGTGGAAAAGTAGAATTAAATGGAGATAAAACTTTAGAGATTAAGTGGAGTGAAAATTATACAATGGATTATGAAGCTCAGCAGGAAGAGAAAGAAGTTGATTGCTTAGAAAGTGAAAATATAAATGGTAAAAATGAATTTCTGTGGATAGATGATTTTGACGGCTTAGTTAATAAGGTTCAGAAACTTAAGACTTCTAATAAAAGAGGAGAGAAGGAAAGCTTAGAAGAAAATTCTTTAAGCAAAGGAGAGACTTCTTATATCTTGGAAATAGATAAATCCTTTGGAATTAGTGAAAAAATAGGAAAAAAGATAGGTGTTAATACTGCTTTGCTTAAGAAATGCTCTTTTAAAATAACATTTTAGAATTAAGATTTAATAAAAGGTGATGTATCAAAACTTTTATATAAAACTTATAATAAGTTTAATTTTTAGGTTATTTTTATACAATTAAGTTGGTGGAGTTAAAGCATTAGATTGTCATTTATAGCTTTGTTTCTGGCTATGTTTAAGAATAGTGTTGATAGTATGGGATTTTTTAAGGGAACTTGTTAAAAGTTCCCTTAATGTACTTTTAAGAATATTACTAAGTAATAATCATAATATTGTAGTCTTATTAAGAGTATTACGAAGCAATAATAATATTTTACTCTTATATAGCCTATTAATTATGCTTAGGATAATATAATGCCTTTTTCTATTTTATTTCCTTTTAAAAATTCTTTTACCTCAAGAGGTTTTCCACCTGGAAATTGTAATATTTCTATAATCAGAATACCGTTCTTAGTAGCCACTTTAATTCCTTCATCATTTGCATCTATGATATAACCAGGCGGGTCAATAATATTTGCCTCTAATGACTTGGATTTGAATATTTTAACTGGAATATCTTTATAGTAAGTGTAAGCAGTTGGCCATGAGTTTATATTTTTATATGGCCAAGAACTCAATCCTCTTATTAAATTATGTATGTTAATACTACTATCATTCCAATCAATCTTTGCCATTTGTTTGTTTAACATCTTTACATAAGAACTTCCATCACTCTGTTGTTTTATTCCACAAATTTTACCTGTTATAATTCCATTTATTGTTTCTTCTAACAGTTCAGCACCGTTTATTTTTAATAAATTGTATAATTCTCCTGCTGTCATAGATTCAGATATTTCAACTTCACTTCTCATAAGCATATCACCTGTATCTATACCAGTATCCATTAGTATGGTTGTATTTCCAGTTTTTGTTTCTCCATTTATTAAAGACCAATTTATTGGTGCTGATCCCCTATACATTGGAAGGAGGGCGGCATGTAGACAAATACATCCTAGTCTTGGTATGTCAAGTATCTCCTTAGTTAATATTTGACCATATGCTACAACAATAATAAAATCAGGTTTTAATTCTTTTAATTTATTAATGATTACAGAGTCTGTTCTTATTTTTTCAGGCTGAAAAATTGGAATTTGATTAGATAGTCCGACCTCTTTGATTGGTGAAATTGATACCTTTTTACCCCTTCCACTTGGCTTATCAGGTTGTGTTACAATGGCACTTACATTAAATTTCTCTATCATTTTCTTCAATGAGGGAACTGCAAAATCAGGAGTCCCCATAAAAACTATTTTCATTATTGCTACCTCCCTTTTATACCCAAAAATATATTTCATAGTTATTTATTATTTACATAATATTTTACAGTTATTCATTTATTTGAGTATATAATATATAAGTGTTCAATTTCAAGTATTTAACATATATTATGTAAATTGCCTCCCTAATCCTAAAATCCTTTAATTATTCAAGGAAACTATAAACTAGTAACATACTTGTTAGAGCTTGTTTAATTTTTAGAAGCGTATAATGGGTTTGCAGTACGAACCATTCCCTTAAATTCTTTATTAAGCTCTGAAAATGCTAGGTTAACCTCATCAGGTATAGAAACATGTGCAATAAAATTTTTTCCCTTAGGGCCATATCCATCTGAATTATCAGAGAGTCTTGGAATTTCACCCATTAGAAGAGTTATATAATGATTAATGTCCCACATTCCTAAAATATCATTCTCATAAGCAAGTTCACCATCTTTAAGGATTACTTTTGCATTGTAGGTAGCAAAATTTATAATTTTAATATCATTAGAAACATATTTACGAAGTCCAGCTTCCATGCGGTGTTGCATAGTTGCATCTTGCATGATTATTATGCTATTAAACTCAATGTTATTCTCCTTTAATAGTTCTAAAAGATATGTAATATTATTACCACAGTTTGTAGAATTGCATTCTAATAAATCTGCTTTTAAATTGTATTTATATTTTAAGTATTCATCAAAAATTTCTGCCTCTGTTAAGTCTGAAGTATCTACATTTGGAAGTTGAGAATGCATTTTATTACGCAATACTTCTGTTGTATGACCAGCACCTCCAACAATTACATACTTTTTGGCAATATTATTTTTAATTCCTTCTGCTAAAAGGTTACCCCCACAGAGGATGCTTCCACCAAAGAGTACCATTACATCAGCTTGATATATACCATACTTCTTTTCTAGTTCTTCTTTTCTTAAAGAAGGAATGTCTCTTTTTCCACAAAATTTTCCCAGTACATTAATATATTCTGCTGCTTTTTCCTTCATAAATTAACCTCCCAAAATAAAATTAACCCTATTAAGCTTATAAAGGTCTTTTATTTCCTAAAAAAATATCATATTTATTATTAATAAAACTATAGCTATGGAGCTAAAGCCTATGGAAAAATAGTCATAGTATTTTTCTTTTGAATTTTTAGTTTCTTTTAAAAGTCTACTTGATAATATTAGTTGATCACCTAACAGTACTATTAATAGTAAATTTATTTTCCCTTTTAAAAATACATATTCTACAAAGCCTACAATTAATAAAAATATGTAGATATAGCTGTAGGCCTTTGGTAAGGTTTTTCTTATCTTACCTTCTAGTTTTAGATTTCTTTTGATTTTAAATCCAAACCTTAATACTATAAGAGCGATTAAATATAATAATAATAAAATTAATGCTATTATAAGTTCAATTTGATTTTTAGACATTAAAATTCCTCCTTTGTAAAGATTGTATTTTTTGTGAAATTAAATAAACTTGTCCAATAGTTTATGTTTTTATTATACAGAATTTATGGCTTATAATTCCAATAATATATAAATTCAATAAAATTTATTTAGTCATAAGGAAAATTTAAGAGAAATAATCTTGGAAAATACCTTGTAAAGCGATGTATATTTGGATAAAATTAACTTGAGAATATTTAACTGTAGAATAATTTTCTTAAGGGTAAGAGATGTAAGGAGTCAGTTTAATAAATCTTTATTAAAGGTTCATTTGATAAGGATTAAATATTAAGGAGTATACACTTAAGATTTATTAATTTTATGCTAAAAGGAGTGATGGCTTGGACAGAGAGATATTAAAGGGATCTTTAGAAATAATTTTATTATCTTTATTAAAGAATAATGCTATGTATGGATATGAAATTTCTAAAACAATAAAAAATTTGAGTGAAGATGCCTTGATAATTGGGGAAGGAACATTATATCCAGCTTTGAAGAGGTTAGAAGAGAAAGAGTTAATTAAGCATTATTTTGTTGAATTTGAAAATTCAAAGAAAAAGCGAAAATATTATGAGATTACTGAAGAGGGAAAAAGAGAATTAGACTTAAAGCTTAAAGATTTTTCGCTCATTGAAAAATTGATTAAAAGTTTTTAGGAGGAGAGAAAGATGAGGTTAAGTGATGTTTTGGACTATAAGTTAAATAAACTTGATATGTCACAAAAGGAATTGGAAGAGTTAAAAATGCAACTACTTGATAATGCTGAAGAGATGAAAAAAGACTTTTTGAAGGAAGGATTTTCAGAGGAAGAGGCACAGAAAAAAGCATTGGATTCAATAGAATTAGATGAGCTTATTACATCAATAAAAGAAAGTTCAATTAAGAAGTATTTGACTCTTAATAGAATACTAGCTACTATATTTGTAGTAATTTACTCTGGATTTTTAATAAAGTGTATTTCTCACACCGCTGGTATTGGGGGTAAGCTTTTGGATTCAAGCTATATTCCTTTTAGATTTTCAATTAATTTGGTAAAACATATTATGAACAATAAAGGGCCTATATACGAAGAACTTTACATATTAGATCAGTCCTTTATATTAATGTTATTTATTCCTTTTGGTATATTAATTCCTATAGTAATAAACAAATGCAATTCATTAAAAGCAAACTTAAAGATATTTATAGTATTTATTTTGTTTTTTAGTTTAATATTCTATCCTAGACATTTTAATTTTGATTTAACTGTATTAAGAGTATTAGCTTGTATTTTAGGATTTTATATTTTAAGGTTTTTTATAAATAGATTTAAGGCTAAACAATAATTAGTCAACTATATTAGGGCTTTTTATAATGGCAATATATAGAAGGTTGTGTTAATATCATGATGTATTAAGGGGGAAATATTTGTGGGAAATTCAGTGAAGTATGGTATCAAAAGAAATTGTGGAGATATTGATAGCAACATAAGATTTAAATTAATATATGAGGTTTGTAATAGCTTTGGGAAGAATTATAAAGGATTTCAAAGAGGATATTGTAATTTGCCCTTTGAAGATGAGTATGCTTTATGGTTTCCTAAGTTTTATGAAGATCATACATGGAGAAATGAATTAAGACATAACAAGGAATTTATATTTGAAAAGTTTATTGGAGATTTAAGTAGAAGTTTAGAGATACTTGAGGCTAATATACTTAAGCATAGGGCAAAAAGGGTGGTATTTACTAAGAAGAATGGAATGTATGAATTTATAGGTATATATGAAATACAACCTGAAATGAGCAGAAAAGAAGGATGTTCAGTTTATAAAAGAATAAATGAAACAATAGAAAAGATTAATGATTAAAGTAGATTAAAAGTAGAGAAATGTATTTAGAGCTTTAATAGAAAATATCTGTTTAAATTCTTAAAGTGGATTGAAAAGTATAGATACCAATAAAAAAGACTAGTTAGTTTTTACTAACTAGTCTTTGGTCATTTTAGGAGTAATAAAACCAACCTAAATAAAGTTAACTTGTGGTTTTATAAAAGTTAATTTATAACTTTAAAAAGTTTCTTGGTGTTTTATATCTTGATTATAGACAGAAATAAGAATTTTATACATTTAAAAGTAAAATTTATAATTTATATTTTTCGAAGGCCTTTGTTGCGCTAATGTGGACATCTTTAAAGAAGAGAATTAGCCAGATAATAAAGGCGGGGATTGCAAAGTAGGAGCTTATAAAATAAGAGAAGAGTGCCCCTATAAATAAAATCATTGCCCATAGGAAAAAAGAGTTTCTCATATCTAGGCTTATTCTTTTTTGATCATATTTTTCCCTTTCAGCTTTGGAAAATGAGTTGAATCCACTAACAAGGATTGCTCCTTTTTCTTTTAAAATAGCAAAGCAGATTGAAAAGACTAAGAAAAATATGCCTAAAGTTAAACATGCTACTACACCTACATTCATAGTATATACCACCTTTAAAATAAGTTTTTTTAAAAATAAGGTTTATAATTAAATATAATATAAAACTAGAATAATAATTCTACTTAGATAGTTTTTTAATTTAAATAGTAAAAATAAATAATCTTAATTTCTTTTGTCCTTTTTCTTTTTCTTTTTATCAAAGAAACCCATAATGAATAATGCCATAAATATTGGTACTAATATTTGTAATGATGATTTCAATATTTTCACCTCCTAAAACAGCAAAATACCTTAATCCTACATATTTCTATTATATAAGATATAGGAGGCATGATTCTATATGAAAGTGTATAAGTTATCTATCTATTTTACTTTTTAGTTGGCATTTATTTGCTTTGTTTTTTAACCTTGAATTTAAGTGTGATATAACTAAGAAAAATTAATGATAACATATATATTGGAACCATTATATATGAGAATTTATATATATCGTATCCATCTAAAACTTTTATTACAGCTTGAAATGGCAATGTTGTATAAAGAGCAATAAAAGTCATTCTAGGAAATATCCCACCATCAGGTGTGTTTCCACTACCTAGAGCGAAAAAATCTAAGTTTAGAAGTACAAATAAAAGTAGAAATATAATTATTCCTAAAAAAATTAATACTGATTTAAATTTAACCTTAAATAGTCTTATTAGTATTAAAAATGATATTGTAAATGCAATTAAAGGCCATAAGTAATTTCTTAAGCAACTTTGAATATAATCATACTCAACAAGAAATCCAGCTATGATCATACTAATAATTGTAGTAATAAAGTATATTATTAACATTTTATACCTGTCCTTAATATTTATTATTTCTTTCATTTATACCTCCATAAAAAATTTATTTCTATATAATAATCTAATTTAAAAAAAGTAATAAATCATTAACTTTACTTACAGGAGAGAACTTATTTAATTAAAGTTTAACTTTCGCTTATTTCCAAGAAGTTAACAAAATAAAAATAAATTATAAAAATAATCATTTTTAGGCTATTGATTTTAAATAAGGTCAATTAAATATAGAAATTAAAAGTTTGGAGAAATTAAAGAAAGTGGACAGGTTACTTTTGAGGAGGTAGAGCAATTTGTTGCAGAGAGTGTAAAAAAATAAAGTGGACAAGTTAATTGTCTACTTTTGTGTTAATTTCTTAGCTTTAATTTAAAATAGAGCATTTACCTGAAAGAAAATATGGTTTTCCTTTCAAGCAAAGCTCTAATTTAAAAGTAAGTTTTTAGAATTTTAACCTTTTGAGGCTTTATGGTTTTAATTTTTTATGGTTTTTTAATTCTTTAGTTTTAAGTTTTTTTTATTAAATTTGGCTTTTTTAGGTTTTTAAGCAAAGAGCCTCCAAAGCTGGGTGGTGATGAAGCAAATAACTATTCCTGCCACTGTTGGGATTAGGAAGCTTAGAGCTGTCCATTTAAAGCTCTTAGTTTCCTTTTTGATTGTCCAGAGAGTTGTACCACAAGGATAGTGCATTAGGCATAGTATCATAACATTAATTGCAGTTAGGATTGTCCATCCATTAGCAACTAATAATTCTTTAAGTTCATAAAGGTTATCTAATTCTAACATTGTGGTGGCTCTTAAATAGCTCATTATTATTATAGGCATTACGATTTCATTAGCTGGTAATCCTAAGATAAAGGCCATTAATATATATCCATCTACCCCTATGGCATTGGCAAGTGGACTTAAATAGTCAGCACATATTGTTAGTATTGAAGAATCACCAATCATTATATTAGAGAATATCCATATAACTGCCCCTGCTGGAGCTGCAATTACAATGGCTCTACCTAAAACATAGAGAGTTCTATCAAATATTGATCTTACTATGACCTTTCCTACTTGAGGTTTTCTATATGGAGGTAGTTCTAATATAAAGTTTGAAGGTATTCCTTTTAGTATTGTCTTTGATAGGATTTTTGATACTAGTAATGTCATTAAAACCCCTAAAATTATAACTACAGTTACTGTAATGGCTGATATGAAGCTTTCTTTTATTCCCACAGATATTCCACCTATGAATATGGCTGCTATGGAAATTAGCATAGGGAATCTTCCATTACAAGGCATAAAGGCATTGGTTAATATAGCTATAATCCTTTCTCTAGGAGAGTTAATTATTCTACATCCTATGATTCCTGCTGCATTGCATCCAAGTCCCATACACATGGTAAGGGCTTGTTTACCACAGGCACAGCATTTCTTAAAACATTTGTCTAGGTTAAATGCTATTCTTGGCAAGTATCCTAAGTCCTCTAAGAGAGTAAACATAGGGAAGAAAATTGCCATAGGAGGTAGCATTACTGAAATTACCCAAGCTAAGGTAACATAAATGCCGTCTATTAATATTCCTGATATCCAAGAAGGTAAGTTTAGTCCAGAGAAGAAGTCTCTAATGTAAATTTCTCCATGGGCGAACATATTAGCAAGCATTTCAGATGGGTAATTTGCTAAGGTTATGGTTATCCATAAGACAACTAATAGGGTCATTATCATAATAGGTATTCCTGTTGATTTTGACACAAGTATTTTATCTATTTTTCTCTGGGTGTCAGTATATTCTTCTCCACCCTTAACAACCTTATTTCCTATTATTTCAGCTTCTTTTATTATGGTTTTTATGATTATATCTTCTACTGATTGATCCTTATAATTTTTATTAAGCTCAGCTTTTATTTTACTTATCATATTTATATACTTTTCTTGAATATTATATTTATTGTATAAGGATTTTAAGATGCTAGTATTTCCTTCTAGAATTCTAAGAGCTATCCATCTTTTCTTTCTTTTAGGAACTTCAAGGGTTTCATCTAGTATGATTTCTATTTCTTCTATTGCTTTTTCTATAGGAGAATCATAATTTATTGCATTTTTTTTGGAACTTTTTAGGGTGATTTCTTTAAAGATGGCTTCTTTTAATTGTTCTATGCCAACTCCATTTCTGGCAGAAGAGGAAACAAGGTTTGCGTTTAGTTCCTTTGATAATAAATCTAAATCTATTTTTATGTTATTTTTTTCTGCTTCATCAGTTAAGTTTACGCAGAGGATTGCCTTTTCTGTTATTTCAGATATTTGTATAAAAAGGTTTAGATTCCTTTCTAGAGAGGTTGCATCAGCCACCACAACCACTATATATGGATCATTAAAGCATATATAATCCCTTGCGATTTCTTCTTCCTCTGAATTTGATAGCAATGAGTATGTTCCAGGTAAATCTACTATCTTTATTGTGGAATCCTTAAATTCATAGTATCCTTCTGCCTTAGCTACTGTTTTTCCAGGCCAGTTTCCAGTATGTTGATTTAAACCAGTTAGAGCATTAAAAACTGTACTCTTACCTACATTGGGGTTTCCTGCTAATGCTACAACATAGTCTTCCTTGGTGTTTCCTTTTGATTTGTCTTTAGATAATAAGCTAATTCCAGTAGAATTTTTGTTTAAACTCATATCTTTTTCTCCTACTATTAAATTACTTCTATCTCTTCACATTCTTCTTCCCTTATGGCTATTACAGTTCCTCTTATTAAATAGGCTCTAGGGTCTCCAAAGGGGCCACCATATAAAACTTTTATATCTGTTCCTTCTATTATTCCTAGGTCAAAAAATCTTCTCCTTAGTTCTCCCTGTGCCTTTATATCAATGACCTTAACAGTTGACAATATTTTAGCTTCATGTAATTTCACCTTTATTCCCTCCTAAGGCTTAATCTAAGATTATTTTTTATGAAAGAAGTTTAGGGCTTTTATTAATTAACAGTACTGTCCATATATAATAAACTATGATGAATAATGATTTAGTGTGATTGAAACTTTAGGGAGGATTGAGATGGTTTGTATATGTGGATTAATAAGGAGTTAAGAGATTATGCTTTAAGCTTAAGGGGATTTTAGTTAAATTTTTTAAAGTAAGTGTATAATTGAAAAAAAGTTATAAAGATTTATCTTAAATATATGAGTTATTTTCTTGCCTTAAATGAGTATATAATTGAAAAAAGTTATAAAAATTTTATAGGGAATGGTTAGAAGAATAAAGAGTAATAAATTTAAAATATTAACAGTTTTGTTATATAATATTAGTAACACTCTGGGGTTTTATGGGGTGATTTTTAATGAGTAAATTTTATGATGAAGCAATTAAGAAACTTGATTATGATGAAAGACCATTATGTTATTTGAAGTGTTCTCTTTTAACTTTTGTATGCAGAAGAGGATATAGATAAGGGATACTCATTGCAACAAATAAAAGAGTGTTTTTTTATGAGTTAAATTTAGGTTTTTGGCATACAGAAAGCTTTTTATATGAGGATATTTATTCTATTGAAGAAAGGGAAGGAATACTGAGAAAATCTATAGTTATGAATGTAAATGGAGAAGTAGTTAAGATATGTAATATAATGTCTGGAAATGTTCAAAGGTTTATGGCCATAGCAAAGGATAATATTAAGGTGGGAAGAGATTAATGAGGAATAAAAAGTGTAGAAGAATTATAGGAATTTTATTTATATTATTACTAATAGTACCTTCACAGCCTATTTATGCAAGAGCAGGAGGAGGCGGTGGAGGAGGTGGAGCTGGAGGCAGTGGCTTTATCTCATCAAGTGAAAGTGGTGGTGGAAAAGATGGGGCCAGTGCCTTTGATTTTAAATTTATTATGAAACATAAACTTCTTTTTGGATCAGTAGCTTTTTTCTTGCTGTCTGGAGGGGTAGTTTTAATGTTTGTGGAGATGGATAGGTATAGTAAAGTGGTTAAGCGTAAAAGTGATAAGCTAAAGGAGTTAGCCTTAAAGGATCCTTACTGGAATATTAATTATATAAAATCTGTTGTGGAGGATACCTTTTATAGTATTCAGTATGCTTGGAATGATGAGGAATATGAAAGGGTGGAGAGTTTACTTACAACTTCATTATATAATAAGCATCTTAAGGTTTTAGACAAGCTTAAAAGTGAAAATAAGAAAAATGTCTTAGAGGATATTCAGTTTAATGGGTGTAGAATAATAAGTCTCTTTGAGGGGGATGAAAAGCAATGGGGATTTATTTGGGTTGAGGTTAATTTCTCCATGATAGATTACATAGTTAATACAAAGGGGAAAAGAAGAATAATAGAGGGAAACGATAATTATAGCAGAAGTGACTTTGAGTATTGGAAGTTTGTGTATATTGAGAATACATGGTTCCTTTCAAATATATTGCAGAAAAATGAGGTGGGTTCAGGCTATAAGAAGTTATATAGAGAGGCTGAAAATGCCTATGGCTCTAGTAATATGAAGAAGGTTTAAAATGTAGGAGGGGTGAAATATGGAGTTTAATATCAATAGTATATGGATAATTATAGGGGCTTGTATGCTAATGATTTTAGTTAGTGTTATTAGTCAAATGAGAAATGATCTTAAGCATATGAGGATTACTTTAGATAAGATTGCTGAAAAGTTTGGAGCAATTGAAATTGTAACAAAGGAAGAAAAAGAGGAATTAAAGAGACTAGTTGCAGAAGGAAAGAGTGTTGAAGCTGTAAGAAGGTGCAGAGAGATTACTGGGCTTGGACTAAAGGAAGCTAAGGAGTATGTTGATGGGCTTGGTAGGGAGAAAGGGATATAAGTTTTTTATTTTTAAAAATGGAAATAAAATTGTTTTAATGTTAAAATAAAACAGTAAATACAAATATATAAAGATTGTTTTGAAGTTTTATAATTATATGAAAGTAAGGAAACTACTATTTTTATATATTTGTATATTGTAAAATTAGGAGCATTAGAATGAGTGTATTACAGGATATAAAGGAAAAAGTTATAAAGGATAAAATTGAAGAGGTAGGATCTAAGGGCATCATTGAAGATAAATATCTTATTAAGAACAGGCTTATTGTTAATTCCCAAAGAGGAAATCTTTTAGGGGAACTTAAGGAGAGTCTAAAGGAGTGTAAGAGTTTTTATTTTAGTGTTGCTTTTATTAATTTTAGTGGGCTTCAACTTCTTTTGGATTCTTTTAGGGATTTAGAGGAAAGAGGAGTTAAGGGTAAGATAATAACTTCTACATATTTAAATTTTACTGAGCCAAAGGCTTTGAAGAAGGTAAAGAGTTTTAAGAATATAGATTTAAAGATTTTTATTGCTGATAGTGAAAAGGGGTTTCACACCAAGGCTTACATATTTGAGAATGAGGATAATTTTAAGATTATAATTGGTTCATCTAACATAACTCAAAGGGCATTAAAGAGCAATGTTGAGTGGAATGTTATGATTATTTCTAAGAAGGATACTGACTTTGTTAAGGAAGTTTTAGAGGAATATGAGGGAATATGGAGCTCAACTGGAATTGTTGATGATGAATTTTTAGAGAAATACAATGAGTTTATTAAAAGTATTAAGGAAAAGCAAAGGGAAATAGCTATTGATTTTAGTGAATATGAAGTTATAAAACCTAATTTCATGCAAAAAGAGGCTATGGAAAATCTTGAAAGATTAAGAAGTGCTGAAGAGGATAAGGCTTTAGTTATTGCAGCAACTGGAACAGGAAAGACTTATATGTCAGCTTTTGATGTTATGGCCTTTAATCCTAAAAGGTTATTATTCTTAGTTCATAGGGAAGATATTTTAAGAAGTGCAGAGAAAACTTATAAAAGCTTATGTAAGAATAAAAATATCACCATGGGATTTTATACAGGAAACTCAAAGGAGAAGGAAGCTGATTATTTATTCTCTACTGTTCAAACCATGTGTAGAAACTTAGAGGATTTTAAGAGGGATGATTTTGACTACATAGTTATAGATGAGGCACATCATAGTACAAGCCCTACTTATGAGAGAATATTAAATCATTTTACTCCTAAGTTTTTACTTGGAATAACTGCAACCCCTGAAAGATGTGATACTGGAGATATTTTTCAGGTTTTTGATAATAATGTAGCCTTAGAGATTAGATTAAATGAGGCTTTGGAGCATGAACTTATTGTACCATTTCATTATTTTGGAATAACTGATATAGATGCAGTTGATTATAGTAATGTTGATTTGGATAATATTTGTGAGATTTCTAAGAGATTAATGATTAACTCAAGGGTTGATTTTATTATAGATAAGATGAATTTCTATGGTTTTGATGGAAGTAAGCAAAAAACAGTGGGATTTTGCATAAATAAGGAACATGCCTATTATATGGCTGAGAAATTTAATGAGGCTGGTATTCCTAGTATAGCTTTAACTGGGGATCACTCCATAGACAAGAGAACAGAGGAAATAAAAAATCTTGAGAATGAAAACCATGAATTAAAGGTTATATTTACAGTGGATATATTTAATGAGGGGGTTGATATTCCTTCAATCAATCAGGTCTTAATGCTTAGACCAACTAATTCACCAATCATATTTATACAACAGCTTGGAAGAGGATTAAGAAAACATAGGAGCAAAGAATTCTTAACTGTTTTAGATTTTATAGGAAATCATAACAAGGCCTTTTTAATAGCCTTAGCCTTAAAGGGTGGAAGATATTATGATAAGGATAGTTTAAAGGTTTCAGTTGCTACAGATTTTTCTGATATTCCAGGATGCTCTAATATTCAGATGGATAGAATTTCTAAGGAGAGAATATTAAATCAGCTTAACACAGAGAATTTTAATAGCTTAAAGTATTTAAAGGAAGAATACAATGAGTTTAAATCTCTTTTAGGTGGAAAGATTCCTTATCAGTTAATGGATTATGTTAAGTTTGATGGAGCACCAGATCCACTTAAGTTTATTAATTATGGAAAGACCTATCAAGGATTTCTTAAGAAGGTTGAAAAATCATATGAAGCTTTGGAGCTTTTAGATGAGGATTTTTCTAAGGTGTTAAAGGAATTATCAGATAAGTTACCTCTAAAGAGACCTCATGAATTTGCCATAATCAAGGAATTAATAAATAAAAGTGAGTTAAATGTAGATGAAGCTTAAAAGGGAATAAGAAAGTATATTCAATCTGTAGATAAAGAAACAGTTAAACATGCCTTTAGAACACTAAACCAAGATTATTATGATTCAAGGGAAAAGAGTAATTGTATTAAACTCTTTGATTTAATTGGAGAGAGATTAGTAAAACTAATAAGCTTTGAAAAGATATTGGCAGATAAAAGGTATAAAGAAATCATAGTGGACTTGTTAAACTATGGACTTATAACCTATGAGAAGAGATTTGGTAGTGAAAATTTTGGAGTACCATTCTTTAAACTATATGAGCAATATCAAATGGTGGATGCTGCACTTCTATCTAATTATGAAAAGATACATAGCTCTTTTAGAGGAAGTGGACTAATGGCAAATGGAAAGGAATATTTCCTTTTTGTGGACCTAAATAAGGATAAAGATATAAAGGAAAGTATTAACTATAAAGATGAATTCCTAAGTAGAAGTGTGTTCCAATGGGAAACACCAAACAGTACAGCACAAAGCTCTGAAAGAGGAAAAAACATAATATTCAATAAAGAAAGAGGAATTAACCTGCACCTTTTTGTTAGAAAATATAAGGAGATAGACAGAAAAGTACAGCCTTATATCTATATAGGAAAAGGAGATGTAGTAAAGTATGAAGGGGAGAAACCAATAAAAGTTGAGATAAAGCTTCATAATAGGGTTCCAGAGAATTTGTATGTGGAGTTTACTAAGAGGGTTTAGATTAGTTAGTAGATATTATTAATTTAAGAGATAACATTTACTAATATAATATGCTAAATAATAGATTTGAATATAGAGATCAATGTTAATTAAGATACTATAAGAATCTTTAGGCAGTCTAATTGAAACCATGTAAGTTTTTATGCTCATGAGTATTGTTATTAAAAGTAATTTAAGTGAACAATTACAAAATAAGAAAATTATGTTAATATAATATGTGAATAAGATATGAATAATTTGAGGTGGAAATTTTGGAGATAACTAAAAATCAGGAGAATACATCAGCAGATAAAAAATCTATAGGTTTTGATTATCAATTTTTATATTTTATTTATAGAGCGTTAGAACTTAAACCAGAAGAAAAAATAGGATATGAAGTTAAGGATGATGTACATATAGAATTAGTAGATGGAAGAGAAATATTTCTTCAATTAAAGCATTCTCTTCAAACTAATGTAGATAAGAATATAATTAATATGACTGAAAAGGATGCTGATTTATGGAAAAGTCTTTACAATTGGAATTTAAGTATTAATGAAATAGAAAATACAAGGAGATTACAGTATATAAAGAATAAAGAGTTTATATTAGTTACTAATAAAAATAATTCAAGTAATAATTTTTTTATTATGTCAGGAAAATTTAGAGATGGATTAATTAGTGTTGAAGAATATAAAAAGTATCTTTCAGATTTATACAATAGCATTAAAGGAGAGAAGGATCATTCAAAGAAATTAAAGACTTACATTAAAATATTAATAGATCAAAATGATTCAATATTAGAAGAGTTCATAAAAAGATTAAATTTTACACTTGGATTTGATGATTTAGTAGATAAGATAAAAAAACAAATTATTAGTAAACATGTAGATGGACGAAAAGTAAATGAAATTTTTGAACGATGTATAGGCATATTAAGTATTTGGAAATATGAAAATATTAAAAGTGGAGAGCGTGTTTTTATATCTTTCGAAGAAATAGATAAAAAGATTAAGCATTGTTTTATATATGGTAGAAGTGATAAATTACCTAGAAATTTAACAAAGAATATTGAATTGCCAGACAAGTTAGAAGAACAAAATTTTATTAAAGAATTGATAGAAATTGAAGATCTTGAATTTGGTGAATCAATACAAATGGCTAAATATACTACATATAGGTTAAAGTTAGAATCTATGTTAGAAGAGTGGATTCAAGAAAATTATTTAACCGAAAGTGATAAAAATGATTTTCTTGATGAGATTATTTCAATATGGACAACCGCCCACAAACATTGGCATATTAAAAGTAACCGAGCAATTAAGAAAAAGAATTTAGATGATGATGAGTTACAAGAACTTTGCATTGAAAATGCATTAGAGTGTTTGTATGAATTAAGAAACAAAACATTAGAAATAAAAGGTGAAAATTTGAATACTAATGAAAGTAATGGTGCTTTCTATCATTTGTCTGAAAAAGAAGAATTAGGATGGAATTTAAAGTGGGAAAGGATATATAAAAAATGATAAAATCAAAATTCTTATTTAATAATGAGGGAATATGTGCTTTGGGAATAATGTCAATATTGGAGTTAACATGTGAACTAACATATTCAAAAGTTATGTTGATATCTCCAATTATTTTTAATAAAAGAATAGTTGAGTTTTTAGGTACTAACTCTAAAATAAGAAGTTTTGAAGAGTTTAGACTTAAGCAAGTGGCTTCGATAGCTAAGTTTAATGATATGTATTACAATTTTTTACCACTAACTATTAATACGTTGGTAATATTAGAAGATATGGGATTTGTTGAATTAAATAGTAATAAAATAAAGTTGAAAAAAACATTGGTTGAGTCTATAGAAATAAATAAACTTGGTAAAAGAGCAAAAAAAATAGTAAAGATAGCGCCTAAAGTTGTAACTATATTAAATGAAGAAGAAAATAAGCTTTATGTGCAGTTAGGAGTAAGACTATGAGATTTTTCTTTAATAACATAATACTATGGATGAAAAATGGAAAGATAAGAAAATTAGATTTTAAACCTAATAAAGTTAATATTATAACAGGTGGAAGTGAAACGGGTAAGTCAGCAATTTTAGCAATAATAGATTATTGTTTTTTTGCAGATAGAGATATAAAAATAACTGAAGAATTTATTAACGAAAATGTAGCGTGGTATGGAATTAATTTTTGTATAAATAATAAAACGTACACTTTAGCTAGAAAATCTCTTGATTCAAGTAGACTGTCTAAAGAATATTATTTTTCTTTAATAGGAGAAATACCAGAGAAACCTTTTTTTTCAATTAGTGAAGTAGAATTAAAAAAGATAATAAATGAAGAATTTTCTATTAATGAAAATATAGTAGTACCATATGGAGGAAAAACAATAAAAGCTGGTAGTAAAATTTCTATTAGATACTTTATGCTTTTTAATTCACAAGATGAAAATACTATTGATAGTAGTGATACATTTTTTAATAGACAAACAGATATGAAATATAAAGAAGCATTAGAACGAACATTTGATTTAGCTGTTGGCATATCAGATGAAAAAGATATATTAATAAAGGAAAAGATTAATAATTTATATAAAGAATTAAATAGATATAATCGTAAACAAGCGGCTATAGATAAGAAAGTAAATGAGTTTACAAATGAAAAGTCAAGTTTAGTAAAAAAAGCAAAAGAAATGGGATTAATATCTGATGATATACTAGATGTTGATGACGGAATGAAAGCTATTACAGATTTAATAGATGGAAAGCTGCCATTTGGAGAGGTTAAAAGTAGTAAAATATTGGATGAATTAGACCAAAAGGAAAAAAAGCTCAAACGTGAAATTAAAATAATAAAAGATTTCTTAGAACAAGTTAATAATTATAAAGATATAAATAGTAATAATTTAGATAGTTTAAAGCCAATTAAATATTTATCAGATAACTTTGGTGAATTAATTAATCATCCTTCTGTTATTGAAGTAATTGATGGATTACAAAATAACTATAGTAATATTTTGAAAAATATATCAAAAATCACTAAAAATAATTATGGAATGGATGAAGAATTAAAAAGTTTAAATAAAGAATTAAAGATTATAAGAAACGAAATAGAAAAATGTTCTAAAGAAAAGGAAAATAAAAATATATTAGATAAATATATTTTTATTGGCGAAGCAAAAACAAAAATAAATTTATATTATAGTGATATGCCAGAAATAAATTTTAAGGAGAAGATAGAAGGTTTAGAGAAATCAATTAATAAATTAGAAAGTATTATAGAGAATAACAATGAAAAAAAAGTCGCTGTAATTAAAGCAATAGAGATAAGTGCGAAGAATTTAATGGAGCAATGTAAGAATGCTATGGAGACTTATGCTAATTATATCCCTATTTTAAATTATAAAGAAAAAAAACTAGAATTAATGAATCCTAAAATAGCAAAAATATCTAGAGTAGTAGGTAGTAGTTCTAATTATGTATTTTTACATTTATTTTTTATTTTAGCATTACATGAGGTTATTATTGCTCAGAAAATTAAATATATTCCATCATATATAATTTTAGATCAACCAAGTAGACCATATTATGATAATGAAAATGACGATTTCAAGGATAAGGAAAAAATTACTGTAGCAATGCAGTTGTTAAATGATTACATTGATTTGATAGTTAATGAATATAAAGAAGAATTTCAATTAATAGTATTTGAACATATTCCTAAAGAAATTTGGAGTGAAATGGATAATTTTTATTTAGTAGAAGAATTTATAAATGAAAATAAATTGATAAGAAAATGTGATATAAAGAAATAATTAGTCGTATAAATTATTTTTATTTAAAGTCCTTGTCAAAAGTTAAATTGGACAAGGACTAATTTATATGAATAATTCTTGTTTAAGTGTGTGAAACTTTGTCTTTTATAGGTATGGCAATAGCCATATACTTCTCCTAAGTCTTTTTCTAACAGTATGAATCCCTTTGCTAATTTTATTTCTAATGGATCCCTTAATCCATATTTTTTACTAATTGGTTTGCTCAATTTTTTATATTCATATACATATTGGATTGTATCAATGAAACTCCTGATTAAATTTTATGAGTTAAGAACGAGATATACTTGTAATTTCGGCTAAAGTCTTTTTAGTTAATTTTCTCTTCTTTCGTAATTTTTTTAGACTATAGCCAATAAACATAAACAAATCGATTCATCATTTTATTATAATGTTTTAAATTGTTATTGATTTATATATCAATAAAGAGATAGAAAATATTAAGATAAGGATGAAATGATATTTAATGCCATTAGATATAAAAAGATTATGGACAAACTTTAAAAAAGACTCAAAGTTATAAAGGAAACGTAGAAGTTTAAGCTGGTTTATGGTAAGAGTTAGGGAGAAGTTATGACAGGAGTTTGAAAAAATAAGAGAATAAAGTTTAAATAGAGATTTAACTTAAGAGGGAGTATTCTGGACAATCTTAAAATACCTAAGGATAGAGTTATAAAGGTAAAGTAGAGATTTAGATTTGGGAAGAAAATTGATAAACTTCATAAATAATTTAAGTAGAATAAAAGTAAAACTGTAATACATTAAGGGGATGTGAAATCAGAAAGTATATAAATTTATATTTTATTAACAAGCTTTGCAAGTTGATGTGGACAGGATTTACCAAATTTGTAATAAAATAATTATGCTTATAAAATAGAAATTAAAATAAAGGGGAATTATAACGCATAAATAAGGGGTGTTTACAATGAAAAAGAAAGGGAAAAGAGGTTATATAATAAATGCTGAGGGTAAAAGAGAGTATGTAAAGAAGAGTGAATATATTGATTTAGATTCATTTAAGAAAGGAATGGATTTTAGTTTTACTATTAAATTAATGGTAATTGCTCCATTGGTATTCTTTATATTAAACTTCATTGTTCTTGATATTCTATATTCTGATGTGCTAAAGGAAAGTGTTTTTGTACCTAAAAATATACCTTATTTCATAGTGGCTGTGTTTATGATTTTATGGACAATATACTTAGCAATAAATTTTCAGGAAAAGCCAACTAGAATATACTTATTTTCAGGTGTATTTTGTTTACTTGAATCCATATTCTTTCTTATTATAGGTGTTCAAATGCTATATTTTCCATTAGAGAAAGAAGCCGTGGTATATATTCTTGTGGGAATAGGTGTGTATTTATTTACCCTTATATTTAATGTATTTATTGCATATCTTTTTATCAAGAAAGGATATTTAGAAGAGGACAAAAAGATTACTAGAATTAGAATTTTTAGTATTGTTTTCATATTTGCTATTGGATTAATATTTAGTATTAATCTTAAACTTAATTTTCATGAGAAAATTGCACAATTATATCCCAATATGGGGGAGACTAGTGTTTTAGAATATGCAAATTTATGTATTGTATTAAGCCAGTTAATTGGGATAGGTACCATAAATATATATAAATATATTCATATGAAAAAATAAAACTTATATATCGCTATAAAAATAGCTGATCATAGGAATGGTCAGCTATTTTATGTTTAATTATGAATATTATTAAGTTTGTCTTATAAATAAATTTGCTTACTTAAATTTATCTAAACTTCTAAATGTTAAAATGATTTTTCTCTATATGGGAATAGCTTAAAACAAAGAATATACTTTAATGATTATATAGTTTATCTAACTTAAGGAGATAGTTTATAAGTAAATTTTTATGCTATAATTATTAAAATATCTTAAATTAAAAAATACAATATATTTGAAAGGAATAGAGAATGAAAAAAAGAAAAAGACTTTTTCTAAGTATCATTTTTTTCGGTACAATTTTAAATTTAATTCTTATATTTTTAGGGCTTAAAGTATTGGTAAAGAGGTTAGAGATAAAAATTAATGAAGAGCCAAAAGTGGTGGAGGCACAATTCCCTTACAATACAGAATTTGATAATTATAATATAGAAATAAAGAAGCCTAAGGTAGTAAATCACTACATTCTCTTTGATTACACTATTTCTACAAAGGATAATTCTCCTATAGAAAAGGAGGATTTCTACATTACAGGTAGTCCAAGCTTTCCAGACATAGCATATTTTATATCATCACAAAATGTTTTAACAAAGGTAGAGAACAATAAAATGAGAATTGTTGATGCTGGAATAATTGTGGCTAGAAAAGACTATGATAAATACGTTAATAATTTTGATTTTTTAGTAAATGCCAGAGAAAAGGGAAGCAGTAAAAATCTCTTTGAGGAAAAAAGGGTAGATACAACTATAAAAATGGAGGGGGTAGTTTATCCAGATAAGGAAAACTACAAGGAGATTAAAAAGACTTTTAAACTAGATGATATTGATTTTGAAGTTTTAAGTATAGGAAACTTTGACTTTGGAACCTTTATACCTATATTTGTAGGAAACATAAGCAATGAAAAAAGCAAAGAAATAGAAAATAAATATGCCCTTAGAATTGAAGGGGAAAATATAAATGCAATTTATGACTTAGAAAAATGGGTTGGATTTTATGAGCAAGTAATAAAAAGATACAGTAATATTGACCAACGCTACAATGCAAATTCCCAGTATGATCAGTTCTACATGGGAAAAATCTTCTATAATCCAAAGGAAGTAAATAAGGACAATGTAAAAATATATCTAATAAACAAGGAAACCAATGAAGAAGTAAGAATAAATTAAACTTACATCCATAAAAGATTTGCAGTAAAAACCTTATTGCAAATCTTTTTAATATAAAGTGAAAAAACATCCATCTAAGAAAAATCTATAAATCAAAAAGTATATCTAAGTTAAAAAACTCCCTAAGTAAAAACTTTTATTAAGTTGATAATGCCTTCAAAGGAAAATAACCCTAAGAAAAAATATAAAGTGTAAAAAACTATGAAAACCCTAAAATATCTAAGGCAAAAAAGTATCTTCAAGTGAAAAAATGCTTTCAAGTAAAAATCTCTTCAAGCAAATATATTTTAAAGTTAAAAAATACATTTAAGTAAAAATACTTTTACAGAAAATTATAGGCTATAAAGGAATAAAATCTATGGGTATTTATATATATTTGAATAAATGAAGTAAATTTTTTTATAATAAAAATTTTTTTAGGAAAAAAGAGAAAAATAAATTTTTAGGGGTGTAGAGACTATGGCTAGAAAGTGTTTTTTTATTGATTTAGATGATATGCCAAAAACTGATGAGGATATTTGTTTAGAAGTTGAAAGGTATTGTGGGAAGAATAATTTGCCCTTTAACTTTGTAAAAAAAACTTCACCTGTAATTGCTAAAATTAAGGATAATAATTATGAAATTACAAAGAAATATGAAAATGGAAGATTCCTTAATCGTTGGATTTTAAGCTGTAAGGCAGTAAATTAAGGCATAAAGCGTGGTGGATTTTTGAAAATGATTTTACTGTTTTAAGTTGTAAATTATTAACTTAAAGTTTAAAGTGTAGTGGTTTTTAAAAAATGATTCTACCTTTTTAAGTGGCAAAAGAATAAATTAAAGTATAAATTTATTTAAAATTCTCAATATATTGAAAAATATGGATAATAATTATATAGTATATATAACAGAATTCATAAATGCTTCATGAAAAGAGTAGTGAACTACTTATAATAACTATATAGCATAGAAAATAGCTACTTTTAAATAGTGTAAAACAGCTAATTTAAAATAGCACATGTACTAGCTACTTTCAAATGGTGTAAAATAGTTAATTTTAAAATCAATTTATCCAATATAATAAACTTAAAAATTAACTTTATTAAGGGGGATTAGAATTTATGTTTAAAAAAGGCTTTTTAATTGATTTAGATGTTGAACCTAAAACAGATGAGGATATTTGCCTAGAAGTTGCAAAATATTGTGGAAAAGATGGCTTGGCCTTTGAGTTTATTAAAAGAACTTCACCTGTAATTGCAATGATTGATGGAACTAAATATGAAATCCAAAAGAAATATCAGACTGTTAGACTGCTTAATTGTTGGGTTTTAAGCTGTAGAGAAATAGACTAATTAGTATGTTTAAAAAATAGATGTTGAGAGTTATATGTGAGGAGAGAAATAAATGGGAAAGAAGTTAAATTTCAAAAATAGCAATTCACTTGATTTAGTAAAAAATTTATTACAAGAAGCAGAGATAACACTTAATGATGAAAATAGAATTACATCAGATGTAGGTGGCGAATTAGGAGAAATAATGGATAAAATCTTAAAATCAGAAGCTTTTGGAATTGGAGCAGCTGGAGCAGGATTAGTGGCAGGTGGTATTGCAGGAGTTGGATTATTAAGTGCTCTGGGAACTGTAACAGGTTTAAGTGCAGCTGGAATAACTTCAGGATTGGCTGCAGCTGGAGCACTAGTTGGTGGAGGAATGGTTGCAGGAATTGGAGTTTTAGCAGCACCAGCAGTAGTATTAGGTGGTGGAGCATATGCAATTGCAAATAAGGTTAAGAGTAAAAAATTAATTCAAGAAAAAGAAATTTTAATCCAAAGAATTATTTTAGCTCATGACAGAATTATGATTAATCTAGAGAAGGAAAAAGATTCATCAACTGAAAGAATAAATCATCTTAAACTAGTATTAGATATGTTAATGGGTGTAAAAAAAGACATGGAGTCAGATTTAAATGATTAAAAAAACATTTCAAGATGAGGTGGATGTATTAAAGTTTCAAAGAGAAAAACTTCATAAATTAAATAAAAATTACTCAGATTTAAATGATGAAATAGATAACTTAGAAGAAAAATTACAAGAATTTATGAAGAGTAAAAATATTGATAAATTAGAAATTGATGAAGGTGTTTTAAAAAGTAAAAATAATGAAATAAGTAATCAAAAGGAAATAAGCAATCAAAAGAAAGATAAATTTCCTAATAAAAGCTTTAATGATTTGGTGCATGAAGCTAATTTAGAGGGATATTCTAATGTGGATATACTAGAAGTAGCAACAAAAGAAGAAGTTAATGAAGTAAATAGTATATTAAAATCTTATTATAGTGAGTATACTAATAAGTACAAATTAGATAAGTATGATTATATTATATCTGGAATAATAGGTTCTATGGCAGCTCTTATGGACTATTTTTTAGTTACAAAAGTACAGGGGAATAAGGTAACTACAGGTAAATTGAAGGTAGGGGTTGAAAACTTTTGGAATAATATATTATCACCAGAGAAGATAAAAGAGCTAGAAAACAAATATGCTGTTACTTATGATATTTCAGCTAATACATCTAAGATTTCACAAGAAGTAGAAGGATTATGCCCATTATATCATAGATTTCAATCCTTAGGTCACGATCCAATTATAGGATTTGTATTTGGAGTTGCTGATTTAATGAATGGTCAATTAACAGCAATAGATGGTAATGGAAGACTGATTATTCAATCAGTAAAAGGTTTTGAGGGTAAGTCTTTTATAGAGTCTATAATAACAGTATTTGGACATTTTTTATCAGATGTAGGAACAAAAAGTAAAACAGGAAAAATTCTTAGTGTGCCAGCACCTTTGACACCTTTATTACAGTTAATTCAGAAAGGGTCCATTGAATATAATGGACAGAATTTAACAGTAGCTGATTTATCTAAAAGAATGTATTATGATGGGTATAATTTTAATCATTTTGTTGGAATGAGTTTTCCATTAATTTTAATAGAAGTATTAACAAGATTATCTTTTGTTATAAAAGAGATGGTTTTTAATAAAAAGGATGTGTCCTTAAAGAATAATCCAAAATTAACAGTAATGTTATGTATTGCAAATGGTGTATTATTTGCAGAAAATGCAGGGAAGTTAGTAATAACTAAAAATCCACTTTCAATAAATTATATTTCTTGGTTATCAATGGCTAAATATGGGTTTCAAACATTTAAATGGATGACTTATGATAGAGAAATAGGAAAAGTAGAATATGCACAAGAATACATTGATAGTAATTGGCAATATATTATGTCTTCAGCAATTAATTTAGAGGAAAATACATCAGTGTATTGTGTTAATTAAATAAAATTTATTTTATTATTTTTAAAGAATACTATAGCTTATGAAAAACAATACATTAAATGAAAAAATATAATTTTATTTTAATCACTAAAATAGTCCTTGTTTATTAAAAATTAATAAACAAGGATTTTTAATTTTCTATTGTATATTGATTTATTTTGAAAAAATAGTATAGACTATTTTTATAATTAAACATAGGATTAAGAGAAGTACTTAGATTTTTAATAATAAGGGAGAGAGAATTATGGGGAAAGAGTATTTAAAAGCAGATGAAAAGGATTATGAGGAGTTAGTTGACTTTATAAATTATGTATTTAGTCATTCAGGTGAAAGCACTGATTTTCCAGTCTTATTGCCTAAACTATATAAGAATAAGGATAAAATTAAGTACCATCATATAATAAAAGTAGATAACAGGATAAAGGGTGTAGTAGGGGCTTTTCCACTAACTTTAAGCTTATTAGATGAAAAAGTAAATGTTATAGGAATTGGAAGTGTATCGGCTCATCCCTATTCAAAGGGACAAGGCTATATGAAGGAACTTATGAATAAAGCTATTTGTGAGATGAAAAATGAGAATGTGGATATGAGTGTTCTTAATGGGTATAGACAGAGGTATGAACACTTTGGATATGAGCCTTGTGGACAACATATAAACTTTAATATTCTACATGTAAATATAAACTATAAGCGTGATGAATTAATTAATAAGGGAATAAGCATTCATTTATTAGATGAAAATGATCCTAATATAGTAGAAAAGGCATACAAACTTCATTTTAAGAAAAATGTAAAAGTAGAAAGAAAAAAAGAAGAATTCTTAGATATATTAAAATCATGGAATTGCAGAATTTACTCTGTGTTTAAAAATGGCGAATTTATTGGATATATTTCCTCAAATAATGGGTTTATTGAAGAAATAGTTATAGAGGATAATAATGATTTAAATTTTGTCATAGCTTCATACATAAAAACTTTTAATCATAGTGAAGTAAATGTAAGGGTTCCAGTATATGAAAGAGAGAAAATATCACAGCTTTTAAAGATATGTGAAAATTACTCAATTACTAAAAATAATAATTTTAGAATATTTAACTATGAAAAGATAGTGAGAATAATGCTAAAGCTAAAAGTCACTTACTCAAATCTAGAAGATGGAGAATATAACATAAAAATAATAAACTATGGCATTTTAAAGATTAAAGTTCATAAAAACAATGTGGAAGTAAAGAAAGTTGAAGAGAAAACCTATAAAGCTAAAGGAAATTTCAACAATAGTGAAGATGTAATTTATGAAGAAAAGGAATATTTCCATAATAGTGGAGAAGAAATCTATAAAGACAAGGACGCTTTCAATAGCAGTGAAGAGGAATTTCATATTGAATTAAATGAGCTAGAAGCAATGGAATTTTTATTTTCACCAATAAAATCCTACTTTAATTTCAATAAAGATACTCCAAGTTTTTTAAATAGCTGGCTACCACTTCCATTATACATAGACAATTTAGATTGTGTGTAATAAATTAGGAAGAGATAATAAACATTTAAATAGTGAATAACCATTTCACTAAGCTTATTATGAAAAGAGCTAATAAATAGTTTATTATATCAAAAAATAGCCTCACAGGAGTTCTTATAGGAAATCTACATAATTTATAACTTTTTTACAAGTTTTCAAAATAATTTAACAAGAGTTCTTAGATAGAGCAAAGAAATTTTAATATAATCATAAAATAATATTAATAGAAAATAATAAAAAACCTTATCATTTACTTACAAATGATAAGGTTTATTTGTTTTTTTAATATATTCATTTAGTAAAGAACTTTATCATTTATGCTAAAATCATAAGGTTCTTTTATCTTAAACAAGCATAAGAAGCTTTATTATACTTTTCATGAATATTTTTATTTTTGATTTTCCTACATTATATAATAAGGGGTTATTATCTCATATAACAATGTGAGAATTTCAATAACTTTAGAGAAAGTAATTTTATACTTCCTAAAGTATATGCCCTGCAAATTTTTTCTGTATAACAAAAAGTGCTACAACATCTAAAATACAAAGAATAAATATACTAAGTTGCATTTGTGAAAAAGTTAAAATTTCAGTAAATCCTAAAATAGAAAAGCCTACAAATATTATGCCTAAAAAGAATAAACATCCTCCCATAAAGCTGCAATAATTTTTAATGTCCTTTACTCCCCTTAGGTGATAATCGTGTATTAAGCTTGTTTTTTTCTTAACCATTATTAAATATCCAAAAATAGAGAAAAGTATTCCTACAGCTCCTATAATAATAAACTCAAACATAAAATCACCCTCTTAAAAAATTATACTTATCAAAATGTTCTATATACCTTTATTGTAACGAATTAAACATTGTTTTTCAATTATTTCCCAATACTATATAAATTTAGCTCTCTATTTTTATAACTTAATTTATATTTAAATATGAAGATTCTTATAATTTATATAGAAAAGTAGTAATTAAATGAATAAAAAATTTTTAACTAAAGTAATCAAACCTATTGAATAAGAACAATAAATTCTTAAATTGAGATTTTACAAGATAAATATCTGACACTTACAGAATAATAAAAGATACATAGACAATGAATATATTTATCTTTTTTTATTTCAAATAATTATGAGGAATTATTTAAATACTGAGGACTTTATTGAATAATATTATTAATTTTAAAAGATACTCTTACTTTTTATGAAAGTTATTATTAATATATTAAATAATTTTTTATAAATCTAAATAGAAGTCAATAAAGGGATAATTAAATTTGGTCAAATAATAGAATAAATTATGAGAATTTTAGGATTTTACTCTTTTTCATAATTAATGTTATTTTGCTTAATATCTTTTACAACTATATACAACTATTTGTAAAAGATATTTACAATAAATCTTATATAACTTATCAAAATTTACAATTAACTAGAATTTAAAAATTATATCTTAAAGAAGTTTTTATTTTAGATATAAATATAATGTAATCTTTAAAAAAATAAATGAAGGATATTATTGAACTATATATAAAATATGGTAAAATATATGGGTTATTATATATAAATATACAAATTTTAGTTGATTATATCCATGTGTATAATATAGTGGAAAAATATATTAAAAAAGGGGAAAAATATGGCTGATTTTGCAGTACAAATGTATAGAGGAGAACATAAAAGAGATGCATCATCAAAGGTTAGAGGTTTTATATATCAAGATTTGCTAGCGATAGAATATCTCATAGAGTCAAATGACAATTCTAGTTTAGAGTTATATTCGGAATGGGCAGAGGATATATATGTAGAAACTAATGAATCCGTTTCTATAATACAAGTAAAATATTATACAAGCTCTAATATAAATTTTAAAGAAATTTATAATGAGCTGTTTTATCAATATGTAAGATTAAAGTTGCTTGACTGTAATAAAAACATTAAATGTAAATTGTCATATTATTCAAGTAAACTAAAAAAAGGAGTAGGAACTTCAGAACATATAAAGAACAATATAAATGTTGTTGAAGATGTTGATTGGGAAAATATTGATAAAGTCAAAATATTAGAGCAAATTTATAAGGATGACAAAGGAAATGAAAGAACAAAAGAAAATAGAGAAAAAAAACTTTTTGAAATAGCTTCAAATGAAGCATTATTAAATGAATTTATAAATAATATTTATTGTGAAGATTTAAGAAAAGAAAATCTAGAGGAACTTCGTGATAATTTAAAAGAAAAAATATATTTTTTAATAAAAAGTGATGAACGAGCTATTAAAATAAATGAGTGGGAAGAAGAGGTGCTATCAGAGGTAGGCCTAGCAGTATCAGTAGTTTATTTACAGGAATCTTATGATGAAGCAAGAAAGAATTCTAGATTAAGGAAAAGAACATTAAATGAATTAACTGATAAATTAATAGATATAACAAATAATATTGATTCTCCTAGCAATATTACCAATATATTAAAATATTATGTAGATGAATGTTTAATTGAATATATATTAGAAGATGATTCATTAGAAAATATAGAATATGAAGAAATAAATGATATAAGAAAGTTTTATGAAAATTTAGCAGCTTCAACAAAGTATTTTTTTGATAAATATTTACTTACTGATTTGGGACAATATGCGTTACTTAATACCATTAGTAAAAGTACATCAAATAGATTAAACATAGAATCATATATGAAAAAATCATATGTAGAAAAAAATAATATTTTTTTAGAACATAAGGTTGAGTTTATGTCATTTTTAAAAAATGTATGGAAAGTACTATATAGTTTGGAATGTAAAGATTTTGCTGAATATATAGAAAAAGCAGTCACTGATCATATACAGTTCAAATTTCCTAAACAAGATAAAATTATAATTATGTCTGCAATAGGAATAGATAATCCTGTAAAAGATATTAAAAATATTTTTAATAGATATAGATTGTTAGATAAAAAGCCCAAAAAGTGGTTGGTTAGAAATAATAAAATACGTGGAATTAAAAATTATAGTTTAGATGTAAAAAGTATATCAAAGGAATTAGAAAATAATACTGCATATATTTCGGATGAAGTATTTGAAATTGAGTGTATGGAATGTATAAAGTTAGAAGGTTATATAAAGGATAAAGATAATTGTGATGAATGTATTTTTTCAATAAAATGTCCTAAAAGATGAAAGGAATTAAATAATTATGGAATGGATTAAAATATTTAAAAATTACACTGATATAAAAGAAAAAGTACTAATATATTCATTTTGTGATAAAGAGGATAAATGGTTTCCAGAATTAGAACATATATTTTTACATAATACAAAGAGTGAAATGTTTATAGTTATTGATTTAACTAAAAAAATATCTGAAATAAGTAATTTTTACAATGAAAGATATGGACAAGTTTGTAATAAGTATGAAAAGTTAATAGAAATTATAATAAAAAATTGGGAAAAATCGATATTAACTTATCTTAATTTTGAAGTAGAATACGAAGAAAAAATTGAATTTTTAAAATATAATATTACTCTTGTTATTATTTGTGAAAAACAAAAAATAGAAAATCAACAAATATTAGAAAGTAATAAAATATTAAAAGAAGAAAAATCAACTAACATATGTAGAAAAATATTTATTTTTAATGAAAAAGATAGCTTACTAAGTGAATTGAATTATTTACCGTTTTATTTTGATGATATTAAACACACTGATTCAGATAGAGTTATAGCGTTAGAAGATGAATTAGATATGATAGTTAAAGAAGCTACAATTTTTTTAGAAAACTTAGATAAAAGTCAGAATGAGGAAAATAAATGTTAATAATTAAGAAAATAGAAATAAAGAATTTTAAAATATACAAAGAAGAGAATATAGATTTTGGGGAAAATAAATTTATAATGCTTACTGGACCTAATGGTTATGGGAAAACATCTTTAATAGATGCTATAGAATGGTGTATTACAGGAACTATAAAGAGGTTAGAATTAAAACATTCAAATAGATGTAAAAAAGCTAAAGAAAAAAAACGTGTAGAGAATAGCGTAGGAATATTAAAAAATAAGAATTGTGATAGAGATGAATTTGTCAGTGTCAAGTTGACATTTATATGTGACGGAGAAGAAGTAACTATTTTACGTGAAAGGAAAAAAGATTCTTTAGAAATTGATGAAGAATTTGAAATAGTAGGAAGAATTTCTAATGAAAATATTAAAGAAAAAATAGAAAAAATTAAAACAGAAAATTCATTTTATAAATATAATTTTCTAGATATGAGCAAGTCATATCGTTTTATGGAAACAAGTAGAGTAGATTTAAAGGAGCAAGTGAGTGATTTTATAAAAGACAGAAATAATATAAATCATTTAATTGATAATTTAAATGAAAAAATAAGTGAAATAGATATAAAAATAAATAATAATAAAGAGAATATAGTTAAAAATGAAACAGAAAAAGATAAAATTCAAAAAGAAATAGAAAATTTGGCTGAATTTTCAGATATAAAAGAATACCCTAATATAGCTGCTTATATAGGTGACCCCTTAAATTTAAAATCCATAGAAGAGGCAAAAAATGTTGACAAGTTAATAAGAGGATGGGGATATAATTATGTATATGAGAATATATTAAATTTAAATAAATCAAAAAATGCAGAAAAAAATAAAAAAGAGTTAGAAGAAATAAAAAATGAATTTATTAAAGAAGAAAATTTAATTATTAAATTTATTGAAGAAAAGTTTTATGAAAAAGAAAAAAGAAATAAAATTAGTGATAAGATTTCTGAATTAGAGGAATTTAAAGATATTTTAAATAAAAAATTTAATGCAGATGCTTCAGAATATGATTCTTATGAAGTATTGAAAAATAATTTTATTGCAAAGAAGAAAGAATATGAGCAATTATCAAATGAAATTAATTTGATAGATCAAAATATAAGAGAACTAGAAAAAGGAAGTAAAATAATTGAAATATTTTCATTATTAGTAAATAATAAAGATGACATTATTGATGAATATAGAAATAAGGGCAATGTCAATTGTCCATTATGTGGATCTTCTGAAGTATTTGCAAAGATAAAAAAAGACGACATAGCAAAGTACTCAAGTGAATATTTAGATAAATATGATGAGATTTTAAAGAGTAATTTTGAATTGAAAGAAAAGAAAAAAGGAGCTTTAGATGGTATTTGGAATAGTTTCAATGTATTTTTAGATAATTTTATTAAAAATGAAATAAAAAAATTAAAAGAGAATAATAGCAGAATAATTGGTGAGTGGAAAAGGGTTAAAAAGTTTTTTGAGTTAATAAATAAAAGTAGTCTTACAATAAGTAAAGATATAATTAAAACAATTGACAACGAGATTGAAACCAAATGTAATGGAATATTATCAAAAGAAGATGCTATAAGAATACATGAAAAAGTCTATGAAGTGTTAAAATATTTACAATATGCTGAGTTAGATGATATTAAGATGAAAAATTATTCAAAATCAATTGTTATAATAAAAAGTTTATTTAATGATGAATTAAATTATAATAAATTTGATTATAATATTATGGTTAAAAAATTGGTTTATTTAAAATATTATATTTCATCAAAAGAGATTGAAGATAAAAGTAAGGAATTAAATATATACGAAAAAAAAATTAATGAATTAAATAATAAGAATGAAGAATTAAAAGATATAAAAGAAACACTTAAAAAATACACTGATGATATTGGCAATAGGTTAAAGGAAATTGAACAAACTGAATTTGAAGATGTTGGACCATATTTATTTAGAATATTTAATAAGATTATTAAGCATACAAATATTGACGGGTTTAAATTTAAAAGAGATAGTTCTAGAGTTCAAGGTGAATCTGGAATATCGTTTTTAGATTTAGAGGAAAATAATATTATGAATATGTTTAGTGAAGGACAATTAGGTGTATTTATGATTTCTTATTTTATAGGTAATATATTAAAAAGAAAAAATGAAAATTTAATTGAAAGTTTTTTTATGGATGATATAACTAATTGTTTAGATGACATTAATGTTTTGTCTTTTATAGATATTATTAAATATTTAATTAATGATGAAAATAATGGTATGAATCAGTTATTTTTTGCTACTTGTAATAATAATATAGAAGCTCTTTTTAAAAATAGGATGGAAGGATTTAATATTCCATATAAGTCAATAGAATTTGATTCATTTGGTATGTTAAATAAATCTAATATTAAAAATTAAATGTAATAATAATAAAATTCATATATAATTAATTTATTATTCAGACATTATAACAATGGAAATACTATATGACACATATATATACAACCTAAAATTGAGGATGTTTTAAAGTTTCTTCAAAAACAATAGACATTAGAGAAAGTTTCAATAAATGTATAGAAAGTTAGATGTAAAATAAAGGATTTATATATAATTAAGTTTTTATGTGTAACAGAAAAATATTTTGATATCAATAGCATTTTTAAGGGGCAAAATTATAAATTCTCATAAAAATAACATAATGAATCAAAAAAGTTCTAGATCATTTATTTGGTTTAGAACTTTTTATTATCTGTATTTTAATATTGTGGGAATTTATGGAATAAAATTTGGGCTTGTGATATTATAACACTTATAGATAAGCAGAAATTTTATGGTAGGGGTTGGTTTAATGAATTTTATAGATACATATGATGAAATTTTATCTTGTTTTTCATCAAAGGAATTTAATATAGCACTTTGGGAAAATTATTCAAATATGATTTCAAAGGAATTATCTAATAAAGTTAAAAAGGATATTAAAGGTTATAATTACAGAAAAGATATATTCCCTGTAATTGAAACAGCTCTAAAAAGTAGGGAAAAATTAAAGCAAGTCCATGAATCATTTATAGCAGTTTCAGATAATATTAAATATAAATTCAAGGAATTATTTGAAGAAGATTTGGATTTAGACATTATTCTATACTTAGGTCTATGTAATGGAGCTGGCTGGGCAACATCACTTCATAATAAGAATGTTGTTCTACTTGGAATTGAAAAGATTATTGAACTTGATTGGTGTGATGAAGAGGATATGTTTGCTTTGATAGCCCATGAAATAGGTCATATTTGGCATAAAACTAAGGGTGGATGTTTTGGAAAGCAAAAAAATATTAGTGAAAAAGCACTTTTTCAACTTTATAGCGAAGGAGTAGCTATGTTATTTGAGCAATTACTATGTGGAGATGAAAATTATTATCATCAAAATCAAGAGGGATGGATAGATTGGTGTGAAAATAATTTAATTGAACTAAAGAGAGAATACTTATTAAGAATTACTAATTCTGAAAGTGTACAAGATTTCTTTGGAGATTGGAATAGTTACAAAGGTCATTCAGATGTAGGATATTTTATAGGATGTAAATTTGTTAGATTTCTTCTAAAAAAATATTCACTTACAGAAATGCTTTGTATGGAAATGGATTTAATGTTGAAAGAATATATTAGCTTTTCAAAGTTAGGAAGGTAATTAATATGGAGAGGATAGTTGTAGTTAAAGATGAATTATTTATGAGGGAAGAGCTTGTTTATATATTGTAAAAAGCAGTATATGAGGCTTCCTCTATTAGTGATTTAAAGCAAAAGCTTTTTTATATAGGCTTGTAAAGTAGAATTAATTATCAAATGAATTAATATGATAATATAATGAATAAATGATGCATATAAGTTAAAAAGTGTGCTAAATTAGAAATTTAAAAGGGGGGAGAACTTTGGTGGTAGATTGCATTTACATGCAATATATTACTAAGTGAGTAATGAAAAGAAATAATAAAATAACCTTAAGCATCATAGTTATTTGTTTATCAATAATAGCATGTCTTTTTATTGGAAAGTATTATAATATTAATGGAGTAGTACGAAATTTAGGTACATTCAAAAATGTAATATTAAATGAAAAATATAAAGATACACAGTTTTTTAGTATAGAGGTTAAGGGTATAATAGAAGGTACTGCTGAAAATGGCATATCTAAAACCTTAAGAGGGGATGACATAAATAAAGTTTTAGATATATTAAATGATATAAAGCTAAAGGAATATGAGGGTGTAAAATATAATCAGCAGAATTTTTTTAATCTCAAATTTATTGGAGCTGATGATGCTTATTTAGAGGTGGTAATAATCGATAACAAAGTTATGCTAATTCAAACAAATGCTTCTAGTGATGAAAGATTTTCCAATGGATATCAGATTGTAAATAATAATATTGATATTATTAAAAACTTAGAAGAACTATTAAATGACTATTAAAGTTATATAAAAAACAGTTATAAGCAAATTGCAATTAGTACAAAGTAAGAGCAAAGGAACTTCAATTGGCTTTCCTTTGTTCTTAATTTATATAAGTTAAGCATTTCTATGTAGTAGATTTATATAAAATTAGTATTGCCAATGCTATTAATATCATACCCATAAAAGCAGGGGAGGAATGACCTAGAGATACATAGATTTGTCCTCCTAAAATAGGGCCAATTATTCTTGCTAGAGATTGAAGAGCTTGGCTACCTCCTTGAATCCTTCCTTGTTCACTAGAATTAGCAGACTTAGAGAGCATTCCATTAAATGAGGGACCAAAAATTGAATCTCCAAAACCAAATATAAACATGCCAACTATGAAAAAAGGATAGAATGTGAAAATAGCTGATGCTGCAATAAGAGCATATCCTATAATTTCAGAGACCATTCCAAGGATTGCTATCTTTACATCACTAAGTTTCATTAAAAGCTTTGGCATTATTAAGCCCTGTGAAATAATATCTTGAATACCCATAATTGAAAACATAAGTCCTATTAATGTAGGTGTCCAATTGAAAGTATCCATTGTAAATAGTGAAAAAATTGATTGTAAAGATCCATTAGGTATCCAAATTAAGAAGGCTGAAATAAGTAGTCTTTTTAAGTTTTTCATGGAAAGTACACTCATAAGCTGTGTAAATGGATTAAGTCTTACAAGGGTGATTTTATTAAGTCTATTATTTTCATGAAGACTTTCAGGCATATATAAGATTCCATAAATAAAGTTTAATAAGGTTATTATTGCTCCAAAATACATTGGCACAGCATAGCCAAATTTGGCAAGCACTCCACCTAGAGTAGGGCCAATGGCAGCACCTATACCTGCAATTGCACTTATCCATCCAAAGAATTTAGTCCTTTCTTCCTTAGGTGTGATATCTGCAAAATATGCAAAAATTGTGCTTATGCTACCACCTGTTACACCATCTATTATACGTCCAAGAAATAGTACCCATATAGAGCCACCTATACCAAAGATTAAGTACCCAATTGAGGAACCTAAAAGGCATATTAAAAGTATGGGGCGACGTCCATATCTATCACTTAAAGCCCCAAGTCCAGGAGCTACAAAAAATACACAAACTGCATAAACTGAGGTTAGTAGAGTAACGAAGAAAGCTTGTTCACTAGCATTACTTACATAAGGCTCCACTAAAAATGGAACAACAGGTGATATAATACTAAAGCCCATTCCACAAAGAAATACAGACATAAGACCAAAGAGGAAAGCCTTCTTATCCACTGTTTCTTCATTCTTTTCTTTATTATATGATTTAAATTTAGTCATTTAAAATCTCCTTTCAAAATTTTATATTGTTTCCTTGTCAACAATAATAAATTAATTTTGTTTCTTTGTCAACAAAATTTCAAAAACAAAAAAGCAGTTCCTTCTTAATAAAGTTGGACTGCTTGTATTTTTAGTGTTTAAATTTATTATATATATTTTTTGGTTTGCCTTAGGTAAAACTCATTTTAAATTATTCAGACTTAATATTTACCCATGTTATCACAGAATTAGACGCTAGATATGAACCATTTTAATTTATTCTGACTTAATATTTAACCCAATCTTCTTTATTTCTTCATCTAAATGATCACTATATTTTTTTGCAAAGTTAATCATATAATCAAATTGTTCCTCAGTTATCTTATCAAAGACAGCTTTATCACGCTCTTGAAACTCTTTATGGAGATCATCATGAATCTTATTAATTGCCTTTCCATGCTCAGTAAGTCTAAAATAGATTTCCTTTTTGTTGTCTTGCTTTTGGTAACTTTCAATAAGGCCCTTTTCCATAAGTTTCTTACTTAACTTACTTATTGCACCCCTAGTCATATAAAAGGAATCTGCAAGTTTTGTTACATTACAATCTACATTCTTAGCAATATATTCAATAAAATGTATTTCAGAAGGCTTATATCCCTTAAGACACTTTTCCATCTTAGACTTATTAAGCCAAGCCATCTTGTTAAACAAGTCCCTAAAACTACTTATAACCTGTTCCTCTTTGTTCATGGTCCGTCCTCCCATCCCTTGGTTCATTAAGAACATTATATTAAACTTTTGTTTCTCTTTCAACAATATCAAGGGGTAAACTCAGGAATTGGATGAAACACTTAAGGAATTTCAAGAGAATTTCTTAAATATCCTAATATACATTTAACTTTCCTTTTATTTAAGGATTTTCATAATAAGTTTGCAAAAATAGCAATAGATAGTGAAAAGAAATACATATTAAATGAAGAAAAATGGTATGATTTCAATCATAACGTTTTAAAATATATAAGAATTAATGAAAGACTAAATAGAAACTTAAAATTAGACGAGCAGTTTAGTTATTTTGGAGGAATAATAGATGAGTCCATATTATAGATATAAAAAAGAAAACAGGAGATTTCTCCTGTTTTTTTATTTCTCACTTACTAATTGCTTTACGGCTGGAACATCAGCAGGAGCCCATGAAAGAGTTTCAAGGTAATCTACTGGAAGCCATATAAGTTTTGCATGTTCACTAGCCTTTGGAGTCCCATTAACAAGTTTACATCTTAATGTTATTAAGTTAACTATAACTTTCTCATATTCATGAGTATTATCATTAAATGTAGATATGTATTCTATATCACAATCTAATTCTTCTTTAATTTCTCTAACTATTGCTTGTCCTACAGTTTCCCCTTCCTCAATCTTTCCACCTGGGAATTCCCATTGCTTAGGAAGAGTCATATCCTTTGATCTTAAGGCACAAAGAATTTCTTTCTTTTCATTTTCAATTATAGCACCAACTACTTTTACTGTTTTTTTCATGATTTTTTCTCACCTCGAAGATTATTTTATCATAATTACAATTGAGATCAAACTTTAGATTAACTTATAAATAATTTGTTGGTTATATTTAGATAAGAAATGTAATATTAGATTATCTATGACACCATTATCATTTGTAGTAGCAATATGTTTTTTGTAACTACATTTAAAATTTTAGCAATAGTGATTAGCTTAGAGATTAATATAAAGTAAATTAAAAAAATATAAAACTAGAACTTATTTTCTAGCTAAATATAGCTCCATGGTGTCATATACTTTTAGCAAATTATTATGTTCTAAAATAGCTTCCTTAATTTCCTCTTCAAATTTTGCTTTTATGGCTAGGTTCATGGTTCTATGATCTGAATAGGTGTTTAATAATGATATATAATCACAGGCATTAAAGATTCTAGTTTTATGATATAGTTTAAGTTCAACATCTTTAAATCCATACTTCCTTAGCTTTTTTAAAAGTTCTTTATAATGCTCTTTATCATTTTCTATAGGTTTAGCCTTTGAGGACTTATATCTTTCATATATACTTTGAATTTTTTTGTGCAATAAGTCATCCTTACGGCCTATAAAGGGTTTATTCCAAAATAATGCTAAGGTTCCACCAGGTTTTAGGAGTTTCAAGGCCTTGGGGTATCCTATATTTTCATCAATCCAATGAAATGCAGTTGCAGAATAGATAAGGTCAAAGGTATTTTCATCACATTTAAAATCCTCAAAGGGAACATTTAATATATTAAAGTTTTTATAGGCTTTAAACTTATTTTTAGAAAACTCTGCAAGATTCTCTCCAAGTTCAATAGCTATTAAATCAAATCCAGTTTTAAGGAAGGGAAGAGTAGCTTGTCCAGTACCAATTCCAATTTCCAAAGCCTTTTTATTTATATCTAATTTTGAATATTCCATAATATCATGAAACAATTCCTCACAATAGGTAGGCCTCCATTTCTCATAATTCATAGCATCCTCATTAAAGGTAAAACGCTTGTCCATAATACACCTCTTAAAAATTAAATTTATACCATAATATTTTTATTATATTATAAAACTATTTTAATGTGGGATTAAAACAAGTAATTGTTTGGCCAATTGGTGGAACTTTATTTGGACTATTATGTTATGCTATTTCAAAATCAAAGATAAAGAAAGTAGTATAAATTTAGAAACTTGCTAACTAAAGTAAGTTTAATAAGATTTATTTAACTTGGGAATTATATTATATAAAGGAATAGGTTTTAAAGAAAGTTACAGGAGTCTAGGAGGAAGAAGTAGAATTATATTATAAGAACTAGAAATATATTATTATATAGAAGAATAAAGTTAGGATAAATAAACAAGGATTATAATTTTAGATCTAAATATTATATTGTAAAATAGCTTTACTTTAAGAAGGAATAGCATTTTAAATTTAGCCTCCTATTTGCTAGGATTCTTGCAAAAATATAAGAAATAGCAGTTGACCAATACGTAAATTTTAATCTTATATTTACTAAGTTTCTTGAAAAAATATAAGAAATAGTAGCTAAGAAAATATTATCTATTATATATTGAAATAAACATAACATTAGGAGTATTATATATTGCAAAGGAGGGGTTTTGTATGAGTGAAGAGAACAAGGAACTAATCATTGAAGAAGTTGAGATAAAGGGTAAAAAGCGTAAAATAAATTTAGAAAAATACGCAAAATTCTTTTCTGATAAGGACTTCTTTGATAAATTAAGAAAATTTGCTAAAAAGGCTGGTATCAAGGTAGTTTACACATGCCTATTGCTATATTACACTTTGAAAAAGGATACAACCCCTAAGTGGGCTAAAAGCATAATCATAGGTGCCTTAGGATACTTTATCTTTCCTATAGATTTCCTTCCAGATATTGCACCAATTGTGGGATACACAGATGACTTAGGACTTTTAATACCTGCCCTTGGAGCAGTAGCCTTTTACATTAATGAGGAAGTAAAAGAACAAGCCAAGAACAAGCTAAAAGATTGGTTTGGAGAATATGAGGAAGATTCTCTAGAAGACATCAATGAAAAAATAAGTAGAGGATAAAAAATCACTCTGAAAACTAAATTTATAGTATATATGAAGAAAATAAAGCTTATATAAAAAACAAAAAATAATATTTAAAAATTCCAGGTCATATGAAAGGTTTTATAACTATTTTCATATGACCTCTTTTTTATATTATTAAAAGAAGTGATTCAAAGGAATTTTACTTTTATAAAAGGAGAATTTTCTATGATAAGTGAAGAGTATTATCAAAATTTAGTTAAAAGTATCAATAAAACTCAGCAAAGAATATTATCTAAATTCATTGAAAAATATTATTCAAACCTTTAGGTAAACTTCATTAAAAAACCATAAAGCTAAGTAGAACTTTATAATAAGTATATAAAACATAATAAGGTGCTATTTTAAAATCTATATTTGGTTATAAAGAGGAATAAACTTAACTTATTAACAAAATTGCTATATAATGTTAATAAAGTATAAATTAAAGAGGTAAATATTATGAATAACAATAAAAAATTTAAGTTTATAGTGTATTTAAATAACAAGGAGTTAGTAAAGCAATTTTTCTATACCAACATTGCTCCCTTTACATATTACACTTTACCTGTCTGTGGAATACCTGCTGGCAAGGTTATCTTTGAAATAGAAAATAGAAAGATTTACTTGAAAGCAAAGTTAAATGATTTTGAAAAGGGTGAACACATTGAAACTTTAAGTGAAATAGGCTTTGAGGATTTAGATGATTTTAGCATTAATAAAACAAAGAATAAGGATGTGTATCATATTACAATGGCCAAGAAAAAACATAAAGTAGGGCTAAACTGTAGCAATGGTTTAAATGATGATCTGGCTAAGGAAATAGTTGATTATGTAAGGAAAATTTAAAAATACAAATTAAGACAAAGTATGTTATTATATACGGAGGATAAAATGATAGAAATTATAAAGTTCATATTATATTTAATTCCTATAATATTTGTTGCTTTTAACATTTTAGATAATATTCTAATGGAAAGTATAAAATCAAAATATAGTTATATTCCGGGGAAATTTTCCAAGTTTGGTAAGGTAATAAATTTTTCAAAATGGACAATAATTGTTATTTCATTTATAATACTTCCTTTTGATATTATATATTTTTTTTCAGGAAAGTTAAGCTTCTCTAACGGAAGTGAAAATATATTAATTAATAGAATAGCATTTATAAGTACTTTTTTATTAGTTTTAAATATGGTTCTAACTATTTGGTCATATTATAAGATTAAAGAAATGTTTATAGAAAAGTTAGAAAAAGGAAAAAATATAAATGGTTCAGATAATAAATGTACAATTAATTTGTTTGGAATCAAATTTAATTTTGAAATAGATATTAGAAAGATTAAATTAAAATTAGTTAATTTTAATACAGTAACTAGTTATGTAAATGTTGGAGTATATACGATAGTTACCACTTATTTTGCATGGATATGTAGAAATGAGCTGTATAAGTATAGAGATGGATTACTTCTGTTTGTGTACTTATTAGCTATTAGTTCAATAATTTCAATAGTAAGCTCAAGTACTAATAAGATTGCTGATGAAATAAGAGCTAATAATAAAGAGTACATATTTATTTATGGAGATAATGAAAGTATAAAAACTACATTATACTTAGAGTATAATGATGAATATTTGCTAATAAAGGATGGTTATGAAATATTTATACCAAAATCTACTATTAAGAGAAAAGTAGTAAGATATAAATAATTAATATTAATTATATTTTTAGACTTATCTAATTTAAATATTAGGAATTTTATTTTCAATAGTTACATATACAATCCTATTTCTAGATTCCTTGGAATAATAAATATATCCAAAACCCATGGAAAGTGTGGACAAGCTAACAATACACTTCTATCTGCTATACTTTTAATAATTTGCCTTTGGGCCCTAATAACCAATTTATCTGGAGCAATTGTAACAGAATCCACTAGCAAAGGAAGAAAAATCTTTGACCTTAGTGAAAACAATGTAGCTCTTGGAAATGAAGCTCTAAATAGGGCAATAGGCTCCTTTAAAGATGGAATTATACTTGGCTACTACATTTTCTACTTTAAAAATATACAAGTATCTTACAGAGATAAATCAGGAAACATCATTGTAGAAGGCTACGACAAAAGTCCCTTCAAAATAACCATTGCAGCAAAAAGAAGTAAGAAGTATTTCTCCAAAATTTTAGATGTGGATTAATGTAAATAACCTAGCAATGCATTTATAAATAGTAAACTTATTAAATCTAAAATAGATTTAAGGGTAATAATTAAATATAAAGTTATAAGAGTTCTAAAAATATCAATGCACAAAGATAATAAAAATGATACCAACATAGGTATCATTTTTTTATTTTATAAATTAACTTCACACTAGGAGATTTTTTTATTAGTTTCCTTTAAAAATAAATATTTATTCTTAAGGAAAGTTAAATAAAGTGGGAATAAAAGTTGTTTCCAACCATTTATATAATTACCACAATCAAAAAATATGGTTTCATTATCTGAAATAGAAAAGTTCAATTTAGGGCTTCTACACCAATCTATTTTTAGGTAAATTGTGTGATCACCTTTCTCTAAATTTATTTGTTTTGTTTCCCCACATTTTATCTTTCCATAATAGGTATCATCTATAATTATTTTATAAGATCTAAGCACATTAAGTAAGTTATCTCTATGTATTATTATCATAAATATCCCACCTTTTATTACCGTAATTTATATGTATATTTTACTAAAATTTAAACAAATAGCAAATAAAAGGAGGAGGGCTTTGTTAATTATGTATAATAAGAGTATAAAGTATTGAGAAATTGAATTATGAGGTGAAGTAGGGGAGTATGGATAATTAAATGAATAAATTAATAAACATAAAAGAAATTTGTAAAATACTAATAATATACTTTATTACCACTATTGCTACTATGATAGTTGCTGGAGTGATTGTAGAACATGAGTTTTATAATGAATTGAAAAATTATTTATGGGTTTTAATTATATTTACATTATTATTTTTAGTGCTAATAAAATTATTTAGAGTAAAATTAAAATCCGTATTAATTTTTTTAGGAATAATTATGTTTTTACTTTTATTTATACTTTTAAACTTAGAATTTTTTGTTTCAATAGCAAGTGAACCTAATGCAGATATATTTCCAACAATGTTTTGGCTTGCTTTATATACAACACTGCCATTTCAAAGTGTAATAAATCTTTTAGTAGGCTATAACATAGAGAGTTTGTCATACTTAATACTTCCAACATATATGGTAACACTAAGCTTATTAAGTTATAAGGTACTTAAATTTAAACCTCAAAAAAATAAACAACATGAGTAATTTTAGTTTTATAATAAGAATTTAAAAGTAAAAATGGACATGATATCTGTCCATTTTTACTTAATTATTAACATATACTTATTAAGTTTAGAACTTTGAATCTAATAATCTATGCATTTAGCAGTTTACATCTAATAGCTCCCTTGAAATTTCCTCAAACCTTTCATCAGATATACCAAGTTTTTTCTTAAATATATCATCATCAATTCTGGCAACAATAACCTCATTAGGGGAGATTGTTTTTATAACTTCCTTCAGTTTATTAACTGATTTAGAGTCATCATTATATCCCTTAATTATGGTTATTTCAAATATGAATTTGCCATTATATTGTTTATTAAAGGAAGCCATATTTGATATGTATTCATGAAGGGTATAGCCTTCAATTGGTCTTTGAACCTTCTTAAAATCTTCCTCTGTTATTACCTTTATTTCTCCAATAACTTCATCACATTTATTAGCAACCTTTATATATTCATCCTTTCCAAGCATGTAACCATTAGAAAGTAGTCTTACAGGAACTCCCTTTGATTTTATAAAATCTATAATATCCTCAATTTTATCATTTATTAAGGCTTCTCCTTTTGAATTAATAAAGATTAGATCGGGGTTTGTATCATTAATCATATTTTCTAGTTCAATTAATGACTCATCCACATTATCAAAGGATTTTTGAGTATCTATTTTATTCTTTGATCTTCCTATAGGACAAAATATACAATCAAAATTACAGTACTTTTCTGGAAGCACATTAATCTCTAAAACTCTCTTTCCATCCTCAATATAAACCTCTTTATAGGTAAAATTATTCATAAACTTATCCTCCGTAAATACTTAGATTATAGCTTCCTTATTATTAATATGAAGTATTGAAATTTCAGATTTTCCACCTAAGTTTTCCTCTACTAATTGAGATAACTCTTTTAAGGCATTTTCAAATTCTTTTTCTCTATTTTCATCAACTAACTCAATGCATAAGAAAGCATTTTTTGTATCTTCTGTTAACATAGTTCTTACTGACTCACGCCAATTCCAACATCTGCAAATAGCTCCTTCATCATCTTTATAAACTATTTCTCCCTCATATGGTGGCTCACTTTTATCTGATCCTAAGGTAATAAAACTTTCATCTCCTGTTGCCTTAGTTAATCTTATATCTCCAATAAACTTATCCATATCTTCTCCACCACAAGGCATGGCATACTTTAATGATATAGAGTTGTAAATATCAACTAGAGGGTTAATTGTTCCTAATCCTTTACCAGTAGAAACCCTTTTTAACAAAGCTTCAATTGATGACCTTGCCCCTTTTTTAGTTTTAAATCTCTTAAATGCATCTCTCCATACCTTAATAACTTCATTGCTACTAAATTCTTCATTAGGCAAGTGAGTTAAAGCTTCCTTTTCTACTTGGAAAAGCATATCCTGGTATTGGTTCTCATCTTTTATAGTATTATCTATGCCATTGCAAGTGATAATACCTATCTTTGCATTAGGGAATAGCTCCCAAAAATCATCCTCAATAATAAACTTTTTCATAATAATATACCTCCTTTAAAATAAAAAAGCCAGAGAAATATTATAAAAATATCTCCCAGGCTTTTATCCTTCCGTGTTCACAGTTTATCTGTGCGTTTTCTCTTGGACCAGACTAACTAAAAAGCTACGGAACCCTAGAAAACTTTATATTATTAAGTTTTAATTAACAAATTCAAAATTATAAGTTAATTTTAGCATAGTATAAATGCTAAATCAATTCACTGATAAAAATTTGAAGCTTACTAAATAGATAACTTTTAGTAGTTAATTAATACATCATTAGGAATATTATAAATAAAATTTTACCAGTATAAAATTCTATGAAATCATCTTTCAGACCTTGAAATAACTAGATTACAAGTCAATTTTATATTAGTGCTTTAAATTAAAGTGAAACACTGGTAAAATAATAAGAGAGATGTTGAAATAACTAGCTTAAAGATAAATATCAAAACAAAGAAATGGCTATTTTACAAGCATTGAACTTTAACATGGTATGTATTTAAATTATAATTTGCAACAGTTTGATTAGAAATATTTACATATTGAACTTTAACATGGTATGTATTTAAATCCTTCTGAGCTATCTTAATGAATAAGAGGTTACAATTGAACTTTAACATGGTATGTATTTAAATCTTATATTTCTTACGAATTGCTTATCTATATTGTTTATTGAACTTTAACATGGTATGTATTTAAATAGTGTTAAGACTGTATTAAATAGTTATATTGATAATTGAACTTTAACATGGTATGTATTTAAATTTTTATTCAGTTAGGATTGTATTTTTGTGGTTCTGCATTGAACTTTAACATGGTATGTATTTAAATCCTAAAAAACCCAATATACCATCTGTAGATTTATCTATTGAACTTTAACATGGTATGTATTTAAATGTCTGTATAAAACTGACCTTTTTTCGTGGCTTAATATTGAACTTTAACATGGTATGTATTTAAATAGGTTTACAAGGTCCAAAAGGAGAACAAGGATTACAATTGAACTTTAACATGGTATGTATTTAAATGGGAAAAAATTAGATACTGTTACTAATGCAATATCTATTGAACTTTAACATGGTATGTATTTAAATTAGTAAAAAAAATACTAAACATATCTACAAAAATATATTGAACTTTAACATGGTATGTATTTAAATCTATAGGAAAAAATGATTATATAGAAGCATTTGCAAGATTGAACTTTAACATGGTATGTATTTAAATTGATGACACATGAAATAACACCTGAACAATATATGGATTGAACTTTAACATGGTATGTATTTAAATAGTGGTAAAGGTATTAACGGTGTTGTTGAAGGGACTATTGAACTTTAACATGGTATGTATTTAAATCTGTCTTTCTTTATCCGTTACCACTTCTATATCCTCCATTGAACTTTAACATGGTATGTATTTAAATTAAATCGCTAGTTTTAAATCCCTACTGTTTAGATATTGAACTTTAACATGGTATGTATTTAAATCCTTATTAAACATATAAAGCCCAGAACCAGTTAAAAATTGAACTTTAACATGGTATGTATTTAAATATGTTATTTGCATAGATAATATTATAAATTTTATTTATTGAACTTTAACATGGTATGTATTTAAATCTATTAATCAAATTTTCCTCATATATGCTTAACATAATTGAACTTTAACATGGTATGTATTTAAATGTAAATAATTCACGTGGAAAATTATGTGCAAAATTATTGAACTTTAACATGGTATGTATTTAAATAAATTTAACATAGAAAAACCTCCAACGTTATACATTATTGAACTTTAACATGGTATGTATTTAAATAAGGTTGTTAAAGCTAATCCATTAGTTCCAGTATTGATTGAACTTTAACATGGTATGTATTTAAATTAAAATTACCCCCTAATCAAAGATCTAGTTTTAATAATTGAACTTTAACATGGTATGTATTTAAATTTTTCGTACAGATCTTGAGGGCAAGTTTGGTTTTGAATTGAACTTTAACATGGTATGTATTTAAATATCCTCGACTTACTAAATATCTACTTTTAACGCCTTCATTGAACTTTAACATGGTATGTATTTAAATTCTGCTCCAAGTGGTTCATTCAGTAGTGGAATTTCTATTGAACTTTAACATGGTATGTATTTAAATTGATTATTGATATAATCTCCACCTGTTAGGATGTAAATTGAACTTTAACATGGTATGTATTTAAATATATTTGTCTTAGAAAAATTCTTTGTTTATTTAGGTATTGAACTTTAACATGGTATGTATTTAAATATTGAAATATCAAAACCTAGTTCAATTAAATATTTATTGAACTTTAACATGGTATGTATTTAAATCCAATAGCAAGAATAGAATTAATTGGAATAATCCATTGAACTTTAACATGGTATGTATTTAAATTTAGCAACTGGAATACTAACAGCAATACCCATAGATTGAACTTTAACATGGTATGTATTTAAATGTTTGAAATAACTGGACAAAAACCTTTTACATTAAAATTGAACTTTAACATGGTATGTATTTAAATGAATGTCCTAATCTTGGATTTTTAATAGAGCATAAAATTGAACTTTAACATGGTATGTATTTAAATTCTGCTAACCATGTAGCTTCTGGCATAACTTCTGATATTGAACTTTAACATGGTATGTATTTAAATCTCCATTTATCGGAAGGACTAGTAAACTCAGGATAGATTGAACTTTAACATGGTATGTATTTAAATTGAATAGTACCCTTTTCTGGTAGATAAATACCATTTATTGAACTTTAACATGGTATGTATTTAAATCAATAATTGAGCCTGATATAACAGAAGAAGAAAACATTGAACTTTAATATAGTATGTATTTAAATAAGACTTGAGAGCTTGTGCTTAACTAAGATTTAACATGGTATGTATTTAAATACTTCAGTTGTACAATGAACTGTATTCAATCCAAAAATATTTAAAATAGTTTTATTATTAACTTATTGACTAATATTTTTATTAAATAATTAATACCAGAAATATAGTAAAATTTATACAAATAATTATCTATCTCCTAAAATTTACCTTTTGAAAATTAGAATTATATCTATAATAAGTAATATTTTTATAAAATAAAAAGAAAAAATAGCCTAAGAAAATAAAATTAATAAAAGATAAATTTTGTAAAAATAACTTTTATTGGTATAATATAAACATCAAATGTATTTAATTTATATAATAAAGTTTTTAATAACTCTTGGAGTATTTAAACAATGTATTTAATGCATAAAATATTTTAACCATAACATTAGATGTACTAAACAAAAGATAAACTAAATTATTTAATTTTTCAATTAATTATTTAAAATCAATTTTAATAAAAATAAATTGGATTTTTTATAAGGAGGTGAGTATAGTGAAAGTTTTTCAACTAAATGTAAAAGTGTATCTTTTAAAAGATATACAGCAGGAAGATGCTTTAAATGAAATTTGTAGTTTTATAGACACAACTTTAGCTAGGGATCAAGAGTTTTTAGAGCTGCATAATAAAAATTGTTATAAGATGTATAGTTTTAATTCCTTTTATCCTGTAGAAGAAAATAGAATTTATAAAAGTGATAAAATCTATACTTTTCAAATAAGAACTATAGATGTTAAGCTGGCAAATTACCTTTTAAATGAACTTCACAAAAGCTACACAAGTTCAATAAAGGGGATAAAGGTTGAAGCAAAAGAAATAAATAGACATCATATTGAAAAAGTGTATTCAATAACTCCAGTTCTTATTAAGAATGACTTCGGATACTGGAAAAATCATATGAGTATTGATGAATATGCTAATAGATTAAAAATTAATATGATTAAAAAGTACAATGAATTTACTGGAGAGAATATAAAAGAAGATTTTCCTCTATTTAATTCATTAGAATTTAACAATAAAAAACCTATAGCTATAAAGTACAAAAATATTAAGATCCTTGGTGACAAGTTAACTTTAAATATAAGTGATGATGAATTATCTCAAAAAATTGCTTATATGAGTATAGGGGTAGCATTGGGCGAATGTAATTCCAGAGGATATGGTTTCTTAAATTACAGATATCTATAAATTTTTTTTGATTATTAATGTTAAAAATAACCATAAAAGTTAAAAAAAGAATTGGAGAGGGGGAGGAATTTTGTTAGATCAAGTTAGAGACTATGTTTATAGTGCTTTTGGTGATACTCTAGAAAATAGAATTTTAGATAATTATATACCTGCTGATGGTACTTATATAATAGTAAAGCCAGATGAAAATGGGCAACTTAAGGAAGTATATAGAGCTGATATTATTTTTGATAAAAAGCTTAAAAAAGTTGATACCACCATAGAAAATTTTAAACTCCTATGTAATATGGATTACAATAGCAAACTTATAGACATGAATAAGCCCATTGATGGGAAAAAAGTTATACACAGCAACAATTATTTAAGTTTTTTTATTAAAAAGGAAAGTTTAAAGCCAGATGAAAAAACTGGACAAGCTAAATTAAATCAAGAGCGTATAGATGAATACTATAGAGTTTTATCTAATTTAGAAGAGAAATATGCTAAAAAAGGAAAACAATCTTTAGAGCTTTATAAAAATGTAGAAAAGGAATTAGGAGAGGTTGATTTAGAAAAACTGTCTAAGGTAAAAGCTTGGATTGATGAGAATATTTTTAATTTAGATATAGATTTAAAACAGAAAAACTATTTAAAGATATTCTTCTTATTTAATGAAGATGATTTTTATAAGGAAGGTAAACGTTATCTGATTCCTAATATTTATAATAATAATGATTATAACTTAGAAACAAAGGATCATATATTAGGCCTTCCCAATGATAATATGGGATTAAATTCAAAGAAGCCTTATTTGGAGAGTAAAACAAGAGGGGTAGTATATCCATATTTAATAAATCAAGAGGAAGTATTAAAGCAGAAAAAAGTTTTTGATTTTCTTTTTAATTTAGCTTCACAGGGAAAAAATAATATCTATTTAAATGATTCAGAACTCTTTGCAATTAAGGATGGAGATTTTTTAGATAGTGATTTTACGGGAAACTATATAAGAATTAAAAAGGGAAAAGAATGTGAAATTCATGACTTTGATATGGTTTCAAGCTATTCTCCTAAGTTAAAGAAAAAGTTTGAATTTAAAAATATATTAGGTACACCTAGAGAAATATTATATAAAAACAGAAAAAAAGAGGATACTTGGGAATATAAAACTATTACAGAAAAGAAAGACATGCAAAGTTTGGTTAACATAATATTTTTCAATAGATTTTTAGTGACCAATTATTTTTCAGAGGATATTTCAATTAAGGAAACAGACATAAAAAGAGCATTATTAATATCTAGAGAGCAATTATTTAAGTGGTTTCATAAAGGTAATGGAAATAATGTTTGGAGTGTTTTAAATAAGGCTTCAAGATTAACTTTAAAGAATTCATTAAATAATGGATATTTTACAAAGGCAATAAATCAGTTTAATTTGATTTATTCCTTAAAGGAGTATTTTGAAGGAGGAGAGGAAAGTATGGCTGATATTCTTTGGGGCATAAGAAAGGATTTAAGAAGCAAGGTCTTAGATAATAAAGAGGAGTCTATAAATAGCGATAGAGAGTATTTTTATGCAGTTGGTCAATTAACTTCATATTTACTAGGAAAAAGCAAGGGGAAGAATAAGCCTTTATCTTTAGCTAATCCTATAATAAATGCAAAGAGTGATAAAACAATAAAGGACAATTTATTTAGACTTTATAAAAAATATAATTACGATTTAGATTCAAATAAAGATATAAGATTCAAAAGACTTTATAGCATGGTTTTAGGCTATGAAGTTGAAGGAAAGATACAGGGAGATTTAATAACTGCAGGATATTTAAGTGGAAATATAATGTTTGAGAAAAAGGAGTGTTAGATTATGATTAATAGAGTTTATGGATTAATAGGCATTTCATCAAGAATGGCAAATTGGAATGCTGATTTTACAGGTTTCCCAAAAACAACTTCTGAAGGAGATATATTTGGAAGTGATAAAGCCTTAAAATACCCTATGAAAAAAGCATGGGATAATGCAGGAGACAAGGTTTTATATATAAAATCAATGAAATTTTCAGAAAGTAAAAAAGGAGAGGTTTCTTTAGTTCCAAAGTCATTGAAAGAAAGATATGAAGATTTGTTTGATATTGATGATTTGAAAAAAGAAAAGGATGGCAAAGAGGTTTTAAGAAATCTTTTTAAAGCTAAGGATGTTAAAAACTTTGGTGCTACCTTTGCAGAAGAAGGAAATAATATATCCATAACTGGAGCTGTTCAAATAGGACAAGGATATAATATTTATGAAGAGGCAGAAGCTGAAGAGCAAACCATATTATCACCTTTTAGAGATGGTTCTGAAAAGTCAAATAAAAAAGATGATGAAGAGGCAAAAAATTCAACTTTAGGAACTAAAATAGTAACACCAGAAGCCCATTATTGTTATCCTTTTGTTATAAATCCACTTGCATATAAAGAGTTTGTAGAATTAGAAGTTACAGAAGGATATACAGAAGAAGATTATGAAGCCTTTAAAGAAGCGGCTATTTCTTCAGCAACAGCCTTTGCAACAAATTCAAAAGTTGGTTGTGAAAACGAATTATCAGTATTCATAAAAACTGATAATACTTTATATTTGCCTAATTTAGATAAGTATGTAAAGTTTATAAAAGGAGAAGAAAAAAATACCTTTGAATTAAACTTTAAAGAAATTTTAGATGGATTAGAAGAGAGAATAGAGAGCATAGAAGTTTACTATAATCCTTTAACAATTAATGTTAAGGCTAATTTTGAAGGAGCTAAATATTACAATATCTTTAGTAAAAAAGAGGTGTAGTATTATGAAGGCTTTAAAGTTTACTTTAGAAGGAAAAACAGGATTTTTTAAAAGGCCTGATGTGAATTCTAATCTTTATTTTACTTATGGTCATATTCATAAGGTGGCTTTACTTGGTATTTTTGGAGCTGTATTAGGCTATGGAGGATATAATCAGAAAAATTCTAAATATAAAGGACAAAAATCTTCTAAGGAAGGGTCAAAGCTTCCTGAGTTTTATGAAAAGTTAAAAGATTTAAAGGTTTCTATAGTTCCAAACAATAAAAATGGAGTTATAGGAAAAAAGCTAAATATATTCAATAACTCTGTAGGATATGCTTCGCAAGAGCAAGGGGGAAATCTTATTGTTAAGGAGCAATGGTTAGAAAATCCTTCTTGGGAAATCTATATTCTTTTAGATAACCAAGAGGCTGAAAAGATTTCAAGAGCCATGATTAATAAAAGCTATGTTTATATGCCTTACTTAGGTAAAAATGATCATATGGCTGATATATTAAATTGTGAAATTTGTGAGTGTGAAGAATCTTTAGAGGTTAATTATATAGATAGTTTCTTTAAAAAAGATACTTATAAACTGTCAAATAAACCTAAGGAAGATGATTTTGATGATTTTAGTGAGTTTGATGAATTCTCTGAAAATAATAAAGAAGTAACCAAGGAAGAACCTCTATATAAATATGAAGAATTTTTACCTTTATCCCTTGATGCAGAAACAAGCATGTATAAAACAGAAAGCTTAGTTTATACAAATAGTTATTTAGAAAAAGAAAAGGATAGTTTAATTTATAAAATAAAAGATAAAACTATTCAGTTTATATAGAAAAAATGGCTACATCATGCTTAATAAATTTTAAGCAGGATGTAGCCAAATTTTTAGAAAGGAAAGATATATAATATGTATTTTGAAGCTTTAAATTCATTAAATATAGATGATTTAATAAAAGAAGAATATACAGTTTTAGCTCATATAGATGAAGCAAATAATGAAAAAGAAACATTAAAAATGCATATAGACTTATGCAAAGAGTATTTTAAGAAGATTTATAGAGAGAAGAATTTAGAAAAGGTCTTTTTAAATTTTGAAAATATCTTTTTAAATAAACCTTCTTATGATGAAGAATTTTTATTTAGAGAAATGTTAGTAGGCATAATAACTATGCATGATATGGGAAAGATTAATCCAAACTTTCAAGAGATAAAGATGAAAAATAAGCTGAATATTCATATGGGACTAAATATAGATACTAATCATTCCATTTACTCTTCAATAATTTATATAGATTATTTTTTAGGGAAACTTGTAAAACTTAATAAAGAAGGAAAAGTTAAAAAAGAAAATTGTAATTCCTTTTTTGCACTACTTATTTTAAATTCATATATAATTTCTAAGCATCATTCACCAATAGATAATATAAATTTATACACAAGTAAAGAAGGAACACTTTTATCTAAGTTTGAAGAAGAAAAAATTGAGGAGCTTAAAAAAATAATAAATCCTATTTATTTTAGAAATTTAATTTTAAATAAAAGGCATATTGAAAAAATACTAGAAAAATATAAGGATTTCAATAAAAGCATATTAGAAGGTAAAGATTCCATAAAAAAAGAAATAGGAATATATACCTATGAAAGATTTATGCTTTCAATTTTAATAGCATGTGATTATTATTCAACTTCAGAATATATGAATGGAACTAAAATTAAGGACATAGGAACTATTAGTGACATAAATAAATTTTATGAAACCTTTAAAAGGGGAGAGATTTATAAGTTTATAAGAGAATATGAAAAGAATGAATATGGGAAGGAAGAGGATTTCTCTAAGGTAGAAAATATAAATGTTTTAAGAAATGAAATGTTTTTAGATGCTGAAAGAGAACTTTTAAAGAATATTGATAAGAATATATTTTATTTAGAGGCTCCCACAGGAAGTGGAAAGAGTAATGTAGCAAATAACTTAGCTTTTAAAATAATAGAAAATGATCCTACTAAGAATAAGATATTTTATGTGTATCCCTTTAATACTTTAATAGAACAAAACTTATTTACCTTAGAAAAGATTTATGAAGATAATAAAGAGGTTTTAGAAGAAATAGCAGTTATAAATTCTTTATTTCCCATTAAAGAAGTAAAAGGAACTGACTATGAAAAAGAAAAGTACTTTGAAGATTTAGAATATAGTGATTATTCAAAGGCATTACTTAATAGACAGTTCTTAAATTATCCAATGATTTTAACTACTCATGTTTCCTTATTTTCTTATATGTTTGGCACTATGAAGGAGAATATATTTGCCTTTCATCAATTAGCTAATAGTGTCATAGTTCTTGATGAAATACAGAGTTATAAAAATCAAATATGGAGAGAAATAATAGAGTTTTTAAATGGATTTTCAAAGATCTTAAATATAAAAATAATAATAATGTCTGCAACACTTCCAGATTTAGAAGGGCTTCTTATAAAGGATGATATAGAAAATTCATATGAAAAAAGTGGAGATTTAGATGAAAAGTATAAAGAGAATTTAGCTATTTATGAAGAGTATACGCCTTTAAATAATAAAAACTCAGTTAGATTAATAAAAGATAGAGATAAATATTTTAAAAATGAAAAGTTTAAAAATAGAGTAAGGGTCGATTATTCTTTAATGGACTTAGAAAAAGATGAGATTTTTGATGCCTTAATTGAGAAGATTAAAGCTTATGATGGGAAAAAGAGAATAGTAGAATTCATAAGTAAAAACAGTGCTTATAAGTTTTTTGAAGAACTTAAAATAAGAGAAGAATCAGAAGAGGGGTTTGGGGAAATAAGGCTTTTAACTGGTGATGATAATTCAATCGATAGAGAAAAAATAATAAATGAAATAAAAGGGAATAAAGATAAAAAAGGACTAGACAATGTAACCTTAGTAGCAACTCAAGTTATAGAAGCTGGTGTAGATATTGATATGGATATAGGATTTAAAGATTCTTCTATATTAGATAGTGAAGAACAATTCTTAGGAAGAGTAAATAGATCTTGTTTAAAGGAGGACTCAAAGGTATATTTCTTTAATTTAGATAATGCAATTAGCATATATAAGGGTGATGTTAGAAAAAACACCAGTTTAACAATAGAAAATGAGGATATTAGAAATATATTAATTGAAAAAGAATTTGATAAGTATAACCAGTTAGTTAATAGACCTCTTTTAGATAACACTAGTTCCTATAATGATAATAATACGGAGATGTTCTTTAATGAACCTGTTAGGAATCTTGACTTTAAAAATATTGAGGAAAAAATGAAGCTAATAGATGATGATAGAAATGATATTCAAGTATTTTTAGCTTATGAGATTGAGATTGAGATTGAGAATAAGAATACTGGAAGTGTTTATAAAATAGATGGGGAGGAAGTATGGAAAGAGTATAGAAATTTATTATTAAATAATGAAATGAACTATGCTGAAAAAATGGTTAAATTATCAAAGGTTGAAGCTAAAATGAATTACTTTATTTATAGAATAAGAACAAAGCAAAATTTTAATTATAGCGACAGAATAGGAGAGCTTTTATATATAGAAAATGGATGCGACTTCTTTGAAAATGGAAAGCTTAATAAAGCTAGATTTGAAAAAGATATTGGAGAATTTATATAAATTATAGAGGTGAGAATTTTGAAGGTTAATGGAACGCTTATAAATTATTACTTTCATTGCAAGAGGCAATGTTATTTTCATGGAAATAGATTTAACTTAGAAGATAATAGTGAAGCTGTTAAAGTTGGGAAGGCTCTTCATGAAGAAAAAAGAAAGGGAGATAATACTGAGTTAGAAATAGACAATGTTAAGATAGATAAACTTACAAAGGAATATTTAACAGAAATTAAAAAATCAGATGCAGATGTGGAAGCTGCAAAATGGCAACTGTTATTTTATTTAAAGGTTTTAAAAGCTAAGGGAATTGAGAGAAGAGGAAAGCTAGAGTTTATAGAAAAAAATAAAACAAAAAAGAAAACTTTATTTATTGAGTTAACTGAAGAGAATGAAAAAGAATTAGAAGACATTGTTAAAAATATAGAACAATTAATTTTAGAACAAGAAATTCCTAATGTTCTCAATGAACCTAAATGCAAGAAATGTGCTTATTACGAGTATTGCTATATTTAATAAAAAGAATTTTTTTAGTTTTCAATTTTGCAGCAAGCTAAAGTATTTGGAGTTATTTTAAAAGCTATAGCTCTTTCTGAATTAAGGGGTAATCTGCATGGATAGGGTATTATGGCGGTAAAATAGTTAAGTAGTAATTTTATGTATAAATTATATTTTATATAAAGTTTATTATTAAGTTTTGAGAAGAGAATAAATTAAAGTGATTTAATAATTATTATATTAAGTTTATGAGAGGAGTAATAGTATTATGGCCAAAACCAAATATATAAGTTCTATGGGAGAGCTTACAAGGAAAGATAATTCCTTATGTTTTAGAAAAGATGGGAAAAATGTCTACATTCCAGTAGAAGGAACAAGTGAAATTTATTGCTTAAATGAGATTAGCATAAATACTAAATTATTAGATTTCATATCTAGAAACAATATAATAATACATTTTTTTAACTATTATGAAGGCTACAGTGGAACTTTTTATCCTAAGGATAAGTATAGTAGTGGAAAATTGCTTATAAAACAGGTTAAGGCTTTTGAAGAAAATAGATTAATAATAGCTAAAAGTATAGTAAGTGGTATAGGAGAAAATATTTATGAACTTCTTTATCATTACTATAAACATAATAAAAAGGAAGTTAAGGGAACTATAGATTGGATCAAAGATGAATTTTATCACAGAGTTAATAAAGCTGAAAATATTAAAGAGTTAATGGCAGCTGAAGGAGAAGTTTGGCAGAGATTTTATTCTGAGTTTAAGATTATTTTGCCAGAAGAATTTATTATGAATAAAAGGTGTAAAAGACCACCTGATAATCCTATTAATGCATTAATATCCTTTGGAAACTCTCTTTTATATACCAAGACAATAGCAACCATATATAAAACTCACCTAGATCAGAGAGTAAGTTTTCTACATGAACCATCAGAAGGAAGATTTTCATTAAGTTTGGATATTAGTGAGGCTTTTAAGCCAGTAATAGTTTATAAAACCATTTTTGAATTAGTCAATAAGAAGATGTTAAAGGTAGACAAGCATTTTGATAAAAAGGTTAATTATTGTCTTTTAAATGAAGAGGGAAGAAATATATTTATAAAAGCTTTTGAAGAAAAATTGGATTCTGTATTTGTCCATCCAAAGTTAAAGAGAAGAGTAACTTATAAAACAGCTATAAAATTAGATTGCTACAAGCTTATCAAATATATAATAGAAGGTAAAGAATTTAAACCTTTTAGCCTAAAAAATAAGTATTAGTATGTAAGATTAATTTTTTATTTTCTCTTTAAAAGTAGATAATATACAAAAATTTTTTATAAGAATCTTAACATTAAGCTTTAAGAGGATTGAACAATCTAAAAACTAATAAATAATATTAGAAACCATATTAAAACTTGAGAGTGAAAAGGACTTAATAAGTTACAAAAAATTATATAAAGCATTGATAATATTGTGAGTACTTAGGTAAAAATGAATTAACAAATTAAAAACTAGTTCGATTTAAAATAAAGTTGGCTATTTTAGATAATATGTAAAATTCTATTTTGATTTAAAACAATGCATATAAGAAATATGCGTTTAAAGAATAGGGATAAAGTTTTTTATATTAAATTAAAAGACAAAAGGAGGAATATAGGTATGAAAAGTAAAATGAATTATAACTATGCTTTTGTATTTTATGACGTGAATGAAAAGCGGGTAAATAAAGTGTTTAAAGTTTGTAAGAAGTATTTATCTCATTTCCAAAAGTCAGTTTTCAGAGGAGAAATAACCCCTGCTAATCTTATAAACTTAAGAAAGGATTTAAATAAAGTAATAGAAAAAGATGAAGATTTCATATGTATTGTTAAATTATTAAATGGAAATGTATTTGGAGAAGAAGTACTAGGAATTCAAGAAGTAATTAATGGCGAAACACTTATACTTTAATAATTAATTAAAAATAGTATAGAATTTTACCAGTGATTTAAATAATGAAAACTTGGATAAGGCTTGAAATCACTATGATTTAGGCTAATTATGAATAAATACTTTGATTTCTAATAAAACACTGGTAAAATTATAGTATAAGTATTGAAATAACTAAATTAAGATATATTTATTAAATTTAAAAGTGGCTATTTTACAAGTATTGAACCTTAACATGATATGTATTTAAATGATAATAAATCTTATAAAACTCCTGGAGAATTTATAATTGAACCTTAACATGATATGTATTTAAATTTTTAATAGTCAATTGAATGGAAAGTTTGGTTTTGAATTGAACCTTAACATGATATGTATTTAAATATAAATGTTGTTACTTATTTTGATAATGGAGCTACATTGAACCTTAACATGATATGTATTTAAATGTTTGTAATAAAAACTGATGATCCAGATGCAAAAGTATTGAACCTTAACATGATATGTATTTAAATTGACTTCCTAATAAAGTTGTCCATGCTACTTGAGCCATTGAACCTTAACATGATATGTATTTAAATATAAAAGACCCCCTTATATAATTTTTAAAAAAGTATATTGAACCTTAACATGATATGTATTTAAATAAATTAGGCTGGCTTATTCCTGTTTCCACATTTGATTGAACCTTAACATGATATGTATTTAAATGTTATGCAGCAATCTATTGCTAATACTACTTTAGAATTGAACCTTAACATGATATGTATTTAAATCCAATTCCTATAATAGAATTAATCGGAACTATCCAATTGAACCTTAACATGATATGTATTTAAATACCGAGGAACCTTGGGAGGTGCTTGTAATGTTTTCATTGAACCTTAACATGATATGTATTTAAATACTGATTGTTTAGCTGTTTTTGGATTAGCTTTAACAATTGAACCTTAACATGATATGTATTTAAATGCATTAACTACTACATATCTATCCTTCTTAGGAGCTATTGAACCTTAACATGATATGTATTTAAATATCCTCGACTTACTAAATATCTACTTTTAACGCCTATTGAACCTTAACATGATATGTATTTAAATAATTCTTACCAGTAAAAATCGTAGTACCATTAAAATTGAACCTTAACATGATATGTATTTAAATTTATTATGCTTTTTATACTTATCAAGGTGGAAAATGATTGAACCTTAACATGATATGTATTTAAATTTTTGTTGGAATTGGATTGTATTTTGTAGGTACTGGATTGAACCTTAACATGATATGTATTTAAATCCTATTGAAAAAGTGCAAGGTGTTAATAGAAAAGATTGAACCTTAACATGATATGTATTTAAATTTTAGCTAAATTAAATGGAGATTTAGATAAGCAAAAATTGAACCTTAACATGATATGTATTTAAATAGTGATGCTTGGAAAAAAGCATGGAGTGAGATAGAGATTGAACCTTAACATGATATGTATTTAAATGAAATAATTTCTTCAGGAATCTCTATATCTGTCAAATTGAACCTTAACATGATATGTATTTAAATTCAACATTAACATTATTATTAACATTATCAAAAGATTGAACCTTAACATGATATGTATTTAAATAAATAGGAAAGGAAATGGTAAACGTATCTATTATACATTGAACCTTAACATGATATGTATTTAAATCTCATAGCCATAGTTTTACCATAGCCTGGCAAACCATTGAACCTTAACATGATATGTATTTAAATGATTCAAAAGCTTTTAATCTTAACTCTTTTTTGTCCATTGAACCTTAACATGATATGTATTTAAATGTTTTTTACAAGTCCTAGATTTAAAAAGCCTACTAGATTGAACCTTAACATGATATGTATTTAAATTGTGTTGGATTCTTTAGAAAAGAATATTTATACATATTGAACCTTAACATGATATGTATTTAAATAATGGAAAATTAAAAGAAGATGAAAAAGGTAAAGAAATTGAACCTTAACATGATATGTATTTAAATCGACATTTATTTAGGTGTCATTGAAACTACTGGATATTGAACCTTAACATGATATGTATTTAAATTATGAACTCTTATAATGGTAACGCCTTTGGAGTTGATTGAACCTTAACATGATATGTATTTAAATCATCATGGTGCAGATGGTGGAAATTCTGACGACTGATTGAACCTTAACATGATATGTATTTAAATGAAATTCTTTTTAATAAACTAGTGATTTCTTCTTGCATTGAACCTTAACATGATATGTATTTAAATAGTGAAAATGGGGTATATGCTTGTCAGATTGCTATCATTGAACCTTAACATGATATGTATTTAAATATCTTAAAGAACTTTCTAAAGAGTTAGAAGAACTTGATTGAACCTTAACATGATATGTATTTAAATTTAGAACCATTAACTTGATAGTCACCAATCATATAAATTGAACCTTAACATGATATGTATTTAAATTCCGAAGGAACGTTAAGAGTATATTTAATTCCAACATTGAACCTTAACATGATATGTATTTAAATAAAGTTTTCTACATTTTTAAAAATGTTATAAATATAAATTGAACCTTAACATGATATGTATTTAAATTAAAGATTCGAATATTTCTTTCTCATAAAGAAAAAAATTGAACCTTAACATGATATGTATTTAAATATAGCTGTACCTTCAATTACGGCTGCAATCTTTTTTATTGAACCTTAACATGATATGTATTTAAATCATCATGGTGCAGATGGTGGAAATTCTGACGACTGATTGAACCTTAACATGATATGTATTTAAATGAAATTCTTTTTAATAAACTAGTGATTTCTTCTTGCATTGAACCTTAACATGATATGTATTTAAATGCACCTTCAACTGGCTTTTCTTCATTTTCACTGTCAAATTGAACCTTAACATGATATGTATTTAAATCAAAAAAATTATCTTCATCAACATCTAAGAACGGTAATTGAACCTTAACATGATATGTATTTAAATAAGAACATGGGAATATCAAAGTGCTATGTCAAATATTGAACCTTAACATGATATGTATTTAAATATGAAGAAGCTAGAAAAAGGTTACAAGGTATAAGAGAATTGAACCTTAACATGATATGTATTTAAATTTTAATGATGCTAGAGTTTCTGTAAAAAGCACAAGTATTGAACCTTAACATGATATGTATTTAAATGATAGTACGGTAGCAAGATACCCATATCATTACAATATTGAACCTTAACATGATATGTATTTAAATGATGTGTGTAATTAGCTTAAGACAATTTTCAGGGCAATTGAACCTTAACATGATATGTATTTAAATAATTCAAGTGGTAATGCAGATTATTTCGCTGTAAATTGAACCTTAACATGATATGTATTTAAATATTCATATGACTGCCCATAATCTGAGTGCATACCAAATTGAACCTTAACATGATATGTATTTAAATCGTAGTCAAGGTCTTGTTATTTCTCCAAAACAAGTTATTGAACCTTAACATGATATGTATTTAAATTCAGCTCTCATTGCTACAGCCATATTAAACTTGCAAATTGAACCTTAACATGATATGTATTTAAATCATTTTTTGTTGAGCTTAAGTATTCCTTCAACAACTCATTGAACCTTAACATGATATGTATTTAAATAAGTTCTTTTTTAAAAATATATTTTATTATTTATATTGTCTTTAAGTATAATTACTTAACGCATCTTAATATAGATTTTATAATTAAGTATGGAGTATAATATGAAAAGATTAGCTTTTATTATAAAAAATATTTTGAAATTCTGGTGGTGGCAAGATATAGAAAAATCTAATATTTTTATAAGAGCTATGGATCTTGGAATGGCTTTATTTTTAAGTTTTTGTCTCTTAGCATGGATGCATGGAGAAAATTGGAATATTATATTAAGATCATTTATAAGTATTTATGGAGTTCTATGCTTCATGTCTTTTTGGCCAATTTCATATTTATTTGATGAAAAGGATAAAGTAAAAGGAAGTACATTTTATATATTTCAAAATATTTCAGTATTTTTTTCTATTATTATATTAGTTGTTTATATACTAAAGAATTATGATAGAGTTAAAAGCTAGTAATATAATCAAAAGCAAATCAATATAATTTAAAAAATATAATCTTAAAATCAAAAGTTTATAATACAAAAATAAACTGATAAAATATAAAAATAGTATTTTATCAGTTTTATTTTTTACATTAATATTCATAAGTTACTATGTGTTCAATCTCATTCTTAAGATTAGTTAACTTTTCTCTAAAGAATGTAGGATAAGCTCGATAATTACTTAGTTCTTCTATTGGAATCCAATACATTATTTCCTTAACTCCACCAGTATAGCTATTACTATTTAAATTACGTGTTCCTCTAGGTTTCATTAAAAAATAAAAACATATTTCATGACAGTTTTTACCTTCCAAACTTCCATCACCCTTAAAGAAGTTCTCATGTATAAATACCAATTTATCAACTTCATATTCCACTCCTGTTTCTTCAAGGACTTCACGCTTTACAGCTTCCTCAGCTGATTCTCCCATATGTACTCCACCACCAATAGAGTAGTAGTAATTTTCTCTTTCATTACTAGCAAAAAGAACAGCTCCATCTTCAATAATAATTGCACCAGCACGATAACGAAACCAGTTACTTTCCTTTACAAAACCACAATCATATTCCATAATATTAAACCTCTCAAAATTATACTTTAAGATTAGTTTATTCCTTATAAAAAAATATTTCTAGTATTTTTTACATTTTATTCAATTTATAATCCATGAAGGATATATAATAAAAATATAAATACTTGTACCAAAGTTTATAAGATAACTGTGAAGTTACAAAAGTAATTAATTTAATAGAGATTATTTTCATAGTATTTTAACTATGATTGCTATAAAAACTGTAGAAAAAGATTAAGCAGAATTTAATCAAATACTTGAAGCAGTGTGTTTATGGTTTTATAGGAGGAATAGAAAATGAGATTATTACTAAGTGATAAAGAGTTAAATATTAATTTTTTAGAGAGTGATGAAAATAAATATATTGATTTGTCTAAGCTTAGAATTTCAAACTGTATAGGATGTTTTGGTTGTTGGACTAAAACTCCTGGAAAGTGTGTTATCCGTGATGATGCAGTAAAGGTTTATCCTATTATTGCAAAGAGTGATAAGGTGATTTATGTAAGCAAGGTTAAATATGGTTCTTATGATACAGTGATGAAAACTATGCTTGAGAGAGCTATTCCAATTCAGCAAGCTTTTATTCGTCTTTTAAATGGGGAGGCTCATCATGTTCAGCGTGATGTTGCTATTAAGGATGCTATTATTATTGCATATGGAAATATAGAAGATGAGGAAAAAGAAATATTTAAAAGGTTAGTAGAGCGTAACTCTCACAATATGAATTTCAAAAGTTTTAATGTTATTTTTGTAGATGAAGAGAATTTAGAAGAGGTAGTAGCTAAGGAGGTTAGAAAATGGGAAAAGTAATTATTATAAATGGGAGTCCAAGAGCACCAAGATCTAACTCTAAAGAGTATGGAGAAATCTTTAGCAGTTATTACAAAGGACAAACTGATACTTTTAATATTACAAAGAATAATCATAAAGAGATTTGTAGCAAGATAGGAGAGTATACAGATATACTACTTGTTTTTCCACTTTATGCAGATGGACTTCCAGTTACAATGCTTAACTTTTTAAAGGTTCTTGAAGAAAATCCATCAAAGAACAAACCTAAAATAAATGTAATAGTAAATTGTGGATTCATAGAGCCTGAGCAAAATAATGTTTGTATTGATATGGTTAAATTATTTTGCAAACAAAATACATATGATTTTAATTCAGTATTATCAATTGGTGGTGGGGAGGCTATTTTAGGAACACCTTTTAAAATCTTTGTAAAATGGAAAATAAAAAAAATAGCAAAGGCTATTTACAATAACACTCCTGAAAACTTAAGGGTTACCATGCCTATATCAAAAAACATGTATCTTAAGGCCTCTACAAATTATTGGATTAACTACGGAAAAAGAAATGGTATTACAAAATCACAGATGGAAATAATGAAGATTGAATAGTTATTTATTTTATTAGGATAATAAATGTTATTTTTGAATTTAAATCAACTTTAAAGTTTATAAGTTATCATAAAAATAATAGGTTTTAAAAAGAATAAACTCTCTTTAATAGAGGACTCTAGTATTAATAATTAGATTTTATAATTAAAAAATACATAATAAATTTTATATCCTTAGGTATTAGTATAGCTTGCCTAAGGATATTTTTATTTGAATTATTTACCAAAGGGTTTGTGTGAGATATAATTATGTGTAATAATTCCCATAAATTCATATAATTATAAAGTGTTTAATGAAAAATATAACCGTGAAATAAGATTTAAAAGGGGGAAAAAGTTATAGGTTTAAAAAGATTCTTATCAGCAATGTTATTTATACTTATAAGTACTTTGGTTGCCTGTGGTAATAAGGTAGATATAAGTACACCATTAGCAGAAGAGCAAAAGATAGAGGATTTTAATTACTTATATAATACAATTGAAGAAAACTATCCTTTTTTAGAGACAAATAAAAGACTGAACAATGTAGATTGGTTAAGTAAAAAGGAAGAGTATTTACAAAGAGTAAAAAATACCAAGAGTGATATTGAATTTTTGATGACTTTAAATTCTATATTAAGTGAGTTAAATAATGGACATACTCATATGATTACAAATTCTAGCCAATTCAGAGATTTTAGAGAAATTTATTCAATGAATAAAGGGTGGCAAAAGAAGGTACAGTTACCTGTATTGAATAACAAAAAAGCTTTAGCAAGATACAATATTGATAAAAATGAAAAAATACAAGTTTTGAATCAAGAGAAAAATGAAAAGACAGAAGGAATTAGGAATGCTTCCACTAAAGATATAGTTGAAGGAAAAATAGGATATATTTATATACCTCAGATGATAAGTTATTACAACATGGGAAATGATATTGAACTTATTGATGAGTATTTAAACAATATTAAGGAGTATCAAGCTCTAATTATAGACATAAGAGGCAATGGAGGAGGAGATAGTTATTATTGGATTTCATACTTAGTTCCAAAGTTGATAGATAAAGTATATGAAAATACAACTTATAGCTTTTGGAAAGATGGAGAAATTATAAATAATTATTTGAAAAAGTCAAAAGTAAAATACTCTACAGGATTTGGAGAGGTGAAAGATTTAGATACTATAAAACTTGTAAACTTACCAGTAGAGGTTAAGGAGAATTTCAAGTACTATAGTAAAAATACTATGGAAATAAGCCCAAGTGAAGATTCCATAAATTTTAAAGGAAATATATATTTATTAGTTGACAAATTAGTATATTCATCATCAGAAGCATTTGCCTCTTTTGCGAAACAAACAGGATTTGCAACACTTATAGGTGAAAGAACTGGGGGCGATGGTATAGGTTCTGATCCACTTCTTCATATGTTACCTAATAGTGGTTATATATTCAGATTTTCTAAGGATATGGGAACAACTGCTGATGGAACATCTAGTGAAGAATTTAAAACAGAGCCAGATTATTTAATTGAGTATGCTGGAAAGACTGATAACTTTGAAAATGATTATTGTATTAAAAAGGTATTAGAATTAGAAAATATTAATTAAATACAATCTTTATAAATGTGAATATTATTATATTTTATGACACTATATTTATAGAATAGTATGTTTTATAAACTTAAAATAAATATATAGATAAATATATTTATTAATAAAAGGGGGAGTACAAGCATGGTCAATAGGATTGTATTAAATGAAACTTCTTATCATGGAGCAGGCGCTATTAAAGAAATTGTTACAGAAGTAAAAGGAAGAGGTTTTAAGAAAGCCTTCTTATGTTCTGATCCAGATTTAGTTAAGTTTGGAGTTACAGGAAAGGTTACTTCTATACTAGATGAGGCTAATCTTAGTTATGAATTATATACAAATATTAAAGCAAATCCAACTATAGAGAATGTAAAAAGTGGTGTAGAGGCTTATAAAAAATCAGGTGCAGATTATATCATTGCAGTTGGTGGTGGATCATCAATGGATACTGCAAAAGCCATAGGAATTATAATAAATAATAAAGAATTTGAAGATGTAGTAAGCTTAGAAGGGGTTGCACCAACTAAGAACAAATCTGTTCCTATTATTGCTGTTCCAACAACAGCTGGTACGGCAGCAGAGGTAACTATAAATTATGTTATCACTGATGTTGAAAAGAATAGAAAATTTGTATGTGTAGATACTCATGACATTCCAGTAGTAGCAATTATAGATCCTGAAATGATGCAAAGTATGCCAAAGGGGCTTACTGCCGCAACTGGTATGGATGCATTAACTCATGCCATAGAAGGTTATATAACAGGGGCTGCATGGGAAATGACAGATATGTTCCACTTAAAAGCTATTGAATTAATTTCAAAACATTTAAGAGGCGCAGTAGAAAATACACCAGAAGGAAGAGAAGGAATGGCATTAGGACAATACATTGCAGGAATGGGATTCTCAAATGTAGGACTTGGTATAGTTCACTCTATGGCGCATTCTTTAGGAGCTGTTTATGACACACCTCATGGGGTTGCAAATGCAATTATTCTTCCAACTGTTATGGAATATAATGCAGAGGAAACTGGAGATAAATATAAATATATTGCAGCTGCCATGGGTGTTGAAAATACAGAAAATATGACAGTTGAAGAATATAGAAAAGCAGCAGTAGATGCAGTTAAAAAGCTTTCAGAAGATGTGGGAATACCAGCTAATCTTAAAGACATAGTTAAAAAAGAAGATATAAGATTTCTAGCTGAGTCTGCTTATAATGATGCTTGTAGACCAGGTAATCCAAAGGAAACATCTGTTGAAGATATAATAGCTTTATATGAATCTTTAATGTAAAAATACCCTCTTAGTGAATCAATTTCACTTAAGAGGGTATTTTTTATTTACTAAGCTTTTAAGGATTTTAAATATTGTTTTGGTGTTACTCCTTTATGTTTTTTAAAGGTTTTAATAAAGTAACTTACATCATTAAATCCACAATTTAAAGCAATCTCAGTAATGGAAAGCTCTGTTGCAAGAAGTTTTTCACAAGAAATTTCAATACGGTAGTAATTTAAATATTCTATGGGAGTTTTATTAATCATTTCATGAAAAAATCTACAAAAATATTTTGGAGACATACCAGAAGCTTTGGATAAATCCTCAAGAGTTAAAGGGTTTTGATATTCATTTTCTATTAAGGTTATAACATTTTTTAATTGAAGAAACCTTTCTTTAGTCTTTTTAGTATATTTATTATTTTTTACATATAATTGATTCTCTAATATAGTTCCTATTAAATAATATAAAGCCCCTTGAGCTATAAACTCATAGCCTGTACTTTTAACTCTCATTGCTTCGAACAATGATGTACAACAATTATTTAAAGCTTGTACATTAGAAGGAAGTTTATGGGCTATAACTTTATTATGATTTACAATATCATATATTTGCTTTGTACAAGCATTATTGTCCTTTAAAAGTAATTTCATATCAAAAACTATACATTCATAAATACAATCATTAGGTAACCCACCATGAAATATTCCACTATGAACAAAAATAATATCATTCTTTTTGGCTAGTATCTTTTCTTTATCTATAAATAGTATAAATTCTCCTTCTAAAATTCTAATTATTTCACATTCAGTATGCCAATGATAAGGCATGTTGTATCTAGAATGATTAGGAGTAACGTGATAAAACTCTATTGGAAAATCGAAAGTTCCATGTTGTTTATTCTCTTTATAATCAAAATATTTCATAAACTCCCTCCTATATAAAAAAGTGAATATTATTATATTTTTTGACTATTATAACACAAGAAAACGTTTATATAAATATATATAATCAAAATATAGTAACAATCAAACAAAAAAGTTATAAATTTGAATTTGGTTTGGGAGGTAATCATTATGGCAAAAAGTAGATTAGTAGGAAAGTATCCTGTAATAGGAATAAGACCAACTATTGATGGAAGAAGAGGAATAATAGATGTAAGAGGTTCTCTTGAAGAACAAACAATGAATATGGCAAAGTCAGCAGCAAAGCTTTTAGAGGAAAATTTAAAATATTCAAATGGAGAAAAAGTAAAGGTTATAATAGCTGACACTACAATTGGAAGAGTTCCAGAAGCTGCAGCTTGTGCAGATAAATTTAGAAGAGAAGGTGTAGATATAACACTTACAGTTACTCCATGTTGGTGCTATGGTGCAGAAACAATGGATATGGATCCAATGACTATAAAAGGGGTATGGGGATTTAATGGAACTGAAAGACCAGGAGCTGTTTATTTAGCATCAGTTTTAGCAACTCATGCTCAAAAGGGACTTCCTGCCTTTGGAATATATGGACATGATGTTCAAAATGCAGATGATACTGAAATACCAGAAGACGTAAAAGAAAAGATATTAAGATTTGGAAGAAGTGCAATTGCAGCAGCATCTATGAGGGGAAAATCTTATCTTCAAATTGGTTCAATATGTATGGGAATAGGTGGATCTATTATAGATCCAAACTTTATAGAAGAATATTTAGGTATGAGAGTAGAATCTGTTGATGAAGTAGAAATTATAAGAAGAATGACAGAAGAAATATATGATAAAGATGAATTTGAAAGAGCTTTAAAATGGACTAAGGAAAAATGTAAGGAAGGTTTTGATAAAAATCCTGAGAATGTTCAAAAAACAAGAGAAGAAAAGGATAAGGATTGGGAATTTGTAGTTAAAATGATGTGCATTATAAAGGATTTAATGAATGGAAATGAAAATTTACCAGATGGATTTGAAGAAGAAAAATTAGGACATAATGCAATAGCGGCAGGTTTCCAAGGACAAAGACAATGGACTGATTTTTATCCAAATTGTGATTTCCCAGAAGCACTACTTAATACTTCATTTGACTGGAATGGAGCTAGAGAGCCTTATATATTAGCTACTGAAAATGATGTTTTAAATGGATTAGGTATGCTTTTTGGAAAGCTACTTACAAATAAAGCACAAATATTTGCAGATGTTAGAACTTATTGGAGTCCTGATGCCGTTAAGAAAGCTACAGGATATGAATTAGAAGGGGTAGCAAAGGAATCAGATGGATTTATACATTTAATAAATTCAGGCGCAGCTTGTCTTGATGCATGTGGACAAGCTAAAGATGAAAATGGAAATGGAACAATGAAAGCTTGGTATGATGTTACAGAAGAAGACCAAGAAGCAATCCTTGCTGCAACTACATGGAATGCTGCCGATAATGGATACTTTAGAGGTGGTGGATATTCATCAAGATTCTTAACAGAAGCTGAAATGCCAGTAACAATGATACGTTTAAATCTTGTGAAAGGCCTTGGTCCAGTTGTTCAATTAGTTGAAGGATATTCAGTAAAACTTCCAGATGAAGTATCAGATAAATTATGGAAAAGAACAGATTATACTTGGCCTTGTACTTGGTTTGCACCAAGACTTACAGGAAAAGGAGCATTTAAATCTGCTTATGATGTAATGAATAATTGGGGTGCTAACCATGGAGCTATAAGTCATGGACATATAGGGGCAGATATAATTACTTTATGTTCTATCTTAAGAATACCTGTAAGTATGCATAATGTTCCAGAGGAAAAAATATTTAGACCAGCAGCTTGGAATGCCTTTGGAATGGATAAAGAGGGACAAGATTATAGAGCTTGTAAGGCTTATGGACCAATGTATAAATAAAAAACTTAGTAGGTGATACTATGAAAGATATAAATTTAAAAAGTAAAGTATTAGCTTTTGATTTTGGTGGATCAAGTGGTAGAGCCATTCTTGGGAGTTTTGATGGAGAAAAAATTAATATAAAAGAAATTCATAGGTTTTCTAATGATCCTGTATTTATAAATGGAACCATGTATTGGGATGTTTTAAGATTGTTTTTTGAAATAAAGCAAAGTCTTATAAAAGCAAAACAATTTGGTGAAATAGATAGTATTGGAATAGATACCTGGGGAGTTGATTTTGCCCTTTTAGATAAGGATGGACAGTTAATTGAAAATCCAGTTCATTATAGGGATGAAAGAACTCTTGGAATGGTAGAAAAGAGTTTTGAAAAAATATCAAAGGATGAATTTTATAGTATAACCGGTAATCAATTTATGGAAATAAATACTGTATTTCAACTATTAGCATTAAAAGAAAAGAGATCGCATCTGATTGAAAGAGCAGATGTGATGCTCCTAATGCCAGATTTATTTAATTATTTACTAACAGGAAAAATGGTTACCGAAAATTCTATAGCATCAACAACACAGCTATTTGACGCCAAAGAGAGAACTTGGTCAGATAGAGTAATAAATGCTTTAGGTCTTCCAAGAAAGATATTTACTAAAATAGTTCCAAGTGGAACAATAATAGGAGATATATCAGAAAAAATATGTGATGAACTTAAAATAGAAAAGTGTAAAGTGGTTGCAGTTGCAGGACATGATACTCAAAGTGCATTAGTATCTGTTCCAACTACAGAAAAAGATTTTGTATTTTTAAGTTGTGGAACATGGTCTTTACTTGGGACAGAGATTGATGAACCAATTATTAACGAAAAATCAAGTAAGTATAATATTACAAATGAAGGTGCATATGAAAATAAAGCATCATTCCTTAAAAATATTATTGGGTTATGGTTAATTCAAGAAAGTAAAAGGCAATGGGAAAGAGAAGGAAAAGAGTATAATTTCTCAACTTTAGAAGAATTGGCAAGAGAGGCGAAGCCTTTTAAATGTTTTATAGATCCCGATGATCCTATATTTGTACAAGCTGGAGATATTCCTAGTAGAATAAGAGAGTATTGTTTAAAAACTAATCAAGAAGTGCCAGAAAATTGTGGAGAAATTGTTAGATGTATAAATGAAAGCTTAGCTATGAAGTATAGATATTCTTTAGAAGAAATAAAGGATTGTACTAATAAAAATTATGATGTTATCTACATGGTTGGTGGAGGAACTCAAAGTAAATTATTATGCCAGATGACTGCAAACGCATGTGATATTAAAGTTTCAGCAGGACCTATTGAAGCTACAGTTTATGGGAATATAGCAATACAACTTATGGCAACAAATAAAATAGAGAATTTATATAAAGCACGTGAAATTATAAGGAACTCTAATGATATGAGTTATTATGAGCCTCAAAATTATGAATTATGGGATAAGGAATATGAAAGATTTAAAAATGTAATTAAATCTAAGGAGGTAATTAAATGTTAAAAGGAGTACCAAAAATATTATCACCAGAATTACTTAAAGTATTATGTGAGATGGGACATAGTGACAAAATAGTAATTGCAGATGGTAATTTTCCCACAGAAAGTATGGGAAAGGAATGTATAGTGGTTAGGTGTGATGGCCATGGAATACCAGAGTTATTAGATGCAATACTAGAAGTATTTCCACTTGATACTTACGTTGAAAATCCAGTGAATTTAATGGAAGTTATGAAAGGTGATAATGTTAAGACACCTATTTGGGATGAGTATAAAAATATTATAGGAAAGCATGATGATCGTGGAAATAATGTTATTTCAACTATAGAAAGATTTAAGTTTTATGAAGAAGCAAAAAAGGCTTATGCAATAATTGCAACAGGAGAAAAAGCATTATATGCAAACGTTATATTACAAAAAGGTGTAGTAATTTAGTAAAAGATATAGAATGGAGGGAATTATTATGGAGAATACAAATAAATTAAAATACATGGAAATAAGAGAACAGATATGTGATGTGTGCCATAAAATGTGGCAATTAGGATGGGTGGCAGCAAATGATGGAAATGTATCAGTGAAATTAGAGGATGGTACATTTTTAGCTACACCAACTGGAATTAGTAAAAGTTTTATAACACCAGAAAAATTAGTTCATATTGATGAAAATGGAGAAGTACTTGATGGACCAGAAGGAGCAAAGCCTTCATCAGAAATAAAAATGCATTTAAGATGCTATAAGGAAAGAGAAGATGTTGGAGCAGTTGTTCATGCACATCCACCAACTGCTACAGGATTTGCAGTTGCTCATCTTGCTTTAGATAGGTATACAATGATAGAAACTGTAATTGCAATTGGATCAATTCCAATAGCTCCTTATGGAACACCTTCAACTTATGAAGTTCCAGATTCAATAGCACCATATCTTCAAGAACATGATGTTATCTTATTAAAAAATCATGGGGCATTAACAGTTGGAGCAGATTTAATAACAGCTTATTATAGAATGGAAACATTAGAATTATATGCAAAAATAAGTTTAACAGCTCATCTTTTAGGGGGAGAAAAGGAAATATCAAGAAAAAATATTGATAGATTAATAAACATGAGAAAAGACTATGGAGTAAGTGGAAGACATCCAGGATTTAAACGTTATAGAACAGAAGAATAATATTAAGTTTAGATATTGGGGGAGTGTTTATTGTGGAGAAAATGAGTACTATTGAGAAAACAGCTATTGTACCTAAAAAATATAGAATGCATTTTTTAATGCTTATATCATGTTTTGTACTTTGGGGTCTTTTAAATAATATGACTGATAATCTTGTTCCTGCTTTTGGAAAGATATTTATGTTAGAAGCTGCTGACTCATCTTTAGTACAAGTAGCTTTCTATGGATCATATGCAGTACTTGCCTTACCGGCAGCAATACTTATTAAAAAATATTCCTATAGAAATGGAGTATTAGTAGGACTTGGATTATATATAATTGGAGCAATGGGATATATCCCAGCTGCAATGCTACAAAACTTTAATTTATTCTTAGTATCAGTTTTTGTTTTAGCTGGTGGACTTTCAATATTAGAAACTACTTGTAATCCCTATGTAATCTCTTTAGGAAGTGAAGAGACAAGTGTTCGTCGTTTAAACTTAGCACAAGCCTTTAATCCTATTGGTTCACTAGCTGGTATTATAATGGCTAAATATATAATATTAGGGAATTTACATCCAGCAACTTATGAAGAGAGAGTTGCTATGGGATCAGAGGCTTTAAGTAAAATACAAAACAATGAATTAATATGGGTATGTGTACCATATGTTAGTTTAGTTGTTATAGCCATAATAATCTGGTGTTTTTTTAAGCGAAGCAAGGGTTCAGAAAAAGATGATTCGGGAGAACTTAATATAATTGAATCAATAAAGAAGTTAGTAAAAATTCCACGTTATGCCTTTGGAGTAATCACACAGTTTTTCTATGTTGGAGTTCAAATAGCTGTTTGGACTTGGACTATAAAATATGTAATGGTTACTGTAGGTATAGATGAAGCATCTGCTGCTAAATATTATCTTATAGCTATGTTTGGATTTATAGCATGTCGTTGGATTTGTACAGCACTTATGAAATATATAGAACCAGGTATTATGATGGCAGTGTTTGCGGTACTTGGAATATTATGTAGCTTAGGAGCAATTTATTTACCTACAAATTTATCAGTTTGGTCTTTAGTTTTAATTTCATCATGTATGTCATTAATGTTCCCAACAATTTATGGTATAGCGCTTGAAGGATTAGGAAAAGAAGTAAAGGTTGGTGCAGCAGGTCTTATAATGGCAATATTAGGTGGTGCAGTTATAACACCTATAATGGGATTATTTATTGATAGTGGAAAATTATCAAGTTTAGTTACTTCGTATCAAGGTGCAGAAGCTGCAGTTCGTTCAGCATTCTTTATACCTGTAGTTTGTTTTGCAGTTGTTCTTATTTATTCATTATGTTTTAGAAAGAAAAAAGTAGCATAAATTTTTAAAGGTGTATAAAGTATAGTTTATTTAAAAAGATAACTTTAAATATTTATTTAAAAAAGTTCGTTTTAATAAACTTTATATCCTTAGGCATTTAGATAAGTTGCCTAAGGATATTTTTATTATTAAAAATTAATTGAATTTAATAAAGATTTGAGTCTAACTTTTAACAGTTTAACCTATAGTTAAGTTATTTAATTTTAAATTAACTACTATTCAATTGTAGCTTAGTATATCACTTGATAAAATAATACTATCAAAAGCTTTTGTTATTATTAGCCAAACAAGGAGTAGAGATTATATGAGAATAAATGAGATTATAAAAGAAAAAAGAAATGCCCAAGGATTAACTCAGGAACAAGTTGCCATGTATCTTGGAGTATCAACACCAGCAGTGAATAAGTGGGAAAAAGGAACTTGCTATCCAGATATTACATTACTACCAGCTTTAGCAAGGCTTTTAAAGGTTGATTTAAATACCTTACTTTCATTTAAGGAAGATTTATCAGAGCAAGAGATAGGAGTTTTTGTTAATGAGTTAGTAAAGATAGCTAATAATGATGGATTTCATATAGCTTTTGAAAAAGCCATGGACAAAATCTATGAGTATCCTACCTGTGATAAATTGATTTTAACAGTTTCTACAGTAATGCAAGGAAGCATGTATATGTTTGGAGTTGAGCATAAGGAGAAGTATGAAGAGCAGATAGAAGAGTTTTATATTAAATTAACAAGAAGTGATGATATAGAGATTAGAAATCAAGCAGTTTCTATGCTTATAAACATATATTTAGGAAGAAAAGAGTATGAGAAAGCACAAGAGTGTGTGGATAAATTACCTGATATTACTTACGATAAAAAAGTATTACAAGGAAATATTTATAATAAATCTGGTGAATTTCAAAAGGCTGCTGAAATTTTTGAACAGAAGTTACTTTCAGCCACTACTGATATATTTATAAGTTTAATTTCTATGCTTGAAATAGCCTTAAAAGAAGGGCGCAATGAGGATGCTAATTATTTTGCAGAAGTTATAGATAAGACAACAAAATTATATGATTTATGGGAGTATAATTCATATAGTGGGTATTTTGAAGTATACAAAGCAGAAAAAGATGTAGAAAACTTTTTACTTGTATTAAAGAAAATATTAGATGTAATGGGCAAAAAGTGGGAGCCATCAAAATCTAAATTATATAAGCATATAAAAAGTAAAGGAGACGAAGAGGGATTTAATGAGCAACTTCTTTCTAACTTTGTAAACATTCTAAAAAATGATAGCGATGGTGAATTAGATTTTTTAAAGGATAATGATGAATTTAATAATTTATTAAATTCATCTATATAATAAAACTTTAGATATAAAAATTATTATTTGATAGAAATTAAAACATTACCATATATTAAACTCAAAATAATTAATAACAGATGAAATTAATAAAAGAGATTAAATTTTAATCTGATTTTAATCTTTCTTATATTTTAGATTAATTTTCTAAAAGTATTATATAACCAAGATGAATAAGGAAATTAATTCGTGGAGGTAATATAAATGGAAAGAAATGAAATGATTAATATTTTAATTAGAAAGGCTAATATAAATGAGGAAGAGGCACAAGAGGTGCTAGAAAAATGTAATTGGGATCTTTTAGATGCTATTGTTTACTTAGAGAGAAGAGGAAAAGTAGAAAATAATGAAGTTACAGCACTCACTATAGTTGAGGTGAAGGAAGAAAAAGAAGATAAGAAAAAGCAGGATGAGAAATTTGGTGGCATTGGAGAAATTGTTGGAAGAATGTTTAGGTTTATAGGAAAATTCATAAAGAAATCAAATAAGAATTTCTTTGAGATTAGAAAAGACAAGGAAAAACCAATAAGAATATCTTTAACAATATCAACCCTCTTCTTAATATTTTTATCAGTACCAACTATAGTTTTATTAATCGTAGGATTATTCTGTGGATATAAATATTCAATTTCAGGATCTGACTTTAATTATGATGGAGTAAACAATATTTTTGAAGAAGTATCAAAGTCAGCAGATCATATTAAAAAAGATTTTAAAGAAGGATATGAAAAATAGTTTTTAGATAGTACTATTAAAGGAGCTACATCAAAACTCTTATATAAAACTTTATAAATATATTCCGAGAATTACTGGATTTTAAGTGAAAGTCTAAATTTTAATTTAGATTCTTGAACTTATACAATGGAACTTTAGTTACATTGTAGTCATTAATTATAGCAATTACTTCGAATAATTTGCTAAAGCTCAGAACTTAAGTGAAAATCCAAATTTTAATTTGGCAATTTGAACTTATGCAATGGAACATAAGTGACATTGTAGTCCTATTAATACGATGCTTAGCTTATTAACGCAAATTATTCTACGTAATAGCTTAAATTCTAAAGGACATTCAGATATTTTCTTCATATTATTTATAAAGTTTTATTAACAAGTTATTTTGATATAGCTCCTTTATTTTTGTAGTGTGGAAATATTAGGGGGATGGTATAATTTAATTATTATAAAGAGAATTAAAGTGGGAGTTTAAAAATTTTAATACTAATGTAGGAGTAGTGAGCTTCAGTAAATATGGAGGATTATTTATGGAAAAGCTTAAACTTGTAGATAAGTTAAAGAATAAAGCTAATATAAGCTATGAAGAAGCTAAAGATGCTTTGGAAAAGAGCAACTGGGATATGCTAGAGGCTATGCTATATTTAGAAGCACATGGAAAGGTGAAAAAGCCGTCCATTAGTATATTTTATACTAATGAATCCAAAGAAAGTTACAATGACAATGGAGAAGAAGTTAATCTTAAAGAAGATACAAATGAAAATAATTTTGAAAATAAAAATGGTTTTGAAGGAGTTTTTGAAGCTATATGCAAAGCTATAGATACTTGCAATAATATATTTATTGAAATAATAAGAAATAGTAGAGTGATTTTAAAAATTCCTTTTACTGTACTAATTGTACTTTTGTTTTTTGCATTTTGGATAGTTATACCTTTAATGATAATTGGACTATTCTTTAATATGGAATTTTTAGTATCTTCTAAAAAGATTGATGTAGATAAAATAAACAAAGTATTTAAGGAAACATCAAAAGTAGTTAAAGACGTAAAAGGTAAGTTTACTAACCATATGCACTAAAAAAAATTCTTACTTAAGGGGGTTAATGAATGGTTAAGATTTTGATTGTTGAAGATGAAGAAAAAATAGCAAGATTCATAGAATTAGAGTTAATTCATGAAGGATATAAAGTAATAAAAGCAGATAATGGGAGAACAGGTCTTGAAATTGCAGAGAGAGGAGAAGCTGACTTAATTATTCTAGATGTTATGCTTCCAGAAATTAATGGCCTTGAAGTATTAAGAAGAATCAGAAGAGTCTCAGAAGTTCCTATTATAATGCTTACGGCAAGAGATGCTGTAATGGATAAGGTTTCAGGGCTAGATGCTGGAGCTGATGATTATATAACAAAGCCTTTTGCTATAGAGGAATTGCTTGCAAGAATAAGAACAGCTCTTAAAAAGAGGGTATTTACAGTGAAAAAAGATGAAGATGTAATAAGATGTGGATTATTAACCTTAGACAAGATTAGACATAAAGTAATGTATGATGATACAGAAATAGAATTAACTAATAGAGAGTTTACTTTGTTGCAAATATTAATGGAAAACAAAAATATAGTATTAACTAGAGATGTGCTTATAGAAAAGGTATGTGGTTATAACTATGTTGGAGAAACAAATGTAATAGATGTTTACGTAAGATATTTAAGAACAAAGATTGACGATGTTTTTAAGGTTAAAATAATAAGTACAGTACGTGGTGTAGGATACGTAATAAAAGATGAGTAAGAAGAATAAACCTAAAAATGTTACCTCTATTGCAATAAAGATTAATGCTATTTCTGTTAGAGATTTATTTTTTAGATTTTTAGCAATTGACATATGTTTAATAATTATTTTAATTATTCTTTGGTGTATTCAAGCTGAAAAAGATTTCTATGGAGAATTAGTGAAAAATGCACAAAGGTCATTTAACTTTTTTCCTATAGAAAATTCAACCTATACAGTTGTTTGGAGTAATGGAAAGACCATGGTTAAAGAAGCTGGTGCTTTTTTATATTATGTTAGAAAAATAGTTATAATTTTAGGAATAGTAGAAGGAGTATTTTTATTAGAAGAAATAATATTTGGTACAGCTAAAATTAGAAAGACCTTAAAACCACTTAATGAAATAGCAGAAACAGCAAGTAGACTTAGTAATATGGACTTTGATGAGGAAAAATTTCAAAGTCTTGAAGATGCTATTTCCAAAATAAGTCCTGTAACATCTGATGAGAGAATACATATAGGTGATAGCGAGCTTAAAGGATTAGAGGATGCAATAAACAAGCTTTTAGACAGGATGAGGGATTCTTATAGGCAACAAGCAAGGTTTGTATCAGATGCATCTCATGAACTTAGAACTCCTATTTCTGTAATTCAAGGATATGCTAATATGCTAGATCGATGGGGGAAAAATGATGAGAGCGTATTAGAAGAGTCTATTATAGCAATAAAGAGTGAATCTGAAAATATGAAAAATCTAGTTGAGCAGCTATTATTTTTAGCTAGAGGTATTAATGGAAAGACTCAGCTTACAATAAAGGAATTTTCTTTAAATGATATGATAGATGAAGTTTTTGAAGAGTCTAAGATGATAGATAAAAATCATGTATATAACTACATTGAATCAGAACATATAACTGTTCAGGGTGATATGGCTTTGCTTAAACAAACAGCTAGAATACTAGTTGAAAATGCAACTAAATATACAGAAGAGGGAGAAACAATAACACTTAAAGTAGGTAAGAATTCTAAAGGAGAAGCTTATTTTTCAATTCAAGACAATGGAATTGGCATGGATGAGAATGATGTGCCTCATATATTTGAACGTTTTTTTAGGGCTGATACAGCAAGAGTTAGAAAAAATGGTGGAACAGGGCTTGGGCTTTCTATAGCAAAGTGGATAATTGATAACCACAAAGGGTACTTTAGTGTTTTAAGTAGAAAAGGAATAGGAACAAGGATAACTGTTTACTTACCACAAAATATTAAGTAGCAAATATAGTTCTAAATTGGATTTAATAGAATGAAAATGGTGTCTTTATAGGAGTAAATTACACCATGGTTGTGATTGTAAAAATTAATAATAAGATTAGCATATATTATATAATGAAATTTAAGGAGAGAATATGAAGTTATTAGCAAGTGATTTTGATGGAACATTATTAGTAGATAAAAAAATTAATAAGAGAGATATTGAAGGAATTAAAGCTTTACGTAAAAAAGGTCATAAATTTATTATATCTACAGGTAGAACACTTTTAACTATGGAGGGAGTAATTGAAAAGTATGACTTAGAGTTTGATTATTTGGTTCTTTGCAATGGAGCTGTAATACTTGATAAGAATAAAAATGTAATAAAAAATAACCTTGTTGATTTTGAGGCCGTTAAAAAGATTTTAGAAGAGTTTGCAGATCAAGATAAAATAATGATTTATTTTGATGATGGAAGTGGAATGAAACTAATAGAAAATAAAAGTGTAGATATGAAAAATCTTTATTTCTCTGAAGAAATTGAGTTTGATTTAGTAAAAAAAGAAGAGATATTAGATTTAAAGAGTGGAGCAATAATCTTAAGTATATGTACCTCAGATGCCTCTGTAGAAAGAGGAGAAGAAATAAAGAAAAGATTAATAGAAATCTTTGGTGATGAGCTTTCCATATTCAGAAATCAGTTTTTTGTGGACATATCCTCAAAAGGTTCATCAAAAGGGGAGGGCCTAAAGGAAGTTTTAAAACTAGAAAACAAAAATCTTAATGATATATACACCATAGGCGATTCTTTTAATGATATATCCATGTTTGAAATAACAGATAATAGCTATACCTTCAACAGGGCAGAAGAAGGCGTAAAGGCACATGCCAATAATCATGTAGACTATGTTCATGAAATTGTTGACCATATAATAAAATAGGGATGAATACTTTTTGATTTTATTATCATCATAATCAGAAGATAGATATATTATTTATTGATTAAAAAATATAAGAAAAAGGGTGCATATTAAAATATTTCATTAATAAAACTTATAGATACATTTTAATATGGTTAAAAACGTTTATAGTCTTATAACGAATTTTAATAGCACCTTTTTTATTTTAAGTTTATATTTTGAAAGAAGACAGGTATTTTCAAACTTTATAATACTAATTATATTTCTCAAAAATTTTATAATTCAGGATTTATTTAGCTCAATAATAGTTTGCATATTATATATATAAATCCATTAAGATTTCATCATAATAAGACCCTTCAATGTTAAAGTAATTTTTATGAATTCCTATTTTCTTAAATCCATATTTTTCATACAGTTTAATAGCATTAACATTATATTCTCTAACTCCAAGACTGATAGTTTTGATTGATTCTTTATCTTTAGCAAATTTTATAAGTTCTTCCATGACAGCACTTCCAATTCCAATGTTCCAATAGTCTTTTCTAACAGAGAGTACTATCTCACTATTGTGGGATATTCTTTTCATATTAGGTGAACTTAGTTGCGCAACACTTACAATTTCATTATTAATAGTTCCTATCACCATAAAGAAATTAGAACTTTGATTTATTCTACTAATATAAGCTTTTTCCTGTTCTACTGTAAGTGGAAATTCTCCTTTACCAAAAAGTAAATTATTACTTTCACTACCTACAGTATTAAGGTACTTAATTATGTTTTCAGCATCATATTCTAGTGGTTTTCTCAATATTAATTTTTTACTATCTTTCAAATTTATACTTTTAAGAATATTATTATTCTGAATTCCCATAGAAAGCCTCCATTTTATATAATTTAAAGTTAGAAAATAAAATTTTCTCTTTAATATTTTATTAGTTTAGTATGATTTTAAATTAATGTTAATCTAAATATTTTTTTAGAGCTTAAATAATTATTTGTTTTTTCTATAAGATTTAAGTACTACTACAGCGTTTATTATGAAAATAGGGAATAGTACAAAAATTCCTATGAAAAACCAGTGGTACTGTATTAAAAATAGTCTTTTAAAAGGCATATCCCAATAGGATACTTCAAAGACAGGAACTGCCCCATCACCAGAGAATTCATAAGTTATATCTGTTACTTTCCCATAAACAGTAAGGGAACCAATTTCAGCTGGATCAGAAACGAGGTCATAGGGTGTATTGCCTACAAGTTTTATAAGAGAAGTATTTGCTTCAGGATAAGTATCTTTTAAAAGTTTTTTTAACTTTTTTGAATCTTCTTTAAGGTAGTGAGTTGCTCCAGTAACAGCTTCATAATAGACCTTTAGCTTTATATCACCTCTTTCAATAGATGATCTTCCTATTAATTTAATTGGTGAAAATATGAGAAAAGCTAAAAGTAGAGCATAAATTACCACAAAAATCTTTTGAAACTTCATAGTTCACCTCCAATAAGTATGTATTTTTCTAAATTATTATGCATGTCTATGCTTAAAATTAAAAAAGATTTATTTCAAAATAAGATTGTATTTAAGACTAATGTTGAGTATTTAATTATATTTCTTAGAGCTATATTAAATTTTTTAAACTATATTATCTAAATAATCATAGCTAAAAGTGTTTTTTTAAATATATCTTGGAATAAACTTTGAAAACTTAAAAGATCTTATTAAAAGTTTAATGAAATCATCTTTCTAAGCAATTAATCACCAAGTATACCAAAATTATAAATATAATAAAATTCTATCATAAAGCAACCTTAGAAAATTAAACTATATGTAAAATTTGCTAAAGATATATAATTAGGTAAGTTTTACTTTGTGTTAATTGTTTCCAATAGGTTCTTTTGATATGATTAAAAAGATAGTAAGTTAAACATATTAAAAGAAATTAAAAATTTCAGTATTTAAATATAAATTATAAGATTATTAAGAAATAAATCATGATATTTTACATAGATAATAAAAATAAAATTAGTTATGAACTTTAATTGAAATAACTTTAAAGGAGGATTTGTTAAGTGAAATTAAACATGGAGTGAATAATAAATGAAAAATATAATAACTATTCAACACACTCAGTCTATTCACCATACTAATGGAATGATTGGCTCTTGGACTGATTGGAATTTATCAGAGCTAGGAATAAAACAGGCAAATAATATGGGAAGGAATTTATCAAAGGAATTAGGAAATAAAAAGTATGTTATGTATTCTTCAGATTTATTGAGAGCTAAGAATACAGCAAAAATTATAGGTAAATATTTAGGAGTTGAACCCATTTTAGCTAGTGAATTAAGAGAGAGAAATCTAGGGAAATGTGTTGGGAAATCAGTAAAGTGGCTTAAGGAAAACATTGAAAAACAAGAAAAGTCTATTGATGATAAAATGTTTTCAGATGCAGAAAGTAGAAGAGATGAGTGGAATAGATTATTACCATTTTTTAATAAGCTAATGGCAAGTGAACATGAAAATATAATTATAGTTTCTCATGGAGATTTACTAAGTGTATTTAATACAATGTGGTTAGGACTGGAAGTTGAAACTCTAAATAAAAGTGAACTTTTTGGACTAGCTGGTGGAGTTACTTTCATGGAAGAAACAGCGGATGGAAAAAGATTTATCAAAAGAATGAGTGATATGTCTTATATAAAATAAGATTAGTTTTTAAAGCAAAAAATTCAAATATATCATAGCGAATTTTAAGTAGAGTTTCAATATATAAAGCTTTAAAATATAATATATTTAATAAAATTTATAATAAATTTTTTTATACACTAAAAGGTTTGTTTAAAACTGTTAAATATAAATTTAATGATTATGAAGGGGAACAACTATGATATTTAAAATTGAGGATAGAGATAGAAAAGAAAAAATAGCACGAGAAATACTATGTGAACTTCCAGATTGGTTTGGGTTGCCAGAGAGTACAGCTGAATATATTAGTTGTAGTAAGGAGATGCCTTTTTGGGCTGATATAGAAAATAGACAAGTAAGAGGCTTTATTGCACTAAAAGAAACAAGTCCGTATACTTTAGAGATTTATGTAATGGGAGTATTAAAAGAGTTTCATAGGTATAAGATTGGTACTAATTTATTTAAAGCTTGTTATGAATATGCAAAGGAACATGGATACTTATATATGCAAGTTAAAACGGTAAAAGAAGGCTGTTATGATGTTTACGATATAACAAATACATTTTATAAAAAGATTGGATTTAAAGAGTTTGAATGCTTTCCTACACTTTGGGATCAATGGAATCCTTGTCAGATTTATATTATATCCATTAAATAAGTTTAATTATAACTTAATAAATATATACTTGCTATATTAATGATTAATATATGTTATGTGTTTAGGGGGAAGAAGTAAATGAGAGTAGCTGTAGTAAATTTTGAATCTAAAAAATATATAGATAAAAATGTTAAAGCAATGAAAAAGTGTATATATGATGCTATTAGTAATAAGGTGGATTTAATCATATTTCCAGAGCTTTGCTTGGTTGGATATGAATATTATATTGATGGTATGGTGAATTTAAGTGAAAAAAAGTTGGATGAAATAATAAAATTATTTTTAGAAATTTCAGTTAAAAGTAATATTTATATTTGTTTTGGTTCACCTTCTTTTTGTAATAGTAAGGTATTTAATTCAGCTATTATTACAAGTCCTAATAAATCTGTTAAAATATATAGCAAAATACATATTTGTGGCGATGAACATAAGGTTTTCTCAAAAGGTTTAAAGCCATTAATTTTAGAAACAAACTTTGGGAAAATTGGAATTGGTATTTGTTATGATACTATAAGTTTTCCAGAGTTAATTAGGTACTATGCTTATAGTGGTGTGAATTTATATATTAATATATCAGCAGTTTCTATTATGTGGAATAGTTTAAAAGAATCAAAGAATTATTTGAACAGAGCACTTCAATATCATGTTCAAAGCAATGGTATTTATTTAGCAAATTCAAATGTGTGTGGTATTCAAAATAATATAAAGTATTTTGGAGGAAGTTGTATACTTGGACCATATATTCCAAATGAGATACCTGTTCATTATTACTGTAATGAAAGACTCTCAACAAAATCAGGGATGTTTTTAGCAGATATAGATTTAAATGATAATTTAAGAATGATTTATGAAGGAAACCGCTTTAATCCAATTCCTGATTTTAATATAAAATTATATAATTCTTGGTATGATTAAGATTCATGAAATAATATTATTTAAAAATATATTAGTATCAATATTTTAAGTACTATAATTAGACAATTTAAAACAAGAAAAGATTTTTTATATAAAGATTTTTTATTGAAACTTAATATTTTAAATTTAATCCCAGTTTTACATAAAAATTGACCAGTTATACCTAAAATATTAACTTTTTTTAATTGAGTGCATATAATTTAATTAGAATAAATTAATATAATAGGAGTGAATAGCATGAAAAGAAAAAAGATTGTTTGTAGTATTTTAACAGTATGTTTTTTATCCTCTTTATTTTTTCAAAATGTGACGGTATTAGCAAATGAAAACACTGCCGAAAACGTTATAAGTGTAACACAAGAGCAAAACAATGAAAATTATATATTTTTATCAGATTTAGAATATATAAAGAGTATGTCTAATACAGCATGGGGAAGTATAAAAATTGATCAAAATATTGATGGAGGTAAAATAACTTTAAATGTAGATGGTGAATCTCTTCAATTTGATAAGGGAATAGGAGCACATGCAACTTCAAATCTTGTTTATGATGTTTCTAATTATTCTCAGACCTATTCAAGATTCACCACATACGTAGGAATTGATAGAGCTCAATGGGATAAAGGAAACGGAATAAAGGTTACTGTTTCTGCTTCTAATGATGGAAAGGAGTGGAAAGAATTAGCTGTAACAGATGTTCTTAAAGGAAATAAAAATGCAGCATTTATTGATGTAGATATTAAAGGATTTAAATATTTAAAGCTTAATGCAAATGATAATGGAGCTAATGGTAATGACCATGCTGTTTATGGTTCACCAAGAATTATGAAATCAGATTACGATATTAGTAGCGAATATTTAGCTGGAATAAAAAAAGTTGAACAATATGATGAACTTATAAAAAGTAAATATGAAATTAACTCACCTATTACTGGAGAATATGAAAAATTATTATTACAAAGAACATTTGTAAATAGAGCTGGATTTAATACACTTCAATCTGTTGCAAAGTTAGGTAAAAAATATGAAGATACAATTAGTTGGCTCATAAATGATGAAAATGCTCTTAAACTTTATGTTACTGGAGGAGAGATTGAAGGTGGAAGTTACAGTAATTCAATGAAGGCATTAGCAGATATTTATGAAAAGCATAAGAGTGATTTTAATGATACTGCTAATGGGGATTTATATTTAAAAATGGCTATTTCTACGTCTCTTAGCCATGCAAAAGATATAAGACTTTGGACAGGGAATGCTCAGGTTTCAGATCCATGTACAAGGTATGAAATATATAAAGACCTTTATAACAATGGATTAATGGCTCAAGGTGGAAATACTGAATTGTTTAAAAATTTACCAGTTGAGCTTATGAGATGGGTAACAGATAACAAAATTGATGATGAAGAAATAAATTGGCTAGTAAATCATGCCTTAGATAAAAAGGCTCAAGGTGGTAATTATTTAGATGCTTACACATATATAAATTACACATCAGGATTTGATTATAATAGAGATAAATATTATGATCAATCAAAATTTGATGAATGGAATAATAAATACAATATAGAATCTTTAACTGGATATGGAACAAAAGGCATTCATAAATTATGGATGGTATTTGAAGAAGGATCAGTATGTGGGGGACTTGCAAAAACTTATGCAAATCTTTCTCAAGTCTTTGGAATGCCAGCAGCTGTTTTAGGACAACCTGGTCATGCTGCTACTTTAACTTATAGTCAAAATTCTCAAGGAAAGGGAATATGGAGCATAAAGAATGATATTTCAGGATGGGTACAATCTGAGAAAGGTGAGAGATTACCTTTAGGATGGGGTTCTAAGGATTGGGATTCATATTATTCAGTAAGCTATATACTTTTAGCTCAGAAGGCTCTTGATGATTATGATAATTTAATAAAAGCTGCATATTATAATTATCTTGCAGATGTATATAAAAATGATTCAGAAAAACAGATAGATATTTATAATAAAGCTCTTGAAGTTCAAAATTATAATCTTGACTCTCTTGTAGGACTTATTAATGCATATAAACTTGCAGGTAATAAAACAAGTAGTGATTATTTAAAACTTTCTGAAAAGGTGGCAGATGGACTTGCATTCTTCCCATTACCGTTTGTAGATGTTATGAAACTTATAGAAAATAATGTAACTGATGATTCAGATAAAGTTATTTTTGATATGCTAAAAACAAAAACACTTAAGAGAGCTACAGAGGCTACAGAAAGTGATACTATTCAACCTAATGCATGTAAGACCATGGCAAATCATCTTTTAGGACAGAATAAAATAGAACTTGCAACATTTTCATTTGATGGAGAAAATGCTGGAAAAATTAAAATTAACGATGTGTATTCAAATTCATCAATAAGGTGGGAATACAGCTTAGATGGATGGAAAACTAAAAAAGAAACTGATGCAAAGGAAGTAACTTTAAGTAAAGAAGAACTTGAAAAATTAAATAAGGATCAAGATATTCAAATTTCACTTGTAGGAACTTCAGAAATTTATACAATTGATATAACTCAATATGAAGCACCTAAAGATTTATATGCTAATGATCTTGAAAACCAATTTAGAGGGTTTAATGGGAATTTAGAGTATAGTGAAGATGGTGGTAACACATGGAATAAGTACGATGTAGAAAATACTAGAATTCTTGGAAATAAAAAAGTTCTTGTAAGATATCTTTCTTCAGGAACAAAAATGCAAAGTGAACCAGTAGAATATAGTTTTACAGAGGATAATCAACCTGATACAAGAAAGTATATTCAATTAAAAAATGTATCACTTTATAAGTATTCATCTCAACAAAATAATGGGGATGCTGCTGCCTTAAATATGATAGATGGAAATATAAACACAGGATGGCATAATACATGGGCAGGAGAGAAAGATAAGTATTATTCAGTAGAGTTTGATAAACCAAGATATATTACTTCTATAGAATATAAACCAAGCGGTACTAATGGAATATTAAAAAATGTAGATATTTATACAAGTATGGATGGAACTCAATGGGAAAAATCAGGTGAAATAAGAAACTTAAAAAATAATTATGACCTTAAGGTATTAGATTTAAATCAACCAACAGAAGCTAAATTCGTTAAACTTCAAGCTGTTAACACCTATGGATATCCTAATGATGTTTTCTTTACAGGAAGAATGCTTAATTTCTTTGAGGATATTAGTAAGACAAACAATCAGTAATATATAAATAGAATAAATAAAAGTTTAAGAAATAGAATAAATTTTAAAGACTATGTATATGGAACTAATATGTTAAAAGTATATTAGTTCCATTTTTTTATTTTAAATTATAAATTATTTAAATTAAAATAAAATTTTAGAATTAATAGATTCATTTTTATATTATAATGGAAATTTTATTTCCATTAAATATTTTTTTAAAAATAAATTGTGAAATATGATATAATTTGTTAAAAGAATTGTTATATTTTGAATATAGATATTGGAGTGTTAACTTATGAAAAGAAGGAAGAGATTTATACTAGGAAGTATCCTAGTTTTTCTTTTGTTAGTGATTTTTTATCATATATTAATTTTTAAACAAGAAGAAAGAGAAAGAGTATTAAAAATAGGATTCTATGATAATTATCCTTACTTTTATATTAATGATAATGCAAAGGTTTGTGGATACTATAATGATTTAACTAAATCAATAGCTAAAAGATTGAATTTTAAGGTTGAATACGTAAATTACAAACTTTCAGAATTACTCAAAGAGCTTGAAAATGGAGAAATAGATTTAGTAGTTGGAATAAATAAAACTCCAGAAAGAGAAAAACTTTATGAATTTTCAAGCAATTACATAAATGAAAAACAATATAGTATATATACAAATAAGAATATACAATATGGTGATTTACAAGCTTTAAATGGTATGAAAATGGGATATATAGAAGATGAATTAGATAATGAGTGGATTTTAAATTATTTAAAAAGTAGGAATATAAATGTTGAACTGGTTAATGGGTCATCTTACAAAGCAGTAAAAACTTTATTAGCCGAAAATAGAGTAGATTTTATTGTTGATAATTCAGATAGTGACATAAAAAATAAAGGGAAAAATGTTAAAGAAATTTTTCAGTTTTCATCTGGACCTAGATATATTATAGCCAAAAAGAATAATAAAGAATTAATAAATGAAATTAATGAAGCGCTTAAAACTATGGATCTTAACCCTAGTAGATATAATGATTTATATTATATTAATAATTTTTTTAATGATGTTAGTAATAGACATATAATTATTATAGTTGGTTTTATTATATTGCTGATTTCAATTGAAAAATTGGAGAAGAAGGTAATTGAAAGAGTTAAAAAGAACAGAATTATTAATGATTTAAAAAGAGGTAATTATACCTTGTGTTATCAGCCAATAATAGATTTTAAATATAAAAGAGTAAGAGGTTTTGAAGCTTTATTAAGATTAATGAAAGATGGACAAGTATTAACGCCTTATTATTTTATGAAAGATATAGAAGATGCTAATATGATTCAGGATGTTACATTGTGGATACTTAAAAAGGTGATTCAAGATTATAATATTATAAAGTGTTATGATTTTATTTGTAGGAATGATTTTTATATTTCCATAAATGTATCTTTTAATGAAATAGAAGATTTGAAATTTTTGAATAAAGTAATAGAAATAGTACGAAATAGTAATATAGGAGAAAATAGTATTTGCCTAGAGATTGTAGAAAAGTTTGGAGCGGATGAAATAAATAAAATACAAGAAAATATAAGAATTTTACGGGAGAATGGAATTCTCATTGCAATTGATGACTTTGGTGTAGAGTATTCTAATTTGGATTTATTAAAGAAGATTGATTCTAATATAATTAAATTAGATAAGTTTTTTGTTGATGAGCTTAATGATTCAGAAATAAGTGTTAAAGTAATTGACTTTATATTAGATATTTGTAGATTATCAAATAAATCTATTATTATTGAGGGAGTAGAGGAAAAATATCAAGTTGATATAATAAAAACTTTTCTGTATGAAAAGATTTATATTCAAGGATATTATTTCTCAAAACCATTAGATATTAAAAATTTAGGTAGCTTAAATTCATTATTTTAAAACTTACATATAGCTTAAAATTTTGATTTTTAGATATTTTTTAAATCTAAACTAATTTTAGACTTTTAACTATAAGTAAAAGATAATTTTGCTTTCTAGATTTAAATTATCTACTTATGAACAAGTGCAAAAGCTTTATAATATTTAAAGTGGAATTATGAATAGAATTACATAAAATTGTAAATGATAAAATAAGTTAATATTTAAAGGAATTAAGTATAAATAATAGAATTTAATAATTAGTCTTATTTTAGGAGGTAAAAAGGGTGAAGATTGGAAGAGTAAGAGAGGATGCTAAGGATGCTTTTAAAAGTCTAATTGGATTTGAATTTATTTTATTAGATTTAAAGATTAAAGATAAAATCATGGTGATTAATCCTTTGACCATAGAGGGATTTGAAAAATTTTATTATGAGATATTTAAAAGGTTTGGAAAAGAAGTAATCAATGAAAGATATAAAGATTTCCTAAAATATATGATGAGTGAAGAGTGTGGGTTTGATATTTGCTCAGATATAGAAAATTTTATGAATCTAAGAGATTTTACTGATGATGATAAGAAAAGTTATAATTTTGCTCTACAAAACTTCAAGGGTAAATATGGTTTACAATAAACAGTATAGAAATCTAGATTCCATATGTTAAAGGCAGATAAGAGGTTTGCTAGATTTTACAATAAGCAGCATAGTAAGCTAGATACTACAAAGAAATAAATTTAAAAGATGGAAATAAAAGTTTACAATAAAAAGAATAGTAAGATTGATGCTATAAATTTTAAAATTAGCTTAAGTGAAGGCTAAAATATATATTAAGACCAACTTAATTTTTCAAAGAGTTTCTATAAACAAAGAAACTCTAATGAATTATTAAGTAGGTCTTTTATTTTGGAAATAAATTTAAGTTTAAAAGAGTGATAAAAGCAAATATGTAACATCCTTATATATATAGGCATAGTATATTACTATAACGAAATTACCATATATGTAAAGGAAGGATAAATAATATGTATGATTGTACTGATGACAAATTTAGATTAGAGTATGCACGTGCATATATATTGCCTCAAAAATATGAAAATTTATATTCAATCTGTAAAGGTTTCTGGAAGGGAACAATCTTTAAAGACTTATACAGACCATATAAAGAAAAGAAAGAATGTTAATGAGGTGAAATTATGAAAGCACTAGAATTATTAGATGATATACAAAAGTTACAATTTTATGCAGTGGAATTAAATCTTTATCTTGATAATTTCCCAGAAAACAGAAAAGCTACTGAGGACTATAAAGAAATATCTTCAAAATTAAGTGAATTAATAGAAAGATTCGAATGTGAATATGGACCTATAAGGAATTTTGGGCAGGCTTATGTGGAAAATCCAATTGCATGGATTGAACAACCTTGGCCTTGGGAAATTAGATGTTAGGAGGATTTAATTATGTGGTATTATGTAAAAACTTTAGAATATCCAATAAACTTAAAGTGTAATGATCTTAGAATGGCAAAGTTTTTAATATCTCAATATGGTGGGCCTGATGGAGAGTTAAGTGCAGCACTTAGATATTTAAATCAAAGATATACAATGCCAACTAATAAAGCAAAAGGATTATTAACTGACATAGGAACAGAAGAAATGGCTCACGTAGAAATGATAGCAACTATGATTTATCAATTAATGGATAATGCTTCCCTTGAAGATTTAAAGAAAGCAGGATTAGCTGGTCATTATACAGATCATGGAAAGGCATTATATTATTCAGACGCTCAAGGAAATCCATGGACAGCAACTTATATTCAAGCAAAGGGTGATGTTATAGCCGATTTGCATGAAGATATGGCAGCAGAGCAAAAGGCTAGAGCAACTTACGAATGGCTTATAAACTTAACTGATGACCAAGATATAAAGGAAATCTTACGCTTCTTAAGAGAAAGAGAAATTGTTCACTTCCAAAGATTTGGTGAAGCATTAATGGATGTTCAAGACAAAATGAAATGTAAAAAATAAGTAGAACAAAAGGGCTATATCAAAATTTATTTTGATATAGCCCTTTATTTATATTTTTTTATAACTTGAATAACAAGCAATATATTGGGTTCTTTAATTATATTTTTTATATAGGAGAGATTAAAAATAGAATAGTTCTATCTATTGGTACTTTTAAAAATCATAATACAAAGCTATTTAATTTCTTTACAAGCTAATTCATAACCACCACGAGCCATTGTAATCTTTACTTCATAGATCACATTGTCTAATTTAAAGATTACAGGTTTTTCTTTACTTATAAATTCAACATTACTTTCTTGCTTTAAAATCGTATCGCATATGGTATTAGCTGAAGGGTACTGTAATGAATCCTTTAGCTCAACAACAAAGGTTTTTCTAAAAAGTTTCATTATTAAAATCACTCCTTTTTATAAAATTATATGCTTAGATAGTATATATTTACATTTATTATATCAAGATAGTGTTACTTATAAAGAATTTTAATGAAATATTTACTTAAAATACATAATATAAAATAATTTAACATGTTATAATAATGTTGTAATAAAAGTAAAAATATGTATATAAATGTTGAAGGTGTATTTTAAATTAGAGTATAGCCGTTAGATGAATGGTGATTTTTATTTAACTATTAAATTTAAGGCAATGATTTTATTTTACTGATCTTGTTACACAAGATAATTAACATATTAAAAGTTTATAATACATTTTTAATAGAAGTGTACAATTAATAAACAATTAAATAATATATTAATTAGTTATAAGGGGACTAGTTATATAGAGTTAATAAGTTTATTAAGTTTACTTTTTACTAGATTATTTTAGGGGGTGTTATAAAGGGGAAAATTTATCTTATGTAAACTATAAAATCAATAATAAATTTTATAGTTTAAGAAAACGTTTTAAAGCAATTATAAATAAATATATTCTAATTTATAATCTGTTAATTTACTATGAAAAATTAGTTTGATTCTTTTAGAAAAAGGGGTTCTTAAAGAATCAATTTAACAGGTAGTGGAATTTATAGGGGGAATATTAATATGATGAAATATTTTCAGAAATTAGGTAAATCTTTAATGCTACCAGTTGCTGCACTTCCAGTAGCAGGTATATTAATGGGAATTGGATATTGGCTAGACCCAAGTGGATGGGGTGCTAACAATGTTATATCAGCATTCTTATTAAAATCTGGTGGAGCTATTATAGATAACATGGCAATCTTATTTGCTATTGGGGTAGCTGTTGGTATGTCAGATGATAATGATGGAGCAGCAGGTTTAGCAGGTTTAGTATCATGGCTTATGATAACTACATTATTATCTAGTGCCGTTGTTGCAATGATACAAGGAGTAGAAGTAGAAGCTGTTAACCCAGCTTTTGGAAAGATACAAAACCAATTTATAGGTATCGTAGCCGGTTTAATAGGAGCTGGTTGTTATAATAGATTTAAAAATACTAAATTACCAGATTTCTTAGGATTCTTTAGTGGAAGAAGATGTGTTGCTATAGTAACAGCACTTGCTTCAATAGTAGCATCTTTAGTTCTATACTTTGTATACCCTGTAATCTATAATGCATTAGTTTCATTTGGTGAATCAATAATAGCTATGGGACCAATAGGAGCTGGTATTTATGGATTCTTCAATAGATTATTAATACCACTTGGTTTACACCATGCTTTAAACTCAGTATTCTGGTTTGACGTTGCTGGTATAAATGATATAGGAAACTTCTGGGCTGGAACAGGTACTTTAGGACAAACTGGTATGTATATGTCAGGTTTCTTCCCAGTAATGATGTTTGGTTTACCTGCTGCTGCTTTTGCAATGTATCGTTGCGCAAAAACTAATAAAAAGAAAGCTGCTGCTGGTATATTATTAGCTGCTGCCTTATCATCATTCGTTACAGGAGTAACAGAGCCATTAGAATTTGCATTCATGTTCTTAGCACCAGCTTTATATGTAGCTCATGCTTTGTTAACAGGAATATCTATGGCAGTTGTTGCTGCTTTACCAGTAAGAGCAGGATTTAACTTTAGTGCTGGTTTAGTAGACTGGATATTAAGTTTTGCATCACCAATGGCATTAAACCCATTATACTTATTAGGTATAGGTTTAGTATTTGGAGTTATATACTACTTAGTATTCGTAGTTATGATAAAGAAATTTGACTTAAAGACTCCAGGTAGAGAAGATGATGAGGATGATGATTCAAATGCAGTTTTAGCAAATAATAACTACACTGAAGTTGCAAAAATCATCTTAGAAGGACTAGGTGGACCTTCTAATATTACTTCAATTGATAACTGTATAACTAGATTAAGATTAGAAGTAAAAGACAGCACACTAGTTAATGAGAAAAAGATAAAATCATCTGGTGTTTCAGGAGTTATAAGACCTGGAAAAACAAGTGTTCAAGTTATAGTTGGAACACAAGTACAATTCGTAGCTGACGAGTTTAAGAAGCTTTGTAAGTCTAAGAATTACGTATAATAATTAATAGAGTTTTAAAGTTTTAATATAAAGTCTTTTATATAAAAAGTTTAATATTTAGATTAAGACTTTTAAATAAAAAAACTAATAAAATATCTCTTATATTAAAAAAGGATTCCAGTGGAGTAGTTAGATATTTCTACTGGAATTTTTTTTATAATAAACCCCAATTGTATATAATTTAAATGATTTGAATAAATCTAGAGATTTTAATTAATTTGTATATATTGTAAAATAAGTTAATATAATTATTAGAATATAGATTGGGGAGAGTTTATGAAACAAGCAGATTTAACAGGAATTCTAGTACTTGCTTTTTTAGGGGGAGGAATATTAACCTTTTTAGGGGCAATAATTAAACACTTTAATGCAGGAGATATTCTTAATGGCTTTGATGAAAAGAAGCATGATAAAGAGAAAGTATCTAGAATTGTTGGAATGGATTTTTTGATAATTGGATTAAGTGTAATAATAATTGCTCTTATTAGTATATTTATAGATAAGAAATATTATAATGCTATAATAATAGCCCAAGGAATTATTATTGTTTTGGGATTAATAAAAGCTTTATATGATCAATTCTTTAAATGTGGTAAAAATTAATTATAAATAAATATGAAGATGGGGTGTTTTTATGTTTAAATTAAATCTAAAAGAAGAAGATATTCTAATGAAGATTACAGTTATGAAACAAGTGAGTAATAAAGATGCAGCTATAAATTTTATATCAAATTTAGTAACTGGAGCTGGTGGAGATGTGGCATATAAAGTAAATCTAATTGTAACTAAGGATTCTCTTTACTTAGAGCATGTAGGACATGCATCCTTAGGTTATGCTGAAGAAACAAGAGAGGTTGATGAAATACAATTTAAAGATTTAAAAGAATTTTCAGTAACTACTAATGAAAATAATGAAGAAGTAAAAATATTAACTGCTCATAAGGAGTTTAATCTTTTTAGAGATAATTCAAAAGGTGATAATTTAGCTTTAACTATGGCTAAGGTAGTAGAAGATTTAAAGTAATATAGCTTTAAATTAACATAAAACTATAAAAATACGTGTGTTTATTTAAATTTACAAATTAATAATATAATTTATAAAGGAATAAATTAAAAGCTAGTAAGAGCAAGGAAAAGTTCTTACTAGCTTTTATTATTTATAATGTAATATCAATAAATTAATGTTTTTTTGGAATTTAATTTTATCTATAAAGTAATCTTATAAAAATGAATAAATTGTAAAAAATAAGTCTTTTTCCATAATATTATATAAAAATTTGTAATATCTTATATTGAATAGAAGATTAAATTTTTGTATTATATAAATACTAAAAATAATATATTGGCAAATCTAGAGAAATTTAGAGACGCAAAGCTAAAGGGGCTAAGGTTATATAACTATGCTAGCCAGTTGCCAAAGAATAAATATTCTTTGTTTTAATAGAGTTAATTTATAAATATATATCTAAGTATATGTTTATTTTTGATGCTATTTTTATGGCAACTATCCTTTAATTTAAAATAAAGGATAGTTTTTTATTTGAAAAAATAACACTCTATTATAGGTTATAGGATGGATAGAAAACTCTTAGTTTTACAAAATATAAGGGGGAAATGGTATGAAGAAAAAAATATCTACAATTCTTATTGCATCAATGGTAATGTCAAATGCAAGTCCAGTCTTAAATGTTTATGCTAGTGAGGTTATAAAGGAAAAAATAACTTCTATAGAAAAAAGCGTAATAAATCAAGCATCTATAAATCAATTCAATTTAAATAGTTATGAAAATTTTGAGGGATACAATCAAAAATACAAAGTACAAAGAAATGAAATAGTTTCAATAACAAATAATGGAGGACAATATTCAACAAGTTCTATAGACAATGCTATAGATGGTGACTTGGCTACTCACTGGGAAACAGGAAGACAAAATAGTTCTGATTTCACAAATGAAGTTGTAGTAGAATTTAATGAGTTAGAATCAATAGATAGAATAGCATATGCAACAAGACAAGATGGAGCAAGAGGAAAGGGATATCCAACAGAGTTTGATATATATGCTTCACAAACTGGAAATGATGATGACTTTAAACTTGTTTCTCAGGGAGCAAGTAAGTCAACAGGAAACCTTATGGAGTTTAAGTTTGATACAGTACAAGCTAAAAAAATTAAATTCGTATTTAAATCAGCTGATAGAGATTGGGCAAGTGCTTCAGAGTTTTGGTTTTATAAGGAAGATAAAATCATGGATAAGGTGAACTCCATATTCATAGATGAAGGAAAAAATAAGGTGAATCCAGAGTTTGACACTATAGAAAAATTAGATGCTTTTGAAATTGAGATTAAAGATCATCCATTTTATGAAAAGTTTAAAGAAATAATAGAAAATGCTAAGTTGGTTTTACAAGGAAATAATGTAGTATATAAAGATGCCTTAGTAAGTAAATTTAAAGATTTTAATGATGAATCATTAAAAAAATATAATGAACTATTTAAGATAAATACATCATCAATAACGACTAATGGAGGAAATTATGCAGAAAATACAATAGATAGAGCTATTGATGGAGACGTTAATACAAAATGGCATTCTAATAAGCAAAATAGTTCAGATTTTACCAATGAAGTAATAATTACTTTGGATAAATTAGAGACTTTAGATAGAGTAGTTTACACAAACTTAAATATGAGAGGATTTGCTGAGGCCTTTGATATATATACATCAAAGACAACTTCTGGAGATACTTTTGAAAAAGTTACATCAGGAAACAGTGAAGTAACAAAAGGTTCAGTAGAAATTAAGTTTAATCCAACAGAGGCAAGAAGAGTTAAATTTGTATTTAAAAAAGGATATGAAAACTGGGCCTTAGCATCAGAATTTACTTTCTATAAAGAAGATCAGTTAAGAGATAAAATGAGTAGATTATTCACAGATAACACTATGAGTCAAGTATCTGAAGAATTTAATACTTTAGAAAAAATAGAAAAGTTAGAATCAGAAGCTAAGGAGCATACTTTTTATAATGATTATAAAGAAGAGTTAGAGAATGCTAAGTTAATTATTGAAAATAAAGAGGTTCAATATACTGATGCTAAAGTATCTGATTTCTTAAATCCAGATAATGAATTACTTTCAGCTTATGATGCCATTTATAAGTTAGATAAGAGCAAAATAAAATCAATAAAAAACAATGGTGGACAATATTCATCAGAATCTATAGATAAAGCTATAGATGGAGATTTCAATACAAAATGGCATTCAGGAAAGCAAAATACAGAAAACTTTACAAATGAAGTTGAAATAGAATTAGAAGAATTAACTACATTAGATAGAATAGTATATACAGCACCTCGTGGTTCAAATAGAGGATTTGCTGAAGCTTTTGATATTTATGCATCAAGAACAACTAAGGGAGATAATTATCAAAAGGTAACTAGTGGTAATGCTAATATAACTCAAAATTCTGTAGAAATAAAATTTAATCCAACAGAATTTAAGAGAATTAAGTTTGTATTCAAAAAAGGTTATGAGAACTGGGCTTGTGCTAGTGAGTTTGGATTATACATTCAAGATGCCGTTGCAGATAAAATGGAGAAGCTATTTAAAGATGGATTGTACACTGAGTTAAATGATGAGTTCAATTCTGCTGAAGCAATAGCTAATTTAGAGGAAGAGGTAAACAATCATCCACTTAAATCTTTATATGAAGATGACTTAGCTTTAGCTAAGGATTTAATAAAAAATCCTAATAAGTTTCAAGATTCTAAAATATATACAGCAGAGCAAAGAGGTAGATATACAGAAGAAACATATATGAGAAGTATAAATGGTAATGCCTATGCATCCTTCCAATCAACTGGTTTATATGTAACTGCCGGTGAAGAGTTTGAGGTGTATGTTGAAGCCGATAGAAATGGTGTAATGCCTCAATTATGTCTTGGACAAGTTAGTAAGGGACAAGGGGACTGGAGAAGATGGATAACATTAAAACCTGGCAGAAATTTAATTAAAGTTCCAGAAAATATAAATCCAAGTGCGGTATATATAGTAAATAATGCAAATCAAAAGGATCAAGCTTTTGCACCTAAAATAAGATTAGAGGGGGGAACAAAATTTCCTACTTATATATATGGTGAAACAGATCCAAGAGAATTTGCAAAAGAAGTAAAGGCTTATGCAGAAAAAGTTGAATATAGTGATGAAGCTTTTGCAAATGGTAATCCTGAAGGAAAAGTTTATAACGTAATAGAGTTAGTATCCGAAAACTGTATAATAACTACAACTGCCAAGGGGGCAGTTAAGGCTTTTGATATTATGGAAAAAGATGACTTAACAGTAGAGGATACAATGAGGGAATGGGAAGAGATGTATGACATGTTCCAACGTTTCCAAGGATTTGATAAAGACGCAACAGAGGAAAAACATAGTTATTTCCCTAATAAATTTATAGCAAGAGTATTTTTAGGTGTACCTTTAGGATATGCAGATCATGGATATACAGGATATTTAGGAAGCAATCCTGTTGAAAGAGATGAAGGTTTCTTTAAGCAAATAGTTTTACCAATAACTCATAAGAATAATGATAATTGGGCTTATAATCATGAGTTTGGTCATATATTCAATACTAAATATGTTGTAGATGGAGAAGTAACAAATAACCTTTATGCTCAAGAGTATAGAAGAATCAAAGGGTTAGGTGGAGATAGAGCCAATTGGAATGAAATGATGAAGAGATTCAAAGGTGAAGACTTTGCAATGCATTATTTTGAAAGATTAGGTGTGTTATCTCAAATAAATATAGCCTATGGATATGACGCCTATGCAAAAATGTCTACTTATGTTAGAAATAATACTGAACAAATAAAATCTGTAAGGGGTTCTGACCAACAAAGATTAGCAGTGGCATATTCATTAGCTTTAAATGTTAATTTGTTAGATTTCTTTGAGGGATGGAATTATATAGAAGTAACAGAAGAAATGAGAGAGGTAGTAGCTCATTTACCAAAACCAGATAAGAAAATAGAATACTTATATGGTGCTGCTTATGACTATAAAGGCAATGGATTTAATGAGAATCTTAAAGTACAGGTTAAATCTAAAATAAATGAAGAAGAAAGAACAAATACTCTATCATTTGAAATAGATTCAGAAAATAGAGATGATTTATTAGGATATGAGATATTAAAAGATGGTAAGGTTATAGGATATACCATAAACAATAATTTTGTAATCAAAGATATTGATTTAAGTGAAAATGCAAGTTATGATGTAGTACCTTATGCTAAGGATTTATCAACTGGTAAGGCTGTAAATATTAAAGCTTTTTCTCCAAATTTGGATATACAACAAGAGAGTATGATTGTTAATCTAAGAAGTGATTTTAACCCTGCTGATTATGTGAAGGGAACAACTTATAAGGGAGAAGATATAAGCTCTAATATAAATATAGAAAGTAATGTAAACACAGCTGAAAAAGGTAAGTATCAAGTTAAATATACTTTAATGGATAATGATGTTAAAGTAGAAAAAATTATGAATGTAGAAGTTGTAAGCTTATATGATTACTTATCAGATGAAGAGTGGGAATCAGTAGAAACTCAATGGGGAACTCCAAGAAGAAATACAAATATAAAAGGTAGAGTAAATGGAGAAATTAAAACCTTTGATAAGGGCATAGGAATTCATGCTAATGGAAAAGTTGTATATGATTTATCAGAAAAAGATTATGACAGATTTGAAGCTTTATTAGGTGTTGATCAAACAATAGGAGCTAATAATAATTCAAGTATTTCTTTTAAGGTTATAGCAGATGGAAAGACTTTAGAAACAACTAAGATTTTAAAATATAACGATAATATGGTAGAAATAAGTGTTCCAGTTAAGGGCGTTAATAAGTTAGAAATACAAGTTAGTGATAGTGGAAATGGAAATACATCAGACCACGGTATAATAGTAAATCCTAAATTATCAACTAATAACATGAAACCTACAATAACAACTGAAGATGCAGTAATTAATGTTAAGGATGAATTTGATTTATTAGATGGTGTTATTGCTAATGATGTGGAAGATGGTGATTTAACATCAAGCATAAAAGTAAAATCAAGTGATTTTGAAGCAAATAGAGGTGGAATATACACTGTAGTATATGAAGTTACAGATAAGGATGGAAACATAGTTACTAAGGAAAGAAAAATATATACAATAACTACAGCCGAAAGTCTAAGTGATAAAGAATGGAAATCAGCAACATCTGGATGGAGAGATGTAAAAAAAGACTTAAGCGTTGAAGGTAATAGAATAACTTTACTTGGTGAAGATGGACAAGATGTAGAATATGATAAGGGGCTTGGAACTCATGCAAATTCAGAGATAGTTTATGATTTATCAGACAAAGATTATGGAATGTTTGAAGCTTATGTTGGTGTGGACAGAGAAATGAAAAATTCTGATGCATCATCATTAAGTTTTGAAGTTTATGCAGATGGAAAAAAAGTATTTGATAGTGGTGTTATGAATGTAAATACTCCAAAAAAACATGTTTTAGTCCCAATAATAGGAGTAAGTGAACTTAAGTTGCTTGCTAAAGATGGTGGCAATGGAAATGGAGGAGATCATGCAGACTGGGCTGATGCTAAAGTTTATAATACAAGCGATAAACCAATATTAACTGGGGAAGAGGTAGCTTTAAATATAGGAGATACATTTGATCCATTACAAGGAATAGTTGCTAATGATCCAGAAGATGGAGATATAACAAAGAATATAAAAGTTATAAATAATAATGTAAATACAAAAAGAGGAGGTAACTATATAGTATCATATGAAGTTACTGACTCTCATGGAAATAAAACTACATTAGATAGAAAAGTATCAGTTGTTAATGCTCATGATTATATAAGTGATAAGAACTGGAAATCAGCTAATTCAGGTTGGAGAAGTGTAAAAAAAGACCTAAGCGTTGAAGATAATACTATAACTTTACTTGGTGAAGACGGACAAGAAGTACAATATACTAAAGGTCTTGGAACCCATGCAACTTCAACAATAGTATATGATTTATCAGAAGAAAACTATAAGTTTTTTGAAGCATATGTTGGTGTAGATAGAGAGATGAGAAATTCTAAAGTGTCATCATTAAACTTTGAAATTTATGCTGATGGAAAAAAAGTATTTGATAGCGGTATTATGAATTCAAATACTCCAAAAAAGCATGTTTTAGTTCCAATAGTTGGAGTAAGTGAACTTAAATTAGTAGCTAAAGATGGTGGCAATGGAAACGGAGGAGATCATGCAGACTGGGCAGATGCTAAATTATTATATGCAGACTCTAAGGATTTTACTGCTTTAGAAAAAATAGTTGAGGAAGCAAGAGGATTAGATGGAAGTCTATATACAGAGGAAAGCTTTAATAAATTACAAGTTGCTTTAGAAAAGGCTAATAAAGTACTAGAAACTCATAATCCAGAACAAGAAGTAATAGATTCTACTATTATAGAGCTTAGAAAGGCTATGGATAATTTAGAGGCAGCTATTGATTTAACAGAGGAAGTTAATATACCAGATAATGAATTAAAAAGGGCTATAAAAGATCAATTAAATATATCAAGTGATGTAATAACAAGAGGAGATATGAATAAATTAACAAGCTTATCAGCAGTTGGATATGGAATAGCAAACTTGGAAGGATTACAATATGCTGTAAATATAGAAGACTTAAATCTTGACTGCAATGAAATAAAAGACATATCTAAAATAAAAGATTTAAAGAAGCTTAATAATGTAAGTATAAAAGAACAATATATAGTTATAAGATCACCAGAGGAAGTTGAAGGAAAATATGTTATAAATGAATCCTTTGTAGGAAAAGAGGGAGTAAGATTATCACCTAAAGAAATAAATATAAGAAGAAATACAGGTGGATCAAATATTGAAGTATCAAATGTTGATGTTCAAGAATCTCTAAATGATGGAAAGTTAGAAATAGATACTAAGCTTTTTAAAGAGGGAGTTAGTGGCATATCAGCAGTATATGAAGATTTAGATGGGAAATATGTAGCTACGCTTTCAACCTTAGTACGTAGATAATAAGAAACAATGGATTTAAAATGAATTTTTAAATTTAGGTAAAAGAGAAGGGATTCGTACTTTAAATACGAATCCCTTCTTAATTTTATATAAAGTAAAACATTTAAAATTGTATTGAAATTTTTACGTTATGATTCATTTAAATAAGATTTTATAAATAGCTTTTATTTTAGCGGCTTTAATATATGATGTTGTAAAAATATTATGCACAATATAGCTAAGAATATAGGGAAGAAAGGGTTAAATTTAAAACATACTATAAATAGACATAATATTAGAATAATGAAATTTAAAAAAATTGAAAATAATATCTTTTTATAATTTTCTTCATTTAAATTTGTATATAGAATTCCATTAAATCTAATTTCAGTATCTCTATTAAAAAATGAGCAAATTGGATTAACAATTCCAGTCATAAGCATAGTTAAAAGTATCATTAAAGAAATACAATAATATATAAGCATTCTAATCTTTCCTCCTTACTTTAGAATTTTCATTTAACTTAAATTGTAATCTTATATTAAAAAATAATAATAAGTTTATCAATACATTTTGCGTAAGTGGTCAAAAAATTGACAAAATTGGCATAAAAGTAAGTAAATGTATTAACAAATAGCTAATAAAATATGAATTTATGAAACATAATTTATAATTAATATTAATAAATGAGTTTAGTTAAATTTTATATACTTATTAGGCTTAACTTTTATTAAAATAAAAAATTAAATATTCATTAATAATTCCACTAATTCTATAAAAATTTCATTGTTTAATATAAGTTATTATTAATTATATAAAATTTAATTAATATTTATAGTGATATAAAAAAATCTTAAAATAAATTTTTCTTTTTAGACATATTATTTACTAAACGTAATTTTTTTGCCTTATATATTAAAAAGGAATTAATATCTAACAATAAATCAATAATTTAATTGTTAGATGTTGGTAGATTTTGTGTGATAAATTATATAAAATTAATCTAAGATTTATATTTTTATATGTTAGGAGAAATACTATGGAGAAAAGAAGGACTAATAAATATTTAAAGTACAAGAAATTTAAGAGAAGATTGGGAGTTTATATTGTTATTATTTTAATATTTTTGGGAGTAGCTGCCTTTAAAATATCATCATCAATAAGGGAGTTTAATGATAGTTTTAAAGAGTCTAAAGTAAGTGAAGAGCTTTTAGGAGAAACAGTATCTAGTGATGGAAAGTATAAGATTGAGGCATATCTTATTAATGGAGGGGCTACAGTAGATTGGTCAGTTATATGTTATTTGAAGGAAGGGCAAAATAAAAAAGAAATATATAGGGATTATCATATAAATGAGGCAAATATGAGTTGGATTGATAATGATACTATTTCCATAAATAATCATAATATAGACTTGCCAAATGGTAAATATGATTTTAGAGATGAATAAAGTGGAGAGTAGGCTTTAAAGTATATTGTAGTAAATTATTAGACTTGTGATTAAGTAATTTGAAGGCAATATATTAGGGTTTACTCTAATTTTTTATTGAAAAGTATTTTAAATAATAAAGTTTTAATAGTAGATTTTTTTAGTATAAGTAGGTGCTTAAATCTTAATAAAGTTATTGTATTAGGTAACATAGCTATAATAAATAGAAACTAGGAATCTATAAATTTATAGATAAAAGGTATAGAGAATTAAAAGTATATTAAAACAAAGTTTGTATTTTAAATAAAAAGTCAATAAATACATAGAAAATAAATAATAGTATTTAAATGCATTAATTGAAAAAATATGTATTAGGGGTTAACATTATATGGAATAAGAAAACAAAAGGTTAAGGGGGAGAATCAATGAGTAAACATTTATCTACTAATATACGTGTAGCCATTGAGAAGGATAATCCATCTATTTGTAGAGATGAAGAGAAATGTATAAAATGTGGTTTATGCAAAGATATATGCACAAATTATATAGGAGTAAATGGTCATTATTCTTTGGAAAAAACTAATGATACTGCTGTTTGTATTAATTGTGGTCAATGTGCAAATGTATGTCCTACATCTAGTATTACAGAGGTTTTTGATTATAAAAAAGTACAAGATGCAATAAGTGATAAAGATAAAATAGTCATAGTTTCTGCGTCGCCAGCTGTTAGAGTATCCTTAGGTGAAGAATTTAATATGAATGATGGAAGTTTTGTCCAAGGTAAAATGATAGCATTACTTCGTAAGTTAGGTTTTGATTATGTTCTTGATACTAATTTTGCTGCTGATATGACAATAGTTGAGGAAGCCAGTGAATTAGTAGAGCGTATAAGTAAAAATAATAAACCGCTACCTCAATTTACTAGTTGCTGCCCTGCATGGATAAAATATGCTGAAACCTTTCATCCAGAAATCTTAGAGCATATTTCAACTTCAAAGAGTCCTATAGGTATGCAAGGGCCTACGATAAAGACTTATTTTGCAAAGAAGATGGGAATTGATCCTTCTAAGATTGTAAATGTAGCCTTAACGCCATGTACAGCTAAAAAGTTTGAAATCAAAAGAGAAGAGATGAATGCATCAGGTAGATATTATGGCATAGAAGATATGCGTGATATGGACTATGTTATAACAACTAGGGAAGTAGCTATTTGGGCTAAAGAAAAAGGAATTGATTTTAATTCTTTAGAGGATAGTAACTTTGATAAATTAATGGGAGAAGCCTCAGGGGCTGGTGTTATATTTGCTAATACAGGTGGAGTTATGGAGGCTGCTTTAAGAACAGCATACAAATATATCACAAGAGAAGATCCGCCTAAAGATTTTTATGATTTAGAGTCTGTAAGAGGTATGGAAGGTGTTCGTGAAGCTAGTTTCAAAATAAATGACTTAGAAATAAACATAGCTGTTATTTATGGAACTGAAAATGCTTCAAAGTTTATTTCAAAGATGAAAAATGAAGATAAGAAATATCATTTTATTGAGGTTATGACTTGTCCAGGTGGATGCATAGGTGGAGGGGGTCAACCTAAAGATAAAAAATTTGATGGTGATAAACTTAGAGAAAAGCGTATAGATGGATTATATAAAAGAGACTCAAGCATGAAATTAAGAGTTAGTTATGAAAATGAAGAAATTAAAAAGTTATATGAGGAGTTTTATGGAAAACCTTTAAGCAATCTTGCTGAGAAAATGTTACATACAACTTATTTTGATAGAAGTAAAGATTTAGGAGGAGAAGATACCAGATAATAATTAAAAGATAATTGTAAAATTTTAAAGCAAAATATAAGTCTATGTGAATTACTTCCTTTAAAGTAGATAAGATAAAAAATTGTTGAAATCTATTTTAAAGGAAGCAATTTTTTAGATTTGAAATGATAAATATAGTAAATTTATTTTATTAAAACAATAGTTTCAAAACAGGAGAAAAGAATTTTAAAGGATAAATGTAAGTGATTTTATAGGATAAGTAAAATGGAAATATTTCTTTAAATGTATGTACAAATTATATAATTTATTAACAAATTATATAAAGTGTTCTTCATGTATTAAAATATTAGACTTAAATTATTGATATTAAATAGTTTAAATAGTAAAATTCTTATATAAAACGTTTTCGAAAGCGGATAAGATATTATTAGGAGGGGGACAATATGATAAAAAGAAAAAAAGCATTATCATTAATTTTAAGTGGTATTGTATGTTCATCTTTAATACTTACAGGCTGTGGAAATAGCAAAGAAAAGGAAAGTAAAGAAACTGTTAATTTGACTTGGTATGTTATAGGCGATGAGCCAGCTGACAATGAACTTGTAGAAGAGGAAGTAAATAAATATATAAAAGATAAAATAAATGCTACAGTAGATATAAAACATATACCTTTTGGTGACTATACTAAGAAGATGGGGGTTATTAGTAATTCAGGTGAGCCTTATGACCTAGCATTTACATGTTCTTGGGCATTCCCATATTTAGAATATGCTAGAAAAGGAGCCTTTTTAGAGTTAAATGATTTATTAGATACAGAAGGAGCACCACTAAAAAAAGAAATAAACAAAGAGTTATGGAAGGGTGCAGAGATAGATGGCAAAATATATGCTGTTCCAAATCAAAAAGAAATAGCATTAGCTCCAATGTGGGTATTTGATAAAGAACTTGTTGAAAAGTATAAGATTCCTTATGAAGATATACATTCAGTAAACGATTTAGAACCTTGGTTAAAATTAGTAAAAGAAAAAGAGCCAGATTTTATTCCATTTTATACCCAAGGTGATTCCATTCCATTGGAATTCGATGATATAGTAAATCCTTTAGGTATATTCTATAATGATAAAAGTTTAACTGTAACAAATAAATTTGAATCAAAAGAAATGAAAGATATGCTATTAAAATTAAGAGAATATTATGAAGCTGGATACATAAATCAGGATGCTGCTGTAAATAATATGAAACCAGAAGTTAAAAGATTTGTATGGAAAGCAGATGGACAACCATATGCTGAAAATGGATGGGGACAATCTTTAGGTAGAGAAGTAGTAACTTCATCAATAATACCTCCATATGTAACTAATAACTCAACAACTGGTGCAATGACTGCTATTTCATCTAATTCTAAACATCCTAAAAAAGCAATGGAGTTATTAACTTTAGTAAATACTGATCCAACTTTAAGAAACTTATTGATGTTTGGAATAGAGGGAAAACATTATGAAAAAATTAATGACAAACAAATAAAGAAATTTGATAATAAGAAATATGACGCTGTTAGCTGGGCATATGGAAATTTATTTGGCACTTATGTTTTAGAAAATGATCCTGTAGATAAATGGGATGCTTTTGAAAAGTTCAATAATTCAGCTAAGGTTTCTCCAATATTAGGATTTAAATTTAATACTGAAAATGTTTCAAATCAAATTTCTTCTATAAACAATGTGTTACAAGAATTTGAAAGAGCATTATATACTGGCTCTATAGATCCTGAAGTTGGATTAAATGATTTAAACAAAAAATTAAATGATTCAGGTATAAATGAAGTTAAAGCTGAAATACAAAAACAATTAAATGAGTGGAAAGCAAAAAATAATTAGTATTATTAATAAATAGAGGGTAAGTGAAAACTTACCCTTTTTTATATTTAAAATATAAAAGGTAATATATAGAAACAATTTGTTTAGATAAATTTAAATCATACTTTAGATTATTTATGAGATAATTATGTATAATAGGTATTTTTAAGGAGGTGTTTTAGTTGGAATATAAAATAAGTATAGATAGAAAGGATTTAAAAAAGTGCAAATTTCTAAAAAAGCAATTTGGAAAATTAATGGTTGAAAATAGAGGAGAAAGGTATGAGAAAAAGATAGAAAGATATTTTGAAATGCCACTAATATTAATTTTAACCTCTTATTTAGTATTAGCTATAACTAATAAGAAGATATTTTCTATTAAATTTTTGTATATGATTTTATTTATAAGCTCTTTATTTTATTTTTTATTTGTACTTTTTTTTATAGGAATTAAGTTAGTAAATTATTTGGTAAACCATTATATGTATGTAAAAGCTTATTCATATTTAATAGGTGACTTTAACATAGCTATTAATGAAAAAGAATTTATAATGGAATCTAAAAATAAAGTTTTAAAAGTAAATAAAAAAGGAGCTACTATAAAGCTTTTAGATGACCATTTAATAATAATTGATAAAAATAAATTTTTAATTATGTTGCCAATAAATAAACTTGAAAATTTTGAGGAATTTAAAAAACATATAGTTAAAAAGGGGAAAAATTAATATGTATAAATTAGAATATAGTAAAAAGTTTATTCATGGTAAAATTAGACCTAAAAAAGGCATTAAACTTAATCTTAATAAAGATCTTTTTGATGGAACGAAACTATTAGTAATTTTTATACTGATTTGTTCTTCTATCTATATTACTATAGATTTCAGTAATACTTTTAAGAGTTTATATGTAGAAAAATTTGAAATATATAATATAAAATTTTATTGGGTAATTTTATATTATGTTGTTAGTATTTTTGTTATTTTTTATAATTTAAATATTATATTTAGGTCCGTAATAATAGATAGATATTTAATAGATACTATGAGTTGTTTTGGAGTGGGAAAGCCTTTTGCAGGCTATTTGCTTGAAATTAATAACCCAGAGTTTATAGGCCTTAAAATAGATAATATAGAAAAGAGAATTTATTATAAAGATATAAGTGATATAGTTGAAAAGAAACAGTATATTAAAATTAAGTATAATAAAAGGAATTCAATAATTATTTTTAAAAATAAAAACGAATATAAGAAAGAAATAGCAAAAAAATTATTTGAAAATTGGAAGAAAGAATCTAAGTAGATAGTATTTAAAAATACTTATAAATGAAAAATATAGTTTTAGAAACATTATTTATAATAGGCATAGAATATAAAAAAACTGATATAATCAAAAGGTTCATAAGAGTAGGAAGAGTGATAAATTAAATATAAAAGAGGTTATCCAAAACTAAAAAACTAATAAATCATTACTTAATTTAAGCACTTAAGTATTAAATTACATGTTTTATTTTAAAGTTTTAGACAACCTCTTTATCTATTTAATAGGCTTATGTTATTTATGATGTTTTGGTGAAATTTCAACTGTTATGCTAATACCAATGCCCGCTATTATTCCAGTTAATATGTAATAAGTTAAGTCATTCATTGGTATTACATATAAACCAAGCAACCCTATTATAAGTAAAAGTAAAAACATACATATCACAAAAAATAGTGGTTTAAATTTAGGTGTTGTAGGAATAATTTTTGATATTTTATCTGATAATTTTAAACTTTTATTTATAGGTATAAAAATAAAAGTTGCAATTGCCAATGAAAAAATCATTGGAATAAAACTCATTAAAGCTTTCATCTTAAGTTCCTCCTTTATTAAAAACTTAGTTAATTTTATAATTTTATATTAGTATTTTAAGAAGGCCTTATAATTCTTACCTTCATAATAATCACCTCGATTTTTCTTTAAATATAAGTAAGAATATACTTCTTAACAATATAAATTATACATTATTTAAGATAAAAGAGTTTATATTATAAGGAGTTAATATAGAACTTTTTTGAAAATTAGAAGTATTTTAGGGATTTTAAATCATAGAAAGTTAATTAAAGGAAAAAATAAAGAACCAGTTATTAAGCAGTAACAACTGGTTCTTATGAAATGTATAAAGTTAAAAATAATTAAGATTATAAAAAATTAATTATTATTGCTATTTTCTAATTGTTTAATAGACTCCTTAGTTTTATTTAATGAGTCATTTAGATTACTTAATTGTTTTTCTAAATCGTCCTTTTCAGCCTTAGCTTTAGATAATTCCTCTTCCTTTTGAGTTAAATCTTCTTTTGAATTGTTAATTGTAGTAACTAATTCACTATGATAATTATTTACATCTGAATCAAATTTGGGTATAGAACCAATTGAAAAAGATATAAAAAATATCAATATTCCTAAAAACAATTTTAATGAAGATTTTAATATTTTTTTAAGTTTGTTTTTCATAAATCAGAATCCTTTCATATTTATATTAATAACATTTTGAACAAGGGGAATATCCCATAGATTGAGCTTCTGATAATGAAATATAACTTGTTCTAGCTGGATTAGTTTTACCACAGTTATTTATACGATGATATTTCTTACCAGTTGCAGTTATGTACACCATGTCACCAACTGGTTTAGAAGATTGGTGGCTATTGCTATTAGAACTATGAGGTGAGTTTGAATTATTAATATTATTGCTATCAGAGTTTTCATTAGAATTATTTTGAGAACTTTGTTTATTACTTTCAGATTCTTTTTGAGATACTATATTAGCCTTTTCCTGTTTTTCAATTTTAGCTTGTCTTTGTTTTTCCGCTTCTTCTTCTTTCTTTTTCTCAGCTTCAGCATTTTCTTCAGCTTCTTCTATTTTCTTTTTCTCTATTTTATCTGTTGTATCTTTTAAGAGTTCTTCTTGTTTTTGCTTTTCATTGTTAAGTTTATTAATTTCATCTTGTAAATTACCTATGTCTTTGTTTAAGTTAGAGAGCTCTTCTTGAGAACTGTCTACTTTAGCTAATATTGTTGATTTTTCAACTTTTAATTTATCAATCTCTTCTGGAGTTGGATTATTATACAAACTAAATCCAGCAATAATACCAATTAAAGCTACTATAACAAAAGCTTTTCTTTTCTTTAAAAACGATGTGAATTTATCCATTTTGTCCTCCTTACATTTATGTCCATTAACTAATATAACATAAATTTAGAATAATATGTATATAATATTTCTAAAATTTTAATATGAAAGAATAATTTGCAATTGAATTTTTGCTTTATTGTGTTTTTATTACATTTTTAATAAAACTATACATTTAAAATTTGTATAGTTATTATGCAAAGTTTATATTTATTTTTTTAAAGAATATAAATTTTTTAGTTAAGTGAAGTATTTAGTTTATTGAATATAATAATTTCTTTATAGTAATTTCAAATTATTTAATAGTATTTGGTTAATATGGTGTTATTTTAAATTTTAGTAATTAAACTGTAATTATTATTTTATAATAAGATATTATAATTACAATAATACTAATTAGATTTATGATTTAGGAGGGAAGCAAAATGAGAAATAAGAGTTCAAGCAAAGTATTAAAGAATATAGGTATAATAGTTGTGTTTTTTATATGCAGTTTATCTTTTATAGGATGCAGTAAAAATAATGAGGATAACTTAAAAATTACTGAGGCTGATAGTGAAGTGATTAGAGAATATATAAACAATAAGACCGCAAATAAAATTACAGTAAATGAGGGAGAAATATATAGTGCTTTTAAGATTTTAGGAACAAGTAAAGATGAGATATACCTTTGGGTTTTAAAGGAAAATAGTTCAGGTAGTGGATCCTCCCTTCCAGTACTTCTTAAGGCAAATAGAGTAAAAGGAGAATTAAGCATAACAGATTTTAGAATTCCTAATGATGGGGATGCGTATGTAGATGATGTAAATGAAATGTTTCCTAGATATGTGAGGAAACAAATATATACAGATATTAATACTCATAATGATATGATAAACGAACTAAAAAAACAAATAAATTCATTGAAAAATAAAAGATAAGATTTAAGGGGGATAGAGATGCTATTTAAGAATATTACAATTGCCTTAGATATGTCAGGATGTCCTAATAGATGCAAACATTGCTGGATAGGACATTTTAAGAATGGAAATATGTCAATAGAGGATTTAAAATATGTAGCCAATTCTTTTAAAGATTATACTAATTCTTTAGAAGTTTATAGTTGGTTTAGAGAGCCAGATTTTAATGCAGATTATAAAAAGCTTTGGGAAATAGATAATGAACTAAGCAAGAATACTAAACCTAAAAGATTTGAATTATTAAGCTTTTGGAGAATAAATAGAGACGAAGAATATGTTAAGTGGGCATATAATATTGGGGTTAGAAGATGCCAATTAACTTTCTTTGGTCTTGAGGAAAAAACAGATTATTATGTTGGAAGAAAGGGAGCATTTAATGAGCTTATAAATGCTACTAGAATACTACTTGAAAATAAAATTGCTCCAAGGTGGCAAATATTTGTTAATAAAGATAATATTAGTGAAATAGAAAAATTAATAGATTTAAGCAAAGAGATGAATTTAGAAGAAAGATGTAAGGAGTTTGGAGAGGAGTTTGAACTTTTTATTCATCAAGGAAGTTGCGATGGTGAAAATGAAAAGCTATATGATATAAGAATAACCTCAGATGATTTAGTAAATATACCTAAAGAATTTCATCACCGTTTAGGAAAGAGGGAAAAAGATTTATATGGTGAACTTATTAATGACTTTTCAACCAAAAATCTTGTTACAGACTTTCCAGTTTTTTATATAACTTCTCAGTTTGATGTTTATCCAAACTATACTTCAATAGCTCCGTGGTGGTATTTAGGAAATATAAAAAGAGATGGGGTTAAAAAGGTTTTAGATAACTATATAAATAATAGATCTTTAGGACAGAAGAGTAGCTTAGAAGTTCCTATTAAGGAAATAGTTAAAGTCTGTGGAGATCAAAATAGCAATAGATTATTTGATAGAGATGACTATATTATTTATATAATAAACAAATATTGTAGAAATAATATAAAATTTTTATAGAGTTAAGTTTTAGAGATATAATTAGATATTATTTAAAAGGGTAGGTTATTTAAAGTTTAAAATAACTTACAATAAGAGGATTGAACTTTGTGATATTAAAAATATAGTAGAGCAATTAAAAGGTGATGCTTATTATTAGTATCCCTTTTTATATTTTTATTAAAATTAACCTAGATAAATTATGTTTTTGTATGATGTTACAAAATTTCTAAAAATATTGAAAACGTTATTATGAAAGTGTTAATATTAAAATATATTATTAAAATTTAAATAAGAAAGGGGTTTATAAAGTGAATAGCAGTAAAAAGATTAAGTCTATTTCTATGCTAGTTTTATTTACATTCTTGTTTAGCTTTTTACCTCATATGCCAGTAATGGCTGAAGTAGAAAATAATAATACTAAAGCAAATGAAAAGACTTTAGTTAAGAATGAGAGTGAAGCTTTTGCTGTAGTTGTGGGAGATTTTTTACAAGTTAATGGTAACGGTTCCGATTGGGATCCAAAAAATATGAATGGAGTGCTGAAAAAGTATAAAAATGGTTTATATGAAGGCACTTTAAAGTTAAAGGCAGGAAATTATAATTATAAAATTGCCATGAATGGAACTTGGGATGAGAGCTATGGTAATAATGGTCAAAACATAGCTTTGAATTTATCAAAAGATTCAGAGGTAATATTTAGGTTGGATTATAAAAATAAAAAGGTATATGATTCAATAAATAATCCTAATCAATTTAAAACCAAGGCTATTTTAGTAGGTAATATAAAGGATATAATTGATGGGGCTTCTGATTGGAATCCTGGTAACGATACCGAGAAACTTGATTATATAGGTGGAGGGATGTATAAAAAGACTTTTCCTATAAAAGAGAGTGCACAAGGAAAAGATATAAGTTTAGAATACAAAGTTGCATATAATGGAGAGTGGAATAATGGCGAAGTAGCAGAAAATGCTAAGGTAGTAATTCCAAAGGGTACTAAAAACATAACTATTCTAAGTAGTTATTTAGATAATTATGTTAAGGATTCAATAAATAATCCAAGTCTTTCTAATACAGTTTCCCTAATAGGAACAGTTAGAGAAGGAAATGGAGATTGGGATGTAAATAACAAAAATTTTGAAATGCATAATCTTGATGAAAATAGGGTTTTATATTCTAAGGTAATGAAAAAAGGAACTTATGAGTATAAAGGCCTTGTAAATCATTCTTGGGATAATGGAGGAATACCATCTCAAGGAAATGTTACTTTAAATGTGCCAGAGGACAGAAATGTTATTTTTGTAGCAGATTTAAAAAATAATAAAATATATGATTCAATAAATAACACCAAAGAAATAAATGAAGCATTAGGAATAAAAGGTGATGAAAATACAGATGAAGATAATAATAGTGGAAATCAAGGAGAAAGTGAAAATAAGCCAGATTCAGTAAAAAGTCCTGTAGTAAATGAGGATGGAACAGTAACTTTTAGTGCTAAGTTTAATGGAGATAGCTTGTATCTTATAGGATCTATGGTATCTTGGGATACAAGTAAGCAAATTGAAATGAAAAAGGGAGAAGATGGTGTATTTAAAGTAACAATACCTTTAACTGGTGGAGTTTATGAATATAAGTTTAAACCTAATAAGGATAATTGGGATAATTCATTTACAGACCCATCTAATAAGGTCATGGCTAATGGAAATTCAGTATTAAATATGCCAGGTTTAGAAATAGGAGTAGAATCAAGTGTTGAGGCAGGTAGTGATATAAAGCTAGTTGCATATATCTATGATACTGAAGGCAATAAAAAAGAAACTAATGTTAATTGGTCTTTAGAGGAACCAGTAAGTGGAGTATCAATTGAAGAAAATACTTTAAAAGTTTCTAAGAATGTAGATTCAAGTAAGAAAATAAAGATTAAAGCTACTGATGGAAAATACGCAGTTAGTAAAGAAATTACTATTTTATCTCAAATGTATACCTATACAATAAACTATTATAGATTTGATGGTAATTATGATAACTGGAATTTATGGTTATGGCAAACAGGTGGAGAAGGAAAAGGTTACGATTTTAATAAAAAAGATGAAGCTGAAAAAGGCTTTACAAGAGCGGTCTATAAATTCCCATCTGATAAATTAAACTTCCTTATTAGAAAAGGAAATTGGGAAGATAAAGATGTTGGACATGATAGAACCATAGAAGTTAAGAATGGAAATAATGTAGAGGTATGGTTAATACAAGGGGATGAAAATATTTATTATGATAAGAAGGATGTAGATACCTCACCTAAATTAGTATCTGCATTAATAGATAGTAAAACAGACCTTTTAGTTACTTCTGCTGGGAATATAGAGGATTCAGAATTAGATTATTTCAAATTAATTGATAAAACTGATAATAAGGAAATTAAAACAAGTGCAATTAAAGTATCTGATAATAAAGTTAGATTAACCTTAAAGAAAGGATTTTTTAGTACTCCAGAAATTGATCCAAGCCATGATTATGAAGTTAGTAGTAATAACTTTAGAGCAACTAAGGTTACTATGAGAAAGATCTTAGATGATCCAGAATATTTCTATAATGGAGATGACTTAGGGGTAACTTACAAAAAAGATTCTTCAACATTTAAATTATGGGCACCAACAGCTAAGGAAGTTAGCTTAGTATTATATGATAATGAGGGAACTTATGATGAAAATGGAAAAGTAACAGATAATACTGGTGGAAGAGAAATTTCTATGAAGAAGGAGGATAAAGGAGTTTGGAGCCTAAAAGTAGATGAAAACTTAGAAGGTAAGTACTATATGTACAAAGTAAGCTTTTCAGATGGAAAAACAAATTATGCTATAGATCCATATGCCAAGGCTGTTTCAGCTAATGGGCAAAGAGGGGCTATAATTGATTTTTCATCTACAAATCCATCAGAATGGGGAAGTGTAAAGAAACCTCCTATGTTAAATCCTACAGATTCAATTTTATACGAAATGCATGTTAGAGATTTTTCAATATCTAAAGATTCAGGAATAAATAATAAAGGTAAATTTGAAGGTATAGCAGAAGAAGGAACAAAGGTTCCAGGAACTGATGTTAAAACAGGAATAGATCATTTAAAAGAGTTAGGTATAACAACAGTTCATTTATTACCATCTTTTGATTATGCTTCAGTTAATGAAATAAGCAATAAGCCTCAATTTAACTGGGGATATGATCCTCAAAACTATAATTCCTTAGAGGGATCATATTCAACAAATGCTGAAGATCCAAAATCAAGAGTAAGAGAATTTAAAGATATGGTACAAACTCTTCACAAAAATGGAATAAGAGTGGTTATGGATGTGGTTTATAATCATACTTATGGAATAGGTCAAAACTCACCTTTTGATCCAGTTGTACCAGGATATTTTTATAGGACTAATGATGAAGGTAAATACACTAATGGATCAGGATGTGGTAATGAAGTTGCAACAGAAAGACCTATGGTTAGAAAATATATAAAGGATTCTGTTAAATATTTAGCTAAAGAATATGATGTTGATGGATTTAGATTCGATTTAATGGGATTAATAGATACAAAAACTATGAGTGAACTAACAACTGAGTTAAGAAATGAAATTGATCCAAGTTTAATAATATATGGTGAACCATGGCAAGCTGGAGGAAGTGTACTTCCACAAGAACAACAAACTTTAAAGGGAAGCCAAAAAGGTAAGGGCTTTGCAGTATTTAATGATAATTTTAGAAACGCTATAAAAGGTGATAGTGATGGAGCAGGACAAGGATTTGCCACTGGAGCTAGTGGTAAAGAAGGAGCTATAGTAGCTGGGGTTAAAGGATCAGTTGATGATTTTACTGATAGTCCAAGTGAAACAATAAACTATGTAACTGCTCATGATAATTTAAATCTTTGGGATAAGATTATAAAGGCAGCAGGCAAGGAAAAAGCTGCAGGTTTCTTAGAAATGAGAGATGGAGTTTTAACAGGGGAAGATGATAATAATTATTCTTCAGTTCAAGAGGCTGTTGAAAAGAAAGCTAAACCATATAGTGTAATAACAGAAACTAATCCTTTAGATAATGAATATGTAAGAAGAAGTATATTAACAACTGCTATTACAATGACTTCACAAGGAATTCCATTCTTCCAAGCTGGAGATGAATTCTTAAGAAGTAAATATGGAGATCACAATAGCTATAAGAGTCCAGATGCTATAAATGGAATAAACTGGCAAAATAAAGAAAAGTTTAATGGAGTATTTGATTATTATCAAGGATTAATAGCTTTAAGAAAATCACATCCAGCCTTTAGAATGGATACAAAGGCTGCTATTGAGAGTAATTTAGTGGTAACTAAAGCTAATGATAATATAGTTGTATTCCAACTTAAAAACTTTGCTAATGGAGATTCATGGAAGAATATAGTTGTAGCTTATAATGGAAATAATGCTGAGAAGGAAATTTCTCTTCCACATGAAGGAGATTGGAATGTGGTAGTAAATGAACACAAGGCTGGAACAAGTGTTTTAGAATCTCTTAAGGGAGTAAATTCAGTAAAGGTTGCACCTTTATCAGCTAAGGTTCTTTATGATGAAAGCGTAGAAGGAGAAGCACAAACTCCAACATCCATAGATGTTACTCCTTCAAGCTTAAAACTAGATATAGGAGCTTCAAGTTTCTTAAAGGCAGTACTTAAAGACCAAAATGGAAGAATAATTCCTAATGCAGAAATAAAATTGAATGTTTCAGATGACTCAGTAATAAAGGTTGATTCAAATAATGGAAAAGTAACTGCTTTAAAAGAAGGAAAGTCAATTATAACTTTAAGCTCTGGAAGTTTAACTAAGGACGTAGAAGTAGAGGTTGTTCATCTTGTTCCAAGCTCTTTAGAATTAGATGGTCCAAATCAAGTTTATACAGGGAAGGATATTCAACTTAATGGAATTGTTAAAGATCAATTTGGACAAGTAATCTCAGGTGAAAATATAGAGTGGTCCTCTTCAGATGAAAGCATAGCTAAGGTATCAACTCTAGGAGTGCTTCAAGGAATTAGTGAAGGCAAGGTTAAAATAACAGCTAAGAGTGGAAATGCTAAGGCTACTAAGGAAATAGAAGTTAAAAAATATACTAAGAAGTATATAGAATTCACTTATTTTAGAGATGATAAAAACTATGATGGATGGAATATTTGGACTTGGCAAACAGGAGTCAATGATGGTCAACAAAACTTTACTCAAATAAAAGATGGAAAAGCAATATCTAAGTTTGAAATAGCACCAGATGTAACTCAGGTTGGATTTGTTTTAAGAAAGGGTACTGGTTGGGATGAAAAAGATCCATATGAATCAGATAGATATATAAAAATAGATCCATCAATGAATGTAACAAAGGTAACTGTTAAGAGTGGAGTAGGAGAGTTCTTCCAAGTTCCAGCTGTAAAAAATGCTGAAATACAAGAAGGAAATATTAACTTTAAATATAGGGATGAAGCTTTATATGAAGAAAGTAATCAATCTTCCATAGACAAGGTTCAAGTTAAGGTTACTTCACCAGGGGTATTATTTAAGGATACAAAGACTTATGACATGGAGTATGATTCACAAAATGAGTTCTTTGCATATTCATTAAAGGATATAAAACCTGGAACTTATGAATATAGTTTCTTAGTTACTAAGGATGGTAAAACAGTTGAAACTGAAAAACAAAGAATAAAATATTCTCCATTAAAAATAAATGGAGAGGTTACTTTCAAAAATAATGAGGTTAACTATGATGAAAATGCCCTTGTAGATCTTAAATTAAGTGGAAGTGATGCTAAAAAAGAAAATATAAAAGAAGTTTATATGGACCTTACAAATGTAGGTGGTCCTAATAAGGTATTAATGGATTTAAATTTATTAAAGGAGAACTCATTAAGCCAAAGCATTGGAATAAATGATAATGTAGTAGCTGGAGAAAAAGAAATACCAGTTACAATAGTTGATAAAAATGGTGAAAATCATAAAGTATTAGGAATTTTAACTGTTAAATCAAAGGTAGGTGTTGGACCTTTAGATTTTGGTTTTGATGAATCTAGAATTTACTTTACAGTAACAGACAGATTCTTTAATGGAGATAAGAATAATGATGATCCTCATGGAAACAACTATGATAAGAAGAATCCATATACTTATCATGGAGGAGATTTAAAAGGATTAACAGATAAGATTCCATATTTAAAAGAACTTGGAATAAATACAATATGGATAACTCCTATTGTTGAGAATACTGATTTTAATCAAATGTTCTCTCAAGGAAAAACTCAATACTCATATCATGGTTACTGGGCTAAGGATTTTGAAAAATTAGATCCACATTTAGGAACTATGGATGATTTAAAAACATTAATAGATACAGCTCATGATAGTGGAATAAAAATAATGGTTGATGTTGTTTTAAATCATGCTGGATATGGAGTGAAAAATTCAGATGCTAATAGTGGAGCTAATAACTATCCAACAGAGGAAGATAGAGTTAAGTTTAAAGGCATGTTTAGAGAAAATCCAGGAAATGATTTTATAACTCAAGAGTCAGCAGGACTTCCAGATTTTAAAACAGAGGATCCAGAAGTAAGAGAAAAATTAATAGAATGGCAAACAGGATGGATTGAAAGATCAAAGACTGAAAAAGGAAATACTATTGATTATTTTAGAGTTGATACAGTTAAGCATGTTGATAATACAACTTGGAAGGCATTTAAAAATAAATTAACAGAAATAAACCCAAGCTTTAAAACTATTGGTGAATATTTTGGAGCTGATATAAATAACGATGGAGGACAACTTCAAAATGGTCAAATGGATGCTTTATTAGACTTTGGTTATAAAGGAAAAGCAAGAGATTTTGTAAATGGAAATATTGAGGGAGCTTCAGCTTATTTAGATGATAGAGCAAGTAAAATAAGCAATACCAATTTAATGGGACAATTCTTAAGTAGTCATGATGAAGATGGATTCCTAAAGACTGTGGGAGATGACTTAGGAAAACAAATGCTTGCTGCTTCTCTTCAAATAACAGATAAGGGTATCCCTGTTATATACTATGGAGAAGAACTTGGAATGTCAGGATGGAATGGCTTTGAACAAGGAGATCAAAATAGATATGATATGGATTTTGAAAGATTAAATGATCCTAAGTATAAAAAGGTTCATGATCATTATGAAAAACTTCTTAATATAAGAAAAGAATACTCTAAGGTATTTTCAAAGGGAAATAGAAAAACTATTGCAGGAAACAATGAAGAAGGATATTCAGTAGTATTAAGAAGCTATAATGGAAAAGAAATTACGCTTATGAATCTAAGTGAAAATAATGAAGAGAAAAATATTACAAATGGACAAAACCTATTTGTTGTATTAAACACTAAAAATCAAGATAAAGATATAAGTTTTAAAACAAATTTCAAAGAAGGAGATAAGGTTAAAGACTTATATAGTGGAAATGAATATTCAATAGGCAAAGATGGAAAGGTAACTGTAAAAGCCCCTTCAAAAGAAGAAGGAGGAACTGCCATCTTAGCTCGTAAAAATGATAGTTTATCACCTTCAATTATAAATAATGCTCCAGAAATAAATGCTAAAGATGTTACATTAACAGTCGGGGATAAGTTTGATCCAATGGATGGTGTAACAGCTACGGATAAGGAAGATGGAGATATAACAAAGGATATTAAGGTTATAGAAAATAATGTGGACACAGAAAAGGTTGGAGATTATAAAGTAATTTACAAAGTAACAGATAGTGAAGGTGCATCAAAAACTAAGGAAATCAATGTTAAGGTAAATGAAAAAGAAGCCACTCCTCCAGAAGAAATTAAGGTAACTGGCGTCAAATTAAATAAGAAAGATTTAAACCTTAAAAAAGGTGAAAAATACACTTTAAAGGCTGAAATAAGTCCAAAAGATGCAACAAATAAGGATGTTACTTGGACAACAAGTAATCCAAAGGTTGTATCAGTTGATGATAATGGAAATATAGAGGCTAAATCATCAGGAGAAGCTGAAATAACAGTAACGACTAAGGCTGGTGGCTTTAAAGCTACATGTAAAGTTAAGGTTAAACACTTTGGTTTCTTACCTAATACTGGCTCAGTGGGCGGAAGAATAGTTATTGTAATAATTGGAGTTATAGCTATTGGAATAGGTGTAGCAATGATTTTTTACAAAAGAAAAGTAATTAGAAGAAAATAGATGGGATAACTAATCATTATGAATTAATCTTAAATTCTTCGCTTTAAAGGAAAATTAATAAAAATATCATTAATTAAATAGTAAAATCAATGAAAAAGAGATATCATATATTTTGATATCTCTTTTTATACTCTATATTTTAAGTGAATATTAATTTTAAGTGGTTTTCATATAGTATTATTTAAAGAATTAATCTCATTATTTTTCCACAACTACATTTCCTTTAGAATCTAGTAAAGGGGTTAAACCACAACCATCTGGTCCTTGAGCTAAAAGATAATTTACTCCAGTTTTTTTATCTACTAAGACAATTATTGTTCCAAAACCTAAGTTTTCTATAAACTTATTTTCAAATCTCTTTTCTTTTTTAGAAAACATATAAAAACTCCTTTTAATATATTTAAATTAATAAGCTTAAAAATAAGGCGTTAATTTTATACATCTTTATTTAAATCTTTTATATATTCTTCAAAATAAGACCCACATTTTCTTAGCTCACCAAGAACTCTATTTATGCCGTAATCAGATTTATACCAGTTATCCTTAGAAATTCCTTGAGTTTCTACTGGAACAACATAAAATTGTGTATTAGGATATGCTAAAGAGTAAGTAATTAAAGCCCTTCTGGCATGAAAGGCTTGGCAACATAATATAGCACTTTTAACTTCTATATTTAAATCATCTGTAACTTTCCTTGAGAAAAAGGCGTTTTCAGAGGTATTAGTTGATTTATTTTCAACTAAAATAGATTCTAATGGAACATCATTTCTAAATAAAACTTCCTTACAGAATTCCCAATCAGATTCATATTTACCAGCATACTTTTTATTTATTATTTTTTCATTTGGGAATTTTTCTAGTTTACAAGAAAACTTGCCTGAAGGAAGTACATATTTTGCTAATCTTTGTTTATATAATAAACTAGCCTTTTCGCTTACCTCATATTTGGATGAACCTGGTATAAAGATTAAGTCACAAGGCTTTGGTTCATCACAAACAAAAATAAATTTAGTTATATCATCTAGTATTCTCATTTCATAACCTCTCTAAATTTATAGCCTTAATTTTAAAACTTATGTAATTTAATATAAAAATTATATGTTTAGTTTATAAAGTATAATTAGTTTATTATTTTAAAAATTAGCTTATTGTTACAATATATAAAATTTTATATATTGAAATTAGTTTTAATTAAAGTTTTATATACTTCTCATTATCATTATTTTCTTTTAGTCTAATCATAAATGGAGATAAGGGAACAATAATAATTAGATAAATAATGTAATAAAAAATATCAAAAGAAAATAGATAGCCTTCTATAAAATAAGGGAATAAGGCTAATAAGGCAATAAAGGCTTTAGAATTTTTTGTAACCTTGTATTGAGTATTACAATTTTTACATTTGATATACCCACAACCAGCAAATCCCCATAATGCAAGCATTAAATCCATATATGGAAAGTTTTCTTTACAATTAGGACAAACTTTCATAAGAGCATCTCCTTAAATAGTTTATGTTAATTAAAGTATCTTAATTTGACATTATTGATTACTTTATTGTCTTTAACTTTAGTTTTATATGATATTTATGTAAGATATACCATATATTATAAATACATTATACACTGTTTTTTAATTAATTGATAAAATTTAAAGAAATTTAAGTGAATATTTATGGTATTAATTAAAAGTATAGGTTAATATTTGAATAGATTATAAATGAACTTCATAATTGTTTTAACAACTTCAGGATATCATAAAAGTATAGGGAAACCTTATTAAAGGAGGGAAAAATATGGCGATTATATTTTCATTAATATTATTATATGTATCTACATTAGTAGTAAGTATATTAGGAATTTCTTTGCTTTTTTTCTTGAAAAACAGAAAACTAAAAAATGTAGTATTTTATTTTTTAGTTATATGGTCAATTTTTATAGCGTACCTTAATGCAACAGGTTTACCAACAAATTATATAGTGCAACAAATTATAGCTTGGTTATTTGGGTCTATATCAATAATTGCAATTATTATTAAAGTTAAAAAAACAGGGGAAACAAATATTCCCTATATACTTGTAACAATTTCAGTTTTACTTGGAATATTTATGATGTTTTTTTAATTAGTTGACTATATTTATAGTTAAGGGATAAAAATTTCTTAAAAGAGATAATAAATTAAAATTTATTAGAATAATGGGTTTGTATCAAAATAACTTTTTATAAAACTTATAAACATTATGAAGAGAATATCTAGATGAGCTTTAGAATTTAAATTATTACGCAGAAGATATTACGTTAAAAAACTGAGACTGTTCGAAGCGTAGCAAGTTTCGAAGTTTTAGTAATATCTTTGGAGTAATAATTATTCAAATGACTCCAATCTAACTAAAGTTCCATTGGATAAGTTCAAGTTTCCAAATTAAAATTTGGACTTTCACTTAAAATCTAGTAATTCTCGGAATATGTTTGTAAGTTTTATTTGTTATATTTTAATATATGATTTAGAAAAATTTTTTATAAAATTTTTCTAAAAAAGTAAAACTATTTCCTTATCTATTACGAATAAATAAGTGTAAAGATATTCAAGAGAAAATTATATATAATTTTTGGTTATTAAAGTTTAGGATGAATTTTACTGAAGATGGTGGGGTGAGACGGATTAATGAAAAGAAATTAATAACCCTTGTAAAAAAGAATAATGATAAAAAAGCAGCTGGAGAGATTGTTAAGTTTTATTATAAGGAGATATTTGCTTATGTTTTTAAGCAAACATCTAATGAGGAGTTATCTAAGGATTTAACTCAAGAAATATTTATTTCTATGCTTAAATCCTTAGGGGGATTTGATGATGAAAAGGCTTCCTTTAGGACATGGCTTTATAAAATAGCCAGTAACAAGATAATCGATAATTACAGATCTACATATTATAAATATGTTACTGTTGTAGATGAATTTGAGGAAGGATTAGTAGGCTATGAAAATGATTTGGAAGAATCATTTCAGCTTAAGGAGGACGCTAAGGAGATATTAGAGATTATTAATACTTTAAATACAAGCATTCAGCAAATTTTAAGACTAAAGATATTTGGAGGAATGACATTTTTAGAGATTGCTTCTCTAATTGATATGTCAGAGTCTACAGTTAAAACTAAATATTATTCAAGTATTAAAAAGATAAAGAAGATATTGGAGGTGAAGAAGAATGAACAGAGAAAAAGAGGAGTTTAATATTGAGAATATGGATTTAGAAATAGAAGTTCCAGAATTAAATTTAGGGGAATTAGATGAAATACTTAATGAGGGGGTTAAACCTAAATTAACATTTTTCGCTTACTTAAGAAATGCTTTTAAAGATTTAGGCTTTAATAATATATTTCATGATAAAACTGAACTAGGAATTATATTACTATCTGAAATATTTGTATTATTTTTTTCAATGACCAGTTTAAATAATAGAGAGGTAGGAAGTTTATATAAATTTATATTTATATCTTCACCAATACTTTATCTTAGTGTGATTTTATTCTCATTTTATAATTCAAAAACAAAGGGTGTTTTTCAGTTAGAAATGACTTGCAAATATAATTTGTATCAACTTTCAGCTTTAAGAATGTTTATATTTAGCCTTGGAAGCATCTTAATAAACACAATAGTTATAGTTTTTATGAGTATATCAAATAAAGATTTAAATGCCTTAAGGCTAATAATATTGTCAGTTACAGGTTTATTTCTATTTTCAACAGTATTTATATATGCACTAATGAGGTTTAAAAGTGTATTTTCAAAGGTATTTATTATAGTTGGATGGGTTTTAGGAAACTTACTTTTAAGCTTAGGAAATGAGAAATATTATTTAGATTTTTTAATGGAAGTTCCAATATATGTTCACATAGTAATTTCAATTGTATGTATATTTCTATATGTGAAGAATTTGAAGGAATTAATAGATTATAGGTATAAAAAAAGGAGAGAAATTTTATGTTAGTTGTTAATAATGTAAGTAAAAAATATGGGAGTTTTTGTGCACTTAAGGATATAAATTTAGAGTTTAATAATGGGGTATATGCACTTTTAGCTCCTAATGGGGCTGGAAAGACAACTTTAATTAAACTATTAACCACATTAATTTTTCCAACTAGTGGAGAAATACTTTATAAGGGGACAGATATAGTTTCATTAGACGGAGAGTATAGGGATATTATAGGTTATTTGCCTCAGGACTTTGGATATTATAGAAATTATACACCAAGAAAGTTTTTGCTATATTTAGCAGCTTTAAAGGGAATAAAAAAGGAGGATGCAGTAGAAAAAGTAAAAGAGGTATTAAAAGTTGTTTCTTTAGAAAATGTTGAGAATAAAAAGATGAAGGGTTTTTCAGGAGGAATGATTCAAAGGGTTGGAATAGCTCAAGCCTTATTAAATGATCCTAAGATACTAATTTTAGATGAGCCAACAGCAGGTTTAGATCCTAAGGAAAGAGTTAGGTTTAGAAATTTACTAAGTGATTTATCAAGAGATAGAATAGTAATAATCTCAACTCATATAGTTTCAGATATTGAGTTTATTTCTAATGAGGTAATTATGATTAATGATCATAAGGTTTTATATAAGGATTCCATAGAAAATATATGTAGCACTTTAGATGGCATGGTTTATGAAACCTCAATAACCTTTGAGGAGAGCAAAGAGTTTAGAAAGAAATATATTTTATTATCAGAAAAGCAGGATGGTGGAATAATGAAAGCTAGATTCATAAGCCATGGTAATAATGATGAAAAATGGGTTAGGGTTAATCCTAATATAGAGGATGTATTCCTTTATCAATATAGAGATGAGGAATTGGAAGGGTAATCTTATGAGTATTAAAAAGGGTGAATGGGAAAAACTTTTTAGAAATCCAGTGTTAATAGTTCTTACAGGTATTTTCTTAATATACAATTTTATTTTAATTAATGATAATTCCTACATAAAAGGGGGATTATATGAAACTAATAAGCTAATAAGTCAGGTTGGATATAAAGTAGACGAGGACATGTTTAAAAAGTTAGAAAATATGTATGATGAGAAGATGAAGGATTTAAATGAGCTTACAGAAAGAAAACTTCATAAAACCTTTGAATCTATGGATGGATTTTTAGCTGATAAGGATTTAGATAAGTGGATTTATGGGGAAAAAGTATTTTCAAAGGAGGATATGGATTTAATAAATCAGTTAAGTACAATTAATTTATATAAAAATGTAATTCCAGAGTTTATACACAGAATAGAGAGTTTAGATTATGAGGAAATGGCTGAAGACACAATAGACGATTATGGAGTTAAAGGAGAAGCTGCTAATTTAGTTAAAAAAAATTATGAAGATTTAGGGGTAAGACTTAAAGAGTTAAAAGGTAATGGAGAACATAAAAATTTATTCTTCTTTGGAGTAAATTATAGAACTCAAAATTTATTATATAAAAAAGTAATTGGAGCTTGCTTAATTGAAATTATGATACTTGTAGTATTAGGAGTATGTTTTTTAGTAAATTATGAGAGAGAAAATAAAACTCTAGGATTAGTTTCTACTACAAAAAGAGGGCGTAATCTTATTAAGGATAAGGCTATAGTTGGACTTAGTTATTCAATACTAGCTGCAATAATAATCTTAGGAATTACTCTAATTGTATATTTTAGTGTGTTTGATTATGGTGATATTTGGAATATTCCAATTAGTAGTGCTTTAAATTGGGAATTAGGTCCTCATATATCTTGGTATAACCTTACAGTTTTACAAAACTTACTTCTTTCCATAGGAGTTGTTTTAATAATATCACTTATTTCAGGGGGAATAAGTTTATCCTTATGTCTTTTCCTAAAGAGTAGTTATAAAGCTTTTTTTGCCTTCTTTATACTTTTTGGAGGATTATATATGCTGCCAGGATTATTTAGTATGAGTTCAAAATTAGTTATATGGTCATATTTTAACATATTTATTTTAACCTTAAATCCACAAAAATGGTTTGCAGAGGCTGGAGCACTGTTAACTTCAAAATATTATATAGAAGGAACATTAATAAGTAATGGAGTTATTGTAACTATAATTTCTTTAATTTTAATAAAAAAATTTAAGAAGGTAGATATATTATAAGGGGAAAATATTAATTTAAGTGAAGAGGTAAAACATGAGAATAATAATTAATGAAATAAAGAAACTTTTCAATTTAAAGAGTCTATTGATTCTTGGATTAATAGTTTTCATAATATGGAAAATATTTATAAGTTTTTGGATAGAAGTTTTTCCAAATGGTTCAGAAACACCAGATTTTAATTTAAGCGTAGAAATGCTTAAAGACTATGGAATAACAATGGATGAAAAGGAGTTTGAAGATTTTAAGGAAAAATCAGCTTTAAGAGAAAAAGAAGCAGATGAATATTTAAAGGGAGATAAAGATGCACAAGAACTTGGAATAAAATCATATAGAGAGTTAAGTGGAAGGTTAAATAATGGAAAAACTGATGAAAAGGTTGAGGAGCTTAATTCAAAAATATATTTTAAGTATAAGGTAGATCTGTTTTGGGAAATGGACTCTAGAGAGTCTTTAATAGCGTCATATGAAGATTATTTAAATAGACACTATGAATTATATAGTAGTGAAACCAATAGGTACAAAAGGTTAGAAGAACTTGAAAAAGGTGAGCAACCAAAATCTATTTTAAGTTACGTTACTTTTTCGAATTATGATTCCTTAATAACTAATTTTTCAATACTTGTTGTGGTGACCTTAGCTTTTATAATATCACCAATATTTTTAAGGGATGAAAAAAATAAAGTAAATCTTCTTCAGTATTCATCAAAAACTGGAAGAAAGATAGGAAGTAAAAAAGTTATTTCAGCCATAATAACTGCCTTTGGTATAAGTACTTTGGAGTTAATAATTCTATTTTTAATGTATATTCCTAATGATACATTGCAATTTTGGAATTGTAGCATAAATTCTAAATTTAATTATATGGTTTCTTGGTTTGATTTAACCTTTGGACAATATATAATGTTAACTATTCTAGTTATATATATAATAACTTTTGTGGTAACTAGCGTATCATTATTTGTAAGTAGTAAAGTTAAAAACTATGTAGCATTAATAGGGATACAGGTGCCTATTTTAGGAGCTTTAATAATGTTTTTAGATAATATAGGACTAAATCATATGACCACAATAAATTCTCCCAAATATATTCCAATAATTGCTTATGTAGTATTTATTATAATTTCAATACTTTTAATAATTAACTTATTAAAAAATGAAAAGAATAGGGATGTTTTAAATTAGTATAAATATTAAAGAGATAAGGAAGTATTAAAGCAAAAAAGTCTGTAGCAAGAATATATTGTTACAGACTTTTATGTTTTAAAAATATAAATTTTATAAATACTTATGAATATGCTTAATAAATAAAGAATTAGATAATTGTTAAGCTTAAATATATAAATAATATATTCTTATTAGATGCACGAAAAATATAATGTTTTTATACTTCAAATACTGTATTTTCAACCTCTGGATTTCCTATATAAAGTCTCATTGCAACTAGTGGAATATAAAGTATAAATATTTGAGAAAAAGCTGTTACCCCTAAATATAATGATATATCAAAAACTTTATTTATGGAGCTAAAGGAATAGATTATTGCGCCAGTTAATATAACTCCCATAGATGTTACACAAACATAAGTAAAGTGTTTTAAGTTTTCTCTATTCCTTATATTATGATCTGTATATAGATTATATAAGAGAATTCCTAAGACTATAAGGACATATAAATAAGACCATTTAAAGTAAGAATTAAATTTATTAAGGGCCCAATTTATAAACTCAAGACTTACATAATCATAAAGTTCATTATGGATTCTTAAGTTAGTTAAAAATATACTTTTTATTAGAAATGAAGTAATTATTCCAATTAATATTAAGAAAGAGGATAAAGTTAAAAATAATTTTTGTTTTACTAAGCTTTTTCCTCTACCTAAGAAAATACTTATTGTAATTATTATAAAGAAAGATAAATACAGGATAATAAGCACCTCCAACCCGTTTAAGTTTACATATTAATTATAACTTAAATTCTAGTAAATTACAAATATTGGAAAATAAAAAGCTATAGTATAGTCTAGCTAATAATAAGCTAGACTATACTATAGCTTTTTATTTTATATACTCTGTGTTTGTTAGCATAGATAAATTACTATGTTAAATTGATATTCACTTCTAAATATGGATTAAAGAATATATTAATAAGAAAAGAGTTTTAGATTAATTTTACTTTTTATTATTTTTAAAAACTACAATTAGATTTAGTATGAAAATAATAAGGCTCATAATAGATATTAATAAAAGTCTGTTATTCCAAGTATTCCATCCTAAAACATTATTATCTGCTAGTACTCCTTGAAATAAATGGCCAGTAAACATTGCTAAACCACAAAAAACACTAATACTTAAATCAGCTAATTGAAGGGATTTTCCACTAGATTTATTAAGATTTAATTTTCTATTGATATAAAGAGCTTTAATAAAGTTTAAAGCTATAACAATAAGTAGAACAATATAAGTAAAAAATATTAGATGAAAATAAGACATAACATCTTCTAAAGGACTAATTTCTAACATAATTATTTCCTCCTTTAATAAAAATATATTATTTTATAAGTTTTTTAATACAAAGAATAGATTTGTTTATAAAGATTTTGAGAAAAATATTTTTATGGGGGGTTAGCTTTTATCTTTTATAAAGCGTTTTTTTAAAAGAATAAATATGTTAATGACAATATATATAATTAGGATGTTTGATATTAATCCTAATATGCTAGTTGAAGTAGATGAGAGGAGCGTGGTACTATCTTGTGGAAATTCATATGTCGTGAAATATTTTACTGGATACCCCCAAGTTTTAAAGCCAGAAGAATCTAACTCATATGGAGTTATAAATGTTAAAACTAAACTTAGCCAAGCAGCTTGGTTAAGAATTTTAAAGTTAATTCTTTCTTTCATAAAATCCTCCAATATTATCTGTTTTAATAATAATATAACATGAAAAATTTGTATTATAATTTATAATTAGTAAATTTTTGTTTAATTAATTTTGCTATTAAGAAAAAGTGTTGATAATTAAAGAATTTATTTATATAATGTAATTGAGTAGAGATTTAAAATCTACTTTTGAAATAGGCGCAGTGATGCTTAATAGGGAATTTAGTGTAAAACTAAAGCTGCCCCCAGCAACTGTAAATGACTTCGACTTAACGATATGCCACTGTGATTAATCATGGGAAGGTGTTAAGAAGATATAGTTATGAGCCAGGAGACCTGCCTAATTCAAAGCAAAACAGTTTATCTTTCTGGGGAAAGAGGCAAGTGATTGAAATTTTATCATACTGAAGAGGGATAGAGCCAGATTAATAAAGTTCTAACTATCAATGAGTTAGTTTGTTTAAATTCAGATTTAAGTTAATAATGGTAAGCTACAATGAGGTGGCTTGAATTAGTATGATTAAAATATAGAGATTCATCAATTAACTTGTAGAGATTTTCCTAGATAGGTATTCAAACTGAGTATCTATCTTTTATTTTTGGGTAATTTAAGCTAGGGTTATTCAAAAATAACAGCAGAAAGCAAATCCAAAACAGGTAAAAATCTCAATGGTGAGTAAGGTGCTTTACGAAGTACCAAGGTTCAAAGAGGAATCAAAAGTTAATTAAGTTGTTTTAAAGGCTAATATAAATAAAAAAGCCTCACTAACAAAGCGGTTAGTGAAGAGAGTAGGATACTCTAAAGTAAACAACTTAAAAATGTTTAAGAGTTATATGATATAGAGATTAAAAGTTAAAGCAACTTGTACTTAAAAAGACTTTTAATTTAAATCATATAACTCTTTTTTATTTTGTCTTTAAAACATTTAAAAGGTAATTTATAATTCCTTTTTAATATAAATTATTAAGAATTCTTTTTAATATAAATTTTTAAAGCTTTTATCAATAAAATAAGTGCATATATTCCTAAAAATCCAATAGTTAAGATAAAGATCAAATAAAATATAGAAAAAATACTGAATAAAGCCATAGAATATCCCCCTTAAATATAATTTAGACTTATTAAGATAATTATAAAGCTACTATAGATTATTAGTATTTAATATCTGTTTTGATCTTTCTTGCTTTTGGGTTATTATATTATTTATTACAAATGCGGAAGATATAACAAAGATCCATATCATAGGATAAGAATACCTATTAAATGTAATATAAGGTATATGAACTACACTGTAGTATATAAATAACCAAAATAATATTCTTGCTGTCTTATCAACTTTGTTATTTTTAGATTTTTTATGTATTGAATACATACCTATAAATCCAAGAGTTAATAATAGTAAGTGATAAATTGCAACAAAAACTATATGGATATTATAAACTGGTTTCCAGTAGAATGGACTTATCCAAAGAATAACTGTTTTATCTATTAAATACCATTTTGCATAAGTTAGTGGTTTCTTTAATATATAATTTTTAAATCTATATACTAAATTATCCTTATAATATTCCTCTTGTTTTATTACATCGTCAGTTGTCTCCCAAGGATGAAAATCTATAGTAGTATCATAATTTATATATGAACCTTGTATCATAGGATTTCCAGATGACAAGGTAAAAGGAATAAATCTATGGAATTCTTTATAATTTCTTATCCACCAAGGGCTCATTACTAAGAAAAATACTGATGACACTATTATAGTGAACTTAAGTATATCTTTAAATTTATAGTTATTATATATCCATAAAATTAATACTACAATAGGATATGCCCCAACTGTAGGTCTAAATAGTGCTGCTATTCCCCATACTATACCGCCTATAATATAATGTTTTATTTCCCGGGATTTTATTGCTACTAATGTGGTATATACTAATAGTAATATTAAGAAATAAAATATAACTTCTGTTAGAAGTAAATTTGGTGTGAAAAGATTAGGTAGATATAGGATGCTTAATATTGAACTTATAATACCTACTTTAGAATTAAAAAGAAATCTTCCAATAAAAAATATTAGTGAAAAACTTAAACTCATAAGGACTACTTGAAAAACTCTAAATGCAGTTATACCTCCAAATTTACCAAATATACTCATGAAGAATGCCATAGTATAAGGTAATCCAGGCATTATAAATACTGTTTCATCATTTACGTTATGATATGTAAATTTACCATTATCTAATAAGGTCCATGCACTTCTAACATATTTTACATCATCATTATTCCATTCATTAAAGTTACCTAACAAATAATTATCTCCATATTTAATTACAGTATAAGTTCCTATAATAAAAAATATGAACATAATAGTGTATAATATCAATTTAGTTTTCTTACTTTCTTCTTTTAAAGAAAACAATGTAAATCTCCCCCTTACTTAATACCAATAAAAAATGAACCTAATATTATAAAACCAACACCTATCCATCTATTGGTAGGGACACTTTCATTCAAGATAAATATAGAAACAAATAGAGCTAAAACATAGCATAAACTTTGTAATGGATATACTAAAGATAAATCTGATTTTGAAAGTATATATAACCAAATAAGTGTAGCTACGCCGTATAGCAGTACCCCACACAAAATATATGGGTTAAATATTAAATTAATTATGCTATCAAATGTAAAAGCTAAAGTTTTATTTTTTAACCCTATTTTCCATAAGGTTTGTCCACATACTAATAGTAAAATATTTAATATAAGTAAAGGATATATCATTCTTTGTTCTCCTTTTCATTTTTTAGTAAAGCAATTTCTTGTGTAAGTCTAGTGAGTTTAATCTGTAAGGATGTTATTGTAACTATTAAACTTAAAATTAATATAAAACAAAATAAAATTCCAATTAAAAATAACAATGATGGTGGATAGATTATATTTAGTATTTTTGAAAAATAATCTAAAATACTACTATTTAATGATAATAAAAGCATGCTTATTCCAGCAGTAAACCAAACTAAAGTGTATCTTATGTCTAATAACCGTTTTTTTATAAATAATATTGTCAAGATTAAAAATATTAATGCTATTATAACGCAATACCAATACATAAAAATGATCCTTTCTTATTTATCAGGTGAAATTATAGTTGCAAAAGTTACTTTTAGCATATAGTAAATAGATTTTAGTGGAGTTATAGAGGATTTTCCAGATTCTCTATAGTTCATTTCAACAGGAATTTCTTTAACTTTAAAACCTTTTCTAATAAGATATGATAATGTTTCTACTTCAGGATAATCTTTAGGATAATATTCTACAAACTCCTTAATTACGGAGTTATTTACAGCTCTATATCCTGATGTAGTATCAAAAACTTTTTTTCTACCTAAGATTGAAACAAGTGATGAAAAGAAGTTTATTCCTAATTTTCTATAGATACTAGGCTTATAATTACTATTATTTATAAATCTAGAACCTACTATCATATCGTAATTTTCATTGATTATTGCTTTTATCATAGCCTTAAGATATTTTGCCATATGTTGACCATCTCCATCAAATTGAATGGCTATATCATAGTTATTATTGTAAGCATATATATAACCTGTTTGAACTGCTCCTCCTATTCCTAAGTTTATAGGTAAGTCTACAACATTAACTCCCAATTTTTGTGCTTCAAACTTGGTATTATCACTAGAAGCATCATTTATAACCAAGATATCTAAATCTTTTATTCTTTGATTATAGATATCCATAATAACTTTAGAAATAGATTTTTCTTCATTATATGCAGGAATAATCACTAAAATTTTCATTTAATAGCTCCTTTCAATTATACTACTATATTAATATATATTAACATAATATACAGTATTTTGCAAAATATATAATAAATTATATATATAATTATAATAATTTTAAAATATATATTAAATAAATTGTAACAATTAATAAAAAAAGGTTAATTTATATAAAATTATATGTTAAATTTTGTTTTTTTATATCTATAAAATTTAGTATTAAACATAGATTGTAAAAAGGATTATGTATATGAAGAGAGTATGGAAATTGAATGTGATATAAAATAAAAAATCTCTAGTGCTATACTAGAGATTTTTTCCTGCCAAAACTTAAATGCATAGATTATTTTTATATGTGAGATTCCGTCAAAACTTAAATGTTTACTTATGTTCATGTTTTTTTGAGCTTGCAACTACTAAAGCTATACCACCTACAATAATCGCTACTAATATAACATAATTAAGATAAATCACTATGTTACCTAACATATATCTCACTCTCCTAAATCTATATTTTATTTTAAGTATTAACAATTTAATTATAATTTTCTTTATAGATAGTATCAAATTTTCAAGCTTGTGCAAAAAGATGAAAAATTAAATATTTTTAGTTCTATTTTAAGTTTATTTATAAGAAAAGTTCATGTTTATTATTAATTAATAAATTTATTCCCTATAGTATTTCGAAAAGTTGCAATATTTTAAAATATAATACTTTGTTCAAATGAACAATAAAGTAGAGAAATAAAAAAGGAAAATTTTTAAATATTTTTTATCTTAAAATATTTAGTAAATAAATAGATTATTTATAAATTAAGAAAATAAAAAGATATATAAAATGGCTATTTGAAAGATGGTATGACCAATTTCAATTGTCGAAATCGAATTAGATAATAGAGTGCATAAATAAAATGAATATTTTAACGAAATTAAAAGTTAGAAGAGAATAATGTTAAAAAATAATTTGTTACTGTAATATACGTAACAATTTGTTAATTTTAGAACATTGTTAAATTAAAGAGGGAGTGGTAACATTTATAAGTAAAATAAAGTATTAATTTATATTGTATATATTGTTGAGTGAGTAAATGAAAAGCTATTCAGTGGGAGGAATAGCTTTTCTTTTTTTCAAAACAAATAGCTTATAGGTTTAAGAATCTCTTTGAAAGAGAGGTATTCTCCTTAATTAAATGAAGTGACAATAATTTTGAGAGAGTTAAAGTTGATTGACTAATTAATTACACTTTTAATAATCGTAAGAGATAGGCTATTACATCTTAAACCTATAAGCTTAAAAAAGTAAGTAGTTATGAAGAAGGAATGAAATAAACCTTCCTCATAAATTATTATTTACTTAATCTAAATTTATATTCAAAATTCAATTTATTTAATTCTATGAAATATTAGTTAAAACATGAGAAATACAAAAGAAAATAATGGAAATGGATGGATTTAAAGGATAATGAATGAATTTAAAAGAATTTATTAAATGAAAATTGTGGTAAATAGTGGTATCATATAAAAGCAATTGCAATTTTTTATTTTTAGTATTGGTGTTTAAACAAGAAAGGGGAAAATATTTTTGGTTATAATTTTTATGGGAATAGTTATGTTTATTATTGGGCTTATTTGTAAAAAGCTTCATGATGACTATGAGGAATATCCCAATCTTTTTGTAGGGTATAAACTAAAGTATGCAATGAGGAATGAAGAAACATGGGAAGAGGCTAATAATTATATTTTAAAGCCATGTATTGGGGTATTTATATTCTCAATAATATTCACTTTGATAATTAGATTTTTTAATTTAAAAATTTCTGATATATGGTATATCTTGGTGGGTATATTAATTTTAGTTAGTCCTATAATTTGTACTGAAATTCATATAAGAAGATTCAATAAAATTAAAGAAATTTAGTTTTATAATAAATATATAACTATTAATTTTTTAAAAAAGGACATGTATCAAAATAGCTTTTATTATATTTTGATACAGTCCTTTTTTCTTTATAAATTTAAATTAGGTATGAGAAAATATTAATTTAAGGAGATAATTATAGAATTTAATAATAATGAGGAGTTTTTATAGGAATTTTTAAAGTTGTGTTGAATTATATATTTAAAGAAATTAAATTTTCGTTTTATTAAAGGGGTTGAGGAAATGAGAATATTAATGTTGGATTTAGATACTTTAAGAGCAGATCACTTAGGTTGCTATGGATATGAAAGAAATACATCACCTAATATAGATAGTGTTTCAAGGGAGGGCATAACTTTTGAAAATTACTATTGCTCAGATGCACCATGCCTTCCTTCAAGGGCTGCACTTATGTCAGGAAGATTTGGAATACATACTGGTGTTGTAAATCATGGAGGAGTTTGTGCTGATTTCAGAATAGATGGAGAGAATAGAGATTTCAATGATAGAATGGCATTTAATAGTCTTCCTATGTTTTTAAGAAGTGAAGGGTTTTACACAGCTTCTATAAGCACTTTCGCTGAGAGACATAGTGCTTGGTGGTTTAATGCTGGGTTTAATGAGCTTCATAACGTAGGTGGATGTGGAGCAGAGTCAGCAGAAGAAGTAACTCCAACTGTCTTAAAATGGATAGAAGATAATGGAGATAAGGATAACTGGTTCCTTCATGTAAACTATTGGGATGCACATACTCCTTATAGAACTCCAGAGGATTATGAAAATCCCTTTGAAGGAGATGGTTTAAAGAGATGGATAAGTGAGGAAAGATTTAATGAACATCGTAACAATAAAATTGGACCACATGGAGCTAGAGAAATAGGAATGTATAATAGTGATACATCACCAAGATTTCCAAAACATATGGGAGAAATTAAAAATTATGATGAGCTTATAAAATTCTTTGATCAGTATGATTCAGGGATAAACTATATGGATTCACATATTGGACAAATACTCAATTTATTAAAAGATAAGGGATTATACGAAGATCTTGCTATTATAATAACATCAGACCATGGAGAGGCAATAGGTGAATTTGGTATGTATGCAGAGCACGGAACTGCTGATTATGCAACTACTAAAATACCAATGATAATAAAGTGGCCTGGGGCTATGAAAAATTACAGAGATGATGGATTCCATTATAATTTAGATTTAGCACCAACTTTAGCTGAGTTATTTAATAAGGAAAAGAAAGAGTACTGGGATGGGAGAAGCTATGCACAAAGTATTTTAAGTGGAGAAGATACAGGAAGAGATTATTTGGTTTTAGGACAATGTGCTCATGTGTGCCAAAGAGCTGTAAGATTTAAAGATTATATTTATATTAGAACTTATCATGATGGATATCACTTATTTCCAAAGGAAATGCTTTTTAATGTAGAGGATGATCCTCACGAAATAAGAAATTTAGCAGAGATAAGAAAAGAACTATGTATGGAAGGGGCGTATCTTCTTCAACAGTGGCATGATGAAATGATGATGAGTAGTGAAAGTGATGTTGATCCACTTTGGACTGTAATAAGAGAGGGAGGACCATATCATGCTAAGGGTCATTTAAAAGAGTACTGTAAAAGATTAGAACAAACAGGAAGAGGATGGGCAGTTCCAGAACTTAAGAGAAGACATCCAGAGGAATTTAAATAGAAAATAAAAATATAATTTTTAGTAGGGCATATAAAGAAATTTTATTATAAATTTAATAAGCTTAAATATTATGGGTTAGATATATTAAAAAACTTATAAATAGATTTAGAGTTTAAAAATATAAGCTCTTTATCTATTTATAAGTTTTATTTATATGTGTAGTTATTTATGTATAGGTTATTTTATTTATTTTAAAAACTATTAGAGGCTCTTAATGGTAAAAAGAGCTAGTCCATTTTTAAAGTGATTTTTATTTGCTAAAACAAGGTTTAGATTTATCTTTAAAATACTTTCTTATACGTAAGAAATAGTATGCAAAAAATATAATACTATATAATATTATTTCAAAAAGTTTCTTATCAAATTTTGGTATGTATAAAAGCATTATATGTATGTACATTAAACCATAAAATAAATATGCTGACCTTTGAATCTTTTTCCATGTTTTATAGTTCATTTTTTTTCTTACACATTGGAATGAAGTGATCATTAAAGGAATCATTAAGCATATCATGATTAAACTTAATAGAGTTGCAAAAAACTTATAATAAGTTAAAGAATGTGGGTTAGTAAAGAATGTAGGGAAATAATATATTCCATATAAAATATTATGACCTAAGGTTAAGATACAAGCGATTATTGAAAGTTCGCCTCTTATAGCCATTAGGTTTTTCTTATATTTAAATGAATTACTTAAAGCTCCAGTGTACATTACTATAGTAAATAAAGCTAAGGAAAAAGTACTTTTAGAGAATACTCCTATGGTGTATTTACTTATGTCTTTAGGAATATAGTTATGTAGATCGGTTTTCATAAATACTATGAAAAATACAGCTATTAAAGTAGCTATTATGTAGAGTATTGAAGAATATTTTTTTATTTCTTTATAAAAAATAATACTCAAGAATGTTGTTATTAATAATGAAATTATAAGTAGCATTATTATGTCTTCCTTTCTGTTATTGATAATCAATTTCAATTAGATTATATATGCAAGTTTGAATTTAGTCAACAAAAAGTTCATTTTTAGAACAATTTATTTTTATTTATCATAAAATAATCTTTTTAGTAGGATATTTGATTTTAATGTGGAATTATATAGGAAACGCCTATTTTTAGTATGAGAGGGGAATAAAGATGAGAGTTAAATTAGTTGGATTAAATGAGAAAATGTTAGAAGCTGTCAAGGGATTAGAAGAACTAATTGATTTTCAGCTTTATAATGAGAAGGAAAGTAAGAATGAAAATCTAGAAATTATAAATGTTTCTAGGCTTCCTGAAGAATCAGAAAATGTAATAGAAGTCCTTAGAGGAAAAAATAATGAAATAAGATATAAGAAAAAACATCACTTTTTTAGAGCATTTAGTTTATATCTTCAATTTCTTAAAAAGGGAGAGGAGAGTTTTTCAAAAAGTGAAAAAACTTATATTGATTCAGTAGGAGCAATGATAGATGCTTCAAGAAATGCTGTTTATAGAGTTTCTGAGATTAAAAAGATATTAGGGTATATGGCCTTAATGGGACATAATAGGTGTATGCTTTATACTGAAGACACTTATGAGATTGATGGTTATCCATACTTTGGTTATATGAGAGGAAGATATAGCAAAGAGGAATTAAGGGAAATTGATGATTATGGATACTCTTTAGGTATAGAGGTTGTACCCTGTATTCAAACTTTAGCTCACTTAAAACAAACTTTAAGATGGCCTTATGGGGAAGGTATGAAAGACACTCAAGATGTACTTTTAGTAGGAGAGGAAAAGACTTATAAGTTTATAGAGGCAATGATTTCTTCCTTAAGAGAGTGCTTTAGAAGTAAAAATATTCATATAGGTATGGATGAGGCTTTTGATTTAGGAAGAGGACATTATTTAACTAAACATGGACATGTTCCTCACCAAGAACTTATGGTAGAGCATTTAAATAAGGTTAATGAAATAGCAAAAAAATATGATTTTAAGCCAATGATTTGGGATGATATGTTTTTAAGATGTGGAGCTCCAGATGGTGGATATTACGACTTAGATATAGTTATAACTCCTGAAATAGCAAATAATATTCCAGAGGAAGTTTCTTTAGTTTATTGGGATTATTATAATTCTAATGAAGAAAAATATAAAAAGCTTTTAGATATTAGAGATAACTTTAATAATAATATTATCTTTGCAGGAGGATGCTGGAGGTGGAGTGGATTTGCTCCAAACTATTCAAAGACCTTTAAAACAACAAATGCTGCCTTAAATCAATGTAAGGCTAAAGGAATAAAGGAAGTCTTTGCAACGGCCTGGGGAGATGATGGGTCAGAAACACCAATATATTCAATAATAGTAGGTCTTATATTATTTGGAGAGCATGGATATTATAACAAGGTAGAGAAAGAATGGATAGATGAAAGATGCAAATCTTTAACAGGGCTTAGCATGGAGGACTTTACTTCTTTAGAAGAATTAGATCTTGTTCCATCAGTTAAAATTCCTAATATGGAGGTTTGTAATCCTTCAAAATATATAGCTTATCAAGATTTGCTTTTAGGAGCCTTTGATAAGCATTTAGAGGGGTTAGACTTAGAAGAACATTATATTAATCTTTCTAAAAAATATGAGGAAATAGGAGAGAGAAGTGAGAGGTTTAAATTAATGTTTACTATGTATTCTAAACTTGCTGCTTACCTTTCAGTTAAAAGTGAAATAGGACTAGAAATAAGAAAAGCTTATTTAGAAAAGGATAATGATGCCTTAAGGCTTATAGCATATAACTTTATTCCAGAAATACAAGAAAAGTTAAAGAGTTTTCATAAGAGTTTTAGGGATCTATGGTATAAGGAATGCAAAGGACAAGGCTTTGAAGTTATAGATATTAGACTTGGTGGAGTTATGACAAGATGCGATTCTGCTATGTATAGAATAAAAGCTTATCTTAAAGGAAATATTGATAAAATAGAAGAACTAGAAGAGGAAAGACTTTATTTTTCTGAACATTTTGGGGGAGATGATTGTAAGCTTATATGTTGCAATGAATATCAAAAAATAGCAACACAAAATATTTTAAGTTGGTAATTAGTTTCTATGATACAAAACTCAGAAGTATAAGCAATGGATAAAATAATTAAATTGGGGATATTATGATATGAAAAAAATTATTATAAGTATAACCACAATAGTAATTATATGGGCTATATTAATGTCTACTGACTATTATCTGATAAAAACTAATGAAAACCCAATCTTTTCAGTAGAAATTGCTGCTTATAAAGATGGAGGTTCTAAAGAATATTGTGGGTTAGGATATAAAATTATTAAATATGTAAAAATGAATAGTGAAAATGATGATATTTCTACAGAAGTACGTTTAGGACCATTGTTTATGAAGTATTCACCCTAATATACTTAATTAAAAAGTATAAAAGATTAAAGTTTATTTTAGGGGAAATATGCTTTTAAATCTTATTAGGAATAATAAGATTTAAAAATATTGCTGTTTAGGCTTTATAAATTTAAGGAGGAGTTTTTTAGTTGAATACCTTTATTAGGTTGTATGAGGGTTTAGAGCCTTTTATAATGAGTATCTTATTAGTTATATTTTTGATTTTTGTAAATAAATATTTCAAGTGGAAAATAGGGAAAAAGTAAGTAAGGTGAAATATAGGGAAGGATTTTATCAAATGGAAAATAAAAATATTAAGTTGATTTTAGTAGCATTAGGATCCTTTATGCTTGTGTTACTTCAAACAGAGATGTTTCAAAGAGGTGTAGAAATTTTTAGCTTTATTGGATTAACTATAATAGGAGATATAATTCTTTTATTAAGTTCTATTTTATCCTTTGTAGGCTTTGTGATTTTTGCTTTTACATCTTTTAAAATTATAAGAAATAATATTAAATAAAAATAGATGGCTATACCTGAAGTTTCTTAGAAGGGGGAAATATAAGGTATAGCCATCTTTAATTTAAAAAGGCATATAGAAAATTTGAGAAATTAAGACTTTTAGGAGGTGATGAACATCAATCACAAAAATGAAGTCTTAACTTCTATAAGGATACACCCTTATGTTTCCCTTAAAAAAATCTTTTATACTAAATCTTTGAATGGTAATTAGGCTTTTAAGAAAAGTCTTATGAAAGAGATTATAATTTAAGTAATAAAATTTTATTACCCTTAATTTCAGTGATTGATCTGCATAAATAAAGAATGAAATAAATAAAAACTTTTGTTTGACAATAATTATTATTAGGAGTAAAATAGTTTGCATAGGAACAAAGAGTTTTCATGCGAACCATTTTAAGGTGGGTTGCATCTAATAAAATAAAATTATTTTGTAGGAGATGAAAATTATGGACGGAATTAAAAAATTTACTCCAAGAGTTAGTAAGAGAATTTTACTTTTTATAGCAGGATTAGTATGGGGATTTGCAGGATTTAGAGTATTTACTTTAGGTTTTGGAGATGTTATGTCACATCACGGAAACTTAATTATAACAATCATTTTTGCAGCAGTTATATTCTTTGTATTTTTTAAATTTATATTTAGTAAAATGTTTAAGAAACATACAACAAGAATAGTAAATAGTAAACTTGATAAACATTGTGTATTTTCCTTTTTTGATTTTAAGAGTTATCTTATAATGGGATTTATGATTTTCTTTGGAATTTCAGTTAGAAACTTAGGAATATTTAATCCAGTTTATTTAGGAGATTTTTATATGGGATTAGGAGCAGCCTTATTTATGGCTGGTGTATATTTCTTTGTAGGATTCTTCACATTTGATAATTTAAAAGTTAAATATAAAATTAGCTAATTTAGTATAAAGCTATTAAATGGTGCATAGAGTTTAGAAGACTTTATGTACCATTAATTTTATATTTATAATCTTTTATATATTTTTCATAGGACTTAAATCCTGGAGAAATATAATTTGAAATTTATTTTTTTAGAAAAGAGGGTCTTATATGAATTATGATTCATTTGAAATAGCTATGTTAATAAAAGAAATTTATTCAAGTACCATGGGAAAAGTAAGTGAAGGACTTAAAGAAAGTGGACTTACTCACCAACAAATAACAGTGATTAAACTTATAGCTCATAAGGGGAAGGTTACAGTTAAGGAACTTTGTGATGAAATGTCCTTAGCTAAGGGAACTGTGTCAGGAATAGTGTCAAGACTTGAAAATATGGGGTATGTGGAGAAGTTTAAGGATGAAAAGGATAAGAGAAATACATATATAGTTTTCTCTAAAAAAGGAGTAGACTTTGCAAAAACTTTTAGATGTGATATAAATAATAGCTTTGATAGTGTATTTGAAAATTTTACCCATGAAGAGGTTAAGGAAATAAGAGAGGTACTTTTAAAGCTTAGGGATAAGATAAAGTAATACTTAGTTATTTAGAAGAACTTAATTAATTATTATGGTATATGGTGTCTCTGCTATTTTTAAAGTCTTTTTAGAATTAAAAATGGTTAAAATATGGTTTGTAACTATAATGTTGTTGATATATAATAGTTGAAGGTTATTTAAAAATAAAGGAGACGACTTAAGGGATGGAAAATGAATTTGATATTGAATTTAAAAACTATTTGTATCAGGTTTTAGGAAAGGACAACCTTCAGGAACTAGAATCTAATGATGAAGATGGAGAGTGTTATTTAGAGGTTGGCAGCAAGCTTTCTATAGATCTTTCGGAAGACATGGTTAGCCTTTTGACGGATAAGGATAGTCTCCTAGTTATTTTAAGGTTTCCAAGTGAAGCTAAGAAGAGTTTTAGAGGCGTAAGTAAAGGAAAGGTTGATTTTGGATTTCAACTTTTTAAGAGGGAAGACTTTGATATTAATTATGATTTTGTTGGATTTACCTTATCAATAAAGGATGCTGTTGATTATAGTGATATGAGGCTAGACTTTAATTTTACTCCTGAAGGTTTTGAATTTTCTGAGAAAATGAATTACGCTTTAAATATAATTGCTATAGATGAAAAGCATATAGTAAGAGCTATGAGACATATTAGATTTCCAAGGGAGCTTTGTAAGATTATTAGGGAGTATTATTTAAAAATTACAAGGGAAGATTATAATAGAGAAGTTGCTCTAGAAGACTTAGAAAACCTTGATGCTATACTTTTTGATGGAATAACATCAAAGCAGGTAGAAGAAAGTTTTAGCCTATATAAGTTTACAGATGAACCAGAAGAATCTAATTTAGATAAATACATTAAAGATTAAAAATATAATTATATTAGACTATATCAAAAGTGATTTAATTATAAATACTTATATCTTGTGAAAGGTTTATGATTAAATAAATGCTTTGATATGGTCTTTTTCATTGTCTGTACCAAAAAAAGATTTTGGTATATAATGGATTTGATATAACATGTAATAAATGGGGAGGTTTTTATGATGAATGAGAAGCTTAGTGATGTTAGAGATTTCGTCAGAGAACTTATTAAAACAGATGAATTCGAAGATGAACTTTTCTTAAGTACTATTAATAATGCTAGAGATGAGCTTAAAAAGAGCGAAGAAGAGGCATGTTATGAAGATGAAGGGGTTATTGTTGGTATAGGGGATAAGACCTATATGGATATTAAGGGAGATAGTGCAATGGTTCTTCAAAATAAAGATGAATTTAACCTATTATTAAGATGGGATAATTCAACACAAGAAGAGCATTTTGCTATTAACTACGGAAAGCTAGAGCTTGGATTTCAGATTTATCCAAAAAAGGAATTTGGGCTTTCAAGAGATTTTATAGGATTTACTTTAACTATAGATGGAGTTTTGGAATGCAGTGCTTTTCCAGTGGATTTAAATTTTGCTTCTGATGACTTTTTTTTATCAGAGGATTTAGATTATACTTTTGAAATCCTTTTGGTTGAAGGAAAAGAAGGAATAGTTAGAGCCATGAGAGATGTAAAAATACCAAGAGAGTTTTGTAAGGTTATTAGAGAATGTTATCTTAAAATAAAAAGTGATGAATATGAAGAGTTAGAAGGTTTAGAAGATAGGATGAACATACAATGGCATGTTAGAAAGCTTGGAGGGGAAATGGTTGAAAGGAAGTATGGAGTCTATAAAATTAAAAATGAAATCCAAATGTCAAAATTAAATTCTTACATAAAGTTAATATGAAATTGTAAGATTTTATAAAAATAAAATAGAGCAATGTTACATATTTAGGGAGTAATTCGATCATATTGAATTACTCCCTTTGATTTTGCTAGTTTTTAATTAGTAGTGGTTTGTGTATTTAAAATTTTTACTAATTATTCATTATTATTTTTGTAAGTTAAGAATATTTACTTATTGTTCAAAATATGATACTATTTATTTGGGATAAAAAGGAAATTGAAAAATTTATAGAAATATAGGATTTTTTATAGGATTATAATTTTGCTCAAATTATTTTACTAAGCTAAATTAAAATAATATATATTAGTTGACAGGAGGTAATTAGGTGAAGAGAAATATTAAGGCTTTAATGTTAGGCGTATTAATTACAATTTTAACATTAAATCTTATTGCGTGTAGTAGTAGTTCTAATAAAGCACTAGATAAGGGAAAAGAACTTATTAATGAAGGGCAATATGAAAAGGCAGTTGTGTCTTTAGAGTTAGCTTTAGACCAAAATTCTAAAAATAAAGAGGCAAAAGAACTAAAAGATATGATTGAAAATTATTTAGAAGCAAGTAAGTCTTTAGAAGAGGGAAAGATAAGAAAAGCTGAAGTTAAAATTCAAAATGTTGGGGAGAAGTATAACGATTTTCCAAATTTTAAGCAATGTGTAGATGCCTTAAAGAAAAATATAGATGAAAAATCTGAATATGATAAAGATATAAAAAGCGATATGGAGAAACTAGAAAAGTTTATAGAGAATAAAAACTATTCAGATGCAGTATTGCTTACAAAGAGTTTAGATGGAAGAGTAAGAACAAAGGAACAAAAGGAGAACCTTGAACAAATAAAGTTGAAATTGATTTCAGTATTATCTATAGAAAGTACTAAGAAATGAGATTTATTCGTAGAAGGGTACATTGGGAAAAAAAGTATTTCATATGATTATGTAAATGGAAATAAGTTGAATTATAGATTTTTGGACTAAATATAACTCCAATTAAGCTTTTTAATAAGGATTATAAGGTAATGGTATCGAAATAACTTTTTATAAAACTTACAAACATATTCCGAGAATTACTAGATTTCTCTTCATACTGTTTGTAAGTTTTATTTATTATATTTTTATACATCTTCTATTCTTTTATAAATAATAGTCTGTTAAATTTATCTAAAAATTTATTAAAAATTCTATCTACACCATCCCTAGAGAGAATAAATGTTACTATTAGAGAGCCTACTATTAGTACAAGCAATTTTCCAGAATTACTTGATATTAAGCTTGTTAATCCTAAAATACTACCTATAAAATAAGTATGTAAAAAATAAACTGAAAGAGTATTTTTACCTATTTTTGATAGGAATGTTTGATTTTCTGGCATTAAGTTTATAAAGACATATACAAAAGCAAATCCAATTATATAAACTGCAATATAAAGTAAGATTCCAGTGAATATTTCTATATTAAAATTACTATAGGACCTATCTGCCCAGAAAAATTCATCTGCAATATTTGAATAGTTAACAAAAATTAAGGCTATTAAAACTCCAATAATTAGAATTAATATTGAAGGAACCTTGTTTAGAATATTAAATCTTGTAAACTTCCTAAATCTTTTTAATTTTTCCTCACTAGAATAATAACCAGCTAAGAAAAATGGAGCAAAGGTAATGGTTCTAGAAAGTGCCATATAAGAGCCAAATTCACCAGAGAGTTTTACAAAAATACCTGCAATAATACTAAGAATAAAAATATTTTTAAACTTTAAAAGATCAGGTAAAAGGATTTTCCATAAAAACATTGCAAATATATACCATAGTGCCCAACCAGGAGTGAAGAAGGAAAATGCTTGTTCACTAGGAAGTTCAGTAAATTCACCTCTTAAAAATAAGGGACCTACTAATGTGATTAAATTCCATATTATATTGAATAGTAAAAAGGGAGTGAGAAAATTTCTTACGGCATTTCTACGTCCTTTTTCTACATTTTTTGAAAGATATCCTGAAATAAAAACAAATACAGGCATATGAAATTCATATATGAATACATATAAAAGTCTTGCCACTTCATAATCTTTTCTAATAAATTCTAAACTGTGTCCTAAGACCACTAAAAATATTAAAAGGCCTTTACTATTATCAATTAAGTAATTCCTATTTTGTGTTTTCAAGTAATTCACTTCCTTAAATAAGTTTGAATATCTTTACTATATTGTTCTTAGTATGATAAAAAGTATTATTTTTATAATAAAATTATATAAAATAACTATGCATTAAAATTATTATTAATAATTATGTTAAATTTAGGTATTAACAAATCTATTATAAAGAAAATTTTTTAACTATTATTGAATTTTTATTATACATTATATTAAAGTAGAATTAGTAATTAATTTTATATATTAATAATTATGTAAAGTTAAAGAAGCTTTTAAGCATAAAAGGGGGAGAAGATATGTTAAAAATACTATTAGTAGATGATGAGGCTACAGAACGTGAAGGGATTGAATTTCTTATAAAAAGATATGGATTTCCTTTGAATATAGCTAAAGCTATAAATGGAAAAGAAGCTTTAGAATACATAAAGAAAAATCATATAGATATTCTTTTTACAGATGTAAAGATGCCTTTCATGGATGGACTAGAATTAGCAAAGGAAACATTTAAGTATGATCCTAAAATTAGAATAATAATTTTTAGTGCATATAGTGAATTTGACTATGCTAAAAAAGCCTTAGAGGCAAAAGTAGTTGATTATTTACTTAAACCTATTGAGGTGGATGAATTTAAAAGAGTTATGGAAGAGGTAATAAAAAGCTGCATAAAAAGAAAGGAAGAAGAGAAAGAAAAAGAATTACTTATGGAATCAAGTAAGAAGATTTTACTTTATAAGCTATTAGCTAATCACAACAATCAAAATGGTATTAATGAAAAGTTAAACGTATACAATATACAGCTAGAAGATAAATATTTAGTACTTATAAACATAGAAACAAGGGATAATTTCTTTGAGGAGAGGGAGGAGATTTTCTTTAACCTCTTAAATACATATTTAAAAATTCCATATGAATATATAAATTTTTATCCTAATGAATCATATTTATTACTTTATAGTAATTTAAAAATAAAAGATGATTTTTTAGATGAAGTTTGTTCTAAATTAGCTAAAGAAATTAAATTATTAGCTAATGAAAACTCTTCTTTTTTTATTAGCAATGTATTTTGTGGAATTGAAAAAATTTATGATGAGGTAAAGGGATTAAATAATATAAAGGAAAATATTTATGATTTTGAATCAAGGATTATTAGGGTTAATAAGGATAAAACTAATGATTTATACACACTTGAAATAGAGAATGTAAAGGAAAATCTTAAAAACTCTATAAATGAAAGAAATTTAAATGATATTGAATTTTACATAAATAAGCTTATAGAATACATGTTAGAATCAGGTTCACTTAGTACTATATACATACATCACCTTTTTTATGATCTAATAGAAAAACTTTGCAAAGCCTTTGATATATATAATGGTGAAGTGAAAAAGAGATTTATAGAAAAGATATTAAAATGTAACTCAAGTGAAACCTTAAAAGTAGCTTTTGAATCTATTATAAAGGATATTGCAAAGGAATGTGATAATGATATTTTAGACGAAAAAAGTATAGCTAACAAAGTGATAAAGATAATAAAAAATGAATATAGCAGTGAACTTAGTTTAGATTATATTGCAGATAAGGTTAATTTTACACCAACCTATTTAAGCTATGTTTTTAAGAAAGAAACAGGCTCAAACATAGTTAAATATATAACTGATTTTAGAATGAATAAGGCTAAGGAGTTTTTAGAAGAAGGTAATATGAAAATTGTACAAGTTGGTAAGGCATGTGGATATGAAAATCAATCATACTTTAACCGTATATTTAAGAATTATTTTGGAGTAACTCCAAATCAATTTAAACGTAAGAATAGTTAAGGTAAGTGAGGTTATGTATGATTGAAAAAATAATAAAGTGGTTTTTAGGAAAAGCATCTATAAGGAAAAAGTTAATTATTAGTTTTAGCATATCTGTATCTATACCAATAATAGTTTTAGGAGTTTATAGTTTTAGTGAATCAAGAAAAAATTTATTAATACAAACTGAGAAGACAATGGAAAATAATAGTCTTAGAATTGCTGATGAGATAGACTTTAAATTAAAAAAGGAAGAAGGGTATGCAAAATATCTTGCTTATAACTTAAACTTTAGAAAGGTTATAGAAAATAAGCCTAATGATAATATATCAATAGCACAAACCTTAAATGATACTGTAGAGCCTATATTTTGGTATTTTATAACCAGCGATGATTACATAAAGGAAATAAATATATATACTCCTAATGTAAGTGGAGAGATAGGATCCTTTTTAAAACCAAGTAATTTTGTAGAGGGTGAGGAATGGTATAAAAAAAGTGAAAAGAGTTTTAAGCCCTTTTGGAGTTATGAGGATGGAAAATTATTTATAACTAGAAGCATATTAGACACTGCAACTAATAGTAAAGTTATAGGTGTTCTTAGAATTGAATTGTTTATGAGTATTATAACAGAGCCTTTAGAAAATATGGATTTCTTAGATAATGGAATTATTATTAAAGATAATAGTGGAAATATAGTTTTTAAAAAGCTGATGAAAAATAGTAAAATAAATGAATTGGTTTTAGAAAATATATTAAATATAAAATCTAGAGCTAATTTGAAAGAAAAGGAGTATTTAATATGTGAAAATAATATTGATGCTTCAAATTGGAAGGTATTTTATTATTTAGATAAAAAGAAAATAACAGAGGAATTAATCCCTATAATAGGTTCAACTTTGTTAATAGTAATTTTTTGTTTAATTGCAGTAGTTATATTAATAAATATATTATCTAAAGCTTTAAGTAGAAGAATATTATTGCTTAAGGATAAGGCTGAAGATGTTTCAAAGGGGAATTTCAATAATCCTATTTTTACAGAGGATACTGATGAAATAGGAATTGTGACAAATAGCTTTGGACATATGACAAGGGACTTAAACGATATGATAAATAAAGTTTATAAAATTGAGCTTGAGAAGAAAGCAACTGAGCTTAAAGCATTACAAGCTATGATAAACCCACATTTCTTATATAACAGTTTATCTACTATAAAGTGGAAAGCCATTAGAGAAGGAAATGATGATATAAGTGATATAACAGGGTATCTAGCTAAATTTTATAGAACTAGTTTAAATAATGGACAAGATATAACAGATGTTAAAAGTGAAATTGATAATATAAAATCCTATATTGAAATTCAAAAAATAGCACATTCATATAGTTTTGATGTGGAATATAGAATAGATGAAAAGGGATTAAAAAATAATATGTTAAATTTTATTCTACAACCTATAGTTGAAAATGCTATTAAGCATGGAATTGATTGTAATGAAGGAAAAGAAAGAGGAAAGATTATAGTTGAGTTTCAGGAGGATGAAGATTCTTTAATCTTTAAAATTTATAATAGTAGTAACAATAATAATGATATTAATAGCATAGAGGAGATGTTAAATAAGCCAGGAAAAGGATATGGTATATATAATGTAAAAGAAAGAATAGAACTATATTATGGTATAGAGTGTAATTTAGAGTGTTCTTTAGTTGAAAATAATTATATATGCATTGCACTAAGGCTTCCTAAAATAAATAATAAATTAAATTAAAAATAAACTAAGGTGCTGTATCAAAGTTGAGAGATAAAACATAGAAGCATACTGAGAAAATCACTAAATTTCTCTTTATAAGGCTTTAAGTTTTATTAAAAGTTATTTTGATACAGCATTTTTTATTAATAAAAAATAACGTAAAATTGTACAATGTTTCGAAAAAATGTATTATTTATTAATAAATTAAATGATTTTATAATTTAATCATAAGAGGAACTTAATAATTTATAAGCTATGACATCATTAAAGGGATGGATAAATTAAAGGGGGAAGAGATATGAGAAAAAAAATTCTAAGTGCAATTCTATGTATGATGATTGGAGCAACTGCAATGGTAGGATGTGGTGACAAAACTGATTCTACTCAAGCAAAAGATGGTGGTAAAGTAAAGCTTCGTATGACTAACTGGAATAATGAAGATACAATGAAAGATATGTTAAAGTATTTATCTGAAAAACTACCAAACGTGGAAATAGAGTATCAATTTATTGATAACTCAAACTATAACACAATAGTAGATACTCAATTATCAGCTGAAGAGGGTCCAGATATAATTTGTGAATCTCCAGCATCAGCCTTAAAACATGCTAAATTAGGATATCTAGAAAATGTAAACGATTTGGCTAAGAAGTATTCAGATTCAGGTACTAATGTTTATAAGTACGATAATAATGTATATGCTTTACCAGGAATAAGTTGGTTTGAAGGAATATATTATAACGAAAAATTATTTGAAGAAAATAATATTCAAATACCTAAGACCTTTGATGAATACATTGAAGTTTGTAAGAAATTCCAAAGCTTAGGAATAAAACCTTTAGCAGCAGGATTAAAATCATGGGAACCTTTATTAAAGAATTCTATGGCCTTTGTAACAGCAGAGTATTTATCAACAGATGCTGGTAAAAACTTTGGACAAGAGTATAGAGAAGGAAAAGTTAAGTTAGATGGTACATGGAATATGTACTTAGATAAATGGTCAGAAATGATAAAGGATGGAATATACACTAAAGATATGACTGGAATAGACCACGATCAAGCTTTAGAGGAGTTTGCTACTGGAAAAGCTGCAATGTATTGTTCAGGACCATGGGACTTAGAAGCAATTATGTCAAAAAATCCTGATTTAAAACTTAATATGATGCCATTTTACGGAACAAAACCTAGCGATGGATGGTTAATAGGTGGACCTGGATGTGGATTTGCAGTAAACTCAAAATCTAAAAATAAAGATGCAGCAATGGAAGTATTAAAAGCTATATCTACAGAAGAAGGACAAAAAGCTTTATGGGAAAACAATCAAGGAGGATCTTCTTACTTAACTGGAACTTCATTCACTCTTCCAGAAGCTTTTAAGGGAGCTGAAAAAGCTATAAATGCAGGCCATATTTATTGTCCTTGGAATGAATGGGGAGATGCAGGATCAGCACATGTAGATTACGGTAAACAAATGCAAAATTACTTACTTGGAAACCAAGATCTAAAAACCACTTTATCTAATGTAGATTCTGCTGCAAGTGAACTTATAAACAAATAAAATTAACTTTTTTGCTCATAATTCTAATTTATTTAGGGTTATGAGCAATTTTAAAAAATTGTCTAGCATTTTAAAGGAGGAGACTACATGGAATTAGTTAAAAAGAAAAGAAGAACGCCGGGAACTTTAGGAAAATACTTTTATGTTTTTGTATTACCAGCTTTAGCAATTTACTTAATATTTAGTATTGTACCATTTTTATACACAATATTTTATAGTTTTACTAATTATACAGATATAAATCCTATTAATTTAAGTTTTGTTGGGTTTGAAAATTACGCTAAGGTATTTTCAACAACAGTAATGATGACTGGTATTAAGAATTCAGTAATATATGCTATAGCTCTTACAGGGTTACAAACAGTTTTGGCATTACCTTTAGCCGTGTTATTAGACAAAAAATTAAAAAGCCGTAATTTATTAAGAGCTGTATTTTTCTTTCCAGCAGTATTCAGCTCATTAATAATAGGTTACTTATGGAATTTTATACTTTCATCATCAGATTATGGTTTAGTAAATAATATATTACATTCTTTAGGATTAGACACAATAAATTTCTTCACAACAAATAAAGCTTTATTTTCTGTAATTTTTACTCAAGCTTGGCAATGGACAGGATGGGCAATGGTTATATTCTTAGCAAATTTACAATCAATACCTAAAGAATTGTATGAAGCTGCAAGTATTGATGGAGCTGGAAGTTTAAAACAATTCTTTCATGTAACACTTCCGTTAATGTGTCCATCAGTAAAAATAATAGTTGTTACAGGACTTATAGGTGGTATGAAAGTTTTCGATATTATATATTCAATGACTTCAGGAGGACCAGGAAATGCTACTGAAACAGTTATGACTGTTATGATGAAAAAGGGTATTTCAGATGGATTCTATAGTACAGGAGCAGCTTTTGGAGTATTATTCTTTATTATAGTTCTTGTAATAAGTGGAATAACAACGAAATTAATGGGGAAATGGAGTGAGTCTATATCATGATGAATAAAGTGAAGAGTAGTGGAATTAAGAAAAAAGATAAAAAACTATGGGGATTAGAATTAGCAATGATTTTATTAGCTGCTATATGGTTTATACCAATTTATTATCTTATAGTAACAACTTTTAAATCTCCTCAAGAAGCAACAGCTAGTCCATTAGGAATTCCTAAGACTTGGATTTTTGAAAATTATTCTAATGCGTGGAAACAGATGAGTTTTCCAAGAGCTTTTGGAAATACAGTGTTTATAACTGCCACAGCGGTTATATTGATTGTTGTTTTTGGATCTATGGCTGGATATGCTTTAGCTAGAACAAAAACTAAACTTGGAAATCGTATGTTTTTGCTTTTCCTTGCAGGATTAATAGTTCCATTCCAAATGAATATAGTAAGTTTATATAAAATAGTAAAGAGTTTACATCTTATGAATAGTGCTTTTGCTGTAATATTAGTAAACGTAGCCATAAACACACCTCAAGCAATATTTTTGTTTAAAGAATTTATAGAAGCTACTATTCCAATGGAGTTAGAGGAAGCTGCAGATATTGATGGATGCGGAGTATTAAAAAAGTTTTTTAGAGTTATATTACCACTTTTAAAACCAGTTATTTCAACTGTAGTTATAATAGTAACTTTAAATGTATGGAATGAATTCTTAACACCTTTATTATTTTTACAAAGTAGAGAAAATGGAGTTATTTTACAAGAAGTATCTAGAAATATAGGTCAATTCTCAACTGACTGGACAGCACTTTTCCCAATGTTAATGCTAGGAGTTGCACCTCTTATGGTATTCTATGTATTTATGCAAAAATACATAATAGGTGGAGTTACAACAGGAGCTGTTAAAGGTTAAATGGCGAGGTGATAATTTTATGAAACATATTAATATAGACAAAGATTTTGGAAGTATTATGATAATTGTTCCCCATGAGGATGATGAATTACTTATGACAGGAGGAATAATAAAAAATGCCCTAGAAAGTGGAGTTGATGTGAAGGTAGTAATGGCTACTAATGGAGATTATGATTGTAAAGATTTTTCTGTGGGAAGGGCAAGAATTAGCGAAAGTATAGAAGGGTTAGAACTTTTAGGGTTACAAAGTGAAAATTTAATAGTCCTTGGATATGCAGATACTGGAATGCCTAAAGAAGAAAGTTTTTTATGGAACCTTTATGAAGAGAAGGATGAAAATAAAATTTTAGAGTCTAGTTGTTCAAAGGAAACCTATTCTTTAGAGAATCATAAAGAATATCACTTTAAAAACTTTAATGAACATAGTAAATATACTAGAAAGAATTTTCATGATGATTTATTAGGAGTAATAGAAAAATATATGCCAAAAAATATTTTTACAACCTCTGAGTTTGATACCCACGGAGATCATAGCGGATTATATTGTTTTGTAGTTGAAATACTAAAAGAACTTAGAGAAAAAAATAACTATGAACCTAATTTATATAGTGGCATAGTACATTCTTGTGATGGGGATGAAAATTGGCCTATTATTACTGAAGAAGTTAGTGAATTTACATGTCCAAAACTTCTAGAAGAAACTTCAAACTTAAAATGGAGTGAAGCATTAAGTTTTATTGTGCCTAAAGAAATGCAATGTAATAATTTAAAAGAAAATTTAAAGAGAGAAGCAATTTCAAAACATAGGACAGCATTGAAACCAGATGCCATTGAGTTTTTATATTCCTTTGTGAAAAAGAATGAAGTTTTTTGGAAAATAAAGTGGTAAGGAGAGAGTAATATGGAAGATTATAGAGAGCCTATTTATAAAATAGAGCCTTGGAATATAACAGAAGAAGAATTTCTTTTAAAAAATAATTATAGAAATGAAACAACATTTTCATTGGCTAATGGATATATAGGTACTAGAGGCACATTTGAAGAGGCATATGATTTTGATGTTGAAACAGGATTAGAAGGAAACTTTGTAAATGGCTTTTATGAAAGTGAGCATATAAGGTATGGGGAATGGAATTTTGGTTTCCCTACAGAAAGTCAATCACTTTTAAATCTTCCAAATGCTAAAATAATAAAGCTATTTATAGAAGATGAAGAATTTAGTATGCTCACAGGTGAAATAGAGGATTATAAGAGAGTTTTACATATGAAAGAGGGAAGGATAACTCGAGATCTTATATGGGTATCACCTAAGGGTAAAAAAGTAAAAATTAGCATAAGTAGATTTGTTAGTTTTAATAATAAAAATTTAATGGAAATACGTTATAAAGTTACTCCTTTAAACTTTAGTGGAAATTTAAAATTTATCTCTGCTATTGATGCAAATGTAGAAAATCATACAAGAAAAACTAATCCTTTAGTTGATTATGGTCCTTTTGGTAAAAGGATTGTAAGGGATTATATAGATTCAATAAGAGATGAACTTTATTATGAAGGAACAACATTAAATAGTGAACTTTCAATAGCTTGTGGAGCAGTAAATAAAATATCAGCAGAAAACTTTATAAGAAAGAATTTTAAAAATTATGAGCTTTGTGGAGTATCTTATGAATTTTATGCTAAGGAAAATGAAGAAATTATATTAGATAAGTTTATTGCATATAGCACATCTTTAGATATGAATTGTGAAAAGTTACATAGCTTTATAAAAACTATTTTAAGTGATGCTGAGGAACAAGGATATATAGAAGCTGAGAGAGAGCAAAAGGAATATGTTGAAGAATTTTGGAGAACCGCTGATGTAATTATTGAAGGAGACAATGCACTTCAACAAGGAATAAGATTTAATCTTTTTCACCTTATGCAATCAGCTGGGAGAGATGGTAAAACCGGAATGGGAGCTAAAGGGTTAAGTGGAGAAGGATATGAAGGACATTATTTTTGGGATACAGAAATGTATGTACTTCCTGTATTTGTATATACTAAGCCAGATTTAGCTAAGAAATTACTAGATTATAGGTATTTTACTTTAGATAAAGCTAGAGAGAGAGCAAGGGTATTAGGACATGATAAAGGAGCTTTATATCCATGGAGAACAATTAATGGAGAGGAAGCATCAACATATTTTCCTTTAGGAACGGCTCAATATCATATAAATGCAGATATAGCATATGCCTTTAAGCTTTACGTAGATGTTAATGATGATTTTGACTATTTAAATGATAAAGCAGCTGAGGTTTTATGTGAAACTGCAAGGATTTGGGCTGATGTAGGATCATTTTCTGAGTATGTAGGAAATAAATATTGTATTTGTGCTGTAACTGGACCAGATGAGTACAATGCTATAGTTGATAATAATTTTTACACTAATCTTATGGCCCGTGAAAACCTTAGAGATGCAATATGGGCATTAAATAAGATTAAAGAAAAAGATCAATTAGCTTATGATAATTTGGTTAAAAAAATTAATTTAAAAGATGAAGAAATAGAATATTGGAAAAAAATAATTGAAAATATGTATCTTCCTTATGATGAGAAAAGAGGGGTGTATCCTTTAGATGATGGCTTTATGAAGAGAAAGCCCTGGGATGATTCAAAAATACCTAAAGAAAAGAGACATCTTCTTTATGAAAATTATCATCCTCTATTTATATTTAGACAAAGGATGTCAAAGCAAGCTGATGCAATTTTAGCAATGTATCTTCATAGTAATCTTTTTAGTATAAATGAATTAATAAGAAACTATGATTTTTATCAAGAAGTAACATTACATCATTCCTCTTTATCAACGTGTATATTTGGTATTTTAGCTAGCCAAATTGGATATGATGAGGAGGCCTACAAGTATTTTTCACAGTCAGCAAGAATGGACTTAGATGATTATCACAATAATTTTTATGCAGGAATTCATGCTGCAAATATGGCAGGAACTTGGCAAGGTATTGTAAATGGTTTTGCGGGGCTTAGAACTAATAAGGGAGTTTTAGAATTAAATCCTACAATACCTAAGGAGTGGAATGCATATAGTTTTAAAATTTTCTATAAGAAGAATCTATTAGAAATAAAAATTTCTAAAGATGAAATTGAAATAAGACTATTAGAGGGAGAGAATTTAGAATTATATATATGTGGAGTCAAAGTTTATCTTGAAAATTTAGGTGAAATAATAAAAATACCAGCTAAATTATAATTTAGCTGGTGAAAATAAAACTTTTAATTGGCTTTGTTTAAATTGAGTATTAATAAGAAAAAAGGGAGAGTGTTTTATGAATAAGGGGTATAGAGCTATCTTTTTTGATTGGGATGGTACCGCTGTAACTTCTAGGAAGGCACCAGTAGATGAAATAGTTTCAAGAATGAAGGGGTTACTTAATAAGGGAATAAAACTAGCAATAATTAGTGGAACTACTATTGAAAATATTGCTGGTGGAAGATTACAAGATTATTTTACTGAAAAAGAATTAGAAAATCTATTTTTAGGCTTAGGTAGAGGAGCATATAATTATAAATTTAATAAAAATAAAAATTTAGAGTTATTCAATAGTATGATACCAGAAAAGTCAGTTCTTTTAGATGTTCATAAGGCTTGTTTTGATATCCATATGAAGCTTTTAGAAGACTATGATTATAAGACGGATATAGTTTTTAGCAGACCCAATTACTGTAAAATAGATCTTATGGTTGATAATAATAGGGGAGAGCAACTATTTCTTCAAGAAAATGAAGTTGATATATTAAAAGAAAATTTAACTAGGCATGGATTTAATGAGGGGATTTTAGAACTTATTAAAATTTCCGAGGAAATAGGAAAGAAATATGGCTTAGATTTAGTAGTAACAACAGATGCTAAATACTTAGAAGTTGGAGTTTCTAGCAAAAGTGATAATGTAAATACAATTTTAAGGTATTTTAAAGATGAATTTGGAATATTACCAGAAGAATGTAGCTTTTGGGGAGATGAATATATAGGAATTGATGAGGGGTTATATGGTAGTGATAGCTTTATGATTACTGATTCCTCAAAAAGTGGAGATTTTTTTGATGTTTCTAATTTAAAAGGAAAAAGACCAGAAGAAGTAATAATTTTATCAGGGGGCGTTGAAAGATTCTTGGAATTTTTAAGTTCACAAGAAAATTTATAAAGTTTTGATATTTATAATTTTTTTATAAATATATTTTATAGGTCAAACTTTTAAATTGGAGGGGTATTTTTGAATAGAAAAGGTGTATTAAGATTCATGTTTGTCTTTATGTTACTATTGTTGCTACCGTTTACTATTTCAAAAGCAAAGGATTTTCCAGCAAATCCAATTGAAAAAGCTGGATATAAATTAGACTTTTCTGATGAATTTAATGGTCCTACATTAGATAGAGAAAAATGGACTGATTATTATTTACCACATTGGTGCAAGGATCCTGAAAGTGCTAAGGCTAATTATCGCTTTGAAAATGGATCACTTGTTGAATATATAACTGAAGATCAGAAACCATGGTGCCCAGAGCATGATGGAACTGTTAGATCATCTGCCATAATGTCTTTTGACAAAAGTTGGATACATAATTTTAGCGGAACAACTGATAACCATGAAAGAAATGAGTGGAGAGGTTATACAACTAAATATGGATACTTTGAAATTCGTGCTAAGCTATCTAACACAGGTGGTGGAGGTCATCAAGCTTGGTGGATGGTTGGTATGCAGGATGATACTAATGATTGGTTCAATTCAAAACAAACAGGAGAAATTGATATATTAGAAACTTTCTTTAGTAAAAAAGATACATGGAGAATCGCTGCATATGGATGGAATGATCCAAACTTCCAAACAGCTTGGACTATTTCAGAAGATAAAGTTCCATCAGGAGATCCAACTTCTGAATATCATATTTATGCAATGGAATGGACTCCTACTGCTTTGAAATTCTACTATGATAATGAATTATTCAAGGTTATATATGGTTCACCAGACTATGAAATGGGGACAATTTTAAATATATACACAGATGCAGGTTCAGGTGTTCATAATGATGTTTGGCCTAAGGAATGGGCAATTGATTATATGAGAGTTTGGAAACCAGTAGATGGATATAAAGAGAGTGAAAGCTTAAATAATTACTTAATAAGAAATAGACAAACAGGAAAATTCCTTTATATTGAAGAAAATAATGATAAAGTGTCTTATGGGGACATAACTTTAAACAATGAAAAAAATGCAAAATGGAGTAAAGAATATAGAGATGGATACACTTTATTAAAGAATAATGAAACAGGAGAATATTTAAATATAGAAAACCAAACTGGATATATAGAACATGGTAAGGTTCCAAAAACTTGGTGGAGTGCTCAATGGAGTGAAGTACCAGTAGATGGATATACAAGGTTTGTTAACAGATGGAAGCCTAATATGTCAATACATACAGAAAGTTATGAAGGTATTTTACAGTATGGAAATGTTCCAAATACTTATTGGACAAGTCAATGGCAACTTATTCCTGTAGAATAAAAATAAAATTTTAAAAGTGTTTTATTAAAAAATTAAGTTTGACCTATATATTAATCAAAAGAGGGAGTTTTATTTTAAGTAAAGCTCTCTCTTTTGTTATTTTATACTCTCTTTGTAAGTATTTAATGTTAAAAATAAGAATACTTAATTTTTATAAGTTTCTAACTTTTCTGTGGCCACATGCTGGACATTTAAAGACAAGTTTATTTTCTGAATCATAGTCATATGCAAAAGGATTTTCATCCATCTCTTCTCCACAGATTTCGCAGATTTCTTTTATTTCAATTTTTTTATTATTTGATGAATTACTTCTTTTCAATTTAATTTCTCCTTTTAAATATAAAGTTTAAAATTATAGGGTTAAATTAACCTATATAAAAACAATACATCTTTTTTATTTTTACTTCAATTGTAATTTTTTTTTATAAAAGATATAAAAAATATTGTGGGAAAAATATCAATATATATAATTAAATGTATATATGAAATAAGGGGGAGAGTCAATGACTATTAAAAAATTAAGGGAGTATTTAAAGAAAAATAAAGTAGTTGTTTTATCAGTATTATTAATAGCAAGTATGTTCTTTGGTATTTATAAAAGTACAAAGGTATATTTATATGAAAAAAGATTAGATGAAGAACTTAAGTACAGTATTAGACAATTTGCCTATGCAACCTTAAATTCTAGTGGAGAAGAAAGGAATGAGGATGTTTATGCTAGTATGAAAGCCTGTAAGGAGATTGTTGGCCTTTGGGATGGAAGAGGGGGTTACACTAATAATGAAATAACCCTGTTAAGAGCTTTTTGTAATTTAGAGTATTATTGGAAAGTGGAGCGTGAAAGAATAGAGTTGTTATTGTCTAATAATGATTTTGGATGGCTTATATATGATATATCCATGAATTTAGAGAATAGTAATTACATTAAAGATTTTATTGATTTAATAAATGGAGATGTTAAACCAAAATTTTGATGTTTTTCATAAATAAAAATTATGTGGTGATCTAAGGGAGATGGTAAAGTTTTACTGTTTATGTTATTATATAAAATATAATAACAAAATGTTAACAAAAGTCATTTTATTGTTATGTTTTAAGTTTTTATTAAAAGTGAGTGCTATTTTATATAATAAATAATATTAGTTATTATCAATAATACAATATAGCAAAATAGAAATTTTGAAATATTAACAAGCTATAAAAACTTAATGTATGACTAAAGATTAAATTATTTAAGGAAATAATATATTTCTAAATGAAGGAGTACAGCAATGGGAGTTACTACATATAAGACAAAGAATGGAAATTTTATAATTGATTCTAAAAAACTAAATGAAAAAGTTACTGAGGTTTATAAAACTTATGGATTTGATCTTAATTTATATGAATTTGAAGATGAAGTAGATAAGGTTTTTTATCTTAGATATGCAGTTATGAAACTTAAGGAAGAATTAGTTGGAAGAAAGAATAAGTCTGAAAAGAAAAAACTAGCTGAAAATTGGTATGATATGATGTCAGAAAAATTTGGTGTTGACTGGGATAAAGAAAATGCTTGGTGCAAGTATATTTCAGAGAAATATATATTAGCAGAAGTTACTCCTAATGGTAAAGAAGTTCCAGAAGCTTATTATGATACAAAGGTAGAAGCTATTATGGAGTTCTTAAAAATGGGAGCTTGTGATAACCTTAAGGTTTTTAGAGGGACAGTTGTATGCAAAGATATTTGTGGAGAAGAAGTATTAATTTCACTTAGAAAAAAAGATGATTATGTATTTCCTCCATTTCGTAAGGGATTTTAAAAATTATAAAGAGAGATAAGTTTAAAATAAGCTCATTAGGTGTAATGAAATATTATACCTAATGAGTTTATTTTTATTACTATAATTAACGTTATCAATGATTTATTAATAAACTATTAATAACGTTAATTATAATTTATGAAACAGAAAAAATGATATTTTTAAAAAAAATTAATATATAAGTAGGTAGGGGAATCAAAGTAATACTGCCTTTTAAAGGGATTTAATAGAATTTATTTACAAAAAGTTAATAAAAAGAACACTTTCAAAAAATTAACTGATAATGTATAATCTATTAAAATATAAATAAAGTGTTAAGAGAAATTAAAAGATTAAGGAATTAATGTAATAATTTAAATTCATTAGTTTCTATATAAAGCTTAAAATTTTTTTATAATATAAATATTTGGTAGGGGCAACTAAGTATTTATTATAAAAATTTTTATAAATAACATAATAAAAAGGGGGACAAATTTAATGAAGGAACAGAAAAAGCAGATGAAGAGGTTTTTATCCTCAACGCTCAATGGTTTGGTGGTATTGGCTCTTATAATTCCTAGTAGTGTAGGAACTAATGTAATGGCAGAGGAAATTCAAAATGGGACAAGCCATACAGTAAGAAATTTAGAGAATATTGCTAGGGATGAACTTTATTTTAAGTATCAAAATCCAAATGAAGTAGTAAGAGTTATAGTTGAACTTGAAAAGCCAGCAGCTATAGAGGAAGCTAAGGCTGAAGGTGAGAAAAAACCATCTGAAGCAAAAATTCAAGAAGTAAAAGAAGAACAAAAAGATGCTAAGGATGAAGCAGAAGAAATTACAGGAGAAAAGATAAATAAAAGCTTTGGAACCTTAATAAATGGATTCAGTATCGATACAAAGGTAAAAGATATAGAGGAATTAAAGAAAATCGATGGTGTAAAAAGCGTAAAAGTTGTAAAGACTTATTATCCAGCTATGAATTCTGCTAAAGATTTAACACAGGCAGTAGAAACTTGGAAAGAGTTAGGCTTAAAAGGTGAAGGAATGGTTGTTTCTATTATAGATTCAGGAATAGATCCAAATCATAAAGATATGAAAATAACAGATTCATCAAAAGCTAAGCTTAAAAAAGAAAATTTAAAAGATGGACCAGGAAAATATTTTACAGAAAAAATTCCATATGGATATAATTTTGCTGATGAAAATGAAAATATTATAGATACACATCCAAAAGTAGATATGCATGGAATGCATGTAGCAGGAATAGTTGCTGCCAATGGAAGTGATGAAGAGGTTGCTAAAAATGAGGCAATAAAAGGAGTAGCACCAGAAGCACAATTACTAGCTATGAAAGTTTTTTCAAATAATCCTAATAGACAAGGGGCTGCTGAGGATGATATAGTAGCAGCCATTGAAGAGTCTGTTAATCAAGGAGCAGACATAATAAATATGAGTTTAGGATCTTCTGCTGGATTCCAAAAAGAAGATGATCCAGAACAAATAGCAGTTAAAAAGGCTGTGGATGCTGGGGTAGTCGTTGTTGTGGCTGCTGGAAATTCACAATATTCAACGGCTCCATACAAGGTTCCAGATATAAAGGATACTGGTTTAGTAGGAGCTCCTGGAACTGCAAAGGATGCACTTACAGTAGCAAACTATCATAATAGTAAGATGCTATTACCAACAATAAGCTTTGAAGAAAATGGTGAAGCAGTTAATATACCATTTATGGTATCAGGAGAAGAAAATAGTCTTAATTTAGATAAAGACTTTGATTTAGTAGATTGTGGACTTGGAAAGGTACAGGATTTTAAAGGAAAAGATTTAAAGGGAAAAGTTGCCTTAATAAAAAGGGGGGAAATTACTTTTATAGATAAAAATTTAAATGCACAGGCAGCTGGTGCTGAAGGGGTAATAATATACAATGGAGATGGTGATGAGTCATTTATAAATATGGCAACAGATCCAAAGGTTAAAATTCCATCAGTATTTGTTAAAAATTCAGATGGGGAAAAATTTAAAAATGCTATTAATAAAAGTTTAAAAATAAAATTTACAAACAATAAAATATTAGTTGCAAGTAGTGATGCTGGTGATTTTGTTGAATCATCATCATGGGGACCTACTCCAAGCTTAGACTTTAAACCACAAATATCTGCACCAGGTGGAAATATATATTCAACTATAAATGATAATAAATATGGTATTAAGACTGGTACATCAATGGCAGCACCACATGTTGCTGGGGGAGAAACATTAATAGTTGAGGGGCTTAAAAAGGAAAATCCAAATCTTAAGGGAAGGGATTTAGTAGAATTAGCAAAAAATACAGCAATAAGTACTTCTAAGATAGAGATGGATAAAAATAATCCTAAGATACCTTATTCACCTAGAAGACAAGGAGCTGGTCTTATGCAAATAGAGGAAGCTCTTAAAAATAAGGTTGTAGTATTAGATGAAAATAATAATTCTACTGTGGCATTAAAGCAAATAGGAAATGAGAAAGAATTTATATTAACATTAAAAAATTATGGAGATAAAGAAGCGGAGTATGATGTTGAAAATTTAGGTGGAGTTTTAACAGAAACTAGTGATACTTTAAAGACTATGTCTCATGATGTAAGGATTGAAGGGGCAAATCTTAAGTTTGATAAAAATAAAGTTATTGTTCCAGCTAAGGGTACAGAAACTTTAAAAGTGAAATTAACAATACCTAAAGCCGTTTCAGAGGATAGATTTGTTGAGGGATTTATTAAACTTACAGGAAAAGATGTTCCATCATTATCAGTTCCTTTCATAGGATATTATGGAGATTGGGGAAAAGATCAAATAATAGAAGCTATGAATTGGGATAGTAAAAATCAAAAGTTTATAGTTCCATCAGAAGTATTAACAAATTTAAATGGATCAATTGGGTACAAGCTAGGTTTAGGATCAAAAGATGAAAAGGGAAATCTTAAAGTAGATCCTAGTAAAATAGCAATATCTCCAGATGGAAATGGAAATGGTGATATCATAGCTCCATATTTATATTATTTAAGAAATGCTAAGGTAACTGAATTAGAGTTATTAGATAAAGATAAAAAATCCTTAGGAGTTATAGGACATGAAGACTATATAAGAAAAGAGGAATATAGTGAACCAAGTGGAAATGGAAAAGCTCCAAACCTATTTGAGAACTTAACTTGGGATGGAAAGCTATATAACCAAAGTACAGGAGAAAAGGAAGTTGTACCAGAAGGACAATATTATTTAAATATAAAATCAAAAGTTGATTATGATAATGCTAAAGATCAAGAGGTAGTTGTTCCAGTACAAGTTGACCTTACTGCACCTAATATTGAAATAACTTCAGGAGACAAAGTATTAGGCAATAAGGATGATAATGAAGTAGATTATAAATTAGAATGGAATGCTAAGGACAATGTTTCTATTATACCAGATATAGCTACAGTGTATGTAAATGGTAAAAGTGTAAAAGCTAATATAAGTGAAAGTAATAGCACTTATAGTTGTGACATAAAGTTAAAAAACAATACTTTAAATGAAGTTAAGGTAGCTATGAATGATACAGCATTTAACTTAGGTGAAGTATCTAAGAATATAAAGGTTGAATCTTCAGATCCATTAATAAAATTTGAAGGTAACTTTGGAACTGCTACTTTAAGTGTTGATAATTCTTTAGAATATCTAGTAAAGGGAGTAGTTTTAGGTCCAGTAAAAGAATTTAAGTTAAATAATGAAGATGTTAAGGTGAATGAAGATGGAACTTTCTTACATAAAGTTGCTTTAAAAGAAGGTATGAATAAAGTTAATATTTATGCTAAAGATGAAAAAGGAAATGTGTTATATAATTATGCTAGTAATATATTATGTGATACTAAATCACCTATAATAAACTTATCATCTCCAAAGGTAGAATCAGATGGTATAGTTATAACTAATGAAGATAAAATAAATATAAAAGGTACTGTTGAGGATAACACATTAGGATATAAATTCTATAAAAATGACACTATTCAATTAGAAGTTGAAGAGAGAGCTAAGCCAGGAAATGATAGTACAAGAAGAGAGTTTTCATATGAAGTTCCTGTAAAAGATGGAGATGTTATAGTATTAAAGGCTGTTGATGTATTAGGTCATGAAACTCTTAGAAAGCTTACTGTTAAGGTTGATAAAAATGCTCCAGAAGTGACAATTGGAGGAGTATCAGATCAAGGAATATACAATAGTGATGTAACTCCAAAGGTAGTTTCTAATGAAGATGCAGAAATTAGTTACTTATTAAATGGAAAAGATTATGATGGAAAAACTCCTATTTCAGAGGATGGAAACTATGAGTTAATTGTAAGAGCTACAGATAAAGCTGGAAATAAGACAGAAGTAAAAACTAACTTTACTATAGATAAAACACCAGCAAATATTTCTGTTAATAATATTGAAGATGGAAAAGTATATAATGAGGAAATTATTCCTGAAATAGCTAGTAATGAGGAAGCTACTTTTAAATATACTTTAAACGGAAAAGAATATGATGGTAAGTCTAGTATAAAAGAAGATGGTGACTATGTTTTAAATGTACAAGCAACAGATAAAGGTGGAAATGTATCAAATAAAGAAGTTAAGTTTTCTATAGATAGAACACCTGCTAATATATTTGTAACTGGAGTTGAAGAGGGTAAAGTTTATAATGAATCTGTTACTCCAATAATAGAGATTGATGATAAGGATGCAACTTTAAAATATACTTTAAATGGAAAAGAATATGACGGAAAATCAAGAATAGATAAAGATGGTAAGTATATCTTAAAGGTTGAAGCTTTAGATAAAGCAGGAAATCCATCAGAAAAAGTTATTAACTTTGCTATAGACAGAAGTTCCTTAAAAAATTCAGAAAAGGATGATCCAAATAACAATAAGAAATATAATGAACCTATTGAGGAGGAAATAGTACAAAAGCCTGAAGCTAAAACTGATTCAAAAGAGGAATTAAAGGCTAATAAGCTTAAAGAAGAGAATAAAGTTAGTGAAGAAAATAAAAGTAATGAAGAGAACTCAGTTAAAGATGAAAAACTTCTTAAGAAAGAAGGAACATTGCCAACAACAGGACAAGTTCTTGGAGGATCTATGCTATCTTTATTAGGAGCTATAATGGCTTCAGTTGGAGCTGTTTTCTTAAAAAGAAAAAATAAAAACAAGGAAGAATAGTAAATAGAAAGTATTTAAAATAAATTAATAAATTTAGGATATTTTAAGGGGATTATTTAAAAATATAAAGTAGATAAAGAGTTTTCTTATAGAGTAAACAAAGAAATTTGTTTATACTTAGGAAGGCTCTTTATTTTCTTACTAATAAAGAGAATTATCTTATAAAAAATAGATAATATTAATAACTTTAGACTTTATTTTAGTGTAATAATAAATTTCTTTTTGCAATTTTAAGTATATATTTTTTATAAAAATGATACTTTTTAAATAAGGAAAAAATACCATATTTATTCAATAGAAAATGTTTACATTAATAGGGCGGAGTAGTATAATAAAAGTGTAAAGAGAAAGAGGTATTACTACAAAATAAGGTTTAAAAATTTTAGAATATAAACCTAAAATGGATTATTTTAAAACTTGTAAACGTTTATAGAGTCCTGGATTTTGAATTTTGCTTTTTAATTAACAGTGATCTAATTCTCTTTTCATAAGATATAGCTTTAATGAAAATTTATGTGTTTTTAGGACTTTACATACTAATATGATTCATTTTTTTAGGAATTTATGATTATTAAAAGGGGTGTTGTAATATGTTACACAAAGGCAATGAAAAAATAAAAATAACTTTTAATGAACATTTTTTAAGTAGAGTCGATTTTATGAGAGCTGTTGTTAGATACTTAATGAAAAATGATAGGGACTGTAAAGTAATAGATTTTTATCATTTAATAGTTGATGACAAAAAATATTATTTAAGAGATCAAAATTTAACACCTGAAGGTGCAAAATGTATTCAAAATGCAATTTTAATTCCAGTAGATGAGTAAAATTTTATATTTATATATAAATTAAAAAGATTAAGAGGTTTAAAAATAATCCTCTTAATCTTTTTAATTTTTTATTTAGTTAATCTCATATAAAGTTAGTAGCATATAAGCAAATAGAGGAATTTAAAAAAAGAATATTTTCTAAGTTTATATATAATATTTTAAATTGAAAGAACCAAGAGACTATTGGAAGGAGATCTCTTGGTTCTTATAATAATTATAACTAAAATAAATAATTATAATTAGAAGGCATATTTAATTTATTGAAAACCTAGCAATAATCCAACTTGATATACAAGTGTTGATAAAACTAAGGCAATTACAAATGTATATACAGCGGAGAATATAGTCCATTTCATAGAATTAGTTTCCCTTTTTATTGCCCCTAAGGCTGCTAAGCAAGGAGTATATAAAAGAGTCATAACTAAGAATGAAACTGCTGAAAGTGGAGTAAATACTTGTTGAATTACATTTATTAAGGCTTCCCCTTCTTCAACTCCAGCATAAACCATACCCATTGTTGCAACTACTGACTCTTTAGCTAATATACCAGTTATTAATGATACACCAGCTTGCCATGTTCCATATCCAGCTAGTACAAATAATGGAGCAACAAAGCTACCAATCATACCTAAAATAGAGTGTTCGCTATTTGGTTCAACTCCTAGTGGTAATACAGATAAAGCCCAAAGAACTATCATCATTGGGAATATAATCATTCCAGCTTTCTTGAAGAAAGCACCTGCTTTTTCCCACATTAATAGGAATACATTCTTTATAGATGGCATTCTATAAGCAGGAAGCTCCATTACAAAATATGAAGATTCACCTTTAAATAAAGTTTTGCTAAATATTTTTCCACTTATTAAGGCAACTATAATACCTAGCACATATAAACTAAATAAGACTAAACCTTGATGAGTAGGGAAGAATGCTTCAACAAATACAGCATATATAGGCATTCTAGCACCACAGGATATAAATGGATTAATAAGTATAGCTATCATTCTATCCTTTTTGTTTTCTAATGTTCTAGTAGACATTATTCCAGGAACATTACATCCAACGGAAACTATCATAGAGACGAAGGTTTTTCCATGTAATCCTAAACCCCTCATAAGTCTATCCATAACATAAGCAGCTCTTGCCATGTATCCACTGTCTTCTAAAAGTCCTAATAAGAAGTACATAACCATAATTAATGGTAAGAAAGAAAGAACGGCACCTACACCACCAAATAGTCCTTTATCTATAAACCCCACTAGTAATTCAGGAGCACCCATATTAGAAACCCATTCAGATACAATTACACCTGCTTTAGCTATAAGATCTCCAAACCATTCTTGAATTCCAGCACCAATAATAAAGGTTAATTCATATAAACAATACATAATAAGTGCGAAAATAGGGATTCCTAAATATTTGTTTGTAACTATTTTATCTATTTTTTCAGTAGTTGTTACCTGCTTTTCACTAGGTTTCTTTATTACATCCTCAGTAATTGATGATATAAAAGAATACCTTTTATCAACAATAGACATATCAGCTTCAAAGCCTATATTTTTTTCTATGGTCTTATTACTTTCTTCAAGCTTATTAAATATACTTGGAGCATTTAATTGTTTTACTTTATCTTTTATATATTCATCATTTTCTAAAAGTTTTAAAGCTGTCCAATTAACAGGAAACTCCAATTTATTTTTATATGTTTCTAGCAAAGAAGAAAGGTTTTTTATTTCATCTTCAATATCTTCACCATAATTTATATTAATAAGTTTTTCATTCTTTTTTAAATGTATAGAAGTTTCTATTAATTCTTCTATTCCTCTATTTTTTAAAGCTGATGTTTTTACAATAGGAACACCTAATCTTTTAGAAAGTTTATTTGTATCAATTTCTATATTTAAAGCCTCAGCTTGGTCAATCATATTAAGAGCAATAACCACATTTGCTCCCATTTCTATAAGCTGAGTAGTAAGATAAAGATTTCTTTCTAAATTAGTTGCATCCACAACGTTTATAACCACATCAGGTTTGTCCTTTAATATGTAATTTCTAGCAACAATCTCATCTTCTGAGTATGCTCCTAAGCTATAAGTTCCTGGTAAATCAATTACCTTGTAGCTTTCACCTTTAAACTTTAAAGTACCTTCTTTTTTTTCCACAGTAACACCGGGCCAGTTTCCTATATGTTGTCTTGATTTAGTAAGCAAGTTAAAAAGGCTTGTCTTACCACAGTTAGGATTACCAGCTAACGCAATAGTTAACATTAATTTTCCCCCTTAATAAAGTTTTAAATTTAGTAAAATACCCAATACCAACTCTAAAAGATTTTTATTTAGTCTTTTAGATAAACCATTTATATATTAATTAAAAAATAAATTATTATATTAAAGTATGTTTCTTATTAATACATAAAATATCTCAATACACCATTTAAAATATAATAATATTCATTATCAATTAAAAACAAAAATATATAGCTTAGATTTCTTTAACAAAGATTTTATTTGCTAAAGTTTTATCTAAAGCAAGACGTGATCCGCTTATACTAATTATTAGTCCTGTAGTATCATTTTTAATTACATCTATAATATTTCCCTTTGAAATTCCTATTTCCATAAGTCTTTTTCCTAGGGAATCATTAATAAGCATTCTTTCTATCTGAATAGAACTGCCTTCTTTAGTCAAAGACATAGGTATCATAAAAAGTTCCTCCTTTTAAGATATTAAGTACTAAACTAAAATGCTTTTAGCCTCGTTTTTTCTTAGAGTTAACTTATATCCTCTTACAATAACTTCAATAGGATCACCAAGAGGAGCCTTACCTGTGATTTCTAAAGTAACGCCAGGGGTAATTCCCATATCTAATAATCTTCTTTTTACAATACTGTCTTTTTGAATTCCTTTAACAATAAGTTTTTCACCTACTTGTTTTTTTTCTAAAGTATCCATTTTGCATATCCCTCCTAATTATAAAAAACTTAATTTTATCTAATTAAAATTATTTTTGTAAAACTAGTAACCCTTTTTCAGTTATTTCCCAGCCTGAAATAGAATTTAAACTTTTAGAACTCCCACAACCACATCCACATGATGAGCATTGGTCTTGAGAGCAGCCAGATAAAGAGATTTTCTTTATATATCCCTTTTGTTCTAGTTGTTCTTTGTAAATCTCAACCATTGTTTCACTTATATTAAGCTCTTTAGCAATAGTAGAGGATGAGAATTCATTTGAAATTTTCATTATTTTTAAGATAGCTTTTAACATTATATCACCTCTTTACATATCTAAGAAACAAATGATAATTAATCTCAATTGCTATTATAAGGAATTTGATAATTGTTTTCAATTGAGTTTTGCTATAGAATATTTCTATTAGAGTAAAATAACTCCTTTAGAAATAGATATCCTAGTAAATACTGGTATTAACTTAGATTTTTATTTTAAAGGAATAAAATAAGTAGGAAATTAAGTTATTTAGGTATGATATAAAATAAAAGATATTAGTTTATGAGTGAAACTATTTAAATAAATTTTATTTGAAGTGAAAATAAAAAAAGTGAGAAATATATTCTCACATAATAGTAAAATAAATTAATTTAAAAATAAGTTTTGAAATGAGGTTACTAAAATAGCAATATAAGGTTTATACATAATTTTATTAAAGTGAATTTGCTGTGTAAGTAAATTTGTATGGAATTTAAATAAAGGAGATGTGGATAGTAAAAAAGTTTTTAGGTAAAACCATACTGTACAAAAGTAAGGAGGTGTTTATGTATAAACCTATATGATTATTTATATGTAATTTCTAGGTTTTGGTGAATAATTTTAAATATACTATTATATTTAAAATTTTGAATTAAGTTTAACATTATTTCGCATAATAACAAATAATATTTATAATTTATAGATTTAATTATATTAAGCAATAATCTTTATAGAAGGATTTAATTTTAAATCTAACAATTTGATTTTATGTTAATTATAATAAATAAAGTTTAAAGGAGGAATTAAGTTGGAAAATTCATTAATGTTTTGTTATCAATGTGAGCAAACAGTTGGAGGAAAGGGGTGTACTAAAAGAGGGGTATGTGGTAAGACTCCAGAAATAGCAAATCTTCAGGATTTATTAATTTACCAATTGAAGGGAATATCATGTTATGCAAAAGAAATACTTGATAAAGGAGGAAATATTGATCAAGAGGTGGTGAAGTTTGTAGAAAATGGGCTATTTACAACCTTAACCAATGTAAACTTTGATCCACAAGTTCATATCAATCTGCTGAAAAAATCTCAAAAGATAAAAGAAAAGCTTAGAAAGATTGCTCCAAAAGGAGAATATCCAGAGCATGCTATATATAATCTAAGTGAAAATAAAGATGAGATGTTAAAAGATGCTATTAAAGCTGGAATAATGTATGATGATAGCTTAGATCAAGATATAAGATCTTTAAGATCAACAATTTTATATGGATTGAAGGGAATAGCAGCATATGGACATCAAGCTAGGTTTATTAACTTTATAGATAAGGAAGTAGATAATTTTTATTTTAAAGCCTTAGAAGCCACTACTAATAATAAACTAAGTTCAGAAGATTTAATAGAATTAACTATGAAAACTGGAAATATAGCTATTGCAGTAATGAAGTTATTAGATGATGCTAACACAAGTAAATATAAGAATCCGACTCCTCATAAGGTAAATATAACTTTAAAAAAAGGACCTTTTATAATAGTATCAGGACATGATTTGAGAGATTTAGAAATGCTTTTAGAGCAAAGTGAAGGAAAAGGAATAAATATATATACACATGGTGAGATGTTACCAGCTCATGGTTATGATGGATTAAAAAAATATAAGCATTTAGTTGGGAATTTTGGATCTGCATGGCAAAACCAACAGAAGGAGTTTGATGACATTCCAGGATGTATTTTAATGACAACAAATTGTTTAATGCAACCTAGGGAAAGCTACAAGGATAGAATATATAGTACCAGTGTAGTTGGTTGGGAAGGAATAAAACATATAAAAGCTGATGAAGATGGATATAAAGATTTTTCAGAGATTATAAACAAGGCTCTTGAACTTGGTGGTTATGATGAGGATGAAGAATATAAAGAAATTTTAGTTGGTTTTGGACACAAAGCGACTTTAAGTAATGCAGAAAAAATAGTCTCTGCAGTTAATGATGGAAATATAAAACATTTCTTTGTAATAGGAGGATGTGATGGAGCAAGACCTGGAAGAAATTATTATACAGACTTTGCAAAATTAGTACCTAAGGATTGTATAATTTTAACTTTGGCTTGTGGAAAATATAGATTTAATAAATTAGAGTTTGGGGAGGTTGCGGGGTTACCAAGATTATTAGATATAGGACAATGTAATGATCTGTATTCAGCAGTTAAAATAGCAACAAGCTTAGCTGATGCTTTTGATACCAATGTAAATTCATTGCCTCTTAGCATAATACTTTCATGGTATGAACAAAAAGCTGTGGCTGATTTATTGGCACTGTTAGCTCTTGGGATAAGAGGAATATATTTAGGACCATCATTACCGGCTTTTTTATCACCAAATGTACTTCAATATTTAGTTGATAACTTTGATCTTAAACCAATAAGTACTCCAGAGGAAGATCTTAAAAGTTGTTTAAGACAAAATTTATAATAAAATATTAAAAAGTTATATCAAAAAGGAGGAAATAAGTTTTAGTTTAAAGTATAACAGTAAAAAAATAAGAGAAAGTTAATCCTTTCTCTTATTAAGAGTGATTTTAAAAAGCAAGACCTAAGTCTTGTAGGTTTATGCTTTTTATTTTAATTAAGATTTAGATTAGTTTAAAGGAGATTTTAGGGTAATATTATTATAGGAGTCTTTAGTTTATTATGTTTATACTTTAGTAAATTTCTTTTAAGCAATTCTTAGATACTGAATTAATAAGATTACTTAAATATAAGGTTCTTTAGTTTATTGTTCTTTAAAGAGTTTATTCTATTATAAACTTTAAGTAATTATGTAAATGGATTAATCCATAATTTGGCTTATAAAATAAATGTGTAGCTAATTTGCAAAAAAAGAATTAGAGGAGAGCATTAACATAGCCACACATTTAATTAACTATAGTTTTTAGTTGTGTCATTTACATAGATATATAAAATGAACACTATTTTGAAAGTTAGCTATTAATAAAAATATAAACTATTTAAACTTAACCTTTAAATATATTATTTTTGTATCTTCATTAAGGATTATAGACATAGTTTTAGATTTCTATACAATTTACATAAAATAATTTTAAAATTTAAAAAGGATTATTATTACCTTAGTTTTTTTAATAATAAGGTTCTACCATCTTGCAAAAAGATTCTAGTGTCAGAAAAGCCATTGTTTTTCCAAAAAAGTTCATTTCTTTTATTAGTAGGGGTAAGTTCTATAGTTTTAGCACCTTCTTTTATCATTTTTTCTTCAAGCTTACTATAAGCAATCTTACCTAAGCCTTTATTTCTAAATTCTTTGTTTATACAATACTCTAATATTATAGATTTTCCACTTTCATCAATATATATAATGTAAGTTGCAAAACCTAATATTTTATCTTTTTCCTTAAAAAATATTATTTTTAGGGGATTAAAATCTCTTTCAGAAAGTTCTAAAACAGAATCTTTATATTCTTTCGATAAAAAATATTCAAAGGTTTCTTTAGAGGGGGGACTTATTTCAAAAATATAGTTTATATAATCATGGAACATATTCCAAAATAGATTTAAATCCTTAAAGCTTTTAATTTCATAAATTTTAATATTCATAATTAAATATTTAAAGTTTATAATTAAATATAAACTTTATAATTAATCCTCCTTTCAAATTATAAACTTATATATATAAATTATAAACTTATATATATTAAGTAAAATAAATCAATTAAAAATTAGGGTTCTCTTAAAATAGAAGGAGATTTTAAAATGAGAACCCTTAATAAGTATGAGTTTTAAATTGTATATTTATATATATGATTTTTTCTAATTAGATATTAATATATGGCTTAACTTTAATAAATTTTAATTGGTGTGATTTACCAGGATGAAAAATGAAGGTTTTATGGTATAATAAGGTAATGGGGAAAGTTATTTCATAAACCTTGTATTTTTATATGAGGTTTATATTTATGTGCCTAGAATTTAATTAAAAAGTTATTAACCATTAGTATAGCTATTTGTTATTTGGTATTATATTTAAACTTTATCTATAATTTAAAATAAATGGGGAGGTGAATGTCACTAATATTATAAAGTAAGTATTTAGAATACTTTATATTTAATGTATTTTAAGACATGCTAGGATAAGTTGTAGTAAATTTTAATTAAATTACAATATTATTTAAAGATTTTATTAGATTAGTGGCTAAATTTTTGAAGTTAATTTGGAAAGGGAAGTTTAACGGTGTAGAAGATCTTCCAATAGGTGAATTGCCTGAAAACGCTGTAAGGTTTGAAGAGCCAGAATCAGCTGAGGAATTAGCTAAGGAAACTAGAAGATTTTTAATACCCGTTGTAATATTTTTGCTTATAGTTATTTTTCTTAGAATAAAAATAAATGGATTTTTTGGAGTAAGAGATGTACTAAATATTTTTGGAATTATCTTAATACCCTTTAGTATATTACCACATGAGTATTTACATGCTATATTTTTCCCAAAAGATGCAGAGGTTGAAATGTGGTATTCAATTAAGCAAAGGTTGGCTCTAGTTACATCTACTACATCCGTAACAAAGAAAAGATTCATATTTTTAAGTCTTTTCCCGAACATAGTATTTGGGTTTTTACCCCTTATAATATGGATTTTTATACCTAGTAATATGAGTTTTATATCAGGAATTTTATTTACTTTTGGTTTTATAAGTTTAACCATGGGATCTGGTGATTTTATGAATATTTATAATACCATAAAACAAGTTCCTAAAGGTGCTATGACACAAATTTCTGGATTTAATTCTTATTGGTTTTTTGAAGAAAAATAAATTAAACATATATAATAAGTTTAGGCATATATAATTAAGAAAAATTTTAAGAGAAAAAGCAAGTAAAATTACTTGCTTTTTTATTATTTTTTAGAGAAAAAATAATAAAAAAAATGATATAATAAGTTAAAGTTTTATTTTACTCAATGGACAAAAATTAGAATTAGGAGGAATTCAAGATGAATTTTTTTAATAAAAATGAAGAAGAAAAGAGTGCTGTTGAAGAAAAAAGTGCTGTAGAAGTTGCTGTAAATGAAGAGGGTAACGTAGAAAATGTTACTTTTGATAAAAGCGAAGCTGTGGCATATGGTGTTGATTTAGAAGCAGAATTAGAAGATGATAAAAAAGATGAAGAAAATAATGAAGTAGATGAACAAGGAGAACTTTTAAATCCAATACCTACACCAATTAAGCAAGGTGAAAATATGTTAGACTACGTTGTTACTCTTTCAGATGAACAAAAAATTAAGTTAAATGAACTTATACAAGCTAATGATTTTTCAGGAGTAAGTAGATTGCTTTCAGAGCATAAAAGAATAATTTCAACTCCTAAAGAGTTATTTAACATAGTTTTAAACTTTAATGATAGCAAAATAATTCCTTTTAAATCTGCTATGGTACTAGGATTAGATGAAATAGATGCATTTAATGTTTTAGCAAGACAATATCCTATATTAAAAGAACTTGAAAGAAATAAAATATCCATAAAGAGAATTAATAGGGTTCAACAATCACAAATTATTCTTGTAGATGGAGAAATGAAACTATCTTAAGTTAATATTGTAAGATTAAATAATCTTTTATTAAGATATTAGGTTATTTTTTAATAGACAAGCTTTAAAAGTTTAAAAAAGAGATTTTATGATTTAACTCTAATCATAAAATCTCTTTTAACTTATATTAAATAATATAAGATTTTAATATTTAGTTTTTAAATATGTTTTTTATTTTGGCATGAAAGGATAATCTTAAAGATTATACCTAGTATAAAAAAGCCCAAAAATATACTTAAAATACTTAATGTGTATATGTTAGTTGATAACAATAAGTCAAAAAATAGACCCATGAACAATCCAAATATAACATAGGCTAAAATAAAAATTTTGTTTTGTTTATAAGTAGAATTTCTCATAAAACAACACCCCTTTAATCCCCTTTTTATACTTTCATTATACAACAAAATATAGAATAATAGGTTATGTATGGAAATGGAGTATTAAATATATAAGTATTTAGATATTTAATACTTTTATTTATAAGAAAGTCATTTTAATGTGTTTTATTTTGATAATTATGTAAATTTTATGGCGTTTTTTTAAGGGGTATAATAGGCTATTAAATAATGCCTTTTAAAAATAAGAGTATAATTTTATTAATAAAGTTATGTAAGTTAATTTCTGTAATATAGTACATAAATTCATACTAAATATTAGTTGTATTACAGTAGTTAATTTGCACTTATTTATAATTATTTTTTTGAAAAAGAAAGGATGATTATTATGATTAGCGAAAGGATAGATTTATTAATTAATAATGGTGAGATTTTAGATGAGATTGAAGGGACTTCTGAGAGAAATATTGATAGAAAATATAGTGCCTTAAACCTAACATTAAGAAATGAAATTGCTAACATAGATAGAATAGAAAAAGCAATAAAACTTATAAAAGAGAATACTTCAGCCTTTTCAGAATATAGGAGAAGAAATTTGCTGAACTTAGCTGTGAATATATCCTTAGAAGAGGATATGGACAAAGCTTTAAGTGAAATAGAAAATATTTATATTAATCTTAAAAGTGAATTTTCACAAAGTAGATATTTAATGTTAGCAGCAGAAGAAATATTCTTCTCAAGAAATTTTATTAATGTTGAAGAAGTAATAATGAATACAAAGAGTGCTTACAAGTATATGAAGAAAAATCATAGATTTGAGACTAAAAGAGAAGATCTTTGTTCAGCAGCAATGATTGCTATGACTTCAGAAAATCTTGAAGAAACCTTTGATGAAATCAATGAATGTTATGATCTTTTAACAGATTGTGGTTTTTCAAAAAATAATGATTTAGAATTATTAAGCAATGTGTTATCAATAATAAATATGCCTGTTGATAGAAAATGTGCACAAGTAAGAGATTTAGCAACAAATTTAAAAGAAAATAAGGTTGAGTTTAAGAAATCTTATCTTCCAATACTAGGAATAGCAGCCTTTGTAACTGATGATTACAATAAGTTAAGTAAAAATCTTTTAGATGTTTCAGAGACTTTAAAAGAAAATGAAGGATTTAGATCAGTTACTGTGGATGAAAAAGCTAGAAATATTATGGCTTTAATTTTAGTGGTTAAGGAATATTGGGATAATTTAAAGGATGATTCTAAGCTAAAGATTATAAAGAAATCTTCAGATAAATCCTTAGAGGCTGTATTTGCAATTGCTTCATCTGGTAGTGTTACCATTGAAGAAGTTGATATAACTGTTACACAATAATTAGGTTAAAATTTATTATATAATTAATTTATAAAGTAAAAAGTATTTTTAACAAAAATGGAATGTGAATTTGTATTTGAGATGGAGGGCGTTATCAAAGTATGAAGTTATTTTGATACACGCTCTTTTTCTTTTAAAATAAAATTTAGAACAAAAACTATAAAATGTTTAACAATAAATGGTATAATTAACTGATGGAATAATTGGGATTTTGATTTAATGAGGAGGGGAAAAATGTATAGATATGAATATGTAGAAGCACAAGCAGAAGGTTTCTTTAATAGTGCTAATCATAGAGAAATTATTGATCAATATGCTGAGAGAGGATTTAGATTTATCACTGCAATACCTACTAGTTTTAGTAGCTATGGAAGTATAAAAACTTTTGATTTAGTTTTTGAAATAGAAATAGAATAATTATATTATTAAAATTATTGATAGCATAAGTAAGATAAAGGAATCTACATTAAACACTTTAATATAGATTCCTTTATTTGTATAATTACATCCAAGTTATTTTAGCTTCTTTTCTTGGTACAGTTCTTTTATATTTAACTTTAGGATAACCAATAACCATACAGTTTACTAAGGATTCATTCTCTTTTAAGCCTAAGAATTCATTTATTTTAGGGTTTACTTCAGATGCTCTTTGTAAAAATCCACTAAAATATGTTCCAAGGCCTAAGGCATTAGTCATAAGCTCCATATTAGATGCTGCAAGAGAAGCATTTACAGTAGATTCTGATTTAACAATTATAAGTGCAGGAGCTTTAAAGAATAGTTTATCTTCACCATTTGGATCTTCTAAGAAATCATTATACATTTTAATCCACATATAACAATATCTTTTTATATTTTCAGGAGTAGTTTCTTTATTTAATAAGGTTTCTCCTAGAGATTTTAAGGTTTCTAGGACTATTTTTCTAAGTTCTTGAATCTTATCTTTTACAACAACATAAGAAACATTTTGCATATTACTACCTGTTTGAGTAAATCTTCCTGCTTCTATTATTTTTTCAAGTTTTTCATCTTCAACATCTTTATTTTGGAAAAGTCTTGTACTTCTTCTGAACTTAATAAAGTTTAAAAGTTTATCTGAATCTATATCAAAACTTTCTTTGTTATATTCTTGAATTTTACTCATATCGTAATCTGAATCTGAAACAGCTTCCTTAGGACAAATAGCAATACAGTGCCCACATTCCATACAGCTTTCATTTTTTATATGGGCCGTACCATCTACCATTTCTATATCACTAACTATACAATCTTGCATACAAAGAGTACAGCCTATACATTTACTAGTATCCACATTCATCATAATAAATCAACCTACCTATCTAATAATTTATATATCTAAATAAAATTATAGTAATCATGAAATTTTAATACAAGTACGCAATATTTATTTAGTTACTTACAAAAAGTTAAGTATTGACGTTAAGTTTATTTAGTTTAATATTATATAATTTATAATGGATTTAAAGTACATAAGACTTTAGAAAAGTGGAAGTTATTTGTATAAATGCTTTATTTAAGAAGAAGTAAAATAGACTATTAAGAAATATTATTATGTGATATCATTAAGCAGTAAAATAAATTTTAGGACCGGTGTTATATGAAAAAACATAATAAAAGGAAGATTAATGAAAAGCATATAGAACACGCTTTAAAGGTTTTAAGTGGTAAATGGAGATTAAAAGTCTTATGGGAAGTTTCTAGTTATGAAAGTATAAGGTTTAATCAGCTACAGAAAAACGTTGAAGGAATATCTAGTCTTATGCTAACAAGAGTTTTAAAGGATCTTATAGATAACAAACTTGTTATAAGAACTCAATTTAATGAGGTGCCTCCCCATGTTGAATATTCTTTAACTGACTTAGGGAGAAGTCTATGTCCTATAATAAGGCTTTTAGAGGATTTCGGCAAAAAGACATTAGAATAAAAAATATAAAAAATCAAAATTTACTTAAAATACAGTTTTAAATTAAAGTTTAAAAGAGGAGTTTTAATATCCAAATTAGATAGGAATATTAAAACTTCTTATTTTTTTATTTAATTTTCAATCCTTAAAATTTACTTATGAAATATAATTTGAATAAGAAATAAAATGTGAACAAATTGTAACTAAATGTGGTACAATTTTTATAGAAGTATATTTAAAATAAGCAAATAAGAGTTTGAAAGAAGGAGAAAGCCTTGGAAGTAAATAGTATAAGAAAAACTTTAAAAAAGGCATTACCACCAACTATTTTATCTATGGTTTTACTTTTAGTAAATTTAAAGTTTTTTGGATTAAGTAATATAATTATTGCAACTTATATGACTTTAACATTTATAAGAATGAGGACATATCTAATAATTGAAAATAATATTTTTAAGCCCTTATTTATACAATTAGCCATAGGGGTATTAGCCTCTGTTGCAAGTATGGGAGGACTTTTAGAAGTATTAATAAACTTTTTTGGAATAATAATATTGGTTTATTTACTTACAGATGAGTATAATCCAGATAGTTATTTTCCTTACTTAATGGCCTTTGTTCTTCTTCAAATGTTTCCAGTAAAATTTGATCAAATTTCTAATAGGCTTTTAGGAATTTTTGTATCATACATAATAGTTTATTTAGCTTTAATGATTGTATCACCTAAAGGAGAAGATAATAAAATTCAAGAACTAATAAAAAGTGGATTTGAAAATATTCATTCTCAATTTAAAAATCTTTATTATGATGATATAGATAAAGTTAAAAGTGAACAGATAGAGCTTTTTGATATTTGTAGGGAGCTTAATAGATTTGTGTATTCAGGTGGAAGAAGAAAGTACTACCAAATTATGATTGCTTTTCAACATATAAATAATATTATACATGATTTAAAAAGTTCAAAGGAAATAATTGAGGAAAATAAAAAGGAATTTAAAAGGTTTTATAAGTTATTTAAATATCTTGAAAATAATTTTAATGATTATAAATTATGTGATGAAAAGTTAGAGGGATTTAAAAAAGAATTTAAATTCCACAATAAAAATCTCACTTTTTATACAAGTTTAGTTTTAAGATATTTATCAGAATCTATAGAACATTTGAATTATCATAGATTTAACTTAAGGAAGTTTTTAAACTTTAAAAATAACAAGGATTATTTTCAAGTTTATAGTAAATATAACTTTAAACTTAATGAATTTAAACTTAGATTTGCCATAAGAATGTCAGTTATAGTAACTTTAGCTTTTTTCGTAATTAGAAGATTTTCCTTACCAAAGGGATATTGGTTACCAATGACAGTCTTTATTTTAGCTCTTCCTTTTTATGAAGATAGTAAAGCAAGGGTTTACGCTAGATTTAGAGGAACTATTTTAGGAGTTATAGTAGCATTCTTACTATTTTCTGTTTTTAAAGGACAAGAGATGCATTTTGTTATAATTTTAGTTACAACATTTTTTATGTATGCTTTTAAAGATTATGCAACAATGAGTATATATGTAACTTGCTATGCTTTAGCCATAACTACCATATCTATGAGTGATGGGGAAGCGGTTATATTAAGACTATTATATACAGGAATCGCTGCTATAGTAGTATTATTTGCTAATAAATTTATTCTTCCTAATAAAAATCATGTTGAACTTATAAATATGGTGAAAAAGTTAATTGAGCTAGATAAGGTTATGATCACTAAAGTAAGAGAAGCGCTAGAAAAAGATTTTGATGAAATGGAATTAAGAAGAATTATTTATTCTTCATATTTAATTAGTGGAAGAATACAAATGCATACAAATCCTAGTGATGAAAAAGAAGATAAAGAAATTAAAAAGTTTATGCTTTCAAATAGTGAATTTACAACTTCAATTATAAACTATGCCGTTGTTTTGAGTAATTCAAATAAAGGAGCCTTAGATTATGAGTACATAAATGAGGGTATAAGTTTGATTGAAGAAAAATTAAGGAGTTTTAAGGAAGAATTTTTTTATAATCCTAATTACATAGGAAGCTTTTGTAAAAACATTCAATTAATAGACCATGAGGATAATTATAAGAATTATTGTTTAATTAAGTGTGTAGACAGGGTTTATAATCTTGAAAAGAATTTAAATGCATTAAAGAGAACAATAATAAATTAAGATAATAATTTTAATATTCAACTTAAAAAATCCTTTATTTTAAAAATAAAATTAACTTTTTACTTAACTTAACATATTTAATCATTTATATGCATATATAAATAATAGTTGCTTAAATTTTATCTTTAGGTAAGACTTAAAGGAGGAGGAGAGATGGAGTTAAAGTTAAGATGCAATTATAAGGAAAGTAATGATGAATTAAAGCAAGTTGAAGAAAAAAATCAAAGTGCAGATGCTTTTTGTTTTAATTGTGAAAAAGGTTTTAGTGTAAATGATGGAGGATACTTCATAGTAGATGAACCATATTGCTCTTTAGAATGTGTTATAGAGGCAATAATAAAAGAAATAAATAGTGAGCTAATGATTAAAAAGATGGATAGAGATAATATTGATCTAAAATATTTATATAATAGTTCAGCTAAGAAAAATTTACTTCACTTAAAAAATCATTATAATTTAGACTCTACTCAAAAGGAAAGAATAATAGAATTTACCAAAGAAAAGGGAGCGATATATTTAGTAGAATTTTTAGAAAAAGTTTTATATGATAATTAAATTTTAAATAATATATTGGTTTTAAGTAATGTTTTAAATTAGAGATAAGATAATATATGTATATAAAATATATGGATTAAAAAGTGCATAACTATTAGTTATGCATTTTTTTATTAATTTTAAATTTTAAGGTGAAAATTAAACTAACAATATATTATTTAACTTAATTAATTTAAAATCGTTAAGCTTGTGTAAAGGAAGTGGTGGTATAATAATTGGAATGCTAAAATATTTAATGTATTTACATAAAAATTAAATTTAAAAATGTAAAATAAGGAGAAGATTATGATAAAAGTACTACTTGTTGAAGATAATATAGAGATTAGTGAAAATATAGTTGAGTATTTTAAAAATGATGTGGAGATAAAATGTGTTTATGATGGATTAGATGCTATAGAATATTTAAATACATATTATTTTGATATAGTCATATTAGATTTAATGCTGCCAGGCGCTGGAGGTATGGAGGTATTAAACTTTATTTCAAAGAAGAGGCTAAATACAGGGGTTATAGTTCTAACTGCAAAAGAAGAGCTTGGCGATAAGCTTAGAGCCTTTAATTTAGGAGCTAATGACTATTTAACTAAACCTTTTTTTATGGAAGAATTAAAAGCAAGGGTAAATGTTATACTTAAAAGCTTAGGAAAGATAAAAGATTCAAACATACTTCAGTTTAAGAATATGGAAATAAATATGAAGACAAAGAAAGTTTTTATAAATCATAAAGAATTAGAATTAAATGAGAAACTATTTAATCTATTAGAATATTTAGTAATAAATAAGGGAGTTGTACTTTTTAAAGAGCAACTTTTTGATAATATATGTGGATATAATAGTGATGCATCTACAGAAATTATAGAAGTTTATATGAGTAGACTTAGAAAACAATTAAGTCCCTTTGGATATGATAAATATATAGTTACTAAAAGAGGAATGGGATATTTAATAGATGAGAGCATAGAGGATTAGAAAATGAAGAGAAAAGATATATTCTTTAAAACAAAGAGAAATGTAACTTTAATTAGTGCAGGAATAGTTTTTTTCTGCCTTTTAATATTTGCAATTATAACCACAACATTATATATATCTAGGGTATTTGTAAATGTTGATAATAGCTTGCTTCAAGAGAAAGAAAAGATTCAAAAAGTATTTGTTCCTAATCCGCAGGATAGACAATTTTTTGAAGTTGGTAAAAATGTTTTACCTCCTACTCCGCCTAATATTATAGCTGTTTTATATAGAGGGGATAGGGTTTTATCAATGAATCCTAATCCCTATTTTGATGAAAATAATTTACCAGGTTTAGGGGAAGAATCTAAGAGTAAGGTAGAACAAATAACCTTTAAAGGTTATAAGTTTAGAGGAGTTACCATATCAAGTAGAGATATAAGAGTACAATTACTTATGAATATTGATTCTGAAGTTCAATCAATAAACCAATTAATAAAAACCATAATAATGGCTTTAGTAATATTAATAGGAATTGCATTAGTTTTATCATACATTCTTTCTTCAAAGGTAATAAAGCCTATAAAGAAAGCTTATGACAAACAAGTATTTTTCGTTCAAGATGCATCCCATGAGATGAAAACACCTTTAGCTGTTATAAAAGGCAAATTAGAGCTTTTAGCAAATTCTTGGGATGATAAAATAGAAGATCATTTTGAACATATTTCTAAAATGATGAGTGAAGTTAGAGATCTTGAAAAGCTAAATAGTGACTTATTATTATTATCAAAGGAAGATATAGATAATAGCGTAAATATAGTATCCTTTGAGCTAGAGGAGTTCATAGAAGATTTAAGTGAGTTTTATGTTGATTTAGCAGAAGTACAGGAAAAGAATTTTATTGTAAATAGACCTCTTACTCCTGTAATAGTAAAGTGGGATTATAGTAAGGTAAAAAGAATGCTTATAATACTTCTTGAAAATGCATTTAAATATACAGAAGAGGGTGGTAAGATAAGCCTATCTTTTGAGGAAGTAAATAAAAATATAAAGATAATAGTTTGTGATAATGGTATAGGAATTAAAGAAGAGGATATAGGACGTATTTTTGATAGGTTCTTTAGAAGTGCAGATGTTAGAGGAAAGAATATTAAGGGTAGTGGAATTGGATTAAGTTTATTAAAGTCTATTGGCAAGACCTTAGGAACAGATATAAAGTTATATTCAAAATATGGTATAGGAACAAGATTTGAAATTACAATACCTAAAATATTAAATTAATACTTAACAAAATAATTAGGAAAATTAAATTTTAAAATAGTAGTTTTATTAAAACTAAGAAAATAAAAACTTATAAATATTATGAAGATGATAGCTAAGTTAGTTTTTGATCAATTATTTAGATTAGCTCTTTTCTGATTATATTTATAAGTTTTTTTGCTTTTAGAAAAATTTTTTATAAGCGTTAAGGAAGTATTAAGGTTAACTATTTAAAATAGATTTTGATGAGAGATTGGAGGTGAACTTAGTGAAGGAGAAAAAGTTTAGGCATGAGATTAAGCATTATATAAATTACTCAGATTATAAAGCAATTAAAAATAGATTAATGCATATTATGAAAATTGATGCAAATGCTAGTGAAAATAATGAATATAAAATACGAAGTCTTTACTTTGACAATTTAAATGACAAGGTTCTTATGGAAAAGATAAATGGAGTAAATTATAGAGAAAAATTTCGTATAAGATTTTATAATGATAATCACTCTTTTATTAAACTAGAAAAGAAATCTAAGATAAATGGATTATGCTCAAAGGATAGTGAGTTAATAAGTAAAGAGGAATGTGAAAAAATTCTTAAGGGAGATATAGAATTTTTAAGATATAGTAATAAACCTTTATTTATTGAATTTTATTCAAAAATTAAGGGGGATTTATTAAAGCCTAAGAGCATAGTTGATTATGTAAGAGAAGCTTATATATACAGATTAGGAAATGTGCGTATAACCTTTGATAAAAAAATAAGAACAGGAATATACAGCACTAATATATTTAATAGTGAAGTACCTACAATAGAAGCCATAGATAATAATATAGTTGTGTTAGAAGTAAAGTATGATGAGTTTTTACCAGAATTAATACAAGATATTATTCAAACTAATGAGCGTAGAGCATCAGCTATTTCTAAGTATGCAGCTTCAAGAATATATGGATAAGCTTTTTATAAGGTTTGTTTAAATTAAGATAAATCAGAAAAACATGTAAAAAATACATTAGTTTAAAATATAGGATTAAATTAGGAGGATAAATAAATGAGCAATCAAGCAGTTAATTTTAGTGACATATTTAAATCAAGTTTTGTTGATAAAATGACATCTATTTCATTTTTAGACATGTTTATAGCAATGATCCTTTCTTTTGCAGTAGGATTATTTATAATGCAGGTTTACAAAAAAACATTTAAGGGAGTTATGTATTCATCAACTTTTGCAATGTCTTTACTGGCACTTACTTTAATAACTACATTAATTATAATTGGAGTTACTTCTAACGTAGTTCTTTCACTTGGTATGGTTGGTGCACTTTCTATAGTTCGTTTTAGAAGTGCTATAAAAGAACCTATGGATATTGCATTCTTATTTTGGTCAATAAGTGAAGGTATAGTTTTAGGTGCTGGCCTTATTCCTTTAGCTATTTTAGGTGCCGTTTTTATAGGAATAGTAATGGTTCTATTTGCTAATAAGAAAACAACAGATAATCCATATATATTAGTGGTTAATTGTAAAAATGATATTAGTGAAAATAGTGTACTTAACATACTATATAAAAATGTAAACAAATATTGTGTTAAATCAAAAACTATTTCTCATTCAAATGGAATTGAAATGACAATAGAAGTTAAGTTAAAGAATATAACTACATCCTTTATTAATGAAGTATCAAAAATAGAGGGAGTTTCAAATGCTGTTTTAGTTAGCTATAACGGAGATTACATGGCTTAAGCTTTAGTTTATATAGATAAATACAAGTAGGAGAGGGTAAATTTATTCTCTCCTATTTTAAATAAATTGAATTTTTGTAAGGAGGGTGAGTTTAAGTGATAAATGAAAAGGCAAGTAAATATATTTCTCTAATAAGTATTTCCTTAGCTGTCATATTTGTTTTTGTATCCGTATTTGCTTTAAAGTCATTTAATTCTACAGAAGCACTTAGTACTAGTGGACAATCTTCTACTATTGATACGGTTTTAAATAAAAATATTGTAACTGATATAGATATAAAGATAAAAGAAAGTGATTGGGAATGGTTAATTGAAAATGCTACAGATGAGGAATATAGAAGTGCAGATATAACTATAAATGGAGAAACTTTTTATAATGTTGGGGTTAGACCTAAGGGAAATTCAAGTTTATCCTTTGTTGCAAATGATGATACAACAGATAGATATAGTTTAAAAATAGATTTTGGACAATATGTTGACGGACAGACCTATCATGGAATAAGAAAACTAGCTTTAAATAATAATATATCTGATGCCACTTATATGAAGGAAGCAATATCTTATGACATATATAATTTTCTTGGGATTCCTACTCCAGAGTATTCTTATTCAAGCATAAAGATTAATGGAGAACAGTGGGGATTATATTTAGCATTAGAAGTAATTGAGGAGAGATTTGTTGAAAAAAATTATGGTGAATTAGAAGGTAATTTATATAAACCTGAAACTATGGGAGTAGGGGCTAAAAAAGATGAAGGAAATAAAGATGCCATGCCTGATATGAAAAATAATCAAGGAAAAGAAGGAGGAATGATGAATCCACCTAATATGCCTAACAATGAAGGAAATAATAAAGAGGGTAATAAACCTATGAATATTCCTAATGAAAATCAAAATATGGCTGGCAATATGAATAAGGAAAATGCAGGAATGGGACAAATGTCTCCTATGATGGGAGGAAAAAATAATGAAGGTGCTGATTTTAAATATATAGATGATAATATTAGCAGTTATTCTACTTTAAGAGATAGTGCAGTATTTAAGAGTACAACGGATGAAGATTTTGAAAATATAATTGAAATGATGAAAAGTTTAGAAAATGGTAGGGATATAGAGAAATATTTAAATGTTGATGAAGTTCTTAAGTACTTTGCAGTAAACACTTTCTTAGTTAACCTAGATAGTTATTCAGGGGGAATGTATCATAATTATTATCTTTACGAAAATAATGGAGTTTGTGAGATACTTCCATGGGACTTAAATTTATCCTTTGGAGGATTTGCCACAAATAGTGGAAGCAGAGCTGTAAATTTCCCTATTGATTCTCCTGTTACAGGTAATTTAGAAAATTTCCCTCTTATAGGAAAACTTTTAGAAAATGATGAATATAAAGATAAGTATCATGAGTATTTAGATAAGATAGTAAATGAATATTTTAAAAGTGGTATTTTCAATACTACAGTTACCAATAATGATAAGTTAATAGGAGATTACGTAAAGATTGATCCTACAGCATTCTATACTTATGATGAATACAAAAATGCCATTAAGGAGTTATTAGTTTTTGGAGAGGATAGAACAAAGAGCGTAGAAGCTCAGTTAAATGGAGAAGAAACATCAACGGAATATGGAAACATTGAAACTTCATTAAATTTAAAAGCCTTAGGTGAACAAAATATGGGTGGAAAAATGCCTAATGATAAGATGAATGAAGAAAATTTAGCGAATAATAATGAAGAAAATAATAATGGACAAGCTATTCCAGAAGGTGGAAGACCTTTTAATGGAGTAAATATGGGAGAAGCTCCTAATAATATTAATAATACTAATGGTAATTTCAATAATGAAATGCCTAATATGGGAAATATGCCTACGCAAGAAAATATACAAGAGGCTATGAAGATATTTAATAACAGGGATTATTCAAGCCTAAGCGAAGAGGAAAAGGAACAATTAAATGATTTAGAAATAAGTGAAGAAAATATAAATATGTTTAATAATATTCCTAAACAAGGAGAAAGAGGAGAAGCCAGAGAAACATTTAATAAAACATATTATGTAATATTTGGAGGGGTTATCCTAACACTATTAATTTCCCTAGTTTTTGTAACAAAGTATAAAAGAAAAAGATACTAAGTATATTAAAAAGCTACACATTTATGTGTAGCTTTTTCTTTTAGGAACATATAAAAATAAAATTACATATTATATAACTAGAGTATTTTTATAATAATTAATTATCAATTGATAATATAGATTATATATGTGCCTTGATTTTATATATTTTATTTAAGTTTTAATATATTAATTGATAATATTAGGAGGATAAATATGGAGTCAAGATATTGTGAAGCTAATAAAGTAACAATTATATCTATATTATGGAATATAGTTTTAGCTATAATCAAAATATTAGCAGGTATAATAGGAAAGTCTAATGCTATGATAGCAGATGGTGCACATTCAGCATCAGACATTATAAGTTCTGTAGGAGTATTAATTGGAAATAAAATAGCAAGCATACCAAAGGATAAGGGACATAATTATGGACATGAAAAAGCTGAAACTTTAGTATCTTTTTTATTAGCTATCCTACTAGTAATTTTATCTATAAAGATTGGGTATAATGGTGTTTATTCACTTTTTCATTTAAATGAAGTGCAAATTCCAACAACTTTTCCTTTAGTTGTATCAGTTATATCTATTCTTATAAAGGAATATCAGTATAGAATTACTATTAAGGTAGCTAAGAAGACAAATTCACCAGCATTAAAGGCTGATGCATGGCATCATAGGTCAGATGCTTTATCCTCAGTTGCAGCTTTTATAGGAATAGGTGGAGCTATTTTAGGATTTAAATCACTAGATTCCATAGCATCAATAGTTGTTGCCATTTTTATAGCAAAGGTAGGAATTGAAATTTTAATAGGTTCAGCAAATGAACTTATGGATATTTCTATTGATGAAGAGAAGGAAAAGGAAATAAAAGCTATAGTAGATGAAATTGAAGGAATTAAGTCTTTAAGAGAAATTAGAACAAGAAAATATGGGGCTATGGCTTATGTAGATTTAGTAATATGTGTTGATAAAGACATTTCAGTTTTTGAGGGACATAGGATTGCTAGTGATTTAGAGAATCTAATATTAAAAAACATGAAATTTGTTAAAGGAGTTACAGTTCACGTTGAACCTGTTATATAATTTAAAGAATTTTATTTATGAAGTAATTTTAATAAGGGTAGATAAGCTATCCTTATTTTTTTATATATTTATTTAATATGTGGTAACTAAAAAGTGCCTAATTGTTTAAACTAATACAAGTTGCTAAAATTAAATTAACTTAAGGGATGATACTATATTTTAGGTTTAAAAGTGATTTTAGGATGAATTTATATAAAATTAATATTAAAAGTTTGGAGGAAGAGAAATGAATAAATATGAATACATTGTAATAGGATTTGGAAAAGGTGGGAAAACACTTGCTAATTATTTAGGAAAGTTAGGAAAAAAGGTTGCTGTAATAGAGAAATCAGATAAAATGTATGGTGGAACATGTATAAATGTGGGATGCATTCCTACAAAAACCTTAGTACATAAAGCAAAAATGTCCTTATACAAAGGTTTAAATACATTTGAAGAAAAGGCAAGAGAGTATAGAAAAGCTATAGAAGAAAAAAATATCTTAATAGAAGCTTTAAGAAATAAAAATTATAATATGCTAAACAATAATGAAAATGTAGATGTATTTAACGGAACAGCTTCATTTATTTCAAATACAGAAATACTTATTAATGGTGAAAAAGAAGATATAATTCTAGAGGGAGAAAAAATATTCATAAATACAGGAGCTACTACTATAATTCCTAATATACAAGGAATAAAAAGTAGCAGTAAAATATATAACAGTACTACCATAATGGAATTAAAGGAATTACCAAAACATTTAGTTATAGTAGGTGGAGGATATATTGGATTAGAATTTGCATCAATTTATGCAAGTTTTGGCTCAAAAGTAACAGTAATGGAGGCTTTTGATAGAATTGCTGGTAGAGAAGATGAGGATATTTCTAAAAGTATAAAAGAAATTCTAGAGAAAAAAGGAATTGAATTCTTATTAGGATCAAAAGTTAAATCTTTTGAAGAAATACATGGAGAAGTTGAAGTTTCTTATGAAAATAGCTTAGGTGAGTTAAATAAAATTAAAGGAGATGCAGTTTTAATAGCTATAGGTAGAAAACCAAATACTGAAGAATTAAATTTAGAGGCTGCAGGTGTTAAAGTAACAGATAGGGGAGCTGTAGCAGTTGATAATAGACTAAAAACAAATGTCCCTAATATCTGGGCTATTGGAGATGTTAATGGTGGTCCTCAATTTACATATATATCTTTAGATGATTTTAGAATTATAAAAGATAATTTATTTGGAGAAGGAAAGAGAAGTACTGATGATAGAGAATTTATTCCATATTCAGTATTTATTGAACCAAACTTATCTAGGGTTGGATTAAGTGAAAAAGAAGCTTTAGAAAAAGGCTTTGAAATAAAAACTGCTAAATTAGATGTTAATACTATACCAAGAGCAAAGGTTATTGGAGAAACTGAAGGAATAATGAAAGCTATAGTAGATGTAAAGACAAACAAGATATTAGGTAGCACACTTTTATGTGCAGAATCAGCTGAAATAATAAACATAGTTAGCTTAGCTATGAAAGCTGATGAAGACTATACTTTCTTAAGAGATAATATATTTACTCATCCAACTATGAGTGAAGCTTTAAATGATTTATTTTCATTAATTTAGTAAAAAATAATAATTAAAATTTTAAGTTTGGTATTTAAAAAAGTGGATTCTTAAGGAATCCACTTTTAATTTTTTATAATTTCATACTAACTTAAAGATGTTCTTCCAATAGAAGTATTATCAGATTTTCTATCTCTTAAAGCAACAATTGGATTTTCTTTTGTTTCAAATCTATAATCTTCATTATTTTTTGAAATAAAGTCAACTATGACCTTATGACTTGGAACATCTTCAACATTTTTATTAACTTTATTTTGGAATTCATGGAATGATGAATCAGGACCTAATTTACTTACATCAACGTAATCATCTTTTATAGTTGTATTATTAACAGTATTATCTAATATATCTCTAACGTAAGATATATTTTCTCCAAGTGTTAGAAATTCTGGGAATTCACCATTTGGAATAACTTCTTGCCATTCTTTATTTTCATATTTTTTAAGAAGATCACAAGCTTTATGTAATTGAGCAACTTCCTGAGCGAAGCATTGTTCCCATAGTCCTTTAATATATGGATCAACTTCAGAGTTATAGCAAGAATAATATAAATATGCCTCAGTGTATTTATGCATAAGTAGATTTTCAAGCCATGTACAGTTAGGGTCTAGAAGACTTCCATAGTGAGAAACGTGTTGTTCTTCTACTAAACCTATTTCTTGGTAAAGATTTCTTCCAATATCACTAGTGTAGAAACCTGCTATATTCATGTAGTAATTCATAGTTTGTTGTTCTGCCGCAGTTATTATTGATATATCTAGTTTAGTAATAAGGTCTGCTGTTTTAAAGTCAACAAAGTTTCTTATGTTATCATTAGGGCATCTATGATGAGCGATAGTTGGTCTACCTGGCATAATTTCTGTATAATGTCCAACTAGATTTTCTGCTTTTGTTCCTTCTTCCATAAATAATAAATCTGAATATCTATATAAATGGTCAAAATCCTCAAGTAATGCAAAATCTAAAGCTTTTTTAACATGTTCATTAGGTTCACGCTTTGCAAGTCTAGCAGTTAAATCTACAGCTAGTTGTTCATAACTTATAGTAGTCTCTAAAATACTTTCATTAGCAGGTCTTAGTGAACTAATTAGCATTTGTTGTTGTTTATCTAATCTTCTAGCAAGGGCAAGTTCTCTTCTAAGTTCATTGTTATTACAATTTCTAGAGAATTGATGAGAAAACCAGTTTGCTTCAAATTCAGCTCCATTCATTAAAATTATTCTAGTTTTTGTATAAGGATCAACTTCGTTTTTATTATAAGGTTTTGCGTAAATATTTCTCCAGTCTGTGAAATAGTCTTGGATTTTTGAGCTTTTTTCTAAAAATGGATTCATAATAAATAAATCACTACCTTTCCAAATTTTAATATAATTTTAGTATTACAAATTCTATTTTTAGTATTCATTAATTATGAAAATAATCATTTATTTGTAATCATATGGTACAATTAACTTAATAAAAGACTATTTGGAAAAAATATATATTACCAAGGGGGGACTTATTTGAGAATAATCGATATTATATTAAGCATAACTATATTGATTAGTAGTGCGGTTAATACAATTATTGGCAAAGATGATAAACTAATGAACTATTCAGAAGATAAATTAAATGAATTAGAAATATATAATTCTGCTAGTTTAGAAAAATTTATTTTAGAAAGAAATTTTGAAAGTTTATTAGATAAATCTAATAAAGTATTTAGCCATAATATTGAGCAAGACTTAATAGATAATAGTTCAAATGTGGAAGAAGATAATTCATATCTAGAGACTAATAGATTTAATAGAGAAAATAATTTAAAGGATTCTGTTATTAGAGATGGATATGGTGCTTATATTGAAGATGGTTACATAAAATTTGGAGAAAAAAATAAGAGCTTAAGAATTTTTACTAAAGGTAATTATGAAAATGGTGGAGTTAAATTAGAGGTAGCTGTCAATGATTATGATGATACTAGAGAGCTTGAAAATACTTATGGTTATTTAGTTGGAGAAGAACCAATTAGTCTAGGTGGTTTAGATAGTGGTTATTACTTTGAAACGGCAATAATAAAAGGGGTGATGGTTGAATATCCTAATATAGTTGTTTTAGATAAAAACTATCAATTAGATGATAAATCAGCGCTTTCTTTTAAAAGTAAGGATGGACTAATCGAGTTTTCTTTAGTTAACCTTAAAAATTATAATGATGATGACAGTAAGTATCTTTATAAAGAAGAAACTAGTTATGGAGAGGTATTAGAATCTAAGTGTGGTGATGATTGGTTTTACTCATATACTAAAAAAAATGGTGAGATTATATATAGTTTAAAAGTTTTAGATGGAGATAGAGTAAAAGGATTTTCTTATAAGTTTCCAGTTCAATATAAAGATGAATTTAAACCTATTATAGAACGAAGTAGAAAAACCTTTGAAATGTTTAATGGTTTTCCAAAGAGTATAAATTAAAATATATTTTAACAGTATAATTAAATATAAGTTTAATGTATTAAAAAGTTTAAGAAGATAGGGGTAATTTCATGTATTTATCTCTATCTTTAAATTTTTTATAATAAGGTTTAGGTAAAATAGTAATTAACTTTTTAGTTGAATTATTTTATAATATAGATTTAAAAGTAGAGTAATAGTAGGTATAAGTAGTTTAGAATAATTTTATTGAAAATAAGGAGGGATATGCCTTTGAACTTAGATATTTTTATGAAGAACTTAGTAAGGCGAACTTCCAGTTTTACTAGAGAACAAGGTAAAAAGTTAATTCAGGAAGCATATGTTAAAGATGTTAAGGGTAAGAGCATAGATGGAATTTATCATATTTATGGAAGTGTATTAAATGATGATAAAAACTGGGATTATAATACACACATAAAAATAAATATGCAAAATAGTGATATTATGGGTACTAATTGTAGTTGTGAAACCTTTAAAGAGAATAGTAAACATATAAAAAATTATGTGTGTAAACACATTTCAGCAACTAATGATGTTTTTTATTCCTTAGCAAAGAAGAAGATGCAAAAGAATAAATTAAAAAGTAATAATAAGCCTAAATTAGTTAAAGAGAAAAATGAGGAGCATAAAGGAAAAGAAAAGCGATTTTTATCTTTAGATATAAATATTAAGCACATGGTAAAAGAGGGAGTTACTTTATTTAACTGTGAGTTTAGAATTGGTGTAGGAAATTTAAATTTAATACTGGATTTAAAAGATTTCTTATATAAAAATAGCTTAAAAAAGCCTTTAAAATTTAATGATGGATTTACTTACAATCCATTAAAAGATGAGTTTTTAGAAGAAGATAAAAGAGTTCTTCAATTTGTAGCGAGCCATAAGGACATGATAAGTGGAAGATATTTAAGGCTTAAACAAAATAATTTAAAGGATTTTCTAAAATTAATAGATGAAAAAAAGAAAATAAATTTTAATTTTAACTCAATTAATTATGAGGTTAAGGTGAAAAAGGAAAATGTTCCAGTAGCCCTGACTTTAAAGGAAGGCAAAGAGGGATTTGTATTAAGTCACCATAAGAAATTTCCTGTTCTTTTAAATAACTCAGGAGATGTGATGTTTTTTGATAGAAATTTATATCTTCCAAGGAAGAGACAGTTAGAATACTACATTCCAATTCATAAGTTGTTTCTAAAAAATAATACAATCACATATAAGAAGAGCTTAGAGAATTTAAGAAGTCTATTAGAAGAACTTAAAAACATAAGCAAGAATATAGTTTTAGATGAAAATATTAGAGTTTTCAAAGAAAAACTTATGAAAACAACCTTTAATTTATATAAAACTAAAGGGAAAATTTATTGTAATGTAAAGATTGATTATTGTGGATACATAATTGATTTAATAAGGGATGAAAAAGATAATAGCTTTTTAAGAGATTTAAAAAGTGAGAAGTATATAGAATTTCAACTTGAAAGATTTAAGTTCATAAAGAGAGAAGAAGATTTTTGCTTTATAGGAAGTGAAGAGGAAATGTATGAGCTTTTCTCTAAGGGAATTAAAAGGCTTAGAGAACTTGGAGAAGTTTTATTATCAGAGGAACTTAAGGAGTTTAAGGTTTTAGATTCATCCCTTATTTCATCAGAACTTAAAGAGCTTAGTAATTTCTATAAGCTTAAGTTTGACTTTGGAGATTTTGAATTAAGAGAACTTAGGGAAAGTATAGATGCTATGAAAAGGGGAGACCGCTTTTATAGAACTAAGAAGGTTTATTTAGATTTAGAGGATCCTGGTATAGTAAACTTTTTAAATCTTTTAGATGATTTAGGATTAGAAAATATAAACGATAATGAAGTCTATATAGATAAAAGTAAGGTTTTATATATTCAAGAAAAATTAAAGGATAGAAATCTCTCTTTTATAAAAGGGGGAAATGTTCTTCAAGAAATAGTAGGAAAGCTTCTAAATAAAGAATTTAAGAGAAAGCTTGTTCCAAAGGCTTTAAATGCAGAACTTAGACCTTATCAAAAAGAGGGATTTAAATGGATTAATGAAATTACTGATTTAGGTTTTGGTGGAGTTTTAGCAGATGATATGGGACTTGGTAAAACCCTTCAAATAATAGCTTTTTTATTATCTCAGAAAAAAAGCAAAAGCATAGTAGTTGTCCCAACCTCTGTTATATATAACTGGATGGATGAGTTTGAAAAGTTTGCTCCAAGCATAAGGATTGGATTAGTACACGGTAGTAAATCTAAGAGGGATAAGGTTTTAAGAGAGTTTAAAAGAGGACTTGGTATTAAGCTAGAAGAGGATAATTTAAAAGAAAAGTCCTATGAAAAATATGATGTTTTATTAACTACCTATGGAACCTTAAAGAATGATGAAAAAGCCTATGAAAACTTAAGTTTTGATTATTGCATAATAGATGAGGCTCAGAATATAAAGAATCCAGCAGCGCAAGCAACTTTATCTGTTAAAAATATTAAATCAAGATGCAATATTGCCTTAACGGGAACTCCTATAGAGAATAATTTAATGGAGCTTTGGTCAATATTTGATTTTGTTATGCCTGGATATTTATTTACTAAAGAGAGATTTAGAGAAAGATTTATTTTAGATGAAAGCAATTTAAGTGAATTAAAATACTTAATAACGCCTTTTATTTTAAGAAGACTTAAGGAAGATGTTTTAAGTGAGCTTCCAGAAAAACTTGAGAAAAAATACTTAGTAGAAATGAAAGGAAAACAAAAACAGTTATATAGTTTCTATGTAAAGGCAATAAAGAATCAATTAAATGAAAATAAAAGTTCTGAAAAGAGTGGAAGAGATAAAATTAATCTATTTTCCTATTTGACAAAATTAAGAAAAATTTGTTTAGACCCTTCACTAGTTGTACCAGATTATACTGGAGGAAGTAGTAAGCTTACTGTGGTAAAAGAAATTGTAAAAGATGCTAGTGAATCAGGAAAGAAGATTTTACTATTTTCTCAATTTACTTCAGTACTACAAAAAATAGAAGAGGACTTTAAAAAAGAGGATATTTCTTATTTATACTTAGATGGAGGAACTTCTGCTAAGGATAGAGTAGAGAGAGTTAAAAAATTTAATGAAGATAGTAATATTAAAGTGTTTTTAATATCCCTAAAGGCTGGGGGAGTTGGACTAAATTTAACCTCTGCCAGTGTGGTTATACATTTTGATCCTTGGTGGAATCCAGCCGTAGAAGACCAAGCTACAGATAGAGCACATAGATTTGGACAAGAAAATAAAGTTGAAGTTATAAAGTTAGTTGCAAAGGATACTATTGAGGAAAAAATAGTATTAATGCAGGAGGATAAAAGAGAACTTATTCAAAGTTTAATGGATGGAAAAACTATGGATGGTAAGGGATTAAAACGCCTTACGGAAGAAGAAATTAGTAAATTATTTGAGTAAGGATTTAATAAAAGAAAAAAAGCTAAGATGTTTAAGCACCTTAGCTTTTTTTCTAATCTTACCATTATCTGTAGTTGGTGGCAAACCAAGTTAGAGAGTTTAAAGAAATAAGACTAAAATTAATCTTATTTATACATAAAAATCATCCAAGTTATTTTTAAAGCAAAGAAGGTTGTTTACTCTAAAAATACAATATAAAAAACAGGCTAACAGAAAATCCGAAAAGTTTATAGTATAACCATACGTTCCTAAAGTATGTTATTAAAATTTAAATATACTATAATTACATTATAAACTACTATTTGCAATATATAAACTAATTTTTAAAATTTGGTTAAAATAAATATTTTTACTAAAGAAAAAGTGTTTACTTACATGTTAGTTTTGAAAGTTATTCAGTAATTCTGTTATAATTAAGCAGATGAATTTAGAACTAATACAAATAAGAATTTAACTTTAGGAAGGAATGTTTATAATTACTAATGAGAATAAACAAGCTTTTTAGCAATTTTGGGATATGCTCTAGAAAAGAAACTAATAAAATTATTAGAGAGGGAAGGGTTATTGTTAATGGCAAGCCATGTATTGAGGGGCAATGGGTTGAATTAAGTGATGAAATACTTTTAGATGGGAAACCCTTAGTTCCAAAGGAAAAGATTTATATAGCACTTAATAAGCCTGTAGGAGTTGTGTGTACTGCTGCAGAAGAAGTTAAGGATAATATAATAGATTATTTAGGGATAGATGATTATGTTTTTCCAATAGGAAGGCTAGATAAGGACTCTCAAGGGTTAATAATTTTAACTAATGATGGAGATTTAGCAAATGAAGTTTTAGCAGCAGAAAATAACCATGAAAAGGAATATATAGTAACCTTAGATCAACCTTTTTATGATGATTTTATTGAAAAGATGGAGCGTGGTGTTGAAATATTAGGACAAGTAACAAAACCTTGTAAACTAAAGAGAATAAATGAAAATACCTATTCAATAATATTAACTCAAGGGTTAAATAGACAAATAAGAAGAATGAGCAAGGTTTTTGGCTTTAATGTAGTTAAGTTAGAGAGAATTAGAATTCTTAATATAACTCTTGAAGACATAGGATATGGGAAGTGGAGACATATAAATAGGGAAGAAATTGAGATTTTGAAAAAACTTATAAAATAATTGAGAGGATAATAATGGAAAATAATAAAGTTAAAGTGTGGTTTTTAAAGTTAGTTGTAAGTTTAGTGTGTGTACTAATTATTTATACAATTGCATCTGATTTATATAAAATTGCTTATCTTGAATTTAAAGGAGTAGAAACAACAGGAAAGTTAATAACTTTTGATGAAAAGATTAATTCGGGAAAATCTAAATCAAAATCATATACTCCAATTGTAAGAATAAAGGTTTACGGACAAGAGATTGATGTTCCTGCAAAGTTAAATAAAATTGATAAAGATTTAGTTGACTTTGTTGGAGATGAAGTGAAAGTTAAATATTCTTCTAAAGATTATAATCTTTTAATTATAAATGATAAAAAATATCTTTTAAATAGAATTAATTACATGTTACTAGCATTTCAAATTTTAATATTTGCTTTATTATCTGTTTGTATTAAGGCTACTTGTGGAGAAGATGGGAAAGTAAAGTGGATTATTGGGAAGAAAAATCCTGTTTTAAATTTGTTGTTTTGGACACCAGGTTTAGTATTTTCATTTTCATGGATTTATTATCAAATAATATTAGGGAAGTATGCAGTGGAACAGTTTGACTTTATAGGTGCATTAGGTGCATTTATGTTTTTATTAGTTTATATTATTATTTCGGCTAATTTTATTAAAAGGAATAAAAAATTTCATAAAGTTTAAATAAAACAATGAAAAGCTCAAAATAAACTAGAAAAATGTATTTATTAAAATAATTTGTAGGGTTGACACTTTGAAATTTATTGCATAGAATGAAATTAATAATAGAATATTAATCGGTAGGTGAGGTTACCACCGGGATACGGATTGCTGCCGCAAAATAGTGGAGACACTATGAGAAGGTTAGCAGGCTATGTCGAGAAACAAGGCATAATCTAATGCAATTTCATTGCCCAGTGAAGCTAAAACTTGAACGATATTATACTTAAGCAAATTTTTTGCTTATAGTTTTATTTTGTTTGAATTTAATCCTTACCTAATTTTAGGTGAGGATTTTTATATTTAAATCAAAAATTATTTAAACTTATTTTAAGAAAGTTGAGGTGGTAGTAATGGATACGGGGAGTAGTAGAGGCATAAAAGTCACAGGCAAAGTACTTTTTATGAAAAATGTCTTAAGAATATTTTATTTCATATTCTTACTGCCATTTTTTACTTAGCTTAATATAATTAAATAAGGTAAAAGTATACTTTTGTCCTGTACAATGTCTTTACTTCCTAAAAATTATTTAGAAAATTAGGAGGTAAGAAGGATGAAAAAGAGAACAGAACAAAAAGTTATAAGTGAAGTTTTAATCAATGAAAGATTAATAAAAGCAAGCAAGATGAGCAAAGAAAATTTATTAAAGGAAATGAAAAATACTTTAAGTGGATATAGCAAAGAAGAAGTTGAAAGAAGAATTCGTAAATATGGCAAAAATGTAATTTCACATGAAAAGGGTGATTCAGTTTTAAAAAGACTTATTGAATCCTTTGTTAATCCATTTACAGTTGTACTTTTTATTCTTGCAATAATATCAGCATTTACAGATATTATTTTACAAGCTCCAAAGGATAGGTCCTATAGCACAGTAGTAATAATAATCACAATGGTTACTATTAGTGGAATATTAAAGTTTGTTCAAGAAAGCAAATCTAATAATTCAGCTGAAAAATTAAAGGATATGATAAAAGTAGCAGCTACAGTTGAAAGAAGAGGTAAAAAAGAAATTGAGCTTTCACAAATTGTACCAGGAGATATAGTTTATTTATCTGCAGGAGATATGATTCCAGCAGATGTAAGAATAATATCTTCTAAGGATTTATTTGTTAGTCAAGCTTCATTAACAGGTGAAAGTGAACCAGTTGAAAAGTTTAGTAAAGAAATAAATTCTAATATAAATAGTCCTTTAGAAAGTACAAATCTAGGCTTTATGGGAAGCAATGTAATAAGTGGCTCTGCTATTTGTATTGTAATTTCAACCGGAGATTATACTTACTTTGGTTCTATGGCAAATACAATTACTAATGACAAAATTGTCACTAGTTTTGAAAAAGGAGTAAATTCAGTTTCTTGGTTATTAATTAAATTCATGATGTGCATGGTGCCAGTTGTATTTTTTGCAAATGGATTAACTAAGGGAGATTGGGGTGAATCATTTTTATTTGCATTATCAGTTGCAGTAGGTTTAACTCCAGAAATGTTACCTATGATAGTTACAACAAACCTTGCAAAGGGTGCCGTTAAAATGGCAAAGAAAAAAACTGTTGTAAAGAGTTTAAATTCAATGCAAAATTTTGGAGCTATGGATGTGCTTTGTACTGATAAAACAGGAACATTAACAGAGGATAAAATTGTCTTACAATATCATCTTGATGTTCAAGGGAATGAAAATGAAAGAGTTCTTAGACATGCTTTTTTAAATAGCTTTTTCCAAACAGGATTAAAAAATCTTATGGATTTAGCAATAATAGATGAAGCTAACAAATTAAATCTTAGTTATTTAAAAGAAAAATATACTAAGGTTGATGAAATACCTTTTGATTTTAATAGAAGAAGAATGAGCGTTGTAATAAAAGATAAGAAGGGTAAAACTCAACTAATTACTAAAGGGGCAGTTGAAGAAATGCTAAAAATTTCTTCAAAGGTAGAATATAGAGGAAAAGTTGAAAGTTTAACAGAGGAAATAAAAAAAGAGATATTAGAAATAGTTGAGAGATTAAATAGTCAAGGTATGCGTGTCATTGCAGTTTCACAAAAAACTAATCCTTCTGTAGAGGGTGTTTTTTCAGTAGCTGATGAATCTAATATGGTTTTAATGGGATATCTTGCTTTTTTAGATCCACCAAAGGAATCTACATTATCTGCAATTAAAGCTCTTAATGAAAATGGAGTATCAGTAAAAGTTTTAACAGGAGATAATGATGGGGTTACAAAATGCATTTGCAAACAAGTTGGAATAGAAGTAGAAAATATTCTTTTAGGATCACAAATAAGTGAAATGGATGATGAGGAATTAAAGAAAAAAGTTGAAAAAATTAATGTTTTTGCAAAGCTTAGTCCAAGTCAAAAGGCTAGAATAGTTAGAATACTTCGTGAAAATGGACATACTGTTGGTTTCATGGGAGATGGAATTAATGATGCAGCAGCAATGTGTGAAGCAGATGTAGGAATTTCAGTGGATACAGCAGTTGACATTGCTAAAGAATCTGCAGATATAATACTTTTACAAAAGGATCTTATGGTATTAGAACAAGGGGTTATTGAAGGAAGAAGAACCTTTGGAAATATAATTAAATACATTAAAATGACTGCAAGTTCTAACTTTGGAAATATGTTATCTGTAGTTATAGCAAGTGTATTCTTACCATTCTTGCCAATGTTACCTATTCAAATACTAGCATTAAATTTAATCTATGATATTTCTTGTATTTCAATTCCATGGGATAATATGGACGAGGATTATTTAAGAAAGCCTAGAAAATGGGATGCTTCCTCAATAGGTAAGTTTATGATATGGATAGGTCCTACAAGTTCAGTTTTTGATATAGTAACTTATATTATTATGTTTTTCATAATTTGTCCAAGAGTTGCAGGAGGACATTATGGTGCACCTGGCGTAGATAATTTATTATTTATTTCAGTATTTAATACAGGATGGTTTGTTGAGAGTTTATGGTCTCAAACCCTTGTTATACACATGATTCGTACTCCTAAACTTCCATTTATAGAAAGTATTGCATCATTACCAGTATTAGCAATTACAACCTTATCAATAATTATTGGAACAATTATTCCTTACACTTTTTTAGGAAATTCATTAGGCATGAGTAGATTGCCATATACTTATTTCCCTTGGTTGTTAGGAATAGTAGTATGCTATATGGTTCTTGCAACAATAATGAAGAGTGTATTTAGAAAACATTATGGAGAGTTACTATAAAAAATGTATATAAATTTATCTACTTATTTAGAATAATAGTTATATATATTGTATTATTATATAAATAAGAGAATTATTAAATTTATAGTATGTATAAGAGGTGATGAGAATGGATATTTTATCAAAAAGCATAAAAAATAAGGTGGTTATAGTAACAGGTGGTACTAGAGGAATAGGATTTTCTACTGTGAAAAAATTTCTAGACTATGGTGCTAAGGTTGCTTTATGTGGTTCAAGAAAGGAAACTGTGGATAAGGCGTTAGAAGAATTAAATCATATTAATCCTAATTATGATGCAATTGGATTTTATCCTAACTTATTAGATAGTAATGAAGTAAAAGAAATGGTAGATAAGGTTTTAGAAAAATGGGGAACTATAGATATACTTATAAATAATGCAGGAGTTAGTGATAATAAGTCAATATATACCCAAAGTGATGAGGATTTTTCAAAGATAATTGATATTAATGTGAAGGCTATTTTTAATTGCACAAAAGCTGTTTCAGAAATAATGAAAAATAAAAAATATGGAGTAATTTTAAATACTAGTTCTGTTGTAAGTTTATATGGACAAAAAACAGGAGTAGGCTATCCTACATCTAAGTTTGCAGTAAATGGATTAACAAAGTCTTTAGCAAGAGAACTTGGAAATGATGGAATAAGGGTAAATGCTGTAGCCCCTGGAATTATTGCTACAGATATGGTTGCCGCTTTAGATAAGAAATTAGTAGATCAAATAGCTCAAAATATACCTCTAGGGAGAGTTGGAGAACCAGAAGACATAGCAAATGCTTTCTTATTCTTAGCCTCTGATATGGCAAGTTATATAAGTGGAGAAATATTATCTGTAGATGGAGCTGTAGTAATCTAATATTTACAAATTAATATATAGAGAGATTTAATAAGGTAAATTATTTGTTAGTTGTAAATTAAGGATACTTATTTAAAAATAAGTATCCTTAATTTTTTATATATTTAAAATAGAAATTCAATTAGATTTCATAAAAAGATGATTATTGCTTATTATTTAGAATTCAAGAGTTTATTTTAGATAGAATTTAAAATTAGGTGATAATAAATTTAGTGAATTTATTAATTATTTAGATATTACATATTATGAAAAATTTAAGGGAATAAGATAAATAAAAGAATAAAAAGTGAGGTTAAATATAATGAGAAAATCAAGATTTAATATTACTTATATTATGCTAACCATAGCTGTTTTACTTTTCGCATATGTAATATTTCCAGAGGCACAGGAAACTATTAAGGTGGTAGGATTACAAAATGGAAATATAGAGAATACTATTGTTCCTAAGCCATTGCTATATGAACCAAGAGGTGGAATATTTAAAATTGAAAATGGAATATCAATTTATGTTAAAGGAAAAGACATTGGTGAAACTGAAGAACTGTATAATATAGCAGGAAATTTTGCAGCTGCTATAAAAGAGGTAAGCGGATTTGAAATAAAAGTTTTAGAGGGAGAACCTAATAATGAAAAATCTATTTTTTTTACTACTGTAGAAAATAATGATGATTTAGGAAATGAAGGTTACAAAATAAATTCATCAGAAGATAGAATAGAGATAATAGGAAATAAACCAGAAGGGATTTTTAGAGGAATTCAAACTTTAAAACAAATGTTGCCTCCTGAAATTACAAATAAATCAATTACACCTGGAATAGAATGGAGTATCCCATTAGTTAATATTTTAGATAAACCAGAATATGAATATAGAGGACTTATGATAGATGTAGCAAGGCACTTTTTTACTATTGAGGATTTGAAACGTCAAATAGATATAGCTTCACAATATAAAATAAACAAGTTACATATTCATCTAAGTGATGATCAAGGATGGAGATTAGAAATAAAAAAATGGCCTGAATTAACTGCAATTGGAGGAATAACTGAAGTTGGTGGTGGAAAAGGAGGATATTATACTCAAGAGGAATTTAAAGATTTAATAAATTATGCTCAAAATAGATATATTGAAATTATTCCGGAGTTTGATATGCCAGGACATGTAAATGCGGCATTGGCCTCATATGGTTTTTTAAATCCTGATGGGCAAAGAAAGCCTCTTTATACAGGAACTAAGGTTGGATTTAGTACACTTATGACAAATAGTGAAAAGACTTATGAGTTTATTGAAGATGTAATAAAAGAGGTAAGTGCTATTTCACCTTCTAAATATATACATATAGGAGGAGATGAGGCTGATAGTACCAAAAAAGAAGATTATGACTACTTTGTAGGAAGGGTTTCAAAAATAGCTCAAAAGTATGAAAAAATACCTATAGGATGGGATCCAATAGATACTTCTCCTAATATAGATTCTAGTACAGTTCTTCAAAATTGGAAGGATTCTAATGAAGAGGCTAGGAAGAAGAATATGAAAATGGTTATTTCCATTGCTAGAAAAACATATTTGGATATGAAGTATAATAAGGATGCTCCTTATGGATTAGATTGGGCAGGATATATTTCAGTTGAGGATGCATATAATTGGGATCCAACAGACTTTGCTCCAAAAAATTTGATTTTAGGTATAGAAGCTCCTTTATGGACAGAGACAATTTCAACTGTTTCTGAAATGGATTATATGATATATCCAAGATTAATAGGTTATTCAGAGATAGGATGGACACCAAAAGATAATAGAAATTGGAATGAATACAGAGAAAGACTTAAATCACAAGAAATTAGGCTTAGAAATCAAGGGATAAATTACTTTAAAGAAAGTATTTAAAAAAGTTAAATTTAAAAACTATGGAATTTTAATTGATTTCATAGTTTTTATTTTATTTATAGTAAAAAATGAAAATAAACTTTAAATAAAGATTGATTTTTAACAATTTTTTTATTAATTTATAATTTTTTAGTAAAATTTTAAAATTTAATATGGTGAAAATTTGATTTATCCAGTTATCAGCTATAAAATATAAACTATATGTTACAGGTTTTTACATAAAAAACATTATTTGATTTAAATTATATTATTAAATCACTATATTGAAGAAAGTTGGGGACAAAATGAACATAACTCAAGTAATAATAAGGATACTGTTATCTATAATTATAGGTGGACTTATTGGATATAATAGGGAGTATAAAAATAGACCAGCCGGATTTAGAACTCATGTTTTAGTATGCTTAGGAGCTACTATTGCAGCTTTAATTCAGGTACAGGTTGGTTATTTTGTACTTGGAGAAATAGCAAAGAATCAAGCTATGTCAAGTATATTACATGTTGATGTAGGAAGAGTTATATGTCAAGTTATATCAGGGGTAGGATTCTTGGGCGCAGGAGCGATAATTCAAACTAAAGGTACTGTAAAGGGGTTAACAACAGCTGCCTCCATGTGGGCAGTGGCAGGGGTTGGTATTGCTATAGGAATGGGATTCTATGTCATAAGTATTTTAAGTGGTGTTAGTATATTGATAGTTTTAATTTCTCTAAAGAAATTTGAAGATAAATTTATAATAAACACTAAAAATTTAAGTATAGAAATAAGATGTAAAGATCTTAAAGCATTAAATGAAATAAATGATTTTTTTGAGGAATATCAAATAAGGATAAGAAATATTGAGTCAATTAGTGAAGAGGTTTATCAATATAAAATAGAGGCTCCACAGTTTGTAACAATAAATGAAATTATAAGTGGCCTCATAGTTAATGAAAATATAAGTAGAGTAAAAGAAATAAATTATATTTGATTAATGGATTTTACCTTTAAGAATAATCTTTTTGATTTTACATAATCCAGTACCTTATTTAAGAATAAAATTTATAAAATAAAGTGTATTTAATAATATTTTTCTTTTAAATACACTTTATTTTTTATTATATGAAGTAATTATGTTTTAAAGATTATGAGTTAAAATATCTTTAAATACTTTATTATGTTCTAGGTCTTTACTTAAAGCTTGAATTACATATATTATATTTTTTTCTGAAATTTCATTTTGTGATGATATATTCCAAAGTATTAAATAGCTTTTTATTAGTTTATAAGTATTTATAAGCTTATTAATACTTTGATTTAAATCTTCACCTGTATTAAATGGAATTATATCCTTAAAAATTTGATTTACTAAGTAATTTTCAAATATGTATGAATACTGAGTAAAGTAATTATCTAAGGATTTTAAGTCATATTTATGTATATTATTCAATAAATTTTTATCTTTATTTAAATCTGATAACAAGATTTTTAATCTAGTACCAATGACTTTATTTAAAAGATTTCCATCTAAGATAATCTTAAAATAGTTATTAGTAATACTAAGTGGAATAATTTTTTTAGAATCAATAAATTCAGTTATATTTGATGGATCTTCAGTTATTTTTTCAAGTAAATCTTCAATTTCATAAAAGTTTTCTTTATTTTTTAGAGTTTCTAGATTTTTATAAAAGGATTTTAATAGACTTAGTCTTTCTTCAATAGAGAAATTTCTGTTTTGCATAATATTTATTGATATAACTCTTATATCCCAAAAGTACTGAATTAAATTATCTGAACCTATAAAAGCATCAGTATCTATTACTCTGCGTATTTCTATAGAATCTTCATCAAGTTCTTCTTCTATTTCTATAAACTCCATTTTTTCCTTGTTTAAAAAAGCTTTAGAGCAAATTTCTTCACAGGAAGGAAGTCCACTTTTCTCATATATATCATCTATAATATTAAAAACTCTAGGATATCTTCTACAGGTTATAGATAAGTTCTCTTCACCACATTTACCGTGAATTTCACAAAGTAAGTTATCATTGAGAAAAGGACATTTATTATCTTTTGTTATTTTCATAAATCCATAATTAAATGAATCATTTGATTCAGAATTTTTTATGTATTTTCCATTTATTAATTCTTTTAGATTTCCTTTATCACTTTCATACTTCTTAAATGTATTTTCATCTATGTTAATATCCCAACCAGCACAACAAGTATCAGTGCAATTAGGACCTATGCATTTAAATGTCTTCATATATTTTGGAATAAAAAAAATTGTTTTCAAAACAACACCATCTTTCGTGTAAAATTATACTGCCTTAATATTTTATCACTTAGTTTTATAAATAGTTAGTAATTTTTTATAAGTTTAATCATTAAAATAATGGTATTATTTAATTAAATGGAAATTTTTGTGAATAAATTTTACTTGATTTATATGGGGGGGAATAATTTTGAATATTCATATTAGAGATATGATTAAGTCAGATATTATTAATTTTAATAAAGAGTTTAAGTTACAAGGGTGGGAAAAACCAATTACATTATTTGAAAGGTATTATGAAGAACAAGAAAATGGAGTTAGAAAAGTTTTTGTAGCATGTAATGAGAAGCAAGTCCTTGGCTATGCAACACTAATTCCAAATGATGAAAATGGACCTTTTGCCAATAAGAAAATTCCTACTCTTCGTGATTTTAATGTTCTTGAGAAATATCAGAATAAAGGTATAGGTACAGCTTTACTTGATAAAATTGAAGATGCTGTTAAAGAATATTCTAAAAGCATTTGTTTAGGGGTTGGGCTTCATTCAGGATATGGTTCTGCTCAGAGAATGTATATAAAAAGAGGGTACATTCCTGATGGTAGTGGAGTTTGGTATAATAATATGCTTTTAGAGCAGAATGCTCAGTGTAAAAATGATGATGATTTAGTATTGTATTTAATTAAAGAATTTATTTAATCTAAACAAGATATAAAAAACAGTTAAGCTTTGATGCTTGACTGTTTTTTATTACATCAAGTACCTTTGATTTTTAATATTTTAAAAATAAAATTATTTGCTATAATAAATATTTGATAATCAAAATAATTCGTGATATAATAATGACTTATAAAATTCTTTTATGAAGGAGAGTATATGAATACAACACATATAAAACAAGAGAATAAAACTAAGAAAAGATCGAGTAAGCTTAAAAAATGGATTTGTGAAATATTAGTAGGAATAATAATATGTATTATTTTAGCTTTAGGATTTGGAGGAAACTATTTATATAATTTAGCTATAAATCCAGATACACCAAAGGATATAGTCTTTGAATCAACTGAAAGTAGTAAAGATGTGGTTACAATAAATAGTACAAGTGGACCAGTAAGCATTTCAAGTGAAGAATGGCTTTTAAAGGAAAGTGGTTATGAAGATTTATATATGACTTCAAGAGATGGGCTAAAATTACACAATTATCTTATAAAAAAACCAAACTCTAATAAGTGGGTTATTACAGTACATGGCTATACATCTCAAGGAAAATTAACATCATACTATGCAAAAAACTTTTCTGACATGGAATATAATGTTATAATCCCTGATTTAAGAGGTCATGGCACTAGTGAAGGTGATTATATAGGAATGGGATGGGACGAGCGTTTAGATATAATAGATTTAATTAATTATATAATAAAAGAAGATAAAGAGGCAGAGATAGTTTTATATGGTATATCAATGGGTGCAGCTACAGTTCTTAATACCTCAGGAGAGGAACTTCCAGAGAATGTTAAAGCTGTGGTAGCAGATTGTGGATATACTAGTGCATGGGATGAATTTGCTTATCAGTTAAATAAACTTTTTGGTCTTCCAGCTTTTCCAATGCTGAATATAGCAAATTTAATAACGAAAATTAGAGCTGGATATTGGATAAATGAATCATCACCTATTAATCAAACTTCAAAATCAAAAACACCAACATTATTTATTCAAGGAGATGAAGATACCTTTGTTCCATCTTTTATGGTAGAAGAACTTTTTAATGCCTCTTCTGCTGAGAAGGAAAAATTAATAGTAAAAGGAGCTGGACATGCTAAATCAAGTAAGGTTAATCCAAAACTTTATTGGGAAACAATAGATGGTTTTTTAAATAAATATGTTAGTTAGTTTTAAGGGACAAAATAAACTATAAGTAAAGATAGAATAAATCTACACACAAAAAGCTATAGAAAATTTAATAGATCAGATTAAATAATATCTAAAAAAAACAAACAGTAATATTTTATTACTGTTTGTTTTTTTATCTTAAATATATGATTTTAAATTTTTATTACATAGCAGCTTTAGGTGAAAATTTAGCTTTAAGCACTCCTATTATAGCAGGTAAAATAGAAACAACTATTATACCTATAATAACTATTGAGAAATTTTCAGCAACAATTTTTATATTACCAAAGAAATATCCTAAACTTGATACAAGTATAACCCAAATAAATCCACCAACTGCATTGTAAGTTAAAAAGTTTTTATATTTCATTGTTCCTATACCTGCAACAAAAGGGGCAAAGGTACGAATTATAGGAATAAATCTAGCTATTATTAAGGTTTTTCCACCATATTTATCATAATAAGTATTAGTTTTATCAATATACTCTTTTTTTATAAGTTTAGAATTAGCAAGTAATTTGCTACCTAAAAATTTACCAATACTATAGTTTAAAGTATCTCCAAGTATGGCTGCAATTAATAATAATGGTACTAATATGTAAATATTAATCATGCCTAAAGCACAGAAAGTAGCTGATGCAAATATTACTGAATCTCCAGGAAGAAAAGGAGTTACTACTAATCCTGTTTCCGCAAGGATTATTAAAAATAAAACCAAGTAAGTCAAGGTTCCATAATTATTGATAAAAACACCTAGATATTTATCTAAATGTAATATTAAATCAAAAAAATTGCTTATTAAGTTCATATAAAATCTCCTAACTAAAATAAATGAATAAATCTATTTTTTATTATATTACTAATTTAAATATTATTCATTAATTTTTTGAATAAAATGTTAATTGAATCCAGTAATTGGTTTAATTCTACTAATATTTAGATATTTATATAAGTTATTACTTATTAATATTCTAAATAAAAAGTATATTGGTTATTAATGTTTAAATATTATAATAAATATATAGAATAGTTGTTCATGAGTATACATGATTTAAGAGGAGAATATAAATGGAGAAATTAACAGTAGAAGAAAAGCAAATATTAAAAGCTAAGGGTATATTAAATCAAAAGCAAGAAGAGTTTTATGCTATAAGGTTTTTAAGTAAAGTTGGATATTTTAAGGCAGAAGAGATGATTGCTTTATCTGAGATTGCTAAAGAATTTGGGAATGGAGAATTAAGTTTAACTAGTAGATTAACTGTGGAAATACCTTATATAAAGGAAGAAAACATAGATAAAGTAGTAGAAATATCAAGAAAAAAAGGTCTTAGAATTGGAGGAGCAGGAAAAACTGTTAGGGCTATAGTTACATGTAAGGGAACTGTTTGTAAGCATGGACTTATTGATACAAGAAAAATTGGAGAATTATTTGAGGAGAAGTTTTTAGGAAGAAAGGTTCCGGCAAAATTTAAAATAGGAGTTTTCGGATGTATAAATAGTTATGGTAAAGCTCAAAGCAATGATTTTGGTATTGTACCAATTGTGAATTCAGAAAGTAAGGAAGTAGAGTTTTTAGTTTTTATAGGTGGAAGAGCTGGGAGAAAAGCTAGGAAGGCAGAGCCGATGAAGAGAAGATTCAAGGAAGAAGAATTATTAAAACTTCTAGAATGCACTATAGATTATTATAATGAGCTTGCAGGTGAAAAAGAAAGGTTAGCAGAGATTATTGAAAAAATTGGAGAAGAAGAATTTGAAAAAAATATAATAAAAAGATTTAATGCTTAAATATTAATATAAGTATTTTGAAAAGAGATGATATGCTTGATTGATAAGAAAATAGTCATTGAAGAGAATAGTTATTTAGAAAAATTTTTTGAACACAATAGAAAACATGAAGATTATATAAGAAATAGAATATATAAGTGTACATTAGATTTAATAAATAATAATCCTCATAAGATTAAGAAGGTAAGAGGATATAAGTATAAGGGTAAAACCATATATGAATATAAGATTCCCTTAGAAGCTGGATTGGACTGTAGGGTTGCATATATTTTTCATAAAGAAGAGATAATTATATTTTTTATTTCAAATATAATTATAAAAAATGAATTCACAAAATTAGTTTCAAAATTAAAGAATGTAAAGAAAATATAAAAGGAGATATATAAATTGGTAAGCATAGCAGATTTTGTAGATGTTGCTTTATATACAGTAAAAAGAATAGAGATCAATGATAAAGTTAATTTTAAAACATTTAAAAAAGATAGACAAGTTGAAATAGAAAAAATAGATAAGGGGTTATTCAATGTAAATGAAAATGGGTTTCATAGAGAAGTATTTTTAAATCTTGATGAAAAGGAATTAAAGAGAACCTTGAAATATTTACAGAAGAAAGAGTTTCCTAAAAGCAATAAACTTTGGTATAAAATAATAAGAACAAAGAAATAAAAATATGGTTTAAATATATATAAACTTTTTGGCTATTTTAAAATAGAATATATTGTAATTAATAATATTAAGGAAGAATTTACATGATTAATTCAAATGATAAAATAATTTTAGATAAAAGAGAAGGAGATTATAAAGAAGATTTAGGCTGTACAAAGTGTAATGATATCTATCTTCAAGAAAGTGAATTTAGAAATCAATCCTTCACAGATTCAAATAAATTAAGATGCATAAAAACTATGAATTCTTCATTTATAGATTTTTATAAAACTTATCCAGATGAGGAGTTTTTATTAAATAAAGAGGTGGATCTAAGGTTTAATTCTAATATTAATGAAAATAGAAAAGAAAATGTTAAATTTAGTAGAAGCAAAAAAGAAAATAATATTCCACTTGATATAGCAAATAAGTTCCCAATTGAAACTGAATTTTTAACATTAGAGAATTTAGAGGATGATAAAAATTTTCTTAGAATAGTGTCAGAAGAAAAAGAAAGTATCTTAATTCCATATTTATTAGATAAAAAGCCATATTTAGCTTTATTAAATAAACAGTATGAATCCTATATGCTAAAACATAATTTTAGGGGCGAGGGGTTCACTATAAAGGATTTATTTGTTTTGAATTTGGAAAAAGAAATATTGGTGTTCATAGGTTTTGAAGTAGACACTAAGTTAAATAAACTTCATATTTTAAAATTAAAGGATGGAAAGTTAGTTAAGGCTTTTAATGAAAATGAGTATTATTATAGTAAGGTATTTCTAGAAAATTTAAATAATGATAAGGAAGCTGAACTTATTATTTGGATAAATGAAATAGAGGAAGCTTACAAAATAGATATTTATTCTATTAAAGAAAGTGGGTTAAAGAAAACTAATAAATTTGATAAAGATTATTATGGAAAAGTAGTAGAATATTATAAAAATCTTATAGAAGGCTATGATAATAGGAATATATATTCTTATTATTTAGCTTTAGCTTATGAAAAAAGGCGGGAGTATAGAAAGGCTATAGCTGTAATTGATGATGCATTAGAAGAGGAATTTCCATATCCATCAGTAGAAAAATTAAAGGAATTAAGAAAGAAGTTTAAAAAATTAATTAAATAGTTTAAGGATATATATAAGAATAACTATATCTAAGTTATAGAATTTATTTAGATATAGTTATTTTTATATTCTACATAATCTGATTTCTACATAATTTATAAAGGTTAATTATCATGAGTTTATATATTTAATTAAAATTTTTATCATATATTTGTCTTTTATGATAAAATTAAATTCTAATAGTATATAAGTAAAGAAGGATGAAATTTATGAATTCAAATTTATTAGAGGTATTATTAGATAATATACCTTATTCAGTATGGTTGATAGGCATAGACAGTAGATTTATTTTTGTAAATAAATATTACGCAAATACATTAAATTTAAGTAAAGAAGAGATAATTGGTAAAAGTTTGAGGGAACTTTTTAGTAAAGAAATGGCGGATGAATATATGGGGAACTATGAATTAGTAACTAAAGAAGGAAACCCAAAACTTTTTTCAGGCTATGCAGAAAACCTAGGGTATCCTGAAGGCACTTTTTTAGAGTGTTATTTAGCACCTATAAAAGAAGATGGAGAAATAACATGTTTTTTAGGAATTCTTCAGGATCAAAGCGAAAGAAAGAAATATGAAGAAGAACTTATAAATCAAAAGGAGCTTTTAAATACTATTGTTGAAACTATACCAGATGGAATTTATCATAAAGATAAAGATGGAAAATATTTAAAGTGCAATGATACTTTAATTAATGAGTATTATAAAAAAGATAGAGAAGAAATAATAGGTGAAGATATACGGCAAATTGTTAAAGAAATATGTAATAAAAATGATTTGTTTAAAGAAGGACATATGCTTGATGATTTAATAACTCAAGATAAGAGGGTTATTAGCACAAAGAAGAAAGTAAAAGAAAAAATACGAATAAAAATTAATGGAAAGATAAAGTATGTAGAATCTATTAAAGTGCCAGTTATAGATAACAATGGCAGTGTAACAGGTATTGTAGGAATTGTTAGGGATATAACTGAGAATGTTATTCTAGAAAATAGATTGAAAAAAATGAGCTATAGAGATAAACTTACGGGACTTTATAATAGAGCTTATTTTGATGAAAAACTAGAAGAGTTAAATAATGAGGAATTTTTTCCGTTAAGCTTTGTAATGGGAGATTTAAATGGGCTTAAAGTAATAAATGATGCTATTGGTCATTTAGAGGGAGATAAAATTTTAAAAGGAATTTCAAAGGTAATAAAAAATTCTTGCAGAAAAGATGATCTTATATTTAGATGGGGAGGAGATGAGTTTTGCATTCTCCTGCCTAAGACAACAGAGAAAGAAGCAGAAGTTATATGTAATAGAATAAGAAAAAATTGTAAAATTAATAATAATACTATAATTCCTTTAAGTATAGCCCTTGGAGTATCTAGTAAAGAAGAGGCTAATAAACCGATAGATGAAGTATTAGCAGAAGCTGAAGATAAGGTGTATAGAGATAAATTGGTGAATGAAAAATACATAAGGAATAATATATTAGATGCATTAAATAAAGAACTTTTATTAAAACATGAAGATATTAAAGAGCATATAAATAGGGTTAAAAAATATGCTTTTGAACTAGGTAAAAAGATGAATTTATCTGAAAAAGAATTAAAAAAATTAAGAATGCTAGCTAAATTTCATGATATAGGCAAAGTAGGAATTCCTGAGGAAATATTATCTAAGCCAGGTGAATTAACAAAAGAAGAGTATGAGATAATAAAAACTCATTCTGAAAAAGGATATAGAATTGCTATGTTTAATCCAGAGTTAAAAAAAATAGCAGGATGTATATTAGCTCACCATGAAAGATATGATGGTACTGGTTATCCTTTGGGACTAAAAGGTGATGATATTCCTCTACTTGCTAGAATTATAAATGTAGTAGATTCTTATGATGCTATGACAAATAAAAGGATTTACAAAGAAAGAATTAGTATTGAAGAAGCTAAAAATGAACTTAGAAAGAATGCTGGTACACAATTTGATCCTGTAGTTGTAGATAAATTTTTAGAGTTAAAAGAAATTTAGACATGGATTATAATTTTATTTAAAGATAAATATAAATTTATAATTAAGGTGGATGGAAGTAATGGATTTTTTTGATTTAGTTAATAAAAGAGAAAGTGTAAGAGGGTATTTAGATAAAGAAGTTGAAAAAGAAAAGATATTAAAAATAATAGAAGCAGCAAGGGTAGCACCATCAGCTTGTAATGCGCAGCCATGGAAATTTGTTGTTGCTAATGATAAAAATTTAGTTAGAAAAATTGCAGAGAATTTGTATGATCCTATGATAGGAATTAATAAGTTTGCTTTAACATCACCTGTTTTTATAGTTGTGGTTGGAGAAAAGAGAAATTTAACATCTAAGATGGGAGAGCTTATAAAGAAGAAGGATTATACTTCTATGGATATAGGAATAGCATCAGAACATTTATGTTTGGCAGCCACTGAGCTAGGACTTGGGACCTGTATGATGGGGTGGTTTAAAGAACAAAATATTAAAAAGCTCATTGATGTTCCTGCAAATAAAGAAATTCATTTAATAATTTCATTAGGATACTATGATGAAAAAGTTACAAAAAGAAAAATAAGAAAGAATATTGATGAGATCTATTCTTTTAATAAATATAAATAAGGAAAAGCAAACTAGCATATTAAAAGCTAGTTTGTTTTTTTATAAAGAAGTTTGCTTTAAATTTTAAAGTTTATTTTTATTTAATGTATAAGGATTAAGTTAAAGTATTAATTTTATCTATGAGCTTTTTAAAATTGAGAATAAAAAACTATTTTATAATTTAAGAAATTAGATCAGTTTATATATTATGTAAATGTGTACAAAAGGTTAATAGAATGATATAATTAAAATGTAATTATTTGGTTTTGTTTTTATATTTAATGACTAGGGGTGAGGATATGGTTTTTACAATTAATGCTTATAAAATACCTTTAGAGTCAGTTTATAGACTGAAGAAAAATAATAATTGGGAGCCACAAGAGCACTTTTTAACTATTGACTTTGAAAATGATATGATATTTAAAACACATGAAGAAGCTGAAAAATGGCTTACTGATAACAATATTCTTTTTATAAATGATGAAAAGGTTAATATTTCAGAATTTCAGTTAAATTGTTATGGGGTTGAGAATTTTAATATTGAAATAGTAGTACATAGAAAAACAAAGCCTAATATTTTTACTGAAAAAGACGTAAGGAAAGTTTTAAATGAGGGTGATGATAGATATAATAATTCCTTAATAATAGACTTTGAGGGCAATTTAAAGTTAATACAAAGCAATCCTGAAGATATAATATATCATTCTAACTATGCTGTTAGCAATGAGGTTTATAATAGTGGAAATGGATTTGTGGGAAGAGAATTTAGCGACTTGTACATTAAATATATTTATTTAAATTTGTTAGACAATTGGGTTTTACATTTAGAATCAGGAAGAAGTATTTATGTAACTTGTTATGAAGATAACATTGATGAAAAAAATACAATTTATAAAATAAATAGATTGTTATCTGATATGAATTAATTATAAACAAAGGAGATGTAAATATTATGGAAAAGTCAAATGTATTTTCCAATGATGAAATAATAAGATGTACTGTTTGTGGTAAAGATTTAATGGATGATATAAAAATGTCTATGGTACAAATAATAACTGACGAGAATGATAAAATAGTAAGAGTTATTCCTTGTTGCAAGGGAAAATGCGATCAGATTTTACAGGATGAGATTAAAGAGTCAGAAGGAAATGGATTTAGAGACTTAATAACCTTTGTAAATCCATATTTATATATAAATAATATTATGCAGATGATGGATAGGATGTTTGAAGGAAAAGGCTTTGCAAATCAAGAAGCTTTTAATGCATATTCAGATTTAATATTGAATTGTTATCAATATGTATCAAGAAATTTAAGTGAAGAAGAAAAGGAATTTTCTAAGAAAATAAGCTTATTGCCATTATAATGTTTTTAATATTTTTATAGTTTATTTTAGTTGTTTTTAGTATAAAGGTAGTTTGAGATATAAGAGGAGTGAGTAATTTGAGGATAACTACATTAGTAGAAAATACAAAAATATCAGATGAATATGAAAATAAGCATGGCTTATCATTTCATATAGAAACAGAAAAACATAATATACTCTTTGATTTAGGACCTAAAAATACATTTTTGACAAATGCAAAGAAATTAAATGTAAATTTAGAAGAGGTTGATATTGTAGTAATATCTCATGGTCATAATGATCATGGTGGTGGATTAGAAGAATTTTTGAAAATAAATCATAAAGCTAAAGTTTATATACATAAGGATGCTTTTAATGAGTATTATAGTATGGCAGGAATTTTCAAAAAGTATATAGGATTAGATAAAGAATTAAAGTCAAATCCAAGAATAATATTAACAGAGGGAGATATGAAAATAGATGATGAGTTATATTTATTTTCAGTAGTAGAAAATAGACATAAAGTATCTAAATTTAATAAAGTCCTTTATAAAAGAGTAGATGGTATGTACTTAGAAGACGATTTTGTACATGAACAAAGTCTTATAATAACAGAAAATAATAAGAATGTACTAATGGGTGGATGTGCTCATAATGACATAAGAAATATAATTGATAAAGCAGAGGTTATAATAGGAAAAGACTTAGACTACGTTATAAGTGGTTTCCATATTTTTAACCCTAGCACTGGAATAAGTGAAAGTGATTTATTTATAAATACTTTAGGAGATAACTTAAATGAAAGAAATACTAAGTTTTATACTTGTCACTGCACAGGAATGAGAGCATTTAAAATGCTAGAAGAAAAGTTACAAGATAAAATAGAATATATTTCTACTGGACAAGTTTTAAATATATAAAATACAAGGGATTATATCAAAATAACTTATAAATTTAAAAATAAGTATTTGATATAATCCCTTGCTCATTTATTGTATAAATTTTCTCATAATGGTACAAAATTTATAAATTTGAAAAAATAATGAAAATTTATTAGAATATTAATATAAATAAAAGAGTAAACTGGAGGAGAAAAATGGAATTAGATTTTTTTAGAATACTTGCTACTTTATTAAACCTATCTTTATTAATTTTAATTGCATATGTAGTAGTTAAAATAGTAAGACATATAATAAAGTCATTTAATAGATTAGAAAGAATAGAAAATAAGTTAAATGAGATTTCAGAAACTTTAAAAGAAAAAGAATATTAAAATGTTGAAAATTTAACTAATTTAAAATATTTACATGGATAAATTTTCTTGTAATCTGAAGTGTTTTTTAGTCAAATTAACAAAATTATTAAAAATAAAAGAAATTTTTAATTATAAGCTTGACTATTTTTTAACATATGTATTATAGTATAATTGTTGTTAAAAGAATATTAAATGTTTATTAAAAAGAATTGTATTTGTGTCATAAATATAGAGGGAGTATAATTTATGGCATCATTATTAGCAGAATTAATAGGAACAATGCTACTTATCATACTTGGTGATGGTGTTGTTGCAAACGTAGTTTTAAAGAAAACAAAGGGAAATAGCTCAGGGTGGATAGTTATAACTACTGGATGGGCTTTAGCAGTTGCTATACCAGCAGCTATTTTTACTAGTGTAAGTGGAGCATTATTTAATCCAGCATTAACAATAGCATTAGCTATAGTTGGTCAATTTACATGGTCTCAAGTTATTCCTTATATAATTGCACAACTTTTAGGAGCTTTTTTAGGCGCAGTTGTTGTTTATATAACTTACTATAATCATTTTGAAGAAACAGAAGATCAAAATTCAAAATTAGGAGTATTTTGTACTATTCCAGAAATAGAAGATCATAAAATAAACTTCTTAACAGAATTTATAGGAACTTTTGTTTTAACTTTTGCTGTATTAGGAATCGGTGCACAAAATATAGATTATGGTGTTAAAGTAATTATAGTAGGATGCTTAATATGGGCTATAGGATTAAGCTTAGGTGGTCCAACAGGATATGCAATAAATCCAGCTAGAGATTTTGGTCCAAGATTAGCACACTTCTTACTTCCAATTCCGAGAAAAGGAAGTTCTAAATGGGAATATGCTTGGATTCCTATAGTTGCACCTATAATAGGAGCAATATGTGGAGCCTTAGTTTATGTAAATATATTTTAATAAGCTCAGGTAAATAAGTTTAAAATTATTATCTATAGATCAATATAGATAATAATTTTTTTTAATTATAAATGATAAATTTTTTAAAACTTTAAAAATACGTTATTTAATATTATGTTTTTAAGTATTATTTTTTTATAGTAAAATATAGTGTATATATTATTAAAGCTCTTAAGAGGAGGAAATATGGCAAATTTATTAGATATTAGAGAGATTTTAGATGTTAATTCCTTTCAAAAAATACAAGATGATATAGCTAAAGCAACTGAGTTTGCTATGATTACAGTAGATTACAAAGGAATACCAGTTACTAAGCATAGCAGATGTAGTGAATTTTGTAAATTAATAAGGGAACAAAAAGAGTTCTCAAAATTATGTGAAAAATGTGATTCAAGAGGTGGACTAGAAGCTGCTAGAGAGGGAAGTTTTTACATATATAAATGTCATAGAGGACTTGTTGATGTGGCTGTTCCAATAATAATTGATGGGCAATATCTAGGGGCAGTTATGGTAGGACAAGTTTTATTAAAGGATGCAGATGATCATGAGTTAGAAGCTGTTTTAACTAAGGAGTTAGAATATGATTCTGGAATAAAAGATAAAATTATTGAGGCATATGAAAAAATACCAGTTCTTAGCTTTGATAAAATAAAAGCTGTTTCAGAGATGATGTCTCATGTAAGCAATTACATTGTTGAGGAAGCCTTACTTAAAAGAACTCAAAATGAGATTTATACAAAAAATATAGAAATTGCAAGAGCAGAGAGAAGTAAGCTAGAACTTGAAGAGGAATATAAAGCTTGTCAGCTAAAAGCTCTTCAATCTCAAATAAACCCACATTTTTTATTTAATGTATTAAATAGCATAGCATCTTTAGCAATTATAGAGGATGCCCCTAAAACTCAAGAAGTAATTTATAATTTGTCGTATATTTTAAGGTACACTTTAAAGAAAGCTAATAAAATTGTAAGACTTAGTGAAGAAATAAATCATGTTAAAGCATATTTAGAAATTCAAAAGGTTCGTTTTGGTGAAAGAATAAAATATAATATAGATTTTGATGAAGAGGATTCAAATGTACAAATTCCATTTATGGCACTTCAAGTTTTTGTTGAGAATGCAGTTTTGCATGGAATTGAGGAAAAAGAACAAGGTGGAACCATAAATCTATCAATTAAGAATAATGGAGATGATATGATTATTCTTATATCTGATGATGGGGTTGGAATATCAGTTGAAAAACTATGTGAAATTAGAAATGAAATAAAAAGTAGAGATAAACTAGACTTAGATAAAGTGGGAATAAATAATGTAAATAAGAGAATGTTTCATTATTACGGTGAAGAATATAGTATAAATATAGATAGTAAAGTTAAAAAAGGTACTAAAGTAGAAATTATAATACCTAGAAAACTTTAAATAAAGGAAGTGTATTTTTGTGTTTAGCATAATGGTTGCTGATGATGAGCAATTAGAGAGAAGCGTTTTAACTTCTATATTAAAGAAGAATGGAAGAGTTAAAGAAATTATTGAAGCAAGAAATGGAAAAGAAGCTTTAGAATTAAATAGAGAATTTAATCCAGATATAATAATAATGGATATAAAGATGCCAGGAATAAATGGTATTAAAGCATTGGAACTTATAAAAAACGAAAATCCTAACAAGGAAATAATAATGCTTACGGCATATGATGATTTTGAGTTTATACACAAAGTTTTAGTGTTAGGAGGATCAGACTACATAATAAAACCAATAAAGCCAGAAAAGTTGATTGAAATTGTTGATAATATTATGGATAAGATTGAAAATAAGAATATAGAATTAGGAGTAAAAAGTCATAGTGATGAAAAGACTCTAGATAGAAACTTAACAAATGAAGAGAAAATAGTAGATAAGGTTTCTAAGTATATTGATGACAATATGGATAAAATGCTGAAGTTAGAAGAATTAGCTTCAATCTGTAATTTAAGCCCAGGGTATTTTAGTAGGGTTTTTAAAAAAGAGACTGGCAAAACAGTAATAACATATATAAATGAGAAGAAGGTAGAACGAGCAAAGAAACTTTTAAAAGAAAGTAAAGACCCTATAATTAATATATCATTAGACTTAGGTTTTGATGATTGTGGGTATTTTATAAGGGTCTTTAAAAAGATAACAGGATTAACTCCTAAGGCTTTTAGAGAAGAATAATTAATTATTAAATTAACAATCATGGGATTTTTGTGAGAAATGTTACAGAAGAAAAAATAGAAAGAGGATAATATATTGTTATAAAAAAAGCAACTTTCATAGAAAAATATAACTATAAACAAGTAAATATATTAAAAAAATGATATTCAGATAGGATTATTTTAATTTTTACAAAAATAAAGTTAAAATAATCCTATTTTTTTATCTAAAATACGACAAAAATTTAACATAATAGATGAAAATTTTCCGATGGAATTTAGTTAAAATTATATTAAAATCTAGACATAGACAAAAAATTAACAAATGAATTTGAAAGTGAGGAGACGTTAAAGTGAAATCTAAAAGATTCCAAGTATTATCAGAACGTCCTGTAAACCAAGATGGACTTATAGGAGAGTGGGCTGATGAAGGCTTAATAGCTTTAGATAGTCCAAATGATCCAAAATCATCAATAAAAATAGAAAATGGAATAATTACTGAATTAGACGGCAGATCAAGAGATGAATTTGATATGATAGATAAATTTATAGCAGAGTATGCTATAAACATAGAAGACGCAGAAGAATCTATGAAACTTTCATCTAAAGAAATAGCAAGAAGATTAGTTGATATAAATGTTAGTAGAGATGAAATAGTAAAAATTACTACTTCAATAACACCAATGAAGGCTGTAGAAGTTATTCAAGAAATGAACGTTGTTGAAATGATGATGGCTCTTCAAAAAATGAGAGCAAGAAGAACACCTGCTAACCAATGTCACGTTACTAACGTAAAAGATAACCCAGTTCAAATAGCAGCAGACGCTGCAGAGGCTGCTTTAAGAGGATTCGCAGAGCAAGAAACTACAGTAGGTATAGTTAGATATGCACCTTTTAATGCATTAGCTATCTTAGTAGGTTCACAAGTAGGTAGAGGAGGAGTTTTAACTCAATGTGCAGTTGAGGAAGCTACTGAACTTGACCTAGGAATGAGAGGACTTACAAGTTATGCAGAAACAGTTTCAGTTTATGGAACAGAATCAGTATTTACAGATGGAGATGATACTCCATGGTCAAAAGCATTCTTAGCATCAGCTTATGCTTCAAGAGGACTTAAGATGAGATTTACATCAGGTTCAGGTTCAGAAGCATTAATGGGATACTCAGAAGGTAGATCAATGCTTTACTTAGAATCAAGATGTATATATATAACTAAGGGAGCTGGAGTTCAAGGATTACAAAATGGTGCAGTTAGTTGTATAGGTATGACAGGAGCAGTTCCATCAGGAATAAGAGCAGTTCTTGGAGAAAACTTAATAGCTGCAATGCTTGATATAGAGGTTGCATCAGCAAATGACCAAACATTCTCACACTCAGATATAAGAAGAACAGCAAGAATGTTAATGCAAATGCTTCCAGGAACAGACTTCATATTCTCAGGATATAGTGCAGTTCCAAACTACGATAACATGTTTGCTGGATCAAACTTTGATGCAGAAGACTTTGATGATTACAACATACTTCAAAGAGACTTAAAAGTTGACGGTGGATTAAGACCAGTTACAGAAGAAGAAACTATAAAGGTTAGAAATAAAGCAGCTAAGTGCATACAAATAATCTTTAGAGAATTAGGATTCCCAGAAGTTACTGATGAAGAAGTAGAAGCTGCAACTTACTGTCACGGAAGTAAGGAAATGCCAAACAGAAATGTAGTTGAAGATTTAAAGGCTGCAGAAGAAATGTTAGAAAGAAGAATAACAGGATTAGATATAATAAAAGCTTTAAGTAAAAATGGTATGGAAGATATAGCAAACAACTTATTAAACATGCTTAAGCAAAGAGTTACTGGAGATTACCTTCAAACTTCAGCAATTTTAGATAAAGATTTCAATGTTATAAGTGCTGTTAATGATGTAAATGACTATATGGGACCTGGAACAGGATATAGACTAGATGGTCAAAGATGGGAAGAAATAAAAAAAGTTCCTACAGTAATGAGACCAGAGGATATAGAGTAGGGGGAGAATGACAATGGAAGAAAGAACTTTTATACCAGAAATAACAGTTGAAGAAGTTGGAGAAGCTAAGGTTGGTTTAAGATCAGATGAAGTTGTTATAGGATTAGCACCTGCATTTTTAAAATATCAAAATAAAACAATAGTAGATGTTCCTCATACTGAAACTTTACTTGAAATCATAGCAGGTATCGAAGAAGAAGGATTACATGCAAGAGTAGTTAGAATTTTAAGAACATCTGATGTATCTTTTATAGCTCATGATGCAGCTTGTTTAAGTGGATCAGGAATAGGTATAGGAATACAATCAAAAGGTACTACAGTAATACATCAAAAAGATTTATTACCATTAAATAACTTAGAATTATTCTCACAAGCTCCGCTTTTAACTCCAGAAACATATAGATTAATCGGAAAAAATGCTGCTAAATATGCTAAAGGTGAGTCACCAACACCAGTACCAGTAAAAAATGACCAAATGGTTAGACCTAAATTCATGGCAAAGGCAGCTTTATTACACATAAAAGAAACTAAACACGTTGAACCAGGTAAAAAGCCAGTTCAATTAGAAGTTAAGTTTTAATTTAGAAAGGATTGAAATCATGGAAAATAAGAGAATGACTGCGGCAGATTATCCTTTAACTTCTAAGAGAAAAGGAGATATAAAAACTCCTACAGGAAAAGCTTTAGAAGATATAACTTTAGAAAAAGTTTTAAGTGGAGAAATCAATGCAGATGATATAAGAATTTCACCAGAAACTTTAGAAATGCAAGCTCAAATAGCTGAAAGCATGAACAGAGATGCTATAGCTAGAAACTTTAGAAGAGCTGCGGAGCTTATAAGAGTTCCAGACGATAGAATATTAGAGATGTACAATGCTTTAAGACCATATCGTTCAACAAAAGAAGATTTATTCAAAATAGCTGATGAACTTGAAACAAAATATGATGCTAAAGTTAATGCTGATTTTGTTAGAGAAGCAGCTGAAGTATATGAAACTAGAAATAAATTAAGAATAGAAGAGTAAAATCAGAGGTGAAAAGATGAAAATCATAGCAGGAATTGATATAGGAAACTCTTCTACAGAAACTGCTTTAGGTAAGGTTTATGAAAATAATGTTGAATTTCTGTCTAGTGGGATAATTCCCACTACAGGAATCAAAGGAACGGAAGAAAATATAAGTGGGGTAATAGCTTCTTTAAACCAAGCTTTAAAGAAAGCTAACTTAACTTTAGAAGATTTAGATTTAGTTAGAATTAACGAAGCAGCACCTGTTATAGGGGATGTTGCTATGGAAACAATAACTGAAACAATAATAACTGAATCAACAATGATAGGACATAACCCTTCTACTCCAGGAGGATTAGGTGTAGGAATAGGTAAAACTATAAGATTAGAAACTTTAGAAACTTTAGATATTGATGAAATCAAAGAGGAAGATAATGCTTTTATTCCATTGGTTTTAGGAAATATAAGTTTTTTAGAGGCTGTATTTAGAATAAATCAAGCAACTAGAAGAGGTATTAATATAACTGCTGCCATTGTTCAAAAGGATGATGGAGTATTAATCAATAACAGATTAGATAAAAAAATACCTATAGTTGATGAAGTTTCTCTTTTAGAAAAGGTTCCTGTAGATATGAAAGCAGCTGTTGAAGTAGCACCACAAGGTTCAGTAATTAGACAGCTATCAAATCCATATGGAATAGCTACTGTTTTTGACTTAAGTCCAGAAGAAACAAAAATGATTGTTCCTGTATCAAGAGCCTTAATAGGAAATAGATCAGCTGTTGTAATAAAAACTCCTCAAGGGGACGTAAAAGAAAAGAAAATACCAGCTGGTAAGATTAACATAACAGGAATGAGAAGAAAAGAGTCTGTAGATGTTGAAGAGGGAGCAGATAAAATAATGGAGGCTGTTAGCCTTTGTTCTCCAATAGAAGATTTAAGAGGAGATGCTGGTTCTAATGTTGGAGGAATGCTTGAAAAAGTTAGACAAGTTATGGCTGATTTAACTAATCAAAGTATTTCAGATATAAAAATTCAAGATTTATTAGCAGTAGACACTTTTATTCCTCAAAAGGTTAAAGGTGGACTTGCAAAAGAGTTTTCAATGGAGAATGCTGTTGGAATAGCAGCAATGGTTAAAGCTCATAAGCTCCAAATGCAAATAATAGCTAATAAACTTGAAGAAAAGTTAGGTGTTCCAGTAGAAGTTGGTGGTGTAGAAGCTGACATGGCAATAAGAGGAGCCTTAACAACTCCAGGTACAAATACTCCTTTAGCTATTTTAGATATGGGAGCTGGATCTACAGATGCTTCTATTATAAATAAAGAAGGTAACATAACATCAATACATTTAGCTGGTGCAGGAAATATGGTAACTATGCTTATTAAATCAGAATTAGGTATAGAAGACTTTGGACTTGCAGAAGATATAAAAAAATATCCATTAGCTAAGGTTGAGAGTTTGTTCCATATAAGACATGAAGATGGAACTGTAGAGTTCTTTGAAAAACCTTTAGATTCTTCAGTTTTTGCTAAGATTGTAATTATTAAAGAGGGAATGCTTATTCCGGTAGACGGACAGAATTCTTTAGAAAAGATTAAAAATGTTAGAAAAACTGCTAAGGAAAGAGTTTTTGTAATTAACTGTTTAAGAGCATTAAAAAGTGTTTCACCTACAGGAAATATAAGAGACATAGAATTCGTTGTTTTAGTTGGAGGATCATCATTAGACTTTGAGGTTCCTGAATTAGTAACAGATGCTTTATCTCATTATGGAGTAGTTGCAGGAAGAGGAAATATAAGAGGATGTGAAGGTCCAAGAAATGCAGTTGCAACTGGATTAGTATTAGCCTTTGACAGAAAGGGTGTCAAGGAAAATGATTAAGGATTATAATCATCCAAGCATATTTGTATATTGTTCTTTAGGAATAAATGAAGTGGATATAGAAGAAATTCTATGGGGAATAGAAGAAGAAGGAATCCCTTTTATATTAAAAAATAAAGATTTAAATGATGCTAAGGAACTTGCTAATTTAGCTGCTAATGATTCTAAACTTTCAGTTGGAATAGGAGTTAATAGTAAAGGTGATGTAAGTTTAACTATTAATAAGTTAAAGGAAGAAGAGCCTTTATTCTTTATAAACTTAGAAAAAGGAAATACTTGTTTAAGAAGTTTAGGAGCTAATGGAGCAAGATTAGTTAAGGGGATGCCTTTAAAAAATATTTAAATTGAAGAGGTGTTTAACATGAATATTTACACTAAAACTGGTGATAAAGGAACAACTTCTCTTTTCGGAGGAAGTAGAGTAGATAAATGTGATTTAAGAGTAGATGCTTATGGAACAATAGATGAATTAATATCTTTCATAGGACTTGCTTATGCTGAATTACCTGATGAAGAAGAGAAGGATATACTTAATAAAATACAAAAGGAATTGTTCATGTTAGGAGCCGAGCTTGCTAGTGATGAAAAAGGACTTGAGCTTTTAAAAGATAAAATCCAATTAGAACATATAGAGTATTTAGAAAAATTAATAGATAAATACATGGGCATAGCAGGGCCTTTAACAGCCTTTGTTATACCAGGTAAAAATAAACCTTCAGCAACTCTTCATGTAGCTAGAACTGTAGCTAGAAGAGGGGAAAGAATAATGACTGCTTTAAACGAGGTACAGCCATTAAGAGAAGAAATTAAAAAATATATAAATAGATTATCAGATACTTTATTTGCATTAGCAAGATATTATGAAGAAAAATAAATTAACCTAAAGGAGGAGAAAATATGAAAAAATTAAATGATGTAAAAGAATTAAGCTTAGAAATAGTTAAAGAAATGGCTAAAGCTGCAGAAGCTAAAGCTTGTGAAATGAATGTTCCAGTTATATTTGCAGCAGTTGATGCTGGTGCTAATTTAATGCTTATGCACAGAATGGAAGATGCATTTTTAACAAGCATTGATATAGCTATAAACAAAGCTTATACAGCTGCATGTTTAAAGCAAGGAAGTCATGAAATTGCAGAATGCGTTCAACCAGGACAAAGTCTTTATGGTCTTCAATTAACAAACAATTGTAGAATAGTGCCATTTGGTGGAGGATTCCCAATTATAGTTGATGGAAAAGTTGTAGGAGCTGTTGGTGTAAGTGGTGGAACAGTTGAAGAAGACATGGCTATAGCACAAGCAGCAGTAGATTGTTTTAACAATAAATAATAAAAAGCTAATATTATTTAATCATATTATATAGATTAAATATTTAAAAATATATTTTAATAGATAGAAATCATTAGAAAATGGAGGAAAATGAAATGAGAATGTACGATTATTTAGTACCAAGTGTAAACTTTATGGGAGCTAACTCAATATCAGTAGTTGGTGAAAGATGTAAAATATTAGGTGGAAAGAAAGCTTTAATAGTTACAGATAAATTCTTAAGAGGATTAAAAGGTGGAGCAGTTGAATTAACTGAAAAATACCTAAAAGAAGCAGGAATAGAAGTTGCTTATTATGATGGAGTTGAACCAAACCCAAAAGATACAAACGTTAAAGATGGTTTAAAAATATTCCAAGACGAAAACTGTGATATGATCGTTACAGTTGGTGGTGGAAGTTCACATGACTGTGGTAAAGGAATAGGTATAGCTGCAACTCACGAAGGAGATCTTTATGACTATGCTGGAATAGAAACTTTAACAAATCCACTTCCTCCAATAGTAGCAGTAAACACTACAGCTGGAACTGCAAGTGAAGTAACTAGACACTGTGTTATAACAAACACTAAAACTAAAGTTAAATTCGTTATAGTAAGCTGGAGAAACTTACCTTTAGTTTCAATCAATGACCCAATGTTAATGGTTGGAAAACCAGCAGGATTAACAGCTGCAACAGGAATGGACGCTTTAACTCATGCTGTAGAAGCATACGTATCAAAAGATGCTAACCCTGTAACAGATGCTGCTGCAATACAAGCTATAAAATTAATATCAAGCAATTTAAGACAAGCTGTTGCTTTAGGAGAAAACTTAGTAGCTAGAGAAAACATGGCTTATGGTTCATTATTAGCTGGTATGGCATTCAATAATGCTAACTTAGGATATGTACATGCTATGGCTCACCAATTAGGTGGATTATATGACATGCCTCACGGAGTAGCTAACGCTATGTTATTACCACATGTATGTAAATACAACTTAATATCTAACCCACAAAAATTCGCTGATATAGCTGAGTTCATGGGAGAAAATATAGAAGGGTTATCAGTAATGGATGCTGCTCAAAAAGCTATAGATGCAATGTTCAGATTATCAACTGATATCGGAATACCAGCAAAATTAAGAGACATGGGAGTAAAAGAAGAAGACTTCGCATACATGGCTGAAATGGCTCTTAAAGATGGTAATGCATTCAGTAACCCAAGAAAAGGTAACGAAAGAGAGATCGTTGAAATATTCAAAGCTGCATTCTAATAAAATATTAGCTTTATAATGAAAATAATACAACATAAAATTATTTAAAATATGAATAAATGCTAGCTCTAATTATTAGAGCTAGCAAATAATAAAAGGCATAAATACAATAGACTTTTTATATAAACTTAATAAACAAACAACAGTAAAAATTAATATATGTAAATCGGATAAATTATAATAAAATAATTAAGTTATAAATACCCAATAACTTAAATTAAAAATATTAGTTTAAAATAATTTTTTATATACCCAATTAAATTATTTTAAAAAGGAATTTTTCATAATATATTTAAAAGACTCTTTCAATATTGAAAGAGTCTTTTAAATATATTATGAAAGAATAAAAACTAAAAAAACTTTTATAGAAAGTTTAATTACACAAGATAAGTATTGGTATATATAGAACTTTACAGAATAAATCATATATTTAATTAAGAAATAAAGAAAAATAATAAAAAACTTAAAAATGATTATAGATATAATTAAAAAATAATTAACTATATCTATAATCATTTTTTGTTTTTAAATTATGCAACAACTTGTATAAAATTTGTATGGAAATAATTGCGTTATGTAGGAAAATGATTAATAAAATAAGAAATTAGATTTAAAACAACGATTTCGTAAATAAATATACAAAAGGTATGCATTTTTATTCGAAAAATATATTGTATATTTATTATGTTAGTAGTATAATTTTAACATAAATATGAACAGTAGATTAATAAATATTGAATAAAGTTTAAAGGTGTAAACTAAGGAGAGTTTAAAATGGGAAAGGACAAAAAAATAAAGTTATGGGCATTGGTAATGCTTATTTTCGTACCAACATTCGGATTTACTAATATAGCAAGTAATGCTGTATATTTAGGGCCAGCAGCTATTCCATCTTGGGTAATAGTATCTATTTTTTATTTTTTACCTTTGTGTGGAATAATAGCAGAAATGGCTTCAGCAAATAGAGATAAAGAAGGTGGAATATATTCATGGATAAATAAAGCTTTAGGTGAAAAATGGGCTTTTGTAGGGACTTGGACTTATTTCATAGGAATATTATTTTACTTACAAATGGTTTTTTCAAGAATACCAGTAGCTGCATCATGGGCAATACTTGGAAGAAATGTATTTACTGATTCTAATGCATATTTATTACCTATTTTATCAATTGTAATATGTATAGCAATGACATATATAGCAACCATAGGTGTAAGTAAGTTTTCAAAACTTGCTGACTTTGGAGGACAATTTACTTTAGGGGCAACTATTATCTTTATATTAATGGCAATAGTAGGATATTTTATGGGAACACCTTCTGCTACAGAATTTACAGTTCAAAATGTAATTCCTGATTTTAATGTAAGTTATTTTTCTACATTCTCATGGTTATTATTTGCAGTGTCAGGATCAGAAGTTGCGGGTACTTATATAATGCAAACTGAAAATCCTAAAAAGACATTTCCAAAGGCTATGATAATTGCAACAGCTTTAATAGCATTCTCATACATTTTAGGTTCTGTAGCTATACAGTTTATAGCATCACCAGAAGTTTTACAAAAGGCAGGAATTCAAGATGCAGGTTATGTTGTATATTATATATTAGCTAATAATTTTGGAATAAATGGTAAGGTTATAGTACAAGTATATGCAGCTATTAATTTAATAACATCAATAGCAGCCTATATAATTTGGATGGAATCACCAATAAGAGCCATGTTTGGAGAAGTTCCAAAGGGAACATTCCCAAGTTTTTTAACTAAGAAGAGAAAAGACGGAACTTTAGTAAATGCTTTATGGACACAATGTGCAATTTTAGTAGTATTAATATCAATACCTTTATTAGGAATAGGATCAATTAATGATTTCTTTAAATTATTAACAGATTTATCATCTTTAGCAGTTGTGGTTCCATATGTAGTATTAATATGTGCATTTATATCCTTTAGAAAACATAATAAAGATTTAGACTTTAAATTTTTAAAAAGTGATGCCTTAGCATATACAGTTGCAGGAATAGCTTTAGTACTTTCCTGTGCAGGATTCTTTGGTGCTGGTCTTCAAGACATTGTTGGAAGCTCAGGGAAAGAAGCAGCCATTTTAATAATAAAAACTTATGGTGGACCTGTTATACTTATGGCTTTAGGTCTTGTTTTAAGAGCTTTATCTGAAAAGTCATATAAAAATAAGAGTTTAGGCAAAGAGGATATTGAAGTTGAAATTGTTGAAGAGAGTATATGTGAATAGATTAAACAATAGTTTTAAAAAAATAAGGTAGAGTGTGTGATATTTTCATATAATTTCATAGCTTAGATTAAGCAATAGCTTTTTAAAAATTAAATATGGTAATTTTATTTATGTAGAAAAAAGGTGGATTATAGGACTTATCCATCTTTTTTTGTTTTATGATAATTAAATTAAAAATAATAAAAATTTATTAATAATATTTCTAAATTTTTAATTGACTTTTAATGAATTGTATAGTAATATCTAAATGAAAATGATTGTCAGTAACAGGTGGAAGGAGAAATCAATGGAATATCTAATTTATTCATTAATAGCAGTAATAATTTTAACAGTAGGTCTAAACAACATTTTTAAAAAGCAATCTAAATATTTTTATATGCTGGCTACTTTAATATCAGTAGTAGTTACATCATATGAGATTTTTAAAATATGGACAGGCTTTAAATTAGAAGGAATTATATTTGTTTTAGAAAGAAGCTTTATGAAAGGCTTTGTATCAACGGCATTATTTATTTTAGTAATGTTTGCAGGAGCTTTAAGTAAGAAATGGGGAATTACTAAAAAACTTTTAAGAGTTAGAGCAGAAATGGCAATTTTAGCATCTATACTTATATTACCTCATTTTATAATCTATACTTATAAGTTCTTAGTAAGATTATTTAGTGGAAAGCCATTAAGCATTTTATACATATCTTTTATAATAGTAGGATTAATAGCATTTATAATAATGATACCTCTATTTATAACATCATTTAAGAAAGTAAGGGTTACTATGTCACCAAGTAAATGGAAAATGGTTCAAAGATGGGCATATCCTTTTTATTTTCTAGTGTATTTACATATAATATTAATCTTATTTAATAAGAAAGTTTTTAATTTAAATGCTGTAATATTATATACAGTTATATTCTTAGGATATTTTATTTTAAGAATATGTAATAATAAAAAAGCTATTAAATAATATAAAAGTTAGTATTCTTACAAACTCCCTTTATAGTAATAATTAAATTTTTACTATAAAGGGAGTATTTTATTGTGAAGTTAAAAGATAAAATAGTATAAGAGACAAAAATAAGTTATTTTTATATTATAGTAAGAGTTAATTTTTACATTCTTAAGATTAAGTTTAATTTTTGATATTTAATAGTTGATTTTTTATTTTTAAGATAAATTTGATTTTATTTTAAGGTAGACAAAAGAGGAGTTTTAATATAAAATTTCATTTAAACTTTAGAAATTAGGGGGAGTAAATTTGGAATTTAGACAAGCAAATATTTCTGATTTAGATCAGATTGTGGAAATAATAGAATTATCTAAAAAATATCTTAAAGAAACTAAGGTTGATCAATGGCAAGATGGCTATCCAGCAAAGGAAGATTTGAGAAGAGATATAGAAAGTGGAAATAGCTATGTATTAACTAATAAAGATGAAATTGTTGCTACAACTGTAATATCCTTAGATGGTGAAAGTACCTATAATTCAATATTTAATGGGGAATGGATTACCAATGAGGAGTATATTGTTATGCATAGGGTTGCTGTTCATGATAGGTATAAAGGAAAAGGAATTTTTAAAGAATTAATAAAAGAGGCGGAGAATTTAGCTTTAAATAAAGGGATTTTTAGCATAAAAATAGACACTCATAGAGATAATATTTCTATGCAAAAAGCAGTATTAAAAAATGATTTTAAAAAATGTGGGATAATATATTTAGAAGATGGAAGTGAGAGAATAGCATTTGAAAAGGTAATGAAATATTTTTAGGTATAAATTAAGAATTTCTAGAAATAAATATTTTTAATGCTTAAGAATTTAATATAGATTTATCTATTAAATGAAAAAGAAAACTCTTTAAGAGTTTTCTTTTTTAGAATTAAAATTTATGTTGCTTAACTTAAGTTCTTTTTTTAGAAAGTAAGAGATTACAGTTCTTAGTGCGACTAGTGATCCTAAAAGCAAAATATCATATAGTGTAGGTTTTAAAATGGATAATATAATACCTGAACATACTAATATTTCTAAACCTAATAATATATAACTACCAAGAAAGTTTTTAGCCTTATTTAATGCTTTAACTTTTAATATTCTATTTCCCTTTGAAAATTCAATTTTGAAGAATTTAAATATAGTTAGTATAACTCCATAAATAATTACTGTAACAGATATTCCTTGCAAAATAAGAATCAACCATTCTAAAGTTTTGTGTATCAAAGAAATCACTTCCTTTATAATAATCTAGAATTTAATTTTCAAGGTGCTCCTTATTAGATTCTATTTCTTTATTAAGAAAGTAAGAAATTACAGTTCTTATTACTACTATGGATGCTAAAACTATAATATCGTGGAAAGTAGGATTTAATATAGATTCAATTATATCAGCACATATTAGAATTTCTAATCCAAGTAATATATAAGTTCCTAAGCAATTTTTAACAATAGTAATCTTTTTTACCGCTTCAATTCTATCTTTAGATTTTATTTCAGATATAATAAAATCCTTTACTGTTAAAAGAACTCCCCATAAAAGAACCATTATTGAGACTGCATTTATTATCCATATAGCACCTTCTAAGATATGTCTAAACATATTAAATTCACCCCTTATACTTAGATTGTAAAAAAAATATTTTTTTATTCAATTTTATATAGATAGTATAGCATAAAGTCTTTAAATGATTTTAACCTTTTATAAATATTTATTTTTAATAAGTAGTATAATTATCTTAAAGAAAATATATAATCTATGAACATATAAAAAGGGGGAACTTTATGTGTAAAACTTTAAATAGAAAATATATTTATAAATATGGGGAGAAAAAAGAGGATGTAGAAATAGTTGAAAATATGCTAAATAGGATGAGAAATAGTGGAACTTTTAAAGGAGAGAATTTTACTAATATATATTATGAAAAATACATAGTGGAAGAATCGGATAAAGCAATAGTTATATGTCATGGATTTTCGGAATGTATAGAGAAGTATCATGAAATAATATACTATTTTCTAAATGAAGGTTTTTCAGTTTATATAATGGAACATAGAGGTCATGGGAGATCGGGATGTTTAAGTAAATATTGTAATACACAGGTGGATGTAGAATTCTTTGATTACTATGTTAAAGATTTAAAGACATTTTTAAATGAGATTGTATTAAAAGATAAAGGATTTAATAATAATTTATATTTATTTGCACATTCTATGGGGGGAGCTATAGGTACTATATTTTTAGAAAATAATCATGGGTATTTTAAGAAGGTAATTTTAAATTCTCCAATGTTCAGAATAAATACAAAAGAATACTCTCATATAAAATGCAAATTAATAGCTAAATTTTTAATTCTTATGGGAAAAGGAAAGAATTTTATTTTTGGACAAAAACCCTTTGAGGAAGAGGAGAATTTAGAGGTATCAGGAACATCAGATAAACTTAGACATGGTTTATATCATAAATTTCTCCTAGATAATCCTATTTTGAGAAGAGGTGGAGGCTCTATTCATTGGTATAAAGAAGCAGCAAAGGCAACTGATTATTTAATGAAAAAGAGAAATATAGAGAGAATTGACACACCTATTTTATTATTTAAAAGTGAGTTTGATTCCTATGTTGACACAAAATTTCATGATGAATTTAAAAAATTAGCTAAGGATTGTGAACTTATTGAAGTTAAGGGAAGTAAACATGAGGGATTTTTTGAAAAAGATGAAATTCTTTATGATTATTTAGATAAGATATTTAAATTTTTAGAGGAAAATAATTAGATATTATAAGAGAGGTTGTGCCTCTCTTATAATATCTTTTATATTGATAATCTTTCTTATAATAAACCTTCATTTTTAAGCTTAGTAATAGCTTTATCTATGTAGCTTAAGGTACAGAAATCTCTATCTATTTTTTCAGCAGAAAGTTTAAGACCTTCTATAAGCATATTTTCTTTATGATTCTCAAGAAGTCTAATTAAACTTAAGGTATTTAATTCACCTTCTTTTGTATCTAAAACCCTAGATTTTTTTATGTATTTATTTTCTAAAGCCTTTAAAGCAGCTTCCTTAAGAGAATCGCTGATTTCAAAAAATGGCATATCTTCATAAATTTTAACTTCATCTTCTTTAAACTTCATGCCAGATGTTTTACTTATATCACTATTTATAAATATTACATTTTCAAAGGTAGCACCTGAAAAATCAACTCCATCTAAGTTAACCCCTTCAAAGATTACATTTTTAAATTTAGATTTTTTAAATTTACTTTTCTTAAGGTTACTACCTATGAATTCTGTAGAGTCAAATTTGCATTCAAAGAAATCACAGGATTTAAAATGTGCACCTCTAAAGCTTGCATAACTAAAGTTAGAACAAGAAAAATCACAGTTATAGCAGTTTCCTCTTCTAAAATCCATATACATAAAATTTTTATTTCTTTTTTCTGCCTTATTGTATTTGAAAATTTGATTGTTTTTTTGAGTTTGTGTCATAATAATCGTTACTAATTTTTAGTTATATGTTATAAACTTAACTAATATAGTAACGTATCCACCACCTTTCTAATGAAAATACCTTTAATTTATTTAAAATAACTTTATAAAGATAAATTATATAATTACTAATTTTAAAAGTCATATTTTTTTATTCTATCACATAATATTACTCTTAGAGAAGAGATTATAAGCTTTTAATTATAAATATTCTTATAAAAAGGCAACTTAAATAAAATTTTAGTTGCCTTTTTACTTAAAGTTTAAGATCTTCTTCTATTTTTTTTCTAACCTCTTCATCAAAATCATATATTCTAATATAGGATTCACTTATAGAATTCATAAATTTTTTATACTCATCTATACTCATAAAAGAGTTTTTAGATAGATTAAGAGGAATAACCTTACTTTCTGAAATGTATTCTTTTACGTTTACAATTAAGATTATAACTGTAAGTATATCAGTTGCGTTTGCATAATCTAATAATCTTAATGGGATATCTTCAAAATATAAGGATTCAGATGAAATTAATACTAATAAATTTCTGATTTCATCTTTAAAGTCTAGAGGTTTTAATTCTAATTTTTCAAGAAAATTTTTTATATCAATAGATTTTTCATAGACTTTATCTATATGGTTTTCTAAGATGGCTTTAACAAAGGCTTCTTCATAGTTTGCTTTTTTCTTTATGCAGCAATTATAAGAAGATAAAAAAATAAGAGATGATATAAAGTTAAGCAAGTTTAAATTATACTTGGAGGTTAGCTCATTGTATGAAGACTTAAAATCTTTATAGTAATCTTTTTCTAGTGTTGAGTTTTTAAATATAGAACAGTGTTTAAAATAAGCATAAGGGTTATTATTAAACCAATTCCTAAATTCATCTTTATTTTCAAGCAAAAATTCTAAAATTAATTCTCCTTCATCTAATAACCTTTTAAAAAGAGTTAATTGTTGAAGTTGAAAAGAACAGCCAGTTAATGTTGTGGAAGCTACTCCAGAAAAATCAGAATTTAGTCCTCCCATTATCATGTTTCGTTCACCAATTTTTTCATAGAAAAAATCTGAAAGAGTACTCTTTGATAACCTAAAAATAATATCATCTAAGGCTTCATTATTAAACAGATCTTTTTCCATAAATCTTCAATAAGAGTATAAAATCATTAGATAATATTCACCTATTGATTAGGCCTCCCTTCCTATAGTAATGTAGACATCGCTATAGTATATGCATATGATTTCTAATATGTTTATATAGGAATTTTGTTTATGAATTAATATTTACAATAATTTAGCATAATTAAAATTTTAAATTAAATTTAGAATAAAAAAGTAGAGCTTGGCATCCGGCGAAGGACTTAACCAAGCTCTACAAAAGAATTAGCACTATACGTACCAACTGTTTAATTATAATACCATTTAAAATATAAAACTGTCAAGGATAAATTAAAATTTATGTTAATAACAATTTATTGTTCTAATAGTCAAACATTGACATAAAATTATACCTCTGAGATAATATTTATATTCTGATTGGGTTAGGAGATGATTGAAATTAAAAAAATATGCAAATATTTTTTTATTATATCATTAGTTTTAATAACAGTTTTCATGTTAAATTATTTTAATTACAGAAGAATTTCTAATGTGATAAATAGAATAGAGTATTTATATTTAGATGGCAAGGATATAAATGATTATGTTATAAAAGAGGCTAATAAAATAGTTAAAAATAAGAGGGAAAAGAATTCAAATGACTATTTTATTCTAGGATATTATAATTTAAATTTTAGTGGAAATAAGAAACTAGCTAAGGAATATTTTGAAAAGACAATAGAAAATAAAAATAATAAAACTTCAAAATTTGCCATTTTATATTCATCAAATTATTTGTGTGAAGGCTACTTAAAGAATAAAGAATTTGAGAAGGCTATTCAATGTTATAAAGACAGTTTTGAATCTTTAAGACCGACTGACTATAATAAATATCAAAAAATATTATGGAGTATTTCAAAAAATTTTTTGAATATAAATAGTGGATTAAATGAGGTTCTAAATGTATATAATACAATAAATGAATATAGTTATAAACTTAACAATAAAAATAAACTATATCTTTATGAAAGGTTGACAATAGTAAATACTATTTTAAATAAATATGCTTCTGCAATGGAGTATAATTTAAAGGTTATAGATTATGCAGTTAAAACTAAGAATAATCAAAGTAGATATAAAGCTGCAATAGAACTTGGAGTTTTAGCTAAAAGAATTGGCCAGTATGATGAAGCACTTAGAATATTAAATGACATAAATTATATAGATGTAAATAATGAAGAAATTAAAGCCGAATTAAATATATATAAATTAATAAATCAAAGTGATATAGAGGCTAGTTTAGGTAATTATGATAAATCATTAAATTATTTAAATGAAATTAACAAGTATAAGAATTATATAAATAAGGATAAATATAAGCATGTTAAAAGTTTGGAAAATATAATAAGAGCAATATGTTTAAGTGGAAAAGGAGATTACCAAGGAGCAATTAATATTTTAGCTGAGTCTAAACAAGATATAGAAGAGAATAAAATTTCTTTTTTTTATGATAAAGATATTATGTATTATGATGCATTAGCTGATATATATTTTAACAAAGGAGAATATGATTTAGCTATAGAATCGTATGAAAAGCTTTTGGATTTATCAAAAGAAAGAAATGATTTAGAGCACATAGAAAAAGCTTTAACAGGCTTAGTAAGAGCAAGTAGTAATACTGATGAATATGAAAATAAAGATAAATATATTAATGAATTATTATATTGGGAGAGATTTATAAATAAAAATTTTTCAGAAAACTATTATAATAATTCAATACGTAAATATGAATTTAATAGAACAAGAAAAGAAAATAGTCTAATAAAAATTGTTAATATAATTTTTAAGTTTCTAATAATTATATTATTTTTAATAGTTTTTAAATTAAAGATTTATTATGTTATAAATAAAATAAGACTTAGAAAAAAAATAAAAAGATATCTAGAGCAAAATATGTATTTTCTAAATTATCAGCCAGTAGTAGATCCTAAAAAAGAAAAAATTGTTGGATTTGAAGCCCTTTTAAGATTAAAAATAGAGGATCAAGTAGTAATGCCTAACTTAATAATAAATGAGATAGAAAAAGCTGATATGATTAATGATGTATCAATCTGGATATTAAATAAGATAATAAGCGATTATGGAGAATTAACTAAAATAAGAGGTGTATCAGGTAAGTTTTACGTATCCATGAATATATCACTAAAAGAAATTGAAGATATAGATTTTATTAAGAAGTTAGCAAATATATTAAAGGATTCAAAGTTATATAATCAAAAAATTGCAATAGAAATTACTGAGAATAATAAATGTAAAGATGACGCAACTGTTAAGAATAATATTGAATATCTTAGACGAAGTGGTTTTTTAGTTGCTTTAGATGATTTTGGAGTTGAATATTCTAATTTATCCATGTTAGAAAAATTTAACTTCGATATTATAAAGTTAGATAAATGTTTTATAGAAAATATAGAAAATTCTGATGTAAATAAATCTATTATAGAAACTTCGGATTATTTATCTTGTACAAAAAACAAAACCATTGTAGTAGAAGGTGTAGAAACAATAAATCAAGTTGATTTTATAAAGAATACAAATTCACAAAAAATTTATATTCAAGGATATTTCTATAGTAAACCTTTAAAAATAGAGGATCTAAAAAAGATTGATTTGTTTAATATTGTATAATATTAAAATTTATATTAAATTATAAAAAAATGTTGACTTTAAAAAATAAATAATATATTATTTAAAACAAGAAAAATATTTATTTAAATGCGTTGAAGAGGGAAAGTAAATATTATAAGTTACTACAGAGAGAGGTTAGTTTGCTGAGATAACCTGTAATGAGTATTATTGAAGTGCCCCTTGGAGCTTAAGTGCCGAATTAAGTAGGTGTTTATGGGAACTCCCATTATAGAGTTAGGGTATGAATGTACCTAAATAGAGATGGATATTATATATCTAATCAGAGTGGAACCGTGGAAGTATAGTCTTCTGCCTCTGTAATTTACAGGGGTAGAGGGCTTTTTTTATTATATTTTGCTGGCCAGCATATAACAATAAAATTATACTTTGTAAGCTTGGCTTTTAATAGAAAAGCTTAGCAATATTAAATAAAAAGTAATTTTATAGGAGGAAATTTTTTATGATTAATATTAAATTAATATTAGCAATTGTGCTTTCAATATTAGCAACATATGCTATATATAAAATAAGAAAAATTACAAATAAATTTTCATTTGCTACGCTGACAGCATTAACTTTAGGGGTAGTACTTGGAATTATATTTAAGGAGAATATACTATTTTTAGATACAGTAGGAAAGGCTTATATGTCTTTAATTAAGATGATAGTAGTTCCTTTAGTAGTAACATCCTTAATAACTAGTATTGTTAGATTAGAAAATTTAGATACATTAAAATCAATAGGATTAAAAACATTTACTGTTTTATTAGGAACTACAGGAGCTGCTGCCTTTATAGGAATTATTGTAGCTAGTTCTTTAAAACTTGGACAAGGTTTAACATTTATAGGTGCTGAAAATTTTAAGGCAAGAGAAATACCAGGGTTTTCTAAGGTACTTATAGATATGCTACCATCAAATCCTTTAGCGGCTATTGTAGAAAATAAAATAATACCAATAGTTATCTTTTCAATGTTTGTAGCAATTGCTTTAGTTATTGAAGATAATACTAATAAAGAAAAAGCAAAGCCATTTAAAGATTTTATTTTATCAGCTTATGATATAGTTTTAAGAATAACTAAAATGGTATTAAGGATAATACCATATGGAGTATTTGCCTTAATAGCTACAGCAGCAGCTAAAAATGGAATGGATACTTTGATGTCATTAATATGGGTTATACTAGCTGTTTATATAGCTGCCTTTCTTCAATTTTTATTTGTATATACTCCATTAATAAGCTTTGTTGCAAGAATGAACCCATTAAAATTCTTTAAAGGAATTTTCCCAGCGCAGGTTGTAGCTTTTACAAGCCAAAGTAGTTATGGTACTTTACCTGTTACAATAAAATCTTTAGTAGAGGGTGTAGGAGTATCAGAAAATATAGCAAGCTTTGTAGCGCCACTTGGATCAACAATTGGATTAAATGGATGTGGAGGTTTTTATCCAGCAATAGTTGCAATATTTGCAGCCAATGTTTTTAATGTAGAACTTACTATTTATTCATATATACTTATAGTTTTAACTGCTATAATATCTTCTATAGGAATAGCAGGGGTACCTGGATCAGCAACAATGTCAACAACTGTAATGTTAGCGGCCTTAGGATTACCAATAGAAGCCCTAGCAATGGTGATTGCAGTGGATTCTATAATTGATATGATAAGAACCGCTACAAATGTAACAGGGGCCTCAGTTGCTGCATTAATAGTTGATCAAACAGAAAAGAGAAAAGAATATAAAGTTGAAGAATCATTACAAAGAGCATAAAATTAAAACTTTATTTTAAAATATAATACATAAATATCTAATATAAGGAGTTGAATTAAAGACTTACTAAAGCTTGTTTATTAATAAGTTTTAAACTAAAGTTTTGTTCAGCTCCTTTAAGTTTTATTTGATATAAGTGTATAGAAAATTTATTGTCTTTTATATGGAATACATTCTTTTCGATCTTTAATTTGATATATATATATAAATTTTATTTTATATTAAAGGTTAAATTAAAATTTAAGATTATTTTAAATAAATATAACTATAGTATTATGGTATTATTTTGGTATAGAAAGTTTTAAAAATACAATTATAAATTAATTTTTAGGGGAGTTATAATTATGATTAATTCAGAAAGTATTTTAATAGTTGAAGATGATATAGATATAAATAATTTATTGAGTAAAATTTTAGAGAAGGAAGGGTTTAAAGTTAGACAAGCATTTTCAGGATCTGAAGGTAAGATGTGTTTAGAATTTTTTGATTTTGATATGGTGCTCTTAGATCTTATGTTACCAGGTATAACTGGTGAAATATTTATAGAGGAGATTAGAAAGATAAAGAACACTCCAATAATAGTTATATCAGCAAAAACTGCAATGGAGGATAAGATAAATGTTTTAAAATTAGGTGCTGATGATTTTATAAGTAAACCTTTTGATGTTAATGAAGTTTTAGCTAGGGTTGAAGCTCTTTTAAGAAGAAGTAAAATAACAAATTCAAGTGAAGGTGTAGAGACAATAAAATATAAGAATCTTATATTAGAGCCTAGAAGTAGAGAAGTTAAGGTTAAGGGAGAGGAAATACAACTTACTTCTAAAGAGTTTAAAATATTAGAACTTTTAGTCTGTAACCCAAAGAAAGTTTTCACTAAGGCAAACTTATTTGAAACAGTATGGGAAGAGGAGTTTTTAGGTGATGATAATACTATAAATGTTCACATAAGCAATCTTAGAAATAAGATAAATCTTTTAGATAATGAAAATGACTATATAAAAACTATTTGGGGAGTAGGATTTAAAATGGATTAGTTATATTGATGATTCATAATTTTCTTAATAAGGTAATTTGAATAAATATCAAAATATATAGTGGTTTATATTTAAAATATACATTTAATTAAGGGTTAATAGAAAAATTAAGACTTTCTTAAGATTTTCTTTAAGGTATTTTGAGACTTAAGGTTTATTATATAAACATAGATAAAGATAAAGAGAAAACTTATTAGGAGGTAAATATTTTGGGAAATATAATTTCTATAAGAAATTTAAACAAAAATTATGGTAAGAAAAATATTCTTGATAATTTAAGTATGAATCTAAAAAAAGGCGATATATATGGTTTAGTTGGAAAAAATGGTGCAGGTAAAACAACTTTAATAAGAATTATTTTATCCTTAGCTAACTATGACTCAGGAGAAATAGAGCTTTTCGGCAAGATTGATGAAAAGGAAAAGCTTCATGAGCATAAGAAAATAGGAAATATAATAGAAACTCCATCATTTTATTCCTTTCTTACAGCAAAGCAAAATCTTGAATATTATAGAATTCAAAGAGGAATAGTAGGAGAAAAATCTATTGATGAGATCTTAGAAATGGTTGGACTTGGAGATGTGGGAAATAAAAAGTTCAAAAAGTTTTCACTAGGTATGAAGCAAAGATTAGGTTTAGCTCTTGCACTTTTAGGAGAACCAGAATTGCTTATTTTAGATGAGCCTACTAATGGAATGGATCCTATGGGAATTAAAGAAGTAAGAGAAGTATTAATTAATTTAAATAAGAAAAATGGAGTTACAATATTAGTATCAAGTCATATTTTAGGAGAGTTATCACAACTTGCAAATTGTTATGGCTTTTTAAAGGATGGGAAAATAATAGAAGAGATTTCATCAGATGAACTTAATGAGAAATGTAGGAATCATTTGCTTATTAAGGTTGATGATTGTAAAAAGGCAGCAGTGATATTGGAAAAGGTTTTAGATAATAACTCATATGAAGTTTTACCTGATAGATTTATTAAGATTTATAATAAGTTAGATAAACCTCAATTAATAAACAGAGCACTAGTAGAAAATGGAGTTGAAGTTTATTCTTTAGAAAGAGTAGGAGTTAACTTAGAAGATTACTTTGTAGATTTAATTGGAGGTGAATATAATGCTTAATTTAATAAAAGCAGAACTTTATAAGGTAGCAAGAAGACCTGTATATATTACAATTTGTATAATATTTAATTTACTTATAATTTTATCTGGAATAGGCATGCATTATGCTTTCTTAGAAAGTTCTAGAATACCTGATTTCACAGCATTAGTTTTTATAACAATTAATTTTATGGGATCTATTCCATGGATAATGCTTATGTTTATAGATGTAGTTTTAGAAGAATATAAAGAAAATACTCTTAAAAATTTGATTTCTTCAAGTATATCAAGGGAAAAAGTGTATTTAAGTAAATATATAGTTCAGGTAATTATATTTTTAATTATAGAAATAACAGCAGTATTAACTATGATAGGAACTTCTTATGCTTTAGGATTAGTTGGGCCTAATGGATTTTCAGATTTTATGGAAGTAATATTAAGATTACTAATAGCGTTCCCAATATATATTAGTGCATTAGCTATATATGATTTTATTACCATAATAACTAAAAAGGAAGGGTTGGCAGTTGTAGTTATATTAGGTATTGTTTCAGGAGTACCAATTATATTTTCTATATTATCAAGTGTATATGAAGGAATTTTCACTTTAATTTATCCTTATTTATTATTTAATCCTTTAAAGAGTTTAGTCAGTGAAGTTTTAACTACAAAAATAATAGGAACTAATATTATAGTAGGAATAATAAATACAGTAGTATTTTTAATTTTAGGGATTTTAGTAATAAGAAAACAAGAAGTTAAATAAAGGAGGAGGTATATTGGAAGGATTTATAATAGGATTGTCTTTGACAATCCTTATTGTGCTTTTAATAATATTTATTTTAAAAACTAAAGAAATAAATAGGTTAACTTCAGAGTTAAAAAAATTAAATAGGGAGGGGAAAATAGAAAAATTAAGATTATCACTTCCAAATAAAAATATTGAAAATTTAATAGTAGAGATAAATACCCTAATAGATGACAAAAGGAAAATGGAGAATATTTACAAGGGGAAGGACATGGAATTAAGAGAAGCCATTGCAAATATGTCTCATGATTTAAGAACTCCTTTAACTTCTATAATGGGATATGTTTATTTATTAAATGATGATAAATTAGGTAAAGAGGAAAGAAAAGAATATTTAAAAATAATAGAAAAAAGATCTTTAGTTTTAAATGATTTAATAACTAATTTTTATGGACTGTCTAGAATACAAGCAGATCAGTATGAAATTAAATTTGAACCTGTTAATTTAGAATTGGTATTGGGTGAAATTATTGCGGCTTTTTATGAAACCTTAGATTATAAATTTGGAGAACCAGAAATTAATATTGAAGAGGGATTAAGTCCTGTATTAGGTGATAAACAGGCTTTAAATAGAATATTTACTAATTTAATTGAAAATATCATAAAGCATGGTGAAGGGGAAGTAAAAATATCCTTAAAGAAGAAAAATAAATATATAGTAATGGAGTTTTCTAATAAAGCAGAAGAATTAGAACCTAAGGATGTAAATAGAATCTTTGAAAAATTCTTTACTAAGGATAGAATGAGAACAGGACAAAATACTGGCTTAGGGCTAGCCATAGTTAAACTATTAGTAGAAAAGCAAGGACAAAAGATAGAGGCTGAAAAGGTTGGAAATAGGCTTGTTATAAATATAATATGGAGTTTAGAAAGTTAAAGGTATGTAAACCTCTGAGAGGTTAGAAAAATTAATTTTTTAGAAGTATAAAATAAGCAATTTGAAATTAAATTGCTTATTTTTTATTTTAATGAATATAATTCTAAAGTTTTTCGTAAACTTTTAGTCCTTCTCTTATTTCATTAAGTGCTTTAATTCTTAGATCAACTTTTTTATTTATATGCTTTAAAAATGCGGATTCTAAGGTTCTCTTTTCTGTATATGATAACTTATCCCAAATTATTTTAGGAAAAAGATCTTTTATTATGAATGTTTCTCCAGAATTTATATAACTTAATAGATTAACTGCTTGTGGTAATATTGAATTCATAAGAAAACCTCCTTAAAACGTAAATTAAACTACTAAGTATAATATATGCTTAAAAATTTTTATTAAGAACTTTAGGAATAAATTTGAATTAATAATATGATGAAACCTAAACTTTGTGCCAAATTTCTACAAAAAAGTTTTAAGATGCATAGTATTATAATATTTAATGATTTTAATGATCAATTTATTTAGCAAGTAAATATTACGAGTGAAAGAGAGGATAATTTTGTATATTTTTACTTAGTATATTTTCAATATAAAAATCAATATTGGTTTCAAAGTAAAAATTTCAATTTACTAAAAGAGAATTAAGTTTTTTTATAAATTTTTTTATAAAAGTGAAATAGTTATTAAACAACTTACGAATATATTATTGAATAAGAAAGTACTTTCAGTTTTAGGAGGGAATTAAATGATTAATAAGAGGAACTTTCTTAAGCAATTGAAAAAGAAAAATGAGAAAGCTTTAGATTATGTTATAGATAGTTATTCTGATGTGATTTTTAAAGTTGCTTATGGAGTTTTAAATAATAGACAGTTAAGTGAGGAGTGTGTTAATGATGTTCTTTTAAAAATATGGGATAACATACATCATTTTAATAAAGATGAGGATAAATTTTATCCTTGGATTTTGGCAATTACAAAATATACAGCTATAGATATATTAAGAAAAGAATTGAGACATTCTAATACCTTAGAGATATCAAGTCTTAATATATCAGAAGAAAAGTGTTTAGTTAGTAAGTTTCATAATAAAGAGCAATTAAACATGATTACTGAAGAAATAAATGCTATGAAAGATACTGATAGGGAAATATTTTTAAGAAAATTTTATTTGGAAGAGACAGGGGAAGAAATAAGTAAAAAAATGGGGTTAAGTAATAAATTTATAAACCTTAGGATATTTAGGGGAAGAAATAAATTAAAGGCTAAATTTATGGGGAGGGATGTATAAAATGAATCCAAAAGAAATTTTAGATGATTTAGATTGCTTAAAGATAAATGAAATAGAGATGGCCAATGTAGAATTAGGGGAAATGGGAAAAGAGAGAATAAGAAAGAAGATTAAAAATACTATAAAAAATAGTAGAAATAAAAAAATTAAGAAAACTGCCATTGCGGTTACATTAGTTTTTGGAATATTAACAATAGGAGTTATTAGTAAGCCTGTAATAGCAGCTAATATACCAATAATAGGGGATATATATAAAGAACTTGGATTTTTCAAAGGATTTGAGGAGTACACAAATTATATAGGAGAGACAAAAGAAGTTGATGGATATAAATTTACTATAGATAATATCGTAGGAACACCAACAGATTTATTAATAGGAGTTAAGGTTGAGAGCCCTGTGCCATTAAAAGAAAAGGTTCAAGAAGATAACTTTAGAATTGATGTTGATATGAGTAATTTCGGAATAAATTCTTGGAGTTCAATGACGGATATAAATTATTTAGATGAATATACAGCAGTTCTTACGGCAGAAATAGGTACTACAGAAAATAAGTTTAAAGAGCTTGGAGAGATAAATTTAAGTGCTACAAAAGTTTTAGATGATGATACTTATATAAGTTGTGATTTTGATGTTAAGGTAGACTTTAATTCAAGTTTTAGAAACATTGAGAAATTAAATGTTAATGAAATAATAAATGATAAAATAAAGATTAAATCTATTGAAGGAAACATTATGGAATCTAAAATTTGGTTTAATGACCTTGGAGCTTTTGAAGAAAATTCTGTTTTTTATTTAATGGTTGATGGAAAAGCTTATAGATGGTGGGATGGAAGTGGTGTAGAGGATACATCTTTTATTGTTCCTAGAATAGTATCTGTACTTAATTTCCCAAATGTTAAATATGAAGATATTAAAAATTCCAAGGATATAAAGATTATTTATGGAGAAGTAGGAGAAGGTTATAGAGAAAACTTAGATATTAAATTTGCAGAAAGAGAAGGAATAAAGTATCCAGAAGAAATTAATTATGAAGAGGATTTAAAAGGGGGATTTTATGATGTAAAAAGAGAAAATGGCATGATAAAATTCTATTTTAAGAGTAATTATAATCCTTTAACTTTATTTAGAGATATAATGCTAAGAGAAGTAAAGGGTGAAGAAAAATATGGGCAAAGTATATTAGGAGGATTTTATGAAAATCCAGAAAGAGAAGGAGAGTACGTATTAGAGTTTGAAGATATTGATACAAATAATTCTTTAGAACTTGTTTATTGTCACAGAACTAATAATTTAAGTGAAATAAAAGATTATAAAGTAATTGATGTTAAGTAAAAATATTAAGGTGAGTTAAATTATTATGTAGTTTTGCTCACCTTTTTTAGTGTATAATACTTATATATTTTTTTAAAATTAAATTATTAAAAGTAGAATTTAATTTCAGTTAATTATAAAGAATAAGAGATAAATTTTGAAAAATATTTGTAAAATAAAATTTGGAGGAAACAAATGAGTAAGAAAAAGGTAATAGTAGTTGGGGGAGGACCAGCTGGAATAATGGCATCTTTAACAGCATCAGCTAATAATGAGGTTGTGCTTATAGAGAGAAATAATGAGATTGGAAAAAAGCTTAGACTTACTGGTGGCGGAAGATGTAATATAACTAATAATAGAGATATAGAAGAGTTTTTTGATAAGATAGTTACAAATAACAAGTTTATGTATAGTGCATTATATACATTTTCAAACTATCAACTTTTAGACTTTTTAAGCAAAAAGGGCTTAGAGTATAAGGTTGAATTAGATCAAAAAGTATATACTAAAAGCGATACAGCAGAAGAAGTTATAAACATATTTAAAAATGAATTAAATGATTGTAGAGTAAAAGTTTTATATAATACTAAGGTATGTGATTTTATAGTTGAAGAAGATGAAATAAAAGGAATAATCACAGAGCAAGGTAAAAAGATTTTAGGTGATAAAATAATAATAACTACAGGGGGAAAGAGTTTTCCTAATACAGGGTCAGATGGAGAAATGTATAGTATATTAGAAAAATATGGACATACAATAACTCCTATTCATGCAGCCTTAATTCCTCTTGTTACTAAAGAAGACTTCGTTAAAAATCTTCAAGGAGTAGCTATGAAAGATGTAGTTGTTTCAGCTAAAATAAAGAAGAAAAAGTATGAGAAGTTTGGAGATATGATATTTACTCACTTTGGAGTATCTGGTCCTGCAATACTAAAATTATCTTCTTATATAACTAAGGCTTTAGATCAAGGAGCGGTTGAGTTAAACTTAGACTTTTTAAGTGATAAATCTAAGGAGGAATTATCAAAGATAATAAGAAGCAATCCTAATAAAACCGTATTAAATAACTTAAAAGGAATATTACCTCAAAACTTTTTAAAACAGATATTTGAAATGCTAGGATTAACAGAGATTAAGGCTAGTGATTTGAAAAAAGAAGATGAAAATAAAATAATTTCATATATTAAAGAGATGAAACTTACTGTAAGAGAAACTTTAACTATAAAGGCAGCTCAGGTAACTTCTGGTGGAGTTAAGGTTAAAGAAATAAATGCCTCTACTATGGAATCAAAGATTATAAAAAATCTTTATTTTGCAGGAGAAGTTATAGATATAGATGCAGAAACTGGTGGATATAATCTTCAAATGGCATTTTCAACAGGATACTTAGCAGGAAGTGATTTTTAAATTCTTTAATTAAAATTAAGAATATGAAAGTAAAAACTTACAAAGGATAGGGAGATTTATCTAGTAATTCTCAAAATCTCTTTGTAAGTTTTTTATATTTTAAAGGTGTAATTAGTTAATTTTTATATAATTTTAAAAAAGTTTTCAGTATTTTTAGATTAAAAAAATTTTTATAGGATAAATTAAAAAGGTATTAAAATACATTAAAAGGAGAGATTTAATTATGCTATATGATTTTAAAGTTAAGGATATTGAAGGAAATGAGGTTTCTTTAGGGGAGTATAAAGGAAAGGTTCTTTTAATAGTTAATACTGCAACAGGATGTGGATTTACTCCTCAATATGAAGGGTTAGAAGTGCTTTATAAAAAATACCATGATAAAGGGTTTGAAATATTAGATTTTCCATGTAACCAATTCTTTGAGCAAGCACCAGGAAGTAATGAAGAAATCGTTGGATTTTGCAAGTTAAATTATGGAACTACATTTAAGACCTTTGCAAAAGTAGAGGTTAATGGAGAAAATGCTTGTGAATTATACAAATTTTTAAAGAAAGAAGCTCCAATGGCAAAGGAAGATGAAACATCTTTAGGATTTTATGATAAACTAAAAGGCTTAGGATTTACCACAGAGGGAGAAGAAATAAAGTGGAATTTCACTAAGTTTTTAATAGATAAAAATGGTGAAGTTGTTGCTAGATTCGCACCTACATTTGAACCTGAAAAGTTAGATGAATTAATAGAAGAATTATTAGAAGAATAATATAGTTTTTAAGAAAAAGTCCTATGATTAGTATTAAAAATCTAATCATAGGACTTTTAATATTTTATTTAATATTTATTAACTTAATATTCATCATAGAGTAATTAATTTGTTATTAAGTGAAAGTCTAATAAAGATATACTTAATTGTGATAATTTGTAAAATTTCATAGTAGAAAGGTAAATATGAAATATTAAAATAGGGGGAAGAATGATAATTCAATGTAAAGATATAAAGAAAACATTTAAGGTTGGAGATACTTCTGTTGAAATTTTAAAGGGAATAAGTTTAGAAATTAATAAGGGAGAATTTACTGCAATTATAGGAGAGTCAGGATCAGGAAAATCTACATTTTTAAATATTTTAGGAGGTATAATGCCTTGTGATGAGGGAGAAATAGTAATAAATGAACATCATATTGAAGGTTTAAATGAAAATGAATTAGCTTTATTTAGAAGAAAAAATATGGGGTTTATATTTCAAAGTTATAATTTAATGCCTCAACTTACAGCTTTGGAAAATGTAGAGATGCCACTAATTTTTTCAGGAATTTCTAAAAAGGAAAGAATAGAAAGAGCAAAATTAATGCTAGAAAAGGTTGGATTAGCTGATAGGATGAATCATAAACCATCAGAATTATCAGGGGGACAACAACAAAGAGTATCTATAGCAAGAGCTTTAATAAATAATCCAAGTGTAATACTAGCTGATGAGCCTACTGGGAATTTAGATAGTAAGACTACCATAGAAATTTTAGATTTATTAAAGGAGTTAAATAAAAATTTTAATACAACTTTTGTTGTGGTAACTCATTCACAAGTGGTTTATGAATATGCAGATAGAGTTATAAAAATGGAAGATGGTCTTCTTTGCTAATAAAATAATTAAAATTAATATTTATATAAATTAGGTGAATTTAGGGGGAGAAATTATGAAAAAAAGAAATTTAGGTTTAGTTTTAGCTTTAACTACAATATTGACAACTGTATTAGTTCCACAAAAAGCATTAGGTTTTACAGATAAGGTTTCTAATGCCTTATCTGAAATACAAAATCAAAGTGATAACAGTGAAAATAATAATTCAAATGGGGGAGAGCAATTAAATACTCAAATAAGCAATATTCAATCAAAGGATTTAATAATAAGTTCAGTATCAATAGATGAAGAAGTTATAGAGCCAGGAATACCATTTACATTAACCTTTAAAGTTGAAAACATAAGTGGAAGTAGTTTATATGGAGTTTCTCTTAAAATTGTAAATGTTGAAGGTAAAGGAACACTAGATGGATTTATGCCTGTGGGAACAACAAATGAAATATATGTAGGCAGTATTGCACGTAATGATATTAAATATATTAGTGTGACTTTAGCAAGTGATCCTAATATAAAAGCAGGTGTACACAATTTTGTTACTAGCCTTATGTTTAATGAAAAAGGAAAAGAGCAAGAAGAAATAACAAAAGTTATAGGGGTAATGATTCAGAACACTCCAAGTTTAAGTATAAGTGGAGTTACTCCAACAGAGAGTACTATTAGTGCTGCCTTAAGGAATGATAGTAAAACAAAAATAAAAAATGTAAGTGCTAAGGTTACTATAGGCACTGAGGTTATGGAACAAAATATAGGAACTATTGATGTAGAAGGAGAGGAATATATGGATGTAGCAATAACTCCTTCTGAAGAAGAAAGAAATGCTTCCATTGAAATTACTTATGAAGATGCTACAGGTAAGAAGTATAATTCAACAAGTTCATGTATTATACCAGCTATGATGCCTATGGAAGAGACAGTACCAAAAAAGAATAAATTAGGGTTAATCTCATTAATAAAAAGTTTATTCGGATTTTAGGTGAGAATTTATGAAGTTTAATGATTTGTTATCCATAATATGGAGAAATATGTGGAAAAGAAAAACAAGAACAATTTTTACTATGATGGGAGTAATAATTGGGTGTCTTGCAATTTTTATAATAATTTCAATAACAAATGGTTTTGAAAGATACTTAACCTATGAAATGGAAGGTTTAATGGATACTTCAGTAATAAGTATTTATCCTAATTGGAAATCAGAAACTGAAGATAATAAAGATAGTACCACCAAAACTAAGTTAACAGATAAAAATGTTGAAGAGTTGAATAAATTAGGATATTTTTCAGAAGTTATTCCTAAGAGGTATGCTCATACTCAAATAAAATATGGGAAAAATCAGACTTATGCAAGAATATTAGCTAATGATAAGGCTAATTTAATTTCTGAAAGTTCTTTTTTAGCTGGAAAAGCACCTAAAAATAGAAGCAAAGAATTATTACTTGGTTATGATGTAGCTAAGGAGCTTTTAGGATACTCTTGGGAAGAAAAGGTTAAAGATGATTCTGAATTTCAAAAACTTATTGGAAAAAGAGTAAAGTTAGGAGGAGAAGATTTTGGTTCTGATGACAAAGGAAATCCTCTTAAAAGCAAACAAATAACTTGTAATATTGTTGGAGTTTTATCAAGTGGAAATGGGCAGAAAAATTATGAAATACAAGGTTCGCGTAAACTTGTTGAAGATATAATAAAGGGAGCACCATTAGTAGATGAAGAGTTTTTAAAAGAACAGCTTACTACATATGAAGGAATAGATGTTAGAGTAGATGATAAAGAAATGTTAGAATCTTATGAGGGAACATTAAGAAATATGGGATACCAAACAAGTTCTTTTAAAGAGTTTGAAAAACAAACAAGGTCTATGTTATTAGGTGTCAATATAATCCTTGGTTCCTTAGCTGGAATTTCACTTTTAGTAGCTGCTTTAGGAATAACTAATACTATGGATATGGCTATTTATGAGAGAAATAGAGAGATTGGAGTAATTAAGGTAATTGGTGGAAGTGTAAGAGACGTAATAAAAATATTTGTTGGTGAAGCTTGTGCAATTTCTATCACAGGTGGATTTATTTCAATAATACTTGGAGTATTAGCAACCTTAGGAATAAATTCTGTTGCAAAATCAATTACTGAAAATATGATGGGACAACCTATAGAGAAAATAGCAGTTCCGAGTTTTTCATTGATTTTAGGAATTCTTATTTTTTGTTTAGTTATAGGGTTTATTGCTGGGATACTTCCTGCTAGAAAGGCAGCTAAAACAGATGTAATAACTGCAATAAGATAAAGAAAATAATTTTTTATAAAATAACCGCACATCTTTAATATTTTGATGTGCGGTTTATAATTTAAAGTTAACTAATTATTTAGTTAATTTTTTTATTAATCAGATACTCTAACTATTTGAACCCAAGATCCTATTCCTGAATTTATTCCTGTAGATTCTCCTAAGATAGCTGGAGTTACAGAAATTGGTGAAGATATTATTTGTGATAAAACGTTTCTTGTAGAATTATTAATTAAAGCAAATACATCACCAGCATTAGCATTTACGGCAATACTTCCATTTACTACGCCTATTTCACCAGGAGCTACTCTAGGAGTTCCTGATAAAAATACTCTAAAACCATTTTTAAATAAAGATACTATAGCGCTAGCTGTGGTATTATTTGTGTTATCTAAATTAAATGACCACATAAATAAATATCTTCCAGGTTCATTTATTATAAATGTTCCATTTGCTATATTGGCGGTTATTGCTGTAAACGTTGATCCGTTAGGATTTTGGATATTATAAGTGAATATACCATTAGCATTAACATTTTGAGAAGTTAATGAGGAATAACTAACTAATAAGGTATCATCAAAATCTGCTCCAGGTTCACCTTGAGGACCTTGAGGACCAATTGGACCTTGTGGTCCAGCAGGACCTTGATTACCTTGAGGACCCTGTGGGCCAGTAGGACCTGTAGCACCTTGAGGACCTTGTGGACCTTGAGGACCTTGAGCTCCTTGAGGGCCAACAGGGCCTTGATCACCTTGAGGACCAGTAGGACCTCCAGGACCTTGAGGGCCAGTAGCACCTTGAGGACCAGTAGGGCCTTCAGGGCCTTGAGAACCAGCAGGGCCTTGAGGACCAGTAAGACCTTGTTCACCCTGAGGACCTTGAGGTCCTATAGGACCAACAGGACCTTGATCTCCTTGAGGACCTTGTTCACCTTGAAGTCCAGCAGGACCTTGAGGACCGGTAAGACCTTGTTCACCTTGAGGACCTTGAGGACCCATAGGGCCTACTGGACCACGCTCACCTTGACAGCCCATAGGACCTCTTGGACCTTGAGGACCCCTAGGACCTTGAGGGCCTCTTGGACCCCTTGGTCCAGGTTTACAACAATCGCAACAATTGCAATTTATCTCTAAATAGCAATCATCTTTACAATAATAATCATCTTGACAATACTCATCATCATAACAATCGTATTTATCGTAACAATTATATCTATTGTAATCATCATAATATCTATTAGAATTATAAATTTTTCTTACCATAACAAAACTCCTTGTATACTATTAATATCAATTTTATAATATTAGTTTATGAAATTTTTATTATGTTGTTCCAAAATATTTTATATAAAAAGTAAAAGCACTCAAAATAGAGTGCTTTTATTTATAAAATTTAATATGTTTATTCCTAAAATATCAGATAGAATTAAAATTATATTATATAAAATAAGAAGAAAATTAAATATTTTTAGTATTTTATTTATTATCTTTTCAGTTTTTGATCCAGTTTTAATTTTGGCTATCTTAAAATTAGTTTTCCAAGGGTAGAAAAGTTCGATTCCTTCTGAAGTTAAAAAATCCAAAGTTAAGTGGGATATATATCCAGCTATAAATCCTATTGAAATTATTAATAATATTATGTTGAAATTACTAACATTTAAAACAATATATAAGGTTAATATTATTAAAGATAGACATAGTAAACTATGAGTAAAGCCACGATGTCTACATTTACTACCTATATGTTTTGAAAGAAAAGGATACATTTGACTAATTGAAGATTTTCTTTGATCTATATCAGGGAATAAGGAGCCTATATAAGAAAAATGAAAAAATAATGCTATTAATAAAATTTTATAAGCTATATCATATGGAAATAAGAATAAGCTTAAAATTGTATTTAACATTATTAAAGAAATGCATACGCCTCCAGTTGAATGTGTTTCTTTTGTCATAAAATCTCCTTTAAAAATAATTATCATTAGTTTATATTAAAAATTTTATCATAATATTCATTTTACATAAAGAAGAAAAAACTTAAAAATCCTAAAAATAGAGTGGACAGTTCTATTTTTAGGATGATAGTTATGGTGGTAATTTTATGTAAGGTTTTTTACCAAATTAAAGTAATATTATTAATAAGTAATTATTTATTTTTAATTGCAATTATTGAATATGCAATTAAAAATATTGATATTAAAGCAAACAAGGGACTTAAAATATTTGAAACAACTTCTACAGATGTAAAATAAGATACTCTTTGTTCAATATATAAAGCTATGCTTTTTCTAAGTATTAAGGGAGAAAAAAGAGTTATTAACGTAATTAAAATTGCACTCATTAAAATCTTTTTTAAATGTTTCAAAAAAATCACCCCTTGCTTAATAAAAATAAATATTTACTTAAGAAATATTACAAGTGTATTCTAACAAGAATTTAAAGATGATGGAATAGTTTGTGCGTAACTGGTCAAAAAACAGGTAAAAGTGGGCAAAGTATGCAAAATGTAATCTTTAATTTGGAAAAGTTTATTATAATTAACTTGTGAGAATTTTAATTTGGAGGTTTTGTTATGAATAAATTGTTAAAATGGGCTACAGAGATAGATTCTATTGCTCAAGCAGGGTTAACTTACTCTAAAGATGTATATGATATAGATAGATTTAACCAATTAAAGAGTATTGCAGCTGATATTATTAGCGAAAGCACTAATTTAGAATTACATAAAGTTAAGGAAGTTTTACTTGAGGAAAGTGGATATTTAACTCCTAAGGTTGATGTAAGAGCTGCTATAATAAAAGAAAATAAAGTTTTATTGGTAAAAGAAAAATTAGATGGTACGTGGAGTTTACCAGGAGGATGGGCTGATATAAACTTATCAGTAGCTGAAAATATAAAAAAAGAAGCATATGAGGAAGCAGGGGCAAAGGTTGAACCTAAAAGCATAATTGCAATTTTAGATAGAAATAAACATAATAAACCCCTAATGGTTCAAAGTATTTATAAAATCTTTATTCTTTGTGATCTTTTAGATATTAATTTTAATGAGAATGTTGAAACTGAGACATGTGGATTTTTTGAACTAAATAATCTTCCGAAGTTATCTTTGACTAGAAATACAAAAGAACAAATAGAGATGTGTTTTGAAGCATATAATAATCCAAGATTTAAGCCTAAATTTGATTAGTTTTTATTATATTAAAAGCCATAATATTTGAATTTTTATTTTTGAACTTAAATATTATGGCTTTTAGATTTTAGTTAAATAAGAAAGAAGATATTTAGAAGCCGCGTTTTTTTGCTTCTATTCCACTTTTATTTATTCCTGGTTCTTCTATACTTGTGTTAATATGATTTTTAGCCCATTGATTTTGAGTTTTATGGCCATTAGCTAAATAATTCTCTTTAGAATATTCTTTTTTGTTTTTACTTTTCATAAAATCAACTCCCTATATGTTTATATTATTAGTATGTAAAAATTTTTAAAAATTATATTGTAAATTAGAGCCATATTTGTATGATATAATTCATAATAAATATAATTTTTATTTTAGGAGATGTAAGTATGAAAATTTGGAAAATAGAGTTACCTAAACTTCCTTTAGAATTAAATAAATTAGATGATGTAACAGAAGAAATTTTAAAAGAAGAAAAACTAGAGGAAGCTATAATAGAAAATGTAATTATAGAAAATTTAGAAGAAAGTTCAATAAAGTTTGATTCATGTATATTTAGAAATGTTATATTTATAAATTGTAATTTTAATAGAATAGATATGACAGATGTGAAATTTGAAAAGTGTGATTTATCTAATTGTGAATTTTTTGATGGTAGTTTTTATAGAGTAGAGTTTAAAGGCTGTAAAATCATAGGAAGTAGATTTGATGAATCATCATTAAACAATATTTCTTTTAAAGATTGTTTAGGAAAATATCTTAATTTATCTTTTAGCACTTTAAAAGAGGTGGAATTTAAAGATTGTGATTTAACAGGAGCTGTTATTCAAGAAGCTAACTTAAAAAAAGTAAATTTTCAAAATGTGAATTTAAAAGAGTCTATATTTAGAGGAACAAATATTAAGGATATTGATTTTAGAACTTGTAATATAGAAGACATAGATTTAAACATGGAAAACTTAAAAGGTGGAATTTTTACAACTTATCAATCTTTAGAGTTAAGTAAATTTTTAGGGATTATAATAAAATAGATAGAGCTATACAGATAAAAGGTAATTATCTACTTACCTTTATCTGATAGTATTTTCCTATATACTTATATAATTAAATTATTCTTAAAAACTGATATTATAAATCTAATTTATATTGACAATATAATAAAAAAGTAATATCTTAATTTTATAATTAATTGTATAAAATTTAATGTAGTATATTTAAAGGATTAAAGGGAGCTATTATGGATAAATATAATATTTTAAAGTTAGAAAATCAACTTTGTTTTAGATTGTATGCTTCTTCAAGAGAAGTTATAAAGAAATATAAACCTATTTTAGATCAATATAATTTAACTTATACACAATATTTAACAATGCTTGTTTTGTGGGAAAATGAAAGAATAACAGTTAAAGGGATTGGTGAAAAATTGCATCTTGATTCTGGAACTTTAACACCTCTTATAAAAAAGTTAGAAAAGATGAATCTTGTAACAAAATATAGGTCAAAAGAGGATGACAGAGTTGTAATAGTTGAATTAACAGATGAGGGAAGAAATTTAAAAGATGATATGATAGATGTGCCAAGAAAGGCTTTTTGTTCTTTAGGAATAGAAAAAGAGCAAATATTAGAACTTAAGAAAAATTTAGACTCATTACTAGAAATATTAAAGTAAAAAGCATGTATATAAGCATATATACATGCTTTTTTTATATTAGATAGGGATAAATTTGAGTGTTATATAGTAAATTTTATTCTTTAGTTAAGACAAAAGCAAAAATAAATAGAAGTATACATAAAGTCTTTAAGATTAATTCTTAAAGATTTTTTTTATAAAATTTTAAGAAGAAAATCTTTATACAATCTTAATACTAACAAATGAAACTCTAACGCCATCTTAATATGCTTTTAAATATAATAATTTAAGAAAGGGGAGAGAAATATGGATTTAATTTTAATCATCACTGGATTAACATTTTTAATACTGTTTATTTACCTTTGGTATATATTGCTTAGGGGGGAGAGAAATGAGTAATGCAATTTTACAGTATTCTTTATACTTAATAATTTTAGTTCTATTAGCGATTCCTTTAGGAAAATATATAGGAAAAGTTATGAATGGAGAAAAGGTATTTTTATCAAAATTAATATTACCTTGTGAAAATTTTATATATAAGGTTCTAGGAATCAATGAAGAGGATATGGATTGGAAAAAATATTCATTTTCAGTTTTAGCATTTAGTGCTGTAGGATTTATATTTTTGTTTGCTTTGAATTTGTTACAAGGAGTATTACCATTGAATCCTGAAGGAATAAGTGGAAGTTCATGGGATTTAAGTTTTAATACAACAGCAAGTTTTATTACAAATACAAATTGGCAGGCCTATTCTGGTGAAAGTCAATTAAGTTATTTAACTCAGATGCTTGGATTAACAGTTCAAAACTTTTTATCAGCAGGAGTTGGTATTGCCGTTTTGTTTGCTTTAATAAGAGGATTTACAAGGGTAAACAAAAGTGGATTAGGAAACTTTTGGAGGGATTTAACAAGGATTGTTCTTTATTTATTAGTTCCTCTTTCAATAGTTCTTTCAATACTATTAGTTTCGCAGGGAACAGTACAAAATTTTAAACCTTATGAAGAGGTAGCTTTACTAGAGGAAATTGTTTTAGATGATGGAAGTAGAGTTACTAGTCAAATAGTACCTCAAGGACCAGCAGCAAGCCAGGTAGCTATAAAACAATTAGGAACTAATGGAGGAGGTTTCTTTGGAGTAAACTCAGCTCATCCTTTAGAAAATCCAACAGCTTTTTCAAATTTATTAGAAATGTTATCTATACTTTTGATTCCAGCGGCTCTTTGTTTTACCTTTGGTAGAAATATAAAGGATAAAAGACAAGGGAGAGCTATATTTATAGCTATGTTTACTTTGCTTATTATTGCATTATGCATAATTGGAGTAAGTGAAGCTAATGGAACACCACAATTAGCTCAAAATGGAGATGTAAATTTAGGATATATAGATCAGAGTGGTGGAAATATGGAAGGTAAAGAAAGTAGATTTGGAGTAGTTGGTTCTAGTACCTGGGCAGCTTTTACTACAGCAGCATCAAATGGTTCTGTAAATTCTATGCATGATAGTTTTACTCCAATAGGTGGAATGGTTACAATGCTTTTAATGCAGCTTGGAGAAGTTGTATTTGGAGGTGTTGGGTGTGGTCTTTACGGAATGATAGCATTTGCAATAATAACTGTGTTCATAGCAGGGCTTATGGTTGGAAGAACTCCAGAATATTTAGGTAAAAAAATAGAGCCTTATGAGATGAAAATGGCAATGCTTATATGTTTAGCAACTCCTATTTCTATTCTCATAGGAAGCGCTTTAGCATCTATTAATCCAGAAATATTAAATAGTTTAACTAATTCAGGAGCCCATGGCTTTTCAGAAATTTTATATGCTTATTCTTCAGCAGGAGGAAATAATGGATCAGCCTTTGCAGGCTTAGGAGCTAATACTATATTCATAAATGTAAGTATAGGATTAATCATGTTATTTGTTAGATTTGTACCTATGATTGCAACACTTGCCATTGCAGGTTCCTTAGTCAAAAAGAAAAAAGTTGCAACTAGTGTAGGAACATTGCCAACCCATAATGTATTATTCATAGGATTACTAATTTTTGTAGTTTTATTAGTAGGTGCTTTAAGCTTTTTCCCAGCACTTGCTTTAGGTCCTATCGCTGAGTTTTTACAGATGATTGCTTAAGGAGGAGAAAAATATGAAGGAGAAAGAAAATTCTTTATTTAATAGTAAAATGATTAAAAGAGCTATGAAAGATTCTTTTATAAAATTGAATCCAAAGATTCAATTACAGAATCCAGTAATGTTTATAGTATATATAGCTTCTATATTAACCACAGTTTTATATATTTTTTCACTATTTGGAATAAAAGATAACTCACCATCTTTTATATTATTTATTTCAATTTTACTTTGGTTTACTGTTTTATTTGCTAATTTTGCTGAAGCTATTGCAGAAGGTAGAGGAAAAGCACAAGCTGATGCTTTGCGCTCTGCTAAGAAAGATATTTTTGCTAACAGAATAGAGTCCATAGAGACAAAGGAAAAGGTTAGTAAGGTTAATTCAACAGATCTAAGAAAAGGAGATTTAATAATAGTTAAGGCCGGTGAACAAATACCTGCTGATGGTGATGTGGTCTATGGAGCTGCATCAGTAGATGAGAGTGCAATAACAGGAGAATCAGCTCCTGTTATAAGAGAAAGTGGAGGGGATAGAAGTGCCGTAACTGGAGGAACTCAAGTTATATCAGATTATATAGTAGTTAAGGTAAGTAATAACCCTGGCGAAAGTTTTATGGATAAAATGATAGCTATGGTAGAAGGAGCTTCTAGAAAGAAAACTCCAAATGAAATAGCTCTTCAAATACTATTAGTTTCTCTTACAATAATATTTTTAGTTGTTACAGTATCATTATATGCTTATTCAGAATTTGCTTCTAATCAGAATGGAGTTACAAATAGTACTTCAGTGACATCATTATTAGCTTTATTAGTTTGTCTTGCGCCTACAACAATAGGAGCCTTATTATCTGCAATTGGTATAGCAGGAATGAGTAGATTAAATCAAGCTAACGTTCTAGCTATGAGTGGAAGAGCTATAGAAGCTGCAGGAGATGTTGATATTTTAATGCTAGACAAAACTGGAACAATTACCTTAGGAAATAGACAGGCTAGTGAATTTTTACCTGTTGATGGGGCTAATATAGAAGAACTTGCAGATGCTGCCCAATTATCATCTTTAGCAGATGAAACTCCAGAAGGAAGAAGTATAGTTATTTTAGCAAAAGAACAGTTTGGAATTAGAGGAAGAGATTTAAGTTCTTCAAATGCTAAGTTTATTGAATTTACTGCTAAAACAAGAATGAGTGGTGTTGATTTTAATGGAGATGAAATAAGAAAAGGATCAGCAGAATCTATTAAAAAATATATAACTGAACATGGGGGAGATTTTTCTTATGAATGTGAGAAAAAAGTTGAAGAAATTGCTAGGAAAGGAGGAACTCCCTTAGTAGTAGCTAAAAATTATAAAGTTTTAGGAATAATATATTTAAAAGATATAGTAAAAAGAGGTGTTAAAGAAAAATTTTCTGATTTAAGAAAAATGGGAATAAAGACAATAATGATAACTGGAGATAATCCGCTTACTGCAGCAGCAATTGCAGCAGAGGCTGGGGTTGATGACTTTTTAGCGGAAGCAACTCCAGAAGGTAAATTAAATATGATAAAAGACTTTCAAAAAAAGGGACATTTAGTAGCCATGACTGGAGATGGAACTAATGATGCGCCAGCCCTAGCACAGGCAGACGTAGCTGTAGCAATGAACACAGGAACACAAGCGGCTAAAGAGGCTGGAAATATGGTAGATTTAGATTCATCGCCAACTAAATTAATAGAGATAGTAAAAATAGGGAAACAACTTCTTATGACTAGAGGTGCACTTACAACTTTTAGCATAGCTAATGATATAGCAAAATATTTTGCCATAATTCCTCCACTTTTTATAGGGTTATTTCCTGAATTATCAAGGTTAAATATAATGAATCTTCAAAGTCCAGAAAGTGCCATATTATCTGCAGTTATATATAATGCCTTTATAATAATATTTTTAATTCCTTTAGCTCTTAAGGGAGTTAAATACAGGGAGGTTTCAGCAAATAAGTTATTATCAAGAAACTTATTTGTATATGGATTAGGAGGAATTATAGCTCCATTTATAGCTATAAAAGGTATAGATATTTTAATAACAATGTTAGGGATAGTTTAGAGAGGAAGATTAATATGAAAATTATCAGGAAGTCTATTTTAGCTGTTTTGGTTTTTACAATATTATGTGGAATAATTTATCCAGTATCAACAACTGTGCTAGCACAAGTTTTATTTAAAGAAGAGGCAAATGGAAGCATTATAGAAGTAGATGGTAAAAAATATGGAAGTGAGTTATTAGGTCAACAATTTACAGATAATAAATATTTATGGGGAAGGATTATGAATATAAATGTAGAAATGTTTAAGGATAGCAATGGAAACCCATTAATGTATTCATCTCCATCAAATTTAAGTCCAGCAAGTGAAGAATATGAAAAGTTAGTAAAAGAGAGGGTAGAGAGAATAAGAAGTTACAATAAAGGTAAGAAAGAAGAACCTATTCCTGTAGATTTGGTAACTTCATCAGGTAGTGGATTAGATCCACATATATCTGTTGCCGCAGCAAAATATCAAGTAGATAGAATTGCTAAGGAGAGAAATTTAAGTGTAGATTATGTTAATGAAATAATAGATAAATATACTACGGGAAGATTTTTAGGTGTTTTTGGAGAGAAAACAGTTAATGTTTTAAAAGTTAATCTTGCTTTAGATGGTATATTACGAGAATAGGAGGATTATAAATGAGGGAAACTCGTCCTAATCCACAGAAAATACTAAAAGAAATAAATAAGAATGAAAAAGAGAGTAAAAGAGGAAAACTTAAAATTTTCTTTGGATATGCTGCTGGGGTTGGGAAAACATATGCAATGTTAGAAGCAGCACATTCAGCAATTGCTATGGGGTTAGATGTTGTAATTGGATATATTGAGCCTCATACAAGACCAGAAACCCTAGCACTTTTAGAAGGATTAGAATTATTACCTAATTTAGAAGTAGAATATAGAGGATTAGTGTTAAGGGAATTTAATTTAGATTTAGCTTTAAGTAGAAAACCAGATTTAATCATTGTGGACGAGTTAGCTCATACCAATGTTAAGGGACTTAGACATGAAAAGAGATATAGTGATATAGAGGAATTATTAGATGCTGGCATAGATGTTTATACTACTCTTAATGTTCAACATATAGAGAGTTTAAATGATGTAGTGGCATCTATAACTAATATAGTTGTTAAAGAGAGAATACCTGATAGAATATTTAAAAATGCTTTTCAAATTGAATTAATAGATGTAGATCCATCAGTCTTGATTGAAAGATTAAATAATGGAAAAATATATGTTAAAAATCAAGCAAAAAAGGCATTAAAAAACTTTTTTATAAGAGAAAACTTAGTTGCTTTGAGAGAGTTAGCCTTAAGAGAGACTGCTAATAGTGTAAATAAAGAGGTTATGATAAATAAAAATGAAAATTTTTATCATACTAGTGAGCATATATTGGTATGTTTAAGTTCTTCTCCTTCAAATAGTAAAGTAATTAGAACAGCTGCAAGAATGGCAGAAGCCTTTCATGGAAAGTTTACTGCTTTATTTGTTGAAACAACTTCATCAAGAGAATTAAAAGAAGGAAATATTGAAAGGTTAAGAGAACATGTTAAATTAGCAAAAGATTTAGGGGCTAAAATAGAAACAGTTTATGGAGATGATGTTGCATATCAAGTTTCAGAGTTTTCTAAGATTAGTTCAGTTTCAAAAGTTATAATAGGAAGAACAAAGAAGAAAAGACATCTATGGTCAAGATTTGGTATTGTAGATAGATTAATAGAATTAGCTCCAGAGCTAGATGTTTATATAATACCAGATGAAGAAGAAAATGTAGAATATATAAATAAAATTTGCTTAAATAAAGAAAAAATAACAATTAAAGATTCTTTAAAAACTTTGGGGATTTTAATTATTACAATTATTATAAGCTTATTCTTTGAAAATTTAGGTTTTAGTGAAGCTAATATAATAATAGTATTTATTTTAGGTGTTTTAATTATAGCAAAGGAGACTTATGGAAGAATATATGGAGTTATATCTTCCTTATTTAGTGTTTTACTTTTCAACTTTTTCTTTACTGAACCTAAATTTACTTTTAATGCTTATGATTCAAGCTATATATTTACGTTTTTTATAATGCTTGTATCAGCTTTAATAACTAGTACTCTTACAAATAAAGTTAAAGTACAGGCCAATAAATCAGCAATAACAGCATATAGAACAAATATTTTATTAGAATCTAGTAGTGAGCTTGGAAGATGTTCAGATTTAGAAGAAATTATTTTAAAGTCTCAAGAGCAAGTTAGTAGATTAGTAAAAAAACCTGTAGTAGTTTATAAGGCTAAAAATAGTCAAATTGAAAATATATATAATTATAAATTCAAAGATGGAAGTGAATTAAGTGATAAATATATTAATCTAGACGAACAGGGAGTAGTACTTTGGGTTATCAATAATAGAAAATATGCTGGAAAGGGTACAGAAACATTACCTGGAGCTAAAGCTATGTATATTCCTGTATTAGGACAAGAGGATATAGGCATAGTAATAGGGATAATTTTAGAAGAAGGAGAGGAATTAGAGGAAGGAGAAAAATCCTTACTAATTGCAATGATAAATCAAGTATCTTTTGTCATAGATAATTATATTTTAGAAGAAGCAAAGAAGCAGGCTTTAATGCAAGCTGAGAATGAAAAATTTAAAGCAAATTTATTAAGGGCTGTTTCTCATGATTTAAGAACACCATTAACAAGTATATCTGGAAGTGCAAGTTTGCTTTTAAATAATAATTTTGACGAAGAAACTAAAAGAAAGTTAACATTAGATATATATGATGATTCAATTTGGTTAATAAACTTAGTTGAAAATTTACTTTCTGTTTCAAGAATAGATAATGGAAATATAAATTTAAATAGAGAAGCTCAATTAGTAGAAGAAATTACTTTAGAGGCTTTACAACATGTTCATAGAAATGCCTGTGACTATAATATAGAAATTGATTTGAAAGATGAATTGTTAATGGTTAATGCTGATGTAAGACTTATAATACAAGTAATAATAAATATTGTTGATAATGCAATAAAGTATACAGAAAAAGGATCAAATATAAAAATAAGTGCCTTTTCAAAAGGAGATAATGTAATAATTGAGATAGCAGATAATGGTGTAGGAATTAGTAAAGAAGACAAGGAGCATATATTTGATATGTTTTTTACATCTAAGAAAAATATTAGTGATAGTAGGAGAGGATTAGGATTAGGATTAGCATTGTGTAAATCAATTATAAATGTACATGAAGGAGAAATATATGTTAGAGATAATAAACCTAGGGGAACTATAATTGGCTTTAGTTTGCAGAGATTTGAGGTGAATAAGAATGAAACCAGCAATTTTAGTTATTGAAGATGAAAAAGCCATAAGAAATTTTGTAACAGCTACATTAGAAATAAATTCATACAAGTGTCATACGGCTGCTAATGGTTCACAAGGAATGATTTTAGCAATATCAAAAAGACCAGATATTATAATACTAGATTTGGGACTACCTGATATGGATGGCATAGAAATAATTAAAAAAGTAAGAGAATGGTCAAATTGTCCAATAATTGTAGTTAGTGCAAGAAGTGAAGATAGAGATAAAATTGAAGCTTTAGATTTAGGAGCTGATGATTATTTGACTAAACCATTTAGTGTAGATGAGTTAATGGCTAGAATAAGAGTTGCTATAAGAAAAATGAACTATGATAGAAATAATACACAGGAAATACAAGAGTTTGTAAATGGAGACTTAAAAATTGATTATACTTCAGGATGTGTATTTTTAAATGAAGAAGAGATACATTTAACTCCAATTGAATATAAATTACTATGTTTACTTTCTAAAAATGTTGGAAGAGTTCTTACCCACAATTATATATTAAAAGAAATTTGGTCTAGCACTTGTGAAAGTGATATTCCTTCATTACGAGTTTTTATGGCAACTTTAAGAAAAAAATTAAGCAAAAAGGCTATGGATACAAATTATATACAAACCCATATAGGGGTTGGATATAGGCTACTTAGAATTCAAGATAAGGATAGTGAACTTTAATATGAGTATTATAATTTCAAAGTGTTTAATAGATGATTTAATAGAACAAATTGAGTTTATAATGAAAAAGGTAGAGGGGTTAAAAGAGAGTACCTATATAAAAGAATCTCTAAAGAAAGCAAGAAAGTATATTTGCTCTAGGGAGTATGATAAGGCTGAATTATTATTAAAAAATGCTTTAATAATTAATAGTAGTTCAGCAGAAATAGAAAATTTACTTGGAGTAATTGAAGAAAAAAGAGGGAATATTTTGTTAGCACAAAGATATTATAGAGCAGCATTGGCCTTTGAACCTTGTTATTTACCTGCAGATAACAATTTAAAGAGAACTGTTTTATATAATAGTGGCATATCAAAATTTGATTTGGGATAAATTAGTTATTTAATATATAGGATATTAATTATTGAAAATTTATTAATAAAAAATAATTGGTCATAAATTTCTATGACCAATTATTTTTTTTATTAATCATTATTATAATTAACTTTAAATTATAATTCTTCTAGTTTATTTGGAATCATCATCATGAACTTCTATATCTATTACTCCTATTGTTTCACTTGTAACTTCTTCTTCAGCTTTTTCTATTTTTTCAAGTTCTGTATCAATTTTATTATCAATATTTGAAATTTGTTTTTTTAGTACATTGTTTTCATATCTTCTATATATTAACCATGCTAAGAATCCAAATATAATAGGACCAGAAATTTGGAAGATTACAGCAACATAATCTTTATTTTCTGAAGTAAGAGGTTGTATTATTGTAAATATATTAGCAAAACCAACTGTTAATGTTACTATGATAGACCAAACTAAAGCACTCTTATAATTTTTATATACTTCAAAAGGTTTTACAATTTCTTTTTTCTTTTTGAAGAATGAAAAAGCAAAGGATAAAAACATATAAGGTAATGTCATGGCTACATTCCCCATAAGTATTAAATAGTTAAAGAATTTAGATGAATCTTCGCCACCCATTGAGCAACATAAAACAAATATAATTACTGTTATACATTGAATCCACATAGCTGTAGCTGGCATATTTTCTTTGTTTAATCTTGTCCATTTTTCAGGCCAAATATCCTTAGGAGTACCTTCTATTAATTGTTTTAAAGGAGAGTAGCTTAAAGCGAAGAAGGCACCTATAAGTGCTAAAAACATTGAAAGTCCTATAAATCTAGCAAAGAAGTTACCTAACATTGTACAAGCATTAGCACTTAAGCCAATTGCTTCTCCTATGTAATAACCAAGATAATTTACTACAATATATGCTATATTTGCCATATTTACATCAGGACCAGTTAAGTCTCTATTCCAATTAACAAAGAAACCAATACATAAAATTCCTATTGCATAACCAATAACAATTACAAAAGCAGAAATTTTTATTCCTTTAGGGAAATTCTTTTTAGGATTTTCAGTTTGGTCAACTAATCCACCAACTACTTCTATTCCACCATAAGCAAATATTGCAAATACAACGAAGCCAAGTACGCCTAAAGGGGATTGATATGCAGGGTTTGGAGAATGTATGAACTGTTCAATATTAAAACCTTGAGCTGATTTAAAACCATTACTTGCTAGTACGAAAAAACCACCAAGAATTAAAACTACATTAGCTAAGGCAACAACTGTTCCTCCTATGGATGTAATTTTTGAAATTTTATTTAATCCTTTAGAAGAAATAAATGTTATTGTTATTAGTAATATTATAGCTAGCACAGCCATTGCACGAGGGCCTGTTAAACCAAATATATTCCAAGTAGAAGTTGTATCTTTACCAAAAAATACATTAGATAAAGGGATCCATATAGATGATGATACAGAGACCATCCATATTAGATTTGAAGAAAACCACATAAAGGTTACTATGAAAGCAAATTTAGGGTTTACTGATTTAGCCATCCAAGAATATATTCCTCCCTTTTCTTTTCTAAAGGCAGCACCATATTCAGCCATCATAAAAGCATAAGGAATAAAAAATAAAATAGCTGACATTATATACCATATGATTCCACTATAACCCATTAAATAAAAGGTTCTTGGCATATTAGTAAAGCCATAAACTGATGTAAAGATCATAAGTATTAAGGCTGTTAGGGTTAATTTACTTTTTTCTTTTGATTCCATATAAAATCACCTCTCATATATACTTTTAAAGCCTTATTTTTCTTAAGTATACAAATAATACACATTAAGTTAAAGTAAAGTATGTTAATAAATTAATGATTTGTTAATAAAAAGAAGAAAAAAATATCTGTAAAAGAATCTATTTTTATAAAATAAGTAAATTTTTAATAGTTTTCGTATAAAAATAATAAATTTGCCAAAATTTATAAAACCAATTACTATGTATAATTTTATTTTTGATTATTATTATTTTATAGGTCTATTTAAATTAACGGTAGTAGATATTAAATATTATATAAAGATTATTTAAATAAAAAGAACTTTTAAGAATAAATTATAATAAGCGGACAACTTAAGATTTATAATCATATAATTTATATATATAAAATTTTTGGGGGATTTAATGCCATTAAAAGATCAAAGATATTTGTGGATTTTAGGATTAATTTATTTCTTAATAGTAAGCATAATTTTTATTATAAAGGGTTCTTATCTAGGGTGGCTTAGCATAATAACTTCTTTTCTATTGGGTATTACTGTTTTTAAGGTGAAGAAAAATTTAAAAGATACATAGGTATTTTTTAGAGTAAACTATCTTATTAGAAAATATAATTTCATAAATAGTTAATATATGCTATGAATAAAGAGAAGTTAAGTACACAAACTATTTTTGAGGTGATATTAATGAGTAAAAAAAATAACAATAAAAAACACATAAATCATAATCCTCAAAGTGAAAGTGTAAAAGCTGTTTTTGGAGAACCAAAAGCAAAGGGAGATGAATTCACTCCAAAAACTTTTAAGTAGATTAAGAGTTCACTCCAAAAAATTAATAGAAATTTTGATTGATATAAGGAAAGGTAATTTACAACAATTTACCTTTCCTTATATTAAAGTGAATTAGAAGAATCAGAAGAGTTGTCTTCTAGATAAGTATAAGTATTTCTTCCTTTTGTTTTAGATATATATAGTGCTTTATCAGAAAATTTAATTGCATTTTTTAGGTCATTTTTAGTATATGTAGTATATATTCCAATACTAAAGGTTACATGGTCTGAGGCCTTTGAATATTCATGCTTTATATTTAAATTATCTAAATTTTCTTTAATTCTTTTAGCGTAGTTAATAGAAGAATACTTAGAAGCACCTTTTAGTAAAACGCAAAATTCTTCTCCTCCATAACGTGCAACTATATCTTCTTTACGAGAATTCTTTTTAAGTACATATGCTATACTTTTTAGTATAAAATCACCTGCTTGATGACCATAATTATCATTATAAAGTTTAAAATAATCTACATCTATCATTAAAAAAGAAACGGGCAAATCTTTTTCCTTTAAATTATTTATGTAAGAATCTAAAAAACGTCTGTTATAAATATTACAAAGCCCATCTTTTAAAGAATCTAATCTTGAATCTCTAGCTTTTTTTAAGTAAAAAAGCACTAATATAATAGATATTAAAAATAAGAATAGCAATATAATAATTATATCTTTTAAAAATGGCAATTCATGATTATTTATAATTTTATTATTTATGTAATATTTAAATTCATAATTATTTATATCATTTATTGAAGTTTGTTTTTCATAGTATTTATTTATTAAAGAATCTACCTGCGTATTATCATTTAATTTTCTATAAATTGAGATTCTTTCGCTGATAGAAAATAATGAAATATAAGAAGCACCTTCATTATCAGCTAATTCTTCTAATTTTGAAAAATAATCTAATGCTAAATTGAAATCTCCAGTACTTTCATAGTACATACCATAAGAACGAGTCTTTATCATTTCTAATTCAGAATATATAACATCTTTATTTTTAATCTCTAATTCTTCTATTTTAGAAATATAGTTTGGTATCAGATCAAGATTATTTTCTGATATTGCTTTTATTATTAAATATGAATTTAAAAGTATTTTTAAGTCTTCTAAATAATTTTCAGGGCCAGAATAATAAAGGCTAGATGCCTTTGCTATTGTAGAGTTAAAATCAGTCATATCATTTACAGAAAAATAAGTTTCAGCTAAGTTTAATAAAGTATATTCTTTAAGGTAAGAATCTTCATTTCTAAATATTAATGATGAATCTAGCATTTTATCTAAAACATTAGTGGCAGTAACATAAGCTCCCATATATCTATAAGCAGATGCCATGTTTAATTTAATAATAATTTTTGAACTTTTATCAGCATATTTAAAGGCTTCTTCATAATGGGATAAAGCATTTAAAAATTTTTCTTGTTGAAGATTTATTATAGCTAAATAATTATAAATTTCGAATTTTAAATTATCTGGTAAACTATAAAACATATCTTTATTATCTATAATTGCATAAAGTTTATTTTCAGAATCTTTAAAATTTCTTTTTTTCATCTCTAATTTAGACTCATATAAAATGACATTAGTTTTTTCTATATACTTTTCATTTTTTTTATTTACTTTAAATTTATAGAAAGAAAATAAGGTTAAGTTAATAACTATTAAAAAAATTAATGAGAGTAAAAAATATTTCTTTTTTTTATTTTTCATAAATACTCCTAAAATTAATAAAAGTTAGAATTTATGTTTTTCATTAACATATAACAAAAGAAAGTATACCATAAATATTAAATAAATGTACATAAAATGAATAAATGATTAAATATAAAAAAATATTCAAACATTATTGATAATGTTTACATTATTCCCAATAAATGGTAAAATGTTTAATGTATTAAGCTAAGGGGGGATTTTATGTTTAGCAAAAAGACGATTGCTAAGATATTAAGTATTGCAGTGTTTTCCAATGTTGTAATTAATAATTTTAGCATTAACGAAGTTTTAGCAAATGTAAAAAAAGTAAAAATTGAAGATGGTGTTTTTTGGGCAAATAATCCTGAAAAATTTGAAGACAATCGGGAAAAAGCACATGCTACTTTAATGTCTTTTAATAGTATTGAAGAAGCATTAAATAATCCTAATTATTCTAATTATTCTAATTCAGAGAATTATATGTCTTTAAATGGAGAGTGGAAATTTAATTTAGTAGAAACTTATGATAAAGATATAAAAGATTTTTATAAAACAAATTTTGATTCTAGTTCATGGGGTACAATTCCTGTTCCATCTAGTTGGCAATTGCATGGATATGATCAGCCAAGGTATAATGATACAGCTTATCCTTGGGAATATCAAGATAATATACCAGAACCGCCTGATGTACCAACAGACTATAATCCAATTGGGTATTATAAGAAAACATTTACTATTCCTGAAGGATGGGATAATAAAGAAGTTTTTGTATCATTTCAAGGAGTTGAATCTGCATATTACTTATATATAAATGGAGAATATGTGGGTTATAGTGAGGATTCATTTACTGGACACGATTTTAATATAGGAAAGTTTTTAAAAGAGGGAGAAAATGAAATATCTGTAAAAGTTCACAGATGGAGTGATGGAAGTTGGTTAGAATCACAAGATATGATAAAGCTTAGTGGGATATTTAGAGATGTGTTCTTATATTCTACACCTAAAGCTCATATAAGAGATTATACTTTAGTTACAGATTTAGATGATAAATATAGAGATTCTAATTTGAATGTTGAAATTGATATTTCTAATTATGGTATTGAAGCTGGAAAATATAAAATAAAAGGTATTTTATATGATGAAAATAAAAAAATAGTAAATGAAGATATTAGTGAATTTGAGTTAAATGATGAAGAAAATGTATTAGTTTCTATTAATACTAGAGTTGAAAATCCTAAAAAATGGACAGCGGAAACTCCTAATTTATATACTTATGTAATTGCTTTAGAAAATGAAAATGGTGAAGTTGTAGAAACTATAAGTAACAAGTTTGGATTTAGAAAAATAGAAATTAAAAATAATCAAGTATGTATAAATGGACAGCCTATATCATTTAAAGGAGTGAATAGGCATGAATTTTTACCTGATAACGGTAGAACGCTTACAGAAGAAAGTATGATAGAAGATATAAAGCTTATGAAAAAAAATAATATAAATGCAGTAAGGTCATCTCATTATCCTAATGATCCAAGATGGTACGATTTATGTAATGAGTATGGACTATATGTTATGGATGAAGCTAATTTGGAAACTCATGGAAGATTAGATGATATTCCTCAGAGTAGACCAGAATGGACCGAGGCGGTTATAGATAGACAGAGATCGATGTTAGAGAGGTCAAAAAATGAAACAAGTATAATAATGTGGTCATTAGGAAATGAGTCAAGTGGAGGGGAAAATTTTGAAATAGCTGCAAAGTGGATAAAGGAAAATGATCCTACTAGATTAGTTCATTATGAAGCGGAGAGGACTGTAGGAGACGTATATAGTAGAATGTATAGAACTATAGAAGAAATGGAAGCCTATGCAAATGATCCTGATAATACAAAGCCATATATACAATGTGAATATGCTCATGGAATGGGAAATAGTATAGGTAATTTACAAAAATATTGGGATGTCTTTGATAAATACGATATAATGCAAGGTGGATTTATATGGGATTGGGCTGATCAAGCTATAAGAATGAAAGATAAAAACACGGGTGAAGAATTTCTAAGTTATGGTGGCGATTGGGGAGAGATTGAATTTACAGATGGGAATTTCTGTGCTAATGGCTTAGTTTCAGCTGATAGAACAGTTCAACCTGAACTTCAAGAAGTAAAAAAGGTTTATCAAGAAATAGAGATAGAGGATATTAATATTTTAAATGGTAAAGTAAAGATAGTAAATGAACATTTATTTACTAATTTAAATAAATACAAAGGAAAATGGGAGTTAAGAGCCGATGATAATATATTACAAAATGGGGAGTTAGATATTTCTGTTGATCCATTAAGTAGCAAGGAAATTACGATTCCATTTAAAAAGCCAGAACTTAGTCCAGGGGTTGAGTATTGGTTAAATATAAGTTTTGAATTAAAGGATGATGAGCCTTGGGCTGAAAAAGGATATGTAATATCAAAAGAACAATTTAAACTTCCTTTTGATAATGAAATGGAAAAAGGAATTGATTTAAATTCAATGAATTCAATAGAACTTAAAAATGATGAAAATAATGTGCAAATGATAGGTGATGGATTTAAGGTTTCTTTTGATAAAAAACTTGGTGCTTTAGAATCATATAAAATAGATAAAGAAGGGAATGAAATTGAGCTTATAGAAGAACCTATAAGACCTAATTATTGGAGAGCACCTAATGATAATGACAAAGGATTTGGTGCTGAAGAAAGATTTGATACTTGGAGATATGCAGGTGCAAATGCTAAAGTAGAAAATTTAGAAGTTATAGAAGTAGGAGATAAGGCTGTAAAAGTAAATGTAGACTTTATATTACCAACTAATATAGAATCTAAACTTAATGTTGAATATATTGTTTATGGAAATGGAGAAGTTTCTGTAAATAATACACTTAATGCTTCTAAAGGTCTTTCAGAAATACCAGAAATAGGAATGATGCTTAAACTTCCTAAAGAATTTGATAGTATTACTTGGTATGGAAGAGGACCAGAAGAAAATTATATAGATAGAAATACTGGGTATGATATTGGTGTTTATAACAAGAATGTTAAAGATTTCTTCTTCCCATACTTAGAACCATCCGAAACAGGAAATAGAACAGATATAAGATGGGTAACATTAACTAATAATAATGGAGTAGGATTAATGGCGTCTGGAATACCTAGTATAGAATTTAATGCATTACAGTATACTCCAGAAGAACTTTCATCCGGTAAACGTCATCCACATGAGTTAGCAAAAGAAGATAGTATAGTTTTAAGACTTAATCATAGACAAATGGGTGTTGGAGGAGATAACAGCTGGGGAGCAACTCCACATAGAGAATTTATGAATGAATCTGGTAAAATATATAATTATTCTTTTAAAATTAAAGGTATCGACAAAAGTTCTTCTCCAATGGAAATAAGTAAAAAGAATTTAAAGGAAGATTTAATTAAGGATATTAAAATTGATGGTGTTAGTTTAAGGGACTTTAATGAAAATATTACAGAGTATAACGTAGATTACTTAGAGAAGACATTGGAAAAACCTCCAGTAATAGAAGTTGTAAAAGCTAATGATAATATAGATGTAGAGGTAGAAAATGTATATACAATACCAGGAAAAGCAACCATTAAGGTTAATCATAAGGATGAGCTTTTAAATAAAATTTATACTAAAGAATATGTTATAAATTTTGGAACACATAATGTGGAATATCTTTCAGATATAAGTTGGAAAAGCGCAACTTCTAGCATGTATGAACCTGTAAAAGATAGGTCTGTAGTTAATAATCCATTAGTGTTAAAAATTGATGGAGAAATAAAAACTTTTGATAAAGGTGTGGGAGTAAACTCAAACTCAGAAATAGTAGTTGATTTAAAAGGAAAAGGTTATGAAAAATTTGAAGCTTATGTTGGCATGGATAGAGGAGTAAGTGGATATGGATCTTCTATAGTAGCTAGGGTTGAGGTTGATGGCAAGGAGGTATTCAATAGTGAGAAAATATATAGTACTTCTAATGGTCATAAGGTTGAAGTAGATTTAAAAAGTGCTGAAAAATTAGCATTATATATTGATGACTATGATAATAATATTAAGTATGATCATGGAAATTGGGCTGATGCTAAATTTATAAAAGCTGAGGCAAATAAAGATACTTCCTTAAAAGCTTTAAAAGTAAATGGAGAAAATTTAAAAGGGTTTAACACAAATACTTTTGAATATGATGTGAACCTTTCAAAGGAGTCTGATATACCTAAGATTGAAGCTATTGCAATGAATGAAAATTCAAAAGTGTTTATTGAAAATGCATTAAGTATTCCTGGTACAAGTTATATTAAGGTTATTTCAGAGGCAAGCACTATGAAAACTTATAAAATAAACTTTGAATTAAATGGAAATTCTACAGAAGATGATGAGAAGCCTGGAGATGTAGAAAAACCAAATGATAATGACTTAGATGAAAATAATAAGCCAGAAGATTCTGAGGGATTACCAAGTACAGGACAAAATGTTATTAACTTTGCTATTATTGGAATTATTTCATCTTTAGCAGGAGTAAAACTATTAAGAAGAAAAAATAAATAATTAAAATTTTAGTTTTTAATAAGCCTTTCTAAATTTTGGAAAGGCTTTTTTATATAATCTAAATTAATAAAAAGTCATAAAAGTGATAAAAAGTTAACATTAAAGTTACTAAAATAAAATTGATGAATGGTTAACTTATTTGTATTTTGATAATATTTTTTTGATAATTTATATGAAAATTTAAGTTTAATAATGAAATTAAAGGAAAATTTTAGAATTTAAATTATGGTATATTTTAAATGAAATTAATGGATACTAAAGATGAAAATGTTTTTATCTTAGAATAATGAAGAATTAACCTAATTGACTTAGTATATTTAGGTTTATATAATCAAATACGTCATTGAGAAAAATATATAGGTAAGGTGATAAAATGTCGAAAAAAGTAAAAGTGATATTTACTATATTATTAGCATTATTAGTAGTTGGAGGATTAAGCAAAATATTCTTAAGTAAACATAGCAGTGAATATGCTTATAATATAGGTGATACAGTAAAAATTAAGGATCAAAGTTTAATAGTAAATAGTGTTAAAACAAGTATGGGTGAAGGAAATGATAAACCTAAAGAAGGCAATGAGTTTCTTATTTTAAATTTAACTCTTAAAAATAATGGAGATTCAGAATTGAATTATAACCCATATAGTTTCCAAATTGAAAATGCCAAAGGCGAAATAAAAGATAGAACATTTACTGCTATTGATGGTAAGGAAGCTTTAGATAAGGGAACACTAGCACCAGGAGAAGAGGTTACAGGAACTATAGTAGTTCAAGAACCTATAGGAGCTAAGGATTTAAAATTAAATTATGTTCCAAATATATTTAAAAAAGATGTAGTAACAGTTAAACTATAATATTCGACATTTATATACAGCAAAATTTATAGTAATAGATTATATTTTATATACAACAAAATATTTAGAGCTTAAAAAGGTAATATATTAATAAATATTACCTTTTTATTTACATTTTTTTAAATTTATGTTGACTAAGTACAGAGTTTAAAATATAATAAAGTTAATTCGTATAAGAATACTAAGAATTAATTTTTATAATATGAAAAGCTGTGATTAGAAAAGTAGAATTAATTTCTTTATTCAGAGAGAGTCTTCTAGGCTGTAAAAGACTTTAAAGAATTTTTTCATGAGTGCATCTATGAGCTTGTTTCCAGAAATAATTTTAGGTTAGAGTAGGGAAATACGGGTATGCCCGTTATAGCAGAGTGGTATATTTGTACCTAAAGAGATTTTGTAGTTTAAGCTTATAGCTTACTACTTAAAATCAGAGTGGAACCGTGGAATTTTACTTCTGCCTCTGTATAAGGGGTAGAAGTTTTTTTTTATAAATAATTCTTTACATGAAAGTATAAAATAAAAAGGGGGGGATAAATTGTGAAGAAATTATTTAATAATCTTATTTTTAAACTTGTTTTAGGTGTTATATTAGGAATAATAATAGGAACATACTCTTCAGAGGGGCTTATGTCGACAATTGTGACAATTAAGTATGTATTGGGACAAATTATATTTTTCTCTGTTCCACTTATTATTCTAGGATTTATAGCACCATCTATTGCTAAATTAAAAGATAACGCAAGCAAATTATTAGGATATGCTGTTTTAATAGCTTATTTATCTTCAGTTTTTGCTGCTATTCTTTCAATGATTGCAGGATATGCATTAATACCTAAATTGTCTATAGTATCTAACATAGCATCATTAAAGGAATTACCAGAACTTATATTTAAATTAGATATACCACCAGTTATGAGTGTAATGAGTGCTTTAGCTTTAGCATTACTTTTAGGATTAGCTGTTGGATGGACAAAGGCTGATTTAGTAGAAAAACTTTTAGATCAATTTCAAGCTATAGTACTTAGTATTGTAAATAAAATAATAATACCAATATTACCATTTTTCATAGCAACTAATTTTGCAGCTTTAGCTTATGAAGGAGGATTAAGTAATCAACTTCCTGTATTCTTTAAAGTTATATTAATTGTATTATTTGGTCATTTTATATGGTTAACAATTTTATATTTAATAGGTGGAGCAATATCAAAAGAAAATCCATGGGAAGTTGTAAAATATTATGGACCAGCATATCTTACTGCTGTAGGTACAATGTCAAGTGCTGCAACATTACCAGTAGCTTTAGAGTCTGCAAAGAAATCAAAGGCTTTAAGAGAAGATATAGTGGATTTTGCAATACCATTATGTTCAAACATACACTTATGTGGTTCAGTTCTTACAGAAGTATTCTTTGTAATGACAGTATCTCAAATTTTATATGGTAAAATTCCTAGTTTACCAACTATGATACTATTTATATTATTATTAGGAGTGTTCGCAATAGGAGCACCAGGAGTTCCAGGTGGAACAGTTATGGCATCATTAGGTTTAATAATTAGTGTGTTAGCCTTTGATGAGGCTGGAACAGCTCTTATGCTAACAATATTTGCTCTTCAAGATAGTTTTGGAACAGCATGTAATGTAACTGGTGATGGAGCAATAGCTCTTATGTTAACAGGTATAGCGAAGAAAAGGAATTTATAAGAAAAAAAGGTGTACTTTTATAGTACGCCTTTTTATTTTTAAGTAAATAATAGAAAATCTCTATGAAGTTAAGGATGTATAAATGATTACCTAAATTAGTATTGATATAATATACTAAAATTTATTGCTATAAAAGGAAAAAATAATAATTTGTAGAACTAATAGTAAAAATGAAATATTAATTATAGGGTGGGATATTTATGAGAAAAATAAGTATAGCTGTTATTGGGGCTGGATCAAGAGGAAGATTTGCTTATTCTTCATATGCTTTAAAATATAAAGAAGAGGTTGAGATTATTGCAATTGCAGAACCTAATGAAGAAAGAAGAAATTTATTTGTTAAGGAACATGGGATAAAGAATGAATTTGTTTTTAATACTTGGGAGGATATGTTAAATAGAGATAGATTAGCAGATGGTATTATAATAGCGAATAATGATGAAGGACATTTTGAACCAACAAAGATAGCTTTAGAAAAGGGATATAATATTTTATTGGAAAAACCAATGTCAAACTCATTAGATGAAGTTATAAAGCTAGGAGAACTAGCAAAAATATATGATGATAGAGTATTTATGGTATGTCACGTTTTAAGATATACTCCTTTTTTTGAAGCTTTAAAAAACATAATAGATAGTGGACGACTTGGAAGGCTTATTAATATTCAGCATAATGAAAATATAGGTTATTGGCATTTTGCTCATAGCTTTACAAGAGGAAATTGGAGAAATTCTGATGAAACATCTCCATTAATTTTAGCTAAAAGTTGTCATGACATGGATATATTATTATGGCTAACTGGAGCTAAGTGTAAATCGATAGCTTCTTTTGGTCACTTAACGTATTTTAAAGAAGAAAATTTTAAAATGAATATGGAAAATAGGTGTTTAGATTGTAAAGTTGAAAAGAATTGCCCTTACTCTGCCAAAAAATTATATTTAGGAGAAAAACCTGTATTTACTTCAGTTGTACATCCTAATCCTACTAAAGAAAACTTAGAAAGAGCCTTAAGAGAAGGACCATATGGAAGGTGTGTTTATAGATGTGATAACAATGTTGTGGATCACATGGTTACAATACTTGATTTTGATAATGAAGTAACTGCAACATTTAATTTATCTGCATTTACAAAGGATATTCATAGAACTATAAAATTAATGTTTACAGAAGGTGAAGTTGGTGGAAATGATATAAAAAATATTATTGAAATTAAAAAGTTTGTAAGTGATGAAATAGAAACTATAATACCCCAAAAGGTTGAGGGAGGTCATCTTGGAGGAGATATTGGTATTATGAGAGATTTTATAAAGGCAATAAGAGAGGAAAATATAAATACTAGAACTTCAGCATTAAGAAGCATAGAAAGTCATATTATGGCCTTTGCCGCTGAGGAATCTAGATTAACAAGAGGCATTGTTGATATAGACAGATTTTTTAATTTAAAGTAAAATAAAAAATTTTAAAAGTCAGCTAAATTTTAAGCTGGCTTTTTTCTTAATAAACTTACAAATAATTCCTGAAAATTCACAAAAATACAGAATTTGACTAAAATAAATAGTAAGAGAGTTTATAAATAAGTTTATATTTTCATTATTATTTATAGAATTTAACTTTAGAAAATGAAGGTGAATATGAATTTGTTTATACTAGTTTTATATTTATGAAAGGAGGTAATTATCAGCTTAAAAGAGGTTGATAAGTAATTATGCTAAGCAGAGTTAATAAAATAAATAATCGTACAGTTGCTGCTTTAGGAATAAAAAGTTTAGATGAAAATTTAGAGAAAAGTATAGTTAATATAATAAATTGTAATTCAGAATATATTATTTTAGGATGCAGTGAAATTCCTTTTACAGAAAGAATTTTGAAAGCTTTAAATAATGCTAATTGTCCTAAGATTTTAATACTTCCCTTTAACTATAGATTTAGAAATCAAAGAGAGGTAGTTAATGAAATAAAATTAATGAAAAATTTTTCTGAAAATAATATAGCAATTATATTAAATTCAGTAAATGATGCTAATTTTATTTTAACTGATAAAATTTGTTATATATCTTCAGGAAGCTTAAACAATAATGGCATAGCAAACAATGTAAATTCCTATGAGATAATGAACAAAAAGGATTGTAATTATAAATTATGGGAATCAGAAATCTTTGATTTTATAAATAAAGAAATAATAAATTATAGGAGTAATGATCAAAGAGAGCAAATAGAATACATTTTAAAGGAACTGAAAAAAAGATTGTTTATCAATATTTCTAACAGTTCCAATATATTAAATGAGGAGTATATTTATATTCTTCTAGATATATTAAATAGCATAGATAGGTTTATTATGATAGGAACTGATGTTTATCAATATTTTGACAGAGATTTTTTAGATATAATAAAGGGTAATAAAAAAATATTAGCCAAAATAAATTCCATAAGAAATGAATTATTTAGAATACTGTTAAACATCAATGAAGGAAAGAATGATATTAATACCAAAATTTTTAATTGTTTAAAAAATGAATTTTTAATTCTTTTAGAAGAATTAGAGGAGTTAATAAATTTAAGAGAAAATAAATATCATAATTCTATTATGCCATGGAGAAAAGAGAGAAGTATAATCTCATTTTTATCAGCTAATAATACAATTAATAATTCTTTGATTAGTGAGTTCTATGAAAGAATTATTTTAAATTATGAAAGGTAGAAAGAGTGATAAAAATGAATAATAATATAAAGAATAAATTTGCACTAGGAAATTATACAAAGGGAGCAGTTAAAAGTTTTGAAAAGAAAATAGTTAGTCAAAGGGATTATTTAGAAAAGATAAAGAAAAATAAATAAGTGTTTACTCTAATAAACAATAATAATTAATTTATTATTGTTTATTTTTTTATAAGTATATTTTTAGCTTATAATATAAATATAAAACTTAATTATAGTATTATTCTAGAATTTACTATAAAAATAGTATAAGTTTTTGACAAGAGGTGATAAAACATGTGGAAGAAACAAATTATGTATCTTAAAATGTTTTTGATAGTGGTAATTTCTATACTAATATTTGTTTTATTATTTGGAAAGGAAAATCTTTTTATTGGATTAGCCGCTGTTATTACAGTTACTACAATGTTTGGAGAGGATTATACAATAAATCCAATACATCATACATTATACTTTATTGGAGTTGAACTTTTTGTAGGTTTAGGAGCATATTTTGCAGGGGTAAATCCTATTTTAGGAGCTATAATGACTTTAATTGTATCATTCTTTATATACTTTGCTTTTACTTATGATACAAAGCCTACTAAAGCCTTAGGATTTATACAGTTATATTTATTTTTGTTATATGAACCAGTTACAACTAGCGAATTACCAAAAAGAGTATTTGCTTTGGTTTTTGGTGGTATAGTCATAATGACACTTTACTATATATTAGCTAGATATAATTTTAATAATATATTTAACAAATCAATAAAAGGGTGTATTAATTCATTAATTGAAAACTTAAATGAATTGATAAATACTGGTTGTATAGAAAAAAATAATAGTGAAAAGGTAGCTTTAATGATTAAAGAACTTGAGATAAAGGTCCATGAAAGATTGGAATTAGATAAAAATCAAGTTTATTCTATATATTCAAAAGATTTAATAGTAGTTTTTCTAAAGAGAGTATCAAGTCTTTCATCTGAAGCTATGAAGAGAGATGTTAATAAGGAACTCATTAAAAAGACCATTGAATTACTTAAAAATGTGCAAGACTTTATAGAGGATGGAAATAAGGAAGAGTTAAAAAATATACTAAATGAATATTATAATTATTTAGATTCTTTCAAATTAAGAGATGATTTAGATAGATATAGCTATTACAATGCTAAATTAAGCGTAAAGGAATTTTTACAAGGACTTAATGTGAAAGAAAATCAGATTGAAAGCTATTCAAATTATATTGCAAATTTTTTAAAAGCTTTAAAATCTAATTCAAATAATTTTAGAAAAAGCTTAAACATAAGATCACTAAGATTTAATTTGGCAGTAAAAGCAGCCATAACATTGGCTTTTTCAGTATTTATAGTAAATTACTTTGAAATTTTTCAAGGTAAGTGGGCATTATTCACTATTTCCCTATTATTAATTCCATATGCGGAACAAAGTAATAAGAAGGCAAAGGCAAGGGTTGTGGGAACTATAATAGGAGCAATTTTATTTAATGTAATTTTTTATTTTATTCAGTCAAATGTAATACTTATATTTGCTTTTATAGTTGTTTGTATATACTTAAGTATGTCTGTTGTTTCTTATAAAATTAGATGTATATTTATAACATTAAATGCATTATTAATGGCTGGGGTAATGGATCCATCACATACTCCCTATTATGTGCTAAGTGAATACAGAGTATTTTTTATATTAATAGCATCTATAATTGTTGCTATAGTAATGAATTATATTTTCCCTTATAAAATGAAGGATGAAACTAATAAAGCAATAAAATTATATGTTTATTTAAATGAGAGAATACTAGATGGTTTAATAGAAGAAAATTCAGATAAGGAAAAATTAGTATTATCTTTTTTTGAAAGTTATAGAATATGGAAGAAGATAAATTATAACAATAAAGAGATAAAATCAGATCAAATTAAAGAATTATTGATATTGCAAAATGATTTTGTATCAGATGTAAACTTCTTAATAAAAAGCCCTATGATACATAATAATAAAAGCTTATTAAAAAAGAGCTTTGAAGACTTTAAAAATTATACTAAGAAAAAAGACTTTGAAGATTTAGCAATAGAGGATTTAGAGAAGGCAAAAACAGAAGAAGAGAGATTAATACTTGTATTGCTTTATAAACTTTTCTATGTGGTAAAAGAGATGGGAAAGTTAAGTGATTTAATATGTAAAGAATAAAAATGGCATATATATAAAACTTACAAACATATTCCGAGAATTACTAGATTTCGCTAAGAATTTATAATTATTACTCCGAAGATATTACTAAAACTTCGAAACTTAAGTGAAAGTCCAAATTTCTAATTTGGGTACTTGAACTTATGCAATCGAACTTTGTGAGATTGTATTCCTAAGAATTTAAAAGTCTCAGTTTTTTACGTAATATCTTCTCCATAATAATTTAAATTCTAAAGCTCATCTAGATATTCTCTTCATACTGTTTGTAAGTTTTATAAAAAGTTATTCTGATACAGCCTTTTTTATTCTTCTGGTAAAGTTAAATCGCAGGTTGAAAGCATATTAAGGGTTTCATTTACATCATGCTTAACTCCAGCAAGGATTACTAAGTCATTTTCCTCTAGAGTTGTATTAGCATTAGGCATAAACTCATGGTCATCTCTTACCATTGAGAAAATCCTACAGCCTGTAGGTAACTTACAATCCTTTAAGGCTTTACCTATATACCATTGGCTACTAACAAGTACTTCACGTATTATTATTTTTTCATCTTCCTCTACAGTATCATTAGTATCACCATGAAGTGCAATTAATTTTTCAAATAGTATTGGGAAGAAGATACAAGTTATTACTGTGGTAACTACGAAAGCAGAGTAGTCTGCAGCAGTTATGTATCCTAAATTCAATGCCATTTGAGAACCAACTATAACTAAACTAAGCTGAGCTGTTAATAACATAGATGCTGCTAAGGAATTTCTCTTTCCATATTTCTTTTTTAGTAAAAGTGATGGAATGAATTTTACTAAGAAGAAAATTAGTATAAACAAAGGTATTTTAGCAATTGATTGAGGATTTTCAACAACTGCCTTTAAATCAACATTAACTCCCACCATTATAAAAAATATAGGAATTAAAAAACCATACCCAACCACATCTAATTGGTGAGAAATTTCTTCTTTGGCTTTTCCAACTATTAATGAAAATACCATACCAGCTAAGAATGAGCCTAGAATTATCTCAGAGTCTACTTTTTCAGCCACAGCAACAAGTACCAAAACAAGAACAAAGGCACCTCTTACGCTAAGGTGAAGGTTTTTAAAGGCAATAGTAGAAAAATCATGAACTTTAAATATAATCTTTGATAAGAAATATACTACTATAGCCACTGCAAATATTATTAAGAAAGTAAAACTCTTTAAGGTAATACCATTTACTGCAACAGAGGCCACAAAGGTAACACCTATTAAACTTACTAATTGAGTTATTATTCCAAAAACAAGTAAAGTTTGACCATAGCTACTATTTATTATGTGTTTTGTTTTTAAAATAGGTACAAGTAATCCTGGGGCAGCAGCCGTAAATAGTAGTGCAAAGAATAGATAACCTTCTGAAATACCTGCAAATTTTAATGTAAATGATAAAATTATAGCTGTTATTATAGACACAATAAACATCTTTATACTAGTGAATAACTTGGAATCCTTTAAAAGTTCTCCTTCTTTAGGTTTAAGCTCATCAAAGTCTATAGCAAGACCACTTAAAAACATTAAATAAGCTAATCCTAAGTTTGATAAAAATAAAATCCAAATATCTGGTTTAATTATGTTTAAAAAACTTTTACCCAATAATATACCTATAAATATTTCCCCTACTTGATAAGGGATGTTCACTCTTTTTAGCCTTGAAACTAAAAATGGAGTAAAAAAGGCTACTACAGATAAGATTAACAATGAATCATAATTTATAGTTTCATTCATAAATAAATCCTCTCTTTTCTTTAGTATTTTATATTAAATTTAAATAACTAAGTTCATATATAAGGATTTTTTCTCTTGAGTCATATTCATACTTATTAGGAATCTTTATTTCCTTCTTTAAAGAAAATGGAGTGTAGTTTTCTAAATAGTATATGTAATCATCAGAGGGATAATAAAGTATAATATCTACTGGTCTCTCATGATTAGATACAGAATCAAGAATATTTCCAACAACTTTTATAAATATTTGTTCTGAAAAGGGATTAAAAAAGTAAAATTTATTATCCTTTGAATCTATAGGATACCTTTCAGCAAAACAATTTATAAAATTTAATTTATCTTCCTTAACTTTATTTTGTGATAAATAAGATTTTTTATTTCCTAAGCATTCATTAAAAAAGAAGTTATTCATCTCTATTCCTGTAACTTTAATATTTAAAAAGTAATTTAAGTAGAAATTAAGTCTTCCCTTACCACATCCAAAATCTATTAAGGAATCTTCTTTAGAAAATTCATATTGAGAACACATAGCTTCTAATACATCATAAGATGTAGGCTCATATCTATTGTAATGTAGAGATTCATTAAATATTTTTTGTTCTCCAGAAGTTTTTATGTTTAGTAATTTTTCAAAATATTGTTCTTTCATTTTCTCCTCTTTCATAAAAATTTAGTATTTAAATTTACAATTATCAGTATAGTATTTTACCTTAAATAGGGCAAGTTAAAATTTAGGGTGAGGAATTCTTAGTTAATTGAAAATACTTTATGTAAATTAAACTAAAGAAGAGATAATAGATTTATAGAATGGAAATCTAATGTTGGTCAAATTTTTATAATTAGATACAATAGTAAATGAATGTTTAAATACATAGGAGGAATTTTAATGAGAAGCAATTATCATACACATACATATAGATGTAATCATGCAACAGGAACTATTGAAGATTATGTTAAAGAAGCTATAAAAGCTAATATAGATGAAATTGGAATTTCTGATCACTTACCACATCCAGGTAAGAATATAGATAACTATCACAGAATGGCTTATGAAGATTTAGAGTATTACTTTGGAAAGATAGAAGAAGCTATAGAAAAGTATGGAGATAAAATATCAATAAAAAGATCCATAGAATGCGAGTATTTCCCAGACTTCGGATGGCTTTATGAAGAATTAAAGGAGAAATATAAGGCAGATTATTTAGCTTTAGGAGTACATTTTTTCCCTTATAAAGGAGAATGGGTGTATGTTGGAACAATAGAATTAACTCCAGAAATCCTAATGATTTATGCTGATTTTGTAGTGGAAGCAATTAAGAGTGGATATTTTTCATATTTAGCACATCCAGATTTATTTGGAATGACATATAAAAATTGGGATGAGCATGCAGAAGAGGCCTCAAAAAGAATTTTAAAAGCTGCTGAAGAAATGAATATGCATATAGAGATAAATGTAAATGGCATGAGAAAGAATAAAATTTCTTATAATAATGGAGAAAGATATCAATATCCAATAAAAGAGTTTTGGGAATTATCTAAGGAATATAATGTTAAAAGAATAGTTGGAATTGATGCTCATAATCCAGACGAAATGCATGATTTAGATATGGGGTTAAACTTTGCTAAAGAACATGATTTAACTATAATAGATAGATTAGAATTTAATAAATAAAAAATAGGAGCTTAACTAAGCTCCTATTTTTTATTTATATGTTGTTTTACTTGATGGCTCATTGGATCCATATGGAGTATTTTCATTAGCTTTATTTTTAATTTTTTCATTATAATTATTTGAACATGGTGATATAGAATCAGTTTTATGTTTTTTACAGTTTTTACTCATGATTTGGCCTCCTATTTATTGTGAGAAAGTTTTGATCTTTTAGTATATTTTTTACCATTTGAATGGGAGCCTTTTTTATGACCATTTTCAATTCCTATTTCAGAACCAGCTTCTGAATACATTTTTCTTTTCTCAGCATTTGATTTAGGCCTATCTTTTAACCTGTTTTTATTATTATCCACCTTTTATTACCTCCTTATATTTAGCTATATTTTAATTTAATATTGATTTTTAAACAAAAAATGTCATTAAATAAGAGCTTAATTAATATTTAAAAATCAATATAGGTTTAAGATTTTAAATCTTGATAATAGCTTATCCATTTATATATTTCATATAACAGGCAAAAGGGTGAATTATATACGTTTTTTGGTAATAATAAAAATGGCATGTATTAAAATAATTTTTAATAAAACTTACAAATATATTTTCATAGACATTATCTTCATAATACTTGTAAGTTTTATTTTTATATTTTCATACAGCCCATTATTTTGCTATTTAAACTTTATACATGTAGGAGATGGAATAAATATATCATTTTTTAAAAGTTTTAGTGTTCCATCTGGATTTTTAAGATAAATTGTTAGGTTATCTGATTTTTCATTTGCAATGATTAAGAACTTATTACATGGACTGATTTCAAAATCCCTAGGGAAATCACCATGTGAACTATAGTGATTTATAAGTGATAAAGAACCAGTTTCCTCATTTATTTTAAAGGCTGATATTCCATTAAAGCCTCTGTTAGAAACGTATAGGAATTTATTACAAGGACTTATTTTTATTGCAGAACCAAAATTTTGTCCTCCAAAGCCATTAGGAAGTACATGAATATACTGAACTAATTTAAATCCTTCTTCTCCTAAATATTTTAATATAATGATTTCAGAACTATTTTCACATATAACATATGCAAACTTTCCATTCTTTGAAAATTCTATATGTCTTGGACCGCATCCTTTAGTACAATAAAAACTTAGATTTTCAATGTAACTTAAGGTGTTATTAGAATTGATTTTAAAAAGTTCTATTCTATCCATACCTAAATTTACAGCACATATAAATTTATTATCTGGAGTTATTGATGCAAAATGCATTTTTGAATCATCTTTATGAGAAAATGAACTTAATGAAGTATCTATATCAAAATTCTCATTTAATGAATAGGTATTAATTGATTTTTCATGATAATTACTTGAAACTATTAAGGATTTATCAGGGATTATATTAATATGACAAGGTTTTTTACCTTGAAGTAAACTAGCACCTGTTAATTTTAATGAATAATCCTCTTCTATATTATAAGAAGCAACACCACCTAGTGTATCTAGAGAAAATGGGTTCCCAACTGTATATAGTTTATTGTTATGTATGCACAAATAAGTAGGATTACCAAATCTAGCTACTAAGGATAAATCTTCAATATTTCCTTTATCAGTATCTAGACATAATCTATAGATACCTTCACTAGCCCCATTTGTGTAAGTACCTATATATGCAATAGATTTGTTCATTTTTAAAGCCCCCTCTGACTTGAGTATATTGTTAATTTTACGTTTTATTTGTATGATATAAGATATATTAACAATTTTTATAAATAATATTAAAGATTAAATATTATTTGTTATACCATATAAAACAAAAATAGTAAAGAATATAAAATAAAAACATATATAAATTTTAATGTTTAGATTTTTTTAATGGAGGACAAGGATGAAAAAGACTATTGGTATATTAGCTCATGTTGATGGAGGAAAAACCACTTTTTCTGAGCAACTTTTATATCATACAAAGAGTATAAGAAATAGGGGAAGAGTTGATCATAAGAATTCTTATTTAGATAATAATGAAATAGAGAAAGATAGAGGCATAACTATATATTCTGAGGTAGGTAAATTTTCTATAGAAAATCAAGAATATTATCTTATAGATACTCCAGGACATATAGATTTTTCACCAGAAATGGAAAGAGCTATTAGTGTTTTAGATTATGCTATTTTGATTATAAGTGCAGTAGAAGGGGTTCAGGGACATAGTGAAACAATCTGGGAATTATTAAATAAGTATAAGGTTCCTACTTTTATTTTCATAAATAAGATTGATAGAGAAGGAGCAGAAGTAAATAAGGTTATAAATGAAATGAAACACAAACTTAGTGAAGATATTATTTTCTTTTTAAGTAAATTAGAGGATGAGACTATAGAAGAAGTAGTTGAAAGAGATGAAGACTTACTAAACTTATATTTAGAAGGAATTTTAAGTGAAGAAGAATTATTAAATAAAATACCAAGTATGATAAAGGAACTTAAAATTTTTCCTTGCTTATGTGGTTCTGCTTTACTAGATGAGGGCGTAGAAGATTTTATAAGGTGGTTTCATAACTTATCATTTACTAACTATGAGGAATCGGAAGATTCTTTTAGAGGAAGAGTTTTTAAAGTAAGACATGATGAAAAGGGAAATAGATTAACTTTTATAAAAGCTCTAAGTGGAACTTTAAGAACTAAGGAAGAATTGACATATTTAAAAGAAGGAAAAGAGTCTTTAGAGAAAGTAAATGAAATTAGAATATATAATGGAAGTAAATATGAACTTGTAAATGAAGTCAGGGCAGGAGATATATTTGCAGTGGTAGGAGTTAAAGGACTAGAATCTGGTGATGGGATTGGTATAGAAAATATTGATTCATATGATATGGTTCCCACTTTGAAGTCTAAGGTTGTTTATAGAGAAGGGTTAAATCCAAAGGAAGTACTTTCATGGTTTAAAATCTTAGAAAGTGAAGAGAGTACTTTAAGTGTATCTTGGGATGAAAGATTAAAAGAAATTCACGTTAATATTATGGGAAAAGTTCAATTGGAAGTTCTTAAAGAAGTTATGAAAAATAGATTTAATGAAGAAATAGAATTTGGAACTCCAGAGATATTATATAAGGAAACATTAAATGAAGAAGTAATAGGGTATGGTCATTTTGAGCCTTTAGGACATTATAGTGAGGTTCACTTAAAAATTGAGCCTTTGGAAAGAAATTCAGGAATAGTATTTGAAAATAAGTGCCATGCAGATGATCTTACAGTTGGAAATCAAAATTTAATAAGGACTCATATATTTGAATGTGAGCATAAGGGAATATTAACAGGTTCGCCTATTACGGATCTTAAAATAACCTTATTAACAGGAAGAGCTCACAACAAACATACAAGTGGTGGAGATTTTAGAGAAGCTACCAAGAGAGCTTTAAGGCAGGGATTAGAAAGTGGAGAAAATAAACTTTTAGAGCCCTATTATAAGTTTAAAATAGATGTGGATCTTAACCTAATAGGAAGAGTAATGAATGATATACAAAAGATGCATGGGGAGTTTAAGGATCCAATTATATATGGAGAGAAAGCAACCATAGAAGGAAAGGGACCTGTTTCTACATTTATAAATTATGGTATGGAGTTTCAGTCATTTACTAAGGGAAAGGGAGGACTTTCTCTTAAGTTTCATGGGTATGATTTATGTCACAATGAAGAGGATATTATTGAAAAGGTGGCATATGATAGAAATGCAGACATTGATTATACTTCTACTTCTATATTTTGTTCAAAGGGTCAAGCTTATTTAGTTAAAGGAGAAGAGGCAAAAGAACATATGCATTGTTTAGTTTAGATAAATTTTTGTTTTTTATATCCCTTTGTATAACATTTAAAGAAATATATGAAATTAAAATTTAGCTAAATTATATTCATTAGACAAAAATATGTAGCTTAGTTATAATTTATAGAGAAAGTTTAAACTATTTAAGATGAATTAATTTTCTATGAGGTGAAGAAATGGAATTAGTAAATATTTATGATGAATATAGAGAAGTAAATAAAAATTATGTGGATTTTATAGAGGAACTAGTAAATAAAAATTTTGAAGGATTCAGCGAAGATTTTGTAATGGGTAATCTAGAAAATTTTCAAAATTCCATTGGAGATTTAAAAGTAAAGGCTGATGATCTTCAGGTTGAGGAAGAAAATAAGGATAATTTAAAGGATTTAAAATATTTAATTGTTGATACATTATTCCTTACCTTTGATTTAAATAACTTTTATAAGCTTAAAGAATTTGAAAGATTTAAAATGAGATTTGCAAATTATGTTAATAAAAGAAGAAGAGATGAGATGTTAAAATCTTTTTAGGATAAAAATAATAGGGCTTTTATCAAGAAATAACAATAAAACTTACAAACAATATGAAAAAATACTGTTTGTAAGTTTTAAAAAAAGTTATTTTGATGAAAGTCCTTTATTTATAAACACGTTTTAAAGTAGTGTGTTCAGTAAATCCTAATATTAAAGGAACATTTTCAACTTCAATTTCACTAGATTCAAGGCCAAACCATTTAGCTGGAGAAACTGTGAATTTTTTTATGAAAAGCTTAGCTCTAATTATTATTGAATTCCATGATTCAAGCTTGCTTTCTGATGATAAACATTCATTTATAAGAATAAATCTAAAATCTCCTACATTTCTGTTAGGAAGTGTAGTGTACTTCCTATTTTGAACCTTAATATCACCATTATCTATAAGTTCACATACTATTTGACGTAAAAATACATTTAGTTTTTGGTTAACCCTAAAACCAAGTTTAAGTTGCACCTTAACCATATAATCAGTACCAAATGTATTTACAGTATATTCAGCTGTATAAGGTTCATCAGTTACAATTACATTTACAAACCAATATACATCCGCTCTCTTAGGCCTTTTATCTAAAATAGAGTACATTATTTTTCTTTCTATTCTTTTAGATTTTTCTGAACTTGTTAAATAAACAAGATTTGTTGCATATTTAGGTCTATCTACATCATTCTTTAATTCCTTTAATTGATTTTTATAATTTTCAATAGGAATATAGTCTAATAGACTCATTTTTATATAATGACCTTTTATCCATATATACATTATGCTTAAAATACATAAAGCTATTAATACTGAAACAAAACCACCTTTTTCGAATTTGACTGCACTTGAAATTAAGAATGAAAATTCTAAAGAGCCAAAGAAGACTAGTATAATTAGTGCAATTGGTAATGGAGTTTTTCTTTTTAATAGATAATTGAATAAAAGTATGGATGTCATAAGCATTGTTACAGTTATTGATAATCCATAAGCTGCTTCCATATTATCTGAACTTCTAAAATATAAAACTATAGCTATACAAGCTATCCAAAGTATTCTGTTTATAGCTGGCATGTAAATTTGTCCCTTAGAATTAGAAGGATAAAGACATTGTAATCTAGGGAATAAATTTAATTTAATAGCTTCTGAAACTAAGGTATATGAACCTGAAATTAAAGCTTGCGATGCTATAATAGCAGCTAATGTAGAAATTAAAACTCCAAATAGTAAAAGCCAACTAGGCATCATTTGAAAAAATGGATTTAAGCTTTCAATTCCATATAATTTAGTATTATTTTTCTGAGATAATATCCAAGCAGCTTGACCAAAATAATTTAATAGTAAGCATATTTTAACTAAAGGCCAAGTAAGATAGATATTTTTTCTACCAACATGACCAAGATCAGAGTACAAAGCTTCAGCTCCAGTTGTTGATAAAAATACTCCTCCAAGAATAAAAAAACCTAAATGATTATTTGTACTAAATAAAATTTTTACTGCATAATGAGGAGAAAGTGCTTTTAAAAGATATAAATTTCCTGATAAATTTACAATTCCTAATATGGCTAAAAATGCAAACCAAATAAACATAACTGGTCCAAAGATTTTACCTATTATTTCTGTACCAAAATGTTGAATAAAGAATAAAAAACTTAGTATTATTAGTACAATGATTATAATAATATCTTGATTATTTCCAAATATATTATTAAAACTAGGTAAGATTTTTAAACCTTCAATGGATGAAGTAACAGTTACTGCAGGGGTTAGCATTCCATCAGCTAGCAGAGCAGAACCTCCTACCATGGCAGGTATAATAAGCCACTTAGCACGGCGACGAACTAAGGTATAAAGAGAAAATATACCTCCTTCTCCTTTATTATCGGCTTTTAAGGTTATAAGAACATACTTTATTGTTGTTAATAAAGTCATAGTCCAAAAAATAAGAGATAATACTCCAAGGATAAAATCAGGAGTAATGCTTTCTAAACCTCCATTGCCATTTATTATTGATTTCATAACATAAAGAGGAGAAGTCCCAATATCTCCATAAACAACTCCTAAGGCTATTAAAAAGCTTCCTAAAGTAATTTTTTCAATAGAACTTTTATTAGTACTCATATCTATTCTTCCTTTATTATCATAAGTTAATTATTAAGTTTAAAATATTAATAAATTATTAACGTGTACACATAAAATTAAAATCTAATAAAATTTATACTAGCACCATTATGAAATGATGTAAAGTTATAAATTAAAAAGAAATTAGTTCTATTTTATTAAAACATTTACATTAGAAAGTTTATTAAAAAATACATAAGTTTTTTGAAAAAATTATAATGAATTCCTGATGAGTATTAAAGTAATCTAGTAAAATAAAAGGGGCTGTATCAAAATAACTTTTGATACACGCCCATTGTATTGATAACTTTAAATTTAATCTATTTTGTAGTTGTTGGAGGAGTGAATACTCTTGCAGCTAATTCATCATCCATCATATATAAGGCAGCAGGATTACCTTCAGATCTTCTAACTTTTTTTAATAATGAGTGGAAGTTGTTTTCTTCTTCAACTTGTTCATCTATAAACCATTTAAGTAAACTCATAGTTGCATGTTCTTTTTCTTCAAAAGCAACATCTGCAAGACCATATATTTTACTAGTTACTAATTGTTCATGTTCATAACCTTTTTCAAAGGCTTCAATTATATTTGCAAAATTAAATTTAGGTTTATCTATTTGTTCTAATTCAACAACGCCATTTTTTTGGAATATATAATCGTAAAATTTCATTGCATGGAATAATTCTTCTTGAGCTTGAACTCTAAAAAAGTTAGCGAAACCGCTTAAGTCAACTGATTCAGCATAAGCAGCCATAGCTAAATAAGTATATGATGAATAGAATTCAAAATTAACTTGTTCATTAAGTCTTTGTAATAAATTTTCACTTAACATATATGTACACCTCTTTTTATTATTTCTATAAAATAATTGTAGTCTTAAAAAGAAAATTAAGCAAACTAATTTATAAAAATTATTAACAGAAATTATTATTCTATTAATAATAGATGGCAGTATCTTAAGATTACTTTATAATACTTAAATTATGTAATTTTTTCTTCAGATGGAAGTAATCCCATATATTTTTTATAGGTTTTTGAAAAATAAGATAAGTTATTAAAACCGCTTTTATAAGCACTTTCAGATATAGTATATCCATTATAGAGGATTAAATTTCTAGCATTAATACATCTAATATGATTAATATAATCTAAAATAGTTTGCCCTGTTACCTCCTTAAAGGTACGACAGGTATAATATTTACTAAAAGCAACATGGTTACATATATGATCAATTGAGATTTCTTCTTTATAGTTTTCTTTTAGATAGTTTATTATTTCTCTTACCATTAGTATTTTATTATTATCTTTTATTTTTATTAATGATGAGTTTTTTTCAACATGGTTTCTCTTAATATGAATTAAAATTTGAAGTATATCTGATTTTATAAATTCTTTAAAATAATCATTTTTATTATTTATTTCTCTATTTATTTCCTCAATCTTGGTCTTTAAAAAGGAATCTTTAACTAAGTTTTTAAATCTAAAATTATCAAAATCATTTAAATTATCATTAAGTAAATCTTTATCTATAATAAGGCAGTAATATTTACAGGAATCAGATATTTTTTCTATGGAATGAAGTTCCTTTGAATTAATTATTATAATATCATCAGCTTTAGCTTGAAGTATTTTATTATTACAAACAATCTTAGCATGTCCATCTAAAAAGTAGAGAAGTTCTATGTTTTCATGATAATGCATTAAAAAACTAGGTCTATTTTTATTTAAAATATCACAATGAAATATTACTGGGAAATTAGGATCCCTATGAAAGTGATTTTCATATATGTAATTACTCATAATTCCTCCTATATAAAAAGCAATATTGTGTTAAATAACAGCAAAATACTTACTTAAATAAATAAAATTATTTTATATAATAATAGTAAACATTTAAATTGTTTATTACCATTATGAGCAAATTTTTGTATAAAGTAAAGGATTATTAGGGGGAAGAGAAATGCATTTAATACCAAGAGCAAAAAGTGTAATTAATTATGAAGGTGAATTTTTTATAGAAAGAGATACTGAAATTATATTAAGTAGTGAATTATCCTTTGAAGATTTAAATTTAGCAATTATGATTCAAGAGGAAATAGAAAAAGTATTAGATCTTAAACTTAACATAAATAAACTTTTTATGGACAAGAAATATAGTAACTCAATAATTTTAAGAGAATGCAAATTTGAAAATGAAGAGGAATATAAAATAGAAATAAAGGAGAATGAGGTAATAATAGAAGGGTCTGGTGCTGGATTATTCTATGGATGTCAGAGCTTTAGACAGCTTGTAAGAGAGTTTGGAGCATGTATTCCAAATTTAACAATAGAAGATTCACCATATTTTAAATATCGTGGATTTTATCACGATGTAACAAGGGGAATGGTACCAACCTTAGATACATTAAAAAGCTTAGTTGATAAGGCAGCTTTTTATAAAATAAATCAGTTGCAACTATATATAGAGCATACCTTTGCTTTTAAGGGAATGAGCGAAGTTTGGATGGACAAGGATCCTTTAACAGCAGAGGAAATATTGATTTTAGACAAGTATTGCAAAGAGAGACATGTGGAACTTGTACCATCATTATCAACCTTTGGTCATCTATATGAAGCTTTAAGAAGTAAATCCTTTAGAGAACTTTGTGAATTAGAAATAGGAGATGAAGAATATTCTTTTGTAGATAGAATGGCACATCATACCTTAGATGTTACTAATCCTAAAAGCTTAGACTTTGTTGAATCAATGCTTTTAGAATTTATTCCTTTATTTAGTTCAGATAAGTTTAATATTTGCTGTGATGAAACCTTTGATTTAGGAAAAGGAAAGAGTAGAGAGAAGGCTGAAAAATTAGGGGTAGGTAAAATATATACAGAGTTTTTAAATAAGGTATACAACATTGTAAAAAGGTTCAATAAAAATGTTATGTTCTGGGGAGATATAATAGTTGGATATCCAGAGCTTCTAAGTGATATACCAGAGGATTTAACTTGTTTAACTTGGAACTATCATCCACAGGCTAATGATGTAGCCACAAAAATTATAGCAGAGCATAATAAAGTACAATATGTTTGCCCTGGTGTAGGTGGATGGAATATGATGATGAATCTTATAGAAGGTTCTTTTAGTAATATAAGAAGAATGGTTAACCACGGAATGAAATATGGAGCTATAGGTGTTTTAAATACAAACTGGGGAGACTATGGAAATATAAATCTATTAGCTAATTCAATGCCATCTATGATTTATGGAGCAGGAATTTCATGGAATCCAAAGGAAGAGGAGTTTAATGAAATCTTTAAGTCTATAGCCCTTATGGAATTTGGTGATCAATCTATGAAGGTGGTATCTTTAATGGATAAGCTTTCTAAAAATCAAGTTGCAGGTTGGGGAGAACTTGTTAGATGGAAAGAAAAGTTTAATGAAAGAGAAGAAACCAAGGAAGAAATTAAGAGTATAGATACTTTAAAAGTTTTTGAGGGATATAAGGTTGCTTCAGAGGTAAGAAGAGAGTTTATTAAATTACTTAAAAATACAGAGGATAAAGAAGCTATTCAAAGCTTTATTGTGTCTTCAAAGGGATGGGAGCTTATAGATAAATTCTTCATGGTATTACTTGAAAGAGAGTTTAATAAAAAAAGTTTATTAGATATAGATAAAAAAGACTTAGCTAAGGATTTAGAGCTTTGGTTTTATGATTACACATCAATATGGAGAAAATATAATAAAGAAAGCGAGCTTAATAGAATAAGAGAAGTTATAGTATATATGTGCTCATATTTAAGGGGTTAAGAGGATTTTTAAAGGCTAAACAAATATAAAATTAAAGAGTATAATAAATTATAAAGTAATATTTACTTTGTTGATAACTTTATTTTTATACTAATAGAATGAAAGAAGGTAATAATTATGAATTATTGGCAAATATCAGCAGAGATAGGTAACACAAATTTAATAGATATATTCTTTGATTTAGGAGTAGCAATTGTTGGCCCTGGAGACAAAGGAGATTATTTTGACAATAAAGAAGAGTACGATATCTTAGGAAAAGAGGGAATAGTTATAAAGAGATTTGCTGAAGAAGTTAAGGTAGGAGATGTACTTATTTTAAAACAGATAAATTCAAGGGATGGAAGCTTTACTATTGTAGCAGCTGGTAAAGTAACAAGTCCATATAGATTTGAACCTGTATTTAACAAAGTAGGACTAGATGAATTACCTATGCAACACTGTAGAAGGGTAAAATGGTATATTCCTACTGATGGTTTAGTAATAGATAAAGAAGGGTTAAGTATTGGATTACAAAAGCTTAAGGATGATAGCCCACTAAAAATAAAAGCTCAAGAATTTATGAATGAATTAAAGGATGAAAATTAAAAATTAATTATAAAAATTAAAAACCAAGCTTTAGCTTGGTTTTTTAGTTTGATGTTTATAAATTTCCATAATGTTTTTATAATTATTATTTATAAATTATTTTAATGAAGTTTAATTTTATTAAGGCTTCAATTTATCAAAGTAGTCAAGAGATTCAATATCATCTACTTGAAGTATTGTATCAGCTAACCATTTATCCTCTTTTCTTATAAACTTCCAGAATTCTTCAAATGAATTTGCTGTTGAATAATCACCATCAATTATGCAATTATTTTCTTCATTTATAGTGTAATCAATCATTTTAGCCCTTAATAAAACCCAAATAAAATCCTCTCCATTTTCATCATTTTCTACTGCTAATATAGGGGTTACACTCTTTAATTCCACATCAGATAAGATGTTCTTTTCCTTCTTTAAAAGCATCCAATTCATTTTTACAGTATGAGTATCAAAAAAGTTATCTGTCATTAAATGTTTTACAGGTGAATAATCCCTATTCATCCAAGCCTCTTGAATTAGAGGAAAGGATTCTTCAATCTGAGTTTCTATTTCATAGAAATTCCATGCTGGATTTTCAATCTCAAAGTCTTTTAGAGTAGACATAGCTTCTCTTTTTTTAGAATAAACTTTATATCTAGATACACTTCCGTTTTTCACAAACAAGAAATTTATTCCTATGAATGAACCTAATATTAAGAAGTCAATCATATTTCCATAAGGGGAGCTTGAGCTGCTTCCATGAGAGCTATGTGAAGAAGAGCCTCCTCCCCCACCACCGCCGCCACCTCCACCTCCTCTTTCTCTGCCGCCCCCACCACCGCCGGCACGACAAAGAACTGTTGTGGATGGAATTAAAAATAATAGAACTAACATTATACTTAAAATCTTTCTTAAATTTTTCATTTATTGTCCTCCTTACTCCTATAGAGTATTAATTACTACAATATTTAACAAAATCCTTCTTTTTTTATTAAATATTATTTGTTAAATGAAAATTTAAGAAAATTAATAACTTTTTATTATTCCTCTTTTTGTTTAGGTACTAATCTTACTCTAAATATAAGGGCTTTAAGTGCTTTCCAGTCAAGAGGAATAAGAGGATAAAGATAGGAATCACCAGTTAAAGTTTTATTGCTTGTAATTAAAACTATTCCTATTATTAATCCTACAAAAAATCCTATTACATTGAATAGGCTTGTTAATATAAGCAAAAGAGTTCTCCAAAATTTTAAGGCATAGCTAAGTTCTAAACTAGGTTGAGAAAAGCTTCCTAGTGTAACTATGGCCATATATAATATGGTTTGTGGTAAAAACCACCCAGTATCTACAGCAAATTGACCAAGTATTAATCCACCAATAACAGATAAGGACATACCAAGGGCATTTGGCGTATTTAAAGAGGCAAGTTTTAATCCATCTACTGCAACTTCAAGAAGTAAAAATTGAACTATCAATGGAACTTTATATCCATCAACAGGCAATAAAAATTTTAAGTAATCAGGTATTCTATAGGCATTTTGGATTAAAAGTAAATAAAGTGGTGTTATAAAAATAGTAGAAATTAGTATAAAATTTCTTATTAAACGAATAAAATTACCTGTTATTACAGGAAGGTAATAATCATCAACATCCTGTATAAAATCAAAGATAGTAGTTGGTAAAATTATAACAGAAGGAGAGTTGTCTATAATAATAACTATCTTTCCCTCAGTTATATGGGCAGCTGCAACATCAGGCCTTTCTGTGTATCTAACCTTAGGGAATGGATTATACCATGAGGCATTTGAAAGAGATTCAACAAGGCTTTGTTCGCTCATGGTTAATGCTTGTATATCTAAGTTTTCAAATTTCTTTTTTATTAGATTAAGAGTTTTTTTATCAACTACCTCGTCTAAAAATGATATAACCACATCTGTTTTTGATACATTTCCGATAGACATCATTTCAAAGGTAAGTCTAGGATCTCTTATTCTTCTTCTTATTAATGCAGTGTTAAATACAATGGTCTCTACAAAGCCATCCCTAGAACCCCTTAATACTTTTTCAGTTTCTGGTTCTTGAGGTCCTCTAACTGGATAGGTTCTTAAATCTATCATTATTGCACTGGAGAATCCTTCTAAAATTAATGCTGTCTGTCCACAGAGAACTTGAGATACTATTTTATCTATTGATACTTCTTCAGCTACTTCTACATAGGGAATTTGTCTTCTCATAAAATCCTTAGGTGATTTTATTAAGTTCATTTCAGTTTTGCTTAAGGAAAAGAAGTCACTCATGATTAATTCCATTATGTCATCTTTTACAAATCCATCAATATAATACATTGTGGCTTTTTTATCCCCAATTATTATTGAACGTTCAATTATATCAAAACTTTTCCCAACCCTTAAAGCTTTAGATAAAGTATTTATATTTTTATCAAAATTTGATGTTAAGTCCAAAAAAATTCCTCCTTAGTAAATAATATAAACTTATTATTTCAAATGAGAATAAATAATATTCCTATAATAATTTTATAGTTTAGTATTCTTATAATAAAAAAACTTACAAACATATTTAGAAAATTAATAGATTTTCCTAAGAATTTAAATTCCAAAGCTTATCTATATAATTTTCATATTGTTTGTAAGTTTTATAAAAAAGTTATTTTAATAAACTAATCTTTTAAAAATGTACCTGTACTAATAATAGTAATGCTGCAAAGGCTGCTATAATTCCCATTAAAGGCATAATAAATTTCAGCCATTTATTATAGGTTACATCAACCATAGCAAGGGTAGCTAGAATTAATCCTGTTGGAGTTATAAAGGAGATTAATCCTTGACCAAATTGGTAAGCACTAACTATAACATCCCTTGGTAAACCAACTGTATCTGCAAGTGGTGCCATTATTGGAATTGATAAAACAGCAAGACCAGATGAAGATGGAATAAAGAATCCTAAGATTATGAATATAACAAGCATTAATATTATAAATATATTTTTATCCATACCTTGAATTCCATTTGAGGATACATAAAGTAAAGTATCTGATATTTTACCATTTTCAAGTATTAAGTTTATAGATCTTGCAACACCTATAACTAAAGCAACTCCTACTAAATCAGCAGCACCAGCTATAAATGTATTAACAAATTTCTTTTCTCCAAGTCCTGAAAGGAATCCTAAAATTATTCCAACTACAAGGAATAGAGCAGTCATTTGTATAAATCCCCATCCTTTAGCTGAAACTCCATAAACTAAAATTATAAATGAACCAGCGAAGATTAAAAGCATAAGTTTAAGTCTCCAAGTAAATACTGGCACATCATTATTAGATTCATGAAGGAATTTAGAATCTATTTCATCTTTTTGGTCATATACAAGAGATTTAGAAGGATCATTTTTAACTTTTTTAGCATATCTAAGTATATAAATTATTGTTATAAGTGTAGCTAAAACTAATCCTATCATTCTAAAATCAAGGCCTTCTTTAAAGCTTATTCCAGCAGCTGTTGAAGCTATTACTGAAGAGAATGGGTTTACAGTTGAGAACATTGTTCCTATAGATGAACCCATGTATATTGTGGCTATACAAACTATAGCATCATAGCCAGAAGCTAGGAAGATTGGGAGCAGAATTGGATAAAGAGCAATTGTTTCTTCTGCCAATCCAAAAGTAGTACCACCAAGAGAAATAAGTATTGATAATAATATTATAAGTATATATTCTTTTCCCTTAGTTATTTTAGAAAGGCTAGCAATTCCGGCATTAAATGCTCCAGTTGTATTTAAAACCCCTATTACTCCACCAATTATTAGAACGAACATAATTATATCTATAGTGTCATAAGTTCCTTGAATAGGAGCTTGTATTATTTGAGTAATACCTTGCGGATTTTGCGCAACCTTTTCATAAGTGTTTGGTATAGCTATTGGTTTACTTATACTTCCGTCAGTAAATTTACTTAAGTCTATTTTTATACCAAGTTCATCTAAGGTATTTTGGGTTGCAGCTTCCTTAGTGCTTTCCCCTTGAGGATTTGTAACAATAAACATATTTTCAGCTTCATTATAAGATAACTTTGAATATGACCCTGCTGGAATCAAATAAGTTAAAACAGCTGATAAGATTAAAACAATAAATAATACAGTAAAGGCTGTAGGAAATGAAATTTTTTTCTTTTTACTCATTTTTTTTACCTCCTCTTAAGCTTTTTTATGTTGATAAAGTTTACAATTAATAATATTAATAAATAAACTTTATCAATTAAATAATTATATTATTTTAATTATACTCTTTTGTAATTTGGTGGTAAAATCAGAAAAAATTATTAAAATAATGAATTAGTGATTAAACAAATATATATATACTATTAATTAACTTTAAATGAAATAATTTGAACTTGACTTAATGTGAAATTTAATGTAGAAAATATATTTAATATATTGTGTTATCATATTTTTACATAATTAAAATAAATTTAATGTATTGTTTTAAAGTTCCAAAGTGAATATAATAAAGATTAAATAAGGGAAATAATGTTTTAATTTGAAAATAGTTGATTTCATAACTTAAAGGGGAGTTATATTATATGAAGGATTTTAATTTTGAAGAAATATTAAAATCATGTCCTATGGAGTATATTTATGGGAAACTAGATGATAAAGACTTTAATGATTTATTTGTAATTAAATCTAGCATAAAAGAATTTAATAGTAAGTTATTAAGTGAAGTACTAGGTAGTGATATAGATTTTAAAACTATATTTAGTATAAGCAATATTGAGGGAGAAGGACATTATAAAGATTTAAAGGAAAACCTTAGTTTAAAGTTTCTTAATAATGATTATGTGATTATTTGGTTTAGTAAATATTTATTGGAGAAACATAATAAACTAGAAATTAATCTAAAAAAAGAAAAAGACATGTTAGATTTATTTTTAGATTCTTTAACAGATTATGTATTTTTTAAGGACATTGATGGAAGATATATAAATTGTAATAAAGCTTTTGAAAATAAAGTTGGAATTGAGAAAAAATATATAATTGGAAAAACTGATAAAGATATATTTTTTGATGATCCACGCAAGGTAGAAACATTTTTAAAAACAGATAAAGAAGTTATTAATTCAAGAGAAAAGAAAGTTTATGGTGAAGAATGGGGATTTGAATGTGAAGAGGGATATTTAGAAGAGACTGTAAAATCTCCGTATTTTGATGAAAACAATGAAATTAAGGGTATAATTGGACTAACAAGAGATATTTCTTATAAAAAAGCTATAGAGCATAGACTTAAGAAAAATGATAAGATGTTTTTTGAAGTTCTTAATTACTTAGATGATGTTGTAATTATAAAAGAAGGAGAAAAAACTATTTATGTAAATCATGCTTTTGAAAAATTATATGGATTAAATTGTAAAGAAGTATATAAAGAGAGAAGCATGATTGTAAAATTAGATAGAATTCATCCTGAAGATAGATATAAATTTAATAATATTGATTTTGGGGATTTTTTTATGGAGAAGGCTAGAATCGTTAGGGCAGACAATGAAGTTAGAAATGTTTTATTTAGAGCAAACTCTATAAAAAATGAAAATGGAGAATCTATAAGGAGAATCATAGTTATAAATGATATTACAGATACTATAGAAAAAAATAATGAGATGGAAAAGCTTAGAATGGAGTTCTTTGCAAATATATCTCATGAATTTAAGACACCTGTAAATTTAATATACAGTGCACTTCAACTTTTAGAATTAAAATTGAAAAATTATATGGATGGAGATGAAAATAGTTATATTAATTATATAAAAGTGGCACAACAGAATGTTTTTAGACTGTTAAAGCTAATAAACAATTTAATAGATAGCACAAAATTAGAAGCTGGCTTTTTTAATATTAATATTAAAAATCATGATATAGTAAGTTGTGTGGAAGATATAACAATGTCTATATGCGAATTTGCTGAAAAAAATAAAATTTCCATAACCTTTGATACAGAAGAGGAAGAAAAAATAATTGCTTTTGATTTGAATCATTTAGAAAGGGTATTATTAAATATTTTATCAAATTCTATAAAGTTTAATCGAGAGAATGGCAGTATAGATGTAACTATGAGTTTTGATGAAAAATATGTAAATATAAGTATTAAAGATACAGGAATCGGAATACCAAAGGATAAAATAGATTTGCTTTTTGATAGATTTAAGAAAATAAATAATAGGCTAACCAAGGTTAATGAAGGAAGTGGAATAGGACTTTTTATAGCTAATGAACTTGTGAAAATTAATGGGGGAGAAATGATGGTTAATAGTGAACTAGGAGAAGGAACAGAGTTTATAGTAAAACTTCCAATTAAAAAGATTGCAACTGAAACTTTAGAGGAGATAGCCTTAACATCCTGTGAAAGAGAAAACAGAGAAGAACTTTACAAAGTAGAGTTATCAGATATTTATAGTCTTTAGAATAAAAGCTGTATCAATTGATACAGCTTTTTTTTACATGTTTCTAACAGTTTCTTTATCCCATATAAACATTTGATCTGTATTGGTTAAAGATTTAAATAAATTTTTCTTGAAGCCAGGCATAGTTTTATCTAAATTTCTAATAAGGCTTTTCATATCTTCTCTTTTAGTTTTACCATCTGCAGGACAAGGATTTTCTATTATTGGAAAATTATATTCTGATGCTGCCTTCCTTATTTGGCTTTCCTCAATAAACACCATAGGTCTTATAAGAGTTAAGTTATTTTTATGCATAAAGCTTTTAGGAGAAAAGCAGTTTATTCTTCCTTCATAGCTTATTGAAAGCATTAGGGTTTCTAAGGCATCATCTTTATGATGACCTAAGGCAACTTTGTTGCAACCAAGTCTTTGAGCGTTATCATTTAATGCACCCCTTCTAAGATTAGCACATAAAGAACATGGATTTTTTTCTTTCTTTATATCAAAAACTATTTCCTTTATATCTGTTTGAATTTCATAAAAAGGAACATCTAGATTTTTACAAAGATTATGTAATGGACTATTATCAACTCCTCCAGGATTTAAAGTTATAGCTATTAATTCAAATTTTTCAGGAGAAAATCTTTGATAGTTTTTTAATATATGTAAAAGTGTTAGACTATCCTTTCCACCAGAAAGTCCTACGGCTATTTTATCACCATCTTCAATAAGGTTATATTCTTTTATAGCTTGTCTAGTTTTACTTAATAATTTTTGCATGGTTTTCATAAAAATCACCTCTTAATGTTTATTTAATTATCTTATAATAAAAAGGTGAAAATTAAAAGAGTGAAAATTTTAGAATAAAATTAAATTTATTGTCAGATATTTAAATTGATAGTACAATTTTAACAGGTTAAATTAAGTATTAAAATTAAAAATTTAAATTTATATATTTAAATTATTTTTGAAAGGAAATTAAAATGAGGAATATAAAAATTACTTTAGATTATGATGGTAGTAAGTACAAGGGATGGCAAAAGCAAAACCAAAAGGGAAGTAATGTTTCCACAGTTCAAGATAAATTAGAAAAAGTGATAACTAAAATGACTAATGAAGAGATTCAACTAATTGGTTGTGGAAGAACTGATAGTGGTGTACATGCAAAAAATTATGTAGCAAATTTTAAAACAAATTCTCTTATGACTTTAGAACAAATTATTGAATACATAAATGAATATTTACCTGAGGATATAAGGGTAAAGGAAATAAGAGAAGCAAGTGAAAGATTTCATGCTAGATTTAATGTTAAGTCTAAAACTTATGAATATACTATTGATAACAATAAGTTCAAAGATGTATTTTTAAGAAAATATGCATGGCATGTTGAAGAAAAGTTAGACTTAGAAGCTATGGAAGAAGGAGCAAAATATTTATTAGGCACTCATGACTTTAAGAGTTTTACAAGTTTAAAATCAAAGAACAAATCAACTTTAAGAACCATAAATAGTATTGAGTTTCATGAAAATAATAATATATTAAGGATAAAGATAAATGGAAATGGCTTTTTGCTAAATATGGTTAGAATAATAGTAGGAACTTTAGTAGATGTGGGACTTGGAAAGATTGAACCACAATATATGGATGATATACTTAAAGCTAAGGAAAGGGCAAAAGCTTCAGAGAAAGCACCAGCCCATGGACTTTGTCTTATAGAATTAAATTATTAAATAAAAGGCTGTATAAAAGGCTTATAAATTTTAATTTATATTTACTTTCTTTTATACAGTCTTTTAATTTTATAACTTATCAATAAATATTAAATAAATTAATGGTAAAAAATTATGAATAAATATATTATAATTAATACTAAGGATATAGAATTACAAATAAGAAGTTAGGAGAGAGCTATGAAAAAATGTGATTGCAAGGGCTATAAAAGTTGTTTATGCAACAAGGAGCTTACTATATTTAAGGATTTAACAGAGGAAGAATTTAATAAATTAGCTACTGGAATGACATGTTTTCATTTTAATAAAGGGGAATATATATGTTATGAAGGTGAAAAACTTTCGAAGCTATTTCTAATAAGTAAGGGAAGTGTAAAGACATCAAAACTTACTAAGGGAGGAAAAGAGCAAATAATGCACATATTCTCTGTAGGGGACTATTTTGGAGAGACAAGCCTCTTTAATAATGAGGGAGGAATTTTATTTAATGCTATTGCTTTAAATGATGTTATAGTTTGTGCCGTAGATAAGGATAAAGTTGATAGTGTCTTAGAAGAAAATCCAAGAATAGCTATAGTTGTTTTGAAATCCTTAACTAATCGTTTAAAGGATACTGAAGAATTTGCTCATAAATTAGTAACTAATGATGTTAGAGTTAGAATAGCATATATGTTAAAAGAGTTTAAGAGAAAATATGGAAAAATAGAAAATGGGGAAATATTTATTGATTTACCAATTAATAGAGAAGATATGGCTAATTATTGTGGTATAACTAGAGAAACAATGAGTAGAAAACTCTCTATATTTGAGCACGAAGGATTAATAGAAATTAGAGGAAATAAATCTCTAATAATAAAAGACATAGAAAGATTAAATAAAATAATTTCATAGGAATAAGTGTTTCCTATGAAATTATTTTATTTTTAGAAAAAATTCTATTTAAAAATTTATTTTTTCATAACTCCTTCATATTTAAATGAGGGAACATAGGCCTTTGAGTTAGTTCCACTTTCTTGTATAAAAGCATTTTTAACTCCTAAAGATGCTGCATAATCTATAAGAGATTCATAATGTTTAGGGTTTAAAGTCTTATTTATTTCAGGATAATCACAAGACTTATTCATAGGAGTATATTGATTCATAATGCTTATATAAACATCATCTCCAAATTTAGAAAATATAGTGTCTATAACTTTCTTTGAATCAAATAAAAGACCTGGAAGCATTAAATGTCTAATTATCATGCCCTTTAAAAGTTTACCTTCCTCTGAAAATTTTGGAGAACCTACCTGCCTAAACATTTCATCTAATACTGGAATTAAATTGTCCTTATAATTTTTTATCTTTGAATATTTAAGTGCATAATCATCTTTAAAATATTTAAAATCAGGAAGATACACATCTATGTAACCATCTAATAACTTTATTGTTTCTAAACTATCATATCCATTAGTATTATAGAGAATAGGAATATTTAAGCCTTTTTCTTTTGACGCTTTTAAAGCCTCTAGTATTTGAACTGCATAATGCGTTGGAGTAACTAAGTTTATATTTTCAGCTCCCTTTTCTTGAAGCTCTAAAAAGATTTCTGCTAACCTTTCAATTGATATTTCAAGTCCTTTAAAATCTTGACTTATTTCATGGTTTTGGCAAAAAACACATTTTAAATTACAATGAGAAAAAAATACTGTTCCAGATCCATTCTTAAAGGAAATAGGAGGTTCTTCCCAAGGATGAAGTTCTGCTCTAGCTACTTTAACTTTTTCACTAGCCTTGCACACACCAAGAGATTTAAATCTATTAATTTTGCAGTTTCTAGTGCAAAGAGTACACTCTTCTAATAGTTCTTTATTTTCCATTAAAACACCTCTAATCTATATTCAATATTAATTATATATTTTAAGAGATTAAGTAACAAGATTCTTAAAAATAGAATAGTGATTTATGGCATTATATGGTCTATATGTTATAATAATATATAAATAGAGGGGGCGAAATATATGGTAAGTATAAACAAAGATTTTATTTTAGATGTAGCAAAAGAAATTTTAAGTTTCCATAGTCCAAGTGGATTTTGTTTTGAGATTATGGAAAAGGTAGAAACAATAGTTGGTGAGCTAGGATATAATCTAGAATTGACTAATAAGGGATGCGGAGTAATAACCATTCCTGGAGAAAGTGATGAAAAGGTTATTGGATTAGCTGCTCATGTAGATACTTTAGGGGCTATGGTTAGATCTATAACACCAAATGGAACTTTAAAGTTTGATTTAGTAGGAGGTCCAATAGTACCAACTTTAGATTCAGAATACTGCATAATAAGAACAAGGGAAGGAAAAGAGTATACTGGAACTTTCTTAAGCACAAGCCCATCAATACATGTATTTGATGATGCATCAAGCAAGCCTAGAGATCCTAAGAATATGGAAATCAGAATTGATGAAAGAGTTTTAAATAAAGAGGATGTAAAGGCCTTAGGAATAAATAATGGAGATTTTATTTTTATAGATCCAAAAACAACAATAACTGAAAGTGGATTTATAAAATCAAGATTTATAGATGATAAGGGAAGTGTATCAGCTTTAATAGGATTATTAGAGCTATTAAAAAGAGAAAATATAAAGCCTAAATATAAAACAAAAATCTTTATATCTGTATATGAAGAAGTAGGACATGGAGCATCTTATTTACCAGAGGATATAACTGAATTTATAGCAGTAGATATGGGATGTATTGGTGATGACTTAAGTTGCACAGAGTATGATGTTTCTATTTGTGCAAAGGATTCAGGTGGACCTTATGACTATAAAATTACATCAGATCTTATAGAATTAGCTAAAAATAATAATTTAAGCTATGCAGTAGACATATACCCTAGATATGGCTCAGATGTTGGAGCTGCCTTACGAGGTGGAAATAACATAAAAGGTGGCCTTATAGGCCCTGGAGTTCACGCTTCACATGGTATGGAGAGGACTCACTATGATGCTTTAGAGAACACCATAAAACTAATATATTTATATTTAACAAGATAAAATAATAAAAATAATTAACAAATTTGAGTCATCTAAAAGTAAAAAATACTTTTAGGTGATTTTTTTAGATTATTATCTAACTATTTATATATTTCACTTAAAAATATAAGATATGAACTACATAATTAATAATTTTTTTACTTGAATTAAGGATTAGCTAATATTAAAATTAATAAAACTGAGAATAGTTAAATTGAATTTAACTTTAAATTTTTCCTTAGATAATATTAGGATTAAATGAAACTACATTATAAGGTGATTAATAAATAGAACTTTTGTAAATAATATACTTAAGATAAAGTTGATTGGAGTGTAGAGAATGAAAGAGTTTTTAATAGTAAGTACTTTAGTTTCTACTTTATTCTTAAGTGAAGGATTAATTTATGGAAGTACTTTTTTAGAAAAAGAAATTGATTTAAATAATGCTACAAATATTTCATTAGACAAAGAATCCTATAAGGACTTGTATTATATTGTGGAAAAAGCTTCTTTAACTAATGAAGAAAAAAAGTTAATAGAGAATTATGCTTTAAAATATAGAGAAAGGGCTACTTTCTTAGATTTAGGCGCTAATATAGATGGATTTAAAGAAATAGGAAAGGAAAGATATTATCAGATAACTTTATATTCTAAAAGTGTAAAAGGTGATGATTTAACGGGAGTGGTAGATAGAGTTCTTATAAATAAAAAGGGAAATGTTTTAAAGGGCGAAAATGGGGAACCTTTAAGTGGAATAGAGGGTCTCATAACAAATTTGAATATAAGCAATAATGATATTATGGAGTTAGAGAATATTGCAAGGAATTATGAAGCAAAATTAAATAATAAAGATTTAGATGTAGACATATGGGGAGAAAAAGAAATTAATAGTGAGATTTATTATGGAGTTAATATATACTCTAATACTTTGAAAAAAGAAGGGATTTTTGAACCTTTAGAAAAATTATATATAAATAAATCTGGAGAAGTTATTAGAAATACAGAGGCTTAGATTAGGAGAGTATAAATGGAATATGGAGATATTAAATTTTTAGTTAGGAAAAGTTTAAATAAAGAAGAGGAGCTAAATATAAGGCTTAAGATTAAAGATGTTAATTTAAGAGAAATTCAGCTTTATAGGGGTAAAACAAAAATAAACAATATAAAATGTAAAGAGGAGTTTTATTGCGATTCAAACTTTATATATATTAATAATAAAAGTAGTGATTTGATTTTAGAATATGATGTTTTAATAGGCAGTTTAGGGAAGCATGGAAAAGGTGGAGAAATAGGAGAGGATTTAATAAGTTTTATGGGTGAACAAATACTTCTATTACCAGTTGAAATGCTTACAATGAATGATGACCTAAAATTAAATTGCATCCTAGAAATAGATTTTACCAATCTTATAGAAGATATAAAGAGTGAAGTCTATAGTGAAAAGGATTATAAAAGTATAATTCCTTTTAAGGAAGGTGATTTTAAGTCAAAGTGTGTAGGAGGTACTTGGAGTGATCTATATGAAATAATGAAGTCTTCATATACTTTTGGCTTTTTTAAAGAAGTTGTTTTAAAGAAAGAATATGGAGCAGTACATTTATATAGTAGTATTGAAAATATATTTTTAAATGACAGTAGTAAGGAAGAGCTTGTAAGAAATATAAAGTCTATTTGTGATTATTATTATGATTTATTTAAAATATATTCTCTAAATAAGAAAGATTTGAATATAGTTTTACTTAGAAAGAGCAAAAAGGGGAACTCTTATATATTAGGTGGAAGCGGAAAAAATGTTATAAGTGCTACTTTTGATATGAATAAAAAGAGAGATTGGCAATTATTATCCCATAGAATATTTCATGCCTTTATGGATGATCTTTTAAAATCAAGAGTTTATCACCTTCCTCCAAATCTTTGGTTAACAGAGGGTTTAGCTACTTATTATGAAAACTTAGCTTTAGAATCCTTAGAAGAGGGATTAAAAGAAAGACTAGATATAAAGTTTAAAAAGGAAATGGCAATTTTATATACTAGATATTTATACATGACTTTAAAAGAGCCAAGTAGATTTAGAATAATTCCTATGGAAGAGGGAAGCATAAGAAGTGATGGTAAAATAGAGTTTTTACATTATACAAAGGCTCCCTTATTAGTATATTTTATAGAAACTTTAAATAATTCATGTGGCAATAAAAATAAAATAATAGAATATTTAATTAATAACAAAGAGAAGAGTTTTTCTATGCAAAATCTTTTTTATAATCTATTAGGTTTTAGGTGTGATAGCTTTGCATCTAAATATTTATTTGGAAATAGTATAATTCCTCTATGGGATTTAAAAGAACATTTAGATGACAAAGAGGTTATTTGTAACTTACAGGAATATGAGTATATTTTGTGGACATGGTTTTTAGGAGAAGAAGAAAATTATATTAAAGATGATCTTAGGACATATAACAAAAATATTGAGGAAATCATAAGCCTTAGAAATATTAACATGTATAATTCTTATTTAACAAAGGAAATTGAGGATTATTCTAAGGAATTAAGCTTTTTATTAAAGGCTTGGATTATTAGAAGTAATATATGTAGTGTTTCTTCTCAAGATGAAAATATTAGATATAAACTTTTAAAGGATAAAGAGAATCTTAGAATTTGGAAGGAATTTGTACAGCAATCTATAAAAAATAAGGCGAATATAAGATAAGGCATCTATTAATTTTATGAATGTTATAATATGATACTTTAGTTACAATATAAAATTTTTAACAAATTAACATAATAATATAAAGCTAACAAAATAATATAAATGAGTTTTTAGTAAAGATACTTATTATATTAATTTTATAATAAATACATTATAAGCTTATTCATTATGTCTAAATATAAAAATATATAAAGTTAAAAGTTAAATATCAATAATTTTAATAAGGGTATTTTAAAAGAAGTGAAATATACTAAATAATAGTATTATGTTATTTATGATATAATAATTTATGAAATAATTATATTTCATAATGGTAATATTTTTGTTTACAACTTTAAAGAATCTGATATAATAGAGTTTGTTATTTAAAATGAAATATTTTATTGCTATGATGAAGAAGAGTACATAAGTAATTATTTTAAAGCGATTTAGGGAGGGTGAGAGCCTAAAAAGTAATCTTATAGAAAGAAGCTTCGGAGCTTAGACTGAAAATCTTAAATTTTAAGGAGTAGGTCTAGGGGTAATTCCCTTAAGTAATTATGAGTGAGTTAGCTTAGCTAACTAATTTAGGTGGTAACGCGGAAGTTAAGTCTTTCGTCCTAATTTTTAGGACGAGGGACTTTTTTTATTACATAAATTTAGAAAGGAAAGTGAAAAGAATGAGTTATGAAAATTTAGCTAATTTAATATTCCCAAACATAGACAAAACACCGGAATATTATTTTGAAAAATATCCAAAGAGAGATTTAAAAGAAGGTGCTAAAGTATTAAGATATGCACCAAGTCCAACTGGATTTCAACATATAGGAGGAGTTTTTGCTTCATTAATAAATGAAAGATTAGCTCACCAAAGTGGAGGAATATTCTACTTAAGAATAGAAGATACTGATCAAAAGAGAGAAGTTGAAGGTGCTATAGATGATACTATAAAAACTATGCATAACTTCGGAATGGATTTTGATGAAGGAATAACTGGTGAAAACTCAGAAAAGGGAGCTTATGCACCATATAAACAAAGTCAAAGAGCTGATATATACAGAGCTTTTGTTAAGGATCTTTTAAGAAAGGGATTAGCTTACCCATGCTTTATGACTTCAGAAGAATTAGAAGCTTTAAGAGAAAAACAAATTGCAGAAAAATTAACTCCAGGATGTTATGGAGAGTTTGCTAAATATAGAGATTTATCACCAGAAGAGGCTATAAAGAGAATTGAAGCTGGTGAAAGTTATGTTATAAGAATGAAGTCACCTGGAAATCCTGAAAAGAGAGTTGTTGCTCATGACATGATAAAAGGAGAGGTTTCATTCCCAGAAAATCTTCAAGATGTAGTAATAATAAAAGGTGATGGCCTTCCAACTTATCACTTTGCTCATGCAATAGATGATACATTAATGAGAACTACTCATGTTATAAGAGGAGAAGAATGGTTATCATCACTTCCAATACATCTTCAAATGTTTGAAGTTTTAGGAGTAGAAGCACCTAAATATGCTCATATTCCAACAATAATGAAAATGGATGGAAGTTCAAAAAGAAAATTATCAAAGAGAAAAGATCCAGAAAGTGCAGTAAGTTATTACAGTGAAAAAGGATATCCATCTCAATCAGTTATTGAATATCTTTTAAATATAATAAACTCAGCTTTCGAAGAGTGGAGAGTAGAAAATCCAGATGCTGATTATCATGATTACAAAGTTGAACTAGATAAAATGAGTAAGAGTGGAGCTTTATTTGATTTAGTTAAATTAAATGATGTAAGTAAAGATGTTATCTGTAAAATGAAACCAGAAGTTGTTTATGATTTATATACAAACTGGGCTAAAGAGTATGATAAAGAAATGTATGATTTAGTTACTTCTAAAGAAGCTATGATGAAAGAAGTATTCAATATAGATAAAGAAGGTCCAAAGCCAAGAAAAGACTTTGCTAAATGGGATGAAGTTAGAGAAAAAATATTCTACTTCTTTGATGAGTTATTTGATAAGGAAACAGCTAATGATGTTGAATTACCAAAAACTTTAGAATTAGAAGAAGCTAAGAGAATAATAGAAGCTTACGAAAAAGCATATAACTTTAATACAGATAAGGATACTTGGTTCTCAGATTTAAAAGAAGTTGCTGTAGAATTAGGATATGCTACTGATAGAAAGAAATATAAAAAGAACCCAGAAGAATATAAAGGAATGGTTTCTGATGTTGCAGGTGCTGTAAGAGCAGCTTTAACTCACAGAGCGAACACTCCAGACCTTTATACAATAATGCAAATTATGGGAGAAGAAGCAGTAAGAGAAAGATTTAAAAAGTTCTTAGCTTTATAATTTGATTTAAGAAGTTTAATATAATACTAAATAAAAAAACTTGCAATGTTAATTTTTTAGTGGTATAATTAGAACATAACAGAAAAAGCTTTAAAAGATGAATAAAATTTTCCTTAAACTTAAAGAAAATTTTTATTAATCCATTTAAATCTTTAAATTTAAGGAGGATGTCAAAATGGCAGATAAAACATTAAAATGTAAAGACTGTGGAGCAGATTTCATATTCACTGAGGGAGAGCAAGCTTTCTACAAAGAAAAAGGATTTGAAAATGATCCAGTAAGATGCTTAGATTGCAGAAGAGCAAGAAAAGCTCAAAGAAACAATAGATAATAATTTGTTTATTATAAGGTTGTAAGATTAGTCTTACAACCTTTTTTATTTTTATAATAAAAAATTCTTCCTAAATTTAAAGTATGTATAATTTTTAATATATAGTGAAAAATCTATATTGTTATTAAATAGAGGTTGGAAATTTTAAAGTAAATCATTTTTCTAAAAGAGCTAAAATCAATATTGATTTTAATTGAGTATTATAATTAATTTTGGAGGTGTTTTATATGGAGATATACACTATAGGACATTCTAATTATGATTTAAGTAGACTTGTTGACATGCTAAATAAATATAATATAAATTGTGTAGTAGATATAAGGGGAATACCTTATTCTAAATATAATGTGCAATACAATAAAGAAGCAATTCAAAAAACTTTAAATGACTTAGGATTTACATATATCTATATGGCAAAGGAATTTGCTGCAAAGAGAGATAGTAAAATATCTTATAATAAAGAAGGCTATGCTGATTTTCATAAGGTTATTAATGAAGAATCTTTTAAAAATGGAATAGAGAGACTTAAAACAGGAATAAGCAAAGGATATAGAATAGCTTTATTAGGTGCTATGCAAGAACCTGTAAGATGTCATAGAAGTATATTAGTTGGAAGAGAATTGGAAAGATATGGATTTAAGGTTAATCATATACTTCATGATTATTCAATATGTAATCAAAGAGAAATAGAAAATATGCTTTTAGATAAATATTTTAAGGATAGAGGGCAGATTACCATAGATTCACTTATAGGAAATGAAAAGAGTGAAGATGAAATGATAGAAGAAGGATATGACTTAGCAAATAAAGAAATTGGATATAGGATGGAAAAGCTAAAATAGTAGTTTAGAATAACTACTATTTTAGCTTTTATTAATTAAAGTTTAATGTTAGGTGTAATGAATAAAGGTTAATTTACCATGATATTTTATTTTTTATTTAGTTGAAGATTTCCAATGCTGAACAAAATCCTCAAGGATTTTTCTAAGTACGGTTCCTATTTCTGAATAAGCATCATCATCTAAATTAGCTAAAGATATTCTTACTGACCATTCAGGCCCTTGGAATCCACCACCGCTTAATAAGACAATAGATGATTCTTCAGCTAATTTATATAAAACATCTACAGGTTTATAATTTGATTCTAAGTAATTTGCAAATTCAGGACCATAATTTTTAAGAGCCCATTGTAATAAATCAAACTCAGCATAATATGACGCATCATATGGATTTTCTTTAATCGGCAAGTCTAGTCCTTCAAATAATAATCTTTGACGCCTATGGCATATAGCAATAGTTTGATTTTTATATGTATTTTCTTTATCCACTAAAGAAAATGCAGAAAAGAAGGCCATTTGCACCTGTTGAGGAGTGGAAAGCCCAGCAGTGTGATTTAGTGCTACTTGACGGCTATCAGCAACTATTCTATCAATAAATGGAATTTTTTCTGGGTCTGTTGATAGAGACTCATATCTTTTATTTACCACTTCCTTTTTCTCACTAGGCAGTTCACTTATTAGTTTATCAAATATATTATCTTCATAAAGAGCCAAGGTACCAAGTCTCCAACCAGTTACTCCAAAGTATTTAGAATATGAATAAACACCTATGGAGTTATGAGGAAGATCTGCCACTAATGATTGAAACTTATTAACGAAGGTTCCATAAACATCATCAGAAATTATCATTAAATTTGGATTATAGTTAGTAACTATATCCTTTAAAAGCTCCTTACTTTTATCATGAATGGCCATAGAAGGAGGATTGCTTGGGTTAACTAAAAATAAAGCCTTTATTGATGGATCTTTTAATTTGTTTAATTCCTCTTCTGGATATTGCCAAGTATAGCTTCCTTCCTCATTTATTTCACTAGCATGAATGTATATACTTTCTAAATCATATCTAGGGAGTTGAGGAATTTCTAAATAAGGAGTAAAAATAGGTGTCATTATAGCTATTTTATCTTTTCTTTGAAGTAACTCATTTGCTATTAAGGAATCAAAAATATAGCACATAGCGGCAGTAGCACCTTCAACAGCAAAAAGTTTGAATTTTTTTGAAGGTGGAAGATAGCAAAGTTCTTTTAAAAGATAATCATGAACTATAGATTCTATATGAGGAAGCATTCTATCTGGATAGGGATAATTATCTCCAATGATTGCATCACATAATTCATAGAGAAAATCATCAGGATTAAATCCTTTTTCCTTTATTCCATAGTCAATTATTTTTTCTAACAATTCAATGGCTGGAAAATTTTTATTTTCTTCTAGAAAATTTAAGAATCTATTATATATTCCTTCTTTATGAGGAATTCCAGCTAAATCACAAGATTCAAAGGTTCTTTTGGTTTCAGATACAGCAAAATGACCAAAGGTAAAAAAGGCATCACGTGGTGTAGATGCTGTCCAGTTAGGGTTTCCACGTCCAGCATCTAAAAGAATATGTGCACTTTTTTTGTCCTTAGCTAAATCTATTAATTTATTTTTAAATTCAAAGGGACTTATTTTTCCATATATTTTTTTTAGTTCTTCTAATTGTAGATTTTTATTTGTCATTGTCATTCCTCCTAAAACTGTGCTTAGTCATAGTATAGGTATAAAGAGGAATTTCTATAATCATAAAATAAAAAAGGGCATGTATCAAAATAAGTTTTATTAGTATATTTGATACAGCCACTTTTTAGTGATTATTTATTTGACATTGCTTGAAAAATTTCTAAGAAAAATTCTTCAAGTTCATTTATTTTCTTTTCAAGGTTACATACACGTTCTTCTAAAGATTTATCCCTATTACTTTCTAAGGAATCAGAGTTTATATTTTTTATAAAATCTGAATTAAGTTTTAAATCTTTAAAGTCTTTTTTTAAGTCTTCTAAGGAATAGTCATTTGAATTTAAAAAATTCATTTCATCTAAGTCATAATCTACTTTAGGAACTCTTCTTCTACCTTTAAAGTTTTTGGGTATTTTTATTTCAAAAGGTAACTTTCTTTCATTGTTAAGACCATGAGAAGTTCTTTCTATTTTATCATTCACAGGAAGTTTTTCTATAGCAACTTCTTCTAATATAGTACTATTTGTAGATTTTATGTTGACTTCTTTCTTATTAAAATTATCAGTATTTTCTATCTTAGAAGAATGTTTATTTTCTTTCTTTTTAATTAAAAATATTTTAGAAAAACTATTTTTAAAATATGAAATCATCCTTTTAATTAGAGTTTTCTTTTTCTTCTTTTTTCTTCTAGCTGTTCTAGATACTCTAGGAATTTCTAAAGTCATACTTTGAGAAGTTTTAGTATTATCCTCTAAATTATCTTCCTTAGTAACACTAACTTTTTCAGATGTTTTAATTTCAGGTAATAATATATTAGTAGTTTCAATATCTTTTATGTTTAATTTTTCATTTATAGAATCTATTATAGATTGAACATCCTCACGTTCTGGTGTTTTAGGAAGGGAGGATTTATTTGTTTCAACTGAAGGTTTTATATCTATTGAAGTATATTCTTCTTTATCCTTTTTAAAATAACCATCTGTACTATCAAAGAAAAAACCTTCTTCATTCATAAATTTTATTATATCTTTCTTTTGTATATCTATTTTTTTTGAAAGCTCTTTAAGAGAAATTCCATCTAGAACTAAAGAGTTATTTATTAATTTAACCTTATCTGAATTGTTCATATTTTTAAAGCTTATTTTTTTGTTACTCATAATTTCTCACCCTTAATACAAATATAAATTATGTCAATAGTAATGTGAGCTTTGCCATATTACAAAAGTTTCTAAAAATATTATAAAATAAAAATGAAGAATTTGAAATATATTACAATTAAAATAGGCAAAAATTTCAAAGATTTTTACATAATATATATAATTTTTATATATATTATAATTTAATTCTCATTTAATGAAGAATTTAGTAAGAAAGATTGTTGCTAAAAAATAGATACAAATGTAAAATAATATTAGAAATAAATTAAATCAAATTAAAGTTATACTAAAAAGGAGAATAAACATGAATATAGATGAATTAACAAAAAGAATAAATGAATTACACAAGAAGCATAAAGAAGAAGGTTTATCAGAGGATGAACATAAAGAAAGAGAAGAACTTAGAAAAGAATATATAAATAGATTCAAAAGCAACTTAAGAGAACAGTTAAAAGGAATTGAGCCGAAAAATAAGAAAAATTAAGGGTGATTTATGTGGGTGTTACAATAGAGAAGTTAATAAAGGATTTTAGTTTAGAGGTAATTCAAACTGGTGAAGAGAATGTCCCTATAAATGTTAGTGATGTAAATAGACCAGGATTGCAATTAGCTGGCTTTTATAACTATTTTGCTCCAGAAAGAATTCAAGTTATAGGGAAAGCTGAATGGAGCTTTTTAGAAGACATGTCTCCAGATCTTAGGAAGAAAAGATTAAACAAATTTTTTTCCTTTGATATATCTTGTCTTATAATAACTAGAGGTTTAGAGATACATGAGGAACTTTTAAAAGCAGCTAGAAAGAGAAACTTATGGATTCTTAGAAGTGATATGGTAACTACTAAGTTTATAAGTAAAATCACTATGTATTTATCAGATAAAATGGCTCCTGAAACAAGATTACATGGGGTTCTTGTTGATGTATATGGTATAGGGATGTTAATCACAGGGGAAAGTGGTATAGGTAAAAGTGAAACTGCCTTAGAACTTATTAAAAGAGGACATAGATTAGTAACAGATGATGCTGTTGATATAAAAGAAATAGATGGAGATTTAATAGGTAGATCACCAGAGATAACTTTTGGAATGCTTGAAGTTAGAGGTATGGGAATAATCGATGTATCAGCATTATATGGATTAAGTTCAATTTTAAATTCTAAAGAGATAAAAATAATAATTCATTTTGAGCATTGGAAAGATGATGGAGATTATGATAGATTAGGTGTAAATGATGAATATCAAGATATATTAGGTGTTAAAGTTAAAAAATTAAGGGTTCCAATAAGACCTGGAAGAAACATAGCAGTAATAATAGAAGCTGCAGCAGCTAATTATAGATATCAACGTATGTCAGATATTTCACCAGTTGATATAATTGAAAAAAGAATGCTTGAAAGCATGGAAAAAGAGAGTAAAATTTAATAAAAAGTATAAACTATAACCATATCAGAATTAAAGGTGATGATATGGTTATATTTAATATTGAGGAAAATTTTAAAGTAGTCGAAGAATGGAAAAAGGATGAGTTTCCAGCATGGATTTTAATGGAAGAAGATGAAGTCAATCTTTTAGAAAAAATGTTTTCTTATGAGTGTATAAATGAATGTATTGACTACAAACAGGAACAAAGAATAGATTGTTTCAAAGATTATACATTTATTTTAATTAATATAATAGAGCAAGTTGAAAAGCAAATTATCTCTAAAGAACTTGATATATTCTTAGGGAAAAGTTTTATAGTTACTGTTTATAAGAGTAATATTTCACTTCTATATGATTTAATTGAAGACATAAAGGAAGAAAAGAACTGTCAGTTATTTAAATTAGATAAGAGTCCATCTATTATTCTTTATTATATTTTAGATAGGATAATAATAAATAACTATAATATAATATCTGATTTAGAAACTGAAGGAGATAAGATTGAGTTAGAAATCCTTAAAGATCCTGAAAGTAAGCATTTAAATTCCCTATTATTCATAAGAAGGGAAGCTTATAAGCTTAGAAAACTTATAAAGCCTATTAGATATATTGGAGATACACTTGTTATAGATGAAAATGAAGTCATAGGAGAAGGAAATAAAGTTTATTTTAAAAATATAAATAGTAAAATAGAAAAATTAATTACATCCGTAGATACATTATCACAGGAGTTAGCAATTGTTAGAGAAGCCTATGAATCAGAACTAGCCAACAAGACAAATGAATTAATGAAGGTATTTACAATAATAACAGCAGTTTTTTTACCTTTAGAATTAATAACAGCTATATTTTCTATGAGCTTTGAATCTATGCCTTTTAAAACATGCCCTTATGGATTTTATATTTTAGTTGTTATATTAAGCTTAATGGCTCTATTTTTGCTACTAATATTTAAAATAAGAAAATTTCTATAGTTTGACAAAATATTACCAAAAATATAGAATTGAATTAGAAGATAAAATAGATTGGAGGGCTATATTATGAAAGATGTAAAAGTTTTAAAAAAAGAATATGAAAATGCTTGGACTAAATATGAAGAGCAGGATTTAAAACAAGTGTTTTCATTAAGTGATAGATATAGGGAATTCATGTCAGTAGCGAAAACTGAGAGAGAATGTGTTAAGGTTTTAGCTCATATGGCAGAAAGTAAAGGGTTTAAAAATTTTTATGAAGTTATTAAAAATGAAGAAGAAGTGGCAGCTGGGGACAAACTTTATTCTATAAACATGGATAAAACAATAACTTTAATAAAAGTAGGTTCAGAACCATTAGAAAAGGGATTAAGAATAATAGGAGCTCACATAGATTCGCCAAGAATGGATGTTAAACAAAATCCATTGTATGAAGATTCAGGATTAGCATTCTTAGATACTCATTATTATGGAGGAATAAAAAAATATCAATGGGTAACTATACCACTAGCAATACATGGTGTTGTTATAAAAAAAGATGGCACTAAGATAGATGTTAAAATAGGTGAAGATGAAAATGATCCTGTTTTAGGAATTTCAGATCTTCTAGCTCATTTATCAGCAGATCAAATGGATAAAAAAGGAGCTAAAGTAGTAGAAGGGGAAGATCTAAATGTTCTAGTAGGAAGTATGCCATTAAAAGGAACTGAGGAAAAAGAAGCTGTTAAAGCTAATATCTTAGTTTTATTAAATGAAAAATATGGAATAACTGAAGAAGATTTTGTATCAGCTGAGTTAGAAGTAGTTCCTGCTGGCAAGGCAAGAGACTATGGTTTAGATAGAAGTATGATTTTAGCATATGGTCATGATGATAGAATATGTGCATATACTTCAGCAGAAGCTTTAATGGATTTAGAAAATGTTGATAAAACATGTGTAGCATTATTAGTTGATAAAGAAGAAATAGGTAGTGTGGGAGCTACAGGTATGCAATCAAGATTTTTTGAAAATATAATTGCAGAACTTATGGATAGAAAAGGAGAATATTCTGAGTTGAAGCTTAGAAGATGTCTTCAAAATTCAATGATGCTATCAGCTGATGTCACTGCAGCTTTTGATCCAAACTATCCTTCTGTATGTGAAAAGAAAAATACAGCTTATTTTGGACATGGGGTAGTATTTAGCAAATATACAGGTGCTAGAGGAAAAGCAGGTTGTAATGATGCTAATGCGGAATATATAGCTCATTTAAGAAATATAATGGATAAGAATGGTGTCGTATGGCAAACTGCAGAGCTTGGAAAGGTAGATCAAGGTGGCGGTGGTACAATCGCTTATATCTTAGCTCAATACAATATGGAAGTTATAGATTGTGGAGTAGCCTTACAAAATATGCACGCGCCTTTAGAAGTAGCATCTAAAGCAGATTTATATGAAACTAAAAAATGTTATAAGGCATTTTTTGAAGAAGCATAATTAATAGTGAAGAAAGGCTGTATCAAAATATCTAATATAACATATATAATTAAATTTAAAGATTATATTAGATAGGTTTATGGTACAGTCCTTTTTTATATTAAAATAATTTATTTGATAAGGATTTATATATGAATAAAGTATTAAAGGGAAATTTAGTTTTTGTAAGTATTATCTTGTTATTAACATTAGTTTTTATAAAAAATTATAATGGTGAAACTATTTTCTTTGCTTTAAGTTTGATTTTTTATCTTGAAATAATATTTATAACAAGGGAATTTCTTAAATACGTAAATTTAGGTCAAGCTATAAAGGATAGGAGTATTTTTAGTATAGAATATAAGAATAAAAATAAAGTTATTAATAAAGTTTTATTAGAGGAAAAATTAGATCCTTTAAGCAATGTATTTACTAGATTTGAAGTTAAGAATAATCTTGAAATGTGGAAAGGACCATATACACTATTCCTAATTGATTTAAGAAAATTTAGTTTAATAAATGATGCTTTAGGCAGAGATAAAGGAGATGAAGTTTTAAGGGGATTTGGTAAGGGATTAAATAATATATCAAAGAGTTTATCTTCTAAAAATTTATATGGCGTATATGGAGGAGATGAGTTCTTAGTTGCAATTAATAGTAGAAATAAAGAACATATAATAGAAGTTTTAAATAAGCTAGATAATTTGAAAAAAATAAGATTAAATAATTTTAATAAAGAAATTGAAATAGAATTTAATATAGGATATTCTATAAATTTAGAAAATAAAAGTTTTGAAGAAATAATTGAAGAAGTATTTTTTGCTAAGGAAAGGGCTAAAAAAGAAACTTTTAGATCTGCTATAGAATATATGGAAGAACTAAAGGGTATAAGAAAAAAGAATAATTTAATAAAAAGAGATATTAAAGATGCATTGATAAATAAAAATTTATATACTGTTTATCAACCTCAAATATCATCCTTAGATGATAAAATAAAAGGTTATGAGACTCTTATACGATGGAATCATGAAACTCTAGGCTCTATATCAGCTAGTGATATAGTTAAAACATTAGAAGAAATAGATTCTATTAAGGATTTAGATTTATATGTTTTTGAATCAACCTGTGAATTTCAAAGTAGGTTAATTCAAAATAATATTGAGTTACAATGTTCAGTTAACATATCAATAAATACTTTAAAATATATAGGGGTAGGATCTAATCTTTATAAGATAAGTAAAAAGTATAATCTTAAACCAGAAAATATTACCTTAGAGATTTTAGAGAATGCTGATTTAGAGGTTAGTGGAAATGCTATAAATGAAATTATTAAACTTAAAAAATATGGATTTAAAATAGCCATAGATGATTTTGGAAAAGGTTATTCATCTATAAATAGAGTATTAAAGATACCTTTTGATCAAATAAAAGTACCAAAGGACTTTATATCAGATATACCTAATAACAAATATATAGCCATAATAAATTCAATTTCAAATTTTGCTAAGAATTTAGGGGCTGAACTTGTTATTGAAGGTGTTGAAAGCAAAGAATACTACGATTTTTTCAAATTATTAGATTTTGATGTTATCCAGGGATTTTATTTTTCAAAAGCGTTAAGTGAAAAAGAGTTCTTAGAATATGTAAATAATTTAGGTGTAAGTATATCAATATAGGATTATTTAAATTTATAATAGTTAATTTATTGTTTGATTTAAGTTATTATTTCAATAAGTTCTTATTTAGGATATAATTAATTGTGTAAATGTTTAGAAAAAGAAATGAATTTTTACGAAAAATAAACATAGTTACTTTGTTTAGGGAAAAAGGGGAGAGTCAAATGAAAATAGCATTAATAGCACATGATAAGAAAAAAGAAGAAATGATAGAGCTTGCAAAAGATTTTGAAGATAAGTTAAGTAAACATATACTTGTTGCAACAGGTACTACAGGACTTAAAGTTATGCAAAATACATCTTTAGAAGTTAAAAGATGTAAAAGTGGTCCACTAGGAGGAGACCAAGAAATAGGAGCAATGGTAGCAAACCATGATGTTGATATGGTAATTTTCTTAAGAGATCCATTAACAGCTCAACCTCATGAACCAGATATTAGTGCATTACTTAGACTTTGTGATGTTTACAAGGTTCCACTAGCTACAAATACAGAAAGCGCTAAGCTTATAATGGCTGATATTTAGTAAAAATAAAGCTAAATCACCTAATTTTTATTAATCTAACATCATGATTACATATTTAATCATGGTATAATTTGATATAAAATTAAGGTGATTTTTTTGGGGAGAAAAATATTTTTGAAAATTAATTTAATAATTTAAGTATTAATATAAATAAAAACTCAAGTAAAGGAACATTAAAATGCGTGGCAATATAAATTTACAGATGAGTAATTGGATTATCCTTGTGTCAACAATCTTGACAATAAAATATATTTTAGAGAATTTAATAGAATTATGCAAGTTTAATAAAAAAATAGGATTAACAACTAAAGAGACCATAAAAAAAGTAATAGTATTTTTTATATTAACAGTAAGCATTGTTATTATTATAGGAATTACTTTCCCATATTTTAAGTGGAGATTTTTAAATGCTGTCAGCATTGGAAATCTTACATTAATAGTAGCTTTTACACAGCTTTTCTTTGGTATAATATTTACTTTATTTATAAATAAATATAGTTAAATTATTTTAAAAGAGAAGTTAAGTAATAAATCTTATTTTTTATTAGATAATAACCATAAAATCATGCTAAGAATATAATAAATTGTAGAATATTATAAAAGGAAGCGATTATATGCATGATTGGAGTATGTTAAAGAACTATAGATTATGGTTAGCTATATTTGCTCTAATACCTTTAATACTTGAAGGGTTCAACTTGAGCATTTTGCCGTCAAATTATAATGAAATAGTAACTTTATTTTTATCAATATTAGTTATGGGAGGAATATTAAATAATCCTAATCCTGATAAGGTAGAATTGAAAGAGGATAAAGGATCAGAAAATTGCACAAAAAAAATAACTGGTTTAGAGGAAGAATAGAAGAAATAGTAATAATCCATTGAATTTAAATTTTTGCTGTATTAAAATTAAAGTATCAGAAGTAATGTGTTGAAGAATAGGAGATGTTTTATATGGCAAAAGAAATAATAAAAACAAACAAAGCACCAGGTGCAATTGGACCTTATTCACAAGGAATAAAAATAGGAGATTTTGTTTATACTTCAGGACAAATTCCACTAAATCCTGAAACTGGAGTAATGGCAGGATCAATTGAAGAACAAACAGCTCAATCTTTAGAAAATGTAAAGGCTATCCTAGAAGCTGCGGGAACTTCTATGGATAAAGTAATAAAGACTACAGTATTTTTAAGTGATATGAATGATTTTGTAAGAATGAATGAAGTATATGCAACTTATTTTACAGAAAATCAACCAGCAAGAAGTGCTGTAGAGGTTGCTAAATTACCTAAAGATGCTAAAATAGAGATTGAAGTTATAGCTACTTTAAAATAGTTTCTATATCTTCATAATTAGCAAGATAGGGGAGATTTTACTTATGAATTATAAGACTACAGGAGTTTGTGCTAAGGAGATTAATTTTGAAATCGAAGATAACAAAATAAAAAGTGTTAGCTTTGTAAATGGATGTCCAGGAAACTTAATGGGAGTTTCTAAGCTTGTTGAAGGAATGGATGTTGATGAAGCTATTTCTAAATTAAAAGGAATAGATTGCAGAGGAAAAGGAACATCTTGTCCAGATCAACTTGCAAAAGCTTTAGAAGAATATAAAAAAAGCTTATAACAAGCACAAAGAGCATATAGTTTAAGTAATTTTTGCTTAAGTTTAATATATTTCTCTAAATAAAAAAGTGACTATATAAAATTTATATAGTCACTTTTTGTTTTATTTATAGTAAGTCATTTGATAAAGCAGCTGCTTTAGATAGTTTATTATCTATTGCTATTATTATTTGTCCTGCTTTAGAAATATCACCAACTATAATTCCTCCAACTAAGATGTTGTCTTTGAAGAATAGTTTAGTATATTGACCTTTTGACTCATCTTTAGAACTTATTTTTTCATAAGAAGAATCGTTAAATCTTATTAAGCCAGCTGAGAATACATGAGTATTTAAAGCATCTAATATTATAGATGGTGTAAAGTTTTCAAATGCTTTTTCTGCTTCACATGCATTTGCACCAGCAGTTTTACCCATTTCTATAGCAGCAGGCCAGTTTCCGTAAACAAGACCATTAAATTCAGCTACATCTCCACAAGCATATATGTCTTTAACACTTGTTTCCATTCTTTCGTTAACAATAACACCTCTGTTGCATTCAATTCCAGTTTCTTTAGCTAATTCTATATTACTTCTAATACCTGTTGAAACTAGAAGAATATCAGCATCTAAAGTTTTTCCGCTCTTTAAGTTTAAAGAAGTTAATTTGCCATCTTTAGCTATTATTTCAGCACATTCCTCTGATGTTATGAATGTTATTCCACAATCAGAAACTTGATTTCTAAAGATATCAGCACCTTCTTGATCTAATTGGTTATTCATAAGATTTGGTAAGAATTCAACTACTGTAACTTCTAATCCAGCAAGTTTCATTTCCCAAGCAGCTTCTAATCCAAGAGGACCAGCACCTATAACAACAGCCTTCTTAGCTTCTTTCATTTCTTCTTTAACATCAAAAGTATCTTTTAAATCTTTAATAGAGTAGATACCTTTAAACTCATGAATATTTTCACAATTTAAAGTAACTTCTTCATTATTATTTTTAACTTTAAATGGTGGAATAAAGTTATGGCTACCATTAGCTAATATAAGTTTAGTATATGGTATTTCAGTACCATCTTTTAAGATTACTTTTTTAGCATCTTTATCTATAGAAGTAACAGTAACTCCTAGTAATTCTTCTATATTATTTTCTTTGTACCAAGAAGATTTAGCTAAGTAGAAAGTATCTAAATTCATTTCTTCATTTAAAAGATCTGAAAGATTTGGTCTTGAGTAAGAAGATACTTCTTCACTTGAAAGTAATTTAACAGAAGCTGTACCGTTTATTTCTCTTATTGTTTTAGCAGCATAGAATCCAGCAGCTCCATTACCTATAATAACGAAGTTATCATCAGTATCATTCTTTTCAAAAGTATCCATTTCCACTTCTATAAATTGTTCTTTTCCAGCTCCACAAACAGGGCAAACTTCAGGGCATACTGGACTTTCGAATATTTCACCACAAACTAAGCATTTCCAATATCTTGTTTTACCATTTCCAGTTAATACTTCTTTAGTTTCTGTAGCATTATTTGGAGCATAATCAAGTTCCTTTTCTCCAAACATAGTTCTTGAGAAATCTCTACCAAATTCAAAAGCTTCTTTTAATTCAGTTGTTGATGGTTTAAACTTAATTCTTAAACCAGGTCCAAATATATTCATTTTTAATTCTTTTAATCTAGCTTCTATTCTTGGAACAGCTTCACCACTCCAACCAAATGAACCAAAGGCTGCAGCATATTTTCCACCATGAATAATAGGGTTTAAGTTAGCTAAAAGAATTCTAATAGGAGGTAATAATTCTCCAACTATTGTTGGTGATCCAAATAATATACCATCTGATTCTCCTATGTCAGCTAATACATCTTCTTGCTTGCTATAAGTTAAATCATATAATTTAACTTCAACATTGTGCTCGGATTGTATTCCCTTAGCTATTTCTTCAGCTAATTCTTTAGTATAACCATAAGCTGATACGTAAGGAATAGTAACTTTTTTATCTCCATTTATTTTAGGCTCTACTGGAGTACTCCATTCTTTATAAGTATTTATTATCTTCCAAGGATCTTGTCTAAGGATAGGTCCGTGACCTGGGCATACAAGTTCTATATCTAAATCTTTAATCTTATCTATAGCTTTTAAAACATATGGTTTGTATGGTCCAAAGATACAATCATAGTAGTATCTTAATGCATCTAAATATTCTTCTTCATTAGGAATTAAGTCATTAAATACTTCTTCGCAAGAGTAGTGGCTTCCAAAAGAGTCACAAGTTATTAAAGCTTTATCTTCTGGAATATAAGTGTACATTGAATCTGGCCAATGTAAAAATGGTGCAGAGATAAATTGTAATGTTTTGTTTCCTAATGAAATTGTGTCATTATCTCCAACAACTATATATTCAAAATCTTTATTAACTATATCTTTTAAGAATTCTATAGCTTGCATTGAACCTATAACTTTAGCTTTAGGAGATAATTCAAGTAATTTTTCAACAGATCCAGCATGATCAGGCTCTGTATGATCAACAACTATGTAATCTATTGATTTAGGATCAATACCTAAGCTATTAAGTTTTGATAAGTAATCATCAAAACATTTTTCTTTTACTGTTTCAAATACAGCTATTTTTTCACTACCTTTAACAACATATGAGTTATAAGTAGTTCCATAAGGAGTGTACATAATAATATCAAAAACTCTTAATTCAGGATCTAAAGATCCAACCCAATAAATATCTTTTTTTACTTCTAAATAATTCATAAAAACACCACCTAATATATGTTAAAATTATAACAATCAAAATCAACTAATATTAATTATTAATTAATACCTACAATTAAATTATATTCTTTTTCGTTGAAATGTAAATACTTTTTTTAATAAAATATTAAATTATTTAAGATTATAAAAAAATAATGGTAATTTGGCAGTTAAACCATATTACCATTATTTTAATCATTAATATTATTTTTTATTACAGTTATATTTTTTTAGAAATTTTTCAAGATATTCTTCTGGCATACTCATGCATCCAACATGACCATGTCTTTCATCTCCTTCATGATCTCCATGAAAATCTGAACCACATGTTATAAGAAGATCATGATGAACAGCATATGAAATAAAGAAGTCAGTATCTTTTTTAGTATTTTGATAGTAAATAGCTTCTATACCATCAAAAGGAAATTCCATAACTTCCTGTACTGGAACTCTTTTTATAAGCTTTGGATGAGCAAGTACTGTTATAGCATTATTAGCTTTTAATATATTTATTCCCTCTTGTACAGAGATTTTTTTGTTAGGAACATAAGCTGGGCTATCATTTCCTATGAAGTTATCAAATATATATTCCCAATCATAAGGATACCCAGCTTCTATTATGCATTGAGCTATATGAGGTCTAGCAACAACACCTTTTCCCTTTGCTAAGACATCTTTATAATCAAGTTTGATATTAAAATATTTTTCTAAATTAGCTACGATTTTTTTTGCTCTACCTATTCTAGAATCCTTTAATTCATTTAAGAACTTTTGAAAATCTTCGGATTTATAAGAATCATCTCTAAAATATCCTAGTACATGAACTGTAGACCCCTTATGCTCACAACTAAGTTCTATTCCAGGAATAAATTGAATATCTAGTTCTTTTGCGGCTTCCTTTGCTTCATCAAGACCGGAAGTTATATCGTGATCTGTTAAAGCTATTAAGTATATACCTGCTTTTTTAGCTTCAGCAATTACCTCTTTTGGAGATAGTGTTCCGTCAGAAGCTAATGAGTGACAATGAAATTCTGCATTAATATTAATAGTAAACCCTCCTTTAAAACTGAAAAAATCAATGTATGTATAATAATTATTTGAATAATATTGTTAATTTTAAAAAATTTGTAGTATAAATATTTTAACACATAAATTAGAATAAAATAAATTAATTTTTAACTTTAAATTAAGTAATAACAATACTTTAGATTATTAATTAGAATATTCAAATATATAAATGGTATAAAATTAATATTTTTTTTTAGGTGTTTTTGATATAATGATTTTAAACTAAATATTTTAGAGGTGAATTAATGTTTTTAATGATAGATAACTATGATTCCTTCGTGTTTAATTTGCTTAGGTATTTTAAGGAATTAAATGAGGATGTAAAGATAAAGAGGAATGATAAAATAACTATAGAAGAAATAAAAAGATTGAATCCAGAGGGAATAATAATATCTCCAGGACCTAAGGCACCTAAGGATATGAAAGAATGTTTAAATATTATAGAGGAATTTAAAGGAAAGATTCCTATTTTAGGTGTATGTCTTGGTCACCAATGTATTGGATATTCTTTTGGAAGCAAAATAAAAAAAGGAGATTTCCCAGTCCATGGAAAAGTGAGTAAAATAACTCATGACGGAAAAGGGATTTTTAAGGGAATCAAAAATAATATAAATGTAACTAGATATCATTCTTTAGTAGTCGACAGAAATTCTTTAGGGAAAGATTTAGAGATAACTGCCTTAAGTGATGATGGGGTAGTTATGGGCATAAGGCATAAAAGGTACAATATAGAAGGAGTACAGTTTCATCCAGAGGCTGTTTTAACTGAATATGGCCATGAAATGCTTAAAAACTTTATTGATAATGCTAGGAAATTTAAGATTATAGAAAGGTGAGTAATTTGAATTTTAAAATTAAGGAAATAGAAAATAAGCTTAAACCACATGAAGTATATTCTTTATTTAAAGATGAAATAAACAGTATATTTTTAGATAGTTCAAAGGAAGATAGCGAATTTTCTTTATATTCATTTATAGGATTAAATCCTTTTAAAAAGTTTAGCTCTAAGGGAAATGAGATTTTTATAGATGAAAAATTAATCTTAGGAGATCCTTTTGAAAAATTAGAAGAGCTTATTTTAGAATACAAAATAAATTATCATAGTGAGATCCCTTTTTTAGGAGGAGCTATGGGCTATTTTTCTTATGATATAGGAAGGGTTATTGAAGATATGCCTAAAAGTGCTAAGGATGATGTTTGTATTCCAGATAGTTATTTTTTATTTTATGATAATGTAATAATATTTGATTTGAGAAATCAAAAAACATATATAACAGCCCTAGGAATTAAGGAAGAGTCAGAAAAAAGTATAGCTAATATTTATGAAAGAATAAAAGATAAGGATATAAATTTAAATATAAGTTTAGATAAAAATACTGAGTTTACTTCAAATTTTTCAAGAGAAGAATATATAAATTCAGTAAAAAAGGTTAAAGAGTACATAAAAGAAGGGCATACATATATTGCAAATCTAACACAGAGATTTTCCTGTGATTTTAATTCTGATCCCTTTGATACATATATAAGTTTAAGAAGTATAAATAAAGCCCCTTTTTCCTGTTATTTAAATTTAGAAGGTTTTCAAATTATAAGTTCTTCTCCTGAAAGGTTTTTAAAGGTGTTTAATAATAAGGTTGAAACAAGACCGATTAAAGGCACAAGACCAAGAGGAAAAGATAAATTAGAAGATGAAAAGAATAAAAAAGAACTTTTAAATAGTGAAAAGGATAAGTCAGAGCTTTTAATGATTGTTGATTTAGAGAGAAATGACTTAAGTAAGGTGTGCAAACCTTTTTCTGTTAAGGTTACAGAATTATTTAAATTAGAGGAATATGCTACAGTATTTCACTTAGTTTCCACAGTTATAGGAGAACTAAAGGAAGATGTTAGTTCTGTAAAATGTATAAGAGAATGTTTTCCAGGAGGTTCTATAACAGGTGCTCCTAAAATAAGAAGTATGGAGATAATAGAGGAACTAGAAGGCCTTAGAAGAGGGATATATACTGGGGCCATAGGTTATTTTGATTTAAGAGGAAATTGTGATTTTAATATAGTAATAAGAACTATATTAGCAAAAGATAATAAGGCCTATTTTGGAGTAGGTGGAGGCATAACTATTGAATCAGAAGAAGAGATGGAATATGAGGAAACTTTAGATAAGGCAAAGGCTTTAATGAGAGTATTATAATTAGGTTGTGATATAAAGTGATTTATATAGGAGAAAATAAAAAAGGTTATAGTATGGTTGAAAAATGTTTACTTACCATAGATTCTTCTGTTTTTTTTGGACGGGGAATTTTTGAAACTATACTTGTATTAAATAATGGAGTGTTTTTAAAGGAACATCTAGAAAGACTAAAAAATGGATGCTTAAATTTAAATATTCCTTTTAATATTAATGAAGAGGAATTAAGAGAGTTTATTAAAAATGAAAAAATAAAAAATAAAGCTTTAAAAATAACTCTTACTGAAAAAAATATAATTTATTCAACTAGAGATATTCCTTATGGCATAGAAGATTACAATAGAGGATTTTCTCTAAAGCTTAGTGAAGTAAGAAGAAATAGCACCTCTAAATTAACTTATTTAAAGAGCACTTGCTATATTGAAAATATTATGGAAAAGGAAAAGGCTAAAAATGAAGGCTTTGATGAAGTGATATTTTTAAATGAAAGAGAAGAACTAACAGAAGGGGCTACTAGTAATATATATTTTATTAAGAATAATAAGATATGTACTCCAAAGGTTAGTTGTGGTCTTTTAGATGGAATAATTAGAGGATGGATAAAGAATAACTTTCAAGTTGAAGAAGGATGTTATAATATAGAAGACTTAAGAAATAGTGAAGGGATTTTTATAAGCAATTCACTTCTTGGAATAATGAGAGTAAGTCAATTTGAAGAAGAATTTTTTGGGGAAAAAGATTTAATAGAAGAAATAAAAAGTAAATATGAAAGTTCTATTATAAGCTTTTAAATATGGAGGGCAAAATGATCGATAAAGATAAGATAAGAGAAGGAATGAAACTAATACTTGAAGCAATAGGAGAAGATGTTAATAGAGAGGGCTTAATAGAAACTCCAGATAGAATTGCAAGAATGTATGAAGAAATATTTTCAGGAATAGGAATGAATGCAAAGGAGCATTTAAGTAAAACTTTTGAAGTTCATAGCAATGATCTTGTTTTAGAAAAGGATATAACTTTCTATTCTATGTGTGAGCATCATTTAGTTCCTTTCTATGGAAAAGTTCATATAGCATATATACCAAATGGAAGGGTTGTAGGTTTATCTAAACTTGCTAGATGTGTTGAGGTTTATTCAAAAAAACCACAACTTCAAGAAAGGCTTACAACGGAAATAGCTGATTCTATAATGGAATACTTAGATGCACAAGGTGTAATGGTAGTTGTAGAAGGTGAACATATGTGTATGACCATGAGGGGTGTTAGAAAACCAGGTGCAAAAACAGTAACAACAACTTATAGAGGAAAGTTTTTAGAAGATGAAAGCTTAAAAAATGATGTTTTTAGAATGATTTCTATGTAGATATTATTCTTCGAGGTGTTTATTATGGAGAGAGTAAATAAGATACTTAATAATATTAAGTATAAAGACTATTTAAATAAGAATTCTTTCTGTGAAAAAGATAGGATTTTTTGCAAACATAACTTAGAGCATTTTTTAGATGTATCAAGGATTGCCTACATAATGGTCTTAGAGGAAAATATAAATGTATCTAAAGAAATTATATATGCAATAGGACTTCTTCATGATATAGGACGATGGGTAGAATATGAAGGTGGAGAAAAACATAATAAGGCTTCTTATAAATTGAGTTTGGATATTTTAAAGGAATGTGATTTTAATAAAGAAGAAATAGAGATTATTTTAAGTGGAATTTTAAATCACAGAAATAGTGAAGCAAAAGGATTAGATAAAATTATTTACTTAGCTGATAAAAAATCTAGAAGCTGTTTTTTATGTAATGCTGAAAAACTTTGTAAGTGGAGCAAAGAAAAAAAGAATTTAGACATAATTATTTAAGGGGGAACTTTTGTGAAAATAGGAAATAAAGAGTTTGAAATAGGAAAAAGAACATATATAATGGGAATTTTAAATGTGACTCCAGATTCATTTTCAGATGGTGGAAAATATAATGATATTGAGTTAGCTCTAAAGAGAGCTGAGAAGATGATTAATGATGGTGTTGATATAATAGATATTGGAGGGGAGTCAACAAGACCAACTCATACCCCAGTAGGAGAAGAAGAAGAATTAAATAGAGTAGTACCTGTAATAAAAGCCTTAAGAGAAAAATTTGATATACCTATATCAGTTGATACATATAAGGGTAAAGTGGCAGAGGAAGCTATAAAAGCAGGTGCAGATTTAATAAATGATGTATGGGGCTTTAAAAAGGATAAATATATGGCTACTGTGGCTGCTAAATATGGAGTACCTTGTTGCATAATGCACAATAGAAATGATAATGAGTATGGTGATGACATCATAGAAACTATGAAATCAGATATGGAAGAATGTATAAAGATAGCCCTAGATGCTGGAGTTAAGAAAGAAAATATAATTTTAGACCCAGGTATAGGTTTTGCAAAGGATTATGATCAAAATTTAGAAGTATTAAATAGATTAGATGAGTTTTGCAATATGGATTACCCAGTTTTATTAGGTACATCAAGAAAATCAGTAATAGGTAATACTTTAAATCTTCCAACAGATGAAAGATTAGAAGGAACTTTAGCTACAACTACTCTTGGAATAATTAAAGGCTGTGAGTTTGTAAGAGTTCATGATGTTTTAGAAAATAAGAGAAATGCCCTTATGACTGATGCTATGGTAAGAAGATAGGAGTTAGATTTCATGGATAAAATTATTATTAAAGATTTTGAGGTTTTTGGTAATCATGGAGTCTTTGAAGAGGAGAAGAGACTTGGACAAAAATTTGTTTTAAGTATAGAACTTTTCTTAGATACTAGAGAGGCAGGAGTTACTGGAGATTTAAGCAAATCTGTTCATTATGGAGAACTTGCACATAAGGTTGAGGAAGAGTTTAAAAAGCAAAGCTATGATTTAATAGAAACTGCAGCAGAAAAATTAAGTGAGTTTATATTATTAGAATACTCTCTTGTTAAAAAAGTGAAGGTTTCTTTAAAGAAACCATGGGCACCTATATTAAGAAGTTTAGATACTGTATCTATAGAAATAGAGAGAGGATGGAATGAGGCATACCTTTCATATGGGTCTAATATAGGAGATAAAAAATATTATATAGAAGAAGCTTTAAATGAAATAAATAAGGCTTATCATACCGAAATTATAAAAAAATCTAATTTAATTGAGACAGAACCTTGGGGATATACTGAGCAGGATGAATTTTTAAATGGTGCTTGTAAAATAAAAACTCTTTTAAACCCTAAGGAATTAATAAGGTTTTTATTAGATATAGAACAAAAGCTTAAAAGAGAGAGAAAGATTAAGTGGGGGCCTAGAACTATAGATTTAGATGTAATATTTTTTAACGATTTAATAAGTGAAGATGAAGAAATCATACTTCCACATCCAAGAATGCATGAAAGAAGTTTTGTTTTAGAGCCATTAAATGAAATTGCTCCCTATAAGGTTCATCCCTTATATAGAAAGCGTGTATTTGAACTTTTAGAGGACTTAAATAAAAACAAATAAGTTTTAAGTTAGGTTTATGTTTTAAATTAAATAAAACTTTGCATAAATAATTTATTTGTTAGTAATAAAGATATAGAATTTAGTATAAATCACTACTAAATCCTATATCTTTTTTTATTGTTTTTTATTAAACACATACTGGCAAAATGGTTCTAATTTAAAGGAATTAGGAATATCTTTTAAACTTAAGTAATCCTTGCTTACATCACTATCCCAAGGATAAAGGGTTATTAAATCATCTCCATAAATATCTATTACATATTTTTCACTGTTTAAATCTATAAAAATTTTATATAAGGGTTTATTAGGTAAAGGTTCCTCATTTATAAAGTTAGAATCTTTTAGGCTTTTTAATAAGTCATCAATAATTCTTACATCTTCATTATCAACAATTACTTCACTATAAATATTCATATCTAATAATCTGATTTTTATATTATTCTTAGAAACTAGTTCACTTAAATTTTTAGTGTGATAGTTTAAAGAAGGTTTTTCCTTAGAAGGAATATTAATTTTAGAACATGAAATTAAAAGAAGAGAAAAACATAGGGTTATTAAAAATATTTTAGTAATTTTTTTTATCAAATTTATCACCTCCTTCAGTTTAATTTATGAAACTTATGTTTTTAGTAGAACTTTTTTTAAGAAAATGAATAATATATATTACAATTGTCCTTAGAATTAAGGAGGTGATTTATAGTGAAATATGCATTAGATATAAATGACTCCTATTTAAGAAAAGTATTAATAAAAAAATTAAAGGAAGATGAAAATCTCACCATAGATTGTTTTAATGAAGAATGTTGTTTAGGAGAAAGTTTTTTTAAGAAAGTTTTATTATCTAATAATACAAAGGCAGATATATTTATAAGAATAACTAAGAGCATAGGAGAAGATAAGAGAATAGAAATTTTAGGTGATGATCAAATTCTTAGGCGTGTTGTATCCTTAAACTTAGAAGATATGGTTGATTATATAGGACTTTCACAGATAAGTATTAAAAGTGGAAAAGGATTATATTTAGTAAAAAATTTAGACTCTTTATGCTTAATTATAAATATAAGTGATACTGAAATAGATAGTATAAATAAAGAAAAATTAGCAGATGCACTATATAAAATAATTAAGGAAGTAAGCTAATCTTATTTCTTTAATTAAGATGTTTAATTATCAATATTTTACTTTAGGCTTTGTTTTAAGTTAATATTGATTTAAAGATATATACTTAAAAATCAACAGTAGTTTAAATATAGCCTTATTTTAAAGAAGTTGTATTAATACTTAAACATAGAGTTTATAGTTTTTGATATGACTTCTTTGATTTAGAGTTTTCTTTAGAAACTTTTTATGATTATACTAAGAAATATTATAAGCAGTATTTTTAGGAATAAAATTAGTAGTAAGAAATATTATTATGTTAAGCTTTTTTAATTGATAAGATATATAAATAATATTTAAAGCTTATTATGCATATAAATCAATGAGTAGCAATATTTATGGAGGAAGTTATGGATATTATAGGCAGTATAAACACAAGGTTTATAAGCAAAAGTGAACAGAGCAAAAATGAAATCTTTAATAAAATAGATAACATAGTAAAAGGTGGAGGCAATATAATTAGGATGAATCTATCCCATGGCAAGCATAGAGATGTAGAATGTTGTATAGATTACATAAGAAGCAATCATAAGGATGTAAAAGTTCTTTTAGACTTACAGGGAAATAAGATTAGGGTAGCTAATAATATATATGGAACATTTAAAGTTAATACAGGTGATTTAGTTTATTTTTGTTCAGAGGAAACTTATGATGTTTATATTAAAAATATTGATAGAAATAAACTTATACCTTTAAATATAAAAAATAAGTTTATATATAACAATAACTTTAAAAAGATATATATGAAAGATGCCACTATGGAATTCATAGTAATAAGCAATAACAATGGATTAATAAAGACTAAGGTTAAATTAGGTGGTGTAGTTAGAAAAGAAAAGGGATGTAATCTTCCTAATTTAGATAGGGAAAATTGGGGGGTAAGCGAAAAGGATTTAGAAGATATTAGATTTGCCTTAGATAATAAAGTAGATATTATAGATTATTCTTATTGTTCTTATATGGAAGAATGTAGAGAGTTTAAAAATATTGTTTTTAAAAATTTAAAGTCAAATCAATTTATTCCTAAGCTTTGGGGAAAAATTGAAACTAATGAAGGAATAAATAATATTAAAGAAGTTGCTAAAGAATTAGATGGAATAGTTATAGCAAGGGGAGATTTAACAGCAGAAGTTGGAGTATTAAATGTTCCTATAGTGCAAGAAAAAATATTATATGCTTTAAAAAATGAGAATAAATCAATAATAGTAGCCACAAATGTACTTTCATCTATTAGAAATAAACAAAATAAGCCTACAATAAATGAATTAAGCGATATATATCATTTTATTAGGTGTGGCGTAACAGGGTTTATGCTTACTGGAGAAACTAGTACTGGGGAAAATGAAGAGTATGTGGTTACAACCTTAAAAAATAGTATAAAATATTATGAAAAGTTATTATCAAAAATAAAAAAGAGATCAAAGAGAGTCTAAAAAGACTTTCTTTGATCTTTTATTTTGTATAATTTATATGATTTTATAACTATTAAGTAGCTTAAATATCCTAGTAAAATACCTGTTAATACATCACTTGGATAATGAACTAGCAGGTATATTCTAGAAAAAGCTATTAAAGAAGCTAATGAATAGATATATACTCTTATATTCTTAAAATAATAAGCTAACATAAATGCCGCTGCAAAGGATGCAGAGGTATGGCCAGAGGGCATAGAGTAACTACTTGGTTTAGGTATCATTATATGTAAGCTTTCATATGTTGCAAATGGCCTAGATCTTTCTATAATATGTTTAAGAATTCCTTCACCAAGAATGGTATTAACAATTAAAACAGCTAAGATTAATAATCCTATTTTTCTATATTTTTTTGAAATTATAAGCAAGATGCTTATGGCAATCCATATAAAGCCTAAATTACCTAATGAAGTTAAGAAAATCATTATTGGATTAAGAAACTTATTTTGAATATTATTTTGTATAAAGTAAAGTATATTGATATCTATATTTTGAATAAAGTGCATTTTATTACCTCCTAAAAGTAATAAATATATTTTATTACTAAATTTTTAAGAAGTCTACTATAAGGATGTAAATAAGTTTATAAAAAAAAGTAATATTATATAAAAAATATTCATTTAAAGAATTTGAGAAACAAAATATAATGTAGATGTAATAAAAAAAAGGAGGTCTAATATTGAGAAAATTAGAAAAATCTCTTTTAATTATTATAAGTGCATTACTTATGATATTTCTAGTAATATTTAATATAATTAAAAATGGAAACTACATTAAACGTTTAAATAATGAAAATATAGAGCTTGTTTGGTACACAATTGGAATAGAACCTGCTGATATGGATAGGGTTGAAAGTGAAGTAAATAACTATTTAACTAAAAAGATAAATGCAACTATTGATATTAGATTTGTAGATTATGCGGATTTTACAAAGGTAATGAATAATAAAACCAATGAAGGAGAAAATTTTGACCTGGTATTTACATCTTCCTGGGCTAATGATTATTATCCTAATGCAAAGGAAGGAGACTTTCTTAATTTAAATAACCTGATTAAAGAGTATGGAAAGGATGTTTATAAAGCTCTTGATAAAAAATTTTGGGAGGGAGCAGCAATAGATGGTTGTATATATGCTATTCCAAACCAAAAGGAGATTTCTAGTATGCCTATGTGGGTGTTTTCTAAAGAATATGTAGAAAAATATAATATTCCTTATAAGGATATAAAAACTTTAGAAGATTTAGAACCTTGGTTAAAGTTAATTAAAGAAAATGAAGAAGGGGTAATTCCTTTTTATGTTGATGATAGTTATTCAGTTCCTATGATTTGGGATCAATTATGTCCTGCTTTAGGAATAAATTTAGAAAGTAATAGCTTTGAGGTAATAAATATATTTAAAACTGAAGAAATGATTAATAATTTAAAGACTATGAGAAGATATAAGGAGCTTGGATATACCAATACTAAAATTGGAAATGCTGGTGATTTTTCAACTAAAAGATTTGTAACTAAAGCTGATGGACAGCCTTATGCTGAAAAAATATGGTCTATTAAAAGTGGAGGAGAGGTTGTTGCTACACCAATTTTAGAAAGTTATATTACAAATGGATCAGTAAATGGTTCTATGATTGCCATATCAAAAAATTCAAAAAATCCTGAAAAAGCTATGGAGTTTTTAAATCTTTTAAATACAGATAGATATTTAAGAAATCTTATTAATTATGGAATTGAAGGAGTTCACTATGAAAAAATTTCAAATAATAAAATTAGGCTTTTAGAAAAATCTAAAAATTATATGGTTGATTACTACACTTTAGGAAATTTATTTATAACATATGTATTAGAAGATGAACCAGAAAATAAATGGGATGAATTTAAAGAGGTTAATAATAAGTCTAATGTATCTCAAGCCTTAGGATTTAAGTTTGACCCTAGTAAGGTAAGTATTGAACTAAAGGATGTAAATACTGTTCTTGAAGAGTTTACAAGAAGTTTATATACTGGATTAGTAGATACAGATGAATATGTTTCAAAGCTTATTAATAAGCTTGAAAGTGCTGGAATAGATAAAGTGAAGGAAGAGTTAGAAATACAATTAAATGATTGGAGAATAAAAAAGCAGACTTTTTAGTCTGTTTTTTTATTTAAAGATATTACCTGAATATTATCTATAACTGTAATAGTTCCAGTTTCTATCATAGGCTCAAGTATTTCTATTAATTTATTTATTTTTTCCTTACTTTCAATAACTTCTATTACTATAGGTAAGTTTCTAGCAAGTATTTCAATAAAATCAGAATGTATTTTATGATGGCTATCTAAGCCTTCAATTCCTCTTATTACAGTTGCACCCAAGATATTTTCTTTTTTTAGTACTTTTAATATCTCTGAGTAAAGTGGTTCACCATTATACTTATCAGATTCGTCAATAAATATTTTTAAAAAGCTACCTTTGAATTCATTTCTCATAAAAGATTCCCCCTAAAAATTAAAATAATATCTTAGCAAGTTTTTGACCTATTACAACAAACAATAAACTACAACCTAAGTTTAAGGTTATATTTTCTATTCCTAAAGTTATATTACCACTAGTTAACATACTAACTGTTTCATAGGAAAAAGTAGAAAATGTAGTAAGGCCTCCCATAATGCCAGTGGTCAAAAAAAGTTTCATATTAGATGAGATTAATACACTATCCATACTAAACTCCATAATGAAACCTATTAAAAGAGCTCCTAAAATATTTGCAATTAGAGTACCATATGGAAAGGTTCCTCCAAAATTTTTAGCTGCAAAAATTGAAATAATATATCTCAAGGATGCACCTAAAAATCCACCGAGCCCTACTATTAAAGCAAGTAAAAGTTTTTGCATTTTAATTATCTCCTTAAATATTATTATAAATATACTTTTTTATAATGTTAACAAATTTTAAATAAAAAGTAAAAGTATAATTCTACAGAATAATAAGTCTAATTAAAAATATAGCATACATTTTAATCATATATGATTAGAGAAAGAATAAAAATATTCAAAATGTAATACTTATATTACAAAAATTTCAAACTTTTTAAAATATTTAAAAAGTTAACAGAATATATATACAAATGTTTTAATATGAAAAACTCTTGAAAGTCAATGAAATAGCCACTTAGAGGTGTGTGTTTACAACTTTTTGGAAATGTTGACTTTTTTACTGTTATGTTATAAATTAACTATAGAAACTTTAATTTACTTAAAGCTTCTCAAACAAAATACTAAAAAATATATATGATTATCATATTAATTTAAATTACATTTGATAAAGTATATAATTATTGTAAACGTTTGTTTGGGCTTTGGAATTAAGGGATCTAAATGGTGTAAAAATAGTAATATGAGGGGGAAAAAAAATGCTTAGACACAAAAAATTATTAGCATTAATTTTAGGAGGAGTAATGACTACATCTGTAATGCTTACAGGATGTGGATCAAGTGACAAAAAAGCAGAGGGAGGAGCAGCAAGTGAGGAGCCAGTTAACTTAGTATGGTATGTTATAGGTCAACCTCAAACTGATGGAGAATTAGTAGAAGAGGAAGTAAATAAATATATAAAAGATAAAATAAATGCTACTGTAGACATAAAACATATTGACTTTGGTGATTATACTCAAAAAATGAATGTATTAGCTAACTCAGGAGAAGATTATGATTTAGCATTTACATGTTCATGGGCTTTCCCATACTTAGAAAATGCTAGAAAAGGTGCTTTCCTTGAATTAAATGATTTATTAGATAAAGAAGGAGCAGACCTTAAAGGTGTTATAGATGAAAGACTTTGGAAGGGTGCTGAGGTTGATGGAAAAATATACGCAGTTCCAAACCAAAAAGAAATAGCATTAGCACCTATGTGGGTATTTGATAAGGAGCTTGTTGAGAAATATGACATTCCATATCAAGACATACATTCAGTAGAAGATTTAGAACCATGGTTACAAATCATAAAAGAAAAGGAACCAGATTTTGTTCCATTCTACACTCAAGGGGATTCAATTCCATTAGAGTTTGACGAAATAATGAGACCTTTAGGAGTATTCTTTAATGATGATACTTTAACTGTACAAAATATGTACGAGACAGAAGAAATGAAAGCTATGATGACTAAGTTAAGAGAATACTATGAAAAGGGATATATAAATCAAGATGCAGCAGTTAATAACATGCAAAATGAAGTTAAGAGATTTGTATGGAAAGCTGATGGACAACCATATGCTGAAAATGGTTGGGGACAATCTTTAGGTAGAGAGGTTGTAACATCACCAATAATTCCTGCATATGTTACAAATAACTCAACAACTGGAGCTATGACTGCTATATCAGCAACATCTAAGCATCCTGAAAAAGCTATGGAGCTTATAAACTTAGTAAATACTGACTCTACATTAAGAAATATGTTAATGTTTGGATTAGAAGGAAGTCATTACGAAAAGGTTAATGATAAGCAAATTAAGAGACCAGAGAAAAATAACTATAGTGTAACAAGCTGGGCTTATGGAAACTTATTTGATACTTACGTTTTAGATGTTGATCCAGCGGATAAATGGGATGCTTTTGAAGAGTTCAACCAAGGTGCAAAAACTTCAAAGATATTAGGATTTAAGTTTAATACAGAGCCAGTTACAACTCAAATATCAGCAGTTAATAACGTATTACAAGAGTTTGAAAGATCTTTATACACAGGTTCAGTAGACCCAGTAAAAGGACTAGAAGACTTAAATAAAAAGTTAGCTTCAGCTGGATTAGATGATATCAAAACTGAAATGCAAAAACAATTAGATGAGTGGAAAGCTTCTAATAAATAATAAATTTAAATAAAAAGAGTGATTTAAAATCACTCTTTTTTTAGTTTTTAAATATTTTAATTAAAATCAACTACTATAGAATAAAGTAAAATATTAAAAATAAGTTTAATTAAGAAAATACTTAATTAGATATTGAATTTCTAAAAAAATAGGAGTAGAATTTAATTAAGGAAATGCTTAATTAAAAATAAGAGGTGGCTTATGGAAGATAAAATAAAAATATTTAAAGCACTAGGAGATGAAACCAGAATAAATATACTACATCTAATAAATAAAAAATCTATGTGTGCAAAGGGAATAGCTAGAGAACTTAGCATTTCAGAATCTGCTGTTTCTCAACAAATAAAAGTATTAAGAGATGCCAATCTTGTAATTGGATATAAAATAGGTTATCACATTGTTTATGATTTAAATATAGAGCAGTTAGAAAGCATTAATATCTTAATTGATTATATTGTAAATGATGATAATAATATAAAAACAAAAGAAAACATATATAAAAAATGTAACAAAATATGTAAACATGCTAAATGCATAAATAATAAAAATTTGAAGGAGGAAAATATAATGAGAATTTGTTTCCCAGTTAAAAATAATGAAGGAGTTAAAAGTGTACCATATGGTCATTTTGGTACTGCTCCAACTTTCGTAATATGTGATTTAGAAAAAGATGAAGTAACTACTGTAGGTAATGGTGATTTAGGTCATGAACATGGAAAATGTCAACCAATAAAAGCTTTATCAGGTGAAGTTGTAGATGCTGTAGTTGTTGGTGGTATTGGCGCTGGTGCTATAAGTAAATTAAATTCTATGGGAATTAAGGTTTACAAAGCTATTGAAGGAGATATAGAAGCTAATTTAGAAGCATTAAAAAAGGGTGAATTAAAAGAATTTTCAAGCACACATACATGTAATCATCATGGATGTAGTCATTAATAAAAAAAGTGAGTTCTTTTTATTATTTAGAATAAAATATTTATAAGAAAACTACTAAAAAGGTATTACATTTTAAAGATGTAGTACCTTTTTTATTTTAAAAAAATTAATTTAAACATTAATAATCCTTTAAAAGGTTTATTATAGAGAGAAGTTAAGTATTATTAGATATATGTATTTAAAAATTTTATTTAATGTGGAGGATTAAAATTGGATATTGAGAAGTTTTTAAGGGAGATTAGAGAAAAAATAATTAATTATAGAAGGGATTTTCATAAATATCCTGAAAGTGCATGGAAAGAATTTAGGACTTCTTCTTTAATTGGAAAATATTTAAGAGAAATGGGTTATGAAATAAAAATAGGAAAAGAAATAATAAGTGAAGAGTATAGGTTAGATGTGCCAAATGAACTTGATTTAAAGAAAAGTTATGAAAAATCTTTAAAGCAGGGTGCCTATAAAGAATTAAGTGATTATATGATTGGGGGATACACTGGAGTAGTTGGGATTTTACAAAATGGAGAGGGGCCAACTATTGCTTTAAGATTTGATATAGATGGAGTAAAAGTACTTGAATGTGAAAATAATGAGCATTTTCCTTTTAAAAATGGTTTTTCTTCTTTAAATAGGGGAATTATGCATGCCTGTGGACATGATGGTCATATAGCTATTGGCCTTGGAGTTGCAGAAGGGGTCATTAGATTTAAGGAATATTTTAAAGGAACAATAAAGCTTATTTTTCAACCTGGAGAAGAAAGCGTCTGTGGTGGAAATCCAATGGCTCAATCAGGAATATTAGATGATGTAGATTATTTATTAAGTGGTCATATAGGAATAAAGGCAAGGAAATCAGGAGAAATAATTTGTGGAACAAAGGGATTTTTAGCAACATCTAAAATTAATGCTGAATTTACAGGAAAGTCTTCCCATGCTGCAGTTGCACCTGAAAAAGGGCATAATGCTTTGCTTTCTGCATCTACAGCAGTATTAAACTTAGATGCTATACCAAGAAATGGTGAAGGCATAACAAGAATAAATGTAGGAAAGTTAATTGCAGGTAGTGGTAGAAATGTAATTCCTGGAAAAGCTTTTATGGAAGTAGAGACTAGAGGAGAAACTACAGAATTAAATGAATATATGGAGAGCTATGCAACTAGAATTTTAAAAGCTTCTGCAGATATGCATGATAATCATGTGAAAATATCTTGTTTAGGAAGATCCATAAGTGGTAGTAGTGATAGAGAGTTAATTGATATTATTAAATGGGAGGCAAAAAATATAAATGATTATGACAATGTAATAGATGAGGAAGACTTTGGTGCTAGTGAAGATATATGTTATATGATGAAAAGAGTACAGAGAAATGGAGGTAAGGCATCTTATATAATGTTTGGAAGTGAATTAAAGGATGAACATCATTCTATTAGGTTTGATTTTAATGAAGAAGATCTGTTTCCAGCAATAAATTTATATTTAAGAGTAGTAAATAATCTTTGCAATAAAAAATAATAAAATTTTTAAAAGATGAATTATATTTAATAATTATTTTATGTATATATATGGACGTGTATAAAAATAACTTTTTATAAAACTTACAAACATATTCCGAGAATTACTAGATTTCGCTAAGAATTTATAATCATTACTTCGAAAATATCACTAAAGCTTCGAAACTTAAGTGAAAGTCCAAATTTTTAATTTGGATTCTTGAACTTATGCAATCGAACTTTGTGAGATTGTATTCCTAAGAAATTAACAGTCTCAGCTTTTTAACGTGATATTTTCTACGTAATAATTTAAATTCTAAAGCTTATCTAGATATTCTCTTCATACTGTTTGTAAGTTTTATTGTTATATTTTAATACAGCCCTTTTATAGAGTGGATAATAAATCATCTATGATCATATTTCCACCTAATTTATAATCATATGTAGAATTAGTATTTAAAGACTTTAAGAAGCTCCAAGAAGCATTCCAAAGCTTAACTACAAAAAGGTAATTTTCTAATTTTTCCATTAATTCATAAGAGTAGTAGCCAAAATAACTTTTTATTAAAAAATATCTCTTTTTTTCATCAAGCATCCAAGATACAGTAGCTAAATCAAAAAATATATCACACATAGCAGAAAATTCAAAATCAATAAAAAGAACATTTTTATTATGATATAGTACATTTGAAGAATTTAAATCGTTATGACAAAGGCCAAGAGTCATATTTTTGCTTAATTTTTCTTCAAGAATATTTAATTTATTAAAGACTAAATCAATGCCTTCATGAAAATTAAAGTTTTTAGATTTTAAAATATGAAAATTTTTTCTTATATGTTCAAAAGGGTTAAAAATATGTTCACACTTAAGAATATGTAGTTTTTTCAAATTAATTGAGAGTTTTTCAAGGAATTCTAAAGATGTAAATGTACTCATATTTACCTTTGAATCTTCTAAAAATTTGCTTATTAGTATTCCATTATCCTTATTATGATATATAATAGGGGGGGATAGCTTGTTCAAATTAGCAAATATTAAAACAAAATTTTCCTCTGAAAAATTATTTTTATTATCTTTACTAGGTATTCTTAAAACATATTTATTATTTTCACACTCTAATAAATAATTTGAGTTATTAAGACCGCCTAGTTTGGTTATCTTATGATTTTTCATTTTGTTAGTCATCTTAATCTCCTTATATTCTAATGAAAATATTATATCAAAAAATAAGAAGGGATGGAAAAGGATAATGTTAAATGAGGTGTTAAAAGGAATACAAGGTTTAGATAATGACATGATTTTAAAAGCTAAAAATAGAGTAGATTCTTTAGCTAAACCTTTAGGAAGTTTAGGGAAGTTAGAAGATATAGCCATAAGGTTATCTGGAATAACTGGGAATATATTTAATAATATTGATAAAAAGTGTGTGATTATAATGTCTTCTGACAATGGAGTTGAAGAAGAAGGAGTAGCCTCAGCACCTCAATGTGTAACCTTACTTCAAACAAAAAACTTTATAAAAGGTACTACGGGAGTAGCTACATTGGCAAAAGCTAATGGAACAGATTTAATGGTTTTTGATGTGGGAATTAATTCAGATGAAATCATAGATGGGGTTATAAATAGAAAGATATCAAAGGGAACTAAAAATATTTATAAGGAACCAGCTATGACCTATGAAAAAGCTAAAAAATCCTTAGAAATTGGAATAGAAGCTGTAAAAATAGCTAAGGAAAATGGATATAAAATACTTGGAGTAGGTGAAATGGGAATAGGAAATACCACTACTTCAGCAGCAGTATTAAAAGCCCTTATTGGGTGTGAAACTTCTCAAGTAGTAGGAAAAGGTGGCGGAATAAATAATGCTTCTTTCGAAAAGAAAAAAAGAATTGTAGAAGAAGTGGTTAAAAAACATAATATTAATTTTCATGATCCTATTGATATTATTTCAAAGGTTGGAGGATATGATATTGGAGCAATGACAGGTGTATTTTTAGGTGCAGCTTTCTATAGAATACCTGTAGTAATAGATGGATTTATATCCGTTGTGGCAGCTCTTTTAGCTAATAGATTAAATCCTTTAGTTAAAGAATTCTGTTTTACCTCTCATAAATCACAGGAAATAGGGTATGAGTTAGCTATAAAAGAGTTAGGTTTAGATCCTATGTTAGATTTAAATATGAGATTAGGAGAAGGAAGTGGATGTCCAATAGCTTTCTCAGTAATTGATTTTGCAACAGCCATGATGAATAATATGGCAACCTTTGAAGAAGGAAATATAGATAACAGCTATTTAGAAGATGTAAAGGATGAAGAATGTTATATTGTTCTTTAAACCTTTAAAAATATTATAGGAGTTAATTTAATTAGTTATGATAGTTTTAATTATTGGAGGCGCTAAGAGTAGCAAATCTTCTTATGCTGAATTTTATAGTAGTAATCTTTCAAAAAAAGGAAAAGGGGAGCTTTATTACTTAGCTACTATGAACCCTTATGATTCAGAGGATTTAAAGAGAATAGAAAATCATTTGAAAAATAGAGAAAAGTATGATTTTAAAACCATTGAAAAACATAGAAATTTAAATGAGATATTTTATAAATTTTCTAATGAAGATACTGTTTTACTAGACAGTCTAACCTCTTTAGTTACTAATGAGATGTTTGTAGGAAAAGAATTTAATGAAAGTGTACATAGTAATATTTTAAAGGACATAAAGAGTCTAGGAACTAAGGTTTCTAATTTAGTAATAGTTTCAGATTATGTTTTTAGTGATGGAATTAAATATGATTCTTATACTGAGTCTTTTAAAAGAGAATTAGGTAAAATAAATTGTGAATTAGCTTCCTTCTCAGATGTGGTTATAGAAGCTTCCTTTGGAAACTTAATATTTCATAAAGGAGAGGAGGTTTTAGAAGATGAAAATTTTTTATAAGGCTATAAATATGACCTTAAGTATGTTTACAGTTATTCCATTGCCAAAATATGAATGGGATGACAGGGCTGCAAAACATATAATGAAGCTTTATCCTTTTATAGGGTTAATTATAGGAGCACTTTGGTATTTAAGTTTTTTTGTATTAAGTAAGCTAAATGTACCAATTATGCTTATGGCAGCTCTTATTTTAACGGTGCCATATATTTTAACTGGATTTTTACATTTAGATGGTTTTATGGATGTTTCTGACGCACTTCTTTCTAGAAGAGATAAGGAGACAAAGCTTAGAATTTTAAAGGATTCTACAGTTGGAGCTTTTTCAGTTATTTCTGTAGTTTTATTACTATTAGTAGAATTTGCTGGAATGTTTACTGTTTTAAATAAAAACTTAGATATGAGAATACTAATATTTATACCAATAGCATCAAGGGCAATAAATGGATACTTTATTGTAAGTCAAGAGATGCTTGGACAAAGTTCTCTAGCAAAATTCTTTAAAGAAGGAACTGGAAAAGTAGATGAAATAATTTTACTAGGAATATATGTATTAGTTGCATTAATAACATTTTTCACCTTAGGAATAAATTATTTAATAGCTATTTTAGCAATGGGACTTATTTCTTTTATTTTACTTTTAAAAGTAAAAAAAGAATTAGGTGGAATAAATGGAGACGTTGCAGGATATATTCTTGTTCTTATGGAATTTACAGGGATTTTACTTTTAGGAATTATTTAAGGAGGAGAAGCTTTTGAAACTTTTATTTGGTGGTGCCTATAGTGGAAAGTTGAAGTATGTAAGAGAAAAGTTAGGCATAAATGAAGAGGAAATATTTTATTGCAAAGAAGATTCTATAGACTTTTCTAAAAAGGTTATTAGTGGAATAGATAGATTAATTTATTTTAATGCCTTACAAGGAAAAGAGTCTTTAAGCTTTTTTAAGGAAAAAAAAGAATTATTAAAAGATAAAATTTTAATTTGTGATGAAATATCTTCAGGAATAGTTCCTTTAAAGAAAGAGGAAAGATTATGGAGAGAAGAGACTGGAAAAGTTCTTCAGTTTTTATCAAAGGAAAGTGAAGAAGTTTATAGAATATTTTTTGGAATAGGAACAAGATTAAAGGGTGAATAATAAGATGATAATTTATTTAATTAGACATGGGAAGACTTATTGCAATGAGAATAAACTTTATTGTGGAATAAGTGATGTGCCTTTAAGTGAGGAAGGAAAAAAAGAATTAGAGGAAAAAAGAAAGAGTGTGAGTTTGCCAATATGTAAGAGAAATTTTACAAGTGGAGCAAAAAGAGCTAATGAAACATTTAATATTTTATATCCAAATAAGAAGTATGAAGTCATAAAGGAATTTGGTGAGTATAATTTTGGAGACTTTGAACTAAAGTCTTATGAAATGCTAAAGGAAGACAAGGAATATTTAGACTGGATTTTAGACAAAAGCAAGGAAGTTTCATGTCCTAATGGTGAATCAAGAAGGGATTTTGAAAAGAGAATGAAAAAAGCATTTTTAAAATTACTTCTAACCCTTAAGGAAGAGGGAGAAGAGGAAGCCTTAATAGTATGTCATGGAGGAAGTATAGCTTGTATTTTAGAACTCTTTGAAAAGGATAAATTAGACTTCTATACTTATCAGCCTAAGTGTGGAGGAGGATATAAGTTAAAAGTTGAACAGGATATCAATAATTTAAAAGGAGATTTTTCAAGTCTAGAGTTTGAAAAAGACATAACAGATAATTTAAGACTAGAAATAATAGAAAGGTTTTAGAAATGATAAAAATTATAATAGGATATGTTTTAGACCTAATAATAGGAGATCCTAATAATCCATATCACCCTATTAGATATATAGGAAAACTAGCATCTAATATGGAAAAGCTTTGGAGAAAGGTTTTCAAGAAAAATCTTAAGATTGCAGGCTTCTTTGCTTGGCTTTTTATAGTTTTCATAACCTTTGGAGTAACTTTAGGAATTGTACATATTGCTAATAAGATTAATCCTATTTTAGGAACTGTAGTATCTGGAATACTTATTTATTTTTGTATTTCTGCTAAGGGGCTTAAAGTTGAAGGACTTAAAGTAATTAAGATTTTAAAAGAAGGAGATATTGTTAAGGCTAGAAAACAATTATCTTATATTGTAGGAAGAGATACTGAAAATCTAGATGAAGAAGCTATAGTTAGAGCTGTAGTGGAAACTGTAGCAGAAAATATGTCAGATGGTATTATAGCACCTTTATTTTTTGCAGGAATTGGGGGAGCACCTTTAGCTTTCTTATATAAAGCAGTAAATACATGTGATTCAATGTTTGGGTATAAAAATGAAAAATATAAGGATTTTGGATTCTTCTCAGCTAAGCTTGATGATGTGTTTAATTATATTCCAGCTAGATTAACAGCTTATCTTATAGTAATTTCTTCTTTTATTTTAAGACTTAATTGCAAAGAGAGTTTTAAAATATACAAAAGAGATAGATATAATCATTCAAGTCCTAATAGTGCTCATCCAGAAGCAGCAGTTGCAGGAGCTTTAGGAATAAGACTTGGAGGAGCAAATTATTATTTTGGAAAGCTTGTAGAAAAACCAACTATAGGAGATGCTAAAAAGAAAATAGAAATTTCAGATGTTTATAAGACTAATAATATATTAGGAATGGTTTCTTTTTTAGGAATGATAGTAGCACTTATTATTAGATGTATTTTAGAGGTGATTATATGAATTTAGGACATGGTGGTAATGTAGAAGAAATTAAGAGGATTTATGGCTTAAAAGAAAGTGAAATTATTGATTTTTCAGCTAATATAAATCCTTTAGGAATCTCTGAAAGAGTGAAAGAGGCCATGATTAAAGGAATAAATTCTATAGAGAGATATCCAGATATAACTTATTATGAGCTTAAAAAGGGGATTTCAGACTTTGAAAAGGTAGCTTTAGAAAATATAGTTCTAGGAAATGGTGCAGCAGAGGTTATTTTTAATGTAGTAAGAGGAATAAAGCCTAAAAAGGCTCTTATAGTAGCACCAACATTCTCAGAGTATGAGGATGCTTTAAATTCTGTTGAGTGTGAAGTTAACCATTATATATTAAAAGATAATTATTCAGTAGATAATGGATTCTTAGAAGAAATCAAGGAAGAATTAGATATTATATTTTTATGTAATCCCAATAATCCTACAGGAGCTTTAATAGAAAAAGATTTTTCATTAAAAGTATTAGAAAAAGCAAAAAAAATGAATGTTACAGTTGTGTTTGATGAATCTTTCTTAGACTTTGTTGAATATAATGATAGATATTCTCTTATTAAAGAACTTGATAATTTCCAAAATTTAATTATAGTAAAATCTTTAACTAAATTATTTGCCTTTCCTGGAATAAGATTAGGTTATGGATTAAGTTCTAATAATAATGTTATAGAAAAAATAAATTCAGTAGGAACTCCTTGGAGTGTAAACACAGTAGCAGACTATGCAGGAAGAGAAGCATTAAAAGATGTTGAGTATATTAAAAACAGCGTAGCTTACATAAAAAAAGAAAATGAATTTTTATATAATTGCCTAGAAAACTTTGAAGATATTACTATTTTTAAAGGAGCAGTAAATTTTATATTTTTTAAATTGAATAAAAATATAGATTTAAGAGAAGAATTAATTAGAAGAGGTATTATAATAAGAAGCTGCAGTAATTATATTGGCTTAGACAATAATTTCTATAGGGTAGCAGTTAGAACAAGGGAAGAAAACAAAAAGCTTTTAGAAGAACTTTCAAAGGTTTTAAAATAAACTTTATATTATTACTTTAGTTCTTAATAGGTTTTATATCAAATTGAGAAGTTTGACAATGATAAAATATAATAATATAATCAAGTTGATTAACTAATAATTGGTGTGATTTTCACTTAATAGGGAATGAAGTTAAAGTCTTCAACTACCTCAGTAACCGTGAAGCAGACAAAATCTCAATATGTCACTGCATTTTTTGTGTGGGAAGACGAGATGGAGGAAGAAGCAAAGTCGGGATACCTGCCTTTTATTTTAAGTACTATTATCTTCTGAGGGTAGGATAATAGGGTGCGTATGATTTAAATATGCTTAACATACCTTCTTAAAATGGTATGTTTTTTTATTTTCTACGTATTAATCTAAGCCTCAAAGATTTTAATTGTTAAGTTTTATGAAAGATAAATTTGATTATTGATGATGATTTAAGCTTAATTTAATAAAGTTCAGATTTGCTTTTATAGATTGTAAGGGATGCTTAGCAATATTAAAAAATATATATTAAAATCATTAAATAAAATCAAATAGGAATCCTTCATATAACTTAAGAATTTATAAAGGTGAAAGTGGAGGAAGAATATGAGAAACTTAAAAAAATTAATTTCTTTAGTAATGATAACCATGATGGCATTACTTATGTTTACTGGATGTGGAAGTAAAACAGTAACAATGAAAGATATGGAAGGAACTGAATTTACAGTACCTAAAAAGATTGAAAGAATAGTATCAACGGCTCCATCTAATACAGAGATATTGGTAGGTTTGGGTCTAGGTGACAAAATAGTTGGTGTTGATAAATATTCGGCAGATGTAAAAGGATTAAATCCTGATATTCCTAAAATAGACTTTAGAAATCCTGATGCAGAAGCTATATTAGCTCTTAAGCCAGATGTAATAATAGCTTCAGGACATAATAGGGAAGGAAAAGAAGATCCATTTAAGGTTTTAAAAGATGCTGGAATACCTGTAGTTTATATTCCAACTAGTGAAAGTATGGATGGAATATATGAAGATATCAATTTCTTAGCTAAGTTAACTGGAACAGAAGCCGAAGGAAACAAAATGGTTGATTCAATGAAGAGCGAAGTAAATAAGATTAAAGCTATAGGTGAAACTATAAAAGATAAGAAAACTGTTTACTTTGAAATCGGATCAGGATCAAAGCTTTATAGTTTTGGAAATGATACTTTCTTAAATAGCTTACTAAATATAGTTGGCGCAGAAAATATATTTGCTAATGAAAAAGGTTGGATTTCTCCAAGTGAAGAGGCTGTAATAAAGGCAAATCCAGATGTGATTTTAACAAATGAAAGCTATATTGAAAATGCTACAGATTTAATTGCTAAACGTCCAGGATGGAATACAATAACTGCTGTTAAGGATAATAAAATATTCTTAGTAGATAATAATGCATCATCACGTGGAAGTCAATATGTGATAAATGCATTAAAACAAATGGCAAAGGATATTTATCCAGAGCAATATGCAGGAATCTAAAAAGAAAAAACTACTAATATTACTATCAATTCCATTAGTATTATTAGTACTTTGTATTGGAACTTCCATTGGAAGTTCCAATATTAATATATGGGATACTATTTCTATAGTTGGGAATAAAATTTTTGATATTCCTCTTAGAACTGGTATAAAACCAGAGGACGTAGCAATTATTTGGGTAATTAGATTACCTAGGGTATTATTAGCTTTTGGAGTTGGGGCTTCTCTTGCAGTTAGTGGAGCCATAATTCAATCAATATTAAAAAATCCATTAGCATCACCATATACTTTAGGAGTTTCATCAGGAGCTTCATTAGGTGTTGGAATATACATAGTTCTTGGAATTTCAATACCTGTAATAGGAAATTTAGCTATGCCTATTATAGGATTTTTATGTGGTGTTTTAACTGTTTTTGCTGTTATTATCTTTTCTAATAAGGTTGATAGAGGACTTTCAAACAATACTGTAATATTAGCAGGTATGGTATTATCACTTTTTACTAGTGCTATGTTAACTACTATAACAGCCTTATGTAGTGAAGATATAAAAGCAATTACAATGTGGCAAATGGGATCATTTGCTATGAAAAGTTGGTCATATGTTTTTGCTGGAATTCCATTTTTCATAATTGGAATTTTTATGGTTATAAGATATACAAGAGAAATGGATATCTTAAGTTTTGGAGAAGAAGGTGCAAAAGCAATAGGAGTTGAAACTAAAAAGGTTAAAAAGACACTACTTGTTTCAGTAGCCATTTTAACTGGAAGTGCCGTAGCCTTAAGTGGTGTTATAGGCTTTATTGATCTTATAACCCCTCACATAGTTAGAAAAATATTTGGATCTAATCATAAGATAGTAATTCCAATGTGTACTATACTTGGAGGAACTTTGATGGTATTAACAGATTTAGTTTCAAGAACACTAATTTCTCCATCAGAATTACCAGTTGGAGCAATTACAGCATTAATTGGAGCACCATTTTTTGCTTATCTTTATTTTGGAAAGAGAAGTAGGTGATATTTTGTTAGAAGTTAAAAATCTATGCTGTGGATATGATGGGAATGATATTATACATAATTTATCTTTCAATATTAACAGGGGGGAAAACATATCTATAATAGGACCAAATGGATGTGGGAAGTCCACAATCCTAAAAGCTTTAGCTAATTTAATTGAATATAAAGGCGAGATAAAGCTAGATGGGGTAGAAATTAAAAAGATAAAAAGAAAAGATTTAGCTAAAAAAGTTGCATTAATGAGTCAAAATTCTCAAATATACTTTTCTTATACTGTATTTGAAACAGTTGCATTAGGAAGATATGCTCATATGGATGGTGTTTTTTCAAGTCTTAGTAAGAAAGATAGGGATATAGTTTTAAAGTGTATTGAAAGTGTAGGATTATTAAATGAAAAGGATAAGTTAATAAATGAATTATCAGGAGGTCAACTTCAGAGAGTTTATTTAGCAAGAGCCTTTGCTCAAGATCCTGATATATTACTTTTAGATGAACCAACAAATCATTTAGACTTAAAATGTCAAATTGAAATTTTAGATTATATAAATAAATGGACAAAGGAAAATAACAAAACTGTTATAGGAGTTTTACATGATTTAAATTTAGTTCAGATGTTTAGTGAAGATGCAATTTTAATAAAAGAAGGTAAAATTTATAGTAGTGGAAAAGCAAGAGAATTATTAAATAGTTCTAAAATTACAGATGTATATAAAATAGACATAAGAAAATTCATGCTAGAAGCATTAGAAAGATGGAAGTAGGTGGACAATATGAAAAAAAAGTTTGTTGTATCATATAGTTGTGGAAAGGATAGTACATTATCACTATATAGAATGATAAAAGCTGGACATACTCCAGTAGCTTTATTAGTTACTGTTGATAAAAAAGTTTTAAGAAGTTGGTTCCATGGTATACCAGATAAATTATTAAAAGACGTATCAAAATCTCTAGATATACCTCTAGTTTTAGTTGCAAGTAACGGAAAAGAAAATTATGGTGAAACATTTGTTGATGCTTTAAAGAAGATTAAAGAGGAAATGGGTGCAGAAGCTTGTGTATTTGGAGATATTGATTTAATGGCTCATAGAACTTGGTGTGAAGATAAATGTGAAAAAGCAGGACTTGAAGCTATTTTCCCACTTTGGGAAGAAGATAGAGAAGCTCTAACTTATGAGTTTATAGATAGTGGCTTCAAAACTGTAATTAAAAATGTAAAATTAAGCATTTTAGGTGAGGAATTCTTAGGTGAAGTTTTAACTAAGGATGTAGTTGAAAGATTAAAAGCAGCTGGTTCAGATGCTTGTGGAGAAAATGGAGAATATCATACATTTGTTTTTGATGGACCTTTATTTAAAGAAAGAATAAACTTTGAAACTGGAGATAATATATTAACAGAAACTCATGGATTCTTAGATATTAAGTAGGTGTGTTTTATGAAGTATAGAGGTATAATGCTACTTGGAACAGCATCTTCCGTAGGTAAAAGTACTGTTGCAGCAGCCTTTTGTAGATATTTTAAGAAAAAAGGATATAGGGTTGCTCCTTATAAAGCTTTGAATATATCATTAAATTCCTTTGTAACAAAAGAGGGAGATGAAATAGGACGAGCTCAAGTGGTACAAGCTGAAGCCTGTGAAATTGATCCTAAGGAATATATGAATCCTATATTAATGAAACCTAGTGCAGGATTTAAAACTCAGGTAATAGTTAGAGGTAAGGTTCATTGTACTATGGATGCTTATAAATATAAGGATTTAAACAAATATCTTAAGGAAAAAGCAAAGGAAGCTTATGATGACATTTCAAATGATTATGATTTAATAGTTTTAGAAGGATCAGGGAGCTGTGCTGAGATAAACTTAAGAGAAACTGATATAGCAAATATGCATACTGCTAAAATGGCAGATGCTGATGTTATTTTAGTTGCTGATATAAACAGAGGAGGAGTTTTTGCTTCTATTGTTGGTACTATAATGCTTTTAACTGAAGAAGAGAGAAAAAAGGTTAAAGGAGTTATAATAAATAAATTTAGGGGAAAAAGAGAGTTTTTTGAACCGGCAATGAGACAAATAGAAGAGATAATAAAAATTCCTGTTTTAGGAGTTATGCCTTACTTTGATTTAGATATAGAAGAGGAAGATAGTGCTTCTATTAAATTAAGAAAAGGTAATGGTAAAGGGATAGATATAGCAATAGTTAGATTACCTCATATGTCAAATTTTACTGATTTTAATTCTTTAGGAAGAATAAAAGATGTAGGTATAAGGTATGCTGAAAATCCTAAGGATTTAGAAAATGCAAATATGATAATAATTCCAGGAAGTAAAAATACCATAGATGATTTAATTTATTTAAAGGAAAGTGGTTTTAAAGAGGCACTAATTAATGAAAGTTCTAAAGGAAAATTAATATTTGGTATATGTGGAGGATATCAAATATTAGGAGAAAAAATAATTGATTCCCTTGGTGTTGAAGGTGATATAAGAGAAGAAGAAGGCTTAGGACTTTTAAATATAGTAACATCATTTAATAAAGAAAAAACTACAAAGCAGGTTGTAGCCTTTGATTTAGAAGGAAATGAAGTTAGTGGATATGAAATTCACAATGGAGAAAGTGTTCCTACAGCTAAAGATAATATATGGTTAAAAGAGCAAAATGGTAATGTTCTTGGAATGAAGAACAAAGAACAAAATGTTTTTGGTACTTATATTCATGGAATCTTTGATGAGGGAGACTTTGGAGAAAAGCTTATAAATAAGTTAAAGAAAGAATTAAACATAGAAGAAAGTAATGAAGTTAATTATAAAGATTATAAAATGAGTCAATATGATAAGCTTTGTGAACTTTTAGAAGAGAATATAGATATGAAATATGTTGAGGATCTAATTAGATCTTAATTTTAAACAGTGTATTAAGGTTTATTATTTAATACACTGTTTTTTTGTTTTAAGCCATTGCTGATTTTAGCTTTTGTATTTTGAATTTAAATGTAAAGAAATTTTTTAAAATTAAATACCTTAATTTCAAAAAAAATTTATCATTGGTAACTTAGGTTACGTGATTATTAAAGCATATGATATAGAATAGTATTTGCTAAGGCGAAAATAAAAGCTTTAAATAACAAAGGAAAAAGTTTTGAATAAAGTGGAGGAGTACTAATGGAAAATAAGATGTTTTGTTTCCAGTGTCAAGAGACTGCTGGATGTACAGGGTGTACTAAGTTTGGAGTATGTGGAAAGTCACCTGATTTAGCAAGAATGCAAGACTTATTAATATATACAACTAAAGGATTATCTGAAGTAACTACTAGATTAAGAGAAGAAGGAAAGAAAATAGACTCAAAAGTCAATCATTTAGTAACTATAAACTTATTTACTACAATAACTAATGCAAACTTTGATGATGAAACATTCTATGAAAGGGTAAAGGAAACTTTAAGAGTAAAGGAAAGTTTATTAAACACTTTAAAGAATAAAAAGAATTTATCTGAGGCTGCACTTTGGAATGCTTCTAATAAAAATGAAATAGACGAAAAAGTAAGCTTATTACAAAAAATAAAAAATGCTTTTTCAAAGAAAGAAGAGATTTCAATAGATTCAATATTAGATGAAAAATCAACTAAAGTAGGAGTTTTAGCTACTAAGGATGAAGATATAAGAAGCTTAAGAGAACTTATAATATATGGTTTAAAGGGGATGTCAGCATATATGAAGCATGCTAATGCTTTAGGATATGATAAAGAAGAAATAAATGCATTCATGCAAAGCACATTAGCTAAGACCTTAGATGATAGTTTAACAATAGATGAATTAATAGCTTTAACTTTAGAAACTGGTAAGGTTGGAGTAGATGGAATGGCATTATTAGATAGTGCAAATACAGGAACTTATGGACATCCTGAAGTTACTAAGGTTAATATAGGAGTTAGAAAAAATCCAGGTATATTAGTATCAGGACATGATTTAAAAGATTTAGAAATGTTATTAAAACAGACAGAGGGAACAGGAGTAGATGTATATACACATTCAGAAATGTTACCAGCACATTATTACCCAGCATTTAAGAAATATTCTCATTTTGCAGGAAATTACGGAAATGCTTGGTGGAAACAAAAAGAAGAGTTTGAAAGCTTTAATGGACCAATATTAATGACTACAAACTGTATAGTACCTCCAAAAGATAGCTACAAAGATAGATTATATACAACTGGAGCTGCAGGTTTTGCTGGATGTACTCATATAAAAGGAAACTCAGAATCAGATAAAGATTTCTCAGTTATAATTGAGCATGCTAAAAAGTGTAAGGCTCCTAAACAAATAGAAACAGGAGAAATTATAGGTGGATTTGCTCATAATCAGGTTCTTGCTTTAGCAGATAAAGTAGTGGAAGCTGTTAAGTCTGGTGCAATAAGAAGATTCTTTGTTATGGCTGGTTGTGATGGAAGAGCTAAATCAAGAAATTACTATACTGATTTTGCAAAAGCATTACCAAAAGATACTGTAATATTAACAGCTGGATGTGCAAAATATAAATATAATAAGTTACCTTTAGGAGATATAAATGGAATTCCAAGAGTATTAGATGCAGGACAATGTAATGATTCATATTCACTTGCATTAATAGCATTAAAACTTAAAGAAGTATTTGAATTAGAAGATATAAATGATTTACCGATATCATTTAATATAGCTTGGTATGAGCAAAAAGCAGTAATAGTATTACTATCACTATTATATTTAGGCGTTAAAAATATACACTTAGGACCAACATTACCAGCATTCTTATCACCAAATGTTGCTAAAGTTTTAGTTGAGAATTTTGGTATAGGTGGAATAACTAATGTGGAAGATGATATAAAAATGTTTTTAAATAACTAATATTTATATAATTAAAATAAAAAATGCAAGGATAATTATCCTTGTATTTTTTTTGTATTTTGTAGTAAATAGAGTATTATCCCAATATACTTATAATATTGAAATATAAGATGATTACGTAATTATTTATTAATAAGATATTTGTTATACACAATATATTTATTAAGTAAATTAATAATTTTTATTGTTTTTAGTAGATATTTATTTTCCTTTTGGAATTAAATAATATAGAAATTTAGGGGGAAAAATATGAAAAGAAAGATGATTATTAAAAAATTAAGTGTTTTAACTTTAGGTACTATTTTTACATCTAATATTCTTTTACCTTCAACATTAATTTATGCTTTTCCAACAGAAGGAATAAATCATAATATCGAAAAAGAGGAGAAAAAAGAAATAAAAGAAAGTAATTATTCTCAAATTGGAGGAGTAGAAAATTTTACTCAAAATGAAAACGATGTATTATTGAGTTTGAGTACAGGAGAAAAGATTAGAATATCATTTTTGAAAGAGGATGTTTTAAGAATTTATATGGATCCTACAGGAGAATTTCAAGAAGAGCCAACTCCAAATAGTAAGGACCATATTACTAAAATAATTAATAAGACTGAGGAAGAATATGAAAAGCCTACTCCAGTAGTAGAGGATGGAGAAATAATAAAAATATCTACAAATGCTGTTCAGTTAAGAATAGAAAAATCAACTGGTAAAATGGAGCTTTTTAATAAATTGAATAATAAAACTGTATGGAAGGAAGCAGAACCTTTAAAGCATAGAGCAGATAGTACTATTCAGACCCTTGAGTCAAATGAAGATGAATATTTCTATGGTGGAGGAATGCAAAATGGAAGGTTCTCTCATAAGGGTAAAAAGATAAATATTAAGAATGAAAATAATTGGGTAGATGGTGGTGTTGCAAGTCCAAATCCATTTTATTTTTCAACTAATGGGTATGGAGTTATGAGACATACATTCAAACCTGGTGAGTATGATTTTGAAGCTTCCGAATCAGGTAAAGTTACAACAAAACATGAAGAGAATCGTTTTGATGCTTATTATTTTATTGATGAAAAACCAACAAATATAATAGATAAGTTCACAGAGTTAACAGGAGAACCAGTTTTGTTACCTGAGTATGGATTTTATTTAGGACATGCAAACTGTTATTCTCGTGACTGGATAAATGATGAAACAGGACAAGAGTCTCAAACACAAAAGCCTGGTTTTGATAGACAAGAGAGTTTAATGGTTGATGCGAAAAAAGTAGTTGATGACCATGTTTCTAATGATACACCACTTGGATGGTTTTTACCTAATGATGGTTATGGTTGTGGATATGGACGTGAAGAAAGTATAGATGGAAATATAGCTAATTTAAAAGAATTTGTTGATTATGCAAGAGGCTTTGGAATTCAAACAGGACTTTGGACACAGAGTTCTTTAAAACCTACAGGAAATCAAGAGGCTTATCTTGAGCGTGATATAGATAAGGAAGTTGGGGTTGCTGGCACAAATGGAGTTAAAACAGATGTGGCATGGGTTGGAGCAGGATATTCATTTGCACTTAACTCAGTTAGACAAGCTACTGAAGGAATAATAAATAATTCAAAAGATAAGGCAAGACCATTTATAGTAAGTTTAGATGGATGGGCTGGAACTCAGCGTTATGCAAGTATTTGGTCAGGAGATCAATATGGTGGAGAATGGGAATATATAAGATTTCATATACCAACATATATAGGGGCTGGTCTTTCAGGTCAACCTAATGTAGGATCTGATATGGATGGCATATTTGGAGGAAGTAAATTAGTACAAACTAGAGATTTTCAATGGAAGGCATTTACTCCAGTACAAATAGATATGGATGGATGGGGAGCAAATGCTAAATATCCATATGTATTTGGAGAGCCTTATACTTCAATAAATAGAATGTATTTAAAATTAAAAGCAGAAATGATGCCATATAACTATAGTATAGCTAATGAAGCTACTAATAATGGAGTTCCTATGATAAGAGCTATGATGCTTGAATATCCAGAAGAATATACTTATGGAACTGATACACAGTATCAATATATGTGGGGACCTAATATGTTAGTTGCTCCTATATATCAAAATACAGATGCTGATTCAGAAGGTAATGATATAAGAAATAATATTTATCTTCCAGATGAAGAGCAAATTTGGATTGATTATTTTACTGGAAAGCAATATAGGGGTGGTGGAGTATTAAATAACTTTGAAGCTCCTTTATGGAAATTGCCTATCTTTGTTAAGAATGGAGCAATAATTCCAATGACTAGTGAAAATAATAATCCAGAAGAAAGAGATGATTCCCATCGTATTTATGAAGTATATCCAAGTGGAGATACAAGTTTTGAGGTTTATGAGGATGATGGTTTAACAACCGATTATAAGGAAGGAAAATCAGCTAAAACTATGGTAACTTCTAGTGCTCCAAAGACTGGAAAAGGAACTGCTATTATTAATGTAGGATTATTAGAAGGAGACTATAATGGAATAGTTTTAGATAGATCAACAGAGTTTATAGTTAATGTAAGTGAAAAACCAAGCAATTTAGGTGTTACTTTAGGTGGTAATAATGTTCAGCTAACAGAAGCGCAAAGTTTAGAAGAATTTGAAAAGGGAAGTAATATGTATTTCTATGATGAAACTCCAAATCTTAATAAATATGCTACTGAAGGTTCAGAATTTGCAAAGGTTGAAATAACTTCAACACCTAAGCTTCGTGTAAAAGTTGATAAAACAAATGTAAAAGAAAATGAAGTTGAATTAACTATTGATGGATTTAATAATACTCAAGATATTGATAAAAATGAAGTAAATGAAAGTTTGGGAGTTCCAGGTAATTTTAGAGCACCAGAAGAAGATATAACTCCTGAATCTATAAAATTAACTTGGGATGAAGTTGAAGGTGCTACAACTTATGATGTTGAAATTGATGGAACTATATTTAAAAATATTAAAAATATTGAGTATTTAGATACAGGATTGAATTATGATACTGAATATAGTTATCGTGTAAGAAGTGTAAATAAGGATGGACATTCTAAGTGGAGTGAATTGATAAAGGTAAAAACTGATTTAGATCCATACAGAAATGTGCCTAAGGATATGAAAACAGAGTGGAAATTGGGACAATATAGCAGTGATGAACCAAGTAAGGCTGTTGATGGAGATGATTCATCACAATTCCACTCGCAAGATAGTGCTATAGATAAACCATTTATAATTGATATGCAAAAGGCATATACAATAGAGAAATTAGAATTATTATTTAGAAAAAATGGTAATGGATCTGTTAAGAGAGCAGAAATATATAGTAGCTTAGATGGGGTAACTTATGAAAAAGTATTTAGTAATGCTGAAGGTTCAGATATAGCACCATGGACTACTGATGGAGAAGTTAAAACTATAAACTTTAATAAGCCAATAAAAGCTCGTTACTTTAAGATTGTAACTAAGGAATCTATAGGGAATTTCTTGGCTATGAGAGAGTTTAGACCTTATAAGGTTGATGGAACTAATGGGCAGATCGTAGGAGATTGGAATAATAGTGGTTCAATAGAAGAAGGAGATTTAGTATTCCTAGAAAACTATGCTGGATTAACTACTGCTGACTCTGATTGGGGATATGTATCAATGGCAGATTTAAATAACAATGGTTTGATTGATTCTTACGATATATCTTATGTTTCTAGTAAATTAGAAGGTGGAGTAAAACCTTCAGAAGGATTAGAACTTCAAGGAGAGATGATGCTTGTACCAAGTAAATCTGAAATTAAATCTGGTGAAACATTTACTATTGATTTAGTAGGAACAGGTCTTTCAGATATTAATGCATTTAGTGCAGAAATTCCTTTAGATTCTACTAAGTATGAGTATATTAAGACTGAAGGAACTGTTTCCACTTCTGGAATGAAAAATCTTTCAAAGGCAAGGGTTCATACAGATAATACCCAACATGTTTATGTGAACTTTACTAATATAGGGGATAATGTAAAAGTAAATGGAACAGATACAATTGCTAGAATAACATTAAAAGCTAAACAAAATATTACCTGGGATATGGAGATTAGCAATGCTTTATTAGTAGATAGTAAGTTAAATTCTAAGTCAGCTATTGCTAAAATTGTTGATTTAGAAAGTGAATTGCCATCAGGAAGACCAACTAGTAGTAAGGTTTCAAAAGAAAACATTACTGTAAGTGGTGACTCAAGTCAATTACAAGCAGGAATGGGATTAGATAAATTAATAGATGGAACAACAAGTAGTGATGATAGTTCACGTATGGATTTAAAATGGATATTTACTTCTGATCAACAAGATAAGGGAACTCTTCCTTTTGAAATGACCTTTGAATTTAATGAACCAAAAACTTTAGAAAATTTCACTATATACAATAGAATGAATTCAAATGGAACCATAAATATTGCAGCCATGAAAAAGGTTAAGGCTGTTGGATATTTAAATGGAGAAGAATTTGATTTAGGAGAAAAAGCTAATATTACATCTGCTACAACTGTTTACGAATTAGGTGGACAAGAATTTGATAAGATTGTAATTACTGCTTTAGATTCTCATAAAGATAAGAATACTTTAGCTATAAATGAAATTGAATTTTATGAGAAGAGTGAAGTGGAAACAACAGGAATAAGTTTTTCAGAAAATACTCCAGAATCAGTATATTTAAATAGAATTACTCCTATTTTTGCAGAAGTTACACCTGATAATGCAAATAACTTAAACTATAGATTAGCCTCAGAAAACCCTGATATTTTGCAAGTTTTACGTGTAGATAGAGAGGATAAAGCAACTTATTATTTACGTGGATTAAATCCTGGAGTAGCAAAATTAGTTGCAACTACTGCTGACGGAAATCATAAAGTTGAAAAAGAAATAGTTGTTTTAGATGGAATTGACAAAACTTTATTAACTAAAGCTATAGAAGAAGCTAAATCCTATGAATCTTTAAGTGAGATATATACTATTAAATCTTATGAAGCTTTACTTGAAGCTATTAAACATGCTGAAGATGTATTAGAAAATAGTTCAAGTGAAAAAGAAATTGGAGATGCAATAATAAATTTAAGAAGCAAAATTTCAAAGTTAGAAGAACGTGAAACTGTAGAGGAGGATAAGATAGATTCTAGCAAGTTAGAAGCTATTTATGCAACTAGTGAAGCAGATAGAGATTATAAAGAGAATGCTGTAGATGGAGATGAAAATACCATTTGGCATTCAGCTTATCAAGCTGCAGATAAACTTCCAGTATCTATAACAATTAAGTTAGATAAAGCTTATGATCTTAATCAAATAGACTATTTACCAAGACAAAATAGTAGAAATGGTCATGTTACTGAGTATAAGATTGAAACAAGTTTAGATAATGAAAACTGGACTGAGGTAAGAACAGGGAACTTAGAAATTAATGAAGCTGGTAATGCTTTGGCTAATAGGGGATATAATCCTATAAGATTTAATACTATTAATGCTCAATATGTAAGATTCACAGCCCTTAAAACTTTAGGAGATACAAATAATAAGTATGCAAGTGCAGCTGAATTAGTATTCTACGGAAAAGAGGGAAAAGTAAGTGCTGAATCTATTACATTAGAAAAGACAGAGTTAAAATTAAATGTTAATGAATCAGAGCAACTAAAAGCTGTATTAAATCCTATAGAAAGTAATGATACTATTACTTGGACTTCAAGTGATGAGGGCATTGCTAAAGTAGATGAAAATGGAGTAGTTACTGGAATAGGCAAAGGAGAAACCTTAATCACTGCTACAATACCTAATGGAAAATTTGCTACTTCCAAGGTTATAGTAGAAGATAGCGTTTCTGAGGAAATAATAGTTAGTCCAGTAAGAGACTTTAAAGCTTCTCAGGTTAATAAAAAAGATGTAACTGTAACATGGACTACTCCAGAATCAACTAATGGATTAGAAGGATATATACTCTATAGAGATGGAAAGAAAGTAGCTAAGTTAGAAGCGGATGAAACTTCATATATGTTTAATAAATTAAACAGGCATACAATTTATAATTTTAAGATTGCAGCTAAGTATTCAAATGGAAAAGTTTCAGAAAAGTCATCAATAACTATTAGAACAGCAAGGTAGATAGTAGCAATTAATAATTATTCAAGGAGGATAAGTATAATTTTATTACTCCTTGAATATAATGATATACATTTTAGGGAGAGGGTTAAATTATGAGAAAAATAACAAAGATAGTATTTATATTCATACTATTATTCAATTTAGTTGGTTGTATAGAAGGAAATTATCTTAGGGATACTTCTAAAGGGAGTGTAGTAGAGATTAAATTAGATGATGCTATTTTAATGGCTGAAAAAGAAGAATCTATTATACTTTTTACGCAGTCAACTTGTAAAGATTGTATAAATTTAAAGAAGATATTAATTACTTATTTAGAAAATCATAAAGTAAATATTAATGAAGTTGTTTTGGATAATGAAGGAACATCTAAAGAGGAGATTCAAAATAATAGAAAGAAAATAAATAAGGTTTTTTCAGAATTTGATTCGACCCCTTCAATGTATTATGTGAAAAATGGAAAAATAATTGATGAAATTTTTGAAGTGAAAAGTGAAGAAGAGTTAGATCAATGGATTGTAAAAAATAAGCTTGATACTAAATAAATTATGGTAAAATTATTAATTAGGTTTATAAGAGGTAAAATCTTTTATAAACCTTTTTTATTGGTCATATTTTAAATTTTTACATATATTTAGACTTAAATAGCTTTTATATCTAGAAATCAACATTTATTTTAAATATAATATTTTCATTAAATTAATATTAAAGTTTATTTGTTAGCTATATATTTTTTTATATAATATCTTTAAGCTTTTTTAAAGAGGTGATGATTTTTGGGAAATTATTTACTAGACACTAATGTTATTATAAAACTTTGGAATAAAGAAGAAACTATATTTAATGATATTTTAAAGGAAAATGAAATTATAATTATAGATGAAATATTTAAGGAACTAGCAAAAAAAGAAAGAATGTTATTTAAGGGTGAATTAATAATGTCAGAGCGTTTTATGAAGTTAATTCCTTATAGGATTGAATTACATAATATAATGGCAGAAAATTTTATTAAAGAGATAAATTTTGATCATATAAAAGGTGAATTTTATTATTATAATGGAAAAAAGATAAGCAAAAATGACTTGTTACTTATAGTAGCTTTGAAAGAAAAAGTTGAATTTTCTTTGGTTACAGAGGATTTCAATTTAAGTTATATTGCTAAAGAGTTATTAGGAGAAAATAGAGTTCTAAATATAAAAGATATTCTAATGTAAATTATAAGCTCACATTTGATATATGTTTAAATCTTATGTATTATATTATATAGCAAGTTAAGTTTAATAGTAATTTAACTTTAATCTATGATGGACACTTATAATGGGTCAATTTTTAAGGAGAAAATTTACTTAAAGACACTAATAAAAATCAGAGATGAAAGTTTATTTTAGAAAAATGTTAAGTTTAACTTTAATAATAGATTGTAAGGTGAGTTTTAATGGATGATTTAATAAAAGCAATTGATAAGATTACAGAAGAGGAAATCATAAAACTAGTAATTAGTAATAAATTAAATAAGGATACTGAATATAAAAAAATAGTATTTCAGCTTAAAGAAAAAAATAAAAAGGATTTTTATCAAATAGAGAAATATACTGAAAAGCAAGTTTTTCATGAAAATATAGAAAAAAAAGAACTTAAAGAGAAGGTAGAAGAATTATTTGTTTCTAAATACAAGCAATTAAATGCTTTTTCTAAGGAAAGTTCTTTCGATCTTAAGGTTTCTAAAAAAGGAAAAGTATTTTTAGGAATTAAGAAAAATAATGAGGCTTTAAAAGTTTTAAAGAAGGAACATAATAGAAAGAAAAACTACATATTAGAAGAGGGAATGATTATAGAGCCTCTTATAGACTTAGGAGTTTTTACTAAAGAAGGAAAGGTTATAAACTCTAAATATGATAAATACAAGCAAATAAATAGATTTATAGAAATAATAGATGATGAAATAAAAAAGATAGATCAAAAAGAGCTTACAATATTAGATTTTGGATGTGGTAAATCATATTTAACATTTATATTATATTATTATTTTGTTGAAATCAAAAAGATAAAGGTTAATATGATAGGATTAGATTTAAAGGCTGATGTTATAAAGAAATGTAATGAAATAGCTAAAAAATATAATTATGAAAATTTACATTTTGAGCTTGGAGATATAAATGGATTTAAATATAATAATAAGGTAGATATGGTAATAACACTACATGCTTGTGATACAGCTACAGATTATGCTTTATATAATGCAATAAAGTGGAATAGTAAAATGATATTCTCAGTTCCATGTTGTCAACATGAATTTAATAGTCAAATAGAAAGTGAAAAGTTTTCTATACTTACTAACTATGGAATAATTAAAGAAAGAATATCAGCACTTATGACTGATTCAGTTAGAGCTAATCTTTTAGAGTGTGCAGGATATAAAACTCAGCTTTTAGAATTTATAGATATAGCACATTCACCTAAAAATATATTAATAAGAGCAACTAAAGGAAATGTTTCTAAGGCTAAGAAAGAAAAGTCTTTAAATGAGGTTAATAATCTTATGGATGAGTTTAATTTAAGCCCAACATTATATAAGCTTTTAAAAGATGATAACTTAATATAATTAATAAAACCTTTAATTTAAGTAAGTTTTTTATTTAATTAATATTTTAAGAAAATTATAAAATTCGTAATAGCTTTAAAGTTAATAAGTTTTTAAAACAGAGAGGAGAGTTTTTAAATTACTTTCCTCTCTATTTTTGGTTTACTATTAATTAATATTTGATTTTATTAAAAAATATAAAAAAATACTTGTAATTATAAAAATATTATGTATAATTATTTGTGGAATAACGAACTATTTAATTTAAAGATAATATATAGTTCGAATAAACACTTTTAGGAGGGGCAAATTGAATATATTAAAAAAGACAACAAGTGTATTATTAGCTATATTAATTACAAGTTTTAGCTTAATTGCATGTGAAAGCAAGAAAAATGTAGAAGCATCTAAGGAAGAAAACACTATAGGGATTATAGGTGCGATGAATGAAGAGCTAGAAGTACTTCTTAAGGATATGAAGAATCAAAAAGAAGTAAAAAGAAATGATTTAACTTTTTATGAGGGAGACTTATGGGGTCAACATGTTGTAGCTGTTGTATCAGGAGTAGGAAAAGTTAATGCAGCTTCATGTACTCAAATATTAGCAAGTGAGTTTAATGTTAAATCTTTAATAAATATAGGGGTTGCTGGAGGAGTATCTAAAGATATATATCCAGGAGATATAGTTATAGGTGATACATATGTACAACACGATGTAGATGCATCTGTTTTTGGAGATAAAATCGGACAAATACCTAGAATGGATGTTTATGATTTTAAAGCTGATGAAAAATTATTAAACTTAGCAAAAGAGGCTGCAAAAAATGTTCCAGAGGTTAAAACTTATGTAGGAAGAATAGTATCTGGAGATCAATTTATTGCAGATAGTAATAAAGTTAAAGTATTAGATGAAGAGTTTAATGCTAAGGCAGTTGAAATGGAAAGTGCAGCTATAGCTCAAGTTGCATATCTTAATAAAATTCCATTTGTAATAATACGTTCAATATCAGATAATGCTAATAATGGGGCTCACATGGATTATAAAGAATTTATACCTGTGGGAGTTAAAAATTCAACATCAATATTAAAATCAATGTTTGAAAATATGTAATAAAAAAATCCAACTTAATTTTAAGTTGGATTTTTTATTATTAAAATTAAAACTTTGGATTTATTTCATCTCTTTGAATTCTTTTTATCTCTTTTAATCTTAAGTTAGTAACCTCTTTTATTTTATCGAAGGATTCACCATCAATAATCATTTGTTTAGCTATGTCATGGGCTGATTTATTATTATTCATTTTAAATACCTCCTAAAAAGAACTTCAATATATATTTTCCCTATAATTTTAGAAGATATTCTTTGAGAACATAGCTAAAAAAGTTAATATGTTACAATATATAAGGTTTTGTATTAAAACCTTATAATAAGACTTAATTGATAAAAGACTTTAATATTAATTAGTCTTCATATAAATATTTTCTTGTCATAGGAAGAGTATTATTTATTCCTTTTGAGAATAGGATTTGATGTATGTCAATATCCCAATAGTGGAATGCAGCTGCACAAGTAGCAAGATATAAATGCCACATTCTTAAGAATTCATCATCAAACATATCTCTTTCTTCATTTAAATGATTCATGAAGTTTTTACACCATTCTTCTAATGTTTTCATATAATGAAGTCTTAAACTTTCTACATCTAATGTACGGAAGTTAATATCTGCTGCAATATTAAGCTCTTCTCTTAATGTTGGAAGGTATCCACCTGGGAATATGTATGTTGTGATCCACTTGTTTCCTTCTGTTTCCACAAGGTTAGTTATGTTATGTAATAGGAATAATCCGCTTTCTTTTAATACAGAATCAACATTTTTAAAGAATAAAGGTAAGTTAGCGTGACCAACATGTTCTGCCATACCAACACTAACAATTCTATCAAACTCTAAGTTGGACTTTTCTAAATTTCTATAATCCATTAATTGAACATCAACTAAATCTTCAAGTCCTTCTTCTTTTATTCTTTCTTTAGCTTTCTTAAATTGTTCTTCACTAAGAGTGATACCTAAAGCTTTTACTTTATAAAGTTTAGCAGCTTCTATTATTAAGTAACCCCAACCACAACCTATATCTAATAAATGTTGACCTTCTTTTAAATTAAGTTTCTTTAATATGTGATGTATTTTATTCATCTGGGCATCATAAAGTGTATCTGTTGGACTTTTAAAATATCCACATGAATAACTCATTGTTTTATCTAACCATAAACTATAGAAATCATTACCTATATCATAGTGATGTGCTATATCTTTTTTTGATTTCATTAAAGATGGAGCTTTTATTTTAGAAGCAAGTTTGAAGACTGTATTTTTGTTCATAAAGCTATCTTTATTACGAATAATACTTTCAAAGAATTTTTGAAGATCTCCTTCTATATCAATATCACCTTTCATGTATGCTTCACCTAAAGCTACACTAGGATCTGCTAAAAGTTCTTTTTTACTTGGGAAGTTTTTTATAATAAGTTTAAATTCAGGATCTCCCTCACCATACTTAATGATTTCTCCATCCCAATACTCTAAGTCAAATGGTCTATCTGAAAGATGTTCAGCAATTGATTTGACTATACTTTTATTAATTTCCATAAAAAAAATCACCTCATTTAATATTTATATTTTTATAATACCCCATATTTGTTAAAAAATCTTTTAAAAAATGTACTTTAATTCCTTAAATTTACTGAATCTAGTAGATTAATCAAAAAATACTTGAAAATACTCATAAAAATATTTAATAAAAAAAATAAAATAACAAAGTATTATATTTTATGGAAAATATAATAAAAAATACATTTAAATACGTAATTTAGTGTAAAATTAATAATTTTCAATAGTTATTTACTAAATAATATAAATTTGATATTATTTTTAATGGTACTAAATTAAATAAAAATTAATAAAACTAAGGAGGAAAATATGAGTTTATTAAAAAAAATAACCTTAGGTCTAATAGCAGTATCTACAACTGTAACTTTTATGGCTTGTTCTGGAAATAAAAGTAATGAAGTAAATACTTCTATTAAATCCTTAAGCACAAAAGAAGTACAAGAAAATTTAAAAGATAATTCTTGGATAGCTGTTGATACACGTTTAAGTGATTCATATAATGGGTGGATATTATATGATGAAGCTAGGGGTGGACACATTCCAAATGCAGAAGATTTTTCTGCAAACTGGATAAAGGTTGATGCTAAGGATAAAGAAAATAAATTAGATGAAGCCTTAAAAACTAAAGGCATAACTACAGATAAGAACATAATATTATATGATGCTAATGGAGAAGATTCAAAGGTAGTTGCTGACTATCTTTCAAAAAAAGGATATAAAAATCTTTATTCATACGATATTAAAGAATGGGCTAGTGATAAAGATCTTCCTTTAGAAAAATATGAAGACTATAGTTTAATAGTTCCTGCTAAAATATTAAAGAAAGTTATTGATGGAAATAAACCAGAAACTTTTGAAAATGCTAAAAACATAAAGGTACTTGAGGCAAGCTGGGGAGATGAAAATCAAACATATGGAAAGGGACATGTTCCTACAAGCGTACATATAAATACAGATACTATAGAACCACCTCCAACTTGGATGCTTGCAGATGATAAGACATTAACTCAATTTGCGTCAGACTATGGAATTAATAAAGATGATACAATAATACTTACAGGTGCTGAGCAAATGGCAGCTTATCGTTTAGCTAGTGTTTTAAAATACATGGGTGTTAAAGATGTAAGAGTATTAAATGGTGGAGATGGAGCTTGGACTAGTGCTGGATATGAATTAGAAACTAAGGTTAATCATAAAACTCCAGGAGGAGATTTTGGTGCTACTATACCAGCAGATCCTGAAGTAATTACTACTATACCAGAGCTTAAAGAAGACCTTAAAAAATCTGATTTTACTTTAGTTGATAATCGTACTTGGGATGAATATATAGGTAAAATATCAGGTTATAGCTATCATGATAAAAAAGGCCGTATAGAAGGCGCTGTTTTTGGATATGCAGGAGAAAATGGTCCAACATCTTTAGAGTATTATAGAAATGTAGATAATACAATGAGAAATGGATATGAAATAGAAAAAATGTGGGAAGATCAAGGAATAAACCTAAAAAATCATCTTGCATTTATGTGTGGTAGTGGATGGCGTGCAGCTGAGGTTTATACTTATGCTAATGTAATGGGACTTAAAAATACATCTATATACAGTGATGGATGGATTGGTTGGAGTAATGGTGGAAATCCATCAATTACTGGAGATCCTATAAAATAGTTCATGGATAAAATAAAAAAAATACTATATCCAATAATAGTAATAATTCAAGCCATATTATGGATTGGGGTAATTGCTATTCAATATTTAACTAATAAAAAAGCTGGTGTAATGCACCATGTTTATTTTAGGAAATATCAATATTCAAATAGCATAAGTGTTGAAAATTTAAATATTTTATCAATTATAGCTGTAACTATAGCTTTAGTATTTTTTATATGGTTTATTTATTCTATAAAAGCTAAAAAGAGTGGTTTTTATAAAATTCAAACTATAATAACAAGCATTATGGCTATTATATTAATTCTTGTTATAAAGCTAACATTTTTTCAAAATCTTTTAGCTTATTATTACTTTATAATGATAGGAATTATAGTTTTAGTAATTCAGATTTTATGGAATGTAATTATAGCTATAAAATATAAATAACAAAAAACAAACCATCTTAATATTTAATTAAGATGGTTTGTTTTTTGTTATTTAAAGTTTAAGTCTTATCAGTTTTAAATAGGGATTTAAATAAATAATTATTAGCTTTAAATTTTAGAAATTTATTTCATAAAAGAACATATAATTATTTACTTATTTTATGAAGTTTAAAACAATTATTAATTATAGTCATTTAATATCGTATATAATATACTCGTAAATGAGATTAAATTAAAAAAGAATAAATAAAAAAATATATAAAATAATAAATAAGAAAGAAAAATTTAAAGGAGGAAATAAAAATGAATGATAATCAAGTAGTATCTTTTAGAGATGAAAATGGAAAAAAGATTGAATATCTGGTTTTAGAACAAAAATTAATTTGTGGTGCAGAATATGTAGCAATGGCACCTAAAAATGATAAGACTCATGTGGAACTATTTAAGATTAATTTTGATAAAGATTGGAATGAAACTTTAGATTCTGTAGAATCTGAAAAGGAAATAAATATGTTTAAGCAAGTATCTAATTTGAAATTTTAATAATTTATATTTAATTTAAAATAAGTACATATAAATTAGAATTTGTCACTATAAAACATATCTATATAAATATTATAATTGTTTTAGGCTCTGTTTTAAGTAAACCTTAACTTTTAAAACAGAGCTTATTTTAAAAAGATTTAAATAAAGGGGGATAGGTTTAATTAATTTATTAATTAAGCTAATAATTATGAGAGATTTAAAGGTTATGACATTTAATTTAAAATATGATTTTAAAGCACAAGACAATAATGAATGGAGTCAAAGATGTTTAAGGATTACAAAGCTAATAAAAGACAATTTGCCAGATATTATAGGTACTCAAGAGGGTCTTATTCATATGTTAGATGATATGGATAATTTATTAGATGAGTATTCATGGGTTGGAGAAGATCGAGAAGGAAATGGGAAAGATGAATTTAATGCAATATTCTTTTTAAAAAATAAGTTTGAAGTATTAGAGTGGAATCAGTTTTGGTTATCTAAAACTCCTAATATTAAGGGAAGTAAAGATTTTAATAGTAGTCTTCCTAGAATATGTACTAAGCTTAAGTTAAAAGATAAAATAAGTGGATTAAAGATAGATATATATAATACTCATTTAGATCATGAAAGTGAGATTGCAAGGGAAGAGGGCATAAAAATAATATTAAAAGAAGTGAAGAAAAATTATAGCATTGAAAAAACTCCATATATAATTATGGGTGATTTCAATTGTTATTTAGAAGATAATCTTTTTAATATAATCAGGGAAGAAGAAACAAATAATACATGCTTTAATGTATGTTATGATAATATAAAAAATAACATACTTGGAACTTTTCATTATTTTAAAGGAGGATATGAGGGGAAAATAATAGATTATATACTATACTCAAAGGAATATGAAATAAAAAGTTTAAATATTGATGATAGAAAAATAGATGGGGGATATCCTTCTGATCATTATCCAGTAATATGTAAATTAGAATTAAAATAGCTGTATATTCGTAGTATGTTGTCTTATTAATTTAATAAGGTATAATATAAATGGATTAAAAACTAATTGTAAATTATAATAAAGTTTGTTTTTAGAGTTTTTAATTTTTTAAATCTAAGTTAATCTTTTTATTAAGATTTTAGATTTTGACAAAATTTATAGCAGCATAATACGGAGGATAAAATGATTTTAAACACAAAAAGAGATGGACATGTTCATAGTACTTATTGCCCACATGGTAGTAATGATAGTCTAGATATGTACATTGATACTGCATTAAAAAATGGGATTACAGAAATAACTTTTACAGAACATATGCCACTACCTATGGAAGACCCTTCACCAAGAAAAAACAGTGCTTTACCTATGGAAAGATTAGAGGAGTACATAAAAGGAATAACTGAGCTAAAAGAAAAGGTTAAGGATAAAATTAAAGTTAATGTAGGCTTAGAGGTTGATTATGTGGAAGGGTATGAAGAAGAGACTAAAGCTATATTAAATAAATATGGAAAATATTTAGATGATGCAATTCTTTCAGTTCATATAGTGAAGTTTCAAGGAGAGTATTACCAAATAGGTAATGGATCAGATATGATTGGTGAATTAGTAGAGAAAATTGGAGGAATGGACAAGCTTTATGATCTATACTATGAAACTATGTTAAAGTCAATTAAATGCGATCTAGGAGCCTTTAAACCTAAAAGAATAGGACATCCAACTTTAGTTAGAAAGTATAAAGCAGATTTTCCTAATGAAAAATATAATATTAAGCTTTTAGAGAAAATTTTAAAAGAAATGAAAAAAGGAAATTATGAAATTGATTTAAATACTTCAGGCCTTAGAAGAGCGAAATGTGGAGAGGTACATCCTCAAGGAATATTTTTAGATTTATGTTTAAAGTATAATATACCTATGGTATTAGGATCTGATTCTCATAGTTCAAAATATGTTGGAGTAGAGTTTGAGAAGGTTGCAAATATGATTTTTCCAGATTCAGAAGCAATATAAAAGACACTATAACTTATATAAATTTATTGAAAAATTTGTATGAGAAGAGATTTTAAAATAATTATTTATAAAGTTTTAATTTATAGATAATAAAAAAGCACAAGGAATAATTCCTTGTGCTTTTTTATTAATTACCGTATATAATTTTTTTAGTAACATCATTGTAGAACATTGTGTTTGGATAATCATTTTCAATTTCTTGCGCATATTTTTTAGATTCAGCACTGTTACCTTCTTTATTATATAAAATAGCTAAGTTATATAAACATTGAGGTGTATACATAAAATCTTCAGCATCTGGCTTTGCCTTATAATCCTTTAAATATTCTTGGAAATACTTGATTGCCTCTGTATTTTTATCTAAGTTTTCATAAGAAGTTCCCATGAAATAAATTAAGTGAGGTCTCAAGTAAGAATCAGATGAAAAGGCATATGCTTTTTCAAAGTCCTTAAGGGCATCTTCATATTTTTTCTCTTTAAATAAATCTGATCCTTTTAAGTATAAATCCTTAACCCCATCAGTTTTCATTAAATTTTCTGCTTTATTATAAGCATCTAAGGCATCTTGAGGTACTTTATCCTTAGGAGTAGAAGTTAATAGTGTATAAAGAGAATTTATATCATTATTACTAATAGCTTTATTTAATTCATCAGCAGTAATAGTCTTATTTTCTGTTTCTTTTTTTGAATCTTCATTTGTCTTATTGTCAGTTGAATTTTCAGTCTTGTTAGCATTACTATTAGCTTCTTCACTTGCTGTTATTTGATTTTTACTAGCATCTGTAGTTTTTATATTTTTTGTTACTCCATAAGCAAGCAATAAAACTATAGCACCTGAAACAGCTACAGCTATATACTTAACTGGTTTCTTTTTGTTAGATTTTTTAGCGTTAGATTTCTCGTTTTTAAAATTAGGAGTACTAATAACTTTAGGTTCATTATCATCCTTAGGTTTATCTTTAGACTTAGATTTGTCTTTAGATTTTTTAATTTCATCTTTTTTATGGAAATCTACCTTTGTCACATTATCAAGATGATTACTTTCAGTCTTTGAAGTTTCTTTAACTTTATGATCTAATGGTTTTATGTCATCAATCTTAACATCTTCTCTAGGTTTTTCTTTATTTATCTTAATAACTGGAGCTTGTTCAATCTTTTTGTTTTCTTTTTCCTTTTCAGTGTCTTTAGGTAATGGCTTAATTTCAGAGTCTCTCTTTTCTAATTGCTTAGCATATTCTTTTTGAGCTTCTTCTTGAAGTCTAGCCTTAATTTCATCCTTCATAGTTTCACTGAATATAGTACTCATTGCTAGTTTTTTTTCATCTAAATTATTAAATTTATCAAGTTTTGTTCTAGCTTCCTCATTGTTATTATATTCAGCATTTATTTTCCAAGAAACAATAGCATCACTTATTCTGTTAAGCTTTTCAAGTGCTCTACCTTCTAGTATAAGTGCTTCCTCGTTATTATAGTCCTTATCAAGTACTTTTTCACATATATCTAATGCTTCTTCATAATTCCCATTTTCATATTGAGCTAACGCTTTTTTAAGTTTTTTATCATATTTACTCATAGCTTTGTAGCTCCTCCTTTTTCAATAATTTTTATCAAACATATTTCGATAAAATAAATAAGTATCTGTCTAAATTCTAATTATACATTATATATATAAAATTTTACAATATATTTTTGGCAAAACTATGTCAATGTTCTTATTTTTTTTACAAAATAAGATTTTATTATATAAAAAAGGAGCAAAAATAGTAAAATTAATCTATTTAGGAGTTTTACTATTATTTAAAAATTAAATTTAAAATAATAATTATAAATAAGCAAAAAAGAACCATAAACAAAGTCTAAAATTATTTTTTATTAATAAAAAAATAATGTAAAGAAAATGTTTATAGTTCATATTTTAATGTATTAAGATTACTAAATTAAAAAGTCATTATATACAGCATCTGAAGGCATTCTCCAATCTCCCCTAGGAGAAAGTGATATAGAACCAACCTTTGGTCCATCTGGAAGAGCAGAACGCTTAAATTGTTGAGTGAAGAATCTTCTTATAAACTTATCTAGCCATTTTTTTATGGTTTCTTCATCATAATCATTTTTAAAAGCTTCCTTAGCTAAGAATAGTATTCTTTCAGGACTTGATCCATGTTTTATAAAATGATATAAGAAGAAATCATGAAGTTCATAAGGTCCCACAATGTCTTCTGTTTTCTGAGCTATTTTACCTTCTTTATCCTTTGGTAATAATTCTGGACTTACAGGAGTATCTAAAATATCTAATAAAGCTTCCTTAGCATCATTTGAAATTTCATGATTGGCAAAATAATTAACTAAGAATCTAACTAAAGTTTTAGGAATAGAGCAGTTTACTGAGTACATTGACATATGATCTCCATTATAAGTACACCATCCTAAAGCTAGTTCAGAAAGGTCTCCAGTACCTATTAATAATCCACCTTCCTTATTAGCTAAATCCATAAGTATTTGAGTTCTTTCTCTTGCTTGAACATTTTCATATGTTACATCATGAATATCTTTATCATGGCCTATATCTTCAAAATGTTGAAGAGCAGCATTTACTATATTTATTTCTCTAAAATCACAGTGAAGTTCTTTACATAAAGTTACTGCATTGTTATAAGTTCTATCTGTAGTTCCAAAGCCAGGCATAGTTATAGTTATTATATTTTCTCTTGGTATATTTAGCATATCAAAGGTTTTTACTACAACTAATAGGGCAAGAGTAGAATCTAATCCTCCTGAAATACCAATTACTGCTTTCTTAAGGTTTGTATGCTCTAATCTTTTAGCAAGGGCAGCAGCTTGTATGTTTAATATTTCTTCACAACGTGCTTCCATAGCATACTGAGATTTTGGAAGGAAAGGATGTTTATCTATTTCTCTATCAAAGTTTTTAATCTCTGTATTTTCTAAATTAAAAGGAATAAATCTAGGTTCATTATTTTCATTAAAAGTTGAATTTCTAAAACTTATATTTTTTATTCTTTCTGCATCTAATTTAAATAAATCAACTATACCAGTTAATAAATCATTTTCTCTTTTGAATCTATTATTTTCTTTTATAATAGTTCCATTTTCAGCTATTATCATGTGACCACTAAATAATAAATCTGTAGTTGATTCATGAACTCCTGCTGAAGAATAAATATAAGAACACATTGTTCTAGCACTTTGGTTTTGAACTAATGATTTTCTATAAGAACTTTTTGATACAAGTTCATTAGAAGCTGAAAGATTACAAATAAGGTTAGCACCCATTAAAGCTAAATTAGAACTAGGTGGTATAGTAACCCAAAGATCTTCACAAATTTCAAAACCTACTTTTAGATTTTTAAATGAGAATATTAAATCAGTTCCAAAAGGTACTTCCTTTTGAAAACCTAAATCAACATTTAGTCCTTTTATATTAAAACCTTCTGTAAACCATCTTTTTTCATAAAATTCAGAGTAGTTTGGTATATAGCTTTTTGGAACTATACCTAAAACTTCCCCATTTAATATTACATATGCGCAATTATATAAGGAATATCTATATAAAAAAGGAGCACCAACAGCAATTAAAATATCTTTTCCTTTAGAAAAGGTAACTAGATTTTTTATTGCTAAATTACAATTTTCAATTAACTTTTCGTTGGTAAATAAATCACCACAAGAGTATGCTGATATACTTAGCTCAGGAAAAACTAAAACCTTAACTTCTTCTTCTATAGCATTTAAAATCATAGTTTCTATTTCTTTAAGATTATATTTTGTATCGCTTATTTTTACTTTAGGTGAAGCTGCACCTACTTTTATGAAATCCATAGCATCATCTCCAGTATATTTTTATTTTTAGTATTTCTATAGTAATAAAAGTTTATCCTTTAAGTAAAAGTAGATTTTTAAATAATATTTTCTTATAGTAGTAACTTTTACTAAACAAAACTATATATTAAATATTAATGTGAATTTATAAGAAAATCAACTGGAGATAAATAGTATTAATTAACTCTTAGTATGTTTAAAAATATTATTTAAAAAAGTTTGAAATAGTACTTGCAAAAATAATGTATAAACTGTATAATAAAGTAAATATTAATAAAAAGTTAAAATTAATAATAAAAAAAGGAGGGGACAAACTATGCTGTGGCTTTGGGTAGTAGTTATTCTAGCTGGAATAATAATAGACTATTTAAGTTCTGATGTTCTATTTGTTGGATTTTCCTTTGGAGCTTTAGGTGGTTTAGTATTAGCATTTCTAGATGTGAATGTAATATTACAATTCATACTATTCTCCATAATAACAATTTTCTTTTTCTTTTATGTTTATCCTAAAATTAAAAAAAAGATAAAGATAGATAATATAGGAACAAAAACTATGGAACAATCCTATATAGGTAGAAAAATGATATTAGATGAAAATGTAGAAGATTCAGCATTGATTAAATTTGAGGGGATTTATTGGACATTTAAAAGTGTTAGTGGACCATTAAAGAAAGGGACAGAAGTCGAGATTATAGGAATAGAAGGAAATAAAATTCTAATAAAAAAATAAAAACTAGGAGGGGTTACTCATGGTAGCTACTGTAATTATTATAATCTTATTATTAATAGTGGTATTTGCAGCAATTTCATCAATCAAGGTTGTAAATACAGGATATGTTTATGTATTAGAACGTTTTGGACAATTTAGTAAAATTTTAGAGCCAGGTTGGCATTTAGTTATTCCTTTCGCTGACTTTGTAAGAAAGAAAATTTCAACAAAGCAACAAATTCTAGATATACCTCCACAATATGTAATAACAAAAGATAACGTAAAAATTGAAATTGATAATGTTATATTCTATAAAGTATTAAACGCTAAAGATGCTGTTTATAATATAGAAGATTTTAAATCAGGTATAGTTTACTCAACAATAACAAATATGAGAAACATAGTAGGTAATATGTCTCTAGATGAAGTTTTATCAGGTAGAGATAAAATAAACTTAGAGCTTTTAACAATAATAGATTCTATAACAGATGCTTATGGTATAAAGATACTTTCTGTAGAAATTAAAAATATAATTCCTCCAGCTGAAATTCAAGATGCCATGGAAAAACAAATGAAGGCAGAAAGAGATAAGAGAGCTACTATATTACAAGCTGAAGGTTTAAAACAAAGTGAAATAGCAAGAGCAGAAGCTGAAAAGCAAGCTAAAATTTTAAGAGCTGAGGCTGAAAAAGAAGCTAATATAAGACACGCTGAAGGTTTAAAAGAATCTCAATTACTTGAAGCAGAAGGTAAGGCTAGAGCTATTGAAGAGGTTTCAAAGGCAGAAGCTGCAGCTATTGAAAGAATAAATACTTCAATAATTGAATCTGGAACTAACGAAGTAGTAATTGCTTTAAAACAAGTTGAAGCATTAAAAGAAATGGCAGCAAATCCAGCTAACAAGCTTATTTTACCTAATGAAGCAGTTTCCTCTTTAGGAAGTATAGCAGCTATTGCTGATATTTTAAAAGAAAATAAAGAGAATAAATAATTATTATTAGGAATATACTATTTTTGAGTCTTTAAAAAGGCTTACGTAGGCATTAATTTTTCCCTTTGCTTTAAAGAGTAAAGGGATTTTTTTATTTAGGTATAAATTAGTAATTTATATATTCATAAAAAAATGTTATCATATAAAATGTAATTTCAATGTAGAAAGAGGATTTTAAAATGAGTAATTATTTTTGGTGCGATGTAAATTTAAAAAATATAGAGAATAATATAAATGTAATAAGAGATTTAATAGAAAATAAAAAGCTAATTGCAGTTATAAAGGGAGATGCGTATGGATTAGGCAGTAAAGAAATTGCTGAATTTTTAGAAGATAAGGTTGACATAATAGCAGTAGGTAATATTGATGAGAGCTTATGTTTAGATAATATTAATAAGGATATACTTATCTTATCACCTTTATGTACAAAAGATGATTTTAAAGATGAAAGAGATAATTTAATATTAACTTTAGATAATGAGGAAATATTAAATGAATTAGATAAGGAAACAAAAAAAAGAGTACATATATATGTAGATACAGGTATGAACAGAATGGGCATAAAGCCTAACAAGTTAGATTCATTTATAGAAAGAATTAAAAATGAATTTCCTAACCTTGAAATAGATGGTATCTATACTCATTTACATAATGCTAAGGATGTTAATTATACTTTAAAACAAATAGAATTATTTAAATCCACAGTTGAAAAGTATAAAGATAAAGTAAGAATAATACACTGCATGGCTTCAAGTGCTATTGTAAATGATCAATTAAGAAAAGCATGCGATTTTACTACAGGGGCAAGAGCTGGTAATGTTCTTTATGGATATATAGGCTTTAATAAGGGAATTAAGAAAACTTATGAATACTATGCAAAACCAGTAAATACTTATAAAGTTTCAAAGGGACAAACTGTAGGTTATGGTTGTCTTTTTAAGGCTGACAAGGATATGGAAATAGGAATAATTGAATGTGGTAATGTTCATGGCTTAGGCATAAGTAGAGAAATTAAAAATAATGTTTTCTATGATATATTTAGAATGATTTATAGAAGATTTAAAGAGAGAAGTGTAATATTTAATAAGAATGTACCTGTAAAAATATTAGGAAAAGTAAATATGAATATAACTATTATCTCTATGGAAAACTGCTCTAAAGATTCAGTTTTAAAAGTTGATATTTCACCTATAATATCAGATTCAAGCATAGAAAAAAGATATATTTATTAGAAGCGAAAATTTATATTTTTAAGAAACATAAGGCTAAACAAATCTAGTCTTATGTTTTTTTTATTTTTTGTAATATTTTAAGAGTTAAAACACTACCTTTTAATATAGCCTAAAAAGAATAATGCTAATGAAATATTGATTTATTAAAATCACAATTAACTAGTATTTTTAAAGTAGTGTACTAAGGATTTTAGATTTTTAAATTATTTATTTATGGGAGGGAAAATATCATGAAAGAAAATCTAAGATTAGGCATTATACTTTGTTTAATAACCTCTTTTGCAGGAGTATTCTTAGGTTTTGCAAATGAATTTACAAAAGAAGTTATTGCTCAAAATGCAAAGTTAAGTGCAGATGATTTAAAAGAAATATTGCCTAAAGCAAATAAATTAGAAGATTTTGCTTTTGAAAAGAATGAAGATTCAACTATATCAGAAGTATTTCAAGCAAAAAGTGATTCTGAAAATGAAGGATATGTTATAAAAGTTTCTCCAAAGGGATTTAATGGCCCAATAGATATGGTAGTAGCTATTGATAAGAATGGAGAGATTAGTGGTATTAAAGTGTTATCTCAAGCAGAGACTCCAGGTTTAGGAGCTAAGGTTGAAGAAAGTTCTTTTTCTGAAAAATTTAAGGGTTTAACCATTGAAGATAATATAAAAATAGTTAAAACCTCACCAAGTTCTCAGGGGGAAATTCAAGGAATAACAGGAGCAACTATATCATCAAATGCTGTTTCAAGTGGAATAAATGATGCAATTAGTTTTTATAAAGAAAATGTTTTAGGTGAAGATCTATCAAAGGAAAAGATCTTAAATTTATCAAAGATTAACTTAGAAGGAGATATAACGGAATTAACTATTGAATTAGAAGATGGAATAGATAAGGTTTCTATAGTATCTAATGGAGAAAAAGAGATTGGTTATGCCATAGAAGCTAGTGAAGTTGGCATGTATGAAGAGAAACCTATTAAATTTGCCCTTGGAATTTCAACAGGTGGAATTATTACAGGAGTACAAATAATAGATCATAAAGAAACTGCTGGACTAGGAGATTTAATAGAAGATGAAAGCTTTTTAAATTCTTTTATAGGATTATCTTCCCTAGATAAACTTTCAGTTAAAGAAAACACAAATGAAATTGATTTAAGTGTTTATGGTGAAGTGGTTAATGTTGATTCAATAAGTGGAGCAACTAAGAGCTCAATGGCTATTATAAAAGGAATTACTAATGTGATTAATTTCTATAATAATAATCTTAGTTAAATTAGGGAGGGATATTTTTGAAAGTTTTATTTGAAAGATTAAAAAATGGAATAGTTACTGAAAATCCTATATTTGTTCAAGTATTAGCTATGTGTCCAACCCTAGCAGTTACCTCAAGTGTTGAAAATGCCGTGGGCATGGGAATAGCTTCTACAGTGGTTTTGATTTTTTCTAATATGATAATTTCAGCCTTAAGAAAGTTTATACCAAATAAAATAAGAATTCCTGCATATATAGTTATAATTGCATCCTTTGTTACTGTGGTTGATATGTTAATGAATGCTTATGTTCAATCATTATATAAATCATTAGGAATTTTCATACCTCTTATAGTAGTTAACTGCGTTATATTAGGGAGAGCTGAGGCTTATGCTTCAAATAACAAAATCCTACCATCTATTTTTGATGCCATTGGAATGGGAATTGGATTTACTATAGCGTTATTTTCTATAGGAACTTTTAGAGAAATACTAGGTGCTGGAACATTTTTAGGAAAGAGCATTATGCCAGAGGGATTTAAGCCAGCTACTATTATGATATTAGCTCCAGGTGCATTTTTAACCTTAGGAGCATTAATGACTTTCTTAAATTATAGAAATATAAAGAAAGCTGAAAAGCAAGGGAAAAAGGCTAAATGTTTAGAACATAATTGTAGCACTTGTTCTGGATGCGGTAAAAATTCTTAATAAAATATATGGGGATTAGAGGTGAAGTTTATGGAATTATTTCTGATTTTTATTGGAGCTATGCTTGTTAATAACTTTGTTTTATCACAATTTTTAGGAATATGTTCATTTATAGGAGTTTCAAAAAAGAAGGATGCTGCAGTAGGAATGGGACTTGCAGTTACCTTTGTAATGGTATTAGCTAGTATAATCTCTTGGCTTGTTTATAATTTGATTTTAGATAAATTTAATATAACTTATTTAAAAACAATAGTTTTTGTTCTTGTTATAGCTTCCTTAGTTCAATTTGTGGAAATGGTTGTTAAAAAATATAGTCCTAGTTTATATAAAGCCTTAGGTATATTTTTACCCTTAATAACTACAAACTGTGCTGTTTTAGGAATGGCTGTTACTAATGTGGAAGAAGGATATAATCTTATTCAATCAATAGTACATGCTTTAGGGGCTGCTGGAGGATTTATGCTTGCTATAGTATTAATGTCATTTTTAAGAGAAAAGATAGATGACAATGAAGAAATACATCCATATTTTAGAGGATTACCAATAACTCTTTTTACAGCAGCACTTATGTCTATAGCCTTTTTAGGATTCCAAGGACTTATATAGATAAGGAGGCGATTAAATGGACTTTTCAAGTATATTTTATTCTATTTTAGTTTTAGGTGTATTAGGTTTTTTATTTGGGATTCTTTTAGGATTTGCATCTAAAAAGTTTGAAGTTAAAGTAGATGAGAGAGTTACTAAAATAAGAGATATTTTGCCAGGAGCTAATTGTGGAGGATGTGGCTATCCAGGGTGTGATGCTTATGCTAATGCTTTAGTTTATGAAGGAGCTGATATGAGTCTATGCGGAGTAGGTGGCCAAAATGTATCTAAGCAGATTGGTGAAATATTAGGAGCAAAGGTTAAACCTATTGAAAAGAAAGTTGCTTTTGTAAAATGTATGGGAGATTGTAAAAATAAAAAAATTCAATTAAATATTCCAGAAAATAAAAATTGCATAGAGGCTAAAGAATTTTTAAAAAATAATGAAAGTGAAGGATGTAGCTTTGGTTGTTTTGGATTAGGAAGTTGTAAAGAAGCATGCAAATTTGGAGCAATAAGTATTGTAGATGGCATAGCAAAAGTTGATTCTTCAAAATGCGTAGCATGTAAAGCTTGTGTAAGTGCATGTCCACAAAATCTTATAGATATAATAAAGGAAGATCAAAAGGTAATTGTTAGTTGTAATTCTAATGATAGTGGAAAAATTGTAAATCAAAATTGCTCCGTAGGATGCATAGGATGTAAGCTATGTGAAAAAAATTGTCCAAGTAAAGCTATAAGGGTTGAAAATAACCTTGCAATAATTGATTATGAAAAATGTACTTCTTGTGGGATATGTGTATCAAAATGTCCTAAAAAAACAATAAATTTAAGAGAGAAATAACAATGAATTTTTTTAAAACACTTGAAAAAAAATAAAAAAACTTTAAAATTAGTGTTAAGTTTCTATTTAGGAGGGTTAATATGATTAGCAAAAGAGAAGATTATATTTCGTGGGATGAGTATTTTATGGGAGTGGCATTAATTAGTGCCAAAAGAAGCAAAGACCCAAATACCCAAGTTGGAGCTTGCATAGTTGATAATGATAATAAAATAGTAGGTATTGGATACAATGGTTTTCCTAAGGGATGTTCAGATGATGATTTACCTTGGGGAAATAAGGGAGATTTTTTAGAAACAAAATATCCATATGCATGTCATGCTGAACTAAATGCTATTTTAAATAGTACAGGTAAGAATGTTAAAAACTGCAGAGTATATGCTACTTTGTTCCCTTGTAATGAATGTGCAAAGGCAATAATTCAAGCTGGGATAACTGAAGTAATATACCTTTCAGATAAATATAAGGATACTGACATTGTTAAGGCATCTAAATTTATGTTTGATAAAGCAAATGTAAAATATAGATACTTAGGAAGCAATAGAGAAAATTTATTAATATCATTTAAGCCAGAGGATGTTTAAAATAAATAAACCCCATAGTATTATCTATGGGGTTTATTTTAAGATAAAATTTATAATAGTTGACAATTTTTATTAGGTATAGTATATTTTGAATATCAAAATATTTGGTTTGACATTCAAAATATTTGAATTTTATATCTAATGATTTTGAAGTAAGGGAGCGATTTTAGGATGAAGGAAAGTGAATTAGTATTAAATAATATTTTAGTGAAATTATTCAATAATATTTTGAGAATAGAGGAATTTGCATTAAAAAGTGCACCATTTAATGATTTATCTATAACAGAAATGCATACTATAGAGGCTATAGGGATAGAGAAAGCAAGAACAATGTCAGAGGTGGCATTTGATTTAAAAATAACAGTGGGTACTTTAACAACTGCTATAAACAAATTAATAAAAAAAGGATATGTAAATAGAAGAAGAATAGAAGAAGATAGAAGAGTTGTTATGATAGAACTTACAGAGAAAGGAACTCTAGCTTATAAAGTACATGAAAAATTTCATGAAGAAATGATAGATCATGTTTTAGAGGAACTAGGTGTTGGTGAAGAGGAGGTTTTAATAAGTTCTCTAGATAAGTTAGATAAGTTCTTTCAAAAGAAACTAGAACTTATGAAATCAAAGGAGAGTTAATATGAAAAATGCTAAAATGATAGGCTTTGGCTTATATACACCTAAAAACTTAGTAGAAAATGAAAGATTACAAGAATTTTTAGAGACTAGCGATGAGTGGATTAGAACTAGAACCGGAATAGAAAGAAGATATATTTCATTAGATGAAAACACTTCTGATTTAGCAGTAGAGGCTAGTAAGAAAGCTTTAAATCAAGCAGGGTTAAGTGCTGAAGATATAGATTTAATAATATTAGCTACTGTAACTCCAGATAACTTCACTCCATCTACAGCTTGTATTGTGCAAGATAAGTTAGGAGCTAAAAATGCATGGGCCTTTGATATAAATGCGGCATGCACTGGATTTATATATGCACTTAAACTAGGCAGATCTTTAATAAGATCAGGTGAGGCTAAGAATGCCTTAATAATAGGTGCAGAAACTTTATCAAAAGCACTAAACTGGGAAGATAGAGGAAGTTGTGTTCTTTTCGGAGATGGAGCAGGAGCTACTGTTCTTACAAGCACAGAAGAAGATTGTGGAATAAAATGTGTAAATGTAAAATCTGATGGTTCTAAGGGAGATTCTCTTGTTATTCAGGGGTTACCTCTAAATAGTCCATTTAAAGATGGAAGAGAAGTTTCTGAAAATTACATAAACATGAATGGAAGAGAGATATTTAAGTTTGCAACAAAAGTAATGGAAGAAAGTATAGTAGAGATTTTAGAAAAAGAAAACATAAAAATAGAAGATATAGATGCTATAATTCCTCATCAAGCAAATTTAAGAATTATAGATTACGTAGTTAAAAGATTAGGAATACCAAGAGAAAAGTTCATAACAAATTTACAGAATTATGGGAATACATCAGGGGCAAGCATTCCAATAGCCCTTTGTGAATCAATTAATGAAGGTAATTTGAAAAAAGGAGATAACATAATAATGGTTGGCTTTGGTGGAGGCCTTACTTGGGGATCTGCTTTAATTAAGTTATAATTTTTAAAAAAACAAAAATCTAGAAAATAATACTAAATGAGAATATAATTATAGATATATTTATTTTTAATCCGTTAAATTTTGGGAGGTATTTTAATGGCTAAACTAGGATTTTTATTTGCAGGGCAAGGAGCCCAATATGTAGGAATGGGCAAAGAATTCTTTGATAACTTTGAAGAAAGTAAAGAAGTATTTAAAAGAAGTAGTGAAGCCTTAGGCATAGATATGGAAGAACTTTGTTTTAATGATCCTGAGGGATTATTAAATAAAACTGAATTTACTCAGCCAGCAATAATAACTACAAACATGGCTATACTTACAGCACTAGATAAATTAGGAGTTAAATCTCATATAAGTTGTGGATTAAGCTTAGGAGAATATTCTGCACTTATTCATAGTGGTGCCATTAATTTTGAAGATGGAGTTAAACTAGTTAAAAAAAGAGGTAAATTTATGCAAGAAGCTGTGGCAGAAGGTATTGGTGGAATGGTTGCAGTTTTAAGAATGACTCCAGAACAAGTTGATGAAATAATAGAAAAAAGTTCTCCATATGGAATAGTTGAGGGTGCAAATTATAATTCACCTGGCCAAATTGTTATTTCTGGAGAATTAATAGCTTTAGAAAAAGCTATGGAATTTATAAAAGAAGTTGGTGGAAGAGCTATAAAATTACCTGTATCAGCTCCATTTCACTGTTCAATGTTACAGCCAGCAGCTGAGAAATTAGAAGATGAATTAAATAAAATTTCAATAAATAAATTAAATGGAATTGTTATGTCTAATGTTAAGGGAGAAGCCTATTTAGAAGATGATAATATAATAGAACTTTTAACTTATCAAGTTAAAAAGCCTGTTTTATTTATAAATGATATAGAAAAAATGATTGAAAGTGGTGTAGATACTTTTATTGAAATAGGTCCTGGTAAAGCTTTAAGTGGATTTGTTAAAAAAATAAATAAAAATGTTACAGTGCTTAATGTAGAGGATTTAAAATCTTTAGAAAAAACATTATCAAAATTAAGAGAGATGGAGGTACTTTAACCTATGTTAAAAGATAAAGTAGCAATAGTAACTGGTGGAACAAGAGGGATTGGAAGAGCAATTGCTTTAAAATTAGCTGATCATGGAGCTAATATTGTTATAAATTATAGAAATTCTGATAAAGAAGCAGAAGAATTAAAAGGTATTTTAGAAGAAAAAGGGGTAAAAGTTCTTGCTGTAAAATGTGATATAAGTAATTTTGAAGATTCTAAAAATCTTATGGATAAATGTAAAGAAGTATTTGGAAAGATAGATATACTTGTAAATAATGCAGGTATAACAAAGGATACTTTAATTATGAGAATGAAGGAAGAGGACTTTGATAATGTAATAGATGTAAACTTAAAAGGTACATTTAATTGTGCAAAGCATGCTTCTGCCATAATGTTGAAACAAAGGTTTGGTAAAATTATAAACATGACTTCTGTTGTAGGTATAGCTGGGAATGCTGGTCAAGTAAATTATGCAGCATCAAAGGCTGGTGTTATAGGATTAACTAAATCTTTAGCTAAAGAATTAGGAAGTAGAGGAATAACTGTAAATGCTGTAGCACCTGGATTTATAAATACTGATATGACAGCTTCTTTATCTGAAAAAGTTAAAGAGGAAGCTTCTAAAAATATTCCTTTAAAAAGATTAGGAGACCCTGAAGACGTTGCTAACCTAGTAGGATTCTTAGCATCAGATGCAGCAAATTATATAACAGGTCAAGTCATAAATGTAGATGGCGGAATGGTAATGTAGGAGGAGTAATTATTATGGAAAACAGAGTTGTTATAACGGGATTGGGAGCAATTACACCAATTGGAAACAATGTAAATGAATTTTGGACCAATGCTAAAAAAGGTGTTTGTGGAATTGATGAAATAACTTTATTTGATGCTAGTGATTATAAAGTTAAAATTGCAGGAGAAGTTAAAAACTTTAAAGCAGAGGATTTTATAGATAAAAAGGAAGCTAAGCGTTTAGATAGATTTACTCATTTTGCTCTTGCAGCTACAGAAGAGGCAATGAAGGATGCTAAATTAGACTTAAAGGATGAAAATGTAGATCCAAATAGAGTAGGTGTTATAGTTGGTTCAGGAATAGGTGGATATGGCACCTTAGAAGCACAATTTGATGTTTTATTAACTAAAGGACCAAATAGAGTTTCACCTTTTGCAATTCCATCAGGAATAATAAACTTAGTTGCTGGAAATATTGCTATTAAGTATGGGGCAAAAGGAGTATGTGAATCACTAGTTACTGCCTGCGCTACAGGGGTAAGCTCTATAGGGGCAGCTTATAGAAGTATAAAACATGGATATTCAGATATAGTTATATCAGGTGGATCAGAGGCTTCTATAACTAGAGCTGCCATTGCAGGATTTACTAATCTTAAGGCATTAAATACTAATAATGATCCTAAAAGAGCTTCAATACCTTTTGATAAAGAAAGATCTGGATTCGTTATGGGAGAAGGCGCTGGAATATTAATATTAGAAAGTTTAGAGAGTGCTCAAAAAAGAGGTGCTAGAATCTATGGAGAAATTATAGGATATGGTGCAACTTGTGATGCATATCATATAACTTCACCTGATCCAGAAGGTGATGGAGCTAAGAGAGCTATAGAAGCAGCTATAGAAGAAGGAAAAATAAACAAGGATGAAATTTCATATATAAATGCACATGGAACAAGTACTCCTTTAAACGATAAATTCGAAACTTTAGCTATTAAAGGATGCTTTGGTGAAAAAGCTTATGATATACCAGTTTCATCAACAAAATCAATGACTGGTCATTTATTAGGTGCAGCTGGAGCTATAGAATCAGTAATATGTGTTAAAGCTTTAGAAGAAGGATTTATTCCACCAACAATAGGATATAAAGTTCCTGATGAAGATTGTGATTTAGATTATGTTGTAAATGAAGGTAGAGAAGCAGAATTAAATTATGTAATCAATAACGCATTAGGTTTTGGTGGTCATAACGCATCATTATTATTTAAAAAGTGGGATTAGGAGTTGAAATTATGAATCTTAATGAGATTAAAGAGCTTATAGATAAAATTGATTCTTCTAATATTGCTTATTTTGAGGTTAAAGTAGATAATTCATATATAAAGATGGATAAATCTCTAACTAGAAATTTATTAGAAGAAAAGAAAGCTTCAAATCTAGAAGAAACAGAAAAAACTGATATATCAGAAGAAAAAAATGAATCAATTTCAAAGGTTGAGGAAGTCAAATCACAGCCTAAAGAAGAGATAATTCAAGATGAAGACTTATACTTAGTTACTTCACCTATGGTAGGTACATTCTATGAATCACCTGGAGTTGGAGAAAAGAGTTATGTTTCTATAGGAAGCAAAATTTCTTCAGGAGATGTTTTATGTATAGTTGAAGCAATGAAACTTATGAATGAAATTGAAAGTGAAGTATCTGGAGAAATTGTTGATATATTAGTTCAAAATGGAAATATGGTTGAATATGGTCAACCCTTATTTAAAGTTAGGAGAGCATAATTATGATGAATATAAATGAGATTAAAGAAATACTTCCTCATAGATATCCTTTTTTACTTGTTGATAAAGTAGAGGAGATAACTGAAAGTAAAGTTGTAGCATATAAGAATGTAACAATAAACGAACCTTTTTTTCAAGGACATTTTCCTGATTATCCAGTAATGCCAGGAGTTTTAATAGTAGAGGCCTTAGCTCAGGCAGGTGCTATAGCGCTATTAAATAAAGAAGAGTTTAAAGGAAAAACTCCTTTCTTTGCAGGGATAGACAAAGTCAGATTTAAAAAACAAGTTTTACCAGGTGATACTCTAAGACTTGAAGTTGAAATAATAAAACTTAGAGGAAGCATTGGATTTGGTAAAGCTACGGCTACTGTAGATGGAAAAATCGCTTGTTCTGGAGAAATTATGTTTGCAATAGGTTAGGTGATTTAATTATGTTTAAAAAGATATTAATAGCAAATAGAGGTGAAATAGCTGTTAGAATAATACGTGCTTGTAGAGAATTAGGAATTCTTACTGTAGCTGTTTATTCTGAAATAGACAAAGATGCATTACATGTGCAGTTAGCTGATGAAGCAGTTTGTATAGGTCCATGGAATTCTAAAGAAAGTTACTTAAATATTCAAAATATATTAAGTGCTTGTGTTCTAACTGGGGCTGAGGCTATTCATCCTGGATTTGGTTTTTTATCTGAGAATCCAAGATTTGCTAAGATGTGTGAAGAGTGTAATATTGAGTTTATTGGCCCTAACTGGAGAGCTATAGAACTTATGGGAAACAAAGCTATGGCGAGGGAAATAATGAAAAAGGCTGATGTTCCTGTTGTACCTGGATATGAAGGTGAAATTGAAAGTCCAGAGTTTGCTTTAAAGATAGCTAAAAAAATAGGATTCCCTGTAATAGTAAAGGCATCCTCAGGTGGCGGTGGAAAAGGAATAAGAATAGTTTATAAAGAAGAAGATTTTATTTCAAATTACAACACAGCTAAATCAGAGGCTCAAGCAAACTTTGGTGATGATAAAATTTACATTGAGAGATTTGTTGAAAATCCTAAACATATAGAAGTACAATTATTATGCGATAAACATGGAAATGCCCTTCACCTTTTTGAGCGAGATTGTTCAGCTCAAAGAAAAAATCAAAAAGTTTTAGAAGAAGCTCCTTCATCAATTTTAAGTGATGAACAAAGGGATAAACTTGGTAATATTGCAGTTAAAGCAGCTAAAGCTGTAAACTATAGCAATGTTGGAACAATTGAATTTTTATTAGATAAAAATGGTGAATTTTATTTTATGGAAATGAACACAAGAATACAAGTTGAACATCCTATAACTGAAATGATAACAGGTGTTGATCTTGTTAAGGAACAAATAAAAGTTGCATTTGGTAAGGAGTTAGAAATAACTCAAGATGATTTAAAGATAAATGGTCATTCCATAGAATGCAGAATAAATGCTGAAGATCCAAGTAAAAACTTTATGCCATGTCCTGGTTTAATAAAGGAAATTAATTTCCCAGGAGGATTTGGAGTTCGTTTAGATACAGCAATTTATTCTGGATATAAGATACCCCATTGTTATGATTCAATGATTGGTAAGCTAATAGTTCATGGTAAAGATAGAGAAGAGGCAATTTCTAAAATGAAAAGGGCTTTAGATGAATTTGCTATTGATGGTATAACAACTAACATAGACTATCACTTTTTAATATTGGATCATGAAGATTTTAAAAATGGTACTTATAATACTTCATTTTTATCTGAAAAGTTGGTGAATAAGTATGATTAAGAATTTATTAAATAAAAGAAAGTATATAACTGTTAGTTCAGTTGAATTAAATGATAATGAATTAAATGAAGATGAAAAACCCAATATACCTTCAGGTATGTGGAGTAAGTGTGAAAATTGTGCAAAAATATTATATACTGAAGATTTAAAAGAAAATTTTAATGTGTGTCCTAATTGTGGTCATCATTTTAAGCTAGGAGCATATGAAAGAATTAAATATTTAACAGATGAAAATAGTTTTGTTGAGTTTGACAAAAAAATGGTTGGAAGAAATCCCTTAGATTTTAATGGATATGAAGAGAAGATTAAAGGATATCAAAAGAAAAGTCATGTTATTGAAGGAGTTGTAACAGGAGAAGCTTATATTGCTCAGAGAAAAGTAGTTCTTTGTGTAATGGATTCTAATTTTATGATGGGAAGTATGGGAACGGCTGTCGGTGAAAAGATTACTAGAGCCATTGAATATGCAACTAAAAATAGACTTCCTTTAATAATATTTACTTGCTCTGGTGGAGCGAGAATGCAAGAGGGAATATATTCTCTTATGCAAATGGCAAAGGTTAGTGGGGCAATTTATAGACATGGTCAAGAGAACTTATTATATATTACAGTATTAACAAATCCTACTACTGGTGGGGTAACTGCTAGCTTTGCTATGGAAGGAGATATTATATTAAGCGAGCCAGGATGTTTAGTTGGTTTTGCGGGGAGAAGGGTAATAGAAGGAACTATTAATGAAAAATTGCCTGATGATTTCCAAACTGCAGAATTTTTATTGGAAAAAGGATTTATAGATAAGATAGTACAAAGAAAAGATTTAAAACAAGTAATAACTTCTCTTTTAAGAATGCATGAGGTGGATTATGAGTAGAGAACTAATAAGAACAGCAGATGCATGGAATAAAGTAAAAATAGCTAGAGATCCTAATCGTCCTAATGCAAAATTTTATATAAATGAAATATTTGATGAATTTATAGAATTACATGGGGATAGAAACTTTGGGGATGATAAAGCAATAATTGGAGGAATAGCTCTTTTAAATAATCTAAGTTTTACTGTTATAGGTATATGTAAGGGTGAAAATACAAAGGAAAATATAAAAAGAAACTTTGGTATGCCTCACCCAGAAGGATATAGAAAAGCATTAAGACTTATGAAACAAGCAGAAAAATTTAAAAGGCCTGTTATTTGCTTTGTAGATACTCCAGGAGCTTTTTGTGGCATAGGTGCAGAAGAGAGAGGACAAGGGCAAGCTATAGCTCAAAACTTAGTTGAACTTATGGGATTAAAGGTTCCTATAATATCAATAGTTATTGGAGAAGGTGGAAGTGGTGGTGCTTTAGCCTTAGCTGTTGCAGATAAAGTATTTATGCTAGAACACTCTATTTATTCTGTATTATCTCCAGAGGGCTTTGCCTCTATATTGTGGAAAGATTCTTCTAGAGCTGAGGAAGCTGCTAGTGTAATGAAAATAACTGCTCAGGATTTAAAAAGCTTTAATATAATAGATAAAATAATAAAAGAACCTAGGGGAGGAGCACATAAAAATCCAAGTAAAATGGCTCAAAATATTAAAAAGACAATTTTAGAAGCCTTAGGTGAAATGAAAGGTACCGATTTAGATACCTTATTAAATGAAAGATACAATAAATATAGAAATATAGAAAATAATCTATAATCATATAAAATAAAACACATGAGTTTTTAAGCTCATGTGTTTTTTATTAAAATTAATTACTCTTTAAATTAATATTTACTTAAAGAGCGGATTAAAATTTAGTTTGTAAGCATTTTTATTAGTATATCTATTATTGACTTGTTTTTTCTTAAGGCATCTACATAATCAGCAACGTGAAGTTTATAATACTCTTTACCTTCATCTGTTATTCTATACATTTTTTTTGTTCTTTTATTTATAAAGTCATCCCCTATCCAATAACTTGTAACTAAGCCTTTTTGCTCTAAGTCATAAAGTGTATCATAAATTGTACTAGATGATACTGGGAATGGAAGAGGAGCACTAGAAAATTCATCTCTAAAAGCTTCTAAAACTTTATTACCAAAAACCTCATGTCCCTTTGAAAGTTCTTTTAGTACATAAAAAGAATATAATTGTTTTGCGTTTATAATATTTCTTGGTGCAACCATACGAGTTCTTCTATCCAAAAAAACTTCACCTCCAATTTTACATTTTATATTATAAGTATAACTCAATTTATTCCAAAAAGTAATTAACAATTTGTGATTTCTTGAATATACTGTACTATACAAAAGAAGTGAGGTGAACTATTATGTCAAGAAGATGTTGTTGCTCATGCAATTCTTGCAGAAGAAATTCTTGCGGATGTGGATGCGGAAATAATTGCGGTGGATTCAATAATTGTGGCGGCTTTGGAAACTGTGGTGGATTCAACAATTGCGGAGGATTTGGCAATTGTGGATTTGGAGCTTGTGGAGGATTTCCTTTACTTTGGCTTCTTCTATTAGGATGCGGCGGTTTTGGAAACTGTGGCGGAGGATGGTTTTAATTAGTATCTAATTTATAATATAGATTACTTGTATAAGATAGGAGATTTTCTCCTATCTTATAATTTTTCATAAGTTTCTTTTAATAATAAGGCGTCTTTTTCTAAAAGAGGACTTTCACATATTATGCATCCCTTTACTTTATAATCTTTAAGTGCCCTTAAGCATTCAATAAAGTTAAAATCACTTTCTAAAAAAGGTAAGTGGTTTCTTTCCCCTTTGTCTGTGTAGTGAATTCCAGACATATGAATATGTAAATCTTCTAGGGCTTCATTTCCTAAATTATCTTTTATATATTCTAAAATTTCTGCAAAATCTTTATATTCTTTTAAAGCACCAATTCCTCTAGCATGTATATGAGAAAAATCAATACATAATTTGCAAGATGGCACTTCTTTACATATATCAACTAATTCTTGTAGGTTTCCGAATTGAGTTCCCTTACCTGTAGTTTCTAATCTATAGTCTACACCTTCATAAGGTAGTTTCTTTAAGTTTTTCTTTATCTCCTCTAAAGCTTCTTCTTTTGAAGCTTTTAAATAAAATCCTGGGTGGAATACTAAGCTTCTACCTCCAACACTTTTTAATGCTTCGGCACCTTTAAGTATTCTTTCAATAGATTTTTCTTTCTTTTCCTCTTCTTCAGCATTTAAATTTATAAAATAAGAACCATGGGCTGAAAGATAAAAATCATTTTTTTCTTTAGCTTCTATTATTTTATCCCTGTTTTTAGCTGTAACATTAACGGATCTAACAAAAGGAAGCTCCATAGCTTCTAGTCCTATTTTTTTTAAGTATTCAATTCCTGTTGCGTAATTGAATTTCTGGCCTTCTTCACCTATTGGCAAACCTGAAATTCCAAATAAAAGTTTTTCCATGTTATCACCTCTTATTAAAGTATAGCAAAACACTAGGAATTCTTCAATAGAAAGGGATTATTATTTAATATGAATTATAATCTAGTGAATTTGTTAATTTATAGATAAATTTTTCACTTTTTTTCAGAAAAAATGCAATTATTCGAAATAAATATTGCATTTTACACTATAGTTATTTAAAATTATTAATAGAAACTATCATATGGAGTGTGAAAAATGGAAGAAAGATTGCAAAAATACATGGCAAGGTGTGGAGTAGCATCAAGAAGAAAATGTGAAGAAATAATTTGCAGTGGAAAAGTAAAGGTTAATGACATTGTTGTTGACTCCCTTGGAACTAAGGTTGATCCATCAGTAGATGTTGTTAGCGTTAATAATAAAGTAATACGTCCTGAGGAGAATAAAGTATATATAATGCTAAATAAGCCTGAAGGATATGTTACAACAAATAAAGATGAAAAAAATAGAAAGACCATATTAGATATAGTAAAGGTGAATGAGAGAATATATCCTATAGGCCGTCTTGACTATGACAGTTCAGGTTTACTTTTATTAACTAATGATGGAGATGTATACAATAAGATAATACATCCAAGAGTTAATTTAAATAAAGAATATATCGCCTTAGTAAAAGGAATTTTTACAGAGGAAGAAATGAATAAATTTAGAAAAGGGGTAGATATAGGAGATTATAAAACAGCAGAGTGTGAAATAGAGTTACTAGAAAAATACACAAATAGCTGTAAAGTTAAAATAATCATTCATGAAGGCAAAAATAGACAGATAAGAAGAATGTGTGCTGCCTTTAATCATGAAGTTGTTTCTTTAAAGAGAGAAGCTATTGGAAGTTTAAATTTAAAGAATTTAAAGAAAGGAGAATGGAGATATTTAAGTAGTTCAGAAGAGAATTATATAAAATCTTTATAGTAATTATGTTTAAATATGTATCTGATGTAAGTAATATATATCATAATATAATAACTTCTTTCATAGAAAATAAAAATATAGCAATAGATGCTACCTTAGGAAATGGTCATGATTGCGATTTTTTAAGTGAATTATTTAAAAAGGTATATGCCTTTGATATACAAGAAGAGGCAGTGAATTCATATAAATCAAAGAATAAAGAAAATGTTGAAGTTATTTTAGATTCACATGAAAACTTTGAAACCTACATAAAAGAAGAAAATGTTGATTGTATAGTTTATAACTTAGGATATCTTCCAGGTAATAATAAGGAAGTAACTACGGTTGCACATAGTACTTTAAAAAGTATAGAAATAGGATTAGATTTATTAGGTGATAATGGGTTAATGATAATAGCCCTTTATAGTGGACATAAGGAAGGTAAAATAGAGAAAGATGCCGTACTTGAGTTTACAAGTAAATTACCTAAAAATAAATATGGTGTTTTACATACAGAATTTACAAACAGAGCCAAGAGTGCACCTTCTTTAGTTGTTATTGAAAAGAAGTTTAAATAAGATTTAAGTAAGTATAGAGAGGATTTTTAAAATGGAAAGTCAAGATTTAATGAGATTAATTCAAGTTAAGTTTCCAAAGCTTAGTAAAGGACAAAAGCTTATAGCTGAATATATATTAAAGAATTATGATAAGGCTGCATTTATGACTGCTGCTAAATTAGGAAATAATGTTGGAGTAAGTGAATCTACAGTGGTTAGATTTGCTACAGAACTTGGTTTCTCAGGATATCCAAAGTTACAAAAAGCACTTCAAGAATTAATAAAGAATAAGTTGACATCTGTTCAAAGATTAGAGTTATCTAATGATTTTATAAGTGAAGAAAATGCTTTAAAGGGTGTTTTAAAGGCGGATATAGAAAATATAAGAGCAACATTAGAAAAGATAAATCATAAAACTTTTGATGAAGTGGTAAACGAAATATTCAAAGCTAAAAGAATATATATAATAGGGCTTAGAAGTTCTACTGCTCTTGCAGAATTTTTAGGATTTTACTTAAATTTAATATTAGATAATGTAAGAGTAATTTCAAATGGAATAAGCGATACTTTTGAACAAATGCTTAACTTAGGGGAAGGTGACTTAGTTATAGGTATAGGTTTCCCAAGATATGCATTAAAAACAATAGATGCTTTAGAATTTGCTAAAACTAGAAATGCTAAAATAGTTTCTATTACAGATAGCTTAATTTCTCCTTTAGCATCTCAATCTGATCATACACTTATAGCTCAAAGTAATATGGCTTCATTTGTAGATTCATTAGTTGCACCTTTAAGTGTAATAAATGCATTAATCATAGCTGTTGGTATAAGAGAAAAAGAGAAGATAACATCAACATTTAGTGAGTTAGAAAAAATATGGAAAGACTATAATGTTTATTCATATAACAAAAATAACATAGAACCTTAATAAAAAGCTGTATAAAGGTATAAAGAACATATAAATTATTTTAAGATAGAGCATAAATTTTATTCTATTATATAATTTATAAGTTTCATAAATTATATCTTTATATAGCTTCATTTTTCGAAATTACATAGAATATTAAAGAAATGCATTTGTTGACAAATGCATTTAATAAAGTTTATTATTAGTTTGATTCAATTAAATTAAGGAAATAATCTTTAATTGCTTAAAATATAATTAAATATAGTCTAATATAATATAATCACATCTTTTTGTAATTATATTAGTAAACATTATAAACCTAATATATATATGCGTTTCAACTTCTTACCTAAAATACGATTTAAAAAATTAAATTGAATTTCTTAGATAATATGCTAATACTAAAGGAATAATATTAGATGAAGTTATTGAGGCTTTAAGAAAAAGGTTAGAGAGGATGAAGAAGTTGAAAAAGGCTTACAAGATTGAGATTAACCCTACTGATGAACAAAAGTCTAAAATACACCGAACTATTGGGGTATCAAGATTTGTCTATAACTTTTATATTGCTTATAATAAAGAAATTTACGAGAGAGAAGGAAAGTTTGTTAGTGGAATGGATTTTTCAAAGTGGTTAAATAATGAGTATATTCCCAATAATCAAGAGATGAAGTGGATTAAAGAAGTATCTTCAAAAGCTACTAAACAAGCTATTATGAATGGAGATAAAGCTTTTAGAGATTTCTTTAAAAAAGCTAAAGGCTTTCCAAGATTTAAGAAAAAGAAGAATCAAGATGTAAAAGCTTATTTTCCTAAGAATAATAAGACCGATTGGACTATTGAAAGACATAGGGTCAAAATACCAACACTTGGATGGGTAAGGTTAAAAGAGTTTGGATATATTCCTATAAATTCAATAGTTAAAAGTGGTACAGTAAGCCAAAAAGCTGATAGATATTATGTATCTATACTTGTTGAAGAAACAGATATAGAAATATCTAATGGCAATATAGGTATGAAAATATTTAATAACAATAATGAAGGCATAGGAATTGATCTAGGTATTAAGGAATTTGCTGTATGTAGTGATGGAATTAAGTTTAAAAATATAAATAAAACATCTACTGTTAAAAAAGTAGAAAAGAAATTAAAAAGAGAGCAAAGAAAACTTTCAAGGAAATATGAAAGTTTAAAAACAAGAAATAAAAATATAAGAGAAGGGAGAGCTACTAGTCAAAATATTCAAAAACAAGTAATCAAAGTACAAAAACTTCATCAGAGATTAAGAAATATAAGAACTGATTATATAAATAAAACAGTATTTTCAATTATAAAGCAAAAACCAAGCTATATAACAATTGAAGATTTAGCGGTTTCTAATATGATGAAGAACAAGCATTTATCTAAAGCTATTGCAAGTCAGAAGTTTTTTGAATTTAAAGTTAAACTAATCTCTAAATGTAAACAAAATAATATAGAACTTAGAATAGTGGATAGATTTTATCCATCATCAAAGACTTGTAGTCAATGTGGAAAGATTAAGAAAGATTTAAAACTGTCAGACAGAATTTATAAATGTGATTGTGGATTTACTATTGATAGAGATTTAAACGCAAGTATTAATCTTAAAAATGCTAAAGAATATAAGATAGCTTAAAATCAAAAGCACTTATATATGTACGGAGGGCTAACTTCGGAATTTAAGCCTTTGGAGAGCCATACAAAATCGTAGTAGCTTAGGCAAGGCGAGGTTCTATGAAGAAGGAAAATTCTCAATATGGATATGTTTGACCATATTTTGAGTAGCAGCTGATAAATTGGCTAAAGTAATAGTTATAGGCGCCGGTCCAGCAGGGATGATGGCAGCAATATCTGCAGAAGAAAATCATGAAGTTATTCTTTTAGAAGGTAATGAAAGAATAGGAAAAAAGCTATTTATTACTGGTAAAGGTAGATGTAATGTAACAAATGCAAAGGATATAAGTGAATTTTTTGATTTTATACCAGGAAATCCACATTTCTTGTATAGTGCATTATACACTTATACTAATATTGATGTAATGAACTTTTTTGAAAATGCTGGAGTTAAATTAAAGGTAGAAAGAGGATCAAGAGTTTTTCCAAATTCAGATAAATCTTCAGATATAATAAGTGGATTATCAAGGGGATTAAATGAAGCTGGAGTAGACTTAAGATTACATAGTAAAGTTAAAGATGTTATTTTTAATAACAATAAAATAGAAGCTGTTATTTTAGAAAATGGTTCAAAGGTTAAAGGTGACTATTTTATAATAACAACTGGGGGTAAGTCATATCCTCTTACTGGATCAACTGGAATAGGATTTGATTTAGCTAAAAAGATGGGTCACTCTATAGTAGAACCAAAACCATCCTTAGTACCTATAGAAATAGAAGAGTCATGGGTTCGTGAATTACAGGGCCTATCTCTTAGAAATATAGAACTTAAAATAAAGAATAAAAAGAATTCTAAGGTAGTTTATAGTGGGCAGGGAGAGATGCTATTTACTCACTTTGGAATATCAGGACCCCTTGTTTTAAGTGGTAGTAGATTCATAAAAGATGGTGATAGATTTGAAATTTCTCTAGATTTAAAGCCTGCCTTAGAGGAAAAACAGTTAGATTTAAGGATTCAAAAGGATTTTAAAAAGAATTTAAATAAGGATTTTAAAAATTCTTTAGATGAACTTCTTCCAAAAAAACTTATACCTGTTATTATAGAGTTATCTAAAATAGATGAAAATAAAAAGGTTAACTCTATAACAAAGGAAGAGAGAAGAACATTATTAAATCTATTAAAGAATTTAACTTTTACAGTAAAAGGCTTAAGAGATATATCAGAAGCTATTGTTACTGCTGGAGGGGTTTCAACTAAAGAAATAGACCCTTCAACAATGAAATCAAAGATTGTAGATAATCTTTACTTTGCAGGGGAAGTTATAGATGTAGATGCCTTTACAGGAGGATATAATGTTCAAATAGCCTTATCAACAGGATATTTAGCAGGAAAATCAATTTAATTTTAAAATTATAGTTGCTATAAAGTTAATAAAAATTTTAGTTAGTTTAATAGAAACTTTATAGTAAACTTAAAGAGAGTATAAATTTTACAATGTTTTTATGAGAAAGGACTTAATAATTATGAATAAACTAATTACAGTTGCTATTGATGGACCAGCAGGAGCTGGAAAAAGTACTATTGCTAAGATAATAGGAGAAAAATTTAATTTAATGTATATAAACACAGGATCTATGTATAGAGCTGTTACTTTAAAAGCCTTAGAAAATAATATTTCAGCTGAAGAAGTTGATAAATTATTAGTTATGATAGATGGAATGGATATGCATTTTGAAAATGATGAGCTTATATTAAATGGAGAAAATATAAACTCATTAATAACTATGCCTAACATAAGTAAAAATGTTTCAGCTTATGCTTCAATAAGAGAAGTAAGGGAAAGATTAGTTAATCTTATGAGAAAAATGGCCTTAAAATATAGCGTAATAATGGATGGAAGAGACATTGGAACAGTTGTATTAAAAGATGCTAATTTCAAATTTTTCTTAACTGCTAGCCCAGAGGAAAGAGCAGATAGAAGATACAAAGAGCTTATGGGAAAAGGCGTAGAAGTTAATTATGATGAAATATTACAAGATATAATAAAAAGAGATTACCTAGATTCTAATAGAGAAGTAGATCCTCTAAGAAAAGCTGAGGATGCTATTGAAATTGATACTACTGGCATAGGCATAATGGGAGTAGTTGAAAAGATATCTAGCTACATGGAGAAATAGTATGGAAAGAAACGTAATTTTAGCTAAGAATGCTGGCTTTTGCTTTGGAGTAAAAAGAGCAGTTGATGAAGCTATAAAATATCAAAAAGAATTTGGAAAAAAAATATATACTTTAGGACCACTTATTCACAACAATGATGTTGTTAATTATTTAGAGGATAATGATATATTTGCAATTGAGCTTTCAGATGCTGATTCTTTAAAGGAGGGGGATGTTGTACTTATAAGATCCCACGGAGTTAAAGAAAGTGTAATAAAAGACTTAACAGATAAAGGTTTAATTGTTAAAAATGCAACTTGTCCATATGTAACTAATATTCAACTAAAGGTTAAAAAATGTTATGAACAAGGATATAAGATAATAATTGTTGGGGATGAAAAACACCCAGAAGTTATTGGAATTAATGGGTGGTGCAATGATTCTGCTATAATAACAAATGGAAAAACAGAACTTGAAAATATTCCAGCAAAGGTTTGTGTAGTTTCACAAACTACTGAGAAAAAGGAAACTTGGAACAAGGTTTTAAATGAAATAGTAAGAGAAAGTAAGGAAATAGTTGCTTTCAATACTATTTGTTCAGCTACTGATGTTAGACAAAAAAGTGTACAAGAACTTTCAAAAGAGGCTGACTTAGTTTTTGTTATAGGTGGAAAAAATAGTTCTAATACAACAAAACTATATGAAATATGTAAAAAGGAATGTCCTAAGAGCTATCATATAGAAAATGTTAAAGAACTAGATGAAAGCTTATTAAAAGATGAAAGTGTTAAAACTATAGGAATTACTGCTGGTGCTTCAACTCCAGATTGGATAATAAATGAAGTGATTTCTAAGATTAAAGAATTATAATTTTTAAATGTAATCCTGCAATTTAATTCATAATTATTTTGTACTACTGGTATTAAACTGGCAATTGTTTTATACTATAATATATGACGAAGTTTTAGGAGTAGTAGTATGAATATAGTTAGATTTAATTTGTGGGATTATTTTAAATATGCAAAAATTTTAAATTTATCACTTAAAAGGCTATGTACTAATTATTTTGTCAAAGTAACTTATAAAAATGAGGTTTATATGCTTTGGGAAATAGATTATGTAGCAAACTTTGATGCATATATAAAAAAAATTACTAAGATAAGTAGAATGAGAAGTATTCCTGAAGAAAGTAGTGTTTTTTCAGAGTTTAATATAAGTAAATATATATATGAAACTGCAAAAGAAGATGAGGGAATTGATTTGAAAATGTATGGGTTTGAAAAGAGGGCTTCTAATATAATGTTAAAGATAGATATTTCTAAGTTTAATAAAAAGAATAATGAAAACTTTACTTTCACACCTTTTATAAAAGGGAAAGATGAAAGTATTCGTTGTAAAGTGCAAAATGATATCTTTTATGAAGAAAATAGAATTCCACTAAAAACAAAAGATATTGTTTATGAATGTAATAGAAAAGCTTTTTTAGAGGATTTAGCATTTTTTGAGTTAAAAGATGATACAATAATTGGGTATGGTCAAATATTACTTTTAAAGGATAAATACACTATTGCTAACTTTGGAATAATAGAAGAGTTTAGAGGTAAAGGATATGGTGAAGCTTTACTTATACACATATTAAATCAGGCTAAAATAAAAGGATTAAAGGAAGTATATATAAAAGTTAAGTCTGACAATATAAATGCTATAAATTTATATAAAAAGACTGGTTTTGAAGAAGCTTCTGAAATAAGTATATATGAATTGTTAGGATAACTTATATGTATAAAAATAAATCTTTAATAAAACTTACAAATCTATTGTGAGAAAGTTTAGAACTTTTTCTTAATAGGATTTGTAAGTTTTATTATTTAGTTTATAAAAGAGAATCCGTTGGTACATAGGATATCTTAGTTTTGAATACACTATCTGTTAAATGGTTACTATAATAAGCACGATCGCCTATTTCTATGTTAGTTCCTTCTTGATTTGATTGATTTTGTTCTAGTTCTTTTAAATCATACATGGTATTCACCTCCTCCTTACTAGTATTAACAACTTTAGAAAATCTTATTTAGGAGTTAGTAAATATTTTAATATGGACAAATTTAGCTTATTATTATATAATAATTATTATTAATTAAAGAATGGAGTGCTTTTTTATGGAAAATAAAATTAGCTTAGTATATGAAAATGGAGAATTTACTGTCTACATAAATGATGAAGTAGTTACAGTTAATAAATATATGGATAATGCAATAGAGAAATTTACTCAAACAGTGCATAATAACGCTACACCAAAATCAATTAAGTGGGAAAGTATTGAAGAGGATTTAAAAGGAATTGATTTAAAAGATTTAGAGATAAATAGTGAATTTAAAACATTAACTTATAAGGATATGAAGTATTTCTACAGTACAGATAAAATCTTTAATATGCATGGTGGAAGAATGCAACAATTATTAGGAGGATATCAATTATTTTCTTTTATAGTTAATATGATTTCTGAAAAACATTTAGAAGATTATTTAGAAGTTTTAAACTTTTGTGAAGATATCTTAAGATGTAAGGTTACATACAGAACTCCAGGAAGTAACTTTATAGTTGGTAGCCCAGCTTTTAACTATGGATCAGCATCATATGATTTTGCTACTGGAAAAGTTAATAAGGGAGCTTCAATAGAAAAGATGTCTTTTGAAGATTTCAAAAAATATATATTTGATATAATAAAATAACCTTTGGTATTCCAAAGGTTATTTTTTATTTCAACATAATTTTACAATTTGTATATAAAATGATAAAATTATTTAAATAAAAGATGGAGGATTATGTATGAATTATTATTTTAGAAAGTTTTATAATGGGAATCTATTATGATTTTAGATGTATTTATATTCTCTATTATATGTATACCAATAAACATATTTTTAAAAAATAAATTTTATAGTAAGTATTTTAAAAGATATTTTCTAATAGCTTTATTTTTGAATTTTTTAGCTTTATTTTTAGGTTTAATATTCCATAAATATTTAGATGAATTTTTATACTTTATTTTAGTAAACTCCTCATATCTATCAGTAGTCTATAGAGGGAATTTAAAGCTTAATGATAAGTATATATTAAAACATTTAATTAAGGCATTTGTTTTTTTATTATTAGCATTACTTCTTATTTTTATAGTTGCATATTCATTTAAAATAACAATAAAATCAATTTACGGTTATTATCTTATTTTATTATTATATCCTATACAGGCATCATATCATCTATATAAAAATATTATGGAATTATATTACTTAAATCAAAAGTATATAAGAGATGAATATATAGAAGTTTAATAACTCCTTAAGTATATTAATATATAATATACTTAAGGAGAATGTTTATTTTTCAAGGGTTTTTAATGTTTTTATTATGAATTCAGGATCTCCAAATAGGGTAAAACGTGCTTTAGAAGATTCTTTTATATATTCATAAGAAAATTTAGCACCATTTTTAACAGCCTCTTCATCTTCATTTATTATTGTAATTAATTTTTTAGATAATTCTTTTCCTTCTAATATATTTTTACAATGAAGGTCTATTATAGTACAGATTTGTACTTCTTTTTGTGAATCTACATTTTTCCCTTCTAAAAAATCAAGTACTTCATTATTTTGGGTAGCTCTTACCTCTTCTTTAGATTTACTGTTATCAAAAAAGTTTTCAATATCCTTCATAGTAAATCTCCATTGCCCACCAATTTTCTTGCCTTCTAATATTCCATCTTTAAGATAGTTTCTAATGGTACGTGAAGTAAGTCTAGTCATCTTTGCTATGTCTTCAATAGTATAAAGTTTTTCAAAGTTATTCATATTCATACACCTCTCTATTCCTATATTTTCATTATATTTCATATATTTTCATATTTCAAGTATACAGATGTAAAAATAGGGAATATAAAAAAACTAGAGAAGATAAATTTCTACTCTAGTTTTTTTGCTTACTTTGTTTTAAGTAATTTATGAAAATAAATATAAACTTAAAACAGAGCCTTTTAAAATTCTTGATACTCACGTGGAATATCTCCTATAAATTCTCTATCAGTTAGGACAATATACCAGAATGTTAAGAATGCTATAAAAGAAAATATGATTCCTAATATAGTCATAAATAGTCCAAATCCAAAATTTCTAAGTATTCTATAAAATACAATTACAAAAAGTATAAATCTAGCAACTGGTATTAAATAAATTATAAAATATAAGTATGATAATCCTGCTAAATGTAACATCTGAAATTCTCCAAGTACAGGAAATAACATCATCCATGAATGTTTTAAGTTAGCTTTCTTAGCCATAACATAACTTGGGTAGATTCTTATTAAGTAGAATATAAATGCAATTAAAATGCTCATATTGCTTGAATCGTATAATTCTTGAAAATACATAATAGTTTCCCTCCTTTATTTTAAAATTATATCACAGAATTCATGAAAATTTGAAGAATGCTTAACAATTATATCGTATTAATAGTATGGTTAAAAAGATAACTTATAAAAGTGGAATTTCCACTTCCTAAATTTCGGAAGTGATTTAAAAATTAAAACTTAAGAAGCATAATATTAAAACTTCTATCTTTAAATATGAATAAATTTTATGCTATAATACAACAGATAACAATTTAAATTGGAGGAAATGACATGACATTAGAAAACATGGATAAAAAACTTTTCTGTATTTCTACATACGGATGCCAAATGAATGAAGAAGATTCAGAAAAATTATCAGGGATGTTAAAATCTCAAGGATATGAAAGAACTGAAAATAAAGAAGAGGCTTCTATTATAATCTTTAATACATGTTGTGTAAGAGAAAATGCTGAAAATAAGGTTTTCGGTAATCTTGGACAACTTAAGCAATTAAAAAAGAAAAATCCTAACTTAGTAATAGCAATTTGTGGATGTATGATGCAACAAGTAGGTATGGCAGACAAAGTCTTAAAAACTTTCCCTTATGTTGACATAATATTTGGAACACATAATGCCCATAAATTCCCTGAATACCTACATAGAGTACTTCAAGAAGGTGTTCAAGTTAAGGAAATATTAAACAAAGAAGAGGGAATCGTTGAAGGATTACCTATAGATAGAAAGAGTGATGTTAAAGCATTCGTTACTATCATGTATGGATGTAACAATTTCTGTACATACTGTATAGTTCCTTACGTTAGGGGAAGAGAAAGAAGTAGAAAATCTGAGGATATAATAAAAGAAATAGAAGAATTAGTATCTCAAGGATATAAAGAAATAACTTTATTAGGACAAAACGTAAACTCATACGGAAAAGGCTTAGAAGAAGATATAGACTTTGCTGGTCTTTTAAGAAAAGTTAATGAAGTTAAGGGGTTAGAGAGAGTTAGATTTATGACTTCTCATCCTAAGGATTTAAGTGATGATGTTATCATGGCTATAAAAGAATGTGATAAACTTTGTGAGCAAGTTCACTTACCAGTTCAAAGTGGATCATCAAGAATATTAAAAGAGATGAATAGACACTATGATAGAGAGTACTACTTAGATTTAGTTAAGAAAATAAAATCAGAAATACCAGATGTTACTTTAACAACTGATATAATCATTGGATTCCCAGGAGAAACTGAAGAGGACTTCTTAGATACATTAAGTCTTTGTGAAGAAGTTGGATATGACTCAGCATTTACATTTATCTATTCAAGAAGAAATCATACTCCTGCTGACAAAATGGAAAATCAAATTCCAGATGACATAAAGCATGATAGATTCAATAGATTAGTTGAAGCTATAAACAAAAAAGTTGTAATAAAAAATAAAGAATATGAAGGTAAGGTAGTTGAAGTTCTTGTTGAAGGACCAAGTAAGAATGATGAAACTAAATTAACTGGAAGAACTAGAAATGGTAAATTAGTTAACTTTGCTGGTGATGAAAAACTAGTAGGTGAATTAGTTAATTTAAAAATAGTTAGAGCACAACCATTCTCATTAATCGGTGAAATAGTAGAATAATTAAAAAGTGTGATGTATAAAAATACTTTTGATACATCACACTTATTTTTTATAAATTAAAATAGTTCTTGTAATAATCCTCTAATTCATTTCTAAACTTAGGATGAGCTATGCTTATAAGCGCTTTGGCACGCTCTTTTAAAGTTTTTCCCCTTAGATCTGCAATTCCATACTCAGTAACAATATAATGAATATCATTTCTAGAGGTTGTTACTGATGCTCCAGAATCTAACTTAGGTACTATCCTAGATATGGTACCTTTAGATGCAGTGGAGGGCATTGCTATTATTGATTTTCCATCTTTGGCCATACTTGCACCTCTAACATAGTCAACTTGTCCTCCTACACCACTAAATTGTTTTCCATCTATGGATTCAGAATTAACTTGGCCAAATAAATCTACCTGTAGGCAAGAATTAATAGAAACCATTTTATTATTCTTAGAAACTACAACAGGATGGTTAACATAATCAACTGGATGCATTTCTATAACTGGATTATCATTTACAAAATCATAAAGCTTTTTAGTACCCATCATAAAAGTAAGAACTATTTTATTTTGGTGAAGACTTTTTTGCTTGTTATTTATAATTCCTTCATTAAATAAATCTACAATACCATCTGATACCATTTCTGAATGAATTCCTAAATCTTTTTTATCATGTAAGAACATTAAAACAGCATCAGGTATTGAACCAATTCCAAGTTGCAAGGTAGATCCATCCTCTATTAACTTAGCACAATTTTCGCCAATTGCCTTTTCTACATCATTTATAGGTTTTGATTTTAATTCTTGAAGTGGATAATCAACTTCAACAATATAATCAATATTAGATATATGGATGAAATTATCCCCTAAAACCCTTGGCATATTAGGATTTATTTCTGCAATAACAAGCTTAGCGCATTCAGAAGCAGCCTTTGTATAATCGCAGGAAGTTCCATAACTACAATATCCATGCTTGTCAGGTGGAGAAAGTTGAAGCATACAAACATCAATTTGCAAGTAATCCTTCTTAAATAATCTAGGTATTTCAAAAAAGAATGTTGGAGTATAGTCAGCTAATCCAGATTGAACAGCCTTTCTGGTATTTGCATTAACAAATAGAGCATTGTGTTTTATATGACCTTGCATCTCTTTTTTTGCATAATCTCCTTTTCCTAAAGAAACTAAGTGAAGTATCTCTAAGTTTTGAAAATTTTTGCAATTAAGAACAAGTTCATCTAATAAAATTTTAGGCTCAGCAACGGCGTGACCTGTGACTATTCTTGAATTAGAGTGTATTTTGCTTATAGCTTCTCTAGCAGTAACTTTTTTTGAATTATAAAGTTCCTCCCAGTTCATATTGCCTCCTAAAAAAAGATAGCTTCTAATAAATTAATATGACTTATTTGGGGATAATATAATTTGAAAGTTTTAAATAATTTAATTATACGAATTATAAAAGATTAATTGTTAAATAAAATTCGTTGGTGTGAGAATGCTTTTTTATTAAATTTATCTATGAAACTTTTCTTGCAACTTTAAAATGCAAGTGGTTTTTTAAAAAAATTGCATTTTTATTTTAAAAACACTTGATTTTAATAAATTGTTGCAATATAATTAACTTGTAAATTTCATTTTGTAATTTTAAAAAGGGGGACTTATTATGAAGATACCTTGTTCCATGATGACTCAACATCCGGATAATGTAGAAACTTATATTTCAATACAACAAGAACCAGCAGAAGCTATAAATGGATTAACACCACAAGATAAAGGTGGTTTAGGCATAGAAGAAGTTATGATAGATTTTGAAGGAAAGTTAACACCTTACCATCAAACATCACAAATAGCATTAGGATTAATTTCAAATGGTATAATTCCAGGAAAAGACGTTAGAGTAACTCCTAGAATACCTAATGCAAATAAAGAATCAGTATTTAGACAACTTATGAGTATAATGTCTATAATTGAAACAAATGTTCAATCAAAAGAATTAACTGGAACTCCAGCAATCTCAGAGGTTGTTGTTCCTATGATTGAAACTGGAAAAGAAATTTCAGAGTTTCAAGATAGAGTTAACTCAGTAGTTGATATGGGGAATAAAAACTACAAAACTAAATTAGATTTAAATAGTGTTAGAATAATACCTCTAGTTGAGGATGTACCTGCACTAGCAAATATAGATAGAATATTAGATGAACATTATGAAATAGAAAAGAGTAAAGGACATGTTTTAAAAGATCTTAGAATAATGATAGCAAGATCTGATACTGCTATGTCATATGGATTAATTTCAGGAGTTTTATCAGTTCTTATGGCAGTTGATGGAGCTTATAAATGGGGAGAAAAACATGGAGTAACTATAAGTCCAATTTTAGGCTGTGGCTCACTTCCATTTAGAGGACATTTCTCAGAAGAAAATATAGATGAAATCCTTGCTACATATAGTGGAATTAAAACTTTCACATTCCAATCTGCCTTAAGATATGATCATGGTGAAGAAGCAACTAAACATGCAGTTAATGAATTAAAAGCAAAAATTGCAGAATCAAAACCTAGAAACTTTAGTGAAGAAGATAAAGATTTAATGAAAGAATTCATAGGAATTTGTTCAAAACATTATCTTCAAACATTCTTAAAGGTAATAGATACAGTTTCATTTGTATCTGACTTTATTCCTAAGAATAGAGATAGATTAACAAAAGCTAAAACTGGATTAGAATATAATAGAGAAGTAGCAAACTTAGACAACGTAGCAGATTTAGTTAAGGATGAAGTATTAAAACAAGAAATTCTTAGCATAGATAACTCAAAAGAATATGCAGTTCCAAGAGCTATATCATTTACTGGAGCTATGTACACATTAGGAATGCCACCTGAACTTATGGGAATGGGTAGAGCATTAAATGAAATAAAAACTAAGTATGGTCAAGAAGGTATAGATAAACTTTTAGAAATATACCCAATTTTAAGAAAAGACTTAGCATTTGCTGCTAGATTTGCAAATGGAGGAGTTTCTAAAAAGATAATAGATGAAGAGGCTAGACAAGAATATAAGGAAGACATGAAATATGTAAATGAAATTCTTAACCTTGGATTAGATTATGATTTCTTAAACGAAAATGAATTCTATCATACTTTACTTAAAACTACAAAACCTATAATTATGCACTTAATGGGACTTGAGGAAAATGTAATGCGTAACAGCACAGAAGAACTTAAAATCCTAAATGAGTGGATAGTTAGAATGGGTAAAGTAAGAGGAAGTATAGGTTAAAATATGTTTGGTATAAATTAGATATGAGGTAATTTATATAATTATACTATAACAAAAATTCCGATTAATATGCTTTGAAGCCAATAAACAATAGTGATGAAAAACCAATAAATAATTGAATTTATAGAGTTATAAAACACTTCTTTTTAGTTAGTTTTTTACTAATTAATAGGAGGTGTTTTTTTATTAATTTAAAAAGAATAAATTTAATGTTAAAAACATGTATATTGTTATAAACTTTACACAATATACATAACTTGTTAATATTGAAGTAAGACTTTAATATAATGAGGGAGAGATTAAATGACAACAAAGGCTATTAATTTATTTAACTTTATACTTTTTATATCTTTTTCATGTATTTTTATAAAGAATTGGTTTATTTATAAAAGATTATTTTCTAATGAATCCTATTATATTAATCCAAGCACAAAAAAGGATATACAAAAGCTTACATTATTTAAATTTTTATCTGTAATTATACAGTTAACAGTAGTTGCAACTTTACAATTAATATTATTTTTTTATACAAACAAAATTAATTTTTTTAATATAGCAGCTTTATACTTTTTAATATATGCTTTTAATTTATCTATCTCTATAAATAACGATTATATTTATAGAAATTTTAAATTAATAAAAAAGTCTGATATAGATTATTTTAATTTAGATTACAAAGAGCATATTGTAAAGATATACTTAAAAGGCAAAAAGAAACCAATTATAATAGCATTTAAAAAAGATTTATCTAATTTTGCAAAACTTTTAAATGAATTAGGATATAGAGAACTTTTGACTAGAAAAAATTTTTAATACTAATTTACTTACCTTAGAATAAAAATTTGAGGATTATTAATTTTAAGAAAAATTATATCGTAATTGTTAAACATAAAGTTTTTAACTGAAGAATTAGGATTTGTAAAAAAATATTAAACAAAATTTTGTTGATTTCAGATTAGAAAATGAAGAAGTAGGAAAGTAAAGTCTCTAGTAGATTTTATAAAAGAAGAATTATATAGTAATTTAAAGAGTATTCAATGGTGGATACTCTTTTTTATACATTTTAAAAGATTAATATTAAGTGTTATAATATTTCTATGTAAACATTATACGGGGGTAAGAGGTAATGGGGTTATTTAGTAAAAATAAAGAAAGAAAAGGTTATACTTCTATTGATTCCTATTTAAAAGAAAATAACTTAGATAATGATATTAAATCTGTGACAAATGTTAATATATTTTTTATGGATGGAGAAGAAGAGGATTTTTATTTAGAAGATCATATGCTTTTAAAATTTAAAAACTTCATAGAGAATCCAGAGAAAGATTTTTTAGTATTGAAATATTATTCCTCATTGTATAGTGATGGCTTTAGCCTTGAAGAAATTACTTTAATGAGACATGGAATATGTAGATTTAGAATTGATAGTGAAAAGGAAAATATACTTGTATCAGATTCATAAAAAATTAGCTTTTAAAAAAGGTGACAAATTTTTAGAGGAGATAGTTTGGTGTGAAAAACAAAACTATCTCCTCTAAAAATTTTTAATCCTATGATAGTAATTTTTATAATATTAAGTGTATTTTATTATTCAATACTACTTAGATGTAATACTTTTGTTGCAGTTAATTCATCAGTAATTAAAGTATTTATTAATTTTCCTCTTAAAGCTCCTAAAATAGCAACAGATTTAAATTTACCAGTGACTATACAAACCTTATTTTCTATGGCTTTTATTGTATCTGAATCAATTCCAAAAACCTTGTTGTTTAAGCTTGTATCTAAGAAATTCCCTTCTTTATCATAAAGACGACCATATATAGCTCCAACAGCTTGATGTTTTATAAATTCATCTTGTAAGAAGGATTCTTTCCATAAAAGTGTAGAGTATATTGCTTCAGGAGTTCCTAATCCAGTTAAGAGAATATCCATTTCTTTAGCCTTTAATAAAGATTGATTTATAACTAATTCCATTGATAAATTTTTTCTTACCATGTCATCCATTATGTAAAGTGGAGCATATAAAAGTCTATAATTTGAATCATACTTATCTGATAATAAATGTATTAAACTTGGAGTATCTACACTTATATTTCCCTTTCCAGATGTACCAAAAGGTTGAACAACTGTTATTGGTAGTTTTTTTGAAGCTTTTATATTTTTTATTGCATGGTATAGTGTTTTTCCCCATGTAAGACCTACAATGCTATCTTCGTTAAGTATTGTTTGAATATAATCAGCTGCTGTTTTACCAAGAGTTTGAGCATATTCAGATGCATCATTATTGTTAACTTTCAATATTATGGCTTCTTTTAAACCAAATTGTTCTTTAAACTTTTTTTCAAGAGTGGACAATCTTATTTCTGGATGATTTATTTCTATATTTACTATATTTTTATCACGAGCTTCTTGTAAGTATTTAGCTACTTTAAAACGAGTGGTATTAAACTCTTTGGCTATTTCTGACTGAGTTTTATTTTCGTTATAATACATATTTGATATATTAGCTAAAAATTCATTATATTGATCTTCAAAATTTACTTCAAATTTCATATTGTCATACCTCTGTTTTAGATTATTTATAAGTTAATGCTAATTTAATTATAAAGGAAAATATTTTTTTATTCCATCTAAAAACACAGTTATTGCCAATAAATCTGCACTGCCTCCAGGGCTTATGCCTCTTTCTGAAAACTCCTTATCAATTTCAAATATTTTTTCTTCTATGATTTCAGGTTCTTTAGAATGTATCATATTAAGTATTTCTTGAGACCTTTTCTTAACCTCTTCTAAAACGTAAATATCATTTCTATGTAAAAGTGTAGAATCCTCACAATTAGCCATTATGCATAATAAGGTTAAATATAGCCTTTCATTTGTTTTTAAATTTTTATGCTCCATATAAAAAGGAAGGCTATAATCAAACACAGCTGGAAGTCCTTTTTCAACTTCTCCTCTTATCCCTGTTATACCATATAATCTAAATATCTTTTCACCATAAGTTTCATTTTTCTTGTTAGTTTTTGAGTTTAATTCCTTAGAAACTAAACCACTTGTCATTTCTTTTATTAAATTTCTTATTTCTTTAAAAGGTTTACCTTCATAAAATGCTTTTGATGTTGCTGCACAAACAACACCCATTAAGAAAATCAAACCTTTATGTGTATTTATATTATTTGTAACATGAAACATAGCTTCTTCTATTTTTAATCCAATTGGACGTATTTTATTTAATAAATCACTTACTTGTATATCTGACATACTTATTTCTGCTATTTCTCTAAACTTAGGACCAATTACTGAAATGCTATCTAAAAAAGTGTAGTAATCCATATCCTTATGTGCTCCATTTGAAATTGGAGATACTAATCCTGGGGATGGGTAACAGCTTACCTCATATAATAAGGATTTTATTATTAAACTGTTTAGTTTTTCTAAGAAAACCTCTTGGTTAATACTCAAAATAACCACTCCTTTTCTTTAACATATGAAAAATATATCACAAATGATAAAAATACACAAATCAATATTAATAATAAAAATTCTAAATTTTTATGAAAATAATAAATTTTGCAAAAACCTTTATATAATCAAGTAAAATCATATAATAAAAATTGTGAAAACGTTATAATTTTCGTAAATATAGAAAATCTATTGTACTTTAAAAAGAGTGTGGTAAAATAAAATTGTAAGTAACAAATGTTTAAAAAATAAACAAATGTTAAAAGGAGAAATGAAATGTCAGAATGGAATTATGAAAATACTTTTGAAGAGGAGTTAACTTTCTTTTCCTTTAATCCACAAATAAATAAGAAATATAAATTTCAAGTTGAAGAATTTTTAAAGAAAGAAAATTTGCGATTTGTAGAAAGTATTAACTTTACAGTTTGTGTATTTAATAATAAAGAGCTTATAGCTACTGGATCCTTAGATGGATATATATTAAAATGTTTTGCTATTAGAAATGATTATAGAAAAAAAGGCATTAGTGAAAAGATATTAAGAATATTAACAGAAAAAGCTTTTGAAAATGGAGAAACACATCTTTTTATATACACAAAACCAAAGAATTCAAAGCTTTTTGAAAGTCTAGGTTATCACCAATTAATAAATATTCCTAATTTGGTTTCTTTATTAGAAAATAAATCAACAGGAATTAGAACTTATATACGTAATTTACAAAAAGAATCTTATCTACAAGGAGAAAAGATAGCTTCAATAGTTATGAATTGTAATCCATTTACAAAAGGACACAAGTATTTAATTGAAAAAGCTTCAAAGGAAAATGATATTGTTCATTTATTTATATTAACAGAGGATAAGTCAGAGTTTTCCACTGAAGATAGAATTAACATGGTTAAGCTTGGAACTAAACATTTAAAGAATGTTTTGATACATGAGGCAGGGAAATATATTATTTCAAGTGCCACATTTCCTTCATATTTTATAAAAGAACAAAAAAACATTACAAAAGCTCATGCTTATTTAGATTTAACTTTATTTTGTGAGTATATATCAAAAGCATTAAATATTAAATACAGATATGTAGGAGAAGAACCTTTTTCGAATTTAACAAATGAATACAATCAATATATGAAAGAGATACTTCCTAAATATAATATACAAGTCATAGAAGTTAAAAGATTAAAAGAAGATGAACAAGCAATTTCAGCTTCTAATGTAAGAAGCTTATTAAAAGAAGGAAGTCTAGAAAAAGTAGAGAGTTTAGTTCCTAAAACAACATTTGATTATTTATTAAACATAAGTAAAAAATAATAAATATTTTGGAGGGTTTCATATGGAAATTAAAAAACCAGCTTTAGCTGGAACATTAGAATCAAGTGATTGTATAGTTTCAGTAGAGCCTTCAAGGGATAACACTATTGAAATTAATTTAACAAGTACTGTAAAAAAGCAATTTGGAAATGAAATTATAAGAGTTGCAAAGGAAACCTTAAAAAACTTAGGAGTTAACAGTGTTGTTATGGAGATAAATGATAAGGGAGCCTTAAATTGTGTTATTGAAGCACGTATAGAAGCGGCAGTATGTAGAGCTTCAGAAATAAATGAATTTGATTGGGGGAGTTATAAATGCCAAGATTAAGAAGATCAATGATGTTTGTACCTGGAAGTAAGCCTGCTATGATAAAAGATTGTACTATATATGGTGCTGATTCCGTAATGTTTGACTTAGAAGATTCAGTTTCTATAGCCGAAAAAGATTCTGCAAGAAGATTAGTTTATCATGCTTTAACTTCTATGGATTTTGGAGATACAGAAACAGTAGTCCGTGTTAATGCTTTAGATTCAGAGTTCGGTATTGAAGATTTAAAAGCAATTGTAAGAGCACAGCCAGATGTTATACGTTTACCTAAAACTGAAACTGCTCAAGATGTTTTAGATATGGAGAAGGTTATTGCATCTATAGAAGAAGAAATAGGTCTTCCTATTGGAAAAACTAAAATGATGGCTGCTATAGAATCAGCCTTAGGTGTTTTAAACGCTTATGAAATAGCAACCTCTTCAAAACGTTTAATGGGAATTGCCTTAGGTGCTGAAGACTTTGTAACTGATATGAAAACTCATAGATCTCCTGAAGGTAATGAACTTTTTGCAGCACGTAGTCATATAATTCTAGCTTCAAGAGCAGCTAAAATATCAGCTTTTGATACAGTTTATTCTGATGTAAATAATGAAGAGGGCTTTATTAAGGAAGCAACATTAATAAAACAACTAGGTTTTGATGGAAAATCCTTAATAAATCCAAGACAAATAGACTTATTACATAAAGTTTTTGAACCTACTGAAAAAGAAATTGATAAGGCAATAAAAATTATAGAAGCTGCCAAGGAAGCAGAAAAACATGGTTCAGGAGTGGTATCTCTTAATGGAAAAATGATTGATAAGCCAGTAATAGCAAGGGCAGAAAGAGTTCTTATGTTAGCTAAGGCTTCAGGAATATCATATGAAAAGGAAGTGTAATTTATGGGAATCAATAGTATCAATATAAATATACCAGATGACATATTAAAAGAGAGAAAAACTGTAGAATTTAAAGGAGAATTCGCATTAGAACCTAAGGGGAATATTCAAGGAAGAAAAATAACAGCAACTTTTTGTGGGAAAAATAAAAAGTTATCATCTATAGCTGAATCTATAGAAAAAACAGGCCTTAAAGATGGTATGACCATATCTTTTCATCATCACTTCCGTGCTGGAGATTATATTATTCGTATGGTTATGAAGGAAATTGCTAATCTTGGAATTAAAGATTTAAATCTTTGTGTAAGTTCTTTAACAAGTGCTCATGAATTTTTAATAGATTATATAAAGGATGGTACTGTAACAGGAATAGAAACAAGTGGTATTCGTGGAAAACTAGGAGAAGAAATTTCAAAAGGAATAATGAAAAAACCAGTAATTATTCGTTCTCATGGTGGACGTGCTCGTGCAATTGAGGCTGGTGATACAAAGATAGATGTAGCCTTTTTAGGTGTTCCTTGTTCAGATGAATATGGAAATGCTAACGGAATACATGGAAAATCTCAATGTGGTTCTTTAGGATATGCTATTATTGATTCTAAATATGCGGATAAGGTAGTTCTTATTACAGATACTATGATGCCATATCCTAATGTACCAGCAAGTATATCTCAACAGGATGTAGATTACATTGTGGAAGTTGAAGAAATAGGTGATCCAAATGGGATTGCTTCAGGGGCTACAAGATTTACAAAGGATCCTAAAGAGTTATTAATAGCAAAATATGCTTCTGCGGTAATTGAAGCTTCTGGATATTTAAAAGATGGTTTTTCAATTCAAGCTGGTACAGGTGGAGCTTCCTTAGCAGTTGCTCGTTTCCTAAAAGAGAAGATGGAAGAAAAAAATATAAAGGCAAGTTTTGGCCTTGGTGGAATAAGCAAACAATTTGTTGATTTACATGAAGAAGGATTTATAGGAACATTATTTGATGTTCAAGGATTTGATTTAAAAGCTGTTGAATCTATTGGTAAGAATAATAATCATGTAGAAATAGATGCTTCTCTTTATGCAAATCCACATAATAAAGGATGCATTGCTAATAAATTAGACATAGTAATATTAAGTGCTTTAGAAGTGGATAAAAACTTCAACGTAAATGTTATAACTGGTTCTGATGGTTATATAAGAGGGGCATCAGGTGGACACTCAGATACAGCTGCTGGTGCTAAATTATCAATGATAGTTTCTCCTTTAGTTCGTGGAAGAATACCAACAATAGTTGAAAAGGTTAATACTGTAATAACCCCTGGGGAATCAATAGATGTCATTGTAACAGAACGTGGTGTTGCTATAAATGATAAACTTTCTAAGAATAAAGAGTTAAAAGAAAGATTAGAATCAAATAAAAATATTCCTCTATTATCAATAGAAGAGCTTCATGAAAAAGCTTTAAAAATTACAGGTACTCCAGAACCTATAAAATATGAAGATAGAGTTGTTGGAATTGTTGAATATCGTGATGGTTCAATAATAGATGTTATACACAAGGTTAAAGAGGACTAAAAATCAAGAGGATTAAAAAATGAACGCAAAGAATAAATTTTTGATGGAAATATTAAAAGGCAGAGAAGAAAGAGCCTTTGAAATAAAAAAACTAAATGAAAAATTTCATGGAACTATTATATGCTTAACATTAAATATTCCTGGTCCAGATAAATTAGATGAACTTTATTATTATGCATTTAATGAAGCCACTAAGGCATTGGAGGCTTCATTAAATATAAATGTTTTAAAAGAAAGAGCTCCTCTTTCTGGATATGAAGCTTATTTTGTTTCAGATAAGGATATAAAAGAAATAAAAAAAATAGCTTTAACTTTAGAGGAAAAACATCCTTTAGGAAGGCTATTTGATATAGATATATTCTATAAAGACTTATCTAAAATAAGCAGAGAAGATTTAGGAGAGCCAAAAAGAAAATGTTTTTTATGTGGAGAAGATGCAGTTTCCTGTGGAAGAAGTAGAAAGCATTCAGTTTACGAGCTTACTTCAAGTATAAAAGAAAAAATACTTCAATATAAAAACAGTAAAAATTAATTAGTATAAAATATTTAATAGTTTGAAGAGAGGTAATAATATGACTAAGGACGAATTGTTAAAACAAAGAGAATTAGCTCATGGATTAATAAGTATAAACCCTAATTTCGATATAAATAATAGAGAACAATTATCTCAAATATATACTCCAGGAGTATCAACTATTTGTAAAGAGGTTGAGCATCATCCTAATATGGTAAAAACACTAACTTCTGTTGGGAATTCAATAGCTGTTATAACAGATGGTACGGCAGTTTTAGGTCTTGGAAATATAGGAACCCTTGCAGGATATCCTATAGTAGAGGCTAAGGCGTTAGTTTATAAAGACCTAGCTGGTGTAAACGCTATACCTTTATGTGTTGATCAAATAGGATGTAATGAACTGATTAAAACCATAAAAAATATATCTCCAAGTTTTAGTGGAATTCATCTTGAAGATATAAAGGCACCAGAATGTTTTTGTATAGAAGAGGAGCTTAAAAAGGCTTTAAACATTCCAGTTTATCATGATGATCAACATGGTACTGCAATTGCTGTTTTAGGTGCTCTTTATAACGGAGCTACGGTGGTTAATAAGGATTTTTCAAAATTAAAGGTATTAATTTTAGGGGCAGGAGCTTCAGGGATTGCAACAGCAAAATTATTATTAAAGGCTGGAATAGAAGATATTATATTAGTTGACAAAAATGGTGCTTTAGTTAATGGGGATGAAACTCTTAATGCTCCTCAAAAGGAAATGGCTAAAATAACAAATAAAGAGTTTAAAAAGGGAACTTTAGAAGAGGTAATTAAAGGACGAGATGTGTTTATAGGTTTATCAGAAGGAAATCTTGTAACTAAGGAAATGGTAGAAAGTATGAATAATGATCCTATAATATTTGCTTTAGCTAATCCAACACCAGAGATAAAACCTGAAATTGCAAAGGAAGCTGGTGCAAGGGTTATTGCAACAGGTGGACCTTCTTATCCAAATCAGATTAATAATATATTGGTTTTTCCAGGACTATTTAAAGGGTTATTAGAAGCTAAGGCAACTGATATAACTTATGATGTAATGATAGCAGTTAGTAAAAAATTAGCTTCCTTAGTTGAAAATCCAAATGTTGAAAAAATAATACCTGGAGTATTTGATGGTGATATAGTTAAGTCTGTTTCTGAAACTGTGGTAAAAAATATTGAGAATTAGTTAATTTAGGGGGAGTTTATATGGAATTACAAAATAAAAAGGTAGATGGTAAAGAAGAGAGCTTGCTTAAAAAGTTTTTTAATATAAATCTTTTTGGAGTTCCAATGCTATTGTTTTTGGTTGGAGCAGTAATCATAATATTAGGTATATCAACAAATTCATTACCAAAGGATATGGTTGGAAGTATATTTTTAATATTTACTTGTGGTATTATTTTAGGGAAAATAGGTGATTCAATACCTATCTGGAAAGATTATTTAGGTGGAGGTGCTATTTTAGCATTCTTAGTAACTTCATACGCAGTTTATATAGGATTAATTCCTACCATCTATGTAAAGGATGTCAAAGGGCTTTTTGATAGTGGATTCTTAGAGTTATATATTTCAATAATGATTTGTGGTTCTTTATTAGCAATAGATAGAAAATTCTTAGCAAAAACTGTTGGTGGATTTATACCTATGGTGCTTATTGCAACCTTAACTGCTGCCTTAGGTGCTGTAATAGGAGGATTAATTACAGGGGTTTCTCCAAAAGAAGTTATATTAAATTATGCACTTCCTATTATGGGTGGTGGAAATGGAGCTGGTGCTATTCCTATGAGCCAAATTTGGGGACAAGTAACAGGAAAAGATCCAAAGATATGGTATTCATCAGCAATGGCAATATTAACAATTGCAAACATAATAGCAATATTAGCAGGTGCTATTTTAAATGGTATAGGTAATAAAAAACCTCAACTTACAGGGAATGGAGAACTGATTAAGGGAGCAAAAAATGCAGAATCTACAAAATCTAATTTCAAAGCAACCTTTGAAGATGGCGCAGCAGGTTTATTTATAACACTTGCTTTCTATTGTCTAGGAAATTTATTTGGAAAAGGATTCTTTCCAACAATAGGTGGAGTTTTCATTCATCCATTTGCTTATATGGTTGTATTTGTATTAATAGCTAGTGGATTTAACTTAGTTCCAGAAAGAATTAGAGTTGGTGCAAAACAAGTTCAAAAATTTATGGTTGGTAATTTATTTTATGTTTTAATAGCTGGTGTTGGTATAGCAATGGTTGATTTTGGAGCTTTATTAAAAGCATTCAATTTAACAACTGTTATAATATCTTTAGGTGCAGTTATAGGAGCTATATTGGGACCTTGGATAACTTCAAAAATATTTGGTTTCTATCCTATAGAAGCTTCCATAGCAGCAGGATTATGCCATGTTAATAGGGGAGGTTCTGGAGACTTAGAAATATTAGGAGCTGCGAAGAGAATGAATTTAATGGCATATGCTCAAATAGCAACTAGACTTGGCGGAGCAATTATATTAGTTTTAGCAGGATTCCTATTTAGTTTATGGCTAAAATAATTTAAACCAATATATTTAAATATTAATTAAGAGAGATTTTATTTAAGTTAAGAAATAGAATCTCTCTTATTTTATTTGAAAATTATGATTTAAATTGAAAGTAAATGTTTATTTGGAAATAATTATGATTGTTTTATTTATAAATTATTAAGTATGTGAAAATTTTAAATATTTATTATTTATATTTTTTTAAAAATCGCTTATAATTTAAGTGATTATTTTTTAATTCAATTTAGATATTAACAAATTAATAAAAAATTTCCTGTAAGTTGTTGAAATTGATTATCAAAAACTTTACAACATACTGAAAATGTGTTAAATTTAGATTGATAAAGATTTTCAATTAAGAAAGAGGGGGTATACCATATGTTTAAACAATGGGAAGGCTTTAAAGAAGGAGTATGGCAAAATGGAATAGATGTTAGAAACTTCATACAAAAGAACTATACTGCATATGAAGGAGATAAGAGTTTCTTAGAAGGAACAACTGAAAGAACTGATGCAGTTTTAGAAAAAGCTCAAAAGTTAATTATAGAAGAAATCGAAAAAGGTATTATAGATGTTGCTACAGATAGAGTATCTGGAATAGACAATTATGAGCCTGGATATTTAGATAAAGATAACGAAGTTATCGTTGGTTTCCAAACAGATGCACCACTTAAAAGAATAGTTAATCCTTTCGGTGGAATGAGAATGGTTGAAAGTTCTTTAAAAGAATACGGCTATGAATTAGATAGCAATATAAGAGAACATTTCAATGCTTATAGAAAAACTCACAACCAAGGTGTATTCGATGCGTATTCAGCTGAAACAAGAGCTGCAAGATCTGCTGGTCTTTTAACTGGTCTTCCAGATGCTTATGGTAGAGGAAGAATTATAGGTGACTATAGAAGAATTGCCCTTTACGGTATAGATTATCTAATAGAAGAAAAGAAAAAAGATTATGCTAATATATCATTTGAAAGCGAAGGCTCAGTAGAAGAATATATTCAATTAAGAGAGAATGTTTCAGAGCAAATAAGAGCTTTAGAAGCAATAAAATCAATGGCTGCAAGATATGGCTTTGATATATCTAAACCAGCTGCAAACGCTAAGGAAGCAGTTCAATTCTTATACTTTGGATACTTAGCAGCAGTTAAAGAAAATAACGGAGCAGCAATGTCTTTAGGAAGAACTTCTACTTTCTTAGATATTTTCATAGAAAGAGATCTTAAGGCGGGAACTTTAACTGAGTTAGAAGCTCAAGAATTAATAGATCAATTTATAATAAAATTAAGATTAGTTAGACACTTAAGAACTCCTGAGTATAATGATTTATTTGCTGGAGACCCAACTTGGGTAACAGAAGGTATTGGAGGTATGGGTGTAAATGGTAAACCATTAGTAACTAAAAACTCATTTAGATATCTTCAAACTTTAATAAACTTAGGACCTGCTCCAGAACCAAATATGACTGTTTTATGGTCAGATAGATTACCAGAAGGATTCAAAAAATTCTGTGCTGAGGTATCAATTAAAACTGACTCAATTCAATATGAAAATGATGAGTTAATGAGACCTATATACGGAGATGATTACTCAATAGCTTGTTGTGTATCAGCAATGCAAATTGGTAAGCAAATGCAATTCTTCGGAGCTAGAACTAACTTAGCTAAAGCTTTACTTTACACTATAAATGGTGGTATTGATGAAAAATCAGGTAAAGTTGTTATTAAAGGTTTAGAGCCAATAACAGATGAAGTTTTAGATTATGATAAATTAAGAGCTAATTATGATAAAGTTTTAGAGTATGTTGCTAAACTTTATGTAGATACAATGAATGTTATCCACTACATGCATGATAAATATGCTTATGAAGCTGGACAAATGGCTTTACATGATACTCATGTAGGAAGATTAATGGCCTTTGGTATAGCTGGTTTATCAGTTGTAGCTGACTCATTAAGCGCAGTTAAATTCGCTAAAGTTAAGCCTATAAGAGAAAATGGAATAGCTGTAGACTTTGAAATCGAAGGTGATTTCCCTAAATACGGAAATGACGATGACAGAGTTGACGATTTAGCTGTAGAAATAGTTAGAAAGTTCTCAAGTGAGCTTAAGAAACATCCATTATATAGAGGTGCTAAGCACACATTATCAATCTTAACTATTACTTCAAACGTAGTTTATGGTAAGAAAACAGGTTCAACTCCAGATGGAAGAAAAGCTGGTGAAGCATTTGCTCCAGGAGCTAATCCAATGCATGGAAGAGATAACAGTGGAGCTTTAGCTAGCTTAAACTCAGTTGCTAAAATTCCATACTGTGAAGTTTGTGAAGATGGTGTATCAAACACATTCTCAATTGTTCCAGATGCTTTAGGAAAAGAAGAAGATTCTAGAATAGATAACTTAGTTGCTATTATGGATGGTTACTTCAAACAAGGAGCTCACCATCTAAATGTTAATGTATTTAACAGAGAAACTTTAATGGACGCTATGGAGCATCCTGAAAAGTATCCAACATTAACAATCAGAGTATCAGGTTATGCTGTTAATTTCAATAGATTAACTAGAAATCAACAATTAGAGGTTATAAGCAGAACATTCCACGATTCTCTATAATCTTATATAATAAGAGTGTATAAGGTTACTTAAAAAGCCTATAAATATATTCTGAAAATTACTAGATTTCACTAAGAATTTATAGTTATTACTCCGAATATATTTCTAAAGCTTCGAAACTTGCTTCGCTTCGAACAGTCTCAGCTTTTTAACGAAATATATTCTACGTAATAACTTAAATTCTAAAGTTCATCTAGATATTTTCTTCATTATATTTATAGGGTTAATTAAGTTAAGACCTTGTACACTCTTTTTTGAAATGTTTACTGTAAGGAGGGACAGCATTATGGTTAAAGGAAGAATTCATTCATTAGAAACTATGGGCTTAGTAGATGGACCTGGTATAAGATTCGTAGTTTTTATGCAAGGCTGTGGAATAAGATGTGCTTTTTGTCATAATCCAGATACTTGGTGTAAAGATAAAGGGACTGAATATACTCCAGAGGAGCTTGTAAATAAAATAAAAAGATTTAAAACATATTTTAATGCATCAGGTGGTGGTGTTACTTTCTCAGGTGGAGAGCCTCTTCTTCAACCAGAATTTTTATTAGAATGCTTAAAGTTATGTAAAAAGGAAGGAATACATACCACATTAGATACTGCAGGTGTTGGATTAGGAAATTACGAAGAAATTCTTGAATATGTTGACCTTATATTATTTGATGTAAAGGAAACTGATCCTGAAAAATATAAAAATTTAGTAAGGGTTCCAATAGATAAATCCTTAGAGTTTCTAAAGGTAGCTCAGTCCATGAATAAAAAAATGTGGATAAGACATGTTGTAGTTCCTGGATATACAGATAATAAAGAAGATTTAATGAGAATTAAAAAATTTGTAGACGGTCTTAATAATATAGAAAAGGTTGAACTTTTACCTTATCATGTTTTAGGTGTAAATAAATATGAAGGGCTTAATATTCCATATAGATTAGAGGGAGTTCCACCTTTAGATAAAAAGTGGTTAAAAGAACTTGAAAAAGAAATATTTAATTAATATAATTATTTAGATAAAAACTAAAGTCTAATTTTAGGCTTTAGTTTTTTCTTACATAAAAAATATGTTAGAATAATTAGTATGACATAATTAACATTTTAAAAAATCAAACTATATTTTACTAACTTTTTAAAGAAAAATTTTTAGGTTTTAGTAATTAAATGAAAAAAATTATATTTAAAAGTTATAATAGTTATTCATTATGATATTTTAGAAAAATGTTATGAATTTTTAGCATATAGAAATGATGGAGGTACTTAAAATGGCTTTAACGCCTACAATGAGTTTTTTTGTCCCTAAAGCCTTATAACAAGCCATTTCTACTCTCCAAAAATCCATTCGTCAAAAATTCGTCAAAAATATTATGCGAAAAAATTAGAATATGTTCTGTATTACATTGTTTGCTTTGATAAACATATCATCATTAACATGTGAATATATCTTCATAGTCATTTCAACATCGTGACCTAAAAGTTTTGCAGCTGTTTTAAAGTCTATACCAGATGCTATTAATTTTGTAGCATAGTAATGTCTGAAGTCGTGTATTGATATTTTATATCCAGTATTTTTTAGTTTTACATTAAGCACTTTTTGAAAGCTTCTATTTGTTGCAAATGGAAATAACCTTCCATCTATACTAAGAGCTGTTGAGTTATAATATTCTTTTAAATCTTTTAATGTTGTAGGTGGAATTGGAACTATTCGATTTGAATTTTTAGTTTTTAAGTCTCCAAATCCCATTATATCTCTTTTACCATTCTCTTTGTAACTAGATACTATCTTCCATTGTTTATTAATTTTAATTTTATTATTTTGAAAGTCTATACTATCCCAAGTTAAACCAAGGATTTCTCCTATTCTAAGACCACATGTAGATGCTAGTTTAACTATCAAATAATATCTTGTTCCATCTAGCTTATTAAGAATATCATTTATTTCATGCTCATTTAGTATAATAAGATCATTGTTTTTTTTATTTGTTGGATATTTTATATTTTTTATTGGATTATCAACTAATATATTGAATTCATTTATTAGAGTGTTAAAGAATGAATTTAAATAACCTACTCTTGTTTTTAAAGTTGAGTAAGCTTGATTTTTTTTTACCATTTTGTCAACGCATTTTTGAATATCAAAATTAGTTATATCTGTTAATTTCATATCATTTAATGCACTAAAGGCTTCAAATGTTATATAAAACTGATTTATTGTATTTGCAGTAACGTATAACTTCTTATGCTCTATAAATTCTGGAATGAATTCTTTTAAAGTCATATCTTTATAATCAGTATTAATTTTGAGATTATATTTTAATTCTTCTTTTAATTTATCTACTGCTTCAAGAGCTGCTTTTTTTGCATCTCTTTTGGTTTGGAATCCTTGCTTACTTTTTTGCTTCCATTTACCTAATTCATTTTTATAAGAAATTATATATTGTATTCCTTTATCTTTTTCTCTATAAGTTATATTATAGTCCAATTAAAAAACCTCCTTAGAACATTTTGGATTAACATTAAAAGCATTTTAACATTAAAGAACATTGTCTGCAATTTTGTGGACAATCAATTAACAAAGCTGGACAGATGTTTAAAGTATTTCCAATTTTATATAATGTTTTTAAGCTACAGACTTTTTTCCCATTTTCTATTTCACTTAGATAGCTTTTGCTTAATCCAGTTTTTTTAGCCAGTTCTCCTAAAGAAAGTTCTTTTAATTCTCTATATTTTTTAATTTTTAATTTTATCTCCTTCACTTCAAAATCCTTCCTGATTCTAAGTCACATATATACATATAGATTATATGTTAACTTTTTAAATAAATTAAGAAGAAAATAATGCCAATTATAAATAAAGAGATAATCAAATGTTAACTATATAATTTAATAAAAGAATTTGTTTTAAAAACTTATAGAAGTGTCGAAAGGTTTTCCCCTAAATGTCGAACGGTTCGCAAATAGCGAACAATTTTTATGCTAATATAAAAATACAAAGTTTAACGTTAAATTTTATATTTAGTAAGAAGGGAATAGTAACATATGAAAAGCTTAATACAAAATATAAATGATAATTTAAAAACTAAAGGGATAGATCCTTCAAAGGATATTGATAAAAATGAATTTAAAAAGATAATGGATAAAATTATTAATATAAAAAAATAATACAAGCAGTAAATGCTTGTATTATTTATCTTTGTTAAATGCTATAAATAGTTTAACAAATTGCTCAGCTATATCTTCTCTTTGTTCTTCGGTCATTTCATCAGGATTAATTCCATTTTCTCTCAAATAGGAATCAACTTTTTCTCCTAATGTTATTGTATCTTTATCTATTTCAATAATGTTTTTATCATTTGTTCTTCCAAGTAAATAATCAATACTAACCTTAAAATAATTAGCTAGAATAATTAGCATATCGCTATCTGGTATTCTTTTCCCTTGTTCCCACATACTCACTGTACTTGGTCCTACTTTTAATATATCAGCTAAATCTTTTTGGCTTAATTCTTTTGATTCTCTTAGTTGTCGTAGTCTTTTATAAAACATAAAACACACCTCTCTACTTAAGTTCCTTTATAGAATAACACAAAGAGTGATTTTTTTTATTTTATTTCACAAAAAGTGTTGACAACACATTTTGTGAATGTTATATTATAAACATAGCAACACAAATTGTGAATTTCAAGAAAGGAGACTTTAAATGTTAAACAATTTAATAAACTTTAGAAAAAATAACAACCTAACTCAAAGAGAAATGGCTAATTTATTAGATATTACCTATTCTTTTTACTGCAAAATTGAGCGTGGTGTAAGAAAACCTAGCTATAATTTTTTAGTTAAGTTTAAGAAAAGTTTTTCTACAGCTAATATAGATTCTATTTTTTTTACAAGTTAACTTCACAAAATGTGAAGTTGATAAAATGATAACATTTATTTTATTCAAATGGAAGGAGAAACTTATGGGACAACAGATATTATTAACCAAAAAAGAACTAGCAGAAAGATGGGGATGCACAACAAAATATATAGATAATTTAAGAGCTGAAGGTGTTATTTCTACAGTGCAAGGTTTACCAGCACCTAGATTTAATATTCAGCACATTCTTGAAATTGAAGGGACAAAAGTTGAATCTTTTTCTCCTTTGGAGCGTAGAAGACTTGAAAAAGAGCTTAAAACTCTTAGGGAAGAAAATCAGCAGCTAAAAGGTGTACTTTCAAATATCTTGGCTGAAAGTTCGAAAGTTATAAATTTAAGATAGAATTCACGAATTGCTTAATAATCCATCTACTGATGATTAAACTAGCTTAAGATTTATTCGGTCGCAAGACCGTTAATATAATAACTAAACATAACATTTTGATGTAAAGGAGGGGTTAAGATGCTTGAAGAAGCTAAAGTTTTATTGAATATATATTCAATAATTACAGTTATAGTTCTTTTAATAAAGAATCTTAGACACTTAGGAAAAAAAGATTCAGATAAAAGAAGTTTAGAACTAGCAGCACTAATACCAATATTTATTTACTTAACAAATATATATTAGTGCTACTAAGCCTTAATCAAATGCAACTTAGATTAAAAGGCTAAAAAAAAGATTCACATTTATAATAAATCATTTTAGGAGGTTTTACAATGGATGAAATAAGATATGAAGGAAAATCTATTCTTTCAAAAGGATATGGTATTATACCTAAGCTTATAATGCAGAGTGATATAAGTATAGAAGCAAAGGCAATATATGCTTATATGTGCAGTTTTGCAGGAAATGGACAATCAGCATTTCCGAGTATTAAAAAAATTAGATCTGAATTGAGAATTTCAGAAGATAGGTTCTACAAGTATAGAAAAGAGCTAATAAATAATGGATTTATACAAGTTAAGCAAAATAAGTTTAAAGGGAAAATTATGAATAACACATATATAATTCCTCAAGTAGTTAACTTTTTTGAAAGTGAAAAACCATACCCTCAAAATAAGGGAACGGATAAAAAACCATACCCTAAAAACCCGTGTATGGAAAATCCGTGCAAGGAAAATCCGTGCAAGGAAAATAAGGGAACAAATAATAACAAAACAAATAATAACAAAACAAATAATAACAATGTAAATAACAACAACAGAGAGGTTGTTGTTGATAAAGAAGTTAAGAAAATTCTTAAGGGATTCACTTCTAAGGAAATTTCATCAGTTATTAAATTTTGTGAAGAAAATAAAGTTCATGTTGATGTAGTTGAAGAAAAGCTAAAAGTCTTAAAAAGTATGAAAAAAGTAAATAACAAAGTAGGAGCTCTTATCTCAGCAATAAAAAATGATTGGAAAGAAAGCTCTGAAATAGATAATAGTAAAAATCCTAAGGAAGCTAACTTTACTCAGCGAGAATATGATTATGATGATTTAGAGAAAAAGTTACTAGGATGGGATGAGTAATTTATTTTGGGGAGTTTATGAATAAGGAGCAAAAAGTTCTTAATAAGGTTATTACAAATTCCATAGAGAAATATTTCAATGGAATGGATGCTAAGGAAGCTATAAGAGATTCAGTTAATGAGTTAACTGAAAAAGAAAAGGTTTTATTAGAAAGAGTTAATAAGGATGTTTTGGAGGTATAAATATGGGATTGATTTATAGAATGTGTAAAGCATTCAGCAAATTCTTTAGAGGTAGAGAGGTCGAACTTAAAGATGAAAAACACTATGTAGAAAAGTGTATTGAACTTGAAAAGACAATGCCAAAGGATGAAGTAGCAGCTACAGAGCATAGGGAAGGAATAGTTATCTGTGAGATAGATAAAAGGGTATCTAGAATTGTTAGAGTTAAGACTCATAAACGCCATAGAATAGATAAAAAGTGGTTAAAGAGATATGGATATAAAAGAGTCTTTAAGCAAGATCCTAAAGTTTATAAGATAGGTAATGTTTATTATGGTAGTCGAAAAGCCTTAGATAAGTTCTTATGTGAAAATCAAGATAGATATTTTGTCTTAAAGAGTGGTCAACTGCTTGGAGAGGTTAATCATGGCAGGTAGAAGATAGACTGAAAATGATATTGAAGCATTATGTGACATGGTAGGTAAATATAAGATTAAGACAATAGCTAAAAGATTAGATAGAACAGAATTAGCAGTTATTAATAAAATAACTAAATTAGGTTTAGGTGGCGGAGTTTCTAATGCAGAAGGAATAACAATAAATAAGTTAGCTCAAGCCTGTTGCGTTGGAGAAGGAAAAGTTAGGCGCTGGATAGTAAAAAGACTTAAGGCTAAGAAGTGTATTAAGTATAGATCAGGTAGCTATACGTTTATAAAAATAGATGATTTTTGGGAGTTTGCTTATAAGAATCAGGACTTAATAAACTTTGCTAATATTGAAAAACACATACTTGGCAAAGAGCCTAAATGGGTTGAAGAGAGAAGAACTTATGATATTAGAAATAATAATAAGAAATATACTCCATGGACTAAGAATGACGATCATACGTTAAAGAAAATGTATAAAACTCATACTTTAAGAGAAATAGGATTAGCCCTTGGAAGAACAGAAATGGCAATTAATACTAGAATGAGAGTTTTAGGGATAAAAAAAAGAGTAGTAATACCTTGGACTGAAAAAGAAATAGATTTACTTTTAAGTCTAAAAAAGAAGGGGCTAAGTGATGAAAAAGTTGGACTTGAATTAGGTAGAGCATCTGGAACTGTTAATGCTAAGTATAGAGCAATTATCCAGAGTGCTAGTTTGAATTTAGGAGGGGAAGTTAATGAATGGATTTGTTAGAGAAGCAAGAATTAAACTTGATGCAGCTAAGGAAATAGACAATGAAAAGGTTGAAATGAAAGAAGCTGACTTTAATAAGTTAGTTTCTAATATAGGTAAGGATTTATGTCTAGGAAAAAAGGGTTGTCTAGAATATAGAACATGTAATGAGTGTTGTAAGGATACACTATTAAGCTATATAAAAATTATTTAGTAGAGAGGTGTGCTATGTTAAAGGATGAATTTGTAGAAAAGCTTAATAGCTTATCAAAAGAGAGTTTAATAAAATACCTATCATCAACAAATTTTTCTAATGAAAGAGATTTAATATTCAAAGAGTGTGCGGGATATGAACTTTTTAAATTGACTAGAAAGAAGTTAGAAATATTATCTAGAAAATCAGAATTAATTTCAAATAAAAATAATTCTATTGATAAGGTTGAAAAGGAATTTAATAGACTTAATCTTAAATTTAATAAGCTTTGCAAGAAATTTGATGATCTTGAAAAGGAATATGAAAGTATAAATAAGTAAGTTGGTGTGAAATATGGAAGTATTACAAGGACAAATTGATGCATTTGATTTTCTTGGAGATATAAAAAAAGAGATAGTTCAAGAAGAGAAAAAGGTTATTAGAAAAAAGAAAAGTTCTAAGAGTTTTGAAACTTTTGAAAATATAGAGGGACAAATAACAGCTTTTGATTTGGTTGAAAGTCAGGAAGAAGAAGTTAAAGTTTATTTTACTAAAGAGCAACTTGAAACTATAGAGAAACTTAAAGAAGAAACAGAGTGGATTGAATATAGCTTATATAAAAGTGGGATGGTTATTTTTATAACTAAAGAAAATAAAATTAAGGTTATTCCACAGAGAAATATTACATCAATATTTTATATAAAAGATAGATATAGATCCTACTTCTTAAAAACGAATGGTGAAGTTGATAGGATTGGAATTGGAATTACTAAGTGGAAAAATCCAGTTAAAACTATGGTTAAGGAGGATTTTAAAAATGAAACCAATTTTATTTAATACAGCAATGGTAAGAGCCATCCTTGATGGTGAAAAGACTTGTACTAGGAGAATTATCAAAAAGGAGATACCAGGAGGATATAAGCCTTTAGGATTTGTTTTATATCCAACAGATGATAAGGAATTAGGAAATCTTGTTTTTGGAGGAAAAGGAGCTAATGTTTATTATGCTAATCCACCTTATAAAGTAGGAGATATTCTTTATGTAAGAGAAACATGGGCTAATACATGGACACCAGATGGTGATATTGGATTTGTATATAAGGCTGACGGAGAACCTAAAAATTTTCCTTACTGGGGAAATGCAAAACAAGGTAAACATGAAGTTTGGATGCCAAGTATTCATATGCCAAAGGAAGCAGCAAGAGTATTTTTAAAAGTAACAAGTGTAAAAGTTGAAAGATTAAAAGATATAGATGAGGAACAGGCTAAAAAAGAAGGAGCAAGAAAACAATTATGGTATCAACCATTTGGTACTAAGATTGAGGATGAACAAAAATATGTAGGAAGTTTAGTCAATCATAAAATAAATTATAAAACTGGATTTGCTGATATATGGGACAGTACAGTTAAGGAAGAAAAATACTCTTGGGAAGCTAATCCTTTGATATGGGTTATTGAGTTTGAGAAAGTTGAAAAACAAAAGATAGGAGAGTAATTATGAATAAATTAGTTTTAAAAATAAAAGGTTTATTAGGGTTTTGCCAATGTGCTGAGTGTTGGCATAGATCTACATTAATAGTAGAAAGCAAAGAAGCTAATGTTAAGAGACATATATGTGAGGATTGTTTTGAAAAACTTATGGCTTTACTTAGCTCTACAAAAATAGAAGAAGAGTAGGAGTGTAAGAGAATGAGCTTAAAGGTTATTGATGAGAGAGCAGTATTAGGGAAAGATTTTAAAGTTTATGGGACAACTGAAAATCCATTGTTTTTAGCTAAGGATGTAGCAGAATGGATAGATTATTCTTATAAAGACAGTAGAAAAACTGCTAGAGATACAAGCAAAATGTTAAAAACAATAGACGAAGAGGAAAAGCTGGTGGGAACATTGTTCCTATCAGGTCAAAATAGAGCAGCTTGGTTTTTAACTGAAGATGGTTTATATGAAGTGTTAATGCAAAGTAGAAAACCTATAGCTAAGGAATTCAAAAAAGAAGTTAAGAAAATTCTAAAGCAAATTAGATTAACTGGTGGAGCTGTTAGGAATGAAGAAGAGTTTATAAAAAATTATTTTCCTTCATTCTCAGAGGAAGTTAAACAAGCTATGGTTTTAGATCTTAGGAAGCAAAATGAAAAAATCCAAAAAGAACTTGAAGAAAAGAATAAATTTATAAATCAAATAGCAATTAGCAAGAACTCTTTAAAGGTTGCAGAAGTAGCTCAAATAGCATCTAAAAATGGTATAAAAATAGGTCAAAATAGATTATGGGCTAAGCTAAGAGAATGGGGACTAATTAAAGAGAGTTCTAAGTATGATCCTAAACAAAGATATATAGATTGTGGTTATTTTGAAATAGTAGAAGGTGCTAAGGAAACTTATAAGGGAGTATTTACTTACAAAACTACTAAGGTTACAGGAAAAGGACAAGTCTATATTATAGACAAGCTACTTAAAGAAGTTGGTTAAAAAGGAGGCATATGAGAATACTTGGTTGCAGCTTGTATTCTCATATGAACTTAACTTAATTATTAAAGGTTATATTTAAGTATATTAGGGTGGGGATTGAAAAATGCATAAAATGAGTAAAGAAGAATTTCTTTTTAGATATAAGAAAGATATAGAACTTAAGAAAAAGAAAGAAGAAGAGATAAAACAAGGGATAAGAGATGCAAATAACTTTAGGATGGAAGGAAGAATAAAAAACAGATATATGAATGTGAGGTATAGATAATGATTAAGAATAAAGGTTGCTTATTATTTATAGTGTTAGATCTTATGTTTTGGGTTCTATTATTAATAATTTTATTTTAAAAAAGAGGAGAAGTAAAGTATGAGTAGAATAGGGAAAGAGGTTAAAAGACTTGTAGAAGAGGATTTAGAAAACTATCCGCTGTGGTTAATAAATACGGAGTTACCAGGGTTAGGAAGTGCTACAGATTGGACAAAGGTATATACAAAAATATCTTCTCCTGGTTCATATATAGAGGGGATAGTTGTAAGGGATGAAGAGATTAAAAGAAAAGTTGAAATAATAACAGGTGTCTTAATGTTTTTGAATCCATTACAAAAGCAATTAGTTGAAGAATGGTATTTTAGAGATATGAAGTGTAGAGATCAAATATTAAAGGAATTAATGATTAGTGAAGGAACTTTTTATAGAGAAAGAAATAAAGCGTTGAAAAAGTTTATTATTGCTTTAGGGTATTAATAAATTTTAAGTAAAAGAAGTCTATAAATTTATAGACTTCTTTATTTTTATAAATTTAACATAAAGAGGTAAAAAATTATAGTATAATATTTGTAGTTTAGTTTGGAGGTAAATATATGAAAAGAATTTTTATAGGGATTTTATTAATTAGTAGTTTAGCTTTTATTGGATGTAATCAAGGGGAAAATATAGATAATAAATCAAATGAATCTACACTAGTAGAGCAGCAATCAAATGAGGAGAATGAAAAAACTTTAAATTTAGAAGAAATTAAGACACCTGATGATGTTAATAATGCTTATAAAGCTAATTTAGATAAAATAACGAATGGTGAAAAACTAATAACTTTAAATATGAAAGAGATTACTAAAGATGTTGTCTTAGATTATGCTAATAAAGCTGGTGAAATAGCAAATCAAGCTGAATCTTCAAGTGATAAAATAGATACAGTCGAAAAGCTTGTTAGTTTACATGATTTAAAAAATAATACTAGTCAAGATGTTATGGAAGAAGTATTAGGATATATAATTAGTGAATATGAATCTAATCAGTTTAATGATGAATCAAAATTATATCAAAATTTATATATTACTAGATATTTAGATAAGCGTTTAGACAATCATAAAAATTTATCAAAAGCAAATAGTATGGTTTCAGATATGAATCAAATAATAAAAGATAGAATAAGAGAGGATAACAGTAGAATTGAAGCAAATATAGAGCAAGTAAATAAAAATATAAACTCTGTTAAACATCAAATAGAGTAAAAAAGAAAAAATAATAAAAATAAAATGAAAATAATCAGAGGACATAAATGAAAATTGATGGTAGTATATGGGTATAGGAAAAAAAGGCATAAATAACCTCTGAACTATACGGATTACATTAAAAAGAACTTTAGTTTTTACTAAGGTTCTTTTTTTATTTTTAGAGATTGAGAGGTGATTAAATGCGAATAAAAGATATAATTAAAGAAACTCAACCTAAGGAGCTAAAGAAATTGGACAAGTTGAGAAAAAAGGATGAGTTAAGTGAAAGTGAAATAAAGGAACTTATGAGCAATAGAGTATATAAGAGAAAAAATGGAGCTCTTAGACAGGTGAGATAATGGATAATAGAGGAGAAAAAGTGCCTTCTAATCCTATTCCAGAACGTAAGTATGAACAGTTCAAATACAGGCTAGAAGAATTTAGTCCTAAGTATGCTGAAAGAAATTTAATGTTGTTCTACTTAGCTATAGCGACGGGATATCGTATGCAGGACTTAGTAAATCTTACAATTGGAGAAATAAAAGAGTCTCTTGAAGATGATAAGTTTATTATCCAGGAGCAAAAACAATATAAAGCATGGAAGAAATATATTAAAGATAATCCTAAAAGTAATAGGAAAGCACCTAAAAAGAGGGAAGCACATATAAAACCTAAGCTAAGAAAATTATTAAAAGAGTATTGTAAGAATAAAGCTAAAAGCTCTTATGCATTTGAATCTAATAAAGGTGGAGATCATTTGTCAGCAAAAGCTTATAGCAATATATTATCTCAAGTAGGGAAAAGTTTAGGTTTAAAAAATATTAGTGGGCATAGTTTAAGAAAAACATATGCTACAAGATTATTTGAAGCAACAAGGAATTTAGAGTATGTAAGAATTGCTTTGGGACATAAAAGTATAGAAACTACAAAGGTATATTTAGGATTAAGTGATGAAGTTAGAGAGGGAGCAGCAATTATAGCTGACGATAAACTCTAATTTTTTTTTGTACTTTGGATAGGTAAAAAAATACACTATGTCTATTCTTTAAGTATTAAAAAAATATCTACTTAATATAAGCCTTGAAAAATAGTATGAGTAATCTATACAGTTATTGCCTATTTAGGTGTTTTATATTGATTGTGGTTAAAGTATTGGAATTACTTGCTTAGAAGTGGTTTTAATGCTTTAGTTGGTTTTTACCTATTTAAAGGCCTTAAAAAATAAAAGTACTTTAAAAAACTGAAGGCTATTTATTTTAAGAAAAAAAGAGGTGATTTAGTGGGAAGGCAAAACTATGATGAGTTCTTAGAAAAGTCTGTAGACCGCATAAAGACTATGGTTAGCGATGGTTTAACTGATAAAGAAATAGCAGAAAAACTTGGTATAAGTTACTCAACATGGAAAAATAAAAAGGCTAAAAATAAAGTAATTAGAGATGCAATAGATGAGGTTAAAGATACCAGGAATCAAGAAGTAGAAGAAGCACTCTTTAAAAACTGCAAGGGATATCATTACTATGAGGAAGTTCCAACTAAAGTTAAAGAAGAGGTTGTAAATGAAAAAGGTACTGTATTAACAGTAGAGAGAGTTGTTGTATCTACAGTTAAGAAGTGGAAGGCAGCAGATTTAGCAGCACAAAAATATTGGTTGAATAATAGAAAGAAAGCTACATGGAAAGAAGATCCTAATAAAGTAGAGAATGATAGAAAGGCATTAAAGCTTAAAGAGAAAGAGCTGAATAGTAAGATTATAGAGTAGAGGAGATTATTATTATGAGTAAGTTTAAGTTGAATTTAAGCTTGAAAAACATAAAAATATTAAAGCATTCGTTAGAGCGGAGAATAGAAGCTAACAAAGAGAAATATGAATTTTTAAACACATTTTTTCAAGAAGATTTAACTGAAGAAAATATGGTATTCATTAAAGAACATGAAGAGCATCTAAGATGTTTGGAGACATTAGTAGAAGAAATGAAATCAACTGGATATAGGCATGGAAGAAATATATTTGGGAGTAAATACAACTATTAGTTTGTAAAGAGTTAGCATGAGTAGATTAGTTAGTTGTAGTAGTTGTGGGAGAATACATGAGGCTACTTATATATGTGATAAGAAGAAAGCTAACATGAAGAGAAATAGAGATAGATATAAAGAGAAGTTGAAAGGTACTAAGGATATAAGAAGTACTGGAAGATGGAAAAGAAAAGCTAATGATATAAAGGTTAGAGACTTAGGGTTATGTCAGATGTGCAAGCATAACATGGACATGCTTAGTGATATGAAGTTATTCAATGCTATCAATGTTCAAGTACATCACATTATTAAAATAAAAGATAATCCAGATCTAGCGTTTGAGGATAGCAATTTAATAACTCTATGTAGATATCACCATGATTTAGTTGAGGATAAACCTAAATATATAAAGGTACTTCAAGGTTTAATATCCCCCCCTACTTAATAGACTTAAAAAAATAAAAAAATCTCTAGTTAACAGCCCTCAGTAATAAAAATTTTTTCTGTAAAATGAAGTTTTAAAATTTAAAACTAATATTTATTTTAATTTTAGAAGGAGGCGAAAAAATGGCTAGACCTTGTAAAAGTGCTAAGGTTCTAACTGAATGTTCTCAGACTAAAGAAGAACTTGAAGCAAGAGCAGAGTTTGAAGATACATTAAAAGGAAATGATGATAATCTTATAGCACCTGATTATTTAACTGATAATCAAAAATTATTATTTAACTATATAAAGTCAGAGCTTAAAGCTAGTGAGATATTAGGGAATTTAGATGTTTATATCTTAGCTAAGTGTTCTATTGCTATTGATAGACTCCAGGAGTTAGAGAAGAAAGCAAATAAAAGACCAGGGTTAATATTCAATAAAGATTTTATAAGTTCTAAAAAACTTTATGATGCAGATTTCTATAGATGCTGCAATGAATTATCGTTAAGTCCTCAATCTAGAGCTAAAATTAGTAATATTAATTTACAAGCTAAAGAAGATAGTCAAGATCCTTTATTACAAGCTTTAGCTGGTGATGATGATTGATATTATTAGATAGAGCTATAAGATATGCTGAGAATGTACTATCAGGTAAAGAAATAACTACTTGGGAAGTTGAAGCACAATGTAAAATATTTTTAGAAGACTATAGGGATAGACAATTTGAGGATAAATTTGAATTTATTATAGATGAAAAGAGATTATTAAAAATAAATAATATACTTAAGCTTATGAATTTTGCAACTGGACATGTAGAAGGTAAACAAGTATTGGAAAACTTAGCTGATTTTCAATGCTTTTTTTTGACTAATATTTTTGGTTGGAGATTTAAAGAAAATAGAAAAAAGTTTAGGTATAGACAATCAACTCTTTATATTGCTAGAAAAAATGCAAAGACAGCACTTATTGCAATAGTGTTTTTGCTTCTTATGCTTACTGAACAAAAGTTCTCAGAGTTTTATTCAATCTGTTTAACTAAAGACTTAGCTGCAGAAATTAAAAAAGTTATGAGCCAACTTATAGGAGCTAGTCCATTATTAAAAAAGCGGTTTCAAGTTTCTCTATCAAAAACTGGAACTATAAAGTGTAAGTTAACTGATAGCTTTTTTGAGCCGAGAGTAGCAGAAGCAGGTAAAAATAACTCAATAAGACCATCTGCATTTGTTAGTGATGAACATGCTAACTTTAAAGAAAATAGTAACTTTAAAGCTATGAAGTCAGGACAAAAGAATGTTTTAAATCCATTATTATTTAGAACTACAACAGCTTATGCAATAGACAATTCAATAATGATAGAGGATTTAGAGTATATAAGAAAAGTATTTAAAGGTACTGTTAAAAACGATAGAATGTTTGCACTTATTTATTATGCCTATGAAGAAAATCTTTGGAATGATACAGGTATATATCAAGCTAATCCTTTAAGAATCGAAGAAAATTATCAAGAGATTAGAGAGGAAAGGGCTATAGCAGAGATAAAGGAAGATGAAAGAGATGAGTATTTAACTAAGTCTATGAATCATTTTGTTCCAGAAAATTGTGGGGAAGAGTATGTAACTGAGGAACAAATTAAAGCATGTGAAGTTGAAGATATAGATTGGACTGGAAGAGATGTATATTTAGGATTAGATGTAGCTGAAACTGATGATAATACTGCATTAGCTATGCTAGCATATGATTCTGATAATGATGAGATACTTAGCGAGGTATTTGCTATAATTCCACAGGACAAAATAGAAATTAAAAGCTTTAAGGAAAAAGTTGATTATAAAGCATTTATTAAAAAAGGAAATTGTTATGGGTGTGGAGATACAGTAATATCCTATGAATTTATTATAGATCTTATTCTTAAAGTTGAAGAGAAGTTTAATTGTAATGTAATTCAATTTGGATATGATATTAGGAATGCAAGAGCAATAGCTCAAAGACTAGATAAGGAAGGAATGACTACTGTTGAAGTAAAACAGCATAGTTCAATCTTACATGCACCTATAAAGTTAATAAAAGAGTATATACTTAGAAAAAAATTTAAGTATAAGGAAAATGATTTATTGAAAATTAACTTTGTAAATTGCAGAGAAACTAAAGATACAAATTTAAATAAGTATCTTAATAAGAAAAAATCTATAGGAAAAATAGATATGGTAATGAGTATAATTGATGCAGCTTATTTGCTACAAGAGAATGAAATGTTAGCAGAAGATGATTGGGCAGTTCAAACTACCTAGAGAGGAGGTGAGAACTTGAGATTCTTTAGAAGAAACAAGGAAGTTGTTAAAGAAGAGGATTTAGCTAAAGATTTATTTTTGCAAGGTTCATCTAGTGATACTGTAATTGGAAGAAGTGAAGCTTTAAAGATACCTTCTATTTCATCTGGAGTTAATTTAATAAGTGATATTATTGCTAGTTTAGAAATTAAATTATATAAAGATGAAGGTGGAAATATTGAAGAGGTAAAGGATGATCCTAGAACTAAGCTTTTAAATGATGAGACTGGAGATATTTTAACTGGTTTTGAAATGAAAAAGGCTATGGTAGAGGATTACCTACTTGATGGGAACGGATATGTTTATATCAATAAGAAGGGGAATAATGTGGCTTCACTTCACTATGTAAAAGCTAATGATGTATCTGTTAATGAAGGACAAGATCCTATTTTTAAAGATAATGTTATTGTTGTAGCTGGTGAAGAGTATAAGCATTATGAGTTTATAACACTAAATAGAAAGAGTAAAAATGGTTCTGAAGGTATTGGAATAATACAAGAAAGTAATTTGATACTTTCTACAATGTATAATGCTTTAGAATTTGAAAATTCACAAGTTAAAACTGGTGGAATTAAAAAGGGTGTTATTAAAAGCATGAAAAAATTATCTCAAGAAGCTTTAGATAAGCTTAAAGAAAGTTGGAATAAGCTTTATGGAAAGCATTCAAAGGAAACATGTGTAATTTTAAATGATGGCTTAGACTATAAGGAATTACAGCAAACATCAGTAGAAATGCAATTAATAGAAAATAAAAAATTAAACTCACAAGAAGGATATAAATTGCTTAATATACCTCCAAATTTATTTGATGGTCCAAGTGATGAAGTTAAAAGGCAATTTATAGATGGATCTATAAATCCTATAATAATAAATCTTGAAGCTGCTTTAAATAAAAGTCTTATACTTGAAAAAGAAAAGGGAAAATTATTTTTTGCAGTTAATACTAAAGATTTAAGTAAAGGAGATATAGAAAAAAGATATAGAGCTTATGAAATTGGGCTTAAAAATGGGTTTATATTGACAAATGAAGTCAGATATTTTGAGGATTTACCTGAAATAGCTGACTTTAATTATTTGAGAATGAATTTAGGTGAGGTTTTATATGATGTTAAAAACAAAACTATTTTCACACCTAATACTGGCCAAACTCATAAATCAGATGATTTGAAAGGGAGTGAATTAAATGAGAGTGGAAATAAGGAACAATAGCATTATCATAGACGGTTATGTTAATGCAGTTGCTAGAGATAGTAGGCTTATTCCAGATGTAAAAGGCAGTTTTAGAGAACAAATAGTACCTAAAGCCTTTCAAAGAGCATTAGAAAAAGCAGAAAATGTAGATGTTCTTCTTAATCATGATAAAAATAGAAAGTTAGGAAGTACTACAGAAGGAAATTTAGAGCTTTTTGAGGATAACATTGGATTAAGAGCTATAGCTACAATAACTGATGCAGAAGTTATTGAAAAAGCTAAAAGGAATGAACTAAGAGGATGGTCATTTGGATTTTACTCAGTAAAAGACAGATGGGAAGACATCGAGGAAGGTGTTCAGCGTAGATACGTTGAAGATTTAGAGTTAACAGAAGTATCTATTGTTGATAATACAAAGGTTCCTGCTTATAGTGCTACTTCAATAGAGACTAGGGCAAATGAAGAGGTGTTAACTGAAACAAGGGCATTAGATTCAGTTGTTAAAATAGCAGATAATACTAATAAAGTTGATAACTCTAAATACAAAGAAGAAATTAAAAGTTTAAAAAGAAAATAGGAGGCTTAATAAGTATGATAAAAAGAAGACTTGAGTTAAGAACTATAGTTGAAAAGGGATTAGAGGAAAGAAGAAATGATCTAATAGCTGATATGGAAGCTATAGTTAATAAAGCTGATGAAGAAACAAGAGCATTAAGTACAGAGGAAGTTAAAAAGTATAATGATTTAAAGAAAGAAATCGAAGAAATAGATGAGACTTTAAAGATAAAAGAAGAAGCAAGAACTTTAGTTAATAGAAAGAGTAAAGAGGGAAAAGATAAAGAAAAAAAAGAAGAAAGAACTTTAGAGGAAATTCAAGAAGAGGAATTAAGAACTGCATTAAATGCTGGAACAAATAATAAAGGTGGATTAGTCGTTGGTGAAACTTTATCTAAGGATATAATTAAGGTTTTAAAAGATAGATCAGCAGTATACTCTTTCTTTGATGCTACTAATGTGAAAGGAAAGTATAAGATATTAAAGAAAAGTGCTGATGGTAAAGCATCTTGGGTAGCAGAAGGAAAGGTTCCAGATTCAACTCAAAAATCTACTACTCCAACTTTAGAGAGTATTGTTTTAGAACAGCATAGATTATATAGAGAAAGTGCAATAACTCAACAAATGTTAAACTCAGAAGAAGTTAATTTAACTGCATTTTTAAAAGAAGATATAGCTGACAGTATGATAGATGCAATTGAAACTGCAATATTTAAAGGTACTGGATCAAATGAACCTACTGGAATTATTTCTGGTATAACTAAAAAACATACTTTAGGGAGTAGAGGTGTTATCGGAGTTGATGATTTAAAGAAATGTAAAGCTAAAATAAAAAAATCAGGATTAAAAAATGCTAAATGGTTTATGCATGCTGATACTTTATTAGCAATTGATTTATTAAAAGATACAAATGGTAGACCATTATTACAACCAGATTTAACTAAAGATTCTGATTATACATTATTAGGTTTACCAGTTGAATGTTCCGATGCATTAGCTAATTTAGAAACTTCTAGTGAAAATTGTGTAATAATATTAGCTAATAAGAGTGCATACCATACAAATACACAAAAACAAGTTGTTATAAATACTTATGATGATTCAGCCTATAAAAGAGCTGGACTAATAGGATATGGCTCAGATATTTATATGGATGGAAAAACTAAAAATCCTGATCTTGTAGCTGGAATATTCAATCCAGGTGAATAAAAGAGAGTTTCTTATTAACTCTCTTTTTTATGAGGTGAAATAAATGAAAGATTTAAATATTGAATTTGTTAAACAATATTTAAAAGTTGATTTTCCAGATGATGATTTACTTATAGATACAATTATAAAAGGTGCTAAAAGTTATATTATTAGTTATACAGGATTAAAAAAAGATGAAGCTGATAAAATTGAAGAGTTAAAATTTGCAGCACTTCTTTTAATTGAGCAGATGTATTCTAATAGGAGTGCCTTAGTTGAAACAGATAAGATTAATTTTGCGTTAACTACTATTTTAGATATGCATGCGAGGAATAATCTATGAGAAAAATTAACATAGGTAGTCTTAATAAAAAAATCATTATCCAAAGGTTAAATAATTCTATAAATGATAATGGGATTGAATTAGATGAATGGGTGGATTTGTATGAGAAATTTGCTAATGTTAAAAATAGTAGTTATAAAAAGATGGAATTTTTACATGAGCAAGGAATAACAAGTTTACAATGTAATGATTTTATCATTAGAGAGTGTGATATCACATATAAAGATAGAATTATATTTAATAATGGTATATATGATGTAAAAACTGAGCCTATTGATTTAGGAAATGGTTTTATATTAGTAACTGGAGTTAAGTTAAATGGCTAATTTTACTGTTAAAGGATTAGATAAATTATTAAATGATTTTGAAAAATTAGCTGATAAACCAGATAAAATAAAGAAAAAAATAATAAATGATGCTGCCGAAGAAACATTGAACATTGAAAAAAAGGAAGCGCCTAAAGATAAACCAAGAAGCTATAAATATTTAAGCATTTTAGAAAATAGGAATGGTGATGGCTATTTATTTATTGATGTAGGTATAAATAAAGAAAATTGGGAAGAAACTAAAGGGCTTTATTATCAAAATTATGGTTTTGAATGGAAAGTTAATGGAGAAAATAGTAATGTTGGAAGAGTCGATGTTAATTATATGTGGATGAAAAAAGCATCTAAAAAGGCTGAGAAAAAGGTAAAAGAAATGATAAAAGATGGATTGTTAAAGGAATTAAAGCTATGATAAATAAAAAATTAATTAAGGCTTTAAAAGAATTAAATATACCAGTTTTATATGCAACTAGAGGAAATAAAACAACTTTTCCTTTAGTTGTTTTTAATTTCATTGAATCTCCTAAGTACTATGGAAATACTGAAAGTAAATTAAGCGAATATGAACTTTTATTAAATGTTTATGTAGATAAAAATCAAGTATTTGAATTAGTAAAAAAGATAGAAGATTTAATGAGGATAAATAGGTTTATTCAACTACCTAAAATGGGAGCTAAGTTTGATGATACTTTAAATGTATTTAATCAACCTTTAGAGTTTAAAATTTTAATAGATGAAGAGGAGATAATTAATGAGAAGAATTGGATTTAAGAATCTACATTATGCTAAATTAACGGCAGATTCATCAGCTAAACCAACATATGGTGAAGTTGTAAAAATACCAAAATGTATAAATATAAAAACATCAGATGAATATGGTGAGTATACATTTTACAGTGAAGATACTGTAGAAGAATCTGGGAAAAAATTAGTTAAATCTGAAATAGAAATTGAAGTAGGTTATATTACTAATAAATTAAAAGCAGATTTAACAGGTATAAGGTATGATACTGATAGTGGTAAAACTTATAAGGGAACTACATCAAATCAACCTATAGTAGCAATATTATATGAAATGCCAAGGTCTGATGGAGAGAGTGATTATAGAGTACTTTATAAATGTACATTTGCTATAGAAGAATCAGAAGCCAAAACAATTGAAGATGGTGTTGAAAGTTCTAATTTTATTTTAAAAGGTGTAGCTGTTCCTTTAGCAACAACTGGAGATGTTGATATGGAAATAAGTTCAGATGATGAAGCAAGTGGAGCAAGTGAAATAATTACAAACTTCTTTAAAACAGTTCAAGTGTAGAAATTTTGAAGCTAGGATTTAATTAATCCTAGCTTTTTTATGAAAGGAGATTAATTTTGAGTTTAAGAGTAAAAGTTGAGAAAGTTAAATTTGATAATAAAGATATGTATATGGTTTGTGATATGAAAGCTATTAATGAATTTAAAGAGTTAACAGGTAAATCAATTTTATCTGGAATTAATCAAATGAAAGATGGAAATATTGATGAAATAACCTTATTTTTCTTAATAGCTAGTTGTTTAAGAAAAGATCCTAATGGTGAACCAATAGGAAAAGAATTAGAAGTATATAATCCTATTGCTGTTGTAGCAGAACTTGGTGAGAAATTAACAAAGGTTTTAGTTGGAGCTATGCCAAAAGGAAATAATAAAAAAAAATTCAACAAAAAGAAATAGAACTTGATTTAAGTTGGTGTTACTACTTAGCAGTAACTATTTTAAATATGAGTGAAGAAGATTTTTGGAATAGTACACCAGCTAAAATAATTGCTTTAGCTGATGTTCATATAAATATCAATAAAGTATCAAGCAAGACAGATAAGAAAATTAATACTAACGATAATATTAAGACTACAGAATTAATTTGTCTTGATGATTAGGGGGTGGTGTTATTAGTGAACAACTAGTTGTTACAGTTGGAATGCAGGCTAAACAGTTTAAAAATGAGATGAAAGACTTAAATAAGGATTTAAGGAATGCTCAGAAGAACTTTAAAACAACTGCACAGACTACTCAATATATGGAAGATAAAACTGAAGGTTTAGCTAATGAAATTAAAGCTTTAAATAAAGTGTATGAAGCTCAAGAAAATAAACTAGATGCTATAAAGAAAAGGCTTAAGGAGTTAGATTCTTCAAATGAAGAACTTATAAGCTCTAGTTCAAAATTAAAAAATGAAATTAATACTTTAGAAGCAGAGTATAATCAGGTCGCTAACGCAGCAGGTAAAAATTCAAGTGAAGCAAAAGAACTTGAAAGTAAGCTAAAATCATTAAAAACAGAGTTTACACAAGTTGAGAATGCTATTAGTAAAAATAAAAGTGAATATGGTCAACTTGAAATGGCTTTAAATTCAACACAGGCTGAAATTAAACTTACAGAAGCTAGATTAAATAGCATGCAAAATGAACTTAAAGATGCTGGAAAAGAAGTAGATGATTTTGCAGATAGTTTAAACCAATCTAGTGCTGAAATAACCGAATTTGGAGAAAATATGGCCCAAATAGGTGAAGGCGTTATGATGGTAGGTGAAAAGATAGGTGAAACTGGAGAAAGCATAGTAGGTGCATTTTCAGAAGGGTTAAAGTCTGCAAATGAATTAAAAAAAGCTTTTAATACTTTACAAACAAATGTAGGGTTAACTAAAGAAGAAATTGAAAAAATGGGACCAATTATTGAAAAAATTTATAATAATAATTTTGGTGAAAGTTTTAATGATGTTGCAAGTGCAGTAGCTTTAGTTAATAAACATTTATGGTTAACTGGAGATGAATTACAGGGTGCAACAGAAAAGGCATTCTTAATGAGAGATGTCTTTGGATATGATATTAATGAGAGTGTAAGAAGTGTAGATGCTTTAATGAAAAACTTTGGAATAAGTTCAGATGAAGCATTTAATTTATTGACTCAAGGAGCTCAACAAGGCTTAGATTTTTCTGATGAGTTATTAGATACAGTAAACGAATATTCTGTACAATTTAAAAAAGCAGGATTAACAGCTGAAGATATGTTTAATATTCTATATGATGGGACTCAAACTGGAGCATGGAACTTAGATAAGATTGGAGATGCAGTAAAAGAATTTAATATAAGATTAACTGATGGTTCAAAAGGAACTTCAGAAGCTTTAGAAAAATTAGGTATGGATTCAGAAAAAGTGGCTTTAACTATGAGTGAAGGTGGAGAAGGAGCAAAGAAAACATACAGTGAAATAATTGATAAAATTGCTAGCATGTCAAATAAACAAGAGCAGAATTTAGTTGGTGTAGCATTGTTTGGAACAATGTGGGAAGATTTAGGACCAGAAGTTGTAGGGATTTTAGGTGATATAGGAGATAACTTTAATTCAACTATAGAGAGTGCAGATCAAATGAATGAAATAAAATATGATGATTTAGAAAGTACTCTTGAAGGATTAAAAAGGAATTTTGAAACTGGAATTATAATACCTATAGGACAAGCTATATTACCATTGATAGAGCAAATGCTTCCAAAGATACAAGAGGTTGTAAATAGCATAAAATCATGGATAGAAGAAAATCCAAAACTAGCAACAGCGTTATTTATTCTAATGGGAGTAATTGGGGGAATATTAGCAATACTTGGTCCTTTAATTGTATTTATTGGAATGTTAGTTATTTCATTTGGTGCAATAAGTACAGCGGTTACAGCAGCAGGAGGAGCTATGGCTTTATTTACTGGTGCTATTTTACCAATAATAGGTGTAATAGGTGCAGTAATAGGCGTGGTAGTTGTCTTAGCTATGTCTATAAAGTCTAACTGGGAAGAAATCAAATCTGCTACTAATAGTTTAATTGAAACTGTTAAACCTTATTTTGAAGATTTTAAAGCTTCATTCCAGGGACTATGGGATACTTGTAAATCTATATATAATACTGTAATTCAACCTCTTTTTAAGTTAATAGGTGAAATAATTGCAGAATGTGTAAGAATGGCTGCACCTATATTATCAGCTTTACTTCAAGTATTTACTATGGTATTTAGTACAATTAGTTCAGTTTGGAATGGTATAGGTAAACCAGTATTCACATTTTTTATGTCTATTGTAAGACAAGTCTGGTCAGTGGTTCAACCTATATTTAGGAATATATCCGAGTTATTTACAACTATAGTTAATAGTATACGAAGTGTATATAATGGAGTCTTAAAACCAGTTTTTGATTCATTTATGAATATTGTAAGAGCAGTAGCTAATGCAGTTACACCTGCATTTAATACTATAAAGAATGCAATTACTACCGCAATGAATGTTGTTTTAAGTCCTATAAGAGCTGTAATAAATACTCTTGATTCATTATTTGGTATAATAGGAAAAGTTGCAAATGGCATAGGTGGATTATTATCTAAATTAAATCCATTTAGATCTATTGATGTTCAAGTTGATGGTAATCTTCCAGGGAGCTTAAGAATTGATAGGTTACAGAGTGAAGTTGATTCTATTCCTGTTGATGCACAATTATTTACAGCAAATACACCTAAAAGTAGAAATATTCAAGAAATATATAATCTTAAAAATAGTGCTAAAAAATTAGAAGGAAATATAGGAAAGTTTGATAATTCTATATTAAAAGACTTAAAAGATACAATCTCTAAATTGGGAGATGGTATAAGTATAATTGTTCAGGTTGGAGATAAGGAATTAAAGGAAGAACAATATAAATATACGATAAAAAGGTTAAATAAAGAAATGAGGAGGGGATGAAAATTAAAAACTATATTATTTTAGATGATAAATTTAGTTCAAAAGAAATAGGATTAAGTTTAATAGGCGATTTAATTATTCCTACTCCGAATTATGACTATGAGGAAGTACAAATTTTAGGAGCGGATGGCAGTTTATTTAGAAAAAAAGGGCTTAAAGATATGTCTTTAGATTTAGAGTTTAATTTTAAAATAGATAAGCCTATTTCAGTAATTTCAAGGGAAATACGTAAGTTTTTTAAAGGAAAGAAAAAGCTTATTTTATCCTGGAATAATGAAGTATATTATAAAATTAAAAAAATTGAAATTTCTGAAATAAGTAGTGAACTTAAAAAAATTGGATTATTTACAGTTTCATTTATTTTAGATCCATACTCATATTTAATATCAAATTTCTGGCTTGATATAACTAGTTTAAAAGAAATTAATAATATATATGATTTAAGCTTACCCTTATTAAGGGTAACTGGTTCTGGAAATATAAATATACAGATTAATACCAATCAAATTTCACTTAAAAGTGCATCTGGTATAGTTATAATTGATAGTGAAAATATGCTTTGTTATACAAATGAAAAATTAAATTTTAATGAAAATATGACAGGATATTATCCAGAGATTATTGAAGGTAAAAACACATTATCTTTTGAAGGGAATATAACTAAAATTGAATTGCTACCTAATTGGAGGTATTTATGATTAATATTTATGATTCTACAGAAACAAAATTTTCGCATAATGGAATATGTTCTCTAGATGAAAAAAGAGAGTTAATTAAGTGTACTATTCATAGAAAGCTTGAAGGAGCTTATGAAGGTACACTTTTTATTTCTAAAGAAAATTTAAAGTGGACTGAATTCATTGAAGGAAGAATTTTAAAACTTCCAGTTGATATTAATGGTAGAACTCAACTTTTTAGAATATTCGATACTTCAGATGATTTTACTGATTTAGAAGTTTATTTTAAACATATTTTCTTTGATTTAGATGATTTTTTCATAGAGGATACTAATATAGTTGAGAAAGATGGAAGAGGAGCTATAAATCAAATATTAAATACTACAGTAGATTCACATAGGTTTACAGCTACATCAGATATAAAAATAATAAATAACTGTAGAATAGTAGATAAAACTGTAACAGAAGCTATTGGAGTTGATGAAAACTGTTTTCTAAATAGATGGGGTGGAGAAATTGATTATGATAATTTTAAATTTAAAATAAATGAAAAGATTGGTTCAGATAATGGTTATAGAATATCATTAAGAAAAAATTTAAAAGCTATAAATAGTGATATATCAATTACAGAAGTAGCTACTAAATTAAAGATTAAAGGTTATGATGGAATTAAATTAGATGAATATCTTATTTCTCCCTTAGCTAATGCATATCCTCATTTTAAAACAAGAGTTGTAAAGTTTGATGATATAAAAGTAAAAAGTGATCCTGATAATACAGAGGAAGAAGGATATGAAACTTTACAAGCAGCTCAATTAGAAATGAGAAGAAGAGGATTAGAATTATTTTCAAAACAAAACATAGATAAGCCTACTGTTAATTTTGAAATTGATATTGATGAAATGAGAGAAGAAAATATAGAGGTAGGTGTTCTTGAGGTTCTTTCTATTGGAGATATAGCAACATTAGAATTAGAAGATTTTCTTAGAAGTAATATAGAAGTAAAACAAAGAGTAATTGAACTTGAATTTGACTGTATAAGAAAAATAAATATAAAAGTTATTTTAGGAGAATCGACATCAACTATATTTAAAGAAGTGTCTAAAATCGAATCAATATTAAATGATTTAAATGATAAACTTGAAGGTAATAGTTGGCAAGATATACTTGATAAAAGTATGGAGCAAGCTACAGATATAATTGCAGAAGGATTTAAAGATTCTTATGTTATTCCAAGAAAAAACGAAATAATAGTTGCAGATAATATTGATTTGAATCTAGCTAAAAAAGTTATAGTAATAAATAAAAATGGTATAGGATTTAGTTTAGAAGGATATAGACCTGATAGATTAACACTAGCTATGACTATAGATGGAGAAATAAATGCTAGCTGCATAAAATTTGGTTCACTCAGCGGAGCCTTAATAGATGTAGGAACAATTGAAGCGGATAGATTATCAGTAAATGCTAAGAAAACATTAAGAGATGGATTAGTAAAAACAGTAGATTTTGAAGTTTCAATTGAAGGAATTAAACAGGAAGTTTCTTCTAAACAAGAAGCCATCGATAATATAGATAAGAAACTTAATGATTATAAAACAAATGTATCTAATAAATTTAATGAAGTAGATAAAGCTCATAATAATTTAGAAGAAACTATGAATGGAGCATTTAAAGATGGAATTTTAACAGAAGCAGAAAAGAAAGACTTAGAAAAACAATTGAATATACTAGAAATAGAGAAAAATAATGCTTTAAAAGAAGTGGAGGCATTAATGAAAATAGAAGAATTAAAAGATACAAATCAATTATTGCTCTTAAATGCAGCTAAACAAAATTTTGTAGATAAACATTATTCTTTAATAAATGCGATTAGAGAAGTTATAGGATTAAATCTAGAAGAAAAGCCTCAAATTCCAAACATATCTATATTTAAAGATATTGTGTTACATTTTCCTCATTTTAGTGATAAACATAGGCCTGCATATCCAGACATTTCATTGATAGAAAATCATAATGGTGATGTGTATCTATTCGATGGTGGTGAAAAAATAAGTCAATATGATGTAGAAAAGTATCTTCACAGTAAAAATATTTTTAAAGTTGATAAAATGTTCATAACACACTCGCATTCAGATCATATATCAGGTATTCCATATCTAATAGATAAGTTTGGTTGCAAAGAGCTTTATTGTAAAACTCCTGATTGGGAATCTATGCCTCCAATTGAAATTAATGAGTGGAAAACAAAAGAACTTCATGAAAAAATGATTGCGAAAGCTCAAAGTGTAGGGGCTAAGATAATTGAGTTAAATTCAGATATAAAAATTCAATTAACTGATAAAAGTGATATTTGGGTTTATAACACTCAGAATGATAATTATAGTAATTATAATAATATTAGCTTAGGATTCTTATTTAGATATTATTATAACAATCAAGATGCTGTAAGATATTTTATTCAGAGTGACATGTCGTATTCATCTGAAGATTTTGTAGGTGGACAAAATGTTGGTAAGGTAGATATTCTTAAAATGGGACATCATGGTAATACTAGTTCAAATGGTGAAACGTGGTTAAGCTATTTAAGACCTGATTATTCAGTTGCAACAATAGCTTATCCGCCTGGAAATCAAGTAAGATTAAACACTATGAGAGCAAAGTTTGTAAAATCTAAGGTGTTCTTACCAAACGACAACCAGGATCACATGAGTATTGTAATAAACAAAGATAATGGTTCTATTTTTACAAGTGCTATAGAACATATCATTTCTAATTCATGGTATCAAAGAGATAATGGAGATTGGTTTTACTTTAAGGCTGATGGCTCTTTTGCTACAAATGAAAGTCTAATAATAAATGAACGCAAATATTATTTTGATACAGATAGTAAGTGTATAAATCCGGAGGGAGAAAATATTGAATAAAAACATTGATAAAGCGCTTTGGGATAGTTATTCTGAAGCGCTTTCAAATCTAAATAAAGAAATCAAAGAATCGTTAAATTCTATTTCTACAACTAAATCAAATATAACTCTTGAGGAGTTAGCATCTAAAATGAATATACTTGCAGGTAAAATAAAATTAGAAGTATCTAAAAAAGTTGGTGTTAATGAAATAATCTCGTATATAAACATGAGTCCTGAAAGTATAAAAATAAAATCTAATAAGATTTATCTTGTTGGCTATGTAACAGTTGGCGATTTAGAAGGTGATGAAGCTACAACTATAAATAATGCTCATGTAACTTCTGGAATCATTGAAGGTAAAACCATGATTGCTCTTAATGGTTCCGGTAAAGGTGATGGAGTTTTAACTGTAAATAATGCTGATTCTTACTTGGAATACTTTAGATGCAGAGAAGCGTGGATGTTAAGCCCTCATGCTGATGGTTGGAGAGTACCTTTGATTCATAGTCGCTATGGTGTTAAAGATTCTGAAACGATGGACACTATGATAGATGAATTGAGTATTCATGAATCGACTCAAAATTGGCTTAGAATTGATAATACAATGACAGGTAGGGTAGAATGGGTTCCATTAGATCAATCTTATCTAAAAAAAATGGATATACCTTATATTATGAAGGATATCCCTTTAAGTGCTAACGAAAAGTTGGAAAAAGTTAAATTTTTAAATCCAAACACCCGAAAATTTAGTGCAGAAAATAACAGAAATATTTTAGATATAGATAGCTTAGATTCTAGTTGGATTGAAAATATAGCAGATACATCTGAAAAAAAACTTAATTATGAATCTATATTAACAGATTTAATTAAAGTAATAAAAGATCAAAGTGAAGAGATTAAAGAATTGAAATTGAAATTAAATAGTCAATCTTAAAAAGGAGGGAATATATGATAAACAAACTTTTTCTTGATTTAAACAACTTTAAGCCTAATCTAGGTAGTGTTGAACGTGGAGATAGTATAGAACTTAATATTAAGTTATTAAACGATGAGGATTACTCTAGAAGTAAATTTAGGTTGTTAGGTGCTAAATCTGATGGGAAATCTGTAGAGCAAATTGAAGGATTAAACTTAGAAGAAAAAGACTTGAAAGTTGTTTTAGAAGATCAATTTGTTAATTGTGAAGGCATAGTTAAATTAGAACTCAATGTAGTATCTGGAGAAACAGAAATTACTACTAAAGAGTTCTATTTTTTTGTATCAAATACAATGAATGCAGAAATAATTGATAGCGCTGATTCAATTCCAACTTTAGAAAAAGTATCTAAATATGTTGATGATGCTGTTAATAATTTAGATGCTTTAAAAGAAGCTAGTGAAGATATAACAATTATAAATTCTGAATTTAAAGAGAATGAGATAAAAAGAAAAGCTAATGAAATGTTAAGAGAAAAAAATGAAAAAGCTAGATTGCAATCAGAGGATATTAGAATTACAGAAGAAGAGGAAAGAGAAGCAAATGAGCTTGAAAGAATAAAAGCTGAAAATAATAGAAAAGTTTCTGAAAGTAATAGAAAAGTTTCTGAGAATACTAGAGTAACTAATGAAAGAGCTAGAGAGGAAGCTGAGCTTAGCAGGCAATCAACTTTTGAAGAAAATGAAGAGATAAGAAATTCAAATGAAAATTTAAGAATAGCATCCGAAAAAGAAAGAATTAAATTTAATAATAAAGCTAAAACTGATGAAGTGAATAGGAAGGAAGCTGAGACTAAAAGAGTTGAGGCGGAAAAAACTAGGGTTATAGCAGAAGATGAAAGAAAAAAAGCTGAAACTTCAAGACAAGAGGCAGAAGATATAAGACAAAATACTTATACTAATTTCAATGACGCTGAAGAAGAAAGAAGAAATAATGAAATTAGCAGGCAAGAGGCTGAAGCTTTAAGAATTGAAGCTGAAAAAAGAAGAGATGATCTTTACAGTCAGAAAGAAGAAGAAAGAAATGCTGCATTCCTTGAAAGTGAAAGAACTAGAGGTACAGCTTTTAATGAAGCTCAAAACGATAGAAATCTAACTTTTGAAGAAAGTGAGAGAGTTAGAGAAGAGGCTTTTAAAGTAAGTGAAGCAGCAAGGAATGAGGCAGAAGAGGGAAGAGTAGCAGCAGAACTTTTAAGAGTGGAAGCTGAAAAGCTTAGAGTTGCAGGAGAAGAAAATAGAAATAATACTTTTACTCAGAGTGAAGAAGAAAGAAAAGGCGTTTTTGAAGAAGCTGAGAATGCTAGAAAAGTAACTGAGAGTAAAAGAGTTAAAGCGGAAAGTTCCAGGGTGGAAGCAGAAAAGCTTAGAGTAACAGCCGAGACTGGAAGAGTAGAGGCTGAGAATTTAAGAGTTACAGCAGAAGAGGAAAGAGTAGCTGCGGAGACTAAAAGAGAAGAAGGATTCAATGCGTTCGAGGGTAGAATAAGTGCTAATGCAGAAGAGTTAAAGAACGCTAGATCCGCAACAACTGGAGAGAAATTTAATAGCTTAGACGAAAGAATTGATTGTGAAGTTGATAGGCTTAATAAAAAAATAGAAGTTTCTATGTTACAACAAGAAGATAAAGAAAGTCATGTTATAGAGAATACTGTTGATGGTATGACTACTGATATGATTGTTAAGGGTATGACTTTACGAAGTATATTAAGTGTTGATAGAAATTTGACAACCTCCGAAACCTATGTTGATTATGAAGTTCCATTGCTATCAAATGGTAAAACATATACTTTGTTTCTTATAAATAAAGATAATGCATTTGGTAGAATTTCAATTGGAATAACAGACGGTACAAGTTGGTTTAACCGTTTTGAAGATAGTTATAGCGAAGGATCTTTAAATGAAGGTATATATACACAAACAATTAATATATCTAGCGCAACTACTCCAATTAAACTAAGAATTAAAAAAGAAGAAAATCCAAACGCTACGGGTAATATTAAGTTCATATTAGTTGAAGGAAATTTAAAGAGTTCACCTATGTTACCTTACTTTGAAGATATAAAATCCTTTGGGCAACAAGGAGATAAAATTAGTATTTCAAGTCACAATTACAATTTTTGGAATTTTAATGATATTAAAACACAAAATGAACCAATTAAAATGAATATTGAAGGCAACAATGAAAGGTTTACAGTTAAAACAACGGCTTATGCAGATGGTTTTTATGTAAAAATAAATGCGAAAGCAAACGAAACTTATGTTTTTAGTGGAGTAGTAAAAGGAAATAAACCAGTTAATTATAGGATAATGAGCTTTGATTTTAAAGAAACTTATTCCGGTGGAAATTTTGAGAGTGTAGGAGCTTTTAAAACTCAATATACACCGCAAAAAAATATGATAATAGTAGCTAGAATTTGGATAAATACCGACCTTGCTACGTGTGAGTGTGAGAATTTTTATTTTGGTTTACTAAATGGAGAAGGACAAACTCGTAAACAAGATGAAAAAGATATTTTATTATCTCAATACGGTTTTGATGAAGGGCTTAGAGGATTTGATTTAACTGTATATGACGAGTTAAATAGTATAAGGAACGTAACTATTAAAAGAATAGAAAAATTAGTAATAAATGATATAAATATATCTGAAATTCAAGATAGACCTAATGCCCAAAATACAAACTGGTTTCAAACTGATTATATTAGTAATACAACTATTAAGACAGGTGGTTTAAATATTAATAATAAATTAATTGGTGTAACCGAAGGTCAGGCGTGGGCTGATTCAAATGATTTTGAATGTTTATCAATAACGGGTACAAATTCGGGAGCTAGGATAAAAGGAAGGGTTAATAAGGGTGTTACAAGTGAACAGCTAAAAGAAAGGCTAAAAGGTTTAATAGTTTATTATGAATTAGCAGAACCAGTAGAAACACCTTTAGATGAAAGTATAAACCTAAAAGTATTCAATGAAAAAACCTATATTAGCTTTGAAAATGCTATAAGTGGTACAAGTAGTTTTAAGGTTCCAGTAGACTCAGCAGCTACTATTTCTCGCTTGAATAGAGAGAATAGAGCTTTAGAAGAAGAGAATAAAAAATTAAGACAAGATTTTGAATCAACTACATTAGTACTGACTGATAGTGATTTAGAACTTGTAAAGCAAAATGTAGATATTGACTTCAGATTAATGGAAGTAGAATTTGCTTTAGATATTCCGCAAGCAATTCTAAGTTCAGATATAAATTTTAAAAATAAGAAAGGAGAGGTTAAAACCATGGCAAGGACACCTTATGAAATGATGAAAATAGTTATCCTAAGCGGAGATTATGACAGGGAGGATTATATGCACAAAGTTGGAAAGTACTATGAAAGAGGAAGAATGAGTAAAGAAGAACACGATGAATTAATGAGTTTAATGACAGCAGATGAAGTAATAAGTAAGTAGAAATTTAATTAATAGATTAGCAATAAGATTAGAGCTTAAAGCTCTTTTTTTATTGCTTTTTAAAATAATAAAAAGAGGTGTATAAATGGAAAAGTTATTTGATTACATTAAATTATTAGTAATGGCATTAGGAACTGGATTAACTTGGTTGTTGGGTGTATGGGATATGCCATTAATCACTTTGGTTATTTTTATGATATTAGATCAGCTAACTGGTGTAATTAGAGGGTATGTAAATAAGGATTTAAGCAGCGATGTAGGATTAAAAGGAATAGCACGAAAATGTGTAATACTTATAGTTCTTATAGTTGCTGTATCATTAGATAGATTACTTAATACTGGAAGTTGGATGTTTAGAACAATGGTGGCATATTTTTATATAGCAAATGAAGGAATTAGTTTATTAGAAAATTGTGCAAGTTTAGGAGCACCTATTCCAGAAAAATTAAAAAATGCATTAATACAACTTAAAGAAGGTAAGAAGAAAGAACCAATAAATGAAAATGCATAAGTTGAAAGGATCTGCAAAGATCCTTTTATTATTTTAAAAATTAATTTAATAGGAGTGATTGATATGAGTAAAATTTTTGGATTAGATGCAGGACATTGTACAAGTGGGGCAGATACTGGAGCACAAGGAAATGGATATAAGGAGCAAGATTTAACAAGACAAGTAGTTACTTATTTAAGTGAATACTTAGAAAAAGAAGGACATACAACTAAGTACTGTCATTGTAACAGTGCTAGTACTGTAAATGAAAGTTTAAGATATAGAGTTAATAAAGCTAACTCTATAGGTGTAGATTATTTTGTTTCAATCCATTTGAATGCAGGTGGTGGAGTAGGAACAGAAACTTATATTTGTGCTAGAGGTGGAGAAGCAGAAAGAGTAGCTAAAAGAGTTAACTCTAAATTAGTACAGTATGGTTATAGAGATAGAGGTGTTAAGGTTGGTAACTTATATGTAATTAAAAACACTAATGCACCAGCTATATTAGTAGAAATTTGTTTTATAGATTCTTCATCAGATATAGCTAAATTTAATGCTAAGGCTATTGCTAAAGCTATTGCAGAAGGTTTATTAGATAAAACTATAGGAGAAGTTGAAAATAAGCCTGAAAGCGTTCCAAGTAATACAGAAACTTCTAACACATATTTTAGAGTTGTAGTTGGAAGCTATAAAGATAGAGAAAATGCAGTAAAGAAACAAGAAGAATTAAAAGCTAAAGGTGAAGATAGTTTCTTATTAGCTTATAAAGAATAATAGTAAAAGCAAGGTAGGTTAATTCCTACCTTGCTTTTTTTTTATTATTGTGACAAATTAATTTATAAATTATAATTTAAATTATATTAAATTATAATTTAAAAGTTATTTATTGAATTTTTTATGCTATATGGTAATATTTATTTAACGAAAGTCATTTTTTAGTGACATTTCTATAGGAAGGGTGATTTTTTTATGTATGATGTCATAGATATCGCTAATTACATTGTAAATGTTTCAATAGAAAAAAATGAAGCTATAACTAATTTAAAATTACAAAAAATCTTATATTATACTGAAGCAGCTTTTTTGGTGGAAGCAAATAAAACATGTTTTTATGAAGACTTTGAACATTGGAGACATGGACCTGTAATACCAGAAGTATATTCTAAATTTAGAAAGTATTTAAATTCAAAAATAACGGATAAACAACCAATAACAAAAATAGATGATTCGGATAAGATAATTATTAATAAAGTTATAGATAGTAATATTGGTATAGATGCTTGGGAACTTGTTAAAAGAACTCATAATGAAAAACCATGGAAAGAAACAGATACAAATGAAATAATAAGTAAAATTTCTATAAAAAAATTTTTTAACAACGAAGAAAATAGAAATAGAATTTATGGAGAATAGATAGATAAGGATTTATAATAACTATGAGTATAGGGAATATTTTAGAAGAATTAACGCAAATAGATGTAGTTGATAATGAAGATTATGATTCACAAATACTTAAGATTTGCAGCAAAATTACACATTTTCTAAAAGGAAATAAAAGATTAATTTATTCTGATATAACAACATTTTCTTTAAATATGAATGACGAAGATAGGGAATATTTATATTATAATTTAGATAGAGTTATACAACACATTGAAGAATTAGAAATTAAAAATAAGGTTATTAAAATTAAAGATCATATTACACTTGAAGAATTACGAATGGATTATTTTAAAAAAACCAGAGTTAATGAAATAGAAAAAGCTCTAAATAATTCTCAAATAAAAAATAAAGATATAATTGAAAATTATAATGGAATATTACAAGGATTAAAAAAGACAGAGGATGAATTAGAAAATCAGAAAAAAAGTGTAGAAGGATTGAACAGTCAAATTATAAGTGTAATTGGAATATTTAGTGCCATTGTAATTACCTTTTTTGGTGGAGCTGAACTTTTCTCAAATGCATTAAATACTATGAATGAAGTAAGTAAGTATAGGCTTTTAGTTGTTGTTTTACTTATTTCTATAGTAATGTTTAATACTATATTTATGCTACTTAACTTTATTTCTAAACTTACAGAAAAAGAAATTGCTAGCAAAGCTTGCTTAGGACATAGGTATGATAGTGAGAAATGTTCAAATTGTTCTATAAGAGATAAGGCTTTTAAATGTATAAAGAGAAAATACCCTATAGTATTTGTATTTAATTTAATAGCTATAATTTTATTAGGAATAATTGCTACAATATATATTATAGATAATTATAATACTGTTACTAAGTTGATTTTACATTTAATATCAAAATTACAATAAAAAGTCTTTAATTTCCTTATATAAAAGGATTTTTTTAATTTATAGAATAGTATACTATCAAAAGTATCTTCATTAAGGGGTGCGATTTATGGGAATAAAAAATAAACTTAGAGAAATACGCATGAAGGAATTTGCTATGGATTCTGGAAAGTTTGCCAAAAAGTTAGGGGTAAATCTTAAAACTTATTCAAATTGGGAGACTAATAGAAGTAAACCACCTTTAGAAGAAGCTTTAAGAATTTCTAAATTGTTAAATAGGACAGTTAATGAAATATGGGATATAGATTAATCTATATCCCATATTTTTTTATTTTTCTGAAATTTTAAGAACTATTTTTAGATTTTAAGAATATATTATATTAAAGATTAAGAAAAATTCTTAATATATAAGAATATTTATTAGCTTTATCATTTTCTTTATGCTTTAAAGCAATTATTTTATTTTGAAAGTTTATTATTAAATATTCTTAAATTGAATTAGGAGGTATTTTTTATGAAAGAAAAAGATAAGAAGATGGTAAGAAGTATTTCTTTTAAAAAAATAGAGAAAGACCTTTGGGTTCATTTAGAAGGACAAAGAGATCCTTCAGCATTTTTAAAATATTTAATTCTTAAAGATATGCAGGATGAAAATAAAAAGGAGGAAAGTTTATGCTAGATATTTATAATTCATGTAAGGATTTAGGAAGTGTATTTGGCTTTGGAGCCTTTGAAGGTTTTATTATATATAGTGGAATAGTAGTATATGGATGTCTTAAAGCATCTAATAAGAAAAATAATAAAGTAATAATGGCAAAGGGGAAGTAGGATGTTATTTGTATTAACAGGTTGTGTTGCAAGTTGGATAATAGCTAATAATATTGTAAGAAAGAAAACTGACTTTAAATCAAATGTGAAAAAAAGATTTCTAAAAACTATTGAGGAAATGAAAGAGCAACCGTTAACTAATAGTAATATTACTTTTGGGTTAGAAGATATAAAGAGGAATGAAATAGGATTTGAAGCAAGATTAGTCATTCCAGTAGGTTTGTGTGAAGATAATTTTATTAAAATCATTCCTTATTTAGAGAATGCTTTTTCAAGTAATATTGAGTATAAAGCTTATCATGTTAAATTCATAAAAAGGAGTTGATTTTATATGATACTGGAAGCGATGTTATCTGCTGCTTTAGGTGGAGTAGTTTATGGATATGTGGAAAGCATGAGAGAAAAGAAAGAAGAAATAAAATTAGAAAAAGAAAAGTTAGAAGAGATAAATAATATTAATACCTGGAAGAAATGCTTAGAGCTTGCAGATACGAAAGGAATTAAAAATAAAGTTGGAGACACTTTTCTACTAGAAGGATATAAGAAAACTGATTATGGATTTACAGCTATTACAAAAGCACCTTTAGGTTGTGATTGGATGGCTTTAAAGAGTGTAGAAAGTGTTTTAGAAACTTCTTTCAAAGGTACTGTGGAGATAACTAAAAATAAATATACTGATGAGATAAAGATTGAAGTAATAACTAGAAAGCCAGAGTTTGAATTTAAACCAGTTGAATTAAGCTGCAATGAATGGTTAGGTGGATTTAAGGCAAATGGTACACCTTATTCTGTTTCATTAAATGAGAATCCACATATATGTTATTCAGGGAAAACAGGATCAGGTAAGACTTTTGCAGAGTTTATAAGCTTTACTAATCTTTTATATAACTATAAAAACGATTTTGATGTTTATATAACTCAATTAGTCAACGGAGAAACTAAGATATTTAGTAAGTGTAAGCCTTGTAAAATTACAGCTAGTACATTAGAGGAAGCTTTAATAGTATTAGAAAAAATAAATGAAATAGCAGATAAAAGAGAAAAAGAGCTTAGTAAATATGGATATATTTCAGTTAAGCATTGGAATGATGATAATCCAAATAGAAAGTATAAAAGAGTATTTTTACTTATGGATGAGTTTAGCTTTTTTAGAATAGAAGACGGAGATACAGATGAAGAAAAGAAGTTGAAAAACAAGTGCGAATCTTATCTTAAAAGAATTGCTAAAGCTGGTAGAGCAATGGGGATAAGTATAATTGCAGGACTTCAAAAAGCTACTGTAGAAAATATTAATAGTTCTATAAGAAGTCAAATGTGTATTATTAGTCTAAGACAATTTAGTAGTCAAGATAGTAAAGTTGCTATAGGAACTAGTGAAGGAGTAAAGCTAGATGATTTTGAAGCTATTATAAAAGGTAGTGGTATTTATGAAAAAGTATTTATACCAGTTATTAAGGCTAAACAACCACAACTAGAACTTGTTAAATATGATAATAATATAATTGTTCCGAGAAAAGGTGTAGTTATAAAAGATGAGATTCAAAAGGAGAAAGAAATTAAGATTAAAGAAACTAATGTAGTAGAAATTAAAGATGCAATCAAAAAGAAACCTAAAAGAAATATCAAGGGGGCTTAAAAATGCTAAGAGAAAGGGATTACAATATTCTTAGATTTATAGAGAAGTATAATGCAATTAGTCTTAAAAATGCTTGTAGTATATTATTTACAGGTAAATATAAAGATGAAGAGTATAGATATAGAGTCGCAGCTAGGAGATTACAAACACTAGAGGAAAAAGGTATATTACAAAGTTATAGAAATTCATATACAGATGAAAAGATATATTATATAAAGAAGAAAATTTGTCCACATTCAATTTTTATACAGGACTTTTGGAGAAAGTTAATAAATATGGACTTTAAAGTTATAGAGTTTAATACAAATATTAGCCTTATGAATGGACAAATTAAACCAGATGCTTTTGTATTAGCAGAATATGAAGGGATAAAGGTAAATTACTTTTTAGAAGTAGACTTAAATCATTATACAGATAAATCAAAACTGGTACGCTATGAGATGTTTTATAAAAGTGAGGAGTTATCGGAACTATGCGGAGATCGTAAGCCATGTTTAATTATAACTAGACCAACACATGGAAGAGACTTAAGATATACCTCTAAACTATTTGATATAGTATATACTGACCTTAAATATACAAACTTAGAAAGATTCTTATTTGAAGATTGATTTATACATTAATTTGTACAGTAGTATATACATTGATTTATCTATCCTATACACATATTAAGCTTTTAAAGTAAGTAATAAAGCCAAAAGGGTTATTCATAGTAATAATAAAAATAAAGAAAGGAAAGTAGTCCCTTTTGGTTAATACATATATTTATTTATATGTCCTTATAATTCCTATAAGGTTGTGCTTCAAAACAATGGAAAAAACTTTTGCAGATCAAAAGAAAAACACTTATCCAGTGTAAATAAATTAGCTTTAGCTGATAAAAAAGGAGTGACTTAAATGTGGTCTAAAAAAACACATCAAATTGCTAACTATATAAGCCTTATTTTAGTATCAGGATTAAGTTTATTAACTATAATCTACTTATTAGATTTAGGCTTAATGGGTAAGCTTTTAACTTTAGTAATATTTTCTATATTTATTAGAATATCATACTTTTATTTGATGCAAAAATTAAAAGTATGGCTAAAACCTAAAAGGAAGGTTAAAGAGCAACATATTACTAAAGTAAAAGCAGAACCAATTTTGGATATGCAAAAACAGTTTTTAATTGATCTAAAATGTCAGGCTAGTCAATTATTTAAAGTTGCTATCCAATCCCAAAAATTAAATAGAGCTGAAATTATCAGTATTAAGGATTACCTAAAAAACAATATTGATGATCCAACTCTAACAAATAAAAAATACAGTAATGAAGCACACTGTATTTATTCCTACTTAAAAAGTGAATATATAAATGAGAACACTTTAAATTGTGTAATAAAGAATATATTTATCTTTACAAATAGGAAAACTGCTTAATCAATTTTATATTTTTATTATCACCTTTGGGTTAATTAATTATACATATAATTTTTTAACTCTCTTTTTTTATTTGACAATTAAACATTTATTTGATTTTATATAATTAGATTTATATTATGAAAGTATTGTGACTTAGAATCTTACATTTTTATTAACAGTATTTTTGTCGTCAAAAATTCGTCAAAAATACTGTTCTATTTTAGTTATTTTTATTCCAGTTATTTCATAGTATATTTTTCAAAAAGTAAGTAGAAATGCGGGTTTGAGAGCATTTTATTAGATAAGGAGGAAACTCAATGGCTTTAACGCCTATGATGCGTCAGTATTTTGAAATAAAGGAAAATTATAAGGATTGTATTCTGTTTTTTAGACTTGGAGACTTCTATGAGATGTTCTTTGAGGATGCAGAAACAGCTGCAAGGGAATTAGAATTAGTTCTTACTGGAAGAGATTGTGGCTTAGAAAAAAGAGCACCTATGTGTGGAATTCCATTCCATGCATCTAATTCATATATAGGAAGATTAGTAGCTAAGGGATATAAAGTTGCTATTTGTGAACAAGTTGAAGATCCTAAGGTTGCTAAAGGAATTGTTAAAAGGGATGTTATAAAGGTTATAACTCCTGGAACATATACAGATTCTTCTTTTGTTGAGGAAACAAAAAATAATTATATAATGACTATATATTCAGACTTAGAGAGAAATAGATGTTCACTAGCTATAACAGATATTTCTACTGGAGATTTCTTAGCTACAGAGGGAGAATTAGAAAAGGGAGTTATTTTAGATGAAATATCTAAGTTTAATCCTAAAGAAATAATACTTTTAGATTCTTTAGATCAAGAGCTTATAAAAGATATAACATTAACTACTCCAGCCTTAATAAGTAGAAAGCCTATAGAATATTTTGAGGAAAAATTTGAGGAAGTATTAAATGCTCAATTTGGAGAAAAATCAAATTCTCTAAGTTTAATGGTTAAGAAATCAAGTAATGCTTTAGTTAAATACATACTAGATACTCAAAAAATAAGCTTAACTAATATAAATGATATAGAAGTATATAGTTTGGTTGATTTTATGACTATAGATTTAAGTTCTAGAAGAAATTTAGAGCTTACAGAGAATCTAAGAGAAAAAAGCAAGAAGGGTTCTCTTCTTTGGGTATTAGATAAGACAGAAACTTCTATGGGAAGTAGAATGCTTAGAAGATGGATTGAAGAACCTCTTGTTAATAAGGAAAAGATAACTTTAAGATTAAATGCTGTAGAAGAATTATTTAATGATCTTTCTTTAAATGACTCTCTTAAAGAAGCTTTACATGATATTTATGATATAGAGAGAATATTAGGTAAAATTTCAAATAAAAATGCTAATGCTAAGGATTTAATAGCATTAAAAACATCTATAGGTAAAATTCCTAATGTAAAAGGAATTATAGAAAATTGTACTTCAAGTCTTCTAAAGAATTATCACCATAATTTAGATGATTTAAGAGATATTTATGAGCTTTTAGAAAAATCTATAAAAGAAGATCCATCTCTAACATTAAAGGATGGTGATTTAATAAAAGATGGATTTAATAGTGAAATAGATGAATTAAGACTTGCTAAGACTAACGGTAAGGATTGGATATCTAGTTTAGAAAATAGAGAAAGAGAGTTTACTGGCATAAAATCTTTAAAGGTAGGATTTAATAAGGTATTTGGTTACTATATAGAAATATCTAAGGCTAATTATAGTTCTATTCCTGAAGGAAGATATATAAGAAAGCAAACTTTAGCTAATGCAGAGAGATTTATTACTCCAGAACTTAAGGAAATAGAAGAAAAACTTTTAGGAGCTAGTGAAAAACTTTGCTCTTTAGAATATGATATTTTCCTAGATATAAGAAATGAAGTTGAAAATCATATAGATAGACTAAAAACTACTGCTAAGATAATTGCTGAACTAGATTGTATAAGCAATTTAGCCTTTGTAGCTTTAGAAAATGATTTTATAAAACCTGAAATTAATGAAGATGGGGAAACTAAAATAGAAAATGGAAGACACCCTGTTGTTGAAAAGGTAATTCCTAAAGGAGAGTTTATTCCTAATGACACTATTATAAATAAAGATGATAATCAGCTTCTTATAATAACGGGTCCTAATATGGCTGGTAAATCAACATATATGAGACAGGTAGCTATTATCACTTTAATGTGTCAAATAGGTTCCTTTGTACCAGCTAGTAAGGCTAATATAAGTGTAGTAGATAAAATCTTTACTAGAATAGGAGCTTCTGATGATTTAGCAGGTGGTAAAAGTACATTTATGGTTGAAATGTGGGAAGTTTCTAACATTTTAAAAAATGCTACAGAAAATAGCTTGGTTCTTTTAGATGAAGTTGGAAGAGGAACGAGTACATATGATGGGTTAAGTATAGCTTGGTCTGTTATAGAATATATATGTAAGAATAAAAATTTAAGATGCAAAACTCTTTTTGCTACTCATTATCATGAGTTAACTAAATTAGAAGGAGAAATTCACGGAGTTAGAAACTATTCAGTAGCTGTTAAGGAAGTGGATAACAATATTATCTTCTTAAGAAAAATAATAGAAGGTGGAGCGGATCAATCTTATGGTATTGAGGTTGCTAAACTTGCTGGTATTCCAGATGAAGTAATAAATAGAGCTAAGGAAATCTTAGAGAAACTTGAAATGGAATCTTCAAAGGATAACTTAGATTTAGCTCTTAAAGAAGTAAATGTTTCAAAAGAAGACATAGAAGAAGCCTCTATTACAACCTCTTATGAAGTTAAAGAAACTCTAGTAGAAGAGGATAAAATTGAAATTAAAGAAGAAGTTATTTCAAAATCTTCAGATGCTAAAACACATAAAGAAGATGATCAAATACAATTAGATTTCTCTGCCATAGGAAAAGATAATTTAATAAAAGAACTTTCAGAAGTTGATATTTTATCTTTAAATCCTATGGAGGCTATGAATAGATTATATGCTCTAGTTAAAGAAGCTAAAAATTTAATTTAGCTTATGGGAAGGAGCTGTTATAAATTTTGAATAGAATAAATATTTTAAATGCAGATACAGCAAATAAAATAGCTGCAGGAGAGGTTGTTGAAAGACCTTCTTCTGTGGTTAAAGAACTTGTAGAAAATTCATTAGATGCAGGGGCAAAAAATATAACTATAGAGATTCAAAATGGTGGAGAATCTCTTATAAAAATAATAGATGATGGCTCAGGGGTTCATCCAGAGGATGTTGAAAAAGCTTTTAATCCTCATGCTACAAGTAAAATAAAAGATACTTATGATATATTTAGTATAAATACCCTTGGATTTAGAGGAGAAGCTTTGCCTAGTATAGCTTCTATAGCAAGGGTTGATTTTAAAAGTAAAATATCAGACTTTGACATGGGTAAGGAATTAGTAATTAGCAGGGGAGAAAAAGAATCTTTAACAGATTGTTCTATGAATAGAGGAACTCAAATAGAAGTTAGGGATTTATTCTTTAATGTACCTGCTAGAAAGAAATTTTTAAAGACAACGGCTAGAGAAAGTGCCTTAATAAATGACTTAGTAAACAGAATTTCACTGGCTAACCCAGATGTATCATTTAAATTATTTAATAATAATAAAAAGATTTTAAATACTTATGGCAATGGAAAATTAATAGATGTTATAAGAACTATTTATGGTAAGTCCACTGCTGAAAATTTAATATATTTTGAAGAGCATAAGGATACAGCTTCTGTTTATGGATTTATAGGAAATGATACCTTAGCAAGAGCATCTAGAAATAATCAAAGTCTTTTTGTAAATAAGAGATATGTAAAAAATAGAAGCTTAACTGTAGCTGTGGAAAATGCCTTTAGGTCCTTTAATGTTACAGGTAAGTTTCCATTCTTCGTATTATTTATAGATACTTATCCAGAGCTTATAGATGTTAACATACATCCAACAAAATCTGAAATTAAATTTAAAGATGAACGTTTTATATTCAAGGTTGTTTTTGATGCTGTTCATTCAGCTATGAGGGAATATGTAAAAGATACCTTTACTCTTCCAGAAGAAGAGGAGAACAAATTTGAAGCTTTAAAAGAAGAAGTTATTCAGGAAAGCTTAGATAAAGAAATAAGTACCTTAGAAAAGTTAAAAGAAAATATAAATTATAAGGTAAGTGAGGATAGAAAGAAAGAAGAGATTTATTCTTATAATCCCTCTAAGGATTATGAGGCTAAAACAGAGGTTAATATTCCAGTAGATTTCTTATCAAAAGAAAATCAGGAGGAATCTTTTAGTATTAATAACTCTTTAGAAAATAATGATTTTAAAGAAGGTTCAGCTAAAAGAGAGATTTCATATGATCCTATACTTATAAAAAATGAACTTAAAGATAAAGTAAGTGAAAGTACTTCTGAATCACTTGAAAGAAGTGATTATAAATGTAATAAGAATGAATATGGAAATTCCCTAGAGGAAACAATTTATAGAGAATCAAAATTCCCTAAGCTAAGAGTTATTGGTCAATTTAATAAAACCTATATATTAGCTGAGTATGATTCTACTTTATATTTAATAGACCAACATGCAGCTCATGAGAAGATTCTTTTTGAGAAGTATTCTTCAGATATAGCTAAAAAGAAGGTTGAAATTCAGCCTCTAATGATTCCACTAGTAGTAACCTTACCTACAGAGGATTATCTTTATTACGATGAAAATAAAGAGATTTTTGAAAAGGCAGGATTTAAAATAAGCGATTTTGGTGATAATTCTATAAGAATTGAAGAGGTACCATACTTTTTAGATAAATTAAATCCAACAGAGCTAATAACATCTATGATAAATAACTTAAAGAAAATGGGTATTGGAGAAACTGTAGAGGTTAAATATAATAAAATAGCATCTATGTCCTGTAGGGCGGCAGTTAAGGCTAATGATGTTTTAAGCATATTAGAAATGGAAAACTTAATAGAGGATTTAAGATACATAAATGATCCTTTCCACTGTCCACATGGACGTCCAACTATAATTAAATTTACTAGTTATGAATTAGATAAGAAGTTTAAAAGAATAACTTAAGGAGAGAGACAGTTTAAATGAATAATAATTTACTTATTATTGCTGGGCCAACAGCCGTAGGAAAAAGTGACCTTTCAGTAGATCTAGCAAAGAAGCTAAATGGTGAAATAATCTCTGTTGACTCTATGCAAATATATAAATACATGGATATAGGTTCAGCTAAGATTTCTAAGGAAGAAATGGGAGGCGTCCCTCACTATTTAATAGATTTTGTTGATCCTAGTAAGGAGTTTAGTGTAGCTGAATTTAAAGACTTAGCTACAGAGAAAATTAAAGATATACAAAGTAGAGGAAAACTTCCTATATTAGTAGGAGGAACTGGACTATATATAAATTCAATCATATGCAATATGAATTTTGCAGAAAGTGATAAGGATGAAGAGTATAGAGAAGAGCTTGAAAAAATAGCTAATGAGCATGGAAATGAATATTTACATGAAATGCTAAAAGATATTGATTTAGAAAGCTATAATTCTATACATTTTAATAATAGAAAAAGAGTAATTAGGGCATTAGAAACTTATAAGTTAACTGGAAAACCATTTTCATCTTTTAAAGCTAAGAATAGTATTTATGAAACTCCATATAATATATATTATTATGTACTTAATATGGATAGAGCAAAGCTTTATGAAAGAATAAACAAAAGAGTTGATATAATGTTTGAAAAAGGTCTTTTAGAAGAGGTTAAGAATCTTAGAGCCATGGGATTAACTGATGATATGCAATCAATGAAAGGTATAGGATACAAAGAAGTTTTATATTATCTTGATGGCAAAATCTCTTTAGACCAATGTATAGAGATGATTAAGCAAGGTAGCAGAAACTATGCTAAACGTCAGCTTACTTGGTTTAGAAAGGATCCTAGAGCTATATTTATAGATAAAGATACTTTCGCCTCTGAAGAAGATATTTCTTCCAAAATTATTAATGACATAATAAATTCTTAGGTTTATAATTAAATTATATTAAAAATTTATGGAGGGCAATAGAATGAATAAGTCAATCAATAACCTACAAGATATATTCTTAAACAATGCAAGAAAGGAAAGAATTCCTGTAACAATATTTTTAGTAAATGGGGTTCAATTAAAGGGTATCGTTAAAGGGTTCGATAGCTTTACAGTAGTTTTAGATAGTGATGGAAAGCAACAATTAGTTTATAAACATGCCATAAGCACAGTATCACCAGCTAAACCTATTTTATTTAATAATGCTCAAGTTTTTGATAATTAAATATAGAAAAGAAAAAATAGGTAAACCTTAGATGGTTTGCCTATTTTTTTTCTATATGATAAGATTTATAAATGTACTATATTTTAATAATGCGGGGGTATAATAATGCTTAATGCAACTATAGAATTACTAAAAAAACAATATGGTTTCACAGATGAAACTATAAAGCTTTATAATCAAGCTATAATTGATGTAGAAAATGAATTTAAAATATATGATGAAATAAGAGAATATAATCAATTAAAAGTTCTTAAGGCTTTCCAAGAGGAAAGAATTTCAGATAACCATTTTACTAATTCAACAGGATATGGTTATGGTGATATTGGAAGAGATACTTTAGATTTAGTTTATGCTAGAATCTTTAATGCTGAAAAAGCTTTAGTTAGACCACATTTTGTTAATGGAACTCATGCTTTAGGAACAGCTTTATTTGGAAACTTAAGACCTGGAGATACTATATTAGCTGTTACTGGTAGTCCTTATGATACTTTACATAGTGTAATTGGTATAAGTGGAGAAGAAAATATAGGTTCATTAAAAGAGTACGGTGTTAATTATAAGCAAGTAGATCTTGTAGATGGAAAGATTAATATAGAAAAAGCTTTAGAAATGATTAAAGAAGATGAATCAATAAAGCTAATACATATGCAAAGATCAACTGGATACGGTTGGAGAAATGCTTTCCAAGTTAAAGAATTAGGAGAAGCTATTAAAGCTATTAAAGAATTAAGAGAAGACTTAATAGTATTTGTTGATAACTGCTATGGAGAATTTATAGACATAATAGAACCTACAGATGTTGGTGCTGATTTAATAGCAGGATCATTAATTAAAAACATAGGTGGAGGAATAGCTCCAACTGGTGGATACATAGTAGGAAAAGAAAAATATGTAGAGCAAGCATCTTATAGACTTACTGTACCTGGTATAGGAGCTGAGTGTGGATGTACTTTTGGAGTGATGAAAGATTTCTACCAAGGATTATTCTTAGCTCCTCATGTTGCTATAGAAGCCTTAAAAGGAGCAATATTCTGTGCTAGAATAATGGAGCTTGCTGGATTTGAAGTTCTTCCTAAATATAATGATAAGAGAAGTGACATAATTCAGGCTATAAAATTCAACGATAAAGAAAAACTTATAAAATTCTGTAAGGGTGTTCAATATGCTTCACCAATAGATTCTTTTGTTGAATGTGAACCATGGGCTATGCCAGGATATTCAGATGAGGTTATTATGGCTGCTGGTGCCTTTATTCAAGGTTCTTCTATAGAGCTTTCAGCAGATGCACCTATAAGAGAGCCATATATAGCTTATTTACAAGGTGGATTAACTTTTGACCATGCTAAAATAGGTGTATTAATAGCTTTAAATAACATTTTTAAATAATATGTGATAATTTAAATTAGTAAATACAAAAATTAACATAGGCTTTTATCAAAAAATAATAAGATTTACAAAGATATTTCTTCAAAATTATTTACTTTAAATCTTATTGAAATTTATTTTGATAAAAGCCTATTTTTTATATTCTTTTTATGGAATAAATCTTTTTTATAAGATATAATTAAAATAGTTAATAATTTAATATTACGTATTACATTTTATATATTACATATCGTATTACAAAGAAAGGTGGAAGAGTATTTTGGAAGAGAGCAGAAACAAAGAATTAAAAGTAAAAAGCTTTAGGGTAACTGAAGAAACTTTTGATAAATTCAAGAAAATAGCATCTGATGAGTTTGGAAATCAAGGACAATGTTTAGATGCCTTAATATCACTGTATGAATTAGAGAATTCTAAATCAACGTTGATAGAAAGAAAGTTAGAAATAGAGTCTTTTCAGGATTATTTAAACAAGATAAACCAACTTTTCTTAACTTCTCTTCAAATGAGTGAGGATGCAGGGAAAAGAGCAGAAGAGGAATTTGTTAAGAAGCTTTCTATAAAGGATGTGACCATAGAGAGGCTTCAAAGAAGAGAAGAGGAGCTTATAGAAAGAGATAAGGCTTTAAAAGAGGATAATAAAGCTAAAACAAAGGAAATAGAAGAGCTTAAAGAAAATATAAAAACTTTAGAAAAAGATAAAAGCACCTTATCTCAATTAGTATCTAGAAACTATGATTTAATAGAAAAAAATAAAGAAGAAATAGCCTCTTTAAAATCTTTAGAATCTTTAAAAGGTGAAAATGAAGAGTTAAGAAATAAAGGGGAAGAGGATAGAGTTTCTTTAAAAGAAAGAGAATCTCATATAAAATCTTTAGAATTAGAAAAAGAATCTCTTAAAGAAAAGCTAAATTTCTATGAAGAAAAAGAGAAGTCTTATAGGGAAGAGGTAGAATCATATAAAAAGCTTGTAGAAGCTATGAGAAAGGATCACAAGAAGGAGTTAGAGTTATTAGAGACTAAATACTCTAAAGTGGCAGAAAAAGAGTCTGAGAAGCTTAGAAAGGATTTTGAAAGTAAGTTGGAATTGGAGAAAAGAACCTTAGAATTAGATATAAAAACTTTAAAATATGAAAAAGAAGTTTTAGAAAGTAAGTTAAATTCATAATTAATTGATTTGTGAATTGAATTAATAACTCAATTTAGATAATTTGTGTAATTTAATATTCTGTATAGATTATATAGTTGAATATTTAGTAAATAATAACAATATAATAAGTTTTTATATTGTTAAATAAGAAAAATGCTAGGAAATTTGTAACGCATAAAATTCCCTAGCATTTTTTCTTAATAAGCTCTATAAATTCCTACTAATTTACCTAAAATAGAGCAATCTTCAACTATTATAGGTTCATAGTTTTTGTTTTCTGGTTGTAGTCTTATGAATCCATTTTCCTTAAAAAATCTTTTTATGGTAGCTTCATTTTCTATTAGAGCTACTACAATATCACCATTTGTTGCTACGTTTTTTTGTTCTATTATTGCTAAATCACCATCTAAGATTCCAGCTTCTATCATACTGTCTCCAGTAACTTTTAAAATAAATAAATCATTATTGTGCTTAACGTAGTTTATTGGCATTTGAAACATATCCTCTATGTTCTCTGTAGCTAAAATAGGCATACCAGCAGTGACTTTACCTACTATAGGAATATCTATTAATTCCTTTTCTTCATTAGATAATTCTACTATTTCTAAAGCTCTTGGCTTAGTTGGATCTCTATATATTAATCCTTTTTTCTCTAATCTCTTTAAATGTCCATGAACAGTTGAGGTTGATTTCAAGCTAACTGCTTGACATATCTCTCTAACTGAAGGTGGATACCCCTTTGATTTTGTAAATTCAATTAAAAAGTTATATATTTGAGTTTGTTTATCTGAATTTTCCTTAATAATCATAGTAATTGCACCTCACGATTCTTTGGTAATATTATACCACAGTAAGGAGAGTATAGCAAACTTATGTTCTCATACCGTAACTTTCATAAAAACACTTAAAATAAGGTGATTTTTGTATTATTTTTTTATGGGAAAATAACTTTTTATTTGATAAAAAAGAGTATATTTGTTATAATGAAAAGATGATTTTTAAGTAAGAGGTGACTTTATGGATAAAAAAGTATTTAACAATGATGATTATTGTGATGTATATAATGGAAAGATTTGCGATAATTGCGGTGATTGTCTAGAGATGCAAGGGATAGATACAAAAGCCATAAGAATAGCTGACATAGCAAAAGAAGTTGAAGAAAACAAGAAAATAGAAGAAACTCTTAAAAAACTTGCTGAAGAAGAACAAGCAGAAATGGAAGATGATTTAGAAGAAGAGCTTACAACAGAAACTTGGGAAGAGTATTTAGCTAAGCAAGATGAATATGAGGATGCTTTTGATCATATTGAATATCTTGAAGATATAGATTTAAATGATGATTTAACTATGGAAGAAATGACAGAAGAAGTATTTCCAGGGGTTAGAAAACTTAAAATAAAAGAAAAGTAGAAGAGTGTTTCTTATATAAAAGTGCTAAAAATACGAGGGTAGAACATATGTTCTATCCTCGTATTTTCTTCATAAAATCAAGAAGTGGTGCTATTTTATATTTGCTAAAGGATTAGTTTTAACTGCTTCTCTTAAAGTTTCATCATCTACATGGGTATATATTTGGGTTGTTGAAATATTTTCGTGGCCTAATATATTTTGTAAGCTTCTTATATCTACATTACCATACTTATACATAAGTGTAGCAGCTGTATGTCTAAGTTTGTGTGGTGTATATTTTTGATCTTTAAATCCTGCATTTTCTATATGGTTTTTCACTAAAATCTCAACACTTCTTTTGTTTATAGGTCTATATTTACTTGATAAAAATAAATATTTTTTAGCTTCTTCAGTAGCTTTTGAATCATTTCTATTTTTCAAATAATTTTCTATAGCTGCAATTGAAGCTTCGTTTAAATAAACAGTTCTTTCTTTATTTCCTTTACCTATAATAGTTAAGGTATCTCCTTTGATTTTTTCTATTTCAATATTACAAAGTTCAGATAATCTCATTCCGCAGTTTAAAAATAAAGTTAGTATGCAATAATCTCTATAATAATTTTTATTTCCTTTATCCATGGAGTTTAAAACAGTTATACTTTGATCTAAGGTTAAATAAACTGGGTGTCTTTTATTTATCTTTGGAGATTCTAATTCTACTGTAGGATTTTCATCTATTAGTTTTATTTTAGAATTTAAAAACTTAAAGAAAGATTTTAAAGTAGCAACTTTTCTAGCTCTGGCATAAGCACTATTGTTTCTAACTTTTTCTAAAAAAGCTAAAAATGCATAGATATCAGATAGTGTTATATCCTTTATAAAATTATCGCCTAAATCAGAAATTTCAACTTCTTCAATTTTTTCTAATTCAATATTATTTTCTAGACCTTTATAAACTTTTAAAAATTTAAAAAATAATCCTAAATCAACTGAATATCCTTTTACGGTGTTTAGGGATTTTCCTTTTACATTTTCTAAGTAGTTTAAGAATTCAATAACTCTTTTTGGATGCTTCGATTTCTCCAAAAAATCAAATTTTAATTTATTCTTTTCGAGGAATTCATCTTGTTTGCTGTTTTTAAAATTTGATTTTTTAACAGAATCGCCACCTTTTTCTACTTCCAAAAGCTTGTCCATTCCAAGTTCTTTTAACCAGCGTTTAATGATTCTTTGATTAACTTTATAGATCTCTGATAAATCTGTAATATTAAGCTTTCTTTTAAAAATAAAAATATAAATATCTTCAATTAAATCTTCATAGTCACGCTGGATATTTTGAGAATCGTAATAGTTATATATGTGATCAAGATAATTTAAGTCATCATTACTTAAATTTATATTCAGTAATTCTTTGATTTCTTGTGAGTATTTAAAATTTTCGAATTGATTTCCTTCATTATTCATAGTCTAAAATCCTTTCAAAGCCTTGATATGACTATATTGTAGCATATTTTATTAAAAAACACAATAACTTCGCTAAATGTATATTTAGCGAAGTTATAAATTGGGGGCATTTTAGAAATCCATATGTGTATTTCAAACAATCTGATTTAATATTGTTTTTTAACTCATTTAACTTTAAAATATAATTTTTCATCAAAAAATCTTTTGATGAAAAATTATAAAGTGTTTATTTTAACTAATAGTAATACAATTAGTATTACATATAAAAGTAATACATTTTATGCATAATAATAAATATCGATATATCTTAAGTATAACCAAAACCATAGTAAATATACATTATAAATAAAATAATATAGTATATAATTACTGATTTAATTAACTACATAAATTAAAGACCCTATTCTAATATCGTATTTAGATATTAGAATACAAAAAAACAATGAAGATAACTTAAATTTAGCTATCTTCATTGTTCATTATAATATAAACATCTAAAAACTTTTAATTATGATAATTCATCTAAATTGTTACTTTCTTTTCCATCAGGAATGCTTCTTAAATAAGCTTCCCCTTTCTTTGAATGAGAAATTATTACTCCATCTATCATTCCCTCTTCTGCAAGCTTTACACCTTCAGCTTTAGAAACAGTCTTTCCACTACTTAAAACGTAATCTGTAATTTCTCCATTACTATTCTTTTTTACTTTAACTATAGAATCTGACATAATTATCACCTTCCTTTACTATTATTTTGTATACTTTTAAAAAAAATATTCCCTGTAAAAAATCATTTTTATTTGTTATAATTAAATTATAAAAGGTTTACATAATGAGAAATGAGGGGTGATTATTTTGTATTTAGAAAAAATTATTAAAGCAAAAAAAAATATAGAAGATGTAGTTATAAAAACACCTTTAATATACAGTGAGGTATTTTCAAAGAAATCTGGAAACCAAGTGTATATGAAATGTGAAAATTTACAATTAACAGGTGCTTACAAAATAAGAGGTGCCTTAAATAAAATAAGATCCTTATCAGATGAAGACAAAGTAAAAGGGGTTGTTTGCTCTTCTGCTGGAAATCATGCTCAAGGCGTAGCTTTTGCAGCATCACAAGCTAATGTTAAATCAACTATAGTAATGCCAAAGACTACTCCTCTACTAAAAATCCAATCAACAAAGGATTTAGGAGGAAATGTTGTTTTATCAGGTTATGTTTATGATGATGCATTTAATGAGGCTAAAAGAATTGAACAGGAACAAGGAGCTTTATTTATACATCCATTTAATGATATTGATGTAATTTGTGGACAAGGTACAGTAGCCTTAGAAATATTTGAAGATTTAAAGGATGTAGATGTTATTCTCTGCCCTATAGGTGGCGGTGGATTAATAAGTGGAGTTACTTTAGCTGCTAAGGCCTTAAACCCTAATGTTAAAGTAATTGGAGTACAAGCTGAAGGGGCTAATGCAATGGTTAAAAGTTTTAAGGCAGGAGAAATAATTGCTTTAGATTCTGTTGATACCATTGCTGATGGAATTGCAGTAAAAAGACCAGGTGATTTAACATTTAAATTTATAAAAGAATATGTTGATGATATAATAACTGTATCAGATCATGAAATTGTTGAAGCATTCTTTACCTTAAGTGAAAAACATAAACTTTTAGCAGAAGCTTCTGGAGCTGTATCATTAGCAGCCTCTTCTAAATTAAATTTTAAAGATAAAAATGTGGTATCAATAATAAGTGGCGGTAATATAGATATGGTTACTATAACTTCATTAATAAATAGTGCATTAGTAGCTAAAGGAAGACTTTTTGGATTTAGTCTAGAAGTTCCTCATAAACCTGGACAAATATTAAAGATTGCTAAAGTTCTTGCTGATACTAATGCTAATATAGTAAAACTTGAACATGACCATTTTAAAGCAACAGATGCTCTTAAGAATATGGTTATAGAAGTAACCTTAGAGACCAATGGCCACTCTCATATAGATGAAATTAAAAAAGCCTTAACAGATCAAAACTATGTTATAAAACAAATATATTAATAAAATGTAATTAAAAGATGATTCTAAGGTTAGAATCATCTTTTTTTATATAAATGAGTGTTTATTATCTTTAAATTTTATTCATTCTACTATATAATAATTGATTTTTAAAACTATTTAATGTATTCTTTTAATACACTTAAATCAAAAGGGGTGACTAATAAAAGTATGAATATAAAAAGCAAAGTATATTTCTTAATTGTTACATGTATTGCAACAGTTATACTCCTCTTCTTTATATATAAGAATACAAATAAAAATATTGTATATAAACCTAAAATATCTAATGAAGTTTTAATTAATCCTTTTATGGGATGGGCACCAGATGCTAAGTACAAAGACTATATTCAACCACATTCCTTAGTTTATGCTAATTTATACTGGAGTGATTTAGAGCCATCAAAAGGAATTTACGACTTTAAAAATATAGAGAAAAAATTTAATTTTGACTATTGGAAATCTAAAAATGTAAAAATGATAATTAGGCTAGTTCTAGATTATCCTAACAAAGAAAATTCAATGCAAATACCTAAATGGTTATATAATGAAATAGGCGGAGATGGTACTTGGTATGATATTTCATATGGTAAAGGTTTTAGTCCTAACTATGAAAATGAAACTTTAATATATTATCATGAAAAACTTATTAAAGCCTTAGGAGAAAGATACAACTCTTCTTCTGAAATAGCTTTTATAGAGTTAGGTAGTATTGGTCATTGGGGAGAATGGCATACTTATGAAGATGATAAAATAAAACTAAAATTTCCTGATGAATCTAGTGCAAATGAATATGTTAAACCATATTTAAAATACTTTTCTAATAAAATAATGATGATGAGACGTCCTTTTAAAATAGCTAAGCAAAACCACTTTGGTTTATTTAATGATATGATAGGAGATAAGAATTCTACAGATGAATTTTTGTCTTGGGTTAACAATGGATACTATAATGATTTATTAAATACAGATGAACCTGAAATGAAAGATTTTTGGAAAAGAGCTCCATCGGGTGGAGAGTTTGCTTATGGTGACCAAAGTATAAACTATTTTAAGAAGTTTTCCATAGAATCTACTATAGATCAATTAAAAACTTTGCATACCACATTTATAGGTCCTAATTGTCCTGCTGATAGAGATAATACTTATAAGGAAAGTTATGATAGAATTTTAAATACACTAGGTTATAAATTTGTTATTGAAGAATCTAAATATTTCAAATCAAATTTCACTAATAATATTAATATAAAACTAAAGATTCAAAATAAAGGAGTTGCACCTTTTTATTTTAATTGGCCTATTGAAATTGTCCTTATAGATAAAGATAATCAGATAAAGGATGAAATTCTACTAAAGGATGATATAAGAAATTGGCTTCCTGGTGAAAATATTATTAAAGCAAATATAGAATTAGATAAAAATCTAGAAAAAGGTGAATATACACTAGCATTAGGTATTTTAGATCCTTCAACCCAAAAAGCTTCAATAAAATTTGGAAACGATGAAGAGGTTTTATTAAATTATTTTAAAATAGGTTCTATAACCATATAATAAAAAGAAGTTTAATGCATTTTGCATTAAACTTCTTTTTTATTTTCCTTATTAAAAAAATTATATATTCTGCTAAAGAATCTCTTTTCTTCCACCTGAAAAACCGGTTGAGATGCAAAGGTTCTATATTCTATTATTTTGAAAAAGTTGTTAATTCTATTAAATGCAAATACTACAGAAATTATACTGCTTATAAAAAATCCATATCCATAATACTCTGGTCCAATAATAACAGTTATTACAGAAAATAAGACTGTAGTTATAAAAAATACTAAAGATACTTGTAATGCATCTTTTCTAGCATCAAAATATAAAAGCATGAGAATTAAAAAACTCATAGATATATATGATATTGCACCTAAGGTTAATATACCGAATATTTCTAAAGAATCGCTTGCAAACCCCATATTAGGAAGCATTTTAAATCCAAAGACAATACATGCAAAGCTAGCTATAAATTGAACTTCAATCATATGTGTCATATGAAGTATTATAGTATCTATAAGAATTTTTTTAGATCTTCTAATTTCATTTATACTTCCACTCTCTCTTACAAAATTATAAAATTCTTTATACTTAGGGTATATAGCTGTTTCTATTTTTACTGTAAATATAACCACAGAAGGTATAACACTTAAGAATGCGTAAAAACTAGGAACATCATAAAAGGATGCAATTCTAAAGGTTTCTTCTACTAAAGTAGCATTGGGTGTTAACCAAATAAGTATATTAGGAAAATATGCACCTAGAGATAAAAACAATCCTATAAATAATAGTTCATAATATTTATCAATACTATCAATGAATTTTAAACAGTTAGATAATCTTAAATCCCTTATTCCAAAGACTTTATACAAAAGAACCATAAAAGATATTGCAATAAAAATATAACCGGCTAGTGAAAATAATAAAGCACTATATATTGGAGGTATCCCTAAAAACTTTATACCTAATATAGTACCTAAAATAACTATAGAAATTCCTATTAGAAAAAAAGATACTATATGTAAATATTCCTTAATTGCAGATAAGTAAATTATTTCTAACCAAATCAAGGATAATATTATTGTAATCATAAAACAAATACTTTTTATAATTAAATTTAATGGAGAATTTATTAAAAGTATGCTCACAACTAAGATGCTTATAACACTGCAAATAATGCTTACTCCTAAGAATGATTCAAAGATACATCCACTTTTTTTTGTATAAATACAATCTGATATATATCTAGACATAAGCATACTTATTCCATTTGAACTTATATAAGATATTAAAAAAGAATATATTATTACTGCATTAAATATTTGTATATTAGCATAAGAGACACCAAGATTTTTTAATAATCTTTGCATTACTAAAAATAAGGTTATACAAATGATCATTGGGCCAACAGTGATTAAAGATGACATAAAGTATACTCTTGCTTGAGCAAAAATATTATCTCTATCAATTATCTTTTTTAATTCAAATCCAATTCCAGCCATATACTAAACCAACTCTCTATATATTTTTCTATAGTTTTCTATAAATTGTTCCTGGGTATAGAATAAAGAAGCTCTTTTAAAACCTATTTCGCCCATTTCTTTTCTAAGATTTTCATCTCTAGATAATTTAATTATACTCTGAGCCATTTGATAATAACCCATAACAGGGACAACTATTCCACAATTCCCTAATCCATCATTATTTCCATACAATAGTTCTTTACAAGCACCTACATTTGTTGTTATATAAGGCTTTTTAGCAGCCATACCTTCTAAAACAGATAATGGTTGCCCTTCACTGATACTACCTAATATAAGTATATCCATTTTCCCTATATAGTCTAAGACGTTAACCCTATCTGTAAACACTATATTTTTATTACCAGAAGCTTTAGCAAAATCTAAACACTCTCTTGTATAATCTTCATCTTCATCCATAGGTCCCATAATATAAAGTTTCATATTCTTGATAGTTTCATTTGCCAATATAAAAGCTTGTATTATTGTTTTTACATCTTTTATAGGAACTACTCTAACTATAGCACCTATATTAATTATTGAATCATTATCTTTCTTTCTATTTATACTAGAAAATCTTTCTAACTTAACTCCATTGGGTATTATTTTAATTTTATCTTCTTTACAACCTAATTCTATTTGTAGCTCCTTATTTTTCTGAAATAAAGTAAATACTTCATCAGTATAAGTATAGGCAGCTCTTGATAAATTATAGAAATATTTAATCCAACTATCTTTAAAATACCCCTTTACCCAATCAGCCTTAATTATCTCTTCTTCTCTTTCTCTAGTATATATACCATGTTCTGTTAAAATAAATTTAGAATTTTTATGATAATACTTTCCAAGAGCACCTACAAGACCTGCATATCCTGTAGATACACTATGATAGATATCAGCCTCTGGAATATCACTTTTTAATACCTCAAATACAGTTATCATCATGGAGCGTATTGTCCAAAAGAAATGATTAAAAACTATATATGGGTAATACTTTGTTGCAACTTCGCTTACAACATCAAAAAAATCTTCGCTCATTAATATATCAACTGTATTAATATTCTTGAGTCTTTTCATACAATCAAAAAAATCCTGCCAGTCAAAATATTCACCTATTATAAATTTTAATATAAGATTTTTTTCATTATCACTAAGAGAAAGTTTAACATTGCTTTTCTTTTGTTTATTTTTATCTACTTCAAGGTATATATCCCTTATTTCAATTACATTATTTGGGATTTCATATTTATAAGAATGGTGTTCGTTTTTATTTGCACTTATAGCAAATATTATAAATTCATGTTCAGGCATATTACTAACAAGCATTTGAATCCAACTTGAAACTCCTCCTGTTACATATGGATAACTCCCCTCTGCTATTAAGCAAATTTTCATCTTATTAATTTCCTCCTAATATTATTTCAAAATCAGTTTCAGTAGAATGAATAAGATATAATTCATCATCTATTTTTTCATAAGAACATCCTCTACTTTTTGTTACAGGTTTATCTGTTCTTAAAATGAAATAATCATTTTTCCCAGAAGATTCTAAAGCACATTTTATGGAATTTTCTTTATATGAAAAGGCACTTTTAGTTGTTAGATACTCATTTAAAGCACCTACACCTTGAGAAATAGTATCAGACTTTAACCATTTAAAATTATCATAGACTTCGCTCATTAATTTTGTAAAATCTTTTTTTAGGCCTTCCCATGATAAACCGTGGTTTCTTTCCGGATCTAATATATCATCAGGATGTATAAAATGAGAAAATACACCGTTTATAGTTATTCCATTATATATCATCCATCTATCAAATTCTTGATAATCATAACCAGAGCTATACCTAGGAAAGTTATATATTCCATCTGATCCCTTTGAAAACTCTTGTTCATAAGCAATGTCTTCATTTGCAACAACGTAAAGAGATGATATAACATTTATACTTGGAAACCCTTCTTTTAGAGCACTAATTCCTTCCTTACTAATTATATTAGATGGAGGTACATAACCTTTAACCTCATAATTAGGATAAATAGTATGTATAAATTTATTTAATGCTATTTGTGCATTAACCATTGAATTATAATCTTTCCAAGAATTATAGCCTAAACTATCATCTTTATAACCTTCGGTTCTTAAGGGTTGATGATTAAAACCATGTATTCCAAGTTCTCCACCTACTTTAAATAAATTTCTTCCTTGAGTTATAAGACTTTCATAATAAGCATCACCTTCAAAATTTTCTATATCCTTAGTTGCATCTTGATAGTTATATATTAAATATCCTGTTGGTTTCAAATTATATTTACTACAAAGTCCAACAATATCAGGCCACCATATATTTGCAAAGAATTTTTGATCATTCATATGATATTCTTCATAAATATTTTTAGAAATATTTTTAGTTATAGGAGCTGGAAAATCATCTATATAAAATACTTTTGAATTAATTATTGGATAAATAAAATTCTTTCCTGTTCTATAAAGTACCCCAGTAAGAAGTCCCCTATTTCCTTTCTCGCCTAAAAATTGACCATTTGAAAAGATAACTTTTCCACTTTCTAGACTTTTTTCCCAAAGAAGAGGGATATCCTTATCAGCTTTTATGTGAACTAAAGAATCTTTAGTTAGTTCAACTTTTAAAGAACTATTTTCTGTATCTTCAGTTCTCTTTAATCCATATCCTTTTATTAATATATTAGACATAACATACATAGAATCTGCATCTATTGGCTCATCTGAAAGCATTTTTTCTATACCTATATCTTTAGAAATAGATTTTAAATTATCACTTATAAGTGGACGTTGAGCAAACACTAAATTTCCACCCTTTTTTACATAGGATATTAGTTGTTGTAAATAATTGAAGTCTTCTAAGTATTCAGTATTTATAATAATATCCCTATATCCAGAAGTATCACCATTAAATTGTGTTATAGGTAACTTAATTAATTCTTTATCCATATCCTCAATTATAACCTTGAGGTTTTCGTATATTTTATTATCCTCTTCTTCATTTCCACATAAAATTAAAAATTTATCAGAAGAATTTTTTTTCATCTCTTCATATTGTGAAGATGAAAATACTTCCTTATTTAAGTTTGTTATATTCGTATTATCAATCTTATCAAAGACGTAGTTTATCTTCATAAAAGAAAGTAAAAGTCCTAATAGCAAGCTTAATGCTACAAAGGAAAAAATAAATTTCTTACTAAACATCCTTCTCCTCCTATATCCAAAATCTTAATAAATCTAAAGAGTCATTATCTAATTTTAAACTAGAGTTTCTAATTTCTAAAATTACATTATTGAAACTTTCCTTATCTTTTAAATAATAATAGATTTCAAGTAGAAGAATGTACGGCTTAATATCATCTTTGAACTTTTCTTTAAACTCATAATTATATTCCAATGCTTTTTTATATTCTTTAAGATTTATACAAGCTTTAATAAGTTCTTCAAAGTGAATTAATGTAAATTCAAAATTTTGTTTATATTCTTCAAGTACTCCCCTATACATATACTTTAGTTTAATAATTTCTTTAGAATCTATAATATTACTTTCAATATAGTCTTTAATGGCTCTTAAAAACATATCGGCATTTTCTTGATTCTTTGGATTCTTTTCATATTCAGCCTCAAATTTTTGTATTAATATTGTTAACTTTCCCTTCATCTGAGTTATAGCAGTAGCTGCATAATGAGAGGTTTCAGTATCTTCATCCATTAAAGCATTTAATAAAATATTTCTATATTTATAGGTGTCTTTTTTTAATACATCCTTTATTAATTCTCTTTTGACAGAATTATTATTTAATATTAAAGCTTCCTCAGCTGATATTAGATCTTTTTTATGCTCTAGCTCAGCAGCCCTTACCAATAAACTTATGCTTTTTTCATATTTACTTTCTCTTTTCAAAACTTCTCTTCCATGATCAGTAGAAACTAATTTCTCACATATTAGTATAAATAACAATATAATAAATCCTACATATGGAATTGATAAGGAGATTAAAAGTATGGTATTAGCTCCATTTTTCCTTAACAATTTCATCACTATATAGAGAATGAAACTTAATAATATATTTATTCCTAATAGTTTAATCATTATCTATTACCTCTTCTACCACTTTGGCACTTATACCTTTAGCCTTTAATCTATTGATAGGTATACAACTTTCTTCCTTTGCAGTGTTAAGTAGCAATACATATATAACACCATCCATTATGCCGGCGAAGTCAGTTTCTCTTATGGAAGATTTAACAATATCAGATAAAAGTTTTAAATCAAAATTACTTTCAACCTTAAGTAAAGTATAATCTAGCTTCTTTTCAAATTTAGCAGTTTGTTTTATCTTTAGAAGCTTTTTGAAGATATTCTCATTTAAGAAAATAGTATTCTCTATATATCTTTCTTTTGAAGTTAATTTCTCATAATCATAAGCTTTTACTATAGAAGATTCTATTAAATTAGAAACTACTTTAAATAGATTTTCATAATATAAATTCATTTTTGAAAATTCTATCTCTTCTATCATTATAGTAGCTATAACTTTATTTCCTTTTTTTATAGGTGCAACCATCATAGGCATAGATAAATCTAATCCTTTGTTTATGAAAATTTCTCCTTCTTGTATATGATTTTTTATAAGATTTAATTTGTTAAAATCAACACTATTACTAGGTTTAAAATCTTCATTATTGGACTTTACATTAAGTCGTAAGAAATTGTTTTTCAAAGTATAAATTGCAATTCTCTTACTATCTAAAAATTCTTCTAAAATATCTATGGATGATTTTAATATATATTGAGGTTCTAAACTATCTAATTCTTTAACAACGGAATATATTTTTCCAAAGCTATCCTTTGATGAAATAACTTTTTCTTCAAGTTCTTTCTTTTCATCATAGGTTTTATTATATAAATCCTCTAAAAATTCATACTCCTCTTCCTGTTTTTTATTTTCATTTTTTAACGCTTTTATTTGAACATTTTTAAAATCGCTAACATATCCAACATATATACCAACTAATACATATGTAAGTAATTGTATTAAAGACTCGTTTAGTACAAGTATAGAAACAATAGAAATACCTCTATCTAAGCTTTGTCCAACTAATAAAGCACAGGATAAAAAAGTAGCAATTAGAGATTGTTTAGATCCATATACAATCCCTATAACAATAATATATATTAACTTTATATCTACAACAGAGAATATGGAATCTCCTGGTGAAATTATTTTTGATACAAAGTAAACAAGTATAAATAAAACTCCATTTTCTACATAAGGTTTGCAATGCTTTAAAAATTTTTTTAATTTCTTATATTTATTTAATTTTATCTTTTTCTTTTCATTTATACTGTATTTATATCTTTCATATATAATAGGAAGTTCTTTTAAAATAGAATATTTTTCTTTAAACTTAGTATTAATAATAAATTTATAGTCATAAAAATAATTTTTATTCTCATCAATATTTAAATCATATATATTTCCTTTCAATATATTGTATAAATCATTTAATGATACACTATAATTACTTGGGATAGTATATTTATCATTTAAGGAATATTGAAATGATAAATAGGCTACTTCTGAAGCATCATTTACATGAATGTATCTTCTTTTTAAAGTATCATCATAAGTAATATTTTTCCCTTCCATAAGATTATCCATAATCATAAAGATATTCTTGTCAACAAAATCTTCAGCTAATCCCTCACCATAAATTATAGGGAGTCTTAGACTTGCTACCTTCATTGAATTATTAAAATAATCTCTAAATACTGAACAAATGCTATGACTCAAAGGTGCATATATGTTATCAGAATCAGTATCTTTAATAAAATCTGTTATTCTTATAAAATTACTAACCTTATAATGAGAAGAAAATTTTAAAAATCTATTTAACTTATTTATATCATCAAAATAGTCTAAGTAAATAACACATTTAAATAAGTTTCTTTTAAATATATGTTCATGTTTTTTGTCATCTAAGTTCTCTTTGAAGATTCTATACTTTGAGTTTTTAAAGGTATTAGATATTATTACTATCTTGAATCCTTCTTTTAAAAATCTATGAGCAATGGCTTCTATTAAAGCATTCTGTCTTCCAACTATAAGTAGTTTATTCATAAAAACTCCTTTCTTTAAATTTTTGTTATAAATATTATAACATTTTAAACCATTTATTGTATAATATATTTTTTTATGTGATATAGTTTATTAAATAAAAAGAAGAGATGATAAATCATCTCTTCTTTTAATATCCTAAAACCTCATCTTCTATACTTTCATTAGCATATAAATGATCTACACTTAAATCAACATCTTTTAAGTTTATTAGTTTAGTTTTATATTTAATTTTATAATATGCAAATAATCCAAAGAATAGAGGTAATCCAATATAAGATGAAATTAATCCACCCCAGTCTACTCCATTTCTAACATCTAAGTATGCATATCCTTGACCTAAAACTATTATTCCACATAATATTAAAGCGATTATAGGCCCTAGTGGGAATAATTTAGCTTTGTAAACTAATTTATTCATATCTTTACCTTGAGCTACATAGGCTTTTCTGAATCTATAGTGACATATTGCTATTCCAAGCCAAGCTATAAATCCTGATAATCCTGATGCTGCTACAAGCCATACATAAACTGTATTTTCAGCATAAATACCTGTTAAGAAACATAAACTTGCAATTATTGTTGTTATTATAATAGCATTAACAGGTACTCCCCTTGAATTAGTTTTCTCAAAAATCTTAGGTGCCATTCCACTTTTAGCCATGGCATAAAGCATTCTACTTGATGCATACATACCAGAATTACCAGCTGATAAAACAGATGTAAGTATTATGGCATTCATAATTGAAGCTGCTCCAGCTAATCCTAATTTTTCAAATACTATTGTAAATGCACTTGTTTCTACTCCAGCTTGAGCATTTGGCACTAAAGCCCCTATTACTAAAATTGTTCCTAAATAAAATAATAAGATTCTCCAAAATATTGTATTAACAGCCTTAGGTACATTTTTTTCAGGATCTTCACTTTCTCCAGCAGCAACTCCTACTAATTCAGTTCCTTGGAATGAGAAACCAGCTATTAAGAAAATCATGAAAATTGATTTTGCTCCTCCAATAAATGGCCCTCCATTTTCATAGAAGTTTTTGAATCCTACATTATCTCCACCTAATATTCCAAAAATCATAAGAACTCCTACGATTAAGAATATTATAACAGTAGTAACTTTTACAGCTGCAAACCAAAACTCTGATTCTCCATAAGCTTTAGCAGATAATAAATTAAGAGTTAATATAATTACTAAGAATAATGCGCTCCAAACTATTGCTGGAACATTAGGAAACCAAAACTTCATTAATAAAGAACCTGCAACCATTTCTGCTGCTATTGTTATAGCCCAGTTATACCAGTAATTCCATCCTAGAGCAAATCCTAAAGCAGGATCAACAAATTTTGTTGCATAAGCTCCAAAGGAACCTGTTTCTGGCATATATGTTGCCATCTCCCCTAAGCTTGTACATAAGAAATATACCATTACTCCTATGATTCCGTAAGCTACAAAAGCTCCTCCAACACCGGCTTGATGAAGTGTATCTCCCATTGCTAAGAAAATACCAGTTCCTATGGCACCTCCCATAGCGATCATACTAAGATGTCTTGATTTCAAGCCTCTTTTTAGATTAGTATTTTGTTCTTGACTCATTTTTAGTCCTCCTTATGGTTTTAATAATTAAGCCATAAGTGATAACTAAGTTTTCGCTAACAAAAGAAACCCTTAAGCGTGTTTCATGCTTAAGGGTTCGTAAAGTTATATACAATACTCTTCTTTCATGATAGCACACCACAAAATAATTTGTGACAGTGTTACATATATTCTATGTAACCCCAACCTAATAGAATTAAAGCCTCTTCTAATGGTTTCGGCGATTCATCCTTTCACTTTGCTTCAATGTGCTTGCCTCTGCAAAGGTACTCTTAATCATCGCGCCTCTATCTCAGTTATTCACTTTATATTAACAATTATGAGATTAAATTTTCAAAATGTCAATATTTTTTTATTGATAAATAAGAATTATAAATAGAAACTACTGAACAATTTATGAAATAATTTAGATTTTATTATTGACTTTAAATCCTAATCATAGTAATATGTACTCATATAGAAAACATGTGTATTCAATAAGAATACAAAAGGGGGCTATTATGAAAAATTTATCCTTAATAAAAAGAATATTTGTTGCAATTATTTTAGGAATACTTATTGGGCTAGGATGTTCCTATATTAATTTAGATATACCTATTAGAATATTAATGACCTTTAATAGCATATTTGGAAATTTACTAAGTTTCTTAATCCCACTTATAATAGTTGGATTTATAGTTCCTGGTATAGCATCTTTAGGGAATAAATCAGGAAAGGGACTTTTTATAACTACCTTAATTTCATATGCTTCAACATTTTTAATAGGAATAATTACTTTCTTTATAGGACGCGCAGTACTTCCTAAATTTATAGTAAGTGCTTCTTTAAGCACTGGTTCAGTAAATGTTGATCCTTATTTTACAATTGATATTCCTCCAATGTTTGGTGTTATGTCTGCTTTAGTTTTTGCATTCTTATTAGGAATAGGAATATCAAGAATAAAAAATAGTTATTTATTAAAAGTATCAGAAGAGTTTAATCATGTTATTTCATTAACAATAAAGAATGTATTAATACCTTTAGTACCTATTTACATACTTTCAATATTTTCAAAGTTAAGTTATAATGGTGAGATTTTTACTACTTTAAAGTCTTTTGGACTTGTTTACTTAGTTTTATTTTCAATACAAGGATCTTATTTAGTGGTTCAATATGCTTTAGCTGGAACTTTAAAGAAAGAAAATCCATTAAAATTACTTAAAAATATGATTCCTGCATATATGACGGCTTTGGGAACTCAATCATCAGCAGCTACAATCCCAGTTACTTTAAACTGTACTAAAGAAAATAAAGTTGACCAAGATGTAGCAGACTTTGTTATTCCTTTAGGAGCAACAATAAATTTAGCAGGTGATACTATTACTTTAGTTCTTGCATCAATGGCTGTAATGTATATGAAAGGACAAGTTCCAACTTTCTCTCTTATGATTCCATTTATAGTTATGTTAGGAGTAACTATGGTAGCAGCACCAGGGGTACCAGGTGGCGGAGTTATGGCCGCTTTAGGGTTACTTGAAGGCATGCTTGGATTTGGTAATGTTGAAAAATCCTTAATGATAGCACTTCATGCGGCACAAGATAGTTTTGGAACAGCAACTAATGTAACTGGAGATGGAGCTATAGCTATAATAGTAGAATCAATATTAAAGAAAAGAAACAATACTAACATTAAAATTGAAGAGGATGAAGAAGAATTCATTCCAAAGGTTAGTTGTAATTAAAAAAAATGACTATGAGAATTTCTCATAGTCATTTTTTATTTAAGAATTATATTGCTACTTTTAGGGAATAATTGATCATATAAAGAATCAAAGCCCTCATCAGCTAATACTACCTCTGTATCATCATTTACATAAAATTGATTCATAGTATTCATTACAAGTTCATATTTTTTTAAATTACCTTCTTCAAGTAAAACTTCATAAAGATATGCTAAGTGATTTTGCATATACTCTTGCATTTCCTTTAGTTCTTCATCAGAAACTTTATTTTCTTTATGAAGCTTACTTACAGGTCCGTTTCTAAAAATAAAATATGTTGAAGCTTTTGCTATTCTAGCAATATGTTCTTTAGTCTTAGTATCCTTCATATTTTCCACCTCTCCCATCTAACGTAATAATTATAAAATAAAATTAAGTACATTTCAATTTTCTTATTTATTCTAATATAGGAAGTTTTAACATTGTATTTTTACTTAATTATGAATTTTTTTATTAAAGTATTAAATTTATTTGACATATAGATTAACAATGGTTATAATCATTTTGTTTGGTTTTCTTTTAAGTTTTTAGATACACATTAAATATTTAAATTCACATTCAAAAATACGATTCACAAAACTCAAAAATAAGGAGTGTATTAAAAATGAAAAAAGAAAAATTTATTCCTAAACTTATATTTTTCTTATTAGGAATGGCAATCATACAATTAGGTGTTGTAATATTCTTATTAAGCGGAGCTGGATCAGATCCATTTACTGTATTTACTCAAGGGCTTTCAAAAGCTCTAAGCGTTTCAACTGGAACTGCTAATATGATAATACTTGTTACTTTAGTTATTGCAATCTTCATTGCAGATAGAAAACAACTTAAAGTTGGAACTTTTGTACTTGTTTTAGTAGTAGGTCCTACTATAGATGCAATCATGGGAATATTACATAGATTTGGATTAGATACTTCACTTAGTAACTTTAACTTATTTACAAAATGCGTAATTGTAGCTATAAGCTGTATTATAATAGCTATAGGATTCTCATTCTTAGTTAGTACTGAATTAGGAGTTGCACCAAACGATTTAGTTCCTCTTATAATAAGAGATAAAACTAACTTCCAATACCGTTGGATACGTATCGGCTTAGATTTAAGCTTCCTAGTAGTTGGTTATTTACTAGCTGGTGTTGTAGGTCTTGGAACAATAATAGCAGTACTTTTCACAGGTCCAGCTATACAATTTTTTATGCCGCCATGTGAAAAAATTGTACATAAATTTATAGGCAAAAATGCTGCTTAATAATAGAAAAACAGTCCATATGGACTGTTTTTTTTATATTTCCTGATATCTAGCTATAAGTTCTACTAATTCATCACAGAAAGCATCATATTTTTCTGTAGGATGTTTCACTGTAATTGTAATTTCTTCACCAATTTCTACTCTTTTCTGATCCGGCGAAAAGGTAAATGCCAATGTATCTTCTCTGTTATATATAGGTTTTATAGTAACATGAAAATCTTCTCCTAAAATTTTCTTTCTTAATAATGTCATAATAATCACCTCACCGTTTTATTATAACAATAAAAGAAAAACATGCCAATATTGGCATGTTTTTATATAGTATCAAAAAAAGCGTTTATCTTTTCTAATTCTCCATTTGCAAAAGTATAATCATCTAAATCATCTTTATTGATCCATTTGTATGTAGTTATATTAGCGCCACAAGTAATTTTTTCTTTTAAGGAACCTGTAAAAACTCTTAAAGTTTCTTCTTCATTAACATTTAAATCACATAATTGATTTAAATCAAAAACTATGGTTTTTAAATCTTCCTTTATTGCTCTATTTGCGCATTTTTCTGGAGTTTCTCTTCCTTTTATTTTTCTTTCAAAAACATACCATAGGTGCTCATCTGCTTTTTTTCCTTTTCTTTTTGAAATTAAAATATTATTAAAGTCATCCTTTATTATAATAGAACAAAATTTAACATTACTCATATACGTCTCCCCTTTTACACATTTCGCTTTTTATATACATATTATAGCAAATTATTATATATTATTCCTCTATTTTAATATAAATTCAAATAAAGTTTTCAATGTTGTTTAATAGTTAATTGATTTTAAACTATCCAAGTTTTTTTATATTTTAATATATTATTTTATTAGTTTTTAATTTTCAATACATACTTTAATAGTAATATTTAACGAATAAAAAACTAAAGTTTGAGCAATAAATTCATAATATAACGTATATTTATTGTTAGTAGAAAAATATAACCCCGTAATTTTTGATAAAAAGACGAATCATAAGATTGATTTACAAAAAAATATACTCATTTTATAATCTAAAGAAGTTTTAAGTTATTTATATCTAAATCATAAGTAACATCTTTTCTTTCAACTATTACTTTGATTTTTTCCTTAATTTCATCACATTGAAGAACTTTAGTAATAAGCTCTCTTGTTGGATTAATTGCATATGGTATTCCAACATTTTTAAACATTGTAAAATCTCCAGAGGTATCTCCATAAGCATAACTATTTTCTAAGTCTATATTATGTTTTTCTTTTAATTCTAAGATAGCTTTTTCTTTGCTTTCAGAATCCCACATTGGAATTATATCTCCGTTATATGTATTATTATGATCAAGCTTATATATAGTACCTTTAAAATCATTCATATTATATTTTTCTGACATCTCTTTTACAAGCTCATAAGGAGATCCAGAAATAGCTATAACAATATGCCCTTGTTCTTTATGCCATTTAATTCTTTCTCTAGTAAATGTATAAACCCTATCCCCTTTTTGTTCTATTACTTTCTTAGCTATATACTCTATATGATGATTGCTTATTCCTCTTATTGCTTCAGTATATATATCAACCATTTTTAGTAAATATTCATCATAACCACCTTGTCTTTTATCCCATTTTATGAATGATGGACGTACATCCTTATACCACTTAGTTTCATCAACTAATTCGTATTTTATTATTTTTTTAAATACTTCTGTTATTAATCCTTCTCTATATATTGTTCCATCAATATCAAAAAATGCTGCTATGTTTTTTTCTTTCATTTTTTTCACTCCTCTTCTGTAAAATTTCCATTTATGTATTATTTAACAGTATATCATAAATAAATAAATTTTAAAGGGATTATATAAAATATAATTGTACCCATACATTTGATAATACACTAATAATATTTTAATATATAAATATATTTTGGTTCTGGAGGTAAAAAATATGAATGTTAATAGTAATAATAGATTTCATAAAACAGTTTTTACAGCACTAATGATTGCAATAATATTTATATCAGCAAATTTAATAAGAATACCTACTATAGGAGGCTTTGTTCATCTAGGAGATTGTATGGTTCTTTTAGCAGCAGCATTACTAGGGAAAAAGCGAGGAGCTTTAGCTAGTGGTATAGGAATGGCACTTGTAGATTTATATAGTGGATATATAATTTGGGCACCTTTTACATTTATAATAAAAGCTTTAATGGCATATATAGCTGGAGCTATTTTAGAATATAATCATAGAAAAAGTTACTTTGTACCATTTTTAGTAGCTGGTATATTTATGGTTGTAGCTTATTTCTTCTCCGGTGCAATAATAGCATTTTTATTCACAGGAAGTTCTAATACCATAATAGGAGCTTTAGCATATTCAGCAAAGGATATAATAGGTAATATACTTCAAGTTGGGGTTGGTATAGTTATAGCCTTACCTCTTTCAAAGGTATTATATAAACAAGAAAAGAAATCCTTTAATTAATTAAAGTTCCTTATTTTTTATTTAAATACAAGAAATAAAAGATGATGTATGAAATGTTATGTAAATAAAACTTTTAAATGAAATTCAATATACTTGAATATAATTATAAGTTTTATGTTTAACATTCAATACATCCTCTTTTAAATAAAACTATTCCATTATTAATTTAACAGGGCAGTGATCAGATCCTAATATTTCAGTATCTATAGAAGCTTCTTTTATTCTATCTTCTAAATTATTTGAAACTAAGAAATAGTCAATTCTCCATCCAGCATTATTTTTTCTTGCATTAAATCTATATGACCACCAAGAATAAACTCCCTCTAAATCTGGATTGAAATAACGGAAAGTATCTATAAACCCACTTGATAGTAGTGTAGAAAATTTATCTCTTTCCTCATCTGTAAAGCCAGCATTTTTTCTATTTGTCTTAGGATTTTTTAAATCTATCTCCTTATGAGCCACATTTAAATCTCCACATACAACTACTCCTTTTTTAGATGAAAGCTCTAAAAGATAATTTCTAAAATCATCTTCCCATTCCATTCTATACTCTAATCTAGCAAGTTCACTTTGTGAATTTGGAGTATAAACAGTTACCATAAAAAAGTCTTCAAATTCTAAAGTTATAACTCTTCCTTCTTTATCATGATGCTCCATATTTATTCCATAATAAACATTTAGAGGTTCTTTTTTAGTGAATATTGCAGTTCCTGAATACCCCTTTTTCTCAGCATAGTTCCAGTATTGATGATATCCCTCTAGATCTAAGTCTATTTGTCCTTCTTGAAGTTTAGTCTCCTGTAGACAGAATATATCAGCATCTTCAGATTTAAAGTAATCTAAAAAGCCTTTTTTAACACAAGCTCTTAAGCCATTAACATTCCATGATATTAATTTCATTTAAATTTCCTCCTATACTTAATCAATAAAAAATATAATTAAGTTTAAAATATAACAAATGATTTATTCCTAAATTCAATTGTATATAATATATTGTAATAAAAAAAATTAAATAAATCATTATTTAATTTTAAATAATTGTAATATAATTATTTAAAAGAAATAACAAGGGGGCTAAATTAAATGAATAAGTTAATTAGATTTGCTAATCAAAAGGATTTAAAGGCTACTGTGGAATTTGATTTACACAAAAATGAAAAGGTTATTTCTAACAAAATAGATATGAAGGAAGTTATATTAGCTAAATTAGACAATAAATTTGTAGGATGTCTAAAAATAGAGTATATATGGACTCATATACCTTTTATAAGCTATATAGTGGTTAAAGATGGACTTAGAGGTTCTGGAATAGGTGAAAGTCTTTTAAACTTTTTAGAGGGATATTTAAAGCAACAAAGAACATCATTTATATATTGATGCTTTTTGTTGCTTTAGATTTAATCTATATAACTTACAAAAGCTACTCCATTATAAGTATCAATTGATTTAAAGCCTATGTTTTTATAAAATTCAATTGAAGATTCTTTATCCTCACTTATTAGAATCTTTTGTGTAACATGTTTATATTCATCTAATACAGAATCAATCAAACCTCTACCAATACCATTACCTTGATATTCGGGAAGTACTACTATATCTTGTATATATATTATAGTTAGTCCATCTCCAACAACTCTAATAAGACCTATTAATTTTTCTTCATGCCATGCTGAAATTATCTTTAATGAATTTTTAAATGCCTCTTCTAATTTTCCTAAATCTTCAGTATAGTCAAACCATCCTACGCTTTCATATAAGGAAGAAATACTTTTTATATCCTTAATTAAATCTTTTTTTAAAATTACTTTTTCTAAATTCATAATACCTCTTTAATCAAAATAATATTTTTTATTTATTATATTCAATGTTAATCTATATAAACTTTAAATATTTTAGATACATTATGAGTTGAATCCCAAATACCATCCACTTGAAAATTATATTCTCCTTTTTCCTCAGGAAGCGTAAAGGAAAATTCTTCATTAGATTCTTCTTTCAAAAGTTTATAATCTTTATAAGGAGAAACAGAAATGTCCTGTATAACTACAGATTTTGGCTCTTTAGAGAATCTTATTTTTATCTTTTCTCCACCCTTTGCATATAATGGCTCCTTTAAATTTTCAATAGTCTCAGCAAAAGTGCTATTTCCTCCCGTTTCTTTATTAAACCAATTAAATTCTCCATTTATTGTTGGTACTTTTTCATTATTATAAGTTATTTTAATTGATGGTTTATTAATAGGAACACCACCTTTAAAAATCATAGCTATTATAGTAAGTGTAACTATTATAAATGTTAAGAAAAATATTAATTTACTTTTATACTTCGAAAATATACTCAACTTATAATATCCCTTCTTTATTGTAATTAAATGTATTTTATTCTATTATAAGTAATAAAGTGAGGATAATCAATTGATTTAAATAAGTTTTTAGAATATATTTTCTAAAATAAAAAAACTCTAGTTATAAAGCTAGAGTTTTTTTATAAATTTATTAAACTATTTTATATTTCTGCTTCCTGGCTTTATGTAAGGAACTCCTTCTTTACATAGTGGACAGTTTTCTGCTTCAAAGCTTTCTATATCAAGTTTTATTGAACTATACATTGGGAAATCTGTTACATTTCCTGGAGTTCTATCTACTATACAAACTACTGCAACAACTTCTCCCCCTTGTTCTTCAATTACCTTTGCAGCTTCCTTAAAGCTTTTACCTGTAGTTACAACATCTTCTGTTATTACTACCTTTTGCCCTTTTTCTATAGTAAATCCTCTTCTTAGAGTCATTTCTCCATTTTCTCTTTCAGTAAAGATTGCAGGTTTACCTAATTGTCTTCCTAATTCGTAAGCTACTATAACGCCTCCCATAGCTGGTCCTACAACTAAGTCAAAATCTATATCTTTTAATTGATCAGCTACAACCTTTAATACTTTCTCAGCTTTTTCTGGATGTTTTAATAATTGAGCACATTGGCAGTATCTATTTGAGTGTCTTCCTGATGATAATAAGAAATGTCCTTCTAATAATGCTCCAACCTCTTTTAATGTATCTATAACCATAGCGTCTGTATTTTTCATATTTAATTCCTCCAAAACTTTCTTATTTTCTTAATATCTTCAAAATTACTTTTTATAAAAATCACTATATTAATATGAAGATAAATTTTGTGATTTAATAATATTCAAAATATATTTGTAAACTTTATTACTTTATGCAACCTACAATTTCATTAATATTTTTTAATCCTTCTTTTGTGCAAAAATCTTCTAAGCCTTTTATTATTTCTAGACCTGCTTTAGGATTTACAAAGTTTATTGTACCTATTTGTATAGCTGATGCTCCTGCCATCATAAATTCTATGGCATCCTCTGCTGTAGAAATTCCTCCCAATCCTATTACTGGAATATCTACAGTTTTAGAAACTTCATGAACCATTCTAAGGGCTATAGGTTTTACAGCTGGTCCAGAAAGTCCTGCATACACATTATTAAATACTGGCTTTCTATTTTTTATATCTATTGCCAGTCCTTTTAATGTATTTATTAAAGAGATTGAATCTGCTCCAGCTTCTGCACATCTATATGCCATATTGCATATATTCTCAGCATTTGGTGATAATTTTACCATTAAAGGTTTATCACATATTTTTCTAACCTTAGAAACCACTTCATATGCCACATCTGATTGTATTCCAAAGGCCATTCCACCAGATTTTACATTAGGACAAGATATATTTAGCTCTATCATGTCTATCTTTTCTTTATTTAAAAGAGATACTGCTTTTTCATAATCCTCTATAGTAGCTCCTCCTACATTTGCTATTATATTTGTTCCTAGTTCTAACATTTTAGGAAGTTCTACTTCTATAAATTTCTCTATACCTGGATTTTGAAGTCCTACTGAATTCATTATTCCTTGAGGAGTTTCATATATTCTTATTCCTTCATTACCTTCTCTACTATTAAGAGTTAGTCCTTTTGAACTTATTCCTCCTAATTCTCCCACATCATAGAAGTTATTGTACTCAGCTCCAAAGCCGAAAGTACCTGATGCTGCTATAACAGGGTTTTTAAAATCTACTCCATTTATAACTGTTTTTAACATACTTTTAACCCCTCCTAAATTAGAATTCAACTTCTAATCCATTAAATACTGGACCATCTTTACAAGTTCTCTTATTTCCTGACTTTGTTTTACATGTGCATACTAAGCAAGCACCTACTCCACAAGCCATATGTTTTTCCATGGAAATATACACATTAACCTTAGCTTCTTTGCACATTTCAACTACCTTCTTCATCATGATTTCCGGTCCACAGCATAGCACTGTATCATACTCTTGAAGAGGAAGAATTTCTGTTATGAATCCTTTATGTCCATGTTTTCCGGTATTTGTTGAAATTTTAACTTCGTCTACATATTCTTCTATGTTATCTACTAAGTATATGTGGTCTCTAAATCCACCATAGAAATCCATTTTAATATCTTTATTATTTTTCCTAAGGCTTTTTGCAAGTTCTAGCATTGGAGCTGTTCCTATACCTCCACTTACTAAAGCAACTTTTCCGTAATCTTTATTTATATCAAAACCATTTCCTAAAGGACCTATTATTTCTATTTCATCTCCAGAAATCATTTTTTTCATTTCATTTGTTCCGGATCCAACAGTAGCATACACAAAGCGTACATCATTCCCATTTACTTCACAAACACTTATTGGTCTTCCTAAGAAAGTGTTTGGAGTTTTTATCATATAAAATTGTCCAGCAGTTATTTTAGCTTCATGCTCTACTACTAGTGAGTATATTCCCTCTACTAATTCAATATTTTCTTTTACTTTACCTTTGAAATATTCCATAGCCATAATCTGTCCTCCCAAGTGTTTTATCTATTTTAAAATCGCTTCTCTTATACTGTCTCTCATTGAAATGGCTTCTTTTCTAGCGCATTCTGCAAAGTTTTTACTATCTTCCATAGCTTTATAGGCTAATAGTATCTTTCTTGAAGAGTTTACAATTCCACCATTTCCATTTTTAAGATAAGCCGCCACATCTTTAGCAGTTCCTCCCTGTGCACCATATCCAGGTATTAAAAATGGCATTGTATCTAGTTTATCTCTCATTTCTTTTGCTTCTTCTTGATGAGTACAACCTACAACTCCACCTATTGAACTATAACCATGTTTTCCTAAATAGTTTTTTCCTAGAGTATTTAACTTTTCTCCAACTACATCATAAACTTTCTTTCCATCTCCAGCCTCTAGATACTCTATATCTTCAGCTCCTTTATTTGAAGTTCTTACTAGTACAAATACTCCTTTTTCATTTTTTTCTATATAAGGTAAGTATGGATCTATGCTATCCATTCCCATATATGGATTTAGAGTTATAAAATCACTTTCAAAATCCCCTTCAAAGTGAGCCTTTGCGTACATTTTAGCCGTTGCAGCTATATCCCCTCTTTTTATATCAGCTATTATTAAAGCATTCTTTTCTCTTAAATAACTTAAGGTATTTTTGTAAGCTTCTAATCCCTTAAGACCAAGAGCTTCGTAATAAGCTATTTGAACTTTAAAACATGCAGATACATCTAGTGTGGCATCTATTATTTCTTTATTGAAGGCAAATAACATATCACTTTCATTTGAAAACTTACTTTTAAACTCCTCTGGTATATAATCTAAGCTTGTATCTAGTCCAACACAAACTACTCCGTTTTTTTCTACTTTTTCAAATAATTTATCAGCTATCATATATACCTCCTAAAATTCACCCTTATAAACTATTTTTCCATTCTTTATTGTTACTACTACATCTCCATAAAACTCCATTCCATTAAATGGTGTGTTTTTACTTCTAGATACTATATCTTCTTCTTTGAATATTCTTTTCTTGTTTAAATCTATAAGAACTAAATCTCCAAGAAAACCTGGTTGAAGTTTTCCTTTATTTATGTTTAATAACTTAGCAGCATTTCCACTCATTAATTGGCTTAGCTTATTTAAGCTTATGTGATTTTCTTTAACTAGCTTCGTATAACATATTGAGAAAGCTTGTTCAATTCCAATCATGCCAGGTGCTCCTTTTTCCTTATCTTCCTTTGAATGAGGAGCATGATCTGTTCCTATACAATCAACATAGTTCATTTTTATTGCCTTTATTAAGAAATTTACATCCTCTTCTTCTCTTATAGGAGGATTAACTCTATAATTACTAATCTTATTATTTAAAGCTAAGTGGTGTGGAGTTATTTCGCAAGTTACTTTAACTCCATCATTTTTTCCTTCTATTATATATTTCATAGCTTCCTTAGTACTTACATGAGACATATGAAGTCTACAATCTACAAACTTTGCTAATGTAATATCTCTCCATGTCATCATATTTTCAGCTAATCTCATATCAACCTTTGAGAATTCTGGACTTTCAGCATGAGACATTACTATCCAGTTATTTTCCTTAGCTATTTTCATAGCTTCCATCATAATCTTAGAATCTGACACACCTTTACCATCATCTGTTATTGCCTTAACATTAGGATTTCCCTCAAATTCTCTAAGATGATTTATTTCTTCACCTGATAAATTCTTTGTTATAGAAACTGTTTGATATAAATCTACTAAGCCTATCTCTTTACCCTTATTAACCACGTAATCTAAAATTTCTTTTGAACTACAAACTGGTTTTGTGTTTGGCATTAAGGTTACTGTTGTGTATCCACCCCTCACTGCAGCCTTAGATCCACTTTCAATATCCTCTTTATATTCAAAACCTGGATCTCTAAAGTGTGCATGAGTATCTATAAATGCAGGCATAAGTACTAAGCCTTTTCCATCTAGAGTTTCACATTCTTTATTTAGTTCAGTTCCAAGTTCTTTTATTACCCCTTTTTCTATATATATATCACCAAAAAAGTTGTTGCTTTCATCTATTAAATTTACATTTTTAATTAGCAAATTCATCTTAATTATGTCCTCCTAAATTTAATGCTTTTGAAAAGTGTTTTCTGCGTTACAATAATCACAATTGTATGTATTATTCTTTTTGTCTATTAAAGTAAAGCTTTGAGGAACATATTTTTCCACTTGAGTTATACATTTTGTATTTTTACATTTGTGATTTTGTAATTCTCTATTTTTCATCCTATTACGCCTCCCCTAAAAGTTTTGCCATTAAGGCCATTCTTACATACATTCCGCATTTGGCTTGCTTAAAGTAAAATGCTCTTGAATCTTCATCTACTTCATAGGCTATTTCATTTACTCTTGGAAGAGGATGAAGAACCATCATATCTTCTTTGGCACCCTTCATTTTTGCTTCATCTAATACATATACATCTTTTAATCTTTCATACTCACTTTGATCTACAAATCTTTCTCTTTGTATTCTTGTCATGTATAAAATATCAGCTTCCTTAATTCCTTCTTCTAAACTAGTAATTTCTTTGTATTCTATATTATTTTTTTCTAAAATTTGCTCTCTAATATAATTTGGGATTCTTAGTTCTATTGGAGATATTAAGATGAATTTATTATTTTTATATCTTGAAAGTGCTTTTATAAGAGAATGCACTGTTCTACCGAATTTTAAGTCTCCACATAATGCAATTGTATTTCCTTCTAGGTTTCCTTTATATTCTTTTATTGTAAGAAGATCTGTTAATGTTTGAGTTGGATGTTGATGCCCTCCATCTCCTGCATTTATAACTGGGATATCTGAATACATTGAAGCAACTTTTGCTGCTCCTTCTAAAGGATGTCTCATTGCTATAAGATCTGCATAGCAGTTTACTGTTTTAATAGTATCTCTTAAAGATTCTCCTTTAGAAACTGATGAAGAATTTGGTTCTGAGAAACCTATAACTTGTCCACCTAGTCTAAGCATTGCTGATTCAAAAGACAATCTTGTTCTAGTGCTTGGCTCATAGAAAAGTGTTGCTAGAATTTTACCATTGCATATGTTTTGATATTCTTTTGGATTTGCCATAATTTGATGTGCTAATTTGAAAATTTCATCAAATTCCTCTATTGTAAAATCTGATGGATCTAATAAGTGTTTGTTTTTTAACATAAAATTTCACTCCTTTTTAACCTCTCTGTGTTAATTTAAAGAAGAAAAGCTATATAATTTTATTAAAAAAAATCTTCCTAAGATAAGGAAGACTTTTCACGTATAAATAAATCTTTTAAGATTATAATTCAACTATATAACTTCCTTATTGATCTCTCTGGATCAAATTTAAAGGTTATTTTATTCAGCCTCTCTGGACTGCTTTTATTGTGCTTATAATACCATATTAGAAATTTTATGTCAATAATGTTTTTAATAATTATTTTTTAGTTTAAGTTAAAAATAAAACTTACAAACACATTTTGAGAATTAATTAAATTCTTATAAGAATTTAAATCTTAGAATAATTATATATTCTCTCCACATTATTTGTAAGTTCTATTATTAAGGTTTTATAAAATACATTAAATCTTAGTGCCAATTATTCATGATGGAGTCCCAGGTCATTTTACCAGATTTTGCCAAAGTCACAGTCCCGTAGACTGAGTTAGGAATTCCACTTGACATTACTGTACAAGCAAAGTTCCCTTTTTGAGTATGAATTAAGGCCGTATCATTCTCAACTCCCTTTTTGTCTCCTGTTTTGCTTGATATATCAAACTTAAGATTGTCTGGTATATATAAAGCTAGTTTGTTTTTAATCTGTTGTCTTGTAAGTATATCTATAAGCATTTGAGAGTTTTCTTTACTTAAGAAGGAACCCTCACTAAGTTTTTTCCAGGCTAAAGTTAAATCATAAGCTGTTGTATAATTTTCTACATCTGATTTGAAATTTCTTTCATCGGCAGTTTTTCTATTAAGTTCAGTATTTTTCATACCAAATTCTTTAATAGTTTCATTTATTTTATCCATACCGACTAAGTCAATTATTTTATTTGCTGCTGTATTATCACTTTGAATTAGCATTGCTACCATAAGTTCAAATACAGTATAATCCCTCTCTCCAAACTCATGTATTATACCAGTTCCATAGACCTTATCTGAACTTTCTATTTTAACTTTATCCAAAAAGTCTATTTTGCCTTCCTCTACTTCTTTTATAAGAGCTATAGCTATAGGTAATTTCATACAACCTGCTGAAATCATTTTAACGTTTTCATTATAACCATAAGTATAACCACTCTTTAAATCCTCAAAGAAAAAGCTATACGAACCAATTCTGCTCTCTAAATATTTTTGAACTTCTTTCATAAATACCCACCAGCTTTCTTTTAATGTTGCTTTTATTGTTGCCTTGTTTAAAGTGTACCATATTTTCAGAAAATTTTGAAGTATTAATTGTAAATTTTTTCTTGTTAACGTTTAATTTTTGCCTTTAAGATATATCTTTATCCTTATGATTTACTAAGTTATAAGTAAAATTTTACTAAATAGAAAAGAAAACACTCATCATACTTTAATTTGATGAGTGTTTTTATATTATTAATCAGCGAAACTAATTCCTATGCTTTTAGCAGTGTTTACTAATTCACCTTCTGGATCTACATTTTTAGTATGTCCAATTACATTTTCTAAGCTTTCATATGATACTTTATTTCCTTTTAATGCAACCATGTTTCCAAATAAATTACTATTTATAAGTTCAACAGCTTTAACTCCATATTTAGTGGAAAGTATTCTATCATAGGTAGAGGTGTTTCCCCCTCTTTGTATATGTCCAAGCACAGTGCTTCTTATTTCATGATTCTTTATTAATCCTTCTAAGTCAATAGCTAATTTGTTAGCTATTCCACCTAATCTTATTGGGTCTGGACTATCGTCAACTATTTTAGAAACAACTACTTCTCCATCTTTAGGTTTTGCTCCTTCTGCAACTACAATAATTGTAAACTGTTTTCCGGCTTCTTCTCTTTCTTTTACTTTTTCAACTATTTTGTTTATATCGTAAGGTATTTCAGGTAATAATATTACATCAGCAGAACCAGCTATTCCTGATTCTAAAGCAATCCAACCAGCGTTTCTTCCCATAACTTCTAAAAGCATTATTCTATGATGTGACTCAGCTGTAGTATGAAGTCTATCTAAAGCTTCTGTAGCTATTTCTGTGGCAGTATTAAATCCAAAGGTTACATCTGTGGCTAATAAATCGTTATCTATTGTTTTAGGAACACCTATTACATTTACACCTTTTCTTGCGAAATCTCTTGCAGAGGTTAAGGTTCCATCTCCTCCAATAACAACTAGAGCATCTACCCCTTCTTTCTTTAAGTTTTCAACACCAACATCAGAAACATCTTTTTTAACTATTTTACCATTCTCATCTTCAACTTGATAATCGAATAGGTTGTCCTTATTTGAACTATGAAGTATTGTTCCTCCTCTATGAAGTATTCCAGAAACAGAATCAAGATCTAATTTTACAAAGTCGTTATTATATAGACCTCTATATCCAAATTTATAACCTATAACTTCATATCCATATTTTAAGATTGCAGTTCTAGTTACAGCCCTTATTACTGCATTTAATCCAGGACAATCTCCTCCTCCTGTTAGTATAGCTATTTTCTTAATTGGTTGCATCATATAAAATCCTCCTCCTAAACAATTTTAAACCATAGTTTGTAAGTTTTTTACAATTACCTTCTAAGTAAATGATATCATATAAAGCTTTTTTTTGAAAGTAAAATTATTTTAAAAATTTAGAAAATTATAATAATTTTACACGGATATTAGTAAAATTATCATTTCCTTCGATAAAAAAAGACAAGGAATTTTATCCTTGTCTTTTTTGTTAACTAATTACTTTAGTAAATATTAAAATAGCTAATACTATACCAGCAAATACTCTGTATATAGCAAAAACTCTCATAGGTTTTTTCTTTAAGTAATTTATAAACTTATCTATAACAACTAATGAAACTATAAATGCAACTATAAATCCTAAGATTAAGGCAATTAAATAAGTTCCATCCATTTGAGAATAGTCAAATTTAAATAATTTTAATCCTGATGCTCCAACCATAACTGGTATTCCTAAGAAAAATGTAAATTCTGTAGCAACAGTTGTACTTAATCCAGAAATCCATCCTCCCATTATTGTTGATGCACTTCTTGACATTCCAGGCCATAAAGATAAACATTGGAAACATCCAACTAGTAATGATTGTCCATATGTCATTTTATCAATATCTTTTACAATCTTACTTCTTTTAGCTCTTTTTCTAAAGTTATTTTCTATAACTATAAGTAATATACCACCTACTATGAATCCTACAGCTACAGTTTTAGTTGAAAATAAATACTTATTAATCTCATCATCAAATAAGAACCCTAAAATCGCTGCTGGTATAGTAGCTATAATTACATTTATACCAAATCTAAAACCAGTTTTTGATTCTGCAAGTCTTTTTTCATATTTTCTTTTATCGCCTGATGTTTTTAATCCGATAAATGAAAATATGTAACATAAAAACTCAACTACTGAGCTACTTATCTTTCTCCAATATAATACTACAACTGCTAGTATGGCACCTAATTGAATAACAACTTCATACATTTCAGGAAATCCACCTGATTGTGTATTGAAGTGAATAAGGTCACCAACTAGAATCATGTGTCCTGTTGAGGAAACAGGAACAAACTCTGTAAGACCTTCAACAATTGCGATTATTAAGGCCTTAAGTATGAATAAAAAATCAATTCCCATAACTACACTCGCTTTCTAATAATTAAGTTTTACTTTTTTATTATAATTTCATTAGTTAAATTTGTCCACTTTTACATAAATATAAATAAAAGAGTATATCTAAAACTAATTTTATTAATAATTCTTGTAAATTATTATTACTTTAGACTTTTTTATTCTAAAAGTTAATCCATAATCATTTATTATTTAAAATTAGTTTTTATATACTCTTTCTTTAAATTATACAATTAAATATATTATTGATTTTCTTAATAAATCTTATTAAGCTTTTACTACTGAAAGTATTTCCTCTTCAACAGCACCTTCTTTTGGAACATAACTCTTTAATAATGTCATGTTTCCTTTTAAAGAATATTTTCCTAAAGATGCAGGTATGAATATACTATCTCCTTTTTTAATTGCTAATTCTCCTTCTTCTGAAGTTATGATTCCTTCTCCTTCAACACATGTAAATATGAAGAATCTTTCTTTATCACTCTCTTCTTCACATACTCCATGTATATCATATTTTTCTAATGAGAAATATTCACATAGTGAAAGATAAGTTTTATCATATTGATCATATGAAACTTTTAATCCCTTAGCTTTTTCTCCTTTTAATGAGAAATCGATACAATCTAAAGCTTTTTCAACATGGATTTCTCTTCCTCTGTTATAGTCATATACTCTATAAGTTGTATCACTATTTTGTTGGATTTCAGCTATTATAACACCTTCACATATAGCATGAACTAGTCCACTTCTTACAAAGAAAGTATCCCCTTTTTTAACTTCTACTCTATTTAAATACTGATCAAATTCACCAGTTTCTATAGCTTTAACAAATTGTTCTTTAGTACAATCCTTTGTTCCTACTATTAAATTAGCTCCTTCAAAAGCTTCAACAACATACCAAATTTCAGTTTTTCCAAGCTCTCCTTCAACTCTCATACCATATTCATCATTTGGATGAACTTGAACTGATAATTTATCCTTAGCGTTTATTAATTTTATAAGTAGAGGAAATTTCTCTTTTGATATTTCAGTACCTACTAAGTCACTTCCTAATTTATCTATTAACTCATCAAATCTTAACCCTTTATATTCACCATTTTCAACTATACTCATTCCATTTTGATGACAAGCAACATCCCAAGTTTCTCCTATCATTCCCTCTGGCATATTGTCTCTAAAAAGTTCGAAATCTCTTCCACCCCAAACTTTATCATAGTATAAGTTTTCAAATCTTATTGGATACATTTAGTATTCCCCCTAGTCTAGTTTATTTGTAGTCATTTGTATAATTAATTCTATTTAATTATATCCTTCCTATATATAATACAATATTTCTACATATATTTCATTGTAAAATTTCTAGTAAGTATAGAATAAATACATTTAATTTACTAATAATAAAAAATCCCTACTTATTATTAATAAATTACTATATTGGTAAATTAAATACTTTGTGCTATACTATAATAGTTTAAGAAGATTGACTAAAAAGTAATTGTAAGGTGGTGTTTAAAATAGCTATTAAATCTTATCTAAGCATAATCTTATCTAAAATGACACAATTTATTTCAAAGAAAGTTTTTAAAGGTGGAACTAACTTTCCAGGTAAAGTAGCTTTAAAAATCGATAGAAACATTTTAAAAGTAGTTTCTAAAAATTATAAAGTTATTTTAGTTACTGGAACTAATGGAAAGACTACTACTACTTCAATGATATATAATGTCCTTAAAGGTAATGGATTAGATGTTATAACTAATGCTACTGGAGCAAATCTTTATCCAGGAATAGTTAGTACCTTCGTAGCTAATTACAAATTCTCTTCAAATAAAGAAAGATATGCAGTAATTGAAGTTGATGAAGCTAACTTAAAATTTATAACAGAGTATATAACTCCAGAAATAATAACTGTAACTAATCTCTTTAGAGATCAGTTAGATAGATATGGAGAGGTTTATACTACTCTTAATAAAATATTAGAAGGAGTTGTTAAAGTACCAAGTACTACTCTTCTTTTAAATGGAGATGAATCTTTATTAGGAAGACTTGATGTTAAAAATCCTAAAGTTTATTATGGATTCGAAGTTTCTCCAAATAAAAACAAGAATATAGAAATTAATGCTGATGCTAAGTTCTGTAAGTTCTGTAAAGAGCCTTATTCCTATAACTTTATAACATACAATCATCTTGGAAGTTTCTACTGTCCTAACTGTGGATTCAAAAGAGAAGATTTAAAATATAAAGTAGAAGAAATAGTAGAACTTACCCCTGAAAGTTCTAAGGTTGTTATAAATGGTGGTTTATTCACAATAACTCAACCTGGTACTTATAACATATACAATGCATTATGTGCTTATTCTGTTGCAAAAGAATTACATATTAATGATGAAATTATTCAAAAATCATTCTCTAATCAAAGTTCATCCTTTGGAAGACAGGAAACAATAAAAATTGGAGATAAGGAAGCTAGAATTATCTTGGTTAAAAATCCAGCTGGATATAATCAAGCCTTAGATACTCTTCTTCTGAATTCAGAAAGCTTTGCTGCAGCATTCTTATTAAATGATAATTATGCAGATGGTAAGGATGTTTCTTGGATCTGGGATGTTGATTTTGAAAAATTAAATTCAATGGACTTAAATGAAATATTTATCTCTGGAATGAGAGCTTATGATATGGCTGTAAGATTGAAAATTGCTAATCTACCAGTTGAAAAGTTTTTAATAAAAGAAGATTTTGAAGGCTTAACAGAGGCAATCAAAAATTCTAAGGAAAACAAGGTTTATATCCTTGCAACTTATACTGCTATGATTAACTATAGAAAATACTTACATTCCAAAGGTTATATTGATAAGCTTTGGTAGTTAAAGGAGAGATTCATATGGAATTAAATATATGTCACTTATATCCTGATCTACTTAATGTTTATGGAGATGTAGGAAATATTTTAATATTAAAGCATAGAGCAAAATTGCGTGGAATCAAAGTAAATGTAATAAATGTTTCTATGGGTGATAAATTTGATAAAGATAATTACGATATAGTATTCTTTGGTGGCGGTCAAGACTTTGAGCAATCAATAGTATCTGATGATTTAATAAACTTAAAAAAAGATGTTCTAAAAGAATATGTTGAAGAAGGAAAAGTTCTTTTAGCTATCTGTGGTGGATATCAACTTTTAGGTAATTATTATACTGCCCCTACAGGAGAAAAAATAGATGGCTTAGGAATTTTAGATATATATACTGAAGGTGGAGACACTAGATTCATAGGTAACACAGTAATTCATAACGAAGAATTTGATGAAACTTATGTTGGCTTTGAGAATCACTCTGGTAGAACATTTATTGGAGATTTAAAACCTCTTGGAAAATGCATTCATGGTTATGGAAATAATGGGGAAAGTGGTTATGAGGGATGTATTTATAAAAATACTTTCTGTACATACTTCCACGGATCACTTTTATCTAAGAATCCAGAGCTTGCAGATAGAATTTTAACATTAGCTCTTAGTAATAAATATGATGATATTTCATTATCACCTTTAGATGATACTTTTGAAATTAAAGCTAAGAATGTTATGATAGATAGATTAAATAATGAAAATAAGTAATTTTTTAAAAACAGAGATTTTTCTCTGTTTTTTCTATTTTTTTATTTTTATTTTTTTGTTTTCTTTTTTATTTTAATAATCATTTACGAGTATATTATTTAAGATAATACTTTATATGTAAAAAATAAATATAACCTTAAATTTTTTAAAGTAATTGTAAGGAACTAATTAATCTTATTTCCACTTATTATTTTACTAAATATACACAAGCTATAATTGAAAAAAATTTAAAGGTGGTGTTATTTATGAAACATAATGCAAAGGATAATTTTAGACTTGCTATTGATGAACTTTGTTCTTGCCAAAATCACTTAAATAATGCATATATGAACTTAAATGAAGAAGAAAATAAAACAGAAGTACATGCAGCCTTAAAAACAGTTGCTAGTGCTATAGAACATGCTCAAAATAATTATAATAATTATGAAGATTAATATTAAGGAGTGTTAGTTATGGGAGACTCAAATAAAAACATAAAAAGAGAACTTAATTTGGCAGTTAAAAATGCTCTTCATGCTCAAGAATATATAAATTTAGCTTTAAATACAGTTGAAAAGAATGAAAACAAACAACTTATTCAAAATACATTAAATAATATAAATAAATCTGTAGATATGACAAAAACTTCATTCTATGGATTTAAAGAATAAAATAAATTTTAAACTATATAACTAAACATAAAATATAAATAAAGTGAGGTAAAACTACCTCACTTTATTTTAACTAAATATTTTCTTTCAAAAAACTTTGGATTATAAGACATTTTTGATTTTCTTAATCCTAATACCCCTAAATCCTCTTCTCTATTAACATATTTTAAATCTAAAAGAGAATTTTTTAATAGTTCATTATTTATAAAAGCATAGGCTCCTTTGAATTCTTTTAAACACTTCTCTACATGAACTATATATGTGCTCTCATTAAATCTTTCCCCTATAGAAATTCCTATTAATTTATTGTCCACATAAAGTTTTATTAAATCTAAGTCTAATTGGCCTAAATAATTTATTAAATTTCTTGTTCCATCTATTTCAGCTAAAAACTCCTCATCCATTTCTTTATTTTCTAAAGACCACTTATCTAAAAGTTCTAAGCATTCCTCCTTTTCTTTATTATCTAAAAAATTTTTAAAGAATGCTGTTTTATAATTATAATTTTTAATAAACTGATTATATTTATTTCTTTTCTTTCTAAATTTTCTTCCTGATAAATTTCTTAAATCATCAAAGTTATATACATAATCAAAGTTATTTATTTCTTCCTCAAAAATTAAATTTTCTTTATATATAGCTTCTAACCTATTAAAAAAATTTATGCTTACATCTCCAAATAACCATTTACTATTTTCTTTTTTTCTTATAAATTCTAAATAGTCAATAACATTTATTAAATCATTATTCTCTATATCACCTAAAGGTTCCATAAAAAAATTACCATTATTTTTATCATATTTTTTAATAATAAAAATATTATTTACTATATCATATTCTATATTATTAAAGTCTTTCCACATAAAAAGTGTAGCAAAAGAATATTCGCAGCTTAGAAATTTATTTTTATCTATATATTTGTAATAAAGAGATTTATCTTTTAAAGTAATTTTTTTAAACATAACTCCTCTTTAAATTTATAGCTTATTAAATATAATATGAAAAATCCCTCAGAGTTGTATATTTTTTCAATATTTTATATTATAATTAAAGAAGGTTAATATAAAATCTACTAAACATAAAATTTTTTTACTACATAATTAAAAATATTTGAATAAAGCAAATTATGTAAAATCTACACATTTTATTTATATTTATTTGTTAAGTTATACTCATATAGTTTTATAATATTAATTAATAATAGTTGAGGTAATAAAGGTGAGAAGTAAGAGAATAAAAAAATTAAATTCAAAAAAGGTAGCACTACAAATTTCACTAGTACTTATAGCTTTATTCTTAATTTTAATTTCTGTAGTTTTATTTAAAACTTATTCTAGTAAAAATGTTACTTATGAAGGAATTTATGTTGAAAACATTAATGTGTCAAATTTAAATGAGAAAGATTTAAAGGAAAAATTAAATGAGCACTACTCTGATTTATTAAATAATTTTAAAATAACATTTAATTATAAAGACAATTTTAATGAAACTTTTTCAGCAAAAGATTTAGGATTTTTCTTTGATATTAATAATTTATCTAATCAGGTTTTTTCTTTCGGAAAAAATAGCAATATATTTTCTAATACAATAGAAAGATTAAATTTAAAATCTAATCCTAAATATTTTCAGTTTAAACCTCAATCAAATTCAGAGGTTTTAAGTGAAAAACTTTCTGAAATAAGTAATAAAATCGATAAAGAAAAGGTTGAACCAACTATTTCTTTTTCAAATGATTCTATATCAGCAACTAAAGAACAAATTGGGTACAAGCTTGACTTAGAAAAGCTTACTTCTGAAATAGTTAATGATTTAAATAATAGTCATGATAGTCTAAATTGTACTATTAATATACCTGTGGAAGAAATAAAACCTAAATTAACTCAAGAAACTGTTAATAACATGGTTATTTTAGGATCCTATACTACTAAACTTCCTAGTTTAACAGGTGGACGTACTAAAAATATTAGTAATTATTTAAGTAAGCTTAATGGTACTATATTAATGCCAGGAGATATTTTTTCTGCTGATAAAGAAGGAGAAGATAGAACTGAAAGTAATGGTTATACTTATGCCCCTGGTTATATTGGAAACAAAGTAGTAGATATATTAGCCGGTGGAATATGTCAAGGAGTTACAACTCTTTATAACTCAGTATTATATGCTGACTTAAAAATAGTTGAGAGAGCTCCTCACAGCCTTCCAGTAACTTATGCTCCTATAGGTAGAGATGCTACCATGGCAAGTGGAGTTATTGACTTTAAGTTTCAAAATAATATGAATAATCCAGTTATTGTTCAAACTTATATAACTTCTTCTGGACAAGTTAAATCTAACATTTGGGGTATAAAAGAAGACCCAGGAAAAGAAATAGTTATATCTGTAGATCAACATGGACCTAAGTCATCAACAACTTATAAGGAAACTTATGAAAATGGAGTATTAGTAAAAAAAGAAGTGTTATCAAAGGACAAATATAATTAAAATAAAGGAAGCCAATTAATTGGCTTCCTTTATTTTAATTTATCTTCTTTTCTTAATTTTTGTAGTAATTCATTATATCTCTTATGTTTCATATTAGGGAATGCTTTTAAAAGTCTTCTTTGAAGAATATTATTTCTTCTTAAAGCTTTAGCTCTATTTAACATTTCTTCTTTTAAATTAGACTCACGTTTAAATTTGCTCATAGTAAGTTCTAATTCTTTCTCAGTCTTATCTATAAAGGAGATTCCAAACTTCTCAAATTCCTTAGATAAATCTTGAAGATTGTGTAGTTTTAAATTTAATTTAAGCATAGCTTGTACTGTTACTACAAAATCAATAGCAATTATAGCTGTTAAAATTATTGTTACAATAAAAACTATCTTTTCTGGAAACTTACTAACAAAATCAACTATAATAGGATTTATAAACTCAACTAATACTACTGATAATATACCAAATAGTGTGGAATTAAGTAAGCACACTCTTCCATGTATATTAAACTTATGTTTTGAATAATCCCACCACTTCGTATGGAATACTGCTTCTAATAAAAAAGAGGTAATATACTCTAAAACTGATGTAATTATTATTCCTAATATAAATACTAATATTACATTACTTTTATACATATCTAAAAATGTTAAAACAAAAAAAGCTCCAAATCCGTATACAGGGCATAGTGGCCCATTTAAAAAGCCTCTATTTGTAAACTTGTGATCTATTATATAACAATATATAACTTCACAGCACCATCCTAAAAAGCTATATATTATTATATACAAAATATTATATATAATGTTTTCCATAACTATAAAAAGAGAATTCCTCTCTTTTTAACTCACTTCCTTTCATAGTTTACTGATTATTTAGTATATTCTCTGCTTCAGGAGAAGCTATTTCCATGCCATATATGCCTAAGTCATTTACTGCTGTAATATTTACTACTACTTTTCCCTCGGATCCTTTTTGAAAATAACCTGCTAATATTTCTTTATGAGAATCTCCTAAAATATCTGTATAATACATAACTAAAGAACCATTTCCCTCTGCTTTTACCTTTACCTCCTCTGAACCACCTGCTTTTATACTTGGTACACTAATATTTTTACTGTTATTGCTATAACTTATTTGTAAACCACTTATTTCTTTATTAGTCTTATTATTAATAATGACTTTATATGTAGATTGGTTACTAAAAAAATAAAATCCTACTCCTATTAATACTATCAATATAACACCTAGAATAATTAATGTTTTTTTCTTCATATGCTACACTCTCCATTTTATTATTGTTAAAATAATTATACTACATAAATTCAATAAGAATCCATATTAAGAAAATATAAGAAAAACAACATCTTAAAAAGATGTTGTTTTAAATTATTTATTTTTCATTTTCTTTTCATAATTATGATAAAGTATAAAAGCAATTATAGAAAAAACTATTGGACCAGTTATTTGGAATGCCATAGCTGTATAATCCTTATCCTGAATAACAGGTTTTATTATTGTAAATAAATTTGCAAATCCAATTGTAAATGTTACTATTATTGACCAAATTAATGATGATTTATATGACTTATACATAACAAATGGTTTTTCTATATGTTTTTTCTTTTTAAATGCTGGAAAAGCTCCAGATAAGAACATATATGGTATTGTCATGGCCACATTACCCATTAATATTAAATAACTAAAGAATTTATTTGCAGATTCTCCACCAAAAGAAGCTACTAATATAAATATAACAACAACTATACATTGAACCCACATTGCATTAACTGGCATGTTATTTTCATTTAACACAGTCCATTTTTTTGGCCAGATTTCTTTAGGTGTTCCTTCTATTAATTGTTTAATAGGTGCATAACTTAATGTAAAGAAAGCTCCCATTAAGGCTAACATCATTGAAAGACCTATGTATCTTGCAAACCAAGCTCCTAATTGAAGTGAAGCATTAGTACTCATGCCAAAAGCTTGACCTAATTTTACACCTAAGTTTTGAATTACTATATATGCTACGTTTGCTAAGTTAACATTATCCCCTGATAATACTTCTTGCCAATTTGTAAATAATCCAACACAAAGTATTCCAACAGCATATCCAACGGCTATTATTATAGATGCAATCATTAATCCCTTTGGAAAATTCTTTTTAGCATCCTTAGTTTCATCAACTAATCCACTTACAGCTTCTAGTCCACCATAAGCAAAAACTGCAAAAACTAAAAATCCTAATACACCTATTGGTGATTGGTAAGATGGATTTTGTGCATGAACAAAGGCAGACCCATTTATTACCTCAGCAGGTTTAAATCCATTGCTTACAAAAACAATAATTGCTCCTAAAATAAGTACTATGTTTGATAATGCAACAACAGTTCCTCCAATTGAAGTAACCTTTGTTATACTCTTTAATCCTTTAGATGCTGCATAAGTTATAACTATTATAAGTATTGATCCTAATACAGCCATTGTCTGTGGAACACTTAATCCAAGTAAAGACCATGTTCCTGTAGTGTCTTTTCCATATATAACATTTGAGAAAGGAATCCATATTGATGATGAGTTACTAACTAACCATATTAAATTTGATGAATACCACATGAATGTAACTATGAAGGCATATTTAGGTCCTACAGATTTAGCCATCCATGAGTATATTCCCCCTCTTTCCTTTCTAAATGCTGCTCCATATTCTGCCATCATAAAAGCATATGGAATTGAGAAAGCTAAGGCTGATATTATGTACCATGGAATAGCACTATACCCCATTAAATAAAAGGCTTTTGGCATGTTAGCAAAACCATATACTGATGTGAAAATCATTAATATAAGCGCTGTTAAAGACAATTTACTTTTATGTTCTGAGCTCATATTTTTCCTCCTTGGTTAAATTATTAAGTTATAAAATTTTTATACATATAATATATCATCTTATCATAAAATTTAAATATTTTAAATAATTTTTGAACTAAATAATAATAAATTATTAATATTTAGTTAATAATTTATTATTATTATAATATCCTCAGAAAATCAAAAGTTTTTTTATTAATTAAATTACTATATATATTATGATAAAATAATTCAAAATAAAAGTTTTAATTTGTTAATGTAATAAATTATGTGATATTATCACAAAATATGTTATATTATTATTATAAATATTTTTTTGTGGGGTGATATTTTGGCAGCAGGAAAAACACATGACAAAATTACGGTTATTATGACCCCTTTTATAGCTTCTTTCTTTTTATTTATAAATATGATCTTCTTAGAAGACTTAGGAAGTAGCCTTGCCTTTACAATATTAGGCGTATCTGTATATATGTTTGGTGGGTATATGTTTTCTGGAGATTTAGATATTAAAAGTAGAGAATTTAGAAGATGGGGGTATTTAAAGTTTATTTGGATTCCATACCAAAAACTATTTGAACATAGAAGTGTTTTTACACACGGATTTATATTAGGACCTATAATAAGAATACTTTATGTATCTATTATCCCTATAACAATTTCTTCATTGTTATATTCTTTTTCCATAATTAATATATCTACACCAGAAATGTTAAAGTTAGTTTTTAATTTTATGTCAAATAATAAAGTTTTATTTGGTAATATAGCTTTAGCCTTATTTTTAGGTTCTGGTCTTCATACCATAACTGATATGATATATAGTTATTTTAAAAAGAAATTCTCTTATAAAAAGAGAAAATCAAGTAAGAAATATAGTAGAAGTAAAAGACCTACAAGAAGGGTTGCATAATAGGAAAGGCTTAGCTATTAAAGCTAAGCCTTTTTATTTTATTGGTAATTCTATAACAAAATTGCATCCTTTTAAAGGGACATCACTTAAGTAGATTGTTCCTCCATGTTTTTCTACAATTTCTTTACTTATGGTTAATCCTAACCCTGAACCACCCTTTTTAGAATTTCTTGATTTTTCTTCCCTAACAAAAGGATTAAAGATATGTTTTTTTATTTCTTCACTTAAACCTATACCATCATCACTAACTATTATTTTAACTTTATCCTCTTCTTTTTTTAGACTTACTAAAAACTTAGTTCCTTTTTTATTATATTTAACACTATTTATTATTAAATTGCCTATGGCTCTTTCAAGTCTTTTATTATCAAATTCTAAGTAAAGATCATCTTCACTTATTTCAAAATCAAAATCAAAGTCCTTTTCTTCTAAAAGATATATGTAATCCGCAATTAAATTTCTTAAAAATTCGCTTAAATCTTGATATTTTTTATGTAGAATAAATTCAGAACTTTGAAGTGTATAAAACTCAAATAGTTCCATTATCATTTCATTTGCTCTTTCCCCATTGTTCTCAATTATACTTATATATTTATGTAAAGACTCTTTTTCAATATCTGGATTATTTTTTATAATATTGGAATATCCTATTATACTTGATAATGGAGTCTTTAGGTCATGGGCTATATTTCTAACAAATTCTTTCCTTAGCTTTTCTGATTTCTCTTTTAATTTCTTTTCTTCTTCTATTTTAGAAGCCATATTATTAAAAGCCTCTCCAAGCTCCTCAAACTCATTGTTTTTTTCTATGTTAATTCTAGTAGAATAATCTCCTAAGGATAATTTCCTAACTCCATTCATAAGCTTATCTAAAGGTTTAGTAAATGTCTTAGAAGTTAATTTTGAATAAAGTATTAGACTCATTGTAAAAATAAAGATATATAAAGAAATCATAATATATACAAATATCTTAAATCCAATTTTAGGATTTCTAGTGAAAATCTTCCCGAAGTTTTCTTCAGGTATTCTAGTAATTACAAAAAATCTTCCTTCCTTACTATAGCCAGTATAAGATAAGTAATCCTCATCTATATTAATTCCATGCATTTCATCCACCAAGATTTTACTGAATTCTTCACTAGAATATTTATCTCTTTTCACCTGTTGATTTCCAATTGTTTCTATTATGTTTAAATCCTTATCTATAATTTCAATCCATCCACCATGTTCTGTTACATAATCTTGATTACCTATACTGTTATAATCTTTATTTTCTATTTCTCCTGCAAGTATTTTAGAAGCTTCAGTTTCTATTGGCTCACTTTTTAAATATATACTAACCCCTATAATAAAAGAAATTATAAATATAGTAGCAGTTATAATGGTTATGAGTAAAAATACCTTTAGATAATTCCTAAGTAATATATTTGATACCTTATATCTGTTTTTTCCTAGATTAAATTTTTTCAAACCTATATCCTATCCCTCTTATAGTTTTTATCTTGCAAGGATTTTTAGGATCTTCTTCTATCTTATCCCTTAAGTGGCTTATATGAACCATTATAGTATTGTCATCACCTAAATACTCCTCTTGCCATACATTTTCATATATTTGTTTTTTAGTAAACACTCTTCCAATGTTGCTCATAAGCATTTCTAAAATCTTAAATTCCTTTGCATTTAAAGTTACTATTTCTCCATCTTTTTTTACTGTACACCCTTCTTTGCTAAGTTCTAAATTTCCTATTTTTATAAGTTCATTTTCTCCCGAATATTTATAGCATCTTCTTAAATTTGATTTAATCCTAGCCATAAGTTCTACAGGTTTAAAAGGTTTTATAACATAATCATCAGCACCTAATCCTAAACCTAATATTTTATCATCATCCTCAATTTTAGCAGTTAAAAATATAACTGGAATCTGACTCCATTCCCTTAACATCTTTAATAGATTAAAGCCATCTATTCCATCCATCATAACATCTAATAAGGCTAAGTGTATGTGTTCTTTTTTTAAGATTTCTAAGGCTTCTAATCCATTTACAGCCTTAAATACAGTGTATCCTTCCTTTAATAAATGCAATTCTAAAAGATTTCTTATATCTTGTTCATCCTCAGCTATTAAAATATTCATATTCCCCTCCTATATAGTAATTCCTTAAATACATTATAATATTAAACCATACCTTTACTAAACTTAAAATTATATTATTTAAGATATTTTTAAGCTTAATCTTTAACTTATGATAGTATTCTGCTTCTTTATACAAATTAGAATCAAGTTTTTAAATAAAACTAATAAAAATTCTTTGCAAAATTAAAATATAAAGATTAAGGTCTCAAATAAAAAACAATTCCTTATTTGAGACCTTATATTTATTAGTTATTTAATATATATTCACTTAATTTAGCATTAGCTAACATTAATTTTATTCTATTTTCTTGATTTACCTTTGTTGAAGATGGATCATAATCTACAACAACTATATTAGCTTCTGGATGTTTCTCCATAATTCCTCTAATCATACCTTTTCCAACTATATGATTAGGAAGACATCCAAAGGGTTGAGCACAAACTATATTATTTACACCACTATTTATAAGTTCTAACATTTCAGCAGTCATAAGCCACCCTTCACCCATTTTAACTCCTCTTCCTATGTACTCTTCAACAGAAGTTTTTAATTCCTTAAATGGAGCAGGTGCTCTAAACTTACTATATTTTTTTATTGAATCTATCATAACATTTTGTAAATGTTCTAAATATGAACATCCAATTTTAGTGAATTTACTTGAAACTTTTTTCATTCCATATAATTTATAATCTATTTCTGAATTTGATAGACAATACATGAAGAAATCCGTAACACCAGACATAACAACTTCAGCATTATCTTCTCTTAAAAATTCCTCTAAATTATTATTTCCTAAAGGAGAATACTTTAAATAAATTTCTCCTACTATACCAACCTTTACTTTTTCAGTTTCTTCTAGTTCTATCTTAGAAAAATCTAAAATTATATTTTTATATAGTTCTCTTACCTTTAAATATTTTAAGCTTTCAAACTTCTCTTTTAAAATCTCAATCCACTTATCTAAAACCCTATCTGTTTCACCCTTATTAATCTCATAAGATTTACACTGATTATACATATACATAAGCAGATCTCCATAATAAAGAGCATATATGCATTTTATTAATAAGCCTGGATACATTTTAAACCCTTCATGCTTTTCTAATCCACTTGCATTTAAAGAAATTACTGGAACTTGCTCTAAGTTATTTTCTTTTAGTGCCTTTCTTAACAAATGTATATAATTAGATGCACGGCATCCGCCCCCAGTTTGGCTCATTATTAAAGCCGTTTTGTCTGGGTCATATTTTCCACTTTTTAAAGCTTCCATAAGTTGTCCAATTACAATCATAGCTGGATAGCATATATCATTATGAACACTTTTTAATCCTTCTTCAATAGCGCTATTTGTATCACCATCAAAAAATTCTAATTTATAACCGTACTTTTTCATTATTCCAGATAAAAGTTTAAAGTGTATTGGCAACATTGTAGGAGCTAAAATAGTATGAGTCTTTCTCATCTCTTTAGTAAATACTGCAAAATTTTTATTATTTTCCATTTCCATTCTATCACCTATTCCTGTGCTATAGCCTCTAGCAAGCTTCTTATCCTTATTTTAGCTGCGCCTAAATTATTAGTTTCATCTATTTTTAATTGAGTATATATTTTGTTATTTCTCTCTAGTATGTCTTTAACTTCATCAGAAGTTATGGCATCTGTTCCACATCCAAAGGAAACTAATTGTATAAGTTCCATATCTTTATTTTTAGCAACATAATAAGCAGCATTATATAATCTAGCTTGATATGTCCATTGATTTAATATATTAACCTTTGGCTTTTCATGACTTACTTCAATAGAATCTTCTGTTAAAACAACAATTCCTAAGCTACTTAAAACCTTGTCTATTCCATGATTTATTTCCGGATCTATGTGATAAGGTCTTCCTGCTACTACTATAACCTTCTTATTGTTATTTTTAGCATACTCTATAAACTCTTCCCCTTTTTCTTTTATATGCTTAGTATATTTATCATACTCTATATAAGCTTTTTCTAAAGCATTCTTAACTTCCTTTTGTTTTATATCTCCAAAAGTTTTACTTAAAATCCCATAAAGTTGTTTGCTTAATAATTTTTTATTATTTAAGCTTAAATATTCCATCATAAAGTTATTACTATCTAACTCTTTTACATTTGTCTTTAAAAGTTCTGGATAATAAGCTACAACAGGGCAATTAAAACAGTTATCTGATATACCTTCGTCAAAATTATAACTCATACATGGATAGAATATATGCTCTATATTTTTACTTATTAAGTTTTCTATGTGACCATGAGCTAATTTTGCTGGATAACACACAGTGTCTGATGGAATTGTATGTTGCCCTTTTAAATACATTTTCTTATTTGATTCATCAGATAAAACCACCTTAAAGCCTAACTCTTTAAAGAATGTAGCCCATAGAGGAATATTTTCATACATATTTAATACCATTGGTAATCCTATAGTTCCTCTTTTTCCTTCATCTAATGATTCATATTCTCTTAATTTTTTATATTTATACTGATACATATTAGGAATACTTTCAGATTTTTTATTACCAGTTGGTTTTTCACATCTATTTCCTGAAATATATTTTTCTCCATCATTAAAGATGTTTATTGTTAAATTACATCTATTAGTACATAATCCACATTTAGCTATTTTTGATTTATGTGTAAAACTCTCTAAATCCTCTTTAGAAATTATCTTACTTTCCTTTATTTTTTTTCTTTTTGCATAAAGAGCACATCCATAAGCTCCCATAAGTCCTGATATACTAGGTCTTATAACATTCATACCAAGCTCTTTTTCAAAAGCTCTAAGGATGGCATCATTATACATGGTTCCCCCTTGAACAATTATATTTTTTCCTAATTCATCAAGACTTTTTGCTCTTATTACTTTATAAAGAGCATTTTTAACAACACTTACGGAAAGTCCAGCTGAAAGATCTTCTACTGTAGCCCCTTCCTTTTGTGCTTGTTTTACTGATGAGTTCATAAAAACTGTACATCTTGATCCTAAATCTGCACCATGCTTCGCAAATAAACCAAGTTTTGAAAAAGTTTCTACATCATATCCCATTTGATTAGCAAAACTTTCTATAAATGAACCACATCCAGATGAACATGCTTCATTTAGCATTATATTGGCTACAATGCCATCCTTTATTTTAAAGCATTTAATATCTTGTCCACCTATATCTAAAATAAAGTCTACCTTAGGATTAAAATGACTTGCTGCAATATAATGAGCTACAGTTTCTACTATTCCAAAATCAATTGAAAAAGCTTTTTTTATTAGCTCTTCTCCATAGCCAGTAACTGCACTACCCATTATCTTAATTTTTTTTCCACATATATTATAAATATGCTTTAATTCTTTTTTTACAACTTCAATAGGATTTCCTTTATTAGATCCATAATATTCATATAAAATATTATCCTCTTTATCTATTAAAACAACCTTTGTTGTAGTACTTCCAGCATCTATGCCTATGTAGGCATCTCCAGTATAATTATTTATGTCACTAACTTTAACCTTAGCTTTTTGGTGTCTTTCCTTAAACTCATTATATTCTTCTTCAGAATTAAATAATGGATCTATTATATTCATAGTTGATATTTCATTATGATTTTCTTTTATTATATTTAATAATTCATAATATTCATATTTTTTATTATTTTCCTTTGAATATATAGCACTTCCAATAGCAACAAAAACCTGTGCATTTTCAGGAGAAACAACATCATTATCCTTTAATTTTAATGTTTTTATGAATCTCTCTCTTAGTCCCTTACAGAAATATAAAGGTCCTCCTAAAAACATTATTTTTCCCTCAATACTTCTTCCTTGTGCTAGTCCACCTATTGTTTGATTTACAACAGATTGGAATACACTAGCTGAAATATCCTCTTTTCTTGCTCCTTGATTTAATAGAGGTTGTATATCAGTTTTAGCAAAAACCCCACATCTTGAAGCAATCTCATATATATTCTCATGTTTAAGACTTAAGTTGTCCATTTCATCTACAGTAAGCCCCATAAGGTGAGCCATTTGATCTATAAAAGCTCCTGTTCCCCCTGCACAACTTGAGTTCATTCTCTCCTCAAAACCACCAGTTAAAAAAATTATCTTGGCATCTTCTCCTCCAAGCTCTATTGCCACATCCACATCATCATAATATCTTTTTATAGCTAAAGTTGTAGCAAATACTTCTTGAACAAAAGGTAAATTATACTCTTTTGAAATTCCATAACCAGCAGATCCAGTTATAGCTATCTTAAATTTTTTATTCTCAATTATCCCTTTTATATTTTCTAGTTCTTCGATTAGCTTTTCTCTTACCTTAGAGTAATGTCTTTCATAATTTGAGTAAAGTATCTTGTCCTCTTCATTTAAGACTATACACTTTAAGGTTGTAGACCCTGCATCAATACCTATTTTGTAATACAAAGTTAATGTCACCTCTTTATTAATAATTGATATATTTTTATTAATTATCATGCAAAAATATGAATAAATTTTGAAGAAATAATTCATTTTTCGTTAACTCTTTATTAACTATATCATAATTATTTAATTATATCATCTAATTAAAAGTTTTAATAACAAGCAAAATTTAAATTTACTTTTAAAAATTACTCTATATTCTCATTAAAATAAAGATTACTTATTAACTGTAAATATATGCATAAAAAGTGGTTATTAAGCAAAAAACTCAATAACCACCTTTCTTATATTTAATTATCTTCTTTTCTTTCCTTTTGACCCTCTTTGGCTCTTTTGCTCAAATCCTCTTGATTTGTTTCCTCTTTGTTTCTTACTATGAGAACTTCTTTTCTTATCTTCTGACTCTCTTCTTCCGCTATTCTCATTTCTACTCTTTCTTCCACCACTTTTGTGATTACTATGATTATTTCCTTTCCCAAAGCTATTTTTATCTCTAATTAAGCATTTTGGACCATTACCAATTAAATCCTCTCTACCAGCCTTAACTAAAGCATCATAAACTATGTTATAATTCTTTGGATTTTTAAATTGTAATAAAGCTCTTTGCATTGCCTTTTCTTCTTTACTTCTAGGAATATAAACTTCTTCCATTGTTAAAGGATCTAATCCAGTATAGAACATTGTAGTTGATAATGTTCCTGGTGTTGGATAGAAATCTTGTACTTGCTCTGGTTGATAATTTATATCTCTTAAATATTCAGCAAGCATAATTGCATCTTCTAACTTGCATCCTGGATGACTTGACATTAAATAAGGAATGATGAATTGTTTCTTTCCTAATCTTTCTGTGATTCTAAAGAATTTTCTTCTAAACTCATCATAAGTTTTTCCTGCTGGTTTACCCATGTATTTTAAAACATTTGGAGATACATGCTCTGGTGCAACTTTTAATTGACCACTTACATGATGCTCAACTAATTCCTTAAAGAAAGTATCATCTTTATCTGCCATTATATAATCATATCTTAGTCCTGAACGTATAAATACCTTTTTAATTCCTGGTAATTTTCTTACTCTTCTTAATAAATGAAGGTATTCTCTATGATCTACCTCCATGTTCTTGCATATACCTGGTGACATACATCTTTTATGTTTACAAGCTCCTAAAGTTAGTTGCTTCTTACATGCTGGCTTTCTAAAGTTAGCTGTAGGTCCCCCTATATCGTGTATATATCCTTTAAAATCATCATATTTAGTTATTTCTTCAGCTTCTTCTACTATAGAATCTTCACTTCTACTAGTTACAATTCTTCCTTGGTGGAAGGTTATTGCACAGAATGAACAGTTTCCTGAGCATCCCCTTGAACTTACTAAACTAAACTTAACCTCTTCAATAGCAGCTATACCACCATCTTTCTCATAAATAGGATGGTAAGTTTTTTGATATGGAAGAGCATACACCCTATCTAATTCTTCCCTTGAAAGAGGCATTTCTGGTTTATTTATAACAACATATTTTCCATTATGTTCTTGAACTAAAGTTCTTCCTCTTACAGGGTCTTGCTCATCATATTGAATTTTAAAGCATTCTGCATAAGTTCTCTTATCACTTGAAACTTCTTTAAATGATGGCAGAACTATATGCTCCTCATAGATTTCATCTAAACTATCGGCTATGTAACATGTTCCTGGTATATGTCTTATGTACTTTCCATCAAATCCTTGATTTAAGAAGTCAGCCACTTCAACGATTTGCTTTTCACTCATTCCATATACTAAAAGGTCCGCTCCACTATCAACTAATATTGATTTTCTTACCTTGTTATCCCAGTAATCATAATGAGCAAATCTTCTTAAACTAGCTTCAATTCCACCAATTACTATGTTAACCTCCTTATAAGCTTCTCTTATTTTATTACAATAAACTATTGTAGCTCTATCAGGTCTCTTACCCATTTCCCCCTTAGGAGTATATAGATCTTTCTTTCTTAACTTTTTGCTTACTGTATAGTGATTAACCATAGGATCCATGTTACCACCATTAACTAAGAATCCTAATCTTGGTCTACCTAATTTTTTAAAGTCATCAACGCTCTTCCAATCTGGTTGAGCTATTATTCCAACCTTATATCCAGCATTCTCTAAAACCCTAGATATAATTGCTGTACCAAAACTATGATGGTCTATGTATGCATCTGCTGTAACTAGTACAAAGTCACATTGTTCCCATCCTCTTTCTATCATATCATCTTTGCAAATTGGCAAAAACTTATTTTCACTCATTTCTTCACCTACTTGTCTCTTCTTAAGCTTATTTAAAACTCCTCTAAATAAATCTTCATATGATTATAACATTAAAAAGAGTCTGTATCAAAATAATTTTTAGTAAACCTTATAAATAGTGTAAATAAACTTTCTATGGAAATATATTGTTTTCTCAATATGTTTATAAGGTTTATTGTTATATTTTTTTGCAGTTCCTTTAAACTTCCTTCCAAAAATTTTTGCAAGTGTTTTTAATTCCTTCTTCACTTTCTACTAAAATATTTAAAAACCACTCTCTTGGAAGTAGCCTCTTATATTTATTTGTAAAATATCTATCATCTAATAAAAGTACTATCCCCTTATCCTTTTCTGTTCTGATACATCTTCCCGCTGCTTGAAGCACCTTTATTATTCCAGGATAAACATAGGCATAGTCAAAACCATTTTTACCTATAGAGTTATAATATTCTTTTATACTTTCTCTCTCTAAGCAGATTTTAGGCATACCAACTCCAATAATTATAACTCCAATAAGTTTATCTAAGGTTAAATCTATTCCCTCTGAAAAATGCCCACCTAAAACAGCTAAGCCAAGATGTGTTTTTTCTCCCCCTTCTTTAAATAAAGATAAAAACTCTTCTTTTTCCTCTTCCTTCATATGATCCCCTTGAGCTACTAAGCTAAAATCAACTTCTCTTTTTTTAATTTCCTCATGAACCATCCACATATATTCATAAGAAGGGAAAAATACAAGATAGTTGCCTCTCTTGCTTTTAGCACATTCTATTATGTAATTAACTATTTTAGGAAGAGTTCTCTTTCTATTAGAATAGGTTGTTGATACATCCTTTCCAACTATAGTAAGCTTATTTTTATAATCAAAGGGAGAAGTTAAATTAACAGAATAATCTCCTTCCTGTGCTCCATAAAGTTCTTTAAAATACTCCATAGGAAGAAGAGTAGCTGAAAATATTATAACTGATTTAAACCTATTCATTATACTTTTAAGTATCCTAGATGGATCTAAACAGTTAATTGATAAATCCAAGTTATTTCCATCTAATTTATATAAAGTAGTAAAATCTTCTCCATAATAAGAACATATATTTAAGAATTCATACACATTAAAATATAACTCTAAAAGATTTGAATTCTCTTCACTAGATTTACTCTCATAAATATCTACCTTTTCTAAAAAACCTCTTAAAATTCCATATAAATCACTTGGTTCTTCCTTTTCCACAAGACTTTTAGTCTCTAAATTTTCTAAAACCTTTCTTTTTTCTATTAAATATTTATTAGCCCTATCTAAAGAGTTATATATTCCCTTATCCTTACTTTTAAATTCTCTTTTTAGCTTTAAAAAATCATCTTTAAATATTTTGGAAGAATACATACTTCTTCCCCTATCTAAAAGATTATGAGCTTCATCTATTAAAATTGTATAATCCTTGGCTTTTCCTTCTAATATTCCCTTTAAAGAAGCCTGAGGATCAAATATATAATTATAATCACATATTACTACATCACAAAAATTACTTAGCTCAAGAGAAAATTCAAAGGGACAAATATTATATTCCTCAGATAATTTGTTTATATATTCTAAATCATATTCTTCCTTATGCTTTAGTGCTTCCTTTAAAGCAATATTAACCCTATCAAAGTATCCATTAGCATAAGGACAATATTCTGGAATACACTTTTTTTCTTCCATCTTGCAACATTTTTCCTTTGCAGTTATATTAACACTTCTTAGATTTAATCCTTTTTCTCTCATAATACGCAAAGTATTATTTGCAATTTCTCTTGTGGTAGTTTTAGCTGTTATATAAAAAATTTTTTGAGTTTCCTTAGCGCCTAAAGCTTTTACGGCTGGAAATAATGTAGACATTGTTTTTCCCGTGCCAGTAGGTGCTTCTGCAAAACATTTTTTTCCCTCTGTAATAGCCTTATAAACTCTAATAGCTAGTTCTCTCTGTCCCTTCCTATAAGACTCAAAAGGGAAATTAAAACTTTCTATAGAATCATTTCTAAAGTCTATCCAAATTTTCTCTAAAATTATCCATTCTTTATATTTTTCTATTAAATCATAGAAAAACTCTCTAAGTTCATGAAAACTATATTCTTTCCTTAAAAACTTTGTTCCAAAATCTTCAACATTGTAATAAGTTAACTGTACTATTATTGAGTCTAAATTTTTCTCTTTGCTGTATATATAAGCATATACTTTAGCCTGAGCCCAATGCAATTCATTAAAATCATAATCTATATCCATTACGTTTTTTGTAGTAGTTTTTATTTCATCAATAATTATTTTTTCATTTTCTTCTAATATTCCATCTGCTCTACCTTCTACCCTTAAAGTAAAATCTTCAAAATCAATATCCTCTTTCAAGGTAACTTCAGCCCTATCCTTTTCAGAATAAGAACTCTGTATTTTCTTGTGTCCCTTTATTCCTTCTAAAGCTCTTACAGATGCTTTTATACGACTATCTATACTTCCTCTTCTTAAAACAAATTCAACTAAGTTTCTTATAGAAATCTTTATTAATTCATTTTTCACTTAAATCACCCATTTTCACTGTGTATATATAAACTCTATCACATAATTAATAAAAATAAAAAGCCTAGAAAGATTAAATTTCTCTAGACTTTTTGTTTTTATTAAGAATTTACTTTTATCTCTTCTTCTAAACCTTGTGATAAATGTTTTTTATAAAATACAATAAAGCATGTTACTGTTGATAGGGCTGCTATTATATCTGCAAAAGGTTCTGCCATAAGAACTCCCATAAGCTTATTTTCAAAAACCATTGGAAGCACATATATAAATGGTATTAAAAGCACAATCTTTCTAAGTAAGGCTAAAATTAATGATATCTTTGCTTGTCCTAAAGCTAAGAAAGTTTGTTGACAAGCAACTTGTGCACCAAAAAGTAAAATACCTGCAAAGTATATTCTAATACTCCATGAGGTTATCTCCATTAATTGAGGATTATTACTATTAAAAATCTTTACAAACACATCTGGTAACATCATTAATGCACTCCACATAATTGTGGTAAATACCATTGATGATACTAAAAGTAATTTAAAGGCCTTTTTTACTCTATAGACTTTATTAGCCCCATAGTTATAACTTATTATAGGTTGTGCCCCTTGAGAAAGTCCCATTAATGGAAGTAATATTATTTGCATTACACTACTCATAATAGTCATTGCTCCAACGGCTAAGTCTCCACCATACTTTAATAAATTATTATTCATACTTATTATGACTAAACTTTCAGTAGCTTGCATTATAAATGGAGATACTCCTAAAGCCATTATTGAAAATACTATTTTTAATTTTGGCTTTAAGAATTTTTTTCTTATTCTAAGAATACTTTGTTTTCCAAATAAAAAGTATAATACCCATATAGCAGAGGCGCATTGACCAATTATAGTTGCTAAAGCTGCTCCCTTAACTCCCATATTAAATCCAAAGATTAAAATAGGATCTAATACAATATTTATTATAGCTCCTACCATAACTGTTATCATTCCAACCTTAGCAAATCCTTGAGTATTTATAAAGGAATTCATTCCTAAAGCAATTTGAACAAATATAGTACCTATTAAATAAATGCCTAAATAATCTAAAGCATATCCTATAGTTGCATCACTAGCCCCAAAGGCCCACAAAATTGGCTCCTTAAATATAAAGAAAAATACTGTTAAAAATAAAGCTAATCCTATAAGTGCAGAAAAACTATTTGTCATTATTTCTTCAGCATCTTCTTTTTTCTTTTCTCCCATTTTAATCGCTGCTAAGGGAGCTCCTCCCATACCAACTAAACCACTAAAAGCAGCGACTATCATTATAATAGGAAAGGCTACCCCAACTCCAGCCATAGCCATATCACCAGATTGCAATCTTCCTATAAACATTCTATCTACTATATTGTATAAAACATTAACAAGTTGAGCTATTATAGCTGGCATAGCTAGTTTAAAAAGGAGCTTTCCAATACTATCCCTTCCTAAATCTGTTGTTTTTTTGCTCATACTATTCACCATTCTTTCCCTTAATTTTATTTATGCTCATGATTTTTTATATGATTCATACAATAACATTTATTACCACTGCATTTTGAACAGTATCTAAATTCCATATTAGGATCATCTAAATCTGTAATTCCACAAACTTCACATCTATGTCTATGATCACTTTTTTTAACTTTATTTTCAAAGCTCTTCTTTCTATAATAATTTTTAGATGTTGAAACTGTTCCTTTTAATACATCTTTTCCAAAGAAAATTAAATAATTTATCACTGGTGCTAGTACTAGTAATTTTCCACCAATAGAATTTACAGTGATTAAATTCCAAATTATTACTCCCCAGTTTAACATAGCTAAATATTTAACCTTAACAGGAATTATAAATAAAAATAATAATTCAAAATCAGGGGCTATCTTTGCAAAAGCTAAAAATAAGGATAAATTTATATATGCTGAAGTTGCTGGTGTATCTGTTAAAAATGAAATTATTATAGTGCTTAAAACTCCTATGAGATAATATATATTAAATTTAAAACCTCCAAGTTCTCTTTCTAAACTTATTCCAGCAATATAGTAAAAATATAGAGCAAAAACTATAAATAAAGGACTTGTCATTGGTGGAATAAATATAAATGTTAATAACCTCCAAACCTCTCCCTTTAATACTAAATCAGGTACTAAGACTAAATTCAGTATAGATTCTTTTCTAATTGATGTATACATCATAATATAAATAATTGCGTTAAAGGATATTATATATGTAATTAAATTTCTTATATAAAAATCTCCAAATTTCCTTTCTAACTTATTCCAAATATTCATTTTTAAAACCTCCTTTCTTAATTATAAAAGGGCGTATATCAAAATAAGTTTTATTATTATATTTTGATACAGCCCCATTTACCATTTTTATAATGTCTTAAAAATAATAACTTTATTTTTTAACAATAGAGTTTTTAAATATATGAATATACTATCTTCTTCATATTATCCATTTCTTTTTCCATATCAGAAACAAGCTTAAATTGATTTCTAGCTCTATCTAAGTTGTGATTTTCCCTATGTATTTTAAAGTAAACATCTCCATTTAAATAATCCATAAGAAATCTCATTCCACATTCAAAGGTCATAAGTTTAGCTGCAAAAGGTAAATATTCAATTTCCTCTTTTGTAAAGGCATCCCCTGCTGACTCTAAAAATCCTTTTGCAAAATGCTCATAAAGATTTAAATCAAAGTTTACCTTGGATAAATCCACTTCATCTTCTAAAGCTGTTGTAGCTCCTGAACGAATAGAATCTCCAAAGTCATATAGTGATAGTCCTGGCATAACAGTATCTAAATCAATAACTGCAATTCCTTCTCCTGTTTTATCATCTATCATTATATTATTAAACTTTGTATCATTATGAGTAACTCTTAAAGGAAGGTTATTTTCTTTTATCATATTTACTAAAACTTTTGTATCTTCAGCACGGTTAATTACAAAATCTATTTCTTCTTTTACATCCTTTGCTCTTCCTTTTCTATCTTCCCTTACAGCTTCCATAAATGCCTCAAATCTCTTTTCTGTATTATGAAAATCAGGGATTGTATCATAAAGCATATCAACATTAAAATCTGATAATTGCTTTTGAAATTTTCCTAAAGCCTTACCAGCTGTATATAAATGCTCAGGTTTTTCAACTATTTGATAGGTGCTAGCGCCATGTATGAAATTAAAAATTCTCCAATAATTTCCCTCTTTGCATTTATAGAAGTTTTTTCCTTCTTTTGTCTTCACTATATTTAAGGTTTCCCTTAAGGGGTCTCCATTTTCTTCTATAATCTTATTTTTTATATGTGAAGTAACATTTTCAATATTCTCCATTAGTTGCTCCGGATTTTTAAATATGTCAGAATTCACTCTTTGAAGAACATATTTTATTTCTTCTCCATTTTTCCCTTCACATTTTATTATAAATGTATCATTTATATGACCACAAACATGGCTATCTGATGTTTTTAACTCTCCCTCTAAATTAAAATTTTCTGCTATACTTTTAAAATCATAATTTTTGTTCATTTTATTTAAACTCCTCCCACAAATCATCTGGATAAATATTTTTAGATAATTTTTTTAAAGAATCCCTAACACTTTCTTTATCCTCTTTATAAGTAACTCCATACCATTGTTCATTTGTTTTTAAAACCTTAACATTAACCCTATCTTCTTTTATAAGCTCATCTATTGCTGTAGGAAGATAAAACTCTTCTTTACATTTATCTATACTTTTATCTTTTAAAAAAGTAAAAAATTTATCTTCTAGTTCTGTAAATATGCTAGGTTTTAATCCCCAAATATTCATAGAAACTAAGGTGTTTTTAGGAATATTATGATAATCTCCATCCTCTTCATAGCATATACTATTTCCTTTTTTCATAATTTTTGTTTTTTCTTTAATAGAAATTAATTCTCCCTTAGAATTCAAATCACATATTCCTCTAGATACACTTCCAAAGTCAGTTAATGTTTTACTTACCTTAAAACCTACCATAAAGTATTCAGAATCACACTTACTTTTTTTAATTTCTTCACAAAGTATTCTATAGGTTTCTCTTCCATAAAAATCGTCAGCATTTATAACTATGAAAGGTTCTTCTATAAAACCTTTGCAACATAAAATTGCATGTCCAGTTCCCCAAGGTTTAACTCTTTTAAATTTCCCTTTAAATTCTTTTTCTAAATTATCAACTTCTTGAAAAACATATTCAGTTTCTATTATATTTTCTATTTTAAAACCTATAGTTTCTCTAAATTTCTTAAAAATATCTTTTTTTATTATAAATACAACCTTTGTGACACCAGCTTTAATAGCATCATAAATGGAATATTCTATTATGATCTCCCCATTTGGTCCTATCTTATCAATTTGCTTTAAGCCTCCATATCTACTTCCCATTCCTGCTGCCATTATTACTAAAGTAACCTTGTCCACTTTCATCCCCTCACTTTTTAATACTTTTCTCCCCTTAAACCATAAATAAATTTTATAAGTTATTTAACATAGTTAAATTTATTTTACTAAATTTTCTGTTGTTTTTCTCTTAAGTTTATAAAAAGTTAAAACATTGTTAAATATTGTACAACTGTATCTTAAAAAGCATACTATTTTATATAAAATAAAAAAATTCTATTATTTCAGTATTTTTTCTATAAAAATCTATAAGCTAATATAATAGGAAAGGATGTGATTATTTTTGTGGTACAAAAAATCAAAAAATGAAATATTAAAGGAATTAGATGTAGATGAAAAGAATGGTCTTTCCTCTAATGAGGCATTAAGAAGACTTGAAAAGTATGGTAAGAATAAACTTGAAACTAAAAAGAAGAAAACTCTATTTAAACAGTTCTTATCTCAGCTTAAAGATGTAATGATTTATATACTAATTATAGCTGCAATAATATCTGCATTTTTAGGAGAAATAAGTGATGCTTTAATAATACTCTTAGTCATAATAATAAATGCAGTTATAGGAGTTATTCAAGAATCTAAAGCAGAAAAAGCCTTAGATGCTTTAAAGGAACTTTCCACTCCTAAAGCTCTTGTTAAAAGGGATGGTTCTTTAAAGGAAATTCTTTCAGAATATATTGTACCAGGAGATATTGTAATAATAGATGCTGGTAGATATATTCCTGGAGATTTAAGATTAATTGATACAGCAAACTTAAAAATAGAGGAATCTGCTTTTACAGGTGAATCTGTTCCTTCTGAAAAAGATGCTTCATTTTTACCAGATAAAGAAATTCCTATTGGAGACCAAAATAATATGGCCTTTATGTCTACTCTAGCTACATATGGTCGTGGAGTTGGAGTGGTTGTTGGTACTGGAATGAATACTGAAATTGGTAAAATAGCTAAAATGATAGAACAAGAAGAAAATGATGAGACTCCATTACAAAAAAAATTAAGCGAACTTGGAAAAATTCTAGGATTTTTAGCTGTAGGTATATGTATTCTAATTTTTATTATTTCATTTTTTCAAGGAAGAGATTTACTTGAAATGTTCTTAACTTCTATTTCTTTGGCTGTTGCCGCTATTCCAGAGGGATTGCCTGCCATAGTTGCTATAGTATTAGCACTAGGAGTTCAAAGAATGGTAAAAAAGAATGCAATAATAAGAAAGCTTCCTGCTGTGGAAACTCTAGGTTCTGTAAGTATAATATGTTCTGATAAGACAGGTACACTAACTCAAAATAAAATGACTGTAACTACTGTTTACACAAATGATTCTTATATAAAAGAGAGTGAATTTAATTTAAATGATAATGAATCTAAACTTTTAGTAGATTGTATGGTTCTTTGTAATGATGCCACATACTCAGAAAAAAGCCAAACTGGCGATCCTACTGAAATAGCACTTTTAAAATATCCTTTTAAACTTAATATACTAAAAGAAAAACTTGAAAAAGAATTTAAAAGAATAGATGAAATTCCTTTTGATTCTGATAGAAAGTTAATGACTACGGTAAACTTAGTAGATGACAAAAAAGCTCGTGTATTTACTAAGGGTGCCTTAGATTCTATACTTTCAATTTGTAATAAAATATCTATTAATGGAAAATTACTAGACTTTACAAAGGAATATAAAGCTAAAGTTTTAGAAAACTCTAATATAATGTCAGACAAAGCCTTAAGAGTTCTTGCCTTTGCATATAAAGATATATCTAAAGAAAATATAGTTTTAGATTCTTTAGAAAAAGATTTAGTTTTCATTGGCATGGTTGGAATGATTGATCCACCTAGACTAGAAGTTAAAGATTCTATTAAACTATGTAAAAGTGCTGGAATAACTCCAGTTATGATAACTGGTGACCATAAAAACACAGCTTTTGCTATTGCAAATGAACTAGGAATAGCAGAAGATATTTCTCAAGCCATTACTGGTCATGAAATAGATAAATTTAAAGAAGAAGAGTTCAATGAAAAAATTATAAATTACAGAGTTTTTGCGAGAGTGTCTCCTGAACACAAGGTAAAAATAGTTAAAGCCTTTAAGTCTCATGGAAATATAGTTTCTATGACTGGAGATGGAGTTAATGATGCCCCTTCCTTAAAAGCAGCTGATATAGGTGTAGCTATGGGTATAACAGGTACAGATGTATCTAAAGGTGCCTCAGATATGATTCTTACTGATGATAATTTTTCAACAATAGTTTCTGCTGTAGAAGAAGGAAGAAAAATCTATCTAAATATAAAAAAATCTATAGTATTTTTATTATCCTGTAATTTAGGAGAAATACTAACCCTATTTACAGCTATACTGTTAAATTGGAACTCTCCCCTTCAACCAATACACATTCTTTGGGTTAATTTAATTACAGATAGTTTTCCAGCACTAGCTTTAGGAGTTGATAAAACAAAGGAAGATGTTATGAATAATCCTCCTAGAAATCCTAAGGAAAGTATATTTGTTAAGTCTGATAAAATTCAACTTATAATAAATGGAGTTTTAATAGGAGGATTAACTCTATTTGCATTTAAATTAGGTGAAAGACTTTATCCTGATTCCTTAATTCATGCTCAAACAATGGCCTTTGTTGTACTAAGTGTATCTCAATTATTTTTATCACTATCTCTAAGAAGTAATACTAAATCAGCATTCTCCTTAGGACTGTTTTCTAATAAATACTTAGTATATTCAATTTTACTTGGAATCTTCCTTCAAGTAATAATAATTTCAATAAGCTTTATTGCTAATATATTTAAGGTTACCCCTTTACTTTTATATGATTGGATTGTGGTTATACTTGTATCCTTAATACCATTTGTAATAAATGAAATTTTAAAATTATTTAGAAAATAAAAATAAAAAAGTAAGGTATCACTTTCTAGATACCTTACTTTTTTATTATTTTATATTCTTTCTTAAAAAATTTGGCATAACTTTTAAAAGTTTAGGTGAAATTTCTTCTATATCTGCCTTTTTAATTCCACCTAAAATTATAATAGCGTGAAGATACATAAATGCACCTATACCTATAATTACTAGTAATATAGCTATACCTAATATTAAACTTAAATTATTAAAATCTATAAATAAAGATATTACATATTTGCTAAGCATTATTCCGATACTCATGTATATTGATGCTAATAAAGGTTTTAATGCATATTTTAACATTGATATTTTCATCTTTAGTGTTTTTCTCATTCTAAAGTGATTAAGTACTAAAGAAATTACGAAAGCCACCATTCCAGAAATTACAGCTCCATAAATATTTATATCTGGATTTGCAACTAAAGTCATATTTAATGTAAATTTCACTATAATACTAAGAGCCAATGTAAATAATACATAGTAAAATTGACTTACACTTTGAAGTATTACATTTTGCATAAGAACTATTGCTGTTAATGGTATCATGGCAGCACCTATTACCATCATCATATACCCATTTGAATCTGCAAAAATATATCTATATATGCTTTCACTTAATAAAGCTAATCCAAAGGCTGATGGTATTGATAAAAGATATGTAACTCTCATAGAGAAATTAATCTTATTTTTTATCTCTTTTTTATCCTTTAAAGCATATGCTCTTGATATTGCAGGTAATGCCATATATCCTAAAGAAGTTATAAATACCATTGGAACATTTATTAAAATCTTATATCTTGTTGAAAAATATCCATAAAGTGCATTAGCCTCTAATTTTGAAATATGAGCTGCGTCAACAAGTCTATTGCTTACTGTAAACATATCTATTATATTTCCTAAGTTTTGAAGACCAGTACTAAGAGTTATTGGTAATCCATATTTAAATAAGGTTCTTGCTATTTTTTTGCCTGTAATTCTTCTAACTCCAGGCTCTTGTTTTCTCTTAGCCTCTTTTTCAACTCCATATATATTATATATGTATATTAAATATAATACTGCCATTAATGCCCCAGCAGAAGATCCTATAGTTCCTCCTGCAACTCCTAAAGATACACTTTTCTTTATAAGGAAGTATGCACATAATAAGCTTAAAAATACATTGGCAACCTGTTCAATAACAGTTGCTATAGCTATTGGTGTAGCTTGAGATCTTCCTTGGAAATATCCTTTATAAGTAACTAGCACAGTTGTTATCATAATTGTTGGTGCTAAGAATATTATTGGATAAACCATTTCTGGCGTCTGACTCATACTGGCTATAAAATTAGCACTTAACATTAAAACTATAGTAAATATTGTACCAACTACAAGTAAAAATGCTCTTGAAATCTTAAATGCTCTTAAGGCATCTTTATAATTGCCAACTGCATCTAACTCTGAAACATATTTTGATATGGCTGTTTGTAAACCTACATTTGTTAAAGCATATACAAAAACAAATATGTCATAGGTTTTGCCATATATACCCATACCAACATTTCCTACAATTCTAGTAAGAAAAGGTACATAAATTAAAGATAATAATTTAGCAACTATACTTGCAATAGAAAGTATTGCAAAGCCTTTAGTTATAGACTGCTCTTTCATAAAAATCTCCTATCTTAAAAACTAAATCCTAAATTTAAATACATCCTTCTTTATCTTTTTAAACATTGGAGGTAACCCCTGAGCTATAGTTTTATTTTTTAAATAATCAAACTTTTCAGGAACCTCTTTAAATGTAACCTTATAAGCATAAAGGAATTGATATGTTAATCCAAACTTATTTTCAAAGAAGGAATTCATTTTATTATCACCATATTTAAAGTCTCCAACAATAGGATTTCCTAAATGAGCTAAATGAGCTCTTAACTGATGACTTCTTCCAGTTATAAGTTCTATTTCTAATAATGAAAAGGCGCCATTAGTTTGTAGAACCTTAACATCCATTTTTATTTTCTTTGTATCTGGTCTTTCAGTATCATAAACTGTTGACTTATTTAATTCATCATCTTTTGATATATATGCTTCATATTTTCCAGGCTGTATTTTTCCCTTTACTAAAGCACAGTAATACTTCTTAACTTTTCTTTCTCTTATCATCTCGTTAAGTAGTTTTAATCCTTCAAAATTCTTACCGAAAAATACTATTCCTGAAGTATTTCTATCTAATCTGTTACAAGATGCAGGAGTAAAAGTTAATTCATTTTCTGGAACATAGTCTCCTTTTCTAAATAAATATGATAATACATAGTCAGTTAAGGTTGGAGCTCCATTCTTTTTATCTGAATGAACTAATACTCCTGGCCATTTCTCAACTAAAAGCATATTTTCATCTTCATATACCACTTGAAGTGATCCTGAATCAACCATTTGGAAATTAGGCTTTTTCTTCTCCTTAGTTACTACACTTTGAAGATATCTTATCTCTATAACATCTCCTTCTAAAAGAGAATACTTTTCTTTTTGTTTCTTTCCGTTTACTCTTATATCTCCCTTTCTTAGGGCCTTAAATATTGCACTTAGAGGTACATCCTTTAAATATTTTCTTAAGAACTTATCTAATCTCTGTCCCGCTTCATTTGTACCTATCTCTATTTTCAAATTGCTTCACTCCTAATTTAAATCATTTTATAATTACTATTCTATAGATTAATATTAATTTACTCCATTGTCAAATAATTTAATGCTGCTTTACATTGAATTGAAACTCCAATTGGTAATAAATTCTCGTCTATATCGAATCTACTATTATGAGCTGAATAAATAATATTTCTCTCCTCATTTCTAGCTCCTAAGAAATAAAAAGCTGAATCTCTTTCTAGGGCAAAATATGCAAAGCTTTCAACTCCAAGCTTTGGTGCTTCTTGCTCCTTAACATTTTGAGACCCAATAATTTCTTTTGCAGCTTCAGTTACTAAATCTACAACCTCATTATTATTATAAAGACATGGATAGCTTTCTTCTATATCTATTTCACATTCTCCTCTCATAGCTGTACAAATAGATGTAGCTATTTCTCTTAGTCTTTCCTTAGCGTAAGCTCTATCTTCTAGGGTCATTGTTCTTATAACACCTTTTAATATAACCTCATCTGGTATTATATTTTGAGCAGTTCCTCCATTTATACTTCCTACTGTAACAACTGCTGGATTTACAGGCTTTATTTCTCTACTTACTATTGTTTGTAATCCTAAAACAACTTGAGAAGCCATAACTATAGGGTCTACAGCCATGTGAGGATAAGCTCCATGTCCTCCTCTTCCTTTTATCTTTATTGTGAAAGGATTAGACGCTGCATTAACTACTCCTTTTTTTATCATTATTTGTCCAGCATCTAAAGTTTCTTCAACATGAAGTCCTATTATTTTTTCTACTCTAGGATTTTCTAAAACTCCTTCTTCTATCATTATAGGAGCTCCTCCTGTTGTCTCCTCTGCTGGTTCAAATAATAACTTAACAGTACCACTAAACTTATCTCTATGTCTACTTAATAATTTAGCTGCACCTAATAATATTGTTGTATGAGCATCATGTCCACAAGCATGCATTCTTCCTTTAACTTTTGATGAATATGAACAAGTCTTTTTATCATCCATAGGAAGGCCATCAATATCAGCTCTTAAAGCTATGCATCTATCTTTTTTAGATTCATCCTTTAGTGTTCCCTTTATTATTCCACATACTCCTGTTTTAGCAGTTTCTATATATTCAATACCTTCATTAGTTAAAAATTCCTTTATTTTTCCTGAAGTTCTCCACTCTTCAAAACCTAATTCAGGATTTTCATGAAAATCTCTTCTTAAAGCTACAAGTAAATCTTTTAATTCTTGAGCTTCATCCATTAAATTTATATTCATTTTTAACACCTACTTTTTATTTATAAATAATATATATTATATATCTTATTTATTTTATATATTTTTGATTATATATTACTATGTTTTTTTCTTCAATTATATTTTATACTCGTTTACGAGTATATTATTTAAGTGTACTATATCAAAAATTATAGTAACAAAGAAAATTTTTCTTTAGATTCCCTAATTTTCTTTGTTACTACTACAGTTAAACTTCACAAATTATTTTTTCTATTAAATTATTTTCAATCAAAGTTCTTAAAGAAAATTTTTTATTTTCTCCTTGAACAAATTTAATTGAAATAGTATCCTTCTCTATTTTAGAAATTTCTCCTATGCCAAAATAATTATGTCTTATGACATCTCCTTCTTTTAATCCATAATCAGTTATATTGCATTGGCTATCTAAATTTGTATTATTTAAAAATATAGATGGATCTTTAAATTTACCTCTTAAACTCTTAGGTGCATAGAAATATAAATTATTTATAGCCCTAGTTATACCTACATAAAACAGTCTTCTCTCCTCTTCTAAATTTTCCATACTATTTTTATGGGGTATTGTTTCATCAACTATATTTACAATGTGTACATCTTTAAATTGCATTCCCTTTACCCCATGCATTGTACTTAATATAACAGAGTCTATATTTTCTTTAGAATTTAAGTTTTCTAAATTTTCTTCAACACTTTCTATGTGAGAAAGAAAAGTGATTATAGATTTAAATTCCATAGCTGAACTTTTAAATTCTTCTACAATATCTAATAAATCCTCTTGATTTTGCTTAAACTTAGAGGAATACTCTCGTATATACTGACTATACTCTAAATCACTTAATATAAAATCAATAGCACTATTTAAGGAAAGTTTATTTAAATAAGCTATGTCACTTTTTAACTCCTCAAATTTTCTCATTTGAAATGGATGTACACCTTCTACATTCATTAATATATCAAAAACATTTTCTCTCTTCTTAGAATTCATTACTCCATAAATAGCACTTTTTGAAACATATCTAAAGGGTTTGTTTATTATTTTATTAAAATCTTCTTTATTAAATGGATCTATTGAGAGTCTTAAATATGCAATTAAATCTCTACATATAAAATGATTAAAGAAATTATATTCTTTATCTAAAAGCTTAAAGGGAATCTTTTTTCTAATAAAAGCATCAATAAAACTTCTACTCTCCATATTAGTCCTATACAAAATAGCATTATCAGAATATTTATTTCCTAATCTTTTGCTTTCTTCTATTTTTAAAGCAATTATATTTGCTTCCTCTGACTCATTAAATGGCTTTTTAAGTTCTATTTTCCCTTGATTTTCATTAAAAGCTATTATTTCTTTTTGGTATCTCTCTTTATTATGCTTTATAACATCCTTAGATACTTCCACAATATTTTTTAAGCTCCTATAATTATACTTTAAATAAACCTTCTCGCTACCTTCAAAATTCTCCTCAAAGTTTATCATACATTTAGGAGTTGCTCCCCTAAAGGAATATATACTTTGATCCTCATCTCCAACACAAAAAACTTCATTATTTATAAGTCTTAAAAATTCTAATTGAACTTCATCACAATCTTGAAACTCATCAACTAATATATATTTTATTAAATTTCTATAATATCCTAATACATGGGGATTTTCTTTTAAAAGGGTTACTGCCTTTATTTGTAAATCATCAAAATCCAAAAGTCCTCTCTCATTTTTAAAAGTTTCATATGCTTCATAGCATTTATTAAAAATCTCATAAGTCATTGATATTTCTAAATCCTTAGAAGAAACTTTCTTTCTAGATATATTATTTAATACCTCTTTTATTTTTTCATCACTTACCTCTTCTATATAAGAGGATAATACTTTCCTTATAATATTATAGGCATCCTTAGATTCTATAAGCCTTATTTCATCCTTATTCCTAAGTAAAATTTTATAAAAAAGCCCATGAAAGGTTCCAAAGAATGGAATAATTCCTTCCTTATGCATTTCTTTAAATCTACTTTTCATATTTTCTGCTGCAGCCTTAGTAAAAGTTATTACTATAACATGTATTCCTTTAACCTTTTTTTCTTCTAAAAGATATTTTATTCTATTTAATATTACTGTGGTCTTTCCAGCTCCTGGTGGCGCTATAACAAGAATACTTTTACTCCTTGCTCTTACAGCTTCATTTTGATATTTATCTAAATTAGACATTATAATTCTCCTAATGTTTAATAAAATTTATTTTAATTATTGACTAAAATTTCGTTAGTAAACCATAATATTTAATAACATATATATTGTAATAATTCTAACTACTGGTTACAATAGTTATTGATAACTTATGAAAAGGAGATAATTTTTATATGGATTATAAGTTTGATGTAAAAAACCCTAGAAATCTTACAATGCTAGTTGATTTCTATGAACTTACTATGGCAAATGGATATTTTAAAAATGGCATAGAAAATAAAATTGCCTATTTTGATATGTATTTTAGAAGGGTACCTGATGGTGGCGGCTATTGTATAATGGCTGGTGTTGAGCAATTAATTGAATACCTATCAAATCTAAACTTTTCAGAAGATGATATAGCCTATTTAAGATCAAAGGAATTATTTTGTGATGAATTCTTAGACTTTTTAATAAATTTCAAGTTTACTTGTGATGTTTGGGCAATTCCAGAAGGAAATCCTGTCTTCCCAAATGAACCTTTAGTTATCGTTAAGGGTCCTGTAATACAAGCACAGTTTGTAGAAACTATGATACTTCTTACTATAAATCACCAAACTCTTATAGCTACTAAGGCTAATAGAATATGTAGAGCAGCTGGAGATAAGACTGTAATGGAATTTGGTTCTAGAAGAGCTCAAGGATATGATGGAGCTATTTATGGAGCAAGAGCTGCTGCTATAGGTGGTTGTGATTCTACAGCATGTACAATAGCTGATCAAATGTTTGACATACCTGCTATAGGAACTATGGCTCATAGTTGGATTCAACTTTTTGGAGATGAATATGAGGCATTTAAAGCCTGGGCAGTAGCATATCCTGATAACTGTACATTATTAATAGATACTTATAACGTTTTAAAGTCCGGAGTTCCTAATGCTATTAAAGTATTTGATGAGGTTTTAAAACCTTTAGGAAAAAGACCAAAAGGAATAAGAATAGATAGTGGTGATATAACTTATCTATCTAAAAAATGTAGACAGATGTTAGATGAAGCTGGATATCCAGATTGTAAAATAATAGTTTCAAATTCTCTAGATGAATATATAATAAGAGATGTATTAAGCCAAGGGGCTTCAATAGATGCCTTTGGAGTTGGAGAAAGACTTATAACAGCTAGATCAGAACCTGTTTTTGGTGGAGTTTATAAATTAGTTGCAGTAGAAGATGAAGAAGGTAATATAATTCCTAGAATAAAGATAAGCGAAAATGAAGAAAAAATAACAAACCCTGGATTTAAGAGAATAATAAGAATATTTGATAATAATACTCATACAGCCTTAGCTGATTTAATTCTTTTAAATGATGAACAAATAGATACTAATAAACCATTAGAGATTTTTGATCCTATTCATGTATGGAAAAGAAAAACATTAACTAATTATTATGTTAAAGATTTACTAGTTAAAATATTTGAAGATGGAAAAGTATGTTACAAAAATCCAACAGTAATGGAAATTAGAGATTACGCTCAAAAAGAGTGTGAAAAACTTTGGCCAGAAATTTTAAGATTTGAGAATCCTCATACTTATTATGTAGATTTATCAAATGGTTTATGGAATTTAAAACATAATTTACTTCATAGATATTCTAGCATATATAAATAGAACTTATATTTATTTTATAAACAAAAATAAGAGACGCTTCCTTGTTGTGAAGCGTCTCTTATTAATTTACTTGACTTAAAACTATATTTGATTTTTCATAATCATCCTCAAGTAAAAAACTTTTGTCTAAATACATAGAAAATACACACTCTTCTCCTGTGATTTTCTCATTCATTGGACATTCCTTATAGCACTTAAATTTCTCCCTCTCATTTGACCAAAATGGACAATACGACATATTATACTCTCAATCCCCTCTTAAATTAATTATAATATAGTCTTTAACCCTGAATTTTTTATAACTGTAATGTTTGTAAGCTCATTTTGGAAAGCTTTAAGTAAAGCCTTTTCTAAAACTTTTTCATGATCAAAATTCTCAACATTTTTACATACAGCAAAAACTTTGTTAGTCTCTCCCATAACATTTTTATAAGTTAATGTAACATTTGGTTTTTCATATAATACATCAACAATTTTTATACCCCATGATAAGCAAGCAAAATCTCCATCTTTTTTTAAGAAGCTTAAATCTTTTAATTTTTTAGTTTCTTGATTAGGATCTGTAACAATAATTAATTCATCTCCAACTTTATACTTTGACATAATTAACCTCCTAAGTAATTTATTTATATAGTAAAGTTTACCACTCCTTTAACTTTAAGTAAAGTATTACAAGGTTCTATTTTTCTTTAATTTATTTACATATATTACTTTTATTGTTTGTTATGTATTAATTTTATTAGTAAAAATTTTATATTAATAATTTTTTTATTGAATTCCCCAAAAATTTTTTAAAAAATCTTATATTTTTATAACATATTAATATTAATTTTAATTTCTTTACTTGCAATTCTCTTTTTATACAAGTAAAATAGTTAATAGCGTTTAAAAAAATTTAAATTAAATTTAAATTTTGTATTATATAAAAAAAAGAACAGTAAAAACTGTTCTTAAAGGAAAATGAAATGAACATGGAAAAACTTTGTTAATTAATTAACAACCTTTAAATAAATTTTATCATAAAAAGGCTATTTTTACAAGTTTTTTTTATTAATTTTTCTTAAATAATATTCAATAAAAATCAAGATTATTTAATGTTAAATAGTATTAAAAGATAATCTTTGACATATAATAATTATTATTATATAATATATTTAATTCTTATATATGATAGGGATGGTGGAAATGGACAATATAACTACTATTTTTAAAGAAAAAAAATTAAAACTAACTCCTCAAAGGATTGCTGTTTATAAATACTTAAAGGGTACGAAAGAACATCCGTCTGCTGAGACTATTTACAAGGCTTTACAGGAAGATTACCCTACAATGTCATTAGCTACAGTTTATAAAGCGTTAAAAACTCTTGTAGAAGTAGAATTAATACAAGAAATTAATGTTGGTGAAGGAAACTTTAGATATGATGGTAACTCAAATGATCACTGTCATGTTCAATGTTTAGCTTGTGGTAGAGTTGATGATCTTGAAAATTTAGATTATACTCATCTAAATGAAGAAGCCCAAAAACATTCAAACTATAGAATACTTTCAAACAAAATGTATTTCTATGGAATATGTGAAGAATGTCAAAATAAACATGAATAAAAAAGAGTGGTAATTTACCACTCTTTTTTATATTTAAATATTAATTTTTATCAAGTCTATATTTTAACTAAATAAAATTATTTATTTAGCTAATTCATATAAAGCTTTTGCATATATTTTGCTTATTAAAATTAAGTCATCTATTTTAATGTATTCATTTGGTTTATGAATAACATCTGGTTCTCCAGGGAATATTGGTCCAAATGCTACTATATTAGGCATTTCCTTAGCATATGTACCTCCTCCAATAGACATTAATTCTCCTTCTTTTCCTGTTTCCTCTTTATATACATTCTTTAAAGTTTTTATTAAAGGATGATCTGGAGAGAAATATAATGGTTTTTGGTGTTCAAAGTTTTCTATTTCTATTCCATTACCTTTTATTCTTTCATTAAAAGGAGTCATCATATCATCTAAAGTCTTAGTTACAGGATATCTTAAGTTTAAAGTAAGTCTTCCAACTTTATCATTTAAATCAATTACTCCAACATTAAAACTTAATTTTCCTGATGCTTCATCTTGTAATAAGATTCCGAATTTTTCTCCATAGACATCTTCACCTATGTTATCATTTAGGAATTTAATGAAAGCTTTTATATCTTCTTGTGCTAAATTTAATTCTGCTAAAATTTTAATAGTCTGCATTATAGCATTTATACCCTTTTCTGGAGTACTACCATGAGCTGAAACACCAAATACTTTTAACTCTATTTCATCATTTTTATGTGATACTTCAAATTTTATATTATTTTCTTTAGCAAATTTTGATATTTCTTCACAAACCTTATTTGTTTCCTTAGCTTTTAATTTTGTTTCACAAAGACTAGCAACTACATTTGATGCTATTCCACCATTTATACTCTCAACTAATACATCTCCATCAGTTGTTTTTTCTCCAAAAGTTTTAACAATGTCAAAAATAGTGATACCCTTTTCTCCATTTATTATAGGGAATTCTGCGTCAGGAGTAAATCCTGCTACTGGAGCCTTTTCATGTTCTAAATAGTATTCTATATCCTTACTTCCAGTTTCTTCATTAGTACCAAATATTATTCTTATTTTCTTTGATAGTGGTAATCCTAATTCTTTTATAGCTTTTAATCCATATAATGATGCCATTATTGGACCTTTGTCATCAGTTGTACCTCTTCCATATATTTTTCCATCATGTATTTCTGCACCATATGCTGGGTAAATCCAATCATCACCTTCTGGAACAACGTCTAAGTGTCCTAAAGCTGCTACATACTCTTCTCCATCACCATATTCAGCATATCCTACATGTCCATCTAAATTAACTACTTTAAACCCTAATTTTTTTGAAATTTCTAAGGCACATTCTAAAGATTTAGAAACTCCTTCACCAAAAGGCATACCCTCTTTTGGTTCATCCTCAACACTTTTGATTCTAATAATATTTTGTACTGACTCAATTAAATCATCTTTCATTTCATCAATTTTGCTACCTATTAAATTCATTTTTGACACTTCCTCTCATCAACTTTAAGTTAACAAAATATTAATATATATTATTAATATTTTACCACATTTCAACAAAATTTTCTAATCTATTTAATTAAAATGATGAATTAAGAAATGAATATATAACTTTAAATACTTAATACTAAAAATAGCAAGTCATTTATATATGACTTGCTATTTTTCTTTAAGCAATTACTTCTTTTCTGCTTTTTGATGATTCAAATTTAGTGATTATTAAGTTTAAAATAACACCAACTAAAGCTGCTAAACTTAAACCTGATATACTTACAGCATCACTTATTTTAATCCCTATAGGTTCTGATAAGACTAATCCTGATAAACCTACAAAAATTATTGATGCCATTAATATTAGGTTAGTTTTATTTAACTTAACACCTTCATTTTTTATAGTTTTAACTCCCACTAAAGCAATCATAGAGAATAACATTAAGCTTATTCCTCCCATTACTGATTGTGGAATTGTTCTTATAACTGCTCCAAACTTAGCTATAAAGCTTAGTATTATGGCAAAAATAGCTGTTAATCTTAAAATTGATGGATTATAATTTTTAGTTATAGCTAAAACTCCTGTATTTTCACCGTAAGTAGTATTAGCTGGTCCCCCTAATAAAGATGCAACTAAAGTTGCTAATCCATCTCCTAATACGGTTCTATTTAGTCCTGGATCTTCTATAAAGTTTTTACCTACTACTTGTCCATTAGTAGTTATATCTCCTATATGCTCCATTGATACAGCTAAAATAACTGGTAAAGTTATCATTATTGCTCCAAAATCAAACTTTGGCAATGTAAAGTTTGGTACTGCAATCATAGTACTTTGTTGAATTAAACTTGTATCAACTTGTCCTAAAATTAAACTTAAAGTATATCCTACAGCTACTGCTGTTATTATTGCTAACTGTGAGAAAAATCCCCCTCCAAACTTACTTATTATTAATGCTAATCCTAATGTAGTACAAGCTATTAAAACTGAAGTCATAGCTCCTGTTTCTCCAGCTATTAAGGATTTTACCCCAGCCATTTCTAAGGCATTAGGTATAAGATTTAAGCCTATAACCATTATCATTGGACCAACTACCCTTGCAGGTAAAAATCTTTTTATTTTATCTACACCTATTTTCTTTATTCCAAAAGAAATTAATACATAAGTTAATCCTGCAAAGAATATACCTCCTTGTGCATATCTTAAATCTCCATATTTAGCTGCAATTACTTGTATTACAGGTATAAATGCAAAGGATGATCCTAAAAATACTGGAACTTTCCCTTTAGTACATAAGTGGAATATTAAAGTACCTATGCCTGCTGTGAATAAAGCTACTGATGGATCTAAGCCTGTTACTAGTGGTACTAGTATTGTAGCTCCAAACATGGCAACTAGATGTTGTAATCCTAAAATTCCATTTTTAAAGTAAGAGAAAATTCCTAATGTCTTAATACTTCCTTGTTCTTTGCTTATTACTTGTTGTGCCATAATTTAAGCCTCCTTATTTTTTCTTAAGGAGAAAGCTCTGTTTCTCCTTTTTTCAGCCTCACGGGACTGATTTAAAAAGGTAAAAATAAAACTTCTTACCAAAGAGATTACAGGCAAGAAGTTAATTCTTTAAAATAAATAAAATTTTTATTTACAATCTAAATAATTAATTCTTGTAGCCTCTCTGGACTATATTTAAAGAATAGTTTTATTTTATTAGATTATATTTAAATTAATATTATTTTTCAATATATAATTTAGCTTTTTACATTTTATTAATAATTTTTCAATACAATTAATAGTAAATAAAAACTCTGCCTTAAGTTATAAGCTTAAAACAGAGTCATTATCTAAAATAAAAAGTTTATTGTTATATGTCCCTTTGAATTTTCTCCTATTTCACATTCAACACCAAAAACATCTTTTATATTTTTAGGAGTTAAAACTTCTTTTGTTTCTCCTCCATAAACTACTTTTCCTTTATCAATCATATATACTTTATTACAGTATGCTGAAACTAAATTCATATCATGAAGTGCAGCTAATACCGTTATATTTAACTCTTTAACTATATTCATTATTTCTATTTGATACTTAATATCTAAATGATTTGTAGGTTCATCTAATAAAAGAATTTCTGTTTTTTGTGCTAAGGCTCTTGCTAATAATACCCTTTGTTTTTCTCCTCCTGAAAGATTCAGAAAATCTCTATCCTTATATTCAAGCATATTAACCTTTTCTAAAGCTTCTCTTACTATGTCATAATCTTCTTTATTGTCTAATTGAAAAGTCCTTTTATATGGATTTCTTCCCATAAGAACAATATCTTTAACCTTAAAACTAAAATTATATTGATTAAATTGGCTTACTACTGCTAATTCTCTTGCCATTGACTTTATACTAATACTGTCTATTTCTTTACCATTTATGTATATTGCACCACATTTTTTATCAATTAACTTATATATAGTTTTTAATATGGTTGATTTTCCGCTTCCATTTGGCCCTATAAGTCCAACAAAATCCCCCTTATTAACATGAAATGAAACTCCCTTTATAATTTCACTTTTATTTATAGAAACTTCTAGATTTTCTAATCTTATCATAATCCTTACTCCTTTTCTCCAGTTCCTTTTACCATAAGCCATAATAAGAAAGGTGCTCCTATTACAGAGGTAATTATTCCTATGGGAAGTTCCATATTAGTAATAGCACATCTAGCAATTACATCTGCCCATATAAGAAATATAGCTCCAACTAAAGCACTAAAAGGTAGTAAAGTTTTATGATCTGTTCCAAATATAAGTCTTACAATGTGTGGAATCATAATTCCAACAAAGCCTATAGTTCCACATACTGATACAATAACTCCAGTTATCAAAGATGAAAGTATCATATATATTTTTCTATGCTTTTCAATATTTAACCCTAAGGTAATAGATGTTTCATCTCCTAATACCATTAAGTTTAAATTTCTATATTGAGTAAAAAAGTATATTAGTGGTATAACTGATATTGCTATGGGAAGAACTATATTACTCCATTGTGCTCCAGCCAAACTTCCCATCATCCAAAAGTTAACTGTTCTTATGCCTTCATTATCCTTTGATAAAAATATTATTAAGCTTGTAAGTGATGAACATATAGAACTTATAACCATACCAGCTAATATCATCTTAAAAGGAGTTATGCGACCTCCTATTCTAGCTAAAAAATAAACAAATATAGATGCCATTAATGCTCCTAAAAATGCTCCTAATGGTGCGCCAAAGCTTGATAATACTCCTGAAAATCCTATTAGTATTGAAAATGTAGCACCTAAAGATGCTCCAGATGACAATCCTAGTATGTAAGGATCCCCTAAAGGGTTTTGTATAGTAGCTTGCATAATTACACCAACCATAGCTAAGGCCATACCTGCAAAAGCTCCTAAAAGCACCCTAGGCATTCTTACTCCCCATATTATATCAAATAAAGTGCTATTTAATATTTCATCTAAATTTCCAATCTTAATTCCAAAAACCTTATATAAAAATACCCTGTAAACATCATAAGGTGGAATATCAACAGCTCCAAAAGATATTCCTAATATTATAGATGATATAAAAAGTAAAATTAATAAAACTGCAATGAAAACTTTTTTGTCTTTTCTCCAACTTAAATTAAACAACCTTATTTATCTCTCCCTAAAATATATTATTAAACTCTAAGAAACTATTTTTAAGCTTAGTTCCTTAGAGTTTATATTTTACTTAATTTATTTTAATAAGTCTGGGTATAAGCCCTTTGCTATTCTTTCTATTCCCTCTACAGTTCTTGCACCACCTGCATATGTTTCTGAAAGAGGAGTATATATTATTTTATTTTCTTTTATTGCAGTTACATTTTTTAAAGCTGGATTTTCTAATAATGCTTTTTCTTCTTTGTTATCTTTATTTTGATTTAAGTAATGTATAAGAACTATAGCATCTGGATTCATTTCTATTATATTCTCAACTCCAACACTACCTGATTCCTTTGCCACATTAGTACCACCAGCTTTTGAAACCATATCTGAAACTAAGGTTTTAGGTCCATAAACTCTATATTTATTTTCTCCTTCACCTTCTATTACTAAAACTTTCATAGGTTCTTTAACTGATTTTATCTTTTCAGAAATATTATTTATTCTTTCTTTCATATCATCAACATATTTAGTTGATTTTTCTTCTATATTAAATATCTTACCTATATCATTTATATCATAATAAACATCATCTAAAGTCTGCTCTTTTGAAATACCAGAGTTTCTTTGAATAAAAGTTTTAACCCCTTTTTCATTCCATGATTCTACAGAACCTAGATTTTTATCTGAAAATACACTTTTCCATCCCATTATTAAATCTGGATTTAAAGCTAAAACAGCTTCCTTACTTGGATATGTTTCTGATAGAACATTTATATTTTTATACTTATCTTCTAATCTTGGAAGTATAGGACTATCCATAAATGATGTTCCAACTAAGGAATCCTGTAAATCTAAATCAAGCATTATTTCTGTAGTAGTTTGATTTGTACTAATAACTCTCTTAGGTTTACTTTCAAAAGTTTCCTGAAATTCCTTTCCACTTTGATCATATGTACTTATTGTTACTGGGTAACCTTCCTCAGTGTTTTTTGAAGCTGTACTTTCCTTTGAACTTCCAGTACATCCTGCTAAAGCTAAGGAAAATACTAACCCTATAGTAGCTAAACCTAAAATTCTTTTTCTTCTCATTTTATCCCCCTGTTATTTCAAAATATTTTTAATGTATTTTACTGTTTCATCTATATCAGAAAAACATCTACCATAATCCACCTTAGGCTTTTCAACTATTATTAATTTAATATTTGAATCTAGTGCAGCCTTTGCTTTTTCTAAAGCTCCTCCTCTTTCACCACTATCTTTAGTTAAAAGAGCCTTTGCCTTGTATTCATCTATAAAAGCCTTATTAAGTTCATAGCCAATAGGGCCTTTTATAGCAATTATATCTTCTATCTTAACTCCTAAATCTATAAGATCATTCATAACCTTTTTTGAAGGTAATACTCTATGAATAACCCTATTTTCAAGAGAAGATTCTAATATCTGCTTTACTCCATTACTTCCTGTAGTATTCAAAATAGGTCCATCAATAATAGAGTCTAATTCTTTAAGTTTCTCTAATCCACTTATTCTAATAATATTAGGATGATTTAACTCTTTTAATACACCATTTCTTTCATATCTTATGTATTCTATGTTTAATTTCTTACATACCTTTATTGTGTTTTCGCTAACATTCTTTGCATAAGGATGAGAAGCATCAACTATTCCTTTTAAATTAAATTCTTTAGCAAAATTTAAAAGTCCTTCTTCATCTAAAGGTTTTGTATTCATAAATGCAACAGGGAATTCTTTTAAAAGTTCCCCACCATATTCTGTAGCTGTAGATATAACTATTTTTTCTTCAAATCCCTTAAGCTTTTGTAAAAACTCTCTTCCTTCTGAAGTTCCTAATATAAGTGCAATCACATTCTCACCCCATTAGTTTTATTTTTTTATTTTATATCCTCTTGGAGTTACAAAATATCCATCTTTAATATAACTTTTTGAGTTTCCTATGATTACTATTGAGAACATATCAACTACTTCATCATTAAAGTCTTTTAAAGTAAATATTTCTTTACTTTCTCCTTCTCTTAAGGCATTTCTAACAACTGCTATAGGAGTTTCCTCTCCTCTAAATTCCTTAATTATATCAACACACTCTCTTAAATAGTGTGGTCTTCCCTTACTCTTTGGATTGTAAAGAGAAATTACGAAATCTCCCTCTGCTGCTAAACGAACTCTTTTCTTTATATCCTCATAAGGAGTCATTAAATCACTTAAACTTATGTTACAGTTATCATGCATTAAAGGAGCTCCTAAAACTGATCCTGCTGCACTAGATGCTGTAATACCAGGTATTATTTCAACATTTTCATCTTTTCTCATCTCTAAGATAAGTCCAGCCATACCATAAATTCCTGAATCTCCAGTACTTATTAAAGCAACTTTTTTATCCTTACTAAGTTCTAAGGCTTCTCTACATCTTTCTTCTTCTCCACGCATACCAGTTTTGAAGATTTCCTTATCTTTTATTAAGTCTTTAACCATTTCTATATATTTAGTGTACCCAACTATTATGTCAGATTCTTCAATAGCTTTAACTGCTCTTAAAGTCATTTCATCTAATCCACCTGGTCCAATTCCAATTACATATAATTTTCCCATTCTTATTCCTCCTTATTATGTAGCTTAATTTCTAAAGTATTATGGTTATAAGCTTATTAAAGCTTTTACTTTTCTACTATGCTTTTAAAGAATTTCTAAGACATTTATCTTAATAGAATTTTTTCTACCTTTATAAAGCTTACTCTCCTTTACTTTACCTTTTAAGCTCTCCAATAGTTAACGTCATTCCATTTTTCTTTAGTTTATTTACTATAATATTTCCATTCATTAAAAGAACTGCTGGCTCTGATACAGCTCTTACTCCAACAGATTTTTCTACGAAATCACTACCTTCAAATTCATCTTGAACACTCTTAATCTCATCCTTAGAAAATGTTTCAAAAGGACAATTTAAATATTCACTTAAATCTAAAATAGCCTTTTCCTCTTTTTTTAAATCTATTGATCCTATTTTCAAGACAGCTCTCTTATCAATATTTAAATCCTTAAGGGAAGATTTCACAAAATCTATTAACTCTTGTGAAGGCACTCCTTTTCTGCAACCTACTCCAAGTAATATATTTTTTCTTATTAATCTTAAAACTCCCTTAAGATTTTCCTCTTCACTTTTTTCCTTATTAGTTATCCAAAGAGTATTGTCTTTTAATAAATATGTACTTTCATAGCCTAAAGGCAATTTAATCAAATTATAATCATCTAAAAAATAAACTTTTTTATTATTTACTAACCTTGAAGCCATATCTTTGGCCTTTTTTAAATCTTCTATAATAAGATTATTACTTTTAGCAACCATGTCTGGTGCAACTTTATTTTGGTTATCTGTGGCAGTTGTTATAACTGGAGTGTTATTTAAAACTTTGCTTACTTCTAAAGTTAATTCATTGGCTCCACCAATGTGTCCTCCAGCTAAACTTATAGTAAACTTATTGTTTACATCAACCACAACAATCCCTGGATCCTTATCTTTTTTTACTATAAAAGGAGTTATAGCCCTCACTGCAATTCCTGTTGAACTTATAAAAATAATATTCTTACAAGTTTCAAACATTTCCTGTGTGGCTCCTTTTAAAGAAAAATCTTCACATTTACTTTTATAAATTCCTTTGAAGCTAATATTATTTTCTTCAAAAAAATCCTTAAGCTTATCTCCTATAAAGTCTCCCTTTTCAGTAACACTTATTATTCCAATCATATTTATTCAATTCCTTTTCTGAACATATGAGTAAAATGCTTATCATAAAGAAGACTCTTCTCATAATTACAGTCAATGAAATCTCCAACTAATATTTGAGCACATTTATTTATACCAGCTTCCTTAACCTTTTCTGATATATTTTCTAATGTTCCTACCATTATTTCTTGATCATCCCATGTTGCTCTAGAAATTACAGCTATAGGAACATCTTCTCTTCCATATCCTCTTTTTAATTTTTCAACTACCTTATCAATCATTGATATAGAAAGGAATAATGCCATAGAAGCTCCAATTCCTGCTAACTTTTCTAAATCTTCTGTTTCTGGTACTGGTGTTCTTCCTTCAACTCTAGTTAATATAACAGTTTGAGTTACTGATGGAAGAGTAAACTCTTTCTTTATAGCTGAAGCTGCTGCTGTAAAGGAACTTACTCCTGGTACAACCTCGTATTGTATATTGAACTTGTCTAGTTCATCCATTTGTTCCTTAATAGCTCCATATATTGATGGATCTCCAGTGTGAAGTCTTACTATTACTTTATCTTCCCCATCATTTTCCTTTATAACTTCAACCACCTCTTCTAAAGTCATTGAAGCAGAGTTATATATTTTAACTCCCTCTTTACAAACATCTAAATGTTCTTTGCTTACTAAAGATCCTGCATATATTACAACATCTGCTTTTTCTAATAAATTTCTTCCTCTAACAGTTATTAAATCAACAGCTCCTGGACCTGCACCTATAAAATATAACATTTTATCCTTTGCCTCCTAATAAAATACGATTTTTTATTTATAATTTTTCTTTATTTGCTTGCTAGTATTAAAGACATGTAATCTCTATGATTTAAGATTTCTTCTCTAGTTCTTAGAACTTTTTCCCCTTCTCTACCTGCTCTACTAACTAGAACATAATTAAATCCTTTTTCTTCTAATACATCTAAAACTTCTTCTTCTTTTTTATAAACTTTCATTATTACAACGAACTTTTCATCTTTTATGTCATGTACTCTACCTGCTGGAAGAACAAGTAATGGTTCATTACCTACAACTAATGTTCTATCAACTATACTAGCTGCAGCACAGAAAGATGTTATTCCTGGAATAGTTTTTACATGGAAACCATGGTCTTCTACATAATTTAATAAATGTATATAAGTACTATAAACATAAGGATCCCCTATAGTTAAGAAACTTACATTTTTTCCTTCTTTAAGTTTTTCTAAAATAAAGTCATAAGCCTCTTTAACTTTTAATTCTCTGTTTTTCTTTCCCATTGGGAAATGTTTAACAGCTATTTCTGTTCCTTCTTTTATGTATTCCTGAGCTGCTATTAATGCTATGCTCTCTCCACCTTCTTCTGCACTTGGTGCTACTATAACATCACTATTTTCAATAGCCTTTACTGCCTTTATTGTTAATAGTTCACTATCTCCTGGCCCTACACCTATTCCATATAATATTGCCATTAATTATCCTCCTTAAACGCCTTAACAATAAAAATTGGATTATTGCTAATCATCATGTATGTATTTTCTCTATTTTTACTTATGTTAACTAAAGAAATTTCTGTTTTATATTCTAATTTCTTTAAAAATTCTATTGCATTATATGCATTGTTTAAAGTTATAAAGTTTAATACTAAAACTCCATCCTCTTTTAAGATTTCATCTGATATATTTATAATTTTTTCAAGGCCTCCACCAGAGCCTCCTATAAATATAGAATCAAATTTTGAGATTTTTTCTTCTTTAATTTCCTTTGAAAGTGATTCCATATGTTCTATAGCATCACCCTCTAAAAGAGTAACATTATTACAATTAAACTTTTTTAAGTTCTCCTTAGTTACTCTTATGGCTTCTTCATCTCTTTCTATGGAAAATACTTTTCCCGCTTCTATAAATTTAGAAGCTTGAATAGTAATACTACCAGTTCCACTTCCTATATCTAAAAAATTAGAATCTTTATCTAAATCTAATTTACTAATAGTAAGGATTCTAATATCCTCTTTTGTCATAGGACATTTTCCTCTTATAAACTCTGAATCTTTTATAAACTTCATATATCCTCCAAAGGAAAATTTATCTTTCAATTATTATTACAGATAAATCTCCATAATCCTTTTCGCAAATTTCTCTTGGGCTTCCAATTGTTATATTTTCATCTTCATAAGAAAGATTTTCTCCAACATATATAGTACATTCTATAGAATTTTCTATTAACCTTTTACTTAGCTCAGAAGGAGTATTTTTTTTATCTGTTAACCAAATAGAAAGTTTATTTTCCTTAACAACTTCTATAAAATTCTCTTCTCTTCCATGCATACTTCCAACAAAAGCATCATTCCAAGTTTTATTAACTCTGCATGTTAAATATTGAAAAGAACTTATTCCAGGAACAATAGAAACTTCTCCCTCATAATTTTTACATATATAATTTGTAATTCCATAAAAGGTTGGATCTCCTGAGGCAACTATTGAAATCCTCTTTTCCTTATTTTCATTTAGAAATTCTATTATTTCTTTTAATCCTTTTACTCTCTTAAATCTTTCCTCATTTATACTATTTAAAAACTTTAAGCTAGAAATTGCTCTTTCAAACCCAACTATATAATCACTTTTTTCTAGTTCCTTAATAACTTTAGGAATTATATAGTCTTCATGGCCTGGTCCTAATCCTAATATTTTAACCAAAAGCCTTCATTCCTTTCTAATTTAAGTTTAATCAAACAAGTTTGAATTTTTAGATTCATATAGTAACTTCATTTCCTTTGATCCATAGTACATAAGAATATTAAAGTTTGCTTCACCATAAGCATATATATCTAATCTCTTTAATACCTTTTCTCCAATTCTTTCATATAACATAGGAAAATCCTCTCCAAGAAGTCTTACGGCACCCTCACTTGTTTTTTGATCTAAAACTTTTTGTACTAGTTCTAAATCATATCCCATTAAGGTAAGCTCTAGGGCTATAACTTCTAATCTAACATCTGAAACCCTACTATGTGTATTGAAACATCCAAAGGCAATCTTGCTTAACTTTCCAATATGACCTACTATAGTTAAATCCTTTATTCCTTGAGCTAAGGCACATTCTATAGAAAAACCTACATAATTAGATATAACAACTATATTATCCTTTTTATATCCTCTTTCTCTTAAGAATCTTTCTCCCATATTTCCAAATACAAATACAAGGTCTTTATTATTTACGGCCTTTTGTCTTATTTCAATTCTTATAGATTCCTTTAAGGCCTCTTCTGACATTGGATAAACTATTCCTGTGGTACCAAGTATTGATATTCCATCAACTATACCTAATCTAGGGTTAAATGTTTTCTTAGCAATCTCTCTTCCTCTTGGAACAAAAATTGTTATTCTAACTCCCTTATCCTTAGGAAGAACACTTAAGACTTCTTTTTTTATCATTTCTCTAGGTACTGGATTTATAGCAGGTTGTCCTTTTTCTACAAAAAGCCCCTCTTTAGTTACTACTCCAACACCTTCTCCTCCACATAGTTCAAAGCCTTCTTCAATTTCTTCTGCCTTTGCAAATATTTCAAGGCCTGAAGTAGCATCTATGTCATCTCCCCCATCTTTTACTATGGAGCAAGATATTGAATCTTTATTAGCCTGTATATCTTGTATTTCTAAATTAAGTTTTATATTTTTAGGAGTATCTATTTCTATAACACTTATATCTTTTTTATTAAAAAGCATATAAGTGGCGGCTTTAGCAGCAGCTGCTGCACAAGACCCTGTAGTGTATCCACATCTAAGTTTCTTTCCACCGCTTTCTATATACATATCAAACATTTAGATTACCTTCTTTATTACATATCTCTTTTATAATTCATATAAAGTAATGCATTTATTATAGCTGCTGCTACTGTACTTCCACCTTTTCTTCCCTTAACTCTTATATAAGGAATTCCAAGTTCATCTAAATCTTCTTTGCTCTCACTAGCTCCTACAAAACCAACTGGAACTGCAACTATAAGCTTTGGATTAGCTTTTCCTTCCTTAATGAGTTCTCTAAGTTTAAATAAGGCAGTTGGAGCATTTCCGAAAACAAATATATCTACATTTTCCTTTGCTGCAAGTTCAACTCCTGCCATTGATCTAGTTATTTCTTTTTCTTTAGCTAATTTAAATACCTCTTCTAATCCAACATAGCATTCAACTGATGCATTTAATTCTTTTAATGCTCTTTTGTTCATTCCTGATAAAGCCATTGTTGTATCAGTATATATTTTAGCTCCATTCTTTAATGCAGAAACTCCTGCCTCTATAGCACCTTCACTTATTTCTATTAAATCTTGATATTCAAAATCCGCAGTAGTATGTATAACTCTTTTTACTATTTGTAATTCCTCTTCTGAAAAATTATGTTCATGCATTTCAGAACCTATAATCTCAAAACTTCTTTTTTCAATTCCCATAGGGCTTTTCATGTAATCCATTATTTCATTTCCCTTCTATGTTTCTTCTTTTTAGTTTCTCCAAGTCCTTTATATGTACCATTAATAACATCATTAATTCTATCTATGTATAAATTTCCAAACTCTTCGTATTCTCCTAAGCCTTTTAAAATAACATTAGCCTTTATTCCTTCACTTTCAAATCTGCTCTTCCATGAATCTTCTTCATCTGAAGCCATATCATTTTTAGCATGATCTCCAGCTACAACCATTAAAGGAATTATTGTTATTTCTTTTATATCTTTCTTCTTAGCTTTCTTTAAGACATTTGAAAAATTAGGATACCCTTCTACAGTTCCTACAAAAACATCTTCATAGTCCTTATCTATTAAAACAGATTGTAAACATCCATAAACAGCATTTGATGGATGAGCACTACCATGTCCAACAAATACACATGGAGAATTCTTTTCTATTAAATCTTTCATTGTATCTACGAAATATGAATAATCATCTGGACCTGATTCAAAACCTTCATAATGGAATATTGGTCTTCCTATTTCTATCTTTTTAAAGCATGGTTCATATTCCTTTACCATATGCTTTATATAATCAAATTCTTCTCCTGGAATAATATGAAGTGGTTGAACTATAACTTCCTCATATCCTTCCTCTGCTAAATTCTTTAAAGCATCCTCTGGAAATAATACTTCCATGTTATGTTTTTCTTTAAGTTTTCTTACTATCATATGTGATGTAAAACTTCTAAAAATATCATACTCTTTGAAACTTTCTTGTATTGAATCTTCTATTTTTTTTATAGAATTGTTTAATGCATCTAAATGACTTGTTCCAAAACTTACTACTAATATAGCTTTTTTCATATTTCACCTCTAAAATTTTAAAATAAAAAGCATCTGTGCTACAAAGAACAGATGCTTACAAATCAAAGTAATTATTCCTCAAAATTATGAACAAATAAGTACTAATCTCTTCCCTCCGAAGCTTAGTTCATGATCTTTAGGCAGGTATCCTGACTTAAGGCTTATCCTCATTTCTCCCTTCCCAATTTACATAATCAGTGGTCAAATAGAAACTTGTATCCTATCACAGTAGCGGGGGCTGTAGTGGACTCTAACCACTTTCCCTTTTAATTAAAATCAAACCTAAAAATATAAAATATTATTTTTTTTAATTATAATATATAATCTTAATTATTTCAATATAAGGTAAATTTCTTATTTTTTTATATTTGTAGTATAATTAAGTTGTTAATTTTTTCTTACCATATTTTAAAGGTTTAAAGGTTAAATTTGTGTTACATTTGACTTTTATGTTATAATTCAGTAATATAGGTTGAAATACACTTAAGTTGTGGACAGTTTAACTAAAGGAGTGTAGTTTATGCAAAAAAGAATTTTATCAGCGTTAATTGCTATGGCAATTAGTCTTTCAGCTACTCATGTAGTTTTTGCTGATACAGTAAATGATAAGAAATCTACTATACAGGAGAACAAAGTAAAATATTCACAATTAGATAATGAAGTTATTTCACTTAACTCTCAAGTGTCAAAACTTAATAATGAAATCGAAGAATTAAATGCTAAATTAGCAGATAATAAAGCTAAAATGAAAGATACAGAAGAAAATTTAAAAGAGACCGAAAGTAAAGTAAGCACTTTAAAAACTGAAATAGATGAAAAACAATCTGTTTTAGGTAAAAGAATGCGTGCCATGTATAAAAGTAAAGATTCTATGAATCCTATAGTTTTCTTACTTAAATCTGAAGACTTATCAGATTTAATAACAAGAATAGACGCTTTAGCAAGGGTTACAGCTTTAGATAAAAATCTTATACACAGTTTAGATGAGCAAAAAGATTCTCTTAATAGTGATATTAAAAAGCTAGAGAGAGATAAAGCTGAACTCAAAGAATTAAAAGCTTCAACTGAGGAATCTCTTAAAACCTTAGATAACAAAAAGATTGAAGAACAAAAGAAAATTGATGAATTAAATAGACAAAAAGAGGCTGTTTTAGAAGTAATTAAAGAAAATGAAATGTCTTTAATATCTCATTCAGTTTCAGTTATAAATTCATCTTCATCAATTAATGAACTTGAAAGTGCAGTTAGCACATTGAATCAATTAATACCACAACTTAATATTGATTCCGTTAGAGATGCAGCTAACAATTCTGTACAAGCTGCTAAAAATAAAATTGAATCATTAAAAGCTGAAGAAGCTAAGAAAGCAGAAGAAGCTGCTAAAAATAATGCGGCTAACTCTTCAAATAGTACTAGCAGTAATAATAGTTCTAGCCAACCTAGTAGCGATGGCAAATATAAGAAAACACTTTCTATGGAAGCAACTGCATATAGTGGAGGAACATTAACAGCTATGGGTCTTAAACCTGTAAGAGATCCAGGTGGAATAAGTACAATAGCAGTTGACCCTAGTGTAATTCCCTTAGGATCAAAAGTGTACATCCCTGGTTATGGTTATGCTATAGCATCAGATACAGGCGGAGTTATAAAGGGAAATATTATTGACCTTTATATGAATTCTCATGATGAATGTATATCCTGGGGAAGACGTCAAGTTACATTACACATAGTTGCTTATCCTGGTGAATGGTAAAAAAAGATAAGACTTTTCGTCTTATCTTTTTCTTATTTTACTTCCAAAATTATTAAATGCTTTTAAAAAAAGAAAAATTACTAAAAATGCTATTATTGCAGTAATAACTACAAATAAAAAGTTTAATAGATCTTTAAAACTTAAACCTACTCCATCTAAAAAATTTCTAACTTTAATACTTACCTTAAAAAATCCCCACAAAATTAAGCTTCCAACAATTCCCACTGAAGCTGCTGTTAGTCCAACTTTTGACTTTTTAAATATACATACCAGTCCTATAAAAGCAAAAGTTATTATTATAAAAATAAATTTCCAATCTAAAAACTCCAAAATCTATTCTCCTAAAAATACTTCTCTACTATTTTACTTAATAAAAGTTTTAATTATTCATTTACTTATTTAAGATTTTAATTATTTTATTAGGTAAGTAAACTTTATATTAATAAAGAAATTCTATAATAATATCCTTATTAAATTTCTTATTTTTTGTAAAGAGATCATTTTAATCATAATGATAAAGCATAAAATAATTAATAGCATAAAAAAAATAGGAGTTAGTTGACTCCTATTTTAATTAAAGTGATTTACAGTTTAATTATTACTCTGCAAATACAGGTACATCAAATGTGAAATTATTTTCTAAATATAAATCTTGATAACTGCTCATAATATCAGCAATACTTGATGCATACCATGGTGTTGTAGCATATTGATGCCATATATTTGATACATTTTGATTATATCTCATCTTGTAAAGTGTGTTTTGACCATATCTTGAACTATGAACATAATTTAATGAAACAAATTCTGCAGCACCCTTTATAGCATTTTCAATACTTGTCCACCCTCTATTGTAAGCATATGTTGTTCCTAATATTAAAGCTCTATTAGGGAAAACTGATGAATTATCCTTAGCACCTATTCCAAATAAATTATATACTGTTACTGGCTTAGATAATGGAATCATATGATATCCTACTAATTGACCATTACCATTATATATAGGTCTGTTTTCATCTGCAATTTCAGTAATTGTTACACCCTTTGCAAGTTTACTTGTTCCATTACCTGTTTCGTGTAAACATTGAGCAACTAAGTATAGAGGATCTATATTAAAGGCTCTAGCAGCGTTTACAAAAGCTTGTCCTTGTCCTGTTAAAACCCCTTTGTTACTTAATCTACTACTTAATCCACTTACATTAACTGATCTGAATTTATCTATTCTTAAGAACTGTAGTTTATTAGTAGCCTTAGCTGGATTTATATATTTCTCAAATTCTGAATATGAATAATTTGAAGGATTGTTTCTTTGTTGTAATTTTATATATTCGTTAAGTGATACTCCATAATTTGTTTTTGAAGCATTTTCTATATCTAATCCAGGATTAACATTTGAGTTACCATCAAAGATATCTATATACTTTTTAGATGCATAAGCTTCTTGTCCTTTATAAGTTATCTTATAGAAGCCATTTTCTTCTCCTATTATTTCAACACTTTCTCCACTATTTAAGATTCCAACAATTTGAGATGAAGTATTAGCTTCTTTTCTTACATTCAATCCTTTAGATGCAGTTACAACACCAGTTTTCTTACTATTTTCGGGGTTACTTGGTTTCTCTGGTTCTGTTACTATCTCATCTTTAATATCCTTAATATATTCCTTAGCTACATAACCATGAGAGCCCTTGTACTCTATCTTATAGAAAGCTCCTTCTTCTCCTACTATTGTTACCTTTGAGTTTCCACTTAAGCTTCCTATAACTTTGCTACTTGTACTTGCTTCACTTCTTACATTTAGAGAACTACTTACATTTACTATTCCCG